>QFCK01000063.1_pt1 | contig 1070714 bp, 778 predicted proteins | sample 5346021 | NCBI WGS metagenome assembly QFCK01 (sample SAMN09062258, study PRJNA434731) | Human gut metagenome, whole genome shotgun sequencing project. | isolation source: stool timepoint C chromium assembly | host: Homo sapiens | collected 2016 | reverse complement strand
TAAATAAAGTTAAATCAAAGTGTTGCGGAATTAAGGCTAAATAGAAACTGCTAGATTTCAGAAGTGAGAGATAATACACTTTTACTCCATTAGGAAATAAAAACGCCTTCTGCCAATTTCATCACGCTGATGAGCAGAAAGCGTATGACAAAGATATATCTTTTTTTTGAAATGCAGCAGAAATACAGGAATAAATACAGGAAGTTCTGTATTATCCGACTACTCTCTTCCATATAAAAAAACGAAAATCCTCTTTCAACCTATCACCTACTTTGCGAATCCCTTTATTCATCATGCTTTCAGAACGGTGATAGGTTGTTTGCAACCTATCACCTCATCTATCACCTATCACCTGCTAATTTGGATAAAATCTACTGTAAACGAAAGCAGTAACTAGGGGCAATTTCTGTTTCCCGGTGAGGAACAAAGTGCTTCAAGGCATGAAACGATTGGTTTCAAGGCTCTGAAACTTTAGTTTCAAGCGTTAGAAACTAAAGTTTCTCACCTTTGAAACTAAGGTTTCCTGCCTTTGGAACTAGAGTTTCCAGCCTTTGAAACTAAAGTTGCGCCGCAGGAAACAAGTGGTTAGATTATATATTGGCTAATAAGGAAGGAGAGGCGTACTTCTGCAAATTTGGTGGTAATTTAGCAAGTCGGTAGTATCTCCATTCCCTTCCTTCGGGAAGGAGGGGTGGCTGAAAGCCGGGGTGGTAGGTGGATACACAATGCTGATAATAACCGACTTACGCATTCACCTACCACCTCCCCCTACGGGGACTCCTCCTTCCCGAAGGAGGAGAATGGAGTTACTACCGATTTTTAGATAGCCTTTTGCTATTATGAGAACAAATCATTTAATGCTTCACTCATACTGGGGTGAGTAAAGATGAAATCACGCAGAAAAGTATAATCCTGCCCTGTCTTCATGGCGACAGCAACCGTGTTGATTACCTCGCCGGAATCGGGGGCAAACAATACACAGCCTAATATTTTTCCCGTATTCTTATCAATGATAGCTTTCAACAGGCCGTCCGTTTCTCCCAATGTCTTGGCTCTCGGTATTGCCATAACGGGTAACTTCTTCACAATAATATCCCGATTCTGCCGGCGGGCTTCCTCTTCATTCAGACCGATACGGGACAATGGCAGGTCGATAAAGACAGAGTAACTGACCGGATTACGGTCGCCCGTCCTCCGTTCTTTATCGCCGAATAAGTCTTCACGGACAATCCGGTAATCATCCAATGAGATATAAGTAAATTGCAATCCGCCTTTCACATCGCCTACGGCGCGTATATTCGGATTAGTCGTTTTCAGGTATTCATCGACAATGATAGCTCCACGCACATCCACCTCTACTCCGGCCACTTCCAGATTCAAGTCTTTCGTGTTAGGCCGCCGTCCGGTGGCCAGCAACACCGCGTCGGCTTCAAGCACAAACACCTCGTCAGTCTGCGAATCGGCGAAAGTGACGATTGCTTTATCTTCAACACGATTCACCGACTGCACCTTGGCGTTCATCCGGAAAACAATACCTTTCTTCTCCAATGTCTCTTTTACGCTTGCAGCAATATCGCGGTCCTCACGGGCTATCAGTTCCGGATAACTTTCGAGCACCGTCACCTGCGAACCGAACGAAGCATACATAGACGCAAACTCCAAACCGATATAACCGCCGCCGATAATGACCAGACGACGGGGAAGGTCGGCCAGTTCCATAATCGAGGTGCTGGTATAGACAAACGGATTACCCGCAACTCCCTCAATAGGAGGAATCACCGTTTCCGCTCCCGTATTGATAATGATCTGCTTTGATGTCAACCGTATTTCTTCCGTAGCCGTGCGGACAGCAACCACATCGGCGGAAACAAAAGAACCTATGCCCGTATAGACGGTCACATTGGGGTTATCCGCCAGATTATGGTAATTCTTGTTTCGCAATGCACTTGTCACGGACTCCTTCACAGAGACAGCATTCCGGTAGAACTCACTTCTTTCTTCAAATGTGGCGTCCTTCAGAGCCGAAGCCATTTTTGCCTGATGCACCAATGTCTTTGTGGGAATACACCCTATATTAATACACGTTCCCCCGTACATCTTGTCCGAACGTTCAATAATGGCAACCTTCTGCCCACGCTTTGCAAACTCTGCCGCAAGGGTCTTTCCGCCCTTACCGAAACCGATAATAATAACATCAAATGCATTCATATCTATATACTTTTAATTGGTTCTGATTAGACCTTGCCAGGTTCATCTTTAAATGATAATGCAAAGTTCGTTACTTCCGGAGGGATAAGCAATAACCATTTTGCCGGATAAGTTAGCAATTATTCCCGAGAGGGGAAAAAGTAAGAAATAATGAAAGTCGCCGGCACAGATATGACATCTGCCCGGCGACTTACCTATTGAATCAAATTCCACTTACTATCACATCAATCAATGGTTCGGATGAATATCCAGTTTCACCGATTTTATCATATTTTCCGGTTCGAGGATAGTGTCCAGGTCTTCTTTGGAAAGGATGTCATGTTCAAGGACAAGTTCATAAACTCCCTTTCCTGTTTCCAACGCTTCTTTGGCTATTTTTGTAGAATGCTTGTAGCCGATTACCGGATTCAGTGCGGTCACTACTCCGATACTGTTGTGCACATCTCTGCGGCATTTATCCTCATTCGCCGTGATACCGTCGATACATAAAGTACGCAAAGTATCGAACCCGTTCATCAATAAATCGGCAGACTCGAAACAGCACTGCGCCATTACGGGCTCCATTGCGTTCAGTTCCATTTGGGCGGCTTCACCGCTCATTGCCACACAAAGGTCGTTTCCTATCACTTTGTAGGCTACCTGATTCATCACTTCGGGAATGACAGGATTCACCTTTCCCGGCATAATGGAAGAGCCAGGCTGCATGGCGGGCAGATTGATTTCTCCCAATCCGCAACGCGGGCCGGAAGCCAGCAAACGCAAGTCATTACATATCTTATTCATCTTGACAGCCACACGCCTCATCGCAGCCGAATAGCCTACCATGCAGGAAGTATCCGAGGTGGCCCCCACCAGATCATCCGCCAGTTTTATATCCAGTCCCGTTATCTTACGCAAAGCGGCGATACACTTTTCGGCATATTCCGGTTCGGCGGTGATTCCGGTTCCAATAGCCGTAGCACCCATATTGACTGTCAGAAAATCCTGTGCGGCAAAATCGAGGTTCTTCACTTCATGCCGGAGAATGCTTGCAAAGCCGTTGAAAGTCTGTCCGAGTGTCATCGGTACGGCGTCTTCCAGTTGGGTACGCCCCATTTTGATGACATGGGCAAATTCTGTTGCTTTCTTGCGGAAAGATTCAATCAGTACCTCAAAATGTTTTACCAGTTTGAGGTGGGTGTAGTACAGTCCGATGTGAATGGCGGTAGGATAAGCGTCATTGGTAGACTGCGAACGGTTCACATGATCGTTGGGCGAACAGTATTGATACTCCCCTCGCTGATGTCCCATTAATTCCAACGCACGGTTGGCAATCACTTCGTTGGCGTTCATATTCGTAGTAGTACCCGCGCCTCCCTGAATCATGTCTACCGGGAACTGGTCGTGATGTTTCCCTTCCAGTATTTCTTTACAGGCCTTCAAGATAGCGTCCGCCTGTTCTTCCGTCAACAAGTCCAGTTCGCGATTGGCAACGGCAGCTCCCATTTTTGTAATAGCCAATGCCTGAATAAACAGAGGATATTCATTCAAGTGAAACTTACTGATGCGAAAGTTTTCAATACCACGGAGTGTCTGCACTCCGTACAGTGCACTTTCCGGCACTTCACGACTACCTATCAAGTCGCTTTCTGTACGAGTTTTTTTTGATAAATTCTGTTCCATATCGGTTGTTTTATAACAATAACATTTTGGTTAGTACTTATATAACCAACGAGAAAGGTTATTGTTTTAATAAATATGCAAAAACTATTCAATAACTTTTTTGTTGTTAATACAAGAAAAAGAAAATACAAAGAGAGAAATCACTTATCTTTGTTTCGAACTTAAAACAACAACCTATGATATTACAATTAGCATTTGTTCTGACAGCCATTATTATTGGCGCACGCCTGGGAGGTATCGGGCTCGGTGTTATGGGAGGCGTCGGATTGGCGATACTCACGTTCGTTTTTGGTTTACAGCCTACCGCCCCTCCTATCGACGTCATGTTGATGATTGCCGCCGTTATCTCGGCAGCTTCCTGTATGCAAGCCGCCGGAGGACTGGATTATATGGTGAAACTGGCAGAACATTTGCTCCGTAAAAACCCGTCACACGTCACACTGTTGAGCCCGTTGGTGACTTACCTTTTCACGTTCGTTGCAGGAACGGGGCACGTGGCCTATTCCGTACTGCCGGTCATTGCAGAAGTCGCCACCGAAACCAAGATTCGTCCGGAACGTCCGCTCGGCATTGCGGTGATCGCTTCCCAGCAGGCTATTACGGCAAGTCCTATTTCCGCCGCTACCGTTGCGTTACTCGGACTATTGGCCGGTTTTGACATCACTCTGTTCGACATCCTTAAAATCACAATTCCCGCTACAATAGTGGGCGTGTTGGTAGGCGCATTATTCTCCATGAAAGTCGGCAAAGAACTGGTGGAAGACCCCGAATATCAGAAACGCCTGAAAGAAGGTCTCTTCAATAGCAAGAAGGTGGAGATTCAAGACGTAAAGAACAAACGTTCCGCCATGCTTTCCGTTATCATTTTTATATTGGCGACTGCCTTCATCGTCCTTTTCGGTTCTTTCGAAGGGATGCGTCCCAGCTTCCTTATCGACGGAGAGATAATTACATTGGGAATGTCCTCTATCATCGAAATTGTCATGTTATCGGCTGCCGCCATTATCCTGATAGTGACCCGGACGGACGGTATCAAGGCAACGCAGGGTTCTGTATTCCCGGCCGGGATGCAAGCTGTCATCGCCATCTTCGGTATCGCCTGGATGGGAGATACTTTTCTTCAGGGGAATATGGCACAGCTTACTTTCTCTATTGAGGGAATTGTCCGTCAGATGCCGTGGTTGTTCGGTATCGCCCTGTTCGTGATGTCCATCCTGCTATATAGCCAGGCAGCCACCGTGCGGGCATTGGTGCCGCTTGGGATTGCGTTGGGCATTTCGCCTTATATGCTGATTGCCCTGTTCCCGGCAGTAAACGGATATTTCTTTATTCCGAACTACCCTACCGTAGTGGCCGCCATAAATTTCGACCGGACGGGGACAACAAAAATCGGTAAATATGTGTTGAATCATTCGTTCATGATGCCCGGACTGGTGTCTACGGTCGTGGCGATTGCTTTGGGATTGCTCTTTATACAAATATTCTAACTATATATTATTAACCTAAACATCATTCAGTTATGAAACAATTCAAGAGATTTGGTCTGGTAGTAGTCGCACTACTATGTACCGTTGCAATGGCTTTTGCCGCAAAACCGAATATTCATATCCTTGCCACCGGAGGAACTATTGCGGGTACAGGAAGCTCCGCCACCGGAACCAGCTACACAGCAGGACAGGTTGCTATCGGCGCATTGCTTGATGCAGTGCCCGAAATAAAGGACATCGCCAACGTGACAGGCGAGCAGATTGTGAGAATCGGTTCGCAGGACATGAACGACGAAGTCTGGCTGACACTTGCCAAGAAAATCAACGAGTTGCTGAAACGTCCGGATATCGACGGAATCGTTATCACTCACGGAACGGACACCATGGAAGAAACTGCTTACTTCCTGAACCTGACTGTCAAGAGTGACAAACCTGTCGTGCTGGTAGGTGCCATGCGTCCGTCTACCGCGCTAAGTGCCGACGGCCCGTTGAATCTTTACAATGCCGTAGTCACTGCCGCCGCCAAGGAATCTAAAGATAAAGGTGTGCTGGTTGCCATGAACGGCCTGATCCTCGGAGCGGAAAGTACCGTGAAAATGAATACCGTCGACGTACAGACTTTCCAGGCCCCCAACTCCGGCGCACTGGGTTATGTGCTGAACGGACAGGTTTTCTATAACCAGGTGACATTGAAGAAACATACCACTCAATCCGTATTTGATGTGACTCACCTCACTTCATTGCCTAAAGTCGGTATCGTATACAGCTACTCCAACATCGAGGCAGATATGGTGACTCCGCTACTGACACACGGATACAAAGGAATCATCCATGCCGGAGTAGGAAACGGAAATATCCACAAGAATATCTTCCCGGTACTGACCGACGCACGTAGAAAAGGTATCCTGGTGGTTCGTTCTTCCCGTGTCCCGACAGGTCCTACCACGCTTGACGCGGAAGTGGATGATGCCAAGTATCAGTTTGTCGCTTCACAGGAATTGAATCCGCAAAAGTCGCGCGTATTGTTGATGCTCGCTCTTACCAAGACCACGGACTGGAAGCTAATTCAACAGTACTTTAACGAATACTAAAAACCGGACTGACTTATGAAAAATTTGATTTTTATGTTGCTCCTTGCGGGCAGCATAGGAGGAGTGTATGCGCAAAATGCGGAAAAGAAGGACAAGTTCTCCCCCGATACTCCCCTGTTCGAAGAACTGACGAACGTAAAGAAAAAGACGGATAAGTTCAATTTATACCTGAATATGCAAGGTAGTTTTGACGCCCACTTCCGGGATGGATTTCAGGAAGGTGATTTTAATATGCACCAGCTCCGCATCGAAGCGAAAGGGAATATCAACAACTGGCTGTCATACCGTTACCGCCAGCGCCTCAACCGCTCGAATGATGCCAACGGCATGATTGACAATCTGCCGACTTCTATCGACTACGCCGGTATCGGAATTCAGTTAAACGACCAATTCAGTCTTTTTGCCGGAAAACAATGTGCCGCATACGGTGGTTTCGAGTTCGACCTGAACCCGATTGATGTCTACCAATACTGCGACATGATTGATTATATGAGTAATTTTATGACGGGATTGAATGTCGGTTATAATATCACGCCCGATCAGCAGCTGAACTTACAGATATTGAACAGCCGCAACAGTTCTTTCGACAGTACGTACGGAATCACGGAAGACGCCGAAGGGAATATCCCCGATTTGAAGTCGGGCAAAATGCCGCTGGTTTACACGCTGAACTGGAACGGTAATTTCAATAATGTATTCAAAACCCGTTGGTCGGCTTCCGTCATGAACGAAGCCAAAAGTCATAATATGTACTATTATGCAGTGGGAAACGAGCTGAATCTCGGCAAATGGAACGCGTTCGTCGACTTCATGTATTCAAAGGAAGATATTGACCGGAAAGGCATTATCACGAACATTGTCGGCCGTCCGGGCGGACATAATGCATTCGATGCGGGTTATCTGTCCGTAGTTGCCAAATGTAATTACCGATTCCTGCCGAAATGGAACGCTTTCGTGAAAGGTATGTATGAAACGGCTTCGGTTACGAAGGCGTCCGAAGGAATAGAGAAGGGGAATTACAGCACTTCATGGGGATACCTTGCCGGTATCGAGTTTTATCCAATGGAAACCAACCTGCATTTCTTCGTCACGTATGTAGGACGGTCCTACGATTTCACTTCCCGCGCCAAGGTGCTGGGACAGGAGAATTACAGTACCAACCGGGTTTCAGTAGGGTTCATCTGGCAAATGCCTGTATTCTAAAAATAGAGCTCTGTTTTAATATTCAAGTAAGAATGCTTTTCCGCATCTCTACTTGAATATTAAAACAGTAGCTCATATGATTAGTGTATGTGTTAAGTTATTATCCTGATTGATCGAAGGCTTTTCTCTTTTTTATCTACTGCCGGTCACCAAAGTCCGGCTTCCATCCCAACCTACCGCCTCAATCCGAGTCGCTCCGGTAGGATAATCCACACGAGTTGTCTTATTAGTCACGTCACCAGTACCGACTATACAAATATCAGTCAGTTCTTTGCCTTTATATGTTTCAAAAGCAACTACATTCTTCCATATAGCATGGTCTACCGTGACATAATCAGTTCCTTTGGTAATCCCGGAATTAAATGTTCCTTCTACGTTACTTTTGCTCTTGAATGCTTCCACGCTGTTGGCCGAGATGTATTGCATACCGCCTGAAGGCAATGGTTTTCCTTCTCCGTAAGCTTTCACTTCATCTACCATTTCCTGCGTTATATTTATGGTAGCAACCGTGTAGTCATCCACCTTCACATTATCAAATACTTTCAGCAGCCCCATACCCTCGAAGAATCCGCAAAGATTCAGTCCCGAAGCGTCAATAGCACGTTTCATGAAATTCACATACCTCCGCCCCGGAGAGTAACTCTTGTCATTATCATGGATAGCCGCCCAATGCACATCAGGCCAAAAATCAGGTTTTATATCCGCTGCCATAAAATACATAGTCATTTGCCATAAAGGGATTAATTTCACAAACGGATCAGATTCCCATACGCCCGGTTTGTCGGTGGAAATAGTTGCCACTTGCATGAAGTACGATTTATGGGCAACCAAAGCTTCGTTCAAGAAAGCATTTATACGCCCGCCCGCCAAAGCCGAACGTGCTCCTGGACGCTTGAAGGATTCATGTTCCAGTCTCAGATAGCCTTCACTCAACGGGTCGTTTCTCATCATATACTGAGCAAATGAACAGTAAAGATTATTGGTCACTTCCGTCCAACCATTGCCTTTCATCTGGGCAACCTGGTTGCCATGCCCAAACTCATGTCCGAAAACCCATACATTATTCTTTCTATAAAAGACCTTCGGAACCAACATCGCATCTTCCGTGTTGGGATAATTGGCACATACTCCGTTCCAATTAGGACTTCCTCCCCAAGAACGGACGCCAAAAAAGCGGTTAGCAGGCACAGCATTGTTTTTCACCAGTCCCATCATCAAATATTCAAAATCCAACATACGGTCGTGCATATCGACTACTGCCTGAATTGCGTTTGGCGCACATTTGGCAAAGGCATTCACCGTATTCTGCAAGTGTACTCTTTGTCCCAGAATATCCATCATCGCATTCGGAATATCCACCGCACTTCTCTTAGCCCTCTCCAATATTTCCGGCCAAGTGGCATCCGTATCACCACGTCTTACATCCCAATAGCCAATCTGTTTACCGAAACAAAAATGAATATCGACATCTGTATCTCCGGCATCATCTCTCGTCCAATATTGAATATAGCCATTACCCGAATTTGCCGGAGTAATCACATTCAAACCTCCCCGCAAGGAGATCACGCTTTTCTTTCCACCTTCCCTATAATCGGCAATAGCAAGACTCAGCGGGGTATTGCTTGCTCCTTTGTACATAACGAAAACCAGCACCGGCTCTCCCTGCGTAAAATAGATTCCCGTCGGATTATCATATATACTTCTTGAGCCTATAGTCAGTTCTTCTGCCACTATTTCAGGACTCTTGCAAGAATGGTAGGTACTAAAACGAAATTTTTTATCGTATTTCCCTTCCAGCAATTCTTTCGCTAATTGATAAATAACGGCGGTCTTGATCTCCTTAAGGCTTTCTGAAGTCACTGTACCCTTTAATTCCGAATAGGTCTCGTCCGTAAAGAACTTTTGCGCTTCCAAAATGTCATTTGTATTATCCGAATACTGATAACACTCGAACTCGGCCAGAGCCACATTGACGTTATCAATTCCAGGCGTCATCCGATCGATACGTACACGCACTTTACTCACTTGAAGGCTATTAACACTAATATCAACAGCCGCTCCCGCCATTTGTGCGGCTACAAAACCGATTTCCTCATTCCAAGTAGTTTCGCCTTCTTTCAAAACCGAAACACCTCCACTGGCAAAAAGAGAATTTTTATCATTGTTCGAACGTTGCATCAAACGAACATAACCTATGTTTTCGGGCTGTTCCAATGTATATTCAATGATAATAGAATGTCCTCTATTGGCTTCCGGCGAACCTAGTGAGGCACTACTATAATTTGTCGAATAGTCTCCATCAATAGTTTTACTGACATCCTGATTGCCGTAAACATTGCCTTCTATAAGTTCCGCGCTTTTTACCTTCAATTTCGTATCACCCATACCTTCAGTGGAGGCTTTCTCCTGAATGATAGTAAAAACTACGGGGTCTTTTAACGCAGTTGAGACAAATTTAATATGCCCCGTGCGATTCTGAAACGTGATGTTCTTATGTACTGTAACCTTAAAAATCTTGTCTGAAAAAGTTCTTGTCACTATCGGTTGTTCTATTATTTCAACCCAGCCTTCCATATCAGCCTCTATCGTAGGTTCATTAGCGACATTAGAAGTTACAGTCAACAAAAATTCTTCACCCTCCTGTGTCACTTTCCTAGGGGTGGACTGATCAAAAAGAATCGCATATTCTGTTCCTAATTGAACAATTTTTATTTTCAAAGGCTGGCAACCTGGTGCCGTTAACCGGTATTCTGTCTCACGTTGCGTGGCTTCCTCATTCTCGGCAACGGAAAAACGAATGATAGCATTTTCTCCATCCGGAATGATTTCGTAATTACACCATTGAACAACTCCTAAAGAAGCAATTTCCCAGTCTCTCCGGTTCGTTATTACTTTCACGTCAAATGCTTCTACGGCATCCGAACCCAAATTGATTGTTTCACCAATCAAGTCTGTTTTTAGAAAGGGATCTATCACCTCTTCATCGTCACTGCAAGCAGTAAAAAGTAATAGGACGCATAGCACTGTCAACATGGTACCAAAGTGTGTCTTCAAGAAATTTACCATAATAAATAATATTAGATTTAACTGATAAAAAATCCGTTGGCCGGAATCCTTTTATACTCAAACCAACCAACGGATAAAGCTATTTTTCAGATATATATCTTATTTAATGGATACTCCGTAAAGTTTAAGTTCAGCCAATCGGAATTGCCACCTTCCACCTGCATCAGTGGTACTCTCACAATTCCAAGTTTGTACTATACGTATAAACTTAACCGGGGTATCACAATGGCAAGCTGATGTTGTGAAAGAAGCTCCCAAGTTAACCGCACCTGCCGCGCTCAAATCAGCCACACTATATGACTTTCGAGCATTAGGAATATCCTCAAATGTACCATCAACAGACCAAAGTACATCAAATCCTCTCAATAAAGAGACTTCATTTTGTAAACACTGTGTCCATGAGATGGCAAAATCTGTAACTCCTTCCGGAAGTTGCAATTGGAGATAAGGATTAGTGCCGCCGGTATTAACAAAGTTCCTATTAGGGAATGGAGTCTGCACATACGTTGCAGGATCTTTATCAAACAAACTCGCAGCAGTTGTATTACCTACAAAATCGGGGAAATTGAAACTCAACATAGAAGCATCCAACCCTTTGTTATTATACTCATATTCTTTACCTGTCACTGTCAGATTAAACTCCCGACTATCAAAATCAAAATTAATTCCTTCTATTTCGGTAATTTTAATAGCCACTCGTCCTCCTACAACCAGATTTGTCAAATCATCACCGCTTCCTGCCGATACCGACACCTTCAATGAAGCTTCTTTTCCCGGCTCAAACGTTACCAGACCGTCATTTTCCAGCGTTACTGAGCTAGAAGACAAGTATCCTTCCTTTCCATCGTTATTCACAACTTCTACCTTAGCCGTGAAATCCCATTGGTTGTCTATCTCTAACCCCATAGGTATAGTGAATAAAACAGGATCCGAACTATTTATAAACCCTTGGACACATTCTTCCTCAGAGACTTTAAATTCCAGCCTCGGAGTGGTAATCACAGGCTTCATGACATAGAGATTATTCATAGAATTTACAGAATCCGTAGCACTAACCAATGAAATGGGCAATACAAAAGTCTTATCAGCATTTTCCGGAAGTTCTACCAAGGCTTGAATTGCACTCGTTTTCATCACCACTTTGGACATTTTATATCTCTCATCGGACTGAAAAATCAACTCGCTGCCATCTATAGAATAGGTATTTGAAGGCAAAATAGTATAATTTTCATTGTATTCCTTTAATGCTTCATCCGACAATACGGTCAATTGAGCCTGAGCCGTTAATGACGGATCACATCCGGTCTTCATGATTGTTATATCAAAAGAAGCATCCTGACCGGTATTATAAAGAATTTTACTTTCTTCTCCGGTTTGCTTCAAAGACAAGATCTTATGATATTCTTTCGGATATGTATCATCATATTCATCGCATGCCGTATAGACAAATGACAATCCGCATAATAATGGTATAAATAAACTTTTCTTCATAAATTTGCTTTTTAAATTCATAATACAATTAGTAACCGTATGCCTGAACCATTTGCGGGTTTTTATACACTTCGGCATTCTGAATAGGAGCCAGATATAAACGGTCGTTCCATCTGAAAGGCTGGTCAATAGTAGTCCTTACATTAAATTTTTCAAACGGTACATCTTTCACCATTGCGTTCAACCCCTCACGTTTAGCACCAAAGTATTTCTGACCTTCCGCCCAACGACGCACATCATGATAACGATGGCCTTCATTCCAGAACTCAATAAATCGCTCATTATGAATCATTTCAATTAATTTACTCTGTTCCGGTACAGTCGTAGTCGTGGGAACACCGGCACGGTCACGAACCTCCTTCAAGTTGGCTAAAGCATTTGCCAGATTGGCACCACCTACGTTCGCCTGACATTCCGCCAGATTCAGATACAATTCTGCCAAACGTATAAGAGGTATCGGTTTGGTATCTCCAGCCTGGAAAGCTCCACCATCGAATACAAATTGAGCTGTCGGATTTACATATTTCTGGGTCATAAATCCTGTAACATTATAGTTACGCGGACTTCTGGTAAGGTCGTATCCATGTCCTGCAGCAGTCTTCATGTTCAAAACGCATGGCGAACCTGCATCGCCACTGCTGGCCTTCAACAACTTTGAACCGTAATCACCACCATCGAACGCCATCCATGCGTAAAAACGCGGTTCACGGTTCACACAAAGTTTAATAATATCCTCTCTATTGTTTCCTGCTATTCCTGCTTTTTGGAACCATTCTGCTCTTGAAGCAAAATCGCCTGTTGAAGCGGCCTCTTCAGGCAACACACCATCTTCCGTATAGAAATGTTCAATGGTATATAGCGTCGGAGAAATAGCTGAAAATCCCCCTGCCCAAGAAGTCTTATTGCCTGTTTGGAATATATGCGCCGGTATACGTCCCTGTATTCTTGAATTAATATTCTTACCGGTTAGCCCCCAGATTAATTCCTTATTATGCGGATAGCGGGAAGCAACCATATAACGAAGCATCATTACTCTTTCTTTGAACTCTCTGTTCTCCTGGATATTATTATCCTCCTTTCCCGGCACATAAGGTAACCACTTATCATTATTTCCCAGTTCTGTCTGATACAATGTCATATCAGAAGCTTCCGTTCCATAAAGACGGCATCCACCCTCATTAAGCGCAAAATCCAACGCCTTCTGACAGGCCTCCATCGCTCTTTCCCATTTTTTCTCATTATAACTACTGCTTACCAGTTCAATGCCATAATCATCCCGTCCGATAGATTCTTTATATTTAGCATCATCACCTACAAAAAAGTCTTTATCCCCGGGAGTATTCACTTTATTCTTCCATGAAGAAAAAGGGAATTGACCATTCCAAAGAGGAGAAGCAGCATACATCAGTACACGAGCTTTCAAAGCTTTAGCCATCGTAGAAGTAGCACGTCCCCATTCTGTTCCCTCACGGGTCGGCGGCAAATTCTGTGCTGCCAGATCAAGTTGATATGCAATCCAGTTAACACAATAATCATAATGACATCTTCCACCAAACTCGGAAGAGGGAGTACTCTGAGGTACATATTCCGTAATAACAGGTATAGGACCGTATTTTCTCAGTAATGCAAAATGATAATAAGCAATTAAAAAATGAGCTTCGGCCAACCACTGTTCTTTTTCACCCGGTAACCATTCCTGCAATAAGGTTTCACCGGGATTATTTTCGACTTGACGTAAAAAAAGATAGCATTGACCAATATACTTATAATAATTATCCCAAAGTCCATCCGGATTGGCTGCCGAGACTAAATTATATGCATAATCATCCCAAAAAGCTCCACTATCATTCCGCCATTCTATCGGCAGTGCAAACTCATCTGTGGAACCATTAAGAGCACTTGTGTGACCAATAGGAGAATCATCTTCCTGAAGTCCTGCATAACAAGTGAACAGAAATCCTAAAGTACTTCTCCGGGTCTTTGTGGCATCCTGTAGCCCTGCTTGTTCAGGCGGAACTACATCCAGATAATCACAAGAAACTAAATTAAATGAAAGAGCAGTCACAATCAGACCCACTCGAACTATATTTTTCAAAATATTCATATCTTCTATGATTTAGATTATTAGAAATTAAGTTGTAAACCTACATTGACCGTACGTTGCAACGGATAGCTATTCCAACTGCTCAATTCCGGATCCCACAAATCAAACGGGCTGAAACGAAGCAGATTCGCACCACTGACATAAATACGCCCATACGGAATTTTATAACCGATTTCCAAATTCTTCAGACGCAGGAAAGAACCATTACGCAACCAATAAGTACTGTTGACCGTATTATTACCTATATCACCGGTCGTCAATCCCAAACGCGGATATTCGGCATTCGGATTCGGATTATCTACCGACCAGTGATTATCTGCAATAAATTTCAACACATTCTTATTCGGTATACGATTCCCTTCAAGGAAGGGGTCCAAACCATTGATCAGAATGGAACGCAATGCAGAACCACTGAAGAAAATACCAAAGTCGAATTTTTTATAATTAACGGTACCACCGAAACCATATTGCAAACGTGGAACAGAACCGTACTTGGAAATCATACATTGGTCGTCTTCCGTTATTTTTCCATCACCATTCAAATCACGGTATTTGATATCACCGACCTTCGGAGTGCTATTTCCTACCATCTGTTCCGGGCTGTTGTCTATCTCCTCCTGGCTCTGGAACAGTCCTTCCGAAATATATCCGGTCAATCTGGAATATGGTTTTCCTGTTTCCGACTTCCAAATAGTAGGATAATCCGGTTCGTCTTTATAAACCAACTTATTTTTATTATATGTCAGGTTAGCCTGAAAACTAGCCCCCAAATCTTTAGAGAAATTCTTATGATAATTAAGGCTGAATTCCACACCCTTATTATCCATTTTACCGACATTTCCCCAAGGTTTTGCTTTACCATAACCCAAAGAATTAGGCCAAGACTGACGTTCCATAAATATATCGTAACGTTTGTCATAGAAATAGTCTATTGTTATATTCCAGTGGTCAAACAAAGTCATATCTACGCCAATATCAAATTTCTTCGCTTTTTCCCACACAGCATCCAGATTTGCATAATAGGCAATCTCCGGACCTCCCAATGTGTGATTCATACTCTCTCCAAATGTCCACTTTATCTGATCCAATTTATTATCCGTCAGCTTATCAATATATAAATAATAGCTTCCGCCCGCTTGTGCCAGATCATCGCTACCTACCAATCCATAAGAGGCTCTCACTTTCAGGTTATTCACCGCATTTTTCAAAGGTTCAAAGAACTTCTCATTACTGATAACCCATCCTAAAGACATTGCCGGGAAGAAACCGAAACGCTTCTTCTTGGCAAGACGTTCCGTACCGTTATAACCGAAGTTGATTTCAGCCAGATAACGTTGTCCGTAATCATATGTGAAACGTCCTGAGACTCCTTGATTACGATTAGGAAGCACATCACTTCTGTATTCCCTTTGCCGGTACATCAACATACCTCCGACATTGTGCAAACCAAATTGACGATTATAACTGATATTTCCCTGAAATTCAAATGTCTGATCCGAACTTCTGGCAATATCCGACTGTGCTATATAGTCTGCACCTTCCTGAATACGTTCCAAGTCATATTCCAACGGACTATCTTCACTGTATCCCACAGCTCTGAAAAGATAAGGAGTAATGGAACGATTGTAGGAACTGCTGGACCAGTTTTTAAAGTTTACCCAGATATTTGCCTTCAATCCTTTTGTTACAAACCCAAAATCCTGCTCCACTTTAATGACTGTATTCAATGTATTCGCATTCTGCTCCTTATAAGAAGTCATCATCTGCGCATAAGGATTAGGATAGAGATAGTCCGAACTCTGATAATCAGATCCATAGCGGATATACGTATCACCCGGTTGCGCAGGATAAGTTGCAGGGAAAGTTACCGGAGTAGTCGTCAGAATCATTTTAAACAAATCAGCACTATTGATATTAGGCCCTTTGTTCTGACGGATCTGAGCATTCATATTCATCCTGATTGTCGTTGTGGGGGTCAACTTATAGGAGATATTATTCTGGAACGTATAATTCATGATATTAATATTATTGTTCCACGAATAAGCTTTCTCCGTATTCAGCAAACCACTATCGTGGCTGACATTCAAGCTCATATAATACTTCACTTTTGTACCTCCTCCCGATACATTGATATTGGCACGCTGCGTCATTGTCATCTTTTTGAAAATGACATCCTGCCAATCCACATTCGGATATACATAAGGATTTACCCCGTCACGGGTCAACTGGATCCGTCTGTCCGAATACAATAATTGATCTTTCGATTTATTCGGATTTCTCGACAGGTCAGCTTCATTGTAAAGTTCCATATATCTGGGACCATCTACAAACTCAGGAAAATCGGACATGATATTGAAAGAGTTCTCCGCACTAACATTAACCTTCGTCTTCATATTGTAATCACCTCCCTTTGTAGAGATTATCATTACACCATTTGCACCGCGTGCACCATAAATTGCAGTTGCAGAAGCATCTTTTAAGATGGAGAAACTCTCGATATTTTCCGCCGGCACATAGTTCAGATCAGATACTGAAATTTCTACATCGTCCAATAATATAAGCGGTGTTGTACGCCCGCCAAAAGTAGAAATACCGCGAATATAAAAATCAGCCCCGGAACCCGGCTCTCCTGTTTTAGTGGTAGCAATCACACCTGCCAGCTTACCGGCAAACGAAGTACTTAATTGTGAAGTCGGCATTCGTAAAATATCTCCTTTCACATTTGTAATAGCCCCTGTCACACTCACTTTCTTTTGTACTCCGGAACCTACAACAACGACCTCGTTCAACGTCTGCTGTTCTCCGGACATCGTGACATTAACCACCCCTAAATCTTCTACCGGAGCTTCACGTTTCTGGTAACCGATGTACGAGAAGACCAGTACGGCTTTGTCTCCGCTCACAGAAATAGAATATCTACCATTCAAATCCGTGATAGTTCCACTTTTCTGACCTTTCACAACAATGTTCACACCTACCAACGGCTCGCCGTCTATGGCGTCTGTAACCACACCTGTGACGACTCTTTTCTCTCCTTTCTGCTGTACACTCTGTTTATTCACTTTCAGTACAACTTCGTCTCCCCGGACTAAATAGTTAACATTACTCCCTTCAAATACAACTGACAATACTTTTTCAATCGTACCTTGGCAGTCAATGTTTTTGCGCTTTACTTCATCCAAATCCGCTGCATCGTAAAAAAACACATAATTACTGTTTTTTTCGATCTGACGGATAGCTTGTACTTCACTAAAATACCCTTTCACCTTTATGACTCCCTGTGCTGCTATTGCAATCAATGGGAAACAAAAGATTCCAAACCAAATGCACATGAGGTACTTCCACCTGCCATGCTGCTGCTTTTCTTCCATACTAAATAATTAAAAGATTAACATTAAAAAATTATACAAACATATTATAGTATACCTTTAACGGAATATGATATATTCTCCATTTTCCTTTCTATATCGCCACCCTGTACTGAAGCACATTTTTTCAATAGCTTCTTCCAATGACTCATTGTAACGTAGACGCCCATTTAACAGATTCTTGGTTGCCTGTCCGTGTTCCAATGATATTTTTACATTATATATTCTTCCTACAATCTCAATCCATGAACTTAAATCAACATTTGTAAATTCATAATTACCTTCTTTCCATTTCACTCCTTGCATTTCATCCACTTTTACGCTTGCCTTCTCCGCGTTGAAGGTCAATTCTTGCGAAGGTTTCATCTCAATAGTATGCTCAGTACCTACTATCGTAAAATCGACTTTACCACTAAACAAAGTGACTTTAGAAATATTTGCCTGTTCCTGATTAATTAAAAAAGAAGTACCTTTTACTTCTACAAAAGCCCTATCAATGTATACGATAAAATGTTTGCCATCCTGTTTATAAACATCAAAATGGGAATTTCCTTTCAACCACACTTTTCTATTCTGAACAAAATTCTCCGGATAACGGATAGAACTTCCCGGATGCATCCAAACTCGTGAACTATCAGGCAGCATATATAGACGTCCTTCTTTTGATACAACTTCTACAAAAGCATCTTTCGCCCCATTTACCTTATTTCCGGAGAAATACATCCAAGTTGCTCCAAGTAGCAGAACAAGAGCTACGGCAGCCACAGATAGCCAATATGGTATATAAACATGCTTCTTCTGCTGTCGGCAATCCAGACATTTCTGTCTTACCATTTTCCACATCTTTCGCCCTACTTCATCGTCAAGTTCTTTTTGTCGATCCATATTCCATTGCAGGTGCATTCTTTCTTCAAACTCTCGATGATGAAATAGTTCCTTTTGTTCTTTTTCATCCAGTTTGTCTGCTAATAAAGCTTTGATTTGTTCATATAGTTTCTTATTCATATCTATCTTTTTCACATTTTTCATTTTCATTATAAAACAAACGTCTCTAATATTAAATACGAAACTTTTATGTCTATCCCTACATTGCATTGAACTTTTTTTCGAAAAATCAGAAAGCAGTTCTTTAGAACGCTAACCAGTCCTTTTTTTCTTATCTTTGCAAAACAATTATAATTATGCACGTAATGGAGAAAACATCTGTTTTAGCAAAATTAAAACAAGGAGACGAAACCTCATTTACCTTTGTATATGATCATTATTGGCGGAAAGTATACAGATTTTCAGAGATTTATCTGAATGATGACGAGGAAATAAAAGAGGCAGTACAAGAGGTCTTTATCAAATTATGGGAATCGCGTGCATCAATCAACGAAAACAAAGACATAGACGGATTACTCTTTATTATGACTCGTAACACAATTTTTGATTACTTCCGTAAAAGTCTGAATAAGATAACGATGAAAATTACCGCTCTTGAGGTTGCTGAGAAAATTGCTATATCTGATGAGACGCTTGAAGTTAAGGATCTACTGGAATATATATGGAAATTAGTTTCTTTACTTCCACCACGACAACAAGAGGTTTTTATCATGAGCAGGAAACAACAAATGACAAACAAAGAAATAGCAGAACAACTTGACATTAGCGAGAAGGCGGTAGAACGTAATATCTACTTTGCTTTAAAATTCATAAAAAAGAATTTGAACCTATTTATTTTCTTCATTACGATACCATAAGAGACATTCTGCGTTTTAACTAGTTTTAACTGGGTTTGATATAGTGCTGGGCTAAAAATATACGTATTTATTAATAAGACACAAAGGTATAAGTTACCTTAAAACCTATAAATAAATATATCCATGAAACAGTATGCATTATTAGCTTTTCTTTCGCCAGTTGCAAGCCTATTGGCGGTTACAGGTCCGGCACAAAGCGAAAAGCTCAAAACCAAAACAAATCCTCAAAAGCAGCCAAACGTCATTTTTATCTATGCAGATGATCTGGGATATGGTGACCTCGAATGCTATGGAGCCAAAAACGTACAAACTCCCCATGTAAACCAATTGGCAGAAAGTGGTGTCCAATTCACCAATGCGCACGCCACTGCGGCAACAAGTACTCCTTCACGTTACTCCATGCTCACTGGAAAATATGCGTGGCGTGTACCGGGAACCGGTGTGGCAGCAGGTAATGCTGGTATGATTATCCGACCTGAAACTTACACGCTGGCAGATGTTTTTAAGAATTCCGGATATATCACCGGCGCTATCGGCAAATGGCATTTAGGATTGGGTGACAAATCGGGCATGCAAGACTGGAATGCTCCACTACCTACAGCACTGGGAGACTTGGGATTTGATTATTCCTATATTATGGCAGCCACAGCGGATCGCGTACCATGCGTGTTTATTGAAAACGGTAAAGTAGCCAACTACGACCCTTCTGCTCCTATTGAGGTTAGTTATCAAAAGCCATTCCCTGGCGAACCATTAGGGAAAGACCATCCGGAACTGTTGTACAATATGAAACATAGTCATGGGCACGACATGGCTATTGTCAACGGAATTGGTCGCATAGGATACATGAAAGGTGGTGGCAAAGCATTATGGAAAGATGAAAATATAGCCGACTCCATCACCGCACATGCTATTGATTTTATCGACAAGTACAAAAACCAGTCTTTTTTCTTGTATTTTGCTACAAACGACGTACATGTACCACGTTTTCCGCATGAACGTTTTAGAGGTAAGAATAAAATGGGAGTACGTGGTGATGCTATTGCCCAATTTGACTGGACAGTGGGACAAATAATAGCAGCTCTTGACGAACGGGGATTACGAGAAAACACATTAATTATCCTCTCTAGTGACAATGGTCCGGTAGTTGACGACGGTTATGATGACCATGCTGAGGAATTGCTTAACGGACATAGTCCTGCAGGTCCTTTTCGTGGTAATAAATACAGCGCATTTGAAGGAGGAACGGCGGTACCTGCAATTGTCAGTTGGCCGAAAGAAATCCCCGGTTCGCAAATTTCCGACGCCTTAGTATCACAAATCGACTGGTTTGCATCAATGGCTGCTCTAATCAATGCAAAATTACCAAAAGGAAGTGCGCCAGATAGCCAGAACCGCTTAAACACATGGCTCGGAAAGGATCAAACGGATCGCCCATGGATTATAGAAGAATCTTCAACCATGTCTGTACGTACCAAAAATTGGAAATATATTGAACCAAACGATGGACCTGCCATGATTACCTGGGGCCCAAAAGTAGAGACTGGAAATTTGAAAACTCCTCAACTTTATGACATGAGAGTTAGAGAATATGAAAAGGAAAACCTTGCGGACCAACACCCCGAAATAGTCTACGAAATGCAGAATATTCTGAGACGAGTTAGAAAATAGAAATACCAAAAACGATGTTCATCAATAAAAAATTCCCGATAACTTGTGATAAAGTTATCGGGAATTTTATATGTTCGGTCATTTATAAATTAATACTCTTCCTCGTTAAAGAAAAAATCCTCCTTACTAGGGTAATCCGGCCAAATATCTTCGATACTCTCATAGATCTCGCCCTCATCTTCCATCTCTTGGAGATTCTCAATAACTTCAAGAGGAGCACCCGAACGCATGGCATAATCAATCAATTCGTCCTTGGTTGCCGGCCAGGGAGCATCTTCAAGTTTTGATGCTAGTTCCAATGTCCAATACATAATCTTGAGTATTTAAAGTGAATACTAATCTGTCTTATTTTCTATATTTTCGGCAAAAGTATAATAAAATCTATCATTTCCAACTATTATCCCAAAATATTTCATTATTTTGTTCATCAAAATTCATTTTCCGAGATAAAACAAACAAATAATCTGATAATCTGTTGACAAAAGCTAGCACTTCAGGGGAAATTGTACAAGTTTCGGACAAAGCCAGAATGCGTCTTTCTGCTCTCCGGCAAACGGTACGACAAACATGGCAGATGGCCGCTCCACGACTTCCTCCAGGAATAATAAACGCACAAAGTTCCGGTAATTGTTCATCTAGTTTATCAATCTCCCGCTCGATACGTTCCACATCTTCCATTGAAATGATACTGGCGGCTCTCAGTTGTGTTTTTTCCTGATCGGTAGCCAAATGCGACCCGATAGCAAATAACTTATGTTGTATGCCCAAAATAAAGTTCCTGTCAGTCTCATTTTGCAAATAAGTATTCAGTAATCCCAAGTTGGAATTAAGCTCGTCCACTGTTCCATAAGCTTCCAAACGAATGTGGGTCTTCGGAACACGACTACCACCAACAAGACTCGTTGTTCCCTTGTCTCCGGTTTTTGTATATACAAGGCTCTTTTTCATAATCTTCCAATTTATTGATCTATATAAGTTAAACGTACAAAGGTTCTCAGAAGTTGACGATATAATGTTGTTTTATCTTTGTTTTATCAAAAAAGAGCAAGCCTATATCGTACAGGTCGAAGGTAATGCCTACCCGTTCGTCAGCCTGCAATCTTTTCCAGAATGCCCGCATTTCTTTAGAATAACAGATTCCATGCACGACAAACACACTTTTCAAGGTGGTCCGGCGTACACAAACCCGAAAGACTTCCTCCAGCAAACACGGATTCTGATAATCGTTCAGATATAGAAAATCTACTGGAACGTCTGTATCCAGAAACAGTTCCGACAAGTCAGAAGCAAAAAGATATTCCGCAGAAGGCTTCGCCGATTGAAGATAAAGTGAGGTCACCGAAGGACGACCTACCTCTACAATAGTAGCAGGTTGCACTTTATTCACCAGCCGGAACAAGAAACGATTTACCTTCTGTGTACCTTTATTACACCCACGCTCCTCTACGATTTTCTTCTGTTCTTTCTCCAAAGAATCATAAGCATAATAAGGCATCTTTTCATATATCACATCCGTTATCAGACTAAATGCAAATGGAGAATGTACACCATATCCGCAACGGTAACGGAAGCGGGAAAGCCAGATAAAGGGTCTTTTAAGACAAAGTAGAAGATTCATAAAATCAACATTTGTTTTTATTCTTCTTGCAAAGATATGTTTTTTTATTTCATAGAAGCAATCCAGAAAAGAAATGTTATAAGTATCCTGCGATTGAGAATGTCGGATTTCAATAAAAAAGGGCCGATCCCTTTCGGAACCGACCCGCATTACACATCTATTTCAAGCAACTACTGTAACCTGAATACTACAGGAACGGTATATTTTACTCGAACTTTCTTACCATTCTGTACTCCGGGCCTCCATTTTGGCATAGAACTTATCACACGGATAGCTTCTTTATCCAAATATGCATCTACCCCTCGTACCACTTCGGGATTTGAAATTGATCCATCTTTGTCAACAACAAATTGGACAATCACTCTTCCCGCTGAACCCATTTCCTGAGAAATAGTCGGATACTTGATATTTGTACCCAAATATTTCATCAAAGCAGCCGTACCTCCGGGAAACTCAGGCATGATTTCTGCAACATCAACAATAACGTCTTCATCAACCACTTCCGTTTCCACCACTGGCGGTATCCAGACAATCTTATGAGTTGCGTCCATATCCTCTCCAACTGTAGAAACATTATCCGCTACCTCTATATCGTTCTTTACTATTTCTAATATTTCTACGATCTTATTTTCGGGAGGTGGAGGCGGTTCCAGTTTCTCATCTGGGAATGTGATCGGAACTAACTCTGTAACAAAGATGGATTCATCATCTGATGATAGTGCTGCAACCCTGACATCATGTTGTGTCCATTCGAACGAAACGAACATGAAGGCAAGCGCAACAACCAAACCCATCAACAACCAAGAACCCCGTTGATTCTCGATTGTAGCCTTTTTTGATTTCTTGGCTTCCATAAAAAATGTGTTTAAGTAATTAATAATAGAAAATATATAGTATATATACTACTTTGCGTCTTTCCTCTTAAGCATTACTTAAAGTGCTCTCTAGCTGCAATAAATATAGCATTTTTATGGATAGGGTGTTACGTTGCTTCTTGTTTATTCTATTCTTTTTCCTTCTTTTGGATAAAATTTATGAATATCAGCCAGCAAAAACCTGCTTTATATCTGTATAAATAATACCTTTATAAATACTTAATAGCCTATCATCTCCTCTAAAGTCACGATAACCAAACATATACGAGAAACGATAACAGGCCAATAAAACTAGCTAAAAAGAGTAAAAAAGAAATACTTTCTTATTTAGTTCTTTTCTTTCTATCTGCATTTTCCTTTTTACGCATATCCTGATATTTCTTATATTGTTCATCAGTCAGGATACTCTTTATTTTAGCTTCTCCCTCTTTTCTCTTCTTTTGCATCTCTTCACGCGAAGGTCTTTCATTAGAATTTCTCTTTGTCGGTCGCATTTCTTCCATTGCAGCCTTAAAATCCTTGGCTTGCTTTTCATTCAGTCCCAGATCGGTTATTATCTGTTCGATACGCTTCTCTCTGTCAACTTTTCCTTTTTGACGATCCTGAGCCATACATACTGTTGAGCCGATTAACAACACAACAAGTAAACTTAAAATTTGTTTTCTCATAATTCTAACATAATATTAAATGAATAATATATGTTAGACCTTATAAGTGGCTGAAAGTTAATTCTATTCCAAAGAAAAAATACAGTTTTCACATTATTTATCTAACAAGAAAACGTTTTCCCTGTAGCTTTGCCATACCAGCGACGACGTCTTACGTGGAGATAAACAGGTTTGCCACGCAGAGGAAAGTTCTGGATCACTTTCTCATCAGTAAAACCATGTGAAATCACAGTTCCACTCTTGTAATCTGAACGTTCCAGGTAGTGTTTTCATGAAGTCGTCATGCCAACAGGAGATCTCGAAATACTCCATTAAAACTTCGGGGAAGATGACTCGTAGTAGCTTATGCAGGTTGCGATTGGAAGGTATTGGACGTTGAGCCCAGCAAACCAATGAGTTACGAGGAGTAGAAAAGAAAAGCGGAGAGAGTTTTTCAACTTTCTCCGCCTCAGTACCCAGACCCGGTACAAGCCATAGAAATCATAGGAAAATAAAAGAATTTATCTTCCTTATTATCAACTATTTGAATATTTCCTATTTTCTCTATTTTTGCCATATTTTGCCCATTTTCCGTTATTCAGTACACTTTTAGTACACTTTGAAATATCATTTTCTTTTGTACCTTTGCAATATTGGAAAACAAAAGAAAATCAACTATTTAGCGTAATCACCCGGTTATGGTACCTAAATCGGGATAAAACCTCTAAACAATGGCAAAGTTAGAAAATAAAACGAAAGAAAACCCCAAGTTAGAGCAAAATAAGCTCTCGGATGGTAGAATCAGCCTTTACTTAGAGTATTATTTAGGTAGAGAGGAAAAGCCCGTATTAGATGAAAACGGCAATCAAGTGTACTATGATAGTGGAAAGATGCAAGGTAAGCCCAAGTTTGCAGTAAAGCATAACAGGCGAAAAGAAAACCTTAGTCTGTATCTGATAGATAAGCCCCGTACCCCTGCGGAACGCCAGCAGAACAAAGAAACATTGGAGCTTGCCACAAAGATACGTGCGGAGCGTGAGCAGGAATTTAAAGAAAGTATGTTGGGCTATCGGTTGAAAAAAGATAGAACGGTCAATTTCTTAGACTATTTCCAAGCCTATATCAACAGTTATACCAAGAAAGATATTCGCATGGTACAAATTGCGCTTAGCCGTTTTAAGGACTTCTTAAAAGAGCAATACCCCATGAATGAGTTTAGTATCAAACCGGAACTTATCACCAAAGAAATGATGGAGCAGTTTGTAGCCTATTTGCAATCCCGAAGTGTGGGTGAAGGTGCTAAAAGCATTTACCAGCGTTTCAAGAAAGTTATTCGATATGCGATTGACCACGATGTAATGTTGAAAGACCCATGTAAAAGTGTTACCTGTAAAGTGGATAGCCAAATGCTTCGAAAAGATGTTCTTTCTCCCGAAGAAATACAAAAGTTGGCGGCTTGCCATTATGACAACGAGAACCCGAATGTCAGACGGGCTTTTATCTTCTGTTTATACAGTGGTTTGCGTTTCTGTGATGTAAAAGACCTTACCTATAAGAATGTGGATTACGCTAATCGGTTATTGAAATTTGAACAAAGCAAGACAAAGGGACATTCTGCCAGTAGTGGTGTGGTTATTCCCCTGAATGATGGTCTATTGTCTATCATTGGTGAAGCCCCGGCAGATAAAAACTGTTTGATATTCGATTTACCTACTTACGAAAGTTGCTGTAAATCAGTAAAGCGTTGGGTAAAGAGAGCCGGGATAGACAAACATATAAGCTGGCATTGTGCCCGGCATTCGTTTGCCGTGAACATTCTGAACAATGGGGCAAATATCAAAACCGTAGCCAGCCTTTTAGGGCATAGCGGATTGAAGCATACGGAGAAGTACACCCGTGCGGTGGATAAATTGAAAGAGGAAGCAATAAACAGCTTGCCCGAACTAAAGTTTTAACCATAAAAGACTTATCTTTGTAACTATGAACTTTGAAGCATTAGTAAAACATATCAGCACGATACAGAACACGTTGCAGGCACAAGCCGCACATGCTGTAAACCTTGCCCTTACTTCCCGTAACTGGCTTATGGGTTGCTATATTGTAGAATTTGAGCAGAACGGAGAAGACCGTGCCGCCTACGGTGAACAACTGTTGAAGAAGCTGGAACAACGACTGAAAACAAAAGGTCTGAATGAACGTAGATTCAGGGAATTTAGACGGTTGTACCTTGTTTATCCACAACTAAAAGAACCTGTTACACAATACATTGCATCACAAATTCAAATTCGGCAGTCATTGACCGCCGAATTCACTGAACCAATTCGGCGGTTGGTGACCGCCGAATCTGAAAATGGAGTTTGGAAACTATCAACAGAATACCCACAAACCGAAACATGGATGATTCCGGCTGATAGATTATTCAATAGATTATCTTCCACCCATTTAAACACTATATCGGGAATTGAGAACCCGGTAAAACGTGCTTTCTATGAAATGGAAACCATTCGTGGCTGCTGGTCTGTAAAGGAGTTGGAGCGACAAATCGCATCTTTATATTACGAACGTAGCGGACTATCCAAAAACAAAGAAGCCCTCTCCGCTTTAGTCCAGCAACAAGCAACCTTATTACAACCTAAAGATGTTATCAACACCCCTGTTACTTTGGAGTTCTTAGAGTTGAATGAACGTGCATTGGTGACAGAAACTGATTTGGAACAAGCCATTCTTGACAACCTGCAACACTTCCTGTTAGAAATGGGACATGGCTTCTGTTTTGAAGCCCGGCAAAAACGTATCTTGATAGACGAGGATTATTTCTTTGCCGACCTTGTGTTCTATCACCGCATTTTGAAATGCCATGTTATTGTAGAATTGAAGATAGATAAGTTCCGCCATGAGTACGCTTCGCAACTAAATATGTATCTGAACTATTTTAAAGCGGAAGTGATGCAGCCGGATGATAACCCACCTATCGGCATTTTGCTCTGCACCGAAAAGGGAGATACCTTGGTTAAGTATGCCACTGCCGGGTTAGACCCAAATATTTTTGTGCAAAAGTATAGGATAGAACTTCCAACAGAAGAAGAAATAAAAGTATTCATTTCTTCCTCAAACTATGAGAGTTACAAACTTTAAAATTGGCGAAAAGAAAAAAGATTGTTTCTTCTTTCGCCAGCACATATATTTTGCAGGCTACAAAAGTTAGTTTGGTACGTTTTGGATATATATACAAAAGCACAAACTAAACTCACAATAAAGTAGATTAAAAAAAAGAGAAGATGTTTTGATAAAGTCAGGAATCTATTTTCCCTTTTTAAGAGAACAACTCACGAGGTTATTCTATATTTTAATTGCAATTAGTTTATAGTATGGAAGATTTTAACTCACAATATGCCAACCATTCGAAATTAGAACAGCTAAAGCAGTTCATTTTGGAACATGGTACTTATATCGAACTCAAAAAGGGTGAACAATTCACTATTCAAGGCAAAGTGAATCATCGGGGAGCTTATATCGAACACGGCTTATTGAGATATACTCGTGTGGATGAAAAAGGGAATATACATATAGTAGGATATACTTTCTCCGGAGAGTTTACAGGAAGTTTATGCACACTTATAGAGCCTAATCAACCGTCATTAGTAACAATTGAAGCCGTTTGCGATACAAAGATTTGTTATATACCCTATTTAAAAGTAGAGGAATTCTTTGCCACAAATGTAGAAACCATGCAAGTAAAATGTACTCTTATTGAACAATCATACTTATTAATGTATCATAGATTAATAGATATGTACTGCAAGACTACGGCAGAACTGTATCTTGACTTATTGAATAGATGCCCCGATATTCAAGAGTACATTACGTTAAAGGAGATTGCCTCTTTCTTGCAAGTCACACCGGAAACAATCAGTCGCATACGCCGTGGACTGAATAAATAGCTTACGACAATGAAAGATTTTAATTCATACCTCGACAATTTAGACTATTCCCTCGTAAAAGATTTATTTCATGAAAAAGGGAAGCAACGTATATACCACAAAAAAGATTTCTTTATTCGTCAGAATGAAATATCACGTTTTGCCGAATGGGTAGAAAACGGTACATTCCAATATACATATATTGATGGAGAGGGTGAAGAACACATTGTTGGATACGCTTTCACCAACGAGTTTGTATGTGACTATTCTTCTTTAATGAGAAGTGGCTTATCGTTAGTAAATATTCAAGCCATAACAGAGTGTTCTGTATATGAAATATCCCGTCATGACATTATTGAATATTGGGAAACGGATATGAAAACTCAACGATTCGGAAGGCATGTGGCAGAGAGTCTATTTGAAATGGTATATGAACGATTACTTGATTCATATTGTACGCCTGAAATACGATACAGGAACTTGATGGAACGTTGTCCTAACTTGAAAGAAGTAGTTCCTTTGAAAAGCATCGCTTCATTCTTAGGGGTTACACCGGAAACCATTAGCCGCATACGCCGCAAGTTAGAGATATAACTCACCTTTTAACAATTGTTATATTGGGGTCTTGATAATTGTCAAGACCTTTTTCCTCCACCTTTCATTACTTTGCACACATTGATTAAAAACTATTAGTATGATACGGAAATTAATGAAAGAAGAATATAAAAATGCTATAAACTTATCCTATCAAGTATGTATAGAGTGTGGCATTAACGATTTTACGGAAGAAGGGATTGAAACCTTTAAAAGTTTCGTGTATGACACATCGTTGATGAATACGCTTGACATATATGGGGCTTTTGACAATCATTTATTGATAGGAATAATCGGTGTACATCGGGAAAGGCAACATATATCCCTCTTCTTTGTCTTGCCACACTATCATCGGCAAGGAATAGGAAAATCGTTATTTGACTATATGATGAGCAATTGTAATTTTACTTATATAACAGTTAATTCTTCAACCTATGCAGAAACTTTTTATACATCTTTAGGCTTCAAAAAAGTGGGTAAAAAAGAGATTAATAAAGGTATTGTTAGTATCCCTATGAAGAGAAATATATAATTATTGTCAATCACTTAAAATAGAGATAAGATGAAAAAGAAAATTACTTTATGTATGGTGCTTTCCACATTCATTATTTGCGCCATGTTATGTCTGACAAATTGTAGTAACGATGATGCCCCTACTTCTGTCTTCACCCCCGAAGCCCTGAAGCAAACTACTTGGCAAGCGCAAATGACCGTGTACAATATCGAAGATGAGATAGACTACACAAAACAATCCATTCTTCAGTTTACTAACGAATCAGAAGGCATTTATACAAGGACGAACGAAGAAGACGGATATATGTGGAACACAGATTTTACTTATCAAGTAAATGGAAAAATCATCACGTTCGACAACATAGCAGGTCCGTGGACAGTGATGGAATACACAGGAACACATCTCGTAATGGAAGCCTATAATCCCAATAAGATGGTGTGGACGTTGGAGAAGATGTATTAACCTAAAAATAGCGGATATGAAGATTTCAACAATTCTCTTTTTCTGCCTACTAATGACAGCTTGTATGCAGACAAAATCCTTTCACCGGACAAACGGCTGGTACTACGTAACATCACAGACTACAGACAGCCTTTCACAAACACCTTTCCTTACTGTTATGGATTTCGATTCTTTACGTTTGGAAACTGATGCTTTTGGACACTCGGTCATTACCGGTGTCTTCCTCCAAGATAAATTGCCTATATGGAGAGAAGCCACAACAAAGAGTGTAGGAAAGTACATCGCTTTCGTTTTCAATGACACGGTGATAACTGCTCCTCAGGTTAATAGCCCCATAGAAAGCGGATGTTTCCAAATTTCCAATCCGCATGGATATGATTTGGAACGTATCTTTAGGGAACTACAAAAAGAAATTGATATATCAAGGTTTGGAAATTAAATGTTAACTGGAAAATGGGAACATTAGGTTGCATAAATGATATGCTACAACGGGACAAAGAGAACCGTGAGCTTCGCAAGTTGAATAGAGACAGGATGAAAGAACATCACAAATATCTTGTAGGCAAAGGTAAAAATGCTGATTTATCCAATGTTTCCATTGAAAAGATAGAAGAAATCCGTAAAAAAACCATAGAAAAGGAGCAATCAGACCAAATATATATGTTTAGGATATATATATTTCTTACAATATGCCTTTTAGTGCTATTTTTATTGGGATTACTTTGCTATAAACTATTTTTCTAAATTCCCCCAAAACAACAACTTGCGGATTACAATATTATGAATTGAAATAAGCCTTTTCCTAAGTCTCGCTAAGGCTTATTTTTTATATGAATACATACATGAATCTAATTTTAGAACAGCGATTTTTCCGCTTATTGTCGGAATATTCACAACGTAAAGTTTCTGCATCGGAGTTTACAGAAGCTATTGAGGAATTGGCTACGCATGTAGCCGATTTTGGTATCAACGAACAGGATTACAGTATTTTACTTCGCTATTTTTCCTTTGGTTTACACCGTCTTAAATCGTATCGTGTACGGTTTGAGCAAGAAAAAAATGCCCTATTTGCATTTAATTGATGAAGCGATAGGACTTTTGAACACTGAAATACGCCTTATTGAATGGCGCATCAAATACCCGGAACAACTACAGCAACGCATCAATAAACAGCCCCTTTCCCCTCTCTACCTCGCCGACAAAACAACCCTTATCAATATCATGGAAGTGGTAAGCGGCTTATTCCTCTCCAAAGACATCGTTTATCAGAACGGTAAACCTGCCTATTTAGTGGACTTATCCAAAGGTTTTGAATGGTTGTTTAACATTAAGATAAGCGACTGCCACCAAAAACATGAGGACGTGATAAAACGGAAGCCGGGCAAACTCACCGAATTTCTTAATGGACTGGCAAACCTAATCAAAAATGAACATGATAAGAAAGGATATAGATAATCAGCAACTTATGATTTATTTATAGGGGACTCCATTAGTTCTCCTGTAATTTCTTTGTATCCGTTTTTAGAACTTTGCTTCATCAATCGATTGACAAACAAAATGTATAATCTGAAAAATGAAGCAATTATGTATATAGACAATGACGAATTTGGTGGATGGATGCAGAAGCTGTATGCCAAACTGGAAGAACTCTGCAAAGATGTACGGGTACTACGCAATGCAGACAGGGTACTGCCCGAAGATGATAACCTATTGGATAATCAAGACTTGTGCCTGCTGTTCAAAGTAAGCATCAAAACCCTGCAACGCTACCGGGCTATCGGTGCGTTGCCATACTTCACTATCAGCGGAAAAGTGTATTACAAGGCTTCCGATGTCCGGGAGTTCATCAAGGAAAGGTTCAGCGTCACCACGCTACGCCAGTTCGAGAAAGAACACTGTACGAAGAAAAAGAAGTGAATCTGAAAAGCCGGAACGGTGAATGTGCTTCATCCATCCCGGCTTTCCCCGTTTATGGCTTACCCAGCTTATCAGCTTCTTTCTTTAGCTGTTCGGCTTGCTCGTTCAACAGCCTTGCACGTTCCAGTGCTTCCGCCTGCTTTTGGATGCGGTATTCAAAATCCATCACTGAATCGGTCAGACTTCGGATAAAGCCGTTATCCCGTTGCCATTTGAACTTGTTTTCCAGTATATCAAAAGTTTCCCCGTCTGCCTGTCCTTGCATCAGCAAATAGCGGTATTTCATATCGTTGTCCTGTAACTGCTGCATACGTTCAGCCAAACGGATATTCAAGAATATGGAAACGGAACAGATAACCAGCACTGCCGAAAAAAGGAACAATCCCGGACGAATCCAAGAAGCGACCTTGTTGCAAATCCGTTGATAGAGCGGTAAGGGTATAGCTTCCTCTTTATCCGTCTTGCAAGAGCCCAAAGCATCAAGCATTACCTTGAAACAACGGTAGGTTTCCAATACTATTTTCTTGGTGTCCTCGATATGTTTCTGCTGACCTTGCATCCTATTCCTTATCTCGTCAAGCTGGCTTCGGATAGCCTGCAAATCCTTTTCGGGAACAGCCGGGTTACTGTGCAATTCCGACAATGCCTGTTCGATTGCGTTCAGTCTTTCAAGAGTTTCCTCCCGACTGGCTGGCGTTACCTGTGCTTCCTGCTTCTCTTTCAATTCAGTAACCATTGAGAGAAGCCCCTCTAAAATCAAATTTTTCTCCATGTGTTTACAAATTAAGTTGTTTTTTCTTTTTCTTCTTCTTTCTTAAATTCAAGTTTGGTTCTTCATCCGCAGGGGGTGATGAAGCGGTGAACAGACCGAGTGAGCCAGTTATCAACGGACTGTCAGTCTTTCCCTGTGTCGGCAATGGCTCCCGAACGGGTGTAAAAGCTGTCTGCCGTTGATTTCCGACCGTATTCAGTCCTGCATCCCCGAAACATTTATCCAGTTTGGAGAAACTAAAATTGCGGTCTATCTCCGAACCCTTGAACGTGTATTCGCCTTTGGAAAAGGAAACGCCCTGTATCTCGCCCGTCTGCCCCTTGTACTTGAACCGGACAGTAATACCCTTTTCCGCTAACCGCTCCTGTAACTGCCGCCAGTTCTTGAACTTCCCGATTTCGTTCTTTACAGCCGTGTAAATCTCGTATTTCGACTTGTCCGGCTCTTTCAAGCGGTGCTGCTTTACCTGTTCTTTTCCACCAGCAAAATAAAGCCCGTGTTTGGTTTTCAGCTTCTTGCATACCTGCTCGTTACGGTACATATCGTTCCTGTCCGAAATGGTCTTGCCGTTGTTGTCTATGCGGTTGAACACGATATGCACATGTGGGTGTTCCCGGTCTTGATGGCGCACGATGATATACTGCGTATCGGTGATTTTCATTTCACGCATATACTCCTGCGCAAGCTGTACCATCTTCTCGTCTGTCAATTTGGGTGCATCCACTGCCGAATAACTTAACGCAATATGTCCGACAGGCTTCTTCAAATCGGGATTCATCCCGGTCTGCATACAGAAGCTGCGGATTATATCGCCCCGGCTTTCAGTCAGAACCCCGTCCGCATGAAGCAAAACCGCCTGCTCCTTACCAAGCACATAGTTCACACAGCCCTTAAACCCGCTTCCCTTTTTTATTTTTCCAATCATCCGACAACTGATTTATAATTTCGACAATCCTGTTTTTGAGTTTCACCAGTTCCACCGCCACCAGTGCGAAACCTCCGGCATTCGCCCGGTGCGCCAGCTGGTTGATGTTGTTGGCTTCCCCTGCCAGCTTGCGGATGGTGTCCGCATCCTGCCTATTCAGCCGGGGTATGACCTCTGCCGAAACAACCGCCTGCCGGACATACTCACTGACACGCAACCCGGCTTCCCCGGCTCGCTTCCTGATGGCGTAATACTGCAACTCGGTCAGCTTCGTGCTGACAACCCGTTGCTGCTTCTCTATCCGTTTCTTTGCCGGACGTCCCCCCGGCTTGTCCTTTATACTCGTCATAGGTTTTTACGTTTGAATGGTGTCTTAAAAATTGCGACCAACGGGAGAAATTTTCTTTGCGGTCGAGCAAAGCAAGGTAGTTTCGGTTTACCGAAACATAACCTTGCTCTCCAAATAAACCGCCAGCCGCTGGTAGTCCTGCCGGACTAAATGCCCCTGCCCCTCTCTCTGTCTTGGGGCGGCACGTTGTCCGGTTTCCTGCTTCGTATCTCCTGCGCTTGGCTGGCTGCTGTTCTTCTGTTCCTGCTTCCTGCCGCACAGGTAATCGTTCAAGTCCGAATACCCCCTGTAATTGCGCGAGAAGTCACGCACACGGTAGGAGTATTCCAACTCGATAGCCCGTGTCGCTTCATATCCAGCCTTGTCATTGTCAAGCATACAGTGGATGCGTTCATACGGGTACAGCACGTCAATAGCTTTCGGCACATTGACAGTAGAGTTGAGTATGACATAATCCTGCCTGTCAAGGTCGGGCATGGTCGGGCAGTTCTTCATCCGGAGCGTGAGGAAAGAAAGATAGTCCATAAAACCCTCGAATACCAAACACTTCTCTCTCGGCTCTCCCTGCTGCCGTATATGGGTGATGTCTTTCGGGGCGATGCAGCCTTTGAAAAAGGAATTGCGAACCTCGTAACCTCCTGCTATGTTCGGGAAACCGATAGCAAAGAACGGTCTGCCGTTATTGGTAAAATGGAGTTCCTTACATTCTCTTTTTGCCAGTTCGATATTGATACCCCGTCCCTCCAAGTAACGGAGCAATGCCGGATGGGTCAAGTCACGGACTTCCAAATGTTGGAAACTCGGTTCTGTCCTACGCTGGGGAAAAGAAAAACTGACCGGGCGGACGTGCGGTGTCTGTTCCGCTATCCGGTTTAACAGGTATGGCAGGCTGTCGGAGCAATAGAGTTCCTTTGCCAGTGCGATGATGTTGCCGCCCTTGCCTGCGCCAAAGTCATACCAAAGGTTGCGGTCAGTGTTCACCTTGAAAGACGGTTCGTGTTCCTCCCTTAACGGTGATTTGTACCATAAGCCGTTACCCTGCTGCTTGACAGGAGAGTAACCTAAACTATGCAGATAGTCTGCGATGGGTATTTGTTTCACATCTTCGATGTTCATAACATTTTCTTTTTTGGGGATTAAAAAATAGTTGAAAAGTGCGCCAGTCCTGTTTAGTCCGTTATATATATACCCGTACCATACTAAACCTGCCTGTTCCGATACAGGGAAATAGTAAGTCCGTTCCTCTTATATATACACCCGGACTAAACCAAACTGACTTTTAATAATGGAAATCGGGATTATAGCGGTAGCCCTTGCCCTCTTTCACAATCATGCGCTTGTTCACAAGGAACTTGTTCAAATCCACATGGATATTGCGTCCACGCTTGTAGCCGATACTTGCATAACCCTGTTTCAAGGTCTTTAGGACATTCTCGTAACCATATATGACCTGTTTGCCAAAACCGTTTTCCAAAGCTGTCCTGTGCTGTTGCTCCGTCAGTTCTGCCAGTGGAAAGCCCCTGTCTTGGCTGGGTTGCTTGAATACATAACCGTCCACGGCTTCGGGCAATGCGCTGTCGTTGATACGGAATGCGAACGGGTCAAACTCCCGGTCACGTATGTGCATCGCCTTTACCTCGCTTATGTTGCCGTCCTGCGTACTTTTGGTAATTTGCAGGACGGTTTCAGCCTTATTGTTCAGTTCCGTACCGATATGCCCCCTTGTGTTGTCATCCCCCTTGTTCAAATGCAGTACGGTATGGATATGCAGGTTATATCCGCTTGACCAGCGCATCAAGAGGTTGATTAGGTCAGTCGATTCGCTGGGGCTGTTGATGTCATACATCAAGTCACGGATTCCGTCAATGATGAGCAACCCCACATCGGGCATATTTTCAAGCATATAACCGATAATCTGTTTCCGCTTATCGGGTGTCTGCTCCCTTAGCACGATGAAAACAAAATCGTCCCTGTCCTTGTCGGTAGGCAGTCCGGCAAGCCGCAAAATACGCTCCATGACCTTGTGGCAATGGTATTTGCTCTGCTCGGTATCTACATAGAGGATTTTCCGTTTGTTCGGTGGCAGGTATGCCGAATACTTCAATACCTCGTCATTCTTCAACGCTGCCGCAACGATAGCGGAAATGTTGAATGTCTTTTTGCTCTTGGCTTTACCCGTGGATGCACTGAAATTACCCAACGTGCCAATGGTAGAGCCGTTCACCCAGAGTATTTCGGGCGGCACTTCGTAAGTGTCCGTCACCTTTAGATGAATGGTTTTCCAAAGGGCTGCGAAATCCTCTTTCTGCATGGTGATGTCCTGCCCGGCTTCTGTCGCTTTTCTATTTTCCATAGCCGTTATTTCTTTAGAGGACGGTTAAGGATATACTTCTGCGCTTCCTGCTCTATCTGCGCCTGCGTCTTGACCGGGTTCTGACGCAACCATGCTTCCAACTCCGCTTTCTCAAAATAAAGCATTTTGCCCTGCGGCTTGTAATGGGGTATCAAGTTACCCGAAGTCAGCTTGTACAGGTAACTTTTAGAAAGGTTCAAGAACTTGCTCGCTTCATCGAAGCTAAGCACGTTCTTTGAAAGGAACAACATCTTTTCGAGTTCGGAAACTCTTAACTCTAAATTTTTTTCCATATTGTTTAGGAATTTAGGTGAAACAATATGAAGGTGCGCACCCTCGTTTTTTTGTTAACGGGGGCAAAGTTAAGAGCTTGAAAATGAAGTCTAATTGACCTTTGTTTGAGCGTTCAATCTATGCTCAACCTTTTTGCAGTTGTTTGATGTATTTGTCTATGATTTCATATCCTTTCGGATAGATGTTTTTCGCTTGGTCTGTCGCACTCGACAGGTCAGTACGTGTAAGCGGTTCACCTTTTATCTTCTTCAATATCAGTTTATTGTTTGCTATGACAGACTGCCATTCATAAACGATGTAATTATAACAGCTAAGTTGCATCATAAGATAGGCTAACAGACGGGTATTATTAACTTTCAATACCCCATTCAGTTTGCAGTTGAAAAAATCGGTAAGTATTTTGGCACTGACGGTAGTAGTAAACATATTCGCTTCATTCACACAGTCGGTCAGAAGTTTGATTTCATTAGCTTTCAACGTGGACTTGAAAGGATTGCTTTTGCCCACAATCTTGGTTGGATTAGTATCTGCACTTTCCTCTTTCTCTTTTGGCAAGGCTTGCTCTTGGATGGCAACCGCATCTGTATGGTAATTGCTTTCCTGTTCTTGCAGATAGCGCAAATATTTGGAAAGCACGACAAGATTAACGATAATGGACAAATAAGGAAGCCGCCCATCATAACAGGACGGTTCATGCAAATATGCATCCATATCAAAATCAGAGCAGCGGAAACCGATATACTTTTTTCTTTCATCAGAATTCAAGTCCTCAAAATAACCACTTTCCCACAAAAAATCGGGAATATCCATGTCCAATACAATGTTACGCACGACACGGTATTTTTGTTGGATGGCTACAATATTTTCAGTCACACGGAAAATTTCTTGTCGCAAATAATCCTTTAGCTGGGCTTGCGTCAAATATTCACGTTTTAAAAATAGTGCATCTACTTTAGTTTTATAGTCATGAGCTATACAACTATCTAATATCTTCTGTATTTCTCTGAAATTGGTTTCTATATGATTTTCCATAATCGTGTGCCTTTAAACGTTCTTACTACAAATATAAGGTAAGAATCTCACTTTTCCCGAAAACATCGGCAATAATAAGGAAGAAAAGATAGGATAAGCGTTAAGAAATTATAAAGATATGGGGAAGAAAACTATTAAAGTACACCTTTTCTTTGTATTCGTCATTCAGTACACATTTAGTACGCCCTATAAAAGCAGAAAACCCTGATAATCAGGTGATTATCAGAGTTTATTCGTACCCAGACCCGGGGTCGAACCGGGATGGAAGTGAATCCACTGGTGTTTGAGACCAGCGCGTCTACCGATTCCGCCATCTGGGCGCGTGCTTGATTTCTCAATTGCGGTGCAAAGATACGACATTATTTTGAATTCACAATAGTTTGGCAAAAAAAAGGAGAAAAAAATAATAAAACATATCTTAAACACTTCTCTATTCAGAGAATAAACCGTACATTAGCAAAAACATTTAAAATAGAGTCACTATCATGACAAACATGAATAATTATTGCGTGATTATGGGTGGGGGTATCGGAAGCCGTTTTTGGCCGTTTAGCCGTAAAACACTCCCCAAACAGTTTTTAGATTTCTTCGGGACCGGGCGTTCACTTTTACAACAAACTTTTGACCGCTTCCAAAAAGTTATTCCAACAGAAAATATTTTCATTGTCACCAATGCAATGTATGCGGACTTAGTGAAAGAACAATTACCTGAAGTAAACGAAGATCAGATTCTGCTGGAACCGGCAAGACGGAACACCGCTCCTTGTATAGCATGGGCTTCCTACCACATTCGCGCATTAAATCCAAACGCTAATATCGTAGTCGCTCCTTCCGATCATTTAATTCTGAAAGAAGACGAATTTCTCGCTGCCATTGAAAAAGGACTGAACTTCGTATCGCGTTCCGAAAAACTATTGACACTGGGTATCAAGCCGAATCGTCCAGAGACAGGGTATGGATATATACAAATAGACGAACCTGCCGGAGAAAATTTCTACAGAGTGAAAACATTCACAGAAAAGCCGGAGCTGGAATTAGCCCAGGTATTTGTAGAAAGTGGAGAGTTTTATTGGAATTCCGGTCTATTTATGTGGAACGTAAATACAATCATCAAAGCCTGCGAATATCTGCTACCTGAACTGGCTTCAAAATTAGCGCCGGGAAAAGACATCTATGCCACCGAGAAGGAAAAAGCATTTATCGAAGAAAACTTCCCCGCATGCCCCAATGTATCTATCGACTTCGGCATTATGGAAAAAGCTGACAATGTATATGTATCTCTAGGAGACTTCGGCTGGTCGGATCTCGGAACGTGGGGATCACTCTACGATTTATCGGAAAGAGATCAGGATGGCAATGTCACTCTGAAATGCCATTCGCTTATCTATAACAGCAAAGATAATATGGTAGTACTTCCGAAAGGAAAACTTGCCGTAATCGACGGTCTGGAAGGATACCTGATTGCTGAGTCGAATAACGTGCTGTTAATCTGTCGTAAGGATGAAGAACATGCCATTCGTAAATATGTAAATGATGCCCAAATGCAACTCGGTGACGACTTTATTTAGAATTCACGATAGCAGAAATTTGATTAGAACAGAATAAAGGTAACAATATAAATAGCAAACGGTGAACTCCCTGTAACCTAAATACAGTTTGTTCACCGTTCACTGTTTTTTATAATGAAAAACTTTTGTGTGTCTAAACTATAAAGACTTAAATTATAGATCTCTAAATTATCTCTATTCCCTGTTCCTTACAAAGTTTCAGACCGAGATCCTTCAATCTGAACTTCTGAATCTTTCCGCTACCTGTCATCGGAAACTCGTCCACAAAGAAAATATATTTCGGTATTTTGTAACGGGAAATCTTGTTTCTGCAAAAGTCACGTACATCCTCCGCCTGTATCGTGACACCTTCCTGTAGAATGATGAACGCTCCAACAGCCTCACCATACTTCTTAGAAGGAATACCTGCAACCTGTACATCCTTCACTCCATCAAGTTTATAAAGGAACTCTTCTATCTCACGCGGATAAATATTTTCGCCACCGCGAATAATCATATCCTTGATACGTCCGGTGATGCGGTAATTGCCGTTTTCGTCCTTAATACCCAAATCGCCGGAGTGCAAGAAGTTATTTTTATCAAGCACTTCCGCCGTAGCTTCCGGGTTCTTATAATACCCCTTCATGGTGTTATATCCACGGTTACACATTTCTCCCTGTACACCCACCGGACATTCCTCACCTGTTTCCGGATCAATGACTTTCACTTCCGTAAATTCAAAATCGCGCCCAACCGTGTTACAACGCACATCAAATGAATCGTCAATACGGGTGGCAGTCATGCCGGGAGCCGTTTCCGTCAGACCATATACACTGGTCACCTTCATATACATCTTCTCCTCAACCTGTTTCATCAATTCAACAGGACACAGAGAGCCTGCCATAATACCTGTACGAAGACAAGACATATCAAACAAGTCGAACATCGGATGATGCAACTCGGCAATAAACATAGTAGGCACTCCATAAAGCGCCGTACAACGCTCTTTATGAATGGAAGCCAGCACAACCAACGGATCAAAACGCTCTACCATTACCTGCGTGCAACCATGAGTCAGGCAGTTCATGGTGGCCAATACAACCCCGAAACAATGGAACAACGGAACACAGCAACAAAGTTTATCATCTGCCGTAAACTTCATGTGCTCACCGGTCAGGAAACCATTGTTAGCTATATTATAATGTGTAAGCATTACCCCTTTCGGGAAACCGGTAGTTCCTGATGTATATTGCATATTTACCACATCGTGACAGTCAACTTTACTTTTAAGTTCATTTAGGCAACTATCCTCGATATTATTTCCCAACAACAGGATTTCCGCCGTGTTATACATTCCGCGATGTTTCTCCTGTCCGACATATACTACATTTTTCATATATGGAAAACGTTCGCTTTTCAAATACCCGCGTTCACAAATTTTCAATTCGGGAAGCATAGTATACGTCATTTGCACAAAATCACTATCTTTCTCACCATTTACGATACAAAGTGTGTGCATATCCGAGTTCTGGCAAAGATATTCCAACTCTGACTGTTTATAGTTCGTGTTCACAGTGACATATACGGCACCAATCTTAGCACAAGCATAAAGCAATGTAAGCCAATCGGGAACATTAGCGGCCCAGATACCTACGTGGGTGCCTCGTTCCACGCCAATGGCGATAAGTCCTTTCGCCATATCATCTACGCGACGATTCAATTGGCTCCAGGTAAATCGAAGATTGCGGTCGGAATATACGATATATTCCTTATCAGGAGTCTCTTCAGCCCAGTGTTCCAGCCACTGTCCCAAAGTACGGTCAAATAATTGCATACGATATACTTAAATCTTGGTTCTTACATAACATCAAATCGGTGTATAAACTACTGCCAGAATCTTTGCAGCCTGTCCCTCGTAAGCATGTACATGGTGAGGAACGATAGAGTCATAATAAATACTATCGCCTTCTTCCAGAAGGTATGTATTCTTTCCATAACTGATTTCCATGATACCCTCCATAACCATGATAAACTCCTCTCCCTCATGAGAAGAAAGAACAAAGTCGGTATCTTCAGTTGGCATTACATCAATGATGAATGGCTCCATGTGACGGTCGGCTTTCGATTTGGACAAAGAATGGTATTCCATGTGTTTGCGTGAGTGAATCGCATTATTGGAGAAGCTGATAGCGTCTTTTGCCTCTTTCTTACGGCATACCACCGGTCCCACTTCGTCCTGATCGTCCAAGAAAGTCCCCAGCCGTACACCCAATACACGAGCAATCTTAATCAACGGAGCAAGAGAAGGGATATCGATATTATTTTCGATACGCTCAATCTGTTCCATAGCCAAACCAGAACGCTGCGCCAATTCTTCTATGGTTATTGATTTATCTTCGCGGAGTGACTTAATTTTCTCTCCTACAATTTTACTTGTATCCATATTGTAAGCATTTTAGTTGTCAAAGGTGATAAATTATAATAATTAAGTTGCAAAAATAACAAAATCTTTAGATGAGCACAATTATAACCAAAGAAAATATGACTATCCGATAGAAAAAGGGAGAAACTAAAAAGCCGTTCCTCATAATGAGAAACGGCTTCTTCAATTTTTTCGCGGCAAGTAGATTACTTACGCAAACCGAGTTCTTTAACAATAGCACGATATCTTGTGATATCTTTAGCTTTCAAGTAATCGAGCAAACGACGACGTTTAGCTACCAACATTGTTAAGGCTCTCTCTGTACTATAATCTTTTCTGTTGAGCTTCATGTGCTCAGTCAGACGAGAAATACGGTAGGAAAACAAAGCTATCTGCGCCTCAGTTGAGCCAGTATCAGTGTTAGACTTCCCGTACTTTCCGAAGATTTCTTGCTTTTTAGCAGCGTCTAAATACATAATTTTTAGAATTTTGATATAGTAAATATTCTTTTGAGCGTGCAAAGATAGGCATTATCTTTATATCCCACAACGTTTTACAAGAAAAAAATGCGAGTATAGCATATATTTCTAATCCTATTTTCGTACCTTTGCAGCCAAATAATAGGTATTATATGCAAAATATTCGAAACATTGCAATCATTGCCCATGTTGACCATGGGAAAACAACGCTGGTTGACAAAATGCTGTTGGCCGGAAATTTGTTCCGCAACAATCAAAATAGTGGTGAACTTATCCTGGATAACAACGACTTGGAGCGCGAACGTGGTATAACGATTCTTTCCAAGAACGTTTCCATTAACTACAACGGTACTAAAATTAATATTATTGATACTCCGGGACACAGTGACTTCGGTGGTGAAGTTGAACGCGTATTGAATATGGCCGATGGTTGTATTCTGCTGGTCGACGCATTTGAAGGTCCGATGCCCCAGACTCGTTTCGTGCTGCAAAAAGCATTGGAAATTGGTTTGAAACCGATTGTAGTAGTCAATAAGGTAGATAAGCCGAACTGCCGTCCGGAAGAAGTATACGAAATGGTTTTCGACTTGATGTTCAGCCTCAACGCTACGGAAGATCAATTGGATTTCCCCGTTATCTATGGTTCTGCCAAGAACAACTGGATGAGCACCGATTGGCAGAAGCCGACTGAAACGATCACTCCGCTACTGGATTGTATCATCGAGAACATTCCGGCTCCGACACAGTTAGAAGGTACTCCGCAGATGTTGATTACTTCTCTGGATTATTCTTCTTATACCGGACGTATCGCCGTAGGTCGTGTGCATCGCGGTACATTAAAAGAAGGTATGAACGTAACGCTTGTAAAGCGCAACGGTGATATGCTTAAAAGTAAAATTAAAGAACTTCATGTATTCGAAGGTCTAGGCCGTGTGAAAACAAGTGAAGTTTCTTCTGGAGATATTTGTGCATTGGTAGGTATCGACGGATTTGAAATCGGAGATACTGTTTGTGACTTCGAAAATCCGGAGGCATTGCCACCTATTGCAATCGACGAGCCGACAATGAGTATGTTATTTGCTATCAACGACTCTCCCTTCTTCGGAAAAGACGGCAAGTTTGTAACTTCACGCCACATCCATGACCGTTTGATGAGGGAACTCGACAAGAATCTGGCTCTTCGCGTAAAGAAGAGTGAAGAGGATGGTAAATGGATTGTTTCCGGCCGTGGTGTACTTCACCTTTCCGTACTGATTGAAACAATGCGCCGCGAAGGATACGAATTGCAGGTAGGTCAGCCACAGGTTATCTACAGAGAAATAGACGGTGTAAAATGCGAACCGATTGAAGAACTGACAATCAACGTACCGGAAGAATATTCCAGTAAGATTATTGATATGGTAACCCGCCGTAAAGGTGAAATGGTCAAAATGGAAAATACGGGCGAACGTATCAATCTCGAATTTGATATGCCTTCACGTGGGATCATCGGTCTTCGTACCAATGTGCTGACCGCCTCTGCCGGTGAAGCTATTATGGCACACCGTTTTAAAGAATACCAGCCATACAAAGGAGAAATCGAACGTCGTACCAATGGTTCTATGATTGCCATGGAAAGCGGAACCGCTTTTGCTTATGCTATCGACAAATTGCAGGATCGCGGTAAATTCTTTATCTTCCCGCAGGATGAAGTCTATGCAGGACAGGTGGTAGGTGAACACTCTCACGACAATGACTTGGTTATCAACGTTACCAAATCAAAGAAGTTGACCAATATGCGTGCTTCCGGTTCGGACGATAAAGTTCGTCTGATTCCTCCCGTTCAGTTCTCACTCGAAGAAGCATTGGAGTACATCAAGGAAGACGAATATGTAGAAGTAACCCCGAAAGCAATGCGTATGCGTAAAGTCATTTTGGACGAAATAGAGCGCAAACGTGCGAACAAGATCTAAAACAATTCACTTCAGATAAAACAAGAAAGCCCGTTGGAGAAGAATCTTTAGCGGGCTTTTCTTATTTTTTCAGCTCAACCATATTCAGTAACTTCCGCACAACCCAATAGCCGACTCTAGCTTCTGAAATACCTTTCTGCAACCGATGTGGACATACAAAATTATCATCTTTGATTTCCGCTTCCATATAATAGAAACAACAGAAAGGATCTAGTTCAAATGCCTTTGCATATTCCAGAATATGGGTCGAAATAAGAAAATGACAATTGGAATACTCCTTCAATAATTCATTTACCGCAACGGAAGCCTCAAATGCATCTTTAGCATTAGTCCCCCGAAACATCTCATCCAGAATGACCAGACATTTCTTTCCGGTTCCCGCCTTTTGTAGAACTTCCTTAATACGAAGCACTTCCGCCATAAAATGACTTCGCCCGTCCCGCAAAGAATCAGGCAAGTTGATAGATGTATATATCCCCTCATAAACAGGACAAATCATTGACTTAACCGGAACGGGCAGACCGCAATGAGCTAACCAGACAGCCAGCGCCAAAGCCTTCAAAGTTGTCGATTTTCCCGCCATGTTGGAACCTGTAAAAAGACATATATTCCCACAGGACATTTCCCAATTATTCTTTTGCGCATTTTCCACAAAAGGATGTACAATACCTTCAACAGAGAACTCCATTGTCTGCACCATGGTCGGAGTGAAACAGAAATTCTTTGCCTTCGCTACCCGATGCGCCGTCCTGCAAACATCAAACATGTAGACAACAGACAACAACTCCCTTATGGACAATAACCGTGTACAACGAAATAAATAATCATATTTATCTATGGCATAATTCGACAAGCGTGCCTTTTCATCTAAAGTTTGTTGCAGAACTTCCTCTAATTCACTTCCATGCAAAAGTTCCTGTACCTTATCAGCTGTTTCTTTTAAAAGTTGTGGCATATTCCCCCCTGCTGCAATAGTCCATTTCTCCAAACGGTGCAACATGAGAAAAACCAATTTCACTCCTCGGGAAACCACATACCGGTTCGGATCATATCGTACAAGACGATCAATAATCGTCGCACATGAAAGTAATATATTTGCTCCCCTTATCTGTTCGCGATATTCCAGATAATATTCAATAAAGTCCAGTTCTTCCTCATTTAAAGGAAGTTCCGGCAAGAAATCCCAGGCGATAGCTTCCTGACGTTTACAAATCTCTTCCCAATCACTCAACGGATGCATAATCCAATCCAGCATCAGCGACTTTCCTTTCTTCGTTTCTGCTTTTAAAAACAAAGAACAAAGCGCCTGCTCACCATACACATTCCCTGTAACGTTCAAATCCGCACAAGTCTGTTTATCAGCGTCCAAATATACCATAGTATGATTTTTATCCAACTTCACAAAAATAGACAAAGTAAGAATAGACTAGTAATAAAGAACTTTTTAATAAGCTTTTTTAATACAACAACACTCCCACTACACCAGCAAGACAGATCAGCAGAATAGGATGTAGCTCCCATTTCCATGTAATCAGAAAAGCACCGACAAAAATCCCAATACTTTTATAATCAATAAAGTTATCTTTGTTCATCATCAGTAAGGCTGCCGAAGCAATCAATGCCACAGACATAGGAAGCAGCCCCGACATCGCCGCCTTGATATACTTATTATCTTTGCATTTGGCAAAGAAATAAGAAATGAGCAATACTAAAATAAAAGAAGGCAAACAAACTGCCACAGTAGCAAGCACCGCTCCCCATACACTTTGTGTAACTGCATATCCCACGTAAGTAGCACTATTAATTCCAATCGGACCCGGTGTCATTTGCGAAATCGCCACTACATCCGTAAATTGCTGGGGAGTCAGCCAATGATGAATATCCACAATTTCGTGTTGAATAAGGGAAAGCATAGCATAGCCACCTCCGAAGCCAAACGTACCTATCTTCAGATACACCCAAAGTAATTGTAAATATATCATGCCTTTATATCTTTAATCTTATCTTTCAACCATAAAGTATAAACCAGTCCGCCCGCAATTCCCGCCAATACTACATAAATAGGAGAAAGTCCGAATTGCCAGATCAACACAGTAGCAATGAGGGGGGCCATCAACTGTATATATTTCAGCTTCAATGCCCTAACCGCAGATATGCAAGGGAATAAAATCAATGCCACCACTGCCGGCCGTATTCCGTTAAAGATACGGATCATCACCTCATTATCCTGAAAACGGGCAAAGAACATCGCAATCAACATCATAATAACAAAAGAAGGCAATATGGTAGCCAGTGCGCACACCAGGCTACCAATCACCTTATGAAGTTTATAACCTACAAAAATAGATATGTTTACTGCGAAAACACCGGGCAATGACTGGGTCAAGGCAAACATTTCCATAAATTCCTCTTTACTCATCCACTTTTTCTTGACTATCTCCCGTTCTATCAACGGAATCATGGCATATCCACCTCCAATGGTGAACATACCAATTTTCGCAAATGTATAAAAGAGTTTCAAATAAGTAACAATCATTTTTCTGTCAGCGTTTTAGCAATTCCCCCTTCACGCTATCATACTTTAGTTGATAACTATGTCCTTTTACAGTTTTAAAAGACAAAGTCTTGCCGGCATATTTCACAATACATCTTTCACCTGACTTTGACAGGATAGTCGCTTCCTTCAAAAGTCCGTTCTCCCATATCATGTCTACCTCGAAATTTCCTTTCGCACATATACCCCGGACAGAGCCTTCCTTCCATGCATCCGGCAAAGCAGGAAGCAGTTGGATAAATCCCATGTGACTTTGCAGTAACATCTCCGTAATACCGGCCGTACCACCAAAGTTTCCATCAATCTGGAAAGGCGGATGCGTATCCCATAAATTATCAAGCGTACCGTTCTTCAGCAGATTAGCAAATAAGGTATAAGCATGATTGCCGTCCTGCAAGCGAGCCCACTGGTTCAACTTCCATCCCATACTCCAACCCGTAGCCCCGTCACCACGATGCACCAATACTACTTTGGCAGCTTCAGCCAATTCGGGAGTAGTGACAGGAGAAACCGTATGTCCCGGATGCAGACCAAACAGATGATTTACATGGCGGTGTTCATCTTTCGGATCGTCAATATCTACCGACCATTCCATTAATTGCCCATAACGGCCGATCTTATAAGGAACGAGATTGGCAAGCACCTGTTCCCATTCCTTACGTTCTTTCTTATCCACTCCCAATTCCTCGCTCGCCTTGATGGCATCCAATAGGATTTCACGCACAACGGCGTGTACAAATGTGGCCCCCTGATCAATAGGGCCATGTTCGGGTGAAGTGGACGGTGCCGCAGTATAAGTTCCGTCCGGCTTATGCCACAAATAATCAACTGCAAAATTGGCACTGCTCTTTATCAACTCATATCCCGTCTCTTTCAAGAATTTCAAATCCCGTGTATAGTCATAATACTCCCAAATATGCGTAGCTAGCCAAGGGCCTGCCATTGGATTAAAGTTCCACGACATATCTTGACTTTCCAGTGGAGCAGTAAACCCAAAGATATTAGCAGAAATAGATGCAGTCCAGCCCCTCGCACCAAAATAAGACTGAGCCGTCTTTTCACCCGGCTTCACTAATGTGCGGATAAAATCAATTAACGGCAACATACATTCCTCCAGATTCGTAGAACAGGCAGGCCAATAATTCATCTGAATATTTATGTTATTATGATAATCAACACGCCAAGGCCCATCAACGTTATTATGCCAAATACCTTGCAGGTTGGCCGGCATATTGCCCGGACGAGAACTTGCAATCAGAAGATAACGGCCGAATTGAAAATAAAGTTCCTCCAGATAATAGTCCGGCTGCCCTTTCCGATAATTTTTCAACCGCTGCCCGGTCGGTAAATTACCGGTCTTTACCGTTGGATTCAGATTCAACTTCACCCGATTGAATAAAGCAGCGTAATCCTGATAATGCTCATTCAACAGAGCCGAATAACCTTTGGCCACCGCATTAGCCAGCCATTGGCCCGTTGTTTCGACAGGATTGACCCCGACATACGTTTTCGGATTCTTAAAGTCTGGAGCAAAGTTAGCCTTATAGTCAGTATCCGCAGTGACATAAAAGACAACTTCATCCGCTCCCTTCACGGTGAGTTTCCCATTTCTATTGACCAATGTTCCACCTTTAGTCTCCGCTTGGATACGGACTACATATTTCATTCCATTATTATCCAGCGCAGCCGAATAAACCAAGCCATTATCACCTTGAGCCACCATACTACCTGTCGATACCGGATTAGGAGCATAACTGAATATCAGGTTCTGCTTGCCCGGCCGGTCGGCACTGAAACGCATGACCAGCACATTAGCAGGATAAGAAATAAAATAATTCCGTTGGTACGCTACATCGTCTTTTTTAAACTGCACTACAGCCATAGCAGAGTCCAAAGAAAGAATACGCTTATAATCACTCATACCAATAATATTCAGCCCGGTCTCCACATAAAACTCTCCCATAGTCGTAAAACTACCGAAACGGAAAGGCTTTTCCCTGCTGCCCTCATAAGGTACTTCACTATTAAAATTCTGTCTCGTCAGCCTCTCCGCTTTAACTTGGTCTCCTTCCGTAAATGCTTTACGTATTTCATCAAGGATATGCGCTGACTGTTTATTGACATTCCAGTAGTAATCCGCTCCTTTCGCTGTGTTAGGACCACCCCGCCAAAGTGTCTTTTCATTAAAAGTAATCCGTTCAGCTTCGACCGATCCCATAATATTCGCCCCTATACTGCCATTTCCAATAGGCAATGATTGTGACTCCCATGCAGCATCCGGATTACGGGCTGTATCACCGGCGGTTTCCGGTTTATTTTCACCTTTCCACATATCCGGTCTGCCACCATACCATACGGCATGTCCTTGCAAAGTATTCGGAGCATCAAACCAAATAGCAAGTCCTTTTGTATAATCTGTCCCTCCGGCACAAACTGCAGAGGAGACAAGTAAAGTACTGATAAAAAATGAATAAAGTTTCTTCATTGTCATAGTATTTATTTTTTGGGGTTAAAAATCAACCTTGATATATTTCTTTTTCATCTGTCTAAATTCCATTTTTTTATCACAAACCTCCTCCAGCTTATTCTCTCTGATTACAACACCTTTACAACCATTTAAAATAAACAAAGGCTTTTGACGAAAATCGTCCGAAGAAGTACATTCTACATGATTCTCTTTAAAAATCAAATCCTTCGTACTTTTGGCGTATAACACCGGATTCCCAAATGTACGAAACGTATTACCTATGATACGCACATTTCTATGCACCGGACGTTCCGCATCCACCACCGTATTAGAAGGATGCAACGCAATGACTGCATTTTCAGGTCCTCCACTATACGCACAGCCGATAAATATATTGTTCTGAATCAAAACATCATTCACCGGTCCCGATTCATACCAGCCTTCGGCATCTCCTTCTATCAGGATAGCGCTCATGCCCGTTTTATAATAAGTATTATCTGCAATCACTACTTTTCGGGGAGTAGTCATTAAGGTACCCCGCGTACTTGTCCTCGTAAAATAACAATGACGAATTTCCACTTCGGGCGTGCAACTGATATTCTCTACACAATCGTGATTCAATTCCAATTCACCGGGAATATCCCGATTGAAGGTGACTTGAACAATACGGTCTGTCAACCGTTTCACAGCAACCACTTGCGCAGATGCAAAACGCTCCATAGTAGACGCCTTGACAAAAGCGACCGTATCCCCCTCAAAGTAAGCGTTATACCCATAGCTCTGCCCATGCATGAAGCGCAAATTCAAAGTACGGGTGTTTATTTTCTCAACGGCACGCAAGTTAGTACCGTGCACATTTATCGGATCATCCTGTGCACCCGCAAAATAACAACCAATTATCTTCACCTTTCCACTACATCCGGAAAAGTGCATCATATCCGCAGAAGCTGCCAACAACCTGCCACTGCCTTCACGCGGCATACATTTCACTTTATCCATGGTAATATTACGAGTGTATTGACTTACTATACCAAGCCCATGCATATAGTGCATCTGCACCCGGTTAAGTGTAATATCCCGACTTTCGAAAATAAACCATCCCACCTGGTCACGAATAATGTCACGAATTGTCAAAGTATTCCCCACTTTCGGGCGAAATCCTTCCGGGACATGGAAACGTACTACATTCGGGGCCACCCCTTCCGCCTCCGCAGCAGCAAGCACATTCCACCCCTGGCTATAACGGAAAGTACTATCAACAGGACTATATTCTATACAATGATTCTTGTTTGAACGCCAACCCTCACCAAAGAGGCTCATCCGCCCATTCACTATTTCATAACGTGTGTCACGATGTACAACAACTTCCACCTCATCATCTTCCACACGGGCAAATGTCATTTCCGAACCGGCAGGACGTTCAAAATCAATATGCAAATCTTTAAACACCAGATTCTTACAACGTTCGAGAGCGATAGTCGTCATTTTTCCGTGAAACATCAGCGTTGCTCCGTTTCCTTCAATCATCAGATCTTTCATATCTTCAAACAGCAGACCGATAGTTTTCACTTTGGAAGGACACTCTTGTTCGGTCGATGTATTCGATATAAAATATTTCCGCCGGATAGCACCTTCGGGCCAGATATCATAACGCCCTTTCTCAAAAGAGAGCACGCGAGCACCACTTCGCTTACATTCACTAATAGCTTCCTGCAAACAGGTCACACAATTTTCATATGTATACGGATGTGCTCCGAAGTTTGAAACACGGATAGTATCTTTTTGTTGCGCCCGGGTAATACCGGAAATTCCGACTATTGACAAGCATATAAATAAAGCAATAAATCTCATAAGCAAATATGTATTAAAGAAGAAGTTGTCGCGTTACTTTATATTTATACAAAGATAGCGAATTATGTTCGATTATTAAATAAAGAGCCGCCATCAAATCGCATTTATTCACATAAACCCGATTCTCCAGCGGCTCTAACCTTTCTTTAGTGAGAAATATAGCTATCTATTGAACTCTGTCACTTCAACGGACTCACTATTAATAATATTATTTCTTACTTGTCGTAAACATTATCTCTGCAATACTTGCATTTACACCATTATTACTACCCGTAACCAAAGCACGTATATATCTTCCTCTTACAGGTTCCGGCAACAGCAGGGTTTGGGCATTGGTCGCCTTTTCACTAGGGAAGTTCAATTGTCCCAATTCTGTCCAATGTTCTTCACTTTCACCTATGCTGAATATAACAGTTTTAGTATCTCCGTTACCTTGCCTTCTTGCCAGTTCTATCGAAAGAATATCCTGTTGTGATTTCATATCAATAATGATTTCATGTGGCAATGGAGGATTAGCCCCTTCACCTTTCCATTGTGAGTGCCAGAAACTGGCAAGATCTCCGTCAAGGATACAGGTGGCAATACCATATTTACCAGCATTTTCTCCAACCTTTTCTTCTGTCGAAGCCGAGATTCCCCAATCCGTTCTGTCTGCATCAACATATTGTTCGTGAACCGCATCCCAATCTTCTTTTGAAATGGTATAATAAGCAGGAAAATCCATTATTTTTTCCAAAGTTGGAATATCATCGAAAGCGTCATCAGCTGGCTTAAATGTAGATATCAACTTAAATGATGTCTTAAGGACCGCATCCGGTATAACCGTAGAAGTTTGCCCTTCATCTACTTTGATGATTTTCTCCTTTCCCTCATTATTTGTATACGTCAACGTAGTTCCGGTACACCCCTCTAACGGAACCCAATTAATCGTTACTCCGTTCAAATCTGCCGAGATCGAATTAATTCCCTGAGCTGATAGACTGGCCTGATAAGTGGAACCGTACACTTCACCCGCAATAGTTCTTACCAAAGACTCTTTACCTGTATCACTCCTCGTTATCATATTGAATATATATTTCCCTTCCGGAAGGTCAATAATCGTCGATATAGGATCCTTTATAACACGATTCTCCGGAACAGGAACTACCACAGGATTTTCATTTCCCTCCCACGTAATCACACAAGAGCTGATTCGTGGGTCGGCATTCAGATACCACTCCAACTTGACACGATTGAACCCGCTATAGGCACTCAAATCCTGAACGGCCCCGAGATAGGTTTCTTCTCCCATTTCAAGGTATTTTTCGTGTATCTCATACATATCTCCGCAAGCGGTCATCAAAAAGGCTGACAAGCCACAAGCTATATATCTTATTATATTTTTCATAATCTGATTTTTTTAATTACTCTGTTGCAGGTTGTCCCCAGAAAGTCATTTCGCCAATCTGAGCGTAAGTACCTCCACTCCAGGTTTCAAGCATAAGAATTCTTACATAACGGAAATTAGGAGCTTCAATGGGAACTTCGTGTTCATCGCCATTCTGTATATATTCAATATCTTCATTGGTTATATTCGGATTATCTTGTCCGGAAGGTTTATAACATTCAACATCCATAATCTTCGTCCAACCCTCAAAGGTAGGATACATGATACCATCTTTTTCCACACCGCTATTATACATTTCGTCCGTAAGTTCCGTACAACCATAAATCACATATTTCTTCAAATTATTATGAGTATAGGTCCAAACGTTCGCATCTCCTCTGCGTTGCCACATCTTGAAACGGCTTACCTTGGCAACCTGTCCCATATCGAACGTTATACACCGACCAGGGGCAGGATTATCACTATTAGTAACACTATGGAAACAGTCTGTGTTATTATTACCCTGCCAGATATTTCGTATCGGCAGACCACCCATAGCCTCACAATCACCAGGCAAACGTGTCGGAAGTTCTTTAAATTTCGACTTGTCAAGTTCCTCTTCATACAAAGGATTGCTTTCCAGCTCCAACATCTCGGAATAATTATCCCAACGGTCACGAATTCTGTATCCTAACGTGATTGGTTCAGCAGCCAATCCCCGGATTTTAGCTTGCCCTTCCACTATACTGGAATAGAAATTCTCCAAAGAAACCCATTCTCCGTTTTCCTTTTTGGTAACTTCCAGAATAATATTCTGTCGAGTCGGATTTTTCCACGTCAAACTCACTCCTCCAAAACTATCAGTAATCTTGAGTGACTCATAAATATATTCTACAGGAGGAGTTAATGGACTGATAGAAACGGTTTTCGGTTCAGACTCGTTCTGGCTTTTGTCTACACTCTTCAAAAAGATATTATAGTCACCCACCTTTCCGAATCCTTCTACGATCAAGCTATCTACATAAGGAGAAGCTTTTGTGGTTCTTTCCACCCCATTAATCATATAAGACGCCACAACACACAAGAGATCATCATCTTTCGGAGGAGTATAACGAATGATAGCTCCTCCATTAATGTTCTCCACCTCTATATTCGTAGGCAATCCCGGTGCTACACTGTCGGTAGCATTGAGACCAATCTTTTCGTCCTGCCCACATCCTGCTAGGCAGAGTGTACCGAGCAATGTGACGAACGCATATTTCACAAGCTCTGATATATTATTCATATTTCTCATATTTCCAGTCATTTTAAATTATGAATATCATAGTTACCACCCTGGGTTTTGTACCAGGTTCGGATCTTTCAATATTGTTTCCAGTTTCAACGGCCACAAATAGTCCTTATAACTATACTTTGAACGTAAGTAGATAGTGGTTACTCTATAAAATTCCTGGGCAGTCTCTCCTTGAATATGCCACCCTTTCACTTCGCGGGGAAGTTCTTTTTTCCAACGACGCAAGTCCCAGAAACGTTTTCCTTCACAGGCCAGTTCATTCAAACGTTCCATGCGAATGATTTCACGCATACCGTTTTTCGTATTAGGCTTATCCGGGGACTTGGAATATTTACTCCACGACTCCTTTACCCCCTTCAACCCTGCACGTTCGCGAACCAAGTCCACGTAATCATATACATCCTGTGTGGGTGATTCCTGCGATTCATTCAAAGCTTCCGCATACATCAGATACAAATCAGCAAGACGTATGATTGGGAACGAATAACGGTAGGGAGAGAAACCGTCTTTTGTCAAACCAGTCTTATAGCTACATACCTTTTTATTCAAATATCCCGTATATGAATGGTCTTCCGAAGTCTGGCGCCCTGATACCTCCTTTGCCCGAAAATGATAGAAAGCAAGATTTGCCGGCTCATCATTCGTATAACCATCTCCATACCATGTTCCACGGTCGAATGACAATGAAGCATAGAAACGCGGTTCACGGTTCAAGTGAAGATAGGCTGTTTGCTCTCCTATCTGAAGGTAATATTTATTATTTCCCTCATCCGGGATAGTGGTAATCTCATAGCGGTTAGGATAATTAGCCGTCCAGAAATCACTGTTATCTTCAGAAATAGGCACACCATTTGAAGAATAGAATGCTTCGGCTACTGATAAAGTTGGTCCTAAAACAGAACGCGCGTTATAGTGGCTCCCCTTCGTATGTTTAGCCATTGCAACCGTCTGCAATCCGTTAACGTTCCGAGTACTTCCCCAAATAATTTCTTCATTCCATTTTTCTGTGACAGCCTCACCGATATCCAGCAGTTTGCGTGTTGCCGCAGAAATACTATTGATCGGCAAAGAGAAAGTATAAAGTTTCTCGTGACCATTTTCTTTTGCACAATTTATCGCTTCAAGCGCTGCGTCTGCTGCCAATTTCCATTTACTGTTATCAACCTGTGTCGGGAACAAATGCCTACCCTGATTATCTTTCACATTAATATAATCCGAATTTCCATTAAACAAAGGGCTGGCAGCCAATAATAACAATTGTGCTTTTACTGCTTTTGCAATTGGCTGGGTGATGCGCCCCATCTCCTGTCCTGGATCTGTGATCTTTGAAGGCAGATCTTTATATGCTTCATCCAGCAGGTTAGAGATATAAGCCACTACATCATCCACCGGCTCGCGATAACGCCTTACTTCATCCTGTGAAGCATCTACCGCAATATTAGTATCCATGATAGGAATAGGACCGTAAAGCATAAACAGATAATAATGATAATATGCTTTGAGGAATTTTACTTCCGCAATCCAACGGGTGCGTTCATAATTCTGCAAATCGAGAGGTTTGTTGATATTTTCCAAGAAAATATTACAATCGCGGATAGCTACCCAAAGATTGGTTCCCCCATTTCCTCCATCCCAAAAATTCTGGTAGGGGTCATTATTATTTTGTTCACCGCGACCTATTTCCCATGCGTTGAGAGAGATACGCTGATCTATAAAACCGGTTCCTTTAGGCATTAACCAATGTTCATCACCTGCCAAAAAGCCAATGGAGCCACCCTGATCCCATGAAGGCAGGTAACTATAACAAGTATGTAGAAACTTAAATGAATTAATGCGGTTGCTGAAGGCATTATCCATGCTTGGAGTACCTTCGGGCACTATATCTAGGTAATCACTACAAGAAGTGCTACACAGCATGGCAGCAATCACGAGTGATATGGATATGATTATTTTTTTCATATAACATGTTTTAGAGTGAAAGTTGAATACCTACATTAAATACTCGTTGAACAGGATATCCCAAACCGTTGTTCCCCATTTCCGTATCCCAAATTTTGAATTTGGAAATATTGAACAAGTTCGTCCCGCTTACGTAAATACGCAAGTTTTCCAATTTAGCTTTACTGGTCAGCCGCTTTGGAAGCGTATAGCCTATTTCTGCCGATTTCATACGCAAGAAAGTACCGTCACGCAACCACCATGTACTCGACTGGTTATTATTACTGATAGCCGTATCCGACAACCGTGGCCAGAAAGCATACATATTCTGGTTGGACTCGCTCCAATGATTATTGGCGATAACCTGAAGCAAAGCATTGTTAGCCTGTTTTCCTCCCAATTCGTTGTCCGGGTCATAAGGCTGGGCAAACGGAGTGATACGCAAAGGACTAATAAAGAAGGAAGACCGTGCCGATCCCTGGAAGAAGCAGTTGAAATCAAACGCCTTATATCCCACAGAGAAACCGAAACCATAGATAATTTCTGGTGTAGTCGGATAACCGATAGGCACAATATCCTGCTCGTCGATGATTCCGTCACGATTGATATCTTTATATTTGATATCTCCGGCTGTATATTCGCCAAATTGTTGTTTCGGAGAGTTTGCCACATCTTCATCATCTACAAACAAACGTTCGGCTATGTAACCATAAGTCTGGCTCAGCTTAGAACCGATTTTACTTCTCCATGGAGTAGCCGAGTAGTCCGGTTCTTCGTATTCAGAAAATTCACTGCTGGCGTATGTGAAATTACCTCTGATAGTAGTCCACAGGTTTTTGTTGAAAATATGCGAATAATCCAAAGAAATATCGACACCTTGTCCTTTAGCCTCACCGATATTTGCCCGGATAGGCGCCTGGAATCCCATCAAACTGGGGATATCGGCACGCTCTTGCAGGATATTCGTTCTTCTTTCTTTAAAATACTCTGCCTGAATCTCCAGGTCATTGAATAATTTCAGTTCAAATCCCACATTCATTTTATGAGAAATTTCCCAACCAATCTTCGGATTGGCATAGCGGCTGATAGAAATACCGTTATAACCTTCGTCAAAGTTGGTTCCGAAGTTCATTCCCCTACCGGAATTATTCATATTTACTTCCGACAAATAGAAGAAACGGTTGTCATTATTAGAAATATTATCATTACCGACCAATCCGTATGATCCTTTCAACTTAAGCATATTGACAACTTTGGAAATCGGTTTGTCCGCCCAGAATTTTTCATTGGACACAACCCAGCCCAAACCTCCCGACGGGAAGAATCCCCAACGATGACTCTTGTCAAAACGTTCGGAACCGTTGTAACCGAAATTAAACTCCGCAAAATAACGGTCGGAGAATCCGTAAGTAAAACGTCCTGCTAATCCCAAATTACGGGTAGGGAGTGATTTCTGCAAGGTGTTTTCATTGCCACTTTTCCCTTCACGCACTGTATAAACCAACATACCACTGACATTGTGTTTTTCAACAAACGTCCGATCGTATGACAACGATGCTTCCAAATACAGGGAACTGCCTACTTTTTTACTTCCCGGAGAGTATCCTAGATAATCTGTACCCAAATCCGGATTTAGAGCAGAAAGAGTGTATTCATCTTTTTTCTTATCATAACTATCCAAGGCATAATAGAACGGAGTATAAGAACGTTGAAGATCATAATATGAAGTTCGTGTGACATTTCCCAACAAACGCCCTTTCAAGCCTTCGGTTATAAAACTGAAATCTTGCTTTAGCTCCAACTGGGCAAGTATAACTGTGTTTTCATATTCTTTATAACCGCGTGCCATTTCAGCATACGGATTCAAGTAATTTGCACTAGTTCCATAATTACCGAACATAGGATGATTGGTATATTGGTTAGCTGCATCCGGAGCATACATAGCAGGAAAAAGAACCGGACTTGCTTTAATAGCCTGACTGTAAACCTGCGAACCGCCCTGTATCGGACCTTGATAACTATCAAACGTGCCGCTCACGCGCACTCCCAACTCGGTTGTTTTGGTCAGATTAATATTAACATTCGAACGTACCGTATATTTATCCAACTTAATATTATTATCAAAAAGGTTACTGGGAACCTGTTTCAAGATACCATTATCCCGCGAATAAGACAATGCTACATAGTAACGGGCTACACGGCCACCACCGCTAAGGCTCATGTTTCCGCGATAGTTAGTTGTGAAATCTTTGAATAGCATATCCTTCCAGTCTACCATCGGATAAGCCATCGGATTCAACCCTTTTTCGCGAGCAGCAATCGCGCTTTCCAGATAAGGTAATGCACCATCCGGATTTCGAGTTCTCACCGCCTCATTATGAAGTTTCATAAACGTCAGCGGATCAGCAATTTCAACCTCTTTGGAAGGAGCGGAGAACGAACTTTCTACCCTGAAAGATAATTTCATTTTACCTTCCGTACCTTCTTTTGTCGTTACAAGAATAACACCATTAGCACCACGCGCACCATAAAGCGCAGTAGCAGTAGCGTCTTTCAGAATGGAGAAACTGGCGATATCATCGGTATTCAATCTTGCCAAATCTGATGAAGTCAATTCAATGTTATCAATCAAAATCAACGGATCGGCTTTCCCTGTTCCAAATGTCGTCACACCACGAATAAAGAATTCGGCATTATCTTCACCCGGTTCTCCACTTCTTTGATAAGCAACTACTCCCGCCAACTTCCCTGCAAATCCGGTAGTAAGATTACTACTGGTAGTTTTTAACTCCGCCGGTTTGATAGTAGAAACGGAGCCTAATACGGACTCTTTCTTTTGTTTGGCAAAAGCTACAATCGTGACATCTTCAAGTGCAATACCGCTATCTTCTTTCATCGTCACAACACGAAAGACATTTAGATCTTTAGGGTTGAACGGAACAACTTTCTTCTCATATCCAATGTAAGAGAATTCTATATTTTTCGTGTTTGCCGGTACTTTCAGTACATAATTTCCGTCCAAGTCTGTAGCTACTCCGATACTGGTTCCCGGAATAAAAACACTGGCACCAATAATCGGTTCATTGTTAAAATCCAATACAACTCCTTTAATTGTATAGGTCTTGCCTGTCTGTTGTGGTGATGCAATATCCTGTTTGGCGTGAAGGGGAGGTAAACAAATACCATACAAACAAAACAGGATCAATAATCGCAGTATTCTTCCACAATTTTGTTTTTCATTCATCATAGAAATTAAAAGTGTTAACAATTCATTCTTATGCTTTTCGATAAGCATGAATCTGGGTTAATTAAAGGTTTTCAATAAATAAAGGATAGCACTTTCATCTATTAAATTGCTATCTTCACAAAAACGTTTATTTTTTCTTTGCCAGCATTCGTTATTAGTTTATAATCTTGTTAAAGGTGTTACACCGGAAATTCTCAAATAGACGGCATTTTCTATCTTATGAATCACATCCGTTTTTTCAAAAAATCCCACTACCCGATACTACATTCTGTTGCATCGGTTGTGGGAACTTGGGGGTATGTTAAGTTTCAAATAATACATTATACAAGACTTATTCAATCCCCGGACAAAAGCACTCTTTTTTCCATAAATTGAATATAAAAAACAAGATGATATAACCTGGTTATACTGTACCAGAGGAGATAAACTGTGCTGAGCTGTACTGTTCATAGGATATAAGGTCTTTTTTTATTTATCGCTACACTAAGTTCTACTGGAACTTCGTGATAAAAAAAGAATATATATCAGAGGGGTATGAAATGAAGAAAATAAGGACTCTACCAAAGTTAATTACAAAAAGCGCATAATATATAGATACAAAAATCACGATATAAACGCTTATTTGCAAATAAAACTATTGACAATTTATTTCATTGAGTAAAAATATTAAAACAGATAAGTTCTTTTTTTATATTTATCTGACCAGATAATAAAAACATTACTCAAATCTATTGCAATTACAAAAATTATCTATATATTTGCAACGTATTACAATTATTATTGCATACAAACTAACACATTAGTTCACTTTACAAAACGAATCACGAAGTTCCAGTAGAACTTGGTAAAAGTTATTTCAAACAAATTCTGAATAATCTTCTAATTGCATATTTTCTTTCAGTAAAAAAATCTATTAAATTTTATAATTATATATCTTTGAATAGTTTTTAAGGAACATATAGACTATCATCGGGAAGCTACATTTGAGACTTCATTCATATTCTAAATAGATTATTTCATTGCCTACTATTACTTCGCATAACCATAGTTATACGAAAAGAAGACTATAGTTACGCGAAATAAAAAACTAATAAAATAGTAAACAGTGAAAAAGAAACGCCTATAACGACAGGAATCATTTATTATACCAATACAGACTTTTCTTATTCATTGTAGTATTTTTAAATTTTCAAAAAGATACGATGTTTATACATCATTTGAAGTATAAAAAAGACAATGAGATAATTAGCAAAACTTAACCATACAGAATAATAGTTACCAAGAAACTGCTCTAAGCCATAGCTGATAGAAGCTGCTATACAACGGAAATTAACGACCTCACCTAAAATATAGGCAGTGATAGAGTTCATCCCATAAATTTTCAACCAATCCAACCCATAGGTATGCCCTTTATAGTCTATCCAATAATAAAATAATCCCATAAGCAGAAAGCAGAGTCCTCCGGAAAACAAAGTCATACTACAAGTCCATAGCCGCTTAATAATAGGCATTTGCAAACTCCATAGCAAAGATACCCCTATTAATACTATGCCTAACAATAATAAAAGCCTCACCACTCCCTTTCTATTTTCTTTTCCTTCTTTCATTATCTTTCCGGCAAAAGTACCTAGCATAACTGTTACTCCAAAAGTTAAGCTACTCCATATCCAAGTATAAGTATAATAAGGAGAAAAATGCCAGTTTCCATCTTCTCCCCAATACACACCATCCCGAAACTGGCCTAGCACTAGTCGGTCTACCTTTTCTGCAAAATTCCCTCCGGGAGTAAAATCGCCGAAGAAAGTCATCGGTATCCAGTAGAGCAGTAACAATAATAATGTAATGAGCACCTGATAACGGAAAGAACAGTGTAACAAAATTATTGCTGCAATAAGATAGCCTGTTGCTATCGCCTGCAACGTATTCGAATATAAATAAAGAGAATCAGGATTCAATCCCAAAAGGTTTCCCTGCACAATCATGCCGAAAATAAAAAGCAATACAAAGCGCTTTATTATTTTACGATAAATATGCCATTTATTAGGGGCATTTTTAAACTTGGAAAAGGAAAAAGGCATGGAGGCTCCTGTCATAAACAGGAAAAGTGGCATCACAAGGTCCCAGAACCGGAAACCAATCCAAGACTCATGATCGAACTGATATAAAATGTCATTAAGCCACGGAAAATTCAAACGTTGCCCCAAAGCCACAAATACCGGTTGAAAGAAAACTAAAAGAAAGAGGTCGAAACCCCGTAGGATATCGAGTGAAGCCAAACGCCCGGAGACGGGAGACAAAGGTGTATTCATAAACATTATAATTTTCAAATTAAAAAGGAGTCGTTGACATAACGTGCTTACTCACCACCTCAACGACTCCCAAGACCTCAATTGTTTGATTTCAGTTTATTTGCTACAAATATAAGAAAATAATACCTATTTATTCAACACAACTTTGACAGTCCATGTTTTCTTTGTTCCATTTGCAGCCATGACACTATATCTACGTTCTGAGGTCCAATCGCCCGGAGCCCCTAACTTCGGGGAGCCATCCAGTGGTGTCACGCGTGCAGCAGTAGACACATTGAAGTATACAACCAACTTATTCAACGACACTTTTGCACGTTCAGCATCAGTAAAACTGCCACTGGCAGCAGGAACCGTGAAAGTCGCAGTAACAACCGCTTCGTCTTCGTTGATACTATTGGACTTCTCCAATTCCTTCTCCGCCACCTTAAACTCACCTGTCAAAGCATCCTTCTCTGTTGTATAGTAGCGGTGATATGCACCGACTGAGGTAATTTCCGCTTCTTCATAAGCCTCAAGATCATCTTTACATGAGGAAACAAATGGCAGGCACAACAGTACAAGCAACCATTTTATGTCTGATAATTTAATTCTATTCATTGTTCTTGTTTCATTGATTAATAATTCGAATATTGGTTATCATTTTACCACAGAGGATTTTGGTCCTTCTCTGTTATAGCAGAGTTTGCATTAATCAAACTTTGCGGAATAGGATACAAATAGCGTTTCTTAGAAAAAGTACGGTCGGCATTTCCATATCCTTGTGTACCGATAAACATACGATGACGGTCACTGCTAATTTCAATAAATGTAGCCGGAGTACGCAATTCTTTGATGACTTCACTTCCGGAGGGTTGTCCGTCGTTTGCTTCTTCACCATATTTGCCCCAACGCAACAAAGACCAATAATAGTCGCCTTCCATTGGCAATTCTACATGACGCTCAATCTTATAATCTTTCCATGCCTCAACCAACGTGGATGCTTCGGATTCCGGCAAACCACCATGTACAGTGCGAGTCTGATTGAAAGTAGCTACTGCTTCTGACAGTTTTGAAGGGTCACTCTTTGCCAGACAAAGAAGGGCTTCAGCCTTATTCAACAGCGCACGTCCGTACCGGAAAATTACATAATGATAATCCGTAGGCACATCAACAAATATACGCCAGTCATTAATGTAGACACCTTTGCGCCACAAGTAATTGGTAGACCCCATTTCAGCGGTTCCCGGAGCCTCACCCAAACTACAACGTTGCAAGTTACCGGTCTTATGCATTGTGACTAATTCCCCATAATATTCACAGGAGTCCTGTACGATTGTCGCATAAAAACGTTTGTCGCGATGCGTATACATAAAATCATTAATACGGGTATCACGCCCTTTATCTTTCGTTTCATAAGCCAGAGAGTGTTCATCCAATTCATCAGCATTCACAGCCAAATCTCTTACAGCATCATTAGAAATGACATTGGTATTATTCACAAACTGGGAAGTCGTATTCCACTTTTTAGCTTCATTTGTCAGTTGGTCAATAACCAGATAATCATCTACCAAATTCTGGGAAGGCGAATGTTCCAGCCAGCACTCAAAGACCCAGTCTTTTTTAAACAAAGGACCACGTCCCAACTTTTTTAGATTATCATTTCCCTGATTAGGAATGACAGTCTGCATATAAGTATCACCGCCATTTGTATTTTCTTTACTGAAATATCTGGCTAAAATAATCTCCGTTGAAGAATAAGAGTTCTCCTGATTGAACATGCCACCATAATTGGCGTCCAAAGAATAACCTTGGATAGCATCTACCGCTACTACCGCTTGTTCCCATAATGTCTTCTTTCGTGTAGCATCCGTAGTGTAAGCAGCAGCCGTCAGACAGACTTCCGACTTCAAAGCCCGAGCCGCATTAGCATTGGCACGCCCGGCAGGATATTCCTCCGGAAGTCCTGCTATGGCATCATCCAAATCACTCAATATCAAATCATACGTCCGGTCAATAGATTCAGTGAGGGGCAAATTAAATTCATCGTCTACTTGCAATACCCTGTCTACCCAAATCACACGTCCACAATGTTTCGCCTGATAATAGTAGATCATAGCCCGAAGCATTTTTCCCTCGGCAACCAGTTCTTTTTTATCCAAATCGGATAAAGCAGTAGAGGCGGAAGCCTGTTCAATAATCAAGTTACACCGACGGATAATACTAAATTTATTAAAACCGAAATCATGTTCCCGATTTATCAGGTCACGTGCCTCTCCCGGACAACTTTGGCGTAGAATTGTATTTAGTGTTATCTGATCGTCTCCCCAAAAATCGTGGTATAATCCCAAAATATCAGGATATGTGCGTAGTACGAATGCATCGGCAGTAGACCGACTCCCCCAAACCAATTCTTCCGAATAAGTTTCCGTAGGTTTCGTATCTAAAAAATGTTCACAACTTTGCAGTGTTAACATCCCTCCTAAAAGTGCAGGAACTATATATTTCATTATTTTCATATTCTGTGTTTTTAAAGTTATTAGAATCCAATGTTAAAACTAATCGAATATACCCTGCTGACAGGATAAGTATATAAATTAGTATTTCCAATCTCCGGATCAATATCGTATTTATTCGATTCGCTGAAAGTCAACAAGTTATATCCACTCAGAGAGACATCACATTTCGTGATCCATGGAACTCTCTTCAATACTTTATGTTTCAGATCATAACCGATATTCAAACTCTTCAGACGGATATAGCCAGTATTAACCAACCAGAAATCAGATGAACCATAATTGTTGCTTCCATTATATTTAGAAGTACTCCGTAGACGAGGGAACTTGGCATTCCGATTATCCGGTGTCCAAACGTCTCTTTGGAAATCATAAATCACTGACAAATAGCCATAATCGGAACCTTGACCTTGCAGCTTGTCTCCAAAATAGAAATCTTTGGACGTAGCTCCTTGCCACAACATATTCATGAACCAGCCCTTATAATTAAGATCTATACTTATACCATACTGTCCGCGAGGAGAAGAATTTTTACCGATACGATGTTGGTCATTTCCGTCAATTATACCATCTCCATTGAAATCATAATATTTAATATCACCAGCACCCAAGTTTACCGAGTTTTGCCGTTTGGGCGAGTTCATCACATCTTCCTGACTTTGATAATATCCCAAAGATTCATATCCGATTCCCCAATATCCTTTGGCATGAGTAGTACGTTTATAAGGATTCTTCAAGTCTGTTTCTGCTTCGTACGGATTATTCATCCAGAATGAATCAAAATAGGTAAAATTAGCACCTATCGCATATTCAAAATCACCTCTCTTTTCTTTCCACTGTACAATGAATTCACCTCCTTGACGAATACTTTCACCGTTAGACTTTACTTGTGGCAATGAGGTTCCTAACGGATCAGTATATGCCACATTAGAAGGAGAAGTCAGATATCCTTTTGTAGACATACGGAAATATTCGACAGAACCGGACAAGCGATTATCTAAAGAAGCAAAGTCTAATCCGACATTTGTACTGCGAGTTGTATACCAAGAAATATCTTTGCTAACCAAGTTACCTTCAGAAAAACCCGGATAAAATTTACCTCCTAACAAATATCCGCGTTCATCCAAATTATAAGACTGTAAGTATGAATAAGCAGAAATATCATCCAGACCAATCTCTCCATAAGAAGCCCTAATCTTAAACAGATCAAGAATATGGCGATCTTTCAAATTTTTCCAGAACGATTCTTCAGAGATTACCCATGCCGCCGAACCTGCATAAAAGACTCCCCAACGTTTTCCTTTCGGGAAATTGTCACTGCCGTCATAACGCATACTACCTTCTACCACATATTTACTTGCATAATCATACTTTAAATGAGCCACTAGACCGGCACGTGCACGTGTCCCCTCAGCAGAGGAGTTTGTAGCCGTAGCAACAGGCCCCGGATTGATCTGATCTACATCCAACAAGTATTCTTTGCGTCCCAGAGTTGCATTATCATACATATATTTATTTGCCTCAATACCGGCCGTAGCACTAACAGTATGCACAACATTAAAAGTACGGTCGTAATTTGCAAAAGCTTGTACGGTGTACTCTGACATATTCCAATAATTCTTTTCTAAAGACGGCTTGCTTGGAGTATTCGGATTTCCGTCCCAATCATACATAACCGGAGATTTCTTCCAATCCTTCTGACGGTCGGCTGTCAGACGATAATTTCCTAACGCTTTCAATCTTAGTCCTGCTACCCAAGGTACCGTCCATTCCAATCCCATATTGGCCTTAACCGTAGCAATCTCTCCCTTGCTATATCCCGCTTCCGGAGAAATCTCCGCCAACGGGTTATCCGGGATATTATTCAATTGCCCATATTGGTTATACGCATTTTCCCAAGGCAATTTATTCTGGATATGACTCCAGACACTACCATAATCACCTCCCGTAGTACTCAACGGCTCCCGGCTTTTTGTCAGATATCCTTCGATTCCTGAAGTTACTTTAACGCCTACTTCCTTAAAATCTGCAATCAGGTTGGTACGGTAATTATAGCGTTGGAGATTATTGGTATTATTCTTATAGATAGACTGCTGGTCATAATATGAGAATGATGTATATGCTTTTACTTTTTCACTACCACCGGTCACAGTCAGTGTATGACGTTGTTCAGGAGCAAATGTATTCATAGCCAACTTCTGCCAGTCCACGTTAGGGTAATGATGAGGATCAGAACCGTTCGCAAAAAGTTCCATTTCTTCCGCATTAAAACGTTCTTTCATACCGTCATTCGCCAACCCCTGGTTCAGATAATAAGCGGCATCATACGAATTCAATTTATCAGGCATAATTGTAGGTTGACTCAAATTGTAGTTGAAACTATAATTGATACTCATTTTACCAGCTTTACCCTGCTTAGTTACCACCATGATAATGCCATTTGCAGCACGTGCACCATATACGGCAGTAGAAGCCGCATCTTTCAGCACAGACATCTGTTCCACATCTTCAGGATTTAAATTCCGGAAATCACGTTCTTCACAGATAACATCATCGATAACAAACAATGGAGTAGCACCACCACGAATGGATATAGAAGAATAGTTATTAATACCACCTCCGGATGTATTCACGATCAATCCCGGAGCACGGCCGGCAAGGCTCTGTGTTATATTAGCCGTAGGTACTTTAGCTATATCTTCAGCATTCACACTGGCAATAGCGGCAGTAGTCTTGCGCTTGGAAGTCGTGCCATACCCCACAACAATCACTTCGTCCAACGCCTTAGTATCTTCTTCCATATAGATACTAATATGTTTCTCCTTACCGACAACAACCGTTTTCGTCCGATATCCGATAAACGATATTTCAATGACAGATTTTGCCGGAAGCTCCAATTTAAACTTTCCTTCCAGATCAGTAATGGTACCAATAGTTGTATTCTGTACTTTTACAGAAGCACCGATTATCGGTTCTCCCGCTTCGTCAAGCACCACACCGGTAATGTTTTCCATTCTTTTACTTTGTTGCTGTACACTTACCTCGTTTAAGGATTTTTCCGTTTTTGTCAAAACAATATGAGTTCCCTCCATTTGATAGGCAACGTCCTTTCCAGCAAACAACTTAGCTAAAACGCTATTAACCGCCTTTGCATTCACATTAATCGAAACCGGACGTTTCACATTAATGTCGTTGGAATAAATAAACAGATAATTAGTTTGATTTTCTATTTCATTCAGCACATCCAGAAGTGTCACATTACTTCTTTTAATAGTAACTTTCGCCGTCTGAGAATTTACATTATCGGCTAAAGCACAGAACGAACAGAAGAACAATAAGAATGTAGTTATTCGCATAGCTCTATAAAATAGGTTAACATGGGGATTTTTTAGCTTATAATCGTCCCCGATTGATTTATTTTTCATATTTTTACGATTAGATTTTATTAAAAGTTTTTTCACTCTCGGGTGAGAAAATTTATCTCACGATCGGCAGGTATTGGTAGTACTTGCCGATTTCGTTTTCAGACTTCTTCTATTTATTTACATAGGCATTCATTTTATAGTTGGACAAATTATTTCAGATAAATCACATTAGCTTCATCATCCCTCCGGAACGAGAAACCGACCTCTCTTTGAAGTACCCGTAATGCGTAATCTACTCCGTCAATCAGCCTGAACTTTCCATTCAGTTTTGGGTTTGCAATTTGTGGATTCTCTTTCACAAAACGGATATCATAATAGATCTCAAATTGTTTCAGAACATCATCAAAAGATAGGTTCTTAAAACAATAAAGCCCGTCACGCCAACGGTAAGTATCCATATCATCAATCTGCTTACGAGTGAGAAGACCGTTTTCCAATACAGCCTTATCTTTGGGATAGAGTGTCATATCTTCATAAGCAGTATGCACCTTCACTTTACCTTCTATCAAAGAAGTTTCAAAAACATCTGTTGTCGCATAAGCGCTTATGTAAAACTTAGTTCCTAATACTTCTACATCACCCTTAGTCGTTTTAACAATAAATGGTTTCTCTTTATTCTTACTCACTTCAAAATAGGCTTCGCCGTCCACTTTTACTATTCTTTGATCGGACACTTTAAAGCTTTGCGGATACTCCATTTTGGTTTTAGCATTCAACCAAACCTTTGTTCCATCAGACAATGTCAAGTGAACACGCTGTCCCTGGGGGACAGTAACTGTATTCATCACTTCGTCTCTAAAAGATTGTTGCAAGAAATATGTAGTCGTAATGATAGTAAGTATCACAATCGCTGCAATACCGGAAAGAGTAGCCACCACTTTATGCCATGGAATATAGAATCGGGGGCGGCTCTTTTCGTAAGACGGATCCCCGTGAAGCAAAATAGCATCAAAAAGTTGACGTTCACGGAAAAACTCGCGACGATGTTCGTCGCATTCATCTATCCAAAGACGAATTTTCTTTTCTTCCTCAAGCGTCGTTTCTTTATTGAAAAAACGAAATAAAAGTTCTCTGTCCAAATTCATCATCAACTTATATAAAATGACACATTATACCATTGCCTTTTATAGTAAAGCACACAACGAAAAAGAATCCCTAGTTAATAGATGTGAAAAATTAATGATAGATAAGATAAATCAAAAGAGGCAGGAAGTCTTTCAATGTTTTTTTTAAAGATTCTGTCGCCTTATTCATATGGTATTCAACTCCCTTGACGGACATATTCATCTCTGAAGCAATCTCACGATAACTCTTTTCTTCAAAGCGCCGCATAATAAAGACTCTTCTTGTTTTTTCCGGCAATTTACTTAACGCATGCTCCACCAACTGCTTCATTTCTTTAGAAAAAAGTTCCTCCGGGTTGCATGCTTCCAGAGTAGATATCTGTATCGCAAGCTTCCATGCTGCATGCTCTTGTAATTGCTCTGATACAGCCTGATAATACTGACGGTCGCGAAGATAATTCAGGCACTTATTTTTAATTGTAGTAAAAATATAAGCAGGAGGATTCACTCCAAACAAACGGGTCCTGTTTTCCCAGTAATAAGTCATGGCTTCCATCACAATATCCTCAGCCTCCATATAGTTATCCACATAAGTATAAGCGAAACGGACAAAGCGTTCATGATACTCCGTAAATAGTTTATTGAAAGAGACGAGATCAATACTGTTATCGCGCAGGTTCATTTATTTTTCTTTTAGATATTTATAAGGCATAACAAATATATCTTTATTATATCAAATTACAAAATAGAATTCATATTTTTATGAAACTTATGAAACAAAAAGGCGGCTCCTTTCGGAACCGCCTTTCTCAATATATCTAATATATAAATTAGAGTTTCGGACCAGCAGCAACCAAAGCCTTACCAGCTTCGTTACCTGTAAACTTAGCGAAGTTCTTGATAAAACGTCCTGCCAAGTCTTTTGCTTTTTCTTCCCATTTGCAAGCACATTCGTAAGTGTCGCGCGGGTCAAGGATATTCGGATCAACACCCGGAAGTTCTGTCGGAACAACAAAGTCGAAGTAAGGAATAACCTTAGTAGGAGCTTTGTCGATAGAACCGTCAAGGATCGCATCGATAATACCACGAGTATCTTTGATAGAGATACGTTTGCCAGAACCATTCCAACCAGTGTTAACCAAGTATGCCTTAGCACCAGTCATTTCCATCTTCTTAACCAGTTCTTCTGCATATTTAGTCGGGTGCAATGACAAGAAAGCAGCACCGAAGCAAGCAGAGAATGTCGGAGTCGGTTCAGTGATACCACGTTCTGTACCAGCCAATTTAGCTGTAAATCCAGACAGGAAGTAATACTGAGCTTGTTCCGGGTTCAGGATAGATACCGGAGGCAATACACCGAATGCGTCAGCAGACAAGAAGATAACTTGTTTAGCGTGAGGACCTTTAGAAACAGGCTTAACAATGTTTTCGATGTGATAGATAGGATAAGAAACACGAGTGTTTTCTGTTACGCTCTTATCAGTGAAGTCGATCTTACCGTTAGCGTCAACTGTTACGTTTTCAAGCAAAGCGTCACGTTTGATAGCGTTATAGATATCCGGTTCGCTGTCTTTATCCAAGTTGATAACCTTAGCATAGCAACCACCTTCGTAGTTAAATACACCTTCGTTATCCCAGCCGTGTTCGTCGTCACCGATCAACTTACGTTTCGGGTCAGTAGACAAAGTAGTCTTACCTGTACCTGACAGACCGAAGAAGATAGCAGAGCTAGTTCCTTCCATATCCGTGTTAGCAGAGCAGTGCATAGAAGCGATACCACGAAGCGGGTTCATGTAGTTCATAATAGAGAACATACCTTTCTTCATTTCACCACCGTACCAAGTATTCAGGATAACTTGTTCTTTAGTCTTCAGGTTAAACACTGTAGCAGTTTCAGAGTTCAAGCCCAGTTCTTTATAGTTGTCAACTTTAGCTTTAGAAGCATTGAAACATACGAAATCAGGTTCTCCGTAGTTAGCAAGTTCTTCAGCAGTCGGACGGATGAACATGTTAGTTACGAAGTGAGCCTGCCAAGCTACTTCCATGATGAAACGTACTTTCATACGAGTTGCTTCGTTAGCACCACAGAAAGTATCAACAACGAACAGACGTTTGCCTGACAATTGTTTTACAGCTTTAGCTTTCAAATCAGCCCAAGCTTCTTCAGTACAAGGTTTGTTGTCGTTTTTGTATTCGTCAGAAGTCCACCATACAGAATCAGCAGAAGCTTCATTCTTAACGAAGAATTTATCTTTAGGAGAACGACCGGTATAGATACCTGTCATTACATTAACAGCACCTAATTCAGTTACTTGACCTTTTTCAAAGCCTTCCAGACTCGGTTTTGTTTCTTCAGCGAACAAAACATCATAAGACGGGTTGTGCAAAATCTCGGTCACACCTGTGATACCGTACTTGCTTAAATCTAAATTTGCCATTTTCTTTGAATTAATTAAATTGGTATTTTGTTTTATTATCTCTTCACCTTTTGACTAAGAAGGGGATTGAGGAACGCCCCCTTGTAAATCCGGGTACAAAAGTAACACTTTCTTTGGAAAGCAAGAAGGGATTAGAGAAATTTTTCCCTAATTGAATCTCTTTTATAAATTCCTAACAATATCTGCAAACTGAATATTGCAATTTGAAAGATTATCATTTACTTTGCAAGTCAGTATGCTATCAATACTATGAAAATGAGATTAAATTATGATTAAACTATAATATGAAAGTAATTGATTTTAGCAAAACAAATTCGATTCTAAACCAGTACATATCCGAGATCAGAAATGTAGAAGTTCAGAACGACCGCCTTCGCTTCCGCCGTAACATTGAACGTATCGGAGAAATCATGGCGTATGAAATGAGTAAGGAGTTTACATATTCGGTAAAAAACATCCGGACACCACTGGGAGTTGCTCCGGTAAGTACACCGGACAACAATTTAGTTATCAGCACTATCTTACGTGCAGGCCTACCCTTCCATCAGGGCTTCTTGAGTTATTTCGATGGTGCGGAGAATGCGTTTGTTTCCGCATACCGTAAGTATAAGGATACGCTAAAATTTGATATACATATAGAATATATCGCTTCTCCCCGTATTGACGACAAAACGCTGATCATCACCGACCCTATGTTGGCAACAGGCGGCAGTATGGAACTGAGCTATCAGGCAATGCTGACCAAAGGTCACCCTGCCGAAATCCACGTTGCTTCCATCATCGCCAGCCAGAAGGCTATCGATCATATTATAAATGTATTCCCCGAAGATAAGACAACGATCTGGTGTGCTGCTATCGACCCCGAAATCAATGAACACTCCTATATCGTTCCGGGGCTGGGCGACGCAGGCGATCTTGCCTACGGAGAAAAAGAATAAATCTTTAAAGACTCTTTCGATATTGCTGCGGTGACATCCCCACTTGCTTCTTAAAGAATGTACCGAAATAAGAAGCATTGGGGAAGCCGAAAGCATTCGAGATTTCCTGAATGTCCTGCTGAGTATTCTTCAGCAACGAGATACTTTTACGGATAATCGCCTTGAATACAAGTTCCTGTACTGTATACCCGCATATACTTTTTGAAACCGCAGAAAGATATTTAGGAGACAAACAGAGTTTATCCGCATAAAATTCCACTCCCCGCTCCTGCATATAATATTTCTCAATTAACTGGATTAAACGGATGAAGACTTCATTTTTCCGTCCTCCCGCTTCTTCTCCATCATTCACTAATTTACGATTATACATGGAACAAATCCTGTATGTTAATGCAAGTAGAAGCAGTTTTTGTTCGTAAAGTTTAAATGGATTTTCTTCTACCTCCACAGCACTGTCGAGCAGAGACATATATTTCGTGATTTCTTCTTCTTCACCGGTGGTCCACACACAACTAGGCTCATCAGGAGTAATCCGCGAATACATATACATAGTCACAACCGCATTGCCCATAATATCCCGTATGGGCTCTATCTGATAGATCAGAATCTGTACTTCCATATCTTCTGATTCCTGAAGAACCTGAAACGCACCTTCTTCGGGAATAAACAGGCTTTCGCCCGCCTTAGCAGAACAGACCTTCTGATTCAAGGAAAACTGGAAACTCCCCCGGTGACAAATAATCACCCCCAATCCTTTCATGTGGAACAGTTTTTTTAAAGAAGACGGAAAAGTCACAAGTACACCTCTCGAACTACATATATTTTTCCCGCTCAACAAGTCGCGGTCAAATTGCAATAAACGATCTTGCTGTGTATCCATAATACCAATACATTATATAAATCATTATCAAAAACGACGCTAAGTTAGCAATTTTCGTTTAGGATAAGGAACAACAAGCACAAATATCATACAAATTAACCCGCCATAGATCGTCCAGCCTGCCATTTCTTTGAGAGCGGAAAGCGTGGCTTGCACCTGAATCCGTCCCTTAGTAGATATAGCTGCCATATTACGGGCTTCCGTCTCACTTTTCCCTTGATACTTCATCCCCTGCACCGTACCAAGAAAAGAAGTAGAAGCATCCGGATTTAGCAAATCTACATTTTGCGCATAACGGGTGATGTAATGTTGCTGCCGTTCCTGCAGCACATTCGAATAAATAGCTCCTCCAATACCGGGTCCCAGCACCATACGCACGGTGAGCATGATGCAAATCCAGGTAGAAAGGTATTTGAAAGGCATACGCTGATTAGCATAAGCTGCCGTCAGGGCATACAAAATCATCATACCAATAGCACGGATAATGACTGCATACTTCAAACGTTCATACATCCCTGCTGTCTGTACTTCAAAATACATGAACACAGCCGATAAGGACAGAAAGAAAAAACCAAGAGCAAAAAGATATTTGAAATGCAATCCTTTGCTCCCCAACGCCATAGCAATCACTGCACCAATAGTATACCCCACCATGCACCAATTGCCCAACGAAGCATTCTGCAAATTATCAAGATGCATCCCTACACCTGCGAATACATTAACAAACATGGCACTGGAATTGATGATCATCAGCAGCAGATAAAGCAAAGCGCCCATACGGATGGTGCGTAGTTTGAATGCATCCAACAAGACATAAGGCGACCGGCGGGTGACATCCATATAGAGAAAGATCCCGGCAAAAAGTATGCTGACAGCAGTTGCCCAACGGATAGACCCATCATCGTACCAATCGAGCACTTTACCGTAAACCAGTACATAAGTGAGACACGTCAGCGAAACACAGAAGGCAGTGACATTACCGAACTTACGGAAGTTGATAGGAAAGCGCCCAGGGAATTTGTAATTGGGCATAGTGATAAATATGATTAAGATAGAAACCAGTAGAATCCCCATCATAAAATAATACACATACTTCCACTCATATTCAAAGGACAGCCAGGCCGTGAGTGCCGTACCCGACTGTCCCAGAATCATAAAAAACAGATAAACCGCCGGCTGGCTCACACATCTTTCAATATCCAGTTTGTTCCAACCGGCTGCGTCTTTCGGTTCCAGCCCCGGAGTGATATTACGGGTAGCTTCCATGCCTCCGGCATACCAAATAAGGGTAAACAGATTGACCATCATCAACACCATACGCAGAAAGCCTGTCAACAGACTACAAAGTGCTAACAGGAATACGCTATCGGTCTTGGCACAAATATAACTGAATATATACATCAATGCGAATCCGACAATGCACATCATCTTCTCCCGGCGCACACACACCAGTTCGTACAAGAATGGAGCAAAAGCCGCCATACCGATCGAAGTCACAAAGTTAGCAAACTGAATATGTTCGGAAATAATGCCAAGACCGCTCATCATCTCGGTACTATTCACCGAATAAACCCCGCCTACCGTAAGAATCGGCAGGAAAAAGAATAATAGGATGATAATCCCCAATGGCTTGGGCATCCAGTTATAAAAAGGATAGTTTTTAGGATATGAGGGCATTTGTGTAAATCCAAATTACTGTTTACAAATAGTTAATCACACTTCACGGACAAGGCAGAATGAAACTAAAGCCGGGCTTTAACCACGACCATCATACCAGCTGCCAGTCGTTCGTTATCTTCTTTGGATAAATTAGTAAAATCAATACGTACAGGGATACGCTGTTGTATCTTTACAAAGTTTCCGGCCGAATTATCTGTCGGGACTAATGAGTATTTAGAACCTGTGGCCCCTGAAATAGACGTCACCTTCCCCGTAAACTCTTTATCACTAATAGCGTCTACCGTAACAGATACTTCCTGTCCGATATGCAGATTCTCAATTTGCGTTTCCTTATAATTGGCTACAATCCATTTTTGAGTATTAGGAAGAATATAAGTAATCGTCTGTCCGGCGGAAATGAATTGTCCTTCCTCCAACGAACGACGGCCGAGCTTTCCATCACAGGGAGCTACCACAACCGTATAAGACAAATTCAGGCGTGCCATTTCAAGTGCCGCCGTTGCCCGCTGAATAGCAGCTTCGGTACTCACACGACGATAAGACACCTCATCCACACCGGAAAGAGCAGCTTTCTTCTGTCTTTCCACAGCTTCCAGTTTCTTACGCGTAGCCTCATAATCCGTAATAATCTGTTCAAGCTGGATAGGAGTCGCTGCATTTCGTTTCACCAGATTTTCATATCGTTTCCGGTCTTTCTCCAATTTAGCCAGGCGCACTTCGATTTCAGCAATAGAGGCATCATAGACGGATGCAGTGGTCTGTGTAGTATTCAACGTGGCATTAATTATTGTGGCACCGGCTTGCGCATCCTTCAGTGCGGCTTCGGCTTCCATTACCCGGATTTTATATTCACGATCGTCGAGCACCATCAGAGTATCCCCTTTATGTACCTCCTGATGCTCGGTAAAGTAAATCTTATCAATATATCCCGAAGCACGCAGGTTGATAGGCGATACATATTGCTCGATCTGGGCATCGTTGCTGGTTTCCGTCTGGCTATAATTCAAAAAGAGACAAACCACTTCAATTACTCCCCAGACAATAATAGCCACTCCTAAAAGGCTGACTGCAATCTGCCAACGACGAAGTTTCTTCATTTTCTTTGCTTTCTCCTGATGAGTAGCGGAAGGAATATTATTTTCCATTGTTTCCATATTTTATGATTCGATTGTTAGTTGCGTATTATTTGACTAATGATTCTATCTGCCCGGTCAGTTTGAGGAGCATCAGGTTGGTGACCCGATAATTATAATGTGCATTGATATAATTGTTCTGCGCTTCACTCATCTGCATTTCGTCTTGCAGCACCTCAGTCATTGAAGCGATCCCTTCGCGATAACGGTCGGAAGTAACGGCATAGACATCTTCCGCCAACAGATAGTTATCTTTCTGTTTTTTAAAATTACGCTGGTTATTCATCAGGTCGTTCACCGCATTCAAATATTGGGTTTGCAGATTTTTCCGGGTGTCCTCCCATGCCAGCTTGCGATTCTCAATGTCGATCATCGCTTTCCTTATCTTATAGGTTTTATCCAGTCCATCAAAAATAGGAATGCGCAAAGTCAGCCCCAGTCCATACGAACGAAACCAATGATTGGACGGACCGGAATGGAACCAATGATAACCTTTATCTGTGTAGGCAGCATATCTCCAGTTCCCTGTCAAACTAAGAGAAGGGATATAGCCATTAGTAATCATCCGTTTTTGCCGTTCAGCCAGTTCCAACTGCGATTGCGTGAGTTGCAGTTCGTAGAGGTTCTCCGACAAACCGGTTAAAGCGACCGTAGTAATGCTATCAGTATTAACCGGTGTCAGGGCTATTTCTTTTTCAGCCGGATAATCCATAATGTACTTCAACATATTAAGTTGCTGCTTCATCATTGCCTGTGCATTGTCATATTGCACTTTCAGGTTCTCCAAATTGATATTTACTCTTTTCAGGTCGACTTCCATAGACATACCATTATCAAAGAAAGCCCGGGTTATATCCCGCAACTCTTCCAGACGGGTGATATTCGCCTTTATCAACACTATTTGCTCGGCTGTTACTTGCCCCAGATAGTACATCTTGCTAATTTGAAGAATAATGTCCTCCCTCGCCTTACCATAAGACAAGCGGCTGATCTCCTCCACAACTTTAGCAATAGACATAGAAGTATAAAGAGTCTGGTTGAAAAGCGGCATTTGCATTTCCAGGCCTGCATTAGCAGAATGTTGCAATGTTTGAGTAATATTATAGGGAACGCCGTAAGATGAACCGTCCGTCACAGATACCGGAGGATCAAAATTATTACTATAACCGGCGACAGCACTAATCTGCGGCAACAATCTTGCCCGATTTTCAGATACACCATATTTGCTTTTCTGTATTTCTCTACGCTTGCTCTCCAACGACAAGTTGTTATCAATACCTATCCGAAGGCAATCTTCCAATGTCAAGGTTTCTACTCCTTGCGCTCTCCCGTTTACAACGAGCAAAATAAAAAAGGTAAAAATGAACAGTAGTCTTTTCATAATATATGCTCTATAATCGGCTACAAATTTAGTGGGTTAGGACAAATGAAAGCTACCCATAAACCGACTCTTTATATTCATATTTTCCTTTTTCAACAGAACTTTTGATAGACAAAACTCCGTACTTAGTCGATTTTATTTTCATCTATCCCAGTATCTGCTTAGTTTTGAGGTATTAAAACAAATAAAGAATGATTAATCAGCATATTCAAACAACCAAATAGCGTTTGTTTTTCATAATTTTTTAGTGAATGCAAAACGGCTCTCTTCGGGAGGAAGAGAGCCGTTCTTATCTAATAACCTTATCTATTCTATGCAATAAGGTAAGCATTACATCATTTCATTCAAGATTTCTTAGAGATTCTGCTTCTACTCATCCATACCAGAATCATCACTCCAATCAACAGCAAAGCCAATGCTGCGTAAGCAATACTTTCCGTCACATGTATGCTCTGCGGATCAAACCACATCTCAATCGTATGTTCACCGGCCGGAATATTCATTACACGCAACACATAGTCCGCCCGGGCAATATCCACCGGCTGACCGTCAATCGTTGCCTGCCATCCCGGATAATATATTTCAGAGAAAACAACTACACCGTCTTTAGCGGAAGAAGTCTTATAAACCAAACGATTCGGCTCATAGCTCGTCAAACGAATGGCAGACAGAGAGTCCTTATATCCTTCCGTCACACCCTTCAGTTTTTCCTTAAACTTCGCATCTACTACAGCGGTTTCCGTAGGAAGAATATCATTCAAAGCATCAATTTCCTCATTTGCATTATTCACATACTGCACCTTATCCACAAACCAGGCATTACCGTATGCATACGGATTTTCCACAGGAACAGGCTGCCCCTGTTGTCCGGCAGGGAAGATAAAGTATTTCGTGTTCAGCATATTCAGCACACGAAATTTAGAAGCATCCACGCTGTCCATTTTGCCACCGGCAGCAGCTACTTCCTGATAGGTCGCCTGCATTTCCGGAGTAATATGATGATCGATCATTTCCTGATAACGGCGCAACTTGGCGGCATGATAACCACCGACACTCTTATGCCAGTACGCTGTATTATTCTCATTAAATGTATTGCCGGGGAAACCTACAAAGTTCAATACCCGATAATATAAGGTCGTATCTTGAAGAATAATTTCATCCGCCTGCGTCTTGACGAATGCTTCCGCTTGTTTGGACTTCGGAACAAACAGATCATCATACAAATAGCGTTTGTTGACACTCCACATATCTATCAGACACAGAAGTACAATACCTCCTAAGGTGAATGAGGCTTTCAACTTCTTCTGTTGATATAAGAATAAAAGCAGGCAACCTATAACGATGATAAAAAAGCTACGCCATGCATCCGAAGTTAGTATCGCCTCACGCATATCTTTCAGGCTGGTCATGACAGGAACAAGATGTTCCGCCGGAAGCCCTTGCTTCAAAGCAGCCATTTCCTGTCCTGAACTGAAGTTGGAGAAGAAAACTCCCGGAGCAACAGCCAGAATCAACGCAACACCGGCTGTAAGCACCAACGTGACAATTACTCCTGTACGGTTCTCTTTCAGCTTCAGGATATCCGGTTTGCTCAGAATCTCTTTCAAAGCAAAAATCGCCAACAACGGAATTGTAAATTCGGCTATTACAAGAATGGAGGATACCGCACGGAATTTATTATACATCGGAATATAATCGATGAAGAAATCAGTCAGCCCCATGAAGTTCTTTCCCCACGAAAGAAGGATAGAGAAAATGGTGGCTCCCAACAGTGCCCATTTGAGCGGTCCTTTAACTATAAAACATCCCAAAATAAACAGGAACACAACAAACGCTCCGACATATACCGGCCCGGCAGTCCACGGCTGATCGCCAAAATAGGGCGTCAACTGCGAATAAAGGTTTCCGTACATCGGGTTTGCTTTTGCCATAGCAGTTTCATTCTGTGACAAAGTAGTAGAACAGCCCCCTCCCTTAACGTTGGGCACTAATAGAGTCAGTGTTTCACCTATGCCATAGCTCCAATTTGTAATATAATCGCGGTCCAGTCCGCTACTGGTCTGGTTGGCAGCAGGGCCTTCCTGTTTCAGTTCGCTCTTACCGCGCATGGTCTCCTTACTATACTCGTAAGTATGGTACAAGTTGGAGATATTTACGCAAACTCCTACCACAGCAGCTAATGCAAGAATAGCGCTAGCCTTAAAGAAATGCGGCAATTCCTTCTTTTCATAAGCATCAACAAAATAAGCTATTATAAAGAACAGGATCACAAACATGAAGTAATAACTCATCTGAATGTGATTCGACTGAATCTGAAGAGCAATAAACAAGGCTGTAATAACCCCTCCTAACAAATATTTCTTCCGATAAGCCAATACGACACCGGCAATCGTAGGCGGAATATAAGCCAATGTAACAAACTTCCAGATATGCCCCGCCGGTATCAGAATAAAGAAATAGGAAGAGAATGCCCATATAATCCCCCCTAGTCCTGCCAGCCATGCTGATAATCCGAATGCTCGCAGAAGGATATAAAAGCCCAGCATCATAATGAAAGTCAGTACGACATAGCCGGGAAGGTATAACTGATACACCTTTTCCACCCACTTCAAAGTCTTTGTTGAATCGTAGCTCGGAGACATCTGATAGGTAGGCATACCGCCAAAAATAGAGTTTGTCCAGCGTGTACGTTCTCCGGTACGTTCGAGATATTCCTTGGATTCTTGCCCTGCACCAACTCCGGCCACCGAATCGTGCTGAAACAGAATACGACCTTCGATATCAGCCGGAAAGAAATAAGCAAAAGAAAGAATGATAAAAGCCAGAATGGCAATTAAGTCTGGAAGGATTTTCTTCATAATATATTGATAGTTGATAAATGATAATTGATAGTTGAGAATGATAACTGACTTGTTGCATTCAGCCCCCCAAGCCAACAACTATCATTTATCAACTATCAATTATCAACTGAATTTAGTATCTATAATGATCCGCCTTGTAAGGGCCGTCTACCGATACACCGATATAAGCAGCCTGTTCAGGAGTCAGCTTAGTCAGTTTCACCCCGATTTTTTCAAGATGCAGACGGGCTACTTCCTCATCCAGATGTTTCGGCAAACGATATACATTTATATCATATTTTTTATTGAACAGTTCGATCTGAGCTAATGTCTGATTAGTAAACGAGTTACTCATCACGAATGACGGATGTCCTGTCGCACACCCCAGATTTACCAAACGGCCGTCGGCAAGCAGTATAATGCTATGGCCATCCGGGAAATAATAACGGTCTACCTGCGGTTTTATATTCACGCATTTGATACCCGCATAATGTTTCAACGCATCCACCTGAATTTCATTGTCGAAGTGACCGATATTACATACGATAGCCTGGTCTTTCATCTTCTCCATGTGGTCAATACGGATAATATCGATATTGCCAGTAGTAGTCACGAAAATATTGCCTTCAGTGCACGCATCCTCCATTGTCACTACTTCAAAGCCTTCCATTGCCGCTTGCAATGCGCAGATCGGGTCTACTTCCGTCACAAGCACACGTGCCCCGTAAGAGCGCATGGAATGTGAACATCCTTTACCGACATCACCATAGCCACATACAACTACTACCTTACCGGCAATCATCACATCCGTTGCACGCTTGATACCGTCAGCTAATGATTCACGACATCCGTACAGATTATCGAATTTGGACTTCGTTACCGAATCGTTCACATTGAATGCCGGGAATAACAGTTTGCCTTCTTCCTGCATCTGGTACAGACGGTGTACACCTGTGGTTGTCTCTTCAGATACGCCACGAACTTCTTCCGCTACGCGATGCCAACGGGTAGCATCTTCCGCCAACACTTTCTTCAAGATAGCATTCAGCTCTATTTCATCTTCTGCGTGCACTTCCTTATCCAGCACGGCAGCATTGTTTTCAGCATCATAACCAACGTGAATCATCATGGTTGCATCACCACCATCATCTACAATCACATTCGGTCCTTTACCACCGGGGAAACTCAAAGCCTGCAACGTACACCACCAGTAGTCGGCAAGCGTTTCACCCTTCCATGCAAACACAGGCACCCCCGAAGCAGCGATCGCTGCCGCAGCATGGTCTTGTGTCGAATATATATTACAAGAACACCAACGTACTTCAGCACCTAAAGCAACCAATGTTTCAATCAGAACGGCTGTCTGAATGGTCATGTGCAACGATCCCATAATACGGGCACCTTTCAACGGTTTGGATTCTCCATACTTTTCGCGAAGAGCCATGAGGCCGGGCATTTCTTTTTCTGCCAAATCGATTTCCTTGCGTCCGAAGTCAGCAAGCGTAATATCTGCCACCTTGTAGGGCAGAGTAGAGAATAATTCTGTAGACATATTGTAAATCATTTATAAATAAGTGGTGCAAAGATAGAACATTCTGATTAGTAGGGCAAAAGCTATCCTCCTTTTTTATATTATAATAACTAGGAAGCCTGGCACGTTTGTCGGATTATTGTCTTATATTTGCAATATTAATGCACTTTATACAACATTGATAACAGATTTATTGAACCTTCTATGCAAAACAACGAGAACAAGACAAAAGAAGAGCTGATTAAAATTATAGAACAATTAAAGAAGAAAGTTGAAGATCTTTCTTCTATGCAGTCATACCCCGTACAAGAACGTTTCCGTGAAAAATACAGTACCCGTATTCTGGACGCCCTGCCCGATATGTTGACAGTTTTCGACCACGATGCAAACATTATTGAACTCGCCTCCTCTCCGTCGACCAATCATGTGGAAGGTATCAATGCCGATAATATCACCCATTCTAACGTAAAAGACATACTTCCGCCGGAAGCCTACGAAAGCGTACGCCAAAATATGGACAGGGTAATCCTTACAGGAGAAAGCTCAACATCCCGGCATGATCTGATGCTGGACGGTATCTTACACCATTACGAAAATCGTATTTTCCCTCTGGATAAGGAATACCTGCTATGTATGTGTCGCGATATATCCGAACAATGGAATGCGGAACAAACCAACAAGAAACAACAAAAAGAGCTGGAAGCCGCCAGAATCAAAGCCGAAGAATCGGACCGCCTGAAATCAGCTTTTCTTGCCAACATGAGTCATGAGATCCGTACCCCCCTGAACGCCATCGTCGGATTTTCCAAATTAGTCATCGACGCTGAATGCACAAACGAGAAGGAACAGTATGCTGAAATCATCGAGAGAAATTCGGAAATATTACTGAATCTGTTCAATGATATTCTGGATTTGTCATCACTCGAAGCCGATTCATTGAGTTTCAATATCCGCCCTATCAAATTAATAGATATCTGCCTGCAACTGGAACAGCAATTCTGTTATAAAGTCAAAAACGGTACTAAACTGATTCTGGACGATGTAGATACCGAGCTTTATGTATCCGGAGACTGGAACCGTATCATACAGATTATAAGTAACTTGCTTAGTAATGCTGCCAAATTCACCCCAAAAGGAGAAATTCATTTCGGCTATCGGGAGAAGGAAGATTTCGTGGAATTTTATGTCAAAGATAGTGGTATCGGTATCCCGGCAGAAAGAGTAGCTACTATCTTCCAACGATTCGGTAAAATAAACGACTTTGTACAAGGTACCGGACTCGGATTAACTCTTTGCAGAATGCTAGTAGAAAAAATGGGAGGACGTATATGGCTGCGTTCCCAAGAAGGAAAAGGAAGCAGATTCTACTTCACCCTGCCTCTGATTCGTCAATAAGAACAACCGAATAAAAATAGCCGGATTATCAGAAACAAAAAAACGACGAGTATTTGCATTTACCATACACCCCGTCGTTTCTTTATTTATTATCACACGTATACCCTATTTCTTGGCAACCGGCGCACTTAGCATTTCCTTGTATTTCGCCGGATCATTCAGAATCTTCACAGCTTCCTTCAAGCCGTCATCATCCTTCAACTGCTGAATGATATTACCACGCTGATAATAATAGCGCTTTATAATTTCAGAAGCTATCATCTTCTTTATATCACCGGAGAAATAATCTAAATCGCGCTCAAGGTCATGGTTCAACTTCTTCTCGAGTGCCTTGAACTCTTCCGAAGCACCCTCCATATAACCTTCAAATTCGGCAGCCTCCTTCAAAGTTTTCAGAATTTTCTCACTTTGCTGGTCATATTTGAAATCAGCCTTCTTCACCAATGTCTTAAAGTCATTATAATCAGCGTCCGTAACCTCGAACTTTTCAGGCTCTACGATAGTAGGATGTTTCAGGCAGTACTGAGTTGCATAATCGAATATCAGATTATCCCGAACCAAATAAAACAGGATATTCGGCAACTTTTCCTGTTTGATAGCAACATCCGGCATCACCCCGCCTCCGTCGCGCACTTCACGTCCGGCAGCCGTATAGAACACTTTCGTCAAACTATCAGGAATAGTACCTACACTTCCGTCTTCATTCCGGTGTTTATAGTCAATAGCTTGCACACAGCGTCCGCTTGGAATATAATATTTGGAAGTAGTCACTTTCATCGTTCCTCCATAAGGCAGAGAACGGGGCACCTGTACCAGTCCTTTGCCAAAAGTACGACTGCCGACAACTACAGCACGGTCAAGGTCCTGCAAAGAACCCGACAGAATCTCAGAAGCAGAAGCTGTGCCACTATTTACCAATACAGCAATCGGAATATCCAAATCCAACGGTTCACGTAAAGTCTTATAAGTATTGCTCGCCTGCTTAATTTTACCTTTTGTTGTTACAATCACTTTTCCACGTGGTAAGAAATAGTTAGCAATTTCCACCGCCTCATCCAACAAGCCGCCGCCATTCCCGCGAAGGTCAATTACCAACGAAGTAGCCCCTTGTTTCTTTAAATCCAGAAACGCCTTCTTAAACTCCTTAGAAGGATTACCGGAGAAAGTACTCAAATTAATATATCCTACCTGATTATCCAGCACAGCAGCATAAGGAATCGCCGGATTTTGAATAGATTCACGTACAATCGTAAATTCCATCGGTGTATTTCCTCCCTTCGCATTGGGACGGTTCACTTTCAATTTAAAACTGGTTCCAGCCTGTCCGCGCAACATCTGGCTGACTTCCGCATTGTTCTTACCCGCAAGATCCTTGCCATCGATTTCCATTAGAATATCTCCGGCTTTCAATCCGGCTTTCGCGGCAGGTGTACCTTCGAAAGGTTCGGAAATCATCGAACGTTTGAGCTTTGTATTATAAGCAATGTAAGAACCGATACCACCGAATGAGCCTTTAATCATCTGCTCCAGTTCACTCTGGTCTTCTTCCGGAAAATACTCCGTATAAGGATCCAGCGTGAAAAGCATATTGTCAATCCCTTCCCGAATGGTCTTGTTCGGGTCAATTGTATCTACATAGAACATATCCAGCTCTTTCACAATCGCATTGAATATATCCAAATTCTTGGCAATCTGGAAATTGCGGTCGTCTCCACTCTTGAAACTAAAGAAAGCTACCGTAGCTATCACGGCTACTACAACAATAGCTATCCGCCCACTCAGCAATTTTTTCATACTTCTTTCAATATAAATGAGTTGTAAAAGTAACTCAATCCCTGGTTATTCCGCCAGAATCCTGTTAATATTTAACTTAATTTCATCCCAACGTTCTTGCGGCATGGATGTTCCGATTACCTGAATAACATTTCCCGATAGAATAGAACCTATTTTAGCACACTTCTCCAACGAATATCCACATGTCAATCCATATAGAAAACCGGAAGCAAAATAGTCCCCCGCACCGGTAGTATCCACGACCTTCTCTACCGGGATAGCAGAAACCTTAATTTCTTCCGTTCCTTTACGAATATAAGAACCTTCCGCACCAACTTTTACGATAGCAATACTGCATTTTTTGGCAATCACTCCTAAAGCCTCTTTCGGCTCCTTACCCGTGAAAGCCTTCGCTTCTTCTTCGTTCGCAAAGACAATGTCCACGTATTTATTTATTAATAAGGAGAAAAACTCCATATCATTAGCTACAATATTATAACTTGCCATATCGAGACAAATCTGCAATCCTGCTTCTTTTGCCAGTTCAATGGCATGAAGAATCATTTCATGGTCTTGTACCAGATAACCTTCTATAAATAAGTAAGCATACCCTTTAAACATATCAAGAGTCAGTTCTTCTGCCCTTAAAGAAGCAGCCGCTCCCAAATAAGTACCAAAAGTACGTTCTCCATCCGGTGAAATAAAAGTAGATGCAACACCGGAAGGAAGTTGTTCCGAGATCAATAATTTATCCTCAATATCATTTTTCTGAAGATTATTACGAAAAAAATCCCCAAAATGATCATTTCCTATTTTTCCTATAAATCCTGTTCCGGCACCGAGACAAGCCAGCCCAAGTATGGCATTTCCTGCCGATCCACCCGTTGCCTGGTGGGTTTTCATTTGTGAAAATCTCGTGTTAATCTGCTGTAACTTAGCGTCATCAATCAGTTGCATGCTTCCTTTGGGTAATCCCATTTCCTCCAGGAGCGTATCATCCTCTAGGGTTGCAAGTACGTCTACCAGGGCGTTGCCCAATCCTATTATTTTGTCCATTTCAAATATTTTTTTTGCAAAGATATTGCATATTTCAAAAAAACCTACTACTTTTGCATCGCAATTGAGAAAAACATTCTTCCTTAGCTCAGTCGGTTAGAGCATCTGACTGTTAATCAGAGGGTCCTTGGTTCAAGTCCAAGAGGAAGAGCAAAGTTAGAAATCTTAGTTGCAAACATTCTTCCTTAGCTCAGTCGGTTAGAGCATCTGACTGTTAATCAGAGGGTCCTTGGTTCAAGTCCAAGAGGAAGAGCAAAAAAGAAGCCACCTAAATGGGTGGCTTTTTTATTATCACTTCTTGTTTTGTTTCGGCAAAGGAGTATCGAACTGAAGAGCAATAGGCTCGGTGCTACCTGCCAATTTAGCAGGTAATGTCACTGCCACTTTCCCATCTCTTTCTATCCATTTCATACGTTGTCCTGTGGACAACAGTCTGACACTTGTACCACGCTCAGGAACATTCCCCTCCCACTCAATGACAGCAGGCAGCGTTTCTCCTTCAGGCAAAGCGTATAACGCATAAAGGGTTCTGCCATTCTTATCGGCAGTGAACCAAACATTCCCACAATGGTAATTGGGGGTGATCCGGGTATGGTAAATAGCCTTCCCATTTTTCTGCATCCAGCGTCCAATCTCCTGCAAACGTTTTACAGTAGGTTGTTCGATAAGGCCTTCGGCAGTAGGTCCTACTCCAAGAAGTAAATTTCCGCCTTTGGCAACCACTTCCATCAGAATGGAGATAATCCGGTTAGGTGTTTTATAAACCGGATTCTTTACCCAGCCCCAATCCGTAGTCAACGTCACACAACTTTCCCATGGATAGGGAAGCTGATGCTCAGGAATTTTTTGTTCCGGTGTCTGATAGTTCTCATATTTACCATGAATAGTGCGGTCTACCACCAAAAGGCCAGGTTGTTTTGCACGCGCCATAGCAGCAATCTGCGGCATATCGATATCCTGATTGTTACGAGGAGAAACCCACCCGCCATCCAACCATAGGATATCAATCGTTCCATAATTGCTCATCAGTTCACCAATCTGGTTATGTGTATATGTTTTAAAAGCTTCCCATTTCTCAGGATGACGTTCTATCTTGTAATTCACATTCCGATTAGGTGTAGCGAAATAATCCCACCAATAGTCCTGATTATGCCAGTCCGGTTTTGAAAAATAAGCGCCTGTCATAAACCCTTCCTTTCTGAAGGCTTCGAATACATACTTGGCAACATCCGCTTTCGGATGCTCCTTAAAAGCACACCGGGATATGGAAAAATCCGTGTATTGACTATCGAACATACAAAAGCCGTCATGATGTTTAGTCGTAAAAATCATGTATTTCATACCGGCTTGTTTCGTCACTTCCGCCCATTGGGCAGGTTCGAATTCAGTCGGATTGAACTGCTTACTCAATCCGTTCCAATACCAATCCTTAAACTCTTGATAGTTATTGTGACCGTAACGACTGATCCAGTCCACATCTTCGGAACACAGAGCCCACGATTCAACAATACCAGGCACGGCATAAAGTCCCCAGTGAAAAATAACACCGAACTTCAAATCACGCCACTGGTCCAGTTTCTTCAATACGAGAGAGTCTTCCGGCCACTCGTAGGTCGATGATTGTTTATGTACAAATGTGTGTTGAGCTCTCATTCCTGTGGAGAGCAGGCAAAATGCCACAACAAATAAAACTACAATTTTTCTCATGCGTTTTTCTATCTTTTCTTGAGTATCTATAAGGAATTCCTGTCACAACAACAATTCCACGGGTTATCAAAAGCGCTCCGAAGTTATAGTTTTTCCCGCAAAAAGCATAGAAGAAAAATAAGATTTTCTTATTTCATGCATGAATTAGTATTTTTATGCGAAGAATCAAGCCCTTTAGATAAGCCAATACCCTGTATTTTGTTTCATTAACTGAACAAAATTGGATACCACATGAAAATAGAGTAAGTTTGTTGAAACCTAACTAAACGACAAGTCTATGGGTAAGAAGTTAGTGAAGCTTACTGATAGCCCCTTATTATCTCAGCCGTGCATGAATAGTCTGCTTTTCTTCTGAAATACTTGACAAACGACTTTTTATTTTGTATCTTTGAAGAAATAAAAGTGATAAACAGCATGATAAATATAAGAAAAATAGATACATAAACAACATTCCGACTGATATATTTTAGTATCAGGATAGATATGATATAGGGTAATAGTCTAACGATTATTGCCCTATTTTGTTTACATTTTTACTTAAAATATTTAATCCATTTCCGAAAAACGGGAAAAATAGTTTTTAATAAACTCGGATACCGTTTATAATAAACTATCCAAAAGTTTATTATAAACAGAAATCAAGTTTATTAATAGCGGAATAGCTGGTTGTAAAAATAGAGAAAACTGCATTATAGAATAGAAGAGCATCGAAAAGCGTATCCGTTTACGAAGTAATATAAGATAACATTTTTCATTTCTTCCAAATATGCAGATACAATCTTCAGGATTAACACCCTCAAACTCCACAAAAGGAATATCCCCCTATTTTTTCGATTATCCGGTACTACTAAAGAGAATACATTTAATCTGCTACCGCTAATGTCAGCACACTTATCCGTATACCCTCTACTTCCATGATCCGGGAAGCACATGCTACGGTAGTCGCTCCCGTTGTCAACACATCATCCACTATTAACACGTGTTTTCCAATCAAGGATTCAGCATGATGCAATTCGAAGATTCCCTCTACATTCTCCCAACGTTCAAAAATAGATTTACGCGTTTGCGTTTCCGTATATTTCCGACGTACAACAGCTTCCGTATCGACGGGGATTCCAGTCACGGCAGCAATTCCCCGCGCTATCCATTCACTCTGATTATAGCCACGGATGCGTTGTTTCGTCTCATGCAGCGGAATCGGAATTATCACATCGATTCCCTGAAAGAAACCGGACTCTATCAATTCCACAGCCATGTATCGTCCCATGATGGCTCCTATCTCTTTCTGCCCCCCATATTTAAGCAAATGTAGTATCCGTCGAAAATCACTCCCTTTCCGATAGTAGAAAAAAGACGTAGCCCGTTCCAAAGGAAACTTTCCCCAGAATAGTAACTCAACCGGATTATCTCTTCGAAGATGATAATCGGTACGTGGTAAATCCATATTGCACACAGCACAAATACATTCTTCCCCTTTTGCCAATGGCCTGCCGCAGACAACGCAACAACGAGGGAATAAGAGGGAAAGAAATGCCCCAAACCATTCTTTAACAAGAAATGTGTGTTTCATAATCATAGAGAATTGAAGGCTACAATATCGTTACATATCCAATGGAGGGACTTCCGCAATAAGCTGTTGATATACAGAATGCAAATATCCGTTAGTCGCTATAATATGATGGCCGTCCATGAAGTGTCCGTTACCGCAAAAATCGGTAACCCGCCCACCGGCTTCCTGCACAATCAAAGCCGCTGCCGAATAATCCCATTTTCCGAGAAAAGCTTCCGCCCACGCATCAAAACGCCCCATAGCAACATAACAAATCGCGGCAGCAGCAGAGCCATTCATACGAATGCCGCCCACTACTCCGTAAAGTTTATCTATCAAGTGGAGAGCTGTCTGTTTGTATTGTTGGGCATTATATGGCAACTCAGCAAAGACAAATGCATCTTTTATATCCCGAACACCTGAAACGTGTATTTCTTCCCCGTTCATAAAGGCCCTCCCCCCTCTCCATGCACAGAAACATTCGTCCCGGCAAACTTCATATACAACACCCAAGAGCAGTTCGGTGCGACTACGCAAAGCAATACATACACAGTAAGGAGCCTCATCGTGAATATAATTCGTTGTTCCGTCCAGCGGATCAATAACCCAGCAATAAGGTTCATCCTGATAAGTAGCAGAGCCTTCCTCCGTTATAAAGCCAGCTTCGGGTAACAAAGCGGAAAGAGCCTTAACTATCCGTACCTCCGATTCTTTATCTACATAAGACACATAATCGTGTGCATGTTTCTCCACCACACTCTCACGACGGAAATTCTTCCGCTCTTCTTTCAAAAAATGCCCGGCTTCGGTTGCGATACGGCATACATCGCCTGTGAGCTGTTTTAAATCCAACATTTCTTCTTTAATATTAAATAAATGTGCTTCGAAGGTATAGTTTTTCCCGTAAAAACATGGAAAGAAAATAATATTTTCTCATTAAATGTACAAAATAACACCTTTACCTAAAAATATTAATAACTTTGAATGCATAATTTTATTCGAAGAACCGAAGTTTATCATTCGAAGAACTAAAGTTCTTTGAATGATAGAGTATAGTTAATGTTGCAAAGAACTCATTAATATTTAGAGACACATCCGGTCTGAGCCCGCTTAAACCGGATGTGTTAATTTCTTGAATAACTTGCTTTTTTCACAGAAATTCCCGAATATTGCAATCTAATACTAATTGAAAGGACTTTCATGAAAAGAGTCGATTCCGTTATCTCCCTAATATACTCTTTATCAAAATCAGAAAAGAAACACTTCTCCTTGCAGGTCGTTAAAGACAAGGAGGAGAAGGACTATCTTGTGATTTACGACATTATCACGAAGAGTAAACAACCCAACGGAAATACAGTGAAAGAAGAATTTTATAAGCGCAGGCCGAGAGGCTCCTTCGAAGTATCCATTCAATATTTATATGAGAAACTGGTAGACACGCTGCTCACATTAAGGAAGAAGAAAGACATCTATTATGATCTGCTGAATGATCTATGCAAAGCCCGTATGTTGTATGAGCGCTCTCTGTTCGAAGAATGTTTCGAGATTCTATCCAACACGATTGAGCAAGCTCAATTCTACGAAAACAATGAGATACTGACAATTGCCCAAAAACAGGAACTGGAATATCTGCTACGGCTGAATTTCCCCAACATGACAGAACAGGAGCTTTTTCATAAACATTTTATCCAGAATGAATCTTTAAAGAAAATCCGAAAAATAACGGAGCAATCTTCTCTGCACAATTTACTAAAATACCGCCTCTCTCATATCGGCTCCATACGAACTGCGAAGCAAAAACAAGATATGAACGACCTTATGGTCAACGAGCTATATATAGCCGCTTCTTCAGACGCGGAAGGAAACTTTGAATTAACACGAAACCATAAACTCTTTCAAGCAAACTATCTAATGGGGGCGGGAGATTACCGAGCTGCCCTAAATTCATACAAAGAGCTTAACTCATTATTTGAACAGAATCAGCAATTCTGGTCGAATCCCCCCATTTACTATTTATCTGTACTTGAAGGAGTACTCGGTAGTCTGCGGTCGGTTGGAAATTATAATGAGATACCCTATTTCCTGGAGAAATTAAGAAAGTTAATCGCAGAGGATTCTTCATTGGAATTTAAGGTAAATGCAACTTGCCTGCTTTTCCAATATGAGCTATTTCCTTACCTCGACAAAGGGAACTTTGCTGAATGTACAGAACTCATGAGCCGTTATCAGGAAACACTTTATGATAAAGAAGCATGGTTAAGTCCGATTCGTAAAAGCGAGCTATTACTTTACACAACCCTCATACACATCGGGAACCAAAATTACAAGGCCGCAAAAAAATATATCAGTAATGCCATTATAGATCATAATATCAAATACCTGCCATTAATGAGAACCATTCGTCTGGTTCGTCTTATAGCTTACTATGAGACACAAGAATTTGAATTGATACGACACGAATCCCGTTCTATTACCCGCAGCCTGTCTTCTCCCAAAGAGCAGACTTTCAAAACAGAGCATACGGTTTTATGGTTCTTAAATAAAAGTAATCTGCCTATTCTAAGAAAAGACCGGGAAGATTTCTGGGAAAAGTTATATCCCGAAATTCATGAATTATACAATGATAAATACGAAAATCAGCTATTACGCATTTTCGATTTTACCGCATGGATAGAATCAAAAATACGAAAAGAAAAACTGTCTGATGTTCTTAAACGGCACACAAATGCTAAAGAAATCTAAAAAGAAAAAGCAGATCATCTAAACTCACAACACTAAAACGCTCTCCTTATTTTCACTTTATCCGTTTGTAATTATATAATTCCACACAACAATACAATCCATAAATTATTTTTAAACAGGATATTTCATTCTAAATATATAATTTGAAATTATATAAATGGAATATTAATGTAAAAAACGACGCGTTATTATTCCTTTTATTTGCATCATCTTAATTATTAATATTATGGAAACTATATCTAGCAATCGACCCAAAATCGTAGTTATCGGAAGCTGTAATACCGATATGGTTGTGAAAGCCAACAGACTACCTGTCCCCGGAGAAACCATTCTAGGTGGAACTTTCTATATGAACCCCGGAGGAAAAGGAGCCAATCAGGCAATCGCAGCGGCCCGGTTGGGAGCGGAAGTCACCTTTATCTCCAAAATTGGTTACGATCTATTCGGGCTGCAAGCTTTGGAAATATACAGATCTGAGAAAATCAATACTGAATTTATATTCACCGATCAGAAAAGCCCGTCAGGAGTAGCTCTTATTTCTGTCGATTCGTTTGGTGAAAACAGTATTATTGTAGCACCGGGTGCCAGCCGTTCGCTTTCAACAGAAGATATCAATAAAGCGGAAGAAAAAATCAAGGAAGCCGATATTATACTCATGCAGCTTGAAGTTCCGATAGATACAGTAGAGTACGCGGCTACTATTGCCAACCGATACGGTAAGAAAGTAATACTCAATCCAGCGCCTGCCTCTACGTTGAGCAACTCCTTTTTAAATAATGTACATACTATATTGCCTAATCGTATAGAAGCAGAAATGCTATCAGGAATAAAAGTAATGGATGTTGAGAGTGCGCACCGGGCAGCTAAAGCTATCGGAGAGAAAGGTATAGAAAATGTTGTCATTACTTTGGGAAAAGACGGAGCCTACGTGAAAGAAAAGGACGAATATACCATGATTCCTGCAAAAGAAGTAGAGACGATCGACACAACCGGAGCAGGAGATGTCTTCTGCGGAGCATTCAGTGTGTATCTATCCCAAGGACATTCGTTGGCCGAATCCGTAAAATTCGCAAATGCAGCGGCCGCCATTGCCGTCACACGCATCGGTGCCCAGAGTGCTATTCCATACAAAAGGGAAGTCAACTTATAGAATAAAGAAAAAGCCTAGGTCTATCACATAAATCTGATTCAAATGAAAGTAGTAGTTATTGGAAGTTCAAACATCGACATGGTTGCACAAGTCAGCCATCTCCCGGCACCCGGCGAAACAGTCGGAGATGCAAATTTCATGCAGTCCCTCGGAGGCAAAGGAGCCAACCAGGCTGTGGCGGCAGCCAGGCTTGGCGGCTTTGTGACGTTTGTCACCTCTTTGGGGAATGATATGTATGCGGATATTTTAAAAAATCACTTTAAGAAAGAAGGTATCACCACCGATTACATTATTGATGATGTCAATCATCCCACAGGAACCGCACTTATTTTTGTGGCTGACAGTGGTGAGAACTGCATTGCAGTAGCCCCCGGAGCTAACTATTCTTTATTACCCGGTTCAATCACCCATTTCTCAAAAGTAATTGACGAAGCCGACATCATCGTCATGCAGGCTGAGATTCCTTACGAAACAATAAAAAAAATAGCTCTATCAGCAAAGAAAAAAGGTAAAAAGGTATTGTTCAATCCCGCACCCGCCTGTCTGATCGATGAGGAGCTGATGAAAGCCATTGATATACTAGTCGTCAATGAGCTGGAAGCTTCATTCATCTCAGGGATAGATTATACAGATAACAATCTTGAGGAAATAGCCGAAACATTGCTGAAAGCGGGTACAAGCAATGTGGTAATCACACTGGGAAGCCAAGGTGCATACATGAAAAATGCTAAAGAAACCATCCAACTTCCCGGTTGTAAAGTAAATGCGATCGACACAATCGCCGCAGGTGACACTTTTTGCGGCGCATTGGCGGTCGTTTGTGCAAAAAAAGAAATAGACCGGGAAGCACTCAACTTTGCCAACACTGCGGCAGCCATTGCAGTCACACGCTCGGGTGCACAACCGTCTATTCCCACTCTCGATGAAGTGAAGCACTTCATGCTTGAAAAAGAATTAGCCTTATCGTTCAACTTTTAAATTTAATGAACCATGAAAACCTATTTGAAACGACTACTCATCCCTATTTTATCGGGCTTGATAGTATGCAGCTTTTATAGTTGTGATAGCGACGACGAACACACCGCTACTCCCATAGCCCCCATTCTAAAGGAAATAAAATTTCCTTCAGAAAATGACATCATCCCCGGTCAGGTTGCGCAAATCAACGGACTCGGTTTTGCAAAAGAAGATATAGTCTATTTAAGTAACGCTGACAACCAGAAAGAAAAGGTAGAAGTCACGGAGATTACAGACAGTTACCTGAAGTTTATCGTCCCGGTAGAAGCAGGCGGCGAGTATACCGTAACAATTGAAAGAGCAGGGAAACAGACCGTTTTAAACGGAACTTTCAAAGTGCCTTTCGTTGTTCCGATCATTGATATCGTTCTCCCTTCAGGTAATGTACAGCCCAAGAGCAAAGTCGAGATTCAGGGAAAAGGATTTGAAGCAGGGGACGTCGCCGTATTATATGCTTCTTTCTACCCGACAGGCGTCGAATACAATCTGCCATTAACTCTTAATGAAGAAGGAGTAGAATTTACACTTCCGGAAGGATTATACGGGGTAAACTCTATTATGATTATCAGGGGAGAACGGAAAAGTAATCTTGGAACAATCACTATCGAGACGAATGTTGGCGACAAACTCGGAGGAGGTGTTGTATTCTGGGTGGACGCTGCAAAGGCACACGGATATATCGTAAACATGAGTAACATCGGTACGGGAACAGAACAATTCGGTCCGGAGGTAAATCCGTCGGACGCGGCCGGAACGAGTCAAAACATGGGAAGCGGCTATACAAACACTCAAAATATAGTCAAAAAGTTTAATGCATTGCAAAGTGCGAACAACTGGCCCGAGTGGCAAGGAGTCAAAATTGCCGCCCAACTTTGTCTGGACAACAGTGTCACTGAAGGAAATGCCGTATATGCCGACTGGTTCCTCCCTTCCAGAGAAGAACTGATCGAAGTATTCAAAGTTAAAAGTTTATTAGCAGAGAAAGGAGTCAATATTCCGGCAAACAATTACTGGACTTCAAGTGAAGGCGACGGGGAAGCCGGCTGGTCTGCCTATTATGTGAACTTCTACGAAGACACTAATATCGTTTCTGAAATCTGCTCAAAAAGCGGTTGGAAAATTGGTGTTCTTCCTATCCGGGCCTATTAACTAACAATCCTATAAAATAAGCGTCATGAAAAAACACATTATATTATTTATAGCCATCTTTTTTGCCAGTGTATTACATGCACAGACAATCAACATTAGAGGAACCGTTACCGACACGAGTAATGAAACATTGCCAGGTGTATCTATAACCATAAAAGGTACTCAAACGGGAACAGTAAGTGATGCAAACGGCAACTACAGCATCAGGGCCCAAAGAGGAAATGTTCTGGAGTTTACTTTCGTGGGTATGGTAAAACAATCTGTTACCGTAGGAAAGCAAAATGTCATTAATATACAAATGGCAGCAGACGCCATTAATCTGGACGAAGTAGTAGCAATCGGGTATGGTATTGCTAAAAAGAGCGATTTAACGGGTGCCGTTGCCTCTATCAAATCAGAAAATCTTACTAACTCCAAAGTAGGAACAGTGACAACTGCCCTGCAAGGACTTGCCGCCGGCGTGCAAGTCACTACCGGCTCCGTAAAACCGGGTGGAGATGCTTCTGTCGTTATTCGTGGAGTAGGTTCGCTCCGAGCCGGCAGCGAGCCGTTATACATCGTCGACGGTATTCCCGTACAAGGAGGTTTGCAGGATTTATCTTCCGGTGATATTGAATCTATCGAAATATTAAAAGACGCTTCTTCCGCATCTATCTATGGCTCGAGAGGTTCTAATGGCGTAGTACTCGTGACTACCAAGAAGGGTACAAGCGGAAAAGCCAAAATCTCCCTGAATGCCTCTTTCGGTACGCAACGAATGTTGAACAAGCAAGATTTGATGAACGCACAGCAATACTATGAATTAGTATCCATTGCCCAGCCTAACTACAAATGGACATCAGAAGAACTACGCTTGCTAAGCCGTGGTGAATCGACCGACTGGCAGGACGCAGTGACCCAAAACGGGCAATACCAAAACTATAACTTCTCGATTTCCGGAGGGAAGAACGATATACAACACTTTTTAGGAGTAGACTGGTATGATCAGAAAGGTACGATCAAAAACTCGTCTTTCAATAAGCTGACCGTCCGATATAATATGGATGCCAAACTAAACAAGTGGCTGAGATACGGTGTACGTTTCAATGTCATTGAGTCAAAGCTCATGAATATCAATGAAGAAGCCGATTCGGGATACGGAACTATGTTCAGTGCCATTAGTTCACAACCGACAGCTCCTATCTATACCGAAGACGGAGAATACTTCGATGGTTTCCTCAACACGAGAGCAAATCCGGTGGCTATTGTTGACCTACTTGACAAAGCCACACTCAAGTCCAGATTCGTAGGTTCCGCCTACATCGAGATAGAACCGATAAAGAACTTGAAATTACGTTCCGATAACGGCGGAGAACTTGTCTTTTATAAAGTAAATACTTACGAAGACGGCCGTATGGGACAGCATTATACGGCTGGTGGCCATGCTAATGTGATGTCGAACAAGAAAAGATATTGGCAAACAGAGAACACTGCCACTTATTCATTTGACATCAATAAAGAACATCAACTTTCTGCAATGGCAGGTTTCTCCGCTTCCAGAACAGATTATGAAGAAGTAACCGCCGACTCCAAAAAGTTATCATCTATTCTCAAGTATTACAATTTGCAAGGAGCGGAAGAACATGGACCGAACTCTTCGTATGCAGTCCCATCTTCTCTGGTGTCTTTCTACGGACGATTCAATTATAATTTCAGCAACCGCTATTTGGCAACATTGACGATGCGCGGCGACGGTTCTTCCCGTTTTGCTCCGGGACACCGATGGGGATTCTTTCCGTCACTGGCTCTTGCATGGCGTGCTTCTGAAGAAAGTTTCATCAAAGAAAACGCTCCGGTCATCAGCAACCTGAAGTTAAGAATCAGCGCCGGCAAACTAGGTAACCAGAATATCGGAGATTTTGCTTATGCCCCGACAATCGCCCTCGGAGGAGCTTCCGCTAATTACATTTTAGGTAATAACCTGGTAACCGGCTCCGTACAAACCTCTATTTCGAACCCGGAACTGACTTGGGAAAAAGCCAATCAACTAGACTTGGGTATTGACTTCGGGTTATTCAACAATCGGATAGCCGGTACGATCGAGGCCTACTATAAGCGTACGACTGACCTGCTATGGGAAGTACCCCTTCCGTTGGAATCCGGCTTCGGAACTTCACTTACCAATATCGGCAAAATTGATAACAAAGGTATTGAATTTACGCTGAACACGGTCAACATCAGTACCAAAGACTTCTTATGGACAACTGCCTTCATGATTTCTTATAATAACAATAAGATCAAAGAACTTTATGACGGCAAACAAGATGTCAATAAAACATTGTTTGTGGGACGTCCTATCGGACAGTTCTACTTATTGAAATCCGAAGGTATCTGGCAAACCAATGAAGCTGCCGAAGCTGCCAAGTACAATGCCCAACCCGGTGACCGCAAGATTCTGGATGCCAAGAAAGACTATGTCATCAACGGAGAAGACCGTGATTTCTGCGGAGTTTCCACTCCCAAATATTATGGTAGCTTTACGAATACATTCTCATATAAAGGTATTGACCTTACCGCGTTCTTTACTTTTGCAGGAGGACATAAAATCAACAATTCACTGAACCGTTACCTCAATTCTTTCAATGTATGGGGAAACATGAGTGAAAACTATTACAAATATTATTGGAGACAAGACAGACCGAACAACAAATATCCGGCTCCGAGAGTTGGTAGTGCTTATGCCAACGGAGATGGTACCGACGCCAATCTCCAAAAAGGTGATTATCTCCGCCTCCGTAATCTGGAAATTGGTTATAGCTTGCCGAAAAACGTCATCAGAAATATCAAAGCCTCAAATATCAGAGTTTATTTCTCTGTACAAAACCTATTCACAGCTACGGAATTTACGGGATTTGATGTAGAGTCCAGCGACAATACCAATCCTTATCCGAACGCCCGTAGCTTTATCGGTGGTATTTCTCTTAACTTCTAAAAACAGAAACATTATGAAAAAATATTTATCAATATTAGCTTTCAGTTGCCTGACATTATGTAGTTGCGACAACTTTCTTGACTTGACACCCCAAAGTGTACTAACACCGGAAAATGCTTATGAAAAACCGGAAGACTGGCAGCAAACTCTTTATGCCGCTTATGGCACGCTCCAGGAAGTCTTTGTCGGGAAATATACCATTACCCTTACTGAATTCGGAACAGATGAAGTAATTCCGTTTGATATGGGTTGGGCGGCTTATTCCCAATTGCATTACTATACTTTTTCCGCTTCACACGAATTCCTGGACAATCACTATCGGCTCTGTTACGAAGGTATCAAACGTTGCAATGCAGTTATTGATATGCCTTCGGATGCAGTCAGTGCGGATCTTCATAATTCCATGATTATGCAAGCTCGTTTTTTAAGAGCGATCTACTATTTCGACTTAGTAAGAATGTACGGTGGAGTTCCCTTATGGACAAAATCATCCATTGACAGAAGTGAAATCATGAGACCGCGCGCTACGGTTGACGAAGTTTACACACTGATTACGCAGGATATGGAAGCAGCTCTCGGCCTCCCTACCTCCTGGCCGAATGCCCAAGATAAAGGAAGAGCCACTTCATACGCTGCCCAAGCTTTGCTGGCACGCATTTACCTTCAGTGGGGAAAACCGGAAGAAGCATTAAAATACTGCCGGATGCTCGAAGGCAAATTCAAATTGTACGATAATCTAAAGGATATATTCGATCCTAAAAACAAGAATCAGGAATATGAGAATATATTTGAAATTCAATTCAAGCATTCCGGTTCATGGGGACTGGAGGGAAGTATCCAGCATTCTTATTGGGGACCTCGTAATGTAGGCGGACCGACCAACTTTGGCGGCTGGGGCGGATTTGGTCCGACACAATATTTATACGATTCTTATGATAACAACGATAAACGTAAAAAAGCATTCTTCATCACAGAATATGCAGGCGTCACCCAGACACCTCCTTCTTCCGGCAAATTCTGGGACGCAGAAACAGGTAATGTGATTGAAGATGATAATCTGAATTTTACAATGATTCGTTATGCAGACGTGCTTTTGATGAAAGCGGAAGCGCTGAACAGCATTGATGACACAAGTAATGATAAGTATGATGCCTTAAATGAAGTACGAGGCAGGGCAGGACTGACTTCCATAACAGCAGCCGATAATCTAAATAAAGAACAATTTGCCGAAGTCGTACTGGAAGAAAGATTACATGAATTATGTTGTGAACACCTGCGCCGCTGGGATTTAATCCGCTTCGGCAAACTGGGCGAATATATGAAAGACCATGCCGGAGTCACCATCCAGCCTTATCATGTTCTATACCCAATTCCACAGGCAGCCGTCGATGCCAATGACGCTATCACAGAAAACAACGAAGGATATTAACATAAATCATTTAGCACATGAAAAAATTTATTTTTATCACAGGACTATTGATGAGTATCTTCTTTTATTCATGTAAAGAAGAAGACCATGGCATACTCCCTCCTATCGAAGGGGGAGGAACTATAGAAGTCAAAGACGGAAGAGTTACGGTCAATCCGGCAGAATATCTTTATGCGATACGAAATCCGATGAAAGGTTTACGTGAATTCTTCGGCCCGGGCTATGACAAGGTAAGAGACGAATATCCGTATCCTTACGGCTCCATCATTAAAGAATATATGCAATGGAATATGCTGGAAAACAATGAAAGCGACGGTGTCGACAAGATTATAGCTTACAGTAACCACAGGTGGCAGGGAGTAGAAGATATCAATGTCAAGGTTATCCCACGTATCTATATCGTATGGATGGAACCCTGGCATGGAGGATATGCCAAGAACACTTATACAGACAACCCGGACGACCTGAACGGTTGGCATTGGCCAAGCGACATTCCGGGAGAGACATACGATGAAGACGATCTTAACGCTCCTATTATTGGAGGCTATTGCCACCCTACTTTTCAGGAAAGAGTGAAAAAACTGGTAGAGAAGGCTGGACAAGCATGGGACAACGATCCGCGGGTAGCGTATGTGGAAATGGGGATTATCGGCGAATTCGGGGAACATCATGACCCGGACATCACCACAGTATGGGCTCCTCACGACCAACCCAATCATGTAGAGAACCGTACCTGGTTACCGGGCATTGAAAAGGTGTTGGGAGATGCATTTACCGCTGCCTTCAAAAACAAGAAAGTAATGGTTCGCTATGCGTACGAGTTTAAAGATTATGAATTCGGAATCTATTGGGATTCATGGGCTATTGATGAAGAAAAGGTGCGTGGCTACGAGGAAATGAAAAAGCTCGGCGACCGCTGGAAAACTCAACCGATAGGTGGAGAAATAACCTGGAACTGGGGAAGCCTCTATAAATTCAAATCTTTTGAAGAAGTGGTGGCAGATGAAAAGACAAGAGACCTGGTCATCCAGCAAATACGTGATTTGCATTGCAACCACTTGGGAGGCATCACCTGGGCTAACTTTAACGACCCGTCTTTTGAGCCAAACGCTGAATTATTGCAAAAGACAATGGGGTACCGTTTTGTTTTATCCAATTTCAGTTACCCAACAAGTATCAAGCCGGATGAGCCGTTCAAAATATCATTTGACGTAACCAACACAGGCTCGTCACCCTTCTATTATGACTGGCCGGTAGAAATATCCCTGCTAAATTCCCAAACCAAGGAAGTTGTATGGAGCAAAACACTGAAGACTCCCAAGATATCCCAATGGATGCCGGGAGATAACTGGAACAACTCAACCAAAGTTTATACCCAACCGGCTACTCCGAACCATGTTGAAGAAGAACTGACTTTAGACAAGAAACTGGATACGGGAGATTACATCATCTCTATTGCTGTGCTAGATCCGGCCGGTATGCTTCCTTCACTGAGATTCGCCGTTCAGAACTACTTTGAAGGAGGACGTCACCCAATGGGACATATCGGCGTCAATACCGAGCCTATCTATTTTGAGATACCGGTCAGCAGTTTTAATGACATGAGGCAGGATAAAACCCTGAAATATAAAATCCAATAACCAATAAGCTTAATGAAATCAAGCATCAGAAACATATTACTCCTAATGGCATTCGGAACGTTATCTGCTTGTGGTGAACAAACCGTCACGGTTTCTTACCAGGAGTATCCGAATGCATTCAGGAATCCGATGAAAGGCTTCAGGGAATTCTTCGCTCCCGGTATCGACCGGGTCAGGGAAGAATATCCCTACCCTTACGGTTCACTGACAAAAGAATATATGCAGTGGAATATGATCGAGGATGACGCCAATGACGGGGTAGACAAGATTATCGCTTACAGCAATCATCGATGGAAAGGCGTGGAAGACATAAATGTCAAGGTAATTCCCCGGGTTTTTCTTGTATGGTTGGAGCCCTGGCATGGCGGAAAACCTAAAGACCCCACTAATCCGGACGACTTGACCGGTTGGCACTGGCCCAAAGGAATAGATCCGGAAAAAGGTCCTTATAAACAGAAACCGAACTCCGTGGGCGCCTATGTAGAAGAAAAAGACAAAAATACCCCTATTAGCGGGGGGTACTTTGATCCTTCTTTTCCTGAGCGCGTAAAAAAACTGGTAGAGAAACTCGGACAGGCATGGGATAACGATCCACGGGTAGCGTATGTAGAAATGGGGATCATCGGCGAATGGGGAGAACACCATGATCCGGATCTCTCAACTTACTGGGCTCCGCACGACGAACCGGAACACGTAGCTAACCGGACATGGATTCCGGGCATGGAAAAGATCCTGGGAGATGCCTTTGCCAAAGCATTCAAAAACAAGAAAGTAATGGTTCGCTACGCCTATGAATTTAAAGATTATGAATTCGGAATTTATTGGGATTCATGGTCTCAACCCCAAGAGATTGTAAGAGGTTATGAGGAAATGAAGAAGCTGGGTGATCGTTGGAAAACCCAGCCGATAGGTGGAGAAATTACTTGGAACTGGGGAGATTTAGCCCGGTTCAAATCTTTTGAAGAAGTGGTGGCAGATAAGGATACCCGGGAATATGTCATGGAACAGATCCGGAACCTGCACTGCAATCATCTAGGCGGAATCACCTGGGCAGACTTCAACGAACCGGAGTTCCGGAAAAATGCAGAGATACTGCAAAAAGCCATGGGGTACCGGTTCATTATCAATGAATTCTCTTACCCGAAAGAAATTAAGGTGGGAGCACAATTCCCTATTTCTTTCAAAGTTGTCAACAGCGGATCGTCTCCATTCTATTATAACTGGCCGGTAGAAGTAGCTTTACTAGACCCTGAAAGTCATCAAAAAGTGTGGGGAAAAATATTGGAGGAAGTAAACATCTCCGAATGGATGCCGGGAGATAATTGGTCTGTAGATGAACATAAATACCAAATAGCTCCGCCAACTTATCACATCCGAAAGAATATTTCTATTGACGCCCCCATTGCCAAGGGAAAATATATCCTGGCTTTAACGGTACTCGATCCGGCCGGTATGCAACCTTCGCTCCGATTTGCCAATGAGAATTATTTCGAAGGCGGTTATCATCCAATGGGCTATATCGGTATTGGTGAATCAGTTGCCGATACCCGTCTGAATCCAGATTTATTCTTCGACATTCAAAGTGACAAGTCTTTAAAATATCAATTCAAACAACCCGATAAATAATCAGTAACATGAAAATATATAAATATATCACATCTGTTGCACTCCTTTCGTTCTGCTTCTTGAGCGCCTGTAACAAGCCTACAGAAACGAAGATTCCTGTTCCCGTGATATTCGACACGGATGTCGGCAATGACATTGACGACGTGCTGGCTATGCAAATGCTATTCAACTATGAGAAAGCCGGAACAATAGATCTGCTAGGTATCACAATCAGCAAGTCCAACCCTTATTCAATTGAATATATTGACGGATATTGCCGCCTCAACGAGAGGGGAGACATTCCATTGGGATATGCATACAACGGAGCTACTCCCGAAGACGGAGGTTATCTCCGCCAGACTTTGGATACCATTATTGAAGGCAATAAGATACTGTATCCTCAAAGAAGCATAAAAGACAATCTGCCGGAAGGATATAAGTTATTACGGAAATTACTGGCTTCACAACCAGATAATTCCGTGGTATTTATTGCCGTAGGACCGGAAACGAACCTTTCACGCCTGCTACGCTCAGAAGCCGACGAATACAGTCCTTTGGACGGCAAATCACTCGTTGCCCAAAAAGTGAAGCTGTTGTCCGTAATGGGAGGACTCTATGGGAACGAGTTCGATTTCCCCGAATGGAATCTAGTACAGGATATAAATGCCGCACAAACCGTATTCAGCGAATGGCCCACTCCGGTCATTGCAAGCGGCTGGGAACTAGGCAACAAATTGTTGTATCCGCATCAGAGTATCTTGAATGATTTCCCGAACGCTTACAAACATCCTCTTTGTGTATCTTACCAGATATATGACAAAATGCCATACGACAGGCAAACTTGGGATTTGACTTCTGTCATACAGGCCATAGAGCCGGAGAAGGATTATTTTGAACTGTCAACAAAAGGAACGATTACAATAGACAGTGCAGGACACAGTCTATTTAATGCGTCAGACAAAGGACAACATCAATATCTTATGATTCAAGGAAATGAGAATATTCAGAGAACATTAGGTGCCATTGTCCGCCAGGTGACAGGGAAAGAAGAAAAGAATATAAACCAATAAAGAAAGAGTCATGTTTATAGTCAATAGTTATACACTAGCCATTATCTTTTGCTTCATAACCATGATATGTTGGGGTTCCTGGGGTAACACCCAGAAACTGGCCAGCAAGAACTGGCGTTATGAGCTTTATTACTGGGATTATACAATCGGTATCTTATTATTTGCCTTACTTCTCGTTTTCACACTCGGAAGTTTTGGAGATTCGGGGAGAGGTTTTCTGGAAGATATCCGGCAAGTAGATACCAGATACATAGTCAGTGCCTTGATCGGAGGAATTATTTTCAATGCTTCCAACATCTTACTTTCAGCTTCGGTCTCCATAGCCGGAATGGCGGTTGCTTTTCCGTTGGGCGTAGGACTTGCCTTGGTCCTAGGTGTGTTCATCAACTATTTCAGCACTCCTAAAGGAGATCCGTTCTGGTTGTTTACTGGAGTAATCTTGATTGTTATCGCTATCATCTGCAATGGAATAGCGGCAGGCAGACAACAAAAAAAGGGAAATAATAATAGCAAGAAAGGGATTATTCTTGCGGCTATTGCCGGCATACTTATGTCTTTCTTCTACCGTTTTGTGGCTGCTGCCATGGACCTTAACAATTTTGACTCTCCGACTCCGGGCATGGCTACTCCATACACCGCTTTCTTTATATTCTCAATCGGTATCTTCCTGAGCAACTTCCTATTCAATACAGTTGTTATGAAACGCCCGTTTGTAGGAACTCCTGTAAGCTATAAAGAATATTTTGCAGGAAAAGCAAGCACACATCTGGTAGGTATCCTCGGAGGATGTATATGGGGATTGGGAACTGCTTTAAGCTATATAGCCGCAGGAAAAGCGGGAGCTGCCATCTCCTACGCTCTCGGTCAGGGAGCACCTATGATTGCCGCCTTATGGGGTGTATTTATCTGGAAAGAGTTCACCGGTAGTTCCAAATCAACCGACAGACTTTTAGGAATCATGTTTATTCTGTTCATCACAGGATTATCATTCATCGTTTTATCCGGAGGAAACTAATTATGAAAATGAACCATATTCTTTTCCTACTAACAGCAGCCTTCTGTTTTCCTTCGATAACAGTTGCTAAAATAATTGAGGCCGGTTCGCCGGACAAGAAAAATGTGATAACTATCGAGACTGACAATCAGGTCAGTTACAGCTTATCCCGGAATGGAACAAAGATTCTTGATACTTGCCCGCTCTCACTTACAGTCGGAAACGACACTTGGGGAACAGACAAATGTAGAAAGATAACTCGTAAAAGCGTTTCGGAAAAAGTGGAATTTATTGTACCGCGTAAATATAAAGAGACAGTGGATAATTATAACCAGGTTGAGCTTATTTACAAAGACTATAAAATCGAATTCAGAATCTATAATGACGGAGTGGCCTATCGTTTCGTAAGTACTGCAAACAATAAACAGCCTGTAAAGAAAGAGTCGGTATCTTTCCGCTTCGGACAGGATCACACCTCGTACACTCTTTTAACCGACCAGCTACAAAACTGGTTTGAGCAGGATTATACGGTAAAGCCGATCAATGCATTACCCAAAGACAGTTTCTCCGTAGCTCCTGTAATGGTTGAAGTAGACAAATACAAAGTATTATTAGCTGAAGCCAATCTCTATAATTATCCGGGAATGTACTTACAACCCGCCCAAGAATCCTTCCATGGCATTTTTGCCAATTATCCGGATAAGGAAGTGCCATACGAAGGGGATAATAAAATCTATGCCTCCACACGCAAAGATTATCTTATTCCCACCTGCGGGAAACGGGTCTTTCCATGGCGGGTAATCGGTACCTTCGACAATGCTTCTTCCATATTACAAAGCGAGCTTATATATTTACTCTCCGAGGAGAAAGAACAAGCCGCCGACTATACATGGGTTAAACCCGGTAAAGTATTATGGGACTGGTGGAATGACCGCAATATCTATCATATAAATTTCAAAAGTGGCATTAATACCGATACATATCTCTATCTGGTAGACTATGCAGCCAAACATCACATCGAATATGTCCTGATCGACGAAGGCTGGTCGGCACGTAACGATCTGTTAACCCTCAATCCCGATGTTGACATTCCGCGTATCTGTGAATATGCAACAAAAAAAGGAGTAGGTATCCAGTTATGGTCGAAATGGGTAAACATCATGCGACAAATGGATGAGGCTTTTGCACAATTCAGCAAATGGGGAGTGAAAGGAGTCAAAATAGACTTTATGGACCGTAATGATGCCAAAATGGTTAACTTCTACGAACAAGTAGCTATTAAAGCCACTCAATACAAATTATTAGTAGACTTTCACGGTTCTTACCCCAACGAGGGCATGAGACGCAAATACCCGAATCTGATGACACGCGAAGGAGTAATAGGACTGGAGTATAACAAATGGAGCAAAAGAGCCACGGTTACACATGATGTAATCATCCCTTATCTGCGTATGTGGGTAGGCCCAATGGACTATACTCCCGGAGCTATGCTTAACGCACATCCGGAAACATTCTATGAAAATCAACATGAACCGATGAGTCAGGGCACACGTAGCCACCAGTTAGCCATGTATGTAGTCTACGAAAGCCCGTTGCAAATGATTTCGGACAGTCCTACTAAATATGACAAGAATCTCCGGAGTTTTGAATTTATCAAAAGTATTCCTACAACCTGGGATGAGACAGTCCCTTTGGAGGGAGAAGTGGGCGAATATATCGCTCTTGCACGCCGGCATGACGATACATGGTATATCGGAGTAATCAACGGAGCTACCCCACGGCATATTGAGATTGATTTATCATTCATAGGAAATGGACCGAAGAAAATAAAAGCACATATAGATGGAGTAAATGCCGGCCAACAGGCGAAAGACTCCCAAATAATAGAACAAGTTATCAAGGACAACGAAAAACTGCCCATAGATATGAGCAGAGGAGGAGGATATACAGGTATTATTCATATAGAGAAGTAACATTTTACGGTTACTCAACAAAGCAGGCTGCCTCTTTATATCGAGACAGCCTGCCTTTATTTTATTCCCAATCGTTTCAGACGGTAATATCCAGTAAAATCTTTCCTTTTGCGTTCAGAACTTTCACTCTCAGTTCGTCTTTTTTCTTTTCCAGAATCATCACCGTAGCGCCATCCATTTTATACCCGCCACCGATAATAACCGGATAATTGTTGCCCAGCTCACCTTTCGGATGATAAGCATATTTATGAGTATGTGCATTCAGACTGATATTGAAAGGTGCTTTCTCCAATAGTTTGGTCCACAGATTTGCACAAAGGTTCTTTCCGTCATTTCCATAAAGAGGAATATGATGAATAAGGACACGTTTCCCGGCTTTCTTGAATTCTTTGGAAGACAACTCCTTTTTCAGGAAATCAACTTGTTCATTACGTAACTGGGTAAAATCATTCAAACCGTAATACACCCAATGGTCATCCGGTTTGTCTTCCCCACAGTCCAGCATAACGATACGGGTATCCCCCCAATTGAAAGAGCCGTAAGTCCTGTCCCCTACGTAGTCGTAGTGGTCGCGCAAACCGATAGAATAGGCATTGCGGATTTCATGGTTGCCACGCATAAAGAAAGTCGGTATACGGCCGCCACACACTCCTTCTGTCAGTTCACTGATAAAACTGGTTGCTTGATTATGGTCCACCGGGTCGTCTACACAGTCACCATTGAAGACAACGAAGTCATAATTGACATTCTTGATTTGCTGACACAAAGCTCGGAAGGTTTGCGTATGCTGATGCAGGTCATTAAAGACAACGGCAGTAAAAGAGTCTGTATCCGTTGCCGGAAGTGTAAACTCACTGAAGGCCGACTGCGCCGTATTGCCGAACACCTTTTTATACGCCTGATAAAGCAGAATTTCTTGTGAGCATACACGGTAATAATATTTCTGACCGGGTTGCAGGCCGTCTATACGTATTTTGTGCAAGTAGTTATTGCAAACCACCTGTCCGTCGACAATCGTACGTGCACGTTTCAGTTGGGTAGTGTCCGTTCCATATTCCACCCAGCAATAAGCAGGAACGGTGGTTTCCCACATCACTGTAATACCGTTGCCTACCGGGTTCTGCAAGTAAGGTTTCATGCGGAATATCTTATCCGCCTTTTCGGCAGTACGGAGTTCCACCAATATAGGACGATGATCGGAAGCCATCGGTTCATTTATGACTTTTGCAGATATCACAGCAAATCCTTTCGCATTCTGCTTTAGCATAGCAATGTAATCTATCGTCTCTTTAGGATCAGGCGCAGGGAATGTATGCTGTTTCGGATTAGAGAGTATCTGAAAATCCTTTTGCAGTTCTTTGATAAAGCCGGATTCCGGTTCGGCATTCATGTCACCGGCCAGAAAGAGAGGCTTGGTAGAAGAGGAAGTGAAAGCCTTCACCAGCTCTAATGATTTCATACGGTCTTCTTCGGTCAGCGACATGTGAGTGCAGCAATAGATATAATCGGTAAATTCCGCCAGAATCAATGTACGCGCTTCTTCCCTTCCCGGCAAAGGTAAGCTCTGCAAACGAAGCGGGACTTGTTTCGTCAACAGTCCGATCCCATATTTTCCTCCGTCATAGTCTATTGCAGGTGCAAAATAACCATGCATTTGAGTACGTTCGGCAATTTCGCCCAACACATACTTCTGCCCGCTTCGGTTTGTCATGCTGTCAACTTCCTGTATAGCCACCACATCCGGGGATGTATTGTTTATAACATTCGCTATACGCTGGAAATTACATACATTATCCATACCGTTTGCATTCTTGATATTGTAGCTCATCAGTTTCAACGTATTCTGAGCTTGTGCCGAAAAAATAAATAGAGCGGCAAAAATGAATAAAAGATTCTTTTTCATGTTTCTCATTGGGGGTTAATTAAATGAGCCTCAAAGGTAATAAAAAAATAAAAGCTACAAAGGCATGAACGATACCTTTGTAGCTTTTATTTTTAGTTCCGGTTCTATCAAATAACGCCGCGTACTCTGTCATCAAAGGCGGAAAGTGCAGCTTTCGCCCCTTCTCCCATAGAGATAATGATTTGCTTATAAGGCACGGTGGAAACATCTCCGGCTGCATAGATTCCGGTCACGTTGGTGCGACAATGTGCGTCAATCACAATTTCACCCGGACGATTGGTTTCCACCACTTCGCGGAATGCGCTACTATTGGCAGAAAGACCGATTTGTACAAACACTCCGTCAAGTTCCACCAGACGTTCTTCTTCCGTTTTGCGGTCTTTGATACGCAAAGCAGTCAGTTTGTCGCCGTTTCCTACCACCTCGGTAGTTTGTGAGCTGACAAATACTTCTACGTTCGGTAATGTTTTAAGGCGTTCCTGAAGTACATTATCCGCTTTCAGTTCATCCATAAATTCAAAGACAGTTACTTTAGAACAAATACCTGCCAAGTCGATAGCCGCCTCGATTCCGGAATTTCCTCCGCCAACTACCGCTACGTGCTTTCCTTTGTAGAACGGGCCGTCACAGTGAGGACAGAAAGCAACACCGCGACCGATATACTCCGCTTCTCCCGGAACGTTCAGCCTACGCCAGCTTGCACCGGTCGCAATAATCAATGCAGGAGCCAGAAACTTTTCACCGACAGAAGTCGTTACCAGTTTCTGCTTTCCCAGTATTTCCACTTTCTCTATCTTACGATGTTCCAACAGATCCACCGGATAACGCAGCAAGTGAGTTTTCAGGTTATCTGCCAGTTCGCTGCCTGTCGTTTCAGGAACAGAAATTAGATTTTCGATGCCGACAGTCTCTTTCACTTGTCCGCCGACACGTTCGGCTACAATAGCTACACGCAATCCTTTACGGGCAGAATAGATAGCAGCCGACACTCCCGCAGGGCCTCCACCGGCAACAATCACATCATATTCTTTCACCTCAGCCACCGCTTTGGTTTCATCAATTCCATATTGTTCTTCCAATTTTGCAAGCAGTTCGCCGAATTCGCCACGGCCTACATGGAGCAATTTGCCGTCAGCAAACACGGAAGGCACTCCCTGTATCTTCAATGCATCTACTTCGTCCTGGTAGAGCGCACCATCCACCATTTCATGCGTAATGGAAGAATTGAGTGTTGTCATCGCATTCAAAGCCTGTACAACATCAGGGCAGTTCGTACAAGTCAGCGAAACGTAGGTAACCAGATGTATCGGGCCTTTCAGTGCTTTCACCCGATTGCAGACAGCCTCATCGGGGAAGTTCTTCCCTTTGCCGTCCAAATTCAGTATAGCCAACAATAGCGAAGTAAACTCGTGCCCGTTGGGGATTCCCCGGAAAGTGATTCCAGTACGGTCACCGTTCTTCAATAAAGCAAATTTCAGTCCGCTTCCTTCATTCACTACACAAGTGATGTGGTCGGAGCAGTCTGCTACGTCTCCCAGCAGTTCAACCAGTTCAGTTCTGTTTTCATGACTGGATGATACCGATATATCAAAAGTAAAATTCGCCTCCAGTCCGGCAAAAATACCCTTCAGTTGTTCTTTTAATGCAGATTCTAACATATACCTTTTTCTCCTTCTATTTTTTGAAAAGAAAGGCCGGCAGCGTCTCCCGTTACCGGCCCTTCATAATCATCATTATCAAGATCTATCAAATCTTACCTACCAGGTCGATGCTCGGTTTCAGGGTAGATTCACCCTTCTTCCACTTGGCCGGACAAACTTCTCCGTCGTGAGTCGCTACAAACTGAGCAGCTTCCACCTTACGAAGCAATTCGCTCGCATCACGGCCAATATTGTTATCATTCAATTCCACCACTTTAATCTTTCCTTCCGGATTGACAACGAATGTACCACGGTATGCCATACCTTCTTCTTCGATATATACTCCGAGTGCACGGCACAGAGCACCTGTCGGGTCTGCCAACATCGGATATTGAATCTTGCGGATACTTTCAGAAGCATCATGCCAAGCTTTATGTACGAAGTGCGAGTCAGTACTTACCGAGTAGATTTCTACGCCCATTGCTTTGAACTGGTCGTACTTTTCAGCCATATCCACCAATTCAGTAGGACATACGAAAGTAAAGTCGGCAGGATAGAAGAACAGAATCGCCCATTTACCTTTCAGGTCATTGTTGGTTACAGTCTTGAAAGCTCCGTTTTGAAAAGCCTGAACACTGAATTCAGGAAGCTGAGAATTTAAAATTGGTTCCATAATCTTTATTGCTTTTATTGTTATTAATTGATTTGACTTATAACATCAGAAACTTCGTTTTGTTTCTTGTTTCTGATGCAAAGATAAAGGCGGAAGACCCGCCTTTGCAAAAAAAGTCCAATCGAATAATTCTATGCGGTGATAGATGAAACCGATAAGTCTGCGAAATGTCCTATTTTTAAGATTCTCATCACAACCGGGACTGTCAGATTCTCACTAAGAGCAGAAATCGCGTATAAAATAACGCATATACATACAATATCCGGTCTTTTTATGCATATAAACGAGCCAAATATGCAAGAAACAACCGTTTCCCGAGTTGTTTCCCGGTGCGACACGAAGTGTTTCCCGGTGTGAAACAAAGTGTTCCTCGGTGAGAAACAAAATGTTTCAAGGTGAGAAACAAACCGGACACGATAAAGAAGGATTTTAAACACCTATTTGAAGCACTATTTACCCTAGTTGGCATAAGAACAAGAAGCAACTGATATTATCATTTTCAAACAGGATCATTAATATTTCCTTCCCTACACCCCACTAACCAGCAAAAGAGCGACACATTAACAGGGAATAGCCCAATATGACAACATTCGCGAATTCACTAATACTAAATCCTTCGAGTTTTTTCCTTCAGACCTACGCCGGGCCGCAAATTTCAGAAAATAGAATGATTGAATATACAATCCTTCATATCTGGTCTTTTTCCTAACTATTTATAAATTAGCAGTCCTCTCCCCTAATTTTAAGGCGTACGGAGATAATTTTAAAAAGAAGTTTGTAATTTGGTCAAGAGAAAAGTACTATAAGTCAAAGCCCGAATATTATAAATCGCTTTATTTGCATCACCATTTAAGTCTATTTGTATTCATTCTTATTATAAACTTTAATATCTGCACTATGAAGAGAAAGGTACTATTAAGCACATTGTTCCTAATGCTCCACATGACGGTAGTATTAGCACAGCAAGTAACTATTTCAGGGCAAGTGTTGGATGAGAAGAGCGAACCTCTGATCGGTGCTACGGTAAATATCGAAGGCACTACCAACGCCGTAATTACAGATTTAGAAGGAAAGTTCACTCTAAAAGCACTTCCTTCCGAGAAGATTGTCATCAGTTATCTGGGATATAAACCCAAGACAGTGGCTATCGGGAAAAACCGCAAGTTTAATATAACGCTGGATCCGTCAGTAACAGAAATGGACGAGATAGTAGTCGTAGGTTACGGTAGCCAGAGAAAAAGCGACATTGCAACCGCTGTTGCGTCAGTTAATATAAAAGATATTGCCAAAAGCAGTTCGGCGCAAACCCTGCAAGCACTGCAAGGCAAAATCAGCGGTGTGCAGATTATCCCGACAGACGGTTCGTTATCGAGCGGAATGACCTTCAGAATCAGAGGTGTCAACTCTATCACAGGCGGAACCCAGCCGCTGTTTGTCATCGACGGTGTCCCCATGCCTACTCAACAAATTACTAATGAAGATACCGAAACGGTGAATAATCCATTGTTAGGACTGAACCCGAACGACATCGAATCCATGGAGATTCTGAAAGACGCAGCGGCGGCAGCCATTTATGGCGCCAAAGGAGCCAACGGCGTTGTCATCATCACCACCAAACGGGGAGCAGCCTCTACCAAACCTAAATTCTCGTTCAGCCTGACAGGAGGTTTGGATATGAATCCCAATATTCCGCTGGAAGTATTATCTCCGGAAGAGTACGCAAAGAAAATGCTTGATTACGGAACATACGATAGTCCGAACCTCATCAATTTCTGGCAAAACGTGATTGACAACAAAGGTTGGAACGACCCGTCTGTACACAATTGGATGGATGAAATTACCCGGACAGCGAGAAAATACGAAGCAAACGCAAGTATATCCGGAGGAACCAAAGGAACAACCTATATGCTTTCACTCGGATATCTGAATAATACGGGAATTATCAAACGGTCTGCATTCGACCGTTTCACCTCACGCCTGAACTTGAATCAGGAGGTCAATTCCAAAATCAATATCGGTATTAATCTGTCTTATTCTACCTCTAAAGACAAGAATCCGGTCAGCGACTGGTCACAGTCGGGAGTCATTCTCAATGCCTTGCAGATTTCTCCTTTCCTCTTTTATCCGGGACTGGCGGATATCATGAATTACAGTAACGTGAACATTATGAGCCCCCTGGTAGCAGTCGATCAGGTCAATATCAACAATCAGTATAGTGAACTCAATGGTAATATCTACTTCAACTATAAGATATTGAAAGACCTCACGTTCAGTACCAGCGCCTCTTATCGCCAGTATTCCATGGATCAGGACAAGCTCTGGGGTTCGGATACCTGGTACGGGCAATCGGAAAGGGGACGCATGGAAATCAGTAACCGGGAAGAAAACAGTTGGGTATATGAAGCACGGCTGCAATATGCGAAAAGCATAAAGAAGCATTCCTTCTCACTAATGGGAGCTTTTGAGGCCAGCAAATGGTCGATGAAAGATATCTACAACAAATCAACAAACTTCGAAGACATGGCTGTCGGTATATGGGGAATAGACAAGGGGCTGGTCACTTACGCTCCCAAATACACGTATGACAGCAATCAAATGGTATCGTATATCAGTAGGGGAACCTATACTTTCGACAATAAATATGTATTAAATGCCTCTTTGCGTGTCGACGGCTCTTCCAAGTTCGGAGCCAATAACAAATACGGCTATTTCCCTGCTGTCAGTGTCGCATGGCGCGCTTCCGAAGAAGAATTCATCAAGAAGTTTGATTTCATATCCAACCTGAGGGTACGCACCAGCTTCGGTATGACGGGTAATAATCAGATTCCCTCTTATCAATCTTTATCCCAGTTGGAAAACAATAAGGTGGTAATGAACGGAAGCACGGTGGAAATCGGGCGTTATCCTTCCAATGTAACGAATGACGACCTGAAATGGGAAAGCCAGAAACAGTACAACATCGGATTTGATTTCGGCGTATTGGATAACCGTTTCTCTATTACGGCAGACTTTTACTACAAAAGGATTGACGATATGTTACTGCAAGTAAACATTCCTTCTACTTCCGGCTATACCAAAGCCTGGAAAAATGCAGGTTCAATGGAGAACAAGGGTATGGAGTTCGCCATTAACGCGAACTGGTTTAAAGGCGCTTTCAATTGGTCGACGGACTTCAATATCTCCTTCTACAAGAACAAAATCCTGTCACTGGACAAGGGACAATACCAGCAATTCTACGACAGAGGAATTAATGCCAAAATTACCAGTGACGTCCTGCTCAGAGTAGGAATGCCGGTAGGTATCTACTACGGCTATATCAGCGACGGAACTTACAACAATGATACCGAAGTCATCAACGGATACCCCGGCCCTAACCTCGGATTGGGACAACTCAAAGTTGTCGATGTCAATAAAGACGGTGTAATCGACTCGAACGACCGTACACCGATTGCGGATGTCAACCCCAAACATACAGGAGGAATCGGAAATACATTCTCTTATAAAGGTTTCGACTTGTACGCCTTCTTCCGCTGGTCATACGGCAACGACGTAGTAAACGGCAACGCCTACTATCTCGTAGGAACGACTAGTATCAACAACGTCCTGAAGAGTGTCTACAAAGATGTATGGTCTGCCAACACCCCCACTAATAATTATCCTTTGTACGGCCGAGGAACCTGGGGAGAAAGCGTACTTAGAAGTGACCTGGTAGAAGACGGTTCATTCTTACGTCTGCAAACCCTGACTCTGGGCTATACCTTCCCCGCCAAGTTAACCGGCAAAATGGGCCTCTCCAAAATGCGCATAGCACTGACCGGAACGAACTTATGGCTCTGGAGCCGTTACTCCGGCTTCGACCCCGAGGCAAATACCGGTTACGGAACAGTAGCCCGTCTGGCTCCCGGACTCGACATGAGCCCGTACCCGAGACCACGCTCCTTCTCGCTTTCAATCGAACTAGGGTTTTAATCATAAAAGAACAAGTACATGAATAAGTTTAACATATTAATTGCAATGCTTGTATGCCTGAACATTTGTGGCTGCTCCGATTTTCTGGAAGAAGACCCCAAAGGCAAACTGACAACTGACAATTTCTACAACAGTGAATCCGATGCGCGGCAAGCCATTAATGGTGTTTACCGCAGATTATCCGATTCGTGGGTGACGGGATACAATATAAAGCAAATCCCCAACGACTTGCTGAAACGCGCAAGCTGGGACGAAGCAAGCGGACTAAGTAACTTCACATACGGTTCTGAGAACACATATATCGCCGGTATGTGGCAAAATCACTATGCAGTGATAAAAGACTGCAATTCTGTGATAGACAACGTGACTGCCAACAAAGAGAAAATCAACAACTGGGAAAGATATGTCGGACAGGCACATGGCATCCGTGCTTTCCTGTATTTCGACCTTGTCAGGTGGTTTGGTGATGTGCCGCTGGTATTGACCGATACCAAATCTCTTGACGGACTGGAGGTGACACGCACTCCGCAGAAAGAAGTATTCCGGCAAATCATAGAGGATTTCGAATACTGTATCAGTCACACAATGGACAAGGGCGACACTTCAAAAGGCTATCAATACGGCAGATTGACCAAAGACGCCTGCCATGGTTTCCTGGCTAAAGTATATTTATGGCTGGGTAGCGTAGCGCAACGGGACGGAAAAGAAATACTAGGCAATGCAGCCGACAATTTCGAGAAGTCACTCGAACATTCAAGTGCTGTTATTCAAGGCGGACGTTACAAACTGGTGGACTATTATCCGGATGTATTCAATGCCAAGACCCGGGACAAGGCACCGGATGAAGTTTTGTGGTGTGTTCAGGGGTTGACAGGTGACGACACGGGAACATGGACAGGCATGATGTTCGGTATCAGAGGCAACCAGAACCTCGGAGGTTCGTGGGATAACATCTCAAGTTCGGACTACCACCGCATGATGTATGAACCGAGCGACTCTATCCGCCGTTTATGGAACTGCCCGCGAATGACCATACAAGATGACGGAACGTTATGGGGCTGGGACTACAAGATGTATTGGGACACAAGGGGCGACCAGAAGCTGAGCGAGGCCACGGAAAACAATAACTGGCTTCAATGGAGTATCGGCAAATTCAGACGATATCCGTTGGCAGACCCTTCATCATACAATTACACCAACTTCGGTATGGATGAACCTCTGCTCCGCTATGCGGACGTGTTACTGATGTACGCGGAAGCATACAACGAAGTCAACCATGCTCCCGGCGACTACCGACCTTCTTCAGGAATGGACATGAGCGGAATCTCCATACAGTCTGCTTACGACGCTGTCAACCTTGTGCGCAAACGTTCGCGAATCGCCAACGAAGGCATTATGCACCAGGATGTACTGCCCCGTAAATTAATTACCGACTATGCTACCGAAGTAGACGAATGTGTACCCGACTGGAAACCCGGAGCATACGGTTATATCTACGACGGAGTGAGAACTGCCTGGGAGTATAACAGATACGGCGATGATTATACAGCCTTCAGAACTGAAATACTTAACGAACGGGCACGCGAACTAGTAGCCGAGTCGACCGACAGGTGGTGCGACCTCGTCCGCCGCGGTATCCTGGTAAAGCAGATGCAGGCATGGCGGCAATATAACCCGTTCATCAGTAATACGGAACGGGAAATCACAACTCCCGGAGCTCCGGAGAATATCCAATCCCGCAATATGTTATTGCCCGTGCCTTTGAGTGAAATAGATGTGAACAAGAACCTGACTCAGAACCCGGGATATTAATCTTTTGTGTCAACTTAAAACGATAAGAGAATGAAAACAACCTATACTAAATTCATACTTCTGCTCGCAGCAACTACATTTATTGCGTGCAATGAAGAGAAAGCCCCCAGCTTACATATCTCCGCCAGCGCAGACAAGACAGAGGTAAAGGTAGGAGAACCCGTTACATTCAGTATCCGGCATAATGCAATGGCCGTATCCATTTACACCGGAGACGACGGGCACGACTACAAGAGCAGTGCCTACTATCTGCTGCAAGGAAAAACCAACGATGATTTACAAAACAACAATTATCGCCCTATCGATCCGGAAATTACACCGTATAATTGTAACTTTGCCGATACACCCGCCGGTTCCACTTCCATTACGGACAATCTCGCAGAAGTTGTGAACGCAGGCAGTGGTGATAACCTGATAGGTTCGGAAGCCGAAATCGAGTATGACGAGTCCATTCAGCAGAATGTACTGAAAATCACATCCGTTCATCCCGAATGGTGGTATCAGGCACTCCGCCTGCATACGGACGCCAAACTGGGAACAAACAAAAAGCTGAATTTACGGATGAGATTCGACAAAGACATCCTGGAAGATGTCAGTTCGGGAGAGCAGCGTCCGGACATCACAACCTTTCAGGTAGTCATCCGCCTCGGCGGCATTGGAGTCGGCGAAACGGAGGTTATATTCAGAGATGAAACCGTCTGGGACATATACTGGAATCCCAATACCGCGTTTACGGACTACTCCGTTGACTTGTCGAGTGTTATAGACGCCTGGCAGGGAGCTACGGGAAAAACGATGGGTACATTGTCATACATACAGATCTTATTTACCCCTAGTAATAATGCCGGATATTTAGGCGATTACTACATAGCTTCCGCAAGTTATGGTGATATAGACTATATTCCGTTCTCCACAGGCCAGTCTCTGAACATCAATGACAACTCCGGAATATTAAAATATCAATATACGTATACGCAACCGGGTAATTATCAGGTAGTCGTAATAGGCACCAATACAAGTATGAAAAACTATTCGGATAGCGGGTATAAAGACAATGTAGGAAACAATATTCATGCAAGTGAATATGATTACAACACTCAGTTCTCTACCATTGACATAACCGTTCGTCCATAACACAGACGTTTTTTGCTTATGAGATATTATAAACAAATCATTCTGTCACTTATCGTTCTTTCCTGTGCATTCATAACCGGCAATGCACAGGAAGAACTCCTGTTCCGTCATCTGACCAGAAACGAGGGACTGCTACACGATAACGTGACCTGTATCGTACAAGACTCCTTAGGATATATGTGGTTCGGAAGCCATAGAGGGCTTAATCGGTACGACGGATATTCCATTGATTCCTACAAGTACGAAAACGGTATTATAAATTCAGTCTATTATAACAGGGTTTATAGTATTCAGATAGTAGGTCGCTATATCTGGCTGGCTACGGAAGCCGGACTGGCTTGTTTTGATATCAGAACCAAGCAATTTGTCAGTTACCGGACAGAGGCTCAACCCGATCCCGCCTTTTATTCCAAAGTCAGGGTGCTCAAGCAGGGCATTGGTAATCAGTTATGGCTCATATCGGATAACCAAATCAGATTGGTAAAGATTGAATCTTCCGGAAAAGATAACGGGGAACCGGTCATTTCTGCCAGAAAGATAGGAGACACTTACAATTATATTTCCGACGAGTTGAACCCGAAGGTGGCAACAGACAGCCTGGGGAATGCCTGGATTTCGGGAAAAAGGTATCTGTCCGCCTACAAGGTTGACGCTGAGGGAGAATTGAAGTTTTCCGGCAATATCAATAATAACATAGGATCGGGAGTCAGGGATATTTGTTATGATAACGGAGATTTATGGATCATCTATCAGGAACATCTGGCTAAATATAAAATCGAAAACGACGGCAGTTATACACTTGTCAAGCAGGTCATGTTCCATACTCCGGGTGGGGTACTGTCCTTATGTGTTGACCCCGAATATGTATGGATAGGAGCAAACGAAGGACTTTTCCAAGTATGGAAAAGCAATGAGTCCACCTCTGTCATGGAACATAAGCACTCACCGTCCAATCCCTATTCGGTAGGAAGTGACATCAACAATATCTTCCTCGACAGGGACAATAATCTATGGGTATCCGCCTGGACCGCAGGCGTGTCTTATGCCAATACAAGGGCCCGTTTTTTCAAAACTGTCAGATACAGTCCTTTCAGAACGTCCGATACAAGTATCGGTTCCGAGTTTATCAGTTCCGTACATTACAGCAAGGATGGCCATGTATATATGGGAAGCAAGTTTGGCGGATTGAGCAGTTTCGATATCAGAACTAAAGAGGTGATATGGGATTATTGTCACCTTCCCCAGTTATTTCCGAGTATCACAAGTATACAGTCGGATAGCAGGAATATCTATGCAGCTGTCAGAGATAATATCGTCATTATCAATAAAAAGACAAGAGAAGTTACCCACTCACTGCGGACAATCAACGGCGGTTATATTTTCTGGCTGGATTTCGACAAGTTCAACCGTTTGTGGGTCACGACATATGCCGGACTGGAGTGTTTCGAAGAGAGCAACGGTCTATGGAAAAACACGATGACCTATACCAGCCGGACTCCCGCTCCTTGTAATCTGTCCACCGACTTGCTTCACAACATATATAGCGATACAACTAAAAATGAACTCATTATCACATCGGCAATGGGTATCAACCGTGTCATATTCGATAATGAAGGCAAGGTAGTCCGTATCGTCAAATATCTGGCGAGAGAGAACGACGAGAACAGTTTAAGCAGTAACTACATCTGGCCTATCGACAAGGGAAGCGACTCTACTTACTGGATAGGCACCATGGGCAACGGGCTTAATAAAGTGACACTGATAGACAGGCCCAACGGGATTTACGACTACTCAGCCAAAAGTTACGGGATAGAAGCCGGAGCGACGTCCAACGACATAGAGAGTATCGAAGTCGACAAGTTCGGGCGTGTATGGTGCGGAGGCTTTAATCTGAACTACTTCGACGACGGGATAAAACGCTTCAATGTATTCGACACAAACGATGGCTTACAAAGTTATGTGTTCGGTACTTCCTCTTCCGCCAAGGATGACGAAGGAAACTTATACTTCGGAGGAGCCCACGGCCTGAACTACTTCACTCCTATTGCCGAAACTCCGCATAACACCTCATATCGTGTTTACTTTACCGGTTGCCATATCAACGGAAAACCTGTAGACTCGGACATCGAATTTTCCAACAGTCTTGAACTCAAGTATCCTGATAATAATTTCTCCGTCAACTTCACCTCATTATCTTACAGTAACCAGCACCACATACGCTACCGCTACAAACTGGAAGGATATGATAATGAATGGCGATATATAGAAGCAGGCAAGGAACCAGCCGTAGCTTATCAGAAAATTCCGTTCGGTTCGCATACCTTACTGGTGGAAGCAGGCGACTGGCAAACATGGAGTAATGAACAATATGCATTGCAGATTTACTCCCAACCCCCTTTCTGGATGACTTGGTGGGCTTATACCCTATATATTCTCGCCATTCTGGGACTGTTCTACGTAGGTTTCCGTTACTTCATCAAGTGGACTCAGATGAAGAATACGATTTCCATGCAGAAAGAACAGGAACGACAGAAAGAGGAAATGATGCAAATGAAAATGAGATTCTTCACGGATGTTTCTCATGAGTTCCGGACCCCGCTGACCTTGATAAGCCACGCTATCAATGAGATTGCTGAAGACGAGGACATTTGCACAAACAAATATGTAAATATCATAAAACATAATACAGGCAAACTGTCGAACATGGTCAACGAACTGCTTGATTTTCACCGGGTAGAAGTGAAGTCCGCCCAACTCAGGACGACCTATACTTCTATTCCTGAATACGTGAGCGATATTTACGAAGAATTCAAAGGCTGGGCGGAAGCCTCCGACATCCATGTGAACTTACAAATTGACAATCCGGAGATCGGGATGTGGATAGACCCGGAGCATTTCGGTAAAATACTGTCGAATATTCTTTCCAACAGTATACGCTATTCTCATGCCGGCAGCGAAATCAACATTCAGGTTGCTAAAGGATACGTGAATGACATTGTTCCCCGCTATAAGGATTCTTTCTGGAATACCAAAGATATGATTCCCGGCGAACAGGCGATAATAAGAGTGAGCGATACAGGGATTGGCATGGAGAAAGCCGTACTGCCTACCATTTTCAAACGTTTTCATCAGGTGCAAAATAATACAGGTAAACAGCATACCGGTTCGGGCATCGGGTTATCTCTGGTCAAATCCCTTATCGAACTCCACCACGGCGGAATTATCATCAGCAGCAAGCCGGATGCAGGAACCGAAGTTATCATAGCCCTGCCGATATCGGACACCTATCTGGCCAAAGAGGAAAAGATAGAAGAAAGTACTTTCGTACTAAAAGACTATTTATCAAACTATGCAGTAGAGTACGAACCATTGGAGATAGAAGAAACCACAGCTATTTATATGGAAGGCAAACCTACGATTCTGCTGGTGGATGACAACCACGAAATACTTATGATATTAAGGGAGTATTTCGTAAAAGACTATAATATCATCATGGCTATTGATGGACAGGAAGCCTTGGACAAATGTAACCGCAGCCTTCCGGACATTATCATTTCAGACGTAATGATGCCCAGAATGAACGGTATAGAACTGTGTGCAACTCTAAAGAAGAACTTACAGACTTGTTTTATTCCTATCATTCTGCTTACTGCAAAATCGCAGGTTGAGGACCAGATTGAAGGGATTGAAATGGGAGCGGATGCGTACATCCCCAAACCCTTCAACCCCAGACTTCTCAAAGCAAACGTCCGCAATCTTCTCAATAAAAGTCATCAGATGCGGAATCTGCCTACCGCCAACAACGTCCGGCAGGAGATTCAGGACAAGAAACAAAGAGAAGTGTTCGACAAACTAGTAGAGTTGGTTAATGCCAATCTAACCGACCAGCAATTCTCCGTCGACCACCTCTGCCTCGAACTTGGAATGAACAGGACCAAACTGTATAGCTTTATCAAGTCGACAACCGGAATGTCTTTGGGAAATTACATCCGTAAGATTCGGTTGGACAAGGCAGCCGAATTGTTAAGAACCACCGATATGTCAATCAGTGAAGTCGGTTATGCCGTCGGAATCGAAAGTCCGTCTTATTTCACGAGAACATTTAAAGAACAATTCGGCAGTTCACCCTCCGAATTTATCAAGCATTAGTCACATTAATATTTATATTATGAAGAAATTAATCCTCAGTATCCTGGCATTCAGTCTCGCAACAACTGCTTTGCCACAACAGGTAAAAGAAATAGAAATCCTTCCCAATGAAAAATGGTGGGGAGGAGCTACCGACCTCGGCAATAAAATGCCTTTCTGCGATAACACAATAGAAGCCGACCTGCAAACCCAGAATTTTAATAACCAGACTACCCCGTTACTTATCTCGAATAAGGGGCGTTATATCTGGTGTGACGGTCCATTCCAGTTTCAACTGAGAGACGGAAAAATCCGCATAGAATCCGCCAGAGGAACAATAGAGTACGCTACCGCGGGAAACACATTAAAAGAGGCTTACCTGACCGCTTCCGGAAAGTATCTCCCACCCGCCGGTATATTGCCGCCCGAACTGTTCTTCTCAAAACCGCAATACAATACCTGGATAGAGCTTATATATAATCAGAATCAAGAGGATATCCTGAAATATGCAAGAAGTATTATCGACAACGGATTTCCTACCGGCATACTGATGATTGACGATAACTGGCAAAAAGATTACGGAAACTTCAACTTCCGCCCGGACAAGTTTCCGAACCCCAAAGCAATGGTTGACGAACTTCATGCCATGGGATTTAAAGTGATGTTATGGGTAAGTCCGTTTGTGTCACCCGATAGCGAAGAATTCAGGTATCTAAAGACAAAGGGATATCTGGTAAAAAGAAAAGGTAGTGACCAGCCGGCAATTCTCGATTGGTGGAACGGTTCCAGTGCCTGCTATGACCTGAGCAATCCTGAAGCTTATAACCATTTACGGAGTACGCTCAAGAAAATGCAGCAAGACTATCATATCGACGGTTTCAAATTCGATGCAGGAGACCCGGAAAGATATCCGGAAAAAGAGGTAGATGTTTTCGACCGCCAATCGTATGATACCGAACAGACTTATTTATGGGCCAAGTTGGGGCTCGAATTTCCATATAACGAATTCCGTGCCTGCTGGAAATTAGGCGGCCAGCCTTTAGTGCAACGCCTGGGCGACAAGAAATACTCATGGGACGGAGTGGCAAGTCTGGTTCCCTCAATGATAGCCGCCGGCCTGTTGGGATATTCGTATGCCTGTCCCGACATGATTGGAGGCGGAGAATATTCCAGTTTTCAGGGTATTGATGCGTCCGGTTTTGACCAGACATTGATTGTACGTTCCTGCCAGATACATTCCATGATGCCGATGATGCAGTTTTCAGTAGCCCCCTGGCGGATTCTAAGCAAAGAGAACCTGGAAATGTGCATCAAGTATGCCAAATGGCATGAGCAACTGGGTGATTATATACTCTCACAGGCAAAAAAAGCCTCTATTACAGGAGAACCCATTGTACGTCACATGGATTATGCCTTCCCTAATCAGGGATTTGAAGAATGCAGAGACCAGTATATGTTGGGGGATAAATACCTGGTAGCCCCCATTATGTCCAGCGGCAATACACGTACAGTAAAACTCCCCAAAGGTAAATGGAAAGATGATCTGGGAAAAGTCTATAAAGGAGGTAAAACGTATACCCTCGACGTCCCTCTTTCACGGCTTCCCTGGTTTGTAGAAGTTAAATAATCCCGAATATTCACACTTCATATATAGTATCCCATGAAAAGACTCTTGTTATCTCTTCTTTGTATTCCGGCTCTGTTATTGACTTTCTGCAATGACAAAGTAAACTCCAAAGAAGAAACAGAATCTCCCGCTTCCAGTGCGCCGGATCAACTGGAGAAAGTAACATACCAACCCTCGGAGGAAATAATTTGTAACCCGGAGAGAGGATTCTTCACTCATCAGGAATATGCCACGGACAATAACCACTCCATTACCCCCGCCTTCTTGAAAGAATGTCGGGAGAAAGGCATGAGCCTTATATTCACCGCCTACTATATGAGAGATTTCAAAGATAAGTTGATCTCCGAAGAATATCTGCAACGGATACGCAACAATATGTTGGCTCTCAGAAAAGGAGGAGCAAAATCTGTATTACGCTTTGCATATACTTCCTCTGAAAACGAAAAGCCATGGGATGCTCCCAGGGAACTCACGGAACAGCATATCCAACAACTAAAACCTATTCTGGAAGAATTTTCGGATGTAATATGTGTACTCGAAGCCGGATTTGTCGGGGTATGGGGAGAATGGTACTATACTGACCATTATAACTACCAGCCTAAAAAGGGAGAGTATGCTCCCCGCCGTAAGGTACTGGATGCCCTTCTGAAAGTAATGCCCAAGGACAGAATGATAAGTGTACGGTATCCGGTAGCCAAGTTATTTACTTTCAATATTAACTACACCGACACCATTACTAGGAAAACGGCTTATAATGAATCCGACTTATCTCGTATAGCTTTTCACAACGACTGTTTTCTGGCCGACATAGATGACATGGGAACTTTCGGAGAGAATCCTGATTACAGAAAATTCTGGGAATGGGAAACAAAATATGTAGCCATGGGAGGAGAAACCTGTAAACTGTCGGAATATTCGAACTGCGAGAATGCTGTAACAGACTTTGCCAAATACCATTGGTCGTATATTAATATTGATTATCATCCCGCAGTCATCAACCAATGGGAGGACGAACAATGCATGAAGGAAATACAAAAGCGTTTAGGTTATCGCTTCACTCTCTCCGAAGGATATTTTACTCCCAAAGGAGAAATAGGTTGTCCTTATGAAGTGGTGTTAAAGTTACAGAATACAGGTTGGGCTGCCCCATTTAATCCGAGAGATGTCGAGATTGTATTTGTCCACAAAAAGAAGAAAGAGAACAAGTATAAGATCAAACTTAAAGAAGATCCGCGTTTCTGGTTTCCGAATGAGCAGATTACCATTCAGGCTCGATTCGGACTACCGGAATCAATGCCAAGCGGTGAATATGATATTTATTTGAATCTTCCCGACCCCAGACCAACCATTTCGGCACGTTGGGAATACAGTATACAATTAGCTAACAAAGATGTATGGAACAAACAATACGGATATAATAAAATACACAGTACAATGTTGGTTACTAATTCAAATAAAGCATCTTTCGTTGGAGAAAGTTTAGAAAATTTCCAAGTAAAATAATTCAAAGGAACGTCTTCTTTGAGGGAAAAAGAAAAGGCAGGCAAAAACGATACACTCACAAAGTTTGTCGTTTTTGCTTTTTTAGGTACTTTTGTAATCGAAAAAACCAAAATGCAGTATCTGCAAAAGAATTATGAAACATCCTCTTGACCTGTTCCAATATTGTCCCGAATGTGGTTCCTCTCATTTCGAAGTCAACAATGAAAAGTCCAAAAAATGTACAGATTGCGGCTTTGTCTATTATTTCAATCCATCTTCCGCTACCGTGGCTCTAATCCTGAACGACCAAAACGAGCTGCTCGTCTGCCGCCGTGCCAAAGAACCTGCCAAAGGTACGCTCGACCTTCCCGGGGGATTTATCGACATGAACGAAACCGGCGAAGAAGGCGTAGCCCGTGAAGTATTGGAGGAAACCGGATTGAAAGTGCAACAAGCCGTCTATCAATTCTCACTTCCCAATATTTACATCTATTCCGGTTTTCCCGTGCACACACTTGATATGTTCTTTCTTTGTACCGTAGAAGATATAAGCCACTTCTCGGCAATGGATGATGTATCAGATTCTTTCTTCCTGCCTCTCTCCGAGATCAATCCGGAAGATTTTGGACTGGATTCTATCCGTCGAGGACTTAAAAAATTCTTATCCGACAGATAATTCGTTAAAATATAACAAATTACGGAAACATATCCCCTTCCATTCTGTCTAATATTTTAATGAGCTTTAAATTAACAGCCATTAAAATACGTCATTGGAAGATATATAGTACTTTTGCATAAACACCCTATTATGAAAAAAGAAATTACTAGACTCATTTGTGCGACTATCTGTTGCGCACCAATTATAGGATTTGCCCAGACAGGTGATAAATTCACTTCGGCTGACAACCTTTATAAAGAAGGGAAAGAACTTTTCCAGGAAAAAAATTATGCCGCTGCCCTGCCGGCACTAAAGGCATTTGTAAAGCAAAAGCCAACAGCCAGCCTACTCCAAGATGCGAAGTATATGTTGGTCAGTTCAGCTTACGAGTTGAACGACAAGAACCGTATCGAATTGCTCCGCAAGTATCTCGACCATTATCCCGATACTCCTTATGCCAATCGTATCTACTCGTTACTGGCTTCCTGCTACTTCTACGAAGGAAAATACGATGAGGCTATGGCACTCTTCAACTCTACCGACCTCGATTTGCTAAACAATGAGGAACGGGACGACCGCACTTATCAACTGGCTACCTGTTATCTGAAAACAAACGATTTGCGGGAAGCTGCTATCTGGTTCGAAACCTTACGTGCCAACAGTCCCAAGTATGCAACAGACTGTGATTACTATATTTCTTATATCCGTTACACACAGAAACGCTATAACGAAGCATTGAAAGGTTTCCTGCCGCTACAAGACAATGCTAAATACAAGGCACTCGTCCCTTATTATATCGCCGAGATTTATGTACAGCTCAAGAATTATGATAAGGCACAAATCGTAGCACAGAATTACCTGTCGGCTTACCCGAATAACGAGCACGCCGCCGAAATGTACCGCATCCTAGGAGATGCCTACTACCACTTCGGGCAATATCCCCAAGCCGTAGAAGCATTCAGCAATTATCTGGACAGAGAGCACGCCGTCCCGCGCCGTGATGCCCTTTATATGCTGGGACTTTCTTACTATCAAACAAAAGTTTATTCCAAAGCAGCAGAGACGTTAGGCAAAGTAACCACAGAAAACGATGCCCTTACACAGAACGCTTATCTGCACATGGGACTTTCCTACCTGCAATTGGCAGAAAAGAACAAAGCACGTATGGCTTTCGAACAGGCTGCTGCATCCAATGCCAATATGCAAATCAAAGAACAGGCAGCTTATAACTATGCGCTTTGCCTGCACGAAACTTCTTTTTCTGCCTTCGGCGAGTCTGTCACTGCTTTCGAGAAGTTCCTGAATGAATTTCCGACCTCTCCATACGCCGAAAAAGTAAGCAGTTACCTGGTAGAAGTTTATATGAATACCCGCAGCTACGATGCCGCATTAAAATCTATCGACCGGATTGCCAAACCGAGTGCCCAGATACTGGAAGCCAAACAAAAGATATTATTCCAGTTAGGTACACAATCTTTTGCCAACGCCGACTTCGAACAGGCTCTTAAATACCTGAACCAGTCTATCGCTATCGGACAATACAACCGCCAGACCAAAGCAGACGCTTACTACTGGTGTGGAGAGTCATATTATCGTCTCAACCGAATGGTAGAGGCAGCCCGCGATTTCAACGCCTACCTGCAACTGACCACCCAGCCCAATAACGAAATGTACGCGTTGGCTAATTACAACTTGGGCTATATCGCTTTCCATCGGAAAGACTATACACAGGCAAGCAACTATTTCCAAAAATATATCCAATTGGAAAAAGGAGAAAACACAACGGCGCTTGCCGACGCTTACAACCGTATTGGTGACTGCCACCTCCATGTACGTAACTTTGAAGAAGCCAAACATTACTATTCGCAAGCCGAGCAAATGAATACTCCTTCAGGAGATTATTCTTTCTATCAACTCGCTCTCGTATCCGGCTTACAGAAGGACTACACCGGTAAAATCACTTTATTGAACCGTCTGGTCGGCAAATATCCCGCTTCACCTTATGCTGTAAACGCCATTTATGAGAAAGGGCGTTCCTATGTGCTAATGGATAACAACAATCAGGCTATCACCTCCTTCAAGGAACTGCTGAACAAATATCCCGAAAGCCCGGTCAGCCGGAAAGCTGCCGCAGAAATCGGTTTGCTGTTTTATCAGAAAGGAGATTATAACCAAGCGATCGAAGCATATAAGCAAGTTATCGAGAAATATCCGGGCAGCGAAGAAGCACGCCTCGCCATGCGTGACTTGAAGTCTATTTATGTAGACTTGAACCGTATTGATGAGTTTGCCGCTTTAGCGAATGCCATGCCGGGACATATCCGTTTCGACGCCAACGAACAGGATTCGCTTACGTATACCGCTGCCGAAAAGATTTATATGAAAGGCAGAATGGAAGAAGCCAAAACAAGCCTCAACAAATACCTGCAGACTTTCCCCGAAGGAGCTTTCAGTCTGAATGCACATTACTATCTCTGTCTGATCGGCAGTGAACAGAAGAATTATGATATGATTCTCCTCCACTCCGGCAAGTTATTGGAATATCCGAATAATCCATTTGCGGAAGAAGCACTTATCCTGCGGGCGGAAGTACAGTTTAACCAACAAAATACGGCAGAGGCACTGGCAAGTTACAAAATGCTGAAAGAGAAAGCAACCAATGTAGAAAGACGCCAGCTTGCCGAAACAGGTATCCTGCGTTGTGCCTTCCTGTTGAGAGACGATGTGGAAACAATCCATGCCGCTACCGATTTACTGGTAGAGCCCAAGCTTAGTCCGGAACTAAGAAACGAAGCGCTCTATTACCGTGCCAAAGCTTATACTAACCAAAAAGCTGGCAAGAAAGCAATGGACGATTATCGCGAATTGGCTAAGGACACACGTAACTCTTACGGTGCCGAAGCGAAATATCAGGTTGCCCAAGGGCTTTACGATGCCAAAGAATATGCTGCTGCGGAAAAAGAACTTCTCAACTACATCGAACAGAGTACCCCTCACGCTTACTGGCTGGCACGCAGCTTTGTCCTTCTATCCGATGTTTATCATGCGACAGGCAAAGATCTGGACGCACGCCAATACCTATTGAGCCTGCAACAGAACTATCAAGGTAACGACGATATTGAGAGTATGATTGAAAGCAGACTTCAGAAACTGAAAACTGAAAATTGAGAATCTAAAAAACAGAAATGATATGAAACGAGCTTTTTATATAATAGGAGGACTTACACTGGCAATCTCAATACCGTCAGCTCTTCAAGCCCAGACTACCCAACCCAAAGATACGACCATGAACCGTACTGTCGTTGTGGAACAAGAATATAATCCGGATATTATGGACGCCTCGAAAGTGAACGTCCTGCCCAAAGTGGAAGAACCGACAGTCAGCAAGAAAAATGTGGAATACGCCACGACATTCTTTCCGGCGACCTCCGTTCCAGCAGGTCTGATGCGCCCCTATACCGGAAAAGAAACACAACCCGGCAGCACTCCCGGATATGTGCGTGCCGGTTATGGCAATTACGGCAATCTCGATGTACTCGCCAATTATTTATTCCGCTTGTCTGATAAAGACAAACTGAATGTACGCTTCCAAATGGATGGGATGGACGGTAAACTGACCATTCCTTTCACCGACAGCGAGAAATGGAATGCATTCTATTACCGTACACGTGCCAACGTAGATTATACACACCAGTTTAACAAGCTGGATTTGAATATTGCCGGTAACTTCGGACTGAGTAATTTTAACTTCAAACCGGGAAGTGCGAACAGCAAGCAAAAGTTTACATCCGGAGATTTTCATGCCGGCATTCATTTCATCGATGAAACCGCTCCCCTGCGTTTCAATGCCGAGACGAATCTGTTGATGTACGAACGTCAGCACAATATGCTCAATGAACATACAGACAATACATCGCTTAAAGAAACAATCATACGTACCAAAGGAGATGTCACAGGAGCGATCAACGACCAGCAATCGGTTACTATTGCATTAGCTATGAACAATTTCTTGTACAGCGGATATACAAAGAATATCTCCACTGGAGATGAATACTTCAAGAATTATACAACCCTCCTTCTGAATCCTTATTACGAACTGGATAATGATGACTGGAAATTATACGTCGGCGCCAATGTGGACTTATCTTTCGGATTCGACAAAACATTCCGCGTATCACCGGACATCACTGCACAATACATATTCTCTGACAGCTATGTAGTTTATGCCAAAGCAACAGGAGGGAAACTTCTCAATGATTTCCGCAGATTGGAGAGTATTTGTCCTTATGGCGAACTACCGGACGCCCATCTTTCTTCCACCTGGGGATATGTGCAACGTCCTTACGATACATACGAACAAATTAATGGTACGCTCGGATTCAAGGCCAGTCCTTATCCGGGAGTATGGTTCAATATATACGGAGGCTACCAGAACTTGAAAAATGACTTATCTTATTCAGCTTTCGGAAGAGCGAGTGTTACCCATTTCGAATCTTATCTGAATTTCTCGCAAGATAATACAGACAATCTTTATGTCGGAGGTGAAGTTAGTTACGACTATAAAGAAATCGTGTCTTTATCTGCCAAGTACACTTATCGTAAATGGGACAGCAAAACAGAAGAATATCTGTTGGCTGTAAAACCTGCCAGCGAAATGTCTTTCAACGTTCGTATTCATCCGATTTCCGCCTTGAATATCAATCTCAGCTATGACTACATCAACAGGGAAGAAGTGGAAGGATACGCAAAAATGGCTGCTATCAATGATTTGCACATTGGGGCAAGCTATAATGTGTTCAAAGGAGTATCGGTCTATGCGCAAGTACACAATCTGCTGAACAAGAAGTATCAATACTATTTAGGTTATCCTGCCGAAGGATTCAATTTCCTAGGGGGCCTGAGTTTCCGGTTCTAAAGTCAGCAAAAAGATAAATCATAGCAAAATAAATCAGTTCCGGCTTAATCTATTACACACGCCAATGTAGTCAGATTAAGCCGGAACTAGTTTTATCAATCAGATTTTATCTTTCTAATCTATCGCAAAAATACTTTAATTATTTTATTCAGCCTTTATATATACTACCGAACGTCCTGTCCCATACTTTCTCAAAATACCTTGCCCAATAAAAGTATTTATATCTTTCAATGCCTGTGTTTTTGTCTTTCCGACAAGTGAAGCATAATCCTGTCGGTTAATACACGGATTCTTCACACGAAAGGGAGAATGATAACGTTGCAATACCAATTCACTCTCAATATCCTTCTTAAACTGACGGTTTATTCTCAAATTAATGTCTTTAAGAGATACTGATGGTGAACGTAAGTCTTTTGGCTTAGTCACTTCTTTGTCCACACTCAAAGAAAGAGTAAAATAGCCAATATCACCCAATTCAACGGAAAATCCTTTCAAAAGCAAATGCCGTAATTCTTTCGAGATAGCTTCTATGATACCCACCACTTGCGCATGAGGCATACGCTGAAATGCTACAACTTGATCTGCAATTTCTTCGGCAGTATAACTACCCTTCAATACCACACGTGCATGTAAAGGCAACACTTCCCCTTCCTTGTCAGGATTAGGTGTTTCGTAAAGGTCATAATTAACACTCATTACTCATTTGTTTTTCATTGGGGAAGATTATTCTTTTCATCCTCATATACTATTTACTTCATTGGCTAGTCAGTTTTCGTTCAACAATTGTTAAACGAAAACTAAAATACTAACGAGACAAATGTACGTAGAATATACAGACATTAATCTATACTAACCAACATTTTATTTTATCCGATAGGTTTTCCTAGTGAATGTAAACATATTTACCCACAAATTCAAAAGTGGCTTCCTGTACTATCACAAAGCGTTTTATAGCATTTTGTGCACCTTATTTGGAGAATATTGCACATCTGTTTTCCACACCTCATCTAACTTTGCAGTATTGTTAAAAGCCAACAAATCCATTAATTGTTGACCTTACTTCAAATGAAGCAGATTATTAACTTAACATATTATTAATCTTTCATTATTAACCTAATTAAATTAAACAGTATGAGAAACGCGCGTAATTTAAGATTCCGTTTTCTTATTATGTTTCTTTTGTTCATACCAATGATGTATGCCTTACCCCCTGAAGGTATTACTATCAAAGGTAAAGTAACGGATGAAACACTCAAAGAAGGTGTTCCCGGTGCTAATGTAACTGTAAAAGGTACAAGCATAGGAGCTATTACAGATTTCGACGGCAACTTTACAATCGTCGTTCCAAACAGAAAGTCGGTGTTGAGTATCTCCTTTATCGGGTATGTAACCCAAGAAATAGTAGTGGGAGACAGGAAATTTATCACAGTCACCTTGAAAGAAGACTCGCAGAACCTTGGTGAAGTAGAAGTGGTAGCTATCGCCTACGGTAATCAGGACAGGAGAATGCTTACGAGTGCCGTCTCCTCTATTGACAACAAGGAGTTGATAAAATCACCGGCAACAAGTATCACGAACATCCTTGCCGGTGCATTGCCGGGGGTATCTTCAGTACAGACTACCGGACAACCGGGTAAGGATGCCGCCGCCATTTACGTACGTGGTGTCGGTTCATTGAATGATTCACAGTCCAAGCCCTTAATTCTAGTAGATGGTGTCGAACGTGCCTTTTCACAGATTGACCCGAATGAGGTAGAAACTATCTCCGTGTTGAAAGATGCCTCTTCTACCGCAGTGTTCGGAGTAAGAGGCGCGAATGGTGTCATACTGATTACTACCCGTAGAGGTAAATCGGGAAAGACACAAATATCCGCCAGTACCAAGCTAGGATTGCAGCAACCCATTTCACTGGTAGAGCAGACAGGCAGTTACGAATTTGCACGGTTCTGGAACATGAAGCAGGAAATGGATCATGTCACCAATCCCAAACTTTACTTTACTCCGGAACAGATAGAGGCTTATCGTACAGGCTCCGACCCTATCATGTACCCTAACATGGATTGGAAGAAGTATATCTTCCATAATCTCTACCTCCAAAGCCAGAACAACGTCAACATTTCCGGTGGTAACGACAATGTACAGTATTTCGTATCGGTAGGTTATACGTATCAGAACGGACTACTGAAAGAACTTCCCGGACAGTTGTATGACAACAACTACCGCTACAACCGCTATAACTATCGTGCCAATATCGACGCGAACCTGACCAAGACCACTACCATGAAATTGGGTGTAGGCGGTGTGCTAGGCAAGATACAAGAACCACGCGACGTTCAGTCGGGTACAGGTAACGACCCGAATGCTTGGGTGATAGCGCAAATATGGTCACATCCTTTTGCCGGACCGGGGTTTATCAATGGAGTACGTACATTGGTTCCCGATGACCTGGTACCCTTAGGAGAAGTAATGCGCGATGGTATGTTCGTATTCTACGGAAAAGGATACAACCAAACGTATGACACGACGTTGAATATGGACTTGGACATCACACAGAAATTAGATTTCGTCACTCCGGGACTGAGCGTTTCCGTCAAAGGAGCCTACGACAATCAATTCAAGTTATATAAGGAACGTGCCGGAGGAGCCATAGAATCACAAACAGTATACTACCAATCATATTTCGACTCGAACGGGAATATGCCCCAGACCGATCCCGATTACGACAAGACACATATTTTCGTACCTTCCGGCAGCGATACTCCGCTGACCTATTCGGAAAGTAGCGGACGAGCACAAAACTGGTACCTCGAGGGACGTATCAACTATGATCGTATGTTCGGCGATCATAAAGTGTCCGGACTCATCCTGTACAACCAATCACGCAATTACTATCCGGACAGCTACACTTATCTGCCGCGCAACTATGTAGGACTGGTGGGACGTGCCACGTATGCCTATCAAAGCAAATACCTGCTCGATGTAAACGTAGGGTATAACGGCTCGGAAAACTTTGCTCCGGGTAGCACACGTTTCGGTATCTTCCCTTCTTTCTCAGCTGGCTGGATAGCCACTGCCGAGAAATTTATGGAAAACCAGAAAGTAGTGGATTACTTAAAGCTCAGAGCTTCCTGGGGACGTGTAGGTAACGACAAAGGCGTAAATTCCCGCTTTATGTACATGCCTGCCGTATGGGGTGGCTCAGGAAGTTACAGTTTCGGTATTAATAATCCCATATCCCAATCGGCAGCCGCCATCTCAAGTATGGGTAATCCGGAAGTGACTTGGGAAACTGCGGAGAAACAGAACTACGGTATCGATCTTAAGTTCTTCAACAGCCGCCTGTCTGCAACTTTCGACTATTTTATCGAACACCGCACGGGGATTCTTATTTCTCCAGAATCTACTCCGAGCATTATCGCAACCTCTCTGCCTAACCTCAATATAGGTAAGGTAAACAATCACGGTTACGAAATCTCTTTGGGCTGGCGCGACAGGATAGGTAAGAATTTCGGTTATTACGTAGATGCCAACGTCTCCTTTGCCCGCAACAAGATCCTTTATATGGACGAAGTACCCAAGCAGTTCTCTTATATGAACCATACCGGCGGTTCTACGGGACGTTACAGCGGATTGTACAACTTTGTCCGTCTTTATCAGTACAGCGACTTTACTACCGGTGCCGGTGGCGAGTTAGTTTTAAATCCGGAACTTCCGCAACCCTCCGTGAAGGTATATCCGGGCGATGCTATGTACGCTGACCTCAACGGTGATCATGTCGTAGACGGTAATGACAAATGTGTGACCGGCTTTGCCACCCGCCCGGAATATGTATTCGGCATGAACATGGGTTTCAACTGGAAAGGCTTTGACCTCTCCATGCAGTGGGTAGGCTCCAAGAACGTCAACAGAATGTACGAAATCGAATACCGTATCCCGTATACCAATGCAGGAAAGCGCGGTCTGCTAACCTACTTTTATGATGGTTGTTGGACAGAGGAGAACCAATTGGGTGCTGTCTATCCGCGTGCATCGGAAACTTCGGAAAGCTGGAATTCCGAGCCCTCTACTCTTTGGCTGGCAGATGCTTCTTATCTCCGCCTGAAAAGTCTGAGCCTCAGCTACACGCTCACCGGAAAAAAATTCTTGAAGAAACTGGGACTTACTTCACTCGGATTCAATTTCAGCGGTTATAACCTGCTGACTTTCTCACCGCTTAAATACCTTGACCCGGAAAGTAACCCTGACAACTATGGAGAGTATCCGCTGATTAAGGTGTACAGCTTTGGTTTAAATCTTAACTTCTAAAAGAACAACTTTATGAATAGTATATTAAAAGGATTCATGGCACTAGGATGCCTGCTAATGGCTTCTTCTTGCTCTGAAATCAGTTTCGGAGATAAATTTCTGGGCAATCAGCCTGAAAGTTCCGGAGCAACCACCAAAGAGATGTTTTCTTCGAGAATAAATGCCGAAAAGGTGCTGACAAAAGCATATACCGGATTACCTTACGGGCTGCCCACCACTTCCGACTGGAAGTTGGGTGTGAACATCCTCGAATCTCTCACTGACTTATGTTACAGTTTTCGAGACAACATCAACGACGGTCCTCTAAAACTTTATTATAACGGCGCACTCAGTCCCACCAACGTTCCCCGAAGTGCAGCCTACCGTTATGGAAGTAAAGCCGACTGGACTGCCATCCGCTACGCCTGGTGCTATATCGAGAATGTAAAAGATGTGCCCGATATGTCGGAAAGTGAAAAGAGCCAACGTATCGCTGAAGCGAAAACCGTTATAGCCCTTTGTTACTTCGAGATGCTTCGCTATGTAGGCGGCGTGACGTGGATAGACCACTATGTAGACGTCAACGAGGAGATGAACTTCCCCCGCATCACATTCGCCCAAACCGTGGAGAAGATTGTAGCTTTGCTCGACGAGGTCATCAACTCCAACTTAAAGTGGAAACAGGATGACGCGGATGACGGACGTATGACCAAGGCGGGAGCTATGGCACTGAAATTCAAAGTACTGCAATGGGCTGCCAGCCCCACTTTCAACTCTGACAAGAAATGGCATCCCCAAGCGGACGAATATACCTGCTACGGCAACTATAGCGCCCAGCGTTGGGAAGCTGCAAAGGCAGCAGGCGAGGCTTTCTTTGCGGAAGTGCAAAGACAAGGCGGATACTCGCTGATCCAGCCGGAGGAAGATACTCATCGGGCAAGACGTCTTGCCTACCGCCGGGCATACTATAATCGTGGCGGTACGGAAATACTGATCTCTACCCGTCATGGATATGATGTCAACACTATTTGGGAGTATATCGACAGCCGTCCTTGGGGGTATCTTCCTACATTAAACTATGTCGATATGTTCTCTTGGGCGGACGGAACCGATTTTCCGAAAGACTTCAACTGGCAGTCTCCTTCCCGTCAGCCTTTCTTTACCGTGGGTGATATGGAACCTACCCGTGACCCGCGCCTGTATGAAAATGTGGCTTGTCCGGGAGACACCTATTGCAATGGAACAGTCGCCCCTGTCCATCTCAATCATCCCAACTACAAAGCCGGTAGCGGATTCATGACCATGAAGTTCATCTTACAAGAGAACAGTGACCGTGAAGGGCCGATACAGTGGCCTCATACGCGTCTGCCGGAAATCATGCTGGGATATGCGGAAGTACTCAACGAAGTGAATAAACGTCCGAACGATGAAGCCTACAAGTTGGTGAACGATGTACGGAAGAGAGTAGGTCTCTCCGAACTTCCCAAGAACATGAATTACGATGAGTTTCTGGAAGCCGTACTGAGAGAAAGAGCACTGGAATTGGGATTCGAAGAGGTACGTTGGTTCGACCTTGTGCGCAGAGGTCGTGAAAACGATTTCAGAAAGCAACTGTACGGACTGCGGAGCAGAGGTAACGACCAACACAATCCCACAGCGTTCACTTTTGAGAAAGTAGAATTAAGCGACCGCTATTGGGTAGACAGTTGGGATACCAAATGGTATCTGGCTCCGATACCTCAAGACGAAATCAACAAGAGATATGGAATGACCCAAAATCCGGGTTGGTAAATTGATACGCAAACTAATATTCTATTGAACAATGAATAAAATAAACTATATATTAACCACTCTACTCCTGGGAGGTGCGGTAGTTCTGAACGCGCAGACACCAGCAACGGTATCGGATATGCAGCTGGCTGACACCTTGAGCGTAGGATACCGTATAAACGTATCTTCCCAGACCAGTAGTTATTCTGTCAACGGAGTCAATGCTTCTGCATTCGAAAAATCTCCGCATATAGACATCAGCAAAGCACTATATGGGAAAGTAGCCGGTCTGAACGTATATCAAGGCGCAGGCTCGTCAGCCGACAACGTTTCTTCTCTCTCCATACACGGTCATGCTCCGTTAGTGTTGATCGACGGTTTTCCTCGCGACATCACCGATATTAGTTCTATGGAGATCGAATCGTGCTACGTACTGAAAGACGCCGCTGCTGCTGCCCTCTATGGTATGCGCGGTGCTAACGGTGTAATATTGATTACGACCAAACGCGGCACAAGCAATGGACTAAAAGTAAAGGTAGACTATAACTTCGGCGTTAACACCCAGTTCCGCTCTCCTGACTTTGCAGACGCCTATACGTATGCGAACACTCTCAATACCGCACTGAGTGGAGACGGTCTGTCCGCACGCTACAATATCCGGGAATTGGAGGCTTTCCGTACAGGTATTTACCCATACGACTATCCGAACGTAGACTGGTGGGAAGAAACGTTGAACAAAACCGGATTTACACATAACCTAAAAATGGCTTTCAGCGGAGGTGGCGAAAAGTTCCGTTTCTATACCGTAGTAGATTACTATCGTGACCGTTCGATGCTGAAGAAAAATACGGAAGACACACGTTACGACACCACGCCCACAGATACACGCTTAACTGTGCGTACCAATCTGGACGTGAACGTGACTAAAAGTACTTATCTGAAACTCGGAATCGCTGGAAAACTGAAAGAACTTCGGGGAACCCGTTACGGGCGTAACGCTATCTTCAATGACATTTACGGCATTCCTTCGGCCGCATTCCCCATCCGTCATGAAAACGGCATCTTTGGAGGAAGTTCAGTCTATGGAGACAAGAACCCGGTTGCCTTACTGAAACATTACGGACATATCCGTAATGTATACGGAAGCCTGCTCGCCGACTTGAGCGTCCGCCAAAAACTGGACATGCTGACCAAGGGATTGGCAGTCGAGGCGGCTATTTCTTTCGATAACATCGGAGGAATGTATGAAACCAGCAGCAAAAGTTACCGTTATATGAACAGCGGAGCCAGTATTTCCGACGATGGCACATTGATAACCACTCCTACTATTTGGGGCACAGACTCCGAAACCTTGGGACACAGCCAGCCTTTTGAAAACCTGTTGTTCAGAAGCAACTTCCAGGCAAAAGCGGACTATAGCCGTACCTTTGACAAACACCGGGTAGGAGGAGCATTGATTTACGACATGCAGTCAGTAAATAGAAACGGCAGAAACAATTCACAAAAAAATCTGTCAGTTTTAATGAATGCCACCTATACTTACGACGACCGTTATACCCTTAATGCCGTATTCAACCGTTCCGGTTCGGCATATTTGCCGGATGGAGACAAATTCGCGAACTATCCTGCCATATCTGCCGCCTGGATCGTATCCAACGAAGCATTCATGGAGAAAATAACTCCGATTAATATCTTCAAGATTCGTGCCTCCTATGGTCTTTCCGGTTGGGATGGAAACTTGAGCCACGAATTATGGCGCCAGTCATACGGTTATGCTGCAGGTTACAACTTCGGCGAAAACGCCGGAAGCGTTTCAGGAGGTAGCGAAGGTAACTTGCCAGTAGTCGGATTGGTAGCGGAGAAATCCCAAAAAGCGACTTTCGGATTTGATCTTTCCGCTCTCAACAACCGGTTAAATGCTACTGTGGAAGGTTTCTACGAGAAACGTTCGGATATACTTGTGTCCGGCGCCAATTCCACGTCCGGCATCATCGGTGTCACGGTGGGGCAAGTAAACGAAGGAATCTATAAATACAGAGGATTTGATGCCTCTTTGAACTGGAATGACAAAGCCGGTGATTTCCATTACAGTATCGGAGCAACCATGTCGTACTTGAACTCGGAAGTAGTCAATGTAAACCAAGCCTATCAAGAGTATGACTACTTGTACACCAAAGGCAACCGTGTGGGACAGATGTACGGTCTGGAAGCAATAGGATTCTTCAACAGTCAGCAGGAAATCAACAACAGCCCGCAGCAAACATTCTCAGGCATCGCTCCCGGTGACGTGAAGTATAAAGACCAAAACGGTGATAACCGCATTGATGAAAAAGATGTGGTAAAAATGTTCGGTTCCTCACTACCACGTTTCTACTTCGGATTCAATCTGAATTTCTCCTATAAAAGATTCGAACTCTCTGCCGACTTCCAAGGAATGACCGGTGTAACAGTCTCTCTACTTGACAGCCCGCTTTACCGACCGCTTGTGGACAACGGAAACATCTCGAACACGTTCCTGAACGAGGAAGTTTACTGGACACCGGAGAACAAAGCCAAAGCTACTATGCCGAGACTGACTACACAGGAAAACCAGAACAACTACCGTGCCAGTTCATTGTGGTATCGTGACGGTTCGTTCCTGAAATTACGGAACCTGCTGGTAGCTTATACATTTCCGAAATCTCAGACCCGTTTTGCCGATTTACAAGTATTCGTGCAAGGCACTAACTTGTTCTCGCTAGATAACATCCATTTTGCCGATCCCGAACAACTTGGTATCGCTTATCCGTCTGCAAGGAGCTATTGGGCGGGTGTGAAACTTAATTTTTAATGTAAAGTAAATGAACATTATGAGAACCAAATACATCATCTTAACCGTTTTGTCTTCGTTGAGCCTTGCTTCGTGCAATTATCTCGATTTTGATGAAACAAACGGTTTGAAGACAAAAGAAGACATGTATAAGTATTTCGGTACAAGCAAAGATATGCTGTCCCACGTATACTCATATATGCCGCAAGGATATGCGTATTTCGCAACTGAAGGAATCTTTTCCGAAGAGAGTTATTCCATGCGTGACTGTGCCTCAGACGACGGTGAGTTCGGAGCTTACGCCGCCAACATCCAAAACGCGAACAACGGCAATTGGTCACCCATCAAAACGTATGATGACGCTTGGACGCTCTATCGTGGCATCCGTGCCGCCAATAGTTTTCTTACAGAGATTGCACAAGTGGACTTCTCGCGTTATGAACACGACGGACAATATCAGAATTGGATGAAGCAATTGAAATACTTCCCTTACGAGGCCAGAGTGCTGCGCGCACACTACTTTTTTGAGCTGGCACGCCGCTATGGTGATATCGCCATGCCATTGGAAGTGCTTACAGAAGAAAAAGCGAACACTATTGGTAAAACACCATTTGCCGAGGTGATTAATTTTATTGTCAACGAATGTAACGAGGCTGCTAACAACTTACCGGATGATTATGTAAACGAACCGGGAGCGGAGATAGGCAGAGTAACCAGAGGTTTTGCAATGGCGGTGAAATCAAAAGCATTATTATATGCAGCCAGCCGCTTACATAATCCTTCTATGGATACCGAATTATGGAAGCAATCCGCCAAAGCTGCATTGGACATCATGAATACAGGACTTTACTCCCTTGACGGTCAAGAGAGTGCCAACAACTTCGCATCAAAAGAAGTGGTACTGATGAGACTCAATGCTGAAGCTACAAACTTCGAAAGATATAATTTTCCTCTTCGTTTCACTTACGGGGCACGCACTTCCATGATTGCTTACGGCAACTTCCCGTCACAAAATCTGGTGGACGCCTTTGAAACCGCCAACGGTTATAGAGTGACACTGGAAAATACCGGTTGGGTTTGCGATGACCCCGATTTCAATCCGCAAGCTCCTTATGAAAACCGTGACAAACGATTCTATCGCACAATTCTCGCCAATGGCATGACATTTAAAGAGAGTACGGTAGAAACGTTCAAAGGAGGTATCGATGATGGTATTGTGTCAGAAGGAGGTTCGCCCACCGGTTATTTTCTACGCCGGTACATTCAGGAAGGTACCAGTTTTGAACCGGGCAGGGAATCAGCCAACAAGCACTATTGGGCAATTTACCGTTATGCGGAAACCTTGCTCACCTATGCAGAATCCATGGTTAATGCTTTCAATGATGTCGACTACACTGATGAGACTTATGTGTATTCAGCATTGTGGGCTATCAACGAAGTAAGAAAGAATGCCGACATGCCGCTACTTACTTCTATGGGAAAAGAAGAATTCTTGGAACGTCTGTACAATGAATGGCGCGTAGAATTTGCCTTCGAAGATCACCGTTTTTGGGATGTACGTAGGTGGAAAATAGCTGATACTACCCAGCGCGAACTGTACGGAGTGAAGATTGAAAAACAACAGAACGGCACACTGAGTTTTTATAAAAACCTTTATGAAAGCCGCACATGGAGAGACTGCATGTATCTCTATCCTATACCTCAGAGCGAGCTGTACAAAAATACAAACTTAAATCCTCAAAATGCAGGATGGTAATTTATTGTCTAATCTAATAGTAAATATGATATATGAAAAAGTTATATAACAACACATTATTGCAACTGATTCTTGCATTGTGCACATTCAGTTTCGTAGCATGTCAGGAGTTCGATATCGACTCACAGCCGGAAGGACCCCTCAACATCCAGATAGATGCACTGGAGGCTTATACCGCTTTGGCAACTTCTCCCAGCAACATCGTTTTTAATATAAGTTCAAACACCCCTTGGACAATCGAGAGTAATCAACAGTGGTGCAAACCCACTCCCACTATGAGTGCGGCAAGTTCACTGGTTTCGGAGATTGTAGTAACTCTCGAAAATAATGTGGGAAAACAAATGCGTACAGCTCAACTGTTCATCAAGGCTGAAGGCATTGAGGGAACTAAGGTAGTGACTATCGAACAAGCTTCTAAAGAAGACTTGGTAGTAATTCGTCCTACGGATATCGTTCCTACCGAAGGAGGCATGGTTTCATTTAATATCATTTCCAATAAACCGTGGGAAATCATTACTACGACTCAGTTCCTTGAGAATATCGATAAAACATCCGGTACGGGAAATGAGAACGGTGAGAAAGAGAACATTACAATTACTGTCCCCCAAAATACAGGAGCAATAAGAAGTGCGGAAATCACCGTGAAAACGGCTTTTCAGGAGGAGACATTCACTATTACCCAAGATGGTATTGTGATTGAAACCAAGAATGAAGAAGATGCTGTTAACACAATGAGCGGAGAAGGTGGAGAGAAAACAATAGAAATCAACTCTAGTGTAGAATGGAAAATAGAAATTCCGACTGAATACAAAGAATGGCTGAGTGCAGAAGCAGACGGTAATCGGTTAAAACTGTCTACTACGTTTAATAATTTATTCGTTCCGCGTACCGGACACATCTTACTGTATCCTAAAATGAATGTTCCGGGATTTGAAGGCGTGCCTATTGAAGTGACACAACCCAGAAATATGTCTCTAAACAGAGGAGAGGAGACCGTAGATCCGGTGACAGGATATACTACTATCCAAAGTAAAGGCGCAGCCAGATTTGTATCCAATTTTGGATTCAGAAAAGGAAAAGTTGCTTGGGAGTTTGACAAAGTGGATATACCGGACAGTAATGGAGCAATCGAACTTAACGGAGATACATGGACTTGGGGAGATGGCTCCGGTTATATCAAAGCCTGGTTGAGACCGGAAAATTCAGAGATGACTTCAAACATTGATGCATGGGACGGAGCTTACTTTAAACTACAAAACTTTAATATAAACATCAATGACGTTAAATCTATTTCCATTGAAGCCAAAGACGATCCGGAAAATGAAGGCAAAATATGTCTAATACTTTACGTCAACGAACAAGAGGTAGCACGGATGAAAAATAAGACGGACATTTATGCGGTCAATCCGAATTTCCGTGGACAACAGTTCTACTTCGGATTTGAAAGTGAAACAGACCAGATTTGTACAATGACATTCAAATCTATCAACTTTGAGTCTTATGAATAATACTAAAAACATAAAGTAAATATGAAATCAATTATACATAAAGCAATATACTGGGCTTTACCGCTTTTGACATTGCCTACAACTGGTTTACTGTTGCAGAGCTGCGAAGAGGACAAAGCAGAGAAGTGGGTCGACTTGCGTTATAGAGTAGAAGACTCTTACGTGATCCAAGCCTCCAACCCGGAGCCTTTCTCTTTCGAAGTCAAGTCTACTGACTCATGGGAAGTCTTCGGAAAATATGACTGGTATACCCTTTCACCCTCAACGGGTGAAGCTGGTAAGACCTATACTGTAACTGTTGCCTGCAAAGAGAATACCGCACTGGACGACCGTATAGATACCATTCACATCAAGAGTGACTATTGGACAGGCAAACGCTTTGTACTCACTCAGAAAGGTACTGCCTATCTGAATGTAGAGGACGTAGAGATGATTAACCAAGAAGGCGATGCTATGACATTCAATGTGCTCAGTAACCAGAAGTGGAGTGCTAAGGTGACAGAAGGTGACATCTGGCTTTCTATCCGAGGTAACGACGGGAAGATTGAAGGCGAGCAAAACGGACAGATTACAGTAGAGGCTACCCCCAACACAGGTGAAATGAGAACGGGTGTAGTAACCATTTACGACCGCCACGGAAAAGTTGCCATGGAAGTGAAATGCACACAAGACGGCGTGCTGCTGACACCGGAAACACCAGTGAACGGTAAGTGGTTTGCCATCTATGAGCAAGAGCAGGAGCTCAAAATCTCCATAGAATCCAATGCAGAATGGACTGTTTATAAAGAGAATGAACTGGACGATACATGGTACGATTTCGAGAAAACTTCTTTCTCCGGTTCTGAAGAACTGGTAATCAAAGTATCCGAACATACGGGGTCCAGCGTTCGTACGGGAACAATCATACTGGCAACCAAAGCCGCCGAAGGCGCTACACCGCTGACCAAGACCGTGAAGTTCAAGCAGGCCAATCCCAAACGTCCTGAGGTACACAACATGGATGTTACGTTAGGTACTCAATATGGTCCCAGCAGCTTGATGCCCGGACGTTACAACTTCTACTTCGAACCTTTCAATGCCAACTTCGAACTCTTCTTTATGTGGGGAGATGTGGAACTTCGTTTCCATGTCAGTGACAATATAACCCTCCTAAGTACGAGACCTTGGTGTAGTGATGTGTTCGATGATAGATCTGATTGCCGCCACACTGTAGATTCCAGTCAACCCAATGTACTGTCGTTTGAACTCCAAGAGAGCGTAACACCTACCGGCAGCTGGCTCTACACCGAATGGATACTGAACAATAAGATAATCGCCAAAGCAACCAGCGATGGTGTGAGCGATGCAGACGGAACAGGCGACACGTGGAAAGTGCCATTCTCGCAACTTAGCTCCGGCGGAACTTTCCTTGTCAGAGCAACAAGCGGCAGTCTCGTATTTACTAAATGGGAATATGTGGCTCCGTTAAACTGGGGAGACTGATTCTTTAGTCAAAAAGTGCTTGCCCGCTTGCCAACAACAATTCGGGTAAGTGCTTATTAAACTCATAATACATAAAACCAAAAGAGTATGATGAAAAAAAAATTATTATTTATATTGAGCCTGACATTCATCGGTATTTCCTGTTTTGCTTGTCTGGACGATGAAACGAAGTACGTCACTCAAAAAAAGACTAACTATCCGCTTACAGCTTTTGCCGTAGCAGTGAATAATGTACAAACGGGTACTACCTCCTATTATCACGGAAAGATAGACCAGACCACCCACAAGATAGAAATCGGAACCATCGAAAATGCGAATGTCATCACCGGCGTGGATTATACATTGATGGACGGAGCGAGCATTTCACCAGACCCCGCTACCTTTATACAAAACTGGCAGAAAGAGCAAAAGGTGACTGTCACCACCGCGAACAATCAGTCGACTACTTATACCATCGTACTACCGAAGTATGACGAAACGTTGAAAGACATTATCTTTATAGACGATTTCAACGTAAATGGCATTCCCAACCCCAACAGCTGGGTACTCTGTCAAAAATCAACATCAGACTGGTGCGACGAGATGTCCGAAAGCTACGACCAAGCATATGTAGAAGATGGCAAACTGATACTAAAGGCAGAAAAAATAGGTAATGAATATCGTGCCGGCGGTATCGAGTCAATAGGTAAGGTAGACTTCACCTTCGGGCGTGTTGAAGTCAGAGCGAGAATCCCCAGACATCCTGACGGAGCCTTTCCTGCTATCTGGCTGATGCCTCAAAAGTCTGCTCCCTTATACAGTAGTTGGCCGAATGGCGGTGAGATTGACATAATGGAGCATATCCGGCAAGAAGATGTGATTTATCAGACAGTGCATACCCACTATACCTACGACTTGAACATCAAAGATCCTATCAACTCGACATCGGTAACATGCAACTACGAGGACTGGAATATCTATGCCGTAGAATGGACAGAAGATAAAATAACGTTCTTTGTCAATGACCAGAAGACTTTCTCTTATGAGAACCTCAAGCTGGCAAATGAAGAAGAAATGAAACAATGGCCGTTCACCAAAGATTCTTCTTTCTATATCATTCTGAATATGGGACTTGGAGGAAACGCAGATTCATGGGCAGGTCCTATTGATGACACCGATCTACCTGCCATTATGGAAATAGATTGGGTAAAGGTTAGCAAACTGAATAAATAGTTTTTCTGATTAAGGTAGAACTAAGTTTTTAGGGACTTCTTAAAGGAAGAGGAATGAAAGCATAAACATACTTTATGATTTTCATTCCTCTCATTGTTACAATCGGTTTTCTAACATCAATTACAAACAGGTGTCGCCTCCCACTTTATCCTGTTTCCGGTAAGCAGAAGGAATCTCTCCTTTTATAGATTTGAAAACCTTGCTAAAATAACGCAAGGAGGAGAAGCCAACTACTTCAGAAATCTCGGTAATATTCATAGTGGTGGTTGTAAGCAACACGATAGACCGTTCAATACGCTGCTTATTCACATAATCTACAATCCCCATACCTGTGATAGTTTTCACTTTATTAAACAACAATGAGCGACTGATACACATATTAGTAGCCAAAAACGCAACATCCAGTTCCGGATTGCTCATGTTGTCCGCAATCAATGTATTCAACTTCAGCAGAAAAGTCTCATCAGCATTACTGAAACTCATATCCTTATGTGTCAACAATTTGTCATCCTTATAGCGTATCCTGATCTGTTCACGTTGCCGTAGTTGGTTATGAATTAGCGCCAGCAAGCTATCTATCTCGAAAGGCTTCGGAAAAAAGACATCCGCACCAGTCTTATAACCGGTGTACATATTTTGTGAATTATGATAGGCAGTTAATAAAATGAATGGAATATGACTGATTTTCAAATTAGTCTTCACTTCCTTGCATAGTTCAAACCCATTCATCCGAGGCATCATGACATCACTGATGATAATGTCAGGCAATCGGTCTTTAATCTGCTCCAACCCTTCTTTACCATCTTTAGCAACGTATACACGAGCAAAATAATTACTCAACGTTTCTTTCAAATAGTTTCGTAATTCAGAAGTGTCTTCTACCACCATCACCGCATATTTCTTTAAGAATGTATAATCAATCTTGTCTTGTTCATTCACTTCCACTCCTGTAGACGTATCTGCCCGCAACAGTTCTTGTCGTCCATATGTATCCGCCAATAACGGTAACTCAAAATAGAATACCGCCCCTTTTCCTTCTGTATTCGAAGCACCCACTTTTCCCTTATGATGAGCAATAAGGCTCTTCGCATAAGAAAGTCCGATACCACTCCCTCCCTTCTCATGTATCCCTTGATAGAAACTAGAGAAAAGAGAATCTGTATCCACCATATTCAACCCCATTCCTTCGTCCTTGACAGAAACCCGTACCCGTCCTTCTCCCTCCAACAGACAGGTGATTAGCGTAGTAGTAGTATTTGATTCACTGAACTTGAGTGCATTCATCAGGAAGTTGGAAAGAACGAACTCACACTTATTCTTATCAAAAGGAACCTTCCCTATGCGCTCATCCAGTTCATATTCCAGCCAAATACCCTTCACGCGATATTCATCGGCAAATTTATCTCCGACAGACCGTACCCACTCATTCAGAGAGTAGGGCAGGATATGTAACATATCTTTTCCCTCCTCCAGTTTCCGCACGTCAAGTACCATGTCGATAATGTTCTTCATTTGGTGTGCTTGCTTATAAATTGGGACTAACAATTTTTCTACCTCACGATCACTACCTGATTCATGATTAATAATACGCTTCAACGGTGCACAAATCAGCGTAAGAGGCGTACGAAGCTCATGACTGATGTTCGTTAAGAAATTAATTTTCTCTTCATACATTTTGTTTTTCAGACGCAGAATCTCCCGTTTTTGTTTGGCTTTCTTTTTTCGATAAAAATAGAAAGTAATGCCATAAACTACTATTCCCACCAATATACATAACCCCGCATAAAACCAATTGCTCTTCCACCAAGGGGAAACAACCACGACATGAAGAATCGGCTGTTTCACACTCCACCCCCCATTACGAGTATAATAAGAAGCAGTAATTGTATACTCCCCTATCGGTAGATAATTAATAACCAAAGAGTTGGAATTGAAATTAGCCAAGTCCTGCCCGATTCCTTCAATATTAAACCGGAAAAAGTTTTTACGAAACACATCTCCCTCGTTCAACAGGACTTTCAGTTGCAGAGAGGAAAAGTCCCATGGAACCCGAATAGTTTCAATAGCTTTCTCCCGCTTCTCGGATAATGGGACAGGCAAACCATTCAGTAATACATCTAGTAATTCAACAGTATGATCTTCTTCCGTTTCTAAATGAAAGCCAGAATTTATCACTGTCATCCCCATAGTACCACCTAGAAAAACATCTCCATTATGAGCAAGAAGAGTGGCCTGAAAAAGATATTCGTTAGGCAAAACCCCGTCCACCTCGTCCAATGTAACAAAGTTCCGAGTGAGAGAAGAATAAACGAACAAATATCGTCTTGTTCCTACCCATATCCGATGTTGGTTATCAGTTACAACAGAAGATACCTCTTGAAACAAACTCGTCTTGATCAACTCGCTCTCTCCTGTTCGTGGATCGTAACGTACCAAGCCTTCGGTAGACGCTAACCAGAAAACGCCATCCTGGTCACGCGATGCATCATTAATGATATATTTCCCCTGATAAATCGTCCTGAAAATCCCTTCCGAGGAATCATATTCGCAGATATTTTTCAAATCGGTAAGATAAGTTTTCGTACCCACAGTAGCTATGATCAAGGGCGAATTTCGTTCGTATTCTCTTCCCATAGTGGCTACAATCTCAAATTTACGACGAGTAGTATCGTATATAAAAATATGTTGGCCACTGAAAAGAATCTTGTCTGGCGTTACCCGTCGGATGTTGACAGAGAAACCGTCAATACATTCACGATCATTTGTTTCTTTATCGACCAGAACAAAAGGACGTACCCGTCCCGTTTGCTTATGAAAAATAAAGAGTCCCTCGTTGAAAGAGGAAAATAATAATTCATCAGGGGTATATTCGACAATAGAAACCACCTTTTCATGCATAGTAGAAGGATAATGCTTAAAAGTTCCCGTTAACGGATCAAACCTATTGATTCCACCGCCATCAGTCCCCACCCAAACCATTCCATCACTATCTTGGAAAAAACTATTGATGGTCTGATTGCTCAACCCATATAAATTGCCAAAAGGAACATTCTGATAAGAACAAGCAAATACATTTCTTATACCAATCAACCCTCTGCGGATACTGCCCGCCCACATATTATTGGCAGAATCCAAATAAAGCCGATAAATGGTATTGGCAGGAAAGGAGTGAACATCATCCTGCTTTTGCTGAATGTTGGTAAACGAAAAATCATCCAAGGAAATGATGTTAATTCCGCCACCATCAGTTGCCACCCAAAGCTGATTATCTTTCTCCATAATATCATGAATGACATCGTACGTCAGAGAGGAATTGGATGTTGTAAAATGTTTCAAAAGTTTACCTTCTTGATAGCAGTACAGCCCACTACCATAAACGCTCACCCACAGACGCTTATGGGAATCTAAGAAAATAGTAGTATAACTCTTTCCGGTAAAAGCATCTACCTTCTTCAGTTCGTGGGTTTTAATATTGAAAGAATATATGCCATTCCAACATGAGTTAAGCAAGATATGTTCGTCATCGTAACGCACCATCTCCCAAAAAGGAACATAATAAGCAGGATCCTTTGCATAATATAAAGGTTCAAGTTTATTAGTGGCATAAGTATATTTATAAATATCACCTGACCCACCCAACAAAATTCCCCCTTCTACCAATAAACTGGAAGCAACATAAATAGGTTTACCATTACTTGATAAAGTTTTAAAGTTATCATGGCCTCTATTATAAAGACAAATACCAACTGTTGTGGCTACCCACAAATTATGCAAAGAATCTTCCGCTATAAAAATTATATTATCTGAGGGCAATGTACTTTCGTCCTCCGGCCGATGCAAATAGTGTTTCAAATGATCGCGATCGTAACAATTCAAACCAGACTCTGTACCAATCCATAAATAGCCTCTATGATCATTCAAGATACATTGTACTCTTGACTGCGAAAGTCCTTCTTTAATTCCAAGCTGTTTATAATAATAGTAAGGGGATTGGCTTCGAATGGAATGAGCCATTCCGACAAAGAAGAATATTAAATATATTTTTAACAGAACTTTACTCATATTTAGTAAGACATACAATACGATTTGTAAATATAATAAATTTTATTTTAATAGTACTGTTTTATTTCAAATTCTAATTATAAGTAAAGTACTTTTTCTTCCGTATATAAAATACGAATTAATTTCGAACCTATTTAAACATGAATTTAGCATAACCGTTGGTATGTTCTTCCACCTCCTACGAATACTTCTATGCGCTGAAAAAGAAAATTTATAGTTATAACTGATTTATATCGGGCTGACGTTATTTTACTAAAAAACATTAGATTCTCCTTATATTATAAGGTAGGGAGAATCTTTTTTTTTACTTTTGTGCCCAAATATTGTGGTACAAGCCATTATAAAAGAAAGAATTATGCAGAAAAACCTTGTCATTGTCGAGTCTCCGGCAAAAGCAAAAACGATTGAAAAGTTTCTTGGGAAAGATTTCAAAGTCCTTTCAAGTTACGGACATATACGCGATCTGAAGAAAAAAGAGTTCAGTATCGACGTAGAGAAGAATTTTAAACCCAATTATGAAATTCCGGCAGACAAAAAGGCTCTGGTTAGCACACTGAAAGCAGAAGCGAAAGAGGCAGAAACCGTATGGCTCGCATCCGATGAGGACCGCGAGGGAGAGGCTATCGCCTGGCATCTGTATGAGGTCTTAAAACTAAAACCGGAAAACACAAAACGAATCGTATTTCATGAAATTACGAAAAGTGCTATCTTAAAAGCAATCGAACAACCACGTGATATTGACATTAACCTCGTGAATGCACAGCAAGCACGACGTATTCTGGACCGTATCGTAGGTTTTGAACTGTCTCCTGTACTTTGGAGAAAAGTGAAACCGGCGCTTTCGGCAGGACGTGTACAATCGGTTGCCGTTCGACTGATTGTTGAGCGCGAACGCGAAATCCATGCTTTCAAATCGGAAGCAGCTTACCGTGTGACCGCCGTTTTCCTTGTGCCCGACACTGATGGGAAACTAGTGGAGATGAAAGCCGAACTGGCCCACCGTATCAAAACGAAGAAAGAAGCAGAAGCATTCCTCAACGCATGTAAAGGAGCTAATTTTGCTATCGAAGATATTACTACCCGTCCGTTAAAGAAAACACCTCCTGCTCCGTTCACAACTTCGACATTGCAACAGGAAGCTGCACGCAAATTAGGCTATACGGTGGCGCAAACTATGATGATTGCCCAACGTTTGTACGAATCGGGATTTATCACCTATATGCGTACCGACTCCGTGAACTTGTCGGAATTTGCAACCATAGGCAGTAAGGATGCTATCATCAAAATGATGGGTGAACGTTATGTGCATCCTCGTCACTTTGAAACGAAAACCAAAGGGGCACAGGAGGCACATGAAGCAATCCGTCCTACCTATATGGAAAACCAGTCCATCGAAGGGACAGCGCAGGAGAAAAAACTGTACGACTTGATATGGAAACGTACCATTGCCTCACAAATGGCAGATGCGGAACTGGAAAAGACAACTGTTACAATATCAATTAGCAGTAGTAGTGAAGTCTTTACAGCTATCGGTGAAGTTATTAAATTCGATGGATTCTTGCGTGTATACCGTGAATCTTATGACGATGAAAATGAACAAGAGGATGAAAGTAATCTGTTGCCTCCTCTGAAAAAAGGTCAGAAACTGGAACACGGTCCTATCGTTGCAACCGAACGTTTTACCCAACGCCCACCGCGCTATACCGAAGCAAGTCTTGTACGTAAATTGGAGGAGCTGGGAATCGGTCGCCCATCTACGTATGCGCCTACCATTTCCACGATTCAGAATCGCGAATATGTGGAAAAAGGCAATAAAGACGGAGAAGAACGGATGTTCAATGTGCTGACATTAAAAGACCAACAAGTCAAAGACGAAAATCATACTGAAATTACCGGAACAGAAAAGGCCAAGTTATTCCCTACGGATACCGGAACGGTAGTAAATGATTTCCTCACCGAATATTTCCCTGATATTCTGGATTATAACTTTACAGCTAGTGTAGAAAAAGAGTTCGATGAAATTGCCGAAGGAGAAGTGAAATGGACTTCAATTCTGAAAACCTTCTACGACCAATTCCACCCGTCAGTAGAAAACACTTTGGCAATAAAGACTGAACATAAAGTAGGCGAACGTATTTTGGGTGAGGAACCGGAAACAGGTAAACCTGTTTCAGTAAAAATCGGACGTTTTGGTCCTATGGCGCAAATCGGTACGGCGGAAGATGAAGAAAAGCCACGTTTTGCACAAATGAAAAAAGGTCAGTCCATAGAAACGATCACATTGGAAGAAGTGCTGGAATTGTTCAAGCTGCCCCGTACGTTAGGCGAATATGAAGGAAAGACAGTCAGTGTAGGTATTGGTCGTTTCGGTCCGTATGTACTACATAATAAGGTGTATGTATCGCTCCCGAAAACGATGGATCCCATGGAAATTACTTTAGAAGAGGCGGAACAACTGATTCTAGAGAAACGCACAAAGGAAGCCGAACGCCACATCAAGAAGTTCGCAGAAGAACCAGAATTGGAAATTCTGAATGGTCGTTACGGACCATATATAGCATATAAAGGTAATAACTATAAGATTCCTAAAGATATTGTCCCACAGGATTTAAGCCTGCATAGTTGCATGGAATTAATCAGGATACAGGACGAGAAAGGTGTTACCTCAGCACCAAAAAAGAAATTTGCAAAAAAGAAGTAAATATCTTTTGGAAAGCTTTCGGTTTATTTCTATATTTGCCCATTAATATCTTTATATTTCATTAACATATGAAACAAACAATATTTGTAAAGACATTAATGGGCATATTTTGTATCCCATTGATATGTAGTTGTGTAGACAATGAACGTGATTTATTTCAAGAACCCGAGAAGATTCCCAAAGAACAGTTCTTTGATTTCGACATGAATCAAAGTTTAGCCTTAGATATTGACTATGGCTTTAAGGAAGAATATACGGTTCTTTTTGAGATTTATGACCAAGATCCGATCGAAGTAAATGACAAAGATGGTAGTTGGAAGAAAAAAGAAGTAGAACCCTTTTATCGGGCTGCAACTGACAAACATGGTAAATTTAGTGAAGATGGAATAAGTATACCGGCTGATATCTCAGAAGTATGGCTATCATCCGACTATCTAGGTACAGCATCTCCGGTAAAACTAACAATTAACGCCGATCATCGTATTTCTTTCAACCAAAATGACTATGTTAAGTCCCTGCTTGAAAAAGCATCAACCCCGATAAGCAGAGGGGCAACAGCCAATCAGCACAAATATTTGGATGTCTGGACACTGCTGCCTGGTATGGACTGGGATGACAACGGACGTCCCAATAACTTATCAAAAGAAAAGAATATTCCTCCTGCTGATGTACTTTATAATATAAAAAGCATCTTCGACAAAGCGGGAGGAAGGAACATTCATGATAACTATCCTGAGTTCTTTAATGGTGATATGATATCAGATATCCCTATCACTAAAGATACAGAAGTTAGTCTAGTATTTGTTAACAGTAGTGCCGCATGGTATAATACAGTAGGGTATTACACTTATCCGACCAGCGAAATACCGACCATAGAAAACATCAAAAGGATATTAGCATTCCCAAATGCTTCTCCTATTTATAAAACAGCCGGAGTAGGAGCTTTAGTCTGTGGTGATGAAGTTAAACTAAAATACTGGAATGAAGACACGGGAAAATTTGAAGACAAATTTCCTAAGGGCGTCACTATTGGCTGGTATCTGCAAGGTATGGGATTCAGAAGCACACCTTCAAACGGAGATTCACAAGGCGATCTCGTAAAAGGAATGGGCCCTCGATACTCCACCACAATTTTGAATGAACCGGGAAAGGAAGGCGTACAAAGACAAAGAACCATATCGTTACGGGACAGTAAATCTAATCAGATTGTTGCTATCGGATTTGAGGACAACATAGACCTCGATTACTGTGATGCAATTTTCTATGTTCACATAGCCGAAAAAGATGCTATTGATGAAGGTGTAATTCCCGAGTTACCAACAGATCCGGAAGGTCCAACTGATGAAGACAACTATACTTCTTATTCCGGGATATTGACATTCGAAGACTTATGGCCGGAGCAGGGAGATTACGATATGAATGACGTAATGATACGATATACCAGTAAAGTATATAAATCAATACTGACCAATCGTATCTATAAGGTTGTTGACGAGTTCACTCCATTACATCGTGGAGGTTATTTAGTGAATGGTTTTGGTTATCAATTGCATAACACTACTAATAGCGATATTAGCAAAGTTACTATTGAAAGCCCTTCGTATGCGCCCAAATCCCAATATATGCCCGGAGAAACAGAGGCTGGTCAATCACATCCTACAATCTTGCTATTTGATAATATGGCAATATTTGATAATAAAGAAGAAAAAGCCAGGAAATACACTGTAACTATCCAAGTAAATGATGTTACTTCGAAAAGTATATTGCCACCTTACAATCCGTTTATCTTCGTAGGATCTGGCCAAGCCAGAGGTAGAGAAGTGCACTTGGTAAAATATCCTCCTACTGATAAAGCCGATCTTTCATTATTAGGAACAGGAAAAGACGTATCCAGGCCAGAAGAAGATTTATATTATGTTTCAATAGATCTGATGCCGTTTGCACTCAATATGCCGGTTAGTGAATTCCCGATCCCTGAGGAAGGTATAAGAATAGACGAATCGTATCCGAAGTTTACGACATGGGTTAAATCTAATGGCGCACAAGCTAAAGACTGGTATAAGTATCCTAAGAAATAACAATTATCAGCATAAGAAACAGAATCGGGCAGGCAAGGCTTGAACTTTGTCTGCCTTTCTTTTTTACTTTATCCTACCTTAAATCCCCTATCGGTATACACTCTATCAAACAAAGAGAGAGGGGAATCATACGACACGCAACATATTTATAAAATGATCTAACGGGATTCCTTTCATTATATACATAATGAAGAAACCCCGTAGAAAGATATTTTGTTCAGAGAATGTCTTACATTCTGGAAGGTACTTCAATACCCAGTAAACTCATACCCAAACGCACGACTTTGGCCACATTAGCCGACAGAGCGATACGGAACACTTTCACCGCTTCGTTCTCTTCGCGCAAAATACTGAAGTCATGGTAGAACTGGTTGTATTCTTTCACCAAATCATAAGTATAATTCGCAATAATAGACGGGCTGTAATCTTCCCCTGCCTGCTTGACAACAGCAGCAAAGTCGGCAACCATTTGAATCAGCCCCTCTTCTTTTTCGCTCAATTCAATACCAGCAGGAATCTGTCCGGGAACCACAATACCCGATTCGGCAGCTTTACGAAGCACAGACTGAATACGAGCATAAGTATATTGAATAAACGGGCCTGTATTACCATTGAAGTCGATAGACTCTTTCGGATTAAACGTCATATTTTTACGCGCATCTACTTTCAAAATGAAATATTTCAATGCACCCAGACCGACGATACGGGCAATATCATCAGCTTCTTCCTGTGTCAAACCATCCAATTTGCCAAGTTCCTGTGAAGTTTCTTTAGCAGTGGCAATCATTTCTTCCATTAGGTCATCAGCGTCCACCACCGTACCTTCACGAGATTTCATCTTGCCCTCCGGCAACTCTACCATTCCATAAGAGAAGTGAACCAGGCTCTTGCCCCACTCAAAACCGAGTTTGTCAAGCAGAATAGAAAGCACCTGAAAATGATAGTTTTGCTCATTACCTACTACATAAATCATCTTGTCAATAGGATAGTCTGCAAAGCGAAGTTTAGCTGTACCGATATCTTGCGTCATATAAACAGATGTACCATCGCCACGAAGAAGCAACTTATGATCCAAACCTTCAGCAGTCAGATCCGCCCAAACAGATCCGTCCTCTTTTTTGAAAAAGAAACCTTTTTCCAGCCCTTCCATAACCTTCTCCTTCCCTTCGAGATAAGTGTTGGATTCATAATATATCTTGTCGAAGCTGACACCCATTTTCCGGTAAGTTTCATCAAATCCGGCATACACCCAGTTATTCATCATTTCCCACAATCCGCGTATTTCCGGGTCACCGGCTTCCCACTTCACCAACATTTCACGAGCTTCCTGCATCAAGGGAGAAGCAGCTTCCGCTTTCGCCTTAGCTTCATCCTCACTCATTCCCTGTGCCGCAAACTCAGTCATAAGTTCCTTTACCTCCGCTTTATAATGCCTATCGAAAGATACATAATAATCGCCAACGAGGTGGTCACCTTTTTTGCCGGAAGTTTCCGGGGTTTCACCGTTTCCATATTTCTTCCATGCCAGCATGGATTTACAGATATGGATACCACGATCGTTTACGATATTTGTTTTTACTACCTTATTACCATTTGCCGCCACAATGTTAGCCAATGCGTTACCTAAAAGGTTATTACGCACATGACCTAAATGAAGAGGTTTGTTCGTATTCGGAGAAGAATACTCAATCATCACCAATGGCGAAGTTTCGGTAGCTTTCACCAGACCATATTGTTCGTCAGCCTGAATTTCATTCAGCAAATCGATCCACGTAGCCGATGCGATAGTCAAGTTCAGGAAACCTTTTATCACATTAAAAGCTGCTACTGCCGGTTCGTTCACCTTCAGATATTCACCGATTTCCTGCGCCGTCTGTTCCGGTCCTTTTCTTGACATTTTCAGAAAAGGGAACACGACCAGCGTCAGATGTCCTTCAAATTCTTTTTTGGTCTTTTGAATTTGCACCATTTTTTCAGGGACTTCCTGACTGTAGAGTGCTTTCAGTCCGCTAATGACGGACGCTACAAGTTTATCTTCTATCTTCATAATCAAGTTGTTTCTTGCGCGCAAAGATACAAAAAAAGGAGACGTATACGTCTCCTCTTTCTAATTTCTTTCAACTATGATATCTTATTCAACAGCTGCAGACAATTCAGCACCAGCTTTAAACTTAGCTACTTTCTTTGCAGGAATAGTAATAGTTGCCTTTGTAGAAGGGTTAATACCAGTTCTTTCAGCTCTTTCGCTTACAGAGAAAGTACCAAAACCAACGAGAGATACTTTATCGCCAGCTTTCATAGCATTAGTAACTGAAGTGATAAAAGCATCAAGTGCTTTTTTTGCATCGGCTTTGCTCATTTGAGATTCAGCAGCCATTGCGCTAATAAGTTCAGACTTATTCATAATACGTAAAATGATTAATTAATATATATGTTACACAAAAGATTATCCTACAAGGGATTAATTCCACAAATATAGCCGAACAAAACAACATATCAAATAAAAACATAAAAAAAACGCAGCAAATTATTGAAAAAGAGCTAATAGGAAGTCTTTTTCATGCTTTAAAACAGAATTTATTCGTACTTTTGCATCTAGTATCTAAATATTCAGAATTTAAAATGATGCCAACTGTAACTAAAAACCTGATAATTATCAATGTATTAGTATTTTTCGGAACGCTTGTAGCCCAACGTTACGGTATAGATTTAGCTAATTATCTAGGATTACATTTTTTCCTCGCAAGTGATTTCAATCCGGCACAGCTCATCACGTACATGTTTATGCATGGCGGGTTCAGCCATATATTTTTTAATATGTTTGCCGTTTTCATGTTCGGACCGATTCTCGAACAAACCTGGGGTCCCAAACGTTTCCTGTTTTACTATATCCTTTGCGGTATCGGTGCAGGACTCATTCAGGAAGGGGTTCAATATATTCAGTACATAACGGAACTGAGCCAACACACGGAAGTGAACTTAATAGGTTACGGCATCATTTCTATGGACCAGTATCTCAACATGATGACTACCGTAGGTGCTTCAGGAGCCGTTTACGCCATTTTGCTGGCATTCGGAATGTTGTATCCCAACAACCAACTGTTTATCTTCCCGCTGCCTTTCCCTATCAAGGCTAAATTCTTCGTTATCGGATATGCTGCGATTGAGTTATGGGCAGGACTAGCCAACAGTGCCGGAGATAATGTAGCTCATTTTGCTCACTTGGGTGGAATGCTATTCGGGCTTATTCTGATTTTGTATTGGAGAAAAAAAAGTAAAAACAATGGGACATATTATAACTGATTTAAAAGAGACATTCAGAAGAGGGAATATATTTATCCAGCTGATTTACATTAACGTAAGCATTTTTATCATTGGCACGTTAATCAATGTTTTCTTGCAACTATTTCAGCACAGTATACCCGATATATTCGGCATATTCGCTTTACCGGCTTCCTTTATTCGGTTCTTTCATCAACCATGGTCGATTATCACTTATATGTTCATGCACGCCGGTCTTCTGCATATCCTATTCAATATGCTCTGGTTGTATTGGTTCGGAAGCTTGTTTCTACACTTTTTTTCAGCAAAGCATTTAAGAGGTTTGTACATATTGGGAGGTATCCTCGGAGGTTTATTATATATGGTTGCTTACAATGTATTTCCTTTGTTCAATCAGGAAGTAGCAGTTTCTACACTAGTAGGAGCTTCGGCTTCCGTCTTGGCGATTGTGGCTGCCACTGCTTACCGTGAGCCCAATTACCGGGTACAACTCTTTCTTTTCGGCGCAATCCGTCTCAAATATCTGGCACTCGTTGTTATAGGAATTGACGTATTATCTATCACGTCAAGCAATGCCGGAGGACATATCGCTCACTTGGGCGGCGCTCTTGCCGGACTTTGGTTTGCCGCCAGCCTAAGCAAAGGGGCGGATCTGACCGCATGGATCAACTGGCTTCTGGACGCTTTTATCTCTCTATTCCAGAAAAAGACATGGAAACACAAACCCAAAATGAAAGTACATTACGGAGGAGGCACGACCAGTCGTGAAAAAGATTATGATTACAACGCCCATAAAAAAGCACAGTCTGACGAAATAGACCGCATTCTGGATAAATTGAAAAAATCCGGTTACGACAGTCTGACGACGGAGGAAAAGAAAAGCTTGTTCGATGCAAGCAAAAGATAATAAGATGGAACATATTGGCAAAATTGTCGCATATCTGATATTAGCTATCAACGCTTTCTTCGTAGGAACGCTGATATTGAGCGCTTACAGTCCTTATCTTAATCCGAAATTGAATCCGCTTTCCTCTGGACTGGGGCTTGCATTTCCACTATTTTTGGTAATCAATATCGCTTTTATCATTTTCTGGGTATTCATCAATTACCGGTATGCTTTAGTACCGCTAATCGGTTTTTTGGTTTGCTTTCCGCAGATAAGGACCTATATTCCTTTCAATTCCACTACCAAGACAATCCCGGAAGGAAGTATCAAAATTCTTTCTTATAATGTAATGAATTTCAGCAATTTGGAAAAGAAAGACGGAAAGAATCCAATCTTATCATACCTGGTTAACAGCAAAGCAGATATTATCTGTTTGCAAGAATATAATGCAGCGCAGAATAAAAAATATCTGACAGAAGCAGACATCAAAAAAGCATTGAAAGCATATCCCTATTATTCCGTTCGCCGACAAAACAGAAGCGACGTACAGCTTGCCTGTTTTTCTAAATATCCCATACTTTCAGTATCTCCCATTGATTATGAAAGTACATACAATGGTTCCGTCAAATATGTGCTGGCAGTGAATAATGACACAGTCACTCTGATTAACAACCATTTGGAGTCCAACAAACTTACCAAGGAAGACCGGGGAATGTATGAGGATATGATTAAGGACCCGAACGCCAAGAAGGTAAAAACCGGACTTCGGCAACTGGTCAAAAAATTAGCGGAAGCATCAGCCATCCGCGCTTCGCAGGCAGACTCCGTAAACAAAGCCATTACAGAAAGCAAATATCCGACTATTATAGCGTGTGGTGATTTCAACGACGGCTCTATCTCGTATACTCACCGTATCCTGACTCAAAAATTGGACGACGCATTTACCCAATCCGGCAAAGGATTAGGAATCTCGTATAATCAGAACAAATTCTATTTCCGTATCGACAATATCCTGATAAGCCCTAACCTGAAAGCTTATAACTGCACCGTAGACCGATCTATAAAGGCTTCGGACCACTATCCTATCTGGTGCCATATCAGCAAGCGATAAGAACTGTAAACTCTAATATAAAACACTTATGATGATTAAAAAAACACTAACCATTTTAGCTGCAAGTTGCATGATGTACTCCTGTACTACAAAAACAGAAAGTAATCCTTTCTTTACAGAGTTTCAAACAGAGTATGGTGTTCCTTCTTTTGATAAGATTAAACTGGAACATTACGAACCCGCCTTCCTGAAAGGTATCGAAGAACAAAATCAGAACATCGAGGCTATCATCGAGAGCCCGGAAGTTCCAACATTTGAAAATACAATCGTAGCGCTGGACAACAGTGCTCCCATTTTAGACCGTGTCAGTGCTATCTTTTTCAATATGACAGACGCAGAAACGACCGATTCGCTGACCGAGTTGTCTATCAAACTGGCTCCGGTTCTTTCGGAACACGAAGATAATATTTCCTTGAACCAGACACTTTTCAAACGGATAAACGATGTCTATCAACAAAAAGACTCATTGAACCTGACAATAGAACAACAACGACTGCTAGACAAGACCTATAAAAGCTTTGTCCGCTCCGGAGCCAACCTCGACACAAAACAACAAGCTCGCCTCCGTGAAATCAACAAGGAACTTTCTACACTCGGTATCACCTTCAGCAACAATGTATTGAACGAGAATAATGCTTTCCAACTTTTCGTTGACAAGCAGGAAGACCTTGCCGGCCTGCCGGAATGGTTCTGCCAAAGTGCCGCCGAAGAGGCTAAAGCTGCCGGACAACCGGGAAAATGGTTGTTTACTCTACATAACGCCAGCCGCCTGCCCTTCCTGCAGTATTCAGAAAACCGCCCACTCCGTGAGAAGATGTATAAAGCATATATCAACCGTGGAAATAATAACGATAAGAACGACAATAAAGAAGTAATCAGCAAAATCATTTCCCTCCGTCTGGAAAAGGCGAACTTATTGGGCTTCGATTGCTATGCCAACTTCGTGTTAGACGAAACCATGGCTAAAAATGCTAATAACGTAATGGACCTCCTGAATAATCTATGGAGCTACGCCCTGCCAAAAGCGAAATCGGAGGCCGCAGAACTTCAGCAACTTATGGACAAGGAAGGCAAAGGTGAAAAACTGGAAGCATGGGACTGGTGGTACTACACCGAAAAACTCAGAAAAGAGAAATACAACCTGTCCGAAGAAGACACGAAACCTTACTTCAAATTGGAAAATGTCCGCGAAGGTGCTTTTGCCGTAGCTAATAAACTATATGGTATCACCCTAAGCAAGCTGGAAGATATCCCTACTTATCACCCTGATGTAGAAGTGTTTGAAGTAAAAGACGTCGATGGTTCCCAACTCGGTATCTTCTATGTAGACTACTTCCCACGTCCCGGAAAAAGCGGCGGAGCATGGATGAGCAACTACCGCGAACAAAGTGGGCCAATCCGTCCGCTAGTATGCAATGTTTGCAGCTTTACCAAACCGATAGGTGACACCCCTTCTCTACTCACAATGGATGAAGTGGAAACACTGTTTCACGAGTTCGGACATGCACTGCACGGCTTGCTCACCCAATGCAAATACAAAGGAACTTCCGGCACCAATGTTGTACGTGATTTTGTAGAACTTCCCTCTCAAATCAACGAACATTGGGCAACCGAACCGGAAGTGTTGAAAATGTATGCCAAACATTATGCTACCGGTAAAGTAATCCCCGATGAAATCATCGAAAAAATACTTCAGCAGAAAACATTCAACCAAGGATTCATGACTACCGAACTGCTGGCTGCCGCTATCCTTGACATGAACCTGCACATGCTGAAAGATGTAAAGAATTTAGATGTTGTTTCGTACGAAAAAGAAGCTATGGACAAGCTCAATCTTATCTCTGAAATTGCCCCACGTTACCGTGTGACTTACTTCAATCACATCATCGGCGGATATGCAGCCGGCTATTACAGTTACCTGTGGGCTAACGTACTGGATAACGACGCCTTTGAAGCTTTCAAAGAGCATGGAATCTTCGACAAAAACACCGCCGAATTGTTCCGTCGGAACGTGTTGGAGAAGGGTGACAGCGAAGACCCGATGACTCTCTACAAAAATTTCCGTGGCACAGAACCGAGCATGGAGCCACTGCTGAAAAACAGAGGAATGAAATAAATCGGTAAAAAAGCCCTTAAACATCAAATATTTGAGGGCTTATTACACATGAATGTGAAAAAAAAACTATATTTGCAGCCTTGTATGCGGCAAAAAGGACTTGTGTACGACAGAATTTAACTGAAAATTAAATTAAAAAAGTAATCATCATAAATTAAAAGTAAAATGCAAAACAAAGGATTTGTAAAGGTTTTTGCGGTATTACTCACGCTGGTATGCGTGTTCTACCTCTCCTTCTCCTTCGTAACACGCCATTATAACAACAAGGCGAAAGAAATTGCGAACGGCGACATGAAAGTAGAACAAGACTACCTTGACTCTCTCTCCAATGAGAAGGTCTGGCTGGGTAACTGGACGCTGAAACAATGTCGTGAAATGGAGATTAGTTTAGGTTTGGACCTGAAAGGTGGTATGAATGTTATCCTTGAAGTTTCTGTACCTGATGTTATTAAAGCACTGGCTGACAACAAGCCGGACGAAGCTTTCAATAACGCATTGGCAACAGCAGCAAAACAGGCTATCAACAGTCAGGATGATGTAATCACCCTGTTTGTCAAAGAATACCACAGAATTGCTCCGGACGCGAAACTTTCCGAACTATTCGCTACACAACAGTTGAAAGACAAGGTTAGCCAGAAATCAACGGATGCGGAAGTTGAAAAAGTATTGAGAGAAGAAGTAAAAGCGGCTGTTGAGAACTCATTCAACGTACTTCGTACCCGTATCGACCGCTTTGGTGTGGTTCAACCGAACATCCAGAGCCTGGAAGACAAAATGGGACGTATCATGGTAGAATTGCCGGGTATCAAAGAACCGGAACGTGTGAGAAAACTTCTTCAAGGTTCGGCTAACCTGGAATTCTGGGAAACATATACCGCCAAAGAAATTCTTCCGGCTATGCAGTCAGCAGACGCTAAATTGCGTGCAGTGTTAACTCAGGAAACAACTACTGATTCTGTTACAACAGACACTACAAAAGCTGCTGTTCTTACCGAAGCAACTCCGACTAAGAAAGCCGTAAGTGCTGCCGACAGCCTTGCTGCCGCTCTGAAAGGAGACGCCAAACAAGATGATGCAACTGCTGCGAACATGGAAGAGATCAAGAAACAGTATCCTTTGCTGTCTATACTGCAATTAAACTCTAGTGGGCAGGGTCCGGTTATCGGATATGCAAACTACAAGGACACTGCAGACATTAACAAATATCTGGCTATGCCGGAAATCAAAGCAGAACTTCCAAAAGACCTCCGTCTGAAATGGGGTGTTTCTCCTTCCGAATTTGACAAAAAAGGTCAGACTTTCGAATTGTATGCAATCAAATCTACCGAACGCAACGGCAAAGCTCCGTTGGAAGGTGACGTAGTAACAGATGCCAAAGACGAATTCGACCAGTACAGCAAACCGGCTGTCAGCATGTCTATGAATTCTGACGGTGCACGCCGTTGGGCTCAACTGACCAAACAGAATATCGGTCGTGCTATCGCTATCGTTCTTGATAACTATGTATATTCTGCACCGAACGTAAACACTGAGATCACAGGCGGACGTTCACAGATTACAGGTCACTTCACTCCGGAGCAGGCAAAGGACTTAGCTAACGTATTGAAATCAGGTAAGATGCCGGCTCCGGCTCACATCGTACAAGAAGATATCGTAGGTCCGTCACTGGGTCAGGAATCTATCAATGCGGGTATCTTCTCATTTGTTGTTGCTTTGATTCTGTTGATGATTTATATGTGCTCTATGTATGGCATCATCCCGGGTATGGTTGCCAATGGGGCATTGATCCTCAACTTCTTCTTTACACTGGGAATCCTTTCGTCCTTCCAGGCTGCGCTGACAATGTCCGGTATTGCCGGTATGGTGTTGTCACTGGGTATGGCAGTGGATGCGAACGTACTTATCTATGAACGTACAAAAGAAGAACTTCGCGCAGGTAAGGGAGTGAAGAAAGCACTTGCTGACGGTTATTCCAACGCATTCTCGGCTATCTTTGACTCTAACTTGACATCTATCATTACAGGTATCATCCTATTCAACTTCGGTACCGGTCCGATTCGTGGTTTTGCTACGACATTGATTATCGGTATCCTTGTATCCTTCTTTACAGCTGTGTTCATGACTCGGCTGGTTTACGAACACTTCATGAGTAAAGATAAGTGGCTGGGGCTGACATTTACAACTAAGATTTCAAAGAACCTGATGACCAATACACGTTTCGATTTTATGGGTACGAACAAGAAGTCCCTTATTATCGTCAGTGCAGTAATTATCGTTTGTATCAGCTCATTTGCAATCCGTGGCTTGAGTCAGAGTATCGACTTCACCGGTGGACGTAACTTCAAGGTACAGTTCGAAAACCCGGTTGAACCGGAACAAGTACGCGAGCTAATTGCCAGCAAGTTCGGTGATGCTAACGTAAGTGTTATCGCTATCGGTACAGATAAGAAAACAGTACGTATCAGCACAAACTACCGCATCGAAGATGCAGGTAACAACGTGGACTCAGAAATTGAATCATACTTGTATGAAACTCTGAAACCGGTACTGACTCAAAACATTTCTTTGGAAACTTTCATCGATCGTGACAATCATACCGGTGGTAGTATCGTAAGTTCACAGAAAGTAGGTCCGAGTATCGCAGACGATATTAAGACAGGTGCTATCTACTCTGTTGTATTGGCATTGCTTGCTATCGGCCTGTACATCCTACTCCGTTTCCGTAACATTGCTTACAGTATCGGCTCTATTGTGGCCTTGAGTTGTGACACCATTATGATTATCGGTGCTTACTCACTGTTCTGGGGCATCCTGCCGTTCTCTCTGGAAATTGACCAGACATTTATCGGTGCTATCCTGACGGCTATCGGTTACTCTATTAATGATAAAGTGGTAATCTTCGACCGTGTGCGCGAGTTCTTCGGCCTGTATCCGAAACGTGACAAACGTCAGTTGTTCAACGACTCTTTGAACACTACACTTGCACGTACTATCAATACATCATTGAGTACATTGATCGTGTTAGTGTGTATCTTCATCCTCGGTGGTGATTCAATCCGCAGCTTCGCATTCGCAATGATTCTCGGTGTTGTTATCGGTACATTGTCTTCACTGTTCATTGCATCTCCGATTGCATACAACATGATGAAGAACAAAAAAGTTGTAGTACCGGCAGCTACGGAAGAATAATAAAGTCCAGAAATAGAAAAAGCCTCTTCCGGATGTTCGGAAGAGGCTTTTTCTATTGATTATTAAAACAAATATAAGCTATAAGACGTTAATCTTGAAAGAAGCTATTGTAAAACTTAAAACTTGATACAGCATGAAAGCCTACAACACAACTTCCTATAGATTCCTCTTTGTAGTAGCCTCGAGGGGAATCGAACCCCTATCTAAAGTTTAGGAAACTTCTAACCTAACTTTGAGTATCAGTCACTTGCGAGACTATTTCAATTTTTCGTAGAACTATAGTAGAACTTTTGCATTTTTGTTGAATACCCCTGCCTCTCCAAAAGAAGAATACAGGGGTACAATGCAACACCGATTTTCAGAATCGGTACTGCAAAGATATGACTTTTATTTCAAAGGACAAAGAAAAACCGGGCGCACTTCACAGCGAACCCGGCTCAGAACAAAAGTTCTACTCTATTACTAACACCTAATCATTTCTTTTTCCGTTTCTTCAATTCTATATATTCCGAATACACTATTTTGGTATGGGGATTGCTACTTACAACTTCTTGCCTAATAGCCTTTGTTCCCCATCGGAAAAACAACCATTGCTTAGGCACTCTATGCACTACTTGAAATAGGGTATCTACAGATTGTATGCGTAAATCCAGTTTCTTATCGGGCATGATTAAGCCATCAACATTTATCCACGGGTCTTTCCATCGTATCGCTTGGACTTTAAGATAGGATGTATCACGGTATATAATGCTATCCTTAACTATGGTTTGTACCTCCACCTCCGTTTTTGTTGCATTCGTGGAAGCCGCTTGTAACCTCTTTACTTTCAAGTCAAGTTCCTTAACGGTATTCGTCAAGTCGGCACAATGCTTTTCCACCTCAGACTTGGATAAAGTCAATGCCTGTACAGAAGCAGCGGATTTTCCGGATTCTGTTTGGTAAAATTCAATTTTCTCCAACAAGGCGGTTTGGTTGCCATCCAATCTTTCCTTTTCTGATTTCAACTTGGAACAATAAGCCCATACCAAGGTAGCCGCCATCAAAAGCCCACAGAGGGCGATTAATATCAAAAACGCTTTATTTCTCATATTCCTTGATGTATTGGATTATACCCTCTACGTGGGTGTTCACAATGTTTTGTTTCCCCTCCATAGATGTAAGGTAAGCAATATCTTCCTTGTTATCCATGAAGAAATTTTCCGTCAATACAGCCGGGCATTTCGTCTTGGAAAGGATGTAAAAATTTTCCTCCCAATCCGGGTCGCCATCCGAATAGTCACGCCTAATCTTTTGCCCGGTAATAAAGCAAGCGGCAGCATCATACATTCGGTTTGCCAATTCGTCAGCTTTCGTTTTGCCCTTAGTGGTATAGGCAGACCATCCACGGGCATTCATCCATTCGCCATTCCCGGCAGCATTGCAGTGGATGGAAACAAGCAACACGTTATTAGCTCCATATCGGGCGCAAATCTCGTTCACACGCCTTGCACGTTCAGCCAAAGGCACGTCCAAGTTCTCCTTAACAATGCGTTCCGCTACATAGCCACGTTTAGCCAGTTCACGCACGACTTCATCCGCAATTTCTCTTGTATAGGCATACTCCCTGAAAGTTCCATCCGGGCTGCGTTTACCCGGTGTATTTTCTCCATGCCCATTGTCTATAAGTATCTTCATTCTTGATTCAATTTATGGTAAAAATCTATTTTAATTCTGTCATATACCATTTGTACATTGGTATAAGCTCTGCCATTGTTCACCGTTTCCGCATAAACCTCTGACAACACACATTGCTCTACCCATTCAATCCATTCGGGCGAAGTGTAGCTTGACAATCGTTTCCCTCGATACGAATGTGCATCAAATCGGCTGTTTCTGTCCTCGTGCATATTCATAATCAAGGTGTGTACTTTCGCTTTCGTGGCTTCACGGTCTGCGATGTGGTTTTCTTCACGCACTTTCTTTATTATACGGCAAACCCTCTCAACGGCAAGGTCAAAGTAAATGCTTGATATGTTTTTTATCCGCAACTGCGTTTCGGGTCTTAACCCCTCTGCAATGTCAGTGAGCATATCATTTTGGGTTTTGGTTTCCGTCAGAAGTTCGGCTACCATAGACTGATTGCTTTTAATCATGTCGTTAATGATAGACTTGAACCACTTGAAACAAGCTACCATAAGTGCAGCCGCCAAACAGAGAAACACAGCGCACACTATCACCATAAAGCCAAAATCGCTTATGCCTTGTGCTACTTTCAAACTTTCTTCCATCATCGGTTTTTCTTATACTTGTTTCGCTTGTAATACTCAAAGTTATCCCTATCCTCCTGCGTGATTGGAGTATTCGGTGGAAAGAACTTAAACCCGTACATCGTTCCATAGCGTACCACTTTGATTACGGCACGAAATGGATATTTGCGCTTCGGGTCTAAAACAACATCTTTCAACTTCTTACTATCAGTATAGAAAGCGGATGCACCGATACCCTCGCCATAGGCGATTAGTGTTCTCGTTCCGTTCTCTGTCTGTCTTTCCTTACATCCCGTAAACACCGTGACCTCATTAATCACGGCATCTACTGAGGTGTATTCACAATCGAAAATATCTTCATTCAAGGATTCGGTTTCCTCAAAGTCCATTACCTCGTTCATAAGTCCATCGGTATATTATAGGTTTCACAATCGGCATCCACCATTTCACGGATAGCCAAACGGTCTTTCAAAAAGTTCTCATAGGGGGATTTCGCACTTTCGGCAAGCAATCCCAGCATGGCAGACTGATATTCGTTTACCAGCTTACTTTCTGTCTTAGCCGGGTATCTTGCAGTAAGCAACGTGCTGAAAATATTATCAGCCGTTTTTGGATATTCCACCCTCACGCTGTCATATTGGAACATCGTGCCTGTGGCACGTTCCGCATCAGTCGTAATCTCAATGCCACCCTCTTTGTCTGCAATAACCTTAACCTCTTTGATGTTATGGTTATAAAGGAACGTTCCCTGCCCGTTATTAAGAGAATCTATCACCTCCGGCTTAGTCTTAGCCAGCAGCCCTGTAGTCAAAACATTTGCTTCCATCGTTCAAACAATTATTAAAAATGAATTTACTGTGTTCCTCCGAGCATCTGATTATCCAGCCATATTCAGATGGGAAGAAGTGTTTAATATCCGTTTCATCTTTGATTTCGTATTTATTGATGGTGCGGTGGAATTTCTTATAAAACCTTTTCAGAATACCGCTTCTTAGCAATATGCCGTAATGGTTTTGTTTGAATCCCACATAATCAATGCTACGAGCATCAACCGGGAATATCTGCCAGTTGCTTTTAATCTCTACTTTCAATTCGCCACCCAAGTAAAGCCCCATCATGTCGAGTACGAAATGCAGTGCCTCTTTGTCAGCGCATAGTATCACCATATCATCCATATAGCGATAGTAGTAGATTTTCACCCCAAAACGCTTCATCACTATCTTAGCCAGTTCTTCTTTAACCCAATGGTCGAAATATGCTAAATAGAGATTAGCCAAATATTGACTTGTGAAATTGCCTATTGGCAGCCCCTTGTCTTTACCGTTACTATCTATTATCTTATCCAACAGCCTTAACAGTTGTTCATCCGCTATAGTGTAGCGGATTATCCTTTTCAATGCTGCGTGGTCTATGTTATCATAGAACTTCTTGATGTCAATCTTCAAACAGAACCTTGTACCTTTTCTGTCTATGATTAAAGCCGTATGCACATCCTCCATACATTTATGAATACCACGCCCTTTGATACAAGCGTATGTATTCGCAATGAAGAAGTTAGTCCAGTAACGCCCCAACACATTGATAATGCAATGGTGTACTATCCTGTCCGGGAAGAACGGGGCAATCATAATCACCCTTTCTTTCGGCTCATATATAACCTTAATCCGATATTCACCGGGGGTATAAGTTTCATTGCGCAAGTCCCAGTACAAGCTATCCAAATTCTCCAAAATGTTCTCATTGAACTTGGATATTTCGGTACGCTCTCCTTTGCCTTGCTGTGCCTTATATTGCGCCCGTATGAGGTTGGAGCATTCATATATCAGGTGATAAACATTCTTAATTTTCTTAGCTTGGGAAATGAATATCTTTCCTGTATCACCGACATATAAACCGCAATCCTCAAAATCCGAGTATTGATTAAAGCAGGTATCAGCCGTATAACATAACCCGTATTCAGTCTTTACTACACCCATTTGTGCCGTTGTTCTAAAACAGAGCTTTCAATTACTTACTTGCACCGTCCTAATCCATATTATTTTACCAACTATCAGACGTGCCGATAGTCCCTGTGAGGTAAGGGCGTGGCAGCAACAGTTATAAGTTGAAACCACGGTAAAAGCGGAACCCAATGTTCGCATTCGCATTCGAGGAACGATTATTCGCATTCAGATAACCGAAACCCGCATTCGCACCATTATTCGCATTAGCAGACAAAAGGGCACCAGCCGCCACAACCCTGTTATGTTTTTATTTTTTTCAATCCAACGCCATTTTCGTTGCTCCGTTCACCGAGTTTTGCAGTCCGTCAAAAACGGCACAAGCGGAACCCAATGTACGCAGTCGCATTCGAGGAACGATAATACGCAAACAGAGAACCGAAACCCGCACCCGCACCATAAGTCGCACCAGCAGACAAAAGGGCACCATACCAGCCTACATCAGACCACGTACTACCACCTGTGGGAGTCCAATAGTAATCGCAATACCCTTTATTACTTGAACCTCCTACTTTTTCGGCAAAGGAATAACCTTTAGTGGAATGAGCCATAGAAAGCACATAGCCCTCAGTTCGTGGAAGCTCCGTAATGGCTTCATATCCGATAGGTACGGTAGTAGCACTATCTGAATGAGAGGTGAATTTTGTCGGGTCTTCGCATACATAGGCAATAGATACATCCGCTTTATGCCAAATTAGTACATCATCAGCAAGCATCCACAAGTATTCATAAGGAGTTTCCAAGCCACGGTAAGAGGTTACTTGTACCACCTTATCGCCACCAGTCCATCCCTTGATGGTGTAGGACACCTTACCCGTGTTGTTTCCCAGCGTTGCAGTAACACCGCAAGGCACAAAGGGTTTGTAACCTCCCCATGTATTCCACTCCGTACCATTAACAACCGGACCACTCCCTAAGCCTCCTTGATGGAATCCGTCAGCAGTCAGCGTTTCGGTGTAAGCATCTTGGCAGTGCAATGAGGCATATTCCACACGTTGCAACCAAGCAATTTCATTGTACACCCTGTACGCCCCGTGGTGTGTTCCGTTCTTGCAAAGAGGACGAACACCAGCCTTTGAAATGGAAGTACGAGGCATACCCAACATGGAGTTGTAAGTACCATCCTTAGCGGCATCACCAGCACCCGAACCGCCTCTGAATTGTGCGGCATTCGCTTTGAGTATAACAAATCCGTCTGAATCCCTTGCAATTTCATCGCCATTCCAAGTGAGCCAACATCCCGAAACGGCTACAGAGTTGGTAATATCCACCGTTGCATACCACGGGCTTACCGTCTTTCGTTCCATCTTGATAAAGCCGGGCAACGGATATTCGGAATAGGCACGAATCCATTTCGTTCCCTCTATTTCCAACTTGAAGTAATATTCCGGCTTTTCAAGCATTACATTACCGTCCGTGCTGTCAATCAAAGCCGTTGCACCCGAATCCTTTTTACGGCTGTCATTTTGGTTAAGGTAATACTTAACCGAGCCGTCAGGGTTTTCCACAAAGCGTTTCAGCTTCGCTTGAATGGGTAATGTACGGTGCAAATCCAAATTACCCACACGCTTTAGTTTGTAGTCCTGTGAGTTGAAATCACCTTGCACCCCATACCATTGGTCGTAAGGATATTGCGGTTTCGTGTTTCCGCTTCCCAATAATAATCCCATAGCTATAAGTTATTTAATAGTTTCACCAGCACCCCAATACACATCATATACCGAAAGGTCGATACCGTTTGGGGATATTACGGCTATCGCTCCGGGCGTCCAATCCCCGATAGGTACGGGGAACATACTAAATTCCTTATCACAAATGAGCTTGCATTTAAGCAGCGTACTTGTTTCCATCGTAACCTCTTTAGGTCGTACAAAGACGGTAAACGGAACACCACCCAAAGCAAAACCATTGGAAAGGTCTGTAACCTTACCTTTGGAAAGAATCCGTAGGCTGTACATCGTTGTTTCCATAATTCACTGAGTAAATCAAGTTTATTTAACTGCAAATATAATCATAAATGTGTTTGTTGAACACATTTATGATTATAATTAAAGTATATCATCAGATAATGAGGTATAACGTGCTTCAAGTTCATTGATTTTATCTCTTAGCAACTGCCTTTCATTATGCAATGCCTTTATCTCATACGGCATTGCATACCCCATTAGGGCGGCTTCGTAGCATTTGATTATCTTATAATCGCTACTTGCCAACACCTCCTTTGAGCGTTCAATCTCATGTGCCACCTTTTGAAAGTCGGGGACTTCTATGTATCTGAATGAAATCCTGTCCCCGGCATCGTATGGCACAATGCGCACAACATAGCCCTCCTTATCTGTGTTTTGTTTACTTTCATCTATTGCATCCACTGGCTTATATATGGTTGGCAGTTCAGCCACCTGTTCAATAACCGATACCATGCGTGTTGTTATTTCCCCCGTTTTCTCATTTCTGATTTTTTGAGGAATAGGGGCTATTTCTATACATTGTAGATAGTCGCCATCCATATATCCGTATAATACTCTTTCTTCCATATTTTTAGTATTTCCATCTACTTACTAACCATGCTTGTTTTTTAACTCCATCTACATATCCTACGGTATATACAAACATACCACCTTGACCCTCTCCAAAATCGTAGTAGTCATTTACCGAAGTATCATCATAGATTAGGTAGCCGCTTCTTGGTCTGAATCTCATATAGCCTCTCCACCACTGCTTTACAAATATAACCTGCCCTTCTTTAGGAGAAGCCGGAAGATACACTACTGATGCGGCAGACGTGTACCCTATTACCACGGTATCTTCTCTATTCAAATACCATGTGTTATTCGACGTTCCTGTAATACACTTTCGACCAAAAATCAAGCCTCCGGCAAATAAATCATAGAAGAAACCGCCAAAGGCTGGTGCAGTCCCCGAATTAGAAGCCCGACCATAAACACCTGCCACGATTGTATCTACCGCATTTATAGCCCATGTTCTTGCCGGAACATTTGCAAAACCAAGCCCAACAATAGCCCCACGGTGCGTATATCCGCTACTTGCTGGCATACCGTCCGTACCTGCCATATTTGAGAATATTCCCGTTGGTGACATATAGGAAACCGCATTAGAATAGTTAGGAGCATTTTTAGCCCTTGTTTCAAAAATTCCACGGTTGGCATCTATTGTCATTTTTGCGCCAAAATCAACGAGCGCATAATCACCACCACCACTTGAAGATTCAATATAAATACGAGCCATTGAAGCATCCAGCTCTACCCTGTTACCATTACCCATAGTGGAAACAATCTTACCGCCCTTAATAAACCAATCTCCAATGTTTGCCCCCTCAGCCAATAACAAGTTTGTGGCAATAGTTTCAAATTGCGCTCCAAACGTATTCCATTTGCTTGTTGTCGTGGGAGTGACATTTGAGAATGTTCCTGCATCAATACGGACTATATAGTATTGATTGTTGTATTTTACAGCATCCAACCGTTTGCTATTTCCGTAATAAGTCTTGGATGAATCATAAATACCCCTATAAACAAGTACGGGGCTATCGCCTTTCTCCCCCTTATCACCCGGCTTTCCATCTTCACCTTTATCACCTTTCGACCCCGTTACACATATTGCAGCCGTAGTGTCGCTCGTTCCATTCGTATAAGTGATAACCGAGCGTGTCCATATATACCATTTGTCTTTCCAAGTTGGGCGTGTTGTACTCCATGAGCCATTAAGTAATGAGGTTGCCGAACTGGATAGGTAGTATTGTTCAATAATAGAACTTACGCCAACACCGCTATCACCCGTAGAGCCTTTGCCGCCTGTAATACAAACCGCCTTAGTGTAGGTAGTCGTGTTGTCTGAATAAGATACTTTCGTTCTACTCCATATATACCTCCCATTTATCCATGTCGGGGCGGTTGTCTGCCACCCCGTAGTAGGCGCAACTGAATTTGACGTGCTTTGTGCATATTCCACATCTGCCAATGTCACACTAACACCAGGCTTTCCATCTTCACCATCATAAGGATTTACACGAATAGGGGTACTCCATTTCTGTATCATCAGGTCTGCTTTGCCATTCATTACGGAAGCAATGTCATTCACAGGTAAAGCCCCCATCAACAAACGTATATCATCGAAATACACGGCAGAACCGAATACATCATCATCGTAAATAGCAAAGCCTACAGCCATGATATTAACGCTACCACTATGTAATTGCTCTCCGTTTTTGAATACCGTAACGGTACGGTCATTAAAACGGAATGCAAGGTGAAACCACGTATTAGGCGTGATTGCAATACTCTTTTCCACATAGTGCCTACCGTTATATCCGTTCAACATCCACTTGACTTGATTTTGGTCTGACTTCATCCAAAAACAGAGTGTAAAACTTTCCCCAAAGGGTAAATCATAAGGAATACGGCTCTCCATTCCACCACTCAGATTGAGGGCATATCTCGTTCCGTCTTTTACTACCGTCCCACCGCCCAGCACACCATTATAACCGTTACCCGAAATATCGGCAATGCTTGAAGTGTCGTTAGCTTCAATGGGCAAATGAAATTTGGTACGGTCTGCAAGCCCGGACTTCTTAGCCATTGTACACCAAATATATTCCAACGCTCCTACTTTCGGCATTTCCGTACTCCACCCGGTAGGGTTGGAAGAATTAACATCCAAATCGGGCGGTACTAAAGTCGAGCCATTTTTAGCGTAACGATACTCGTAATATTCACCAGCTCCGGCATCCGTTCCACCTGTACCCGATTCGCCTTTAATCAAAGCCCAAGTGTAATCCATCGGATTATCACTGTCTTTCTGCACGTAGTCGGTGTATTGCCCTATGTAGTCGCCCGGCTCTTCACCATTGTTTGCAGTGAACGACATTCCCCCGTTGTCCGAATACTTGATATGGAAGTATGGAGTACGCCCATCTTCACCGGGTAAACCGGGCGTTCCGTCTTGTCCTTTCGTGTCGCTCCACTTGTAGGCACTTGGTTTGTCGCTATCGGTGGGTATCATATCCACATACAAACCCAACCATCTTCCGGGTGTTTCACCGTTTCCGGCTGTGAACGTTTTGCCGCCATCATCGGAATACTTCTTATGAAGATAGCTACTCTTTCCATCTTCCCCCTTAATAGCTCCAACATCTTTCCAGTTCGTGCCATCCCAAATATAGAGGTTGCCCCCGATTAGATAAGCATCGCCCTCTGAATTTCCAACGGTAGGCAGTTGTGAAACATTGTCCTTAGAACCTTTGATATTGATTGAAGTACCATCAGCACCACGCACACGAAAAGGAATACCCCACGCACCCTCCGTATCAGTCTTGGCGTTCTTTATACTCATCCAAACCACGTTTTCGGACGAAGTTCTGTGCCAACCTCCCGTAGAGCCATCCCCCGTAGGGGTGGCAGGCTTGGTTTCACTGTCATTATAGGTATAGAATACGGATAAACCGCTTTCTCCCTTATCCCCGGTAGAACCTTTCGCCACAACCGACCAATATACGGAATTGGTAGGCAGGTTGCCCATGCTTGGTGTGGGGTTAGTGTATCGGTAGGTACACGTTTCACCATTCACCGTGTAAGCCACCTCATCCCCGGCATAGTACACGTACTTCGGGTTATATGTGCCACGGAACACCCCGATATGTGAGGTGTCCCCACTATCAGAAAGCAAACGGACGTTGTGCAACGTTAATTGGCGTTTTGCCGTTACGTTCCAATCAATAGAACTTGAAGAATCACCGATACGGAACTTGTTGCCGTCCAAATCCAAATAGCACTCCTTATCGCTTGTTATAATCTTACCCGTAGTGATAGTGTTCCCATTAATACGGGTAAATCCGTAGGTGGTGGTAAAGTCCCTGAAATCATCATCCGAATGCACTGACCCCAATATACCCACTTGGAAATAATAGTTATTCGGGTCTTCGGTTGGTTCAACCTTTAGTTGTTCCTGTGTCACATACCAAATGCCATCCGTGCTTTTCTTGGAACACTTGGCAAACACATAGTACCCCTTTGGGCTTGATAGAGTGAATGAGCCAGCCGCCATGTTCCAATGCTTGATTATCTCATCATCAATAGTCAAGTGAGCCAATACCCCGGCAGAAGCATCAAAACGATTGGATATTCCGTTTACGTTGGCTTGCAGTATCACATCTATCAAAACAAATTGTTGGCTCTTAGACCCCACCGTAAGCATATTGGTGTCAATGGAATTGGGCTTGATGTTTTCGGGGTCAAAATAACCGTCCGTATCATACACCATTGTACGCAGTTCCTCTGTTGTACGCCATCCCCTCCGTGCCTTAGTCAAGTCCCGAAGCCGATTGTTTTCTATGATTGTTTCGTGCCGTCCAACATCCACAACCGTTTGAGTGATTGGGGAAATGGCTGTAATGTCCGAAAGGGTCAGTGTATAGTCATGCTCCACAAGCAGGTTCTTTGTCACCTTTTGGATGCGGATATTCTTTTCAATACCGAAACGCTCATCTTTCACGGGTACATAGTTACCCACATGAAAGACGGTTGTTTCGCTATCGCTTGGCAAAGCGTTCAAAAAATAGGAACGTTCAAAGGTAAGCTGATATTGCGCCCGTGCCTGTGTGCGTGGCTTGAACTCGTTATATCCGGCATACCATAAATCTTCCTCTGCATCATCTTCATAAGATTTAGGCAGGTGAATATCCGTAATCTTATACGTGTCACCCTCCGTTATTCGGTAAGCCTCGCTTTCAGTGGTAGGAATAGTTAGCCCCCTGTTGTCCGTAAATGGAATGAGCGTAAACCTTTTTGTTGCATGGTCGTATCCTCCCTTTTTCGCCAATTCAAATTGTTGTCCGGCTAATTTACCCGAAATGAAATTAATCTTTGCCGATACCTCGTTAATCAGATACTTTGTACCTTTATCGTCTTTCTCGTTCAGGTCAAAGTCCATTGTATCATCAATGAAGCTGTTTATATCATCAGCCACCAAAGCAGTAACCGTACCCGTCCGTTTCGGGAAAATATTATCATACGTCACAGCATCCTCATCACTACCCAGTGCATCCCTCAAATCGCCATCCTCCAAATAACGCTTGTTATCATCGGATATGCCTATATATTCGCTCTGAGGCGGTACTATTGTACCGTCCCATAGTTTGTGTTCCTTTTTGTTCAAACGCACTGGAAACGGAAGCTGTAGGCGTTCTGAATAGTCCCTGTAATCACTCCGAATGTTGGTCGTGCCACCCTCCACCCAAAGTCTTGTGATAATGGTCTTATCATCTACCTTTTGCTCTTTGAGCTTGTACAAGCCGTTGCCTTTGCCCCACTCAAAGAAAGCGTTGCCACCCGGGGGCACAACTTTTGCACCGAACTTTCCTATGTGGATGGTACGCACCCCGTCCTTTTGGGTAATGAGAAACTCCAAATCAAATTCACGGTCACTGCAAAGCATTTGCAAAACCTGTAGGCAATTGTTACGGGCAAAGGAAATGGTACGTGGTTCTGTGTCCGGGCAATTAGCTTCATCGAAAGCCCATAAGCCCGGATAGTCACGGCTCACGTTGTAGATAAGCACCTTTACAAAGTCCCGGATATTATAAGTGAGGTCAAACGTGCTTTTGCTGGATTTCCCGTTTGCATCGGTGTTTCGGTACAGGCTTTTCATCAGCTCGTACATCACTCCGTAGAAAGTGGCATCATGCACATAATGGTTGTCCGAAAGCATTTCACGGTTCACCTTAGTACGGATGGTGTATTCTTCACCCTCCACTATGATTTTATCTCCCTTGCCTAAATTAAGCAACTCAGAGGAAACAATGGAAAGCTGTACGTTATCATCCCCCATTAAGGAACTGTTTTGAGCGGCTGATTTCAGCGTACAAAACGGCTCTTTGGAAAACAAGCGTACCTTTTCACCGTTGCGCCTGATTATTTCAAGAGTTCCCATATCACAATAGCATTGGTTTCAAATTTTTCAATGTCTTCAATCACGCCCGAAACGATTATCTCGTATTCACCGGGTGTAACGTAAGTGTGTTCTATCGTTTGTTCGCTGCCGGACACATCGTAAGTGTGCGTGCCGTCACCCCAATAGATATTAAGCAGCTTGGACGAAGTGACGGTAATCGTAGCCTTGCCGTTTGCAGTTCCACCTATATATCTAAGCACCTTTTTCACAGGTTCATCTTCCACCAGCTTTAAACGGAATGTACCCACCATCAAATCGTTGCTATATTGTCCCCAGCTCTTTTCCGGGTCTGCCTCATCCAGCAATTCCACTTCATATACCAAAGGCTTTGCCTTTCCGTCATAGTCCACACGCAAACGGTGGTTCCCCTCCGCATCGAATTGGGAAAAGAAAAGGTTTACCCATTCCACATAGGCGGCACGTCCCGAAGCCTCAATAAAGCAATCCAGTGTAATGTTTCGTTCCTTGTAGCGTGGTCGCTTCTTATCCCTTACAATACCGTGGTAATTGTCCCAGTTCACTTGCAAGGCTTCTTTGCGCTCCAACCGTCCAACCAATCCGGCACTTTTGGAAACGAATACCCCAAACTCCTTGAAGTTCTTTCCGTCTATGAAATATTCCACATCCGTATCTTTCTGCAACTCGAATATTTCACGGGGTTCTTTCGCCACGTCAAACAGTTTCACTTCGTCCAGCAAGGCTTTCGTCCCAAAAAGTGATTGGTCGTTGATGGAAAGCCCCGTTGGTGTCTTTGGTAATATTTCACTGAATATCCGGGTCGTGTTCTCATAGACGGTAAACATATTGCCGGACTTAACGAAAGCAAAGAAAATCCAGCCATCGGGCATTACATCAAGCCATTGCTCTTTATAATTGTCTATACCGGGCATATTCAGCACCCAGCCTAACTTTTGAGAAACAGGCAGCACCCAAAAACAAAGTGTAAAATTACCGCTAAAGGGTATGGAACGAGCTGTTTCGCATTCGCCCGTACCATTCAAAGCAAGTGATTTACCCACTTTAGATTTCTTAGAAAAATCCGCACCATCCGATAAGGTGGCATCGTTGCGGTACTGTGAAAAGTCGTAAGCTATACTACCGTCCGGGTCATCGAAAGGCAGGTGTAAAATCATGTTCTTATCCATATCAGTAAGTATTTTTATTCATTTGTCTAACTTCTATCCCCACTCCCTCTATATCCGCTTTGGCATTGCCATACAGATTCACAAGCACCTTTGCATCCGTTCCGGCTACCGCCACATACAGATACGAGTTATCGAAAGCGTCTATGGTAACAATCGCATTGTCCGACACGTTTACGGCACTATGGGAATCATGCCGTGCATATACCCGTGAAACAGAATAGCCGTCATACTCCAACATAGCTTTGCAGTCACCATTCAGCACCACATCGGGTAAATTCACCTTATCCGTAACCTCATCATCCACAAACACCCCGTAAACCTCGCATTTGCCTTTGAAGTGTTCCCGTATAAAGTCAAGCGTGGGGTAATTCTCCGATATACAGAAATCTATGCCCTTAATGTAAAGCTGTATCAGTTGCTCATAGTCAAGCCCCGTTCTTAGCTTCATTTGCCACATCCGGCAAAGCCCCTTTGCCTTGCCATCCTCTTTAAGTTGTTGTACCAGTTCCATAACTATGCTATTCCTTGTGATAAAAGTGAACTATCTTTATTTTCAATGCGCTTCAAAGTAGTTTTAATCTCCGTCAGCTCTGATGCACTCAACTTCGTGTTGGCGGCTATTTCGGCTTGGTAAACAAGTGCCTGCCTCATAATAGAGGTTTGGTCGCTTTGGTTTATGACAAAGGCATTCAACCGCCCGGCTATCACACCGCCCGTTTCCTCATTCATGGAAGTAACCGCACCCGTAAGGGGGTCTTGCTGTACGGTTTCTTCCTCCACATCCTTAATCCAATCACCAATACCCTCCAATGCGGAATTGAACAAATCCCCGGCAGCGTTCACCATCCTTTCAAATTCTCGCTTCTCTACATCGGTCAGTTTCCCGTCTTTCATGGATTCTCCCAAATAGAGAACGGCATCATTGATTCCCTTTGCCAAAAACTCACGTTTCAACGCTTCCACAACCGCTTTTTTAAGGACTTCTTTTGTCTTTTCGCCCAATGCTTCCGCTGCATCCTCACCTTTGCAATAAGCATCTACCAACGCATCGGCAAATTCATCAATGGCGGTTTTTACATCCGTTCCGGCAAGCGTTTCCATCATTGACCTATCCAAATCCTCTATCTGTTGGGTAATGGATTCTATTTGCTCGTTCCACTGTTGGATTTTTCCGTTATCGGTTTTCTTCTTATCCTTTTCAGCTTGAATTTGCTTTCTTAAATCCTCTTGTTGCTGTTTGAGGTTCTTTTTCTGAGCCTCATAGATAGAAAACATATCTCCGTTTTCTTCCGCATTCTTCAACTGTTTGTTGAGTTCCTTAATCTCCTTGTTGAGTTGAGCGTAACGGGCAAAATCCCAATTCTTCTTTGCTACGTTGGCTTCTTGTTCCAAAGCCCGTATTTGGTCGTTAATCAGTTGGATATTCTTTTCGTAGGCTTCACGTTGGCTATCATTGAACACCCAATAAGTATTATTGTAGGCTCGTTCCAAACGGCTGTAGGATTGTTCCAGCGCATCTATTTCCTTTTGCAGATTTTGAATTTTCTTCTCATACTTGGAATCATGCAATTTGGCAAATATGCCCACTACAGAAGTAACGGCACTTACCATACCCGTAACGCCTCCCAATATGTCACCGCTCATCATTTTACCTACAGAGGCGGCGGCATTGCCCAACTGCCCGAACAACTCCATTGCAGTGCCTAAGCCGTTTGCCAAATCATCCTGTCCCAAATCAGAAAACATGGATGCAATGGCATTGCCGCACGTGGTAGCCGTATCGGTAATCGTTTCAATGGACTTGGTTACGCCTTTGGCGGCTTTCTTCATGTCAGCCTCTGCCTTTTTCACATCCTCATCCGTACCCTTTCCGGCAGCAACATTCGCTTTGGCTTCTGCCAGCTTCTTTTTGGCTTCAATGTAATCATCATAGAACGTGCCTAAAGCCTTAAAGGGATTCTTTGAAATAAGCGTTTCCTTTGCTTGATTCAAACTATCAATCAAAGCACGGTAATCTACGGGATTCAGTTTCAAATCCGCATCTTTTAGCTTTGTTTCAATATCAGCCACCAACTTATCTATTTCAGCTACAGAAAGGCTATCCAAATCGCCAAATAACTTCTTCCAACTATCCGATTGCTTTAACATATTGGCGGTAAGGGTGCTTAACGCTTCTGCCTCCGACTTGTTTACTTGGTTAATCCGTTCTTGGTCGCCCGTCTTTTGAGCGGCAGCACGCAGCAAGGCGTATTCCTTTTGGATGTCATTTCTTTGTTCCTCAAAGGTTCTGTAAGAGGAAAGTATCTTTTGCTGTACTTCTTCCTGTAACTTTTCATCTTCTTCTGAAACAAACAAAGTGGCTTCCGCTTTTTCGTCAGCACCCACAAGCCCGGAACTTCCATTAGCCAGCTTCTCTTTTGCATCGGCTATGGCTTCCAACTTCTCGGCAAGTGTTTGGGCTTGCTGAATGGTCTTAGATACAGATTCCTTGAAAGAATCCATAGCGGACTTTGCCCCCGTGATTTCATTGTATTGCATATTAAGGGAAATAAGTTGGTTACTTTCTCCCTCTGTGAGTGTTCCGGCTTGTTGTTTATCCTTTAGAGCCTTGATTTCATTTTCCACATACTCCTTGTATGATTTACCGCCTTTTAAAAGCGTGGCAAATTGGGTATTGGCTACATCTTCGCCCATGTTACGCACCCAACGGAAATACAAGGCATATTGCTGTTTCTTGTACTCTATTTCACCGTCAAAGAGTTTGTTTTGGGCTTTGTCATATTTCTTGTTTTCAAGTGTTCGCCTTTCATCGAAGCCGTCCTTTTCAGACTTAGATAAGCCACCTTTTCCGGCATCCTTACGAGCTTTAGCCAAAGCCTTTTCCTCTTTGTCTATATTATCCAATGCCTCCTTGTGTTGGAGCGAAAGGGTGCGCTTGCGTTTTTCGTAGCCCTCTTCCAAGACTGCAATACGGTCAGCCTCCAATTTGCGGTCAGCTTCAAGTTGCCTTTCACGTAGTTGCTTGGCGGCACTATCCGCTTTATCCCCCGTGGTATGCTTGGGTAAACGGGCTTCCAACTTCTTTATTTGCGTATCATAACTCTTATAGTCAGAACTACCGATAATGGCAGCTTCACGCAATTCTTTAAGCTGCTTGATACGGTCTGATATTCCCTTTTCCGTGTTAAGGTTTGTATTCTTGGTGTTTACAGCACCATTCAATTTATCCAACAAGTCTTTCAGCTCTTTCAGTTGGGTATTATCGGCTTCCACCTTTACCTTTTTGGCATTGAGGGTATCAATACTTTTCTGAGTTTCACCTATTTTCTTATCCAGCTCGTTAAACGACATAGCCACATAGTCGGTACTCTCTGTTACAGAAGTCGTATCTTTTTTACCATAGCATTTTTCAAGTTGCCTACCTACCTTGCCTATGGTTTCATCTGCCTTTTTTGCTGATTGTGCGACACTTTCAAGATAAGTTTTTATATTTTCCTTGAAAGCATCCATTTCTTTACCTGTAGCCTCGGTGTACTTTTGTACGGCAGAAACAATGCTATCCAATGAGTTGTTGAACGCATCGGTATAGGCTTGACCTGTTAGCCCTTTCAATTGGTTTGCGGATTCTACCGCCATAGATTCTACCGCATCCCATACAGCCCCCGAAGCTCCACGAATAGAACTTGAAGCCACATCAACAACCTTATTCATCATAACGGTTACACCCTCCGGGGTGGTTTCCATAACTTCTTGAATTTCTTTGTAGGTTGCATCTTCGGCATTCTCTTTCAGCTTATCAAGTGCATCCGTTTGGCTTTGTACCAGTTCTTGCATAGCTTGTTCGGTATATTTAGCCTTGATTTTTTCGGCTGTAGTTTGCTGAATGGCTGTAGTCAATTCCTCATATTTAAGACGCTGTAAATCAAGTGTAGCGTTTTCATCAAGCAATGTCTTATTATATTGTTTACATACGGCATTGATTTTTTCAATCGTATTTTTATGTGTTTGAGTTCCTTTCTCCGTATTTTGCAATACGGCAAAAAGTAAATTCAAATCGTCAATCTCTTTTTTCGTGGTATCTTGAAATTCACCCGTTGCCGTGGTCGCTTCTTTTTGTTTGCCCGTAAAAAGAGTAATTACACTGACTAATGCACCTATCAATCCCATTACCCAGCCGATAGGATTGCTCATCATGGAAGCCCAAAGAGCTTTCACCGCTACCGTTGCTTTTGTCGTGATTGCAGTCAGTACGGAAGTTACAGCCCCTTGTGTTGTCTTTGCCGTAGTATCTGCCACGGAAGCGGCTGTGGATTGCTTGGTGGCTGTAGCTTCAAGTAGTTTTTTCTTTGCGTAAAAATCGGATTGGGTGGCTAAAGCCGTCTTTCGTGCGATAGCTGCGTTATCCTCCGCTGCCTCCATCTTCTTAGTGGCAATGGCTATCTTTTCAGCGTTCCCAGTCTGTTGTGCCCTGTACACTTCCAAATAGGCACGTTCTACAGCCGCCTTTGCCGCCAGTGCATCAGCCCGTGCCGATTCCATCTTTACGGCTGCTGCCTTGACATCGGTACGCATGGCATTTAAGGTAGCCGCACTGTTTTGTGTCTTAACGGCAACCTCATTTTCCAAAGCGGCACGATACACGGCACTTTTAGCCGACAAGTCTAACTTGCTTAGAGCTTGCTTTTGTTCAACGGTAAGAACACTCAGAGCCACCGCCTCATAATTGGCAGAAGAAGCCGTTAGATTCAAATTGGAAAGGTATTCTGCTTGTTGGATGGTAAGCATTTGTTGAATGGTGGCAATGCGTAACTGCTTTACCATGTTGGCGTGTTCCTCTACCGTCAGTTGCGCTTGCAATGCTGCGACATGGCTGTTTTGGGCTGCAACCATCGCTTTTGTCTGAGCTACCATCTGCCCAGTAGCAACGGCTTCCAACTTCATTAAGGAAATCTTAGCCTGCCTTGCCGTGTTATCCAAAAGAGCAACGCCCGTATATCCCTTTGTGGCTAATGTATTCAGTACAATAGCGGCTTTCACGCTTCCATAGCCTATAGCAACGGCTTTCAAAATACGCAAAATATCATCCAAATGCTCTGCCATATAGGTAGCACTTTCAATAGCTCCGGCAAAAACATCTTGGTTATCCGCACCCAACTTGTTTAACGATTGTTCCCACGCATCACCCATGTTGGAAATCATACCCGTTAGGGACTTGCTTTGTTCTTGCATGAGGTTGTAGTAAGTCCCGGCTTTACCCGTCATGTTTTGGAAAGCCTTTTCTACTTCCGCAAAGCCAACCTTACCCTCCGTTACAAGGTTGGAAACTTCATCTTTGGTTACGCCAAGCACTTTAGCCAGTTCCTCATAGATGGGAATACCACGCCCGGCAAACTGCCTAATATCCACGGTAAATGCCCTGCCTTGTGTCCGTAGCGTTCCATAGAGGTAGGCAATATCCTGTAGTGGCGCACCCACGCCCGAAGCCACGTTACCAAGCATTACCAGCTCATCCACCACATTATCCACGGTTGAGCCGTAAGCAAGCATCTGTTTGGCACTACTCGCAATGCCCGAAAGGTCAAACGGAGTTTTGGCGGCTGTATCAATAAGCCTATCCATCAAGCCCTTTGCTTGCGTACCACTTTTGAGCATGGTTGTAAAGGCAATTTCCAACTGTTGAAACTGCCCACGTGTTTGCACGATACTTTGAAGCAAAGTCCCCATACCCTGCCCAACGAGGTAGGAAACAATGTATTTCGCCCCATTTTGCGCAAAGCTCTGAATGGAGTTATCCATCACAGACGATTCCGATACGGCTGTGGATGAAACCTGTTTGATACTCCTTTCCATCGCTTGTGCCGACACGTTGAAATCATTTATATCAAGGGTGGCTTTGAACGCCAACGCTCCGTTTATATTATCCATTACATTATTCCTTTCAGATAATTCTTAATATCATCCTTTGTCTTTAGCTGTACAGGCGGCTTCCCACCATCTTTGTTTCCGTCCGTTTGCTCCGGCTCTTGTTCCACACGTGCCGCATCTGCCAGCATGATTTGTACGTTTAGCCAACTGATACCCCAAAGCAGATAATCGTAAGTCCAGCCAAAGGACTTGATAATTTCCCCACGATTACCCCACGGGCTATTTAGCCCGATTACTCTACTCGGTTTGCTTTGAGTTTCTTCGGATTGGTCGTTCCTATCTCCCGTATTGACCGAATAGAGGACGTAAAACCCCCGGGATTCATCATTTGGCTTATCACGTCTGCCAGCTTTTCAAGCCGGGTAGATGTAAGGTGTTCCATGAAAAACGCTTTCAAGGCTTTCACCTCTTTGTCTTTAGAGGGGTCAGCTACCACGGGATTGTTAAGCACGGCTACGGCTGCAATCTCAGCCATCAGAGGAATATACTTGAAAAGGCGTTTGCTTTCCTGTATGGGTTCGGCTTGTATCTTTTCCTCATCGTATTCTATATTCAGATACAACCGCCTCAAACAATCCATCGTACCCAAATAAAGAGGCTTCAAATGGAAGTGGCGCATATATACACGCTCCATAGTTTGCAAAGCGGCATTGGGTACTTCTGTTTCGGACACATCCCAGCCTTTGGGAATACGTTTGTCACGCCACATCTTTACATGGTTCGGAAAATGCTTATTCCACCAACGGATGAAGCGTGGCGGTTTTACCGGGTTAATTTTAAGCGGTACATTGAATTTCACTCCCATGTTCACAAGTGCCTGTATCGCCTTTTCTTCGATTTCCAAGCGTTCTTCACGGGTCAATTCACGTTCATTATTCAGTTGTTCCATTTGTCTTAAAAGTTAAAAAGCCCCCCATCCGGGGATAGGAGGCTATCGGTTCTCAGACTTTTTCAGTGTCATGCTACTGTTGGGTCGCTCATTTCCTCGCTTGCTTGCAAGTTTGATTGGAACTTGATAGTCATAGGCACAAGGCAGATACCCTTTGAAGAATAGGTAATCTCGAATGTCGGGATGATACGCACATTGGCACACCCGATAAACAAGCCCTCTTCCGGTTGAATCCATAACGCCCACTCCTTGTATTCCAATTTTCGTGGACGAATCCAAGTGCGCTTGCCCTTTTCTCCAGCAATAGTACCACCGAAATAACGTGCAAGCAATTCCAAATCCGGGTCCATCAAAGAAAGCTCCACATTTGTAGGTGTTTCACCCACCAACGTAATAACCTTGCTTGACGTTTCCGACTTATGTTCCGTGATTTCGGGAGAATCATCTTTCAAGTTGCAAGTGTCTTGATACACATCGCCCAAATCAAGCCATTGGTTGCCTTTTGCGGGCATACTTCCATCGGTCATGGCAGGGGCGATATAAATCTTTTTCAACCCCATTGTTGCTAAAATCGGCATAATCTTAATTTTTTATTAGTTGATACTCTTTTCTCTTACTGTAAGCTCCAAAGCAAGGGAAACAAAATGTTCGTTTTGGTCTTTCTCCTTAATCGGTGGGTTAAACCGCCCTATGTTCCAGTTATAGCCTTTCCCACTTTCATAATGGTTTTTCAACACCTCAACCACCTTTGCCCTTATCTCTATGAGCCTCTTAAAATGTGTCCTGTAAACGGCTTTCCCCTTGCCTTTGGCTATCACCTTATCCGGCACATGAATATTCACGTTTATCTGACCGTAGCGCACGGATGCTTCACCGTCTATCGTATGAGGGACAATTATCACATCCTCTTTGGTGTAGTCGTTACGCTCGTAATCAATCACACCCGAAATGAAGTTTTTCACCTCGCTTGCTTGAAGCATGGCGTAAACCTTTGTTGCTATTTCCTCAGTCGTTATCATGCTGCGTTCCCGAATAATTCGATTGCTTTCTTATTAGCTTTCATCACCAACTTGTTAATCTCGGCAGGAAGTTCGCTTTTGGCTTTCAGTTCGGCAGGTAGAATCACGTTGTACCCTTTGGCTTCCACGTAGGCGGCATAATTCATTCCGGCTACTATAATGAGGGAAAAAGTGTTTGGCAGCGTGGCGGCATACTTCATTGCAGCCTCCAACATGGCTTTCGCACCCTCTCCGGGCTGGTCTGACCCACCATAGTAAACGATTTCCTTATTCTGTACCACGGCATAGCCTATAGAGTTGGTTAAATTGCCCGTTTGGTCTTGGTAGTTGTGGCTATCCTTAGCATACTTAGCCAGCTTTTCGCCCATGTATTTTAACAAGGTTACGAAAGCCAATTCAAGTTGCTTTTGGAAAGCAGCCACGGGGTTTAAGATAGCCCCTTTGTCAAACATCGGCATTATCCCCATATCTCTATGTATTTAGGGTTTGTATCATCTATTCCCGAAATGGTGAACTCATCCACACCTCCACGCTCCAAAGTCACTTCCACACGTGCGCCTATACTCAAATCACCCTCAAAGTAGGATGGTAAAAACACATCAAAGGTGTATGAATACATTTGCCCGTCCGTTCCCAATCGTTGCTTGGCAGGTATGAATTTTTCCACTTGACACTCACAGCCTTTCACCCACACGGGCGAATCATCGTCCGTATAAAATCCCGTTTCTTCATCCCTCGTTGCTTCAATGGGCAAAGCGGTGTATCTGAAAGTTCCGTTATTCCGTGCCATATCACCACAAATTAGAGCCGTCCGTAATGGAAGAAACTTCGACAAAATCCGAAACGTCTAAACCGTTCTCGTTGCAAAGGTCTTTAATGCGCCTCTCCAACTTCTCCACGCTGTAACCTTGTGAGGACTTACCTAACGTGTCATTGGTAAGCACAATCATCCGCTTTAGCACCTTTATAGCGGCTATGGCTATCGTGCGTTGGTCTGTATCGGCATTGTACTCATTATCCCAGTCGCTTATCTTCACATCAGCAAGTGCCTTTTGCAAAGCAAGGCGGCTTGGGGTATAGGGTTCAAGCTCACCCACCAACGCATTGTATTTTGTCAAAGTTCCCATCACTACTATTTTTCAAGGGCTTCTTTCAAAGCCGTTACACTCTCATCTGAAAGGGCTTCAATCGCTTTGGTTACACCCTTAACCCCGGCATTTTTGGCAACGGGGGCATTGATGGATTCCAAAGCATCCTTTACCACATTCAAATCATATTCATTGTCTTGGAAAGTGACCTTTTCAGCCTGTTTACTTTCCAAAGACTTAATCACACAAATGCCCCTTGCAACCAAATCATTAACTCGGTTAAGCTCATCGGTATGCAAGGTTTCACCTACCTTGTAGATTTTGCCTTTGTCGTTTTTGTCTATAAACGCTTTCTTTACTGCCAGTTCCATAAGCAAAAGATTTAGCCTACTTCAAGAGCTGTTGCACTCTCAAATTCGGATTTAGTCCAATAGGTACGTGCCACACCATTTGCATCGGCTGGTACTTCCTTTTCCTCAAAGCCACGCACCTGTAAACAGATGATAGCACCAATTTCAGTGATAAGAGGCAACAAACGTCCAGAGCCTTGTGTATATTCGGCTGCAACTTGACCAGTGGATTCCCCGGTACGCCACTTGGCGATACGAATACCACCGCCAGCGTTCATGTAGTCCACGTTTTCTTCCTCTATCAACTCGCTATCTTCAATGGCGGGCTGAATTTCACCGATAACCCCGGCAGGCTTGATACAGATAAAGTTGTGATTCCACGGTTCAAGCGATTTACGCTTACCGTCCATATCCATACCCATTTTACGGGTAATCACCGTTACAGGGGGGATTTCATTACCAGCAAGCAAATCTGCCATCTGAGCCGTTGTTACGGTCTGAGCCTTTTTATCGTTACCATGTACCAACAAACGGGTCGTTTCGTCCATACGCAACCAAAAATAGAGGTCTTGGCTCATAAGGATTTCGCCCGGCTCAATGCCACGGTTACGCAGGTCACTACAGATAGCCGACAACATCAAAACGGGGGACAACTTGCCAGCTTTGGTATTGGCAGAGTTCCACAAGAAAGCTGATACCAGCTTGTTTGTTTCCGGCATTTGATAATCCACCTCGTACTTACGTCCACCCGGATTGTTGATTTCCGGCACGAACTGAGCCACACCCCAATTAGAGAATGCCATCAGAGCGATAAAGTCCATCACGTCCTTACAGCCCAAATAAGCATCTTTCATGTCGTGGGTAAGGAGCTTTTCAATTTGCTTCACCTTAGCGGATTCACTCAAACGGGGATTTTCGTAAACCTCCATCAGTTTACGGTAATCACGTGCGTACATGGGGAACTTGTGACCCACACGGGGGATTTCCTTAGTCCACACATCGAAGCCGTCAGAACGCCTCATAGGTGTAGGTGATTCATCACCAATCAATGTAGCCATGATACGCAAGTTGTACTTACCTACAAGTGCCTCGGCAGTCAATGACATTTGGGGCGTGTTGGTAGTAAACCAGCTATCACAGTACATCTTCTGAAAAAGGGTTGTTTCACGTTCGGAAGCCTTATCAAAAGTCTTTTTCCACGTTGCCAAAAAGTCAAGCGGTTTGCCGTCCTTGTGAAGCCCTTTGAATGTTGAAAAAATAGATTTCATGTCGTTACGCTAATTTTAGTTAGTGTGATTTCGTTAATTTCACGTGGGGATTCCCTTTCAAGTAATCGCCCGTAGTGTCCTTTTGCCCGGCAGGGATAGGCGGCACACGTCTTTCGTACATTGCGTATTGCATGGTGTCGGCAGAAACATCTACAGAGGTTTCAAACTCGCCTACTTCCACATCGGCAATCAGTACGGAGTTGGAAGTGCCACGCTCCTTTGATTTTGCGGCAGTTTGTCCGTCCGAAACAACCTCTACCAATACATCATCCTTTACAAGCCCGGCAATGGCTTTGGAGAGAGTGACAATGTAATTGTTTCCGTTTCGCTCAATCTTTTCGATTGTGGGAACATCGGCAATGGCTGTAGCGGCTGTGCCGTCTTTCAGCACCAAATCACCAACGGTAAAGCAAGGCTCGTAGAACTCATCCACGTACAGGCTTACTTTCTTGGTGTTTTCCGCATCCACTTCCACCACTTTTGCAGTCTTGATGACTTGCACCGTCCTTTTCACCTCATCCTTGATAGCAAGCGTTCCGGCAGGCACGGTATCGCCAACAGCGAAATGTTGGTTTTCCACGTCCAGATTGAAGCCGCCTTGCACGATAGAGGGCGAACCCGTGAAAATGGGTCGCATCCCGGTAAATGAAGCAGTCTTTCTTTTCATTTCATCTTTTATTTTACGGTTATTGATTCCAGCAAGCTATCAGCAGCTTCATCAATTTGCTTTTCACTTGCCGCCTTAGAACCCCCTGAGTGTTCATCATCAAGCCCATTTGTAATAAGCTCCTGTTTGTAAGCGGAAACGGCATCCTCAATATCTTCATCATCGGAGATTGATTTTGCCAAACGGTCACGGAGATAAGCCGGGATTTTGTGCTTTTCCATAGCCTTAACTACTTCCTTCGCACGGGCTTCTTTGCTTTCTTTGGCTTCGTAGTTAGCAATCTTTTCCTCCATTTCCTTTAACCTCTTTTCAGTCGCTTCGTCCAAAGCCACCTTGCCCTTACGTTTAGATTCTTCTTCCTTACGCTTTCTTTCTTCCTCTTCCTCATCCTCGGTTTGGGTTGGTTTCTTTTTGTTTGCCCATCGGGTTGCTTCACCTTGACTTTCCTTAGCCACTTCCGCAATCAGATTTGCCGTACTTTCTATTGCCTCATCATCGGTAGAATCATCCTCAATGCTGCCACCCATTTTTTCGGTTATCGCTTTAAGGTACTTCTCCGAAAGACCAGTGTCTTTACACAAGCCTTTGACTTTCTCAAAGAGTTTCTTATTCATTGTTGCTTTTGTTATTTAGTAAGTTGAACTTCTACAGAGCAAAGATATGAAATAAAATCATATATGCGTTCTATAAACACACATATTTTACTCGGTAAATTACTTGCCTATTAGCATCTTACGCTTAAAAACAAGACGTAAAAGCGATTTTTCATTTACTATATTCAATATAACAAATATGTGTTTGATTAACACAATAGGAATAATATTTTTCACTCAACAAAAATATATCCTCAAAAAAGCACAAAATATATCCTGTTTTGCAGTAAATATATCCATTCGAGCATTTTCACCCATCTTAAATAAAGGAAATTACCACTAAAAGACTATCAAAACCAACTATCACATAGGTATTTTGAAAATATATCCAAAAATATATCCAAAAATATATCCAAATACTTTGTTGTATTAAATATATAGCCTATATTTGCATCGTAATAAGATTGATAACGTTTAAAATATATGTGATATGGATGTGAATTATATTCTAATAAAAGGAAACAAGCATTTTAAGTGCCACAGTTTAGCAGAAATGGCTATCTATTTTAGCTTGTCCGTAACCAGCAATGGAAGCGTAATCTGTGATGGCTACCATGATACAATGTCTTATTCTAAAGAGTGGAGCCACGAAGATATTATTACCGATTTCATACGCAACAGAGTAGAGAAAGTAGTACCTGATGTTGAAATATACAAAGTACAAAAATAATAATGCAACACTAAATTTTCAGATTATGGCAACTAAGAGTATTGATAAAAAGAAAACATTGGAATATGCGGTAGCATTTTACTTCTATGATTCGGGATGTGTAAACTTTATGATGGGTAATATCATGTACCAGCATATCAAAACCATTTATGACGAAAGGGCAGACGGCAGAGGGCAAAACACATTAGAGGTAGTTTACAACTACAAAAAAATGAAATATGAAGTGCTGTGCCTCACAGACAGCAAATTAGCTCAAAAAGAAATATCAATACTATAATACATATTGCCATGACACAGAAAGAATTTGAAGAAAGAACCGGGTTGAAGCTAACAGCGGACAACTATATAGAGGTTGAAACTTGCTACATGAATACAGACCTTGATAAAGATGCGTTTTGCAAGTTGTGGATGAAAAACCCGGCAGCTCTGAAAGAAATAGAGCAAAAAACGGTGTTAGTTCGTGAACTTTACGAAGAACGCAAATGTCTTGCAAACTTTCTTATAGAACAAGCCGAAAAGTGGAGTGCATCAGATTTAAGAGAAAAAGCAATAGCTATGATTGGAGAAAGAGAGTATCTCAGAAGAAAAATAGCCAAAGGGTACAACCTTTGGAAATTAGACAAAGAACTATTAGACGAAATTTTAAGAAAGTAATAACCAGTAGGGTAGCAATCCCCTACACAATGCAACACCGTATGAAAAAATATTATTTGCAAGGCAAAGAGATTAGCGAAAAACAAGCTAAAGCCATTGAAGCCAAAAATCAGAAGTACATAAGCAGCAATGATTTTACACTTTGGGCAAAGTGCCAATTTGTAACAGTAGTAACCAAGTAAATTTCAAAATTATGAATGAATACACTTATATCATTTTCGACCATAACGGCAGACGTTTGGGAAAGATTGAGTTTGGAGTGCGCAACAGCGTTCCATCCGCAAAAGAAATAAAAGAAGCCATTAAAGATGGTTTCCCAAATGGTGCGACTTATAAATTAATCGTTCCAATAAGCGTGTGTATCAACCAATAAAATTTTAGGATATGGGAATATTGAAAGATGCAATTTTAGCGGCAATACAGCAGGAACACCCGGATGCTCATTGGGTGGGAAACGAAAAACCCCACATGATAGAATCTACAGCGCAAGCAAAATACAATGACGTTAGACGTGTTGAACGCAATTATACTAAAGGCGTTCACAAGGCAAGAAAGGAGGCTCACAATGGCAATAGTAACAGTACAAGACATTTATAGATGTGATTCATGCAAGGCAGCATCAGACGAATTAGGAAGAGGATGTAAGCATGGTATGCTCTTCCCTCTAATGCTTATAATGGGAAACTTTACTGAGTGTATGAACTATGAGTTTGATGCCGAAAAGGTAAAACTTCAACTAAAACGAAAGGAGGCAAAATAAGATGGCAACACTGATAAAGACAGACGGAAGTAAATTGGAAATCCAACCTCAAAACGGGCTGGGCTTCCAACTGGATGAACTGCAAAAGTTCGTAGATGGTTACATTGATATTATAAACCTACACAATGGGGATATTCTCGTAATCAATGATAATGGGAAAGACGTTTTAGATTCCAACGAAACAGCCACGGAAATAGCGCATAAACACAATGCTATTTTTGGTTGGGATTATATTTGTGGCGATGTCGTTATGTGTAAAGATGAGGAGGTGCAATAATGGAAATTCATAAATTCCCTTATAACTGGAAGCTGGCAGAAGCCAATTTCACTAAAGACAAAGGCAAAGTGTTTTCTTGTTTTGCGTGTGGTGGCGGTTCAACTATGGGCTACAAGTTGGCAGGGTTTGATGTGATAGGTTGCAATGAAATAGACCCTAAAGTGAATCAGGTGTATGTAACCAACCATGCACCACGGTTCAATTTTTTAGGGGATATAAGAGAATTGAGAGAGAGAGAGCTACCGCCCGAACTTTATAACTTGGATATTTTGGACGGCTCACCCCCATGTTCCACTTTCTCCTTATCCGGCAACCGTGAAAAGGATTGGGGCAAAGAAAAGGTGTTCAGAGAGGGGCAAACGGCACAAGTTCTTGATACACTTTTCTTCGACTTCATTGCTTTGGCAAAAGCACTGCAACCAAAGGTTGTGATAGCGGAAAATGTGAAAGGCTTGCTTATGGGTAATGCCATAGATTATGTAAGGCGCATTTACAAGGACTTTGAAGATGCTGGGTATTATTGCCAACACTTCTTACTTGATGCTTCTAAAATGGGAGTACCACAAATGCGAAACCGGGTGTTCTTTGTATGTATTAGGCATGATTTGGGCGTGAATTTCTTGAAAGTGTCTGACCTCTTCAATGTTGAGCCGCATATTAGCATGGACTTCAACGAGCCGGGGATTTGCTACGGAGAATTTGCGGATTACATGGGCAAACCATACGGCAAGCGCATGAAAGAAATGTTTGATAATAGAACACATGGGGATATTGATATGTCAAATGCTTATCGGAAGCTGACAGGCAAAAGAGGATTTTTCAATCAATGTTATTTGTATGAGGATGAAATTTGCAACACGCTTACGGCTCATGCAGACAGCACGATTCCTTTTAATAAGCCTGTGTATTTATCAAAATCTGAGGTGTGCAACGCTTCTACTTTCCCGCAAGACTACGATTTTTGCGGCTTTTCACCGCACTACATTTGCGGTATGAGTGTACCGCCTGTTATGATGGCGCAAGTGGCTACACGAGTTTACGAACAATGGCTATCAAAGTTATAAATAAAGTAGAAAGGAACTAAAATGGCTAAATTTATTAAATGTGAAGAACATGGATGGAAAGGCGTATATCTTTTCCAATGTCCCGGATGTGGTTGTGCCCATTATGTAAATACTATTAAAGGAGAAATGGGGAATCCATGCTGGCATTTCAACGGAGATGTAGATAACCCAACGGTTTCCCCGTCAATACTTGTACGGTATCCTACTGCTGAAAAAATGAATATATGCCATTCATTTGTACGTAATGGTAAGATTGAATTTCTATCCGATTGCACGCATGAGTTGGCGGGTAAAACGGTAGAGTTGGAAAATTGGTAAACTAATAATAAATCAGATATGAGTAAAGAAGAAGCTATACAAGCAATGAAAGAGGGTAAGAAGGTTACGCACCGTTTCTTTTCCTCTGACGAATGGATGACTATTGAAAATGGATTTCTTCTTTTAGAAGATGGCGTACGTATCTCTTTGGAAGATTTTTTTAATTTTCGCAGTGATAGTCTTTGGAATGATGGATATGAATTGTATACCCCCTCATAATAAATCAGAAAGGAATTGAAGAATGAGGTACGCACTTAGGAAGCAAGCTAAAATAGCCTCTGTGTATAGTGAGGATTATTTAAACAAGCATATCATCAAAAGTCTTGATTCATATTTTGGTAATACCAGCGATGAGCACATAACAGATGATATTTCACAAGAGGGATATGTAACCAGTACCGGAGAAGATTATCCAATTCTAAAGGTTAATGACCTTTCTGATGATAATGCTATGTTGGAGTTTGCCGTTATAGGTTTGGAATGCGATATATTAAAATTGTCTTTTTTAGGACGAATAAAAGGATAAACACAATGGAGATAGACCGCATTAACCTTGTATAATAAAATAAACTCGGTAAACATTTGTTTTATTAAATATAATATAGTAATTTTGCGTTTATAGAACACATATAGCAATGAAACAGCAAAGAAAAGTTATTCATGTAGAATTGAAAGAGCCATACAAGGGTAAACGTCACTACTACTTTGGAAGCATTACGGCTATATATGAGCTATTGCCAACCGAAGTAGTAGGGGTGTCTAAAGAATCTCTTTGGAATGTTTTAAGGAATGGTGAACACATGGGAAGAAAGGCGATTGTTAGGTATGGCACACTTCATACTAAGCAATCAAACAGAGGCAAAAGAAAGGAGGCTAACAATGGATGAATGTATTACGAAAGAAATGACAAAATCCCTTTTGAAAGCATTTGAGGGCATGAATGAATCTTTAGAAGATTTTCAAAAGGCTTGTGCATCTACAATAGAATCTACAGAAAAGCATATTGTATCGGCTCTTTTTTTAAGAGAATCTGCAATGCTCATTAAACTGGCAGAATCTTCATTTGTTACACGATGGTACTACAAACATAAGTACCGTGAAGCTAAATATCATAGAATTAAAGCAGAGCGTTTTTTCAATCAAAATTTCAAGTAATATGTTAGGAGCAATTATAGGCGATATTGTAGGCTCACGCTTTGAGTTCAACAATACAGATAACTACAACTTTGAACTATTCACAAAGGATAGCACGTTTACAGACGATACAATTTGTACTATAGCGGTAGCGGATGCAATCAATACGGGCGTAAGCTACAAAGAAAAGTTTCTCCAATGGTGTAGGGCATACCCCAATCCGAAAGGGGCATACGGTGGCAGCTTTGCCCGCTGGATAGCCTCAGACAACCCACAACCATATAACAGCTTCGGCAATGGCTCTGCAATGCGTGTTTCCCCGGTTGCATGGGCTTATGACAACTTAGATAAGGTTTTGATGGAGGCAGAGAAAACGGCTATAGTAACCCATAATCACCCGGAGGGAGTTAAAGGAGCTGTAGCAGTCGCACACGCCATTTATTATTTGAGGACAACCCACAATCAGAAAGTATATGAGAATATAATGCAATCGTACTATCCTCAATTCATGGTAAACGATTATTATGCTGGAATATTTGATGAAACGTGTCAAGGCACTGTGCCGCTTTGTTTGAAAATTATTCGTGTAAGCACCTCTTTTGAGGATGCAATCAGACGGGCAATTTCATGGGGTGGTGATAGCGACACGATAGGGGCAATAGTAGGCTCAATGGCAGAAGCACTTTGGGGCATACCAGATAGTTTCATTTGGAATGCTCTAAGAATACTTCCTGATGATATGCGTAATGTTATTGGATGCTTCTATAACACTAAAATCGAAGTAATTTAAACAAGTTGTTATGACAAAAACAAAAAACAACTCATTAACTCACCTTTGCATCTATTACAAAGGAGAGAAAGAATGCCCTTTCAGAGAAGCCGACAAACAAATGTTTTGGCTTGGTGAAAAATGGTGGACTGAGCAAACCGAACTTGCAAGCGATGCCGGGTGTGAACGTATTGCCCCCATCCTAAAAGAGTACACAAATGCCGGGCTATCCAACTTTGAAATGTACGATGGTGTGCCTATCACACTGAAAGCGGTACTTTTCAATAGATACTGCAAGTATGCCGAAAGGACGGATATAGAGGGCTTCAAAGACCTGTATCAATCCACCTATATCAAAGGCTAAACAAAAAGCAAAGGCGCATCAGTAACGGTGCGCCTTTATTGTGTCAATACTTGCAATAGAATCCCATCGAAGTAGTAACCATTTCCTTTATCTCTTTTGGGCTTTGTTCCAAAACTTCCATATCTATATACCATTTACCATTTGTATATTCAGCTTTGGTTATTCTGAATTTAGTGCCACGCTGTAGGATGATTTCATTTTCCCCCGTTGTTGTAGGCTTAGAAGTTCCGTTCCACTTCTTACCCGGACAATAGTCCCCATTGTCATGGCTTGAACCAAATGCAGAAAAAGGCTCTGCGTAGGTCATTTGTGTACCTTTCGGACAATAGATATTCAGACAAACGGGCTTACTTCCAAAGTTCGTATTCCGGCAATTACCACACGACATAAAGGAATCATCCGTACCAACCTTGCCAACAAGCTTAGACGGGTCAGATATATAAGCATCCAAATCAGACAGCCCAAACCGATAGTTTACAAAAGCACTGATTTCGTCACGCTTTACCCAAACATCATCTTTAAGTGTGCTTCGGGCTATATATTGGGTCATATCGGCAATATGCTTTTCAGCTTCGGACAATCTACTACCATAGTAGTGATAATATCCCTTAATAGCACGCAAAGGCTCTGTTATATAACTACTACCAGCCGTATATTGATACATAGCCGCCTTTTCATTGGTGCTTGCAAGTTTCCACATATCCACGGCATTATCAAAGAAATAATCGTTTGCATCTGAACTATGAATAAACCATTTTGCCTCATCCTTTCTTTCCTGCGTAAAATCGGAATCCTTAAACTTAACCTCCTTTACTTTTGATTTACGCTTGGCAGCGGCTTTTTCAATGCTTTCTTTCCTTACATTGAGTTCCGTAATGGTTTGTTGTGCCATTGCTTTATCATTGCCGTTGATTGCATTTTCAAGCTGTGCAATGAGCGATTGGTAAGGCTTGGACTTGGTAGAGAACTTAGATAGGTCGGCATAGTTATCCTTGATGGCTTTCCAATCTATCTTATCTTGAACAATGCCAATCTGTTTAACATAGGCTTGTTGTGACACCTGCCACGTTGGGTACTTCTGTTGTACATTGTGATAGTTACCACCTAAGAAGTCGTATGCTTCAAAATTCAGTTTCTTTAATTGTTGTTCCAAAGAAAGGCTATCCCATTGTGCCAGCTTATCAGCAACCGCCTTGTTTACGGCTTTTGCATCGGCTAAAGAGAACTTTTTAGCCACCTCCATAGGGCTATCTATGTAACCCAGTGAATAAATATCCTTGCCTATAACTTTCAGTTTACGGGCTTCCAACATGATAGCGGACAAATCAGGGTGTTTTAGAGCCTCAGCTAAAGCCGTAGTATCAACGTCAGAAATACCACCCATAACACGGAGCATATTATTACCATAGTGATAGGTCGCTTTTCTCACATTCCACCGTTGCCGGATGGCATTTGCTTCCGCTTCCGTCCGGGCTTCGTGCCGGGCTTTCGCTATCTCTTTTGCAGTCGGTGGATAGATAACCTTTTCATTGTCCCGTAGGAAGTAGGGCAAAGTCCCTTTCTCCGTTGCATCCTTGATGCGTTGCTCATTGTCTTGCATCCACCCGGTAAATTGAGATGGCAGCTCTTTTACCTTTTCCTCACATTCCACCGTTGCCGGATTATCCCCGTCCAAAATCTTATCCAGCATTTCGTCCAATTCTTCTTGTTTTGCCAGTACGGGTACTTGATAGCAACGGCAATTCGGGTGCCACCCTTTCCAACAGAATGTTTTAGGGTACACACCTTTCAAATCATCGCAAATGTCAGATACGGGATGATTGTTGGATAACTTGATTTCAATGCCTACCACAAAGTCGAGTTGCGCCCAACGCTCAAAATCGGCTGTACGATACGCAATGTTGGTTTCAGTCCGTGCAAGCCTTTGGGCGTTACGTGCGGATGAACGGTACACGCCCCGCCCCGGATGAAAATGTTTCGGGCTATCATCCACCCATTTGTAGGAGTTGGCTTCTTTGTCCCAAACCCTGCGTTTCCACTTTCTACCATAGATAGGTTGCCCGTTCTCATCTTCCCCTACCTTGATACGGAAACGCCTGTAAAACTTATCGGGGTCTTGTAGATACTTCTTTATCTGAGCCGCCAAACGATTAGCCGGAACACCCTCACCAATCGCCAAATCCAAAGTATTTTCCAGCTCATCACGGAACATACCCGTATATCGCCAAACCTTTTGAGAGAGATTCAAACCACCGTCACCACTCTTACGGGCAAAGAAAGCATCCATAGCCTCTTTGTTGCGCTTGAAGAAACGGGCAAAGTGATTATCTTTTATTGATTGTTCACCGAACACACTTTTAACCAAAGCATCGTTATTCTCGTTAGATGCAAGCCATTCCTTTTCTACACCGCCCCGGATAATTTGGTAAACACGGCTGTACATATCCCTAAGAATGGGCGTAACTTCCTCACTATACCCATAGTCGGCAAAAGAGAAAGGCTTCCCATCCTCCAACTCCGTACCCTTTACCAAGTTAATTATTCGCTCAAATACTTGTTGGTAGATGATACGGACATTGGCAGCGTAACCCTCCGTTCTCTTGAAAAGCTCCGCTTGCATCTTCTTATAGTCTATGTACTTCTTCTTTGCCATGCCACTACTTTAGTTTAAAGTTGGTGCAATAGTCCTTATCTAAAAACTTGCTGTATTTATGGAAAGGGCATTTGCATAAGAACGGCTCACCTTTCCAGTTCAATTCGTGGAAGTCGAAAGCGTGTTTGCAGTCCCTACAATGGTAGTTCTGCGTTGATGTCTGTTTCTTCTTTGCCATAGTCGCTATCATCTAAGAAACTGTATAACAAATCTTTTTTAGTATTGAAGCAATTACATTCATTATGCTTACAAATTGGGTCTTTATCACCAAAACTTCTATATTCACTTCTTTGCACCTCTACATATATAATTTTGGTATAATACTCCCCCGAAAGGGAACAAGTACCTACAGGTACATCACCTATTACCTCCACTTCAATATTGCTAATTTGGATTTTCTCCGGCTTATTATTGCGCATAATCCAAACCTTATCGCCAACATTGTATTTTGTCTTTATTTCCATTATTCAGCCCCTCCGAAAACGTCCATTTTGTTTAACTCCATTTGTTGCTCCATCCGTTCCGCTTCTTCTTGTTTTAGCCGCTCTATTTCTTGTTTCGCATCTTTTACAAGGTAGGACAATTCTACATAGGTTTCACGGCTCAATGCCCCATCATTGTATTGCTTAGATAGGTCGGCAAGCAATTCGCTCACATCTTCCCCGAAAGGCTCTTGGAACTCATGCCTTAACAGCAAGGCATCATATTCAGCCTTATGCCGATAGTCAAGCACATTACCTAAAATAGCTATCATAAGATTAGCGTGGCGTTTCATATAATCATCGTGCTTTTCCTTGTGGCGTTCTGCCTTGATAACGGCAAGCAACATCACTTTGCGTATAGCCTTTGCCGAAAGGTTGCCTAATGATTTCATATTGTCAAAATCAATGTTGGGCGTGAAAGACTTTGAAAGAATGTGTTTATCCAATCTTTCAAACTCATTCTTTTTGCTTTCGCTCGCCTCATTCCATGTAAGGTAGCGTACATCACCGCCATTTTTGAGAATAAACAGTTTGGCTTCTTCTTCCGACTTTGGCAAGCTATTGAGGATTTCAGAAGTAGCCACCATTGCCGGGTTAGAAAAGCGGTCATTAGTATCTGCATCGGTGCTTTCCATTATTTCAGAGCGTTCAATCATGGGTTGCACCTCCTTATGTTCGGGCGTTTGCTCAAATATCAGCACGGGAATTTTCCCTATTGGATTATCCTTTATCTCAACCTCCCAACCCATTTTGCCACGTTTGGCACGATATACAGTCTCTTTAGTGTATATATCCACATGGTAAACGGTATTGTTGCCTGCCTCTGTCAGATAGTAACCCCACGCAAAAGCGGTAATCCGTTTGTATTGGTCACGAATGGTATAAATATCATCGTTGTTTTCCCGGCTCAACACATTCAGCAAAAGGGATGGTTTATTATCACTATCCCGGTACACATGGTAAAGAATGGCAGAAATGCCCTCCGCACCAGCCAAACGTTTAGCCTCTCTAACTTTGGCATTGAAATGTATTTCATTCAGCCAATCTTTGTAGTTCTGAAAAGCATAATCCGTACCCGTTGAAAGCTGTTGCCATTTTACGGGTCTGCCATAGAGAAACACCAAAGAAATTTCATTGATGAATTGAGGGTAAGGAATGGGGATTTTCCACCGTTTACTCCAACGTAGAAAGTTGCCTTTCTTATCGTAAACGGCTCTATCCTTACGCTCCATCACTTTGTGAGTGTCAATCTTATACTCACGTAAATTATTGGCGGCTTCTTCCGCATGGGCTTTCATCATGGAAAGAGCACGGGTCACATCCTTAGCCGTCAAAAGGTCGGCAAAGTTTTGTTGGTAGCCAATAGCCGCCTTTACCTCGTTAGAAATAATGTTTAATAATCCCATTTTGCTTTATTGTTTTTAAGCGGTTATACCTAATCTGCGTTCTATATCATCGGGTATATCATACTCGTTATAGTCAAACCATGCTCGCATCAGAAACATATCCCTCCAGTCCGGGGAACAACCAATATCCATCTTGATTTCTTCTTTGGGTTTCAATTTTAGTTTCCCGTCCGAATCAGCTTTCCATGTTTGCAGTTGTTCCAGTTCCCTTATGATTTCTTCCTTATCGGCAGTGCTTATCAAATCCTCATCTATCCCCACTTCCGTAGCGTTTATGTGGTCTGCCAGCTTGTAGCCGCATTGGGTCTGTAGGTTTTGGTAGTTTTCACCATTGAAAGGGGTAGAGTTGTTCACGAATCCCTGAATGTCGCAATTATCCACCACTCCACCGCCTACACCGTCCTCATCAACGATACATTTATGGTTGGGTATTCTATACTTCTTTTGCTTGTTGATTATCCACGTCTGAATATCGGTAGTCTTAGACACGGGAAAACATTGTAGCTCTATGATATGCCAACCGTCCCAAACGGCAAGACGGGCATAGTCAGCTCCGAAGCGTGCAATATCACCTGTAATATAGTTTGTACCTGTCTTGATTGAAATCTTATTCCCGAATATCTCACAGATTGCATCATGTGAACAAAGGGCGTTGGGGTTATCGTCATATTCCCAATTACCTTTCAAAAGACGTTCACGCTTTACTTTATCCTTTGTGGTTTTCAAGCCCTCTATATAATCGGGGTCTATGAATGGATTTTCTTGTACAAGGCAAGCAAGGTAGTACATATATTCGGGCAATTCCCCTTTCTTATCCGGCTTGTAGAATGTATCATACATCCAATTCTTTTTAGGGTTGCACGTAATGAATAACTTTCGCCTCAACCCCAGTTCATTGTTAAGGTGTCGCCCGATACGTGTTTTCAATGTATCATAAGCTCCAAAATTCACCTCGCCACCCTCTTCAATCCAGCCGCCTGTATATTCGATTGAGCCGTAACGCTCATACAGAGGGTCGCCCGGCTTATATTGCAAGTCCAACAAGTCAATGCGTGAACCGTTGAAAAATTCGATATAATTGTATTGCCCGTTATACTTGTACAAGGTATCATCAACCCCGTATTGATTGCAAACCTTGTAAAATGTGATAAGTGTAGATTGTGTGATACGCTTTAACTCGGCACGTCCGATAAACCACTTTGAACCGGGATAACAGAGGCACATAAACAGAAGCCACACCGCACCCGTCCATGATTTTGCACCCCCGGCAGCACCTCCGTACAAAAGTTCAACGTGTTCATTGTCGGTAAGTATCTTCAAAGCGTGTTCTTGCTTCTCATGCTTCAAACCATCCTTTACGGTGATGAAGTCGAAACAACCACGCTTGAAAAGCTCAATCTTCACTGCAAGTGCCATCGGCACGTCTGTAACCTTACTTCGTGCCATTGCCTGCCTTTATTTTTTCCAGCAAGGAATTGTATTGTAGCAACTCATCCGTAGTAAGAGCCGACAAATCCATGCTATTGTTGGTTACTTGTGCGTTTACTTCGCTCTCTATCTGTTGGGTGGGTTTACCGAAAACCCTATCAAACAGACTATCTACCGTATAAGTCCTACCATAGCGAATATCTGCGTTAATGGCAGACACCACATTTAGCACCCACACGGGCGTTTTCTTGTTGGGCGTTCCGTCTTTGTTCTTAACCAACCCCTCCAAAGTTTCGGGCGTACTTTCCATCAAGAAACGGATAACCTTATAGTAGTCCTCTTTGCTCATTTCCGGAGCTACCTTTTTGCCCGTAATATCTTTGATGTATTTATACACGGACGGCTTCCTACCCGAATTTTGGGGTTGGTTATCAGATGAAAATCTATTCCCTATTTTATTTCCTTTCTCAAAAAGTGCCATCCGTTGATTTATCGTTGGTTTATGTGTTCTATAAACACACTTGCAAAGTAAAGAAAATCGGATAGCGTGATACCGTCCGATTCCCTTTACCCGGTTAATTATTCTATGATACTCTCTTGTGCCTTGTACTTATCCCAAAACCAAAGGATGGTATCACCGCCCTTTTCGTCTATCATTTCATCGTAGGCATCCAATTCCTCCAAAAGGGCGTTTGCCTTGTCAATTACCGAAGTGAGATGCTTTTGCTGATAATCATCAGCATTCCAAACCTCGATTTCACCATTTAATTGCTGCTTGATTACCTTAATCTCATCAGCGGTTAATTCTATCTTCTCCATGTTGCATTGAATTAATTTAAGCAAAAATACCTCTATAGTTTGTATTTCTTGCAGATTTCCTTTACTTTCTTGGTATATTTATCACTTTTACCATGTATCGCTTTAGTAACGGTTTCAGCCCAGAACTCCGACACATTGGTTTCCGCATACTTTCCATACCCGGATTTCTTATTGTCTTTCTTCCAAGACTTAAATAATTTATTCACTTCCTTTCCAGCCGCTTTTTGGTTTGCCCCTGTCATATTTGCATTCCATGTAGCGTGCGCCAGCTCATGCGTTACGGTATGGGCTACCGCTTTGTTGGTTTTCGTACTCCACCCACTCGCATAGCCTCTCTTGTGTGAGGCTTCCACAGCTTTTTTCGTTTGCATGAAATGCTTTTTGTTAAGGTAAACACCCTCTGACTTCCCATTAGCCGTAACGTGTACGCCATAAGTGCCAGCCGATAGTTCTGCCAACTTTACATTCTTTTGCCTTACACCAAGTACGGAATGATAGCGTGAAATAGCTTCTTTGGTTGCCTTATACAGAGCCGGGTCTTTCATGTTTACCAAAGGCTCAGGCTTACCAACAGAGCCTTTATATGTTGCATCACCCGGTTGCAGTCCTCCACGTGTTCCACTTGAATTTCGTCCCATAATACTTTACTTCTTTTTTGCGTTAATAAAATCTGTGACGTACAACAGCCCATGTTCACGGCAGAACTTCTGAATTTCCGTACCCCCACCATAAACGATAAGGTTTGGTTTTTCAAGCCCGCTTATTTCTTGGGCTACTTGCAAATCAGATTTAAGGCTTTCCATCCAACCGTCCAGCCCACGGGTAAAGAAAGCATTATATCCTTTGGGAATACCCATTTTGTTGTACTCAATAAACTTGTGAGAAACATTCAAGTCAGCATAAACTTTGATTCCGCATTCCTGGAAGTAACGAGAAAGCCAACGTTTCTTGTAAATAAGCTGAATGCCCCACGCTACAGGCGTTTGGTCGTGGCAACTACAATTCGGCTCTACCACCGCCTTGCATCCGCTTGTGAGTAAATTTATCGGGTCTTTGAAAAGAGCCTCAAAGCGATAATCGTCCACATAGAAATGATATGTCGCCACATCTTTACGCAAACGGCTGTTAGCACCCCACGGAGATAAAGGCAATTCTACCTTTCCAGCTTGCATATCCAATAAGAGATTGGGAATTTCAAAGACGTTATCGCTTTCATAAAGAACGTCCTTAAACATGGAACGGTAGAAAGATTCCTTTTCGGCTTCTTCCTCGCTTTGTTCCTCATCGTCCATTTCTTCCTCTGCGCTTTGGTCGGCTTCCGTTTCCTCTGCCTCTTTAGCCGCTTTCTTCTTACCCTTTCCGGGCTTCTCATCATCGGATGGAAAATCAAGCCCAATAAAGCCGAAATCTACATCTTTCCAAAACTCATCCATTTGTAAGGCATTGTAAGCCCAATCGCCATTGTTGATATTATCCCTCAGAATAATATCCTTTTCCTCATCCGGGGTCAGTTCCGAATAAAGAATAACGGGCACATCGGCAAGTTTCAGCTTTCTTGCAGCCTTCAAGCGTTGGTTTCCTGCCAATACCACCAGTTTACCGTCACGCTCCATAACCGCCAAAGGTCGGTGTTTCCAAAAGCCGTTTATCTTTATGGAATCCACCAGCCTTTCAAAGTCATTCTTCGTAATGGTACGTGGATTTTCAGGCAACAAAACCAGCTCCGAAACTTTCTTGTATGTAATCTCACTACATTTCATTCTCAACCTCCGTTTCGTCTTTGGTTTCGTCATTCTCCGAAGAATGGGAATCCGGCATTAATTGTTCCTCATCATCTTCTACACAGAAGCCCTTTCTAAAAAGTTCACAGAACTTCACAAAGCGGTAACGCCTGCGGTACTTCACATATACCAGCTTTGCACCTACGGAATCTTTGCCAATGGCATAGAAAGAACCCCGGTAATCAACGGGCAATGACACCGCACCATAGATACTAACCGAATCATCGGACACGCTCGTAATGGTTGCGTGCCTATCGTATTTGCCATTGATATAAACGTGTATCTTTTCCCCTTGCTTCAAATGCTCTTTTGGGGCAAACCTCCAAAAGTTCCTACCTATATACTCGGTCATGAGCAACAAGGCTAAAAAAAACAGCGTTAATCCGATAAGAATATACATACCCATAGCTTATTTGTTTACTTGGTGAATCATATTGCAAATATACTAAATGTGCGTTTACTAAACACATATTTAACCGTAAAAAGAATACTAAAAGCCATAAACCAACATTGCACCATCACGTCCATGCTCATTTGTCTGTTTTTGCCATCCAGTCAAAGCCTTAAACCGTTCTTGTGTCAGCTTGGTTACATTGCGTTTCGGGGCAACCATTTCATACTCCACGCCCAACTCTTTTAGATAATCATCCCATATAGAGGCATCCCGTTTCACAGAGCCTACACCTTGCAACTTCTTACGTTCCATTTCACGGCTCATACGCTCCGTTCCGAACCACGTTCTTTGCCGGGGGTCTTCCACCCTTACAATCACTTTGTCACCTATACCAGCCTTATACTCATCATACAAGGAACGTACACGCTCCATCGCTTTATGTATAGGCAAAGAGCATACTTGAAGTAGGGAACGCTGCTTGCTATCCCAAACAGCGAACCCGGTATTTACACCCGTATCAATCCCTACATAAATCATTATTCAGCCTCCATTTCTCCGTTGGGAATCTGATACAGAATAACGCCCTTAATCTCGTTTGCTTCGGCTCTATCTCCGAAAATCTGAGCCATCATAAGGTTATTAGGCAGATACTTGTACCTCACCTCTTTAATGAGCGGCAAACCTATCGGGGCTTCACTTATCACGTGCAACGTCCATAGCCCATCCTCTTTAGATATGGTTACAAAGGCATTCCTATAGAGGAAAGAACCAACTTTATACACTCCGTAATCATCCACATCGGTAAAATCCGCTTTTGCAGTTTCTTCCAGCTTCTTTATGAAGTCGGGGCGCATACGCTTCTTTTTCTTCTTGAAGTATTCAGGGTAAACCACCATACCTTTGTTCTCTGCGTTGGCTTTCGCCAATTTTGCTTGCAATTCTTCTTTGCTCATAGGTCAAATAAATTTTTATAAAACTCAAAATTTTTGTTTTCTATCTTTATATCTTCCGGGTAATGAGTGGCGCATCCGTACCATTCATTGTAGCATTTAGGACAAAACCAGCAATTTAGCACGGCTACATAATAGCCAGTATTAGAAGTACCGTTACATCTATCGCAAATACCAATACCGCCAATTTTAGCCAACTCGTTTCGGCTCAACTCAATCACCTTAAACCTTTTGGGGTTATCTACTATTTTAGCCATATCAGTATATTGTTTCTTGGTAACTTGAAGTAGGAACTTTCCCGGATAGGATAGCGTTTCCACACGTGATAAGCCCGTTATCTTCATCATAAGAGGGGACAAACACAATAACATCGAATCCGTTGCCTTTCAAATCTTCCTCCACGGCTTTATATGGGGTAAACAGCTCATAGCCTCCACTTGTGTGCAAATCGTTCTCATCACAGCTATTTGTTCGGTGCAATGGGGTAATCTTACACATAAATTTATCGGGGTTGAAAAGCTCTCTCAAACGCTTACCGTCTATATGTGTATCATCTGCCAAAGCAAAGTTTAAGGCATATTTCCTGCCAACAGGCATAGGCAGCGATTTTCCAATTTCTGATATTTCACCAAGTGAAAGCGAACTACCCGAAAACAGATAATTTCTTTCTTCATCATTCGTTGTATTGATGGAGAATTGAAGTCCGGCATCACCCTTATAAAGCTCGTTCTTTATGTAGTAACACCACTTATGTAAGAACTCAACCAGCTTCTTATTTCTCTTTGGCAGCATTGTACTTATAACCGGGTGTACCAAAGAATCGCCTATAAACGGCTCTATGTCCTTCTTTACACTGATTGCATGAAGTAACACATTTGCGTTCCATGTAGGCTCTCCCATACGTGCATAATGTATGTTTAGACGTTTCGTGTGCTTCACTTCCGGGTGTTGCTTGATAGCCGTTAGCACTTCTCCTTTCAAATCATTAAAAGTGGCATTTCTCCCAATACCCACTTTTGGAACATCGCAGAACTTGCAGCCCATAGAGCAACCGTACTGTGTGGAAATGGTAATCACCCATTTTTCAGTAAGAGGCATCGGCTCGCCATTGGGTACACCGTTCAAATCACGGGTAATCCCCAAAAAGTCCGCTTTGATATTAGCGTTCTTACCATAATCTCCAACCGTAAGGAACTCCAACATTCCCTTTTCACCTATAGCGGTATATATTTCGCCCGTAGGCACTACTATCTTCTTTTTAATTTCCATATCTTCAAATCATTAAAATGCAAATACTACTTTTTCGCCATTCATAGCCCTTTTTCGCAGGGTGGGGTATCGCTCATAAACCTTGTTAGTCATATCCTCAATGTCGAATTTGAAAGCTGGGCAATACTTATATCTGAAAGCCGCATAAAAGCGGTCATTCAGCATTATATCAATCATCAGCGTTTTCATGCCATCTATTTACCACAACAAGGTAATTTAGTGTTAAACACGTCTTTCAGCCATTGCTTGTACGGGAGAATTGGTTTACCGTATAAAGTCATATTGGCTTTGTAGTTCTCATACATTTGTTTGCGGAAATCCGCAGGTATTTGTTCCTTTTCTTTTCTCAGTTTCATTTTATGCCCCCTTTCTTGTATTCTCTCATCGCTTGGCTAAGGCTTTCCGTCTTATCCAATAGCCTTGCCAGCTTATCCACGTCCACGATAACCTCACCATCCAAATAAGCCCAAACCTTTCTCAGAGCTTCCGCAATGGCTTTTGCTTCTTTAGAATCTTTCAGAGAATTAAGAACCTCCTTATTGGTAGCTGTAACCCTACCGTTTTCTTTGGCGTTATCCACAGCCGACTTTGCAGCCTTTACTTGTTCTTTCTCACTTCCATAATTGGCGGCAATCTCCTTAGCCGCCTTAACCGACAATTCCCCTTTCATAATCCTTTCTTGAATGTACGGGGGCAAATCCAACAAGGAAAGGCATTTGCTTATGAAAGCCGGGCTTTTCTTGAACTTATCCGCTATCTCAACTTGGCTATATCCAAATTCTTCTTTGAAACGTCTGAACATGATAGCGCACTCGTATTCGGTAAATTTCTTACCCTCGTTACGCATCATCTGTTGAATATACAATTCTTCAGTAGAAGCGTCCTTTCGGGCTTTCATGGCACGAACATAAGGAATATCCGCACCCTCGGATATAGCCAACATGGTAGCCCTATACCTGCGTTCACCATCCACCAATTTATATTTCTCGTTGCCCTCATCATCCTTAAAGGCTATAACCGTCAGAGGATTTAAGACACCCTTTGCCTTTATTTGCTCTTTCAGTTCGTCAAGGTCAAAATCACGTCTTACATTGAAACCGTCCACAACCACGATATTACGGGGGTCAATCAAAAATAGGTCTGTATTCTTCGTTTTATTCGTTTCCATACTACTGTCATTTATTTAGTTCATAGTGCTTACAAAACTTCTTTCTTGCCGTTATCCGCTTCGCCAGTTTATAGCAATACATCTGCATTGACTTAGGCTCGCACCAGTAATATTTGCACTCACTACAATGCTTTATATCATCTTTTCCCATATCAGTACCTAAATGAAGTGAAGTGTAACACAACGCCCTCAAACACGTTACTTTTTGATTCACCAAAGAACCATTCCACAAATTGCTCAACTGTCAGACCATCATTCTTTGCCACTATTTCAATGGGAATTTGTTTACCATCAATCCATATCTGAGGAACGGCATCATCAACACCATAGGTCATAGTAATGTGCTGTAGACCTATTTTATCATACTGGGCAAACTCTCTCTGCTCAGAGTTGTACGGTCTGCCCGTCCATTCACGCACTGAAAGATATTTTTTGCCGGATGCAATATCTTTATATCTCTTATCCCACACGCCATTCTTATTGTAGCGTATAGTATGTATCTTCTTATGCTCTTTTAGTTTGCCCTCAAACTCTGTAGGCTTTCCAGCCAAAGAATGTGTAACTGGGAATACACGGCATAAGGTCACAACCACTTTTTTCTTTTCTGATTTTTGGTGTTGCATAGCTTTATTATTTACTTGGTGTATTACTTTCTGAATAATAAGCAAGCGTTATCACATCCCACATTTCGCTCACAATGGCAAACGAAAATGTCTTATCCGGGTGGGTACTACTTGGCATATCCAGCATTTCTTTTTGTATCGCCTCGTTCCAATAATGGCAATCGGGCGTGTAGTTAGATTGAAAGCTATTAATGCTTGCAATAAGTTCGTTGTAATACGCTTCACCGAAAGCATTAATGAGCTTTGTTTTGTTTCTGAGCGCAAATCTCATTTTCGATAGCTTTTTTGGCTGTAGTGCAGCCGTTCAAACATTTCTTCCATTCTATCAGCAATACGCTCTCCGTACCTGTCGCCAAATTCCTCATCTGCCAAATTGGACGTGGCTATAGTGAATAGCTGCCTGTCATATCGGGCATAGATTAATTCAGTAACCGGGGAAAACTCGTTGCCCCAACTTTTCACGCTTGCTGGTTCAGTGCCCACATCATCAATAAACAAAAGTTCTTGATTCTTTAGCTTGTTGAAATAAGTCGGGTCATCGGCTATTGACTTGGCAAGGTTCAGAGCTGATATGCGGTACACTCCCTTTCTTTCGGAAGATAAATCACTATTGTACAAGATACCTATAATGTTGCATATCGCCTTTGCAAGCGTGGTTTTACCACTTCCTACCGTACCATACAGAAGCAAGCCGAACTTTCCGTTTCCGCAAAGGAACTTAGCCGCTTTGCCTATCTTTTCCAACGTGGCTTCATCCGAAACATACTTCATGTTTCTGCGCTCAACTTCTGACTGATAACACATCCTTAGCATTTCCGCTATGTCCTGTTCGGGAAACTTCTCAATCTTAAAGCGTGTCCCTAAAAGTCCTCTTTGCGCTTGGTTTGCCAATATCTGTTGCAGCCGTTGTACCAGTTTGTTGTCCATATCTATTCATATTTTCGTAATACTTATCTTTTACCCAGCCCCTAATAGTCAGGTAATCGGATTTATACTTCTTACCCTTAGAACCTTTGTAATTGTTGAGAATATCAATCATCGCTTTAGCGGCTTCTTCGCCATATTCGGTACATAATTTTGCGTATTCATCACGTGTCAAAGTAACGTAATCAGCATAATTGTACTTCTTGGCTTTTGCAATCTTCCGCTGTTGTTCATCAGTCAGTGGCGGTGGATTCTCCGGCAAATCATCGGGAAATAGGTCTGCTTGCGCCCCGTGTTGCGTTTCAGCCGTTGGGGAAGGTGTATGTGGCATTTCTGTCGGTGGCGTTTCCACAAGCGCATCAACTTTGGCTAATATCCGTTTACCCATAGTTACACCACCTTTTTTCCCAGCCTCAGACCGTTTTACCCGTATTGATTCCATCTTAACCATATCAGCGTTGTACAAAGCCCCATCATTCCTTACAGACAATAATTCAGCGTTAATCAATGATTCTATCAGCTCCTTTGTTCCACTTCCGTAGAGGGCTTCTAATTCATCAACCGTGTACGCACCGCCAATAGGTTTCAGCATAACCCCACGCTCTATACTCACCCACATACAGCAAAGCATATCCAGCCACAAGCCCTTACAAGCAAATGACAACCTCATAGCCGCATTGTTGGATAACCAAGCGGTGGCATCGAAAGGCATAGGCGGTATGATTTTTTTATTAGCCATATTATGAGCTGTTATAAGTGGGGGATTTCTCCCCCACGATATAGTATTTAGATTTCAAGAATAGCAATGTCCGGGGCAATGGCACGAATGCCGTCTAACACCTCGTCAATACACTTATCTCTATAGTCCTCTGCCAGTTCGTTAGCACCGGGCGAAACAAGTTGCAACAACACATCACCATTAGAAAGATAGTGGTCGAACTCAACTTCAATAGGTGTTTTTGCAGTTCCCTTGAAAATGGCGATGTTAATCGTGAAACTCTTGGGCAAATTACTTTCTACTTGTGAACGGTACACCTCAGCCATAGAGCCGGACGGGTCACGCTGTTTCTGAATTTCAGTCTTGGCGTTAGCCGTGAAGTTCTTTAATACCGAAACGAGCTTCATACAATCTTCTTTTTGCATGAATACGCCACGATTCAAACGCAGGAACTGCCCCAGTTTAGCCGGAATCCAGCCACATTCTCCGTCATTGATACCGAACTTTGAAAAGACTTCCGATAATTCCACCGTACCTACAAAGGTGTTTTTGGTGTAATAATCATCCTCATTCACGGTAAGCGTGATACTCATTTTCTCACGGTTTACCTTAATATTCGCACGCTTTTGGTCGATGGTGTCAATACGCTTTTCCAACCAATCTAACGGAGTTCTGATAACACCTGATACAGAAATACTTTCCGGTTGCTTAATGGGCAATTCGTCCAATGCTTTAGGAGCATTACCAATTCTGTACACTACTTCGATAGGTTTTTCACCCTTGTACTCACCGATGTTCACGGTTAATCCTTTTTCTTGATTTTCCATTTTGAAATGTTTTAATTATTAATACTTAATCGTCTGTACCCGTTTTATCCGCACGGATAGCACGGAACACGTTACGCTGCCTTTCGTCTTGTGTCATGGGGCGTTGTTCCAGCAAATAACCCTCCGGGCTGTAGAAGCCAACCATTTTTTCTTCCTCATCTACAAACTTGAAACAGTCGCCCTTAATCCAATCGCCCCCAGCTTTCAGTTCGTCACGAAGTTTAACTATGCGTTCCTCCAAAGGCTTGATTTTGCCTTTGTAATCGGCTCTGATTTCCGCTAATGATTGTTCCAAATCCGCCTTTTGAATCGCCACGTTAGCGAGGTCTGCCCTCCTTTCGTTGATTTCTTCTTGGTCGAATTTGCGTGTGTAGCTACGCTCTACAATTTGGTCGCAGCTATCACGTAGAATCTGTGCCCTTTGTTCCACCGGGGTATCGGCTAACATGATGTCTTTCATTTCACCTTGTTTTTAGTTAATAATATGTTTAATAAACACACTTTTATTTCAAACGATTTCCAACGGTAAAGTTGAATTTCAAATATTCAGCCCAAAGTTCAATGAATTGCTGCCCGAAATACTTAGCCTTTTCTTCCGTTTCTTGGCACAAGCGGAACCCAAGGGACGCATCCGCACTCGAGGAACGATGATACGCATTCAGATAACCGAAACCCGCAAACGCACCATTACCCGCATTAGCAGACAAAAGGGCACCTCTTTGTTCGGGATACATATCATTAATTTCTTTCTTAGTATACAAAGCAAACCACGGATACCAATACACTTTGCTTCCCTCTCCATCCGGCTTTGGCTGGAAATCTCTACCCCACAAAGCCCGACTAATAGTTTCTAATTTCATAAGAGCAACAATATGGGATGGCATATTTACCCTATCACCTCCATTGGTTAAAACTGTGGTAGTATCTCTATTCACACTATCCACTCTTATTGCATCTTGTTTTAACGCCACACAAGCATCCTCATACGTGCGGATAGTCTTGTAATCGTCCAACGTGGGCTTTGCAGCCTCAAACACCTTCTTTCCAAACAGGCTTTCCATAAAATCCTTAACTCCATCACAAGCATTTGCATAAGCTGTTTGCAACTTGCTTTCTTCAATTTCTACTTTCATCTTTCAATGTTTTTAATTTGTTGATAATCTTCTTTGTTAATCTTATTGCGTTATCCACTCTCGTACTTTGTCCGGGTGGAATATTTGCTATCAAAATGGGCACTAAGCGTATCAGCTCAGATACCACGCTGTTAGGTATTCTTTTCATGGCTTCTCCAATATTTATCTGGGTCGGGAATATCCACATTCAGAAACTCTTTGGCGTACTCCCTCAGTTTTTCGCAATAGGTGGAGAATGTCACCGTGTCCATAGTGGCTGTAGAACACGGGAACTCTATAATCTCCCCCGTGTGCTTATTTACCACTTTGTCAGCCGTCATTTGAGCCTTAAAAAACTCATGCACTTGTTCTACTGAAACGAACTCCCAACCAGCTTCCAAAAGAGCGTCTAAAAGGATAGGGTAAATACACCCGAACAACCACCCGTTTTGGTCTAAAGAACGTGGCTTTCTGACTTTCTTAACCTCTATCCTATAGATACCATCCAAAGCGTTACGCATCCATTCGTATAGAGGCTTCAAATCAAATAACCCGTTTCTCTTTTCTACTTGGAGTTTAGCCATATCCTTATATTCTGTCTAAATCAATCGTTAAACCCGGCTTTGCCGCATAAACCACTTTCCCCGTATGCCTTTCCACTTCCGATATGAAATAAGGCTCATCGCTATTATTCTCGGAAAGGTGTAAAAGCACGATTTCCGAAACATGGGATAAGTCGTTTGCTTCCAAAAAACCCTTGCACGTAGTAAGCTCCATGTGTGAGGTAAGCAGACGTTCACGCTGTGAGGGCAACGTGCGCCCGGCTGTAATCGCCTCAATGAGCTTCTTATCAGAGTAATTGCACTCTATCAGCACATGGTTAAGCCCCTTGAACTGATATTCGCACATACAGCTATCGGTAAGAAATACCATCTTTCCCATATCGGGGTGGTCTATCAGATAGCCGACACATGGCACATCATGGCAAGCAGGAAAAGGAAGTACCTTAAAATTACCCATCTTATAGCCTTTGCCCTCTTTAACCACCAAAGAACGGGAATCCCAAACGCCCTTTGCAGTCCATACCTCCCGTAATGCCAACGTGTGAAATCCACTATCCACCATTGCCTTAATATATTTGGCGTGGTCGTTGTGGGCGTGTGTTACCACACACCCTACAACTTTTCTCAGATTGAAATCCAACGCTTTCTTGACTTCTTGGAAACGGATGCCTGCCTCTATAATCAAAGCCTCCTTACCGTTATCCAAAATGTAACAGTTTCCGCTACTACTTGAACCAAGAACAATCAGCTTCATACGCTATCAATATCCGGGGTCAATAGTTTCCATTTGTTGCTCGCTTGACACGCTTTCAAAGCTCACATCTTCCGCATCAATCAACTGTTTGTTTGCGTAATTGTCGGTCAATATTTCACGCTGTGAAGTTTCGTCACCCTCGTAGTCATTGGTGATGGCATTTTGCATTTCTACGGACAAATAGCCATATTTACTCAGTAAATTACGGATAACGGTTTTTTGTGCCATTCCGTGAAAGTTACCCATCCAACCAACCTTGTTGCTATCGAGAGAAACGGGCAAATTAGCCAAATTCAGCAACTTTTCAACCGTTACATCCTTATCGCTTGTGATGGCTTTACTGTATCGCTTTGCATGGTTTGCCATTTGCTCCACTGTCATGTACAAAGTCTTGCTAAAGCCGTTCATAAGTTCAAAGTAACAGAAATAGCCTATCACCTTATCGCTTTTCCTTTCACCGTCAAAGGCTATTTCCCCGGTCAGTTTGTTTACCTTGCGCAACTCACCATCATACACCACATCCGCATTGATGGTACGGTATTGTCCCGTGCGCATGGCAAGCTGAATATAACCCTTATAGCCCATTTGAAAAGTCGGCTCATACACTTTAATCCAGTTGCCCTTTTCATCCTTTTTGGAGTTTTTGAACGGGATAATGAAAGCATAGCCCAAAGCCTTGTTTATTGGCAAATGTAACGTGGCAGCTTTGAATGCTTCCATTACCACCTGTTTAGGATTACATAGTTGCAGATTGCTATCTCCGTTGTATAGGTCAATTACAGAGGCTACGAATGTTTCCGAATTTTTACCAAGCGCATTTTTGAATTGTTCTTGTACGCTTTCGGCATTCATTATGCTTTTAAGAATATCTACAGGCTTTCTTTGAGTAGCTACCTGCCCACCATTTGCAGCCTGTTGTATGGCTGTAGTCGCTTGCTGTGTCATAATCGCATTTATTTAATGGTTAGTTCTTTGTCCGTAGTTACCACCAGCCGGATAATCTGACTGAGTGATGGGATTATTTGATTCACGCTTTCCGCATTATCAACGAAAATCGGTGCAGATACCCCCTTTGCCGTGCAAATGGCATTGATTATATCTATTCCGGCATTGATTTGTCCGGCATTGTTCACGTCAAGGAAAGGTGTACCGTTCACGGTGCATACACACGTAAGTTTTTCGCCTCCGTTCAGTTGTTCGTTCACAAAGGAGAATGATACATATCTGAACATTCCGTTAATGCGTTTCAACAGCTCCGCATCCTTATCCTTTTGGAATTGGAGTGCCGTAAACTCCCATTTTTCAAGGTCTGCCAACTTTTGATTGTTGGCAATGCGCTTTTCTTCCAAAGAAGCGATTTCCTTTTCAGCCCTGCCGATTTGTTCACGGTTTGCCAAACGCTTGTATAAACCTTGCACGGCTTCATTCAAAGTTCTTTTCTCCGATTGCAGTTCCGACACGTCCACAATCTTTGCATCCACTTTGAGCTGATTTTCAAGTTCTACAATCTCGTTCTTGATGTCAATGTAAATTTGGTCGGATGCTATCATTGCTTCCACGTTTTGCGCCTCGGGGATAGAAGCCTTTGCTTGTTGAATATCGGCATTGATACGCTCTATCTTTTGTTCCAGCTCCTCGATTTCGGCATTGGTACGGTCTTTAAGCCCTTGCATTTCTTCAAGCCGTTGCTTTTTAGCCATGCCAGCCTCTTTATTCGCTTTCAGACGTGCCGCCTTATTAGCGTTGAAATTGGCTTGCATTTCACGCTGCTTGGCTTCTATATCCTCAATTTCCAAAGGACGTTTGCAAGTGGGGCAAATAAATTCACCCTCATTATAGGTAAGTTCCTCCTTGCTGATAAATGAAAATTCACCACGCAATGCGGACAATTTGGTATTAAGCTTTTCTATCTCAATATCCATATCCGCAACCGATTGCCTTTTTCTGTCTAAAGAGGCTTTTTCAGTACGCAACGAATATTCCAATTCGTTCAGCTTCAAAGATGCCTCATTGCGACCTTTGTTAGCTTCTGTAGCGATTTCATTCATTCTACTATTGAGTTGTAGGCGTTTTTCACCTATTTGCTTTTGGATAAAAGCCTTACGTTGATATTCCTGCTCATTCAGCTTTGATTTGTCGGCAATTTGTTCCTCTATCTGCTGAATACGGGCATTTTTATCCTCAATCTCACTATCAATGGCTACCCAATCCTCTTCCTCCGGCATAAGTTTACGAGCCGTTTCTATCTGAGAGGGAATAACTGACAATTCATCTTTGCAAGCCTTTTTCTTGGCGGCTACCTCTTTGGCGTATTGGGCGATGCTCCTGCCGGACAACTGAGCCAGCAACTCCAAATATTCGGGCTTGGTCTGCGCTACGTCTTGGTCGGTAAGCGTTCCTACCATATCCAAAAGGATTTCTTTTTGCGCTTCCGGCTTCATTGATGTAAAGTAGAAAGGGTTGGTTATCATTCGGAAAACATCTTCCGGGATGATGGCAGCTACTTCACTATCATACTCCTTTTTGGTAGCCAACTTAACACCGTTCAAATAGAACTCTGTTGCATGATTCTTTAGGCTTTCTTCCGTAGTTCCACGTGGCTTGACCCAGTTTTCCACATAGCAGCGTTGCAGTGTTACCGTCTTGCCATCCACTGATAGTACACCAGTAACGGAGTGTTCAAGGTGCAAAATAGGCTTGCCGTCCGAATCCAACGTTTTAATGTTGAAATTACTATCCGACCGTCCCGTACTGTCTTTTCCAAAAAGAAGCCAAAGGAATGAATCGAACACAGTTGTTTTGCCCGTACCATTTTCTCCAGCAACCAGCGTTTCCGCATCGGAGAAACCGATATTTAGGCTTCTGATTCCCTTAAAATTCACAAGGGATAATGATTTTAATTTGATTGTTCGCATATCACTTATTAATTATAGAGTTGATTTTCTCTGATTTATCCACTGCCATAAGTTCGGCACGTGAATACAATACTTTGGAATGTATAGAGCTACCGCCACGGATAGTAGAAACTCTGCCGTCTTTTTGCCAGCGTTTCACCCGGCACTCTTGAAACAATCTGTATGCTTCACGTTGTGAAATGAGGTCTTTTGCCGGGATAGTCTGTTTTACATAGTTGGCAGCACCTAAAGAAGCCATTTCCATACAGAGATTCTTTAACTCGTATAGTTCCATCTGAATTGCCATAAGTCAGTCCTTTTTGTAGCGGTTCTTAAAATATTCTCTAACACTTACTATCCCATACTCATTGTCGGTATAGAAAACCCATGCCAGCCAAAAACAAGCCATAGCGGTAAAGAAGTGAAATGAGGCATTACAGAACAATGCCCCAGCAAGGGCAATAATGCCAAGAAGTAGCGTAACGCCACATTGGATAAGGTTTGCTAAAGTTTCTCCTTTCATCGGTGTTGCATTTGTTATTTGAAAAGATTGTTAGTCATAGCATACCGCATAAATTCAGCCATTGAATGTACTCCAACCTTTCGGAAACTGTTTTTTCTATGGTTGTTCACGGTATTTAAAGAGATAAACAGCTTTTCGGCTATTTCTGAATCGTTTTTCCCATCATAGAGCATTCGCATAACTTCTATTTGCCTATCGGACAACTTGGAGTTGAATTTAGGAGCGCAAATAACTTTATCATGTTTGCATTCTCCACGTAATGGACAACCTACAAACTCAAAATTAAAGTTCCAATTCTCATCTACATCAATCATGTTGTCATACAGACCGAAGTTGCATTTAATGAATCTACGCACCGCTATGAAATCCCGATACCTCTTGTTGTTTGAATTTTTAGAGTATATATCCATAAGCGCATCGTATGCTTCGGGATAAAACTCCCTCAGTATAGCCAAGAAAGCTTGGATAAAGTCGGTATCAGTTTCTTTCAACTGCCTTTCGGCTTCTCCGATAGGGCGCATAGTAACTTCACCCTCCGGGGTTGTGTAGAACTCTATAGCTTTCATTCTGTAACAGGAAATAAAATATCGGCTGGAACGCCCAGTTTATCACTAATCATCTTTTGTTTGAGGGCATCCGGCTTTTGTACGCCATGAATCCACATTCGTACCGTCTTGGTACTACACATACACAGAGCCGCTATTTCCTCCACAAACTCAGTTTTTGGAGCTTTTACAGCACTCCTTTCAGGCAATCCTTTGTAAATCTGAATAAAAGACTGATAGTCTTTTGGGGTTACTTTTTTCATTTTCTCTAATTTATATGTTCTACAAACACGCTTTTTGGCTATATTTGTAATGTCATTTATTTAATTACGCAACAAATATAGGCTATATATCCGAATATAACAAAACTTTTTGGATATATTTTCTATTAAAAATATTCTATTTATATGCAACGATTTGATTTAAAGAGGTTTAGGCTTGATAGAAAACTTACTCAAAAGGAGTTGGCAGAGATATTAATGTGTAAACAAAACTATATTTCAAATATAGAAAACGGAATAAAACCTATTTCAAAAGAGAAATTGGATATATTGCAGTCTAAATTCGGTGATATTTCAAAATATTATTCGGGTATATCACCAAAACAAAATACGGTATTAAAAGAAGCCACTCCCGAAGATTTCATGTTTGCTGGTGCTGACGCTTTTTCAAGACAAGTCGTAAAGATGATGAATGACAAGCTGATTGCACCTTATGGAATGTTAGTAGAAAAAGATAAGGAAATAGAACGGTTGAATAGATTGATAGGCAGATTGCAAAACGAAATAGAGGAACTTAAAAAGGGAAGTGCCCAAACGGAGAATCCTGCCGAATGTGCCAATGCCGTATAGTGTTTGGTTTAAAGCAAAGGAAGTATTGATATGGAAAAGTATTATAGAATGGTTATAGACCTCTACAGAGAAGTCCTTTTAATTAACCGGGTAAACCCTGATAGGGTATTAGATGCGCAAAGGGAAATATCCAACGCTATTACTACGGCTATAATAACCAATGAGCCTACAGGTGAATTGGAGTTGCTAAAATCCGATATAGAGAACTTGAAGAGCCATATATCGCAATGAATACCGTCATAAGCAAGCAAATAATGGAAAGGTTCTATAGTGCGCTGGATGCCATTATAGCCATGAAGAAAATAAGAGGAGTAAATACATACTGTAGGCTCAACAACATAGATAGAAGAAATTTTATTGCGCAAAGAAAAGACTTGGAGCGTGGATGGTTTCAATTATCTTGGTTGTATCCTATGGTTAAGGATTATGGAGTAAGTGCCAAATGGTTGCTTACTGGATTTGGAAGAATGTTTGAAGAACAAAAATAGCCCCATGCAAACATTATTAGTCTGCATAGGGCTATTTCTTACAAACATTCTATATCATAAATTAGCGAGCCATCTTTTACCGCTTTTGGTTTTAAACCAAATTAAGATTCCAATGCCTATTACTGAGCATATAGAGAAAAACATAATCATAAAATCCATATTTCTATCTTTTTAAAATGTTATAACCTATAGAAGCAAATATATATGTCAGTAGCATTCCTGTTGCGAGCAACACCCCTTGTTTTATCTGAGGCTCATCAATTATCAGCGAAACGCCCCCAACTAAAGCCATAGCCGTAAATACAAGTTTAGCCAAGTCGTAGAAGAATTTTCCAAGCGTTTCCCTACTTGTTCTTTCTTTCTCCTTGACCTCTTTCTTAGCTTCTTGTTGTACGCTCCAATTACCCATATAAACTACTATTTTCTACAAAGGTACAAAATCCCCGCTTATTTGGAAACAAAAACCTATATATTTTTGATACGTCATTATAAATATAACACTGCAAGACTATTTTTATAACAAATAATACACTATATTTGCTGCTGAATTAAAATATCACTAAATAGCATTGGCTATTGTTGTAGGGATTAAGAAAACGACCAAATTTCAGAAACAGCCCTCAGACAATTTGCTAATGCCTGCGCTTTGCGTGGGCATTACTCTTGTATGGGCTGTTAGGTGCTTGGTCGTACCTCTTAATCCTCGGAGTAATCCCACGCTTTCGTGTGTATTACAGTAGCTTGCTAAGTACAACCGTTAAATACACACTTATGAAAACTTTGCTAATGCTTTGCCTGATAGCTTTGATAACAGGATGTAATAGCGACACTCCGCAACGTAAAGCTGAGAAACTAATAAATAGGTATTTGGAGAATAATTTAAAAGACCCTGATAGTTATGAGTGTATGGATATGGGGAAAATAGGAATAGTCACACCTATGTCTAAAGCATTAGTGGAAACCGTTAAAAGAGCAACGGATGGAGAGTTCCCAACAGATAGCATTAACTCAAAATTAGAACAAATCAAAGCTATGTTTGAAAACAAGGGTATAAATCCATACGATACTTTAGCTTGGGAGATTTCCCATAGATATAGAGCCAAAAACTCCTATGGGGGATATGCAATTACTAATTGCACTTATCATTTCAACAAAGATATATCGGACATAATTAGCGTAGAAACAAAATAGAATCTACCAAAGTAAAATTACGGCACTTCCATAAGTGCCTTTTTTTGTTCTTCCCCCACACCCCTATTTCATATATTTACTCTTAATTAACTATATAATATTATATATTAGTATATATTATCCCTTATAACTTGCATAAAATTTTGCCTAAGCAAAAATAGGCTTGTAAATCACTGAACTATAACAGCTTACAAATTTTGCTTAGGCAAACGAAAAAAGGCTATATTTTTGCTTAGGCAAAATAACGCTTATAACACACTGTATTTCAATCATTTGCAAATTTTGCTTAGGCAAAACGCTATTTTTAGGCTTAAAAATAACTATTTATTTGATTATCAGAATATTACAATTTTTGCTTAGGCAAAATCATTTTGCTTAGGCAATTTGCTTAGGCAAAATCTGCAACTATCTGATTATCAGAGATAATACAGATTTAGAGGATAGATAAACACCTATTAAAATTTTGCCTAAGCAAAAATAGGCTTGTAAATCACTGAACTATAACAGCTTACAAATTTTGCTTAGGCAAAACATGCTTATTTTTGGGTATATACTTCTTTTCTGTTACATCATCCAAAGATAGCTTGACATAATCCAATACCTTACGGTTGGCAGCATCTATGCTGTCCCACGATTTCGCAATATAAATATCCGTCACTCTCATATTTTCGTCCACGTGGTTAAGAGCTGTGTGAACGGTGTATTTATCTACTCCGGCTTCATTGCTTGCAATGGTTGCCCATGTATGGCGTGCTGCGTAAAACTCCAAATCATCTATTCCCAAATCATCACCAATCTTTTTCAAACCCTTGTTAATTGCAGCCGTAAAGCTATCCACGCTTGAATACAGCTTGTAGAAATTAAAGACCCTTTGCCCGGTATGGTCTTTATATTTTTTCATAAGGGCTTTTAGTTCAGGCTCTATCCTCACAGATATTTCCGCTTTGTCGGCTCTCCGATTCTTTGTTTTTGTCCGTTGGTATGTAATTCGTCCTTTCTTCAAATCCGTACAAGTGTACAAATCTACCGCATTCATTCCGATTAAGCAGAAACTCAAAAGAAAGACATCCTTTGCGAGATTGTACCTGTTTGTCCCCGGTTGCATAATCAAAGAATAAGGCAGCTCCGAAAATTTACGAAGTAAATCCGTAGAAATAGCCCTTTTTCTTGTAACTGGAACTTTGGGAATTTCCACCCTCTTAAAAGGAGAATAGGGAATGCGTATCAGCCCGGCATCCTCATCGTTAAACTCTTTCTTTGCTCGGTTGTGTATGGCTCTTAGCTGGGATATATATAGGCTCTGTGCCCTTTCTCCGTGATTGGCTTCGGGTTTGGAACGTGCCGGATTCTCTTTTATCCACTTTATCCAATCATTGACAAACTTAACCGTGATTTCTTTTATGCTCACGCTATCCCTGCCAACAAAGCGTACAAGGTTGTTAATAGCTACTTGGTAAGAAAGCGCATTGCCTGTATGCCCGGTTTCCTTTAAGTGCAATATGTATTGACGGGCATAAGCCACTATATCCAAATCGAAGTGTTCCCCATTGTCGTTAGTGATTGCATCTACCACCTGCTCAACGGTCATGGATTTAAGCCGTTCCCCCATGCGGTCACAAATGGAACGGTATTTCTTTATCATATCATCGGTGGCATCTATGTACTTTTGGTTTTTCAATTTGAAAGTCGTGCGTGTCAAATCATCCTTTGTCACGTAGTAAGTGGTCGGGATGTACTTTTTCCTCTTTTGGTGTATAACCCTTATCTTTATATTATATGTGCCGTCAGCCCTTTTTTGGTGAGCGTACACCTCTGCTTTGAATGTAGCCATAATCTTTGTAGAACTATAGTAGAACTTTTATCCGCAAATATACCTATTTTTTGCTGTAAATGCTGTAAAAAAAGAAGTCCACCCCGTAATGGAATGGACTTGAAAAGTAGCTCCGAGGGGAATCGAACCCCTATCTAAAATTTAGGAAATTCTTGTTCTATCCGTTGAACTACAGAGCCTTATGTAATAATTATCGTTATAACTTCCTTTTCTTATTTACTATAAATCTAAATTTTACTACCTTTGCATTGTTTGGAAGAACATACGTTTAGGAAACTTCTATTCTATCCGTTGAACTACAAGGCCGTTATAAATTTGCTTGCAAAGATAACGGTTTCTGTTGATTTAACAAGAATAAAAATAAAGGTTCCTTCCAGACACTTCAAATATTCAGCGTCAATAGGACAATAAAGACTGATTTATTTTGATAATTCGATTAACTTTCCGACCTTTGCGCTCACAAATTGAAAGTAAAAATAGTTTTTAAATTAAATATAGTAATAAAAATTATGGCAGACGAAATGATGGTTAAAGAATTGGAGGAAGTCGTAGTACGTTTCTCCGGCGACTCCGGCGATGGCATGCAGCTGGCCGGCAACATCTTCTCGAACATGTCGGCTACGGTAGGAAATGACATCTGTACATTCCCCGATTACCCGGCAGACATCCGCGCTCCGCAAGGTTCGTTAACCGGGGTTTCCGGTTTTCAAGTACACATCGGCGCCGGGCAAGTTTACACTCCCGGAGACCGTTGTCACGTATTGGTAGCAATGAATCCTTCCGCACTAAAAACACAAATCAAATTCTGTAAACCGCAAGGACTTATCATCACCGACTCCGACTCATTCGAAGCCAGAGATTTAGAAAAGGCACAATTCAAGACTGACAATCCTTTCGAAGAATTGGGTGTTAAGCAAGAAGTACTTGAAGTGCCTATTTCTTCCATGTGTAAAGAAAGCCTGAAGGATTCAGGACTGGACAACAAATCCGTTCTCCGTTGTAAAAATATGTTCGCGCTGGGGTTAGTTTGTTGGTTGTTCAACCGTAACCTGGCAGCAGCCGAGAAAATGCTGCGCGAGAAATTCGCCAAAAAGCCCGAAATTGCAGAAGCCAACATCAAGGTATTGAACGACGGTTTCAACTACGGAGCCAACACTCACGCTTCTGTCTCTACTTATAAGATCGAAAGCAAAGCTCCGAAATCCAAAGGACTTTATACAGATATTAATGGTAATAAGGCAACGTCATACGGCTTGATAGCTGCAGCCGAGAAAGCTGGTCTAGAACTCTACTTGGGTTCTTATCCTATCACTCCGGCCACTGACATTCTGCACGAATTAGCCAAACATAAATCACTGGGCGTAAAAACCGTACAGTGCGAAGACGAAATCGCAGGTTGTGCATCTGCTGTCGGTGCAGCTTTTGCCGGTGCCCTGGCAGTAACTACGACTTCCGGCCCGGGCGTCTGCCTGAAAAGTGAGGCAATGAACCTTGCCGTTATCGGCGAACTTCCACTAGTGATCGTCAACGTACAGCGTGGCGGACCGTCTACCGGTCTTCCTACGAAATCAGAACAGACCGACTTACTGCAAGCTCTCTACGGACGTAACGGTGAAAGCCCGATGCCCGTCATTGCTGCAACATCACCGACCAACTGTTTTGATGCTGCATATATGGCAGCTAAAATCGCTTTGGAACACATGACTCCAGTTGTACTGTTGACTGATGCTTTTGTAGCTAACGGCTCTGCAGCCTGGAAACTTCCTAACTTGGATGAATATCCTGCTATCAATCCACCGTATGTAACTCCTGATATGGCAGGAAACTGGACCCCGTACCAACGTAACGAAGAAACTGGTGTACGCTATTGGGCTATCCCGGGAACAGAGGGCTTCATGCATCGTATCGGTGGTCTTGAAAAGAGTAACGAAACAGGTGCAATCTCTACCGAACCGGAAAATCACAATAAAATGGTTCACCTTCGTCAAGCCAAAGTGGACAAAATTGCAGACTACATCCCCGAGCTCGAAGTATTGGGCGACAAAGATGCAGATTTGCTGATTGTAGGCTGGGGTGGTACTTACGGCCATCTCCGTCTGGCTATGGACTATATGCGCGAACATGGAAAGAAAGTGGCTTTCGCCCACTTCCAATACATCAACCCGCTACCGAAGAACACGGCTGACGTATTACGTAAATATAAAAAGATCGTGGTAGCTGAACAGAACTTGGGACAATTTGCAGGTTACCTGCGCATGAAAGTGCCTGGACTGAACATCAGCCAGTTCAACCAAGTGAAAGGACAGCCTTTCGTTACGAGAGAATTGATAGATGCATTTACTAAATTATTGGAGGAATAAGAGATGAGCGATAAAGTATATACCGTACAAGATTATAAATCAGGCCAGCCCCGCTGGTGTCCGGGATGCGGTGACCACGCTTTCCTGAATTCACTGCATAAGGCTATGGCCGAATTGGGAACAGCTCCGCATGATATTGCCGTAATTTCGGGTATCGGTTGCTCTTCCCGTCTGCCTTACTATGTAAATACGTATGGCTTCCACACTATACACGGACGTGCAGCTGCTATTGCAACAGGAGCCAAAGTAGCTAATCCCAATTTGACTATCTGGCAGATTTCCGGTGACGGTGATGGCCTGGCAATCGGTGGTAACCACTTCATCCACGCTGTCCGCCGTAACATTGACTTGAATATGATTCTGCTGAACAACCGCATTTACGGTTTGACCAAGGGACAATATTCACCGACTTCCGAACGTGGATTTGTCAGTAAATCATCTCCTTACGGAACAGTAGAAGACCCATTCCATCCGGCAGAACTTGCTTTCGGCGCACGTGGACGTTTCTTTGCACGCTGTATCGCTGTAGACGGTGCCGCTTCCGTAGAAGTATTGAAAGCAGCAGCCACTCATAAAGGTGCTTCGGTTGTCGAAGTTCTACAAAACTGTGTTATTTTCAACGACGGAACTCATGCCAGCGTTGCAACCAAAGAAGGACGTGCCAAGAACGCGATCTATCTGGAACATGGTAAACCGATGTTGTTCGGTGAAAACAAAGAATTCGGATTAATGCAGGAAGGTTTCGGACTGAAAGTAGTGAAACTCGGTGAAAACGGTATCACAGAAAAAGATATTCTTATCCACGATGCACACTGCCAGGACAATACACTTCAACTGAAACTGGCCTTGATGGAAGGTCCCGACTTCCCGATTGCACTCGGTGTAATCCGCGATGTAGATGCTCCGACCTACAATGATGCAGTTACAGAACAAATCGAAGAAATCAAAGGCAAAAAGAAATACCACAATTTCCAAGAGCTGTTGATGACTAATGATACTTGGGAAGTGAAGTAAATTCATAATTTATCTAATAACAAAGGCGTAGAGTGAGAACTGGTTCTCTTTCTACGCCTTTATTTATTATCCACCATAATTCAGCCATTCTGCCGATCAAACTATGTACGAACTCTCTTGAGATGAGCAGAGTAATTCCCCTACCGCCATATGGAATTTGAAATTCATAAAATATATCCTTTTATTCTATTGATAGATATCCGTTCCAAATGCCCAACCCAAATAATTTGCCTCCAGCACCTTATCTACTTTATCAAACACGACTGTGAATGGATGCTTCAAGTTACAATGAAGATTAGTTATTTGCCTCTCATTTGCTTTGACCTTCAGTTTATTTCCTTGCTTTTCAATAGTACAGTTGTATCCGACAACCGAACCATCCGGACGTTCTACAATAAAGGCGTTAGTAAGCATAGATTCAGCAATACACTTGAATACTTCGTGCACATCGTTATCCTGTGTATTAATTGTCTGCCAATCACTAACCATATTCACATATTGTTCACCTATAATAAATTCGCGTGTATCATAGAGTTCAGGATGTGGATTTCCAAAACTCAATGAATCTTGTGTCACATGTGTATCAGCACTGCAAGCCTGTTTTACTTTCAGATACGGATCTACAACAAATGCCCAGCGAAGATTTCCTGTACGATAATCAATCAGATGAGAAAAAGCTCCCATCGCATTATAAGTTTCTTTCAACCAGCGTTCTTCACCTGTCAGCAGATAAGCATAATAGGTAGCGTAACCACGCCAGCCGCTCCAACCGTGAGGAGAGTTGAACATATTCGGCAACATCTGCACGTCATATTGTGCTTCCCAATAACGCATGGTTCCACCCCTCCGGCGGGCATCGGGGACTCGCAGTTGGGTAAGACAGTCATGACTCTCCAGAATTTGTAACATAGCGTCTGTATAATGCTTACGCACCTTTTCGTCTTTCTGCATCAATCCCAGCATTCCAATCTGAAGTGCAGAACAGGAAATCATTCCATCCTCAAAAGTAAGTTCTCCTTCTGTTTCAAAGTCACCTTGTGAAGCAACCAACTGGTCGATAGCACGTTTGGCAGATTGATAATGGCGCTCCGCCGCCTCTGCCCATACAGTATTCTTCTTGCCTAACTCACGTTCGACCAAAGTAAGTTCCAGCATACTTTTCGCTACATAGATAACGCTGGTATAAATAATATGATGATTGACATAGGCACCATCTTCACGTTGCCAATTGTTCATCAACCAGTCTGCCAAACGAGAAGCCTTCTGTAAGTCGGCTATATCACCATAAGCTTGATATTTGTCTACTAACAAACCTATTGTCCCCGAAGTATTCTGTATGCGTGAAGCGTGGTACTTAGGCTCCATCTTTTGTTGATCATGTAACAAGCCGAATAAATAATCAAAGCGATCACGTAAAGCTTTATCCAGTTGTTCATCCGGAAAATATTGTGCAGCAATAAAAGAAGAATGGAAGCCATACCAACTTTCTATGTGTGAAGTAACTTTCTGGTGATATTTCAAAGCATTCCGACGTGCCTGTTCCATAGTCCATTTCCAGTCATGATGTACTGAAAGAATACCTTCTGTTTCTTTTCCATTGTCCCTGACACGTACTGTATACAACCCGACATCCGGCAGTACACACGACACTTGCTTTACTCCTTCTCCCTGTGTCCGGATATTGACCTTCAACTCCTGCCCTTTATCATCCAACACTTTGATATCTTTAGAACCAGACAGAACTTCAAAAGATGCGGTTTCTCCCGGAACATAAGTCGTCCGATCAATAGAGATCATCGGTATGCCAGTCGCCTTATGTATAACGTGTTCAAATTCCCCCAACGGATTTATATCCATGAGCACAATAGTCCAGCTCTTGATCTCCCCTTGTTTCAGCATCCACAAATCTTGTGGATTGCGTTCGGGCAAAGGTAATGCATTCATCAAATCCAGATTTAATGACTCTATCCGGTGCCCCATAAACCAATGTGGAGGTGGATCTTGATAACCCAAATTGTAAGCCACACTCCATGAAGCTACAGGCTGTGGCGATACAATTCCCAAAGCATGTCCTGCAGGGGTTTGCAGATAACCGTAGAAATGCGTCTTTTCATTGCGCATCAGCGTTGGGAAATATTTTCCAAACCAGTCCGGATACTTATCCATATAAGTATCGATTCCCAATTTCAGTCCCGCCTTTGTCGGTTGAAAAGGTACATTCCCTTTGTTTTCAAGAGTAACTTTCAAAGCCGGCTGCCCTTTCCATGACTGATACGTTAGACGGCACTCCACCTGGTCTATCGTACTCCGATAAGAAAGATATCCGTCAGGTATCCAAGCTGCGGTAATTTCTTTACCACTGATTTCAGCATAAAAAGAAGGACCACAGTTACCTTGCCCAGAACGAAAGAAAGGAATGGTGTCATTACCTTTCTTATCCTTGAAGATAATCTGTTCCAAATAGCCCTTGTCTGAAATGCGAGCTTCCCATCCGGTATGTTTCCATACGGTAGACTGAGAAAAGGCACCCATACTACATAATAAGCTTCCTAGCAGGAAATAATTTTTTATCATTTATATATCAGTTTTTTGTGTTTTGTATAGTAAATCACACTTCCCCTATATAAGGGAATTAAGGGAAAGTGTGATATGTATATGTCTATTTATGGCAACTCAATTACCAATTAGGATTCTGTACCAATTTCGGATTCTTGTTCAAATATTCCTGCTGAATCGGATAGAGGTAGCCTTCTTCTTTAAATACGAATGGCATCATGTCTGCCTTAACTTCCCTATTAAATTCTTCAGCTGTTGTACAAATTACTTTTTCAATTAACAAAATCGAGCCAAATATACAAGTATATCATCAATTACAAAAATAATAAGGCTTTAAAAGTTTTCAAATATAGGAAAGTTTCCACAAGAGAAGTTCCGCATCCGACTATAAAAGTCTTTTACTCAAATAGCGTACCGGATACCACACAGAAAGGAATCCGACAGTCAGAACGGTTATGAAGACAAGCACAACATCCCACGCATGAACACTGACAGGGTAGGCGTCCACGATAAAAGTACCACCGCCTCCACCTAGCGAAATTACGCCAAATTTCTGCTGGACAAAACATAAAATTAATCCGAGAATAATACCGGAGATAGCACCAAAAAGAGAAATAAGACGTCCCTCAAATAAGAATATCCGGGAAATAAGTTTATCATTAGCCCCCAGACTGCGTAATGTTACAACATCATCTTTTTTATCCAGTATCAGCATAGAAAGAGAACCGATCACATTAAAACAGGCAATCATAAGGATAAAAGTCAAAAATAGATAGGAGATCAGTTTCTCAATTTCCATAATACGGAACACATCCGCCTGCTGCTGATAACGGTCCTGAACAACAAAATCATCTCCCAACATTTTTTCGATCTTAGATTGTACAGATGAGACGTTTGCACCGGATTTTAATTTCAGCTCTATCGCAGAAACCTCCGTGGTATAATCCAGCAGTTGTCGGATAAAATCAAGAGAGGTAAGAATATATTTACCATCATACAGCTGTTGATTCACGACAAACACCACTCCGGGAGAATAAAGATAGTCACGTTTAAAGGAAGCACCGGGATTTGCCATATTTACTTTGGCATTCCGTTTGGGAAGATAAACCTGAAGCGGATCGACAAATTCCAATCCTGTACCTAAAGTGGCCACGAGTTCCACTCCCATAATCCCGTAATTCACAATCGAATCATGCAAGAGAAACTCACCGGCTCCATAAAGTATACTGTCAATCTCGGTCAATTCCTCAAAGTTATCTTCTACACCCTTCAAAACAGCCATAGTCTGACGGTCTTTATACTGTACCATTGCATTCTCTTCGAGCGTTTCTGTAGATACAGCCACTTCGGGAAGCGCACAAACAGCGCGAATCCGTTCATCTTGCCCGTCAAAAACCTTCCCTTCACGAACCACAATTTTCAACTGCGGATCGAAAGCGGTGAAAAAGCTGGCCACCATATCCTGAAAGCCGTTAAAAACAGAGAGTGTACAGATCAACGCCAATGTAGCAAGGGCCACTCCGCACACAGAAATGCCGGATATGATATTAATAGCATTATGTTTCTTTTTCGAAAAAAGATAACGCCGGGCTATATAGAAGGGGAAATTCACCTCTGCAATGAATTATTTCATTTCAGCAATGAGTCAATCTTCTCGATATAATCCAACGAATCATCCACAAAGAACTTCAGTTCAGGGATAATACGTAGCTGATAACGAACACGAGTACCCAGTTCATAACGAATGGATTTCATATTATCATTGATATTCTTCACCATTTCTTCTGCTTTCTCAGAAGGAAAAACACTGAGATAAACACGGGCAATACTCATATCCGGACTAATGCGCACAGCACTAACCGATACCAACGTCCCATGCATCGCCTTTGTCTGCAACAGGAATATCTCACTCAGTTCTTTCTGCAACAAGCGGGATATCTTATTCTGTCTAGTTGTTTCCATAAATCTACTCCTTTACTTTTTTCTTATAATCGTTAACCCATCACGTAAGGGTAATATTACTTTCTCCACCCGTTCATCTTTGGCTACAAGATCATTAAAAGCCTTAATGCCGATTGTCTGGGCATCCGTATTACGGGGTTGTTCCAGCACATGACCATCCCACAGCGTATTGTCAGCTATCATGTATCCTCCTTCGGAAAGATGAGCCAACGTCATTTCGTAATACTCAATATATTTACGTTTATCACCGTCAATAAAAGCCAGATCAAACGTAACGCCCAAATCGGGAACAAGTTCCAAGGCATCACCTATATAGAAACGGATTTTATCTGCAAATGGCGATTTTTCAAGCCACGGACGGGTAAAGTCCTCTTGTTCATCATTTATTTCAAAGGTATGCAACATTCCGCCCTCCGACAAACCTTCTGCCAGACAAAGAGCGGAATATCCGCTATACGTCCCGATCTCCAGTATCTGCCGAGGCCGAATCATCTTCACAAACATCTTCAACATCCGCCCCTGCAAATGCCCGGAAGCCATACGGGGACGAAGCAATTTTACGTGCGTATCCCGATACAGCGCTTTCAAATAATCGCTTTCGGGATCAATATGTTGCAGAATATATTCGTCAATAGATTCAGTCTCTTGCATACAGCCTGTTCTTTTTACAGATAACGGTTATTATTAGGCAATACGGTATCTTCCGCATGCTTCAACGCATCCTCCACCACATTTATTTCGAGGAAGGAAGTTTGCGTACCTTCTTTACCACTACTCAAATAGCCTACCATATCCGTTGGCTGCAAACGTCCTTCTTTCAACAGGCGGCGCAGGGCTGCAAAATAGTATTCCTGCCCGTTTGCGAGTTCCGGCATATAGATCGCTTCCACACCATAAGAAAGAGCCAGATGCCGCATCGTCTTTTCCTTATAACAAATAGCCAATACCGGATACTTGCCACGGAAAGCAGCCAGATTGCGTGCTGTACGTCCGCTATAACTGTCGGTAATGATCGCACGTATCTTTAACTTAGATGTAGCTTTTACAGCCTGTTTGGCAAGGAAAGCCGTAACATCATTACTGTTTTCATCCAACGGGATACGAATATCATTTTCTTCCAGTTTATCTTTTTCAGCCTGAGCCGCAATCTTAGTCATTGTTTTCACCGCATCCACCGGATACTTACCATAAGCAGTTTCACCACTCAACATCAAAGCGTCCGTACGATAATAAATTGCATTGGCAATGTCAGTAACTTCCGCACGAGTAGGACGAGGATTGTTAATCATCGTATGCAACATTTGCGTAGCAACGATCACCGGCTTCTTTGCCAGGATACATTTACGAATCAGCACACGCTGGATTCCCGGAATGCGTTCCTGAGGGACCTCAATACCTAAATCACCACGGGCAACCATAACGCCGTCGGCTACTTCCAGTATCTCATCAATATTATCTACGCCTTCCTGATTTTCAATCTTGGCAATAATCTTAATGTCACTATTATGAGCATCCAGAATCGCACGAATATCAAGTACATCCTGACGATTGCGCACGAAAGAGTGAGCGATAAAATCAATATCCTTTTCGATAGCATAAAGGATATTGTTACGGTCTTTTTCCGTCAAGGAAGGAAGATTGATACGAACACCCGGAACATTCACGCTCTTACGGCTTCCCAAAGTAGCTTCGTTCTTCACTTCACAAAGCAAATAATCAGCGGTTTTATCAATGACTTCCAGTTCCAGATCACCATCGTCAATCAAAATCGTACCACCGATATTCAAATCGTGTACAAAATTGGGATATGAAACAGCAATACACTCACGGGTAGTTTCAAGTTCCGGATTACCTACAATCTTTACTTTCTCACCTATTTTATATGGAATCGGTTCTGCATTGGCAGTCGTACGGACTTCCGGTCCTTTCGTATCCATTAGAATCGCAATACGATTGGACACGGTACGTACATTTGCAATCAGAGCTTCAAAACCTTCACGGCTGGCGTGCGCAGTATTCATACGCACCACATTCATTCCAGCTTCAAAGAGCTGTTTTATAAAATCCACATCACAACGTCTATCCGAAATAGAAGCCACAATCTTAGTCTGTTTCAATAACATAGTCTTTCTACCTATTATATATTATACCTTATTTATTTTCTAACAATGCCTCCAGCGCCAACCTATATGAATTCAGTCCAAAGCCGCAAATCACCCCTTTGCAGGCACAAGCAATCATCGACACATGCCGGAAAGACTCACGACTATGTACATTGGAGATATGCACCTCGATAACCGGAGACGTCACAGAGCGAATAGCATCCTGCAAAGCAATGGAAGTATGCGTATAAGCACCCGCATTCAGAATAATCCCGTCCACGTCAAATCCTACCTGCTGTATGCAGTCAATCATCTCTCCCTCAATATTCGATTGAAAATAGTCGATCTCCACGTCAGTGTATCTTTTGCGAAGTTCAGCCAAATAATCTTCAAATGTAACGCTTCCATATATGGAAGGTTCACGCTTACCCAACAGATTTATATTCGGGCCATTAATAATTTGTATCTTCATCGCGTAATCCTCTTTTTTTATACCTTTGTATCCAAAGAACAATATTTCAAGCCACAAAGATAGTGCAAACCGAATGTAGAAACAAATTTATTTGTATTCTGCTGAGGTGCAGCCTATCTTCGCGGAGCAAAGGTAGAAAAAAGAAATGGAAATCAACGAAAAAAAGAAGAAGAAGGAACAACAGGAACTGATAATCAGAAAGTATCAGCAGTATCTCAAACTGGAAAAGTCTTTATCTCCCAACACGCTGGAAGCCTATCTTACAGACCTGGACAAATTGATGAGTTTCCTGACCTTGGAGGGCATCAACGTTCTGGAAGTGTGCCTGTCTGATCTCCAACGTTTTACAGCCGGACTACATGATATTGGTATCCATCCCCGTTCGCAGGCCCGTATCCTGTCAGGGATCAAATCATTCTTCCGTTTCCTGCTTATGGCTGATTATTTGGAGGCTGATCCCAGCGAATTGCTGGAAGGGCCCAAAATAGGCTTCAAACTCCCTGAGGTGCTGACGGTGGAAGAAATCGACCGGATTATCTCTGCCGTCGACCGCAGTAAGGCCGAAGGGCAACGAAACAGGGCTATATTAGAGACCTTATATAGCTGCGGACTTCGCGTATCAGAACTTGTCAACCTCAAGCTGTCCGATCTTTATTTCGACGAGGGCTTCATCAAAGTGGAAGGAAAAGGCAGTAAACAACGACTTGTGCCCATTTCCCCCCGTGCCATTAACGAGATAAAACTCTACTTCACCGACCGTAACCGGATCGAAGTAAAAAAAGAATATGAAGATTTTGTATTTGTCAGCCAGCGGAGAGGCAAAGGACTTTCACGAATAATGATCTTCCACATGATTAAAGAATTAGCACAAACGGCAGGTATCATCAAAAATATCAGCCCGCACACTTTCCGCCACTCTTTTGCCACTCATTTACTGGAAGGCGGAGCCAATTTGCGGGCTATTCAATGCATGCTCGGACATGAGTCTATTGCTACAACCGAAATCTACACGCATATCGACCGTAATATGCTTCGCAGTGAGATCATTGAACATCATCCCCGAAATATCAAGTACCGGAAAGAAAAAGAGCGCTAATTTCATTAAATTATGATAAAATCAACCCCTTATCCTTATATTTATATTAAGAATTAATATCTTTGCGTTACTTTTTCTGTACTAGACAGAAAGGTGTATGTGAATACGACGATATTTCAATTACAAACATTTAATTTATACCTAAAATGACTAAGAAGTTGTACTTGCCTTTACTCATGGCAATGGTTGTTGCATTATTCTCTTCTTGCAGCAAAAAAATGGGTGAATTATCAGCTGATTACTTCACTGTTACTCCGCAGGTGCTGGAGGCAGTAGGTGGTAAAGTTCCTGCAACCATTAACGGCAAATTCCCGGAAAAGTATTTCAACAAGAAAGCAGTTGTAGAAGTAACTCCGGTTTTGAAATGGAATGGTGGCGAAGCTAAAGGCCAACCAGCGACTTTCCAAGGTGAAAAAGTAGAAGGTAACGACCAGACTATCTCTTACAAGATGGGCGGTAGCTACACAATGAAAACTTCCTTCGACTATGTTCCTGAAATGGCTAAGTCTGAATTGTACCTCGAATTTAAAGCTACTATCGGTAAGAAAGTGGTTACTATCCCTGCTGTGAAAGTAGCTGATGGTGTCATTTCTACTTCTGAATTAGTTAACAATACATTAGGTAACGCAAACCCGGCATTGGGCGAAGACGCTTTCCAACGTATCATCAAAGAAAAACATGACGCTAACATCATGTTCTTGATCCAACAAGCTAACATTCGTTCAAGCGAGTTGAAAACTGCTAAAGAATTCAATAAAGAAGTGGCTAACGTAAACGAAGCTGCTAACAAGAAGATCAGCAATATCGAAGTTTCTGCATACGCTTCTCCTGATGGTGGTGTAAGCTTGAATACTACACTGGCTGAAAATCGTGAAAGCAACACAACTAAGATGTTGAGCAAAGACCTGAAGAAAGCTAAAATCGACGCTCCGATCGATGCTAAATATACCGCACAGGACTGGGAAGGCTTCCAGGAACTGGTTTCTAAATCTAACATCCAGGATAAAGAGTTGATTCTCCGCGTATTGTCAATGTATCAAGATCCTGCACAAAGAGAACAAGAAATCAAAAACATTTCTTCAGTTTACAAAACTTTGGCTGACGAAATCCTTCCTCAGCTGCGTCGTTCTCGTTTGACTTTGAACTACGAAATCATCGGTAAGTCTGACGAAGAAATCGCTAAGCTGGCTTCTTCTAATCCTTCAGAACTGAATGTTGAAGAATTGCTGTATGCTGCTACACTGACTAACGATCCTGCTAAACAAGAAGCTATCTATACTCAGGCTACAAAACAATTCCCTAACGATTACCGTGCTTTCAACAACTTGGGTAAATTGGCTTATCAGGCTGGTAACGTTGACAAAGCAGAATCTTATTTCAAGAAAGCTGCCAGCGTTAACGCTTCTCCTGAAGTTAACATGAACTTAGGTTTGATTTCTTTGATCAAGGGTGACAAAGCTGCTGCTGAAACTTACTTCGGTAAAGCTGCCGGCACTAAAGAACTTGGCGAATCTATGGGTAACCTGTACATCGCTCAAGGTCAATATGAAAGAGCAGTTAACTCATTCGGTGACTCTAAGACTAACAGTGCTGCTCTGGCTCAGATCCTTGCTAAGGACTACAACAAGGCTAAAAACACATTGGCTAACGTAGAAAGACCGGATGCTTACACTGACTACCTGATGGCTGTTTTAGGTGCTAGAACTAACAATTCTTCTATGGTAACAAGCAGCTTGAAGAGCGCAGTTGCTAAAGATCCTTCATTAGCTAAGAAGGCAGCTACTGACCTGGAATTTGCAAAATACTTCACTAATGCAGATTTCATGAGCATCGCTAAATAATAGAATTACCACTCTATTTTAAATAATGAGAATTGCCTGTCATATAAATGACGGGCAATTCTTTTTTTTATCCGGAGAGAACGGTTAATTAATAAAATACCCTAAAGAAAGGCTCTTTATTGTCGGCAAAATAGTATATTCGTAATCATAGAATAGAATATATGAAAAAGCACAGTAGATACTATTACAGTTTATTAATCAGCTGCCTCATTATTATGAGCAGTTGCCAGCCCAAACCTTCATCACTACTGAAAGAAGCCATGAAAATGGAAAAAGTTTCAACAGACAGTATATTCTTCTATTTGCAACAAATAGCACACCCCCGCCAATTATCCCTATCCGAACAAGGAGACTATTATTTGCTCTCTTATAAAGCAACGCTATGGAAAACCGGCCTCCCCGGTGACTCACTGCTCCGAAATGCTCTCACGTGCTACAAACAAAGCAACCTACAAGCCAAATGGCTACAAGCACACATAGAGCAAAGCGCTTCCTACCTATATAAGAATCTACCCGATTCCACATTATTATCAACCGGAAAGTTGCTGAAAGAGTACCAACTGAACGATACATTAAAGACACGCATATACGGACTAAGGAGAGCGGCATATTACAGAAAACAAGACTACAATCAAGCCCTTGCAATGGCGGATAGCAGCAGACAGCTAACCCGCAAAAGCAAAGATACGCTTGCCTACTTCACTGCAAGCCAACTATACCTTCAAATTATAGAAGCAATGCAGCAACATGAAAAATATACCCAAGGGTACAAAAAGTTGATAGAAGAACTTAGAGACTCTCCCAACCACCAGTCCCTCATTTATTATGCATTCGAAAATCTGCTGAATACCAGTTTGGAAAGAAAAGATTACCGGCAAGCGCTGAAGTATCTCCAACTGTTATCCAATGAACGTCGCAGCCGATACGAAATTCCCCATTACCTATTGCTCCGTGGGAGGACATACGCAGCCCTGAACCAGACAGATTCCGCCAAATATTACTATCAGCAAGCTGCAACCTCCACTTCAGAATTTATTGCCATGGAAGCAAATGCTCTTTTATTCAATCTGATAAATCAAGAAGATTATCCGGAACAAGCGTTTTACAGCAAACAAAAGGAAAATACAATAAAAAATAATATACTTGGCAACATCAATTCAGAAATACAAAGAAGAGAATTCAACGAGCTCAAATTGCAAAACGAGCTATACCAGCTTCATTTTCAGCAACAGAAGCACGAACTATGGATGCTCGGAATCATCACAGCTTTACTAAGCGTAGGGTTCATCGCATTCTTCTTTTATCAAAGAGAGAAAAAAGAGCGGTTGCAGCAAGAGAATCTATTATTGCACAAGGAAGCGGAACTAAGCGGATTGCGGGAAAAAGAAATCCGACAGAGAAACAAAGAAGCGGAGTTGCGGGAAGCTCTTTTCAGAAGAATATCGTTCTTTCATAAACTACCTTCCCTCCACACCGATGACAAGCAGGATGAATCTGCCGCTAACAGCAAAATAGTGGTAACAAACACAGAGTGGGCGGAAGTCATTTCAGTCGTAAATGATGCCTTCGACAATTTTGTAGTTCGCTTACAACAAGCCTATCCTTCTTTGGGAGAAAAAGAAATCGGCTTCTGCTGCCTCGTCAAAATCAATGTCAATATACAGGATTTATCAGACATCTACTGTATCAGCAAAGCAGCTATCACCAAACGAAAATATCGAATCAAAACCGACAAGCTGGGAATCACTGATGAAAACATAAGCCTTGACAGTTTTCTCAAAGCATTTTAGTAATTAGTCCAACCTCATTTATATTTTGTCCGCCTTACAAAATAATAAAATAGCGTATACTCTACTAATAATCAGATATATAAGCGACAACCAAGAGAGCATTCTTGTCCGCCTGTTTTTTTGTTTTTCTATTTGTTTCAGCCTACTTTTGTCCCGGAGCCAATTAGAAAAACAGTACTAACTAAATACATATCAGTATGAAAAACAGAAGTATTATTTTCAGTTTATGCGCTTGTTCTTTATTAGCAATTTTTGCTTTTACAGACAACAGCAAAGCAACGAAAGACCCACTGGCACTATCGCCTGTCGTAGCCAAGAGCGTCACAACACCTACGGGAACATTAATTTCCTGTAATTTAAAAAGCCTGAAAGATACGGTAGACATTCCCCTGAGCTATCTGACAGAAGAACTCCAAGTGGTACAGTTAGACAATCGGGATGAAGCACTGGTAGGAGGTTGGGTACGTACTACTGTCAGCGACAATTACATTCTGGTAAGTAATAACAAACAGACTCCCTATAAACTTTTCACCCGTGACGGCAAATATATCACCAACATTGGCGCCTATGGCCAGGGACCGAACGAATACGGTAATACATACGCTGAACAGTTAGACGAGGCCCACAACCGTATCTATATCCTACCCTGGCAAAGTGACAAATTACTTGTATTCGATTTGAAAGGAAATCCACAAGCCCCCATCCCATTATGCCTGCGCGTTCCTAAAGGACAATTCAGAGTAGACACAGAGAAATCGGAAGTCACAGTGACGGTACTGCCATTTCAGGGTTGGCCGGCAGTAGTATGGACACAAGATTTTAACGGCAAACGCAAAAACTTCGTTGCTCCCGCACATCTGACCGTTCCACGAGACTTCAGTAATGAAGTATTTATGGGTAACAACACCTCCGATTATGATGTCATGCTAATGGTCATTATGCCTACCCCGCGAGTAGACAGCCTATACCACTACAACAATGCCAAAAACCGTCTGGAAGCCCGTTTCACTGTCGAATATGCCAATAAAGATAAAATTCCCTGGCATGGCTATTCCGAATATCCGCGCCATTTTATAGGCGACGTTTCTTTCCCGGTACAAATGTCTAAAAACACATGGGGAAGCACTAAGCCTGCCAAATATATTGTAGACAAAAAGACACTGCACGGCAACTATTTCCACTTGTACAATGACTTTTTAGGAACAAAGGAGATGCAGATATGGCCGTCTTTCGGCAACGGATATTACGTCTCTAACATGGAACCGTCACAACTAAAAGAAACACTAGAGAAAGAACTGGCAAGAAAAGATCTCCCCAGCACAGTACGAAAACGTACACAAGCGTTAGTGAAATCATTAAACGAAGACAATAACAACGTTGTTCTCTTTGCTAAAATGAAAAAATAAAAATCCTCCAAAAAGCAATAAAAAAGCTGCACCCCAAAAGTTTTTTGTCTAACTTTTGGGGTGCAATGCATTTTGAGACAGCCTCTTCTTTTTTTTTATCCGTAAAAACCGTACTTTCGCAGAAAAGAAATCAAAATGATGAAAAAGAGTAGCATTTTAATCCTCATAGCTATCTGCCTGTTCAGTTGCAGCAAGCCTTCCAAGGAAGCCAGTATCACCGGAGAAATCAAAGGATTGGGAACAGATACACTTTACCTGTACGGCATGGACGAATTGCGCGACCGGATAGACACGATCTTCACCAAGGACGACAAATTCGCCTATACCATCCCGGTAGACACCATTACTCCTGCTTTTCTGCTTATCAACAACCAAATAGAATATCCCATATATCTTGATAAAGGAAACAAAATCAAAATTAAAGGAGATATAAGCAATCCGGAATACCTTCATATCGAAGGGAATATATATAATCAGGAGTTTACTGCTTTTCAGGAAGATCTGCGAGGGCTGGGCACTCCCTCTGAAAAGGTATTGGAGCAGAAAGCGGAAGAGTTCATCCGGGGACATCATTCTTCATTCGTCAGCCTCTACCTATTGGATAAATACTTCGTCCAAAAAGACTCGCCCGACTTCAATAAAATAAAAAAACTCATCGAAGTAATGGCAGGAGTATTGCAAGACAAACTTTACATCGAACGTCTTAACGAAAGCATCTCCCAAGCGGAAAAGACAGAGATCGGTAAATATGCCCCATTTTTCAGTCTCCCTAATGTGAAAGGAGAAAAGATAAGCCGCACATCGGAAAACCTCAAAAAGAAAAACCTGCTAATCAATTTCTGGGCTTCATGGGGTGATAGTATTGCCAATCAAAACAGCAATGCCGAACTGCGGGAAATCTACAAAAAATACAAAAAGAATAAATATATAGCCATGTTGGGCATTTCTCTTGACTTGAACAAGGAGCAATGGAAAGACGCTATTAAACGTGACACGCTGGACTGGGAACAAGTGTGCGACTTCGATGGATTTAACTCCGAAGTTGCTAAACAATATACGATCCGGCAAATACCGGCCAACATACTCCTGTCAGCAGACGGAAAGATTCTGGCAAAGGACCTCAAAGGCGAAAAGCTGAAGAAGAAAATTGAAGAAGTAGTTTCCGCAGCAGAAGAAAAAGATAAGAAAGACAACAAAAAAAGAAATAACCAGTAACCAAACGTGTTAATTAAAGTTTTCGGAGCGGCTGTTCAAGGGATTGATGCAACACTCATCACAATCGAAGTAAACAGCTCGCGTGGCTGTATGTTTTATCTCGTCGGCCTTCCGGATTCAGCGGTCAAAGAAAGCCACCAACGTATCATCTCCGCACTGCAAGTCAACGGTTATAAAATGCCGACCACCAATATTGTAGTCAATATGGCGCCGGCAGATATCCGGAAAGAAGGTTCGGCCTACGACCTGCCTCTTGCTATCGGGTTGCTGGGCGCCAGTGAAACCATATCATCGGAGAAGTTTTCCCGCTACCTGTTAATGGGAGAATTGAGCTTGGACGGAAGCATACAACCGATCAAGGGAGCACTTCCCATTGCCATCAAAGCACGGGAAGACGGTTTTGAAGGATTAATCATTCCCCAACAAAATGCGCGGGAAGCCGCCGTAGTTAACCAGTTAAAAGTCTATGGAGTCAGCAATATCAGGGAAGTCATTGAGTTCTTCAATAATGAACGCGAATTAGAACCGACAGTTGTTAATACCCGAGAAGAGTTCTATGCCCATCAAAGTACTTTCGAGTTTGATTTTGCAGATGTGAAAGGGCAGGAAAACGTGAAAAGAGCACTGGAGGTAGCTGCTGCCGGCGGACACAATCTCATCATGATAGGTGCGCCGGGAAGCGGAAAATCAATGATGGCCAAACGCCTTCCTTCCATTCTCCCTCCCCTCTCGTTGGGTGAAAGCCTCGAAACGACCAAGATACACTCCGTAGCAGGAAAATTAAACCGCAATTCCTCCCTAATCACTCAACGCCCTTTCCGTGACCCGCACCATACGATTTCGCAAGTAGCAATGGTAGGTGGGGGCAGTTTTCCCCAGCCGGGGGAAATAAGTCTGGCGCATAACGGAATTTTATTCCTAGATGAACTGCCGGAGTTTAATAGAAACGTACTTGAGGTACTGCGGCAACCATTGGAAGACAGGAGAATCACAATCTCCCGAATAAAAAGCAGCATCGATTACCCGGCCAGTTTTACACTGGTAGCTTCGATGAATCCTTGCCCTTGCGGATATTATAATCATCCGACGAAGGCTTGTGTATGCAGTCCCGGGCAAGTACAGAAATATTTGAATAAAATTTCCGGCCCGCTGCTCGACAGGATTGACATTCAAATAGAAATCATTCCCGTACCATTCGATAAGATATCTGACCAAAGAAGGGGAGAATCCAGTGAAACGATCCGCGAACGAGTTATCAAAGCACGACAAATACAAGAAAAGCGCTACGCCGAATATCCCGGTATCTATTGCAATGCACAGATGAACAGCAAATTACTGTCACTATTTGCCCGGCCGGATGACAAAGGGCTTACCTTATTAAAGAATGCAATGGATCGGCTCAATTTATCCGCCCGCGCCTATGACAGGATATTGAAAGTATCACGCACCATTGCCGATCTCGAAGGAAGTGAGCAAATTCTTTCCGGACATTTAGCGGAAGCGATCAGTTATAGAAATCTGGATAGGGAGAACTGGGCCGGATAACAGGACAAGAAAAACAAGTGTTTGTATAATTAGGTTACCAGACCCATTGTATGCTATAATTACCCGAATTCAAGAAGATTCCATGCACGAAAATCAATATGACTAAAATAATTTACAGTTCACTACATAAACCCCTATTCGGTTTATAATAAATTTCCGAATCGTTTATTATAAACGGTATCCAAGTTTATTATAAACTCTCAAATAGAAATTTAGAATCTTAGCATCCATTTATTACAACAAAAAAGGCTGCAATTCCTATAAAGATTGCAGCCTTTTGCCTATATTAATCATTCCTGTCTCTGTACAAGGGTAGGACAGTTAGCTATATTTGTTGTAATATCTCACTATTTTCATACTCGATTTTATATCTTTTTTCTCATTTATTCATTAATAACTCAAGTTTCACAAACACCCTGCATAGTTTGAGGTTGAGCAATAAGTCAGTAGTATCTAATATTCTCCTCCTTCAGGAAGGAGGAGTACCCGTAGGGGGAGGTGGTAGGTCTCCCCCCTTCTATATTCTCAGACTACAAATATACAACATTTAAAGCCATTTGTCAAGTCCTTGTGGCATGCTTTCTGGTAATTACTGCATTTTCTCTTTTTCAAGAAAACCACAGACCTGTATTCACTTTCTTCAATAGTTTACCTAATCAAGCAAGAACCTTTCCGCACGTCCCGGAGTCAACAACTCCCATAAAGAAGCAACCGTCCATCCCGGTGCAAAGATATCATTATAGTACCCTTTTCCGTTCTTACCATAATCCCAATTAGTGTGCTGAACGACTTCCGGATAGAAGCCGGATTTTGCAATGCCGCATAAATGCCCTTCATAAGGTAGCAACTGACGCATAGATGTAGATATCACCTCCGCAAAATCGGCCATACGAGGTTCAGCATATTCCTTTGACAACCATTGAAGTACAGATGCAAACTCAAAAACAAAAACATCAATATGGTTATTCTCCACAGAAACATTTCCCCAACCACGAGTTTTAAGACCTATATCACCCAGCATCTGTCCCGGTGCGAAAGGAACGTCCCACAAATAATACCAGGATAAAGCAAAATAAGCCGCTTTTTTTGTCAAATCGGCATAATGCCTATGTTCTTCTCCCTTTGTTATCAATGAAAGATAGTAAGTAGCGGTAGCAGCATAGAGAGAAGCCTCTTTATCCTCGCAGTTCGCATCCAATGTAGATGAGAAATAATCAGCTTTCGAAATCAGCTCTTTCTCTAAATAGTCTGCCGTCCGTTTGGAACTGGCCAAATAACGCTTATCTTTAAAATATTTATATCCCATAACTAATGGCAACGTAGCAGATGGGGTACTTCCCCCACTTGGATCGACAATAGTTAAATCATCACGAAACTTACGGGGGAAACTACCATCAACATTCTGTAACTGTAAGAACATATCCAATATTCTTTTCAACTTTTGCTCCCACTCAGGATGACGGCGTCCGTTCTCTTTTTCATAAGCTAAGAAATGGAACATGGCATAGACGCCTTCCGACTGACGCCGGATACTATGGACCGGTTCCTCATATCCCTTGTCAAAATTCACGGATTCCTTGAAAAATCCCGCTTGTGTGAAACCATTCTTCAAATAACTATCAAATATCTTTGTACTGTTCACTTTCAGTTCTTCCCGGTTCGATTGCCAACCGTATTCCCATGCATTAAATGCATTAAGAAGTACACGACCGATAAAACCAACCTCAGCCTGACCGTTTCTTTCACAGTCACTTACCTTCAGATGTATTCCGGAATTATAAACCAGCGGTTGATTATCGACCAAACTATTTACAAAAAAGCAACTAAGCACTTGCTTCATATCCGCTATAGAATATGAATTCTCCACAGGTTTTGGTGCATAGGTATCATAACAATGCTCCCATGTATGCTGTATAAAGTCTGAAAAATCATCCGCACCACTTTCCATTATTTCCCATGTCAACAATACCGACTCACCTTTCTTCATCAGTTGAAAAGCCTCCACCTCAGGTGCTAATGTTAATTTACGAATATAACTTTTAGGAGCCTCCCGATAGGGAAAACCAAAAGAAAGCATAGCTATTCCCTGTTGATTCTCAAATCCGGTAAATCCCAAGGAAGTCTTCCCTGAAAGAATGATCTCTCCTTCTTTATGTGTAGCTAAAGCATCCATAGAAAAATCATCCAAACGATTTACTGTCATAAATCGTTTTTCTTTTTCACTAAAAATCCCCGTAAGTGGTGCGCTCAACCTGTCTTCACGAACCAACCAACTATCCGACGTATGGAATGATGGAGCTTTTTTAGGAGAACGCAAATTACGGCGATACCAAAATCCCGGCATATAAAACTGACAGTTATCATGGCGATAGCCCGTACTCAACAATTGACGATAGTTGAAGTAAACATCCTGTGCAGCGGTAAGCTGTACAGTCAATCGCATACAACTATCCCGTTCTTCAACTTTATGAAAAACCGTTATCGGCAATTTATTATCCGAACGCCACTCATAATCAAAATAGCTATTCTCCAACTTATCCGGATGCAGTTTATAATTCACAGCATTATTACCCGGAACCTTTAAAGATAGTTCTACCTTCATATTCTCAGGAACATACTTCACTGCTCCCATACAGGCAGTACCAAACAAAATCGCTGTACAACCCACAAATGTCCTTAATATCGTTTTCATACCTCTTATCTATTGTTTTATTATACCTTCATTTCCATTCAGAATCTAATGAGTTATCGGCCAATATACCGCATAACGTTCAAAATGAACTTTATAAAAAGGTTCCAGCACTATATGCTCAAAACCTTTCAAGTTTATGCCAAACTTCAATGGTTCTCCTGAAACAACCTCCACATGAGTTGGAATCCGTTCTACAGGTTCTCTGAATACCGGGACTTTTGCCATGTCCATCTTATTCATAGCCGTATTGTTCATCTTTCCCCAAAAAGTAGTAGGAAGATTTTCCTTTCCCATACGCCCGGCAAGCACGTAAGGCCCATATAATAATGCAACATAACGGTCGGTACCTGTTAAGTTCTCTGTATATATATGCATCGGAAGTCGTAGTGTAATCACATTCTTCCGCTCCCACACTCTGTCTATAATCCAATACCCATCACTGCCAAGCAGAGGCTGTTCTTCTTCTCCATTAATTATAAAAGTAGCCTTATCAGTCCAATCAGGTTTACGAATGCGCAGAATCAGTTTCTGCTTTTTCTTTAGATTCAATGTAAGGTCAACTTGTTCGGATTCCGGAATCCGGCTTTGCTGAATAAGCTCGACTCCTTCTTCTTTCCAAGAAAGAATGGAAGGAATAAACAGATTCACTCTTATATCCTTTTCTTGATGCCTATTCGTCACTTTATGGCTATAAATAAACTTACCCAGCTTCGCCGGACTTTCCAGCCCTGTATGTCCACAGCACCAGAAAGAGCTATCACGTGAAGCATAAATACGATAATGCCCCGGTCGCATGGAAGTAAAATAGCAGCACATACCCTTCACCGGGTCATAGGCTGACAAGATATGATTAAATAAAGTTCTTTCATAATATGCCGCCTTAGTCGCATCCGGTTGCTGCATGAACAGAGCTTCAGTCAAACGTAACATATTTACGGAATTACACGTTTCCGGTCCGCTGATATGGAGCATCCTATCAATGAACTCCTTTTTAGAGAAGAAATGTTCTCCGGTACTGTTACCACCTATTACCCAAGTATGGTTTTGCTTCACAATATTCCAGAAATTAGTCGCCGCAAGAAGAAAGGCCCGATCACCGGTAAACATATAATATTTATGGAAACCCGTAAATTTCGGGATCTGTGTATTGGCGTGCCACCCGAATAAAACATCCTTTCCTTCAGACAAAGGAACCCACATAGCCCGATCATTTAAACGGCGGGCCCAATCAAGGAAACGCTTTTGCCCCGTCAACTCATAAACCTCAACGTAAGACTCATTAATCGAACCATGTTCACAAATCAATAATTGCTGAATCTGTTCATCAGTCAGCTTATCCAATACCTGAGAACCAAACCAATCGGCCAACCGTACTAATATCGGCAACGCTTCTTTCAAGTCACACTGTGTATAAGCAGCAGAAAGCCCGAGCAGCATCTTATTAATCAGATAAACAGGTGCCCAGGCACCATTGACCGTAGGATTATTCGTTTTTATCTTTCCTGAGGCTACTTCCCTGAATAGTTCCCTGCCTCCTTTCACACCTAACAGGAAGCCATCTTTACCGGCTTCCTGACATAGCTTCAATTCTTTCAGCACATATTTCAATCGTCTCAGTAACTCTCTATCGCCTGTAGATTGATACATCATCGATACGGAAGAAAGATAGAACCCAAGAAATCCACCCCGAAGCGGGCCTGCTCCCCATACTTCTTGCGACTCCCAGCCGGCATAAGGTCCGGCTTTCGATGACAATCCCGCTTCAATCCGATAAAAATGAAGCAAAGAGTCAGGATTCAGCCAAAGAAGATATTCTTTGCCTTTTTGTTGCAAATCAAGAAAAGGACCATCTGACAAACGTATTTCTTTCAATGGAAAATAACTTTCAAAAGACGTCCCCAGCGATGTCTCCCCTTTTCGTAACACAGACATAGCAGGATTCACCGAGCCAAAGATTAGCAATAAGCTCAATAGCATTCTTACAGATGTCTTGGCTACTATACGTTCGCACATTATCATATCCATTATTCAAATTCTATTTTCTTCGCAGGAATCAGCCGAACAGGACCTATTAACCCCGATTCTATCAATGGCGAGTCTTTCCGGTAATGTTTCCAAGTAGTGAATGCCACTCTTCCGCCTTCCGGTTTATTTACTCCATTTCTATACCAGTCCGGTAGCTTTCTGATAGCCCCACGACTCAAAGCAGCAATTCCATTTACTCCTCCTCCGGGTACATACTCGTTCTCCTCTGGTAACTGTTCATCCCCAATCAAACGATTCGTCCATTGATTAGTCACCTTAATTTCCAATGTATTTTCACCCGGCTTCAGCACATCAGTGACATCAATTAAATACGGACGGGCCCAAAAGATCCCTTTATTTACTCCATTGACAATCACCTCCGCCATCACCTCAACTGCACCCAAATCAAGGAAAACAACTCTATCCTCAGACATCATAGAAGGTTTCACAACAAAGTTAGTTTTATAAGTAGCTGTACCAGAAAAATATTTAACGCCCTCATCTTCGTGTCTATGCAAAGAGAACAATTTGGGCAAACTTATTTTTTCCGGTGCTCCCAGCCCTTTCGGGAAGCTAACCTCCCATTTCTGATTTATCATCACCGGACTTCCTATTTTTTCAACCTTTACCTCTCTTTTTATACCGTCCGATGTAACAAATTCATAATTCCCATCACTCCATGCCAACAGAGAGCGGGTATCCGCATAAGGTATCCAGTCCAATATACGCTCATCAGTATTTCTTGTATATCCTTTGGCTACCAATTGAGAAATCTCCTTATCTGATAATACTTTAGAAAACAACACCGGAACAGACATATCCCCATTATAATAGGAAGCTCCTTCTTTTAAAGAAGTAAAATTCAATCCAGGATGAATTGTCTGCAAAGACTTCGTCTTATAAGCTATATGCTCTCCATTGATATAAATATGCGGAGCCCCTTCCCTATAAACCAGACAAATATGGCTCCAACCGGAAATAGGTTTTTCCACTCCCATTTTAAACTCAGGATATCCTTTCTCATTCTCCCATACCGCAACTCCATTTCTACCTACAGCCAGTCCACAAGTGGCATGTCCTGCGCCATATAACAGTTCACCGCCCGACGGATAGATTGCATAATATTCCGTCCAAGGGTACGGTATATATCCCATTGGATTATCTATATTCAACATGGCATCTGATTCCGGTTTCACCCACAATGAGATTGAGAAATTATCTCTTATGTCAGGGTATGCCGCCTGCTTCCATTCTTCGGTTGATATAGCAGAAGCATCTATCAGACACTTCCCATCTTTATGAATAGAACGAATAGCCTTCTGTTCAGGAAGGTCAGAACGAAAGACGACGAACACAGAACCATACGCTTCCAGTTGAACAGGCACCGATATGGTTTCTTCATTCGTTTGATATACCATAGCCCGTGTTCTTTCACCTGATATAGGATTCCAAAACTCAGGAATCTTTCCTTTCACACGAAAGTTACAAATCAGCTCTTTCGAAGTCCGTTGCTGGTTAGCAACAAAATAAACATCCGACTCTCCTATCTGCCTATGGATATAACGTATTGGGGCACTAATTGAATCTGTGCTCACTTCAAAGTCAGGTCTTAACTGAATCTTCTCAAGTACTTGTTCCAAGTTCAAAGAGGTTTCCCAGAAAATCCTACCTTTCCCTACGCTACGATCCACCACTGTAGTTGCGGCCTTTCCCCATAGTTCGTCACAAAGTTGTTCAAACTCTTTTTCTTCAATAACTGAATAAGATTGCAACCCTACGGTCTGTTGCGGACGGGCACCGACAATTATCAATCCCTGTTCCACCATATTCCGCAGTTTCCTCAATAGACCCAACGTAATATGCGATTGTTCCTGTAAAACCAATACACGATAATTCATTCCGTCCGGAAGCCTTAAACGCCCGCGTTCTACCCAAGCTCTATTCAATAACGTTTCCGTATTCATCAAATCGTAATCATATCCTTCCGGTGGTACCGGATTCAAATCTCTTCTATGCACTTTCGTGTATCCTACAATATTATCACCTGTAAAGTATGCAAAATCAGCTACGAATAGTCCCTCTTGCAATAGAGTTTGACAACGGTTCAGATAATCTATCCAGGCACGTCCCGGCTCCCACCAGGTATTAGTTCTGTCAAAATGTATTCCCCAAGGGCCTAAAGTCATAGCGGGAGCAGCATCCGGATGAGGTTGCATTGCATAACGATGAATCACCATCCGATTAATCCCCTCTGTAAACGCCTTATCACCAACAGCCTTCAAAGCAAATGGGTATTCCTGCCATCTTCCCGACTCAGGTTCAGAAGTATATGCTTCGGCACCCACCACTTTCTGACCGTTGATATGAGCTATCGAAGACGCCAATTTTGTAGTACGCCGCATCATCAAGTTGTTCTGGAAAATAGCAGATAACCCATTCCAAAACTCTCCCATAACTCCATCTACCCGTGAGCCTATTTGTAATTCTTCCATTGGTCCGCGGTCATAAGGTTCGCAATAGGATACCAGCCCATATTGATTACATAGATTCCGAAATTCACCATAATAATTATCTGCCAACAAGTCAGCCTGTACACGACGAATATCCCATAAGAAACGTTCTGTCATTTCTTTGCTTCCTACAATCTTACCTGTCATAGCCGGCAAATATTTAATCAAATCATATCCGGTCCTTTCACAAAACTCACCTTCAAATCCGGATGTCCAGTTTTGCATACCGACTTCCCAACTATCTATCTCCAGTCCTATCTGAATCTGGTGAACATAAGGTTTGATTAGTGGATACAATAAATCCATCATTTTATTAAAATGAAGCTGAATCGCCTGTTTGCTAAACTTATCGCATTCAAGCCCCACGCCTGTATCCGGAGCTGCACAGTTTTTTCTTCCGGTAGAAGTATGTCCCAAACGGATGACAGTCCAGTTTCCCAAAGGTGCCTCCCAATTCAGACGTCCCAAAGAATCAACCTGATTCGTCAAGTCAATAATATCTTCCAAGCGAATAACTTGTTCTTTGTCATACGTTTGTATACCGATCTTCCCTCTATGATTAAAAACACTGTTATTCAATAACTGCCAATCAGAAAAGCCCACAGGTTTACCATTCTTGAAAGAAGGGAAAGCTAACACAGCTATATCTCTATAATATCCTAATTCCGTTACCGGCCGGAGTAATAAAGTATCCACCCGTTTACCGCCTGCCACCTCAGTCTCACTCCAAGTCAATTTTTGCATTGAATACTCAGGAGTAATCCAAGGACCACCACTTGACGACCAACCCGGACAATTATGCATCACATAATCAATGCCTAAACGAGCTGCTTCTTTTATAGCATGTGCTTTTAATTCCGACCACTCCGGACTTAAGTAAGTAACAGGCCCCTTTGGAATTCCAGTTCCCCCTTCCAGATTGAAAACACCACCTATCCCAATACGATGCATCGCCTCCAGATCCTTTGTAATGCCTTCCTTTGTGATATTTCCATTCATCCAGAACCAATATGTATAAGGCCGGGCAGTCGAAGACAATTGGGTAAAGTCTTTTTCCAGCTCACTCATCGGCTTAACTTTTACAGGATGAGCAGTGCCTGAAGGCAAAGGAAGTTTCTCGCTTACCGGAAGCGGCTTCCCAAAACATGGAACGCCAGATGCATCAAAAGTAAACTTCTGAAGACGAATATCCCGTTTCCAACCAGGTTTTCTCTCTTTTTTCGTATGGTAATAAATATAATGTTCCCTGTCATCAGGAGAAGTTGTAAAACTGGCATGCCCTACCCCAAATACTTGATCGGTACCTTCAAATACAGGTTTATCACTTTTAATCCAGCTTTTCGGATCTAACAAATCTGCGTCCGGGTCCTTCAGACGCAAATAAGAAAGTTTATATGTATCCAGCCATGATTGCCCGCAGGAATAAACAACAAACACATCTTTCCCGTGTTTTAAAATCTGCGGTCCCTCATTCAATGGTAACTCTCCTTGTTCATAATAGCGGTCCGGCGACGATATTTTTACTCTTCCGGAAGCCATTGTCCAAGGATTCTCCATTTTTGCGATATAAAGATGTTGCTGAGTTTTGTCAGTCGGTTCACTATTCTCCCAACCGGACCAGACAGCATACAATTGTCCCTTATGCTCCAACAAAGTCATATCAATCGCCCAGCGATTGTTTTTCCAGTCTCCCAAAACATCCCCCGTAAACAGCATTCCTTTGTCGATATACTCGCCCATTGCGTCTGATGTAACAGATTCCAACACGCCCGTCTTTTGGTGAATAAAAGGAGGACCGCTATATCCGCCCGCATAAAAAATATACCATTTACCTTTCCAGAAATGAAGTTCGGGTGCCCAAATACAAGTCGAATTCCATTGCCCTTTTTCCGGTGCCTTCCAAACACGTACAGGAGGATTTATCTTATGCAAATCACGAGAACGGGAAACTCCGATGCCACCCGGCACCCCGCAGCAATAATAATACCATCCTTCATGTTTTACAACCCACGGATCAGCACCCGAAGGCAGGATAGGATTTGTGTAATATCCGTCATATTCTTGCCCACTCACCATCACCGAACAGACAATCATCATTATCCAGAAAGATAATCTTTGTATCATTTAAAATGAAGTTTTTAATGAAGTTTTTCTTTTAAAATATCTCTTTTATAACGTACTAAAGCTTCAACATAATAATAATCAGCGTAAGTTAACGGTACATCAACCTCTGCCTTACCCGGATTATTACCTACTGAATGTTTCAGAATAAAATTACAATTTGTACCAGGCTCAGCCAAGTATTCCGGCGATGACAAAGTCTTCAACTGCGTTTCGGCTACAGAAAGACATTGTTTTGAGAAATCACCTTCAGTATACTGGCTAAGTTCGATGAAAGCCGAGGCCATTAATGCTCCCGCAGAAGCATCACGAAGTTCATTGGGAATACCAGGAGCATCAAAATCCCAATATGGAATTTTATCTTCAGGCAAACGAGGATGATTCATAATAAATCTAGCCACATTCGTAGCATGTTGCAGATATTTCTCTTGCCCGGTCTCACGATACATCATTGTATAGCCATATAATGCCCAGCCCTGGCCACGTGCCCAACATGATTCATGAGCATATCCCTGACAAGTGTTTTTCTTTTCAGGCTGTCCCGAGATCGTATCATAAGAAATCACATGGTATGAGCTATAATCCGGACGGAAATGATGCTTCATCGTCACATCTGCATGTGACTTGGCTATTTCCGCAAATTTCGGATTATCGGAATTCTTGGAAGCCCACATCAACATCTCTAAATTCATCATATTATCAATAATTACCGGATATTCCCACACTTTCTGATTCCAGTCCCATGAACGTATGCAACCGACTTGTGGACGAAAACGAGTACTCAATGATTCCGCTCCTTGCAACAATACCTGTTTATACTCATCATTGCTTGTCAGACGCAATCCATTACCAAAACTACAATACAACATAAATCCCACATCGTGATTATCTGTTGTGTATTTCTCATTTTCTATCCTTTTGGTATAATTTTCTGCATACATTTTCAAGGAATCATCTTGATTCACCTCATACAAATACCATAATACCCCAGGGAAAAAACCACTTGTCCACCATTTGGCCTTTGAAGTCATCAGTTTACCATCCTTACCAATAGTACGTGGCAATTTCTCCTCTTCATTCAATAAATTCTCAGCCATTAACTTTGATTGAACAGTCGCTATTTGCAAACTATTATTCACAAGAGTACTCATTTCGCTTTTGGGAGCTGAACAACTACAAACTGCCATCAGTCCCAAAAATGCAATAATAGATGAACCTACTTTCATTTATATATTCTTTAAAATTATTTTTCTAATTGAAGTTTTTTTATTCTTATCTGAGTTTCCAGTTCTTTTATCTCTTCACTTAATGAGACAGAACCCACTTTGTTTTCATTCTCTGCAACATCCGATTGGCGGTCAAACACCATCCGGCCTACAACAGAATCACCTTTCAACCATATAGCACTGCTATATCGCTCCGAAACAATATTATACCCACCTTGCCATTGAACAAAAGCGTATTCTTTTATCCTCTTCTCACTATCCTGCAGAATAGGAACAAAGCTTTTTCCCTGTAATTGCCCCTCAGGAACCGGAACTTTACACAACTCACACAATGTGGGATAAATATCCACAAATTCTACAACTCCCCCAGCTTTTCCGCCTTTACAATGAGGCACACGGACAATCAATGGAGCACGGGTCGCATGATTCATCAGGTTATGTTTTCCCCAGAAACCATGTTCACCCAAATGCCAGCCATGATCTCCTAATATCACTACTATCGTACTCTCTGCCAATCCCAAGCGTTCAAGTTCATCAAGTACTAAACCGATCTGCGCATCTATGTAACTCACACATGCATAATAACCGTGTTTTGCCTCTCGCTGAAAAGCCTCATCCTTTGTTGTCGTAAATTTCCCATATCCACGAATCTCACCAGAGGAAGTAACCTGCTTCGGCAATGCTTTCGGTCGATAAGGATTCGATGCCAACTGAATCTTCTCCCTTTGATATAAATCCCAATATTTCTTAGGAGCATTGAACGGCAAATGTGGCTTCCAGAAGCCACATGCCAAGAAGAAAGGTACTTTCATCTCTTTCAATCTCCTTAAATCTGCAATCGTCTTCTGCGCTACTCTACCATCAATATAAGTTGTATCCGAGACATCAGCCGATTCACAGAACGGTCCTCGCAAAGTCTTAGGGTGGATATAACGGGAAGACTCTTCGTTCTGCCACAATTCCCACTTATTATATTCAGCCCAATCCTTACCGTAACCATCAGGATATACTCTCCACGGATATTCTGACCAACTACGGGCATGATCGGTTATATTATGGAAAACTTTTCCATTGGAAATAACATAATATCCGTTTTTCTTAAAACACTCCGGAAGCGAAAGTGCCTTGGGACAATCTTTCTCTGCATTAGCATCGAAAGCAGTAAAACGTTCCGGATAACAAGGATATACTCCTGTAAACAGACTCGCTCTGGAAGCCCCGCTCACAGGAATATTACAATATGCATTTTGAAAGACCGTAGCCTGCTCCGCCAATCTATCAATGTGAGGAGTCACAATATCCTCTATTCCGTAACACCCCAATTCAGGCCGCATATCATCAGCAATGATAAATAAAACATTCATCTTATCTTTCTTCTGTCCATAAACATGGGCAGAAGAGACTAAAGTAATCACACCTACAAAATAAAATGATTGAATGCTGCTCATAGCTATATCCTTTGGAATGTAAAACCAGATTATTTTAAATCAACTCCCTCAAATGAGAATCTATTCTTAGCGTCAGTCTTATATTCTTTCAAATAAGGAGAATAAGTGTCCACTTTTACCTGTTTCTTTTTCACATCTATATCTACAATACGTAAAAAACCGGTTTGTCCTCTATTCGTTCCTTTCACTCCATCCTGAAAGTTAGCCAACATCTGATATACCTTATTACCTTGTTCGCCTGTACTAACCAACGTCCCAACACCGCCATTCAAAACATGTCCACTAAAGACAAAGAGGATATTGGGATATTTGCTCACCAACTTATCCCACATTTGCTCACCATTATTCACCGCATTCTCACCGGTATCCTTTCCCAAACCATATTTCTGCGGCAACCAACGGTCTCCTTCTCCCATACGCGTATCGTCTGAGTACATATACGCATGCGTATTAATAATCACCTTATGATGCGGATGTTTCTTCACAACCTCTCCCGCCCAATCAAGTACATTATTACGAGGCCCGAATTCCAAACAAAGAACTAGCCATTTTATTCCGGCAGCTTTGAAAGTATACCATACATTATCCATTTTCCCTTCTTCAAACGCACCTCCGAAATTCTTCATCTTACTGTATTTTGCATAAGGAAAATAGTTATTAAACAATTGGGAATCTCTTTTATTCGAATTTTTTCCCAAATCGTGATTTCCCATAACAAAAGCATAAGGAACTTTATCATCCATCATATTCAAGGTAGAAGCTGCCACCGCCCACTCTTTATCAATATTGTGATCCGTCATATCCCCTTGCTGTAAAACAAAATCAATACTATCTGCATGTTCCACCGCCCACTGGGTCTGCGATCTCAGAATGTCCGGGTAAAGTCGTGAATAAGTTTGTATGTCCGGCAATAAAACCAATCTGACCTGTTTCTGTGTACTGCAACTTGACAATACCAGAATTGTAGTAGCCAATAAAGCAGCCAATCTCAAATGTTTTTTCATAATATTTCTATTTTTATTCAACTCTGTTGAAGGTATGTTGTACTATTGTTACTTAAATAGAACATACCTTCGAGATTTAATTCTAGTTTCTAATAGAACCATCTTTCTTTATATCACGACTTCCGCTCCATATTTTAACCGAAGACCATTTCTCAGGCTTGGCCGTCCAGAATTCATCATCCGCCTGTAAACCCAAAGGCAAGAAAATAAAAGTACACAAATAATTACTGCCAGTAGATACATATCTGTCGGCAATCTCGGGCTGGTGCCCACAAAATCCCAGATTCAGCCATCCATCCTTATCAAATGTACCTTTGGCCAATTGTCTTTTCATAACCTTAGTTAGAGCGCAACGCACTTGTGCCGGTTTGATATGTTCAGGTAATAATTTCATCCAGGATACCTGAGCTAATACCTGAAAAGCCCCAAAACGATAGCCCATTGATCTTCCTAATACAGGATAGGTCCCTTCCGGAGATATCATCTTTTCTTGTTGATCAGCATAACGGATGAGGCGTTGTAACTGTACGTCATAAAAATCAGCCCCTTCCACTTTATGCTCTTTCATGACCGCCAATACATCTATCAACATGGGTTGAATCACATAACTGTTGTAATAATCCAAATGAAAATTACGCCCGTCACCATACCAGCCATCTCCTTTATACCATTCTTTATGTCTCTTTAACGCATAATGAATTGGTTTCAAATCACATTCACCCGTAAACTCCAATAAGGCCGCTTCAATAGTAGCAGAGAACATCAACCAATTAGACTCTGAAGCCTTGATCCTGCGCGAAGCTTTCAATTCCTTAATAATTCTCTCTTGAGTCACTTTATCTAACTTCGGCCAAATCTGATCCTTAGAACGTAACAAGCCTTGTGCAAAAAAAGCAGCATCAACCAACGGCTGTCCTCCAGGCCCATCAAAACGCATATAATCAGGTGATTCCGGGTTTACAGCATTAGCAATAGATTTCACCACTAAATTGGTATATTTAGCACGAAGCTGACCTTCTTCCGTATCATCAGGAGGTAAATTCAACCATGCAGAAATACCATCAAATGAACGTCCTAAAGCTTCCAAATGCGTCACATTCTTTCTTGTATTGCCATTGTTTAATCCATCAAAGGTTTCAACAGGCATGTTTTTCCTCAAAGTATTCTGACTCAAATTGGTATATAGCGGATCAATAATCTTGATCATTGTTTTCACCCAATACTCACGATCCTTACTTTTCTTTGCAAAAGCATTCCCCCCATTTACCAAAAGAGAAAATACTAGAAAAAAGAAGAATATTCTATGATTTTTATTATTCATAATTTTATAATTATTAGTTCTCAGTATCTTCAGTCACACCAAAGATACTGAGATTTTATCTAAATAAATTAATTAGCTTCTATTGTTTCCAAAGGAGGAATATTATTTTCAGATCCTGCATATCCCTTATTCTGATTAATATGCCCTTTAGTATTAGAATTAATCGTAGATGCAGGAATAGGCCATAAGACATGATACGGACTCATTGTAAATTCCACATTAGAAATAGTTTTAACTCCTTTATTATAAAAATCGGTGGACTCCATAATTCTATCATAAAAGAAATTATCTTCTGAGAAATTATCCATTTTATAGACCTTACCAGTATAAGAGGGTTTTCCCGTTTGTGCAAATATATAAGCAATACGAGTCAACTCTGTTTTTCTAGGTTCTTCATAATATAACTCTCTCGCACGTTCATCCAAAATTGTTCCAATATTCATATCAGATGCCGCCAAATCACCTGCACCCGCTCTATTTCTTACTTCATTCACATCATCTGCCGCTTTCTGCAAACTAGCAGCATCGCCTTTCCAACAATAAGCCTCTGCACGCAACAAATAGGTTTCCGCCAAACGATATACATACCAGTCTGTATTACCACCTTCCGGTTGATCTACTCTGTCCGGATCCGGTATAAATAATTTGTAATGCGGCCAACCAAACCAACTACGAATTGTATCTTTACACAACAGCTGTCCAGTCTCTCCATAAAGCTGTAAAGGTTTGCCATAATATTTATTTTTCCCCTCCAACTTAGGTTCATTATATACTAAATCCTCCATATTCATCCAATTTCCTTTTGCATGACGCAAATCATTCGGATCATCCCAAATATACTGGGTAGAATAAGCTGTTCCCCGACAGCGTCCGATTCCACGTCCATACTTTTTAACTAGTGAAATTTTAACTGTTCCTGTCGGATCCTTTTTGTCTGTTACTCCCTGTTTACCATCAGGAGTCAATATAGCATTCTTCGTATTTCCATAATAAGGCACTGCATTTCTCATCGTTCTGATTCCATCACCTTGGCTTCCTTCTACAAGGTATCTGTCAATAACCAACAAGATAGTCTCTTTATTTTCTGCCAATGCCTTATTTTCAGGGCGATGTAAATCCCAAATCACATTTTTAGTAGCATCAGCTTTTTCTGCTCCGAATCTATTTTTCATCAATTCATAACGCGGGTCACTTATTACAGCCGTAGCTGCTGTTATGGCTTCATCAAACAAACCGGCAGCCAAATATAACTTTGCCAACAAATGATAGCCTGCCGCACGTGGAGCTTTTCCTCTATCAACCACCTCAGGCATCCATTGACAAGCAAACTTCATATCATCGATCATTTTATTTAAAATGACCTCACGCTTCGTTGTATAGAAGTCGAGTTTCGCCTCTGTAAATTCTTTCAATAGTAAAGGCACATCACCAAATTGATTTATCAAACGATAATAGTGATAAGCTCTAAAGAAATAAGCAGTAGCCAATATCTCGTTCTTCTCCTGTTCAGACGAGTAAGTTGCTTCATCAATACGTGTAATCACAGTATTAGCATACCTAATATTATCATACGCTTCATTCCAATACCAACCTACTCTATTGGCATTAGGACTATTCAAATTTTTATCAGGCGTAATAACCGCATTTAGATCTTGAGCAACACTTGTTTTGTCCGTAGTTCCTTCAATAGCTACCTCAGAAAAAATATGTTCGGTAATAATGGCAGGTCCATCTCCATAAAACTCCGCTTTAATCCTTTTCTCACAAGTACCAAGTGCAGCCCACATACCTTTAGCATCTACCAGAGTATTCTCCGGAGAATAAAATGAAAGAGGTTTAGGTTCCAACCAGCTGTCCCCACAACTCGAAAGAGTTATCGCAACAGATCCTATTATCACTAATTTACTAATATTATTCATAACATTGATTCTTAAAAGTTAATTACATAGTCACATTAATACCAAAAGTATACGTACGAGGAGTAGGACTACTATTTTCCGGATCCCAAAGTTTAAAATCCGGAGCCCAAACCGCTACATTTCTTACATTAGCATAAACTCTCAATGAGCCTAATCCCAATTTAGTAATCCAACGTGATGGAACATTGTATCCGACAGATATATTATCTAATCGAATAAATGATTTTTTCCGATATACAGAAAAACTGTTTCCTCCTGTACTGGAATCAATTCTTGCCCACTCATTTGTCGGATTTTCCGGAGTCCAGTATGGTAACTTGTAAGCATTCTGTCTATCATTATATACCGTGGTTCCACTATGCTTAGCTACATCATATGTACCTTTATGCCCCCAAAGAGAATACAACATGAAAGAAACATCTATATTCTTATATATCTTGAAATCATTGCGCAATGTCCATGTAAATTTCGGACTAGTTGTCCCTTGGAATACTTTATCCTCATCTGTATACTGTCCGTTTCCATCAACATCCCTCAACTTAAAATCACCAGGAGCTACACCATACTTCTTTGCTTCTTCCGCTTCATCCTGTTGCCAGACTCCAATAACTTCCAATCCCCATATTTCATCCAAAGACTTACCTATAAACCATTTATTCTTGATATCGTCAGCCTCTTTCTGTCCTACTACGTTCCCATTTTCATCTAAAACATCAACCATATCTCCGTACAGGTGAACAATCTTATTTCTGTTCAAAGTAAAATTGAATGTTGAACTCCATGCAAAATTCTTTGTATCAATATTCTTCGATGTCAGGCTAAGTTCAATACCTTTATTCTCTACTTCACCTAAATTAGACATCACTGAACTGAATCCGATCAATTCGGGTAATGTACGTTCAATAAGAAGGTCTTTCGTGTTAGCTTTATAAATATCGATATTTCCTTTTAACCGTTCATTAAATATAGAAAAATCCAATCCTAAGTTGAATGAAGCCGTACGTTCCCATTTTAATTCTTTATTAGCCAAAGAATTCACATAAAGATAGGATCCATTATAAACCTTTCCATCCGGACTTACATACATATATTTACTATTACCCATTCTGGCTAAAGCTCTATAAACCCCAATGTCTCTATTACCATTTAATCCCCATGAGAACCTTAGCTTTCCATAGTCCAACCAATTTAACTTCTTCAAAAAAGGTTCATCAGAGAATACCCAGCCGACAGCAACTGAGGGGAATACCGCCCGAGGATTTTTTTGTCCAAACGCAGAATAGCCATCTCTCCGAACCGTACCGGTAATCATATAACGGTTGTCATACGAATAAAATAAACGTGCCATCAATGCATCACCGGTTCTATATTCATCATTACTACTAATTGTAGGCAATATTCCACCTTTCATATAATGATATCCAAGATCATCATTTGGATCAAATCCTTCATTATTCATTTCATCACTCCATCTTTGAAACTTCTCCGCATTAAATAAGAAAGTGAAATCCACGTCATGTACTTTGGCGAAAGTTTGTTTCCACTTTACTATATTGTCAAGTTGCCATAGAAAATCATTTCTAAAAGTTCGTGAAGCAGAACCCCCAAAATCTTTCCAGCTTGGATGTTCCGAAGATTTATGTACATAATCTGTAGCCCACTCATATCGTGGAGAGAAATTCATCTGATAAGATATATTAAAAGGTAAAGATACCTTAGCATAGATATTAGCATTCAAATTATTTATCACATTTCTCTTATCTGTATAATAAGAATCGATCAAAGGATGCTTCGCTGACGTGTCATCTCCCGGATTCAACTTCATTGTTCCATCTTCATTAGTAGGACTTCCATATGGAGTCAGCTTCTGATACTGAACCCAATCCGCTCCGATAGCACTGGCATCACGTTGTACAAATTGCGCATTTAATCCCACAGTCAGAAACTTATTTATTTTGGCATCCAGATTTAAACGAGTCTTAAATGATTTATATCCGTTATTTACAATAATGCCCTCATTGTCTGTCCATCCCATAGACCAATAATAATTTACCCCTTTTGTCTTTCCCGAAATACTTGCATTATAATCCTGACGAAGACCATTCTGAAAAACCATATCGGCCCAATCTACAGATTTACCATCCAAATAATTCTGTATTTCCAAGTTCTTAAAGCCAATTCGACGCAACCAAGTCTCTACAGGATCTCCTGTCGAATTATCATATTTCATCCAATCTTCAATAGAAACATCTGCGGGTAATTTACGAGGGTCATTAAACTCATAAGGTCTATGGTTCGGATTTGCACTATTAAAGACATCCGTCCTCCAAGCAGTAAACTCATCTCCCTGATATACTTCAGGAACTATAGCCTGAGTAGCTACACCTATAGAAGCATCAAAACTAATTGTCGGTTTTTCACTTTTACCCATCTTTGTAGTGATGATAATAACTCCACTAGCAGAACGCGCTCCGTAAATAGCAGCAGAACTAGCATCCTTCAACACATCAATTTGTTCTATATCATTCGGATTAATATCGGCCAAGTCACCCGGATATATAACCCCATCCAATACAATCAACGGATCAGTTCCAGCATTAATTGAGTTCTTTCCACGAATCAAAAGACTTCCACCCGGTTTGGGACCTGCACTAAAACCAACACTCAATCCCGGAACATTCGCTCTTAATAAGTCTTGCATGGAGGAAGGACTTTCATTTTCCAACTGCGCAGACTTTACTTGCATTACTGCACCAGTCAAGTCTCTTTTGCGAGCACTACCATAACCAATCACAACTACTTCATTCAACGTTTCTGAATCTTCTGCCAGACGAATCACAAAATCGCGTTTGTCTTTGACAGGAATTTCTTGCTGAGCAAATCCTATATATGATACTACAAGGGTAGCTCCGGAAGAAACATTTAAAGTAAAAAATCCGTCAAAATCAGAAATAACTCCATTCGTTGTACCTTTCTCCATTATATTAGCCCCAATAACAGGCTCATTATGTTCATCAGTTATCTTACCTTTCACTGTTACTTTTTGTTGAGCAGACAGTTGAACGGTAAACAACAGAAAAGCGATTAACCATAAGATTCTCACTTTCATAAAACAATGTCTTTCCATTTCGTATAAGTTTAATTATTATTAAAAGGCTATTTCATTTTCAACATCTCAATTCCTGCCATCAAGAATGCTCCAACCCCATATACCTCAGTCATATTCTGAGTCACTTGTTCAGGAGCAGCACTAACCGGTTGGACATATCCAAGCATGCCATCTTCATGAACATAGCTTTTCAAAGCCTTCCAACCCTTACGGGCAGCTTTTTTATATTTTCTATCTTTCAAAATTCCTTGATTCACTCCCCAGCCCAAACCATAAACAAAAAACCCGGAAGCACTATTTTCAGGGGAAGGATATGAATCCGGATCAAGCATACTGGCATGCCAAGAACCATTCTTATCCTGACACTGAACTATAGCGGAAGCCATTTCTTTATAAATGTTCAGATAATAATCATAAGTAGGATGATCTTTAGGCAAAGTTTGCAACAACAAAGGTATTCCTGCAAACACCCAACCATTACCTCTTCCCCAAAATACCTTCTCGCCATTCTTCTCTCTTTTGGGAATATATCTTCTATCACGATAGTATAACTTAGCATCCGCATCATATAAAGAATCTGTAGCTTCTTTAAATTCCCTATCCATAAAAGCCAAATAGTTTTTCTCCGGATAGAGCTTATTCAACAACCCGTATACCGGCGGAGCCATAAATAACGCATCACACCATGACCAACGTTCCGACCAATTCTTTGCTCCGAGCCACAAACGGGCCTTCGAAGGTTTAGCAACAACAGAATCTACACGGGCAATTGTAGGCTGAATCATTGCAGGATCATGGTATTTCTCATACATACGAATATACATCTGTGCTATAACAAGATCGTCCGCATGATAGAGACGTTTTAAGAACCCCCAATGATGTTTCTTCCCTATCTGCATCAGAAAATCATAATAACGGGAGTCTTGAGTATAATCTGCCCATTCTACCATCCCCCGGAACAAGACTCCGTTTGTCCACGCCAAATCATGATGTTTAACTTTTGACTGATGATTTACCTGCCACATGGCAACTTTATCAATTAACACACGATCTTGTCCCTTCTTACTTTTCGCTTCTACTGTAGAGAATATCGAAAAAAGACTAAAAACCAAAATAAGTATTTTTCTCATGGTAAATATAAAATCTCTATATTTGTTATTTTAACGTTTTACAAATCTCATTATTGATCTTCTTCAATGTTGCTTCATCCAGCTTTATTACTTTACGGTCATAAGTCATCAGTCCATTCACTTCTACTTCTACATCTGTCGTTTGTGTGTAAACAGCTGCAGAAAAGCCTTGCTTTATCATTTCTTTCAGCATTTCTGCATACTTCAGATATTCAGCAGTAGCTTCCGTAGATGTATTAAACTGGATGTATCCCCAATTCCGGTTAGGTTCCCAAAGATGATTCTTCAAAACCAAACCAATCCCCCCATATTCTCCTAGTACCGTAGCACGTTGTGCATCATACAAATACATTTCCGGCCCCGGATAATTATGCAAATCAAGCATATCACCGCAAGTATAATGATTTCCACCACTTGCCGGATTGACCAAACGTGTAGAGTCATATTGTTTGGTCCATTCTGCAATCTCACTTGTCTTAAATTGCCCCCAAGCCTCATTAAAGGGCACCCAAGTCCCAATACAAGGATAAGAATAGAGATAATCAATAATTTCTTTCCATTCCTTACGATAAGTAGCCTCAGATTCAGGAGAACGTGCCAGTTCCGTTCCATCAAAATACTTCTTTCTCTGCCACTCCAAGGTTTTATCACCATTAGGCATATCCTGCCAAACAATTACTCCCATTTGATCACAGTATGTATACCAACGTGCAGGCTCTACCTTTACATGTTTTCTTATCATATTAAAGCCCAAATCTTTCGTTTTCTTGATATCATAACACAATGCCTCATCCGTAGGAGCTGTATATAATCCATCCGGCCACCAACCCTGATCTAACGGACCAAATTGAAACAGATCTTTATTGTTTAACTGTAAACGCACAATACCTTTTTTGTCTCTTTTCATAGAGTACTTACGCATCGCCATATAACTCCTTACACAGTCTACCCGTTTTCCTCCCTCAAATAAAGAAACTTCCATCTGATATAAGAATGGTTCATCCGGCGACCAAAGTTTGGCATCAGCCGGCATGGAAACCTCAACTGGTAACCCATTAATTGATGTTCCCACAGCCACCAGACGCCCTCCTTCAAACACTTTTACCTCAAATTTATCTGAATACCTATTGTCATCTGTTTCAACCTTTACTTTAACCTTATTCAAATCTATATCAGGTGTTGTTTTTATATCTGTAATATAGTGTTCAGACACCGGTTCCAACCATACAGTCTGCCAGATACCACTCACCGGCGTATACCAGATACCATGAGGATTACTCACTTGCTTTCCGCGTGGCTGCGTACCTTTTTCTGTCGGGTCCCACACTTTGACAACCAAATTATTTTCCGAGTTCTTCAAAGCTTGGGTTATATCAAATGTAAACGGAGTAAATCCTCCTGTATGTTCTCCTACTTTTATATTGTTAACCCATACCTCAGTTTTCCAATCAACAGCTCCAAAATGAAGCAAAATCCTTTTTCCTCTCCATTTAGAGGGTATAACAAACTCACGCTGATACCATAATTCTTTATCTTCTCCCAATGTCTTTCCGACTCCCGAAAGGCTGGATTCGACAGCAAATGGTACTAATATATCACCTTCAAAAGAATCCGGAATTGATTTTCCCAACGGTAAAACTGCATACTTCCATAAACCATTCAAATTAGACCACTCAGAACGCTCCATAATAGGACGCGGATATTCCGGTAATACATTGTTCACATCTATCTTCTCCGCCCAAGAAGTTTTGATCCTATCTCCTACAGGGGTCCATTGTGCCCATAACATCTGAGAAAATAATGACAGAGCTATTCCTATTGAAAATAATTGTTTTATCATATATAACTAGTTTTATCATTTGCAGTAATCAACACAGGCAAAATTAGAGGTTCGCACAATATATAGATGATATAAACATCCCAATAAATCACAAAAACGTCTCAAAATAAAATGATATAGACAAATGAAACATGAATGGGATAATTGATGCATATAGCATAAAAAAAAGCCTTGTACCATTTGTAGTACCCGTTACTACAAAAGATACAAGGCTTTCATATAATTCTATAGTAAGAAAAATGACCTTATAAATCCTTTTTGTTATCTCTGCTATTTCTTTTAATTGATTTCAAGCTCATCCGACTCACTATAAAAATAATCTATGGCGGTTTCTTCCGGCAAATAAACGGAACGATAAGTGATATGGTCTCCTGCGAAATCATCTATCTTCACCTGTGTTGCGGGAGCTTTCAAAAGCACAGTTTTATTTTTCCCCTCAGAACTCATATAAGTAATTTCAGAAGCAAAAAAAGTTGGTTCAAGCGAAGCTGCAAAAGTAACGGTCAATACATCATTCTTTAAAACCGCCGTCTTTACTTTTGTATTGAACAACAATTTCTCATAAACATCACCATATACTGCACAAGGAACCTCCGACATAATAGAAGAATTACCATACGTATCGTATGTACAGATTTCAAAGACATACGAGCCTTCCGCCAAATCCTCTACTACAACCTGAGTAAGAGTTGCTTTATCTGTCAATTGTAATTCAGTAGACTTCGTTCTGTTTTCCCAGAATATTTTTGCCGTTTTAGCACGAGGATCAAGTAATTTCTGCCATTCGAGCATAACCCGATTACGTCCTGCATAAGCTTTCAGTGAATCTACTTTTCCAATATATACAATAGGCCCTTCTTCTATAAACTCTTTATACGTGGCATCCATACCATCGCAAGAGATCAAGGCACCTATACTTAAAAATATAAAAATCAGTTTTTTAAATAGTTTCATAGCATTATCTTTTACTTGTTACTAATTATGCCTCGCACCGAAAAACGTAAGTTCGTGAAGATGCATATAACGTGTTTTCCCCCATGTGTCATTCGTTTTAAAACGAATATAACGTACAGCCGGAGCATTATCAGGAATAATAAAATTCTCACCATTTTTCGCAGCTTCCTGATCCTCTGTTGTAAGAGCATCGTTTACACCACCTCCTGAAGGTTTCACCGACTCATATTCAGAAAGTAATACCCAAGAATCATCAAAGCTACCATCTGGATTTGGATCATTACTACCCCACAGTTCAAAATGCTTCGGGTGTCCTGCTTTAAATGTATTACCATACTTACCCGGATAATAACGTGAAACCATTACAAATCGGCTCAATTTATACTTTTCCCCCATATCAAAGGTAAACCATTGCGGCATTACTGTTGTCGTCTTGGTTTGAAAACAAGGATCTGTATCTGTGATTCCATCCCAAAGCCGCGTCATATCATTTCCTTTCGTCACTTCATTCCATGAGTGGCACTCATAAGAGTCAGTCGGCAAAGCCATCTTCCTGAACAAAGACTTATCGCATTGTTCTTCATACAAAGGAGTCTCAGTGACATACAATGTATCAGAAAGATGTCCCCATCTATCTCTGACAAAAATACCAAAATCTGTAGTAACAGCATCCAGGCCGCGTACATAGAAATCACCACCTTTAGCCTCAGTATAATGCATATATACCTGTGTCCAAATCCCTTCTGCCTGTTTCTTTATGACCCCCAGTCCCAATTTAGCCTTTTCCGGGTTATCAAAGTTCACTTTGATACCGCCAAATGTTTCAGCTGAAATTAATGTTCCACGCACTTTCTGATAAGGAGGAGTATCCGGACTTACTTTTACCACAAGCGGAGTAGAGACAGCCTCACCATAACTAACAGAATAAAGTTCAACGTCATACTCTCCCTTAGTAGGGAATCCTTCTACTACCAAAGAATCTGTATAGAAAGAAGCATTAACTGTACGAATCATATTATCAACTTTATAGCTAGCCCGAACATATTTTAAATTTTGATCATCCGGCAAATCATAATAGATAATTGCTGCACCAGGCAGATTCTTTACCGTCGCATTCAGCACCTGTGACGGTGGTGTCGTACTTCCCGTAGGTTCGTTCAGATCAGCATTGTCGGCACAAGCAGCCAAAACAACTCCTATATAAAACAACCCATATTTATAAAATTTCTTCTTCATAACGTTTTTATTTTAAAGTTTACCAACCATAATTCTGTACCAGGTTTTTATTCGAATATAGTTCCTTATCTAAAATCGGCCAGAAATAGTTTCTTATTCTAAACTCTTGAGTATAAATCAATTGTTCTGTATAGTAATCTTCATTTGTGCTATACTGAGTATTCCAACCGGTTATCGGCTTATTCTGTTCCTGAAATGCCAATTTCCATCTACGTAAGTCCCAAAATCTCTGTGCTTCGAATGCCAATTCAATTCCACGTTCCTGTTGTATGATCTCACGTCTGCCATCTATTGTTTCATATTTCTTATTGTTCGTATATGTATCCCAGCTTTCTTCCACACCTTTCAGTCCTGCTCTTTCTCTGATCAAATCGACCCAAGTCAGAACATCAGTTTTAGTAGCACCACTTTCATTCAAAGCTTCAGCATACAACAGATATAAGTTACCCAATCTCATCACCGGGAACGGATATGTAATCTTAGTAAAACCACTGGTCTGCCCTACCACACTCTTAAAATGAACTAGTTTTTTAGGCCATATACCTGTTTCATTCCATGAATTCGCAATCTGATTGGCAGCAGACTGTCCTTGTTTACATTGCACATAAATCGGTTTCGTCTCATCTGTCACTCCCTGCCCGAACCAGACTGCACCATCAAATCCTAAACTTGCGTAATAGCGTACTTCTCTGTCAAAATTCAGATTAGCTGTTGTATACCCTTCCTTGATAAAGTACTTATCATTAGCTGTTGCTTTTCTCAATTCAAAACGATCATCATAATTCCATGTCTTATCTTCTGTAATAGGAACTCCATTTTTTGTATAAAACAAATCTGCTATTTTTAGAGGGACAGCCAAATTACCACCAACACTCGCATTTCCTTCTTTTCCCGGTTCCAATCCACGTGGAATAGCATGATCCTGTAACTGTCCGATAATACTATTTGAATTAGCCCAAATAATTTCTTGATTCCACTTTTCCGTCACAATGTTACGAATATTCATTTTCGCACGGGTCTGATCGGATATTGTGTATTCAAGAGAAGTATATTTATATAAATCATGTCCCTGAGCTTTCAGAAAATCAATAGCCTGCCTACAAGCTTCCGCAGCATCTATCCAACGCTGTTTTTTGGCCTGTTCCGATTTATTCGGATTGAATAGTTCAATACCTCTGGAATCAGTATATCCTTTATAATCAGCATTTCCATTAAATAAAGGACTGGCAGCAGTTACCATCACTTCGGCTTTTATTGCCATTGCAATTCCTTGAGTAATTCGTCCCAACTCTTCAGCCTCATTCATTATCTTATCAGGCAAATGATTACTGTTGATAATCTCGGTTAAAGAATTGATTACATAATCAAAGCATTCGTCTATAGTACTCCTAAAAACCTTTACTTCATCCTCACTTGCATTTACCGGAATATTCCGATCCATAATAGGAATTGGTCCATACATTCTAATCAGCCAATAATGGTAATAGACTTTCAAGAAACGTACTTCTGCCGCCCAACGGTCTTTCTCTGCTTGTGTCATATCAGGTACCTTCTGAATATTCTCCAGAAAGATGTTACAGTCACTGATTCCTTGATACAATGATTTGTTATTCTGTTGATCGGCTCCGGTCCAATAATCACAGCGTGGTCTTGCCGAACTTTGCATATTATGTGAAATATACCATGCATGTACGTGTGCTGCACTACGAAAAGACTCCGTAATATACAGTTCGTCACCACCGGCAATTGCCGGATTTGCCTCCAACAGGCCATGAGCCGGAAGATAATAATAACAGGTAAACAAATATTTCTCTGCCTGTGCCCTCATTGTAAATGCATTATCGATTGTAGCAATATCATCCGGAACAATATCCAAGAATGAATCACATGAAGATAAAGCGATAATCAAACAATTTAATATAAACAGTTGTATTTTTTTCATTTTATATCAAATTTAGAAAGTTAAATTTAGTCCTATATTATACACACGCTGTACAGGATAACCTAAGCCGGAACCTGCCATTTCAGGATCCCAAAGTTTAAATTTACTAAAGCATAATAGATTGTTTCCTGTAACATAGAATCGAAGGTTCTTGATTCCTACTTTATTAGTCACTTTTTCAGGAATAGTATAACCAATCTCCAATTGTTTTAAACGCAAGAACGAACCATCCCGCATAAACCAAGTACTCGTTTTACTGTTATTCTCAATAGAAGTCGGGCTTAATCTCGGCCATACCGCATAAGCATCTCTATTATCCTCCGACCAATGACTATCTGCAATAAACTTTGCAAGTGCATTATGCCCAACTCTATTACCTACAACTTTTGTATCAACCGTGTTAAAAAATGGAGATACATTATTATAATCAATCCAAAATGATTCTCTAGCCAATCCTTGGAAAAACACTGATATATCCCAATTCTTATATCCATAAGAGGCACCAAAACCATATACAATTTCCGGTTCTTTCGGATATCCGATAGGTACCTGATCGAGATCAGTAATCTTACCATCCTTGTTCACATCACGATACTTAATATCACCTGCACCATATTCTCCAAATTGCACAGGAGAATTAGCCACTTCATTGTCGTCAACAAATAGACCTTCTGCTATATATCCCCAAGTCTGATTAGTTGGATAACCCACTTTCTGTTTCCACCATGCTCCCGGATATTCATAATCCTCATACACCATATATTCACTTGTCGCATAAGTAAAGTTTCCTCTCAACTGCAACCATGATTTATTGGCGAAATATTTATTATAATCTAACGATAAGTCAACTCCGTGCCCCTTGGCCTCTCCCAAGTTTGCATAAGGTTGTACCCAAAGTCCCATAGATGCCGGGATCGAAGTTCGTTGTTGCAAAATACTCTTACGGCGTTCCGTATAATACTCTGCCGTCACATTCAAATCATTAAATAAAGTGAACTCAAGTGCAAAGTTTGTTTTAGCAGACTTTTCCCATGTAATTTCAGGATCAGAATATCGCTTTACCGAAATACCATCCCGATGATAATCATAATTATATCCGAAGTTTGCCCCATACTTACTATCATTCATATTGATATCCGACAAATACAGGAAACGCCCGCTTCCGATAGCATCATTACCAACAATACCATAAGACGCTCTCAATTTCAACTTGGATACTACATCTTTAAATGGATCCCAAAAAGACTCATTAGAAACAACCCATGCCAAACCGGCAGAAGGGAAGAAACCGAACCGTTTACTTTTATGGAAGCGTTCGGAACCATTATAACCGAAGTTGAACTCTGCAAAATAACGATTATTATATGCATAAGTGAAACGCCCCGATAAACCGACATTGCGGTAAGGCAGAGATGCCTGAAGCGAGCCTGCATTCGGCTGAAGGTTATTTCTCAACTGATAGACTAATAATCCGCCTACTCCATGTTTTCCGAAATCACGATTATAATTCAATGCAGCCTCTATATACATATTAGCCGTAATACTCTTACCACCCGGATCATAAATCAGATATTCCGAACCATCATCCGGATTAATGATATCAATGGCATAATCACCGGTCAGATAATCATAATTAGTCATCTTATAATAATATGGATTCAGTTTACGTGAAACATCATAACTGGAGATACGGGAAGTATTAAACAACAAGCGTGCCGATAAACCTTCCGTCAAGAATTTCAGATCCTGTTTCACTTCAAACTGCGCACTCAAATTAGAACGTCCGGATTCTTTATATCCTCTTACCATTTCTGCATACGGATTCAAATATTGTCCATTTTCAGCATTACCAAATAAAGTATGTTTCGTGTATGCATGAGCTTCATCTTTGGGATATTTAGCGGGAAACAATACCGGATTACTCTTCATAATCAGATTGTACATAGCCGAACCACCATATAACGGTCCGTTATAATCATCGAACACACCACTTAGACGGACAATCAATTCTGTTGTCTTGGTAGCGTTGATATTTACATTAGAACGAAGAGTATAAACTCTCTGCTTGATATTATTATTAAAATTACTGTTCTTATCAACCTCCAGAATACCATTGTCTTGACTATACGAAGCTGCCACATAGTAACGTGCGACATCACCACCACCTGTAATATTCAGGTTGACGCGCTGGTTCATCGTAAAATCTTTTAATAATTCCTTTCTCCAATCCGTAGCCGGATAAATTACAGATCCCGCCCCCGGTACAGTATTGTCTATTTTTTCCTCAGAATACATCAACGGCGCCAACGGATTACGAGTTAAATAGGCCTCATTGTGCAGACGCATATAAGTAACAGGATCTGCCAATTCTATCTCTTGAGTCGGAGTGGATATTGAGTTCTCAACTCTTAAGCTTAACCGTGCTTTTCCCTTCTGACCTTCTTTGGTTTTCACCAGAATCACACCATTTGCACCACGGGCACCGTAAAGAGCGGTAGCAGTAGCATCCTTCATAATAGAAAAGCTGGCGATGTCATCTGGCTGTAAACGAGCCAGATCGGTAGAAGTTAACTCAATGCCGTCAATCAAAATCAACGGATCTTTTTTATATCCGAAAGTTGTAACACCGCGAACAAAGAAAGAGGCGTCATCCACCCCCGGTTCACCAGTTCTCTGATAAGAGATTACTCCTGCAATACGCCCGGCAAGTGCATTCGTAAGATTACTGGAGGGTGTTTTCAGTTCCGCCACTTTCACGGTTGAAATAGCACCAATAACACTCTCCTTTTTCTGTGTACCAAAAGCCACAACCTCAACTCCCTCCAACATCTGAGAGTCCTCATACAGAATCGCATTTATGGTTGTTTCATTTCCTACGGTTTTAGTCAGCTTTACATAACCTACATAACTAAATTCCAAAATAGCTCCCTTAGAAACGTTAGACAGTGTATAGTTACCATCCAAATCAGTAACAACTCCAGTAGTAGAGCCTTTCACCAATACAGATGCACCGATAATAGGTTCACCGTCTGTACCCAAAACCTTACCTTTAATCACCATTCCTTTTTTTTGCTGCTGGACAGTCTGATTATCACTGACCGCATATGCAACAGATACAGAAAGAAAAGAAAAGGTCGTCAGACATGCACCTACAATCCACAACCGCCTTTTTAAGCATGTGCTTAGATCTCTTGTTTTTGTTTTCATAATTATTAATAAAAAGGTTATTTCATTATAAATATTCCCGATATCAGTTGATAAGAAGCCCACAAAGGATAAAAAGCTTCTTTAATTGATGCAATGGTTTTATCATACTATTTTTGATTGATTAACATAGGCAAAATTAACGGATGAGAGGATTTCCTAATAAAATAAATATCCCAATAAATCGCAATACTGTCTCAAACAAAAGAAAGAATAGCAAATTCGTTTCAAATGAAATATAAATGGAACAAATATCTCATAGATTAATCATAACAGCCTATTTTTTAGAAAGATATAAAGCTCCTTCGCTGTATTATTCCAACGTGCCAATCCCTCTATCTATCAAGCATATAAGTCTACGATCTGCAGGATTATATACCCTACAAATATCTATAAACAACACCAATACTTTTGTGAGAACCCAATAATAAACTTAACCGGCAAACTCTTTAGGGAGCACTCCAAATTGCTTTTGAAAACATTTAGAGAAATAGGAAGGAGAATTAAAGCCTACCATATAACAAATTTCATTTACTCGCCCATTTCCCTCTTTCAATAACTGAGCAGCCCGTTTCAATCTTTCCAACCGTAGATATTCATTCGGACTTAAATCAAGTACACCTTTAATTTTCCTATAGAAATTAGAACGACTCATATTTAAAGAGTCTACTATATCATCCATACTAAAATCCGGATTATGCAAATTATTCTGAATGATTTCATTCAGCTTTTTCATAAACTCCTCATCAGCTTTTGTCAAAGCCATCGTATTAGCTGCAACAAAAGGAGATTGGGCGAAAGCTTGCCGCAACTTTTCACGACTATTGATCAGATTGGAGATACAAGCCTGTAAATACCCAACAGAAAAAGGTTTTTCAATATATGCATCTGCCCCTAATTCCAGCCCTTCTATCTTCGATTGAATATTCGTTTTAGCAGTAAGCAAAATCACTGGAATATGACTATAATCCAATTTAGACTTTATCAACTTACACAATTCAAATCCATCCATACGAGGCATAACAACATCACTTACCACTAATGAAACCTCCTGATTATCCAATACTTTCAATGCTTCCACACCATCATTGGCAGTCACAACGACATAATTACTTTCCAACTGACGAACAATGAAAGACAACATATCCGGATTATCATCCGCTACCAACACTACCGGTTTGTCTCCCCTGCTGTCCGCTAGTTCCGTCCGCCGTTCCACCACATTCTCCTCTTCTACGGATTTATATTCCGAAGTCAGCTTTATTACACTATCCTGTTCCACAGGAAGCGACAGACAGAACACATTTGCCTCTTCACCTTCCAACATCATCAAACTTCCCTGATGTAATTCAGCTAATGAACGTGAGAGAGCTAATCCGATTCCTGTTCCTGTGGTAACTTTACCATCTTCTTTTTCATTGAAACGGACAAAAGGTTTAAAGATTTCCTCTTTCATTTCATTCGGGATGATAACGCCATCATTCACTGTACGAATATAAAACATCCTCTTTTCTCCTATCCCGTTCATTTCCAAAAACACATGTACATATGTTTCTGCATATTTCACAGCATTATTCAACAAATTACTAACAATCTTAGTAAATGCTTCCTTATTGACATGTGCATAGAAGTCCTGTTCGCCTACATTCAATACAAAGTCCAGTTCTCTCTGTCTCGCCAAAGATGTAAAACGGTTATAAGTTTCTTTCAGTACCTCAGTAACATTACACTCGGCAAAGTTCAAGCGGAATCCCTGACTCTCTGTTTTACGGAAATCCAGCAACTGGTTCGTTAAACTTAACAACCGTTCCGTATTCTGTTTCATGATATTCAAATCCTCCCGTATCTCAGGATCCACCGTCTTTTTCAGAAGAATATTCTCCAGAGGACCATTAATCAACGTCAAAGGAGTACGTATCTCATGAGCTACATTCGTAAAGAAATCTATTTTCGCATAATATATTTCACGTTCCTTCTCCTGCTCAAATTTCTCCATTTGCCGATGATGTTTTCTATTACTACGGCGTTTTAAATAAAGAATCAAATAAACGGAACATCCAATAATCAAAAGTATATAAATGCAATAAGCCCAAATTGACAGATAGAAAGGAGGTAAAATCCGGATGCTCAACGAGATTTCATTATTATTCCAAACGCCATTGTCATTTGCAGCTTTCACCCGAAATACATAATCACCATAACGCAGATTAGCATAGGTTATCAACGGACTCTCACCGATAGATAACCACTCATTATCAAACCCTTCCAATTTATACATCAGTTTATTCATTCCGGGAGCTTGATAACCAAGAGCCGAGATGCGGAAAGAAAACGAATTCTGATCAGCCCGGAGTACTATCTTATCAGAAAAAGTGATATTCTTTTCCAAAGGCGAATTAGGTTCATCTGCATACACTTCTTTATTAAACAGCAAGAAATCTGTAATCACTACTGTGGGAAGATTCTTATTCTCCGAGAAGCTTTTAGGATTAAAAGCTATAAAACCATCAATTCCACCAAAATAAATCATTCCATTTTCATCTTCAAAACTGGACCGATAGTTAAACTGATCACCCAACAGACCATTGGCAGTAGTGTATACTTTCATCGTTTCAGTTTTTGGCTGAAAATAGACAAGTCCATTGTTAGTTGTTAGCCACAGCTGTCCATCTTTATCCTCTACAATCTGATAAACAACATCGCTAGGTAGTCCGTCAGTTGAGTTATAACTAGTAAACGTCTCTGACTCCGGATGAAATAAGCAAAAACCTCCTCCCTGAGTTGTTAACCAAATCCGGTGATAGGAATCTTCAAAAATACTAGAAACCTTATTATATGAAAGACTTGTGGTATCTTTTTCATCATGCACATAGTTTTTCCATTTCCGATCGTTCACATTATAACAATAAGCACCATTAGCATAAGTTGCCAACCAGATATTACCGCCGGAATCTTCCTTTATATCATATACAAACTTCCCATTCAATTCCGGTATACGGTCAAAATCGTCCGATTGCTTATTATATTTGACCAGTCCGAACATCGTTCCTAAGTAGATGTCACCTGTGGCGGTTCTACAAATTGCAAAAATACTATTATCAATCAAAGAACGGGGAGAGCTGTTCTTCTGATATGTCTTCAAAACAGTCCCTGTACGGGTATCTATAATCTTCAATCCTTTAGAGAATGTGCCAACCCAAAGTTTATCGTCCACTAAACATAACCCATGTATATTGGTAAATCCCGCACTAGGAGCAAAAAAAGAAAATTCTTTTGTATTCAAATTAAAACGGTTCAACCCGCCATCTTCCGTACCAATCCATAACACACCATAGTTATCACGACAAAATTCACGTACCCGCTTACCATGTAGACTATTTTCCTCTCCTTTCGGATAATATTTCTCAAAATGGGTATACGAGCGCGGATAATAGTTTACTCCGCCAAAATACGAACCGATCCATATACCATCTTCACGGTCTTTGCAAAAAGAATAAATTGCATTATCAGACAAAGAATAGGGATCATACTCAGAACTACGCAAGTGCGTATACTTCCCCGTACGGAGATTATAAATATAAGCTCCGCTTTCTGTACCTATCCATAACTCATTATCCGTAGCAAAAAGTAATGTCCGACAATAGATGGATTCATTATCTTCATCTTTCAACAACAAATCCCGTAATTTACCCGAAGTCAGATTCAATTCTTTCACTCCTCCTTTTAAAGAACCAATATATAAACAATTGTATGCTCCCGGGAGTATTTCGCTCACAACGTCATTATTATAAGTTTCCTCATTATCAATAGGTGATATATAAGGATGAAGAGTTTTCAACTCATCTTTCGAATAAAACAATCCGTCACCGTAAAAGCCAATCCAGATAGTACCACTATTATCAACCGTCAGGCATTTCACATTGGTAGAGACCAATGGATGATCGGTCAGAATATAGTTTCTCAAGGTTTGCTTTTTCAAATCATAACAAAACAAGTTTTGCGCCTCTGCAGCTATCCATACCCTTCCCTGACTGTCTCCTGAAATCATAGCAACGGCTCGTTCCACCCTTGTGTTTTTGTCACTCTGTTCTACAAAATGACGAAAAGTATCTTTCTCCGGATAATAGATATAGACTCCCACATCAGTCCCTACCCAGATATTACCTTCGATATCTTCATAAAGAGAAGTCACAAAATTATTGCCCAGACTTCTCGGATTGTTTCTATCGTACTTAAAATGCCGGAAAGATACCCCATCATATCGATCTAATCCATCTTTCGTACCAAACCACATAAAACCTTTCGAGTCCTGCAAGATAGCACTGACTGTGTTTTGTGACAACCCATTCTGGCTACTAAGATTCTTAAAATAATAATGTTCATTAACCGTTTGTGCACGGCTAAGAATTCCAATTATTAAAGAAATAAACGTTATTATAATTTTTTTCATATATTCGGTTTATAACACTTCTTTTATTCAACTTACCAAATGTAGGTGAAATAACAATCGAAAAATAGAAGATACGTCCCAATGAATGAAAAAATAGTCTTATTTCTCTATTTTAATACGTGCATCTACGGCCACAACAGCCTTTTCCGTTGCGAGAAGCGGATTGATATCCATTTCTTTGATTTCCGTTGCAAACCGGAGCAAGGTAGACAAACGGACAATAATTTCAGCAAATTTATCCTCGTTTACTCCCTTCTGGCCTCGCGTTCCCTGGATGATTTTATAGGCGCGCAATGAGTGAATCATCGAATAAGCCTCCTCATAAGAAAGCGGAGCCAAACCGGAAGATACATCTTTGAGCACTTCCACAAAAATACCCCCTAAACCGCAAAGCACTACATGGCCGAACTTCTCCTCATATTTCGCACCAATGAACAGTTCTGTCCCTTTCAGCATAGGCTGCACCATTATCGACCTGGCATCAGGGATCTGCATCATCCGGTCAAATTCCAGCGCCAAGTGTTGCTCGCTTTTAATATTCAGCACCACTCCGCCGACATCCGATTTATGCACCGGACCGACAACCTTAGCCACTACGGGGAATCCACATCGGCGGGCGAAGGCTACGATCTCTTCCTTATTATCCGAAACAAATTCGTCTACCAACGGGATACCTGCCGCATGGAGCAATGCCTGTACATAATGAGGCTCGATATATCCGTCTTCCGGAATCGAATCAATAATACGACGAATCCTCGGGACATCCACTCCAAACAATTCTATTTCAGGAACAGCCGGTTTAGGAGCATTAACGATACGCGAAAGGGCCGTCCCGAGTGTCACTTCATCGGCAAAGTTCACGTGCCCTTTAGCAAGAAACGCTGCAACTTCAGCTCCGGCAGTATTGATAGAAGGAAGAATCGGGAAAATCGGTTTCTTGCAAGTTTGCATCTTCTCGTGAAGCACATCATACATTTCAAACATAGTAACCAATCCCGGAGTTCCGAAGATAGCCATCATGGCATCTATGTTTTCAAGCTTTTCTTCACAGTAATCAATGCAGAGACGCAAATGCTCCGGTGTCCCGGTAGCCAGAATATCTATCGGATTTCCAACGGCAGCACCGGGAAAAAGTTGAGTTTTCAGTTCTTCCGCCAATTCGCCTTCGAGCTTCGGTACGTTCAAACCGCCTTTACTCAACGCATCTGTCAACATTACCCCCGGTCCTCCGGCATGAGTGATAATGGCAAAATTCTTTCCTTTCAATTCGGGTAAAGTAAATACACAACCTACGGTCGTCAGTTCCTCACGAGAGAAACAACGCACAATTCCTGCTTTACGGAACAACGCCTCTACCGCTGAGTCGGAACTTGCAATCGCTCCCGTATGAGAAGATGCCGCACGGCTTCCGCTCTCCGAACTTCCGGCCTTGATAGCAGCAATCTTACATCCTTTTCTTATCAAAGAGGAAGCATGAAACAATAATCTGTCCGGGTTCTGAATACTTTCAATATAAAGCAATTTCAGATGTGAATCTTTCTCGGGATCAAAGTTCTCGTCCATAAATTGCAAGACATCTTCTACACCGATCTGTTTGGCATTACCTACCGACCAGACAGAATTAAATTGCAATCCTTTCGTCACCGCACTTTCCAGAATAAACACCGCTGTTGCACCGGAACTGGAGATTAGATCAACTCCTTTCAGGTTCAGGTTAGGGATAGGTTGGCTGAACACGCTATGATGCCAGGTATTCATCAAACCGATACAATTAGGTCCAATCAGCGAAGCGCCGTATTTATTCACAGTTTCCAGGATACGTTCTTCCAATAGCGCCCCTTCATGCGTTTCTTCTCCAAATCCGGCAGAGAGTATGATAAACGCCCGAGTTTGTTTTGTACCAGCCAATGTTTCCACAATATCGGGACACAGTCCGGCAGGCACAGCCAATACTGCCAAATCCGTATCAGGAAGATCTTTCACATCTGCAAAGGCGGGAACTCCTTGTACTTCCTTCTCCTTCGGGTTTACCGCCCGAAGTTCTCCCTGATAACCTCCGTTTATCAAGTTCTTTAATATTGCGCCACCCGGCTTATGTACATTATTCGAAGCCCCTACTACAACAATACTTTCAGGGCGAAGCAACTGGGTTGTTATCATATCATACGCTGGTTTTCATTTAACTTAGGTACAAATATATTCTTTCTTATGAGAAAAAAGAAAGAAAAAGGGGAGAATTGCATATAGAAATAGGCTATCGAGAAGAAAAAAAATAAAATATCAGTTAGATCAATACTTCGGTAAATTTTTACCGGAAAATTAAAAGTTAAACAATAGAACCGGCAGAAGTCGGTTCAAAAACACTAAAGAGGTCATTGAACTGTTGTCAAAAACGAATGGTTAAGCATAAAGAAATGTGCTGAAAGAAGTGCTAACCTGTTGATAATAAAGGGAAAAGAGTATTGCATAATTCGTTATTTTTTAGTAAATTAGAAGTTTCTCAACTCTTCTGATTATGACTAAAGAAACACTCCTTATGCAATACCAATCTGAGTGCCTGTCGGCTCTCAAATCAGTCGTGAATATACAAAAACCTTTTGAAAAAACGTTCATGGATGCAATGAAATTATTCATGGCCATTCCAGATCGTATAAACTTCCTCCAGTTGGGCAGGTATGGACGTTTTTCGGAACAGACCTACCGTAATCTTTTTGAGAATGAGACATTCGACTGGTTTGCGTTCAACGATTCTATCATCAGCAAGCATCTCACAGGTAGAAGAAAAGCCATCGCCATCGATCCTTCCTATATCCCCAAATCAGGCAAGAAGACACCTTGGATTGGTTACTTCTGGTCAGGCTGTGCAGGGGATTATAAACGAGGATTGGAAATCTTGGGCATCGGAGTCATTGACATCGACAACCACGAATGCATGACTTTAGGTTCCATTCAGACGCCGGATTGCAAGACCTTGGATAACATGGGCAAGAATCTGGTTGACTGGTACAGCAGCTATCTAATCAGTAGAAAAGACAAGCTACAGAGCCTATCCAAAACAGTGGTTGCAGACGCATTCTTTTCCAAGGAAACATTCATAACGCCTATGTGTGAGAGCGATTTCCATATCATCAGCCGCTTCAGGAACGATGTAATCCTGTACTATCCGACATTGGAAAAGAAAACAGGAAAACGGGGCCATCCCAAGTGGTTTGACGGCAGAATTGACTTTGCCAAATTGGATTTGACCCGGTGCAAGGAATACGAGGTGAACAAAGGAAAGCTATACGGATTGAGGGTATATGCAAAAGCTCTCAAAAGGTATGTTTCCTTAACCATCTGGTATCCGATGGACGGGAGGACAGACAAGTGGCAGCTCTATTTCTCTACAGACGATTCCATGGATGGACGCGAAGTGCTGGATTATTACAGGACCAGATTCCTATTGGAATTTTGCTTTAGAGATGGAAAGCAGCATGCAGGAATCACCAACTGCCAGTCAACTGACTTCAGAAAGTTGGATTTTCACTTCAATGCATCGCTTGCTGCTGTCAACTTGGCCAAAGCGGCATGCAAGAGGCTCGGAATAGCCTATTCCATATCCTCTTGCAAGTCATTCATACACAATGCTTATATGCTTGAACGATTTATTTGCGTGTTCGGGATTAAACCGGACATGCAAGTTATTGACAAACTTTTCAAAGAACTCATTTTATTTACTGCCATAGCCGCTTAGGCTTGGCGATTTTTTAACGAACTATTGTTAGATTATACTAGCTTTTTGAAATATAAAAGGGCATCTTACTATTTGTACTAACCCGCCCTTCTCTAGAGATTTACACAGTAATTGTTAGGATTTAACGAATGATATCTCTCAGACTCCGGATCTACTACATACCAACATCCAATAGCTGCATCATACAAAATAATCTTGCTCTAATATGCTGATTTAGTTTAGACAACTTATATATCAGAGCAAGACTGTTTTATTAACTTTATATTACGATAAGACAGATAACATAAAATTATAATGGTATTTGTTTATAAAATTTCGAAACTAATAATATGTCATTAGTTGCAAAATCAAAATCAATCCAAATAGTTTTCCGAAAAAAATAAAAGAATCTATGCTGCACTTGGATATTATTACATTTCGCAGAAACCTTGTAAAAGCCGACCCTCATTTTCTTCTTTTCCAACAGCATTGGGATCTCATAAGCTTTTAAAAAGCCATTATATAATACCTTATCATCCACCGAAATAGTAACATTAATTTCTTTGCTATTTTCATAAGAGTTACCTACAAATATTAACGCAGTTCTGGATGTAACACACACAACACACACATAATATTATTCCTATCGTTATTATTATTTTTTTCCCTTTCATAATTTCATCTATATTATCGCCATTTAAGACCTAAATTATATATATCGACAACAAGATTATTATAATGAATATATGGGTAAGGTATTTTTCTACCCATATATTCTAAATAATTACTACCTTTATTTAGATTATTTTGTTGCTGCAACATGATAACTCTTTGGTTGCTATTGCTGTTGTGAACAACTCCTCCCTGCTTCATTATATTAAATGGATTCTGCGAATGTGATAATCCCAATTGCATGCCCAAACTCATGAGTAGCTGTAAAAGTTTTATTATAAGACAAATTATTCGACAACCAATTATTATTAGCAAAATCGCTTGAAGCCAAAGTCATAACCTTTCCACCTAACATACTTGTTGCTCCACGCGCTCCTTTACTATCGCTATCTGCTAATACAAATAAATGATCAGAGTTTTCGACATCTTTCATAGAAGTTGCAACTTTAAGATCCATATCAACCTTTAAATTGTAAGTTTTATTATCGCTCCATTCAAATTTTCCTTCATAAGTACTTTTTATATCAGAAACTATATCTTTGGCAGCTCTAGCCATATTTATATTATCACTTGAATTATTAAATATCTTTGCAGTTACATGCATAGTGACAATATCACCATTCCGAGTATACCAAATACTATCTCCATTCACATCAATATTATTCACCGGATTATTTGCACCATATTGATAAGGTGATAAAGAAACATACTTCTCTGAAAATCTATCAGTTTTCATAAATCTCCCTAATGCAGCATCATACATCCTCGCTCCATAATCATACCAGTCCAACCCACCTTTACGATCCAGCTCCTTGCCATTATACTTATAAGGCTGGACGCTCTGCCGGGAACTTGTTGACATCAATCCGCCGAAAGCATAATAATCGTTCACTTCCTCAACCGTTCCCTCCTCATCTACAACCACACGATTATTACCCTGATGATCTTTCAAATAATAATGATACTTACCGTCAGTAAGGGACACATAGCCGGCTTCTGTCAATAGAATCTGAGGTACTCCATTTTCATAGACCACATTGCCGCAGTAATCCGTTGTAACACTGTCTCCTTCCAGAAAGTGCACGGTACGGAGTTTCCTGCCCGCAGCATCATAAAGATAAGATATACTGTTACCATTCGCAAACATTACACGACTAGGCAAATTTAAACAATTATACTGAATAGCAGTTATATTTTTGTTTAAATCTTTAGTCAGGTTGCCGTTTTCATCATATTCATATTCGGTTGACAAGTCAACACCGTCCTTGAACTCGAAGCCGTTATTGAAGGCAGAAGTGCTCGAACGGTCTGCCACCTTCTTTAACCGGTTACCGGCATAACTCAAAGAAAGATCATCAATCACATCATAACCCGTCGCTGAAGTCTGCCCGTAGCGCTTCAGACCCAAGATATTACCCATTTTATCATAGCCCGTCACCTGCTCATTAAAACGGTTGGTATTTACAGAAAGGCTCGGCCCTTCACCATACTCCGCATCAGTCAGGCGACCCAGACGGTCATAACTGAATTTATAACCGCGGGGAGTGGCCCCGGCTCCACTTTTCCAAGTCATACTGCTGATATTACCATTATAACAAGGGACTCCCAAACCGTCGGTATAATGCAAAGACTGGCTAAACTTACCGCCTTCAATACCGGTCAGCCAGTTACGGATATTGTAGGCATAGGCTGTTGCATAAATACCGTTATCCAGTTTGTCTGTCTGCAATCGGCCCAACTCGTCATAAGCGTGTTCCACAAGCAGGACGGAAGGATTGTTATCGTATTGGTGGCTCACTCGTGTCAGGCGTGACGAATGGTCATAAGTATAGGTATAACGTTCCGTCAATGAATACCCGGAACTATCCCTATGGGTGTGAAGGACGGACAGAGGACTTCCTTGAAAGGAGTATTCAGTGGCGTATGTATCCATGCCTCCATTGACACGGCTTGACAGGCTTTTCACTATCCGCTTGTTGATGTCATAATAGTCCGCAGAATAAATGAATCCCGAAGAGCCATGCGTACAAAGTATGCTACCCGTAAGATTACCGGTCGCACTCACAGTTCCTTCCGGAAAATTATATGCAGAAAAGCCGTTTCGTGTTCTAAAATCATACGTATCATAGTAGTTCACCACATATACACAAGGATCAACCAGATCAAAAGAGCTCTGATAACCACTGTACGCCAGGCCGGTGTCGCCTTCCATAAGAGTACCTAAAACAACTGTCTCACCGGCAGTCCGAACATGTTTATCGCTGTTGCTGCATTCGCCCTCCACAACGACACGCCCATAGACATCATAAACAAAGAATGACCAAAGAGAATCATTACGCTGACAGCCATCCTGAGAGAAAACCAAACGGTGTGCCGCATCATAAACCAGGTAAGAAGGGGCGCAACCGGGAAGCTTCTTATAAACAAGACGATCCAGATAGTCATAACGATATATGTAAGCATAAAGATCCAGATCCGGATGATCCTGGTAACCCGGAGGAAGCACAAACACCAGATTGCCATACTCATCATAGACAAAATAAGTATCAAAAAATGTATCACCATCCAGAATGCGTGAAAGGACCAACTGATTTTCACTATTATAAAATTCCCAATGCATGTTGCCATCTTCGTCCTCGCTGCGTATGCCGCGAAGGCTACCGTCTGCATAGGGACTATCGCTCTCTACCAGCTCGCCGCCGGCGGATACCAGATAACGCTTGCAACGTTGGGCGGGTATACTCTCAAGATTACAGCTATATTTTTTGGATACGGCTTTACCGGTCCATTCATCACCAACGCCAAACTCTTTTAACAGTAAACTACGGTGGGAAGCCTCATACGCGAAACGTGAACAGACGTTGCTGTGCCCGTAATACTCCTGTGCCGACTTTAATATTTGCTTATAGTTCCCGGAAGCCCCTTCCGACAACACAGGAACCGGAAGAGTACGGGACTGTAAATTTCCCAATGAGTTATACTCATAACTTTCAGTCAGGTCTTTGCCCTGCGGGGTTATTCCGACGTGTATCTTCTGAGAAACACCGCCAAAACCATCCCCATAGGACACATCAGTCAGGGAGCGCACACCGTTCGTTTTCAACAGCGAGGCTGCTCCGGTATATTTGTCAAGCGGAGTTACCGTAAGTATGCCATAACGGTCACTCATGTTCACAGTCTTCCTCTGAGCGCAAAGAAGACCGGAGCTTGCACTTATCAATACAAGAACAATGATTCTTTTTATATTCATAATTTTTCCTTTTAACAGTTTCTTATTCATTTCTTATACTCATTATACTCCAGCACAGCGCCGTCCTTATCACGGATTTCCGTCAGTCTCCCGAAGCCGTCATAGCTGTATGTAGTTACATTCCCGTTAGGTTCATTCATATAGACAACTCCCCGTTGCGGAGCATATCTATAAACGGTCACCCGGCAAGGGGCGGGGAAAGCATTACGCAACGGAAGCAATACATTTTCAAGGGCACTGCCGTCAAGGTTTTGAAGAGACTCCACACTCACGCGCAGCCCGGAAACGACTTCCTGATATGACGCCCCTTCCACAATAGCCACCGGACGACTGTAGTTGTATCCCCAGAGCAATGCGACCACAGGAGCATCCGCACGGCGGATCTCACAAACATTGCCATAAGCATCGTGTACAGGATAAGATTCACTCATTGAAAAGAGCCCCTCATGCTTCCAGACGCTCACCTCGTCCAGCAAGGCCGAACCGGAGCCGGGATCCAGAGTATAATCGAAACTGGTAAAGGAATCATCCATATAGCCTTCAGGACCTTCCACAGATTCTCCTATATGGGCAGGTCTCAATATATCATTGGCAGCCGTCATCGCCCTTCCAACGGCATCATTAACATGATATGGATAAGTATAATCACATTTCTTTTTCTTTCCATCGCTATACTTATAAATCTCCCTCACCGGAAGCCCGGATCGTATATCCCAGTCCGTAGAGCCATAAGTCCGGACAACCGTATCACTGACCAACTTACCAGCATAATAATCCGTATTCACAGTGAGCTGGTTTTCCACACGCGTATTCCCCCTGCCAATGCTATACCTGTACTCACGATAATAAAGGTCATCGTCCGTTTCCACACCGGACTGTTCTGCAACAACCAGATTGGCACGCCGCACTTCACGTCCCGCCACCAAAGGAGTATTATTGTTCAAAGATATTTCAGTATATGTATGCTCCTCATCATGCACAGGTTGGCCCGTATCTACATCATAATCCGTTCTCCTGACCAGTTTGCCCTTCTTATAATGGGACACCTCATCATGCACCATACCATTTATTATACTTGGAAAATAGAAATTCGTATTGTATTCATAGTCTTCACGAGATACCGTTTTTCCATAATCATCTTTCTCCACAACACTCACATTAGGATATAGGACAGAGACTCCCGCTGCAGCACCGGCATCGGCCACCGGCAGGGATGAATACAAACGATAACGCATGCTGGTACGAGAGTAGGTACGCAAATAAAGTTTCTCCATCTCATCGACAAAAGTCACTTGAGGAGCATAACCTGTCGGAATACCGTCTTTCTCATACAAGAAACGACGTTCATTCTTCAGCGTACCTTCCACATCACGGCATTGGATAGAATAAATTCGCAAACCACCGGCATAAGATGAAATTGCATTCCCATATTCATCTGTATCGGGATATGTATTGAGCTCATACACTAATTCCTCTCTTGCACCTGTCGGATATTTAATAGACTGCAACGAATAAACCTGAGCGAATAAAATGTCCGGTGTATGGTCCGCACCTCCAATATAAGCATAACATACACCCCGGTCGCCATCGTAAGGCATTCCAAACTCCACCAATTGTCTTTCTACAAGATCGGTATTACCGGTCCGTCCGTTATAATATCCGAATTTATCCACTGCTTTGGTCTGCGTCGGCGAATAGTCATCCACGTAGTCATTATATGACATTGTATAACTACGGCTTTGATTATTGACCAGTTCTGTAAAATTGACCTCAGTAAGCAGGCTGCGTCCCATGAACCGCAGTTGCTTATAATTCAATGTGACACGTTGGATTTCCGCCCCATTTTCATAAATATGCACGGTTTTCAGAAGAGAAGAGGAATAATCAAAAACGACTTTTCCATTAGCGTACGTGATTTCTTTGGGATATTTTGCATCAACCGAATTGTAAGGCCGGTTATCATACTGGCCAACGTTTTCGGCCGTAAAATCGGCCCAAAGAGAATCATTATGCAAAGCATACCCGTTCATCCGGAAAAACTTCAGTTTTCCATCCACTCCCTGCCAATATCCGTTACGGTAACTTTCACCCATATCCTCCACTGCATAATAGTCATAACTATCTGCATAAGTGAGCTTCTGTGTGACATACGAAAAAGAAAGCCTGTCCTGTTTCAAACTGGTGACATCCGTTAGTTTCCAGCCTGTAATCTTTCCCGTATTAGAGTATTCGGCTTCCTTAAAACGGTAAATATTACCGGAACCGTCCGTCACCTGAAATCCCGAACGTATGTCTGACGTTTCCACCTTATCAGAAGTCAACGGTAAATAAACCGGTATATGCGAGCCGCTTTCCGAGGATTTCTCAGGACGCCGGAACACAAAATTCCCCTGAGCATCAAATGTACTATAAAAAAACACATCCGGTTGTTCGTGCGCCATACCTTCGGTCATCTTATGCATATAAGAAGTGTCCCAACTGCCAAAGTCCGGGTTATAGATCAAATACCCTTCTTCATCAGGATTTCCTTGAATACTCCGGGTTACGGTGGGACCGAAATCCATGTTCCAGCCCAAGCCTGCCACGCCGTTTCCCGCACTGACCTTGATGCCTCCGCTGTCATATTGCAATCGTAAAGGCAGCGTGAAATCTCTTGTACGTATCTCATATATCGGGATACTAAGTTCAACTTTGCCTGTATTATAATTAACAGGACACATAATATGCTTCATCAACTCCTCCGATACCGGAGACACAGGAACATAATTATATTTGTATTTTCCTTCCGTATCAGCCAAAGCCGGTGAGGTGCCCTGGCTATATACGCTGCCCACACAAGTGAGCAGCGCAATTATTAAAATAATAGTCTTATTATTCATTTTAGATAACAGTCATCTGGTTTTTATAAAAAAATATTAATCCCTCTCATTACAGATTCATCGCATTAGCGCCCAAAACGCCTGCCAAAGCCGAAGCCACTGCGATAACCACCTTCAGGATCATATCCCATACTGATTTCTTCATTGCCATAATTTACCTCCTTTCCGTGTCTTTAAATACTTGTGTTACTCTGTGTTCTTTCGTGCTCACCGCCTCGGTTGCAGATTCCCCGAATTCTCTGGACGCATCGAAGCACGGGCACTGTTTAATCCACTCTTCCGGCTCTATCTCACCGTTCCCGTTCAAGTCCGGTGAAAGATCGCGATGCCCGCATACCCGGCAGCCAGGGAAACGCAGCTCCAAATCGGCCACAAGTTGCCGGAGCGTAGCCCGCTGCGCCGGAGTCCGGGTATCTGCCGGGTGTCCCCGGCAGTCCAGACCACCTTCATAGCAGATACCTATCGAATGGGCATTGAAGCCTTTTGCGTGCGCCCCGATACGTTCGAGCGAGCGGGTGAGGTACAACGTTCCGTCCTTGCGGATGTAGTAGTGGTAGCCTGTTCCGTTGAATCCGCGACGCCGATGCATCACGTCCAAAGCTTCAGGGGAGAGTGTACAATCCTCCCTCGTGGCGCTGCAATGCACCACGAACAAATTGATAGTTCGCATAATTAGTGAATAATTAATAGTTCAGTTAAGCACCTGCCGTTCAGCAGAATACTTCGTTTAGTTTAGTCGTTTGAATCTGTGTTGTGCCGGAGAATCACACTGACGGATCCGGTGTCACCCCACCGCCGGAACCGCCGCCTTCGGGCTTGCCACCCTCTCCTTCACCGGAAGCAGAGGTATCGGCACGGTCGAAACGGACACACCGGGCGCCTGTCACTAGCGAACGGGTGGCCATAGTGCCATCCAAATGACGGGTGGAACAGGGAAGAAAGCGAACTGTCAGTGAAGCTTGGACGGCAGACACGTCGTCCACAGTTTTCACACCTTTACCGTTCGACTTCATCACCAGACGGAAAGTTCCGAAACCGTCAAGCGTCACACTCTCCGAGGATTGAAGATGCTGGCTGACTACCGTCACCAGGTTGTCCAGTGTGTTCTTCACATCACCCGGGGAAAGGGAGGAATAAGCCGCTATCTCTTTAGAGATCTGTGAAGTACTTACATTACCTGTGCGCAACACACGGGGATAGAATAGTTGTTTTCCGTTTTTGTCTTTCAGAACGGACTGAAATGGACCATACAATACTGGCATAATCAAATTTGTTTTTGTGTTAATAAATTTAGTTTAGTCTTGTCTGTAAGCTTATCGACAACACAAAGATACAATAGTTACATTTCATATACAAGTGATTTTCAATATGTGTCTTAACTAAATTCTTAACCGGCATAAGTGACCGAAAATCAAGAAACAGCAGCTTCTTCCTTCCTGCTTACAACACTTAAAAGATAACGTCCGGGAAGTTTTATCTTGCCCCCGCTGCCACGCAACGTAGCAATCCCCTGCCAGATTGCACCGCCGATAGCCCCGAAATTACTTTTCAGGATAATTGCATACTGTTCTGAAGGCGGGATACCGTAGCTACGGAGATTATCGAGCAGCCCCGCATAGTTGCGTGATGTCCCGTCAGCCGGCGGAAGAAGGCCGTCGATAGTCTCCTGCGTCCACTTTTTCCGTTTCCCGGAACAGGGAGCATCCCGCCCGCAGGAACTCCCGGAAGAAATCTCCTCCTTCCCAATCTTCTTCCCCTCCGCCTTCTCCCCTGCCGTTTCCAGGGGAGAATTGAAGTGGGGTTGTTCTTTGCTTTGCTGTGCTACGCTATGCTGTGCTGTGCTATTCTGTGCTATGCTATGTGTACCTGATGTTACATTTTCAGGGATAAATGTTACATTATCACCCCTCGTAATGCCTTCTCCATGCCCCTGTTTTTCACTTTTCACAGCCGGCGTTCCTTTTGCATCATCCTTATTATCAGCCGGTTCATCATCTGCAAGCAGGCAATACCCGACTTCCAGATGTGAAATGCTGCGGCGACGGGTACTGAAAAGATACTGCCGTTGTATTTCGACGGAAGTCAGGATGCAGCTACGCTCAAAAAGAACCGCGTCGAACAGTCCGTATTCCACCGCCAGACGGACGATACGTTCCACGTCATCAGCGCTCTTCTCGTACAGACCCGCCGAGAGGTCTTCGTAAAACAAACGGTCCGCACGGACATAATACCCCTCGCCCGCATAGATATACGACAGGATTTCCACCAGAATGCCAAGCGCGGAGTCACCCTCACGCTTCATCAGGCGGCGGACAGCACGGTCGTGAATAAAATCCGTATTCAGCGGGAAATAATCCAATCCCTTTTTCTTTATTCTTGCCATAATAATTCTGTTTTTTGATAAATACTCAATATAAAAAATCCGCTTTTACAGCAAGGCTTCTTCCTGCATTCCCGCCTTTTTGCGTTCCATGCTAAGCCTCACTACCTCAAGGGCGTGCAGAATAAGCCGGAGACGTGTTTCCCGGTCCTCAGTCTGTGTTATGACCGGATAGGAAACTCGTCCACCGGACAAAGAGCAATGGGGAAGTTTCTTACCACTGCCGTATTGCCTTCGGCTCAGAGATTTGCGACACTCCTTGCAATATTTATCCGGAGACTGCGTTTTTTTGTTCATATAGAAGGACTCCAACGGAAGCTCACGTTTACAACTCTTGCAAATACTGCTGGATGTAGATTGTTTTGTCGATAAAGATAATGTTGTTTTCATAATGATAATTTTGATTTAAATTCTGAGAAAAAAGTTGTTTATTTGCCGGAGATGTATGTCCGACATGGTGGACATATATGCTTACCATGGTGAATCTATATATTCATCACAGTGTATATATATAGCTACCGGAGCAGTGATACAAAGGGGATGCAAGGCCGGGGGACGAACTTTTCTGCAACCTTTCGGAAACTTTTCTGCGTTTTTCATGGCTATTCTGTTTTTAATTTATATTTTTGAAACATATTTGTAATTTCACCGCTACAAAGATAAATAAGTTTTCATAAAGAAAACATACGGTTTTAGAAATTAATTCTTAAAAAACAGATAACGGATTATTAATGAGCAACTAATACGTTTATGATTTTTTACATCAAAATTAAATGCTAACAAAATGGATACAAATCTGGATGTACCCGGCATCATCAAACGTGCCAAGCAGGCATTAAACCTGAAGAGGGACAGCGAACTGGCTGAATTCCTGGGAGTTTCAAGAGCGACAGTCACCAACTGGGCTGCACGGAACAGTATAGATTTCCGCCTGCTGCTCAACAAATTAGGAAATACGGTAGACTACAACTGGCTATTGTTGGGAAAAGGCAACCCGAAACACCAGTCGAGATTTTGCGAAAGCGAACTGGCACAAGGGGAGGTGCAGATAATTCACAATCCCAAAACAGCCGAACCGGTTGACGACCGCAGCGTGACACTATACGACATCACGGCGGCGGCAAACCTGAAGACGCTGTTCACCAACAAGCACCAGTATGCCTTGGGGAAAATACGGATTCCGAACATATCCGCCTGCGACGGGGCGGTCTACGTCAACGGGGACAGTATGTACCCCATACTGAAATCGGGGGACATCATCGGATATAAGGAGATAAACAGCTTCGAGAGCGTTATTTACGGGGAAATATACCTGGTTTCGTTCATGATCGACGGAGACGAGTATCTGGCGGTGAAGTATGCCAACCGGTCCGAAAAGGAAGGATGCATCAAACTGGTGAGCTACAACACCCACCATGAACCAATGGATATACCGTTTGCGGCGATCAATGCAATGGCAATAGTGAAGTTCTCTATACGCAGGCATATGATGATGTAAGTTTTCGTCAGGATGAAAAAGTATTTTAAGTGAAATAATCTGTATTAATCCATGTAATCCATGGTGAAAAGTCATTATCTTTGCACATTGCAAAGCAGAAAACAATAAAATCACGCTATATAATGGAAAAGAAATTCAAAAGAACCACCGTCACATCGGCCCTGCCGTATGCGAACGGACCTGTCCACATCGGTCATTTGGCCGGTGTATACGTACCGGCAGATATCTATGTGCGCTATCTGCGGTTAAAGAAAGAAGATGTATTATTTATCGGCGGTTCGGACGAACACGGAGTGCCTATCACGATCCGCGCCAAAAAAGAAGGAATCACTCCGCAGGATGTGGTAGACCGTTACCATACGCTGATAAAGAAATCATTCGAAGAATTCGGCATCTCCTTCGATGTGTATAGCCGTACCACTTCACCGACGCACCACCAACTGGCTTCGGATTTCTTCAAAACATTATACAACAAGGGCGAGTTTATCGAAAAAACATCCGAACAATATTACGACGAGGAAGCAAAAACATTCCTTGCCGACCGTTATATCACCGGCGAATGTCCTCACTGCCACTCGGAAGGTGCCTATGGCGACCAATGCGAAAAGTGCGGTACTTCACTCTCACCGACAGACCTTATCAACCCGAAAAGCGCCATTAGCGGCAGCAAACCGGTGATGAAAGAAACCAAACACTGGTATCTCCCCCTCGACAAGCACGAAGGCTGGCTGCGCAAATGGATTCTGGAAGACCATAAAGAATGGCGCCCGAACGTGTACGGACAATGCAAAAGCTGGCTCGACATGGGGTTGCAACCACGCGCCGTAAGCCGTGACCTCGACTGGGGTATCCCTGTTCCCGTGGAAGGCGCAGAAGGAAAAGTGCTCTACGTTTGGTTCGACGCGCCTATCGGCTACATCTCCAACACGAAAGAACTTCTTCCGGACAGCTGGGAGACATGGTGGAAAGATCCCGAAACCCGTTTGATCCATTTTATCGGAAAAGACAATATCGTGTTCCACTGCATCGTATTCCCTGCCATGCTGAAAGCAGAAGGCAGCTATATCCTGCCGGACAACGTGCCCAGCAACGAATTCCTGAACCTCGAAGGAGACAAAATCTCCACTTCCCGCAACTGGGCTGTATGGTTGCACGAATATCTGGCCGATTTCCCCGGTAAACAGGACGTACTCCGCTATGTGTTGACTGCCAATGCACCGGAAACAAAAGACAACGACTTCACCTGGAAAGACTTTCAGGCCCGTAATAACAACGAACTGGTAGCCGTATACGGCAATTTTGTGAACCGTGCAATGGTGCTGACTCAGAAATACTTCGACGGATGCGTACCCGCACAAGGCGAGCTGACCGACTACGACAAAGAAACGCTGAAAGAATTTGCAGACGTAAAAGCCGAAGTAGAAAAGCTGCTCGACGTATTCAAATTCCGCGACGCACAGAAAGAAGCCATGAACCTGGCACGTATCGGAAACAAATACCTGGCTGACACCGAACCGTGGAAACTGGCGAAAACTGACATGGAACGTGTGGGAACAATCCTGAACATCTCCCTGCAACTGGTTGCCAATCTGGCGATCGCTTTTGACCCGTTCCTGCCGTTCAGCTCGGAAAAACTCCGCAAGATGTTGAACATGGACACCTTCGAATGGTCCGAACTGGGAAAAGACAACCTGCTCCCCGTCGGTCACCAGTTGAACAAGCCGGAACTGCTGTTCGAAAAGATCGAAGATGCCACAATAGAAGCACAGGTACAGAAGTTGCTTGACACGAAGAAAGCAAACGAAGAAGCCAGTTATAAGGCGAATCCGATTCGGGCAAACATCGAATTTGACGACTTCACAAAGTTGGATATCCGCGTAGGAACGATCCTCGAATGCCAGAAAGTACCGAAGGCAGACAAGTTGCTGCAATTCAAGATTGACGACGGTCTGGAAACGCGTACGATCGTGTCGGGCATTGCCAAGCATTACAAACCTGAAGAATTGGTAGGCAAACAAGTTTGTTTCATCGCCAACCTTGCCCCCCGCAAACTGAAAGGTATCGTCAGCGAAGGCATGATTCTGAGTGCCGAGAACAACGACGGCAGCCTGGCAGTCATTATGCCGGAACGGGGAGTGAAGCCGGGTAGTGAAGTGAAATAATGAAATGAGCGAGGAACAATCACTAAAGGACAAAACAGCCAAAGGATTATTCTGGGGAGGGTTCAGCAACGGTATACAACAGTTGCTGAATCTCGTTTTCGGAATATTTATCGCCCGGCTGCTCACCCCGTCGGATTATGGAATGGTGGGGATGTTAGCGATTTTCTCCCTCATAGCCGGCTCGATACAGGAGAGCGGCTTCACGGCCGCTCTTGTCAACAAGAAAGAGGTGACACACAAAGATTACAATGCTGTATTCTGGTTTAATATCATAACCAGCCTGTGCCTGTATTTGGTGTTGTTCTTGTGCGCGCCACTCATAGCCTATTTCTACAAGGTTCCCGAACTGACGCCGTTGGCACGTTATTCTTTTACAGGCTTTTTCATCGCCAGTCTGGGAATCTCACACAGTGCTTATCTAAAACGGAATCTAATGATCAAGCAGCAGGCCATGTCCTCGGTGATCGGACTGACCGTATCCGGCATTGCGGGGGTCACGCTGGCTTATCTCGGCTTTTCCTACTGGGGATATGCCACGCAAAGCATTGTCTACGTAGCTGTCAACACTGCCTGTTACTGGCATTTCACCCGTTGGCGGCCTACGCTTCAATTCAGCCTCGCGCCCATAAAAGAAATGTTCGGATTCAGTGGTAAACTGTTAATTACCAACATATTCAATCACATCAACAACAATCTCTTCTCCGTCATATTGGGTAAGTACTACTCCAAGATAGAAGTGGGCTATTACAACCAGTCCAACAAATGGTGCGGCATGGGACAACAATTCATACTGGGCATGATAAACGGAGTGGCACAACCGGTACTTGCGAAAATATCGGAAGATACCGACCGACAGCAACGGGTATTCCGCAAGATGTTGCGTTTCACCGCCTTCATCTCATTTCCCGCCATGCTGGGACTGGGAATCATTGCGGAAGAGTTAATCGTTATCTCCATTACCGACAAATGGTACTCCAGCGTATCTATCATGCAGATATTATGTATCAGCGGAGCTTTTGTCCCCATTGCCAACCTTTACCAGCAACTTATCATCAGCAAAGGAAAGTCACGCATCTTTATGTGGAACATCATAATCCTCGGCATGATCCTGCTCACAGGCGTTCTTCTGGTACATTCTTACGGAATATATGCCATGCTTGCCATGTATGTCTCGACCAATATACTATGGCTACTGAGGTGGCATCACTTCGTGCAGCTTGAAATCGGGTTGAAACTACGCCACGCACTGGCCGATATTCTTCCCTACGCCATCATAGCAGCCTCCGTCATGGCAGTTACCTACTACACCACCCGCCCTATCGAAAACATCTATGTTCGCCTGGCAAGCAAGATACTACTGGCAATGGCACTTTATGCAGCAGCCATGTGGGCGAGCCGTTCGGTAACTTTCAAGGAAACCATACACTATTTTATCAAAAAGAAAAGCGCATGAAACTACTCGCTCTCGTCACACTCTATTATCCACCCGCACACATCACCGACAACCTTCTTACTTATGCAGAAGATGTGGACGGATTGTTTGTCTGGGACAACACCCCCGGAGGCAGTAACTATCAATTTCCGGAATCTATCTCCCACAAAATAGTCAGGTTACGCCAAGGGGAAAACACCGGTATCGGCAAAGCACTCAATGCCGCAGCGATGTTTGCCCTCGACAACGGATATACTTACCTGCTGACAATGGATCAGGACAGCGCTTTTACCGCTTCCACATTCAAAGACTATATCCGTATTATCAACAATGACAAAGACAGTTCCCATTTTGCTTATATTCCTCTCATCAATGCTTCTGGCACAGACAGCAATGCGCCGCTCAAAGAAGCACAGGGGATGATTATCTCCGGAAGTATTTTTCCGTTGAAAACGATACAAAAAGTCGGTCTGTATCTTGACAAATTTGTCATGGATGCCATTGATACGGAATATTTCCTGCGCATCCGCCGCCATACCGGAAAAGTCATGCTCGTACCTGCCGCCAACCTGAAACATGAACTGGGACATCCGCTCCGGAAACAAATACTCATCTGGCACCCGATGTCACTCAACTACTCCCCTGTGCGTACCTACTACATAGCCCGTAACTTCTTGTACCTCAACAAGCAATACGCCGAGTTCAAACGTCCCGAACTGCTTTGGAAGCTCATTTGGGAGCGTCCTTTCTATATCCTTTTTATGGAAGAAAACAAATGGGAGAAACTGAAAGCACTCGCCAGAGGTATCTGGCAAGGCTGGAGAAAAGATCTCAACCACGACTGTTATTTCAAAAAGCTCAACCCAAACCCCAAGCACCATGAGCGCGAATAACCTTACAACCACCTATCGCCTGCTGAACAGTTCTTTCAGGAAGACGATGATTTTTCACTTGGGCATAGACGCGGGATTCTTCACCGAATATACCTATATGCTTCATGCAATGCTCTATTGCCTGCAACACAAGATACAGTTCAAGCTCTATTCCGACGATGCCAACTTCGGTTGGGAGAAAGGTTGGACAGACTGTTTCGTCCCCTTCTGTGAGGAAGTGCACGAAGCGTTTCACCACACCTACAACACCCACCGCCTGCCTTCGTGGAAAGCATTGATGAAGGACAAGAAATTGCCCAAGACCAAACTGATGAAATGGAAACTGAAAGCAACCTGCAAGAATATAACCGGAGAGACTCTCGCTTTCCTGACCTATAAAAAACCGGTATTACTGAACTGCCACCTGAAGTTCGATCCCAACCAACATTTCCACATCCCCGAACTGGGTATAGACGGGGATTATCTCCATGCTTTCCGGAAAATGACGGAAATCACGTGGAAGTTGAACGAAGTAACCGGACGAGAATGCCGGCACCTGGCAGACAACCTGCAACTCCCGCAAGAATACGTCGGTTGCCAGATACGCGGAGGCGACAAGATCACCGAAACCAACCTGCTTCCGGCAGAGTATTACATACGCCTCATCAAACAGAAAACCGATTTGCGCGATGTCTTCGTGCTGACAGATGATTACCGCATCTTCCGGCAAGTACAGTCGCTCGCCCCGGACATACGTTGGTATACCCTATGCGATTCCGGCGAGAAAGGATATGTCAACAGTGCTTTCACGCAAACGACGAAAGAGTTGAAACAGAAGCAAATGACTCGTTTCCTTTCTTCCATACAGCTACTGATGAACGCTTCCATATTCACAGGAAGCATCACCACCGGGCCCAGCCTGTTCCTGCTCAAGAAGTTCTATCCGGACATCAGTCCTGCCGACTGTTTGCTTGAGGATTTCCCGCAAGCAGCCACCCTCCCTATCCCGGGACGCAGCCAAATGGCGGCGGAATTTCTACAAGGAAACTTAAAGTTATAGGAACTTGTCAATTTAATCACTACATTTGTATCATAACGTGCATTAACCGTTTCCAATGGACAAGAAATATACAGCAAAAGAACTTGATTTGTTACATGCCGAACTTTACGACATATTGGGAGAAACCATTCGTATCTGTCGGAAACACGACATCCCGTATTTTGTGATAGGCGGTACTGCAATCGGGGCACTCTATGACCGGGCGATACTGCCTTGGGACGACGATATAGATATCGGCATGGCACGGAAAGACTACAACAGATTTCTCGAAGTAGCCCCCCGGGAGCTGGGCGATTCCTACTTTCTTTCATGGATAGAAACAGATCCGCACAGTCCTTATTACTATGCCAAAGTCAAGAAAAACAATACCCTCTTTGTAGAAGAAATGTTCAAGAATGTCCCGATGCATCCGGGTATTTTTGTAGATATATTCCCGTTCGACAGGATACCCGACAACAAGCTGTTGCGGAAATTACAGTACGACGCAGCCGGTTTCCTCAAATGTTGCCTCATGGGAAAAGAGATATGGATGTGGAAACACTTCGGCAAATGCGAGATAGAACATCCCACAGACCGGGGAGCCTTCTCCTGCTTCTTGAATAAAGCAGTCGATGTTCTTTTCTCGAAGAAAACAATTTACCGTATGCTGGTAGCCGTTCAAAGCTGCTTCAATTCATGGAACACGAAGTATTTCAACAACGTGATGACTACCACCGACCACGTGACCGGAGAAAGCCTCCGCCACCTGCAACCGGTGCCGTTCGGACCGCTCACAGTGAACGCTCCCGACAACCTGGAAGGTTTCCTGCGATACAACTACCCGACCCTGCACCGATATACAGAGGAAGAACAGGAGAAAGTGAACAATCACTACCCTGCCGCCCTTTCATTCAGTACGACTCCAAAACAAGAACTATGAATATGAAACCCGCTTTAGTAGATGTACCGGTACTGATACTGTTCTTCAACCGCCCGCAACAATTATCGCAAGTGTTCGAGCAGGTAAAGAAAGCACGCCCGTCACGGCTGTTTCTCTATCAAGACGGAGCACGAAACGAACACGACCTGCCCGGGATAAAAGCCTGCCGCGAAATCGTGTCGCAGATAGACTGGGAGTGCGAAGTAGAACGGTTCTATCAGGAAAAGAACTTCGGTTGCGACCCCTCGGAATATATATCGCAGAAATGGGCTTTCTCAAAAGTCGACAAATGCATTGTACTGGAAGATGATGATGTGCCGTCAGTCTCTTTCTTCCGTTTCTGCAAGGAAATGCTGGACAAGTACGAACATGACACCCGCATCAGCATGATTGCCGGATTCAACCCCGAAGAAATCAGCAAAGACATCCCTTACGACTATTTCTTCGCCACCACCTTCTCTATCTGGGGGTGGGCAAGCTGGAAACGTGTCGTAGACCAATGGGACGAGTTCTATACTTTTCTGGACGACTCCTTCAATATGCAGCAACTCGAACAACTCATCAAAGAACGCAAGTTCCGGAGCGACTTCATCTATATGTGCCGGCGTCATCGCGAACACCGGAAGGCTTTTTACGAAACCATTTTCCATGCCTCCATACTGTTCAACTCCGGACTGAGCATTGTGCCCACACGCAACATGATTAACAACTTGGGAGCAACGGCGGATTCCACCCACTTTGCCGGTTCCGTCCATACGCTGCCCAAAGGCTACCGCCGCATTTTCACCATGAAGCGTTACGAAGCGGAGTTTCCTCTGAAACATCCCCGCTACGTCATTGAAAATGTAGCGTACAAAAAAAGCGTCTACCGCATCATGTGCTGGGACCACCCGTGGATAAAGATAGGACGCTCGTTCGAGGAACTGTTCCTCAACCTGAAATACGGTAATTTTTCTATCATTACGAAAGCTGTTAAAAACCGAATAAACAAATGGCTGAAGAGAAACAAACATCACTAAAACCACTTACGATTTATTTCTACCATACCCGCCTCACGCGGGAAAGTTACGAGGAATGGAAAGAGTATAAATTCCCCGGACATATCTTGTACGGACTTCCATTGCTGGAAAAACACGGGATACATTCCGTCATGCACAAGTGCCGGTATTTCTCAAGCCGCCTGAGGCTCATGCTCTACGCAACGAAAGAAATTCTGTTCTGCAAGGAGAAATATCAGGTGCTCTACGCCACCTCTTTCCGTGGTATCGAACCGGTGATTTTCCTCCGTGCACTGGGGCTATACCGCAAGCCGATCGTTATCTGGCACCACACGGCAGTAGTCAACAGTTCCGGTTTCGCACGCGAACAAATATCCCGCCTTTTCTATAAAGGCATAGACAAGATGTTCCTGTTCAGCCGGAAGCTCATTCAGGATTCGTTGAAAACCCGGAAAGCGCCCGCCCATAAACTAAAACTGGTACACTGGGGACCGGACCTCCCTTTCTATGACCACCTGTTGGCGGAAATGCCCGACCGCAAACCGGAAGGCTTTATCTCTACCGGCAAAGAAAACCGGGATGTAAGCACTCTCTTCCAGGCATTTGCCGCCACTAAAGAGAAACTCGACTTATATATCGCCGTCTCATGCGGTAACATCAATTATAAAAACATCATTGACGGTTTCACCCTGCCCGACTCTATCCATGTACATTACACCGACGGAGTAATCCCCTACGAGCTTGCCAAACTGGTGGCGCGGAAAAGCTGTATTGTCATCTGTTGTCTGGATTTTCCCTATACCGTAGGGCTCACCACACTCGTAGAAGCATTTGCTCTCGGCATTCCCGTCATTTGTTCGCGTAACCCCAATTTCGAAATTGACATCGACAAGGAAGGAATCGGCATTACCGTAGAATACGGCGATGTGCAGGGTTGGACAGACGCTATCCGCTACATCGCCGACCACCCCGAAGAGGCACGACGCATGGGCAACAACGCCCGCAAACTGGCGGAAGAACGTTTCAATCTCGAAATCTTTTCACGTGAAATAGCAGAAAGCTTGCAGGAAATATCAAACTTTTCCTCTAAAAACCGTACATTTGCATAAACTTTTATGCACATGAGAGTCCTGATTATAAATACGTCTGAACGAATCGGAGGAGCCGCCATTGCAGCCGGCCGGTTAATGGAATCACTCAAGAATAATGGTATTAAAGCCAAAATGCTGGTGCGCGACAAGCAAACGGACCAGATCAGCGTTGTGGGTTTGAAGCGCAACTGGCTGCAAGTATGGAAGTTCATGTGGGAACGCATCGTTATCTGGAGCGCCAACCGTTTCCAACGGTATCATCTGTTCGATGTAGACATTGCCAACACGGGAACGGACATTACCTCTCTTCCGGAATTTCGGCAGGCAGACGTCATTCACCTGCACTGGATCAATCAGGGAATGCTTTCATTGAAAAACATCCGGAAGATACTTACTTCCGGCAAACCGGTCGTCTGGACAATGCATGATATGTGGCCCTGCACCGGTATCTGCCATTATGCACGCGAATGTACGAACTATCAACAGGAGTGCCACAACTGCCCGTACATCTACAAAGGCGGTAGCAAGAAAGATTTATCTTACCGCACTTTCCGCAAGAAACAGAAATTGTATAGCAACGCCCCCGTTCATTTCGTCACTTGCAGCCGTTGGTTGAAGGAACAGGCCCAGGTCAGCAGGCTGTTCGAAGGGAAAAGCGTTATCAACATCCCGAACGCGATCAATACCAACCTGTTCAAGCCACAGAACAAGGAAGAGGCACGGGCCAAATGTATGTTGCCGCAAAACAAGAAGCTGATTCTGTTCGGCTCGGTAAAGATCACCGATAAGCGGAAAGGGGCCGAATATTTAATCGAAGCCTGCAAACTGCTGGCTGAGAAACATCCGGAATGGAAAGAGTCGCTGGGAGTCGTCGTATTCGGCAACCAGTCCCAACAGTTGCAGGAACAGATTCCTTTCCATGTCTACCCGTTGCCTTACATCAAGAATGAGCACGAAGTGGTCAATATATATAATGCCGTAGACTTGTTTGTCATTCCTTCGCTGGAAGAAAATCTTCCCAACATGATTATGGAAGCAATGGCGTGCGGCGTTCCTTGCGTAGGATTCAATGTCGGCGGCATCCCCGAAATGATTGACCACCTGCACAACGGATATGTGGCCCGATACAAATCTTCGGAGGACTTTGCCAACGGTATACACTGGATACTGACGGACCCGGAATATGACGAGCTTTCCGCACAAGCCTGCCGCAAGGTATTAGGCAACTATTCCGAAAGCATTATTGCCAAGAAATATACGGATCTCTACAATAAAGTAACGGGGAAATATGCATAGCGTTCATCCTACTCCCAAGTTTTCGGTCATCACGGTGACCTATAATGCGGAAAAGGTACTCGAAGATACCATTCAAAGTGTGATTGCGCAGACCTATCATCACGTAGAATATATCATCGTGGACGGAGCCTCCAAAGATGGCACTTTATCTATCATCGACAGATACCGCCCACGGATACATACTGTTGTCAGCGAACCGGACAAGGGACTGTATGACGCCATGAACAAAGGAATTGCCCTCGCCAGCGGCGACTATCTCTGCTTTCTGAACGCAGGCGACTGCTTTCACGAAGACGACACGCTGCAACAAATGGTGCACACTATCAATGGTAACGAACTTCCCGACGTACTTTACGGAGAAACGGCTATCGTAGACGAGAAGAGGCATTTCCAACGTATGCGCCGTCTATCTGCCCCGGAAGTATTAACCTGGAAAAGCTTCAAACAGGGAATGCTGGTCTGCCACCAGGCATTCTTCGCCCGCCATACGCTGGTGGAGCCATACGACTTGAAGTTCCGTTATTCCGCCGACTTCGACTGGTGCGTCCGCATCATGAAGAAAGCCCGCACATTGCACAATACGCACCTGACAATCATCGACTATCTTGACGAAGGTATGACCACCCAAAACCGGAAGGCTTCTCTCAAAGAAAGATTCCGCATCATGGCAAAACATTACGGGCTGATAAGTACAGTGGCACATCATGCATGGTTTGTCCTCCGGCTATTCTTCAAACCGGGACGATAAGCGCGTTGCCTAAACCGGTAACGCAAGTAATTGGTACATTAATGTACGTGCCATACGCTCCTGCCCTTTCGTGTTAGGGTGCAGACGATCGAAACCCGAATCATAAAAATAGATAAGTTGTTCCTCAATCATCGGATTCATCCCTGTCACCGAGTTAAAGTCTATCACAGGAAGCCCCCAGAGATTACCGGCTTCTTTGACTGCCTGTACATAAGCGTCCACATATTCACCGCAACTATTCTGGTAGTTCTCATCCGGCTGCACGTTCGTTTCTCCGAAATTGGCAAACGCACGATGCAACGGAGTCAGCAGAATGATTTGTTTATCAGGAAACAGCTGTTTCATCCGCGTTATCCCTATATTGATACGTCCTTTATAGGTATTACTGTCCATTACAGGGGTTCGTTTCTTGCGGGTCTCCATTTTCTTCATTTCGCCACGGGCCGCCAACACTTGTTCTTCCGTTTCCGTAAACCATTCGCCAATAGGTATACCGGCATTAAAATCATTCGTACCCATCAGGACAATGATTGCATCCACTTCCTCTCCATGTTCTTTCATCAATTGCTCCGCCTGCCGGGGCACATCGTTCCATTGTCGCCCGCTTATTCCATATACATAAGGAGTAATCCCCAACCATTCTTGTAGAAAGTCCCAGTACTTTTTAATCTTATTACCATAGCAGTTAGGATCTGTAATAGAATCTCCTATATATCCTACCTTCTTCCCTTGCCACGGATGTTGAACCCACCCGCTATGACTGTTCTCACCGGAGTTTACGACTTTAGAAGCTTGACTCTGTCCATGCAGAAAACAAGTACAGAATAATAGAGCTGCACACGTTAGTAATAACTTGCTTTTCATTGGTATTCTATATTAAATGAGACATTTTTATTCAATAGACAGCAAATGTAACTCAAAAAAATTAAGTATGGACACAAACGTTATATTTATCTCTTATCTCATTTAGCAGACCTTTTATCATCAGCTTTATAATATTCATCTAAAATCATTTTAAGATGTTGCCAACCGGCATTCACAACAGATATAATCTTGCCCGATTTATCTAGTAGAACCCCAAAAGGAATACCCGTTATAGAATATAACTCCCGTATACGTTTATCATCTTCTTTACCGGCAATACATAATTCAGGCCATAAATTCTCTTTCTTTGTCAATACAGACAACCAAGAAGCCGTGTTTACATCTAATGAAATCCCCAGAATGCCAAACCCTCTATCTTTATATTCCTGATATAACCGGACAAGATGTGGTTCTTGAGCACGACAAGGACCACACCAGCTTGCCCAAAAGTCCAAAAATAATAATTCATTCTTACCCACATAATCTGATATCCTCTTTTCGTTACCCAGCGAATCAATCAAAGTAAAATCCATAAATTGTTTTCCTGCAAGAAATTGTTGAGCTAACCCTTTCTTTCTAATTTGATATTCTGATTTAACATCACCACGACATTTATCTCTGTCGGATAACATCTCATACAATTCATCAAAATAAGGATCATAAATATCGTTTGCTTCCCGAAGAAGTAATCCACGTCCCAACCCATTATGAATATGCTTCTTTTTGAATCGGTATTTATATTCACACAATTTTAACTCCATATCTTCCACATCCTCCTTGTTTTTTAAAGCTACACTTATTTGACGACGATATTCTGCACACGAATCAAGAAACTGTTGATATTCCAAAGTTAATGGAGAGCAAACTACGGAATTATGTTTCAACTCTACTTTGATAGGGCCACTCTCTAGATAAAGTTCAGCTGACAAAACTGTATCCGGATAATTACCCAAAGATATTATAGATTTTTCATAGAGATATTCCGGCCCAACAAAGCCAAAACAGCCATTCTCTACATAAGTGGAATCTACGGAACGAATTACATTACCAGTAATAGTAAAAAGCGTAACTAAAGCACCATTATATTTCGAATCTACAGTACCTTCTATGTGAAAACAAGAATTTTGACCGCAAATATTCCATGAACACGCCAACAGACAAAATAATAGTATATATTTATTTACTTTCATCGCTTTCTTCTTTTTTGTACATTAAAAGTCCGTTTCTATATTTCTCTCCAAAGTGTTTTATTGCGTCAAGAGGATCCATAAATCCATTCACAAACTTATACAGTTGTCGTCCTTCTTTAAAGATAACCGAATGATGTACAAGTTTACCGTCCAGCATAAAAGAGATTCTTTCAACCGGATAATTGAAAGCTAAAGAGTCTATAACTGTTATTACACTATCACACCTCTCAGGCGAACTGTGGCTCTTTGACATAACATTTAATGCTAATATGCAAAACAAGGAAAAAATCAAAATCACTCTCATATATTCATATTTAAATAACAACATATAATCTAAAAAGATATTATTCGAAACCGGATGTATATTTTCATTCATCTGGCATTTTAAAAGTGTAAGGAAAATCTTCTTTCATTGGATATGTTTTCTCTGATTGAAAGAAGGCGCGATTTAATTTAAACCCATAGGTCTTTCCTTTCTCCAGCTTACTTCTATCTAATATAATACAAAAAGTATATTTATCTTTCCAAAACGGCTGATAGTCTGTATAAGGTGGCGATATTCTTTTATCATCCAACGGCCTTATACCATAAGCACCAAACATAGGTTTAGAGAAACGTATTTGTATAGTATCAATACCTAAAGGTAATATGCTATTTGAAATAGGAAATATATCTGTAATATAGGGTTCTTTATTATCGTACTCTTTCAATACATTATCAAAATCAGATGCCGTATAGTTGACAAAACTTACTATCTCAGGCATAAAATCCTTAATGGTAGAATACAAATTACGATGATTACGAAAATGTTCCATAAACGTCATGCTTCTTTCCATCCAGATAAAACCTTCATGTTGCCTCCATGCAGTTAAATGTGTAGCAGTGAATCCCCTATTAGGGTTATCTTTAAAATACATGATAGTCAATAGGTTGTTAAACCATTCTATCATCGTTGAATTGGTACTTCCATAAGCCAGTTTGGCCATCTTTTCTTTCACGTGAGGATAAATTATTTGCGAAGCAGAATCAATCTGAGACCAATATTGAGCAAGGCAAGGATTAGTATAGTGGTGTAACAACTCATGCACAATGACAGTTATAAGGAATCTACTATACGCCGGGTTTCCTTCTTTATCGGTACTACATCCAATAACAATTCCACGTTTTTCTCCCTTTGTTATTCCATTAAAAGCATAATTACCAGGTCCATTACAAAGAGATGCAACCACTATTGTATTTTCAGGTCCTTCGCCAAACATAGATTTAAACCACTCTGCATTCAGATCGACAAGAATAGTATTCAATCTAGTTTCAGCTATATCATATAAGCCACGATGCAGTGTATAGAAATCCTTAAATTTTGTTTGTCTATAAAAATCATTCAATAAACGGACAAATGTTCTGAAACTTTCCTCTGTCCACCTACTATCAATCATACTTATCTTTGATGCGTCACATTGTGGATCAATAATCACTTTCCCTCTCTTTATCTCAATACATCCAGTTGCCGCAGGTACAGCATCATAAGCTATTCCTTGCTCCTCTCTTATCTTTTTGATGTAAGAGATGAGCTTATGTTCTCTATATTTTGAGAAGTAATTATCAATATCGGCTGTATAACCGGGGATAGTATTATTTATATACTCTTCCGCACCAGCCAATCGAAATGCAATACTTGTCAACTCAAAGCTTTCTTTTACTTGGCTTTTAACCTGTGCTGATATATTATTAATCGCACACAATAACATTATTGACAATAAAGTTGTTTTCATATATTGTCTCTTTATAACTATTTAATAAGCATATCTAACTCTTTCAACTGCACATCCCCTATATGCTCCCACTTAGCAACGACTTTTCCTTCTTCATCAATCAAGACATAAAATGGAATAGCATCACAATTGTATAGGTACGTCAGGTTATTCTCCTTTTCATCTTTCTCATTCGTCTCAGAACTTAAAATTTGTGGCCAAACATTCAAATTATTTTTTCTTATGGCCTCAGACCAACTATCCTTGACTCTATCCAATGATATACCAATAATAGTCAATCCTTTCTCATTGTATTTCTTATATACTTCTTTCATTTTAGGAATCTCTTTCAAACAAAGCATACACCAACTTGCCCAAAAATCCAATAATACAAAAGTCTTATTCTTATAATTAGCCAATTCAACCATGTCTCCAGAAATACTTTTTCTGATGAAATTAAGAGGTATCACCTATGGAGGTTCTTTTTAAGAGATCTCTTCTATCCTCTTGCTCTTCAATTTCTTTGAGAGCTAATTACCCCATTATACTATTTTTAGTTAGCTCGAGCAATTTGTTATAAACGGAACGAACAGAGTCTATACAAATAGTCCCTCTCTCAGAAATAGAATATAATAAATCCGGAATTATTTGAAAAATAACCATAAGGGTAAATAACTGCTTCCATTCTTCAGTTATCAATTTGTGGCAAAGAGTAACAGGAGATAGAATAGTATGCATCAATATATTAATTGATTTCTGATATTTGAAGAACTCTTCATTATCCAAACAACTAGTTCTCAATTCCATATACAAAATTAGTATTCATACGCTTCCTCCTTGTTTAATCATAAGATATAGCGGTGTTTTTCATAGTATCTTCATTATCACAATTGTTTTGTACGCATCGTCAACCGGATATATCCGTCCTTCGACTGCTCCTTCAGTGAAATACCGATACGTGTATAGGCCGGAGAGTTCACCTCAATCGTTTCAGAAGTAAACGCGACTTTGCCGGACGCTTCAATCGTAACGGTCATCTGTTCTGTGCCGGTAGTAAGCAAGAGATGTGTATCATCAATAATTTTCCAGTTGGCTTGTGTTGTTATGGCTGTTTCGAACCGGATAGGTGCATTGGCCGTAAATTCGTCACCCACAGTAAAGCTACCTTTCCCTTGACGGTCATAGACGAAAGTGCGAACCAATTTATCCAGACTGGGGGTGGAATAAGCCGAAGTATAGTCAATACTAAGCAAATCTTTTACGTCCGTAAATTCTTTCTTGAGTACAATGGCGCTCGCTTTGGCACCGGAGGACTGTGTTTTTCCGTCTACTACCGGAACTGGATGACCGAAAGAACCTTTGATCTTATACTTCTCGGGAGCTTCCGCACTAAAATAATCACCCGGATAAGAGAAAGGACCGCCTTGATCGCCGACCATAGTGCACTTTCCTAGAGCGACGGCATAAGAGCCGATGTCATTATGGTTATGATTTTCGGCATTATTACCCCCTTTGGCCGAGACAGCCAACGTACACGAGCTGCCCTTGGCAGGACGTGCAACCAAGATTCCTGCCTTTTCATAATACGCCCGCAAAGAATCGGAACCTTCCTGCAATGCCTGACGAATGCCGTCTGTCATTTCCATTTTCCATACCTGATGAGGGAACAACTCTATGAGATAAAGAGAGAAATTATTGCCGGAAGGGAGAATATATTTTTCTTCCACAGAGGTAATACCAAGCGCACGGTCACAGTAATCGAGGATGAACTTATCAGGCGATAAACCGATACGGCAGTCGGAATAAGCAGGACATACGCCTTCATTCATCTGTATCTTCCTGCCATATTGAGCAATATGCACAAATTTAGGTTCACGGAAGAAATCTATCTTGCCTTGCGTGGCACGGCATACTTCCTCACGCAGCAAGATATATGCACGGAAACCATAATTATAGTAACCGACCCCTTCGCTGCAATAACCGTCATCGGCATATCCTTTCATACCGTATACATTATATTTCTCGGCTGCGGCAACAAAATAAGCGCGTTCCTCCTTATCCGCCAGCAGAGTGAGGGCAGCACCCGTGACACCTGCCAAACAAACCGAGTTCCAGTTATTTGTAACCGTAAACCACCAGAAAGGCTTTGTCTCTTCCAGGCAACGGTATACAGGACGAAATACTTTCTCGCGGAAAGCACACTGCACGCGGGCCTTTACTTCCGGTGACAAACGGTCGTCGAGCATAGCAACACACTGCGCAATTCCGTTTCCGGCAGTGGCAACTACCAAATCGACATAATAATCTGTTCCATGATAATTATTCAGATTGCGGTCGTGAGCCGGAATCGACCAGGAGTTCTGGTTGCAGAGAGCAACCAGAGCCTTTTCAATAGCAGGAATGTAACGTCTTTTATTCTCCATACATTCAGCCAATGTCAACCGAAACAGATAATGGTAACGGGCATTTATCATATTTTCGCCCGGCAGGCGGACATTGGTTTTGTTCAGATGCAGATACAAGGAGTCAACAAAAGGAGGCATCCCCTTTTTCAGCAATGCAGGTGCTTCTTCTGTCAGCAGTTTTTCTGCCTTGCTACTCTCTTTTACTTTGTTCCAGAAGGTGCGGTCTTTATAAGAAACGCCTATTCCTTCCGGTTTATCGGGCAACATTGCAGCAATCTCACGGATACGGTTTTGGGAAATATTCGCATGCTGCCTCGGAGTGTCCTGTGCCATACGGTAAACTTCCGTCCCTGCCATCAGGAAAGCTCCCGGACCGTAGACTTCTGTCATATCGGGAGTCACCTTTTTCGGATCAGCGCCGATAGGTTGCACATATCCCAGTTTACCGTCTTCTCCCACAGCCGACACTAATGCTTGCCAGCCTTTCTCCACCACAGGCATGAATTCTTCTTTTGGCAAAAGTCCTTCGTTTATCCCATAAGCCAGCGCATACACGAAGAAACCGCTGCAACTCGTTTCGGGCGACGGATAAGAAGCCGGGTCAAGCAGACTCGCATGCCAGAAGCCGTCCTTATTCTGCAAAGGAGCAATCCGGCGGCATAGCTTTTGGAACAAGTCCTGATAGAACGGACGGTATTTGCTCTTGGCAGGAAGTTCACGTAAAAGCTCAACGAGCCCTCCGAGTACCCAGCCATTGCCACGCCCCCAGAACACTTTCGCGCCATTCGCCTCCTTCATCGTAAAGTAACGGTGGTCACGATAGAAAAGATTGTCTTCTTTATCAAACAGATAATTGTAAGTAGCTTTATATTCCTTATCCATGAAACGGATGAACTTCTTGTCACCCGTGATATTGTAGAGTTTCATGTAAACAGGAGGTGCCATGAACAGTGCGTCACACCAAGTCCAGTGTTCCAAGGTGGTTGCATCGCCATAGTCCAACTCGAACGAACCGGAAGGAGGATTGGCAATCACCCATTCGGCACGTGCCTGTGTCGGGACAAGCAGACTTTTTCTTTTGTACTTTTCATACATATACAAATACATCTGCGAGACACAGATATCGTCAGCATGATACATCCGTTGATTTACCTGCCAGTAATTGCGGTTCCCCAGCCGCAACAGCCATTTGTAGTATGAATCATCTTTATCCGCTTGTTCGGCTATTGCAGCCCAGTGGACAAGTCCCAGATAGAAAGTGGCATTTACCCAATTGAGATCACCGTAAATAGCCTTGTTGTAATGAGCAATCTGCCAGTCGGCCACCCGCCGCATCGACTGCTTCACTTCTGTTTTAACAAATGTCTGCGCAACTGTAGTACACAAATAGCCCATGCATAGGGCAAGGGTTAAAAGTAATTTCTTCATAATACTATAATTTTGTTTAAGACAAAGATACCGGGCTTTATGGACTTAATAGAGTCATATTTTCCGTTTAAGCTGCTCTTATCTTCCATAAAGAAAGAAAAAAGCAGCTTTTTGAACAACTCTACTAACTAACCCAATTACTGAACACCCGATCTACGAGTATTCAATTTCTTATCTACTAACAAGCCGTCAATGATCTTCAACCCGAATTTCACTTGACGTTTTGCCTTAAACTTCAAAAGAAATAAGTCAACGGTTCCTTCAAGCGTCTTCTTATTTCCTACATTGACAAAGGTAGGATACAAGGCTTTTGAACCATTGGAATGGAGACGGTCGTAAGTCAGATTCTCCATTGCATTCATGTGTTGCAACTCCACGCCGACAAATTCATAATCCTGTTGATTGTAAGGTAAAGCAAAACTGAATGCGTTGACTGCACGCAGATCAACACCTTTTACCTGAATTTCAATAATCTCATCTTTGTCATATACTTGTTTCGGGGTGCTTATCTCAATCGTACCGTCCACCTTTTCCGTACCACGGTTATCAACACCGCCTTCAAGCTGCGTGGCGACCACCGAAATATCATAAGCGTCAATCAGACCGTTCTTATTGATATCACCATTGCTGATGTATCCTTCAAAATCGGAATCGCCCTTTCTCAGTCCTGTATAGTTGGTATAAGATGTCAGGTCATTGCCGTCAATCTTACCGTCGACGTTAATGTCTCCTTGAAGATAGCTTTCCGTTCCGGGCACCTTGAATACATAGATTTCCTTACCGGAGCCGTAGTTGCCGACTGCTTCTGTAACGGATAGTTTGATATAGCGGGCAGTAGGATGTTGGGTGAAATTGAATACCTTCACCTCATCGTCACGCTGCCATTCAAATGTTCCGGCTTCCGTCCACTGTTCTTTGTTCATACTATAAGAAACGGTTCCTTTCAGCAATGTTCCGTTACCGGCGTTTGTACGTGGCAGATAGTGGAATTTATCCAGTTGGTTGACAGTCACCAGGTCCATAACCAGTTCGAACGGAACGGCTTTTTCCCCGTATTTCGAGTGCCAGATATCTCCGGACTCTACAAAGTCGAACAGACGTTTCACGCCTACTCTTCCTTGCGAAGCGGCCGTACATTCGCCCCTGATACCACGAATAGCAAATTCAAGCGGATCGGACTTGGTCGCAGCACCGAACTCTGTCCAGGCGGAAGCTCCGTCTTTATTGACAGCACGTATTTTAAATGAGTAGGGCGTTTCGGGAGTCAGGTCTCCAAACAGTAGTTCCGTATCCTTTATCGTAGTATATAGCATATTCATAAAGTCAATCTCATAGAAATCGGCATTGGGCACTTTATCCCATGTCGGTTTCAAGGTATAGGCTTCCGTATTGTCGGCAGTAACCCGGGCCACAGGAGCAGCCAGAGTTCCGGAAGTGATCCGATAGCGGTCTTCGGGAACAAAACGGAATCCCTCAATGCGCAATGTCGTAGTATTGGCCGTAATATCGGTGGCACCCAATTTCACCAGAAGTTGCGGGTTCTTGGTGATAACGGTCTTTTCAAACTCGCTTCCCTTAGTCGCAAACCGATTCAGATCGGGAGCCTCATCGTAGAAGAAGACGTTTTCACCCTTTGCAAATTCATCTTTCGAAGCGGCCTTTGTCAGTTTCACTTTTTTCTTTCCCACTTGTGCCGTCACTTTTTTCGGCAGAGAAGTGACATTGATTCTGAACTCTGTAACCTTTTCTTTCACAAAGCCCGTAAAATCACCCTTTGCCGGATGAATGGTCACAGTAACGTCATTCTTGCTGCCAACCTCGGACTCGATATTGGTTGTTACTCCTTTACCCCGTTTGTATTCTTCGGATACACCGTCGTCGTCATATTCGGTAAAAGAACTCTTGCCGTACGGGTAAAGCTCATAGATACGGATTCCTTTATCAATCTCATTTACATTATTATTAGGATTCGTCAGCGGAATAATCGCTCCGTTCTTCACGAATACGGGAAGCTTCCAGAGAGGAGCTGCAAAATTGTTGAGTATGCGGTTCCCGTCATATTTTTCGCCCGTAAAATAATCAATCCATACACCTTCGGGCAAGTAAATGCCGTTACGGATATCATTTCCCTGCTCGTCAGCTTTGGTTGCCTGATAGATAGGAGCAACCAGAAAATAAGGCCCGTATAGATACTGGTACTGTGTAGCCGTGCCTTGAGTATAGGCATTCGGGTATTCCAGAAACATCGCTCTTATCATCGGCATACCGTCTACGGCTTCCTTAGCGATACTGTAAGCATAAGGCATCAGTTCCGATTTCAGTTTCAGATACCAGCGGTTAATGGAGGTTGCCGGTTCTCCCAAGGCGTGCGGGTATTTCTCATTCGCTCCCCAACCGTCCATGTTCAGTTCCATTGGAGTAAACGTTTTCCATTGGAAATCACGGGTATTCACCTGCACATTCCTACCACCGAAAATACCGTCCATGTCAGAAGTGATATTCGGCTGACCGGAGAGTCCCGAGCCGATATAGGTCGGGATGTGGAAACGGATATATTCCCATACGCCTCCCGTTTGGTCACCCGACCAGATGCCCGCATAGCGTTGTGTGCCCGCCCAGCCGTCAAGGGAGATGATAAACGGTCTGGCGTCACTTCCATAGTAAGGCATTATATGTCCGACGTCGGCTACTCCGTTCAATCCGAAAGAATAGCCGGCACCGACCCAGGCTACATCCGTTTTCAACACGCGTACTCCGGCATCCCTTACTTCTTTCACAATATCTCTCTGCAGCAAAGCGCTCACTCCTTCCTTAGGGTGCAGGTCAGACTGTGTCCACAGGCCGATTTCCACTCCGTTCTGACGGGCATAGTCACCCAGACTTTTCAGATTTTGTATATTACCGTCCAATGTTTCCGTCTGTCCGTAGCCGGCTCCATAGCCGTCGTTCGGAAGCAGCCAGCCCAACGGCATGTCATGGTTCTTATAACGGTCGATTACCGCACGTGCAGAGAACTGATAATTGTTCTTCTCGCCGTTCAACGATTCTTTGATTCCACCGTTGTCCTTCTGGCTCTCTTTATATCGTTTTCCGTCTTCAAACAGAATGCCTTTCTCGTTTTCTGTCCAATAGTCACGGTTATAAGCGTTCAGATGTCCCTGATAGAAACCGAATTTAGGTAACAATACGGGATTTCCTGTCAGTTGGTAGAAGTCATTCAACAGAGCTACCGCACCGTCATTAATCATGTAGAACACATCCAGATAGTCTGATTCGTGAGACAATTTCACCTTTCCCTCTTCGGATGCTCCGAAGTCGTACTTCCCTTTTTTGAAGGTATACCACATCATACCGTAGCCGTTGGTGGACCAGTAATAAGGGGTAGGAGAGGCGACTCCCCCGTCTGTCCAACTGTTCTGGTTCTCGATAGAAATCACCTTACCCTTATGGGAGAACCGACCGTTCTGAACACCGCCACCGTAGAAGTATTCCTGCGGATTCTCTTTCAATGTCAGGGTTACTTTCCCTTTCTCAAAAAGAGGCGCTTCCAGTTCTTCCACTACAACAGTGTTGGTTGCCAGATTAGTTACCTTAAGCAAGGATGTCTTTTTATCCAGCCGGACTTTTATCTTTCCGGTAGTGAGGAAAACAAAATCTGTATTCTCTTCCAAATCCAGCTTTGAAACCGCCTTTCTGGGATTGTCGACTAATATCTGCGCCGCCGGCTTTGCTTGAGGATCCCGGATCACGCTTCCTGAGTTGTCCTGAAATACACGAAAGATATTTTCTCCGTAGAAGTCCAGTGTCATACGCTGGCTATTGGGGAATAGTATTTCAACGGTGGTGGGGTTTATCTTTTTGGCACCGACAATGGGAGACAACACTTCTGTCTCTATCGCATTATTATATAACCTAGCCTGTATTAATGAAGGAGGTAACATCACAGATAGCCCCAATACAAACAAAAGTGATTTCTTCCATCTACTTGTTGTAGTTAGATTTCTCATATATTTTACAAATTAATGAATAATGTGAATCAGTTGCTAAAAATCAGCTGCTATATGCAACTAACAACAGTCACAAACCTAATAATTAAATTTTCTTTCTATTATACTCTTATTTTATTAATCAAATATAGCTTTCTCAGATAGACGTACCACCTGCCTACAATTATTCTTCAATTCAAATACGACTACCCGGTTAATACCTTTAGCTAGTATAGCAGCTGGTACCGGAATAGTCCGCTGAGAAATATTCTCCCAAAAAGAACCTATATACTGCCCGTTTATCCAGACTTCTCCCATTCCCCAGCCCGAAGTATCTAAAAAGATGTCTGTCGGAGTTTCTATCTCAAAAGTACCGCGATAGAAGCAAGGAGACTGTTTTGTTTGACAAGGGGTAAACTGGAGTTCTTCCACGTCACAGTCACGTATCAGGAGAGGTGTCATTTTCCAGTTCTCTATTTCAACATCTTCTAAAGTGATACTCCCGAAAAGTCCCTTGGAATTGTCCAATATCTCAGGTCCATAAGTAATACGCCCTATATTCTCTGCATAAAGTTGCAGATGATGTGTACCCGTAGAAACAGTCAGCTTAATATTCTTCTGATTATCAGTGATCCAGCCTTGTAATCTTCCATCAACATAGACTGAGGCATAGTCCCGAATATTCTCTACCGCCAATATTGGATCCACATCCTCCACAGTAATCTCCGCCTCATATAAAGCATAGCCGAACTCAATGCCCAATTCATTCATCGGCAGCAATCCCTCTGATTCCTGAACATCACCATACACTTGCTCTAAAGCCGCGACTTCCTGCATCGGAATCTCCTGTGCAGATAAAGTCAGTAAGGACAGGCAAAATAAACAACATATAAATAATTCTCTTCGCATAACTATTTTATTAAAAAGGATTGAATAAACTCTTCTTTTACAGTTGCTCGGGGAGCAAATTGGCCACTCTTCACATATTGATCAATACTCTTCAGCAATTGTTGAGTAGCAGGACGTTTATCCAGATCTTTCCGAGTATCAACAGCCAATACCAACAGTTTACCATTGTTTACCCTAGCCTCAAAGCCAATCCCTAGTTTCTGATTGGTTTCATAGCTATCTATTACCTGGATAAACGGACGAAGTTCTTGCGGAGTATCCGTCATATCAATCACTTTTGCATTCGTCAGAATATCCCACCACTGCCAATCAAGATGCTTTTCAGTGATGAAGTCTGCAAACATGGGCTGATCGGCATGAATAAGACAACCCAGTGTCGTTGGTGCCCATTTGAACATAATCGGATTCCAAAAATGATTGTGAAATACAGACTTACGCCCTTTCACTTTGTTCGGCTTCGGACAAAGAACAACTTTTTTCCCTTCTTGGAGATATTGTTTCGCTTTCGCATCATAGGTTGTTGTATATAATACATCAGGCGTTGTCTGCATCAAATCTTTATGATGGGGATAGACCCATATATCCCAACTATTATGAACTTTGTCACCAACGGACAGATGTATGGTTAATTTCTGCGGAGCAGTCACCGAATTCAACATATACTGAAACGTTCCAAGTGGAAAGACACCATAGTTTCCTATTCTTTGTGTCTTCAGTCTACCGGATTTCAGAACTCTGCCGGAAGCATCGGTAATCCACCACTTAGCTTTTACACTTTTCAAGATAGAGGGACTATAATTATACACTTCTGCCTTCCCTTCAAAAGTTTCATCACAATAATAGGCTCGTTTAGGAAAACGTAGTAAAGCAACAGTGGGTGCACAAAACTCACGGAATTTTTCAGGAGTAATCAAACCTTTAGACTCCCAAAACGGGTCGAGAATACCAACCGGAGCATATCCCTGTCCTGTAAAATCATTCAAGGCCAGAAGTTGAAAACCGGATTTAAGAGAAGTACGAAGTTCAGCTTCAATAACATCTTTATATTCCAGTACAGTCTGAGCCCCTGATACACGGAAGAAATCATCTGCTTGATCCAACATACCGTTTGCCGCCAATGATTCACGGAAAACTTCAAAGTTTCGAGCTTGAACCGGACCGGTAAAATTTGGAATCTCCTTGAAGTTAGGATATATGCAACGCTGTCCCGACTCATGAGAGATCACAGGTACATCAATGCCCAATTCTTTATTTTTATCCCAATCAGTATATGGCCGTCCTTCGTATATAGCCATATGTCCTTTAGGCGTTTGATGAGTGATGTAAAATTGGTCAGACTTCACACGTGTACGGGCTGTCGAACCACTAAATAGCCTGCGTTTGTCACTGACCCTCCCATAATGGGTTAGTTCTTCTATAAAATCAAAATTACCGGTTATCTCATTACCATTACAGTAAAGAACAAAAGAGGGGTGATTACCATATTCTTTCAAGATAGCTTTTTGTTCACGACGGAAAAAGTCATAACGTTTCTCATCCGGTTCGGCATCCTTTCCCCACATCGGCATTTCCACTTCCAGATAAATTCCTAGTTTATCCGCTGTCCGAAATGCCGCAGCAGGTGGACACCAGGAATGGAAACGCATATGGTTCATCCCATAATCTTTCAGAATCGTTAATATACGTTCCCACGAAGCATCATCCACTGGAGCATAACCTGTTTTAGGAAATACTGCATTTTCTACTGTTCCACGCAAATGTACCCGATGACCATTAATCAGAATATTGTCTCTATCTGCCTTTATTTCACGCATTCCGAAGGTAGCGGACTGTGTATGTTGATAGTTTGTACTACCCGTAGTCGTTGCCAGATCACATTGCAACGTATAGAGATTAGGAGTAAACTCATCCCACAACCGAATATCTTTACCTAACGTTATGATATCTTCTACGTAAAATACTGAATCATTCCCAGAAACCATTGTCTCTCTAATCTGCTTATATTGTTCGCCGGAAATTGTAAAAAATGCCTTCCCTGTAACGAGTTTATGAGTGTGATTCAATATCTTCATCCTGACTTTGACTGAATGCTCCGATACATTCGGATACAGTTGCATATCCTCAATATATACAGGATCAAGAGCTACCAGTTTCATTTCCCCCAAAATCCCATTCCAGTTTATTTGAGTATATTCCGAATGAGCATGATCCCATTTATGGGTATTGTATTGATAACGATTATCAACGCATACAGTAATAAGATGCGTCTTACCCGGTTTCACGAAATCTGTCAGTTCGTGATTGTGGGGAACACTGATATAGTCTATTTTACTGACTTCCTTTGTGTCTACATAAATAGAACTCAACCAGTGTACGCGTTCGAAAGATATAAAAATACGTTTGCCTTTCCACTCTTTTGGAATAGTTATTTCACGTTGATACCAAGCCGGCCCCATATACTCATACACACGAGTCAAACGGTCAATGTGACGATAAGGAGATTTATAACCAATTTTATAGTCATCCGTAATCCCTGGTAGAAGTATGCTCTCCTGCAAGCGATGCATATAACGAATATCCAAAGAACCGCGTCGAAAATCCATCAGGTCAGTTTGAAATCCCCATTGACCAGACAGATCTATTTCTTGCGTCTGTGCCTTCAATAAAGATAACTGGGTTATCAATACAAATACAATAAGAATGGATTTAATAAACTTTTTTCTCATACAGTCTTGTATTAAAACATCATATATCAACAATTTATTTTCTACATAGAATAATTAATGATATTATTACTTTACTCTTATAAAGAAATAAAAAGAGAGCACTTCAAAAAGTATGAAGCCTGTTAAGCAACTACTTTAGAAAGTGCCCTCTGTGTATAAGGACCTATTTCAAACTGTCGGATTAGAGTTTAAGGCCAAGTCCAAATTCAGCTACTTGCGCAGATGAACCTCCTGAACTATATGACCTATATTGTACTTTAACATACCGATAGGTTGATTCTGGTATATCAAAATATTGAGTATCATATAAGTCTTCGATAATATTAATAACTTCATCATTTATTTTTGTAAAAGTTTCATTATCATTACTACCATAAATATCTACAGACAACACCTGTAAGTAACCATTATTCTGTTTCCTATGTTGCCAATAAAAATAATTGAAAGTTTGTGGCTGCTGCATATCAACAGTAAAATTTGGGTCTGTCGTACCCACATAAGCACCCATGGATTTTCCAGGTTTAATCATTGACAAATAAGTACTTTGTTTACCATCCAATATATCTTCCGGTTTTCCTGTATTTCCATCCGTTACATAGTTTTGTCCATTACTATATTTTGCAAAAGTAGTTACTGTCCAAGAAGTACGATCCAGCCTAATATCACCAATAATATTCAATGTTATAACATCCGTCACTCCACTTTCATCAACTGCAGCAACATTAATTTTTGCTTCACCTGCAGCAACTCCTTTAACCACACCTGACTCTGAAAGTTCAACGAATGCTTCACTACCTTCTGCAAGAGTAAAGGCCAGGTTTTGATAACTTGCATTAGTTGGTAATACTTTTACTACCGTATTCAGATCCAACGTCTCATTTATATTAATAGATTCTGGCATAGCACTTTTATCAATACTTTCAACCAGTACCGTCGGAGCCTTCCCTTGTTCTACAACAAGTTCCACTTGATGACTTTCATCATAAATCAAAGACATCTTAGCTGTACGCCCATTTATATTCTCCGACAAATCTACATCTATCATTATCTTACTATCCTTGATATAGCCCAAGCACCAACTTTCATGATTTATAATATATACCACACTCGCATCAAGCCCTTTGGCCAACGTATAGTCACATGTCAAACTTCCTCCTTCATAACCAATAGTCATTGGATCTGTTGACACAGTTATCCAGTTATCTGGAACGACAACTGTTTCTTCGTCATCACAGGCAGCAACAAAAAATCCTGCAAACAACAATAGTATCACTGATAATATATTATTTATATTCTTCATATTCTTAAATTTTAATTATTATAGATCATTTATTATTCAATCATTTATAATCATCCAAATTGATTTCCGTTATCTGATGAACGTTCGGATGTGGCATTTCATAACCTTTTCCGTTAATTTCCTCCTTCAACAGTTCAATCTGTTCTTCTGTGATTTCGAATGCTTTATTTCCATAATCATTCAGTGTAGTTTTAACCGGATATAAGAATCCCCACTTCTCAAAGAAATCGAGCATATTCAATCCTGAAATGTCACATACCTGACGTACAAAATCCAGCTGGTTCATACCTTGATTCTCACCCTTGTCACTCGGACTTTCATGAGTACGAAAATATTCATATAATTTATGATAAAAATCAGTTTTTCCTAATACATCTATCATGTACAGTTTGAGCTGCCAAAATGGTACAAGTTGAGTTTCACGAGTAATATTTGCAATACCAGGAAGACAATGAGGACGTTTACCATCCACTATCAATGATGTAGCGCCTTGATAAATATTATTATACGTTCCCAATGTCTGATCGTTCTCATCTTTCAACGTACATCCGTCAACCAACAACTTGCAAGGACGACCGAATGATGTCTGTATAAAAAGCGACATAATGTTATTGGTAACTTCAGTCAAACCGGCCCATTTCAACCCCGGACGTGTCTGATTGCAATGACCTACTTCATGCGCAGGTCCCCAACAACGAGTAGGAAAATTTTCTGGTTTACAGAACGGTTCCGCATAGTAATCACTAGCATTATAAACTGTACGATAATCTGATGCGTTCGGGCTCTTTGCCTTGTAGTCAATAGAAAAATGCATCCGGTTATTGAACATCTTACCATATTTAACAAGTCCCATAAACTCTTCCTCCAAATATACCAGACGATCCAAATTTTCAATAGTCTTCGTTATCTCTGTATTGTACTTTTTGAAGTCAGATATTCTCCACGTCAAATGTGAGTATTCTCCCAAGATATCTATTTCCTGATACTTTGCATTGTCGCGAATCTGAGCCCAATCACTTTCCTTGTTTTTCTGAATATCAAAATAACCGTTTACTTTTCCATTCGCAAAATGCACTTTTACCGTCTTTGCCTCAATATTCCTTTTCTGATCATTATCAGCATCTTCATGCCGGAGAGGAATGTCATCATTTACATGATTCAAAATATAAATTAAACCGCCGACCTCTACTGTTATCTCATTATATCCTTCCGACAACTCGTAGGTTTTCGAATTGTTGTAACCACCGTTCAGATCTTGAATAAGCATCGAAATTCTACCACCCTCATAAATATCATCGACAAATATAGCCAAGGTCTCACCCGCTTTTGCATAAATTCCAGTCGGATTATCTCTCAGGCTGTATTTAGATGTCTTATTAGCCGTAGCCATTACTGCTGGATTCTGGTAAGGACGGTAATCCGCCAATCGATAAGCAGACTCATAGTTTCCACTTAGCAAAGCAAGTCCCAATTCTTTCAAATATTCATTAGGGATTTGCTTAATCTGCTTTTCTGTCACGCCAGCTTTAAGCTGTAAACCCATATTATCAGCAAAAATTGTAGCTGGATCAAATTTATTACTACTAGCTTCATAAAATTCCATCTCAGCACAGCTTACTCTATCCTCATAGGCTTTATTTATGATAAAACGAACAAATTTGGCATCCTCCACAGGCTTAGACAATTTTATAGTAAATGGCGTATGCACCCCATTACCTCTTGCATAATCACCTATTTTCACAAAATCATCCGGTTTATCGGCTGTCGAAACTTCCACTGTAAATTGATCGAATGAACCCCATTTGTTTCCAGAGTCAGTACGTGGAGTATAAACGATACTATTCAGTGTATGCCCCTTCTCCAGTTCATACCTGATAGAAAATGGATATGAGACCTGCCCAAACGCGGAATTAAAATATGTTTTCTTATTTCCATCATAGGACATCTTTAAGGTCAACGGATTCTGGTCTGTATCTTTACCTTGCGTTTCCTCAGAAGTGGCCTCGCCGCCAATTACTTTTATTAATTTGTCAGCAGAACTGGGAGCTGCTTCTTGAGAAATTGTGATATTACATTTATGATTGTCATCATACATCAATGTCAATACAGAACTTCTGACTCTCTCTGCAAAAGAATGTTCGCATACAATCGTCATTTTACCATTTTCAACAAGGGCGGTCAACCAATCTTCTCCCTTATTACTTAAAGTTGATGCTATCTGGTTTATGTCCAATCCTTGCCCCAATACGAACTCACGTTTTTCTGTCCCTCCCTCATAAGGAAAGCTCACGGACTCTGTAGAAATTGTAATCCAATCATCAGGAATAGCCGAACTTGCACTGTCACTACATGAATAGCCTAAACAAGGATAAAGCAAAGATAATAAGATTACCCTCAACTTACACCAATGGCCTTTTATGATAGGTATTTTTGTATTTTTCATGACCTCATTTCGATATTTTACGTTAACTTATTTTATGCAAGAGTTTATATTTAAGGTAGTCCAGTATGAATAACATGTAAAGCAAAGGCAAAGTCGGAACAAAAGAGCCCGGTCTCTGCCTTTGTTTATCAAACTGTCATACGATTAATTCCATAACGGATTTTGAACCGTCAATTTACTCTTCTGCATTTCATTGTAAGGTACAGGATAAAGCAACATAGCTTTTGACCATGGATATCTATCTACCACAATACGGTTGTAGTATGAATCTTCACCAATTTTATCATAAAATTCAATTGCAGTGTTTTTAGCACTATTGTACTTTTTTACTGCTTCTTTACTGATGTCCATACCATAACGTATCAACAGTTTATTCTCATTATCTTTAATCCATTCACCAGTAGCCTCATCCTGTGACCATCCTGCACGCATCCATCTATGCATATCAAAATAATAGTTCCCTTCTCCCAACATTTCAATAATACGTTCACGATAGATAGCTTCACGCTGCAAATCCTGATTTCCTATTATGTTCTTTCCATAAGGTGCAGGTTTCGTAGCCAGTTCCTTATATCCGGGAATACCAGCACGTTCACGTACCAAATCCAGATACTTAATTACATTTTCATCGTTCGGATTTATCTCATTACATACTTCTGCATAGTACAAGTAGAAGTCTGCTAAACGGAAATAGATCCAAGGACGTCCCCAATCCGTTGGATACGATCCTTCTTTCAGCAACGTACGGTTATTAAACTTATAAAGTAAATAGCCTGCGCGTGCATGCATAGTGTTATCTCTATAGCCTGCACCACCTTTACTAAAATGAGCTCCCCAATCTGGGTAACTGCTTCTTTGTATATGCCAGCTCTTTCCTTCGTATGTAACATCAGCATAAAAACGGGGCTCGCGATTAACATACATATTGAAGATGTGCTTGTCTACATGTTGCTTATTATTACAAACATTTACCCAGTTCGTAAATCCGTTTTCATTATAATCAGGATCTTCACTAATATCCAATCCACTATTCGTAAAGAACAAATCGACAATATTCTGATAAAAACCTACATTACCCATAGCACTAGGAATATCTCCAGGGATTGTACGAGCTTCCATTTTAGCAGTGACGCCATCATTATAATCGTTATTTCCGTTAGCCCAAAGAATCTCATCGTTATAATATTGGAACAATTCATATATTGATGTATGAGGATCTCTCTCTTTGGAATAATAAAGATCCATACCATGTGCTTCGGCAAATCTCAACAAAGCTTCAAGATGTGTCTTGGCAATTTGCCATTTGTTATCATCACGATCGGGGAAAAGACGCTTTCCATCATGATTTGTCAAACTCAACGCTTCTTTATAGCCTCCATTAAACAGAGGAGAAGCTGCATATACCCACAAACGTGCACGTAATGCTAAAGCAGCCGCTTTTGTAGGACGCAGGATTTCACGAAGATTGTACATACTGTTGTCATGGCTGGTATCATCCCCTGTCCCTGTTTTTATCGTTTCAGGCAGATCATCCCTATATTCACCGTTTATAACAGATTCTAATAACTGATCAATGTGTCCTACCATTTCATCAACAGATGCACGTGCATAATCAAGGCTCTCATCTGATGGATCAGCTGTCTCGGGAATAATAGGTGTAGGACCATAGAATTCAAATAACAAGAAATAGTTATAAGCAAGCAGATAAGTAACATCCGCCTTATAACGGCGCATCTCTTCTACTGAAATATAACCGTCAGCATTGATCGGATCACCTATGCTTTCAGGTGCCATATCCAAAAAGATCATTGCCTGACGAATTTGTTTATAACAATTCCACCAACGGTTGTGAGTGGTACTACTAGGAGTAAAAGTATTCTGTCCGAATTTCAACACCTTAGGATGAGCACAAACGATTTCTCCTGAATAGATAGCTTGCGCATTAACGGTTCCATTTGAATTTTGCACATCCAAACCTGCTTCCGAATAGTTCGGACAGGTTTGATAGATTTCTCCATACCATTGTTTGATATATTTAGCTTTGGAAAACACTTCTTCCTTGTCCAAATTTTGAGCAAGTTCTTTAGAAACATCCAAATAATCTGAGCAAGAGGTCAACATACCTGCCATTAATACGACGGTTGCTGTACATACTGTTTTTATAATATTCATAATTGATTATTCTTATAATTGATTATTGGTTAAAAAGTCACATCAAGACCAAAAGTCCAAGTCGCGTTAATCGGATATCTTGCACCACTGTTTCCAATTTCCGGATCCCACATTTTAACATGATCCCACACAGCAAGATTACTTCCCTGCACATAAATGCGAAGATTCTGCATCTTCCATCTCTGCACCAATTTTTTATCAAACTGATAACCAAGTTCCACATTCTTCAGACGGAGAAAACTTCCATTTCTGTACCACCATGTACTATTCAGCGTATTATTGCTATATTCATTGGTATGTAAACGAGGGTATAAAACATTCATATTATTAGGATCACTTGCACTCCAATGATCGGCAGCTTGTACACGTGCAGAAGATTGATCTTTTCCATTAGCAAATGGGACAAAATAACTAGTGTTTGCTTTCAAGTTAACGGATGTTCTACCTACTCCCTGGAAAAATACACCGGCATAAATACCTTTATATTGTACATTAAGTCCGAAACCATAAACAAGTTGCGGATTATTTGGATAAATGCCACTATAATAAGTCTGGTCATTATCGTCAATAACACCATCACCATTCAAGTCTTTATATTTAATATCACCAGGCTTCACATCAGCAGCATAAGTAGCAATTCCATCTTTTAATTTGTAATTATAACTACCATCTGATTTTTCAGTAATAATAAAATCCTGATTGGTAAATAATCCTTCCGCTACATATATTTTATTTGTCCCGATAGAAGTACCAGTTTGAGCAAGCCATGGATAAGCCTGTGGAATCTCATCCTTTTCTATAATCTTGTTAACAGCATATGTTACATTACCTCTAGCTGAAAGCACCCAGTCTTTTCCGATATTATGTTTAACTGTAATACTAGCATCAAAACCTTCATTAGTCGTTACACCAAAATTCTGCCATGGATTTTGACGGAAACCAGTAGCCGTAGGAATAGTTACACGCTGAATCAAAATGTCTTCCCGTCGATTATGAAAATAATCAGCAGTAATATCAACACGACCACGGAATAATCCCATATCAATACCGAAATTGCTTTTCTTCTCTATTTCCCAACTAATATATGGAGCAGCAAATGTGTTTTCATAAATTCTTCCCATATCATTAGTAGGGCCACCATTAGTTCCGGGATTCAAGCCTACATTTTGACTACCGCTATCAGTCAATAACTCTCTATATACAAAACGGTTACCTCCTGTATTGTCATTTCCTGTAAGACCATAAGAAGCCCTCAAACGTAATTTACTAAGAATATTCAAGATATTCTCCTTTTGCATAAATCTCTCGGCATGTACATTCCAAGCAGCTCCTACTGCAGGAAAAACACCCCAACGGTTACCTGGAGCGAAATTTTCGCTACCTGTTGCACCAAAACTAGCTTCTAATACATAACGATTATCATAAGCATAAGTACCCCGCATTACAATATTCTGTTTACGATAAGGCAACAGTTTCAAACCACCAACGTCTTCTGCTCCGTTAGATTTTCTGGAACCTTGATATTGAGTTTCTTTTTGATTATATACAAAAGTTCCTGTAACAGCATGCTTTTTAGCAAAAGTACGTTCGTAATTCAATTGTGCTTCAATATATATTTTTTTAGTACCACTACTTGTACTGACAGAAGCTTCTCCAAGCGGGCTACCTTCGTCAAATAGTTTTTTGATAAGCAAACCGTTTTCATCTCTACCTGTGACGGTATATTTATCCGGACTCGTCGAACGTTTTAAAGTAGAACTGAAATCTGCATCAAAACTTATACTACCTTGAACAGACAGTCCTTTCGTTATGAAGTCGAGTTTTTGTCTCAAAGTTGCCTTAGTTTGCATTGCTACAGACCATTTCTTAGAATAACCGGAATAATTAAGTAAATTATAAGGATTATAACGTCCGTCTGCATCTGTATCACAAACTGCAGCAGTCCCGTCCGACCATGTAAAAGGTACCAAATGAGTCGGGAAAAGTATGATATGTTTAAAAATCTGGTCAGAAGAATTTCCGGGGTTATTTTGAGTTCTGTATTGTCCACTCATATCAACGGAAAGTTTGGTCGTCGGAGTAATATCCATATCTACATTGGAGCGCAAATTATAACGTTCCAATCCGATATTGGCATTGTAGTCATCCAATGGATTCGATTTAAACATACCATTTTCCTTATAATAAGCTCCTGATACAAAGAACTTAGTTTTTTCCGAACCTCCTCGCAGATTTACTGTATAACGTTGATTCTGCGTGTTATTAGATAATAAGTCGGTCCAAATAGAATTCGGGTATAAATCCGGATCAACTCCATCCCGATACCTTGCCAACGCTTCTGCACTGTATGGAGCGCTATTTTGCACATAATTATCCCAATTAGGATTACCCGCATCATTCCAAGACGCTTCATTCCACATTGATAAATAATCCCAAGAGTTCATCAACTCCGGCATACGGGTAGGAGTAGCAATACTATATTGTGCGTTGAAGCTGATAATAGTTTTTTGTGCACGCCCACGTTTTGTTGTAATCAAAACTACACCATTAGCACCTTCAGAACCATATACAGCAGTAGCAGCAGCATCTTTCAAGACAGTAAATGTCTCAATTTCATCTGTGTCAAGATCATTCATGCTACGAGGAACACCATCCACCAACACCAATGGACTCGTACCACCTGCGTATGAACTTTGACCACGAATCCAAAAATCGGCATCATCATTTCCCGGTTCTCCAGAACGTTGAATAGCAATCACACCAGCAACCTGACCAGCAATCGTATTTGATAAACTACGCGTTGGTATAGCAATCTCTGCAGGTTTCATTGTATTCACAGAAGATACTACACTTTCTTTCTTTTGTGAACCGTAACCAATAACAACAACGTCATCCAGATTTACATTCGATTCCGCCATAGCAATGTTGATAACACTTTTATCCTTCACTTTCTGTTCAACACTATTATAACCAATATAGCGGAATTCCAAAACTTCACCTTCTCTTGCTTTAATAGTGTATTTACCATCCATATCCGTTAATACACCGTTAATAGTGCCTTTCACTATTACTGTGGCACCAATAATAGGCTCCCCTGCTCCATCGGAAACGGTACCAGTGACAGTTTTGATCGCTCCTTTCTTAGAACTCAACGTTTCTTTAGAAGAAAGCGACAATACTATTTGTTTATTCTGAAATTTGAACGTAATATTAGTCGGTTCAAACATTTTACGAAGCGCCAGACGCACTTCTTCATTCTTGCAGTTCAGACTTACCAATTGTTCTGCATTTATTTCAGTCGCATCATAAGAGAACAAATACCCCGAAGCCTTCTCTACTCTTGCCATAGCTTCTTTTAAAGGTATTTTACTAAACGAAATGCTAATCTTCTCTGTACCGCTCTGAGCGAATATTCCTATAGAAAAGAGGCATACGATAATTAATAAATAAAATTTCTTGTATTCCATAAGTAATTTAGATGTTTTTTATTCCATAACATTTTTAATTCTAAGTGTTTTTCGAATTGATGTAAGATCATAGTTTCACATAGGCTTTCATATTTAAAGATTCAACAATATTGTTTTATATATTCTAAACAAACAATTACCAACCAGCATGTTCGTTCTTATTCTCACGCGAGTCAGCATTGCGTTTCTTTTCTCCTGTATAATTCCATTCAATTTCGTCCGTGTATTCTTTTCCGTTATGTGTTGCAACGGTTCTTATTACATTTTTACCTTGTTCCAGTGTTACATTATCAAAAACATAATGTACATCAGTATATCCCTTGCGAATACCAGTCAATTCTTTACCATTAAGATATACTATAGGAGTACCAATATTAGAATAAACTGTCACAGAGGTCTGTTTCCGCTCACGATCCGCATTTCGGCGCTGCGTCAAATACAATACAGGCTCCTTGCTCCAGTTAGCTTTATACCAATAATAAGAATCCTTCTTGATTTTCCGGTCAAAAGTCATCAAGCCTTTCAAGTTACGAGCAGGTACACCACCCCGACTCCACATCGGCACAGCAAAATCAAACATATTCCATAGATAAGAAGCAATGATATAAGGATGTTTCGAAATAACACTCCATTGATATTCATGCGTTTTAGTCTGGAATGTTTCCGGATAAAAAGGTTTTCCCCAATTCAATGCATCACCGAGATATTCAGTCTGATGTTCCAAATTGGCATCCGCACCATATTCTGTCAACATCAGCTTTTGCCACGGGTACTTTTCTTCCAATCCTTTCACCCATGGTTCAATATCTTGTAGCTTCTTCTCATACCATCCGAAATAGCGGTTCATCCCCTGAATATCTGTATTCTGATTCACTGCATGTTCAGCATGTCCGAAACCATTGACAGCTACAGTATAACGATCCGGGTCCTCTGTCTTGGCAAGATTATGAAGTGCTTGCGTCAGCCCGGCTGTATATTCGTGAGGTTGATATACCTCATTATGCAACCCCCAAACATAGATAGAAGGGTGATTAAAACTCTGACGAATCAACTCACGAAGCTGAGACTGCGCGTTTTCCGCTTCGTAGCCTGTCACACGATTCACAAAAGGGATTTCAGCCCAAATGACCAATCCCAAAGAATCACAACGAGAATAGAGATAATCTGATTGTTGATAATGGGCAAAACGGACAGTTGTGGCCCCTACGTCCATTATCTGTGCTAAATCAAAATCATGTTCTTTATTAGTCAAAGCACTTCCTAATCCCCACCAATCCTGATGACGGGTTACACCATACATCGGATATTTCTCATCATTCAAATAAAATCCTTTACCGGCAACAACCTCAAACTTACGAACACCCAAAGGCTGGATAACTTCATCAATGACCCTTCCTTCTGCTACCAAACGTGAAACTACTTTATACAAATAAGGATCTTTACGTCCCTGCCAAAGATGAGGTTTGTTCAATTTAAAAGTTGAAAAATAAGTTTGCGTTCCTTGAGGAGTTAATTCCAAAGGAAGGCGATGTGAAGCAACTCTCTTTCCTTCTTGGGTATAGAGAGTATTTTCAAGTACTAAATTCGCAGGAGTAAGGCTGCCATTGTCTAATTTTACTTTTACAGTAATATCTGCAGAACGTTTCGAAACATTTTTCTGAGTAATATAAACACCTGGAGAAGCACAATCGGTAACTGTTATATTATTTTGCTCAGTAACAATTAGCCATACCGGGCGATAAATACCTCCATACACTCCGAAAAGGCTATGATTCACCGGAATAACATCCGGTCGTGCGGTATTATCAGCTTTTACCATGATCTCATTCTCAGCTCCAAATTTCAAAGCTGTTCCTATCTCAAAAGCAAAAGCACTATAACCTCCTTTATGGGTTCCTACAAGCTTACTGTTAACATATACCTCGGTGTTTGCGCCCACACCTTCAAATCGAAGAAACACACGCTTCCCTTTCAATTCTTCATTAAAGAATTGTTTTTTCTTGTAATAGCCAACTCCTTCATAAAAAGAAGCAGCCTTTACCTGCATATCTTTAGCATTCCATGTGTGAGGCAGATTTACAGTTTCCCATTTCCCCTCCCATTGAGCAACAACTTTTACTGGGTCTTCCGAAAAAGGACCGCGTTTGAATAACCAACCTTCATTAAAAGAGGTCACTTCCCGGGCAGTGAGAGAGAAAAACTGCCCGATCAATACTAACAAAATGAATGTAAATTTGAACTTCATATTACAATCCTCTTTTGATTTATGTTAAAGCATCCCGATAAATACCTTTTGTTCCTTTAGCTGCACGCACCTTAAGCTGAATAACATAAGGTTCACCCGGATTCTTCTTGGGAACAGATACATTATATTCGTTACGAGCTGTTTCAACAACTTTGATATCTTCGTTAGTACCTAATAAAGAAGCTTTTTCAACTGAAATTCCTTTCGGGGTTTTTACTATCAAACGTTCACTATATGGTTGATTGAATACCACCATATACACTTCACCATTTTTACCGCGTGTGTAATATCCCCAATCCTGCTTGTCGAATCCGGCATAATCACAGGCATAAACGGCCTTTCCATAACGACTCATCCATTTGCCGATAGCAGTCGCCAAAGCTTTTTCTTCCGGACGAAAATCTCCATCTGCTTGAGGACCAAAGTTTACAACCATATTTCCTCCCATAGAAACAGCATGTACAATACGATCAAGTACTTCAATCGGAGTTTTGACATAACTCAATGACCAGTCTTTATGATATCCCCATTGGTTTTCGGGTACAGTCATACAAGCCTCCCAATCCCATTGTGTAACCTTAAGGTCTTTTACTGGATCGGGTAAACGACGTTCGTAACCTGATTCATAATCTCCCATCAAACGACCATTACTATCGAAATGACGTTTTCCTTTATCATCGGCACGCAGACGGCTATTAATAGTAACCCCCGGAAGCATCTCCTTCAGCATTTGTTCCACATGAGCTGTCCACCAACCATTCTTCTTAATACTTGCATCCCATGTACCATCAAACCAGAAATCTTTCACTGTAGGATAACGTGTGGCCAGTTCTTTCAATTGATTGTCTGTAAACTCCAGAAAACGGCTGAACGCAATACTATCTTCTTCAGATTTTATACTGTAACGATAATCCGGATGGCTCCAATCCATCACTGAAAAATAGAAATGTACATCAATACCTTCATCGTTGTAGGCTTTTACCATTTCACCCAACAAGTCTTTTTTATAAGGAGTATTCGCTACCGTATATTGAGTATATTTACTCGGCCACAAACAGAAACCTTCATGATGCTTCGTTGTTATCTTTACATACTTAGCTCCCATCTCTTTAGCCATTCTTGCCCACTTCTTTGCATCAAATTTGGTAGGATTCCATTGATCCATCAGTTTCAGCCATTCATCAGCAGGTACTTTTGCCCAACTCTTCAACCATTCAGCAGCCCCACCGTACATTTTTCCGTTCCATTCACCCCCAGGAATGGCATACAATCCCCAATGAATAAAGGCTCCCAAACGATTATCCCGGAATTTTTGCATTGCAGGATCCTGTCGCTTCCCCTCATTCGTTGCTCCATATTTTAAAGAGATTTCTTCTTTAATTCCCTGAGCGGAGGTTATCGAACCAATAGTAACTAATAGTAAGAATAATGTTATTAATTTGCTTTTCATGTGATAAGTTATATTATAATGAGTATAATTAGAAGTCTTTGATTGCTTGAAATCTTCTCATATTTCATCGGTCATAGCCGCCACATCTATTACCGGGTTCTTTATAATCAGCCATATTAATTTCTTTTCTTAATGCATTGGTCTGATTTTCAGTAATTATAAAAATTTTATTTCCATATTTTTTTGTGCCCTTCATACTTGTTTAATTAACTTTTTGATTTTATGTACTAAAACTAAATTAAAGCGATGTAAAAGTAGAGGAGAAACACAATACCTATAAATACAAATATTGCAAAAAACAGACGTATGAATCCACATGGAAAAAATGAACACCTAAAATGGAAGATTTGGTCATATTTTAGCCTTTTTCTCCAATTTAATAAGACCTCTTATGTACAATATTAGTGGATGTCATGTATAATTTGATAGTAGATGAAAAACACATTATTCTTTCTTTCGACTTCTTACAGTTTGCGGAGCGACCCCAAAAAATGCTTTGAAAGATTTACTGAAATAACGTGGAGAAGAAAACCCTAACCGTATAGAAATCTCCGAGATATTTAATTCCGGATGGTTCTTCAATAAAGACATTGCCTCATCCAACTTTATTTTTAGAATAAACTCATTCGGAGTCAATCCGGTCATTTGTTTGAATTGCATATATAGTTTACTACGTCCCACACAGAGTTCGGAAGCAAGAGCAGTAACATCAAAAGCAGGATTTTCAAAGTTCTCCTTAATAATATTCACACATTTCGCTAATAATTCCTTATCTCTTTCATTTATAGCTTCTGTCACCGGAGACTCCGTAATGGTCTTGCCTGCATAATGTGCTATCAAACGTTTTTTATTTTTAATCAGATTATTACAACGAGCAATCAATACTTTTACATTAAATGGTTTCGTTACATAATCATCTGCACCAAACATTAACCCCTCCACAACATACTCAACAGAAGTCTGAGCCGTTAATAAAACCACAGAAATATGAGAAAGTTCCACATTGGTTTTAATCTTATAACATAATTCTTTACCAGACATTTCAGGCATCATCACATCACTTATAATCAAGTCCGGCTGAATTTGTCGTGCCATTTCCAGTCCTTCACGTCCATCATGTGCAATATATACCTTATATATCGGCAAAAACAGATCTTCCAGCATAGACAACAATTCTTCATTATCATCTACCAAAAGAATAATGGGTTTATCTTCTTCCTTAATATTCTCTTGTACTTTCGTTTTTTCTTCTTCCACATCCATTATTTGTTCAAAGGGAAGCATAGGAACCGCCTCGGAAATAATTACTGACTCTCTACTTTCTACAGTAGCCATTTCTTCATCACTAAAATGACGATTTCCCAAAGGAAGAGATAACGTGAATTTAGTACCTTTTCCCACAGTACTTTCTACATCAATCTTTCCATGATGCATATTCATTATTCCTTTAGCCAATGCCAATCCTATGCCCGTTCCTAATGTGAACGAAGAAGAATTATCTGTTTGATAAAATCTCTCAAAAATCTTTGAAATATGTTCTTCCGGAATGCCGACTCCTGTATCACATACCGACACAATCGCTTGAGAAGCAAGCATTCTTACCTCTACCCTTATACTTCCTTTATTGGGTGTGTATTTAAAAGCATTCGACAATAAATTAAAAATAACTTTCTGTAATTGTTTTGAATCAAACCAGACAGAAATTGTTTCTTCTACATTATCAAAACGATACGTAATCTCTTTTTTTTGTGCATACTCATAGAAACACATATAAATCTGTCGCGTAAATGCGACCAGATTCTGTTCTTCAACCTTAAGTTTCAAATAACCTTGTTCCTGTTTACGAAAATCAAGCAATTCTGATATCAGATTCCGCATATGCCATGCATTTTTATAAATGCGAAGGATACGGTTATAAATAGTTGTACCCAAATCCATCTGCATCAATACCTCAATCTGTCCAAGAATGAGTGTTAATGGGGTACGGAATTCATGAGAGATATTCGTAAAGAAACGTAATTTTACCTGATTCAGTTCTTCAATCCTCTCTTTTTCCTTTCTTTCAAACTCCAAAGAGGACTTTAAAGCAGCCTGACGAGTTTTGAAACGAATAAATGCAATCATCACCCCTAGCAAACATAGAAGATAGAAAAAATAGGCCCAGACAGTGGCATAAAAAGGAGCAGAAACATGTATATTCAAATGAACTTCCTCATCCAGATTTTCTTTACCAGCCAATGGACGGGCTCTAAGTATATATTCACCAGGAGGTAAATTCGTATAAGTTATTGTTGTACCAGTGGTTTGAGTCCAAGCCTTATCAAATCCTTCTAAACGATACTCAAATAAACGGTTACGATCATTATTATAATTAAAGGATGCAAATTCAACAGTTATATTATTTTGTTTATAGCTTAAATAAATATCCGATGTCTTAGCCAGTATATCAGTCAAAATACCAGACTGGTCATTAGGACAAATTTCTTCATTGAAAATAAACAATTTATCAAAATTCAAAAGATTCTTGGAAGGTAAAGCATATAAAGATTGCTTCTGGAATAAAGCCAAGCCATTAGTACCGCTAATAAAAAGAGTTCCATTCTTATCTAGATACAAAGCAGATCCCTGACTATAAGTCTGATTAAACAAGTGATAGGTATTTTCAACTTCTCCTTTCTCTCTATTAAAAATAGAAAGTCCTTTTCCATGAAGAATAAATAAACGATGATCTTCAACAGATTCACAGATATAATAACAATAATCACTCGGCAGACATTGATTCGAAGTACTGTATGACTTAAATGATTGCTCCCCTTCTTGATATTCATATATACCCGATCCTATCGTACAAAAGAATACACTTCCTCTACTGTCCTCAAAAATATGGACAACTTTAAATCGTCCTATTGAAGAAGGATTATTAGTATCCATTGCATACTCAGTTATTTTTGATGAAGGCAAATCCACGCAAATAACACCTCCATTAACCGATGCCAACCACATACGTTGTCGACTATCAATCAGGAAGGTTTCAAAAGCATATCTTTTATTCAATAGCTTCCGGACATTTACATCATTCGAGAGTGGTGAAAATTTCTCAGTCACCGGATCCATAAAAGCAACCCCTCCCTGTGTTAATAAAGCAAGCCCATCCTTATACTCTTGAATATCGTTCACTATCTCATGCGGTAATGATGTGGGATCACCTACTATATTATGAAGCGTATGTCCTTTATTCGATTTCAGATCCAACACAAATATTCCCCCAAGATGAGCACCAACATATAGCCGTTCATTTTCTTTTCGATAGAATATTGACTTGAGATTATTACTACCCACACTACTCGCATCACCTTTCCGATGTTGATATCGAGTAAATATCCCGGTATCTGCATTATAACAATTCAATCCTCCTCCCTCTGTACAAATCCACAATCTTCCACTACTATCCTCCGCCATCTTTCCAACAACAGGAAAACTCAAACAGTCTTCCTGCAACGGCTCTGCATAGTAAAAATGATTACTAGTCTTACTCGGATTAAAGACATTTACACCTCCATAATAAGTTCCTACCCAAATATTACCTTGCATATCTTTGTGGAGAGATAAAACGGAGTGGTGGCTCAAGGTGTTTGGAGAATCACCATAACGTGTATAATGCTCCCATTTATCAATTGTAGGATCATAACAATCAAGTCCGCGAAAAGTACCTACCCATATATGTTTGAAGTCATCTTCCAATACACATCGAATCTGATTATCCGACAATTCTCCTTTGTCTGAAGAATTTATATAACGTGTCATTTCCCTATTGGCGGAGATTTTATACAAACCGTTCCAGGTACCTACCCATATATTACCCGCACTATCTCCTGAAATACATTGGCTACCTCTGTCGAATGAAGCTAGTATCTTTTGTTGCTTTGGATTTTTGCGCGAAATAGCAACTAGATGATTGGTAGCAACCCATATAAAATCGTTATCGACATATATCATACCTTCCGCACCTACTCCTCCCTGTAATTTCGTGAAAAAAGTCAATTCTGAACTTTCAGCTGTATAATAATAGATACCAGATTTGCAACTAACCCACAACGTATCTTCTTTACAGAAAAGATCTCTTACATCATTCCGAAGTAAACAGGTAAACCGTTCTTTATAAAGCTCAAATTTTATCAAGTCATTACCCGAACGAATATATATTCTTCCTTTTTTATCTCCACACAGTTTATTGATCTCATTATTCGTCAGACCTTCATTTCCCTGCGAAGGACGGAATATTTTTACATCTTTACCATTATATCTGTTTAATCCCTCCGAAGTGCCTAACCATACTGCACCCAACTCATCTTGATAAATTGAAAATATACAAACCTGAGATAATCCGTCAGAAACTCCCAGATGTTTAAAGTAATGGTTTTTAGCCTCCACCATTATAATACACAAAAGGCCCAAGAGAAAGATAAAGCTTCTTTTCATGTAATATATAATTAGATTTCAAGTTACAAAAATACAAATAATACTTAATTATTACTTCAATACATAGCCTTTTTATATCATTTATTCGACTAAGTACTAAAAATGCACTTGACGATTCTTGCTAAAATGCACGTTTACAGTATTTTTCTTTATAGAATTTACGGACGTTTATCTCTAAAAAACATATCTTTGCCACGAACTAAAAGAAAAATTGGATGTTTAACTCATTTTCATTCCGTAAGGATTCCGTTCTGTAAATAATCTGTTAGTCTTCCTCTCACTACAGATTATCCCTTATGTTTTCTCTGACATAGTCATGTCAGAGTTATATTCTATTATCTGAATTTTAAAACAATTTGTATAGTCGAATGAGCCGGGCATCATTGTATGCATTCATTTGGCGTACACCTAAAACATTAAAAAACAATGAGTAACGATTTAAAATCAATCCACGATTTCGATTTCACAATGATATGTAATTACTTCAAGTTATTAGAACGCCAAGGTCCCGGAAGTCCCGAAGTCACACAAAAAGCCGTAAGTTTCATCAACGAACTGTCTGAAGAAGCCAAAATCGCCGATATTGGTTGCGGTACAGGCGGACAGACAATGGTATTAGCTAACTATACAAAAGGACAGATTACAGGCATCGACCTTTTCCCCGATTTTATAGAGATCTTCAACAGAAATGCAGCAAATACCCATTGCGAAAACAGAGTAAAAGGCATTGTCGGCTCAATGGACAATCTGCCGTTTCAAAACGAAGAACTCGATCTTATCTGGTCCGAAGGCGCTATCTATAATATAGGATTCGAACGTGGCATGAACGAATGGAACAGATTCCTGAAAAAGGACGGATTCATCGCCGTAACAGAAGCCTCCTGGTTTACCCCGGAACGCCCTGCCGAAATAGAAGACTTCTGGCTCGCCAATTACCCGGAAATTGATACTATCCCGACAAAAATAGCACAAATGGAGAAAGCCGGCTATACACTGACAGCCCATTTCATTTTACCGGAGAACTGTTGGACAGAACATTTCTATGCTCCCCAGTTCCCGGCCCAGGAAGCTTTTTTGAAGGAATACTCGGGAAATGCCGCAGCCGCAGACCTCATTGCCGGGCAACGGCATGAGCAGAGTCTGTATGACAAGTATAAAGAATATTATGGTTATGTATTCTATATAGGACAAAAAAGATAATTGCCAGCTGCCGGAGAAGTTAGCAAAATAGGATAGTTCTCCGGCAATTATTATCCTTTACTTTGCAAAAAGATATGGAAACGAAAGAATTAAATAAGCAAGAATACCTGTTACGGATAAACAAAGTCACCGACTACATCCATAACAACATAGACCAGCCACTACCATTACAGAAAATGGCAGGCATCGCCTGTTTTTCACCTTTCCACTTCCATCGCGTATTTACTATTCTGACAGGAGAAACTCCCACAGATTATATCAAACGCACCCGGATTGAAAAAGCAGCACAATTATTAAAGAGGAACAAGGAACTTTCTGCCACCGAAATTGCCCGTCTATGCGGTTTTAGCAGCCTTTCACTATTAAGCCGCAACTTCAGACAATATTTCAATATGACCATTCGAGAGTTCCGTTCACATCAATAAAACTCTAAAAGACATGGAAAATAAGATTCTGATTTTTCGAACTTCTATCACCAGAAAATGCGACATCAAACGCATCGAGAAACTTCTGGCACAATATCCCCAAATCGACAAATGGAATGTAGACTTTGAGGATTGGGAAAAAATATTAAGAATCGAGTGCAGTGGCATCACCGCACTCGAAATTTCGGAAGTGCTCCGGAATAATCATATTTTTACCTCTGAACTGGAATAAAGACAGGAAAGGGTTTTAAACGCCCAACAACTGTTTCAACTCAGCCACTCCTTCAGAAGCTCCCTTCTGAATCACATGTACCGGACGAGAAGTATGTGTATCCACCGGCTTTGGGTCAATGAGATACACCGCTGCTTCCCGCGGTACATAATGAAGTAATCCCGCAGCAGGATACACGTTAAGCGAAGTGCCGATAATTACAAAAATGTCCGCTTTCTCCACATATTGAATAGCTGTCTCAATTTCGGGGACCGCCTCGCCGAACCAAACTATAAAAGGCCGCAACTGTGTTCCGTCTCCCGCCTTGTCTCCAAGTTTCACCTCGTATTCTTCAGGTTTTAATTCCTTTATATAATGGGGATTATAAGGATCACGACTGGAACATACTTTTGTCAGTTCACCATGCAGATGAATAATATGACTGCTTCCGGCTCTTTCGTGCAAATTATCAATGTTCTGCGTTACCACCGTTACTCTGAAATTCTTTTCCAGCTCCGCCAATAATTCATGCCCGCGATTCGGCGTCACATCCAACAACTGTTTCCGGCGTTCATTATAAAAGTTTATCACCAATGCAGGGTCGCGCTGATAGCCTTCCGGAGTAGCCACTTGCTCCACCGGATACCGGTCCCACAGACCGCCTGCATCACGAAACGTACTGATTCCACTCTCGGCACTCATACCGGCACCCGTCAATATTACCAGATTCTTCATAATCGTTCCTCCTTCTGTTCATTTTAAGATATACAAATGTAATCAGAATCATCGAATAAAAGAAAACTTTTGCACCTAATAATCTAGCTTCGAAAATGCGGGGATTTAAGTTGAAGTAGCCTAAAGACTAGCATCACATATACTATAATCTATACACAAATACTAGAATCAATGAGATTAAATCTCAGGAACAAAAGAATAAATAATCTAAAGAAAAGCAGTTAACTTTCACGGATATAAGAATTTTTAAATACCAAATGCTAAATGATTCAAATAAAACACGTACTTTTGCGATTCATAAATTTGCAATTGATTGAAAGCTAAAACCATGAAGGTGATACATTTCAATCGCCAACAAAAAACATTATATGGATAAATTTAGTTACGCTATTGGCCTTGGAATCGGTCAAAACTTATCAAGTATGGGAATTCAAGGTCTCGCAGTAGATGATTTTGCACAAGCAATCAGAGACGTACTGGAAGGTAATCAAACGGCTATCAGCCACAATGAAGCCCGCGAAATAGTAAACAAATACTTCGAAGAACTGGAAGCTAAAATGAGCGCTGTCGCCATTGAACAAGGAAAGGCTTTCCTCGAAGAAAACAAAAAAAGACCGGGTATTGTTACACTGCCCAGCGGATTGCAATACGAGGTTATCAATGAAGGTACAGGCAAAAAACCGAAAGCGACCGACCAAGTAAGATGCCACTACGAAGGCACGTTGGTAGACGGCACCCTGTTCGACAGTTCTATCCAGCGTGGCGAACCTGCCGTATTCGGCGTTAACCAGGTAATTCCGGGTTGGGTAGAAGCCCTGCAACTGATGTCGGAAGGTGCTAAATGGAAACTGTATATCCCATCGGACCTGGGCTATGGTGCAAGAGGTGCCGGAGAAATGATTCCTCCTCACAGCACACTCGTTTTTGAAGTAGAATTACTTGAAGTATTATAAATAAAAATTTCAAAGCAAAATGAAAAAAATTAGTATTTTTATGGCAATCGCCGCTGCTGCAAGCCTTGCTTCTTGTACAGCTCAAGCTCCTAAAGCAAATCTGAAATCAGACCTCGATTCACTGTCTTATTCTATCGGTATGGCTCAGACTCAAGGTCTGAAAGGCTATCTGACAGGTCGTTTGAACGTTGATACTGCATATATGGCAGAATTCATCAAAGGTTTGAACGACGGCGTAAGCAAAACCAGCAAAAAAGACATTGCTTACATGGCAGGTATTCAAATCGGTCAGCAAATCAGCGGCGAGAACGGTATGATAAAAAACATCAATCAGGAACTGTTTGCCGGTGACTCTACTAAAACTATCAGCAAAGACAACTTCATGGCTGGTTTCATCGCAGGTACGCTGGAAAAAGGTGGCGTAATGTCTATGGAAGCTGCTCAGGCTTATACTCGTACAGCTATGGAAGCTATCAAAACAAAAGCTTTGGAAGAAAAATATGCTGACTACAAAGCTGAAAACGAAAAATTCCTTGCCGACAACAAAGCTAAAGAAGGTGTGAAAACAACTCCGAGCGGTCTGCAATATAAAGTTATCACTGAAGGTAAAGGTGAAATTCCTGCCGACACTTGCAAAGTGAAAGTAAACTACAAAGGTACTTTGATCGATGGTACTGAATTCGATAGCTCTTACAAACGTAACGAACCGGCTACTTTCCGTGCCAACCAAGTTATCAAAGGCTGGACAGAAGCATTGACCATGATGCCCGTAGGTTCTAAATGGGAACTTTATATCCCGCAGGATCTTGCTTATGGCGCAAGAGAATCAGGCGGCCAGATCAAACCGTTCTCTACTTTGATTTTCGAAGTTGAACTGTTGAGTATCGAGAAGGATAAGAAATAATTTTCTGTCTAAATAGAAAAAGGAAAGAGGTGCAAAGTGATTGCCCCTCTTTTTTTTGCTTTTTCCTATTTTTTTTCTCGGAAAAGAAGAATAATTAAAATAAATCTCTATATTTGCTTACTATTTGATAACAACTGGAAATTACAATTTATTATTATGGAAAGAATAGACAACCTCGACAGGCAAATACTAGAGATTATCTCACAGAATGCCCGCATCCCTTTCAAAGACGTAGCAGCCGAATGCGGAGTGTCACGCGCAGCTATTCATCAACGTGTGCAGAGATTGATTGACTTGGGTGTCATCGTAGGCTCAGGCTATCATGTAAATCCGAAATCATTGGGATACAGAACATGTACGTATGTCGGCATCAAACTGGAAAAAGGCTCTATGTACAAATCTGTAGTGGTCGAGTTGCAGAAGATTCCGGAAATCGTAGAATGTCACTTCACCACTGGCCCGTATACCATGCTGACCAAACTTTATGCATGTGACAATGAACACCTAATGGATTTGCTGAATAACAAAATGCAAGAGATACCGGGTGTAGTAGCTACCGAGACATTGATATCTCTAGAGCAAAGCATCAAAAAAGAAATTCCTATCCGAGTAGAAAAGTAAGCCCATGGAATTTCTAAGTGAATATCACCTTGCAGGGTTATTCATCGGAATTTGTACCTTTTTGATTATCGGCCTTTTTCACCCTGTCGTGGTAAAGGCCGAATATTATTGGGGCACAAAATGCTGGTGGATATTCCTGATACTCGGTATTGCCGGTGTAGTTGCCTCATTAAGCATCGAGAACGTCATCATAGCTTCTCTGCTAGGCGTATTTGCCTTCTCCTCTTTCTGGACAATCAAAGAGGTTTTCGAACAGGAAGAAAGAGTAAAAAAAGGCTGGTTCCCCAAGAACCCGAAACGCAAATATAAATTCTGAGAAGAAAAGTCACGTAGTTTTTTATTGAAAGAATTTGCATAATTCAATAGAAAATACTACTTTTGTCACCGCATCCGATAAAAGGATACATCGGACTTGTAGCTCAGTTGGTTAGAGCAACAGACTCATAATCTGGAGGTCCCTGGTTCAAGCCCAGGCTGGTCCACTTTAATAATCAAGCACTTACAGAGTTTCTGTAGGTGCTTTTTCTTTTACAGGTGACCTTCAGGTGACCTTTTTGAAGCGAAACTCTGCAAGAGTGACCTTTTGAAATTGCATGGGATTGCAGAGAATTTTTATAGATTTTTATTCTATGGTGAACTTGACACTGCGGAATGTGATGCACATTTTAGGCTGAAATAGGATTTCCCACTAAGCATATTTGTAAGTCGTTGAAAACATCTTTGGTATGGGAATGGCCAATCTGCAAGCTTTCCAGTCTGTCCGTTTTCATTCGTATATTCCATTTTGGTAGTCGCGCAAATATTGCGTAAAAGTCTTTCCAGTTTCACGTTTAAAGAAACGCATCAGATGACTCGGGTCGGAGAAATGAAACTCTTCGGCCAGCTGGTTCACGTTTCGGTTAGCAAACAGTAACTCATTCTTCAATTCTTCCAACAGACGCTGCTTGAGCAGATGATTGGCAGATACACCGAATTGACTCATCACGGAACTGTTTAACGTAATACGGCTCACACGGAGCATATCCGCATATTCCTGCACCCGCTGTTTCGTACGGATATTCTTTTCCAGCAAGTCCTTAAACTGGAATGCGTAATTGTTTTTAGGTACATCAATCGGTAAATGATAAGTGGCGGCATACGCCCGGTTGATAATAACCAATAAGTAGTAAAGCACAGATACAATGAGATTATAAGTATCGGCAACAGGATGCAGAAGCTCCTGCTTTATGATTCCTAAAAGACGAATATACTCCGCCATGCTTTCCGGCGAAGTAAACAGATAGGGAGGCGTGTCGGTCTGATAATAATACAGCAAGCGATACACAAAAAACTTGTCCGCTAAGAATGTGCGCATAAAATCCTCGCGGAATATAAGAAAAGAGTAATCTAGTTCTGCTTCATCCACGTGCCATTCCTGCTGCTGATGCGGCGAGAGGAGTAATACCATATTGGCATGCAATTCAAATTTGCGGAAATTCAGCAGCAGATACCCATTGGCCTTACGAAAAAAATAGAAGCTAAAAAAATCTGTTTTAAACACCGGGTTTTCCGTCAGGACACCACATACATCGCTACTGTAGCCTGAGTTGATATAAAAGTCCACACCACAGCGTGTCTTGCTAAATGGAACGCTGACCAGACGTTCAGGATTGACGATTTTATCCATAGATTTCGTTTTTGGGGGCAAATATACTATTTTTTATTTATCAAAATGGCATATATTCCTGTTTTTAAGGCATAATGCATCCGATTTTTTTTACCGAACTTTGCGGCTATAATCAATACAATAAATTATGATGGAAGAAAAAGTAACAATTCGATTGATCCGTAATGCAACATTGCGAATCCATTATGCTGGAAAAGAGATACTTGTTGACCCCATGCTTGCCGGAAAAGGCACTTTACAGTCGGCTCTAGGTGTGTATAAGACCCCAAGAGTACACCTCACGATGCCGATGAATGAAATTGCGGACGGTCTGGATATGGTATTGTTGACACACAACCATATTGACCATTACGACCCGACAGTGAAACAGCATTTAGCGAAGAACATCCTGTTCCTGACACAACCGCAAGATAAAGAGAGTATTACACAGGATGGTTTTACAAATGTAGAAAGCATTGAAAAAGATAAAGCTATTGGAAATTTAACCATTCATCGCATCCAAGGACACCATGGCTTCGGAAAGATTGGAGAAATGATGGGGCCGGTATCAGGCTATGTACTTACTGCACACAGTTTCCCTACTATTTATATAATGAGTGACTGTAAATGGGAAGACTGTATCCGTCAGGCCATTGAACAATTTTCTCCAGATTACATCATAGTGAACAGTGGAGGTGCAATTTTTCCTGAATTTTCTCAAACAGAAGGTTCTATCATTCCAGATGAGCAAGAAGTTATGACAATGCTCGATGAACTTCCCGCCCACATCAAACTAATAGCAGTCCACATGGAAGCTACCGATCATGGGCAGACTACACGCGCAATTCTGCGTAACGAAGCCATGCATCACAAAATAGAAATGAGTCGCCTGATTATTCCAGAAGATGGAGAAACAATAATATTATGAGCGACTTCTCTGATTGGGAAACAGCCTGAAAAGAGGGTTACGAATGGATTGTTATAGGAACGGAAACAGGCAAAAGGAAAGGGAAAGTAGATGCCAATCCTGAATGAGTACGTCATATTGTAGAACAGGCGAAAAGAAATCACATTTTGGTATTTATGAAAGAAAACCTTTTGCCTATAATGGGAGAATACCGAATGATTCAAGAACTACCAAAACAATTTATAGAAAGAATATGGAAAAGGAAATAATCAGAGAAATAGATGTACAGAATGTCATGACTAAATCCTCATTACCAGTAGGGGGCTTCTCTGTCAATCCTTATGTAGGTTGTCCTCATGCTTGTAAGTACTGCTATGCTTCATTCATGAAACGTTTTACAGGGCATACAGAGCCTTGGGGTACGTTTCTGGACGTAAAGCACTGGAAACCTATTGATAATCCGCATAAATATGATGGACAACGGATTGTTATCGGTTCAGTAACAGACGGATACCATCCGTATGAAGAAGATTTTTGCAGAACCCGTAAACTGCTGGAAGAGTTAAAAGGCACTAATGCTGAAATCATGATTTGTACTAAGTCAGATTTGGTTTTGCGTGATATTGATTTACTTAAAGGCTTTCAGAAAGTGACAGTATCTTGGTCAGTTAACACACTCGATGAACAATTCAGATGTGATATGGATCGTGCCGTAAGCATTGAGCGAAGACTTAAAGCCATGAAACAGATTTATAATGCAGGCATACGCACCGTGTGTTTTATTTCACCGATTTTTCCAGGAATTACAGATGTGAAAGCTATCGTTAATAGGGTAAAAGATTATGCAGATTTGATATGGCTGGAAAATCTGAATCTTCGTGGACAATTTAAGAGAGACATCATGGGGTATATACGGGAAAAGCATCCGGAGCTTGTAGCCTTGTATGATGATATCTACAACAAAAAACGAAAAGATTACTGGCAGGTCTTGGAACAGGAAGTAGCTGCGTTTGCTCAAGCGGAAGGTTATCCTTATCGTATAAACGATTTACCATACGGGCGTTCTCAAAAAGGGAAACCTGTTATAGTAAACTATTTCTATCATGAAAAAATTAGGCTAAAAAAATAGGATTATTTGATTGATTTGATAATGACTTTTATCGCTGAAAATCAACCATATAAGAAAATAACGGTACAACTATCCGTTAAGGGAAAAGAGGAAGTGAAAAAGTTGCTTTGAGGGAGTAAAAGGATTAGAAAAGGCGTGTGTTTTGGGTGAAAGATTTAACTAAATCTTAACAGTTAATAAGTATTTTTATTATTTAGAGATAACGGTTCGGAATGAGGTCAAAATTGCAAAAGACTTGTCAAGGAATTGCTTACCACTGCTGAAAATCAATGCTATGTCCGATTCATGGAACAAGCGAGGTACAAAAGAGGCAATTATATTATGTCAAATGTATATTGCCCAATACATATAAACAAAAATGCCACCTTCAAATAACTCATAATTTGAAAGTGGCATTATTTTTATATCAAAGAAATTATGACGTGTTTAGTGAACGCTCATCTTAGAAAACACGTTAATAATTATCACTCCAGCTATGATTAGTACTAATCCGATTAGGGCGGGTAGATCTGGTGTTTGTTTGAAAGCTATCGCTCCTATGATTGCTATTAAAACAATACCAACCGCAGCCCAAATAGCGTAAGCTATTCCAACAGGGATAGTCTTCAAAGATAAGCTGAGTAAACAAAAAGCTGTTGCATATGCCAAAACAGTTACAATAGCAGGTACAGGCTTCGTGAATTGTTCTGATAATTTTAATGTAGTGGTGCCAAGTGCTTCGGCGAGGATGGCACAGATGAGAAATGTGTAACTTTTTATCATATCGAGATTCTATTATGATTTCATGGTGCAAAATTAGCCTAAATTTTTATCAACACCGAGAAAATATCATTCCAACAATGGTACTTTTCGATACAAAATACTCTTTTTGCGAGATTTGTTTTGTATATTTGCAAGCAAAATATTAATTATTTAAGATTCGAATGAAATATCAATTACGAAAAGGTGATACGGCATTTGCGATTGGACAAACAAATTTTAGTGAAAGCAAGGGAAGTCTTATAGATACAAATGGCTGTATAGCATTGTCGGTTATTTCTGGATATGCGATAGCTACTATCAATTTCAAAAAAAATATCCTTCGCAAGGGAGATTTTATTTTGCTATTTTACGACAGTAGTTTTTCAATAGATAAAATATCCGCTTCTTTTTTAGTCCAATATTTCTCATTATCATATCCATTATTAGAGGAAGTTATTTATAAACCCCTTTCCACACAATTCTGGGAGGCACTGTATTCTACACCAATATTACATCCATCTCATGACTTTGAGCATCTATTGAGCGGCTGGTGGCAACTTATGAAATGGACAATAACAAATGAAAGTCCGATGCAGAAAGAGCTTGTAGCGAATAGCGTCCGAAACTTGTATATTGTAATAGATTCTGCATTAAACCAAAGCGGCATGAGTGTGTTTCACAACAAATGCAGCCATTCAAGGATGCTTATAAATCGCTTTTTTAAACTACTTTCTATTCATTGTCACGAAACCCGCGATGTGAAATTCTATGCAGAGCAACTTTCCATAACGCCTACCTATCTTTACAAAATTGTTCGGAAATATATGTCTCAGTCACCGAAAGAATTAATAGACAAACAAGCCATTTCAGAAATCAAGAGTCTGTTAATAAACTCGGATATGCCTATAAAGTCTATCGCATCTACATTGCATTTTGAAGACGTTTCCTATTTGTGCCGTTATTTTCGTAGATTGACGGGAATACCTCCGTTAGAGTATCGTGAAAATAACAAGGAATGATATAACCTATAATAATGTTTTTACTGATATTGCCTTATTACATAGTAAATCCTCGCCCTCTATCAATCTTCCAGTCATACCGACCTTCCGCGACATCGCCAACCTCATTGAGTGTGTGGCGATGTTTTGTTTCGTCAAAAGGCTGTTGGCTTTCCGCATTATGACAGACCACGCACCTACCGCAACTATTATCATGGACTTATGAAGCGTCTCGACATACCTCGACTGACACGGACTGCGCCACAGCTTTGCAACACGCTGCATTGAAAGCAACTGTGACTACAAGACAGTAAGTGTATTGCTCGGTCATGCCAACATTAGAACAACCCTTAATCTCTATGTTCACCCGAATATGGGGCAGAAGAAAAAGTGCATCACCAGGATGTTCAAGTCTCTTGGGAAATAGGGAAGAAAAGTAGCATAGGCTATAAAAGGCAAAAGGATGAGGTGACTCCACATCACCCCATCCTCAGCTTACTTGTCTATGTATGATGCGACAAGATAAACAATCGAAATGCTTGTATAAAGGAAACACGGCAAAAAAATCCAAAGCAAAGCCTTTACCCAACCATTTGACAACCACACACCTTCATTCCTTGACATCATATTAGACATCTCATAGAAATGTCGAGTGAGGATTTCTTTGTTCTCCTTTCGGTGGTCTTCAAGAAGTTTGGACTCGTTTTCAATGAGTTTCTTCCTGTTGTTGATTGCCTGTTCCATGTCGGCATCATCAACTTTAGCCTTGAATTTTATATCTCTCACTTTTGCAATAAAGCTATCAATGGCTTTTGTAACAGCGTCCGCTTTATCGGTGACTTTATTCAAGTTTTCCTTGGCTTCCTGCAAAGAACCAGTTGCCGTTTCAAGACTTGATTTTGCCAAAGTCAAGCTATTGCCAGCATCCTTGTAGGCTTGAAGCTGTTGGTCAAACTTGTCCGAAGCCTTGTCCGTTTCGATATTCTTGTCAATCGTATTCTCGAAAGATCCGAAATCCATATCCGAGATTTTGCTTTTACCTATCGGCATAGTATCAATGTTGTTGGTTGAACATTCGGTTATCTGCCATATCCTTGCTTCTTGCGAGGTCTGCACATGCGATTAGCCATCATAGCGCAACGATGCGCCCATGACAGTTCATCCTCGTCCTTATCTCGTCCCCAACCTGAGGTAGCGCCACCTCCGCCACCGCCAGACTGGGCGGCAATGGTTGTGGCTGCATCAATGTATTCAGCAAAGAGAAGGATGGCGGTCTTTTGCACATCACCAATCTTGGCAAACACATTGTCGGCATCCAAAGCAATATTCTTGTCGATGACTTCCAGACAGTTCTGTGGAATGTCAACAGGATAATGATGAAACTCGTCCGTAGAAAAATCGAAGTGACGTATCTTTGGAGAGTTGTCCGCAGTAGGCATGGGTTTGGGTACAGTCATAATCTTTGGCTGTTGGGTATTCTTTGTTGGAGTTGAAACTGGTTTCTCCAATTCTTGATGATGCAGTTTTGCCCAAGTACCTTCAATCTTTGAGGGCATCAGACAACGACCTTTGCCAAGTTCCGAGGACTTATAAATGGAGTTACCACGCTTGATGGCATAGCCACGCACTTGTCCTTTGTTGTCGGATTGCAGTTTGACATCATATCCCGTTTGTGTGAGGCATTTTGTGTATAGTCCCCAATCAAAGTACGGCATCTTAGCCAAAACGGAAAGACAATCATTGGTTATCGCGTCCTTATTTTGGCGGCTTACCTCTTGTGCATCTTTCCATCCACGCTGTTGCCCAACCTTGGCGGCAGCAGCCATCGCTCTCTCGTAGATATAATGGGCATCATTCACGTTGCCCCTTATGTCTATGCGGTTCGCATCAATATGAAGGTGCATAATGCCACTCTTGCTGTCACGATGAAGCGCAACAACATATTGGCTGTCTTTGAGGTTGGTTGCCTTTGCACTCTTGCGCTTCGACTTGGCTGAAAGGTCAACCGCATCAAACTCACGGATAAAGTCATCCGCCAACCTCTGCCATTCCTCCATCGTCCAACCTTGCGTTTCCTCCGAGGTTGGGGAAACCTCAATGCGTATCATGTTACGTTTGAGCGGATGATAACGGTTCAATTTGTCCTCAAACTTCTTCTGCAAGGCAAGCATTCTTGCCCACATTGCCGTTGGGGAAATATCATCGGGCAAGAGATTGGTCTTTACAATCTCCGCCTTGTCCTTATCCACTGAGTAACGTATGGCATTTGCGCCATGACTTATTACCTTTGCTTTTGCTATCATATATGTTGTATGTTCTATTGTGTTAAGTATTTCTCTATCTCAATCATGCGGTTCAAGATCACCTCTGCGCTTGTTCTCCATCGTTTCATAAAGATTTCGCTACGTAGAATGTTCTCACGTTCCGTTAGCGGACGACCTTTGAGGAAGCCGAACAATTTCTGTATATCGCCCCTGGCATCCGATAGGCTGTTCAAAGCCTCCATTTCTTTGTCAGTCAAGCGTTGTTTGGGATATTTGCCCTCCAACCGCTTGCGTGCGTATGCGCTTGTGGTCAGTCCGCAAAGGGCTGCATATTCCGCTATCTCCTTATGAAGCTGTGGCGTAAGCCTTACTATCAGGCGGCTCGTGTATTTCGGTGCTTCCTTTTCTATATTTTTCTTATTCATACCAAGTATTGCTTCTATAAAAGTGTGCAACCCAATGCGAGCTTGCGAGCGTTCAAGAAGTCCATTGGCATACGGACAAACGAAGTGCGTTTGTATGACATTGGTATTTCTTGCATAGCACTGCTATCAGAGTTTACGCACAAGCACGCTACGCACTGCGGTTGCACATGTTCACAGACTTGTTGTATAACGGTTTTCAAATTACCCAAGCAACAGAAATTGTGGGGCATCCTCCACTTCCATCTGTTCCTTGAAGAATTGCCTTCTGGCTTCCGCCTCCAGTTCCATGTCAGAGACGCTTGGCTGTGGATCATCTTCCTTCTCGCCATTATCGCCATTTCCAGAAGTTAGGGAAGAAAAGGAACTGTTGGCAAGTTGTGTAGGAGAAGTACCGCCATTCTTGATGGGAGGATCTTCTTTGTTGGGGAAGGCGGTTGTGGAAGCAGAAGAACTTGACTTGTCATAGTTGCTTCTTTGGTTGATGGGGATATAGTACGGATTGACAAACTTCTTGCCATCAACAATCCAAGCTGAAATGCAGAGCAAAGTGTGAACACTTCCCCGTCTTGTCTGTATAGAAGAAAGAATGCCCAATTTGTTCATGTGGTCAAGCATCTTGGAGACGGTCTTTCGGTCACACTTCCATAGTTTGGATAGAGCCACCTCTGACATGTTCACTTCCCACAATTCTGTTGTAGATTCCCCAACCTCATTTGAGGTTTCTATCTGTCGTGTCACCATCTGAATGAGTTGATAAAGGCATGAAAGGCGATTGATGCCAGCCGTGCCACCCATCAGATAGTTCACTTGTTCGTTACTCAGGATAATGCTGTTGAAAATATTACTGTTCATCGTTGTTCTATTATTGTTATGTAAATCTTTTCTTGCTGTTATGCGGAAAACTCTCTGCCGTCAAAAGAGAAACTATCGCCTCATGCCGAAGCCTCTCTCTGGCATATAATACTCCTTGTCGTATGCGATATGGTCAAGCACACGTTGCAGTCGGTCAAGTTGGGGACTGTCAAGCACTTGTATGGCATTGATGGTAATTTTCTGTGATGCAATTCTTCGATGCTCACAGTTTCTTTCAGACATGGTTCCGTCACCGTCAGCATAGACCGAGTGAAGATAGTTATAGACTGCTTCCGTCTGTTCCTTGCTTGGGTAAGCAGCAGGAAAGCGGTCGGAAATGTAGTCTACCATATTGCTGACCGCATTAGCCAACAGAGGGTCACGTTTTTGCAGACTGTTTACAAGTTCATCTTTCGTCATGATGCTATGGTCTATTGTTCATTTCATTCAGACGGTTTGCAGCCTCCAGTCTTATCTCCTCCTCCGACATGGCTCTTGCGCCACGCACCCAGTCAAGCAAGGCTTTCTTCTCAAAGAAGATGAGCTTGCCAGCAGGCTTGAAGTACGGCAACTGGTTAAGATGCGTCATCTTGTAGAACGTACTCTTGGCAATGCCGAGAAAGGCGGAAGCCTCTTCAAGGTTCAATACTTCCTTTGTCATGTAGCAAAGGTTCTCCAACTTGTTCACTCTCGACTGAAGCTCCACTATCTTGCGTTCATGGTCGAGGTTCATCTTTAATGCGTTCTTTTCTGTCATAAATCTGATATTTTGTTTATTTCGTTATCGATTTCGGCTGCAAAGTATATTGTTGCCAATGATATTCAAGCAGCCGTTATGGCTTATTAAAAGTGTTGGTTTTCAATTCTTTGGCTCTATTTACCATGCTGCAATGTGGTAGATTGGTCGAACACTCACTCTTCGGGAATAAAGTGGAGAAGTTATAGTGGGCTATATCAGGGCAAGCCCTATCGTGCACGCCACACCTCTTTGCGTCCAGCCGCCAAGTCAGAATTTGTTTCTTCCCTTTTGTAGGAATGCAATACTTTTGTTCATCAGATACTCGTTGAGATCTTTGTATTCTTCATACTCATTTGAGGCATCAGTACACTTGTTTCCCAATGCTTTCATTATCTGCCAGGTGGCCATTCTGCCAGCTTTGTCATTATCCAAGTGGCAGCATATTTGAGAATACTTATTGAGCATGGAGAGAGCACTCGGGATGTTTACAATGGAGTTGAGTACCACCGCATCACATTCGCCATGTAGTATGAGATAGGAGAGATAATCCACGAATCCCTCGAATATGTGACAAGCGGTTTCGTGGTTCCTTATCGTAGTGATTGCTTTCGGAGCAATACATCCCTTGAAGTATGGATTCCGAAGTTCATAGCCACCAGCATCATTCTTGAAGCCAATAGCAAAATATCGCTTGCCAGCACTTTTGTAGTGTATTTCCACGCACTGCCTTTTGGCTGTAATAGAATCAACACCCCTTCCCGAGAGGTATTGTAGCAAAGCAGGATGAGCCAGTTCTTTTACCTCAATATCTTCAAACGAAGTGTCCTTTTGTGAGCAAGTAGAATGGATTGGTATTGTGGGTAGAATAATTGAATGCCCCATCATGTGCAATACTTCTGAAATGTTTTGCGTGTGGTATAGTTGCATCGCCAAATCAATGATGTTACCTCCTTTGCCCAGTGCAAAGTCATACCACACGTTTTTGGTTAAATCCACCTTAAATGATGCGGTTTTCTCCGTATGTAGTGGCGATAAGTACCACCACTTATTTCCTTTTCTGTTTATTGGTTCATATCCCTTGCTTGCAAGGAAGTTGGATATTTGGATTGCCTTTATTTCTTGTATAGTCATAATGTGAGTGATTTGTTGAAATGTTGAGTTGTTGAGAGAATGGGCTGGTGAAAAGAAAAATAGCTTTCTCTTTTGCCCAGTTACACCTCTTGTTGAGTGCTTGTTGAATTGTATTTGTTTGAGTACCAAAGATTAGTCTGTTGTTCTCAACAATTCAACAACTCAACAAAGGATTATAAACCTAAAGAGTCTATAAATTCCTTGGTCACCGTGTAGAAACGTCCCACTCTGCTAATTGAGGAAACACGCCCCGGCTTAGTGTAGTCACATTGATAGGCAAGATAGGTCAGTGCATTGTGAGCAGGGGTAAGTCGCCAGACATCTTTCACGACCTTTCGTATCTGCCATTGCTCCACCTTTACACCGTTCATGGTCAGTAACGGTATTAAGTCTTGAGGGATGAACGACAGCTTGTCAACGTGTTGCGTTTCCATAATGTCACGTATCAGCTCTACCATATCCAACTCCGTATGGTTGCGGTTGCACTGGATAATGCGGTCAAGAGCCTCTGTCCTGATAAGGGTAGGATGAAACCACATACGCCCCTCTTTGTTGGTGGAGAGTGTGCGGTGCTGGAGATAATAGAGGAATGCAGGTATCTGTTCCTTTAGCTTTTGCAGGAAATTGGTATCATCGCTTTCAAGTGGTCGGATTTTACGCACCCAATAGCGGTTTTCTCCCGGGTCAATGATAACAGGGTAAAGTTCGTTATTGGAACATAGTACGAACTTGGCAAAGAAGTTTACCTCCTGTCTGTCTTTACCCTTGGCCTCCACCTTGTAGGTTTGGGCTGTGCTTAGGTTCTTCAATCGCTCTGAATCTTCTCTACGACTCAACAGCACCTCGTCCACAACGATGAGTAGCTTGCCAGCCCAGTCAGCATTGAACTGGCTCCTGAAATCCTCGTTTGTATTAAAGGTGGCATTGTCCTGAAAGATACTTTTCAGAAAGTTCAGGAAAGTGGTCTTTCCTGTGTTTCGTTCCTCTGACACCAATAACAGGATGGGGAGTTTCTGAGTCGGCTGCATATAAAGCAACTGCATATAGTCCAACCCCAGTTCGTATTGCTCCTCAAAGATGTGGTGTAGCAGTTTTTCAATATCAGAGAAATTCCCTTCTGCCGGAACATGGTCAATTGGTTCATACAGATTATAGAAACCTGCAACATCCTTTTGGTAGTCTGTGTGACTTGGCACTGTGCAAAAACCATTATATTTATCAATAGTAGGGATATTGTGCTTACCATAATCTTGTCGGATAGTGCCAAAGCTCCATTGCAATCTGCGGGTAGTCATCGTTCCATCTGCCAAAGGCTGCTGCACTACCTTATATATAGTAGTGCCTACTCGAATGTATTGTTCTTCCATAATGCTTGCTTTTAGATTAAACATTTGGATTAGCGCTATTAGCAGTCTGTACTTTAGCTTTCAGAAGTGAGGAGATTTCCTTCTTCGAGTAAAGATTACGTCCTCCCAATTTGTGAACTACAATTCTTCCCTCCTTCTGCATACGCCACAAAGTGGTATAGGTTATGTGGAGTCGTTCACATACCTGATCGCGAGTAAAATACTCGTCACTCTCTTCTGGTGTCAAATCGGCCTGTGGCTTTTTCCCAACTAATTCTTCCACCAATTCAGAAACAACCTGTTTCAGGTCATCCTTCTGTAACATTATAAAATTGCCTTGCATATCATGTTGTTTTAATAATTACGCTGCGAAATTACGATGGAATAAAATGAAAGCACCTCGGTAAAAATCATGACGATTTCTGCCGAGGTGCTTTTAACGGAACAGCGTTTCTTTTTAACAAATCAAGCCTTTATGATGCAATCAATATACATCAGGGGAAAGTAAGGTGCGCAGTCTTATGCTTATCAACTTTGCCTGTTCTTTTCCTGTTTGAACAGTCTTTTCTGATAAACTCAAATTATAGTCGTTGCCACGTTCACTGACAATGGCATTATAAAGGGCTTCTCCCCAATCAAAGCCAGACTTAAATCCAAGGGATGGGAATTTTTCCAAGATGGCTGTATGGAAAGTACGATAGTTATAGGTATCATTAAGCAAGCTTCCATTGGTCAGCGCAGCAAAAATATAAGCAAGAATAGAATCCGTATCATTCGTTTCCATCCATTCGGTGAGTATTTTTTCTATCTCGTTGGTAAGAAGTTCTGCATGAGGTTGTATAAGCATTTCTTCAAGCAGGACACAGACTTGCTTACGTCCACGTCTGCCTTTACTCTCTTGTAATGCAGAATTAGCTACATCTTTGACTACACGATTGTTTGTTGCTTTCCATGTTCCTTTAGTGTAAGTTGCTTTATCCATACTGGTAAGCATCAAAGAGCGCATAATTTGTTCGCCAAAGTTTTTCTGCCAAAAAGAAGGCTTCTCTCCCATCATTGTTTTGGATAATAAATCAGCGGACTTCACGAAACCATTATCAAATATCATCCAATAGAACACACTGAACAAGAAAGGATTATTGTGCTGCAATTTATCTTTTGTTTCCTCTTTGTTAAATGTGGAGGCAAACAATTCAGTCAGTTTTTCGTGTGCCTGCTGACTAACATTAGAAAATTGAGCTTTGTTGTAGCTCTCAGTTCCTGGGCATAGGCTTAACAATAATTCGGAGATACCTTTTATACCATCAAGCGACAGCAGCTCTATCAAGTAGGAAAAACCTTTGAAGGCGAAGCTCATGTCACCATCGTATGCTTTTGTGAAGAGATTTGTGAACTCTTGATATTCTTTCGGGTGTTCGTAATGCCAACGGCGCAAACGCAATAGATTCAGTTCTCGGTCTGATGCCTCTTGAGTTTCCTGCTCTTTATCCTGCAAGTGGAATTTAACCCCATCTTTGATATATTGCGCATCCGTAGATTGCTCAAATTTAGTCATGGCACTCTCTATTTCCTTAAACCCATTATCCAATTCCAAATAGCAATGCATACAACAAGCAGCCACATCACCTTCTTCTGCGGCTTTAGAGAAGGTGTTTATTATGTTCTCAACAGGCATATTCTTTGCTGTCATTGCCTCTAAAAGCATATTTTGAAGCGAGTCAGTATCATCGCATTCTGCCACATTGGTTCCATCTTGTGATAGAATGTCCAATGTGGAATGAATCTTACTTTTGAACTCTGCATAGATTTCTTGGTTCGCCTCAAACCATTCCTTCATCTTATTGCCCATAAGTGTTAGTTTAGCTAATATGGTTAATCTTTAAGACAAGCCAGCGGAATGACTTTCACGCCCTCCTGACGAGTGTATGCCATGCTTCCACCAGTCATCACTATCAGCAAATCCGGTTCCCGAATGGGCATCTGTTTCTCTGTTTTGTTATGTTCCTGTATAAGCCTTTTGAGTTCAAGCAGATGTTTGGCTCCATCGTCAATCTCACGACTGCCAAGTTTGCACTCTATCAAGGCATACCGTCCATCTTCCAGATGCAGCACTATATCCGCTTCCAAATCATATCGGTCATGATAATAAGATACGTGACTGTTCAAGTCTATAGTATATGCCTTTAGGTCACGAATACACATCTGTTCAAAGATAAATCCAAACGTCTTGAGCTGCATGGTCAACGCTTCAGGAGACAACCCCAAAAGAGCAATCGGAATGGAAGGGTCGCAGAAACATCGTTTCACACCACTCCTGATAGCAGTTTTACTTCTAATGGCAGGACACCATGCACTGACGTTTTGAATGACAAACAGCTTTTCCAAAGCAGAAACATAGTCATCAAACGTATCTACATGACAGCTCACTTCACCAGATGAGGTCACATCATCCAAAAGCGACTTCTTCTTGACCAGAGTCGAAACATTTCTGGCATACGCCCGAAGTATCATACTGGTCAGTCTGGCATCTCTTTTCTTGCCATCAATGCTAGAAATGTCGTTGGAGCAAATTGTTTGAACATAGTTCTTTGCAACGAGTAGTTGAGCCTTTGGGGTACGAGCCAACAAAGAAGCTGGCCATCCGCCTCGGGAGGCTGCAAAGATTAATTCCTCAACGGTCATCTTAGACATCTTACCGTCAATATCATAATCTGGATTGTTGAAAAGTTCTTTCAACGAAACTTCACCTGTAGATTCTTGTGATTCCCACAAACTCATAGGCAGCATACGCAGTCTGGCAATACGACCAACTCCAGAATGGTGTATTTGGGATTTGTCAACGGCATTGGAACCTGTAAGTATAAATTGTCCGGGGATTTGACGATCATCAACAACAGTTCGTACAGCATCCCACAACATTGGAGCATCTTGCCACTCATCAATAAGGCGAGGCGTAGCTCCATTTAACAGAATGGACGGCTTAGTTTTAGCGGTGACCAAATACTCCTCACGCAAACTAGGATCTTGCATTCTCAAAATGCTGTTTGCAAGTTGAGACGCAGTTGTGGTTTTGCCACACCATTTTGGTCCTTCTATCAATACAGCCCCAAATGCATCCAGCAAGTCTTGCAACAGGGCATCGGCAGTTCTTTTATAGTAACTCATATAATATGCTTTTTCAATTGCAAAGATACATATTTTCTGCGAATTGCAAGGTTGATTCGGCATTTTTGTGGCATTTTAATCCACTTTTTTGCGGTATTTTATTCGGTATTTTTGTGGCATTTTAATCCACTTTTTTGCGGTATTTCACTTGGCATTCTTGCGGTGAGCAACTATAATTAGTCTGATAAGTTAGCCATCAACTCCGTCCGTTCCTCCTCGCTCAAGCCTTTCAGCATCTCAAGCAGGGCTTTCTTATCTACCACAGGAGTACTTTCTTTCGACTTCTCATTAAGTAGATAATGGTTATACTCCAGCATCTTTGCAAGCGGATAGGCACCGATATAATTGGAAGTAATGTCACCGCCGCCACTATGCCCCATGCTGTCGCTTATATATTTATAAGGTACGACACCAGAGTTATTGAGGTTGGTAGCGAAGCTGTGCCTTGCCCAAGTGGGTGATGGCACCTGTTCCATATCCAATAGTTTGGCAACTTTTGCCATGTGCTCACGTATATATCTGTTGTAGCGTTGGATAACCCATATCTCTTGTTCTGGTGTGATTAGCTCACTCATGATGGGGAACACCCTCCGCCCAAGTTTTGGAACATTGCCATACCGGTTGAGTATCTCTTGAATCTCGGAAGTGACAGGAAATATCACTTCGCTGGCACTCTCGTTCCGCTCACGAGTTTTGTGGCGAAGGAAACGAAGCTGCTTGCCATGAGTGGCATAGTATAGTTCATCATAAGTCAGTCGGAGTGTATCAGCAAGATTCTGCCCATCGCCCAGATACATAAAAAGGAATAGTCCAAGGTCGCGAAATATGGCATACTTCTCTCTGCCGAGGAACAGTTCGTTTCCATCTTTGTCTTTTGCCTCGTCAGCTTTCCAAAAGTCATAGAGCTTCCGCATGGTAGCCACGTCAAGAAACTCATGCTTACGGCTCTGCGCTTTGTTGTAGCCCGTATCCTTAAACATTTCTTTGGTATCACCTTTCATCAGTCCGTTAGCTATGCACATATTGATTATAGTCCTTAGACTGCGAAGTGCGATAGCAATAGTGGTGGTGCTCAATTCATTCTTCTTCATGATTTTTACCCATTTCAAGATAAAGTCACGGTTAATATCTGCAAACGATACATCCGTTCCCAAATCTTTCACAAAGCGATTGCGTACATCCTTACTACAACGAGCGGAACCAGCCTTGCCTTCATTGGTCTTAGATTGAATGTACGAATCCCAAACTGTGATGATGGTGCTGTCATCGTCTTTCTTGCCTTGGAACCTGTCTTGCAACTTGCGAAGAGAGAAATTGTTTTCCGAGATAAGTTGGTTAACCATCAGTTCCACTCTGTCCATCAGATTCTTCATGTCGTTACGCTCCGCTAATTGGATGCGCCGACCGCTTTTCTCATAATCGCAAAGAACCAACCATTCTTCCATAGTGTATGATTTTCCTAAACGCAGGAAAATCTTTTGTCCGCCATGACACACACGCACAGCTACTGGAAGCGGTTGCGAATAGTCGCCCGCTTTTCGTATGTCAAGAGTCAGCGAACCATATACATTGCCATTCGCAGCCGTGAATTTCGCAAGGCATTTTTCTCCTCTTGATGTGGTTTTTGCATCCTCTTTTGTAGTTTTAGTAACCTTATTCATCTTTCCATTCTCCATAATACCTTCATTTACAAGTGAAATCGTGTTCATTTGGTGACCTTCAGGTGACCTTTTCGCATGAAAACTGGTGCAAATATAGTGATTTTCCTGCAAACTGCAAAATTCATTAGTCACTGATTATCAGCGCAATAGTACCTCATGTAATTACATGAAATACCCCACAAAAAGACTCATAATCTGGAGGTCCCTGGTTCAAGCCCAGGCTGGTCCACTTTAGAAATCAGCGACTTACGTTTGTGCGTAAATCGCTGATTTTCGTTTTGCGAAAACAATGCGAAAACAAAAGGTTTGAGTTTCACATTATTACAAATAGAATATTAGTTAATCTCTGTGATATTTTATTTGTTATTGGGTAGAATTTGATGTTATTCAAGTCCAAGTCGCTTTTCTAATTCTTGAATGTGATCATTCACTCTGCGTTTTCGTGTATCTTCCGAAACAAATTTATCACAATATACTTTTATGTTGCCACAAACAGAAAAGCAAACAGATGAAATGAAGAGTGTTATTGGTTTTACCAATTCTTGCTTTTCTTCATAAACAGCTCTTTTCGTTGCGTGTGACAATTCTCCGCGATAACAATACATTATGTCAATAAGAGAATCAAAATTCAGTTCTTTGTGTTTATCGGTGCATTCCTGTTTAATCTCTAAATACAAATCATAGTTCCGCTCTTTAATCATGCTTATTGTCGATAATACAGCATATTTAAGCATGTTAGATTTCTTAAAATTCTGTTTTTGCTCTCCAGAAAATTTACCCTTTGCAAAACAATATTCTAAAATCATGTAAAAATGAATATAAGCAGAAATATAATCTAGTTTGTCTAGATAGCTATTAGCTTCTCGAAAGAAATTATATGGAACTTTGGCTTCTGGTATAAATGTTTTATCAAGCATTAGTTTAGAGAAATTGTCACTAGTAATTAATACCTTTTTCTGTTTGTTTAATGATTTTCTCATAGAAAACAATAACTCGTTTTTAGCCTTGTCTGTCCATGATAAGTCTAAGTATTCATTATAATAGACTTTCATTATGCCATGTTGAAATCCACCATAAACTTCTATATCCTAAAATCCGCAAGCAATCTCAATGGCAATCTCAATTGCAGTAAAGAGCTTGAACACTATGCATCATGATAGTATGAGCGTGAATTTTGTCCGATTTGTGCATACCTTCCCCTTACCCCACAATGCGACTTGAGGCAATACGCAGATTAAAACCATAAGGAACGGACTTTATCCGAATCCAGTTTTGAAAGGTCTTGCATAAGCCCGGTTTTCAGTATAGATATTCAGCACGTATTGCCTTGCTGTCATGATCCACTTGGCAGGTACGGAGATGAAGCTGAAGACAAAAGCCTTTATGCGACTCGTTTCCTTGAGCCCGAAAGCCTTGGTGTCAAGCTTGCTAATGATGGTCTTATAGAAATTGTGTATCAATGCCGTAAGCAGAAGGAATACAGTGTTCTCTGACATGAACGACTTGGGGAGCCTGTTCCAGCCGAATCCGTTGTTCATATCATCGAATATACGCTCTTTGCCCCCACGCTTGTTGTAAAATTCGACGATGTCTCTTGTTGATGAGTCATAATCGTTGGTAAGAATGGATCTGTAGGTGTATTCACCTTCCCACAAGTCAAGCTCTCCATCCATGCGCTTTTGTCTCTGAATGACAAGACGATAGCACTTGCCTTCCCATTTCTCAACAAGAATGGAATTGAGTTCAAACTGGATGCCGTTGATTTCCTCCGTCTTCCATCCCCTCAGTGAAAACAAGTCATCGTAGAGCGAACTGCATCTGTTGGCGCGGATGTAGAAGTGCGTGCAATGCTTCTCTATCTCACTGACAATTTCCTTCGAGCACGAACCACAGTCGGCTCTGAAGCGATTCACACGGATGCTGTTGGCTTCCAGTAGGGCAAAGAATCTCTTGTGGGTCTCAGCCTGATAAAAGCGCACATTTGTGTTGCCATCGCTGTTCTCGACATAGACAATCATGTCACCGATGACATATACGCCAGGTCTGTAGCCGAGGAACTTCTTGTATGTCGGTTTTGCATCATACTTCTCTGTTTCAAGGAACTGATGGTCGAAATCAACATCGTAGGTTTCCACCTCATTCAGTTCACCAGTGGAAACCAAGGCTTTTATAAGCAAGGCGTTGAGCTTGTCTGCCGTATTGAAATCATAGGTCTTGCCCTTATCGGAAGTATATGAGATGTTTTCCTGTGTCAGTTCCTTGATGGCTCTGAGGATGGTATCAGAGCTGCATGTGCGCAAGGTCGGATGATACGAGAGATGACGCATCAGATGCGATGTTACATCCTCCACGCATGAACCGCCACAGAAGTATACGCTCATCAGAGAACGAATAATTTCGCTGTACTGGTATCCGATGATACTGCGGCATCTCTGACCAAGTGTCTGGTCGATAATAGGTGAAAGCATGGAGTCAAATTGCTCCATGATTGAAAAAATTCCTCCAAAAGGTGTGAGTTTTTCAGATTTTATTTGTACCTTTGCCATGTCTTGTTACGATTTACGCTTGTTTTGATTTGCAACACTAAGATAAGTGAAAAATCTGACATGGCAAAATCCTGAGCAACTTTTTGTTGCTCAGGAACTTATAAATAAAGTTAAATCAAAGTGTTGCGGAATTAAGGTATATTACGAAATATATCAAGCATCCTACTGTCAAGGTATTTGTCCACATTCATGGTAAATGATTTGTTTTCTCCATTTTTAGACAATTCGACTAAATCTGAATGCTCAATACTAATCTCTTTGGAAACAGATAACATGTACATTCCGCCCTCAAGATATAAACTAATTTTATGTAAACAATATAATATCTGTACTGGCTCTTTCAGTGCAAAGTTTCCATCAATAATTGTTTTGGCAGTAAATATAATATTCATATAGCCTATCTGATTTAAATATTCGAGTGTAAAGTTAATAAATTTATTTCCAAACAATAACGAAAATGAAAAATAATCATTATTTTTGCAATCAAAAGATGCAATAATGGAAGACGTAAACAGAATTAAACTCGTTTTAGTAGAGAAAAAACGTACCAGCAAATGGCTTTCAGAACAAATGGGGGTTAATCCATCAACTGTGTCAAAATGGTGTACAAACACATCGCAGCCAGATATAACCAGTTTGCTAAGGATTGCAGATTTGTTGGAAGTAGATATTAAAGAATTGATAGTTCGCGAGTATAAATCATATATATTGTCTCAAAAGGCATGAAGCAGTTTTCTGAAGCGACTCGGGTACAGATGCCTGCAATGGTTCATCTTACCCGAATAGGATATACTTACTTTGGTAAGCTGAGTGAAGATAAGAACGGCACAGTCTATGACGGTGACACGAATATTCTTTTACCTGTTTTTGAGCAACAGTTCAAAAAACTGAACCCTGGTCATGAGGGTGAATGGATGCAAGTGCTGAAAGACATCCGCAAAGAACTGAACGATGATGACCTTGGACGTGGCTTTTACAACCGCCTTAAAGTCGTATCTCCTGTAAAACTGATTGACTTTGACAATATCGAAAACAATACTTTCCATTTTACAGCTGAGTTTACTTGCAAGAATGGTCAGGATGAGTTCCGGCCAGACATCACCCTGTTTGTAAACGGACTGCCGCTTTGCTTCGTAGAAGTAAAGAAACCAAATAATCATGGTGGTATGCTGGCAGAAAGCGCACGGATGAACAAAGAGCGTTTCCCGAATAAGAAGTTCCGTCGCTTCATCAATATAACCCAACTGATGATTTTCAGTAATAATATGGAATACGATGCGTTGGGTGGTATCGTACCCATACAAGGGGCTTTCTATTGTACAGGCGCACGCACTTATTCTCCATTCAATTGCTTTCGTGAGGAAAACCCAAGCGGCCAGAAAATTGCTCCATACCATCATGATTATCCATATAAGGAGATTGACAGGGTAGCGGAAAAGAAAATACTGTCTGATTACAACTGTCAGGTAATCCATACCAGTCCCGAATATCAAACGAACCTCGATTTCAATACGCCCACCAACCGTATATTGACTTCCATGTGTTCGCCAGAACGCTTATTGTATATCATTAGATATGGTATCGCTTACGTCCGCATGGAGCGAGAGGTGGACGGCAAGATTGAATCTACCGACCAAAAGCATATCATGCGTTACCAGCAATTGTTTGCATCATTGGCTATTCGTAAGAAACTTGCCGAGGGAATAAAATCAGGAGTTGTTTGGCATACACAAGGTAGTGGAAAGACAGCTTTGTCTTATTATCTGACCTATATTCTCAATGACTTCTATTCTAAGCAGAACAAGGTCGCCAAATTCTATTTCATTGTTGACCGCCTTGATTTGTTGGAGCAAGCCACACAGGAATTTGAAGCCCGTGGACTGGTGGTTTCAACTGCTAACACAAGGGCGGAACTGATGGAGCAGTTCCGCAGCAACCAAGCACAACAAGGAACAAGCGGCCAAGCTGAAATTACAGTCGTGAATATACAACGCTTTGCAGAGGATAAGGAAAAAGTACGCATCAATGACTATGCTACAAATCTGCAACGTATCTTCATTCTCGATGAAGCACACCGTGGCTATAAACCCGGTGGATGTTTTCTTGCCAACCTTTTTGATGCGGACACTGATTCGATAAAGATAGCTCTCACGGGTACTCCGCTGTTAAAAGAGGAACGTGCAAGTTGCAAGGTCTTCGGCACTTACCTGCATACCTATTATTATGACAAGTCCATTGCAGACGGTTATACGCTGAAAATCATTCGTGAGGATATAGAAACATCCTACAAAGAGCGACTTTCGGACGTGTACGACAAGCTGGACACATTGGTGCAAAAGAAAGACATCCGCAAATCGGAAATCATAGAGCACCCCAGCTATGTGAACGAGCTGGCTCACTATATCATGCAGGACTTGAAAGAGTTCCGTAAGATACAAGGAGACGATACATTAGGCGGTATGGTCATCTGCGAAACCAGTGAACAAGCAAGACGGCTTTATGATGTATTCCAAGAGGAGTGGCAGAAATACCAACCAAAGCCTATCAAGATTAAGCTCCCTGACGGGACGTTTGTGGTAGGTGAACCCGAAGTGGATTACAAATCAAAGTATAGACCACTGAAAGCCGGAATCATTCTCCACGACACAGACGACAAGGAAACAAGAAAACAGACAGTCAAGGATTTCAAAAAGAATATGACCGTAGATATTCTTATTGTCTTCAACATGCTATTGACTGGTTTTGATGCACCTCGTTTGAAGCGTTTGTATTTCGGTCGTAAGCTGAAAGACCATAATCTACTTCAAGCCATTACCCGTGTAAATCGTCCATATCCGGGAATGCGTTACGGATTTGTCATTGACTTTGCCGACATTAAACGTAACTTCAAAGAAACAAACGAGGCTTATCTGCAAGAGTTGAATCGTTTTAACGATGTGGAAGAGACTGGTGACGGCAATGCCACAGACACTTTCACTCAAGTGATTGAGGACAAGGACGAGATTGTGGCACAAATGAAAAAAGTACGCCAGACCCTCTTCGATTATTCCTACGATAATGCGGAAGAGTTTTCTTCGGAGATTTCCACGGAAGAAGACAAGGCTGTTCTGCTTGACCTAAAACAGGCTTTGGAATCTGCGAAAAATATGGCAAACCTCGTGCGTACTTTCGGCGATGAGGACATGAAGGAACAATTCGCTAAACTTGAAATCACGAAGTTGCCTCAGTTGCTTTCCGAAGTACAAAGGCGTATTGGCATCATCAACCAAAAGGAAGCTTTTAGCATCGGTGATGAAACAAAGACACTAATCAATGAGGCGATGATGGATATAGAGTTCACCTTCTCTAAGATTGGACAGGAAGAAATGCGCCTTATTTCGGGTGGAGCGGAGCTGAAAGAGAAATGGCAACGCACCATTGCCTCGTTTACCCAGAACTTCGACCAAGACGATCCTGAATTTATGTCGCTGCGTGATGCTTTTATGGAACGCTTCAAGGAGCATGGCTTTGTGATTGACAGCATAGCCAAGTTCAACGAAGAGACTCAGGCTTTGGATGAAATCATAACCCGTTTGCAGGACTTGCAAAAACGAAATAATGCTTTGGTAAAGAAATATAAAGGGGATGAGAAGTTTGCCCGAGTACACAAGCGCATCCGTGAGGTCAACAAACAAAGAGAAGAGAAAGGGCAGAAGCCGATGTTCTCATTCCTTGATGATGAGATTGTAGCCATTCTCAATATTATCAAAGAGGATGTGGATGCCAAAGTATATGACCGTAACGATATTTTGAAAAAAGATGCATACTTCGGGCGCACGGTAATGGCTCTTATCAATGGGTGCTTGTATCATTTTCCACAAATAAGGCCGGAAATGGACGATTATAAGTTCATCCAGCAACGAATTTCACAACAATATATCAACCAATACAATGCCACATACGGCATGGCTTAAAAAGAAGGAATTATGTCAGATATAAAAGAAAAAACATTAAAGCTCATTGACGGACTGAAAGCGACATGCCAGTCTTACGGTATGGGCAACGATGGCAACGAATATAAGATAATCACTCAGGTGTTTCTCTATAAATTCTTGAACGACAAGTTTGGCTATGAGTTGAAAAACACCAAAAGCGATATTGCCAAGAAACTGATAGGGGATGTGAAATGGGAAACGGCATACGAGAACCTTTCGGATGATGAGCGTATGCTTATCCAAAGTGCCATTTCGCCCGATGTTCCTATGCTTGAGCCTTATCACCTGATAGCTAACCTTTGGAACCAGCAAAGTAAAGGGGATTTCGATACAATCTTTGATTCCACGATGACAGACATTGCGGAGCAAAATGCGGATATTTTCTCTACGCAAACAACTGCCAACACAAAGATTCCTTTGTTTGAGGCTTTAACACCGTTTGTGACTGACACGGCACAACGTGCGCCATTCGCTCGTGCTTTGGTGGACAAGCTTGTGAACTTCTCTTTTGAAGAGGCATTTGCTCAAAACTACGATTTCTTCTCCAGTATATTTGAGTACCTGATAAAGGACTACAATACAGCCGGAGGTGGTAAGTACGCGGAATACTATACTCCTCATGCTATTGCCACGATTATGGCCCGTCTTTTGGTGGGTGACAATGCTGACCTTCATAGTATGGAATGTTATGATCCATCAGCAGGAACAGGAACCCTTCTTATGGCACTTAGTCACCAGATTGGTGAAGACCGTTGTACCATCTTCTCGCAAGATATTTCTCAACGAAGCAACAAGATGCTGAAGCTGAATCTGCTGCTTAATGGGCTTGTCTCTTCACTTGACAATGCTATTCAAGGTGATACCCTTGTTAATCCTTATCATAAGAGCGATGGCGGACAGCAACTGCGCCAATTCGACTTTGTTGTCAGCAATCCGCCCTTCAAGATGGATTTCTCAGATACAAGAGAAAAGATAGCTGCCATGCCTGCACGTTTCTGGGCAGGAGTGCCTAATGTGCCTGCTAAGAAAAAACTGAAAAAGACAGGCAAGGGTGCGATTGTTATCCCAACCGGATTTATCACAGCTAAAAGTGGTATTGAGAACAAGATACTTCATAAAATAGTAGATGATAAGATTGTATATGGCTGTGTTTCCATGCCAAGCAATGTATTTGCCAATACGGGTACGAATGTAAGTGTGTTATTCTTCGACAAGTCGGCAACCACAGATAAGGTAATTCTGATTGATGCCAGCAAATTGGGTGAGGAATACAAGGATGCCAACGGATTGAAGAAAGTACGTCTAAACGATGAAGAGATAGAAAAGATTGTCGGCACATTCCAACGCAAGGAGGCCGTAGATGATTTTTCTGTAGCCGTTACCTACGATGAGATTAAGGAAAAAGGATATTCGCTCTCAGCCGGACAATATTTCGACATCAAGATTGATTATGTAGATATTACCGAGGAGGAATTTAACCAACGTATGGCTAACTATAAGCAAACCCTTTCCGAACAATTTGCAGAAAGCCATCGGTTGGAAGAAGAAATCATGAAACAGTTGAATGCTTTGCAATTCAACGTAAATGTAGGCGACAATGAGTAAAGGATTGACCATCATAGACAAGGACTATACCCAGTGGGTAGAAAATCTTAGTGTGCGTTATCGGCAAAGTCAAATCAAAGCCGCCGTAAGAGTAAACCGAGAATTGCTCAAGTATTATTGGGAACTTGGTCGAGACATAGAAGAAATGCACGTTGAAGAGCGTTGGGGACAGAGTGTCATTAAGAATCTCTCTGTGGATTTACAACTCAAGAATCCGAATTCAACGGGGCTTTCTCGTACTAACATCTATTATGCAAAAAAATTCTATTTGCTTTATTCTCAACACCTAAAGGTTGTCCCACAAACTGTGGGACAATTAGAGGATGAAAATGGGCCACAATCTGCGGAAGACTCTTCTGAAGTTGTCCCACAGCCTGTGGGACAATTGAAAGAGATGCTTTTTTCAATACCTTGGGGACACCATCGTTATTTGATTGACAGATATGGAACTGAACCAGAAAAGGCTTTCTTTTATGTAAAAAAGACAATGAAAGAGGGGTGGAGTCGTGATGTGCTTCTCAACTTTATGGACTCAGGACTATATGAACGAGAGGGCAAGGCCCTGACAAACTTCACACGTACATTGCCAGACGAGGCAAGCGACCTCGCACAAGAACTGACGAAAGACCCTTACAATTTTGCCTTTACAGGAATAACGAAACCCTACAATGAGCAAATTCTCAAAGATGCATTGCTCGCCAACATATCCCAATTCCTGCTGGAACTCGGTACGGGATTTGCATACGTTGGCAAAGAATACCGACTTCAGATAGGACAAAAGGAAAAATTTATTGACTTGCTTTTCTACAACATAAATTTATCATGCTATGTGGTAATTGAGGTTAAGATTGGTGAGTTTGATTTTCAAGACTTGGGTCAGTTAAGTGGTTATGTGGTTGCATGCAATCATATCCTCAAGAAAGAGGGAAGAGATAATCCTACAATCGGTTTACTCATCTGTCGTCAAAAGGATTCATTACTTGCGCAATACGCATTGGAGGGAAGTAATCTTCCTTTAGGAATATCTGAATATGAGTTATCTAAACTCTATCCTAAAAAGGTGGATGGAACAATACCAACGATTGAAGAGATAGAAGCAAAATTGGGCAATAAAGATAAAAGTTGAAAGAAAAATATGATAGATTATGATAAAATAACCGAATATATGACCACTATGGGATTGAATGCGAATGGTGGTTTTCAGTTGTCTGCATTTGCGATAAATGAAATGTTAGGCAATCATTACTCTATATCCGAAAAAGACTTGCACGATGGTGTAGAATGGCTAAAAGCTAAGATGAAAAAAGAAGTTGAAGAAAATCCATATTGGACTACAGAGCATAAAGAAGATGTAAAAAATGGACAAGAATACTTTTTGAATTGCTTTGAACATGAAGCCAAATCATATCTAAAAAATCAAAATAGATTATTATGATTTTGACGAAATATAAATTGAGAGAAATCCTTGATGTTACAAGAGGTGCAAGTCTCAGTGGCGAGTATTACGCCACTGAGGGTGAATATATCCGTCTGACTTGTGGCAATTTCGACTATCAGAACAACTGTTTTAAGGAGAACAAGTCCAAGGACAATCTTTATTATGTCGGAGACTTCAAATCTGAGTTTCTAATGGAAGAGGGAGATATTATTACCCCTTTGACAGAACAGGCAATAGGCTTGCTTGGTTCTACTGCCATTATTCCTGAAAGCGGCAAATACATACAAAGTCAAGATGTAGCAAAGATTATCTGCAAGAAAGACTTGTTAGATAAGGATTTCGCATTTTATCTCATATCCTCCGCCCTCGTTAAGCAACAGCTAAGTGCTGCTGCCCAACAGACTAAAATTCGTCACACTTCACCTGATAAAATCAAGGATTGCACAGTGTGGATTCCCGAATTATCTGAGCAAAAACGCATCGGTAAGTTATTGCGCTCCATTGACCGCAAGATAGAACTTAACCGAGCGATAAATCAGAATTTAGAGGCGATGGCAAAACAACTTTACGATTACTGGTTTGTACAATTTGATTTTCCGAATGAGGAGGGAAAGCCATATAAGTCAAGTGGTGGTGAAATGGTCTGGAATGAGAAGTTGAAACGAAATATGCCAAAAGAGTGGTGCGCCATGACTATTGGAGAAGTTGAAAATAATATCATAACTGGCAAAACTCCGTCATGTGCCGATGAAGATAATTTTGGTGGAGATATTCCTTTTATAACCATAGATGATATAAGAGGCAATTTATTCGTATTCAACTCGCAGCGTACCCTTTCCACCAAAGGCGCAGAAAGTCAAACAAAAAAATACCTACCGAGTGGATCGCTTTCAGTTTCTTGCATTGGTACAATAGGGGTTATGGGATTCATTGCAAAATTATCACAAACAAACCAACAGATTAATTCTATAGTTTTTGAGAATGAACACAATAGAGAATTTGTATACTTTGCTTTGAAATTATATTTTGAGAATGCAAAAGCCAAAACTGGTAATGTATTTGCCAATATGAGTAAAGATGAATTTGCTTCGATAAAAGTAGTTTATTCGCCAAAGCAAATCTTACAAGAATTTCATAATAAGGTTGTTGCCATATTTGATAATATAAAGAATAACATTGATGAAATCAATGCTCTTACTAAGCAGCGAGACGAACTTCTACCACTCTTAATGAATGGTCAGGCAATGGTAAATTCTGATTTATTGGCATGCATCTTATCCTATATCTTGATTTCGGTATACAGAAACTTAGGCATAATTTCATTTGCCGGCAATTTGCCGATAAACACAAAAACCACAATAAGTAGACTATAACAGGGGCGGAACACCGTCCCTGTTAGTTGTATGTTACATAATATACAACCAGCCCTAATCCCAACGTATAAACGAGTAAGAATATCACCAAGCCTCTCATCCAAAAATCCGAGAACCAAACGCCTTCATTCCGTCTGAGGATTTTACGCATGTTGGATTCATGTTCAGTAATAAGTTTCGATTGTTCGGCACGGTGATTTGCCAATACCGAAATCCAACTTTCTACAGAATGGTCTATCAGTTGCTTAAGCTTTGCAAGTTGGTCAGGGGTAATTGTTGTTTTGAATTTCGTGTCTCGTTCAGCTTTCACAATGGCATTGCAGATGCCATTGACAATATTATCGCAACTGCCAACTGCCGCTTTGAGCGCACCCTCAATGTGACATTCGGCAGCGATAGCTTTCTCCAAATCCTCATTGAACTTTATCAGCGTTTCTTTTGCCTCTCTGATTTCTACGAGAAGTTTATCAATTTCTTGCTTTTCTGACTCAATTTGTTGGTTCATTTCAACCTTCTCCAGCATGTCATTGACATTTATAGGCGATGTGCCTCTTGATTTTCCTATACCCATGTTCTTGTATTTATAAAAAGTGAATTATCTGTGCAGCCCTTTCCTGCGTTTGCACATGCTGTTTGCCATTCGTGCGCAACGGCGTGCCCATTCAAGTTCATCCTCGTCCTTGTCTTTTCCCCAACCTCCAGTGTCAGAACCGCCACCGCCACTTGAAACAGCTATACTGGTAGCAGCATCCATATATCCTGCAAAGAGTAAAAGAGCCGTGTGTTGTATCTCTTTAATCTTAGCTAACGGATGAGCTTCCTTCAAAGAACAATCTTGCCGGATGATATTGTCAGCGGCTTCGGGTATCTCTACATGGTAGCTGTGATATTCGTCTGTCGCAATATCGTAATGCTTTATAACAGGCAGTAAAATAGGAGTCAAATCTGCTGTCCGTGTTTGTTGAGGAATAGATTTTGTTGGCTCGGATTTCCTTTCCTGCTGATGCAGTTTTGCCCAAGTAGCCTCTATCTTTGATGGAGTCAGATTTCTCCCGATACCCAACACGGATGATTTATAATTTGAGTTACCCCGTTTGATGGAATAACCATAAACTTTTCCCTTATCATTTTCTTGTATGTGTACTTTGTAACCTCGTTTTGTCAGTTCCATTTCATATTGTCGCCAACTGAATTTGTCCATTGTACGAAGTATCTCCATACAACAGTTTGAGATTTCCTGCTTGTGCCGTATACCTATTTCTTCAGACTGCACCCAGCCACGTCTCTCGTTGATGATATTCGCAGCCATGACTGCCCTCTCACCAATCTTATGGCTATCATTTATTTTCCCATTCATATCCACACGGTTGGCATCAATGTGCAGGTGTAGAATGCCACTTTTAGAATCACGATGCAGGGCGGCTATGTACTGCGAACCTTTGAGATTGGTTTGTTTTGAGGAAGCCCGTTTGGTCTTTTGGGAAAGGTCTATGGAATCGAATACCCGGATGAACTCATCTGCCAAACGAGCCCAGTCATCCATTGTCCAGTTTCGGCTCTCTTTTTCGGACGGGGAAATTTCAATTCTTATCACGTTTCTGCCAAGAGGTCTGCCCTTGTTGATTTTCTCGGTAAACATCTTCTGCACGAGCATCATCCGACCGTACATCGCTTCCGGTGAAATATCATCGGGCAACAGGTTGGCTTTGACTATATCCGCTCTGTCTTTATTGACGGAATATCTTATGGCATTTGCACCATGTGGAATGGTACTGGCTTTTGCTATCATAATAGGTAAGGATTTTTATTCTGTTAGGTAATTCTTTATCTGGCCCCAGCGGTTAATAAGCTGTGTAGCTGCTATCATCCATCGCTCTACAAAGCGTGTGTCGCGGAAGTATATGGCTCGTTTGTCCGCTTGGATGGATTTCACGGCTGCCGCAATACGGATAAGGTCGCCCCTTGCATCCGTCAGACTGCATAAGGCTTCTACCTCACGCTCAGACAACCGTTGCCGTGGATGCTGCCCTAAAGCAGTGCGGCGCACATAGTTGCTCATGGATAAACCGCAGGTCTTGGCAAGTTCTTTCGCTTTGGCGTATTCCTGTTCCGTTACTCTGGCTTCAAGTCGCAGGGTACGCTTTATAACTTTCTTGTCATTTTCTTCGTCAGCTTCATTGTTGATATTCTTTTTCTTCATGTTTTGTTATGTTATGGGTGAGACATCAATCTAAAAAGGGACAGCAGGGTGGGAGCTTGCGACTGCCGGAATACGCCTATGTAGTACGGATGAGTGTAACGAATTTGTGCGACATAGGAACTTCTTGCGACCCCGCACAAAATATAGGCTCTACCGCCATATCCAATATGATTATGTCTGACCATCTGCTGAAACATCCTCGTTAGATTCTTCCTCTCTCGCAGGCGGTGGAGAAACCGAAGCAGAAGGGAAAGAAAAAGAGGACGAGAGTAGTTCCCCTTTGTCTGATATAACAGGTAATTTGTCTTCAAAGGAAAAATCAGTGTCAGAAATACAGCCCTCATTCATTACTTCTGATTGACTGTAATCATTAGAATTGGAAACGTTTTCCTCCAGCGGGGGTGTTGGTAAAAGAGGCTTCGCATCATTGGATAGTGCGCCTGTATTCTCTCCTTCCTCTTGTCGGTTTTTGATTCGAACATAGAAAGGATTGTCTATGCGATTGCCATTTTCCATCCATGCCGATATACATTTCAGCGTGTGGACACTTGTTCTGTTGCTTTGCGCAGATGCGACAATTCTCAACTGGTTCATCTTGTCCAACACGCGGGATATGGTTTTCTTGTCATAATCCAATTTACTGGACAAATCCACTTCCGAAAGGATGGCTTGCCCCACTTGTAAGGTTGTGGAAAATCCTTTTATGGCATAATCGTTTTCTTCCAGCACTGCCGCTTCGATAAGTTGGTGCAGAATTTTCATGCGGTCAATGCCATACTTGCTCCCTGCCAGATATGCAAGTTGCTCTGACGAAAGCACTATACAATAATTCAAGTTTGTTTTCATCGTCTGTCAATTTTGAAGATGGTTTATAAATGGTGCAGCCAAAAGAGAAAGTCAGCGGTGCATACCGTAACCTCTCTCCGGCATATAATACTCCTTGTCGTATGCAATGTGGTCAAGCACATCTTGAAGCCTGTCAAGTTGACGGCTGTCTAATATACGGATGGCGGCAATGGTAATGTTCTGTGAAGCGATACGGCGGTGTTCACAATTCCGTTCTGATGTACTTCCGTCTCCATCGACATGGACACTTCGCAGGTAATTATTCACCGTCTCGGTCTGTTCCTTGCTTGGAAAGGTGGAGGGATAACGGTCTTGAACATACGTAACCATGTGGCTGACCGCATTTGCCAACAACGGGGCACGTTCTTGTAGTTGTTTGATAAGTTTTTCTTTTCTCATATTGTGATTTATATTGTCCCGTATCCCAAGCATTTTTATAACTTTCTATTTTGTTTGTTTCCTGTTTTTATTCTTTTTCGAGGGCAAAAGGGGGACAAGGGGACATTAGTTTTTTCTTTTCCCTTATTTTGAAATTAGAATGGTAATTCCAGTTCACTTGGCAGAGTTGCGCAGGACTCTTCACTTGGAGCGTCCACCCTCACCCATGGGTATTTCGTCCGTCCCGTCTTATCGCAGTAGGCTGGATGCAGCCCCTTGACCTTCTCCTGTTCACTCCGTTTCCAATTGGGAAACATGGACATCAGGCGGTTGATGTATTGCGAAGTGTATTTGGACGGATTTCGTCTGACTAAATCATTGGGCAGTTCCTCTATAATCTGCCGGGCACAAACCATATTGAGTGAGGTCATTGTGGAATTTGGCTCTGAGTATGCTCCTTTCTGATAAGCCAGTCGTGTCGGAATCATCCAGCTTGCATACTGCATGGGAACCTCACGTTCCAGATACATTTCAATATCTTCCATAATGGGGTCAACAATGATGTTGGAATGTTGCATCTGTATCTCGTTGGCCTCTACCTCCATATCGGGAGCCAAGTATAATTTCATACCTTGCTTATAATAGGTATATGCCTCTGCCCAAAATTGAGGAACGGAACGTTGCAAATCATCCAACCAATCTGACACATGACCGTTGCCTTTGACAGGGATTATCCACCAGCGACGGTTTCCGTTGTCCCCTTGCAGGAAGTTTGTCTCATTGGTAGTCGCTGCAAAGACATTGTGCCGCATGAACTCCACCACCTTATGCCCATAAGCCGGACGCATATAATCACTGCAACGGCTTAGAAAAGCCTTGGCTGCCTCTGCATCGTTCGCCCGTTTCAAACCATTCAACTCACTGATTTCAATAATCCAGCCATTGGTTATGGTTTCCACTTTCTCCTTGTCACCACTGGCAAAAGAGAATGAATCGTTGAACCATCTCCCACTGATGGCTTTGAAAAAGGTGCTTTTCCCGATACCTTGGGGACCGGGCAAGGTCAGTACGTTGTCAAACTTGCAACCTGGATTAAATACTCTTGCTACAGCCGCCACGAACCAAAGTTTTGTCTGTTCCCTGACAAGCGGATTGTCCTCGGCTCCAAGATAATCGATGATGGTTGTGGCTATGCGAGGTTGTCCGTCCCATGTCTCTTGTGAGATGAATTCCTGTACTGGATTGAAACTCCGTTCAGAAGAAGTGGTCTTCAGTATCTCAAATACCTTATTCTGCGTCAGACGTATTCTGTATGTCCTTTCCAGATAGTCCTGTATCTTTCCTGCTGATTCTTCATCAATTTTGTTACCATTGACATTGCGGAACAAAGGGCAGAAACACACATCGTCCTGACAGAAGGTATCGTACCTTATCTGACTAAGATTCTCATCCAGCGTAAAAATAAGCCGGAGATTGCTGATGGAACGAGCCGGATTCCCGTAACTGTCTGTTGCCAGATTCTTTTTCCAATTCTCTTCCATACCGCTATTCTTTGATATGGATGCCACCTGATTCCTTTGCCAAAGACAGTGCGAGGTCTGCATCCACTACGATTTTTCGTCCTATCTGTGTGATAGCTTTGTCTATGATACCGCTTTTCTTAATGCGGTTTGCCGTGGGTACACTGCATCCGAACACACGGGCGATTCCCTCTATGCCATAGTAGTTGCCTTTGGATGCCACTTGGGGAGTGGCCGCTTCTGTACTCTCCACACTTTTAGTGATGAGAAAGCAAAGCTCCTCACCCGTCATCATGGCGATGGGCTTTTGGAGTAGTTGGTTAAAATTGAGTTTTTCTTCCATACCTTTACTTGTTTGATGATTAAATACTTTAAGCCTCGGCTCAACTCTGTAAAACCGATTTCGCAAGCAAAGGTAGTGTATGAAACTCTGTGTGTTGGTCGGTTTATTTATACCTTAATTTAACCGACCGTATTACAACAGTTGTTTGCAAAATAAATACGGATAGCTGGATTTCCCAACTACCCGTTATTGGCAAAATAGTCCGTCCATCGGTCTATTATCCGTTTTGCTTTGGTGTAACTGCTTCCTCTTTGGGGTGAGTTCAAAGTAAGTTCCTTGATTTCCCCGTATCGCTTCTGCGGTATATCGTGCCCGTAATGCCGTTGTGAGAACTGTTCGATGGCACAGTGGAATGTCATGTATCTTGTAGACGCTTTTATCTTGCCAGACTTTACCAATGATTTCAACAGATAGGCAAGACTTATATCCTCGGTATTCTCTTCAAGAAACAAACAGATTCCTTGCTTGATGCGTTCTTTGTCCCCTACAAGAATATCATCCAATGACTGTATTACCTTCTTGTTCCCACGTCTGCCTTTTATTTTTCGCAAGGCAAATATAACTTCCTTCCATATTTCAGGGTTACACATCTCTACAGTATCTTCCCACTCCGCTTTGGTTTCTGTGCCCATCTCTATACTTCCATTGACAAGCATGGTAACGCATGACTTTACCAAAAGCATATCACCATGGTCAACCTCTTCACTATTCAGCAGACGGTTAAGCAACTTTGCCATACGGGACAGACCGTGGTCAAACACGACAAAATAATACATGCAATAAGCCAAGTCTTCTTTCTTTTCCATCACACGGTCATAGAGATTAGCCATAAATCCACCAATAAACACCGCATGGGAGAGGAAAACAATTTGAGAGATATAGGTCAGGAACTGATAGACCATTTTTCTTTCCAGTTTACTCAACAGATAAAAACCTTTGCTGTTTCTCATAAGCAAATCCAACTGTACAGTCAAGTAGGTTCTCATTTCCAATGGCAGGTGATTCCAGATTTCAATAGGCGTTTCAGAATGAACCATCAGCAGCCCTAACTTCGGAGAAGTAAGCAGTTCAATTGTCCCCGTTTCTACATTGATACCTATCCACAATCGTTTGTTTGTGATACATTGGGCGATGGTCTCGGTATATTGGCCAGCCCATTGTCGGTTTGCGATGTCTGGTACATCCTTCCCGTTGGCAAAATCTGAAAGCCAATTGTACATCATCAAGGCTTCGGGTGGTGTGCAGTCCCGCATCATCTGGTACATGTCCATCAGAACAGTTATACCACCTTTGGCCACAGCATCTATGCGCTTACAAAAGTTGGTATATACTTCTTCATTGACTGATTTCCATGCACGGATAGCCATATCAGCAGTGTCCTTTCTCTTGGAATAGGATTTTATCCTTTCTATGAAGTTTCTCATTGTCTTATGGTATTAAGGTTGTCTGAACAGTTTGAGCAATTCTTCTGTGGACATGCTTACCAGCTTTGCCAACAGAGCATCCCTTTCAGAAGTATTACCCAGGTTTAGCAGCTTTGAATTGTTCTGCATCTGTATGTCGAGAGGATAATGCTCGATGTAGATTTGAGTAATGGCATGGTCTGAAGAAGCATGTCCCATGCTCTCCGAGATATAATCCATATCCACTCCGGCATTATGCAGGTTGGTGGCAAACGAGTGCCGGCACCATGTACCGGACGGACATATTGACTTGTCCCAATTTAATGCTTCATGGCATATCCTAATAATACGGTCTTTTACGTTTGAGTTTTCCTGCATGGTATATTTACGGCGCAACTCTTCTGTTTCCGCACCTTTTAATATATGAGGAAAAACAAAGCCACCCCGAGTCGGAGGTGCCGCCACTTCATCTAACACATATTGTAAAGGAGGGATAATGGGAACGATTACTTCAGAACCATCGGCACTTCTTCGGGAAGTTTTCTTTCGGTTGAAGCGGAAAGCCTTGCCATCTGTCTGATAATAATAACTGTCGTAAGTCAATCGCCCTGCATCTGCCATGTTGAAGCCATTGCACAGGTACTGGGCAAGAAACAATCCCAATGAGTAGTGGGCACGTTTGGTATATTCTTCCGACCAATGTTCGGGATATTTCTTTGAGACAAAAAGGTTGTATAACTCCGTCATTTGACAGACATTCAGAAAGCTCTGTTTGCGCTTCGCACTCTTGGGTATGCTCACAAGCCCTTTTTCCTTCTTATTAGAAAAAGGATAAGGAACATCTTTGAGATAGCCTTCATGTATGCACCTGTTCCATACAGCACGGCAACAACGGAGATAAATCCCGGCGGTAGTATCGCTGATTTTCCCGACCATCGCCCCATTCTCGTCTTTTACTCCATTATGCATACCGTCTTTCCACTTCTGAATTTCTGCAGCACTGATGCAGAATCCTCTAATCATATTGGTTCCGAGAATTTTTCTGAATGATTTGAGCGCGCACTCGTAGCTCTCTGCTGTGGTAAAACGTGCACCACCATCATCTGTCCGTAATTCGTGGATGATTTGCTCCCATACACCGACAAAGGATTGTGACTTGGTCGTATCTTCTTTGGATGGCATCACTCCCTCACCCATGATACATTGGCGTACCATTTCAAATGTCAGGATGCCACCTTTATTCAGGTTCATCAGAATTTCTTTGTATTTGGGAATAAAGGTATCTTTCCACTCTTTTTGAAGTTTATAATTATCGCTTCTACTTTTTACGGCATTGCAAATATCGGAAAATTCTTTCGCTGTATAAGAGCCACCGACAGGGTAGTAAAATGCTTTGCGTTCTAATGTAAAACGAACAGATAGGGGATACTCACTTGACTTCCTCCTATTAGTTCGAATATCAAGGGCAAGTGATACAGTACAACCACGCTCCTTGAAAAGAGGTAAAGACTTTGTCAATTTTTCCATTGCATTCAATAGTTTATGTTCTACATAACCTCTGAATACAGACGCTTTGCGATGTGAGGTATACATACGCAAAACACTGCATATAACCACATAATTCTTATCCTTAATTGGATAAAAATATTGTTGTTATATGCAGCGGTGCAATCTCGTTGTCTCTTGTCGCTGACTGGTAACCGGGCTTATGCTAATCGGTCTCAACCCCTAGAGCAACTCTCGCGTTTCGTTGATATTAAAGTATCCTCCGACTGGTACTTCCTCTACGCTTCGATTCATCGGAATGGAATAACCCTCCCACGATGGTTAGGCAAACTCACTTTTCCATATTGCAGGAAAGAGCACTCTATTGTCATGGTTTGCCTTATACATAGTGCGACAAAGTTAATGAATTATCTTCATATTTTGAAATAACAGATTGGAAATTGAGTATCATAGACACTATTAAACTTTTATTCTTTTGAAATAATTGTCGTAAAATTGAACAGTTTAAAATATTTATGACTAAATTTACATCCGATTTTATTCACTTAATTTTGAATGTCATGGAAGGAATTGTATATAGGCACTTAACTCATAAAAAGAAAAAAAACGGTGAGGTTTCTTGGATTCTTGCCAAAATGAATCTATATGACTACATTGGCAATTTAAAACGGAATTTCTTTGATTATGATATCCAGCGTAGAATTGTTCCTAACCTTTATTTGGATAAGATTTGGGAAACTGTATTGCGCGATGATTTCATACCTTCAATAACATTAACAACTACCGATAAGGCGATAGAAACTGATTTTTCTAAAGATGAAAATTTAATAAATTTGAGTCAATGTGAGATTATTGATGGTCTTCAGCGTACTTATCGTCTATGGAGTCTGATATATCTAGAAAAAGTATTGGAGAAAATTCAAAGTAAAAGTGCTGATGAGATAATTCAGTTTATCAGAGATGATGTAACTTATGGCGGAAACAAGTTATTTAATTTAAAAATTTTAAGCAGAAAGAATCTAAAGACCCTTTTAGAAAATAATCATGCTCTTTTGGATAAATATATTGAAGCTTATAGGAGTTTTGATATCATCATTAATATATGGGTTAATCTTAGCCAAGAAGAAATTATACGTAAAATGCTTACTCTAAATGCAGGGCAAAAAGGAGTTACCTCTACTCATCAATTCGAACTTCTTTTTCTCCATTTTTTCGAAAGCCTAGAACTTCCTAAAGACGTGCAGCTCCTGAGAGAAAAGGATCCAGACTATTTTAAAATCAAAAACGGTAATGACCGTAAAACAGGCCAATTTCTTATGAGTTCTGTAGTGATTGCTCTTCAAAGTTATATTCAGGGGAAACCGTTACGAATTTCACAAGTTAATAAGATAAATATTGATGATTTTAATATTGATGAGAATGATGCTTTCCGATACTTTACAAAACAGAACCTCGAAGATTTTGTGAGATTGATATATGGAATAGATCAGAAATTCTTAAGAAACAAGGAACTTGCGAATTGGTTGATGAAGGATACTACTCTAAGTGGAATTTTTTCAGCTTTGGGAAATTGTAACTCCAAGCAATCGAACTTTGACAATAACTCATTAGCCTATAAAAAATTGAATGATTTAACGCCTGCAAATATTGATAAAGTTGGATTTGATAAAAGCTATAATCAATTATCAAGTGTAAAACTAAATGTCGGAAATGCTGTTAGAAAAGCTGTATATAATTATTTCCTCAATATGTTTGAGGGTAATAAATCTTATTCATGGTCACAAGCATTTAACAACTACTACGATGAAGAGGAGTGATTTATACAGAGCAGTGGCTCGAGATATTGCAGCCAAAGCTAAGAATGATAGGCTTATTGACGATGATGAAGAAAATTCTGTAAATGATAATATCGTTAATTATGATTCTATAGGTAATTTAGGTACTGTCGATATCTTTGATGATATTAATAAATTAGGTATCTATAAAGAAGTAGCCAAAGTTATAAATTTGTTTGATGGAACTGACAATGCTGATATAGCATTTGGATCAAATATATATTTTGGAAATGTTGAGCAGAAGAATGAGCCAAATTATGTGAAAGATGTTTGTATTTATGATTCAACAAATAAATTTACTGTGATAACAAGCGAAATGCTTTATGGCGTTTGTAGAAATCCAATCAATACTACTCAAATTCGTAATATATTTGAAAGTATATTAGGAGTTTTGAATAACAATGCCATAGATACAACTGATTTTTGGAATTTGTGTAAAAACCCTGTTCCCCAAAAATTTATTATTGTAACAAATACAACATTACCCATTCCATTAAAGCAGGATGATCTTTGGAATCTTTTTAGTTTCGGATATTTATTGTACATAAATGGTTATGCTGTAACAAAACATCCAGACTTAGATTTTGATAAAAGTCGTAAGTTTAAAAATTCTATTTTATATACTTCAAATAAGGAATATGCACAGTATTATGACGTGTATAATCTTATTGGGGAAAGCCACTATTGTGATGATGTTTTGAGTCGATATCTCAATATGTATCATATTCTAGAGTATATGGTTTTTCGTTCCCACTTAGTAAATCTTTCAAAAGGCTCAATACGAAAGAATGCTTTTGTAAGAAGGACTATTGAAAAGATGACCCGAAATAATAAATCAGAAACGGATGTAATTATTGATACGCTTCCAAAATTATTTCCAAATTTAAGTTCTATGATAGGATTAGACGCTGCCCAAAAAAGAACGGTTCAAACATTCTTTGATATAAACATTAGTGGAAGCTCGGATAAAAAAATGGCTGAATTGATTTATAAGATAAGGAATAGTATCGCTCATAATAAAGCAACAGAACTTCATTTTGGATTTGGAAATATTGATGAATATCACGCTATGATAAGCGTAATTAGGAAGATTGTAGAGATAATGGAGAATAGAATTATTGACTTAATCAATAATAATAATCCTAACCATCCTCTAGAATACGAAAAACGAGAATTTTTAGTTTATTGATCGATATATGTAACAATTTTGCATTTATCATACTTTTCTGATATTTAAAATTAGAGTAAATATTATATAGAATAAGGTTTTAGGGTACTGATTTTCAATAACTCTGTTTCTTATTCTATATAAACTCTATTTTCTTAGAATGTTTTTTCGCTATTTTTGCGAAAACAATGCGAAAACAAATTGTTTCAGTTATGGGTATTTAATGAGTTTTATAAGGAATAGTAAAATTATAACTACTTGATATTCAGTTAATATTGATAAAATGAACTATCGTAGAATATCATCTTATCGTTCTCATAATCTGGAGGTCCCTGGTTCAAGCCCAGGCTGGTCCACATAAGAAGCCTTGTAAATGTAATGTTTACAAGGCTTCTTTGTTTGTTATATGTCTATTCTTAAATAAAAGCGGCTCAACATAAAAGACGGGCAAGTTTTGGATCAATGTAAAGTTTTAAAGAGTTCTATCTGAGAAAATAAAAATCCCATTCTGATGTCACACTTGACACTCAAAATGGGATAACACAAACAAAACAAACAATATTGGAGCGATTTTCACAAATGGCTCATACGGTATATCTAATAAATTAAATTATGTCATTACGGTATTTAAATCTCGAACAAAGGTATCATTTTACATTTAAATGCAGAATATGATTTAATATTAGTTATAAAGAATAATATTTTTATATATAAAGAATAGTTCAAAATTATAAAGAATTGTAGTTATATTACTTCTACAAACTTCAATTATTCAACTTATAATGTGAAACATACCCTCAGAAGTAATGTAAATCCCGCAACTTCTTTTCTTGCAAGAAATAAATTTCTATATTGGGGCAATAAGCAACCCAATACCTATTTATCCAACTATGGCTGATACCATTTCTTATCAATACGCCGCTCTGTCTGCATTGCAACGCGCTGCCGACCAGGACGAACTATGCCTCGCCAAATACAGTGAAATAGAGAAAAAAGACGCTCCCTGTTTCTTTGGGGGAAGTTGACGCAACCTTATATGACGGCACGCTGCCTCATCGCTCTGTCCAACGTAGTACAATCCAGTTTCAACCTGACTCCCGCCCAACTTTCGATGCTGAAAGACCCAATTGTGACAGCAAGTAACAACCACCAACATCCCCTTTCTGCAAGGGCTGAACCGGGAAGAACGGGAAATCTATGCGGAACTGCTATCGGTCAATAACAGCAAAAGCGAAAGCGGATACATCCTGCACCTGCTTGACGTATGGAAAGGAACAGCCAATCTGAAGAAAGCAGTCGCTAACATCCGGCGATAGGAAGAGCCGCTACAAGCCCCTATTCCTCTACCTTGTGCCACCGGCTTGTCACAGTTGTGCCATCGAAGTGTCACAGTTGTGCCAAGCCGGTGGCACAACTGTGACAGCCCCGTGTCATTACCCGGTCACTCCAACAATCAGGATTTAAAGGTAGCTTATTGGAGCTAAAGCCAAAAAGAAGTATCTTTGACGCACTAAATACAAAAGCCCGAATGAGATTTCTAAAATATAGTTTGCCTGTCCTCTGTCTGCTTCTGGCAGAATGTACTTCCGTTTCCGGTCACAAGGAAAAGGAAAGGCTCACCATGGCAGAATACAAACATCCGTCGGATGATATGCAACCCCGCGAAGAATGTTCCCCTGCCCCTCAACCAAAGAAAAGTGCCATGGCTCTCTACATGGATTCTTTAGGACTGGTCAATATAGCGGAACTGGACAGCAGTATCACCGTGAAGTTGATGTACACACAAGCCGACAATTTCACCGGAGAGGTGCTTTACGATGATTTGTCGGAAGCCTATCTGCATCCCGACGCAGCATACGCCCTCGTGAAAGCACAGGAGGCACTGAAACAACTGCATCCTTCCTACAATCTCGTTGTCTACGATGCCGCCCGTCCGATGTCCGTACAAAAAAAGATGTGGAATGTAGTGAAAGGAACACCCAAATACAAATACGTCTCCAACCCGAACCGTGGCGGCGGACTTCACAACTACGGACTGGCGGTAGACATCAGCATTCAGGATTCTCTCGGACAACCCTTGCCTATGGGAACCAAGGTAGACCACTTGGGGATAGAAGCCCATATCACACAAGAAAGTGAACTGGTACGAAACGGAAAAATAAGTGAGGCGGAACGGCAGAACCGGATACTATTGCGGAGAGTAATGAAAGAAGCCGGATTTCGCGCCCTGCCCAGCGAATGGTGGCACTTCAACTTTTGTAGCCGGGATGTAGCAAGGCAGAAATATAAGGTAATACCATAAATAACAAGGCAATATCCGGACATCAGACTTATTTATCTCACTTCCCGAACAATAACGACCTATGACTCCAATCTCTCCCGAAACCCGACAGTTTATCAACGAACATCAATCCGACGATGTACGCAACCTGGCCCTGCAAGCCCGGAAATACCCCGATGTAGACATACCGGCTGCTATCACCCAAATAGCAGGACGACAAATCGCAGCCGAGAAAATCCCCTCCTGGAAAGAGATAGACGATATATGGTATCCGAAACATCTTTCACTGGAGCAATGTTCTTCAGAAATCACCGCCCGTTATAAAGCAAGCCTCCTGCAAGGTGAGTCTCTGGCCGACCTGACCGGAGGATTCGGAATCGACTGCTCTTTCCTCGCCACCGGATTCCGATCGGCTACTTACGTAGAACGTCAGACAGAACTCTGCGCCATAGCAGCCCACAACTTTCCCGCACTCGACCTCAACCATATAAGTGTCAGAAACGACGACGGAGTAGCCTATCTGGAAGCCATGTCTCCGGTAGACTGTATCTTTCTCGACCCCGCCCGCCGCAATGAGCACGGCGGAAAAACCGTTACCATTTCCGACTGTGAGCCTAATGTGGCCGAGCTCGAAGGACTCCTGTTGAGCAAAGCCAACCGGATAATGATTAAACTTTCCCCCATGCTCGACCTTTCACAGGCACTGAAAGAATTGCCGCACACACAGGAGGTACATATCATCTCCGTCAATAACGAATGCAAAGAACTCCTGTTGTTACTCGGACAGACAGCACCGGAAGAAATCCCGGTTCACTGCGTAAACCTCTCCACAAAAGGAGAGCAGGAAAAACAACTCTTCGTATTTACCCGCGAACAGGAACAGCACAGCGAGTGCAGCTATACAGACACACTTGGCAATTATCTGTACGAACCCAATGCTTCTCTCCTGAAAGCCGGTGCTTTCCGCAGCATTGCCGCGGCTTACTCCGTCAAGAAGCTGCATCCCAACAGTCATCTCTACACTTCCGAAACGCAGATTGAGGGTTTTCCCGGCAGAACATTCCGCATCATCAACCGGTGCAGCCTCAACAAAAAGGAAATAAAGGAGAATCTGTCAGACCTGAAAAAAGCGAATATCACAGTCCGCAACTTTCCGGCTACGGTGGCAGAACTCCGTAAACGTATCAAGTTAGCGGAAGGGGGAGATACCTACCTCTTTGCCAGCACCTTAAACGATGGACAGAAAATACTGATCCGTTGCGGGAAAGTCTGATTCCTGCCGGATGAGAAAGAAACTTCCTCATTACATCATCTATCAAGAAAGTATCATAGAGTAAAGAAACTATTTTCCTGATTTTTCTCTCAAGTCATCTTTGGGGATTGTCGTCTCGTTTCCATCCCGGACAGCCATATAATGCGGGGACATGATTTCAATGCCCGCCTCATTAAATTTATCTTGAATGTTCTGGTGCAAGTCCGAATAGATTTGAGTCATCTTATCCGCTTCCTTGATATAAGCATTAATCTGATAAACCGGATACCAGTCACTTAAAGATGTTTCCAACACGAACGGACGCGGATCGTCCACCACTCCGGGAGTATTCAATGCCGCATCAATCAATATCTGATTGACTTGCCGCCAAGGGATATCATATCCGATAGATACTTCCGAATGGATAATCAACCCGTATTCACGTGCCGAGGTACTGTAATTCACGGTATGCGAGGACATGATAAATGAGTTGGGAACGGTAACCACCTCATTCTTCGGTGTACGGATACGGGTGACAAGGGGTGTTTTCTCTATAATATCTCCGGTAGTATCATTCAGTTTAATCCGGTCGCCCAACTTAAACGGGCGCATATACGTAATCACCAGCCCGGCAATAATATTACCGATCACCGTACTTGAACCCAACGATACAATCAATCCGACAAATACCGAAATCCCTTGGAATACCCCTGAATCAGAACCCGGCAAATAAGGATAAATCATCGCAATCATAAATGCGTAAAGCAGGAAACGGACGATATGGAAAGTCGGCATTGCCCAATCCGGATAGAAACCGTTGAATTTCAAACGCCCTGCTTCTATCTCACGGGCCAGATAGTGCACCAGTCGTACCAGATACCGCACTGCATACCAGATAATAATGATTGTAAACAGCTTGGGAATATAATCAATAATACCCACAAAAATGCCACGGATCGGGTTCCAGATATAACCCAATATACGATAAGCCAGTCCTTCTGTTTGCGGGAAAATAATGAAAATCAGCGGAATAGTAATCAACAACTGCAATCCCATAAGAATATACCGCCCGATGCCCGCCAGAAAGACTAACAAATTAGCTTGTTTTTGGGCATCCAACAATTCATATCCTTGAATGGAAACAGGTCGTATCTTCGTATCTTTCAGACGCAAAATACGTACTTTCAGTTTACGGAAAAGCCAGTTCGTCAGGCGAAACAGGAAGTATTGCCCGACAATCACCAGAATGAAATAAAGCACACGTTTCGCCATTCTCCAAAGCCCGTGTTCGGCTTTCATATCGTGCAGTTTGGTGATAACGTTTTGTTGTCTTTCCTTCGCAAGAGAATCACGGGAAATGCCTTCCCACAAAGCATCCTGATCGGTAAGGGAAAGCAACACCTTGTTACCGTACATCAAATCGGAAACAATGTCCGAATGGTCGATCGACACGGAGTCCGGGCGGAGGTTAAAACGTCTTCCCAGTTCTTCAATTGCAGCACCGGTCATTTGCGCACGTTGCTGGGGAGTGTATCCGCCACGTTTGGTAAAAAGATAAAATAAGGTATCTCCGTCGGCTACCACGGGGATTCCTTTGGTAAACTGTCGCAAAGAATCGATACGTTGACGCTGCCGGGCGTACTTCACGGAGTCGACGGCAGCCATTTGCAGTTTCATCTGCTCCATTTCCATACGCATATTCGCCTCGTTGAGCCGGGCTGCTTCGAGGGATTTTTGCAGATTGGCCACATAGACAGAGTCTGAATCCCGGTTCAGAGGTGTGTTGTGCACGGTAGTTACACTATCACCTGCAAATATCTTCTTGACAGCTTCTCCCAACTGTGCCCGTACTCCCGTTGTTCCCAAAAGTACAATGAGCAGTAACACTAAACGTTTCATTTTATTCATTTCCATATCTTATATCCCCTGACAGTGAATTAAGGTTAATCTGTTTTTTCACTAAAACAGAGCAAACATACGGATTGTTTTTGACATATCAATTTTGAAAATGATTATCTTTGCCACCAAAAGAGAAAAAAACATGAATATACTGTTTCTTATCGGAGGATTAATCCTCATTCTTCTAGGAGCTAACGGACTCACGGACGGGGCTGCTTCAGTTGCCAAACGTCTCCGTATCCCCTCCATTGTTATCGGGCTTACTATCGTCGCGTTCGGTACTTCTGCCCCCGAACTCACCGTCAGTGTGTCTTCTGCTCTTAAAGGCAGTGCGGACATTGCCATAGGTAATGTGGTAGGAAGTAATATATTCAATACACTGATGATTGTAGGCTGCACGGCTTTATTCGCTCCGATTGTCATCACCCGGAATACACTCAAAAAAGAGATTCCGCTCTGCATTCTATCTTCTGTCGTCCTGTTGGTTTGCGCCAATGACGTCTTTCTGGATAAAGCACCGGAAAATATCCTGAACAGGGTAGACGGACTGTTATTGCTTTGTTTCTTCGCTATCTTTATGGGATATACATTTGCTATCGCTTCCAAGCCCTCCACAGGGGGACAGGAAGAACATCCCGTACCGGAAGAGGAGAACGAGATAAAATTGCTCCCCTGGTGGAAATCGGTTCTTTATATTATCGGAGGGCTGGCTGCACTAATTTACGGAGGACAATTATTTGTTAACGGGGCTACGGGTATCGCCCGCAATCTGGGCGTCAGCGAGTCAATCATCGGTCTGACACTGGTGGCCGGAGGGACTTCTCTGCCGGAACTTGCCACCTCTATCGTTGCCGCACTAAAGAAGAATCCGGAAATAGCTATCGGAAACGTAATCGGCAGTAACCTCTTCAATATCTTCTTTGTATTGGGATGCAGCGCCAGCATTACTCCCCTCCACCTTAGCGGAATCACCAACTTCGACTTGCTCACACTGGTCGGCTCGTGCATCCTGCTCTGGCTGTTCGGATTGTTCTTCGCCAAACGGACAATCACACGAATAGAAGGAAGCATTATGATACTCTGCTATGTAGCATATACCGTGGTATTGATTTATAATACATAGATAAAAAGTAAACTAACATTTATTTCACCTCGACAATCGTCAATACATTAACGCCATATTTTCCGTCATCGGATATCGCCCAGGTAGTATCCCCATTCGCACAACGGATAGCGTAACGGGAATTATATTTCAACCTTTCCGAACCGTCCGGTATCCACAGCCCTAACCTATATTTTCCGGGAGCAACCGAATCCGGCAATCTGAGAGACAAATCAACGGAATGCGTCAACGGTGTATACGTAGAATCTTCCGGCTGGAACGGTTGCCAGTCCAACGGATTTGCTTCGGTCGGAAATTCCATGACTTTCCCTTTATCGTCAATCAGTACGAAATAGACCGGATGTTCGCCAAACACAGTAGCAAACCCTCTATTTATCAAACTCAGGTTCAGGAGATTGTCTTTTCCTGCTTCCAACGCTTTCGGCATCCGAAGAGATTGCAGTTCAATCCGATACCCCAAGTGATCGCGTATATAATCGAACATATTACGTTCCACCTTCGTACCATCTTTCTTTTGGAAATAACTGTCGGATACAGGCATATGATGCTGATGCAAAGAATCTTCCGTTATCATGGTTTTCTTCCAGACTACCATTGAATATTCAGGAGGGTTATTCTCGTCAAACTTATTATTGGGGTGTTGTTCCTTATAATTATGTATCACGCTCAATGAGGTGAAGTGCTGGAGGAACAGACGTCTTGCTGTCTGCAATCCGTCAATAATCCAACCCACCGAAGGACTGTCGGGATCGGCACCTACACTCCAGAATCCCCAAGGCAACTCGCCATCGACCACCAAATAAGGCGATTCTTTGACAATCTGGTCAAAGTTATCAGTCCCCTCATGCATTTCCGCATCCCAACGATCCGGACGTATCACAATAAAATCATCATGAAACGAAAGCCTCTTATATAACTCCGGCTTATCTTTCAGCAGATTCTTAAACATAGGAAGCCTTACCTGTACCTGCCTTTCTTCGGGAACCACCGAAAGAAGCTTTTCCAAAATAGCAGTTTTCGTTTCATCCAAGTTCTCCAGTCCTTGAACAGAGCTGTGCCATTCTCCCCAAGCACCCACCATACCGGCCTGTACCACCAGAATCAGGTCTTTATTTTTCTCCAGAAAAAGTTTCAACTGGTCCAGATGTTCCAATATCTGCTCTCCGGTAGGCCCGACCGCCGCTCTCCCCATAAAATCCCGCTCGTAGGCAAAACGTAATACCGCCTTCTTTCCTTGTTTCTGCAATTCATCAAAATACACCTGCATCGTATTAAGATTCTCTTCCGACAGTTTTTCACCTATCAGATAAGTAAGATAGAAATAACTCTGGGCAAGCGAAACACTATCCGCCACGTATTTGGCAGACAGTTCCAACAGTTCTTTTGTCGGACTGTCTTTTTCTTCTTTCACATCTACCGCCGTCTCCAACCGGAAACCTCGTCCGGGATTATAGATTCCGTTTTCACCGTGCGTATCATCTACACAAATTCCACGAAAATCAAGAACCTGCTGCGAATTGCCGCAACTACTTGCCAGCACAGCAAACAAAGCAGCTACCATACTGCCATACATCCAATTCTTCTTCATAGTAATATTTTTGTTTATGCGGGCAAATATATAACATTTCGCAACACCACCACTCTTTACAGCCCATTTCGCGCAGTAAGGTATCAGTTTGAGATAAAAAATGCAAAAGTATTAGTTAATGCTAAGATTGTATTTGTTCCACCAACAGAATAACTCTACCTTTGTCTAATAAAATAATACATGAGAAAACTTAATTCATTAAACCTACAATATTAATTACTTAATGGAAAATATCATGAATAGACAAAACGCTTTTACGCTACTTGCTACATTCGCACTGCTTTTTTGTTTCACATTCTCCTGCAATGCCAAAGGAAAAGACAAAGCCAAACATGTTGTTCTCATCGGACTGGACGGTTGGGGAGCTTACAGCTTGCCTAAAGCAGACATGCCCAATGTCAAGAGACTAATGGAAGACGGAGCTTACACGCTCAAAAAACGCTCGGCACTTCCTTCGTCCAGTGCTATCAACTGGGCATCCATGTTTATGGGAGCCGGTCCCGAACTTCACGGATACACCGAATGGGGATCTAAAACTCCGGAACTTCCGTCACGTGTTTTAAACAAGAATGGAATCTTCCCCACTATCTTCCAATTACTGCGTGATGCCCGTCCGAAAGCAGAGATCGGCTGTCTGTATGAATGGAACGGAATCAAGTATTTAGTAGATACACTTTCTCTAAGCTATCATTATCATGTGGCCGATTACAACAAGACTCCCAAAGAGTTAGGCAATATGGCATCTGCTTACATAAAGGAGAAACATCCGACTCTTGTTGCTATCTGCTATGATAGTCCCGACCATACCGGACACACTGAAGGACATGACACTCCCGCATATTATGAGAAACTCAAGGAGTTGGATACTTATGTCGGCCAGATTGTCCAGGCCGTAAAAGATGCAGGCAGCCTTGATGACACTATTTTCATATTGACTTCCGACCATGGAGGCATCAAGAAGGGTCACGGCGGCAAAACAATGCAAGAAATGGAAACAGCTTTCATCATTTCCGGTAAGAATATTAAAAAAGGACTTCGTTTTGATGATGTAAGCATGATGCAATATGATGTAGCTTCTACAATAGCTCACATTTTCAACCTCGAACAACCACAAGTCTGGATAGGTAGACCAATGAAGATTGTTTTCAAATAATCGCTTTGAGATTATATACTGGAAAGGGAAAGGAGAAACTGGAAACAAAACCAGTTTCTCCTTTTATTTTCTCTCTTTTTTAAAAGAATAAACTATATCTTACAATACGACATCTTTACAAAATGAAATTGACTCCTAACACACACGTTTGAGAATCAAGTCATTCTTTGAATTAAGTTAAGTCGCTATTTTACTTATCTCTATGTTTTTTGATATAATTGTATCAGCAAATGATAAAATCCTATTTGCTCACAACTCAACAACGCGATACTTTTGCAACAAATTATTCTCTCATTTTACAACTAAAATTCTGAAATATGAAATTATATTATATCCTCGCCTTCGGTACACTATTATGTAGTCAGCTTTGCTCAAGTGCCTCTGCTGCTATGGCCTCAGAAGAGCCGTACAATTCCGGTATCGTCCTCAGATGGAAGGATTGCAAACAGAGAATAGACGGATTCGGAATAGCCCAGGCTGGCTGGGCAAAAGAATTGTTCGCCTTCAAAAATAGAGAGCAAGTCATGGACAAAATGTTCGGTAAAGATGGATTGCGCTTGAATATTCTAAGAGGAGAGATATTCCCGCATTATTGGGAGAATGAAACAGACAAGGATTTTAACCTTAACGACGACATCCATATCGAATTGAGCGATTCTGATTTCATCAACAAATCCGATGATTTATTAAGACGAGGACAGTTATGGCTTACGTTAAAAGCTAAACATAAATACCACATCAGCAAATTAGTATTCTCCACATGGAGTGCTCCTGCTTGGATGAAAAGTAATGGCAAGGTTTCAAATGGTCGGCTCAAAACAGAATGTTATACAGATTTTGCTAATTATCTTGCCGCTTTCTACAACGCTTACAAATCTAAAGGCATTGCACCTTATGCTATATCACCATCCAACGAGCCCGGTTATGCAGCCCCTTGGAACTCTTCCTTATGGACAGCAGACGAAATGGGAAAATTCATCACTTCATATCTCGGTCCAACCTTTCGAAAAGAGAATATTCCTGCCAAAATCATATTTGGAGAAAATCCTTTATGGGCTGTTTATATGCCTCAATTAAAAATGGTTTCATCCAAAGACTTCACTGATACAATTCTTCAGAACTATCCCGAAGCCAAAGATTTCAATCTCATTGCTGCCGGGCATGGCTATAGCTTATCACCCGACATAATGCCAATAAAAGTAGATAAAGAATATCTTAAAACAGCTATTCTACCATTTGAAATGGCAGAAAAAGCCGATATACCGGTATGGATAACAGAAATAAGCGATGTAAATCCACTCGACATCTCCATACATGACGGACTGAAGTGGGCTGTTACTTTTCACAATTATCTTACAAAAGCAAATGTAAACGCAATTATATGGTGGGGAGGAGCCATGCCAACATCCAATAATGAAAGTCTCATTATTTTAGATAAAAACAGAAAAGATTTTCTATTATCTAAAAGATATGATATTTTTGGAAACTTTTCTCGCTACATCCCTGAAGAGAGTACACGGATACAAGTAACCCAGTCTAGCGGCATTCCTCTTTTAATATCTGCATATAAAAAAGACGATGAGTATACTCTTGTAACAATCAATTCATCTAAACAGACAATTCAGACCAGCCTTCGTTTGGATGGAGCAAATATAAATGGCCTATTAAAACAATATATAACCAATGAAGATAACAGTTGGACAGAAATGGCAATTGTACAGGAGAACAAAGAATATTATAACCTTACAATACCGCCATATAGTGTTGTCACATTTGTTGGAAAGGTCCGTTTATAATCCCTCGTTTGTAACACCCGTTAAATAAAAAGTTATGCCTACTTATACCGAACAAAAATTTAGAAAATTCAAAGAATCATATTTTCGACTTCTAACTCGTAAAAATCTGGAAGATAAAAGTCATTACAACGGAATATTTCAACGTTACTTATATCCTGTTATCACAGCAGAACATATCCCTTTAGAGTGGCGTTATGACTTAAATCCCCAAACAAATCCATGGTTAATGGAAAGGATTGGTGTTAATGCCACTATGAATTCGGGAGCCATCAAGTGGAAAGGAAAATATCTTATGGTGGTCCGCGTAGAAGGAAACGACCGTAAGTCATTCTTTGCCATTGCTGAAAGCCCTAATGGAATCGATAATTTTCGTTTCTGGGAATATCCGATACGACTACCGGATACTGATCCGACAGAGACAAATGTCTACGATATGCGCCTGACAGCACACGAAGACGGTTGGATTTATGGTATTTTCTGTAGCGAAAGCCTTGACCCGGACGCAGCTCCGGGCGATTTGTCGTCTGCCATTGCAAAAGCAGGTATCGTCCGCACCAAAGACCTGAAGAATTGGGAACGTTTGCCGAATCTGATTTCCAAAAGCCAGCAACGCAATGTCGTTCTGCATCCAGAATTTGTTAACGGAAAATACGCATTGTACACTCGTCCACAAGATAGTTTTATTGACGCCGGAAACGGCGGAGGTATCGGCTGGGCACTCATTGATGATATGACTCATGCAGAAGTGAAAGAAGAGACTATCATCAACCACCGCCACTACCACACTATAAAAGAGGTGAAAAACGGCGAAGGACCTCATCCTGTCAAAACCACAAAAGGATGGCTACATCTCGCCCACGGGGTTCGTGCCTGTGCTGCTGGTCTACGTTATGTACTTTATCTGTATATGACCTCTTTGGAAGACCCGACAAGAATCATCGCTGAACCAGGAGGATATTTGCTGGCTCCGATAGACGGAGAAAGAATAGGTGATGTATCCAATGTGCTCTTCTCCAATGGCTGGATTGCGGACGAGGACGGGACAGTATATATCTATTACGCTTCTTCCGACACCCGTATGCACGTGGCAACTTCGACTATTGACAGACTAACGGATTATTGCCTCCACACACCTGTTGACGGTTTACGTTCAGCTGCTTCCGTGGAAAACATTTGTAAGCTCATAGAGTCAAACAAAATCGTCACAGGAGAAACGAAACAAATTTATCTTTAAAAGCAAAATGAATTTGATAGAATAGTATCAGCATAAGTTAAAATAAGTCTACACTACAAACAAGGCAATCATTTAAATTTGCACTATATAAAATAAATGTATAAACCTTTAAAAATGCAGTCTATATGAAAAGAAATGAAACAAAATATGGATGATACCTTTAATCCATACTCTAATACAGAGAAACTATAAAATATGTATATAATTTAAATAAAAGAAAACATGAAAAATGAAAAGCACAAAGTAAGCTCTTTAGTTAAAAGAGTTTGTTTGGTTCTGTCCCTTTTGACTCCCGGTAGTAGCATGATGGTAATTGCTAGTGACGAAATAGCGATTGTGCAGCAAACGGGAAACATCACAGTAACAGGAACCGTAGTCGACCAAACAGGAGAACCCGTCATCGGTGTAAATGTCCTAGTAAAAGGAAGTACCAATGGAACAATCACTGATATAGACGGCAAATTCTCGCTTAAAGGCGTCTCCCCCAATTCTATCCTCACAGTGTCCTACATTGGATATAAGACAGAAACCGTCAACCTCAATGGAAAGAAAGTCCTCCAGATAATACTAAAGGAAGACTCAGAAATGCTGAATGAAGTCGTAGTAGTGGGTTACGGTACCCAGAAAAAAGTAAATATGTCAGGAGCCGTAGACGCGGTATCTTCTAAAGTACTAGAAAACCGTTCGCTATCCAATGCTGGGCTCGGTTTGCAAGGAGCTGTACCCAACCTCAACATTACAGTCACGGATGGTAATGCCAATTCCTCGCCGAAATATAATATTCGCGGTATTGGTTCTATCAACAGTGATTCGGCCGAACCCTTGATTCTAGTAGACAACATTCCCGTCACAGCCGACGAGTTCTCCCGTATGAATGCTAACGACATCGAAAACGTATCTGTACTGAAAGACGCTTCATCAGCAGCTATCTACGGTGCACGTGCTGCATTCGGCGTAATTCTAGTCACTACCAAATCTGCAAAATCGGAGAAAATCAGCGTAGCTGTCAATGCTTATTACTCAACACGTAAAATCACACGCCTGCCCGAACATGTGACCGATCCATATCAAGTAATGACCATCCAGAATCAAGCACGTACGTACAGTTTCTACACAGAAGAACAAATGGCGGAAGCCCAAAAGCGCGTTAACGACCCGTCGCTACCAGCAGTCATAGTAGACCCGAGCGACCCGAACAAATGGGCTTACTACGGACAGACGGACTGGATGGACGAAACCTACAAAAATGCAGCACCTTCCTACACTGTCAATTTCAACATTGCCCAGCGTACCAAAAAAGCTGGCTATTACCTTTCTGGCGAATACTACCGCCAAGATGGTATGTTCAAGAAAGGTAACGACATCTACGACCGTTACAATATGCGTGCTAAAGTAGATTTCCAACTCACCAACTGGCTGAACATCAGCAATAATACATCGTTTGCATTCCGCAAATACGACAAACCTAACATCGATATGGAAAGTTTCTTCCACGAGGTGAACCGCAAAAGTACGCTCGACGTAGTAAGAAACCCGGACGGAACATATACCAAATCTGGAGGTGCCATACTGGGACTGCTAGAGAATGGAGGACGTTCCGTCAACGACCGACGTGACTTTTCCACCACGTTTGCCGCTACCATCGACCTGTTGAAGGATGTATGGCAAATCAAAGCAGACGCCACCTTCCGCCGCGACAGCGAACGTACACGTAGAGCATCTTTGCCCTACTCCTACAAGCAAGGACCAGAAATGGCACTGGAACAGAACACAACTACAAGCTCTGCCCGTAACGACTCGCAGTTCTACGATAACAATGTATTCAATATATATACTGATTTCCACAAGACTTTTGCCGGCCAACACTTTGTACAAGCAATGGTAGGTTTTAACCAAGAAAACACACGTACCAACAGCTACTGGTCGAGCAGAGATCAACTAATCAGTACCTCTTTCCCAACTATCGAGCTTGCCACCGGTACTGTCAAAACCAGCGAAAGTATTACTGACTGGTCTGTTCGCGGAGCCTTCTTCCGCCTGAACTATGTATTTGACAATCGCTACATCGTTGAGTTTAACGGCAGGTACGACGGTTCCTCCCCCTTCCCGAAGAACGACCGTTACAGCTTTTTCCCTTCTGTTTCTGCCGCATGGAACGTTTCACAAGAAAAGTTCATGGAAAATCTGAAAAACAAAATAGGACTGAACACAATGAAATTGCGTGGTTCTTACGGTAGCTTAGGTAATCAGAACGTAGGTGCATACGCCTTCTCTCCACAGATGAAAGCAGAAGAAAGCAAATGGATTCTGGACGGAAAAAAACCACTTCAGGTTATCATGCCAGGTATCGTATCCAGCTCACTGACTTGGGAACAGGTGCGTACTATCAATGGTGGTATCGACTTAGGCTTCCTCAACAATCGTCTGACAGCTGGTTTTGATTACTACGTACGCTACACCGAAGGCATGCTGACCAAAGGAAAATCCCTTCCCAGTGTATTAGGTACCAGCGAACCGAAAGAAAACGCTGCTGACCTGAAAACCCGTGGTTGGGAACTTTCATTGGCATGGAGAGACCAGTTCAACTTAGCAGATTCACCCTTCAGCTATGGCGTACGTTTCATCATCTCGGACAGCCGCTCATTCATCACCAAGTTCGATAACTACGTTTGGGACACGGACAAGAACGGTAACAAAATTCGTACCTCCATTTGGACAAACGACAATCATTATGTAGGTAAAGAATTGGGTGAAATCTGGGGATTAACTACTGAAGGATTCTTCCAGAACGAAGAAGAACTTGCTAACCATGCTGACCAGACCAAAGTAGGTGAAGATGATATGGGCTACAAGTTCTACGTAGGTGACCTGAAGTTCAAAGATATCAACGGTGACAAAGAAATCAGTAACGGCAAAGGAACTCTCGCCGATCCGGGCGACTTCAAAAAAATCGGTAACAGTTCCATACGCCTCCCCTATAGCATTGACATGGATGCCAATTGGAAAGGATTTGACCTACGCATCTTCTTGCAAGGTGTAGGCAAAAGAGACTGGTACGCTGGTGGCGGTAACCACTATTTCTGGGGTATTTATGCCCAACCTTGGACTAACGTACAGAAAGGTAACCTCGATCACTGGACACCCGAAAACCGCAATGCCTACTTCCCTCGTGTGAAGCCTTATATTGCAGAAAGTACCGGTTCCGAGCTTGCTTGCCCTCAGACCAAATACCTACAAGACGCTTCCTACCTACGTCTGAAGAATGTAACCTTTGGCTACACACTACCCAAAACATGGACTAGCAAAGTAGGTATCGAACGCGTACGCTTCTACTTCAGCGGTGAAAACCTGTGCGAGTTACAACATCTGAAAGCCAACCTCGACCCGGAAGCCTTGGATTCAAGCAGCAAAACCTACCCGTTGCAGCGTTCCTTCACATTTGGTGTTAACTTGAATTTCTAAATCTGTAAACAATAACAATATGAAAACATTAAAATATATTCTTTCAGCGAGCATTAGCCTGGTATTTCTCACAGCCTGCAACGACAGCTTTCTGGAAAAGTATCCGGAAACCGAACTGAATGAAGAAGCCTTCTTCCAAACTCCGGAAGACATGGCAATCTACCTAAACAACTCCTATAAAGATTTGCCATACGGATCGGACGACCTCTATTCCGACAATATCGGTGGTTATACAGCAAGCCACGAAGTATACAGTATGCTGCATGGAACCATCAACGAAAATACCGTAGGCGGCTGGAGTAAAGACGAAGATAAAGACTGGTACAACTTGCGCAAAGCCAATGTATTGCTAGTAAATGCACATAAGGTGAAAGGTGAACAGACAGATATCGACCACTACATCGGCGTAGCACGTTTCTTTCGTGCCAATTTCTATTTCAAAATGCTAAAAAGATACGGTGCCGCTCCTTGGTACGATCATCCATTGAGTACAAATGATCCTGATCTATACAAAGGAATGGACAGTCGCGAACTGATAGCCGATAAAATCATGGAAGACTTGGAATTTGCAGCCAAGAACATCAAAGCCATTGAAAGCCGTACCTACATTAACAAATGGGCAGCCTACAGCCTGCTGGCACGATTTGCTTTGCATGAAGGTACCTTCCGTAAGTACCATACAGAACTGAATTTGACAAATACCGCCAATAATTTTCTCGAAAAAGCCGTATGGGCAACCGGAGAAATCATGAAAGCCGGATTTGAAATCACCGGAAAAGGAGCAGAAGGTTATCGAGCCCTCTTCACAGGTGACCTGAAAGGTAACAAGGAAATCATCCTCTATGCCGACTACGACCGCACATTAGGACGCGGTAGTAACACTCCCTCAGTTGTAGATTGGATGTGGCACCTAAGCCGCAGTTTAGCAGACAGTTATCTCAAGTTAAACGGTTCCCCCGCCACCTCCGACCCTAATTACGCGACAAAGACCTACAATGAAATGTTTGACGATAGAGATCCTCGTATGGCAGAAACTATCATGCCGGCAGGATTCATCAAAGCCAATGAATCACTGCCTACCGTAGCCAAACTAGATTACGGATACTTGCCTCAGTTGAAATATTACCCTCGTACAGCGGAACTGAACAGTGGATATGATGCAGGCTACAATGACATCGTTATTTTCAGATATGCAGAAACACTACTCATTAACGCGGAAGCAAAAGCAGAACTGGGTACAATCAAACAGGAAGACTTGAATGCAACAGTCAACCTATTGAGAAAGCGTGTAGGCATGCCAGATTTAAAACTCGATGTAGCCACTGACCCAAAACTCACAGTCCAATATCCTGCCGTAACCGGTACACTGGCCAATGTAATTCTAGAAATACGCCGCGAACGCCGTGTAGAACTGGCCTGCGAAGGTCTTCGTTATGATGATTTGATGAGATGGAAAGCCGGCAAATTGCTCGAAGGTCCTGCCGAAGGTGTGTATATTCCTGCATTCGGAGCTTACGACGTCACTGGTGATGGTGAGAACGATATTGCCATACTAGAATCTCCCGACAAAACAGCCGGACTAACCGAAGATGAACTGTCAAAATTGCAAAAGACTTATTACCTGGTAGATAAAGACGGCAAAAAGGGAAACATCTATCTGAGTGAAGGTAACAAAGGAAACATCCGTTTCACAATTGACCAAGGCAATCCACCCAGATTCGATGAAACAAAGTATTACTATTTTCCTATTCCGTTCAGCGAAATACAGCTTAACCCGAATTTGGAACAACCTTCGGGCTGGCGATAAGTAATTCTCCACAATTTTCAAATTATAGGCACAGATTTCATAGATTTTGCAGCTCTGATAAAATGAAAGAACTGAAATCTATGCAATCTGTGCCTGAATTTTGAAGATTATCATGTATCTTTTCTAACTTTAACGATGTGCAACATAGCGCTAAAAATGCCTAAACCTCAAAGAAGAACAATAGCAGAGATATGTTTTCCCCTTGAATGTCTATTAGACGGATTCTTCTCACGAAATATAACATTGTGCAGATAAAAGAAATATTCAAATATACTCCGGCTTTCTCATTTTATTTCTTATAAGTAAAGTACTATTTTGTCAATTATTAAAGATATAGTACAAAATCAAGGTAACATAAGAAGAATACCGGAGATTTCAACATAGTATCAGAATGAGCTAAAATAATATTTGTTTCCTTGCTTCTTTCCCCCTACCTTTGCAGCAAAGAAGATACAATATATAAATCGATTCAAAATAATAATATGAAATTACACACTACCGACCTTCTTATCATATGCGCCTATCTTATCGCTATGATTGTCATCGGTCTCATTCTTAAAAAACGGGCAGCCCAGAATATGGACTCCTACTTCTTAGGTGGAAAATCATTGCCTTTCTATATGTTGGGATTATCCAACGCCTCCGGAATGTTCGATATTACGGGCACAATGCTAATGGTATACTGGGCATTCGCTTATGGTTTCAAAAGTCTTTGGATTCCCTGGTTATGGCCGGTGTTCAACCAGATATTCCTAATGGTTTACTTATCCGTGTGGCTGCGCCGTTCGAACGTTCTCACCGGTGCCGAATGGATTAAAACCCGTTTCGGAAAAGGGAAAGGTTCTACTCTTTCACATACGATTGTTATCGTATTCGCATTACTTAGCGTACTCGGTTTTTTAAGTTACGGGTTCATAGGTATTGGTAAATTTATGGAGATATTCATCCCTTGGGAAGTAGTATCTCCATTTATTCCTTTCAATGTTCCTGCAGAATATGTTCCTCATGTATATGGTATTTTCTTTACTACCATCGCCACATTCTATGTGATGCTCGGCGGAATGCTGAGTATCGTATGGACAGATGTCGTTCAGTTTCTGATAATGACCGTGGCAGGCATCGTTATTGTCGTCATTGGTATGCAGATGGTGGCACCGGACATGATTCACTCATTTGTTCCTGCCGGCTGGGATTCGCCCTTCTTCGGCTGGACACTTGATATCGACTGGAGCAGCCGGATGAATCTCCTTACCGAGCGAATGGCCAACGAGCCTTACAGTCTGATAAGCATATTTGTTATGATGGCGTTGCTGAAAGGAATCTTTATGAGCATGGCTGGTCCCGCTCCTAACTATGATATGCAGAAGATTCTGTCCTGCAAGTCTCCGAAAGAAGCGGCAATGATGAGTGGTTCTGTATCTGTGGTGTTATTAATCCCCCGCTACCTGATGATTATGGGATTCGCATTGCTGGCTATTTACTTCTTCAAGGAAGACGGCGGAATGACACAAATGGAAGTTACACGAACGGACTTTGAGACGATTCTTCCTCACTTGATTACCCGTTATGTACCTTCCGGATTAGCCGGTCTGTTATTGGCGGGACTACTGGCAGCATTCATGTCTACTTTCGCTTCAACGGTGAATGCGGCTCCTGCATATATCGTGAATGACATTTATCTGAAATACATCAATCCGAAAGCGAGTGTAAAAACGCAGATACGCAGCAGTTATGTGATTTCTGTTGCAGTGGTAGTGGTCAGCACCGTTATCGGATTCTTTCTGAAAGATATTAATGAAATCTTCCAATGGATTGTAGGCGCACTCTTTGGTGGATACATCGCAGCCAACGTACTCAAATGGCATTGGTGGCGTTTCAACGGTGAAGGCTATTTCTGGGGAATGACTGCCGGAGTAATAGCGGCAATCGTCATGAAATTCACTGTTCCCGACGCATGGGTATTGTATTTCTTCCCCGTTCTGTTCGGGGTTTCCCTGATAGGATGTATCGCCGGAACGTATAGCGCACCTCCGACTGACGAAGAGACACTGATCAACTTCTACACCCGTGTCCGCCCATGGGGCTGGTGGAAACCGGTAGAAGAAAAAGCATTGGCGCGTTATCCTCATATCCAGCCGAACAAGAACTTCAAAAGGGATGCTTTCAACGTAGCAATCGGTATCATCTGGCAATGTGCGCTTACTATCATTCCGATGTATCTCGTTGTCCGTGAGCAACTGGGGCTCTGGAGCTCTATCACTTTGCTTTTAGTCACCACACTTATACTAAGGAAGACTTGGTACAAACCTTTGTGCAAAGAAGAAGCACGTTACAATGAAGAAATGAAACAAGTGAAATAAAAAGAAATAATTAGCTTAACACACTAAAAACCGGAGGACTGACCATGAAAAGATTATCTGTTATCCTAGTATCATTTTTACTATATCTGCCACTAAGCGCTCAATTTAAAGGAACAGTCTATGTCGACACCGACCAATCAGGACTATTTAATAAAGGTGATAAACCGCTGGCGGGAGTTATGGTAACAGACGGCTTGAACGTAGTAAAAACAGATAAGAAAGGTCGGTTCTCTTTACCCGGATTCGATAAAACAAGATTTATCAGCATTACAACTCCCGCCGGATTTGAAACGGAGCAATTCTATCTTTCCACCAAAGAGAATAGAAAAAGCTACGACTTTATCTTAACTGAAAGTGAACGGACAAAAGCCAGGGAACATTCTTTCGTTCAAATCACTGATACCGAAGTGACCGGTGGAATGGGACGTTGGGTAACTGACCTTCAGCAATATGTAAAGAATGAAAAGCCCGCTTTCCTGATTCATACCGGAGACATCTGTTACGAACCGGGGCTGACAATGCATAACCAAATAGTGAACGCACAGACAATGGATTGCCCCGTTTACTACTGCATCGGCAATCACGACTTAGTGAAAGGTAGCTATGGCGAAGAGCTTTATGAATCTCTCTATGGTCCGACGTGGTACTCATTTGATATGGGTAACGTTCATTATGTAGTCACCCCAATCGACCACGGAGACCACCCGACTAATTATACTCAAAAAGATGTATACAACTGGCTGAAGAATGACCTTGCCATGATGAAGAAAGAACAGGCATTGATCCTCTTCAACCATGACCTGTTTACCGCAAGTGACACATTCGTATTCAAAGCCGATAAAGAGCATACACTTGACCTACGTACTTTCAATACAAAAGCCCAAATCTACGGACACATGCACTACAACTATGTCCGCAATCAAAACGGAATCTATACAATCTGTACCGGTACATTGGATAAAGGCGGTATTGATCATTCTCCTTCTTCTTTCAGAGAAATAAAAGTAGACGGCAATGACAATATCACAACGCAACTACGGTATACCTTCATCGAGCCGCAGATTGCCATAGTCTCCCCGATGAACAATCAAATTTCCGCAGCTACCGGAGACCGGCTTCCTGTTTCTGTCAATACCTATCATGCACAGGCTAAAACATCACACGTCTCCTACATCCTAAGCGATATAGAGAATAATCAGGAGATAGCCAAAGGCAACCTTATCTCCCTCACCGACTGGAACTGGAGCAGAGACATTCAAATGCCTGCGAATGAAAACGGAAGAAAGCTACAACTCATAGTAACTTCATTCTTTAATGACGGCAAGAAAGCAACCGCCACCAGCCGATTCACTTATCAAAAAGACTTCAAGCCGGCTACAATCCCGGGCGAGGACTGGAATACCCTGCTTCAAAATGCCGCACACTCCGGAGGAATCAATAATTCTCAAATCAAGCTCCCCCTGCAACTGCAATGGACAGCCAACACAGGCAGCAACATCTTCATGGCTTCCCCTATTATCGCCGGACAGAAAGTATTTATCGCTACCACCGATGACAATATACCATTGAACACATTTGTCTGTGCATTCGATTTCAATTCCGGCAAACTGTTATGGAAATTCCGCACGGCAAACTCGGTGAAGAACACAATCGCCTATGAAAACGGAATTGTAATAGCACAGGACGCTGCCTGCAATCTGTACGCTTTGGATGCAGAATCCGGAAAATTACTCTGGAAACAATATATCAAACTGAACAGTTATCCTTACTTAACGGAAGGAATAACAATAGATAAAGGAGTAGTCTACGCCGGAATTGGTGCCGGACTATCCGCCTATGACTTAAAGACAGGACAAACAATATGGATTAACAAGGACTGGAGACAACGGGAAGGTGCTACTACAACGCTAACTGTTGCCGGAAATGTATTAGTCAGCGGAACTCAATGGGGAGGATTATACGGTAACGACATTCACACCGGAAAACAACTCTGGAAACTCTCTGATAACGGACTTCGTAACCGGGGAGCCTCTCCGGTCTATAAAGACGGGAAATTATGGATCATTTCCTCCAAAAGCTTCTTCGTCATAGAACCGCAAACCGGAAAAGTACTCCAACAGAAAGAGTTGTCAGCCAACCTGGACGTAACATCCACGCCACTTATTACCGAACAGGAAATTATCTTCGGTACTGCCGACCGCGGAGTTTTCGCACTGGACAAAGCTACGCTTTTCAATAAATGGAGAGCAGAGACTTTGCCTTCGCTGGTATACACAGCTCCTTATTCCACCACTCCGCAAGCCGGAGTAGAAACAAGCCCAGTGGCATCACAAGGAGTTATTTACATCGGAGCTTCCGATGGTTATCTATATGCTATCGACCGGACAACGGGAATTATAAAAGACAAATATAATCTCGGAGCACCGATATTCTCAACCGTAGCCGTATCAGGAAACCGGATGATTGTCTGTGACTTTGCAGGAAATGTTTATTGCTTTATATCAAAATAAACTTATTCCTCATTATCGTAATGTATAAACCCAATCGGTCGTCGATGCTTTGATTTCAGAGATTCCGTTTTTTCTTTATCGGCCAATTCTGATAAAGCCAGATAAATACTATCCAATTCCTTCCGGGTATCTTCACTGAGGTCGTTTATGGCTTCCAAAGTCTCCTCGCCGATTTGGTTAATCATTGCGAATGCTTTACTTCCTTGACTTTCCAGTTCTTGTATGCGCTGTCTCAGTTCGTCTATTTCTTGATTCTTGGTATCACTGGCCAAGACATATTGACGAATACTGACAAAGGCACGCATAATATTAATATTGACCTTAATAGCAACTGTTGAATGCAGAACGCTTGAAAGCATGGCTACCCCCTGTTCCGTAAACGCAAATGGAGTGTAAGCACTAAAATTATATTGGGGTATCCCAATTTGGGATACCCTACTGGACAACAAGCAATTAGCCTCTTCATTTGTCAATTCAAACATGAAATCATCTGGAAAACGTTCCATATTACGCCTCACAGCACGCTTCAATAGCCGTGTTTCTGTTCCATAGAGTTCCGCCAAATCAAAATCAAGCATTACCTTCTGTCCCCGAATCTCATATATCTTATTCTGAATAATTTGTAGTTCCATGATATGTGTTATAGTATTTCGAACAAAGGTAGCCCTAAATTCAGTTTAAACAACTACTAATTGCTTTTTATTTTCCAAAACCGACCTGCCTCTCACACAGTTTTTGCCACCCTCTGCGTTGTACTTTGAAGATTATCACGTATCTTTGCTTCCTCAATCATAAATACGAGATATGGCTATTACAATCAAGAAAGTCTCTACAAAGAGAGAACTTAAGAAATTTATCCGTTTCAATTACAGAATGTACAAGGGCAATCCGTACTCCGTCCCCGACCTTTACGACGATATGCTCAATACATTTAACAAGCGTAAGAATGCAGCATTCGAATTCTGTGAAGCAGATTATTTTCTGGCATACCAGGATGACAAGATCGTAGGACGTGTAGCCGCTATTATCAACAACCGTGCCAACGAGAAATGGGGTTGCAAGAACGTCCGCTTCGGGTGGATAGACTTCATTGACGACCCTGAAGTATCCTCCGCTCTCATCAAAACGGTAGAAGACTGGGGAAAGGAACGGGGCATGACTCACATTGCCGGACCTCTCGGATTCACCGATTTCGATGCGGAAGGTATGCTGATTGAAGGTTTCGACCAACTCAGCACCATGGCCACTATCTACAACCACCCCTACTATCCCGTACACATGGAGAAACTCGGCTTCGAGAAAGACGCCGACTGGGTGGAATACAAAATCTATATCCCGGACGCCATTCCCGACAAGCACAAGCGTATCTCCGAACTGATTCAACGAAAATACAACCTCAAGATAAAGAAATATACCTCCGGGAAAAAAATAGCCAAAGACTACGGACAGGAAATATTCGAACTGATGAACGAAGCGTACAGCCCGCTCTACGGCTACTCTCCGTTGACGCAGCGACAAATCAACCAGTACGTAAAGATGTACCTCCCGATACTCGACCTGCGAATGGTGACTCTTATCACCGATGCCGATGACAAACTGGTTTGCGTAGGTATCTCCATGCCGTCGCTTGCCGAAGCGCTGCAAAAGTCACACGGACGTCTGCTGCCGCTCGGGTGGTTCTATCTGTTGAAAGCATTATTCATGAAACGACGTGCGAAAATGCTTGATTTACTACTTGTTGCCGTGAAACCGGAATACCAGAATAAAGGTGTTAACGCTTTGTTATTTTCCGATTTAATTCCGGTTTATCAAAAATTAGGTTTTATCTTTGCGGAAAGCAACCCCGAACTGGAACTGAACGGAAAGGTTCAGGCACAATGGGATTACTTTGAGACTCAACAACATAAGCGCCGCCGTGCGTTCATCAAAGAGATAAAATAAAAAAACAGCTATGGAAGAGAACGAATTGATACCTGTAGACAACAACAATGCAGTAGAGTACACTGACGACAACATCCGCCACCTGAGCGACATGGAACATGTGCGCACACGCCCCGGTATGTATATCGGTAGGCTGGGCGACGGTGCACATGCCGAAGACGGAATCTATGTCCTCCTGAAAGAAGTGATTGACAACAGTATTGACGAGTTCAAGATGCAAGCCGGTAAGAAAATCGAGATTACCGTTGAAGAAAACCTTCGTGTCAGTGTGCGTGACTACGGACGAGGCATTCCGCAAGGAAAGCTGATTGAAGCCGTCAGTATGCTGAATACCGGTGGTAAGTACGACAGCAAGGCATTTAAGAAAAGCGTCGGGTTGAACGGTGTCGGTGTGAAAGCCGTCAACGCACTGAGCTCCCGTTTCGAGGTACGCAGTTACCGCGACGGGAAAGTCCGCATCGCCACTTTCTCCAAAGGTACCCTGCTGACTGACGAAACGCAGACCACCGAAGAAGACAACGGAACTTATATCTTCTTCGAACCGGACAATACATTATTCCTGAATTATTGTTTCAAGCCCGAATTTATCGAGACCATGCTACGTAACTATACGTACCTCAACACAGGGCTTGCCATTATCTATAACGGTCACCGCATCCTGTCACGTAACGGTCTTGTAGACCTGCTGAATGACAACATGACGGCAACCGGCCTCTACCCTATCATCCACCTGAAAGGAGAAGACATCGAAATAGCCTTCACCCACACCGGACAATACGGAGAAGAATATTACTCCTTCGTCAACGGTCAGCACACCACCCAGGGAGGTACTCACCAGAGTGCTTTCAAGGAACATATCGCCCGTACTATCAAAGAGTTCTTCAACAAGAACATGGATTATACGGACATCCGCAACGGACTCGTTGCCGCCATTGCCGTCAACGTGGAGGAACCGATCTTCGAGAGCCAGACCAAGACGAAGCTGGGTTCTACCAACATGGCGCCCGGCGGCATGACCGTCAATAAATACGTAGGCGACTTCATCAAACTGGAAGTGGACAACTTCCTCCACAAGAATGCGGACGTAGCCGAAGCCATCCAGCAAAAGATACAGGAATCGGAAAAGGAACGCAAAGCCATTGCAGGCGTAACGAAACTGGCCCGCGAACGTGCCAAGAAAGCTAACCTGCATAACCGCAAACTGCGTGACTGCCGTATCCACCTCAACGACCCGAAAGGAAAAGGGCTGGAAGAAGATTCCTGCATCTTCATCACCGAGGGAGACTCTGCAAGCGGTTCCATCACCAAGAGCCGTGATGTCAACACACAAGCGGTATTCAGCCTCCGTGGTAAACCGTTGAATTCTTTCGGGCTGACAAAGAAAGTGGTGTACGAGAACGAAGAATTCAACCTGCTCCAGGCAGCCCTGAATATAGAAGACGGAATCGAAGGACTGCGTTACAACAAAGTGATTGTAGCAACCGATGCCGATGTGGACGGTATGCACATCCGCCTGTTGCTGATTACCTTCTTCCTGCAATTCTTCCCCGACCTCATCAAGAAGGGACACGTATACATCTTGCAGACTCCTCTGTTCCGTGTACGCAACAAGAAAAAGACGCTCTATTGTTACAGCGAGGAGGAACGCGTCAATGCTATCAATGAACTAAGCCCGAATCCGGAAATCACCCGATTCAAAGGATTGGGAGAGATCTCGCCGGACGAGTTCAAGCACTTTATCGGCAAAGATATGCGCCTGGAACAAGTGACATTGCGCAAAACGGACGCAGTAAAAGAACTACTGGAATTCTACATGGGCAAAAACACCATGGAACGACAGAACTTTATTATAGACAACTTGGTTATTGAAGAAGACTTGGCATCATGAGAAAAGCAATATTCCCGGGTACATTCGACCCTTTCACCATCGGACATTATTCGGTAGTGGAACGTGCACTCACCTTTATGGACGAAATCGTGATAGGAATCGGTATCAACGAAAACAAGAATACGTATTTCCCTATCGACAAAAGAGAGGAAATGATTCGGGAACTCTACAAGGACGACCCTCGTATCCGGGTAATGTCATACGATTGTCTGACAATTGACTTCGCACAGGAAGTAGGAGCAAAGTTTATTGTCCGCGGTATCCGCACCGTAAAAGACTTCGAATACGAAGAAACGATTGCAGACATCAACCGCAAACTGGCTGGTATCGAAACCATTCTGCTTTTCACGGAGCCGGAACTGACTTGTGTCAGCTCTACTATTGTACGCGAGCTATTGACCTTTAATAAAGACATCAGCCAGTTTATTCCGAAAGGGATGAAGATCAGTTGAGAAGAATAGAACCTAAAATAACAAGATTATGAATAAGATTACAATATACGTTCTCCTGGCTTGCCTATGGACAGTATCAGCCGTACAGGCCCAGAGTTTCGGCTCGCCCGCCATGCGCAAGCTGCAAATGGCAGAGTTTGCAATCTCCAACTTTTATGTAGATAAAGTAGACGAAGACAAACTGGTAGAAGAAGCTATCATTAAAATGCTGGCCCAACTCGACCCGCACTCCACCTACTCGGACGCCGAAGAAGTGAAGAAGATGAACGAACCGCTTCAAGGTAATTTCGAAGGCATCGGCGTACAATTCCAGATGATTGAAGATACGCTGTTGGTGGTGCAACCTGTCAGCAACGGTCCTTCCGAGAAAATAGGAATCCTTGCAGGCGACCGTATCATCGCCGTCAACGACAGCGCCATTGCAGGTGTAAAGATGAGTACGGAAGAAATCATGAAGCGTCTTCGCGGTCCGAAAGGCTCGAAAGTAAACCTGAAAATTGTCCGTCGCGGCGTCCAAGACCCGTTGGTGTTCACCGTAAAAAGAGACAAGATACCTATCCTCAGCCTTGACGCGTCCTATATGATTCAGCCGAAGACAGGCTATATCCGCATCAACCGCTTCGGGGCAACGACTGCCGAAGAATTCAAGAAAGCAATGAAAGAACTTCAGAAGCAAGGAATGAAGGATATGATTCTCGACTTGCAAGGCAACGGAGGAGGCTACCTCAATGCAGCTATCGACCTTGCCAACGAATTTTTGGGTCAAAAGGAATTAATCGTCTACACCGAAGGACGGACTGCCAAACGCAGTGACTTCTACGCCAAAGGTAACGGCGAGTTCCGTAACGGCCGCCTCATCGTATTGGTAGACGAATATACAGCTTCCGCCAGTGAGATTGTCAGCGGCGCAGTGCAGGATTGGGACAGAGGTATCATCGTAGGCCGCCGTTCTTTTGGCAAAGGACTGGTTCAACGCCCGATCGACTTGCCCGACGGCTCAATGATCCGCCTGACGATCGCCCGTTATTATACTCCCGCCGGCCGCTGCATCCAAAAGCCTTACGACAGCTCGACAGATTACAATAAAGACCTGATAGAGCGCTTCAACCACGGTGAACTGATGAATGCCGACAGCATTCACTTCCCCGACTCATTGAAAGTACAGACCAAGAAACTCGGCCGTACCGTTTACGGCGGAGGCGGTATCATGCCGGATTATTTCGTGCCGATTGACACCACTCTTTACACGGATTATCACCGCAACCTGGTAGCCAAAGGCGCCGTTATCAAATTCACCATGAAGTTTATCGAAGGACACCGAAAGGAACTGGCCAACAAGTACAAGAAGTTCGAATCGTTTAATGAGAAGTTCATCATAGACGATGATATGCTGGCAACCTTGCGTGAAATGGGTGAGAAAGAAGGCGTGAAGTTCAATGAAGAGCAGTATCAGAAATCGCTCCCGCTCATCAAGACGCAACTCAAAGCCTTGATCGCCCGCGACCTTTGGGATATGAACGAATATTTCCGGGTGATGAATACGACGAACGAAAGTGTACAGAAGGCGTTGGAGATTCTCAATTCGGAGGAATATCAGAAGAAACTGAGAGCAAATTAATCCTTATCTCTCCCGATAGAAAACACACATTTCTCTTTCACCTATCACCGTCGGTAATCAAACGCTTTATTCATCGAGGTTTCCGGCGGTGATAGGTTGTTTCTTAACCTATCACCACATCTATCACCTATCACCACCGGATTACGCTTCGCAATATAGTTCGGACCCTTTCCAAGCATACACAGTCATCATGACAAGGTGAACAAGTTCCTTAAACAAGCAGGAATACTTTGCTTTTCTCCCTTATATAGTTTATCTTTGCTACCGATATAGTCTACTCACCACAGCCGTGACGAATTCCTGCCACGGCCATGACGAGAAGCTACCACAGCCGTGGCAAGTAGTTACCACGGCCGTGACAAATGAACGATCAAGGCACCGGAACACAACTATCCTTATGCCTTAATCAAAGAATAAAGGCAGGACAACTTATATAAAGCCGCTTGATAACAAACAAACAACAGCTATATAACACAATCCCCTCTAAGTCCCAAAGATTATTAACCCGGTTTGCAACGACAAAATACGATATCCTTACAAATAAAATAAATAGAAAATAATGGCAATACAATTTGAATTGTACAAAACTCCCCGTCCCAAGGACGAGGCAGACAAAGAGACATACCACGCACGTGTGGTCAACTTCCAGCATATCGACACGGATTATCTGGCCAGACAAATCCAAACGGCAACTTCACTGACCGAGGGAGACGTAAAATCTGTCCTCGAATCTCTAAGCCACTTTATGGGGGAGCGGCTCCGGGAAGGGGAAAGCGTCCATTTGGATGGTATCGGTTACTTTCAGATAAAGCTGAACAGCCAGGAACCAATCACTTCGCCCAAACTAAAGGCAAACCAAATCAAACTCAAAGCCAACATCAGTTTCAAGGCGGATATCAAACTTAAAAAGTCGGTAAGCGTCGTACATCTGGAACGAAGCAAAGTGAAACGGCATTCAGCCTCCCGCTCGAACGAAGAGGTTGACAAGCTCCTGACAAATTACTTCAGCAACAACTCGATATTGACGCGTCCCGACTTTCAAGGGCTGTGCAACTTTACCGCTACCACTGCCGCCCGGCACATCAGACGGCTGAAAGAGGAAAAGAAATTGCAGAATATCAATACGTATTATAATCCGATCTATGCGCCGATGCCGGGGTATTATGGCAGGGCGAAACTATGAGAAATACGATCAGAATAGTAAAAAGAACTTGCCTAAAGACAGAAAGTAGTAAAATATTCTCTATCTTTAGGCGTACAATAAAAAAATAGATGTAAGCACAAACTTATATTTGAAGAAATGCAACACCTATATATCTATGAATAAACTAATACTAACCGGCCTGCTGGCAGCCGGAGCAATGACACACATTCAGGGTGCTCAATTTGCCGGACAAGAAAACCAACAACAAGACCCGAAGGATAAAAGCCGGCGGCCCAATATCCTTTTTATCCTGAGCGACGACCATACCTCACAGGCATGGGGAATCTATGGCGGAGTTCTGGCAGATTATGCTTATAACAGCAATATCCGCCGGCTGGCAAACGAAGGTGTAGTGCTCGACAACTGCTTCTGCACCAACTCTATCTCCGCCCCCAGCCGCGCCAGTATCCTCACCGGACTTTACAGTCACCGGAACGGGCTTTATACGTTAGCCGATTCGTTGGATACTTCAATTCCCACACTGGCAACCGTCCTGCAAGCCAACGGCTACAATACCGGACTTGTCGGTAAATGGCATATCAAATCGCAACCGCAAGGGTTCGACTATTATTCCATTTTCTACGACCAGGGAGAATACCGCGACCCTACTTTCATCGAAAGCAGCGACCCATGGCCGGGCAACCGTCCGTTCGGCGAGCGCGTGCCCGGTTTCTCCACCGACCTCGTCGCAGAAAAAGCGATCAACTGGATCAAGCAGCAGGACAGCAACCAGCCTTTCCTGATGTGCTGCCATTTCAAAGCCACCCACGAGCCATACGACTACCCGACACGCATGGAACACCTTTATGACGGAGTCACCTTCCCCGAACCGGAGAACTTCCTCGACTGGGGACCGGAAACGAACGGGCGTTCTTTCAAAGGGCAAACGCTCGAAGAACTGGGACATCGCTGGCGAGTTGCTTCCAAAGACCCGGACAAGTGGTGGTGCCGCTATCCCGGACTACCTTTCAACACCGACGGAATGCAACGGACCACCGCCCGGCGTGCAATTTATCAAAAACTGATCCGCGACTATCTGCGTTGCGGAGCCACCATAGACGACAACATCGGCAAACTCCTCAAAACACTGGACGAAATGGGTATTGCCGACAACACCATCGTTGTTTATGTCTCCGACCAAGGTTACTTCCTCGGCGAACACGGCTTCTTCGACAAACGAATGTTTTATGAAGAAGCCGCCCGTATGCCCTTCGTCATCCGTTATCCGAAAAAAATCCCCGCCGGGAAACGCTTGAAAGACCTGATACTCAACGTCGACTTTGCACCGACACTGGCCGAATTTGCCGGAGTGAAAATGGAGAATGTACAAGGACACAGCTTCACCGGCAACCTCGAAGGAAAAACTCCGGCAGACTGGCGGAAAGAAATCTATTACCGTTACTGGACGAATCACGCTATCCGCCCGGCACATTTCGCTATCCGTTCCGAGCGCTACAAACTCATATTCTATTACGCAAAGAATCTGGACATGACCGATACGGAAAACTTTGATTTCACTCCTGCATGGGATTTCTATGATTTAGAAGAAGACCCGCACGAGAATCATAATTTGTATAACGATCCGAAATACGCTCCTATCATCAGACAGATGAAAAAAGATTTATTGAATCTTCGCAAGGAAGTAGGTGACACCGACGAGAAATATCCGGAGATGCAGGAATTACTGGAGAAGTACCATAAATAAGATTTCACTACGGAGGACACAGAGTTTTTATAACGGTGCTGTCAACTTTCTGCTCAAACATAAATGAAAGAAAGAGTTCCGTTTTCCGCAAAAAAACTTATCTTTGTTCCCGGAAGATAATAATTCACGCATAAAACTCATGCCAAAAGATTTATTTTGCATACAATACACCAACTGCACAGGATGTCCCAATGTCAACGAGAACATCCTTGTGTATAGGAACCTACCCAAAGGAGCGCATATCCCGAAGGATAAGTGTACGCAAAACTGTATGCTTTTCATGATAAAAGGCGAATTACTTATCAACAGTGAAGAATATCCCGGAAATATCCTGCGCGAAAAGCAATTTATCCTGCAAGCTATCGGCTCGAAAATAGAGTTGCTTGCCCTCACGGACGTTGAATACATCGTCTACTGGTTTAATGAGTTACCCCTGCTTTGCGAAGAACGTTACCGTGAAATAACGGAACAGGCAGAAGCACCGCTGACCTACACTCCGCTGATCATGAATGAAAGGCTTCATTATCTCATCACCAGTATGCCCGAATTTCTCGGTGAAGAATCACCTTGCAGCAAGTTCATCGAACTGAAATGCAAAGAGTTGGCTTTCCTCATCACCAATTATTATCCGACGCCTCAATTAAGTTCATTCTTCTATCCGATCAGTACGTACACAAAAAGTTTCCATTATTTTGTAATGCAAAATTACAACACGGTGAAGAACGTAGAAGAATTTGCGCATTTGGGAGGTTATACCACCACTACTTTCCGCCGGCTTTTTAAAAACCTCTACGGCATACCTGTATACGAATGGATACTGGAGAAAAAGCGAGAAGGCATTCTGGAAGATCTCCAACGTACCAATATGCGAATTACAGAGATTTGTAACCGCTACGGTTTCGACTCTCTATCCCACTTCGCACACTTTTGCAAAGACTCTTTCGGCGACACTCCCCGAGCGCTGCGAAAGAAGGCGGCCAACGGTGAAAAAATCGGAAAGGTTGCCGATTAAGGAATAATTTCTTTAATTCCTTGCTCAATCAATCTATTTCCCCTATTTTTGCAGTCCGTAAGAGGTGTAAAACGTTGAAATTTTAGTTCTAACAATTAAATAATTTAAATTCAATCATTTATGTGGTTAAGTAATTCATCTGTAGGAAGGAAAGTGGTGATGAGCGTTACCGGTATCGCCCTTGTCCTGTTTCTAACATTTCACATGGCGATGAACCTGGTTGCAATCATCTCGGCTGATGGTTACAACATGGTTTGTGAGTTCCTGGGAGCAAACTGGTATGCGTTAGCGGCTACCGTAGGACTGGCTGCTCTTTTCGTAATTCACATCATCTATGCCTTCTGGCTGACAATGCAGAATCGCAAAGCGCGTGGTAGCGAACGCTATGCAGTGGTTGACAAGCCGAAAACCGTTGAGTGGGCTTCTCAAAACATGCTGGTGTTGGGTCTTATCGTAATCGTAGGCCTTGGCTTACACTTGTTCAACTTCTGGGCAAAAATGCAGTTGCCGGAACTGATGCACAACATGGGTATGCACGCCGACACACTGACGTTGGCTTATGCCGCAAACGGTGCTTATCACATCCAGCAGACTTTCTCTTGCCCGATTTACGTGGTTCTTTACCTCGTTTGGCTGTTTGCTCTGTGGTTCCACCTTACTCACGGTTTCTGGAGCTCTATGCAATCACTGGGGTGGAACAACAAAGTATGGATCAACCGTTGGAAATGTATTTCTAACATCTATTCAACGATTGTAGTACTCGGTTTCGCACTCGTAGTAGTGGTATTCTTCGCGAAATCACTGATTTGTGGCGGTGCTTGCTAAATAGTAAATTGTAAATGATTAAATTGTAAATAATATTATGATCAAGATAGATTCAAAAATTCCAGAAGGCCCGGTGGCTGAGAAATGGACCAACTATAAAGCTCACCAGAAATTGGTGAATCCCGCTAATAAACGTCGTTTGGATATCATCGTTGTGGGTACGGGTCTGGCAGGTGCTTCTGCCGCTGCTTCACTCGGTGAAATGGGTTTCAGAGTATTCAACTTCTGTATTCAGGACTCTCCGCGTCGTGCACACTCTATCGCTGCACAAGGTGGTATCAACGCAGCCAAGAACTATCAGAATGACGGTGACTCGGTTTACCGTTTGTTCTATGATACAGTAAAAGGTGGTGACTACCGTGCCCGCGAAGCTAACGTATATCGTCTGGCTGAAGTATCAAACGCTATCATCGACCAATGTGTAGCTCAAGGTGTTCCTTTCGCTCGCGAATACGGCGGTACGCTGGACAACCGTTCTTTCGGTGGCGCACAGGTTTCACGTACTTTCTACGCTAAAGGTCAGACAGGCCAGCAGTTGTTGCTGGGTGCTTACTCCGCACTGAGCCGTCAGGTAAACGTAGGTACTGTAAAACTTTATACCCGCTATGAAATGCAGGACGTTGTCATCGTTGACGGACGTGCCCGCGGTATCATTGCCAAAAACCTTGTAACAGGTAAATTGGAACGTTTCGCCGCTCACGCAGTAGTTATCGCTACCGGTGGTTACGGAAACGCTTACTTCCTGTCTACAAACGCTATGGGTTGTAACTGTACGGCTGCTGTTTCTTGCTACCGCAAGGGTGCCGTATTTGCTAACCCTGCATACGTTCAGATCCACCCGACTTGTATTCCGGTACACGGTGACAAGCAGTCTAAACTGACATTGATGTCCGAATCTCTTCGTAACGACGGTCGTATCTGGGTTCCGAAGAAGAAAGAAGACGCTGTGAAACTCCAGAAGGGTGAAATCAAAGGAAGCGATATTCCTGAAGAAGACCGCGACTACTACTTGGAACGCCGCTATCCGGCATTCGGTAACCTGGTTCCGCGTGACGTTGCCAGCCGTGCCGCTAAAGAACGTTGCGACGCAGGTTTCGGTGTAAACAACACTGGTTTGGCCGTATTCCTCGATTTCTCCGAAGCTATCAACCGTTTGGGCATCGACGTTGTTCTTCAACGTTACGGCAACCTCTTCGATATGTATGAAGAAATCACCGACGTTAATCCGGGCGAACTGGCAAAAGAAATCAATGGCGTGAAATATTATAACCCGATGATGATTTATCCGGCTATCCACTATACAATGGGTGGTATCTGGGTAGACTACGAACTGCAAACCACCATCAAAGGTCTGTTCGCTATCGGTGAATGTAACTTCTCCGACCACGGTGCAAACCGCCTTGGTGCTTCTGCATTGATGCAAGGTCTGGCCGACGGTTACTTCGTATTGCCTTACACTATCCAGAACTATCTGGCAGACCAGATTACTGTTCCCCGTTTCTCTACTGACCTTCCCGAATTTGCGGAAGCGGAAAAAGCTGTTCAAGCTAAGATCGACAAGTTCATGAGCATACAAGGTAATGAATCTGTTGATTCTATCCACAAGAAACTGGGTCACATCATGTGGGAATATGTAGGTATGGGACGTACGGCAGAAGGCTTGAAGAAAGGTATTGCTGCACTGAAAGAAATCCGCAAGGAATTTGAAACCAACCTGTTTATCCCCGGTTCTAAAGAAGGCATGAACGTAGAGCTTGACAAAGCAATCCGCCTGTACGACTTCATCACAATGGGTGAACTTGTTGCTTACGATGCATTGAACCGTAACGAAAGTTGTGGTGGGCACTTCCGTGAAGAATACCAGACTGAAGAAGGAGAAGCCAAACGTGATGACGAAAACTTCTTCTACGTAGCTTGCTGGGAATATCAAGGTGACGATGAAAAGGCTCCGATATTGATCAAAGAACCGCTGGTATACGAAGCTATCAAGGTTCAGACCCGTAACTACAAGAGCTAATCGGTGAAGTTAAACATTTAAAAGAATTAGAAGACAATGGATAAAAATATATCATTTACACTGAAGGTATGGCGCCAAGCTGGTCCGAAAGCTAAAGGTGCTTTTGAAACCTACCAAATGAAAGATATTCCCGGTGATACTTCCTTCCTCGAAATGCTGGATATTCTGAACGAACAGCTCATCAGCGAAAGAAAAGAACCGGTAGTATTCGATCACGACTGCCGCGAAGGTATCTGCGGTATGTGTTCTCTTTACATCAACGGACATCCGCACGGTCCTGCAACAGGTGCTACTACCTGCCAGATTTATATGCGTCGCTTCAACGACGGTGACACCATTACCGTTGAACCTTGGCGTTCGGCCGGTTTCCCTGTTATCAAGGACTTAATGGTAGACCGTACCGCTTACGACAAAATCATGCAGGCAGGTGGTTACGTGAGCGTTCGTACAGGTGCTCCGCAGGATGCCAACGCTATCCTGATACCGAAGCCTGTGGCCGATGAAGCTATGGATGCCGCTTCTTGTATCGGTTGCGGTGCTTGTGTAGCTGCATGTAAGAATGGTTCTGCTATGTTGTTCGTTTCTGCAAAGGTCAGCCAGTTGAACTTGCTTCCGCAAGGTAAACCGGAAGCTTTGCGCCGCGCAAAAGCCATGTTGTCTAAAATGGACGAACTGGGATTCGGTAACTGTACCAATACTCGCGCTTGCGAGGCGGAATGTCCGAAGAACATCTCTATCAGCAACATCGCCCGCTTGAACCGCGACTTCATCATCGCAAAACTGAAAGACTAAATTTATTGCTAAGTTTTAAGAGTCGAGGGACAATTTGATTAATGACAGAATCCCCTGCCGGCATGCCGGCAGGGGATTTATTTATATACAGATAGCATTAGGCTTATTTTCTCTGAAGCAATTTCCTATTAAAGAACTCATATAGACGATGAAGTTCATAACTACCTCCCAGGCTGTGTCCCTTACCCGGCAAGTAAAGCTGTTCAAACATCTTATCCGCTTTTATCAAGGCATCTACTACCTGCAACGTAGAAGCCGGATCTACATTATCATCCAGTTCTCCATTTATCAATAATAAATCACCTTTCAATAAATGAGCATTATCCACGTTCGATGAACGGCTATACGATTCATCCACCGGATACCCCATCCACAGTTCATTCCACCAGACCTTATCCATTCGATTATCATGGCAACCGCAGAAAGAAACCGCCGCTTTATAAAAATCATTGTGGAACAACAGTGCCGCCATCGCGTTCTGTCCGCCGGCTGACCAACCATAAATGCCGACCCTGCTTGTATCCATATATTTATATTTCCGCGCAGCAGCTTGTATCCATTTAATCCGGTCCGGGAATCCCGCATCCTTCAAATTCTTCCAGCAAACATCGTGAAACTTCTTAGAGCGGTTGTTAGTACCCATTCCGTCAATTCGCACAACGATATAGCCCAGTTCAGCCAATGAAGAACTACTCCACTCAATAGGATTAAAGTCTTTTGACACATGCGAATCATGAGGGCCGGCATAGATATTCTCAACAACAGGATATGATTTGGACGGGTCAAAATTGAATGGCCGATAAATCGTTCCCCAAATATCCGTTTTTCCATCCCTGCCTTTTGCACAAAAGACCTCAGGCATTTGCCACCCTTGCGCCTTCAAGTCTGATATGTCACACTTTTCTAATGTGGCTATAACTTTTTTCTCTCCCAGCTTACGTAAAACACTGACAGGCGGTAGATCCGGACGGGAGTAAACATCAACGAAATAACTTCTATCCTTTGAAAGAATAACCTTATGATTGGCATTCTCCGGAGTCAAATCCTGAAAACCGGTTCCGTCAAAGTTCACACAACAATAATGCTGGTTATAAGGATCTTCTTTCTTATTAAGCCCCGAAGCCATAAAGTATATCCTCTGCTGACCGGCATCCACAAAAATAACCTTGCGCACTACCCATTCTCCACGTGTGATTTGATTCTTGACCTCTCCGGTCTTTCCATCTATGCGATATAAATGGCGCCACCCATCCCGTTCGGACATCCAAAGTATCTCCATTCCGTCATTCAGGTCATAGCGATAGTTGTTGATATAAGAAATAAATGTATCCGACTTCTCATCCACTAAATGGCGGATCATCCCATTCTGCGCATTGACTTCTCCCACAATATACTGCTGGTGCCCACGCCGGTTAAATTCAAAGGTAAAGCCACGGCTGTCTTCTCTCCAACCGGTTAGAGACAAACTGAACTGGTTCTCATAGCCTCGGGTGTCCAAAGGTATTTGCTTACAATGTTCCACATCAAACAGGACGGGAACCGACACCGGCAATACATCCCCCGGTTTTGCATAATTCCGCCAATGCAAGAGGGGCTGTAGCTGTGTTTTGGGGGCAGACTCCAACAAAGGAATACGCCGGCAATTAGCCTGCCGCGTCTTCAATGTTGCTATTTTCTTCGAATCAGGCGACCATATCAAATTGGCATCGTAGAAACAGTCAAACGTACCATCTATACTTAAAGGAACTTCTTCACCCTGATTTTTATCAGACGAAGCTATATATACATTATTGTCCCGTATATAGGCTAGCCATTTTCCGTCCGGAGACATGACCTTACCATCTTTGGCTACAGGCTTCTTTTTCTCCTTCTTATCAGTAACTTTCCATATTTCCGGCAACAGTTTCTTCAGTTCTTCAAGCGTGCCTGCACGCTGCTTCTCTCCGTTTTCCGCATTCACCAGATAAAAAACAGAACCTGTCCGTTCCCGGTTTTTATACCAGAAATAATGTGAATCACCGATCCACTCCGGAACCACTCCCAAAGAATACACTTTATCAGCTAATCGATGAAGAGTATCTGCACGCTGATAATCTTCTTCTCCTGATATCATAGCAGAAGCATTTGTACTAATCAGAATTACTGCCAGAGTTACATAACAAAACCGTATCATACTTTTTATTCCCATAACCTGTCCTCTATTTCACTTCAATTAATTGCATCACAACACTGGAATATTCGCCGGAGAAAGGCACTTCCACACCTTCTTCCAACAGTAGTTTGCCACTCAAAACTTTTCCATCCAAGAAATTCTTCTTGTTTTCTTTCAACGGTGTCATATCAATCAATTTATATTGCTTGTCCGGGTCAAGTCCCGTCATACGTACACGAGGAGTAACCTGGTTCAACAAATATTCCATACGGTAAGCGAAGAAAACCGCTTTGTCCTTTTCCGGAGTAGCATACATCAAAGAGGCAAAACCCACTTTATCATAAGGAGACACCAAACGGTACAAATCTCCATGCTGCACAATCGGGCGAATCTCCTTGTATGCCTTGATTGCTCTTTTTGCAAATTCCTTATCTCCATCTGTCATATCCTTAGGCTGCATCTCCATACCCAAACGTCCTGACATGGCTACGTCAAAACGGAACTTCAACGGGGTACGGCGACCTGTCTGATGATTCTTATCCGCACTCACATGTGATGCCATAGCTATCGCCGGATAGAAATTTGATACGCCCCATTGCATATAGATACGCTGATAAGCATCTGTGTTGTCACTTGTCCAGAACTCACCAAAGTAAGGTAATAGTCCATAATTCACACGAGAGCCACCGCTTGCACAAGCCTGCATCAATAAGTGGGGATATTTAGTACGGATACGTTCCAACACATTATTCAAACCTTTATGATATTCTATATAAAGATGTGATTGTCTGTCTTTCGGCAAGTAATAAGAGCCATAGTTCATGATACTGGCATTGGCGTCCCACTTGATATAAGCAATCTCCGGATAATTAGTCATCAGATTATCTACCACTCCAAAAACGAAGTCCTGCACCTTGGGATTTGAAAGGTCGAGAATCATCTGTGTCCCCCCTCTGCCGGTAGTAGGCGTACGATTGTCCTGACAAATAATCCAATCCGGATGTTTCTCATACAATTCACTCTTACTATTGACCATTTCCGGTTCAATCCAAAGACCGAACTTAATTCCGCATTTCTTAGCTGAAGCAATCAATCCTTCTATGCCCTGCGGCAGTTTCTTCTTGCATACCACCCAGTCACCTAGACTTGTACTTCCACCGTCACGAGGATATTTATCACCGAACCAGCCGTCGTCCATCACAAATAATTCTCCTCCCAATTGAGACATATCCTTCATCATCTGGGCCATAACTTCCTGGTCTACTTTAAAATAAACACCTTCCCAGCTATTTAATAAAATATCCCGATCAGAGTCTGCATGACTAAGCTTATACATTCGTGCCCACCGGTGGAAATTACGGCTCACCCCGCCTTTGCCCGTTGTACTGTAAGTCATGGCAAACTCCGGTGTTACAAAAGTCTTTTTCGGATCCAGAGTATAATAAGAGGCATCCTCATTAATACCAGCATAGATCTTGATAATCCGGTTATTATCAACATCCAGTTTCAAAGTATAATTGCCGCTCCAAGCCAGGCTTGCACCAAAAACGTGTCCGGTTTCCTCCTGTGGTTTTCCGTCCAAAGTCAACATAAAAGAAGGATTCTCATTCGTCGTGTTCCGAACTCCGTCTTCATTCTTAATAATCTTTTGTCCGTCTGTCAGCCTCTCTTCCTGAAGCATATTTTCCGCTCCCCAAGTTCCATGAAAATGCGTTAGCCAGTTGTCGCCTCTACGTACCGGAATAAAGGCAGAAGCAAACTTATACATGGTTACAGGCTTTTTCTCCTGATTGGTCACCTCAACCCAAGTACCAATCACATCACTGTTCTTATAAGCCTTATAACACTGCTTAACAAAGAAAGGATAGACTTTGTCTTTCAACAAGATTTCAGTAATCTCAGCCTCAGCCACCGTATACTGTTTTACAGATTCTACCGCCAGGTCTAATGACATATTTCCATCTCCGTGAGTCACCTGCATAGCTTTATCATTATACGAATAAATCCCGAATGCAGGATACGACTCCGAATGAAAAGCCAGATTCGAATCAAAAATCTGCTGTATTCGGTTCTCTTCTATACGAGTACCATAATAATGGATACGGGCGGCTTCCCCCGGTTTTGCCGTTAATAACAAAGATGTGTTTGGAGTAGAGATCAGATAATCCTGAGCATTGACATTGTACAATGCGCCAAACATTACAAACAATAAGCATGAAATGTATTTTACCATAACAGTCATATTAAAAATTTATATAATTAGTTTCGATTGATATCCAGTTTATCACCCGCCTGCATATAAACGGCAGCTATTCCGTAAGCATCTACCGGCAAAGATAAAGTATCATAAGGAACTCCTGCAATTCCCTTTAACAAAAGATAAGCTCTCTCAGCAAAGAAGCTTTTATCCAATCTTTCTTCAAAAAAGAGATTTCTCATAAGTCACATTATTTAAAGTTTACCGATGCAAAACTAGATATTCTTTTAGAATATAAATGTGCTAACTGTGCAAAACACTGTTCTATTTGTCCATAGATTCATTTTTGACCTATATTCTACTAATACTTAACCAACACAAATACATTCCAGCAATGAGTAAAACAAGAAAATAAAATTATCTCATTTTCTCCCGAATTCCAATATTAATCTATAAATCTTTCCTATTTTTGCAAAATGTATATTGAACTCAACAATCGAGAGACAACAAGTTATGAAAAACACCCTGCTACTAAAATACCTGATTATATCTCTCATTTCTATTGTCTATATGAGCATATTATGCCCTATATCTATTAGCGCAAATGAGAGTTTCAAAAATATCGGCATCCAAAATGGACTCGCACATACTGATGCAAATTGTGTAGCGCAAGACAGCACAGGTCTCATTTGGATAGGAACCAACTCCGGATTACAGAATTTTGACGGTTACCAACTTCAAACGATTGACTATTATCCGTCTAATCAGAAAATATATGAGTCTCACAACCGTATCACTGCATTAGAATGTAGCAAGAATCGTTTATGGGTAGGTTCGGACAGCGGATTAACCTGTTTGGATTTAAACACCCACCTTTATGTTCCTTATACTATTGCAGAAGGTGATCCGACTATTTTCAACCAACGTATTTTACGGCTATCTATAGATAATGCCAATCATCATCTATGGATACGTGTCGAAAACCAGCTTTATGTAGCCAAAATCGAAGAGGCGACTAATACATTATATTTATTAGAGTGGGATAATAATAGTAACCTATCGACTTACTGGACTCAACAGAAACCTGTCATATACGAAGGAAAGGCATGGATAACTACGGATAAAGCTCTTATTCAACTAGCCATAATAAATCAGAAAGTGCACATAAAAAGACGCTATCAACTGGAAGATTTGTTGAGGCAAAAGACAGAAATCAGTTCATTATATGCTTCCGAAGGATATTTATATCTTCGTTCATCACAAGGTTGTTTCCGACTTCCCTTTTCAGATAATGACCTCAACACCTCAGATCTTTCTTATATCGATTTTCACCAAACAAACCCTAATATCCCCAACAACACAATAGATACTTTTATCGTAGGAAAGGACGGAACTCTATGGTGCGGTTATTTTGGTGGTATATTCGAAGTCCGACAGCCCTTTACAGAACACAGAACCATCAACCAATATTTAGAGAATAACCGGAATATAAACTTCTCACGAACCAGAATTTCCTCATTGTTCATAGATAAATTCAATAATCTGTGGATATCTACAATAGATAGAGGGTTATACTATCGTTCTTTGTCTTCTACCCCTTTCAATTATCTATCCAACTCGAAGTTTCAGGAAATCGGATTCGCAAAGAATGAAATATCATCTGTCACAGCACAAGACAACAAAACTTTATGGATGATTATTGCAGGAGGAAGTGTGTTTTATTATAATTTTACGGATAAGAAACTGAGACCTATATCCTTGCCAATCACAAGAGGAGCCGCCGACGGACTACAAACAATATCATTAAGCAATGATCAACAGAGACTTTACATTGGTCTGGTCGAAGGGCTTATCGTATATGAAATTAAAACCGGGAAAAGCTATTGGCTTATTGGAAAGCAATCCAAAGTACTGCCTCATTCAATCAGTATCTCCAGAATTAAAGAAGATAAATGGGGGAGAATATGGGCCAGTTCCTGGGGAGCAGGAGCTTATTGTATTAGCAACCCGGAATCAAGCCCTTCCGTGACCTACTATCTGGGGCCTCACAGTCAGTATTCTATCATTTCTAATCTAGTCACGGATTTATATATAGAGGATCAGGCATTGCTATTATGCACCACTAACGGATTAAATAAAATATGGTTGGATGACAATGGGGCAATCCGGAAGATTTCTCTTTACCAGGCTAACGAAAATATTCCCCGTTCGATGTCATCCAACTATATAGCTTGTATTGACCAGCAGAATGATTCCGTTTATTGGATAGGAACAATCGGAGGGGGAGTCAATAAACTAACTATTCATTCGCAGCAGAACAATGACTACTCTGCCACTTGCTATACCAATAATGATGGTTTGACAAGCAATGATAGCGAGATTATATATATCGACAAAAAACAAAATATCTGGATTGGAGGAAAAGGTATTACTTGTATACAAGCCAAGACAAACCGTATCTATGTATACAGCTCTGATGATGACTTACAAAATAACTCGTTTAAAATAGGCGCAGGGTGTAAAGCCAGTGATGGGACCATCTATATGGGAGGTACTAACGGACTTTGTTATTTTCAACCGGACAATCTTGAGCCGCTGCATTCTTCCACAGACACTATCAGCCTTATATTTAGAGATTTATATATAAATAACGAACAAGTCATCGCCCAAGCCAAGTATGATGGACAAACTACTTTACCCGAAATATTTAATCTGACTCCGCACATAAATCTAACCTATAAACAAAATAACTTTATTATCTCATTTGCCGCTTTAGGACATACTCTAGCTGACCAGATTGTATACCGCTATCGCATGACTAATTATGAAAAGGAATGGCAAATGATCCCACATTCCATAAATAAGGCTTACTACTCAAACCTCCCATACGGCAATTATAAATTTGAACTGCAAGTTTCAACAGACCGCGGATTCACGTGGATAACTCCGGGACGAGAAATCAGTTTCTCTATATCACCACCCTGGTGGCTGACCGGTTGGGCCAAGTTACTGTATGTTCTTATCTTCCTGTCCATTTCTACCATTATTGTCTATCAATATCATAAAGAACAAAAGCTGAAACGGGAGAATCATATCAAAGAACTCGAACGTATTAATGACGAAGAAAGATATCAATCTAAAATGCGTTTCTTCATGAACGTATCTCACGAGCTAAAGACTCCATTGACTCTCATCATGTTATCTGCTGAGAAGTTGATGGAAACCGGTATATCCCAAAGTGTCTCGGCCATTTGGAATAATTCAAAGAAAATGCTCGCACTTATTGCAGAACTCATTGATATCCGAAAAGCAGACTTAGGTATCAACAAGCTATTACTTACACATCAGAATATAGCAGCATTGGTTGCCCAGCTTTTCTCAGAAATCAAGCCGTGGGCTGAAAAGAAAGAGATAGAGATACAATACATAAGTGAAGAAGATAATCTCAAAATGGATTTTGACTGGGATAAAATAGGAAAACTCATCATTAATCTTCTTTCAAACGCTATAAAATATACACCTCAAAAAGGGAGTATCAGTATCATACTGAAAAAAGCCGCATTCAAGGATATTGAACCACTATACCAAACCAGATATCAGGAAGGGGAAATACAAACCGATGAGCCGGTATGTGTCTTGATTGTCCGGGATACAGGCGTAGGTATATCACCCGAATCTATCCGCCACATTTATGAACGTTTCTTCCAAGTCAGTAATAAGACACAGGCCCATTTAGGTACAGGAATAGGGCTTGCCATTGCAAAAACAATGGTATTACTGCACAAAGGAGCTATCATCGTAAGTAGCGAGCGCATGACAGGTACCGAATTTATTGTGGCTTTACCTATTAATAACTTGAATATTTCCTCCGAATCCGAACAAGCCCCTTCTTCTTTCGACGCAAAAGAATTTATTGACAACCAATATCTGGAATATATTCCTATGGATGACAACCAGCCGACTTCCATTCGAGAGCATAGTTCCAATTCCAGTCTGCCGTTATTGCTTATAGTCGAAGATAATATAGAAATGCAGAACGCACTCGAAGAACGTTTGCGTCCATATTATCAGATCCACATAGCCAACAATGGTAAAGAAGGCTTGGAAAAATGCAAAAGCCTCTTTCCTGATATTATTATAAGTGACGTTATGATGCCTGAAATGGATGGAATAGAAATGTGCAAACACATAAGAAATGATTTATCTATCGCTTATATTCCTATTATACTATTAACAGCCAAAGGCAATGTGGAACATCAAATTGAGGGATATGAATCCGGAGCTGACCTATATATTCCGAAACCGTTTTCTATCAAGCTACTGACAGTAAACCTGAAACGGTTACTAAAACAAAAAGAACGCTATCTCAAAGAAGAACTAAAAATAACAAAGGAAACTGCCGGAAATATAGATTCAAACGAAAAACATCACAAGGATTTGTGGGAGACGGAATTACATCAATTAATCAAAGATAATATAAGTAATACCGATTTATCTGTCGATTTTATATGTGAGAGGTTATTCATCAGCCGTAGCAGCCTGTATAACAAAATGAGGGAATATAATCATCAGCCACTTGCAGACTATATACGTAATGTACGATTGACAATGGCGGCCGAACTCTTATTGGATCCTTCCTATACAATAAATGAAGTTGTGATGGATGTAGGTATGGTAAACACATCGCATTTCTCTAAAGTATTCAAAACAAAATACGGAATGTCTCCTTCAGAATATAAAAACAAAAACGCTTCTACTAAAAATCGTATCTAAATAACAAGTCATTCTTGATATATCTTTCTCAAACCACCGGACAATTTCACATCCGGTGGTTTTGTGTATTAACACATATCCTTAACTTTTTTACTCATAATAATCCGAATAACCACTCTCACCCCCTTAGACTTTATTCTCTTTTGCTTTGTTTTTGTCTTTTGCACAAATAGCAAAGCTTTTTGCACGTAAAGAACATTAAAATAATGCACTAATGCAGATATTCACCTATTCAAAACAATCGAAGTCCCGATAAAAGACTTAGGTAGGATTAAATATTCGACGAATGAATGATACCCATAAAAAAATACATATGAAAATTTCAAGAAGAAACTTCCTCAAGAAAGGATTAGCAGGAACATTATTTTTAGGTACAGCTACCTTACCTCAACCATTACAGGCACTAACAACGAAAGCCTTTGCAGCAGCTCCCAAAAGAGCCAAACGTATCGTATTGATTAGCTTGGACGGTATTTGTGTTGCAGGATTTAAACAAGCAAAAACACCTCATCTGGATGCGTTACTTGCAGAAGGGGTTTTGTCCACAAAAACTCGGGTAGTAATGCCTTCAGTTACATTACCCAACTGGACAAGTCACCTGACAGGTAGCGGACCGGAACAACACGGAGTAACAGACAATGCCTGGACAGTGTCTAAACACAAATTACCGGCAATTGAAAAAGATAATGAAGGATATTATCCCTCCATATTTTCTGTATTAAAAGAAGCTATGCCACAAATAAAAACAGCTTTCTATTATAATTGGGGGCCTTTGATCAACCCTTATAACCGTCGACACCTGGACGAAATAGGTTTCTTAGAAAAAGACGCTTATATAGAAAATTATGAGAAAGCATTCAACTTCCTGATTGAAAACCAACAAAGCCCTACATTGGTATTCCTTTATTCCGTACATACAGATCATGCCGGACATCAACACAAATGGATGTCACCGGAATATATACATTCCATTGAGGAAGCGGATGTGGAAATCGGAAAGTTACTCGACAAGATGAAGCAGGAAGGTTTATATGAAGATACTCATTTCATGTTTCTAACAGACCACGGAGGTATTGAATATGGACATGGAGGGGTAAGCGTAGACGAAATGATTGTGCCTTGGGGAATTACAGGCCCCAAAATTGTTAAAGGGCTAAAAATAGAAGAGCCTAATAATACTGTAAACACAGCGTCCGTCATTTTACGTTTATTCCGGGTAGACCAACCAGCCTGCTGGACAGGGGAAATACCTTCTACTATATTCAAGTAACAATAAGTTCACAAAATTCATAAATACCAATGAAAACAAAATCTTATTTACTGCTAACGGCATTAGGTTTCCTTTCAAGTTCTCTATTTGCCCAAGATTATCTGGTCTCTACTCCCAATACTTCTTTACTAATTGAAGCCACTCCCGGCGAAACAGTAAAGATACAATACTATGGTAGTAAGATTGAGAATAGTGATATTCAAGGCATTTATGATGTCGGAATGGTTTTCAATGCAGACAGTTATCCTGCTTTTGGCCTTCAGACAATGGGGGAGAAAGCAATAGCCGCCACACAACCTGACGGCAATATGTCCCTAGATTTGAAGATTGAACAAGTCAAACAATATCCGACGAAAGACGGAGAAGTAACTGAAATCTTGTTGAAAGATAAAGTTTATCCATTCGAAATAAAACAATACTATAAAGCCTATCAAGGTACAGATATTATTTCTACTTGGATTGAAATTATGAATAATGGGAAAAAGTCTGTCACCTTATATCGTTTTGTCTCGGCTTACTTACCTGTACAACGTGGCGATAACTGGTTGACACACTTCCACGGACATTGGGGAGCCGAGAATATGCTGGAAGAAGAGAAACTGACCAATGGTCAGAAAGTAATCTCCAATAAAGACGGAATGGTAAATACGGAAACAGATAATCCCTCCTTTATGCTTTCAATAGATGGCAAACCTCAGGAAGAATATGGACATATACTGGGGGGTACGCTTGCTTGGACAGGAAATTACCTTCTCAAAATGGATATTACAAACACAAAACTAAATATCATAGCCGGCATTAATGAAGAAAACTCCCATTACAAGCTAGAGCCTAAAGAAACATTCAAAACACCGGAGTTCGCAATGACTTACAGCACCTCTGGCAAAGGAGGAGTGAGCCGCGCTTTTCACCGCTGGGCACGTATGTACAAACTAAGCCACGGAAACGTAGAGAGAGATATTCTTCTCAACAGCTGGGAAGGAGTATATTTCAAAGTTAATCAGGAAGGTATGGACCAAATGATGAAATCTTTCTCTGCATTAGGAGGAGAATTGTTTGTAATGGATGACGGATGGTTTGGTAACAAATATTCACGGGATAGAGGAGACAGTAGCTTAGGAGACTGGACAGTTAACAAAAAGAAATTACCTCTGGGAATCGAAGGCTTAATAGCTTCTGCAAAAAAAACACAAGATTAAATTCGGCCTCTGGATTGAACCGGAAATGTCTAATACCAAGAGTGAACTATTTGAGAAGCATCCGGAATGGATATTACAATGTAAGAACCGCCCTTTATCCACAGGCCGCGGAGGGACTCAAATAGTACTTGACCTGACAAACCCCGAAGTTCAGGATTTTGTATTCAGTGTAATAGACAATTTAATGACACAGTATCCGGAGATAGCTTATATGAAGTGGGATGCAAATTCCTGTATGCTGGATTACGGTTCTCCCTATTCACCGAAAGAGAAACAATCACATCTATACATTGAACATCATCGGGGACTAAACAACGTTTTGGAACGAATCCGTGCCAAATATCCGCAACTTATACTTCAAGCTTGTGCTGGAGGTGGAGGCCGCATCAACTATGGTATATTGCCTTATTTCGATGAGTTCTGGACGAGTGACGATACAGATGCATTACAACGTGTCTATTTGCAATGGGGCGTTTCCTGCTTTTATCCGACTATTGCCATGGCTGCCCATGTAAGTGCGGACAAGAATCATCAAACAGGTCGTTATTTACCGTTGAAATTTCGTTTTGATGTTGCCATGTCCGGCCGCCTGGGAATGGAGATGCAACCTGAAGACATGACAGAAGCAGACAAGGAATTTACCCAAAGAGCAATCCAAGCATATAAAGGCATTCGCCCGATAGTACAATTCGGTGATCTCTATCGTTTGATATCTCCTTACGAGAATAAAGGAGTGACTTCTTTAATGTATGTAGCTCCGGAAAAAGACCGGGCTGTGTTCTATGCATATAAAATGAATCACTTCATAAATATGACAATCCCAAATGTGAAAATGAATGGACTAGACCCGCAAAAGAAATATCAATTGATAGACTTAACACCTTTGAGTAAAAATAAACCTTGCTCTCTCCATAATAAGATAATTAGTGGTAAGATTTTAATGGAAAAAGGCATCGCCTTACAAACACTATTGAAAAATGAATATTCTAGTATAGCTTTAGAGCTTCAAGAAGTAAAATAATAAATAAAAAACTTGTGAAAATGGCAACCAAACATTTCAGTTGGTCCAGCGCATTCTCTATACTATTATTAGAAGATACGGATACATTCCCTTATGTACCCAAAATATAAAAAAAGAATCAGTAAGTTTTTAACTTGAAATATATGAAACATATCAAATTACTCTATTTGTTTTTATTGATTAGCTGGAGCATACTGTAAAAAAATATTCAAAAATAGATATCAGCTGGTTCAAAGTATATTTTCTAGATAGGGATGACCAGACAGTAGTAGAAATGAGCTAACGCATCGCAGATATGACTGCTGAAGTACCCCCAAAAAGTTGGACTGGTTAAACATTATCCAGTTGTTGAAAGAGTTCGGTATTGCACCGGACTCTTTCCATTTAACCTGACTTTTATTGTTATAATATTCGATATAGTTATCCAAAGCCTTTATAAATGCTTCGGTCGATTCAAAATTCTCGGCATATAGAAGTTCAGACTTCATAATACCAAAGAAACTCTCGGCCATAGTGTTGTCAAGGCAGTTGTCTTTGCGAGACATACTTTGTACTATAGATGTTCTTCCAGACGCTTACGGTAGCCGTAGTGTTGGTATTGCCATCCTTCATCAGAATGGAGTATAAGACTGTCGAACCTTGCAAACGTTTTATCCAACATATCGTATATCTGTTCCAGATTTGGGTTCCGAGAGATATTGTATGATATTATCTCACCGGTGAACATATCCAATATCGGTGAAAGATAAAGTTTGACGAGACCGATATTTATCTGTGTTACATTTGTCGCCCATTTGCGGTTTGGGGCAATCTTACCGACCTCACCTTTGTATGACCGGTAGCACAGCCAGCGTATTTTGCTTTTAAGCCCCAATTCACCCATAAGCCTTTGGATAATCTTGTGGTTTAACATGAAACCACAAGATTATGCATCTCCGCTATCACACGGCGATAGCCATAGCGTCCCTTATGCTCATGAAAAATCAGTTTAATCGACTCCTTTTCATTGGCATACCTGTCACAGAACGAGCCATCTTTCTTAGCTCCAATAACAAGTCAAGAGGATAATCCGACCTTAGTTCGTCGATGGTTCGCGCCCATTCAGAAGCGCTTGGGCTTTCTTTGCCTCGACTAAGGCCTTCGCTTTTTTAGCAGCGCGTTCTCGGCCCTCAGACGGAGATTTTCAGTCTGAAACCTCTCAAGTTCTGTTTGCGGTTCTTTCTTCTTTGGACGTCCCATAAGACTTTTCGGTGGTCTTCCTCGGCGTTTGGACGGTTCAAGAGCCTCATAACCATACTTGCGTACTGTGCTGACCCAGCGTTGTAGTACCGTCTTACCAATTCTGTATTCTACTTTTACATGGGCCAAAGGTACGCCTTTTTCTAATATTAAACGTACTACTTCTTCAATTTAACCATAGGACGGCAATACGGTTGTTGTTCCAGTCCAGAATGCCCATATTTGTCACACATTCTTACCCATGCAAATATCTGAGTCCCATTGATATGATACTCTTTCGACAAGTGCGATATTGCTTCTCCTTGTTTTACTCGGCTAACGATGATGAGCCTTTGTTCGTAACTGTACTTCAAAAAAACACCCCTAAAGTTAGACACAAAACTTTTGGGGTGCAGTTCAAACGTTGACACAACCTCTTTTCTTATTATACAAACAGAAATGAAAGCTAATGTATTTTTTAGGGGATTAAAGAGGAATATAATGTGTGTTAAGTATTTACAAGATGATTATTTCATTATCTTCTATGTTGTAATGATATTGAAAATCGCAGCTATACCTTAGTACTTTCAAGATTTGTTCAATACCATCTTTCATTTTGAATTTACCTGTATAATGTTTTTCAAGCAATTGCTTATTCTTATTGATAATCTTTATATCATAAAAAAGTTCAAGCTTGCGGAAAATGTTTTCTGCAGACTCGTTATGGAAACTAATAATGCCTTGCTTCCACAGGAATGGGTCGTGGTTAGGGATACTTTCTTTGTGGAAATGTATTTTGTTGGAATCACATATCTTTTCACCGGGTTTCAGGAACGAGATCTCTTTGGTTTGTTTGGAATAAACACTTACTGAGCCTTTCAACAGGGATACTTCAAAGGGATTACCAGGATATGCACTTACATTGAAACTTGTTCCGTGTACTCTTACTTGATACTTGTCAGTTTCTACAATAAATGGCTTTTCTGTATCTTTGGCTACATCAAAGAATCCCTCACCTTTTAGTTGGATGTGACGATCGTCTGCAAATTGACTTGGAAAACGTAAAGTTGAACCAGCATTCAGCCAAACTTTGGTACCATCAATCAATGTAATTTCTGCACGTTGACCAGATGGGACAACCAACACTTGCATTGTGTCAGTGTACACGTGATGATATTGGATATATAAGTTGTGAGAGGCTAAAAAAATAATGAATATAGCCGCTATACTCATAGTAATCCTGAAAACTTTGGATAGGGTAAGGGACTTGACCACCTGAAGAGACTCTTTGGCTTTTGTATCTGCATCAGAATTCCAGATTATTAAATCATTTAACTTTCTGATATTCATATAAGACCTTTGATTTTCTTCACTAGCTTTTATCCATTCTACCACCTCTTTTGTTTCTTCTTCTGAAGTGTGGCCATTAATATATCGTAAAATTAAGTTTTTACTGATCATAATTATTATTGCTTATCTGTAATATAATACGTATTGAAAAAACGATCTCCCTAATGATATAAGTATTAAAAAAAATAAAAAATCTTTTAGGCTAATGCGTAATGTTTTTAATACCTTACTTATATGATACTCTACTCCCTTTTCTGACAATCCGATTTTGGATGCTATCTCAGCATTGCTTAATCCGTCAATTCTACTCAAGTGAAATATATTCTGAGTTTGATCACTGAACGTACTTAATGTTTTTGAAATGATAGATTCTGCTTCTGATACCAGTATGTTATCAAGAATACTATTCTCAAGTGATGAAATGCGGATTTCCAAATCGGCTAATCCCACATTTCCCATTTTTTCAAAATAAAGATCGTGAGTTGATTTTTTCCTAAGATAATCAAGAGACTTGTTTTTTAATATAACGAAAAGAAATGAAATCAGTTCTTTTTTTTCAGATGTCTTCATTTTTTCCCAAACAGTTATCATTGCTTCTGATGCAATGTCTTCTGCCACGAAAGTATCACCTACATAAGATTTGGCATATAAATATGCCTTTCTATAATATTCTTTATATAGCTGATTAAATGTGTCTCGTCCTGATTTTAGTTGACTGGTTAAACTTAATAATTCTATCATAGGTTGTCTATGTTTCTCACTTAATCTACTTAGCTTGCTTATTCCTGTCTCTGGTCGACTGCCGGGGTACCTCGGCAGTCGACCAGAGGTTTCATTTGCAAAGTTACACAATCTTCTTGCATGTTGTCTACATCTGTTCTTTTTTTATAGTATGTTTTCCACTGCCTCTTTAACACTCCGTTCATTTTATGTACCTGTTCACCATTCCTCTTTTAAAATACCATTCACACGTTCGGTTACCGCATTTTCTCTGGAATCTCCTTTTTCTATTATACTAATCTGTATGTTATTTATCTGCAGTAACTCCACATAAGCTTTACTACAATATTGTACCCCTCTATCGGAATGATGTATCAGCCTATGTCCCTTTGGCAAGTTCTCTATTACCATTTCCAGAGCCAATAGATGACCTCCACATCAAGTCGGTCCGGTAAATGCCATCCCACGATTTTATGGGAATAGACATCTGTCAATAGACTCAAACACACGAATGTCCCATTCCATAGTCTTATGTATGTGATATCTGCCACCCAAAACAGGAAACTCATTACAGATAGATATTATCTCACAAAGAATGACTTCTTTCGTAAGAGCATCTCTTTCCTGACGTTTCATCTGCTTATAATAGGTTTGTTTTGAGTATCCAACTAATGTACAGCAAGCGGGAACATTAGCCTCCGCATTGCTATGAAGCCTGTTCACTCTTGGAGCCAAAGTTTTTTCGGATCGAGATTGAAGATTCTTCTTCTGTCAGTTCTATCATGGTCCCACTGACCAGAACATGAAGATTCGCCTTCTTTAACAGGTCAGCTTTTTCTGACAAGACCTTTTGGCATTGAGATAAGGCGCGTTCCAGTTCTTGGTTCCGTTTAGACTGCACAGATTCACTATCTGTTCGTAACAGAGGTTTATTACGACGTTTTACCATACTTGTGGAAGTTTTTATGTCTTCTACGTTTGTAAGGTTATGTTTCCAATGAGAAAGTATACTACAATCAGGCAAAGAATATTTCAGAGCGACATCCGAACGAGACATGCCACTCAAATAATCACGAAGAACAGCCGTACGTAAGAATACAGGATAAGCTTTGCCCATCTGACCTCGAGGGGAAGGTAATGATTTTGATTTCATTGAGAATACACTTATAGTCAACCTATAGTAGGGCAATCTTAGATTTGTGCATTTCATTCACTCTTTTTTAAGTATATAAAAAGTAAAACAAAATATTTAGATAAATTGTATTTTTGCTTTAATGTATTCTTTTTATAATTTGTATTTTTTACAGAGCGGATCTATTAGTGATTTGTAAAAGGAACAAAGAACGGCACGATGTTAACATAGGTTAAACAACGATTCCATTTTAGGGGTGATTAATGAGCATACGTATTTTCTTTAAATGCACGAAAATATTTTTTAGAAGTTAAACTTAATCATTTGTTAGCCTATGGTATAAAAACGGAAAGAAGTACATATTCATAATTGAATGATTTTTTCAGAATCGAAAAGTATATCGAACTCATAGTTCAATAACATTATCAATCAAATCTAAGAAAAATGAAGAATATATTTAAAAAGGACTTAAGTATTCCTTTAGATATAGTATCTAAACGCCACTTCAAGTTATATGCATCTATCTTCCTGTTTGGATTTTCATCTATATGCGCATCGGATGCATTAGCCCAATCAAAAAAGGTTTCCATCATAGGAAACAATGTTTCTTTAGAACAGGCAATTCAAGAAATTGAGAAAAAATCGGGTTATCTTTTTGTTTATGACACTAAAGAAGTCAATCTGAACAAAAAAGTAACTGTGAATGCTAAAGATAAAACAGTAAAAAGTATCCTCGAGCAGATGCTGGCTAACACAGGTATTTCTTTTTATGAAGAAGGAAACAATATTGTTTTAACTAAAACTACCAACAAAAAGAAAATTAACGTAAAAGGTAAAATTGTTGACTTCAAAGGCGAACCGGTAATTGGTGCCACTGTGAAGGAACAAGGTACTACCAACGGAACTATCACCGACTTCGATGGTAATTTCAAACTGACTGTAAAAGAAGGCTCTTCTTTGTTCGTTTCTTATGTAGGCTATCAAGATAAAAGCGTAAAAGCAGTTATCGGCAAAGATATTTTGGTAACGTTGTTGGAAGACACTGAAATGTTGGAAGAAGTGGTTGTCGTTGGTTATGGTACACAGAAAAAAGTCAATTTAACAGGTGCGGTTGAAAGTGTTGAGCTTTCTAAAGCTAAAGGACGTGCTTACACCAACGTGAGCTCCATGCTTCAAGGTAACGTAGCGGGTGCTTTCATCAGCCAGACTTCAGGTCAGCCGGGTAATGATGGCGCAACTATCCAAATTCGTGGTATCGGTACATTTAACAATACTAGTCCGCTGGTCATTATCGATGGTATGGAAGGTAATCTGGATGCTGTGAACCCGAAAGATATTGAATCGGTATCCGTTTTAAAGGATGCTGCTTCTTGTGCTATTTATGGTAACCGTGCATCTAATGGTGTTGTGTTGATTACCACCAAACAAGGTGATTTGAACTCAATGAACATCGAATATAATGGTTTGGTAGGCGTTCAGAAAGCGACTTCATTGCCGGATGTATTGAAAGGCATTGATTACTTGGATTTGAAAGCTGAAGCTTATAAGAATACCAATAAATCATGGCCGACTTGGTATACGGAAGAATACATGAATAACTATCGCAATCATGTGGATGAATACATGTATCCTACCAACTATAGTTGGATGGACGATACTTATCATACAGCAATGATAACTGATCATTATATGTCTATTTCCGGTGGTAACAAATCATTAAAATATTCTACTTCTGCAGGTTATCTTTACCAAAATGGTATCGTAAGAGGTAACAATGCGAAGAAGTTTACTTTCCGTAGTAATGTATCAGCTTCTTTCTTTGAAGATAAATTGAGATTGAATGTAAGCTTATCAACTCACCAGAAAACCAAGAACGACTTGGTAGATGGTGCTCATAGTGCGATTTACAGTTCTTATGTTGCTCCTCCGACTATCCGTATGACTTTGCCAGGTGTAGGTTACAACAATGCAGGTTATAGCTTTGGTGCAATGGATGCTGGTGGTTTTAACCGTACAAAGGAAACTCCGCTTACATTAAATGCATCTATCAATGCTACTTTGATGAAGGGTTTGACTTTGAATTTGTATGGAGGTATCGACAATCATACTTCTGAAAACAAAAACTTCAAACCGACTGTACAGTTGTTCGGATTTAATGATGACGGTACAATGAGTACTCCACAACCTCGTGAATCATCGTTGCATTATGAACAATCTAAAACAACAATGTATGTATTAAACGGTCAATTAAATTACAATACTGTCATTGCTAAGAAGCACAATGTAAATTTGATGGCCGGTTATGAAATGCGTGAATATTCTTGGAATTGGCATTCTATGGACCGTAAAAATCTGACGGTTAACTTACCTGAATTCCCTGTAGGTGATCCAAAGACTCAGTTGAATGACAGTAAAGCACATGAATTGGCTTGGATGTCTTATTATGGACGTTTGAACTACATGTTCGACAACCGCTATATGTTTGAATTCAACTTGCGTTATGATGGTTCTTCTCGTTTTATTGACAAATGGGGTGTGTTCCCGTCAGTGTCTGGTGCTTGGCGTATCAGTGAAGAAAAATTCATGAAGAATGTGACTTGGCTGGATAACTTGAAACTTCGTTTGTCTTACGGTAAATTGGGTAACGAAAGTATCGGTCAGCAATATGCTGCATCTGATGAATTGAGCTTGAACGGTAAGTACAATTTCAACAACAGTTTGGTAGGTATGGCTGCTGTTACAAAATTGGCGAATAAGAAAACTTCTTGGGAATCATCAGAACAATACAATATCGGTCTTGACTTTGACATTTTCAAACGTGTATCAGCAACCATTGACTATTATATCAAAAACACAACTGATATCTTGATGCAGGTACCTGTTTCAGGAACTCTTGGGATGAGTACTGTTCCTTATCAGAATGCGGGTAAGATGCAGAATAGAGGTTTGGAAATGACAGTAAGATATAACGACCGTTTTGGTAAGGTGGGTACCCATTTCAGTGCTTCTGCTACTCGCGTATACAATAAAGTACAGGACTTGGCTGGTAAGGATGAGTTGATTATGTCTGACCACATTTGGAGAGTCAATGAACCATTTAACTCTTTGTATGGTCTTCAAACAGAAGGTATCTACCAAAGCGAAGAAGAAATCAAAAACCACTTAATTTTCTCTAAAAATGGTACAGCTCTCAATCCATATATGGGTATGAAACCAGAACCGGGTGATATCCGTTTTGTGGACCAGTTGACTATCGATACCAATGGTGACGGTATTCCTGATACTCGTGACGGTGTAATTAATGAAGATGACAAAGTGATTATCGGTAATACATTCCCGAAATGGACATTCTCTGCAACGCTTGGTTTTGAATGGAATGGATTTGACGCTTCTATCTTCTTGCAAGGTGTGGCTGGTATGAAAGCATTGAATCAAGGTATTATCACTGTACCTTTCTTCGGTGGTGAATCAAATACTGGTGCATGGTATAAAGATAGATGGACTCCTGAACGTCCAAGTCAGACTGTGCAACGCTTGTATTCAGAACCGGGACGTTCTGAAATTGTATCAGAATATTATTTGGAAGATGCTTCTTACATCAGATGTAAGAGTTTGGACTTAGGTTATACTGTTCCTAAAAAAGTCTTGAAGAAAGTATTTAAGAATACACCTTCTATTCGTGTATATGTATCACTCCAGAACTTGTTTACCATTACGGATATGCGTTATGGATTTGACCCTGAAAAGCCGTCACATTTAACTAACACATTGCAGTATCCACAGGCAAAAACTTATTCTTTCGGAGTTAATATGAAATTCTAATACAAAGAAATGATTATGAAAAAATATAAATTACTTTTTTTAGCATGTCTAACATTATTTAGCTCATGTGATGATTTCTTGGAACGTGAACCATTGGATTTTGTATCTCCTGATAACTATCTAGAAAATGAGAACCAGGCTGAGAAACTTCTGAATGGTGTATATGAATGTTTAATGAATCATACAGCGAATGCACGTTTGTTCCCGATTCATATAGCTACTATGACCGATGATGCTTTCGATCCTCAGCCTTGGCATGATACGACTGAATGGCCCCGTGGTCAAGGCAATGCAAACAGTGCTATGCCGAAATTGAAATGGGAACAGAATTATAAGGGTATTGCACGTGCCAATGTGTTTATTAACAGCGTGGCGTCTGCAGGATTCTCATCTAAGAATTTGCCTCGCTACATTGGTGAAGCTAAATTCTTGAGAGCTTGGTATTATACAGATTTGATTACCTTCTTCGGTGATGTACCTTTAGTATTGGAACCGGGTGACTTGACTAACAGCAAGCCACATCGTACACCGAAAGAATTAGTGGTGAGTCAGATCTTGAAAGATTTGGAAGAGGCTATTGCTACACTTCCTGTTGAGTATCCAGAAGATGCGCTGGGACGTATCACAAAAGGAGCTGCTATGGGACTGAAGTCACGTGTACTTTTGTATCAAGGTGACTGGGCAAACGCCGCTAAGGCCGCTAAGGATGTGATGGATTTGAATCAATATTTCTTGTTCCCAGATTATCAAGGATTGTTCTTGGAAGTAAACGAACGTGCTGCAGGCTGTGAAATTATGATGAGACGTTGCTATACTCCTAAAATCGATCCATCTTATTTGTATTATCCGTTGGGGGAATGGCCTGCATTTGCACCGACTAAACAACTGGCTGATTCTTATTATATGAACGACGGTCTTCCTATTTCGAAATCGCCTAAATATGATGCTCAAAACCCTCACATGAATCGTGACCCGCGTTTCGCAGCTTCATTGTTCTATCCTGGATGCCAATACCTGAACTTTATGATCAAGGCTCCAGATCCAGAAGTCTCCAAGGATTCTATCCAGATTCCTTCTTGGTTACTTAACTCAACAGGTTATCGTTCAAAGAAACATTTCGATGGAACATTGACCAACGCTGAAGATGAAGGACGTGATACTTACTTTATGCGTTATGCCGAAATTCTGTTGAACTATGCTGAAGCTTTGAATGAATCGGAAGGGCCGGTGAAAGCAGTATATGATGCTATCGATGCTTTGAGAGATAGAGCACATACTACACGTTTGTCAACGGCAATGCCTAACTTGTCAAAAGATGCCATGCGTATTGAAATCAGAAACGAACGTCGTGTAGAACTTGCTTTTGAAGGTTTAAGATGGGCTGATATCCGTCGCTGGAAAATTGGTGAAGAAGTAATGGTAGATGCAAAAGGTCTTGATAACACTAAATTGAAAGCGGGCATGTATCCTGGCGATGGCAAAGGTGAAACAAAAGACTGGAAGTATGTAACGATTACTGTAGACCAAAGACAGTTTAATCCGAAGAGAGACTATTTGTGGCCAATTCCTCAATATGAAATGGATGCCAATGAAAATATGATACAAAATCCTGGGTATTAATAAAATTTGAAAAATATGAAAAGAAGTATATTATTTACATTTTTAGCATTGGCTACATGCCTATGGACAGGTTGTAATGATGATGAAGAATTGCCAGCAATGTCTCGTACATCATTGAAGTCATATGGTCCTACTTTCTGTGAAGTGCAGAGTCGTTTGTATCTGACTGGCGGTTCAGATATCAAGAGAAGTGGTGCTTGTTGGGTGTTGAAATCCACAAAGGAATATGATGAAAAAGCACTTGAATTTGCAACTGTTGAAGATAATGTACAGGAGTTGCCTATCAACAATCCTGATTTATACCGCATGCGTATAGAAGGCTTGCAACCTGATACTGTGTACTACGTTCGTTTCTTTGCAACCAATGATGAAGGAACTTTCTATAGTTATCCGGTTCGTGTTCCGACCACAAAGATTTACAATGATAAAGTATTTGTGGAAATGGGTAAATTTATGATGGGTAGTGCAGCTGGTAAGGTTGATGAAATGCCTATGCATGAAGTGGAATTTGAACATAGCTTCTATATTTCAAAGAATGAAATCACGAATGCTGAATATTGCGAATTCTTGAATGAGAATGAAGTAGGTGCTGATGCCACTGTGAATGGTGACCAATGGATCAATTTGGAAGATCCTACTTGCCAGCTTTCTCATGATGGTTCTAAGTTTGTAGTAAAGGCTGGAGCTGATCAACTTCCTGTTGTTTGCGTCACTTGGTTTGGTGCACAGGCATTCTGCGAGGAAAGTGGCGGTAACCTTCCTACTGAATCAGAATGGGAATTCGCAGCGAACAGTGGTTTGTTGAAAATGGGAACTGCTTATGCTGGAAGTGCCACAGCTTCTGAAGTGGGTTGGTTTAATGAATCTGCTTTGCATCAAGGCGGAATGAAAAAAGCCAATGGTCTTGGCATCTTCGACATGTCAGGTAATGTGGCTGAATGGTGTCATGACTGGTATTCTGATAAGGCTTATGAAGATGCTCCTGAGAAAGATCCTCAAGGTCCGAAATCTGGCAGTAAGAAAGTCGTTCGTGGTGGTGCATATAATCAAGCTCCTGTAACTATTACTGGACGTGATGCTCAGCAACCAACAACTGCTTCTCCCTATATTGGCTTCCGAGTGGTTAACAAAATTTAAGAAAATATGAAAAAGATACTTTTAAGTTTAATAATAGCAGGCTGCCTCTTCGCATGTGACGATGAAACGCTAAACCCGATTGTTCAGCCAATCGCTCAAACGAGTGAGCCTATGTATATTACAAGTACTACCGCTACTTTGGTTGGTAATGTATTGACCGGTGGGGGCACTGTACAAGAACGTGGTTTCTACTATACAGAATACACCTACGATATGAAGGTTTCCGATTATACTCCGATTACTTTGCAGCAGGAGGTGATGAAGGGAACCCAGGTCGTGTGTACTCAAGATAGTGAATTCAGCTATTCTTTAGAAAATTTGGAAGGAGATACTGATTATTATTACTTGGCATATGCACGCACAGAGATGGGGATTTCTTACGGTGATCCTGTGTTGTTTGCAACAAGTGATGGAGATGTCATTCCTGTACTTTCTATCACTGAAACTGTGAAAGATGAAGTAAACAGAAATGTGATAATCAAAGCTAATATTGATGCTCCTGGTGGTGCACCGATTGAAGAAATGGGTCTCGTATGGAGTAAAGAGGTAGCTCAACCTACTATTGAAAATGGTACAAAAATCAATATTGATGTTGTGTTGGGTGCTTTTGAAATAAGCCTTTCTGATCTGGTTACATTTACGAAGTATTACTATCGAATCTTTGCGAAGAATAAATACGGTGTAGGTTATTCAGAACCGATGATGGTAATGTTCGTGGGTGATAAGTTTACTGACCCACGCGATAAAAATACATATAAGATCAAGCAGTACGGTAATTGTATTTGGATGGTAGAAAACTTCCGTTATGTTCCAGCTGATCGTTTGAACAAGGGTATTTGGGTACAAGGTTACAATGGTTCTAGCGCTGAAGAAGCTATGCAGTCAGAAAATTATGCCATTTACGGCTGTTTGTACGATTATCAAACAGCTAAGGATCTTGCTCCTGAAGGATGGCACCTTGCAACTGACGCAGAGTGGAATGAATTAGAAAAATTGGCAGGTGTGTCAGAAGAACTCTTGATGAAAGAAGAAGACTGGCGAGGTAACAGCAATGACAGACTAAAAGCTGACACTTGGCAAGGTAATGGTAATTGGTCTAATGAACTTGGATTCAATATTCACCCGGGTGGTAAACAATGGTGCGGTGGCGCATTCCAAGACTTTAAACAGGCAGGACTTTATTGGACTTCAACAATGAATGATCATCGTGCCGATGGTGCTTTGCAACCGTTCTTCAGATGGTTCTCTGGTGGTCCAGCAACTGGACGTTTCAGTAACTTCCCTGAATGTGTAGGTATGTCTGTAAGATATGTTATGGATTAAAATGAAGGTTAATGAGATCATGGTCCGAGGTTAAAATCGAATCATGATCTGAAACCTGAGTGATTAAAAAAAATTGCGAATTAACAATTAATACATTGTTTAAATTATGAAATTCAAATATTTAAGTTTGTGTCTCTGCTTGTCACTCTTTGCATGTAGTGATGATGAGAATATCCTACCGGAAGAAAAACCTGCAGTTCCGCAAGGTGAGCCTATGGAAGATACTCCGATTGTACAAAAAGATTATATTTCTAATTCCAGCTTGTGGATGGGCCCTTCTTTGGCTAATGATGGTTTTGTAGTAGAAGTGGAAATGGGTGCTGAAAGCTCTGCACGCAGCACAGAAAGAACTAAAAAATCTATTGAACATTACAACATGGGAGTTCACCAATCTCCGCTTCCTGAGATTAAGGCTGCTGAATGGGGATATACCGTGTTAAATCTTCCCACAGGTCAAACAGATGGTGCAGGTAGAGTAATTGATAATATTTACTTGGATAACAAGGCTTCTATCAATGATAGAAAGACAGCTTTGGAAACGATTATGCGATTTGTGAAAAAGCAGTATCGTGTAGAAGACAGTAGTACACCTTGGTATTCAATGAATGGTCACTATTGCTGGCATCATTATGCCGGTGCTTCCGGTGCTACCGTTTTGGCCAGCGAAATTGGTGAAAACATTCACGGATATCAATTGCACATTGCAATGAACCGTGGTGCAGCTAGACAATATAGCAAACCTTGGGTTATCGATTTCTCTTCATGGCATGGAGCTTCTATCTTAGACTATAGCAAAAGTAAAATCTGGAAAGAATATAGCGGTCCGAAACACGGACACTCTATTAATTTGGTGGAACGTTCGATGTTGATGAGTTATATGGCTGGTGCCGATGGTGTAGTAGCAGAAGGTGGTGGTGCCATCTGTTTCTATGATGATATTACTGCTGACGACTGCTATAAACTTTCTCCTTATGGAAAAGTATTCCAGAAGTTATATCAGTTCTCTAAAACACATAGCAATGTAGGTATTACATATACTCCGTTTGCTGTATTGTTGGATCAGTTCCATGGCATGGACCGTCAGCCAGCAGGACAACAAGTATTCGGAAAATTCGGATACAACCAGGGTGATATGGAAACCTTTAATTTGATTGAAACACTTTGGCCGCAAACTTTCTCCGTTGAGAAAAACGGTAATGAAATAGGTTCCATGGTAAATAGCAAGTATCCGGATGCTGTTGACTTCTTGTTGCAGGGAGCTTCTCTCAATATGCTGAAGACATACAAAGCTGTGATGTTGAGCGGAGACATTACGCTGACTCCTGCTCAAATAGCCGACCTTAGATCTTATGCAGCAGATGGAGGTGTAGTGTTGGCATCAAACAGACACTTAGACCAGTTGGCTTTCAATGGAACAGGTGATACTGCTATCCGTGAAGAAAAAGTGGATAAAGGTAAAATTGTAGGTTTCGATCCGAGTGCTTTGAAAGATATTCTTGATAAGTATTTGAGAAAGATGTTGCCTATCGAAGTAGAAGGTGATATAGAATATTTCGTAAACGTAGCAGACGGCGCTTTCTATGTTACTTTGATTAATAATGATGGTGTTATGAAAGCTCCGAAAACTCCGGTTCAGTTTGACAGCTCAAAACGTAAAGACATTGTGATTCATTACAAAGCTAAAAACACTATTCAATCAGTTGACGAGCTTTGGAATTCACGTAAAGTGCATGTTGAAGGCAGGACTATCAAGTTTAGAATGTTGCCGGGTGATTGCTATATCTTGAAAATTGCGTCAGTGTAATCATAGGTATCTATAAATTGATACAGACAAATGTAAGTCAATTTTGTAGATGGATAATTTTAAAAAGAGGGTATGTATGTGCCCTCTCTTTTAACTTAATATAGATAGTGAATTGTCACAAATGAATTATATTAATGAAATATAATATTATGAGGAACAAGTTATTTGTTATTGGTATTTTACTGTGTTCTAATATTACTCATGCACAGCAGCGAATTGCTGGATTGAATAAGGATATACATGTTACAAAGGTAGGAGTAAAACCTTATGAAATGAAGAACACTTCTTTGAAAAAGGCCACCCTTTCTTTTATGGATTGCAGCAAGTGGTATGTTCAGACGGAAAATTGTGAGGCAGCTCTTTACCGAAGTAATCAGGAAATAGTAGCAGATGAATTTTCTGGTAAGATTGTTTATAAGACAACAGCACCTAAAGCATCTGTTTTCTTGGGGCTTACCAAGCCTATGGAATTGAATTACATATGGGACTGTTTGGATGTGTGGACTTTTGGAGACCATTGGTTATGGGGAGAACCACATTACAATACATCAATGCAGGTATATGCATGTTTTAAAGGAAAAGACGGACAAGAACATGAAGTTAATATGGTGCAACAGGGATATCCTGATATGGCCCATAAATATTGGTTTTTGAATCATATTAAATTAAATAAAGGTAAAGATTTATATACCCATTTTTTAGGGTTTAAATTAAAAGGACAAAAAACAGACACAGGTACACAACATACTGTATTTTTCAATAGTGTATATATATATAAAGAAAAACTGAACCTGATTCAATTTAAACCTTTCCCTGAACAACTTCCTTTCCCCTGTAGAAAAGAAACAATTTTACCTCTTCAAAAAGGGGATTATCGTCATAAAGTATCTTTGGCTAATAGTCAGTGCGTTTTTGATTATACAGATGAAAAAACAAAACTTTCCTACCTATTACCTAAAAAAAATCTTTTGGGTGATATTCAGGTATATCATGACGGAATGTTGAAACAGACCATTACTAAGCGTGAAATGCGTTGGAAGAATGGTGAAGTGGCTGTCTTAAAATCTAAGAAAATCAAGTTGAATGGGGATACGTTGTTTTTTGAAGCAGAAGGCAATTATCAAAACAAAAGAGTTCCCTTTAAAGGCTGGTATACGATTGCGCAAAAGTCTTTGGTATTTCATTTAGAAGAAATACAAGAAGTAGGCAATGTACGTAGTCTTTCAACGGGTATGATAGCTGTAGATAAGGAGGGGATTCAAACACTGATTCCATTCTTGAAGTATTATGGAGATGACAGACCCGGCATTCTTTATCAAAACGATTTGTTTACGTTTATGATTTTCGACTGGTATAAGACGCATGCTTCTTCTGTAACTGCAGGTGCTAAGAGTGCGGAAGTCTTTACTGGAGGAGAAGCGGTGTATATTCCTAAAACGGATGGGAAACACAACTCTCTATATGAGACGCTGTTTATTAATGTTTCTCCTGATGTACATGAAGTATTGCCTACTGTTGACAATCCTGCTTCACCGATGCGCTCTATACAAGCAGATCGTTTGTGGGCTATTAACGGAGGTTCAGATTTGAATGGCTTGGGTCAGTTTGTAACAGGACTTCGTAGCAAAGGGGTTGAGAAGGTGACTATTCGTTATCACGAAGATTTTTGGCGTGAAGGTGGAGAAAGTTATACGTTTAAACTGACTCCTAACCCACAATTAGGTATTGAGAATGTTCAAAAATACATTCAATTTGTAAAAGACAACGACTGGCGTGTAGGTTTGTATAGTAATTATACCGATATGGCTACTGTAAATGAACGTTGGTCGCCAGATTGGATGAAACGTGGTCCAAAAGGTGAATGGGAAGTATCTTGGTCTCGTTGCTATTCTCCGAAACCACAAATTGCATGGGAACAACAAGCAATTTTGGCTCCACAAATTCAGAAGTTGTTTAACACGAACCATTCTTACTGTGATGTTCACACCGCAATTTCGCCTATTTCACGTGTAGATTTTGACCACCGGGTACCTGATGCCGCTATGATGAAGGGGGTGTATAACCGATATGGAATGCTGTTAATGAACGAACGTAAGGCTTACAATGGTCCGGTTTATTCAGAAGGAGGTCATCACTGGTGGTATGCTGGTTTGTTGGATGGTAACTATGCGAATGATGATTTGTTGAAACTGCCTATTTTCCCGGATTTTAACTTGCTAAAAATTCATCCATTGGAAATGGATGCTGCTAATACGGGACAAGGTCATCAATACATTTGTTATGCAATGGCATATGGCAATATTGGTATCTTATCGGATGGTGTAGATGCTGTGACACGTTATGCGTTTTTACAGCCCATACAAGAAGATTATGTGATGGTTCCGGTAAAGGAGATTGCTTACTTCAAAGACGGAAAAGCTTATAATACTTCGGAAGCTATCAAAAAAGATTTGCTGAAAACTCCTTGCCTGAAAATTACTTATCAGTCGGGATTGGAAACTTATGTAAACTTCGGCAAAGAAGAATGGATAATCCAGATAAATGATAAGAACTACTCTTTACCGGAATATGGATTCTTTACACACATGCCACAGAGCGGAAAACAAAGCTCTTCCGTCTGGATAAATGGAAGTCGATTGGATGAAGTTTATAGTAAAAATCTCTATTATCTAAACACTCATGGTAAACAAATAGAAGGAAAAATGCGTGGTAATGGACATTACCTTTTGAAGAAGGAAAAATTTTCTTGGGAATTGATTCCGTTGGATCAGAAAAGTATGATAGAATTTGATTTGTCACTTCTGAAATCAGACTTTATCCATGCAAAAGTGGTGGGTGTCGATAAAGAAGGTAGATATGTGAAAGAGATTCCACAAACCAAGAAAGGTATTGTTACCGTTCAAGCTGAAGAAGGAGTATATAAATACCAATTAATCCCCCAATTGGATTAATTGCTAAATTGTTGAGGAAAATGATTTATGATCTCGTTGTCTTTTTAGGCTATAAACTAATATGAGCAGAACTAGATGATTATTTTAAGATACTTTTCCAGTGCCCTCTTGAAAGCCGAGGTAGTAGGTGTGCCTATCTGTTTTCATAATAGACTTATGTATTCACCTACCACCTCCCCCTACGGGGACTCCTCCTTCCCGAAGGAGAAGAATAAAAGATACTATCGACTATAAACTATCAGAGTATTATTTTACTAATTCACCTTACCACCAAATTTGAAGAAGAACCACTTTTTTTTAATTAATACTATAGTTTTTGTACGTGTTGATTTTAAAAAACAATATTCTTGCGAGTTATAAATCACAATTCGAAGACAGTAATTCCCTGGGAGTTGCTCTTTCTTGCCAATCTTCCAAACGCAACAACATTCTTTTGACTATCCGAGGATATACGGTAATTAAGTTCGTCGTTTCTCCGATATCATTTTTAATATTATAAAGCTGTAATTTACCACTACGATATTTAATTAATTTCCAATCACCATCAATAATCGCAGCATTTTGATCTTCATAACTGCGATGTAAAAACAAGTCCCTTTTTTTCAGTTTCTTCCCTTTCAATACCGGAATTAAACTTATCCCATTTATTTGTTTGTCACTACATTTCTTCTTTGAAGCCAACTCTACCATAGTAGGATAAAGATCGATAGTTTGTACTGGGGCATCATACGACTGCCCCATAGCCTCCATGCCCGGTACATAGATAATTAGAGGTACCCGCGAACCTCCCTCCGCCAAGGTATCTCCTCCTCTCTTTCCGCCTCTTAACGGAGCATTACTGAAATCTCCTCCCTGATCTGACAGAAATATAAAAACTGTATTTCCTGCAAGGCCTTTCTGCTGAATGGCATCACGTATACGACCTACGGAAATATCCACAGCTTCCACCATTGCAGCATATTCGGCTCTTTTTCTTGCCATCCCTTTTCTTAGATATTTATTAATCAGATCCTTGCGCCCAATATGAGGATCATGTACCGCATAATACCAAACATTCAATAGGAAAGGCTGCTTATCGGCACAATGTTCTATAAATCCGACTGCTCCTTCTGTTAGCTTATCTGTTAGGTATTCGCTATTTGATGTGTCAGGGAATGGATTTTCTGTCTTGAAAAAAGGTTGATAATAACTATTGGGATGTCCATGTTCACATGTACCATACATAGCATCAAATCCCTGATGAATAGGATAATATGGCTCATGTCCCAGATGCCATTTCCCAACAAAATAATTATAATAGCCAAACTCCTTCAAACGCTCTGCATAAGTAATTTCATCCAAAGGCAACCAACCACGTGATTTCATATGACCGGGATCTTTTGCCATGGTCTGAAACTCCTCTCTGTCAGGATTATCATAGATATGACGGACAAAACCACAACGCAAGGCTTCCTTACCTGTAAGCAACGAGGCACGGCTTGGACTCGATGTTGCCGTAGAGACATAAGTGCGCGAAAAGTATAATCCGTCATGTTTCAGTTTGTCAATATTCGGAGTTTCAAATTCAGAATTCTGATATCCTAAATCAGACCAGCCCAGATCATCAACAAAAAGCATAACTATATTAGGTTGTTGGGCAGCTGCAATACTACTGCTCAATAGAAATAAGGGTAACAATTTTCTTTTCATACACAAGTTATCATTTTACTTTTATAACTAGAAATATATCGATTTTATTTAGTGAAGCACATCTTATCAAAGCTCAACGTTTTCTGCGATACCGTATCTGCTTTCAACAGAGAAAAAGGTTTTATGCCGGAATATTGGTTGTTCTCAATGATTGTCTTCAATGGAGTTTTTAAAATAACACTGCGTGCCCTATGATTTCGTATGGTACATCCTCGCATTGTAAAAGTAGGATTCCACGTATTATTTTCCAGAATATCACCTCTCTTCAATCCGGCAGGAAGTGGTTTAGCAAAAGACAACTGGATAAAACGTTCATTGAGTGTAAATACACGGCTCACTGTGTTCACTTCCCCACGCTGCGGAGAAGGATGAATAATAAACCAGATATCATCTCCTCTTTCTGCAAATTTAAAGCCTAATTGTTCGAAATGTTTTAAAGATACACGGACTGTATAATCATCTATGACCTCATCTACCTCAACACACGTACCGTGAACGTTAGTACCATCGTCGAGCATATTCTCAAAACGACAGTTCTCAATCAGTATATCTCCCTTACAATTGACAAAATGAGTAGCATCAGCAGTAGTGGAAATCACTCTTTGAGTATGTTTCGGAAGTACAATCTGAGAATTCAGTATCTGCATATTTTCCGATCGTTCAAATAAAAATCCCATTCCTAAAGCATGATGAATCGTTATACTATCCAAACAAATATTCTTACACTCTTTAAAATCAAACGCCGGAGCATAACGATCATGTTCACGATCACCTTTCGAACTTAGCAAAGCCCCCACAGGAGGATAATAATTGAGTTTTTCATAAATTCGAAGATTACCGTTCTTCATTCTTTCTACTCCGGAAGGATTACTATCAATATCTATCGCACCATGTACCACACGTTTTGTTCTTTTTTCAAAAGGAAGTGTACTTCCTAAACAAGTATAATTAAAGCCATCTATATTAGGAAACCTTATCTGACCCTTCTCGACTTTCCAGCAAAATCCGTCCTGAAAAGGTTTAATTTCCCTCCACCCCTCTTTTGAATTAATACTAACAACTTCTCCCAGAAAGGTAAACGGAATATCCCAATTGATCGTTAACCCTTTTATCTTTACCGACTGACAATTCTCAAACAGGAAAGGCATTATTCGCCCGTGAAACAACAAAGTTGCCCCATTCCCAATGATTTCTATTGTTTTATAATTCGCTAAAGAAAACAATATCTTTTTAGTCCCATTTCCATGATTGGATATAACACAATATTTTTCATTAGCGTAATCCGGCAGACAATAATAGACCCCTCTTTCAAATATAATTTTTACCTGATCCGATCGGGACTTCATGAGAGTTTCTCTGATTTCACAAGTAGCATCCTCTCTATCGCCAAGAGAAATGTGTATCGTTTCTTGTGCATTCAGTACCAGAACATTACACAGAATAAATATTAGACACAAAGATATTCTTTCAGTTTTCATGAATCCCGGTATAGCCAATAACGTTTATTCTTCTAGTTTAAAACCTATTCTATATTCATTAAGTCTTATGACAAAGGTATATCTAATTGATTATAAACAAATTGGCAGACAATGTACAATAAATATATAATACCCGCAAACAAAATAATAAAAAATTAGCCTATGGCATACAATTATTATTGAACTACTTTCTTTTCAGTTCTTAATGCACGCGGAGAGGTTCCAAAAGACTTTTTACAGAAATTGGAGAAATGAGGCAGGGATTCGAAACCATATTTATAACAAATCTCTGAGATACTGTGATCGGTATTAAGCAAGTCGTCCAAAATACCTTCCTTGCGGCGTGCCAGCATCCATTCATACACAGGTTCATGAAAGACACTATTGAAAATCCTACGGAATGTACTGATAGTGTATCCGCCTAATTGTGCCAGTTCTTCTACCGTCTTTACTTTTTTATAATTCTGAATGACAAAACATTGAAAGCCATTTGTATATTTGGAAAGTGGATGTACCAAGCTCGCAAGATCATAATCGGAGTAGTAGTAACCCAACACAAATGCCAATTCCTTCCGTTTGAGAGACAACAATTCCCGACAGACTTTATCTCCCTTCAAATAGGTTATAGAGCCATTCAAGAAATATTGTAATTCAGGAATTATTTTTAAAGGGGAATAGATAAGCGGAGGAGATACCTCTTTCATGATATGATTAAAACGCAAATCGCAAAACAACTCCGGTTGAACGAAACGATAATAAATACATTCGCATTCAGTCATAGCAAGCATCTCAAATTTTGATCCGATAGCCTGAAGAATAAACTCACCTTCTCTGAGCATCGTACCTGCATATTCCTGACTATTAACCAGCATCTCTCCCTTCATCAAAAAAAGAATGAAATTCTCCTCGCATTTATGCACAGGCCTATGGAAACCCCGCTGATAAATAATATGAGCAATGGCATTGCTCACAGCTTTTGGACAGTTTTGACAATCCCAATTTCCTTGACAGATAGACGGCATATGTTGGCTTTGCTTGTATTTGTTTTATGTTTCCAACAAAAATATATGAAAGATTTCATATAGCCATAAAAAAAAGGAGAAAAGTAAAAAAGAAGTCATCTCATTTTTCTGAGATGACTTCTTAAAAGTATTTCTAATCTAGAAATAATACTTCGAAAGCTCAATTTTCAAATCTAGAAAATTTCTACTGAGCCTCGTTTGCTTCCGGCGTTGTTTGAGTATTCCAGTTAGTTACATCTGGAGTAAATGTAACATTTTCAGCTCCCCCTGGTAATAAAAGAGTATAAAGAATCTTATCACCAGCTCCCCAAACAACATCTTTCAAACTAACTTTTTTCTCTCCATTAAAGACTTCTCCACCACCATATACAGTAGAATATGCTATTGTTATTTCTGCATTTTCTCCCAAAGTTTGCGGCATTAACATTAATGCATTATCATCCGTTGCTAAAGTAAGTTCAGAAGTACCTGTAAAATCGGTATAAGTTGCATTATACTGATACGATTTAGGAGTAGAAGGATTTGACCAAGTACCTACTACACTCTCAGTAGGATCAACATAAGTAAAATTTCCAGTATTATTTATTCCTGACAAAGTAATCTCGGTCACTTTATAAGTAAAACCATCATCCTTCCCTTTTAATTTGAAATTAATCTGGGTCAGGACATGTTTAAAATCTAATTTTACAGGTGTACCGGATACTCCCGGTTTGGTTTCATTTTTTGCATAAGCCACGACTAAATCTTCTTGAGAATCAACGATAGTATAAGAAAAACTTGGATAACCTGCTTTTGAACTAGTCGGCTCAACATAGTTCACATTAGCCACAGGCGAATATGAAAAGAATTGAATCTTATCCTTTAAAGGCCAGTAATAAGGACCAACAGGGTTCATTGTCCATGCTGAGCTATTCCAAGAAACTATCACACCATTCATAAATGGTGCCTCACCCAAAATGGTTTCAGCAGACATATCATCATCCTTTGTATTATATGCAAAAACCTTAAACCCACCATTAGTTTTCAAACCTTCTGTCTTTAACTCGCTCGCTCTTGTTGCCTTACTTACTATGGTAGTAAAGTTAATCTCAGCTTTCTGTCCTTCATTCTCAAATTCTTCATTCTGTGAGCAACTCGTAATTGCCAAAGCAGCTGTTACTGCCAATAAAATCTTTTTCATAACTGTATCTTTTTAGTTAATAATATTATTCTATTCTGTTTATGCTATTAGGAATCAGTTTACTGGTAATTCAACATTATCTTCTGGTCCCCAACCATCAACGTTTCCATTCATTCCTCCACCCCCGTCAGGATTAGGTGGTGTTTCCGGTTTCTCTACCTCAATCTTATCACCAGGTGGCAACTCAATCTCTGGTGGCGGATCTTGTTTTCCTTCTTCCTCCTTCTCATCTTTTTCAAGCGTACCAATTATTTCAGTAACATCAATCGTCCTTTCCTGTATCGTATTATCAGTTCTTACAAAACTTAGTATCAACTTTACACTACTTGCTTCTCGAGAAACCGGTTCTCCCAACATTGACATTCGCATCGGTATATCTTTCGCCCCTTTAAAAGCAGTAAAATGCGCTATTACTTTGCCACCCTCCTTCTTTGCTTCAAAATAAATAGGCTGTGAGTTACACATTCCGCAACCTTTACCTATACAATAGCAATCAGACAATCCATTTACACACCCTATAACTGATGTCACATATTCCAGTCCTTTCACCTCTATTGCAAAAGAGTAGTTCTTTATCACCGATTCCAATTTCCAATCCAAGTGAAGCACTTCATCACTTTTCTTTATTTTCAATTCATCAATATTCAACACATATAACGGGTCCGGCGACCAAACCATTTTTTCAGTTCCGGCAATGCCCAAACCATTGCAATATCCCGTATATGCCTCAATCGTTTCATAGGACTCCTCACCTCGGATTCGCACTACTTCCGTGTTATAGTTGTAAGCTACCACCGAATATCGTCCGGGAGGGACCTTCATCTCCCCGCCTTGTACCGAAAGGTACCTATCCACTTTTCTGCCTTCCCCACCTTTCGGATAAAATATAATCCGAACTCCTTCCGGCAATTCATCTGTTACTCCGGCCCAATCTAACGAGATTTCTACCCCGCTTACAGGATAATCATCCAATACATCGCGACGACTACACCCGGTCAGCATCAGCAGCGAGGACAGAAGCACAAGAATAATATATCTTGTATCTCGCATAACATCCTTACCTCCTTGTTGTTATCAGCCATACCAGAGAAATTTTCGCCTTGGTAGGGCCAATAAAGTTATAACGCCCACTATTTGTCCATATAATATTCCCCTCGTAAGGAGTATATTTCTTATATTCCGTTGTCAAATACCCTATGCCGAGACTGAACTCAAGTGAAAAATGAAGTGCCAGTTGTCGTGCATACCCGTAAGTCACTCCTGCAGCTCCATAATACTTGCCTTGATAACCGTCCCCCTGTAATTGAAAGTCATATATTCCACCTTCAGCATAAAGCCCGATAAAATGCCCGGTCAACCGATTATGTTTCTGCCTGTTTCCCAACCAGTAACGTCCTTCCATGCCTCCTGAAAGAAGTTGATAGCAAAAATCATGTTCACTATTCAGCCACCACGGGCATTTGTATTCGGTATTCAAAGACCACCGCTTGCCTAATGGAATTTCCACTTCTATATTCGGCGCCAATGCCATATCATATAGCAGGTTATTCTTCACAGCAAGTACTGTTTTACTTTTCCCCGGTCCTTCTGCCTCCGACATAACTGCCTCACAGGTCTGTTCATTTACACTTTCTCCCACAGACTTATCAGGCTGACTATCCGGAAGCGCCTCTCCCTGTCTTGAAACCAACAACTCGGAGACAGAAGATACCGGTTCAAAGGTTTCCTTCGCCACTTCCGGGATTTCCCGGACTATTGTAATTTCAGACCGCCTCAACTTAGGAAATACATTGTTGACCATGTATCTGTAAGCAGCTCCCTGATTTAACTTACGTAACAATTGTTTCCGTTTTACGATATCATTCTTATGATAATCAATCAATATCAACACTTCCTCACGATCCGGCAGGTTAGGGTCAGCTGCCGCCATCTTACGTAACTCTGACCAATTCTCGCCAGCTGAAAAATAATGAATCTTATTAACGTCAATATCCGAATGGTATCGTTGTAAAAACTCACTAATCGAATGGTTCCTCTTGGAAATCAAACTTGCATTATAAGACTCATCGCCTTCAGGAGAAACAAAAGTGGTTACATTCAAAGCAGTTATATATTTGGTATCCGCATTTCCCGCCAACAAAGAGTCTAACATCATAATCATCCGATTATTACTTTTATAGCGAGAATCAATACAAGTCCCAGACGCCTCAAAATATATTACTACCTGTCGGGCTGTATCACTTGCAACTGTAAAAAACGGGACCATAGCATATCCACTTTCTGAAAGGCTGAGTAATGCCATAAAAAAAGTCAATATATAGGTTCCATGTTTCATAATTGTTCGTTTCTGTGAGCAAATATAGAAGTTAAGAAATGAATAAAATCATACTTTCAGAACAAAATATAGAGTGTGGAAGGTTCTGTGAACCGATTGAAACGATTTTGCAAGTTTGGAAAGGATTAACAGCAGAATATAAACAAAAAAGATGCACAGATCATCGAACATTTATCGATTCTCTGTGCATCTACAACTCTAAAGCCTTCTTTAAAGCAAAACTAAACTTATTATACTGCCGGATCGGGTGTCACTCCTCCTTCTCCCTTGCCATCATCGCCAGAATCCGGCTTTCCACCGGTATTGCCACCGTTGCTACTTCCGTCCGTATAATCTGTTTCAATCTCCGCACGACGCGTAATACTCATGTCCGCCAACGTATCTTTGAAGATTTTCCCCGGATAGAATAAAATCTTTCTCTGAACGATTGACTTGGACGAAATTTCCTTTTCTTCATCCGAGCTTTTTGTACGGATAGTAGGGCTAAAGATTCCGAACTCACCCAACTGAACGCTCTTTCCGTCATCAATATCCTCAGCCATTTTATCTACCAGACCACTGACTACCAAATCGACCACTTTCCGATGAACACCACAAAGCTGACTTACTTTGCGACACATCTTTGCAAAATTAACCCTACCGGAACGAACCGATTTTGCTACATACTTTTCGTTTTTGTCTTTGTCAAAACCGAACACTCTTTTTGTTACTACATACTCTAAAGCCATAATCGTTAAAGTTTAAATGGTTAAAAAAATAAAGGTTATCTGTTTGCCATTCGTTTTGTTTGAATGACTCTGCAAAGATATAACAGGGCGTATACTGTCCAGTCCCCTTTTGTCTCCATTACGTCTCCTTTTTGGTACTTACAGGTCATTAGATTCAAGTAATAACAAACTAGTTATTAACTAGATATACAAATTAATAATTTTTCATGAATACATCATCAAAGTAATCTTTCATACTAGATCTAAACACCGCCTCATTCTTAAAATATCCTCCTTTATAAAAATGTACCCGTTTATGCAGTAAACAGGCTAAAATAGCCACATGCAATCTATCTATCAAATTCATCAACCTTTTTGATAAAAGGAGCAATTGGAGTAATTTCATTTCCCCAAAGACTAATATCCATATTCAAAGCTATATAGTTCTGTTTCCCGAGACTCTCTCTATCCGTTCTAAAGAAATATCCAGTTTGTTCGGTAGATAAGTTCTCCGAAGTAATTTTGTCAAAAAGATAAAAAGCCATATCATGACAGAAAAATGCTTGGGAACAATATTGTTTACTCTCATATAAATCTCGACAGAAAAAGGTAACATCAGCAGAATCTAAGCAATACATCAACGTAGAAGGTAAAACAACTGTATGCTTAAAAAACTTGTGATAATGACGTCAATCATGCGCATCACATACATGGAGGACATTTTTTTGTCCCCCATGTATATAGAGGCCAAGACTAACTCATGTTATTCCCAAGAAATTACTCATACGGTCAATACACCGTTTCTTTTGATTGAGATTAGGATGAACGTACAGATTAAGTGTCGTTGCCACATTTGAGTGACCGAGTATGACACTGACAGTTTTATAATCACACTGGCTTTCAATACATCGGGTCGCAAATGTATGCCTAAGTCCATGAAAGACCAAGTGGGGAATATCCAATCGTTTTAGCAACCTGCCAAAATAATCACGATAAGAACGAGGCTCTTTAGATTGTATGGAAGTGCCTACCACGTATGGGGATTGAGATTGTTTCCTTACCATTTTCAACGCTTGGAAAAGCTGTTTGGATATAGGAATCTCACGACAAGAATTCTTGGTTTTGGGGGAAGAGTGAACCCTTTCTGTAGATTTCAACTCACAGTTATATATTCTGCCTACAGTATGCTTCACGATGACTGTCTTTTGTGCAAAATCCACATCTTCCCATTTCAAAGCACAAACCTCACCGATTCTCATTCCGGTACAGAGAGCCAACAGTACACCTATATTTTGTGGAGTGGGCTGTTCCAGCAAGTGACGCATCAATATACGCTGATGATTTAATGACAATGTTGGCGGCAGTTTGTTTTCTGTTTGGGTAGGATATTCGATTTCCCATTCTTCAAAATGGAAAATCCCATGCTTATTCCCATATTTGATAACAGATTTGAGCACTGCCACTATATCCCGGACTGTTTTTCTTGCTAATCCGGAAGTACATTTGTCTATCACAAACTGCTGGACATCCTTCTCTGTTATATTTTCCGCAGCGCCAAATCGTGGCAATAGGTGTGTCTGTAACGTAAGCTGATAAGCACATAGGGTGGAATGCTTCACTATCGGACGTTTTGCATCACACCAAATCTCGGAAACTTCGTGAAATGTTTTTTTATTGTTCATATTTTGAGAGAATTAATTGATTTAACTCTCTCAAAATAATACACTTTTACCGATTTCCCTTTGAACGGTTATGGGTTTTACAAAGCATCTCACAATTTTCCATGCTGGTTGCCCCTCCCTTGCTCCATGCAGTCACATGGTCGGCATCCATTTCTGAAAGTTTGTAAATACGGGTTTTGTTGGCATTATTCCCCAACGCACAGAGCGGACAATTAGAAATTCCTTGTTTCTCAGCCGCTTCGGTCTGACGCTTGTAAGCAGCCCGCTTGGTTGATTCTTCAAAGATTCGGATGTCAAGCAGTTTCTTATCCTCTTCTCCACCCAGTACATATTCGTAAATATTTCTGGGACACCGCACACTTTCATCCGCTTGCAAGGCTTTTACCCGTTCCGCGACATGGACGGTGCTATAAGGGGTGGCATGGTACGTTTCATACAGCCGTCCCCATTCCAAGCCGCACATGTCACGCTCTACCATAGTAAAGGTAGTTGATACCCAGTCAATCACAGAACGGAAATAACCTTCCAATTCTCCCGTGGAAGGCTCGTGACGGTGTATGCTCATATAGGCGTCGATGCTCATCCCCTTACTGTCGCAAATCCACCGGAGGGCTTCCGCCAGATAATCCTGCCGTTTCACATCTCCCTTGATATAATGATTCCATTTCTGTATTTCCGCATTTTGGGAATTACTGAACACCCGCTTGGCTGCATTTACGAACTCGCCCGAATAGATGGCATTGAGCAATTCCTGCTCCTTGAGCGGAATGCCCACAATATTGATGGTCTTGAACCACTCCTTGATTTCCTTTTCTTCACCCTCGCATTCATATACCAGCAGAGAGGATTGCATAATCTTTTGTTGCTGCTCTTCGGGCAATCCCGAGAAATACTGCACGTTATTTGCTTCATCCTTGATGGCGAATTTCCCTGTAACGAACCGACCGATAGAAGTGATGCGTTGCTGCCCGTCAAGTACTTCAAATCGTCCGTCCACAGTTCGGTTGAAATAGATTAGTCCGATGGGATAGCCTTTCAGCAGGGATTCTATTACCGCTACATCACGTTTCCCATCGTTGTAGATGTAATGGCGTTGATACTCGGGTTGGATAGTGAGCCGCCCGTCCAATCCAAACAGACCCTTACCTTCCAATTCGTTGTAGGTAAATCCTTTACAGATGTCTTCGACAGTCCATTCTGTATGCAATGTTGTCTCCATGATATTGATTCACTTTTTAGGATTATTCTTTTGTGTCTTCTTCTTCCGGAGATGAATTGAGCGCAATGCCTGTCTTGGCATTCAGCGGACTGATGACTGCCTTACCCGTCTTGGCTTCCAACTCCATACGGGCATTGCGGGCAATCTCACCACCGGCTTCCGCCACATCCATGTGTTCCCGAAATGTCTCCGGATTTTTACTTTCAGATATTTCTTTGGTGGAAAGTTCCGCCAACATATTTAGCACCAATTCCTTATTGGTCATATTGTCACGTAAGTTCCCTTTTTTCAGACCTTTGAACTGCTTATATTCCTTGGCGGTCATGTCACTCCAAGTCTGATAAATTATATCAGTCAACGTAGCAAACTGCACTCCCTCTTGTAATCCGTGCCGCTTCCATTCATCCGTGAGGTCTTTACGAATCTCTATGGATTTGAGACACTGATTAATCCAATTATCCGAATACCCCAACCGCTTATAGTCCACCAGTGCTTGATTGATAGAGAGTTCGGGGTCTTGCATTTGGTTAAGACGTTCAGTCGCCACTTGTGCCATCCATTGCTTGAACGGTTCTGCTTTGGGCGATGGAATAGACTGAATCAAACGGAGAAGCTGCTGAGTATCTGCGACATCGGTTAAATACATCTTTCCATCAGCCGATTTCATTTTCAGTTGACTACAATTTGTAGTCAACTCACTCCCTTCTTTTTTTAAACGTGTTTTCAAGACACTCCAATACTTACGAGGATTAGGGCTATCGGTTAGGACAGCCACCACATCCACTATGGAAAAGTACCATTTTTCTTCTTTGTCATCCCAAATAGTACGAACTTTCTTGGTTTCAAAAAGCTTGATGGCATTATGCTGAGTCATAATATTATATTTTTGTCTTTATTTTTAAGTTGAAATCTTAGGGATAACCGATAGGCAAAACACATCTTGCTTAAGAACCAAGAAATACACGAATGTTGACAGTCCAAAATACAACGACTTGAATGCGAGAAGCGTTATTAAAGATGGCAGAAGATATATTCCTATGTATGCCCGATTACTCATCCGTAAATTATAATCTGATATGTCTGATAAGTACTCTTGCATATACTTGGGTGTAATACTTTCCGTCAACTATATAATAAGTCTCATTCTGAGGAACTTTAGAATGGAGCAATACCGCTCCATCATTAAGTTTCGTCACTTTGGATTCTTTCCCATGGTGGTCTATTTGAATTTGCTCGGGATAAATCTTAGAAGCTATTCCATACCAAGTTTTAGTTATCCCTAAGATTTCAAATTGCTCCGGGCAATACTTATCCAAAAAGGAAATAGGAACACCCATCACACCGTCATAATCTGACGGAATAGCATCCGTAAAAGGCACTTCAATGGCATCATAATTGTCATAACGGTCATAGGCGGTTTTGCCTTTCAGTTCCTTGTGTTTGGAAAAGCGGAGGTTGTCTGCCATGCTCATCAGTGGCAATGGCTCATGACGACGGCCATGCTCAATATTGGAATACCAACATACCCCGGGAACCCTATTTACAGCTTTACCATCCATTTCACGTATAAACTTGTATGAATCTTTATATACAAATCCTTTAGGGACAAAAAAATACATTCCAACATTAAAATTTGTAGCACCTAACCAAACCTTGTTTCCTTTTATCAAGGGAAAGACCTCTTTATAAGTGATTGCGTTCATATTACCTATTACAGCAAATTTCTTCCCGGCTTCCACAATCCAAGCCAAGAATTCACGAAACAGGGAGAATGGCGGATTGGTGATGATAAAATCCGCTTCATTGCGAAGCTCGGTAACTTCTTTGCTTCGGAAATCTCCGTCACCTTCCATATACTTCCACTCAAGGTCATCAATATTGATACGTCCGTCCCCACTTTTGTCTCGTTCCAAGATGAATATCTTACCTTTCACCTGTGCCTTGGACGGGTCGAACTGAGGTGCTTCTTGCTCAAACAAAGAGGGCTGATAAGGCGTTTTGTATTTTTTGCTATCCGGCGCATAGCTCGTAGAAATCAGTTTTTTCAAGCCCAACTCATCGAATTTGGCAGCAAAGTATCGGGTAAAGTTGCTCCATTCTGGATCATCACAAGGAAGAAGCACAATCTTTCCTCGAAACACATCGGGGTCATATTCAAGATAGGCGTTCATTTCAATCTCTATGTCATGAAATTGCGTATAGAACTCATCATTCTTAGCCGCCTTAGCTTCTTTTAGATTAGTATTTGCCATATGTCTGTTTTTTTATTTCGTTAGGTACAAAAGTGTACGCACATCCACATTCAGTATTTCCGCTATCCTGTATAGTACGGGTATAGGCGGTTACACTCTGTTCGTAGCGTATAGATTGACCATGTTAAAACCTTTACCAAGCCGTTTAGCCAATTCAGTTTGACTAATACCCGCCTCAATCAATGTTTCTTTTATCCGATTCATTGCGACATCTTCTTTAACTTGTCACAAAGGTATATAATTTTATTGGGTAAACCACTGTGCTCTTAAAAAGAAAGTATTTCGTTAATGGCTTATCCAAAGCTATTTTGGAAAATTCTATTTGTTTCTTCGCCAGCTGATTTTATAAAACTGCCACCGATAGTTCGTACTTTCGAAAAAAATCCCTATATTTGCAAATGAAAGAGTTATTTGACAGCATAGCAACGCAAAACGCTGAAATTCGCACAGTTGCAAACTCGTTACCGCTACTTCTCAAATAATTCGCTAAAAGTTTATTTCTCAATCGGTTAAGTCTAACTGACAAAAATCTAAAATAGATAATACAAACTCTTCGATTGCATCCGTAAAATAATTATGTGAATGCCCCCCAAAACCCTAGAATAATATTATGATTGCCAACATAAAGAATATCTTGTATTCTTTTTTCATACGAACGACTGTCCCCAAAAGTTACTTTATAAAATGACAAATAAAAAGAATCTATGCTTTCCCATTCATCTTCTATTGAAAATAGTTTATCATTTGTGCAAAAACCATTCTTAAGTTTATAATAAAAACCTTCATCGTTTATTATAAACGGGTCGACAGTTTATTATAAACTTTCATATAGCATTTAAGCACTTCCGGACCGAATTTATGCAACAAAAAAGGCTGCAAAACTCCTAAAAGTTTGCAGCCTTAAGCTCTTTGTCGGGTTATTTATACCCTAATCCTCATAAGGATCACCTAGATGTTTTGTTATAATCTTATACTGTTTCATCGTCAGATAGCGATGATTGTAGGGCAGATACCCTGTCGGCATAAGTTCTTTGACCAACGGGTTACAACCTTTAATCCATCGGCTGAGACAACGTACCGCGTTCTTGCTGGTAGTACACCCGGGGAAGTACATCACGGCAAGTTCGGCAAAAGCTAAGATTCTTCTCATTTCACTTTTAAGTTTTAAATTGTAGTTTTATTGTTGTTATTATACCTACAAAGATACAACATAAAAAAGCGTTTGTCAAGTCATTCGGGCTGTTGAAAAATTAACAAAATAGAAAATACTACCACAACAATATGATTATTAGTTATTTATCTGCTTTCAGATTCGACCGGTTCGAAAATCGTCGAACTACTTCCGACAAACCTAAAATTATCTTCCGAAAAAGTGGTATAGAAGTACATCGTGTCCGATAACAGTAAAAATCAGTGAAAGAATTTAAAAGAGAAACAAATGCAACAGAATTATTTGGAAGAAATACAATGAAGGCTTACATTTGTCATGTGATTTTTTTCATAGTATTAGATTTAAGGTTAACAAAGGTTGGAGCAAAGCGTTGCTCCTTTTTTTATGTTTATGATAAACTAAGCTAATAATTGATACATTCCTCCCACCAATACACGAATTACACCTTTCATTTCAAGTTCGAAAAGAATTGCATTCATTTTCTGTACAGGAATATCTGCTTCAACAACTAATGTATTAATCTGTAAATCTCCTTGTTTCTCCAGAATATCAACCACCTTTTGCTCGTCCTCGGATAAGTCAAGGAAAAGACTGCGTTGCACATTTTCCACTTTCGCCGGATGAGCAGCAATATCCCAACCCATTGCCGATACAAAATCTTCTGCCGAAAGAAGTAAAGAAGCCTTATTATCCCGAATCAGTTGGTTACAGCCTTTGGAATATTCATCATTCAGGCGTCCCGGGAAAGCAAAGCAGTCCCGGTGATAGCCTTCGGCAAGTTCGGCAGTGATTAACGAACCACCCTTCTCGGCAGACTCAATAACAATTGTAGCGTCACACATACCGGCAACGATACGGTTGCGGCTGACAAAGTTATGGCGGTCGGGATTCGTTCCGGTCAAGAATTCAGTTAACAGCCCACCATTATCAAGCATATCAATAGCTGTCTTTCGATGCACATAGGGATAGATGCGATCCAAGCCATGGGCAAGAACTCCTACCGTAGAAAGCTGATTGGCTAATGCTGCACGATGAGCGTTTATATCGATTCCATAAGCCAAGCCACTGACTACCAAGATATCAGGGCACAGTACTTTCAGATCGTGCAAAAAAGAAGCACAGATACGGGTTCCATAATCAGTGGCATGACGAGTACCTACCATATTAACGACACGGAGGGCATTCAAATCTGTATTTCCTTTGAAGAAAAGAACAACGGGAGCATCCTCACACTCTCTCAATCGGGAAGGATACTCCTCGTCGGTTATGGTCAGGCAACGAATATTATTCTTCTGAACAAAATCAAATTCCTGCTTCGCACGGTCAATGGCTTGCGGGCAATCCAACGCATTCACTACACGCCGACTTATTCCCGAAACACATTCAAGAAGTGCCTCGCGATTATGGAATATGAACCCGGCACTTCCCGCCTCGTCCATCAAATGTTTCGCTCCAATATGCCCGATACCAGGCACCATTGTCAAAGCAATACTATAAATTTGTTCTTCTTCGGAGCTATTCATTTCAGGTAAGGTGCAAAGACGTTATCAAACAATTCGCTGTCACTCAAACGTCCATTTACTACACATACCGTTTCAACAGTGGATTTCACTACTACTTTATTATCACTTTTCCGGAAAATATCCTGATAAAACACATACTTAATGCCTTCTTTCTTCATATATAGCTTGGATACAAATTCATCTCCACTCTTCAACGGAGTTTTGAAAGCCATATTGATGCGTGCTACTACGGGATCGACTCCCTGCTCATGAAGCGCTGCAAAGCTAACGCCGACCGAGGTCAGAAATTCATGCCGGGTATGTTCCAGATAATGCTGATAGTTGGCATTATTGACAATACCTTGAAGGTCGCATTCATAATCACGCACCTTCATTTCCAATTCATAGATATAGTTCATTTATCGTGAATTAAAGATTAGAGAATAATGACCGGAGCTAGCCTCTTTTCTGTTCGATATCCAGCCCTTTAAACTTTTTCAGTTCTTCGGTAGATACCAGTTTATACAGTTTGTCACTCGGACGTATCTTATCCGACTTCATAGAGAAATGCTGCCCTTTCTTTACGGTCTGCACCGGTTCCAGATCAACACGCGCTTCATCCAATGTCATAAAAACAGCGCCGGTAGTCGGTCCTGTAATCAACAGTTTGTCGCCTACGCTAACCTCGGCAGCTTCAACCAAAAACTCGGAGACTCCGATGTTAGAAAAGTATTTGATCCCTTTTCCCACGTAAATCTTACGTTCCGTTGCCGCCGATCCATAATTGCGGGTCCATTCTCCCAAACGCTGTCCGAGATAGTAGCCGTCCCAGAAACCACGGTTGAAAACGGTCTTCAGGCGTTCATCCCATGCTGCAATCTTTTCATCAGTAAAGGTATCTTCCAGATAGGCTTTGATAGCTTCTTTGTAGCATTCCACCACTGTGCGCACATACTCAGGTCCACGGGCACGACCTTCAATCTTGAACACACGCACACCTGCATCCAACATCTTATTCATAAAATGAATAGTTTTCAGGTCTTTCGGCGACATGATATATTCGTTATCAATATCCAATTCCACATCCGTTTCCTTATCACGAACGGTATAAGAACGACGACACACCTGCATACAAGCACCCCGGTTGGCAGAATGGTTCATCTCATGCAAAGAAAGATAGCATTTACCCGAAACAGCCATACAGAGCGCACCATGACAGAACATTTCAATACGAAGCTGTTCGCCACTCGGACCGCAGATATGTTCTTCCTGTATCTGCCGGTAAATCTCCGCTACCTGTTCCAGATTCAATTCACGGGCCAGTACCACTACATCAGCAAACCGGGCATAGAATTTCAACGCTTCTGCATTGGAGATATTCAGCTGGGTGGAAAGATGCACCTCCTGCCCTATCCGGCGGGCATAGTCCATCACTGCAACATCAGCCGCAATCACAGCCGAAATTCCCGCTTCCTTAGCCGCATCGACAATCGTATGCATTAAAGGAATATCTTTATCATAGATAATAGTATTCACCGTCAGGTAGCTTTTCATCCCGTGCTCATCGCACGTGCGGGCTATTTCCCGCAAGTCATCAATCGTGAACGTATTAGCCGAACGGGCACGCATATTCAAGTTTTCTATACCGAAATAGATAGAATCGGCACCTGCCTGAATGGCCGCAGCTAGAGATTCGCGCGAACCTACAGGAGCCATAATTTCAAAATCTTTCAAACTAAGACTCATAGAATATATACTTATTTGTATCAGTTAAGCAAATGAATGCGTACAAAGGTAGGCTTTTTTCCGTATTTTTGCAGCGAAAAGAAGAAGTTACTTCAATCATAAACAGCAAATAACAAAATCGTATATGAAGATTAACCATATAGACTTGGGAAAACATCCTATCCTGCTTGCTCCCATGGAAGACGTGACCGACCCGGCTTTCCGCCTGATGTGCAAAAAGTTCGGAGCGGACATGGTATATACTGAATTTGTATCGAGTGACGCACTGATACGTGCTGTCAGCAAGACAGCGCAGAAGTTAAACATCAGTGATGAAGAACGTCCCGTCGCTATTCAGATATACGGCAAAGATACGGAAACCATGGTGGAAGCCGCAAAGATTGTGGAACAGGCACAGCCTGATATTTTGGATATTAACTTCGGATGCCCGGTGAAAAGAGTGGCCGGAAAGGGTGCCGGAGCAGGAATGTTGCAGAATATCCCTCAAATGCTGGAAATTACCCGTGCTGTAGTGGATGCGGTAAAAATCCCCGTAACGGTGAAAACCCGTCTGGGGTGGGACGCCAACAACAAAATTATCGTAGAGCTGGCAGAACAGTTACAGGATTGCGGTATTGCCGCATTAACCATACACGGTCGTACCCGTGCACAAATGTACACCGGAGAAGCAGACTGGACGCTGATAGGAGAAGTAAAAAATAATCCGCGGATGCATATCCCGATCATCGGCAACGGGGATGTGACAACGCCTCAACGCTGCAAGGAGTGTTTCGACCGTTATGGAGTGGACGCTGTTATGATAGGCCGTGCCAGCTTCGGCCGTCCATGGATATTTAAAGAGATGAAGCATTATCTGGAGACAGGCGAGGAACTGCCGCCACTAAGTTTTGAATGGTGCATGGAAGTCCTCCGCCAGGAAGTGATTGACAGTGTAAACTTACTCGACGAACGCAAAGGTATCTTGCACGTACGCCGTCACTTGGCTGCAAGCCCGTTATTCAAAGGAATCCCTAATTTCCGTGACACCCGCATCGCTATGTTACGTGCCGAGACCAAAGAGGAGCTGTTTCAGATATTTAATGAAATACTCACCAACAGAGAAAGTAGCCCGAAAAATTAAATACGATATTTATAGCATTGCATCCTTGAAGATAGTATTATGGAGCAATGCTATTTTATTTGAACATCGGTTGCGCAAACCACTTTTTAAACATCCAAGTTACCATCACATACAACAGGAATGCGGAGAAAAAGCCTACAATAGCATCAATGACATAATGAGCCTGAATATATACAGTAGCTCCACAAAGCAGCATATAGAAAGGTATCAGGCAAGCAAACAGCTTCTTACTGCCCCGCCATGCCATAATCATCAGAATGGTAGAAATGCCGACATGCGAACTTGGAAATGCGGCCGTAGGCCGTTCGCCCACTTGTTGGGAGCCTTCCACTAAACTATAAAAGAACCCATGCTGATAGCCCGGACCGGGAAGCAATTCCTGATGATGATTGAAATAATCACCGATAGCCGGGAAAATTCCTTTAGAAACATTATCAAATCCAATGGCAGGAAAATAGAATTGAGGTCCTGCAACAGGTACGAATATATATATCAGATAATAGATAAAGAAGGAAGTGACAAGCACAAAAGACATCTTTTCAAACCACTCGAACCTATAAATGAAATAGAATAACGCCACAATCAACATCATCGGATAATAGAAGAAATATCCCATATTGAACGCCTCACTGACCAGAAGATGCGGGAACGTATGACAGAACCAGATAGCAGGTTGCCCATTAAAAATAAACTGTTCGGTGATAGCGAAGACATGATCCAGATTCGGAAAGAACCGGTTGAACTCGAAAGTATCCGGATACCAGTAAGAAAGCAGGCTCATCTGAATGACGATGCGTACAAACGCCGAAAACTTACAGGGAGCAAGCCGGTAGAGATACATCAACAGAAAAGTCATTGCAGCAATCATAGCCCTATCCAGCAACATGTGCCATGGATGATCCATTCGCTGAAACAGGAATAGAATCAAAATGGAGGTCAACAGATTATAAATCAATGTAATCTTCTCCACAGCAAACAACCCTTTCCGGGTTTCTACTCGCTTAAATAAGTCTAAAGCCATCCTTCGTTTTTATACCAGGCAATGGTTTCATGGACTCCCTTTTCCAAATCATATTCGGGCGCATACCCCAGTTCATTAATTGTCGGGATGATGTCACATTGCCAATTGCGTTGTTTCATTATCTTATATTTATCCGAATTTAGTGTACTGCTCTTTCCGGAACGTGTAGCAATAAATTCAGCGAGCAAAGATATAACTTTTAGCACAATTAATGGACATTTCAGATGAAGAACAAACGGATTACCCAATTCTTTTTGTATCAGGTCCGAAAACGCACGACTCTTATACACATTCCCGTCTGTCAGGAAATACGTTCTACGGGTAACATTTTTCTCTATTCCCAGGAAAATAGCTTGCACAATGTCTTTCACATAAACAAAAGTAAGGTCTTGACGCCGGAAACCCACCGAGAAATCAACATGCTTCTGAATAGATTTCGCCATAAGGAAATAATCTGTTTCACGAGGTCCGTAAACTCCCGTAGGACGATAAATGACATAAGGAAAACCGGGAATACTCTGAATATACAGTTCCGCTTTCAGTTTACTGAACCCATAAGCCGTATTGGGCGCCGGAGTATCATCCGCCTCAATCGGAGTATAATCCTTCTCACGTACAGGACCGAATACACTCAACGTGCTGATATATATAAACTGCTTCGGAACCATATTCAACGCTTTCAGCGTGTCTATAAAATATTTAGTCTGGAGATAATTGACATAATCAAAAGTCTTTTTGTCAGAGCATTTGGTGACACCGGCACAATGAATGATATAATCAAACTTGTTATAAGTACCTTTATGCCCGGAGAGTTGGGCGCGAAGTTCATTAGGATGCGCAAAGTCCAGTTCCAGAAAATGAATCTTCCGGTTTTTCAAATATTTCTTACTGCTCGTAGAACGAATCCCTGCCCACACACCAAACCTTCGTTTCAACGCTTCCTCTACGATGAAACTTCCTATAAAACCGCTTGCGCCCGTAATTAAAACACTCTCCATTATTACTCTCTAGGTTCTGCGTGAATATTAATAAAAGTACCTCACTAAACATTTTCTTGATAATGCCACAAAGATACAATAAATATAAAACAAAAGCCATTTTGCTTTTCTCAATTATTATTTGTCGCACTCAACCCGTTGAAAAAAAACGATACCCTTTAAATACCACTTAAATACAACGATAAAATTATGAGTTATCCCCAACTTTGTAATATACCTTATCAGAACCAACCTGACCTATTACGGAAAATCAAATACAAGACTGCAAAGTTATTTTTCTTTCCTCAAAGTTTCGATAAGGAAAATATTCCTATATCTTTGTAACTAGATATTTTTAAAAGACTACATTATGGCGAAAAAGAAAGAAAAGAAAGAGAAGAAAGCCGGCAAGAGAATGAGTAAAAAACAGTTAGCCGCGCTATTGATAGACTTTTTCCATGCCAAACAAAGCGAGACGCTGAGCATGAAATATATTTTCTCAGAGTTACATCTCACCACTCACCCGCAGAAAATGCTATGCGTCGATATTCTTCACGAAATGCTGGATGATGACTATATCAGCGAAATAGAAAAGGGAAAGTTCCGTCTCAACAATCATGGAACAGAGATGACCGGCACCTTCCAACGGAAAAGTAACGGAAAGAATTCCTTCATCCCCGAAGGAGGGGGCGATCCTATCTTTGTGGCCGAACGCAACTCGGCCCATGCGATGAACAACGACAAAGTAAAGATCACCTTCTACGCCAAACGTAAAAACAAGGATGCCGAAGGGGAAGTAATAGAAATACTGGAACGTGCCAACGATACATTTGTCGGTACACTGGAAGTAGCCAAGTCGTATGCTTTTCTGGTGACGGAAAACCGCACACTTGCCAATGACATCTTTATCCCGAAAGAAAAGCTGAAAGGTGGTAAAACCGGAGACAAAGCAATTGTGAAAGTGACCGAATGGCCGGACAAGGCAAAAAATCCTATCGGACAAGTCATTGATATACTTGGCAAAGCCGGTGAAAACACTACGGAGATGCACGCCATTCTTGCCGAATTCGGTTTGCCTTATGTCTATCCGAAGTCGGTAGAGACAGCGGCAGACAAGATTCCCGCCGAAATTTCAGCCGAAGAGATTGCCAAACGTGAGGACTTCCGCAAAGTTACCACTTTCACTATTGACCCGAAAGATGCCAAAGACTTCGACGATGCACTTTCTATCCGCAAATTGAAAGAAGGATTGTGGGAAGTAGGTGTACACATCGCCGATGTGACGCATTACGTGAAAGAAGGAGGAATCATTGACAAAGAGGCAGAAAAACGCGCCACTTCCGTCTATCTGGTGGACCGCACCATTCCGATGCTTCCCGAACGATTGTGTAACTTCATCTGTTCCCTCCGCCCGAATGAAGAAAAGCTGGCTTTCTCCGTAATCTTCAATATTACCGAAAAAGGTGAAGTCAAGGATTCACGCATCGTTCATACGGTTATCAACTCCGACCGCCGCTTTACTTACGAAGAGGCACAGCAAATTATCGAGACAAAAGAAGGAGACTTCAAGGAAGAAGTACTCACACTGGATACTATCGCCAAAGCACTTCGCGAAAAACGTTTCTCAGCAGGAGCTATCAACTTCGACCGTTACGAAGTGAAGTTCGAGATCGATGAGAAAGGGAAACCTATCAGCGTTTACTTCAAGGAGTCAAAAGACGCCAATAAGCTGGTAGAAGAATTTATGTTGCTTGCCAACAGAACCGTAGCCGAAAAGGTAGGACGTGTGCCGAAGAATAAGAAAGCCAAAGTGCTCCCTTACCGTATCCACGACCTGCCCGACCCGGAAAAGCTGGAAAACTTGTCGCAGTTCATCGCCCGTTTCGGCTACAAAGTACGTACAAGCGGTACAAAAACAGATATTTCAAAGTCTATTAACCACCTTCTGGACGATATTCATGGTAAGAAAGAAGAGAATCTGATTGAAACAGTTTCTATCCGTGCCATGCAGAAAGCGCGTTACTCTACGCATAACATCGGCCACTACGGACTGGCATTCGAATATTACACTCACTTCACCTCACCGATCCGCCGCTTCCCGGATATGATGGTACATCGTTTGTTGACGAAGTACATAAACGGAGGACGCAGCGTATCAGAAGCCAAATACGAAGACCTCTGCGACCACAGTTCGAACATGGAGCAAATAGCTGCCAACGCTGAACGCGCTTCTATCAAATATAAACAGGTAGAATTTATGAGCGAACGCTTGGGGCAGATTTACGATGGCGTAATCTCCGGTGTAACCGAATGGGGACTCTACGTAGAACTGAACGAAAATAAATGTGAAGGTTTGGTGCCCATCCGCGATCTGGATGATGATTATTACGAATTTGACGAGAAGAACTATTGCCTTCGCGGACGTCGTAAAAACAAGATATATAGTCTGGGAGATGCTATTACCGTTCGCGTAGCACGTGCCAACCTTGAGAAGAAACAATTGGATTTTGAATTAATAGAAAAATAAGTTCACCACAAAGGGGAAGCTAACAACCATTATGAAAACCTTTATCATCGAAGACAAACAAAGAATCGAGTCTATTATTCTTCATTGTGACGTTTGTTTTGTAGGTATAGTCGATATGGAAGGTAATCCATACGTAGTTCCGATGAACTTCGGTTATGAAGACGGCATTATCTATCTCCACTCCGGGCCCGAAGGCAGTAAAGTGGAAATGTTGGAACACAATAATAATGTCTGTATCACTTTTAGTCTCGGACACAAGCTTGTCTATCAGCACGAAAAAGTGGCTTGCAGTTACAGTATGCGTTCTGAAAGTGCGATGTGTCGCGGAAAAGTAGAGTTCGTTGAAGACATGGAAGAAAAACGTGGCGCATTGGACATTATCATGTGTCATTATACGAATAATGAATTTAATTACTCCGATCCGGCTGTCCGTAATGTTAAAGTATGGAAAGTACCGGTAGACCGGATGACGGGAAAAGTATTCGGCCTGCGAGCTGATGAAAAGCCATAGATATGAAAAAATTAGTATGTGGACTTACCTTGTGTCTGTCTGTCGGCAACATCTTTGCCGGCAGTACAAAAGACATATACAAGAAGAATTGGATTGACTTTAATAAGAACGGAGTCAAGGACGTATACGAAGACCCTGCCGCTCCTATTGAAGCCCGTGTTGCGGATTTGCTGTCGCAAATGACGCTGGAAGAGAAAACCTGCCAAATGGCTACTTTATACGGTTCGGGGCGGGTATTGAAAGATGCATGGCCCACTGCCGAATGGTCAAAGGAAATCTGGAAAGACGGTATCGGGAATATTGACGAACAGGCGAACGGATTGGGTAAATTCGGTTCCGAACTTTCTTATCCGTATGCCAACAGTGTAAAGAACCGCCACGAAATACAACGCTGGTTTGTAGAACAGACACGGTTGGGCATTCCCGTTGACTTTACCAATGAAGGAATACGCGGATTGTGCCACAATCGGGCTACCATGTTTCCTGCCCAATGCGGACAAGGTGCCACGTGGAACAAGAAACTGATCCGAGAAATTGCGAAAGTCACTGCTGATGAGGCAAAAGCGCTCGGATATACCAATATTTACGCCCCGATTCTGGACATTGCCCAAGACCCGCGCTGGGGACGGGTAGTAGAGAGTTATGGCGAAGATCCTTATCTGGCAGGCGAACTGGGAAAACAAATGATTCTCGGTCTGCAAGCCGAAGGGCTGGCAGCCACTCCGAAACATTTTGCCGTCTATAGTATCCCGGTTGGAGGACGTGATGGAGGTACACGTACCGACCCGCACGTGGCTCCGCGTGAGATGAAGACTCTTTATTTGGAACCCTTCCGCAAAGGAATTCAGGAAGCAGGAGCCTTAGGGGTAATGAGCTCTTATAATGATTATGACGGAGAACCTGTCTCCGGGAGTTATCATTTCCTTACTGAAATTCTGCGTCAACAATGGGGGTTCAAGGGATATGTAGTATCGGACAGTGAAGCAGTGGAATTCCTGCATACAAAACACCGCATTACCCCGACTGAAGAAGAAATGGCGGCACAAGTAGTAAATGCAGGACTGAATATCCGCACCAACTTCACCCCGCCACAAGATTTTATCCTCCCTTTACGCCGTGCAATCAGCGAAGGAAAAATCTCTTTGCATACCCTCGACCAACGTGTAGGTGAAATCTTACGTGTCAAATTTATGTTGGGGCTTTTTGATAATCCGTACCCAGGTGATGATCGTCATCCAGAAACGGTAGTACACAATGCCGCTCATCAGGAGGTATCTATGAAAGCGGCTTTAGAGTCTATTGTTCTTCTGAAAAACGAGAATCAGATGCTTCCGTTGTCCAAGAGCCTCAACAAAATAGCAGTTATCGGTCCGAATGCAGAAGAAGTGAAGGAACTGACGTGCAGATACGGCCCTGCCCATGCTCCTATCAAGACTGTATATCAGGGAATCAAAGAATATCTGCCTAATGCAGAAGTCAGCTATGCAAAGGGATGTAACATCATTGACAAGTATTTCCCGGAAAGTGAATTATACAATGTTCCTTTGGATACACAGGAACAAGCTATGATTAATGAAGCAGTAGAACTGGCAAAAGTTTCGGACATCGCTATTCTTGTATTAGGCGGAAATGAGAAGACGGTTCGGGAGGAATTTTCCCGTACCAGCCTCGATCTCTGCGGGCGTCAGCAGCAGTTGCTGGAAGCTGTATATGCAACAGGAAAGCCAGTAGTTTTGGTAATGGTAGACGGAAGGGCAGCAACAATCAACTGGGCCAACAAATACGTTCCCGCTATTGTGCATGCCTGGTTCCCCGGTGAATTTATGGGGAATGCTATTGCTAAAGTCCTTTTCGGAGATTACAATCCGGGCGGTCGCCTGGCTGTAACTTTCCCGAAGTCAGTAGGACAGGTTCCATTTGCATTTCCATTCAAACCCGGCTCCGATTCAAAGGGGAGAGTCCGTGTAGACGGAGTTCTTTATCCTTTCGGATATGGGTTAAGTTACACTACTTTTGAATATTCAGCCTTGAAGATCTCCAAACCGGTTATAGGTCCACAAGAAAACATGCCCCTTTCGTGTATCGTAAAGAATACCGGGAAAAGAGCTGGAGATGAAGTAGTTCAGCTTTATATTCGGGATGATTTCAGCAGTGTGACTACCTACGACAAGGTGTTACGTGGCTTCGAACGTATTCATTTGCAACCGGGAGAAGAACAGACAATCAGCTTTACCCTTACTCCTCAAGACTTGGGGTTATGGGACAAGAACAATCAGTTTACGGTAGAACCGGGTAGTTTTTCAATAATGATAGGAGCTTCATCACAAGATATACGGTTGAAAGGAAGTTTTGAAGTGCAATAAACCCCAATCAATAATATAAATCCATAAGAACCGGTAATAATTTTGTTTTCCTCACTAAAAAGTGAAACAGAAATTATTACCGGTTCTTCAGATATCTATTTTCATCTATCAGTTCAACAGATTGATTCTATTAAAGTTTACTGACTTCACTATCTATATAGTCTGCTCTATTCCTTAACCACGTCTTCAACTCTTTCACTTTTGTATCGAATGAACGAGTATTTTCCCATAATTCACTATTCCTTTCCACAGAGGGTTTAAGCATTACAGCATAATCATCTACATATTGTAACAATGCATCTAGCTTATTATTCTTGAAATCTTGCCAAGTTCTCTTATATATCGCTTTCACACGGCTATCTTGTAGAAAGCGTTGGAAAAATGCCGTACCGACTCCATTCATGCTACTTGAAAATAACGGTGTGTTGTAACGTCCAAAATGATTACTCGTACCTTCATAATCATACGCCCAATCAAAATCCCAGATAGGTCCCATTACATACTTGCCATTTCCTTCTTTATGGAGAAAAACACTTTTAGGATGATTTATCTCCATGTTGTGTACCAAGTTAAAGGTTATCAGAAATTTGGCAACCGATTCAATATCAATCATGTCTACATAGCTATTTCCTTCTAACGGTTCTTTTGCAAATTGTGTCGTGAATGCATTAAAGTCCTTCTTCCAATATTCAAATTGCTCTGTGGTCAAATCAGGGTCTTTCACCATTACAGGGAGGTTAAATGCAGTCGATTTAAACTTAGGCTCATCATCCCAATAAGAATCAAGTTCCCACATGACACTGTTGTTTTCATCCAAATCTACACGGTTTTCTTTAACCTCTATCTGTTCGGTCAACAAGTAAGAACCTTTATAAATTCCGTTTAAAACTACATCTACAGGAATTGCATGATTGGTAAAAGGAAGTTCCAGCAGCCGACCTATCTTGAATGCAACCGAATTAAGCATTAACGTAGGATCAAGATGATTTGCCAACAACACATAATTCTTGGCTTTCCCCAAACCACAGATCTCTGCTTTCTTATTAAGTTTCAGTCGATAAGGCTTTTTAGGATATCCCCACGTTGAATTGCCGCGTCCCTTCACCTCGGTTTTCCCTGTATAATCCTCATAGCCCCCTCTACCGTTAACAGCCAAAGTACCCTCCAGATAATAATCCTTACTTGGTATTTCCGCTATAGACGGATCTGTCGTCGTAATAGTCAATTCAGGAATAGCAGATAATAAGAATTCAGCCTTTACTGTATATTGAAAAGTCTCCCCATTTCTCATTATAAACTGATAAACTACGGGAGATGAAAAATCATTCTTTGTCATTCCACTTTTCTGTTCTACCTCGTCCACCAGTACTTTTACAGCATTCGTGGTAAATGTAGGGATAAGCTCGGATTGTGAGAATGTAACAAGGGGTATTATACTTTCTTCTCCAATAGAAGAGGAAACATCAGCAGTCAAGAATGCATTATTCTTTTTCAAAAAGCGGAAAGCAGAAAGCACTCCGGTATCTTTCAATGCAATTTCCACTGTATATTGCTGTTTACTGCCATCTTCTGCTTCCACAGTAAAAACCAATGGCTGCGAATAATCATTTGAGGTAACTCCGGATTCCTGCTCAACTCCATTTATCGTGATAGATTTTCCATTATATTCGAATACGGCAATTAATGATTTCAAATCATCATACTTATCCAATGGCAATGTAATCACACTCCCCTGAATAGAGGCTTCCACATCATTTGCGACCTTACCTTGATTATCACTTTTCAAAATAGAAAAGTTCAGCAATTCCTTCGTTGAAGAGATTGGGGGTTCTTCGTCTTTACAGGCGGAGAATAGTAAGAGAATAGTTACTAAAATCCCTAAAGTATTGTTTAACATAGTATTAAATAAAAATGGTTACTTGGCAAATATACGATTTTGCCAAATAACCACCCGATTATTCTCTCTCTTTTTTCTAAAATTCAGTGTATCATAAAGGATATTCCTCAAAAGCATACAAAATAGTAGACAAATAACGTTCGCCTGTATCGGGCAGCAACGCCACAATCATCTTCCCTTCATTTTCCGGGCGTTTTGCCAGTTCTGTCGCCGCATAAACAGCAGCACCCGAAGATATGCCGACCAGCAATCCTTCCAGCTTCGCCAGTTCACGGCTTGTACGAATGGCATCATCATTCTGCACCCGAATAATTTCATCTACGACGGAAGCCTTGTAAGTCTTCGGAATGAAACCCGCACCGATTCCCTGAATCTTATGAGGCCCAGGCTTTCCTCCGGAAAGAACCGGCGAATCAGACGGTTCTACCGCTACCACCCTCACACTGGGGTCGCGCATCTTCAATGCTTCACCTACTCCGCTAACTGTCCCGCCAGTACCCACGCCGGCCACAAAGATATCGACTTTCCCCTCGGTATCTCTCCATATTTCCAGGCCGGTAGTACGTAAATGCATGGCGGGGTTAGCAGGATTTTCAAATTGTTGTAAGATAACAGAGTCCGGAGTTGCCGCTTTCAGTTCTTCCGCTTTGGCAATTGCTCCTTTCATACCATCCGCACCGGGAGTCAGGACCAATTCTGCTCCCAAAGCTTTCAAAAGATTGCGGCGTTCAACACTCATCGTGTCGGGCATTGTCAATATCAACTTATAACCTTTGGCAGCAGCCACAAAAGCCAGTCCTACTCCGGTGTTGCCACTAGTCGGTTCTATAATAGTAGCTCCCGCTTGCAAAACACCTTTTACCTCAGCGTCTTCAATCATCGCCAAAGCAATACGGTCTTTAACGCTTCCGGCAGGGTTAAAATATTCAAGCTTCACTACCAGGCGAGCTTTCAAATTCTTACTCTTATTATAATTACTAAGTTCCAACAACGGAGTGTTACCAACCAGGTCCGTCAATTTTCTTGCTATCTTCTCCATATATATCCGTTTTAAATTCATACGTTTTAATATATGACAAAGATAGCGCGGATTCTGTTCAGGCGAAATACCACAGATGTGGTAATTTCATACCACATCTGTCTTACAGAAAATCTGCCCGCATCGGAGTAAATGTGTCAATCAGCACGCCTGCTTCGAGACAAACACAGCCATGAGGTTTATTAGGAGCCACATAATAGCCATCTCCTGCCGATAGTATTTCTTTCTGTTCGCCAATCGTTAATTCGAACTTTCCACTTACCACATAAGTAGCCTGACTGTGATGATGTTCGTGCATTGTACCGACAGCTCCTTTTTCAAACTGCACTTTTACCATCATCAACTGTTCGTCATAACCCATTATCTGACGACGGATTCCCGGACCCGGGTTCTCCCACTTCAGTTCCTTTTCAAACTGAAAGACTTCACTACACATCTTCATATTTATCAAATATTAATCTATTAAATAAAAACAAAGATAGCCTTTTAGTCCATTGACAGCAAAATAAAGGCAGCCTTCATTAACAAATCTCATAAATTATCCTGAATATGCTTTGAACAGTGCACCTATAACCGGACATTCAAAACCGGATGTCCTTCCATCGGCATTCTTCTCGACACATGACCTGCTTTGGAGAAAATCAGCACATCATCTGCCGCAACTTGCTTCAGCACATATTCCCCTTTCTTATTAGTCACTGCCAATTCTTTCTCATTTCCTACCGAATAAATACGGACTCCTTCTATGGGAGTAGCCTGTACGTCTCTGACCACCCCACGCACTGTTATCTTTTTACCTTTTCCAATCTTACCCTTATCCTGTTCCTTACTCGCCATAGCAATCAATCAGGCAGGCAAAGAATGGAAAAAGTACTCTGTAACTGTGGATATTCCCGTCAACGTGCTAGTCAAGTTTGTATTCAAGCTATGCGCAGGTGCCAATAACCAACTGACCGGTTATAACGCAACGCCAACAGAAAATGTAGTTTATTGGTTTGATGACGTTTCCCTAAAACTTGCTACGGAATAAACAGAACACATTAATTTACAGAACTCAAACTTTATGTCTTTAGTAAAGTAAGAGTACGTCAAATAGAAGAAGGTTCTGATATCCAAGTACATTTAACGGGAGTCTCTATAACTCAAAATGGCGACAATATCCCTACGGGAGATATTTGTCGCCATCATGAATAAAAAACTTCTACCTATCTTACATTTCCTCTATCAGAGGTTTGTATTTGTCATATAACTCTTTCGAGATAATCACACTATTTCCGACAGGTTGTTCGGGGAAAGTTCCGATACAGTCTTTCCACCAACGTTCTTCGTATTCGGTAACATCCTTCTTGTAGTCCTCGTATTTCGCATCATCAAAATTCTGCCCCGCAAGGACGGCACGATCGACTGCGGCAAAAAACATTTTCCAACGTTCCGCATAGAAAGTGGAAATCAGTCCCGACCAGGAACGGCTGGCATAGTCATTCAGGAGCGAAGCCTTTTCTCCCCATGTAGTCAGCAGGTTACGGGCATTCTGTTCAAAGTAGAGCTTTTCTTTTTCATTTGCTCCCAGTTTGCGGGCGTCACTGATCCATTTTCCCATAAGGAAAGCAGACTGGGTGGATAATACACGATCCATATCGCTCAAAATGCCAAGCATAAGTTGCTCTTTAGCTTTCATGGTTTTAAAGTCACCTTTCTGATAAGCCTTTTCGTAGTCTTTGAATACAGCCCAGAAATAATTGCCAAGAAGTTGGCGGGTGACGTTAACGACATCAAACGAATAGGAAGCGCCCTTGCCATCCGCTTCGAGCATTAATCCGAGAATGGTCAACAGTGTTTTGTTGCTGTATCTGAAACGAGGATTCGCATAATAAGTTTTAAACTTACCAAAAGTGGGGCGGATACTTAACATTGCACATTGTCCGGGGCGGCTCGGATCAGCATAAATACTGTCAATCAGCAGTTTCCAGGCAGCTTTTCCTTTTGCATTGTCCTTTCCTATACGCCGTACAGCCAGTTCTTCCGTCCAACGCGGGACGTCTTTATGTATATCCATGTCCCAGGCTTTTTCGAACACATAATTATAGACAAAAGGATTGCAGTCGAAACCTTCGAGAGTAGAACCCAGTCCTTCAAAGTTCTTGCCACCATTGGCAAATGTATTTTCGAGACGCTTGTTGATATCGTATAGATTGCCTACTAATACCGTATTACCGCCAAAGTTGCCGAGATAACACCAGATATAAGGAACTCCAAAATATTTATCGGTCTGTTGCCATACCTCGTGCCGCTCGCAGTAATAATCCAGAAGCAGCGATTTCTTGGAAGGGAAGGCTGTAATATAAGCCTTGATCCGCTCATTCGTCCAGTCTTTCTTTTCATTCCAGAACAGCCAGGTCATTTGCAGCCAGACAGCTTTTTTATCTGCTTTCTCCAGACTTTGGTACACCTGTCGGCTGACACGTCTCAAATAAGACGGCTCATAGCTGGGTGCTTCCAACTCATTGAACAAGTCGATGCCGTAGATATGATCGGTGCCGTAAATAGAGTTCTGTTCTTCCAGAAACATTTTCTGAATCTTTGTGAACAACGGGTCCATTGGGTCAAGGAAGCTACAAGCGTATTGATCGGAATAGCCTGCCCACGCTCCCAGTTTGGTTATCTTGGCATCGGGATAAATACGTTTCAATTCTTGCGGCACATGACCGGCAAAAGCAGGAAGAACGGGTTTCATGTTCAACTCCCGTTCACGGGCTACAATCTTTTTCTGCAACTCCTCCTGTCCGTCGAGCCAGGACATCGGCAGATTTCCCTGCCAATAGTCAATATTCAACATACGGTGCCACGGCAGATGTGCAGGGCCTGTGAAATAATTGCGTACTTCGCTTTCCGACAACCCGAGTTTTGTCCACACTTTCAACCAGATAGATTCCTGACCGGTGATTGCCAGCGGAAGGTTGATACCATTCAATGCCATCCAGTCAATAAAATGCTCCCAATCCTCCCATTGCCACCACGGCATTGTATAACCAAAAGTACAGTAGTTCAGGAAGAAACGGTCCTTGCAGCGAGCGTCTACCGTAACCTTTTTATCTACCGCCGGAAGTGTTGCCGGCATATCCAGATGGTCGTCCACAAACCAGGACACGTTCGTATTGCAGTAATATTTGAGATAGTAATTGAGTCCGACAGCCATACTGTTTGCATTATTCCCGGCAATCTCAATCTTATCTCCAACGGAAGAAAGCTGAAAATAATCGTTCTTTCCTTCCGGCAGTTTCTTGCCGGTGATTTGGGACGAGTAATCGGGAAGAAGTCTGTTTACTAATGCATTAAACACCGCTACATCATCTGCATAAGAACCCAATGTACAGATACAGGCCAAAATAAAAAGAGATAGTTTCTTCATATATTTCATATTTAAAAGTCATTATATAATTATATAGTAGTATTATCACTGGCGATTGTCAACACGGACAAGGCGAATGGAACAAGCGTCATTGGCATGAGGCCATTCACGTACTCCTGCCTGGTCTACAGCTTTCGCGTCTTTCTCCGATAAATTATATCCTCGTCCGGCATTTCCATAGAAGAAGAAGGCTTGCCTTGAATATCTCCAGACAGAAGTACCGTTGTATATCTGTCCGGCAGCTACTATGCTCAAACCTGTTAAGTTTGAAATCGAATTAATATCAAACTCACCTGCTCCGCCATTATCCCATGTATATCCCGATACAAGCAATGTACCTAACTGATCCTTTCCGATATACTTGAACAGGCGCTGCCAATCGGTTGCATTTCCCATTAAACCGGCAGCATTCGTTCCACCTCCAGTAGAAATACGCCACATACCGTCGACAATGCTGCCTGCCAGCAGGTCTTCCTGCGCAACGACTTTACTCGTGTACAAATATCCATATAAGGCAGCGTCAATGGACGCACTTCCATTGGGATACGTACAACAAGCAACAGACTTATCCAAAGAAGCCAGAGGAACCAACGGAATCTCCGTTCCGTCACTATATTTAGTTGTCCGTAGATTGGAACCCAACCAGACTTCACTACCGATTTTGACTACCGGATAAGAATTACCTTCCATATCGCTGACCAGATACGGTTCGGGAACAGTTTCTTTTACAGCCTCTTCCGGTTCCTTCTTCGTAATGCCATAAGAAGAAAGATAAACCGTGTGTACAGCTTCCGAGGTCCCGGCCACATAGTCAAGCGTATTTTCCGCATAGTCGAACGAAGCTGTTCCTCCATTCTCGATAGCTTCGGAGACATTGCCTTCATCATCCACCAGATAAGCGACAAATCCTCTGGTATAGTCGGCCGCCCCACCTTCGCCGGTATAGACAACGACTGCCCTTGAAGCAATATTGTCATTCTTCAGATATTCCAGACAGATTTCCGCAACCTTCAGGTTACCGTCCATTACTTTGTAAATCTTCGTAGCATCGAAGTCGCTGACAGAAGGAATATTGAACTTATAAGTTCCTTCTATCGGATAGATCGGTTCCGGTGTCTTTGCTTCCTGTACCACTTCTATCTTGCAGGTAATCGAGAATACCTTGACGGTGAGAATCGTAGAACGGGCAATCGTCCGGGGATTATCCACCAAAGTGACCGCTATCTTGTTTCCGGAAAGCGCTGCGCTACACCAGCTTTTCGCATCAGCGGGCACAGCAATAGAAATCGTGGAGTTCTCCATATTGGTTACAATCTCCACCTCCCCCGCTGCATCCTTGGCGGGAAGCGTAATACTCTCTTCCGGTGTAGTCAGTACAACCGGAGTGACGCCAGGGTCACCGGCAACAGCTACCGAATAATAATCGTCGCACGCATTCATTGCCAAAGCAAGAACAAGCAACATTGCGCCATATATAAATCTTATTCTTTTCATTGTTCCAAACTTATTTATTCAACAGAAGGAATATTCTCTAACGCATCCAGATCAATGTCAGGAGCAGTCCCACCGGAAGAACGGGTGAACATCGTCCCATAGTCCGTATGATCGTCTGTGAATCCGAAACTCTTCAACACAAATCCGCCATTCGCCTGGTCTACCGAACCGGAATAGTCATATCTCAATCCGCTTCTTCCCGTATCGTCGCAAGAGAATTTAGCACCGGTAATCTCTTTCCACTCGCCGGAAGCAAGCCTCATCCATTGATTCTTATACAATACGGAACGGGGATAGATCGAGTTGATCGGGTCAAAGTTTTCGAGGAACGAATAAGCTCCTTTATACCATGTATTCGTTTCCGGGCGCGAGAAAGAAGCAATCAGCTTCCATTCACCGTCAGCATAGAAATAGCCCGTATAGACGGTACTTCCATTTCCGTCAGGTTTCACCCGTACAAGAGCTTTGTACACCGTACCGGCTGTCCAGTTATAATGCAGCCAGCTTTGTCCGCCACTGCCCTCATTGCCAAACTCACCGATAGTAACGTTCGCTCCTTTCCGTAACACCTTGACTCTCTTTTCTTCCGGTATATCTTCCGGATCATCGGTAGTATAAGGACTCCACACAGAGAACAAGACTTTATGCTCGCCCGAAGTAGTCTGCTGGATACCCATATATCCTTCGGAGAAACCGTTCATCATATAATATGTACTGTTCAAAGCATTTTCCGGTGTCACCAATACTTCATTATAGAAATATTCGGCATTACCCGTGGGCTGTGTATAGAACCAGTGTACGGAAGAACCTCTGCGGTAGAAGTAGCAGTTCTTGTCTCCCTCGTTCATCTTCTCTTCCGTCACAAAATGATTGGTACCCAAAGCAACCTGCCCGCCAATCCGGTAACCGGTGATGTCACCGAAAGACTTGCCGCTCTTCGATACTCCTTGCATATCCACCCGGATATATCCCGGCTTCTCTACCGGAATCGTAGCAATGCCGTATATCTTGGAGGTCGGGCCGCTGATTGTAATATTATATACCTTATTCTGCACTTTGAAACGTACAACACTGTTTCCGGTTTCATTGCTTCCCACAGCCGCCAGATTCAAGTCGCCCGCTTCGCCCACATAGAAGTAAGTGCTGCTGACAATCGTTTCATCCGCCCAGGTAGCTTTAAACTTTCCGGTATAATTGTCGATATAAGTAGAACCTTTCGGATAAGTCACATACGAGTTTCCGGCAAAAGGAACAGAAACCGGCACATCCGCTTCGGTAAATGAAACCGTCGGATGTTCCTGTATTTCGCCATTGACGGACTTTTGAATTACATTAATCGTATCCAGACGAGCCAACGACGCCTTATTCAGAATATAGATACGTCCCTCCCTGCTTAGTTCGGAAGAGTTTGCCGCCACACTCCAAGAGGCTCCGCCACCAGCCGCCGCCTTCATCCATTCTACGCTGGAGACATATCTTAATTCCACAGCCGGGTCACTCGGTGTAACAGTAAACGAAATATCACCACCCTCACCTTCCACAATCACTTTATCGGAAGGTGAAATTGTCACGGTCACTTGTTTCGCATTGTTTTCATCTGTTTTGTCATCGTCACAAGCTGAAGAAAAAACAGCCAGGAACAAGCATAAAATATAACTGATATTCATTTTCATAAGCATTTTTCTATTACCAATATTTATTTTGAACCAGTTTCTCGTTATTATCCAGATAGTTCTGATAGATAGGCCACAAGTACATCTTCTTCAGGAAAACCCGTTTCTGTATCTCTGTCCGTTTGAAGTACTCTGTATTGGTCTTACCATCGGTGTTCATGCCCGAAATCGGAGTTTCGAAAACTTTCTCCGCCTCTTTCCAGCGACGAATATCCATATAACGCATTCCGCCTTCAAAGGCAAACTCCACTCTGCGTTCGTGATGAATCGCATCGCGCATCGCATCCTGTGACAGTCCGGATTGCAAGGCAGGCAGTCCGGCACGCTCACGAATCAACTTCATGTATTTCTCGATATCCGCATTCCCCGGATCATACTCGTTCAATGCTTCCGCATAGCTCAGATACATCTCTGCCAGACGCACGATAATACCCGGCTTATACGGATAGGCGACCCCATGCCTGGTAGACGGATTAAGCGCTTTATTAATCTGATAACCCGCTATCGGACTATCATGAGAAGGTTTTCCGTCTTTTCCTTCGTTCAGGAAGTTATGTGTTCTCTTAGTGTCGTCGAACGAACAATATTCACCGTGAAAACGAATGTTCGCATAAAAGCGCGGTTCACGGTTGACGTACATATTATAGGTTCCTGCCGTGGTCACTAATCCGGCTTTTTTCTCCGAACTGCCATACAGGTATTTCGTATCATAATAAGTGTCCGCACCGGAGTAGCCACTTTCCACATAACCGGAACCCGGCGCGTCAATGCTCAACCCGTTCTTCATAAAGAAAGCATCCACTACATTCTGCGTAGCACTGATACATCCTGCCCAACCGGAACCGCGAGGTAGTAAATGGTACTCATAAAGCCCGTTTGTCTTTCCGGGATAAGCCAATATAATTTCTTTATTATTTGTGGGAGTGGTCAGAAACAGATTGATACAGGACATCAGCGCATCAATGGAACCGTCGTCCAAATACTCTTTATATAGGTCATACTCAGGCATATCTATTACCAGTTTGGCAGCTTTTGCCGCTCTCTCCCATTTACTGTTATCCTTGCTTTGGCTGAAAAGCGGAGTGCCGTCTTTATTGACCACATCCCTGAAATCCTCATTGCCGTTAAACAATGGGCTGGCAGCAAACATCAACATACGGGCACGCAATGCCAGACACGCTCCGGAAGTGGGACGACCGACATTCACATCGTCATAAGAAGAAGGTAATACTTTGGAAAGTTCCATAAACTCATTGTCCAGATAATCGACAATCTCATCGTAAGGGGTACGTGCTTTCTGCAATACATCACCGGATTCGGTGACGTCTACCAACGAAGTGACCAGAGGAAACGGGCCGTAAACTTCCAACATCCTCGAATAATAATATGCCATCAGGAAACGTACTTCGTTCTTATAGCGTTCCACCAATTCGGCTGTCTGCCGCTGGTTCGGGATTTCTTTTACATTTTCCATAAAGATAAGCCCTGCACGTACTTTACGATAAGTCTCCAGCCAAAGGTTCTTCCCGGGAACAATCGTAGTGGGAGTCCAACTTCCCTTCTGTACATTCATCAGGTTACTCCACCCGAACTGGCTCAATGAAGAAGCCATTTGAGTTTCGTCGCTCATCATATAGTATCCGTATCCTTCATAAGTCATATATTCCCACAAAGGGTCGGGAACAAGATTGTAAACACCTGCCAACCATTGCTTTGTATAATCTGCATTGTCAAACACAGCGTCCAGTGTCAACATATCATCCGGTTCTTTATCCAGATAATCACACGACGAAAAAACCGGAGCAAGGGCAACCGCCAGCATCAAGGTTCGGATATACTGTTTCATATGTATCTTTTTCATTGTACGTAAGATTAAAATGTTACTTGAAAACCAAACGAATAAACCTTCATCAGAGGATATTTCATTCCGTCGTTGGAACCGATTTCCGGGTCCCACATATCGAATGCGGCCCATGTCAGCAGATTACTGCCCCGGAAGAAAATACGCGCATCACGCATCATTGCCGCCTTCTGCCATTTCTTGGGGAAGGTATAGCCCACCTCGACATTCTTCAAGCGCAGATAGGAAGCGTCTTTCAGCCACCAGGTAGAATATTGCATATTGTTGGAACTCTTGTTGGTGGACAAACGCGGCCAAAATACCTGTCTGTACGGGTCATTCGGATCCCAACGGTCATCACAATTGGCATAAATATTGCCCAATCCGCCGCCACCGCTACCGGGAATCAGCATATCTCCCTGAATCATATTGGAAACATTGGTGGAACCCTGGAAAAACGCACTGAAATCAAAGCTTTTCCAACGAGCGCTGAACCCGAACCCATACACAATTTCCGGAACAGAAGGACGACCGATAGGCTGATAATCATAAGTATCCACCTTGCCGTCGTGATTGGTATCTTCATAACGGATATCTCCCGGCTTCACCTGCTCGAACGTATGATTGGGGATTCCGTCAACCAATGTCCCGTCCGCCTTAAAGTCTTCCTCCTGGAACAGGCCGACCGCTTTCAATCCATAATACGTGTTCAGCGGATTTCCGGTACGCGCACGGGTGGTCTGTTTCATCGCCTCGGATTCGTCATACTCCAGTATCTTGTTACGGCTGAAAGTGAAGTTGCCCCGTAAGGACAAGAAGAAGTCTTTTCCAAAACTCTTGTTCATCTCTAGACTAGCGTCGAATCCCTGGTTCTTCACGATACCGAAGTTGGCCCAGGGGTTCTTGTTGAATCCGGCAGTTTCGGGTATGGTCTTCCGTTGCATAAAGATATCCTCCCGTTTCTCGTGGAAATAGTCGGCTTGTATATTGATGCAATCCCAAAGCCCGATTTCAATGCCGATATCCGTTTTCTTCACGGTTTCCCAGGACAAATCTTCAATACCGAAGTCACCTTCGAATCTTCCGTTAATGGTCTGATTACCGCTGGTTCCATAAACATATCCGGTTCCGGAGGTGATAGTGGACAAGAAGGCAAAACGGCGCCCCGACAATTGATCGTTTCCCACTAACCCGTAAGAACCACGGATTTTCAGTTTTGACAATACGGAAGCGGTGCTTTCCATAAACTTCTCGTTCGTAACAAGCCAACCACCGGCTACGGAAGGGAAGAATCCCCATTTATGTCCCTTGCTGAAGTTCTCCGAACCATTATAACCGAAGTTTCCCTCAATAAAATACCTGCCTTTATAACTGTAAGACAGACGGGCGGCAATTCCCTGTGTGCGGTGGGGAAGTGAATTGATAGCCGAAGTAGCGTCCGCATCCACGTAATCGCGCATATTGTACAGCAGCAAACCATCTATCTGATGTGCATCCGCCAGCAAACGGCTGTAAGACAACTGGCCTTCCATATACATAGTACGGTTACCACCCGCTTCTTTCGAATATTTCAAATAATCGTCCCCTTCATTGGTGACGCTCGTCAGCAGGTTACCGTCCGCATCACGTCCGGTAGCCATATAAGTGGTCTGTTTCTTGGTTCTCAAGAATGAGTTCCAGGCATACGTGTCGAATGAGAAGGTAGCTTTCGCCTTCAAGCCTTTCAAGGGATGCCATAACTTACCAATATCCTGTGTAACGGCGAAAACGGACTGTAAACTGCTGATATAGCTGGAGATAAACCCCGAATGTGTAGCGGCAGCCCACGGGTTGGTCTGCGATGTATTTGCCGGAATTTGTCCGTTCGAGTAAATCACCGGGTGTACAATCGGGGTGTTTTTAAAAGCCAGTTTGATAATATCAGTAAAAGGAGTACGGGGGTTTTCATCACTGGATGTGGTGTATCCCGGCGTGCGCTGATTCAGGATATATCCTCCCAGACTTACATTAATTTCAGTAGAAGGAGTCAGGTTCATATCCAGATTGGTACGGATATTGTAACGGGACAATTTATTGGAAGCGTCATATTCTACGCCCGGGTCCGTAACCGTCATCCCTTTTTCACCGTAGTAGGCAAGAATCAAGCTATAACGTAACCGCTCGCTACCTCCGTTGATGTCCAATGAAACACGTCCGCTCGGCACATAATCCTTTGTCACTGCCTTTAGCCAGTTTACGTTCGGATACAAGTCGGGGTCCGTACCGTTGCGGGTGGCATTGATAGCAGCTTGCGTATACATATCTTTCCCCGAAGAGAACTGGCTGGCGACATTCATCACTTCCATATATTTGGCACCATCGACAAATTCGGGTAACATAGTCGGAGCAGAGAAACCATAATCAGCCTTTATCTGGATACGGGGTTTACCAATCTGACCACGCTTGGTCTGTATCAGGATAACTCCGTTGGCTCCCTTCACACCATAGACTGCCGTAGCGGTGGCGTCCTTCAAGACAGAGAAAGACTCGATCTCCTCCGGAGAAAGATTACTCAGACTACGTTCGATTCCGTCGACCAGCACCAGCGGAGTCGTTCCCGAACCGAAAGATGAAATACCGCGAATCCAGAAGTCGGAAGCGTCATTGCCCGGCTCCCCGCTTCTTTGTACGGCAATAATACCCGCTACCTGTCCTGCCAATGCATTGGTGACGGAACGGCTCTGATTAATCTGCAAGGCGGCAGGCTTCATAGTGGTAATAGCTCCAATGACGCTCTCTCTTTTTTGAGAGCCATATCCTACCACAACTACTTCTTCCAGACCTTTCACATCGGATTCGAGCTTTACCGACAGATTCGTCTGCTTTCCTACCACTACCCTCAACGGAATAAATCCGATATAGGTAAACTTCAGGACAGAAGAAGGACCGGATATATTATACATCGAGAAGTTTCCGTTCATATCGGTTACAACCACATTGTTGGTTCCTTCTTCCTGTATGTTTACCCCGATCAGGGGCTCTCCCTTTTCGTCGCTCACGTGTCCCGTCACCTTCAGAGAAGTTTTCTGGACGACTGCCTGACTTTTCTTACTCACCGTGACCTGCCTGTTGGTAATCTTATAAGTCAAACCTGTCGACTGTAAAACTTTATCCAATATTTTATCCAGCGTTTGCTTATTTACATGAATACTGACTTTTCCATTCAAGTCGGTAAGCAACTCGTCCGAAAAGATAAATACGTACTCCGTATTTTTCTCTATTATGTTAAATACTTCACGTATCGTCACATTATTCAGACTCAGCGAAAGCTGCGGTAACTGCATCGTAGTGGTCTCTGCCAACGAAGGAACGGTGAAAGACACACATAAAAAGAGCAAAACAATTCGAGGAATGTTCAACATCCTTTTATATAAATAAGTATTCGTTAATTTCAAATGAGCATTTTTTTCCATACATTTGATTGTTGTTTAGAATTGCTTTTAATGTTTTATTAGTGAACTAAATTACACCGGATAATACGGCCATATTATCCGGTTTTTTATTCCGTTTATTTTACCATAGGCTATCTTGTTTTAAGGGTTCATACTAATGATTATTTCATTTTGATTGGTTTCATACCGCACACCAAATATTTCTTCTATAATCCGTAATGTCTTGTCTACATCGTCAAACAGAATCAGCTTTCCTGTACATGACTTCACAGCCGTCTTCTCATCACAATGTATATCTACTCCATAATAACGTGACAACCGGAGTGCAATGCTTTCCAGACTCTCGCTCGTAAATTGCCAGATTCCGTCCTTCCAGGTAATGTACTGAAGTGCGTTTACATGGGTAATCATAGGTCCCCGGTTCGTTGTATGATACATCTGATCGGGATGCAGGAAGATTTCTTTCACCTCCTTCTCTTTTGTTTCTTCTTTGGAACAGACCGAAACACTGCCTTCTACCAACACAACCGACTTCTCCTTGTCCGCCTTATAGGAAGTTACATTAAACTTTGTACCGTACACCCGGACATCAAATCCCGAAGTATGTACATAGAAAGGACGTTCCTTATCTTTAGCCACCTCAATATAGATTTCTCCGTCGACATAAATGCTGCGCTCTTTTCCTTCCATATTGACGGGAAATCTCACCTCTGTACCGGAGTTGATCCACACTTTTGTGCCATCCCGCAATGTCAGAAACGAACGCTTGCCATAAGGTACCAGCAAAGTGCTATATGTCACATCCGCATCTATCCGTGATTTATAAGTCGAGTTGGACGAACGTCCGTTTACCTCTATCTCATCTTCCTTCGTCCAACTAATATCCGCATCCTCCGCCATCGCTATCGTTTTCTTCTCGCCGATTATTAGTTGCACATCCTGAATCGTATCCAGTCGCACAGACTGTACGTCGGTCAGCATCACATTGACTTTCTCTCCCGTAAAGTCCCTCAGCGGAGAAACCAAAAGAAACAGCAGTATCAGGCTCGCCGCCACACTGGTGCTCCAATAAATAAAGCGGCGGACTCTATGCCTGCGATAACGGGCATATATATTTTGAAGCATTTTATCTTCTTCCCGACGGGAAAGTGAAACGTGATTGATCGTTACTGAATGCAAGGTCCGGACAGCGTCGGAAAGATTGGCTTCCTGGTGCGGATATTGTTGTAGTACTTGTTTCCAGAACTCATCCAGTGTTTCTGTCGGCGCCAGTTGCCATTGAAGAAACAAATCGTCTTCCAAGAAATCCTTGACAGAATAATTCTCGTATTTAATATCAATAGTCATAGCTTATTTATTCTTTAAATACAGGTTAACAATAAACAGTTTTAAGGCTTGTTTATAATAAAGACGACGGCCAGCTTTTTTTGCCATTAAAAAAAAGAACTTTTTTTGGTTCTTCTTCAAATTTGATGGTAATTTAGTAAGTCGGTGGCATCTCCATTCCCCTCCTTGCGGGAAGGAGAAGAGTACTGGACACTATTTCAAATTATTAGATTGATAGTGTAAGGGAGGATAATAAGAAGTTCAAGGTCTTCTTTACGTAAATGTTCAAGTGCCCGGGATACTAAGTTTCTCGCTGATTTGGAGTTGCTCATATTCAACAAATCCGCAATTTCATCATACTCCATATCATATATATATCGCAGGCAGACTGCCTCCCGTTGCCGGGGAGTCAGCAGGTTCAACAACGATTTAATTTTCCGGCTTAATTCAAGGCGTTCTTCTTCCTCAATCAGAGAATCCAGTACAGTGACGTCATTTATGGTGAAGTCAATCTGTTCGTAGGCAGCTGCCTCACCGGACTGGGACTGGCGCATCTCTGATTTGAGTATATCAATCAGTCTGTTTTTCAATGATTTAAAAAGGAAATACTTTAAGTTCTGCACATCCTTCAATGCGGCAGGGTTGGATAATAGTTTATAAAATACATCTTGAATCGCATCCTTCAACCGCTCATCATTGCCGGTCAGAGCTTTGCCATAAGAGAAAAGCTCCTGAATATGATCTCTGTACAGCAGAGAGTAGGCTTCATGATCACCATGAAGAAAACGATTTATGATATTTAATTCTCTATTATCCACAATTTTTCCTCATTTCATATACTTTTATCAAGCAACGGGCAGGATTGCCATACAATCGAATGAGCAAAAATAATTTTTTTATATGAGTTTGAATACAGATATGAGTATATTTTTGCAAACTTCTTCTATTTTATCGGCTTCGTTCGAACATTTTCTTCTCCGGTCCCACTCCGGTAACCGTATGTCACATCTCATCCGAATAAAATATTACTCGACTTAAAACAAGATTGAGTAATGTCTTATTTTTTATGTCAGAATAATCGTTATCTTTGTACGAATCATCTGATATGCATCAATTACATTCACTATTAATCTCTCTCTTATGAACACATTGAAAACTGTCTACATAGCTACTATTATCACCGGATTATTCACCGGACTGTTCTTATCTTCTTCCGCATCCGCGCAAGATATCTCAGGAACTTGGCACGGAAAACTGACTGTTCCCACCGGGTCGCTGACTATCGTATTCCATATCAACCAAGCGGCTCAAGGAACTTATGTAACAACGCTCGACAGTCCCGACCAGGGAGCCAACGGCATAAAGACACAAGCTACCTCTTTCAGTGATTCCATATTAACTATTCAGATACCTGTTATTCATGCTTCCTACAAAGGAAAATTGAAAAGTGACAAAACGATAACCGGAACATTCACACAAGGAATGCCTATCCCATTGAACCTGGAAAAGGGAGAAGCAAGCCGTCCCAAACGTCCGCAGGAACCTCAACCACCTTTCCCTTATAAAAGTGAAGAAGTTACAGTAAGAAACGAACAGGACGGAATTAACCTTGCGGGGACATTAACTCTTCCCGAAAAGGGAAATAAATTTCCGGCAGTAGTGTTGGTGACAGGAAGCGGTGCGCAGAACCGGGATGAGGAGATCATGGGACACAAGCCTTTCCTAGTCATCGCCGACTATCTGACGAGGAACGGAATCGCCGTATTACGCTGTGATGATCGTGGCACAGCCGCCTCACAAGGCAACCATGCAACAGCCACCAACGAGGATTTCGCAACGGACACGGAAGCTGCCATCAATTACCTGCGCGGCAGAAAAGAAATAAACACAAAGAAGATTGGCATTATCGGACATAGCGCAGGCGGAATCATAGCATTCATCGTAGCTGCCAAAGACCCGGCGATTGCGTTTATTGTTTCATTGGCAGGAGCCGGCGTAAGAGGTGACAGCCTGATGCTGAAACAAGTAGAGATGATTTCTAAATCCCAGGGAATGCCGGATGCGTTCTGGCAAGGAACGAAACCGTCGATACGAAACAGGTATGCCATACTGCAACAAGCAGACAAAACCACAGATGAACTTCAAAAAGAGTTATATGCAGATGTTACCAAAACCATGTCGTCCGAACAACTGAAAGACTTGAATACCGTACAGCAGATTTCCTCCCAGATAAGTTCCATGACCTCCCCCTGGTATCTTCATTTTATGAGATATGACCCGGCTAAAGCCATGAAAAAAATAAAATGTCCGGTACTTGCCTTAAACGGAGAAAAGGACATTCAAGTGGAGGCGGCTATGAACCTTACGGCTATCCAACAAAGAATCAGCGAGAACGGGAATAAGAATGTAACGGTAAAAGCCTACCCGAACTTAAATCATCTGTTTCAAACCTGTGAAAAAGGAACATTGGCGGAGTATGGGCAGCTAGAAGAAACCATTAGCCCAGAAGTTCTAAAAGATATAACAGACTGGATTCTTAAACATTCAGGAAAGAGCAATTGAAAAGGCAATCTCTATTAATAAAAAAAACCGCAATAATATTATTATAAACACAATTATTAAAATCCATAGTCTTACATACGCAGCATTGTATAAATTGACTTAAATCAAAATATTTCACACCGAACTCACTCTGCCCGATTTTGTTTTACCTTTGCACCCGCAAAAAAGAAAAAGGTAAAAAGTTACAGGTATCAGGTTAAGTTTGGTATGAAAAAGAGTCTTATCGCATTGGCGTTCGGCACCCTGGGATTAGGTATTGCCGAATTTGTAATGATGGGTATTTTGCCCGATGTGGCAAAAGATTTAGGGATCAGTATCCCTATGGCGGGACATTTCATTTCCGCTTATGCATTAGGCGTCTGTGTGGGTGCCCCCGTGTTGACATTAGCCCGCAAATATCCGTTGAAACATATTCTGCTGGTATTGGTTACCCTGATTATGATAGGTAATATCTGTGCTGCAACAGCTCCCAATTATTGGATATTGCTTGCTGCGCGCTTCATCTCCGGACTACCGCACGGAGCATATTTCGGCGTCGGCTCCATTGTTGCCGAAAGACTGGCTGATAAAGGGAAAGGTTCGGAAGCCGTTTCGATTATGATTGCCGGAATGACCATTGCCAACCTATTCGGTGTCCCATTGGGAACCTCTCTCAGCACTATGCTTTCCTGGCGTGCCACTTTCCTGTTGGTCGGCATCTGGGGAATCGTTATCCTGTATTACATCTGGCGTTGGGTACCTCACGTAGAAGGCTTGAAGGATACCGGCTTTAAAGGACAATTCCATTTCTTGAAGACTCCGGCTCCCTGGCTCATTCTCGGTGCTACGGCGTTAGGCAACGGTGGCGTATTCTGTTGGTACAGCTATATCAACCCTATGCTGACGAATATTTCCGGTTTCTCCACCGAAAGTATTACTCCGCTGATGATTCTTGCCGGATTCGGTATGGTCATGGGAAATCTTATCAGCGGGCGCCTCTCCGACCGCTATACACCCGGAAAAGTGGGAACTGCCGCACAAGCATTAATATGCCTTATGCTACTTCTCATTTTCTTCCTTTCTCCCTACAAATGGACGGCTGCTATACTGATGTGCCTCTGCACGGCAGGGTTGTTTGCCGTATCCAGCCCCGAACAAATACTGATTATCCGTGTGGCAAAAGGCGGCGAGATGTTGGGGGCTGCCTGCGTACAGGTCGCATTCAATCTGGGAAATGCCATTGGCGCTTATGCAGGGGGATTGACTGTTAGTGAAGGCTATCGTTACCCCGCCCTCACAGGTGTTCCTTTCGCACTGACCGGATTCATCCTGTTTCTGATTTTTTATAAGAAATATCAGGCCAGATACTAAAGGAGGTAACTAATTCAAAGTTAGCACATATTTACTCCTCATAGTTAATAAAATCATGCAGAACGAGTACTAATTAATAGTATCCGAACAACTAAATCTTAGAGAGATTAAGATTAGTTTATTTCGCTCGCGTCTTGTATCAACTCATACCATACATATTAGAATTTATCACAATTGCATTTTCTTCCCCTTTTACTTGAAAATCAATAATTTATTTTTATCTTTGTGAGAAGTGTGAGTCTTTCGTTTCTAATCACCTTCAAAAACGACGAATATGAAACAACAGTATCTATTCGACTGCTTCTCGCAGCAAGCGTTGCAAACCCTGCATCGCTACCGTGCTGTTATGTTTAGTCCTACCCTCCGTACTATGTAAATTGCAATTTGAGATTCTTTTTTCACATTTTCTCCATTTACATAATTCAGATTCTTATGGACAAACAATATCAACCGACCCTTACCGAAGTACAGGATTGGGTACTTAAACTGTATAATACTTGTGAACAAACGATTACGAAAGCCGAACGCCTGGAACAGCATAAATATGCCGTCATGGTGCAGCGCCCGCAAGACAAGAAATTCCTCGTGAAGATGCTCGACGAATCCTCGCAAATCCGCGACCGGAAGATACTCGCCAAACGTATCAAGACTCTCCTTGACCAGTACGGTGTCCCCGAATTTCTGAACAAACGGGATGCTTTCTTATTCAAAATGTATCAGGCATTCGGACATCATTTCGACTTTATCGCTATCCCGATTATCAAAAAACGCCTGCGCATGGATACCTCGCAAGTTATTATCAATGAGGAACGCCCGCAACTCACGAAGCATCTGGCTACCCGCTTCAAAGAGAAAATCGGGCAGAACGTGAATCTTTTAGGCGAGGTGGTGCTTGGCAACGAAGAAGCCGATCACCGCTATCATCACTATCTGGAAGCTCTTGAATCACCCGACATTAATTACATCTCAGTGAAAATATCGGGAATCTACGCGCAGACACACGCTCTGAACTACGAAGAAAGTTTCCCGGAACTCGTTTCACGAATGTCCGCGCTTTATCAGAAAGCCATTGATTTTCCTTATACGGACGAAGACGGAATAAAACGCTCCAAGTTCATCAACCTGGATATGGAGGAATATAAAGACGCCCACTTCACATTGCGCCTCTTCAAAGCAGTACTCAACCTGCCGCAATTCAAGAACTATTCGGCAGGAATCGTCGTACAGGCTTATCTGCCGGATGCATACGACTTCCAAACCGAGTTGCTGGAATTTGCCAAAGCCCGCATAGACGGAGGCGGAGCTCCTATCAAAATGCGTCTGGTGAAAGGCTGTAATCTGGAAATGGAAACGGTTATCTCCTCCCTGAAAGGCTGGCCGAACCCGATTCGTCCTTCCAAAACAGAAGTTGACGCCAATTATCTGTGCCTGTTGGAACGTGGACTGATGCCCGAAAATGCCCGGGTTTTACATCTCGGGGTTGCTTCTCATAATCTGTTCTCGATCGCTTATGCTTATCTGCTGGCTCAGAAGTACGGGACAACCGGATATATGACCTTCGAAATGCTCGAAGGAATGGCGAATCATCTTTGGAGAGCGCAGTCAATGCTCGGCAACCGGGTGATTCTATATACTCCGGTAGTGAAAAACGAACATTTCCTGAACGCCGTCTCTTATCTTGTCCGTCGCATGGACGAAAATACAGCACCCGACAATTTCCTGACTCACTCCTTCAATCTGAAACCGGATACAAAAGAGTGGGACTTCCTCGCAAAGCAGTTTGAAGAAGCCTATGCTATGAAAGATCACCTCACGCATGTGTCTCCACGCGTTCAGAACCGTAATCTTCCGTACACTCCCGTCGCCCCATCGGACACAATGCAGAATGAACCGGATACGGACTTCGACTTGTCACAAAATCAGGAATGGGTGCGCCGTATCTTTGCCAAATGGAAGAAAAGCGGAACGGAAGAACCGGAAATCATTCCTTTACAGATAGGTGCGGAAACAGTAGTATGCAAAAACCGCTACAAATACCTCGACCGTTGCCAGAATGACGAGGTCTGTATCTGTGAAATGTCACAGGCGGACAGTGCTCAAGTGGAAAAGATTATCGAAATTGCCGAGACAGATCCTGCCGGGTGGAGAAAAACCACACTGGAAGAACGCCACCGGATTATGTACGAAGCAGCCAACCGGCTCGCTGATATGAGGGGTGACCTGATAGGTTGTATGTGTGCCGTAACCGGTAAAACTGTCATTGAAGGTGATGTAGAAGTATCGGAAGCGGTAGATTATGCCCGTTTCTACACGACAGCGATGAAGAAATTCGCCGCATTAGATGATATAGAGATAAAACCGAAAGGTACCATATTGGTCATTTCACCGTGGAACTTCCCGTGTGCCATTCCCGTAGGCGGTATAGTAGCCGGACTGGCGGGAGGAAACACCGTTATCCTGAAACCTGCCACCGTAGCGGCTCCGGTTGCCTGGATGTTCGCCAAAGCTTTTTGGGATGCAGGTGTACCGAAAGAGGCCTTACAAGTCATCATCACCAACCGGGAAGCGCTGAAAGTGCTGACTACCGCCCCTGCAATCAAGCATATCATTCTGACAGGAGGAACAGACACCGCCCAGAATATCGCAAGAGCCAATCCGGTAACTCCGCTATCAGCCGAAACGGGAGGCAAAAACGTCATTATCCTCACTGCATCGGGCGACCGTGACCATGCTATCATGAACATCGTCGCTTCCGCCTTCGGTAATGCCGGCCAGAAATGTTCCGCCTGCTCTCTGTTATTGGTCGAACGTTCGGTCTATGAAGACAAGAACTTCCAAAGCAAACTGAAAGATGCGGCAACGAGCCTGAAAGTAGGCAGTGTCTGGAATCCCGGAAATATTGTCGGTCCGATGATTACCAATAAGAACGACAAGTTGCTGCAAGCCTTCAACCTCGAACCGGGAGAATCGTGGCTGGTTCCTCCCCGTTTCATCGATGAGAAAGAATATATGCTGGCTCCGACCGTGAAATGGGGAGTGAAACCGGAAAACTTCTCTTTCCGAACCGAGTTATTTGGCCCTCTGCTGAGTGTTGCCTGCATCGAGAACCTTGAAGAAGGAATTAAGTTAGTCAATAGCCTGGATTACGGGTTAACTTCGGGATTACAGAGTCTTGATGAAGAGGAACAAAAGCTGTGGAAAAACTCCGTAATAGCAGGCAACCTGTATATCAACCGGGGAATCACCGGAGCAATCGTCAACCGCCAGCCATTCGGTGGAATGAAACTGTCTGCTTTCGGAGGCGGTATCAAAGCGGGAGGTCCCAATTATTGTACCTGTTTTGTAGAAATCACAGACAAGCCGGACAGCCAGACTGATTACATAGACAGTTATTTCGATACTTGTGAGGAAGAATTTATGGACCCGAGGGATGTTAATAAGCTATACGGAGAACAGAATGTCTTCCGTTACTTACCTTTGAAAAGCATGATTCTACGTCTTTTTCCGGAAGACACAGATAGAGAGGTCAATATGATCTCATACGCCTCGGAACTATGTAGAACACCTCTCACTATCAGCTTCGACCCCTCGGATGACCGTACTGCCGCACTTACCCAATATGGCTGGCCGCTTCGAAAGGAATCGCTGGAGGACTTCCTGAAAGTGATGCCGGACTATGAAAGAGTACGTACTTGTTCTCCGAATATCCCCAAATGTATGTATGAACGTGCCGCGGAAACCAATATGTATATTGTGGCAGCGCCTCCTATGAAACAGGGACGCATCGAACTTATTCGCTACTTCAAGGAACAAAGCATTTCTTTCGAATATCACCGGTATGGTAGTATTTCCGAAGTGCCGCCTTACGAATAATTAATACTAAAATCCCCTTATTCTGTGACTTTACTTTCCATACTAAAAGTAAGCCGGAATAAGGGGAAAAGACAGAAAGTATACCAAGTTTCCTTTATTAGCTCAAAAAATGATTATCTTTGCAGACTAAAAATGAACAACTTGGTAACAAACACTCTTTTTTATCCGGGTATTGCCTCCAAATCATTGTTCATATATATGTATCCTATTGATAATAATAGAAATAATAGATTAATATGGCATTGCAATGTGGTATTGTTGGACTACCGAACGTGGGTAAGTCGACACTTTTCAACTGTTTGTCGAATGCGAAAGCACAGGCGGCAAATTTCCCTTTCTGTACTATTGAACCCAATGTAGGTGTAATTACCGTTCCCGATGAACGTCTGAATGCGCTGGCAGAATTGGTACATCCCCAACGGATTGTTCCTACAACCGTAGAAATCGTAGATATCGCCGGACTGGTAAAAGGTGCAAGTAAAGGTGAAGGATTGGGAAACAAGTTCCTTGCCAATATCCGTGAGACAGACGCTATTATCCATGTACTCCGTTGCTTCGACGACGATAACGTGACACACGTAGACGGAAGTGTAAATCCTGTCCGCGACAAAGAAATCATCGACTATGAACTTCAGTTGAAAGACTTGGAAACGATCGAGAGTCGTATCCAAAAGGTACAGAAACAAGCACAAACGGGTGGCGACAAAGCTGCCAAACAGGCTTACGATGTACTGGTTCAATATAAAGAAGCGTTGGAACAAGGCAAATCGGCACGTACCGTTACTTTTGAAACAAAAGATGAACAGAAGATTGCACATGAACTGTTCCTGTTGACCAGCAAACCGGTAATGTATGTCTGCAATGTAGACGAAGCAAGTGCAGTAAACGGCAACAAATACGTAGATATGGTACGTGAAGCCGTAAAAGACGAGAATGCTGAAATACTGGTTGTTGCAGCCAAGACAGAAGCGGACATCGCCGAGCTGGAAACATACGAAGACCGTCAGATGTTCCTCGCCGAAGTAGGCTTGGAGGAATCGGGCGTAGCACGTCTTATCAAATCAGCCTATAAATTGCTGAATCTCGAAACTTACTTCACTGCCGGCGTACAGGAAGTGCGTGCCTGGACTTACGAGAAAGGTTGGAAAGCTCCGCAATGTGCCGGTGTGATCCATACCGATTTTGAAAAAGGATTTATCCGTGCGGAAGTGATAAAATACGATGATTATATCCGGTACGGTTCGGAAGCAGCAGTGAAAGAAGCCGGAAAACTGGGCGTAGAAGGCAAAGAATACGTCGTGCAGGACGGTGACATCATGCACTTCCGTTTCAACGTATAATCGCGATAACCTTGCATTTGTAATCAGCAAATTGTAATTATTATGAAGTATCTCATTGCAGGAACCGGAGGCGTTGGAGGTAGTATAGCAGGATTTCTGTCGCTTGCCGGAAAAGACGTTACTTGTATTGCCCGCGGAGCTCATTTGCAGGCAATACAGACAAACGGCTTGAAATTGAAATCGGACTTGAAGGAAGAGCACACGCTTGCTATCCCGGCAACAACAGCAGAAGAATTCAATGGAAAGGCAGACGTAATCTTTGTCTGCGTCAAGGGATATTCTGTCGACTCGATTACCGAACTGATAAAGAGGGCGGCACATGACAAGACAATCGTCATTCCTATTCTGAATGTTTACGGAACAGGACCGCGTATCCAACGTCTCGTTCCGGGAGTGACGGTACTCGACGGTTGCATCTATATTGTCGGATTCGTATCCGGTACAGGAGAGATCACTCAAATGGGAAAAATTTTCCGCCTGGTGTACGGAGCCCACAAAGGGACACAAGTTGCCCCGGGAATACTGGAAGCCGTTCAGAAAGATCTTCAGGAGAGCGGAATCAAAGCGGAAATCTCTCCGGATATCAATCGGGATACCTTCATTAAATGGTCGTTCATCTCGGCAATGGCTGTCACCGGAGCTTACTATGACGTCCCCATGGGCGAGGTACAGAAACCGGGAAAGGTGCGCGATACCTTCATCGGACTTTCTACGGAGAGTGCCGAACTGGGACGTAAACTGGGTGTAGAATTTCCCGAAGACCCGATAAGCTATAATCTGAAAGTCATCGACAAACTCGACCCGGAAAGTACCGCTTCCATGCAGAAAGACCTGGCACGGGGACATGATTCGGAGATACAAGGATTGTTATTCGACATGATTACCGCTGCGGAAGAACAAGGGATTGATATTCCTACTTACCGGATGGTAGCCGAAAAATTCACTAAACACTAATTCACCAAACCGTAAACCGTTATCCAATATGAATACCTTATTATTATCTATCAACTGGAATCCGAATCCCGAACTATTTAACCTGTTCGGCCTTTCTATCCGTTACTACGGGCTATTGTGGGCAGTAGGAATTTTTCTGGCTTACGTCATTGTTCACTACCAGTATCGCGATAAAAAAATAGATGAGAAGAAATTTGACCCCCTCTTCTTCTATTGTTTTTTCGGTATTCTGATTGGAGCACGTCTGGGGCATTGCCTGTTTTACGACCCGGGACAGTATCTGACAAGCGGTAAAGGGTTTGTAGAGATGCTGTTACCTATTAAATTCCTGCCTGCCGGCGGTTGGAAATTCACAGGATATGAAGGACTTGCCAGCCACGGGGGGACACTTGGACTGATTATTGCTCTGTGGCTCTATTGCCGCAAAACAAAACTTCATTATATGGACGTGCTGGATATGATTGCCGTAGCTACTCCAATTACCGCCTGCTGTATCCGTCTTGCCAACCTGATGAACTCCGAAATCATCGGCAAGCCGTCTGATGTGCCCTGGGCATTCATTTTCGAACGGGTAGATATGCAACCCCGTCATCCGGGACAACTCTACGAAGCGATCGCTTATCTTATCTTGTTCTTCATCATGATTTACCTGTATAAGAATTACAGCAAGAAACTGCATCGCGGCTTCTTCTTCGGGCTCTGCCTGACCTACATATTTGTCTTCCGTTTCTTCATCGAATTTTTGAAGGAGAACCAAGAGGATTTCGAGAACAACATGATGTTCAACATGGGACAATGGCTAAGTATTCCATTCGTTATAGTCGGCATCTACTTCATGTTTTTCTACGACCGGAAGAAAAAAGTAGCCTGAACCTGATATATAAAAATCGACTGCATACTAGAAAGGCGTTTCCTCCAATCACTTAAAGGAAACGCCTTTTATACTTACAAATCGTTTTCCAGACCTCAGAAAACGTTCTATATACTATTTGTAAACACGTTAATAATCCGCTATTTTCCCCTGACTATCTTCTTTATATCATTCAACTTGTTCAGCGCTTCAATAGGAGTGAGATTATTTACATCCAAATTTAATATTTCATCGCGAATCTGACAGAGTATCGGATCGTCCAACTGGAAGAAACTTAACTGCATACCACCACGGTTCTCGCTTACTTCCGCCAACGGCTTGCCTGCTATTCCCTGCTGGCGATTATCAGATTCAAGCTGCTTCAGAATCTCATTCGCACGCTTCACAATGCTTTTCGGCATACCCGCCATTTTTGCTACATGGATACCGAAAGAGTGCTCACTACCACCACGTTCCAGTTTACGAAGGAAGATTACCTTATTATCCACCTCTTTCACCGATACGTTATAGTTCTTGATACGCTTGAAAGATTTTTCCATTTCATTCAATTCGTGGTAATGCGTGGCGAATAAAGTACGTGCTTTGGCTTTCGGATGTTCGTGGATATATTCCACAATCGCCCAGGCAATAGAGATGCCATCATACGTAGAGGTACCACGCCCCAACTCGTCAAATAGTACCAGGCTTCGGGAAGAAACATTGTTCAGAATATCCGCCGCTTCGTTCATCTCCACCATAAAAGTAGATTCACCTACGGAGATGTTATCACTTGCTCCCACACGAGTGAATATTTTATCCACCAGCCCGATATGGGCGCTCTCCGCAGGGACAAACGAACCGATTTGAGCCAACAGCGTAATCAATGCCGTCTGACGCAAAAGCGCTGACTTACCCGCCATATTGGGACCGGTTATTATGATGATCTGCTGCGTACTGCTGTCCAACATCACATTATTGGCAATATATTTCTCTCCTATCGGAAGCTGTTTCTCAATTACCGGGTGACGGCCCTGACGAATATCCAATACGTCGTTATCCTCAATAACCGGACGGATGTAGTTATTCTCACGCGCCACATTAGCGAAAGACAACAGACAGTCCAACCGGGCAATCTGATTGGCGTTAACCTGTATCTGGGGGATAAACTCCGTCAATGCCTGTACCAAATTCGTATATAACTGCGTTTCCAGCACAAGAATCTTATCTTCGGCACCAAGAATTTTTTCTTCGTACTCTTTCAGTTCCTGTGTGATATAACGTTCCGCATTTACCAACGTCTGCTTGCGAATCCACTCTTTAGGAACCTTGTCCTTATGAACATTACGAACCTCGATATAATAGCCGAATACATTATTATAAGCCACTTTCAAACTCGGAATACCCGTTTCTTCGCTTTCCCGCTGCTGTATCTGAAGCAGATAGTCTTTTCCCGAATACGAAATCCGGCGCAATTCGTCCAAATCCGCATTCACACCGTCTTTAATCACTCCGCCCTTATTTATCAACAAAGGAGGATCATTATTAATTTCCCGGGCAATCCGGTCACGAATAGAAACACAAAGATTCAACCGCTCGCCAATACGGTTCAGACTTGCATTATCCGCTTCAAGACAAGCCTGTTTGATCGGTTCGATAGCCTGCAAAGCCACTTTCAGCTGAACCACTTCACGCGGTGACACACGTCCCACAGCCACTTTGGAGATGATACGCTCTAAATCACCGACAAGATGCAACTGTTCTTCGATCAACTCCTTAAAGTCCGGTTGACGGAAGAAATACTCCACCACATTCAGACGCTCATTGATCGGTTTCTCGTCCTTCAATGGAAAAACTATCCAACGTTTCAACAGACGTGCCCCCATTGGGCTGATCGTCCTGTCAATCACATTGAGCAGACTGCTTCCGCCATCGTTCATGCTGCCAATCAATTCGAGGCTGCGCACCGTGAATTTATCCAGCCGGACATATTTATCCTCCTCAATACGAGCCAATGAAGTAATATGCCCGATTTGAGTATGCTGTGTCATTGTCAGGTATTGAAGAATAGCCCCCGAAGCAATAATACCGTTTTTCAAATGCTCTACTCCGAATCCTTTCAGATTCTTTGTTTCAAAATGCTTCAGAAGTTTTTCGCGGGCAGTAGTTTCCGTAAACACCCAGTCGTCCAGTTCGAAAGTGAAGAATTTACTACCGAAATTGCCTTCAAACATAAGGCGCTTGCCACGTTCAAAAAGAATTTCTTTCGGGCCGAAGTTATTCAGCAGTTTGTCTATATAGTCGAAAGGTCCTTCGGCAGTCAGAAATTCACCGGTAGATATGTCGAGGAAAGCAACCCCGCAGGAAGCCTTTCCGAAATGTACGGCGGCCAGGAAGTTGTTTTCCTTATAGTTTAATATATTATCATTGATAGAGACACCGGGAGTCACCAATTCGGTAATGCCGCGCTTCACCAGTTTCTTGGTCATTTTCGGGTCTTCCAACTGGTCGCAGATAGCCACCCGTTTTCCGGCACGAACCAATTTCGGAAGATAAGTATCGAGCGCATGATGAGGAAATCCCGCCATTTCAATCGTCTTTCCTTTTCCGTTAGCACGTTTTGTCAGTGTGATTCCTAATATTTCGGCTGCAACAATGGCGTCCGTAGAGTATGTTTCATAAAAGTCACCGCAACGAAACAGCATTACCGCATCCGGATGTTTCGCCTTCAAATCCAGAAACTGTTTCATCATGGGGGTGAGCACGATTTCTTCTTCGTTCACGGTTCTCTCCTTTTCTTTTTTATTGAGTATATACTGTGATTATCGGAACAAAGATAACGGTTTTTCGGCAGAGAATCAACGGAATCCACCGATTCAATTATCAAAATTAGTGTTGCATACCTTTAAAAAAGAACGGCGTTTTTCTTAACAAACAGGAGAAAACTATTAAAACGTGTTATAAAACATAGTATTTTACTTGGATAATTTGCTAATTTCCTAAGAGTCCGTATCTTTGCAATGTGTTTTTCATAGTATTAGATTTAAGGTTAACAAAGGTTGGAGCAAGGCGTTGCTCCTTTTTTTATGTCCATAAGCCGGGTTTTACCACCCGGCATGTTCATTTTTGTTTTCGTGCGCATCCGCATCACGTTTCTTTTCACTCTGATAATCCCATTCGATCTCGTCAACGTATTCTTTTCCATTATATACCGCAACAGCCTTGATTTTGTTTTTTCCTTTTTCAAGTGTCACCTGGTCGAAGATATAATGTACATCCGTATATCCCTTACGAATGCCTGTCAGTTCTTTGCCGTTCAAGTAAACTTTGGGAGTTCCGATATTTGAATAAACAGTGACGGAAGTCTGCTTCCGTTCGCGGTCCGTGTTACGTCGTTGCGTCAGATAGAGTACGGGAGACTTGCTCCAGTTCGCTTTATACCAGTAGTAAGAGTCCTTCTTTATTTTCCGGTCGAAGGTCATCAGCCCTTTCAGGTTCCGGGCAGGCACACCGCCACGGCTCCACATAGGCACGGCAAAGTCGAACATATTCCATAGATAAGAAGCAATAATATAGGGATGCTCAGCTATCACACTCCACTGATATTCATGCGTCTTGGTCTGGAAAGTTTCCGGATAGTAAGGCTTTCCCCAGTTCAACGCATCGCCCAGATACTCCGTCTGATGGTCAAGGTTGGCGTCGGCTCCATATTCGGTCAACATCAATTTCTGCCAGGGATAGTCTTTTTCGAGTCCTTCCACCCACGGTTTGATGTCCTGCACTTTCTTTTCGTACCAGCCGAAATAACGGTTCATGCCTTGTATATCTGTATTCTGATTCACCGGATGATTGGCGTGACCGTAACCGTTCACGGCAATCGTGTAACGGTCAGGATCTTCCGTCTTCGCCAGATCGTGAAGAGATTGAGTCAATGACGCTGTGTATTCGTGAGGCTGATAAACCTCATTGTGCAACCCCCACACATAAATGGAGGGATGATTGAAACTCTGACGAATCAGTTCGCGGAGTTGTGTCTGCGCATTCTCCGATTCGTAGCCTGTCACCCGGTTGACAAAGGGGATTTCCGCCCAGATAATCAAGCCCAATGTATCACAACGCGAATAAAGATATTCCGACTGCTGATAATGAGCAAAACGCACGGTCGTGGCACCGACATCCATAATTTGAGCCAGGTCAAAATCATGTTCACGGTTGGTCAGCGCACTCCCCAGGCCCCACCAGTCCTGATGACGGGTAACACCATACATCGGATATTTCTCTCCATTAAGATAGAAACCTTTTCCGGCAACAATTTCGTAATGACGAACACCCAAAGGCTGCGTGACCTCGTCAATCACCTCACCATTTGCCAACAGACAGGAGACTACTTTGTAAAGATAAGGGTCCTCCCTACCTTGCCAGAGATGAGGATTCTTTAGTTTGAATGTTGATACATAGCTTTGCGTTCCTTGCGGAGTCAACTCAAGCGGCAGACGTTGGGAAACCACCTTTTTCCCTTCCTGCGTATAAATACTGTTCTCCAGAACAAGCTGCGCAGGAGCCAGACTACCATTATCCAGCTTTACTTTAACAGTTATATCCGCCGAACGTCTTGATACATTCTTCTGAGTGATGTACACACCGGGAGAGGCGCAATCGGTCACTGTGATATTATTCTGCTCCGTAGTAATCAACCATACGGGACGGTAAATACCGCCATACACCCCAAACAAACTGTGATTGACAGGAATCACATCGGGACGGGCCGTATTGTCAGCCTTCACGATAATCTCGTTCTCAGCCCCCAGTTTCGGCAGTGCCTATCTCGAAAGCGAAGGCACTATACCCGCCTTTATGCGTTCCCACCAACTTTCCGTTGACATAGACTTCTGTGCAAGCCCCTACTCCTTCAAAACGCAAGAATACACGTTTACCCGCCAACTCATTTCCGAAAAACTGTTTCTTTCTGTAATAACCTACACCTTCGTAGAATGCATCAGCTTTCACTTGCATATCTTTCGCATTCCAGGTATGGGGAATTGTCACTTCCTCCCACTTGCCGTCCCATTGTGCGGAAGCACGCATAGGGTCCGTAGAAAACGGCCCTTTCTTAAATTGCCAGCCGGTATTGAAAGAAATGACATCACGTGCAGACGTATCATTCATAACTGCTCCCAATAACAGGAGCAGAAATACAATCATATTTTTTACCATTAGATTATGAGTTCTTGTTTATCTGGCCATTTTATAAATCTCACATCCGCCCATTAAAAAAGCACCCACGCCATATACTTCAGTCATATTCCGCGTCACCTTCTTCGGATCGGCCCCGATAGGCTGTACATAACCTAATTTACCGTCTGCATCGACAGCAGAAACCTGTGCATTCCAGCCTTTTACCAGTATAGGAAGGAAAGTATCCTTGTCCAGCAGTCCCTCGTTGATTCCGTAAGCCAAAGCATAGACAATAAACGTGGTACAGCTTGTTTCGGGTGACGGGTAAGAAGCCGGATCGAGCAGACTTGCATGCCAGAATCCGTCCGCATTCTGCAATTTAGCGACACGGGTACAGAGCTTCACGAACAGTTCTTCGTAAAACTTCCGGTTCTTGTCCTTTGCAGGCAGTTCTTTCAATATCTCCGCCAGCCCGCCGAGTACCCAGCCGTTGCCGCGTCCCCAGAAAACCTTCCGGCCGTTGGCCTCGCGTTGGTCAAAATACCGCCAGTCGCGATAGAAAAGATTCTCTTCCTTGTCGAAAAGGTGGTCATACGTAGCTTTGTATTCGCGGTTCATGAATTTGATATACTTTTTATCACCCGTCAGGACGTATAATTTAGTGTAGACCGGAGGAGCCATAAAGAGGGCGTCACACCAAGTCCAGCGTTCCAGTGTCTCAGGTTTGCGATAATCCAGTTTGAAATCGTCCGTCGGCGGGTTCTTCATCACCCAATCCGTGCGGGCAATGGTAGGATTGAGCATATATTTGTTCTTATATTTCCGGTAAAGGTCGATAAAGAGTTGTGAAACAGCGATGTCGTCGGCATGATACATCCGCTTGTCCGGCTGCCAGCCGTTACGACTTCCGATACGGGTGAGCCATTTAAAATAATCCTTGTTACCGTCTTCACGTTCCGCCAATTCCGCCCAGTCGAGCATACCGACATATAGTACGGCGTTTGTCCAGCTCAGGTCACCATGTTCGGCGCCCTTGTTGGGGTTAGCTATTTGCCAGTCGGCAACTTTCTTCATCGTTTCTTTTATTTCCGCTTTACGGAAAGGAATGTTTTGTGCTTGCACGGTGAGGGTAGACAGCAGCACTGCTACGACCCCGATTTTTGTTCTTAGATTCATTCGTTTATCGTTTAAAAAATTATGAAAGTTCGGTAGTTTTTTGGTTCCAATACCCGACAAAGTACAAATATACGCCAAATATCGGATATAATTGAGGGATTTATTGGAAATATATATCCACCATGGTGGATATATAGATTCAACATATTGGGCATATATGCCCAGCGTGGTGGATATATATGCCCAATAAACAGGAAGTTAATGGTACGTTATACCATTAAGAAAACGTTACTTGCTGAAGTCAATGTCCAACGGCTCGATATTGTTTTCCGAACCGGCATATCCCGGTGTCTGATTGATATGTCCCTGCACATTTGTCGAAATAGCATTCAATGCAATCGGCCACAATACATTGTGGGGAGCAATGGTATATTCATTTCCAATCGGCGTTTTCACCCCTTTGTTATAGAAATCCGTTACATCCATAATGTGGTCGTAGAAGAAGTTTTTCTCGGAGAAATTATCCATACGGTAGGTACGTCCCTTATCGTCCGCCTTGCCGGTTTTAGCATAGATAAATGCGATACGGGTCAACTCCGTCTTACGCGGTTCTTCGTAATACAGTTCGCGGGCACGTTCGTCCAGAATCGTACGGATAGTCATCTGGTCAGCATCAAGTTCATCGGCTCCCGCTCTGCGGCGTACCTTGTTCACGTCATCGGCAGCTTTCTGGAGGCTGGTTGCATCACCCTTCCAAATGTATGCCTCAGCACGTAACAGATACGTTTCGGCAATACGGAAAATATACCAGTCGGCCCAACCACCGCGCCACCATTTATCTTTCTGGTCGGCAACGTTGGTCTTATAATGCGGCCACCCCACCCAGTCACGAATGGTATCGTTTACCAGGATGTTTCCTTTATCGTCTTTAAAGCGAACCGGTTGTCCGTACCATTCCGTACCTTTGAGTTCAGGATTATTGTAGGTCAGGTCGGTCATTTCTATCCAGTTGCCCGGAGCATGACGAAGATCTGTGTCATCCAGTGTCCAGATCATGTGCGTATGATACCAGGTAGAACGTGCTGTACATACTCCACGACCATATTGCTCAAGATAGGGATTTTTCTTTGCATCGTTATCGGTAAATCCGTTTTTGCCGTCGGGAGTTTTAATCTCGCCGTCTTTTGCAAACCAGGGAAGCACCTGCCGTTTGATTTCCAGTCCGGCTGCCGAACGAATATCCTCACCGGCATCATAACGGTCGAGCACCATGTAAAGTACTTCTTTGTTTTCAGGCAAGGATTTATTCTCAGACTGATGCAAGTCCCAAATCACATTCTTGGTAGCGTCATTCTTGTCAACACCGAAACGCTCTGTCATTAGATAGTGCACTCCGTCATTAATGACGTTATTGGCTGATTCGATTGCATCGTCAAATTCGCCCAATGCAAGATTGATCTTTGTCAGTAAGTGATAAGCCGCAGCCTGAGTCACCATACCGATATAAACGTTGTTTTTCAGATAAGGAGCCGTACGGTCCAAATCGTTTTTCAGATACCGCAAGATTGCTTCACGCTTCGTTGAATAAAAATCATAACGTGGCCCAGTGATTTCTTCTGTGATGAACGGTATATCCCCATACTGATTCACCAGACGGTAATAACGATAAGCACGATGGAAACATGCCAATCCTTCAATTTCCTTACGTTGGTCTTCATTGTCAAACTCTGCCGTTTCCGAACGGGTCAGCAATGTATTGGCATCTTTAATACCTTTATACAGATAGGTCCAATAGTTATTAATCTGACTTGCATTTCCTGTCAGAGAAGCACTGGGAGTAATCTGTCGAACAAGATCCTGTGGAGAGTTTGCCGCGTCAGTACGTCCGTTGACACTTATATCCGAAAAGAAATATTCGGAAAGGATACAAGGGTCCATAGAGCCTCCTGTGGGATAAAAATCAAAGTAACGGACGTCACGGTTCAACATATCCGTTCCGGTCTTCAGGCCGTTGTAATCCGTAAAAGAAATCTCCGGCGTATAGAATGAAAGTGGCTTCGGGTCCAGCCAATCCGAACAACTACTTGCTAATACAGCTACTCCAATCATGCAGGCAATGCCTGTTTTCTTATTATTTAGTTTCATCAGTCTGTAGATATTATAAAGTCAAGTTAATACCAAAATAAATTACTCTCGGGGTATTTGCATCACTGTTTTCCGGGTCGTAACCGGGCCAACCGGAGATATAACCTGCATTCTTCATCGTAGCATTGACGTTCAGGTTCTGAATCCGCAGCGGCTCTATCAGCTTCTTCGGGAAAGTATATCCGATTGAGATATTATCAAAACGCAGGAAAGAAGCGTTCTTGTAAATGGCATACGAAACGCCTGCCGGCTTCTTGTTGGCCAGACGCGGATATTCATTGTTACGGTTTTCCGGCGTCCAGTAGTCACGTTTAATCTGGTTCGTCACGTTCAGCAAAGCATTGTCGTTGGTAAAACGTCCCAATGTCTTTTTATGTCCGATATAGGAGTACATATTGAACGAGATATTGAAGTTCTTGAACAACGTGAAATCATTACGCATACTCCAACGCAGACGCGGCATCGTAGTTCCCTGGAATTCCTTATCCGTATTGTCATATTTGTAGTTCATATCTTTATCCAGCAGATGAACGTCACCCGGCTGCTGACCGTATTTGGCAGCTTCTTCACGTTCTTCTTCCTGCCAGATTCCCACTACCTTGTAATCCCAGATTTCATCAATATCGTGTCCGATGAAACGCTTGTTCTTGATATCGTCCGCTTCACGCTGGCCGATAACGTTACCGTCCGCATCTTTCACATCTTCCATGATTCCGTACAGGTGAGTTATCTTGTTCTTGTTATAAGCCAGGCTGAAAGAAGTACGCCATGTAAGCTTATCCATTCTGATGTTGGTAGAGTTCAGTGAAAGCTCGACACCGGTATTCTGTACCTCACCGATATTAGACATCACGGAGCTGTAACCGATCAGGCTGGGCAACTCACGGCTGACAAGCAGGTCGGTCGTAATCTTCTTATATACATCTAGGTTCGCGCTCAGTCTGCCTTTCAGGAAAGTCAGGTCCGTACCGATATTCCATGAAGTCGTTGATTCCCATTTCAGGTTGGGGTTAGCCATAGTAGAAGCGTAGAAAGTGTTGGCGGTCACCAGACTGCCGGTTGCCGGATCCACATAAATGTATTTGCGCGGGGCCAACTGCATGAATGCAGCATAAGTACCTACGGCACGGTTACCGTTCTTACCCCATGAGAGACGCAGTTTACCATATTCGAACCAATCCGGACGGTGCAGGAATTTCTCTTCAGAGAACACCCAACCCAATGCGATAGCCGGAAAAGTGGCACGCGGGTTGGCAAGACCAAAAGCCGAATATCCGTCACGACGTACAGTGGCGGTAATCAGGTAACGCTGGTCGTATACATAGTGCAGACGTCCCATAAAGGCGTCTCCTGTACGGTAGACATCATCACTGGATACGTTAGGGCTGGTACCGAAACCGATACCTCCATAACCCAGTTCGTCGGTAGGCAGGAAGTTTTCATTCGTCATTTCATCATGCCAACGCTGGAACTTCTCCCAGTTGGCAAGAAAAGTAAAGTCAAAAGCGTGCTTGCCGAATGTCTTGTTCCACTTCAGCATATTATCCCATTGCCAATAGAAATCCTTCGTATGCGTACGTTCCACACGGCCGTTCTGCGAACCGGAGTCGGGAGAAGCGGCTGCCTTATGGAAAAGATAGTTTGTCCATTCAAAACGCGGAGAATAAGTAGTCTGGATAGAAAAGCCCAAAGGGAGGGTGATTTTCAGATAAAGAGCTGCATTCAAGTTCTCGATGTCATTGCGTTTATTCTGGAAAGCCGGAGCAAGCAACGGGTTGCTCTGGTTATTGTTACCGGTAGGGTATTGTTTCAAAGTCACTCCATCGTCTTCGTAAAGGCTTCCGAAAGGTGAAAGAGTAGTGTAATTGCCGGATGAACTACTGATATATCCCTCATCACGTGAAGTAAACTGTGCGTTCACACCGTAAGTAAGGAAGCTCTGTATCTTATTCTCCAGGTTGATACGTGCACGGATAGCACTGTATCCTCCGCCACGCACGTTACTCTCGTTTTTCAGGTAGTTGATAGATGAATAATAAGACATTTCGTCTTTCTTTCCTGCCACGCTGACCGTGTAATCCTGACGTAACGCTACATCCTGATAAATGACATCGCGCCAGTCTACAAGACGTCCGGCCAAATAGTTGTTGACCTCCGTATTGGTAAATTCGAGACGTGTCAGCCAGATACTTGTCGGGTCGCCTTTATCGTTTCCCATCCAGTTTGCCAAGTCCGCATTGGACATGTGTGCCGGATTGTCGAAATATCCGGTAGCTGCTTTTGAAGGATTTTTGCTAACTTCCACATCCCGGCGGAAATTGATGAAATCCTCTCCTTCGTATACTTCCGGCAAAGAGTTCACCATTGAAAGTCCCCATGTACCACTGAAATTGATAATCGGTTTCGTTGAACTTGTTCCTTTCTTGGTAGTAATCAGCACAACGCCATTGGCTGCCTTCGCACCATAAACGGCTGTGGAACTGGCGTCTTTCAATACGTCTATCTGCTCAATGTCGTTAGGATTGATGTCGGTCATCTGTCCCGAATAGATTACTCCGTCCAATACAATCAGAGGTTCAAGGGAAGATTTATCCGTACTCGTTGCACGTAGGTTGTTTTTACCACGCACCATCATGCTGGTGTTACCCTTCGTGTCGGTTTCGATACCTACCGAAAGTCCGGCCACACCCGTGCGGAGCATATCCTGAACAGTTTTCGGTTGTTCTTTTTCAAGGTCGCTGGCTTTCAAGGATGCCACGGCTCCGGTCAGGTCTTTCTTCTTCATTACACCGTAACCTACCACTACGACCTCCTCCAGTGTCTTGGAGTCTTCCTTCATTTTGATGATAGACTTCTGCCCGGCTTTCACCGTCTGAGTCGTATAACCGATATACGAGATCTGAAGCGAAGATCCGAAAGGCGCTTCCAGTTTGTAGTTACCGTCAATATCGGTAATCACACCGGTCGTTGTGCCGGCTACCAAAACATTAGCTCCGATAATGGGCTCTCCGTTCTCGTCTACAACTTTACCGATGATTGTAGTCGCCTTGCCCGTTTGTGCCGGAGTACTCTTTTTGGGGAACAAGGCAATCTGTGTGCTGGTCACTTCAAATGACAGGTCAATGCCTTTCAGCATTTCTCCTACCGCTTTGGATACAGAAACCTGTTTCACGTTCAGGCTGACTTCCTGTTTCACATTTACTTGTGTTGCGTCATAAAAGAAGGTATAGCCGCTGGTTTTCTCAATGCGTGCCATAGCTTCGGACAATGGAATTTTCGAGAAGCTTATCGTTATCATCTTCTCTTTTACTTGTGCAGAAAGTACAACGCTAAAAAATAATAGCGTTAAAAGTGCAAAATGCTTTTTTAAATTCATATTTTTGCGATATTAAAAGTTAACTGTAAGGAGGCTGCATTAAAATGGGTCAGATTTTAATGTTCACTCACTTTCTTCGGTTAATAAAAAACTTGATTTGGTAGGGGGGAAAGCCGGAAGCGGAACTTCCCCCTTATTTATTCTATATCTTCATTATATCATAGGCTCGCCTTTCTCTCTTACTTATTTGTCAAAAAAATCATTTTACCGATATTGAACTCGGATATTTGCATTATGTGTTACCACTTATTGTTTCTGCTTCGGTAAAATTGTCAACATATTCTCATCATTAAATTCATAGTTGATAGGATGAATGCGCGACATGATTCGCATGATTTCTTCCAACGGTTCGTGCCGCAAGGTGAATGTGTATCTGTACTGTTCCTGCAATTCCGGAGACAAATTTATCTTCACATTATACCATTTGGACAGAAGAGGGCAAATCTCATCCAACGGCCTGTTTTTAAATACAATCTGATTGCTTGCCCACGAGACAGCCAACTCGATATCTCCTTTTTCTATTTGAAGCCGTCCGTTACGCTTGTTGAAAGTACCGACTTCTCCCGGATGCAGAAAACGGGTTTCCGCTTTCGTCTCCAACGACACCGAACCTTCTTTCAGGCTGACAAATGTATTTTCCGAACCGGGAAAGGATTCTACATTGAATTTTGTACCGTGTACGGTGATTTTCATTCCTTCGGTTTCAACGACGAAAGGATGATCTTTATCGTGGGCCACATCAAAGTAAGCCTCTCCATTCAACCGGACATTTCTGTTTTTCGAATAATAATTCGTATTATAAGTAAGCGAAGTAGCCGAATGAATCCATACATTCGACCCGTCTGGCAGAGCTACTTCCGATTTACCTCCCCAATTGGAATAGGTTTGTTGCGCCATTTCCGGCTGACCGATCTTTATACCTATATATAAAGAAACGGAAAGGAAGACAGCCACAACTACGCAGGCAGCCGCAACATAGCGTTGAAAACGGGGGAAAGCCCACAAACGAACAGGTTGTTCCTTATCTTTGAGATTCACTTCAACTTTATCTTCAGACCTTTCCATATCTTCAGCTTGTCTCCGTTCAGCCTCCTCACACTCCTCCATACGCTGCATCAACTCTTTCCAGTAGAAATCTACGTCCGGCGTATAATTGATAACTTTAGCACGCACCTTTTCCCAAACTCCCCGAAGTTCTTCATACACCTTCCGGTTCTCATCGATAGACACCCACTCCTCCAAGTGCTTTTTATCAGCATCGGAGATGTCTTGTTTCAGGTCGGAAATGATTAACTCCCAAGGTATTTCTTTTTTCATGCTTCGCTGTCGTTTTTAACTGTTACCGATACTAAGACACAAAAAACGAATCATACCCTTATTCAGAAAAGCATTTTTTTAGTTTCTACTAAAAAAATATTCTTTAACTTTGCAACGTCTCACTAACCTAATTACAAACACTATGGACGATATGTTCCTTTTGCAATTGATAAAGAATGGTGATAAGCAGGCGTTCAAGTACGTCTTCGATACTTATTTCACTGTTCTTTGCCGCTTTATGTATTTGTATTTAGGAGATACACAAGAAGCGGAAGATATAGCAAGTGACATCTTTGCGTCCGTATGGGAAAACAGAAAAAAACTTGAAATCAGGCTTACTTTCAAAGCTTATCTTTTTCAGGCTGCCAAAAACAGGTGTCTGAACGCTATACGGGACAGAAAGGCTACTATCTCACTGGACGACATCAACGGACAGGACACTCCGCAAGTAAGCATCACCGATTCACTGGAAACAGAAGAACTGAATAATTTAATTCAGGAGGCTATCCTGTCACTTCCCGAAAAATGTCGTGAGGTATTTCTGCAAAGCCGCACGAAGAATCTGACAAACCAGGAAATCGCGGAGTCAATGGATATATCTGTCAAGACAGTAGAGGCACAAATCACAAAAGCGCTGAAACAAATCCGGAAGTTCTTGGGTACACAATATCAATATTTGTTCTAAGTTTCCCGGCAGATAAAAGATGGAATGATCCTACTTCTTTTCCGCCAGATAAACCCCTAATATGATGCAAGCCGCCCCCATTAACGTAATCCATGTGATTTGTTCGTGGAGAATGAGCACCGAAGCCACCATCGTCACCAACGGATTCAAATAGATATAATTGGAAGCCCGCATCGTTCCCAGCTGTTTCAAAACCACATTCCAAAGAATATAGCAGATCAAAGAAGCCAGGACTGCCAGGAACAAGAGATTGGACAATACGAGCGGTTGCAGAAGCACATCAAAATCCGGTTGCAGCGGATGAAGAAGAAAAGCGGGAAGAATAGTCAATACCCCATAGAAAAATATCTTACGGGTAATAAATACCGTGGGATAACGTCCCGTCATCCGCTTTATTACCAGGCTATAAAAAGCCCATGACAGAGCCGCAAGCAAAGTGAGCAAATCACCCACAGGAGAGAGCTTCAACACCACACTTCCGTTAAAGACGACCAGCCCTACGCCAATCAGGGCCAACAGCGAACCATAGATCAGCCCTTTCGTAGCCTTCTCACTCTTATAAAAGAGCAGGGAAAGAATCGTAGTCAGCAGAGGAGCCGTGCAAATGATGAAAGCAACATTGGAGGCTTGGGTAATCCCCAAAGCTGTATTTTCTGTGAAGAAATAAAGCGATCCGCCGAATACGCCTCCCGCCACCAACCAAAGCTCATCTTTCAAATTATCGGCAAACAAGTGTTTTGGAGAAATCGCCCAAATACCTATATAGGCTATCAAAAAGCGATAAAAGAAAATTTCCTGAGGAGTGAGTCCGTGATTAATCAATACTTTCGTTGCAATAAAGGTCAGCCCCCAGATAGCAACCGTCAGTATGGCAATCAGATGATAGTATCCGTGCGTCAGTTTCATACTTATACTTTTAATAATGCCGCAAAGATACAGGGAATCACGAAAATATATACCGACTCTTATGAATATATTTCAGACAGAATCTCGACTAAACAAAACTATAAATAGTCGCTTCCTGCCGAAGCACCCGGTCACTGTCAAATAAAATACCAATAAACGCAAAGGGTTCATTGTATAAACAAATCTTACCAAATAAGGAAAAAACTAAAAATCGGCAAATCCTCACGATATTTCTTCTTTACACTTTATCACCGATATTGCATAAACCCGCTTCGAGTTTTTAATAAATAATGAAATAGTTTATTATAAACGGTTCCCAAGTTTATTAAAAACTATTTTTAGGCACTTTCAGTTACTCAAATCGAATTATTGCAACAAAAATGGGCAAGAACCTTCACAGTTTCTTGCCCATTCGTTATCCTCATATGCAATTTTGCACATTCACCTATTGAACCTATGTAATAATACTTATATATTTCATGATTACTTTTCTGTTTTTAATTTCCCCAAATATACGAAATAAAAACGAGAAAGTCAATAGGTAAAGCGTGGTTATCTGAAAATAAACACGTAAATTTGTGCCTCAAATTAGAAATAACAGTATAAATCACTATAAATAAAAACTTTATCACTATGGAGTACAATTTCAGGGAGATTGAAAAGAAGTGGCAAGCAAGGTGGGTGGAAGAGAAAACCTACCAGGTTACGGAAGACGAATCGAAGCAGAAATTTTATGTATTAAACATGTTCCCCTATCCTTCAGGAGCCGGACTACACGTAGGACACCCGCTGGGATATATCGCTTCGGACATTTACGCCCGTTACAAACGACTGCAAGGCTTCAATGTACTCAATCCGATGGGATACGACGCTTACGGCTTGCCCGCCGAGCAATATGCTATCCAGACCGGACAGCATCCGGCCATCACTACCATCAACAATATCGACCGCTACCGCGAGCAACTCGACAAAATAGGTTTCTCTTTCGACTGGAACCGTGAAATCCGTACTTGCGACCCGGAATATTACCATTGGACACAATGGGCTTTCCTAAAAATGTTCAACAGTTATTATTGCAACGACGAGCAGAAAGCACGCCCTATCGAAGAACTGGAAAAAGCCTTTGCTGTCTACGGAAACGAGGGACTGAATGCCGCTTGCAGTGAAGAAATCAGTTTCACCGCCGATGAATGGAACGCAAAAAGCGAAAAGGAAAAGCAGGAAATCCTGATGAACTACCGCATCGCTTATCTGGGCGAAACAATGGTAAACTGGTGCGCTGAATTAGGAACGGTATTGGCGAATGACGAAGTAGTGGACGGCGTCAGCGAACGCGGCGGTTTCCCCGTCATCCAAAAGAAGATGCGCCAGTGGTGTCTGCGTGTATCCGCCTACGCACAACGTTTGCTTGACGGACTGGATACTATCGACTGGACAGATTCTCTGAAAGAAACTCAAAGAAACTGGATCGGACGCTCGGAAGGTGCCGAAGTTCAATTCAAAGTAAAAGACAGTGATCTCGAATTTACAATCTTTACCACCCGCGCAGATACCATGTTCGGTGTTACCTTTATGGTGTTGGCCCCGGAAAGTGAATTGGTGGCACAATTAACCACTCCTGCACAAAAAGCGGAAGTAGACGCTTACCTCGACCGTACTAAGAAACGTACGGAACGTGAACGTATTGCCGACCGCAGCGTTACCGGTGTATTCAGTGGTTCGTATGCGATCAACCCGTTCACAGGCGAAGCAGTACCTATCTGGATCAGCGACTACGTATTGGCCGGTTACGGAACGGGAGCTATCATGGCCGTACCTGCTCACGACAGCCGCGACTACGCCTTTGCCAAGCATTTCGGATTGGAAATCCGCCCGTTGGTAGAAGGTTGTGATGTCAGCGAAGAAAGTTTCGACGCCAAAGAAGGTATCGTCTGCAACTCTCCGCGTCCGGACGTCACTCCTTACTGTGACCTCTCCCTGAACGGACTGACTATCAAAGAAGCAATTGAAAAAACCAAGAACTATGTAAAAGAACATAATCTGGGTCGCGTGAAAGTAAACTACCGTTTACGTGACGCTATCTTCTCACGTCAACGTTACTGGGGTGAACCCTTCCCGGTTTACTACAAAGACGGAATGCCTTATGTAATCGAAGAAAGCTGTCTGCCACTGGAACTTCCGGAAGTTGCCAAGTTCCTGCCTACCGAAACAGGCGAGCCTCCATTGGGACACGCTACGAAATGGGCGTGGGACACAGCGAACAAATGCGTGGTAGAAAACGAAAAGATTGATAATGTAACCGTTTTCCCATTGGAACTGAATACCATGCCGGGATTCGCCGGATCTTCCGCATATTATCTGCGCTACATGGACCCGCGCAATCATAAAGCATTGGTTGACCCGAAAATTGACCGGTACTGGAAGAATGTAGACTTATATGTAGGGGGTACCGAACATGCTACGGGACACTTGATTTATTCTCGTTTCTGGAATAAATTCCTTTATGATATGGGTGTATCCATAATGGAAGAACCATTCCAAAAATTAGTAAACCAAGGAATGATTCAGGGGCGCAGTAACTTTGTATATCGTATGATTTTAATTAGAAAAAATAATATGTTCAACGAAGTTGCTGAACTGATTGAACCCACCAATATATATGTATCTTATAACATAGTAAAAGAGGTAGAAAGTATTGACAACATTGACAAAAAAATCCAATATATTTCCTCTCTAAATTGCCAAAAAGATATTGAAGGAACACATATTATCAATTTTCAACAGCTTCACGTAGACGTTAACATCGTATCCAATGACATTCTCGACCTGGAAGCATTCAAGGCATGGCGTCCCGAATATAAAACGGCAGAGTTTATCCTCGAAGACGGAAAATATGTCTGTGGTTGGGCGATTGAAAAGATGAGTAAGTCAATGTTCAACGTTGTCAACCCGGATATGATTGTTGAGAAATACGGTGCGGACACACTTCGTATGTACGAAATGTTCCTCGGCCCGGTAGAACAGTCCAAGCCCTGGGATACAAACGGTATCGATGGTGTACACCGCTTTATCCGCAAATTCTGGTCGCTGTTCTACAGCCGCACGGATGAATATCTGGTGACGGACGAACCGGCAACGAAGGAAGAACTGAAAAGCCTCCACAAACTTATCAAGAAGGTGACCGGTGACATTGAGCAGTTCTCTTACAATACCTCTATCAGTGCATTCATGATTTGCGTAAACGAGCTTTTCAACCTGAAATGCAGTAAGAAAGAGATTCTGGAACAACTCGTCATCACGCTTGCTCCTTTCGCTCCGCACGTTTGCGAAGAATTGTGGGACGTACTGGGACACGAAACTTCCGTATGCGACGCCCAATGGCCGGCATACAACGAAGAATATCTGAAAGAAGATACAATCAACTACACGATCTCTTTCAACGGAAAGGCACGTTTCAATATGGAATTTGCTGCAGATGAAACTTCGGACGCCATCCAGGCAGCCGTATTGGCTGACGAACGTTCACAGAAATGGATCGAAGGAAAGACTCCGAAAAAGATCATCGTCGTTCCGAAGAAGATTGTAAACGTTGTTATTTAAACAGGCATTAAGTAATAAGTATTAAGTATCACCACGGCTATGATTCAAATATATATCCGCAAGGTGAATACTTAATACTTGATGATACCTGATACTTTGACACCTAATACTTAAAATCAATGCATAAACTAGCAAAAGCGGGAATAATGAGAGAAGTGAAAGATTATGCTTACATCACTCTCGGACTAATCAGCTATTCTTTGGGCTGGGCGGCATTCTTACTGCCCTATCAGATAACGACCGGAGGAACTACCGGTATCAGTGCTATCATCTACTACTCAACCGGATTCCCTATCCAATGGTCATATTTCATTATCAACGCCGTTCTGATGACATTTGCTATCCGGATATTAGGCCCGCGATTCAGTATAAAAACGACGTATGCTATCTTTATGCTGACTTTCCTGCTCTGGTTGTTCCAACTACTGGTCAACAATTATGTGGAAGTACCGGACATGACAGCCGACGGCAAACCGCTACTGCTCGGTCCCGGACAGGATTTCATGGCCTGTATCATCGGTGCCGCCATGTGTGGCGTAGGTCTGGGCATTGTGTTCAACTATAACGGAAGTACGGGAGGAACAGATATTATCGCCGCCATAGTTAACAAATATAAAGATGTGACACTCGGAAGAATGATTATGATTTGCGATGTATTCATCATCAGTTCCTGTTACTTTATATTCCATGACTGGCGTCGTGTTATCTTCGGTTTCGTCACCCTGTTCATCATTGGCGTCGTGCTCGACTGGATTATCAACAGTGCACGCCAATCGGTCCAATTCTTCATTTTCTCCAAGAAGTATGACGAAATAGCCGACCGTATCATCAAAGATGCCGATCGCGGAGTAACCGTGCTCGATGGCACAGGCTGGTACAGTAAAGCCAATGTAAAAGTACTGGTAGTACTTGCCAAGAAACGCCAGTCACTCGACATCTTCCGTCTGGTGAAACGTATCGACCCGAATGCTTTTATCTCCCAAAGTTCAGTTATCGGAGTATATGGCGAAGGATTCGAAAAACTGAAAGTAAAATAACCGGTTCCAAGCTTTGATTGGCCCGATAAGTATTGAACAACCCCGTTAAAAACAAAATAAGATGATGAAACGCAAACTGGTATTTGCTACCAACAACGCTCATAAACTGGAAGAAGTAGCCGCTATCTTAGGAGACCAAATAGAACTGCTGAGCCTCAACGATATCGGTTGCCATACGGATATTCCCGAAACAGCCGAGACGCTGGAGGGAAACGCCCTGTTGAAATCGTCGTTTATCTTTAAAAACTACGGCCTGGATTGCTTTGCCGATGATACCGGACTGGAAGTAGAAGCCTTGGACGGGGCCCCCGGGGTCTATTCCGCCCGCTATGCAGGCGGCGAAGGACACGACGCCCAAGCCAATATGCTCAAATTGCTTCACGAACTGGAAGGCAAAGAAAATCGCAAAGCACAATTCCGTACTGCCATTTCGTTGATATTGGACGGAAAGGAATATCTTTTTGAAGGAGTGATAAAGGGCGAGATAATCAGAGAAAAACGGGGCGATTCGGGTTTTGGTTATGATCCCGTGTTCAAACCGGAAGGCTATGAACGGACGTTCGCCGAACTGGGAAATGATGTCAAGAATAAAATCAGCCACCGTGCACTGGCTGTGCAAAAACTATGTGAATTTCTACAAAGCTAATTGTATATATCCTTTTAAAACATAAAACACAATGAAGAAAATTACTTTATTTACCTTCCTTACAATCCTATTATGTACTTCATGTGTAACGAAAAAGAAGTTCATGCTTGCAGAGCTGGCAGCTACCGCAAGCAAAGATAGTTTGCAAGGACTACTGACCGACTGCCGTAACACGGGCAACCAAATGTCGGTACAAATCAAAAACCTCATGCGTGATACAACAAAAATGGGAAACAGTATCCGCCAGTATCAAAGTATGCTGAATGTGAACATGACCGAACAGGAAAAACTGAACGCCCTGTTGAACCAGAAGAAAAACGAGTTGAACGAAAGAGAGTGTACTATCAACGAGTTGCAGCAGATGATCAATGCGCAGAATGAGAAAGTCCGGAAACTGTTGAGTAGCGTAAAAGATGCGTTATTAGGCTTCAGCAGCGATGAACTGACCGTTCGCGAAAAAGACGGAAAAGTATATGTGGCAATGTCGGATAAATTATTATTCCAATCAGGAAGCGCCCGTCTGGATAAGCGTGGTGAAGAAGCTCTTGGCAAATTGGCCGAAGTACTGAACAAACAGACGGATATTGATGTGTTTATTGAAGGACATACGGACAATAAGCCTATCAACACTGTACAATTCAAGGATAACTGGGATTTGAGTGTGATTCGTGCTACCTCCGTCGTACGTATTCTGATTAAAAACTATAACGTGAATCCTTTGCAGATACAACCGAGCGGCCGCGGCGAATATATGCCTGTCGATGACAACGAAACGGCAGAAGGCAGAAGTAAGAACCGCCGTACGGAGATTATCATGGCTCCGAAGTTAGACAAACTGTTCCAGATGCTTCAAAGCACGGAAGAGTAAAATTAAAAATTCTTATATCGAAAAAGAGGCTGACCTAACGTTAGCCTCTTTTTCGATATTTAGTGTTTCAAGCCATTAAACTATCTATTTTTTAGAAGGATGTGTCATTACCCGCGTTGAACGGATAATGACGGGGGAAACATCACTTCTTTAATGACTGGTGTCCATCAATTGGAAAAGCTTTTCCCGCCCATGCCTTTTGAGATGTCCATTCCTCGGCCGGATCACTCCAAAAAGGATGATCGGCAGGAAGACCCAAAGGCAAGAAAACGAGTGAAGTCATATATAAGCTACCATTATTAGTATAATAGTTGGCCAAATCCGGCTGATGTCCCGCAAAACCAAGTGCCAGGAATCCTTTATCATCAAAATTTCCATCTACTGAAAACATATTTCTCATCACTGCACTTAATGCACTCCGGACTTGTCCGTTAGTCAGTCCTTCAGGAAGGCCATATTTCCAGGCAGCCAATGCCAACGATTGGAATGCTCCCATACGATAGACTACGGAACGCCCGAAAGCCGGGAAGGTACCTTCCGGAGAAATAAGACGTTCGATGAAGGTATTAAAACGCTGCATACGACTGATTGCCAGCTTATAACTGATTGGGGTAGGAAAACGGTTCTTGCTGCACGTTTCCAGTATCTCGACATACATGGGATGAATAACGAAAGAATTATAATAATCCAACGAAAATTCCGCTCCGTCGGAATACCATCCGTCACTAAGATACCATTCATTTATTTTATTAAGGCCGGTAGTCAAGGCATAACCGTCAGGTTCTTCACCGACGGAAAGCAAGAAAGCCTCTACCATGTCACGAAACAGTAACCAGTTATTATAGGCAGGACGGATGACACGCACCTTCTTAAAACATTCAATATAACGTTCTTTTGTCGTATCATCCAACTGTCCCCAAGTGGCCTTAGGAGCACGGATGAAACTTTCCGCAAGATAAGCGGCATCTACCAAAAGCTGCTGATGTCCTTTCCACAGCAAATAATCCGGACTCTGCGGGTCAACAGCATTTTGATAAGCCTTCAAAGCCCACTCACGTATTTGCTTGCGTTGCTTTCCTTCTGCCGTATCATCATCAGGCAGCTCCAGCCAGGGAGAAATGCCTGCCATGAGCCGACCGAATGCTTCCATATAAGCCACCCGCTTGTCTCTTCCGTCCCACGTAGGACTCAACTCCAGTTGCATATTCTTTTGCAACTCGCCTTTACTCATATTCTCCAGAACGGGTTGCGCTATTTTATAACATAAGTCAACCCACTGTGTTCTGTCGTTCACCGGTTGATTCTTTTTCTTATCAGCGGCATTTACACTCAGGAAACAAAAAGAAATAAGAGCTAATAAAACAATTCTCATTTTCATAATCATTCTTTTTAAATGGCAGTTTTTTCAATATCCGTTTTACGTTTCAAAGCTTCCAGATAATAATAATCCGCATAGTTCAACGGAACATCCACTTCGCTGTTATGAGGAATACTACCTACACTGTGCATCAGGATAAACCGTCCGTTTTCTCCCAATTTGGCAGTATAGCTCTCTGATGCAAGCGACTCCATTATTTTGTCGGCATACGCCCGGTAAGAAGCAGCGTCCGGCAGGTCATAAGTACTCATCTCATATAAGGCGGATGCTATGACAGAAGCCGAAGAAGCATCTCGCGGGGCAGCAGGAACATCAGGCGCGTCCATATCCCAATATGGAACAAGGTCCTCCGGCATATTTTTAAGATTTTTCATAAATTCGAAAGTCTTGATTGCCTGGTCAAGGTAAGTACGATTCTTTGTTTCTCTATAACATACGGTATATCCATAGATCGCCCATGCTTGTCCTCTAGACCAAACAGATTCATCGGAATAGCCTTGAGCAGTCTGGCGATGACGTACGGTTCCGTCCTCAATACTGTAATCAATAACGTGATAACAGCTTCCGTCCGGGCGGAATTGCTCTTTCAACGTACGGTCTGCGTGCATCACCGCTACGTTATAGAAAGTAGAATCACCGGAAAGTTTGGTTGCTTCAAACAACAATTCAAGATTCATCATGTTGTCTATAATCACAGGACATTCCCAGCCCCGTTCCGACTGCCAGCTATTTCCTTTCACATCCCAGCTTTGAATCACTTGAGGCTTTTCACGAAAACGGGTACAAAGAGATTTTGCTGCTCGGATCATTACCTCCTTATAACCGGGTTTATCAATCAGGCGCAAGCCATTGCCAAAGCTGCAATTAATGATAAAACCAATATCGTGATGCCAAGTAAGATTTTGTGCTTCGCTAATAGCCTCGGTATATTTCTGGGCAAGCGGAAGCAAAGCAGTGTCGCCTGTCAGTTCATACAAATACCATACACTGCCGGGAAAAAAGCCGCTCCGCCAGTCAGCGTATCCGCAATAATAGACACCACCCTTATTATTGAGCGTCACCGGATTCAGAAATCTGCCGCTACTTTCAATAGTATCAATTTCCAATCCAATTTGAGCGTGTGCGTTTTCAATAGCTTTTTCAACCCATGTTTGTTTCTCGACAGCTCTTTGGGTGCAAGATGTGGCTACCACAAGAGCAGTACATCCTGCAAGAATAGAGTTTTTCAATTTCATGATATAGATTCTTTATTATAAATGAATAATTTCCTTTTCTGAATGACCGAATACATATAATTGTATAAAATAATGAGAACACAAATATAAGTATTTTTTCTATCATCTAATTAAGATATTAATGTATGGCAAAATAGCACCATTTATTTTTATCTTATCTGACTAAATTGTCCTCAATAGTTGCATCTATTTTCCAAATCATCCAAATCAACGGGGAAAATATTGATTAATACAGATATAATTTTCATCTTTGCCTGCGACATAATAATCATACAACATCATGAAGAACATTAAAATACGCTTTTTTATTTTATGCCTTTGTCTGTCAGTAACAGGATATACATCCGCATCCGCCCGAACAGAAAAAGTAAAAACGGATATAGACTGGCCTGCTTTCATGCAAAAACAAGATTTGATCTGGGAAATACTGCCCGAATACTGGTATGAATCGGCTTATATGGGCAACGGTATGTTGGGACTTATGATTTATAAGGAACCGGGACAGAACTATATCCGGTTTGAAACCGGCAACTGCTCGGTACACGACCACAAAGCGGGATCGGACTTATTTGCCATTCCCCGACTGCTCACCGGGCACTTCGCCTTACATCCTGAAGGTACAATCGTAAATGGAACGATGCATCTTGACATCTGGAATGCCGAAACAAAAGCAGAGATAACCACCACAAAAGGAATCATCCGTCTGCACGCCTATGTACACGCCAATGATATGGTAATGCTGGTTCAGACTAACGCCACCGATGGAGAGAAAAACTTCCGTTGGGAATGGATACCTGCCTCCGCCCAAAGCCCGCGATATCTTTATGCAAAAGGAGAAGGAAAATGGATAAAGGTGCCTGAAGACTACTCTCTTAACCCGGCACCGGAAGTAAAACCGGAAGTATCCGTTCAGAAATTGCGGGCAGGAGGTGAAACAGCCGTTGCATGGAAAGAAACCCGAACTAAAAAAAATGAACGCACATACTGGATTACCGTAACCCATTCGTATCCCGAAGCCACGGCCGAAAAGGATGCCGCTCAAATTTTGGATAAGGCATTAGCAACAGGAACCGGAAAATTACAGAAACAACACCGTACCTGGTGGAATCATTACTATCCGAGCAATTTCCTTACGTTACCGGATGGTATGAAAGAGAATTTCTATTGGATACAGATGTATAAGCTTGCCAGTGCCACGCGCGGTGACCGTGCACTAATAGACAACACCGGCCCATGGCTGACCGTCACTCCATGGCCCAATGCATGGTGGAACTTGAACGTACAACTGACCTATTGGGCACTCAATGCATCCAATCATCTCGATTTGGCAGCCTCTCTGGAGAATGCTATTTACAACAATATAGAAAACCTTAAGAAAAACGTACCGGAAGCCTATCGCAAAGACGCATTGGCAATAGGACGCTCGTCGAATCTGGTATGCGAATCCGGCGAAATCGGAATCCCCGGTGTGGACAAAGCAGCGGAAGTCGGGCTTTTGCCTTGGGCATGCCATAGCTTATGGTTGATTTATCGCCACAAAATGGATGACGAGCTATTACGCAACAAACTCTTTCCTGTACTTAAACAAGCTATCAACTACTACCTGCACTTTACCTACAAAGGAAAAGACGGCAAGATACATCTGCCCCAAACATATTCTCCGGAATATGGCAGTGCGGAAGATTGTAACTTCGACCTGGCATTATTATCTTGGGGTTGCCGAACATTACTTGAGATTACCGGCCGGCTGAACATAGACGATCCGCTTATCCCGCGTTGGAAAACGATTTTGGAAGAACTTACACCGTTCCCCACAGACCCGGCCAACGGGCTTATGATAGGACGGGATGTTCCTTATGCTTTCTCGCACCGCCACTATTCGCATCTATTGGCTGCCTATCCTCTATATCTTATCAATAAGGAAAATCCCGAAGAATACGACCTCATAGAGAAATCACTCCTCTATTGGCAAGGCAAATCCGGGGCACATCAGGGATATTCATGTACGGGAGCATCCTCTATATCATCCGCTTTGGGTAAAGGCAATGAAGCGCTTACATACCTTGACAAGTTGTTTACTAAATTCTTATCTGTCAATACACTTTATCGTGAATCGGGCCCGGTCATAGAAACACCATTATCTGCCGCCCAGTCTATCCATGATATGTTGCTTCAAAGTTGGGGAGGAAAGCTGCGCATCTTCCCTGCCGTTCCCGACAGTTGGAAAGACATTGCTTATAAAGACTTCCGTGCTGAAGGTGCTTTTCTTATCACTGCCAGCCGGAAAAACGGTAAGACTGAGTTTATCACTATCAAAAGCCTTGCAGGCGAACCTTGCATTGTAGTGACTGACATATCTTCACCTGTCTTCAAAGGAAAACGCCAATTTGCGGCCACAGCTTTATCCGAATCTATGTACAAAATAGATTTACAGAAAGGCGAAGAAGTAATCATTTACTCCAAAGGTACTCAGCCGGACTTCACCATTCGTCCTGTGAATAATAGCAGAACGAATTGTTTCGGAAAAAAGAAACAGTCCTGAATCAGTCTGCCTGTTTCTTTTCTTTCCGGTAATTCTGAGGTGTACATCCGAACTGGTTTTTGAAGCAACGGCTGAAATATACGGGCGCATTGAACCCACTACGGTCACTAACCTCTGCAATGGGAAGATCAGGGTATTGCTTCAATAAAGTGGCTGCGTGCTTCAGGCGGTAATTTAGCAAGAAGTTATTGGGTGTCATGCCGGTTAATGCTTTGAACTTAGTATAAAGCAATGACCGACCGACACCTACTTCTTTACAAAGAGCCGGAATATCAAATTCCGTATCGTCAATATGTTGCTCAATCACCTGTGAAGCCCGTTTCAACAGATCTTTGTCCAAAGGATTTATGCTGGCCAAATCAATCTCGGACATCGGTTTCTTATCAAATTGATGTTGCATCAGCAAGCGGCTGCGTATCAGGTTATTGGCACGTGCCAGTAACAACTGTGCATGAAAGGGTTTCGTGATATAATCATCGGCACCACGGCTGAGTCCCTCAATGTTCTGCTCGGTAGAGTTGAGTGCAGTCAACAGAATTACAGGTATATGACATAAATCTATATTATTCTTAATCTGCAGACACATTTCTGTCCCGGTCATCTCAGGCATCATGACGTCACTGATAACTAAATCAGGAGAGTTCTCATAAATCTGACTGAGTCCTTCTTTCCCGTCATGGGCACAAATGATCTTATAGAAAGGCTCGAAAAGCTCTTTCAGCACTTGGAGCAACTCATCATTGTCTTCCACAAGAAGCACCGTATGAGTCTTGTTTTCCGTATCTTTAGTCTCAATAAGTTCTATGGGCGAATTCCCCTCATCTACAAATACAGGCATTGAATCGGGGATAATATCACTTTCAGAATCCTGAGTATAAAATTGTACATTCTTATCGTTCAGGAATACATCTTTCCGGCGGGGCAGCCGCACTGTAAATGTACTACCTTCACCAACAACACTTTTCACTGTTATCTCTCCATGATGTTTTTCCACAATTGTTCTGGTCAATGCCAATCCGATACCGGTTCCGCTAAACAGGCTTCCTTTCTTTTCTTGATTGTCAGCCTGAAAGAATCGTGCAAATATTTTATCTTTATCTTGTTCAGAAATACCGATACCGGTATCCGTTATATTAATTTTTATATCACTATTCGTTATCTCTCCCGACAGAATAATATTCCCTTTGTCGGAGGTATACTTAAAGGCATTGGACAAAAGATTGAAGAATACTTTCTCCATTAATTGCGGTTCAAACCAACATAAGACAGACAATTCCGGTAATTTGAATTCATAATTTATATTCCTTTGCTGTGCATAATCGACAAAAGAAAGATAGATTTCCTTCAAAAATACAATTATATCCTGTTGCTTTATTTGTATCGTTCCATAGTTCTGTTCCAATTTCCTGAATTCAAGCAACTCAGAGATCAACTTATTCATTTGTTGCGCATTTTTCCTAATCTTCGTTATCTGATTGTATATAGAAGGATTCAATGAATATTTTTGTAATAGAATATCAATATGACTGATAATCAGAGTTAGAGGCGTTCGGAACTCATGGCTCACATTTGTAAAGAAAACTAGTTTTTCCTGGTTAAGCTGCTTTATCTGTTGTTTCTCAAAACGTTCCTTTTCCAAAGAAAGAGCCAATGTGCGTTTTGCTATTTTACTATATACATAATAGAAAACGCACGCAATGAAAGCTGTCACATAGATTATCCATGCCCACCACGTATCATACCACGGAGAGGCAATGACAAGCTGCATCGTTATTTCCTCCAAGCTTTGCCCGCTCTTTTCATTTATCGAAGCCACATGCAACGTATATTTTCCCGGATCCAGATTAGTGTAATACAATTCCGTCTGTTTAGTCTTAATCCAATTCTTGTCCAAACCTTCGAGCTTATATTGAAACCATTTTTCCGATAATTGTTGTCCGTAATCGGACAAAGCAAAATGAATAATCAGATTATTCTGATCATAATTAAGTTTAAGTTCACGAGTGTACGGGAGCGACTGAGACAATATCCCTGTATCATCTCCCGGAATAATCGTCTTATTATCGACCCAAAGTTCTGAAAAGTAAAAGTTAGAATTCTCATTAGCAGTACCAGTTTTGTTAAACTCATTTTCTGAGAATACGGTTACTCCTTTTGTATCTCCAATGTAAATACTTCCCTCTCCGGATACCAAAATCCCACATCCGTTGATAATATGAGTCGAGGGAAAGTTTCTCATCAAATCAATCGTTGTGAAAGTGCCCTCGGAAGGAACAAAGCAAGTGACTCCCTTATCACCTGTTATCAGAATCTTTCCATCCTGGGTCCGGCAAAGATTATAGCAGAAATCACCCGGCAACTGATTGTTTCGGGAAGTATAATGAGCCATGTTACGCGTCTGCCTATCATAAAAAAAGAGCCCCATTCCTAACGTACCGATATAGACACCATCGGAGGTGGCAAGCACACGGGTAGGAGTTGCTTTACTATCTCCTTCTGCCAATGGAACATAGACTATAGACTCGGGATGTTCTACATGAGTACACAAAACATTTTTCCAACCCACCATATACAAATTACCTTCCGCATCAATATCGAAATGCTCATAAAATGCAAAAGGAATGTTGATCCTATGGAATTTCTGTGTCTGAGTATCCAACCGAAAAAAGCCATTATGGGCAGATATATATATTTGATCTTTCCATATCTTCACATGATAAACAATTTCATCAGGCATATCGGAAGAGTGACTCTCTTCTTTCCAATAATTATAAAACCGACCTGTATTCAAGTCATAACGTGACAAACCACCCAAATAGGTTCCTATATACAGACAATTCTTCTTTTCATCATAACAAATACTTTTCACATTATTATGAGAAATAGAGTTTTTTCCACCGGCTGTAAACTGCTGAAGAGTATTCCATTTCTTATCTACACAAGTGATGCCGCCCCCATCTGTACTAAGCCATAAATGCTCATTCTTATCAATAACAATTTCTCCGATATAAGAATAATATGAGTTTATCTTTCTCCCATAGTCATAATGTACAAAAGTATCATGTTGAGGGCTGAAATAATTAACTCCTCCATAGTAACTACCTACCCAGATAGTTCCGGCAACATCTTTATACAATGCAAAGATAGAGGGATGATTCAGCCCGCCCACATATTGGGGAATTTGAATGAGAGAATACTGTTTGTTACCAATACTGTAGCGATGAAGTCCGTCAAAAGTACCGAACCATATATTTCCCTCGTTATCTTCTACAAAATCACGAATCTGTTCGCTACTGATACCTTCCGAAGTTCCCGGCAAATAAGGAACTTTCGACAATTGTTGTTTGTCGTTCATTCGATATAATCCATGCATGCGGGTACCAATCCATAGCTCTTTTTGAGAACTTTCAAATATGCGATAAATCTCCACCCCTTCCAATAGTTGCTTTTGCTGATATGTACGGCGATCAATCAGATAAACTCCGTTATATGTCCCGATACCAATCTGATCGTCCATCATGGTCAGGCAACAAATACGTGAAGTGATATTCGTTTTTAATACAAAAGTTGGTTCTTTATCTGCTTTCAAACAAAATAAAGAATCATGTTTCATATACCACACTTGTCCTTCGGACGAAGTAAGCGCGGTGATAATACTTTCATTCGTGAGTCGGGAGAATTTCTCTGTTTGTATGTCATATTTGATTAAATTCTTATCAATTAAGAAATATAGATTATCCAAGCTGTCACCAACGATAAACGAAACTTCATTGCCCAACCAGACCGGTGGTTCTTCACCTACAGATTTTATCCAGCCTTTGAATATTCTTACACGGTTTCCATCATATTGGCTTATTCCTTCCTTTGTTCCAAACCACATTCTGCCCAACCTATCCTGATAAATAGCCATCACAGAGGGCTGTGTTAAACCTTCCGACAAACCAATATGTTTGAAATATTCAGCATATAATGGCAAAACAAAGAAAAAAGAAATAAACAACAGTAATAAATGACGTAACTTCATATTATTTTTTATTTGGTGTTGTTCTGTTAATCACAAATTAATCGCTTAAATATACTAACAATTTGCAATATTCGAAAAAATACTGGACATAAACAACATTTTTATAGGCGAATCAATCTATAATCCTGCCTTTACGATTCTAACAAAGGTTTTCTTCACTTATGTCAGATATAATAAAAAAGGTTGCAAATTTTATAGAAATTCACAACCTTTACTCTCAATTTTATAAGTATCAGAAATATTCTACTTTTAGCACATAAACAGGAAAAGAGTCTTTAGTAGAACGATGTATATTACTTATTTTTAACCCGTCATCATCCAATTCCCAGTCTACCTTCTTATGATTCTCCAATAATGTAACTTTCCTGATTTTATCCTTTTCCGAAGAAAAGGAACGCAATGTATAAGAAGCTTTAGTAACATGACGTACGATAATATATACACTTTTACCTCTCATGGTGAAGCGGACATCAGGTACAATATCTTTAGGAGTTCCATCATATACTGCATCGTGAAAAGGTTTCTGTTCAGTATCTTCTACTCTATTTACCGTAAAATCTTCTCCAAAGATACGCCAGGGAGTTGTTCCATAAATAGCCTCGCCATTACTCTTCAGCCACTTATGAAAAGTTTTCAATATTATATCCGTTTGCTCCGGAAAACATCCTGCTTGGTCTGGTCCCACATTCAACAATAAATTTCCACCTTTACTGACAATGTCTACAAAATTTCTGATTAATATATCCGGCTTTTTATAAACAGTATCATAACGATTGTACCCCCAGTTCTTACCCATCGTCAGGCAAGCCTCCCAAGGTTTGTTATTTATGCTGTTAGAAAGTTTCTGTTCGATAATTGAATAGTCTCCTAATCCGTTCCCAATGCGACTATTGATTAAACACCCCGGTTGCAACGAATGAATCAATTCACGTAATTCCTTACTCTGTTGCCTGGTAACCAGTTCAGGCGTATCGAACCAGATAACTGCTATTTCACCGTAATTCGTAAGTAACTCTTTTAATTGTGGTTTTACTTTGCGTTCAATATAAGCCGGTAACTGCTTGCTATCTTCATCCGGATAATCCCAAGTATTGCTGCGGCCTGCTTTTACAGGCCAGTTAGTAGGAACATCCGGATCTTCCCAATCACGTCCTAATGAATAATAAAGTCCCAGCTTGATTCCCTCTTTTTTGCAAACTTCCGCCAGTTCTTTTAAAGGATCTTTGGCAAAAGGAGTACACTTCACTATGTTATAATCACTGCAAGCTGAATTATACATGGCAAATCCGTCATGATGTTTAGTCGTATATACCAAATATTTCATTCCTGCGTGCTTGGCAGCCCGTACCCATTTCTTCGCATCAAATTTTACCGGATTAAAATCTTTGGCTATTGTTGCATATTCTTTTAACGGAATACGCTCATAAAGCATAAAGTGTTCGCCACCTTCGGTTGGATGGCCTTTCCATTCACCGGCTGTCTGAGAATATAATCCCCAATGTATAAACAAACCGAATTTTGCATCTTTGAACCAATGCAAATTGTCTTCGGTAGTAGCCATAGAATAATTGGATATAACTGTCAAAAGAACAATTACTATAAAAATTCTTTTCATACAAAACTTATTTTATACAACCATTAATGCCAACGTAAAGAACTTAATCCCAATTTCAAAGAAACATCCGGATTACGTTTATAATAATCTAATACCTCTTTAAGTTCCTCATCTATTTCGTACAATTCATCGATCACATATAAAGTTCCCGAAGGATTGTAAGCTTTATTGTAATCCGAACGTTTCTTATCGGGTTCATATTCTGTACCTACAAATTCAAGGTGAGTATATTTCTTGGAATCCAACAGAAAAGGTTTCCAGAAAACCACACTATTCCGAATAGAAGCTCCCCAATGTACATCCTTCTTATAGAAAGCTTCAGCAGCTTCATAACCTTCATACATCGCCTTCAAATGACAAAGACGAGCGAAGAACAATAAATCATAAGCATGATAAGCAAAAGCATCACGACCGAGTAAATCCGTAGTCGTTCCGTTAGGAAACAGGTTACCCTTCACCCAATCGTCATATGAGGAACGGAATTTATCGACTATAGCCTCATCTTCCAATACCGTGCCGAACAGATAAAATTGATATAACAGACAAGTACCCCAGTTATTGACCCTCAAGTCATTATCTTTAATAAATACCTCCGCCCTCTTACGTAGCCAGGTATCAATCAATTCCCGGTCAGACTGTCCGATTACTTTACGAATCAATGAATAACCTTCGACAGCAATATTATATGATTCTTCATGAATATTTCTTTTCGACAAGGCAACATTGATTTCAGACCATGCTTTCAGATATTCAACCGCTTTATTCAGATACGTCCTATCCTGTGTAAAAGCATACGCGAGACATAATTGATGAATAGCTTTCATTTCATTACTAATGTCTATCTTATCCGGATTTTCATCAATAGATTTAACCGGAGTCGTTTTCCGGTTACTCTCTACAATATTTTTAGCGGGAGTTTCTATCTGTTTGATATACCAATTCATCGGAAAAGCGGTATTATCAGCCTTCTCCAATGCTGTTTTCACTTTATCATAGTTTTCACGTGTGAGCACGACATTCGGAAACATTTTATCCACGTCCGAGGTTTGAGCCTTTACACAAGACATCCCCCATAATAACATACATATTAGAAAACATTTTCCTTTCATCCTTTTCCTCTCCTTCCGTTCTTATAAAATTTCAATATCATCTATGTAACATTTATACTTATTTCCCTCGGCCAAAGTGACTCCCGAACTATACGTCGGCAGAATGACTATGCCTGCTATACCATTCTTCAACTGTGTAGCGGCAGCACTGTATTCTCTTTTACTAAAAACAAACGTATATGTTTTCCATGCTCCTTCTTCTTTGAAATCAACCAACGAATTGGTTAACAAAACTCCTTCTTCCTGCTCGTAATCATTCACCGAATTAAACCTTCCTATCAGTTTAACTCCTAATTGTTGAGATACTGCTTTGGAAGTACCCTTCCACGTTTCTTTTCCTATCACATTGGCAGGTTGATAAATTCGGAAACGGATTCCTCTTAGTTCATCAATATCTACTGTTTCGGAAAAACGGAATTTCAAACCGTAATTCCGGGCTTCCATCGAAGTATATTCCAGCACTTTGGAGGAAGTGTTTTCTTCACTCTGAACCGGATTATCTATCACTATATGGGAATATGCCCAACGCGGATAATAATCGTCTATCTTACTACTGCCTGAATTGCCATAACGAAAGAAATAGGGGGTTGTATCATACGTTTCAAAGTCGGCGAATAAAGTACCTTTATCGGGAAGAGGATCTTCTTTATCATCTTTCCCTTCGTTAGAATCAACTGCAGGATCATCGCTTGAACAGGATATAAAAAGTCCCCATAATATAATGAAAAATACATTGTAGCTATATTTCATAATTTACTTTAGATTTTAGTTAATGCCGGAAATTCATGTTTTAAATATAATGAGGGTGCCTTTCCTCGAATTGAACTGACACCCTCATCGGTATATACTCGTTATCTCATTCCAAATTTACCACCCTGTGTTCTGTACCAGTTTATGGTTTTTGAAAAGTTCGGTATTCGAAATCGGATAGAAATACATTTTATCCTGAATATTGTAAGTGGCATGCAAAACTTTCGTATATTGAATAGTACCGTCAGTTTGCTTAACTACTTTCACTTTATAAATATTCTGCATATTATCTAATTCTTTCCAGCGACGAAGATCCCAGAAACGTTGTCCCTCGAATGCAAATTCTACACGGCGTTCGTTTCTCAATCGTTTCAAAAAGGCATCTTTCTTCATATCGGTAGGATACGCCGGCATTTTCACATCTCCACGATTACGTACTTGGTTAACTGCATCGCGTGCACTCAGGCTATAAGAACCTGTGTAGTCAGGATCACCATAAGCATTTACCATTGCTTCTGCATAGTTCAACAGAATTTCTGCATAACGGAACAAGATCCAGTTATGCTGCTGGCTGGTAGTAGTTTCACCCGGTTCAAAAGTGACACTGTTATTCACATATTTTCTCAAGTAATATCCGGTAGTCGTGGCATTTTTTATAGGCTGACCGTTCTTACCTCCTTCAAACACTTCTACCGGGGTCGTTTTAGGCCATGCCATACCATTATATACTACGGTCATTCCCAGACGCGGGTCACGATTCGCATACGGGTCTTTAGCCATTTCTGCATTACTCCAGTCAAAAGCTGTACCATCTGTCATTTCATAAGCACTTACCAAGTTTTCTGTCGGACAAGTGGTAGTAGAGCCTTTAGTAACTCCCATCGGGAAGTTTGCAGACTCAAAACTTGTACTTGCTCCCGTGGGACGGCACATGATGACTTCTTTACTTTGGTTATTGGTAGCACCGTACAAATTAGAATATTTCGGGTCCAGACTATATCCTAAAGTACCGGCCTGACTGATAAGATCGTATGCTGCCTGAGCGGCATTTTTCCATTTCTGCGTATCATCGGCAGAATACAAAGGGCTGGCAAGATACAGAGATGCACGAGACTTCAATGCAAGAGCCATACCTTTAGTAGCACGTTGCAAGTTACCTTCTCCACCAGGCATATTGTTATAATTAACAGGCAATTTGTCATTAGCCAGATCAGTACATTCACTGATGATGAAGTTCAGGATAGTAACTGCATCCGAAGGTTCTGCTTCGTTGGCTTCTTCCTGTGTCAGTGTCTTCGTTATCAGAGGTATATTCTGATAACGTTTCACCAACTCAAAGTAATAGAATGCACGCAGAAAGCGAACTTCATGCTCATAATTCAGGTAACTTTTATAATCATCAGCAAAACCGTCGGAATATTTCCATTCATCGAACGTCAGTCCGACACAGTTCTCAAGATAGAAGTTAGCATCATGAATAGCGTTGTAGTAAGTACCGAATACGTCATTGACCGTATAATTGGCTGACCACGTACCATTGACAAAACGTTGGATAGCAGATGATTCGTAAACATGGATAGCATCATCCGTAGCTGCGTCTTGCATAGCTCCCGATGTATTACAGAAGTCATGCGGCAAATAACTATATACCTGTGTAGCCAGTTGTTTCACACGGTCCATGTTATCCAGAATTTGTTGCTTTGAATAATAATCTGTTTCGCTGCAATCCATAAAATCACAAGCTGTGTACAGAGGAGCGGATGTAACCGCAAGCAACAAGGCAATATGTTTGATTTTAAAATACTTCATGTTCATTTTACTTTTTAGAATGATAAGTTAACACCAAAAGTATACTGAGTCATGGTCGGATGATTTGTTCCGATATTTTCAGGATCTAATACTTTAATCTTATCTACACAGAAAAGGTCGTGACCGCGCGCAAAGACTTTGGCACCTTTGATGAATTTACTCTTCTTCATCATTTCCTGTGAGAAATTATAATAAAGTTCCAATGTACGCAATTTCATATAAGACGCATCAGCCACCCACAAGGAGTTAGTCGTATAGTTATTGGCGGAACCTTCTGAAGTCAGACGCGGATATTTAGCATTCGGAGTATCCGGAGTCCAACGATTGTTATAATATTCGGTAGAAATAGTACTGTTACTAATCAAAGGCCAATACACACTTGAAGTGTTCAAAAGACGGCTCTGATTTCCCGTTCCTTGGAACAAAGCATAGATACCGAAACCTTTATATTCCAGATTCAAGTCGAATGAGTAATAGATTTCCGGCATAGCACTGTATCCTAAAGCTACCTGGTCATAAGCGTCAACAACTCCGTCATTGTTCTGGTCTTTATACTTCAAATCACCCGGACGAACATCTGAAAGGTTTTGTTTAACACCGCGGTTGTCAATCTCTTCCTGACTCTGGTAAATACCTTCCACTTCATAACCGAAGAACTGCCCCAAACGCTTGCCTGTACGTTTCAAGTAGTCATGAGGGCGATATTCTTCGTTCTGGTTAATAATCTTGTTACGGTTGAAAGTCAGCATACCGCCAATTTGATAATTAAAATCACCGATTTTATCCGCCCAGCGTACGCTTGTTTCTACTCCATAACTATTCACAACTCCATTATTGATATTGGGAGCTGTCAAACCAAATATAGAAGACACGGCATTATCTCCGCTTACTAAAATATCCGTGCGGTGATCGTAAAAACCGTCAATAGTAACAGATAACTTGTTGAAAGCTATGAAATCGAATCCTACATTCAATTTGTGAGACTTCTCATAGGTCATGTCAGTGATACCCAGTTGAGTAATTTTCATACCACTGATGCTTGCCGGATTTTTTCCGAAATAATAACTTCCCCCTGTACCATACACATCAAGATAAAGGTCAGTACCATAATCAGCACGTCCGGAAATACCGTAGGAAGCACGAAGTTTCAACAGGTTTAACCAGTCGCTTTTCAAGGCAGCTTCTTCCGACATAATCCATGCGGCACCTACCGATGGAAAGATTCCCCATCTATGTCCCGGTTCCAGAATGCTGGCGGCAGAACCGGATAAAGATGCGTCCAGTACATAACGATGGTCATATACATAATGGGCCTGTGCCACTACATCCATAAATGCCTTCGAGTTGTTCTGACCTTTGGCATTTGTTTTATCCATATTGTATTGCAGAGTTGCAACCAGACTATGCTTATTCCAGTCCTTAGCATAGTTGGCATAGGCCCCAAAATTGAAATGATTGACCGAAGATCCTACACTTTTACTGAATGAAAGTTCCTCCTCACTTGCTACTGCAGTTGCCGTAGTCGATTCTTTCAGATTGAAAGAAATGCCGCGTCCATACTCTATAGCCACTTTACTTTTGCGTGCAAACAAGCTGTCCTGTTCCTGAGCTACAATAGCTACCGGAGAACACAACATACACGCTACTAATAACTTGATACTTTTTCTCATGAGTATATTGTTATTTCTATTTTCTGTTAATATCATTAATTAATTATTCCCAACCCGGATTCTGAACAAGGCCATATCCTTTATTGATTTCTACTGAAGGAAAGGCGCTCAAGCACCATCTAGGTTCGAAACCGCTAGTCCACCATACACGCGGATATTTGGTCAATTCATATGGAACAAATTTATATTCGCCTGTATCTTTATGTTTATATACATGCAAACCATGTAACTGCTTCTCAAAAACATTATAAAGCTTCCAACGAATCAAATCAAAGAAACGAACTTCTTCGTAACCGAACTCACAAGCACGTTCACGCAATAAAGCTTCACGAAATTCTTTTTGCCCCAATCCTTTTTTAAGTCCAGGCAAGTTTACACGAGCACGTACTTTATCAACAGCATCGTATGCTTGCGCATTGGGAGAACCATTATACTCATTCAACGCTTCTGCATAACTAAGATAAATTTCTGCTAAGCGCAGGAACGGCCATTGTATAGGACGGTTTTTCCATTCCGTATTCCGATCCAAACCCCATTTACGGCATGCCAGTCCCGTACCCAAACTCAATACATGCGTGCTTCCACCTTGTGCCCAGTCTGCTCCCTGTGGATAATTTACAGGATCACTAGCCAATGCTTCTGTCAATGCAGCTGTTCTACCATTGTATTTGTCTCCATCCAAAATAAATGTTTCATATAAACGAGGATCACGATTCAAAAATGGATTCTTAGCTTGTTCAGGATTATCCCAACTAAAATCAGTACCATCGCTCATCTGGAACATATCAAAGTATTCTTTAGTAGGACAATAACCTCCCCAACGAATAGAATTGCTTAATATCGAATTAGCGTTGGCATTTAATATATTTCTTCTAACAGAAATTAAAGTTTCTGTTGTCCCACGATCATAATATGCACTAGTATATGCCCCACGAACATCAGATGTACCATTATCACCAACTTCTACTAACTTATAATAACCATTTTGATTCAATGCAGTGAAAAACTCTTCACAAGCATTAATAGCATCTTTCCAACGTTCTTTATTATATCCACCAAACCAAGTCATCAAACTAGATGAAGCTTCTCCATCACAGTAGGGAGCATTATCATTGAATAATGGACTGGCTACAAACAGTAAAACACGTGCCTTAAGGGCCATAGCTCCAGCTTTTGTCATGCGACCATCCCAGTTTGCCAAATCATTATCTGATATTCTCCATGGAAAATCAGGACAGTTAATAGCATCGTTAAGCAAACCTATGATAAAATCTACCGTAGCTTGTAAAGTGGCCCTCCCTGGTAGATTCACATCTTCAGGGTCAATAGCGTGATTTACAATAGGCAAAGCACCAAAGTGACGCAACATATGAGAATAATAAATAGCAACTATCATTTTAGCTTCCGCTTTCAGGCGAGATTTTTCAGTTGCATCCATATCAGGTACACGGTCAACATTTTCATAAAGAAGCCAAGCGTGACGGATACCTGTCCACATATGCGAATCAGCATCGTTAAAACGACATTTAGTTCTCTGTCCCGTAGGATATGAACTTTTTCTATCTTCTATAGAAGCATTATAATTACCCGGATAATAAACTTTAGCTAATCCAGAATAACCTACGTTATCATAGTTCAAATCTGTCAAACCTTCAAGAGTCCCCAACCACATTTGCGTCCAATAACCTGAAGTTTCCATTCCATAAGGAAGATATTGATAACTCTTCCACAAGATACGACGGGCGTATTCTGAAGTGGAAAAAATAGTATCAATCGTTACATCTGAACTAGGTGGCTTTTGCAAGAACTTGTCTCCGAAAGCCAAGTCTTCGCAGGAAACCCCGACAAACAAAGTACCCATCAAAAGGGTTGTATATAATAATTTTCTTAATGACCTCATGATTCTACATTATTAAATTAGAAACCAACTTTTAATCCTACATTTACGACTTTGATAAGCGGATAGGCTGTTCCATCCGGATTAGCTTCCGGATCACTTACTTTCAATTTGTCGAAAGTCAGCAGATTGTAACCTGAAACAAAGAGCCGAAGTGAACCAATGTGCGCCTTCTTCATTAATGAAGAAGGAAATGAATAACCAAGCTCTATATTTTTCAAACGTACGTAAGATGCATCTCTTAACCACAAATCAGAATCCTGATAATTGTGTGATTTACTCTTAAAGGAAAGCGCAGGTGCTTTAGCAGAATTTCCTTTCTCTGGTGTCCAGGCATCTTCAATCATGTATTTCATGACAGCTGAATTATTACTTTCACCAAACGGTACCCGATACATAGAACTCAAAAGACGAGAAGTTTTGAATGCGGCAGACCAAGTCATACTAAAATCAAATCCTTTCCAAGAGACGCCTAAATTCATACCAGCTGTATAAAGAGGATATTTCGGATAACCGATATCTCTTACATCTTTTTCATCAATTTTTCCATCTTTATTCAAATCTTTGTATTTTACATCACCAGCTAAAGGTACATAACCAGAACCTTGGTCAGGAATCCCTCCTTCAATATTTCCTTTCAGATTCTCATAATTGGCAGCTTCTTCTTCTGTAAAATATCCATCAAAAACATAGCCAAATTGCTGACCAACAGGTTTTCCTTCAGTTTGCATCCATTCATAGGGGTATGTAATCTCATCGATAAATACAACCTTATTCTTGGCGTAGGAAAGATTAGCTCCGATGTTATAACGCACCTCATTGATACGATCTTCCCACTTTAGATTGATTTCATAACCCTTATTATCAACTTTACCAATATTTGCAATAGGCAAGCTAACTGCCAAGTAATCGGGAGTTACAGTTCGTGCCTTTAATATATTTTTACGATGTTCAACAAAATAGTCAAAGTTTAAACTCAATCGATCTTTGAGAAACTTCATATCAACACCATAGTTTTGCTTAGCCGCTGTTTCCCATGTGACATTAGGATTCCCCTTCTTAGATTCTACCGCTCCGGCAATATTAGTTGAAGTATTTATACCAAAATTATAACTTCCTGAGCTAATCAAATATTTATCAGGTAAATATAGAAAACGGGAATAATCACTAACACGATCATTTCCTACAATACCATAAGAACCACGAATTTTAAAGTAATTAATTACCTTCTTTATTGGCTGAAAGAAATTCTCTTCTGAAATAATCCATCCCAATGATCCAGCAGGGAAAAGACCAAATCGTTGTCCCTCTGCAAAGTTTTCAGAACCATTATAACCTAAACTTAAATCTAGCAAATATTTAGTTTTATAATCATAAGTTGCACGTCCTACCAAACCAACATAACTTCTTGGAATACCAATAAATTCTGATGGACTACTACCTTCATAAGGATAATAAGTCATAGATTGATTATACATAGCTAGTGCAGACACGTGATGATTTCCAAAATCACGCTTATAGTTTACAGCAGCCTCTAAATACCAGTTTCTTGTTTGACCTGTACTTTCAGAATATCCCAGCTTTTGGTAATCCTGACTCTTTTTATATATCAGCTCATTATTTGTATTATAAATCGCTTCATACTTATTGGCACGCCCTTCCCGACGCTTTGTGATAGTTACACCACTGTTGTATGCTCCTTTCACATGTACCTTTAACCCTTTAGTTAAAAAATCCAATTTTTGATCTAATTGAAAATCAAAGTTTAATGTGTTTTGAGTACGGTTATTATATCCTTTCCCATAATAAGTATTTAATGCATCATAATAATTACCAATAGAAAAAAGATCAGTATCCGATACTACCCATTTACCATCTACAATACCTGCACCAGCAAAAGGAACAGCGGTATAAATATCCCGAAATAAGTATTTTAACTGCGTGTAAGTACCATTATTGTAATTTGGTTCTTGTTTATCATTAAGATAACCTCCTAAATTAATCTGCATAGAGGTTGTCGAGGTTACATTAATATCCATATTAATACGGTAGTTATAACGATTATACTTAAATCCTTTATCATTACCGTTTTCTTCAAATGTTTTAAAGAGTCCATCTTGAGTAAACACTCCTAATGAAGCAAAATACTTAACTCTTTCCGAACCTCCTGATATATTAAAATTATGTTGTGTTTGTAAAGCTGATTTCTTAATCAACATATCTGTCCAATCAGTATTTGGATACACAAGAGGATCACTATTGGTACGGAATTTCTCAATTATATCAGAAGAAAAAGCTAGTTGATCCTCTGAGACACCATCATGTAGTTGAGCATTATTATAAGCATTTGCATAACCATAGCTATCTGCAAATTCCGGTACTCTTGAAGGCATTTGCCAAGCATAAGTAGTTGAAAAATTTACTTTTGCTTTTCCCGATGTACCACGTTTGGTTGTAACCAGAATAACACCATTTGCACCTCGTACACCAAATACGGCAGTAGCAGAAGCATCTTTCAATACTGTTATACTTTCGACTTCATTCGGATCTAATTGAAAGAAGGAACGTTCTACACCGTCCACCAACATCAAAGGCTGAGATAAGTCAGTACTTAAAGAACCGACACCACGCACATACAAAGTTGCATCATCGGCACCAGGCTGTCCACTAGATTGCACACTGGCCAAACCTGTGACCTTACCGGTCAAAGCATTAGCCATACTTGCAACTGGAGATTTTAATAGTTCTTCATTATTAATAGAAGAAAGAGCACCAGTCACAGTTACTTTCTTTTGAGAACCGTAAGCGATAATTTGTACCTCCTCAAGTTCCTGAACATTCTCATTCAATTTAATTTTCAGACTTCTTTCTCCTTTATAATGGATTTCTTTATTTTCATATCCAATATAAGAAACCATAATAGTAGCTCCTACCGGAACTTTCAGCTTAAAATTACCGTCTGTATCGGTAATTACTCCTGCACTCATGCCTTTTACTGTAACAGTTGCCCCAATCACAGGACCAAAATTATCAGTAACAGTACCAGTAACTTCAATTACCTTCTTTTGTTGTGCTATATCTTGGCCCGTCGAAAAGGAAATAGTTTCCATTTCCGTTGAAAAAGCCGCTTGCCCTACAGACAATGTGGCTGCCAATAGCCATATTCTACAAGGTATTTTCATAGAACTGACTCGTCTTTTCATACACTTTTAATTTTTTAGTAGTTAATAATAAATAAAGGTTAATAACAGAATACTTGTCATGTTAAATACTTAGATAGAATCTTACTATTTGATGGTAAGCGAATTGTTGAATGTCTTTTCATACGTAATAGATTTTATTGTTGTTTAACTTTTCGCTTCAAAGGACGCGTTTTATTTTAAATTATATCTGCTAGAATTTTCCTTTATAACTGCACAAATTGTATACGGACGATTTATATTATACCCGGACAATTTATATACATCGAACAACATCCGATATAACTACCTGATTATAAATACAATTACCAGTAAAAGCACATTTTTCCTCCAACTATAATTTAAGTGTTAAACGTAACCGGATAGACTAAGAAAAAATAAAAGGAACACCTTATTAAAGTTGTGCTCCTAGCTACAAATACTGTAATGTGATGAAGTATTTTCCTATGGTTGAAGCATGAAAAGTCGAGAAGTCATTCGCTCTTTTCCTTCCAATTCAATTCGGTCTTTGTATATTCTAACAATGCCGAATGAATTTTTATCCGGAGTTTCAATCATACCTTCTACAGTATTACATGGAATATGATCGAAGTATCCAAAAGCTCCCGAATGATGATGGCCAGAAAATATAGCTTTTACGCAATTATAGCGATTAATAACATCTAATATTTCCATATTATTTAATGCAGTAAATTGACTTCTGGGATATAACGGATGATGACAGAAAATCAATACGTTTCTATTTTTCTTTTCGCTTTTCTTCAAAAGGTTGTCCAGCCACTGCAATTGCCGGCTGCTTACGCCTCCATTCCACCTAGCGCCTTGAATTTCTTTATTTACTTTAATCTGATTCTGTATTCTCAAAAGTTCCTGCTCTTTTGCTGTTCCGACAACATTTGAATAAGCTGCTATTTCGTTTGTATTCAGAAATACAAACACCCAGTTCTTTTTCATAAATGAATAGTATTCTGAAGGCATTTTAAGCTTCTTATATAATACTTTATTATCTGTAATACCTTTATAATCATGATTTCCAGTAGTATGGAATATTTTTTTGTTTAAATGTTTCAGACATATTAATACTGAATCTAAATCTTTTTGATCTCTATCAATGATATCACCCAAATTAACTGTAAACTGTACCTTTTGATTATTAAAATAATCAATACTTTCATGTAATTTACCTAAAGAGTTTCGATAAAATCGAGTTTTTCCAGATTCACAGTCAGCATATTGTGTATCTGCAATCAAACCAAACACGATAAGCGGAGGACTACTTTGAGCAAAAATATTATTTAAGGAGAAGAATATACCTACTATAAATACGGCCCATGAAATATTAATGTTTTTCATTACTTAATTTTATTTGATGTTCATACTTAGTTTATCTCATTCAAATGCCTATTAAGTATTTCTCTATCCATTTATTAACCCATAAGCAAAGGTAGAAAAAAAGATACTGAAATGCAAAAAAAGAATTGAATATCATTTCATATACTAAATTTAATCAAATATAGAAATCTTGAATGTGCTGATTAATTCATCAAACTCTTCTTCTTAATATCGAAGATTAATAAAAGAATTTGCTTTAAAATTTAATATCTCTTATCTTTGCTATATCATAACACAAGTATGTATATACTAAATCATTATACAATGAAAACATTCATTCAATGCATAATCTTTGCTATTCTGACATTTACCAGTCCTTTTCTCGATGCTCAAGAGAAAATAATTGCATGTCCGAATGAATTACAACAAGAATGGGCAAATGCTGAAATAGGAGTTATCATTCACTTTGATATGCCGGTATTCCACCCCGACTATAATTGGCGACAATTTGGTACCCATCCTTCACCATCTACATTTAATCCTTCTTCCCTTGATACCGATCAATGGATACACACAGCCAAAAGCCTTGGAGCCAAATATGCAGTGTTAGTAGCCAAACATTGCAGCGGTTTTTCATTATGGCCAACAACGGCTCATGAATACAGTATAAAAAATTCACCTTACAAAAATGGAAAGGGAGACATTGTAGCCGAATTTGTCGCTTCTTGCCGAAAATACGGAATTAAACCAGGAATCTATGCCAGTACTACCGCTAATGGTTTTCTACATGTCGACAACCCTGGACTTGTCAAGAAAGGAAGTCCGGTCACCCAAGAAGAATATAACAAAATAGTAGAGACACAATTGACCGAACTTTGGAGTAATTACGGAAAACTGTTTGAAATATGGTTTGATGGCGGCGTACTCTCTCAGCAAAATGGAGGAGCTGATATATTGACACTTATTCAACGTTTACAGCCCAATTCCATTGCATTTCAAGGCCCTTATGGATATCCGAATTTAATCCGCTGGGTAGGTAATGAAGAAGGTAACTCTCCTTATCCCTGTTGGGCAACAGCCGATGCAACAACTTCCGCTGATGGCGTACAGAAGATAAAAGGCTTATACGGTAATCCACACGGAAACTACTGGTGTCCCGGAGAAGCTGATTTCACACTACGCCGTAATGACTCATTCCAAGGTGGTTGGTTTTGGCGCGCTAATGAAGATCATCTGATATTTTCTACTGATGAGCTTTTACTTAAATATGAAACCAGTGTAGGACGTAATACCAATATGCTGCTTGGTTTAGTAATAGATAAGAACGGCTTGGTTCCTGATGCTGATGTAAAAAGAGCGAAAGAATTCGGTGACATTATACGAAAAACATTTTCAAAACCTATCCGAAAAATATCAGGCAAAGGATACGAACTATCTATCCGGTTAAACAAAGAGACCAATATAAGCCGTATCGTATTGTCAGAAGATATAGCATTTGGAGAAAGAGTTCTGAAATATAAACTAAAAGGTCTGTGTAATGGAAAATGGATACAACTTTCTGAAGGAAGTTGTATCGGTCATAAACGGATTGAACATTTTCCAACTCACTCCTTATCTGTTGTAAAGTTGGAAATAGAAGAAGCTAAAGATAATCCGGTCATAAAGTCTTTCGCAATATATTAACACTAAAAAGAAAAGGAGAAACTTGACAACAATAAGTTTCTCCTTTTCTTTTTAGATATTTCTTTCAAAGATATCCAGTAAGTAAACCAAAATAATTTCTTATAATCCCAACTTTGCCGAAATCTCCAACATTCGTTGAATCGGCTTCACTGCCTTTTCTGCTACTTCAGGATCCACCGTAATTTCCGGCGATTCATTCTTCAGACACTCATACAGCTTCTCTAACGTATTCAACCGCATAAAGCTACACTCATTACATCCGCACGTACTATCATTAGGAGGAGCCGGAATAAACGTTGTCTGCGGACATTTCTTCTGCATCTCATGCAGAATGCCCGATTCGGTAGCTACGATATATGTGTTTTCGGGATGATTCACAGCGTACTTCAGCAATGCAGCCGTAGAACCTACCACGTCCGCCAGTTTCAGCACCGTACTCTTACATTCGGGATGTGCCAGTACCAATGCTTCCGGATGTTGTGCTTTCAGTTCCACGATCTTTTCAACCGAAAATTGTTCGTGTACATGGCAGGCTCCGTCCCAAAGAAGCATATTCCTGTTCGTAACTGAGTTGATATAATTACCCAGATTCCGGTCCGGACCAAAAATTATTTTCTCATCTTTTGGGAAGCTTTCCACAATCTGCCGTGCATTGGTGGAAGTTACCACCACATCCGTTACCGCTTTAACCGCAGCCGTTGTGTTGACGTACGAAATAACGGTGTGTCCCGGGTGCTCTTTGACAAACTGCGCAAACTTGTCCGCCGGACAACTGTCCGCCAACGAACAACCTGCTTCCATGTCGGGCACCAGCACTTTCTTGTTCGGACAAAGCACCTTCGCCGTTTCACCCATAAAGTGAACGCCGCACATCACAATGATGTCCGCTTCCGTTTTGGCCGCCCATTGAGCCAATGCCAAACTGTCACCAACGTAATCAGCGATGTCTTGTATTTCACCCTTCTGGTAGTAGTGGCCCAGAATGATCGCATTCTTTTCTTTCTTCAGCTCGTTAATAGCCTTTATGAGTTCATTCATAATAATATTCTTATTTCTTCCTTTTTTAAAAAAATCCTTTGTTAGTGATGATTGCTTGTTAATAATGTTAGCAAATAAATCCGTTTTTTCTTGCCGGATAAGTTATTAGTCCATACTTCTGCTTTATAAGTCCGTTATGAACGGGAAAAAAGAAGAAGATTTACTGTATATCTGCTTTATTATCAATGCAAGCATCGGTCAATGGAAGTTATCTATTAACTCCCTGTTGATAAAGTGCAAAGTTAAAAACTTTATGGATATAAACAGGTAGATAAGTGCTGAAAAATATGTTTATGTCTGCATAGAAAGTTTTGATTTAATTTTTTGGAATGTTCATAATGAAGTCCTCTTATACCTTCTTTTGAATAATGCAAGAATTATTTTTCAAAATCTTTGCCGATAGTTTTGACAGGTTTTAAACTGTTATCAACATCTGTGTTAACAGAAAAGAGTTACCTTTGCAATCAGAATGTAATAAAAGAAAAGACGTATGCGCAAACTGAAAATAACAGAGCTGAACCGTATCAGTGCCGAAGAGTTTAAACAGGCTGAGAAACTGCCTCTGGTGGTAGTGTTGGATGATATTCGTAGTCTGCACAATATAGGTTCGGTGTTCCGTACTTCGGATGCTTTTCGTATTGAATGTATTTATTTGTGTGGTATAACGGCAACTCCTCCACATCCCGAAATGCATAAGACAGCATTGGGGGCTGAATTCACTGTCGACTGGAAGTATGTTGATAACGCTGTTGATGCTGTTGATAACCTTCGAAAAGCTGGTTATATGGTCTATTCGGTAGAACAGGCGGAAGGAAGTATCATGCTTGATGAACTGGAATTGGATAAAAGTAAGAAATACGCTATCGTAATGGGAAATGAGGTGAAAGGTGTGCAGCAGGAGGTTATTAACCATTCGGACGGTTGTATCGAAATACCTCAATATGGTACGAAACACTCATTGAATGTTTCTGTAACGACAGGAATTGTGATCTGGGATTTATTCAAAAAACTTCGTTGACAGCTTAAAACCTTATTAGTTAATAAGTGGTTTATAACTAGTTAATAATATAGTTAATTCGCTTATAATCAATATATATATAATTGTTCATAAGTATAGAATCCAAGTTATGTCATTGTACTCTTTATAGGAGGGATATATCCTGTTTACTGGGCATATATATACAGCGTATTGGACATATATGCCCAGCATGGTGGATATATATATACATCACATTGGGTATATATGCCCTGCAAATAGCTTATATATGTCTTGTAAAAACGAAATCGATGTTGGTAAATCAAGGATAATGTTGTAGAAGAAAGTAATAGCTTTACTAACTTTCGGTTAATAAAGTTGGTTAATAAGCATCAGACACGTAATTTAGATTTGTCCGTTCTCTACCAGCAATACTACACGTTCCGTTAGTTTGTCTTCACCTTCCGGATCGTATTCTTTTTTGAGGCTGGCGCCAAACAGTGCAGCAAATGCCTGATAGAATCCGGCTTTGAAAGGTCCCATAAATGCTTTTACCAGTTCATAACTGGTCTGATTACTTTGACGGTCCACTAACTTTATCAACAACTTTCCTTGAGCAAAAGAAAGTTTCTTCATTCGGGCGGTATACTGGTCTTTTAATCCCTTTTCCACCCGTTTAATGTGTTTCTGACGGGCTTTCTCGTTTGGTAATGTTTGCAGATATTCGTAAGTTTCGATAATGGCCTGGTTGATTTCCTTAGAAATAGGATATACTTTTTTCACGTTACGAACAAGTTTGTAATACTCTCTGCGTTCTTTTTCATTTTTGAATTTCAGTGGTCGGAAGATATACACAGTTCTTAGTTGGACACATGGAATCGTATCTCCATTATAGATACACATCGGAACCAAGTATCCATTAATGCTTTGTTTTTCCTGAGCCTGCAGATGCAGTGAACAGTAAAAAACAGCAAACAACGTCATTATTACTATGTTAAGTCTCCTTTTCACATTACAAAAATAGAATTAAAATTTTATTATTCAGATATTTTCTTAGAGCGTTAACCTATTTAAAGTATCTTTGCGCTCTTGTCTGTGAAAAGGCAAGAAGAAAATACACATTTTATTGATGAAAACTACTCAACTATTACGGTTGATAAGTATTATAAACAGCCTGTTCATAATTCCTGCTTGTAGTGCTCAAAACCCTTCAGAAAATCTTATGGAAGAAGTTCTTGAAGATTTATCTGTTAATAATGATATTAATAACTCGGTTAATTCCCTGAATTGGGAAAATGAATTGGAAGAGCTTTCCAACCGTCTGCAGGAGCCTGTTAATTTAAATAGTGCTACCCGTGAACAACTCGAACAATTTCCTTTTTTAAGTGATATTCAGATTGAGCATTTATTGGCTTATATTTATATACATGGGCAAATGGAAACCATTTACGAACTTCAGTTGGTAGAGGAACTGGACAGGCAGACTATTCAGTATTTATTGCCTTTTGTCTGTATAAAAGCTATTAACAATGAGCCTGCTTTTCGGTGGAAAACTATGTTGAAAGATGCAGGAAGGTATGGTAAGAATGAAGTGTTAACTCGCTTGGATATACCATTTTATAAACGAAAAGGTTATGAACATACCTATTTGGGACCTTCTGTTTATAACTCTGTGAAATATACATTTCGATATCGTGACCAGCTTTATGCAGGGGGAGTTGCCGAAAAAGATGCCGGAGAACCTTTTGCTGCTTTGCATAATAGCTACGGATATGATTATTACTCATTTTATTTATTACTTCAGAATTGTGGTCGGTTGAAATCATTGGCTGTTGGTAACTATCGGCTTAGTTTCGGGCAAGGCTTAGTGATGAGTACGGATTATCTAATGGGAAAAACAATATATGCATCCTCTTTCAACAATCGCAGCACTGGAATCAAAAGGCATTCTTCTACGGATGAATATAATTATTTTCGTGGGGTGGCAACTACTGTTGCTTTGACAAAACGTTTATCGGTTTCTGCATTCTATTCACATCGGAATATGGATGGTGTTGTTACGGACGGAGAAATAACATCTGTATATAAAACCGGATTACATAGAAGTCGCAAAGAAGCGGATAAAAAGAACTTGCTCACATCACAGTTAACAGGCGGAAATGTTAGTTATCAACAGAACCATATCCGATTGGGTATCACCGGTGTTTACTATGTTTTCAACCGACCTTATGAACCGGAACTAACAGGTTATTCCAAGTATAATATTCATGGAAATCATTTCTATAATTTAGGGATAGATTATGCCTATCGTTGGCGTCGCTTCTCTTTTCAGGGAGAAACGGCGATAGGAAAACAAGGTTGGGCTTCTTTGAACCGATTACAATACTCGCCGGTTCAAGACATACAGTTTATGTTGATACATCGTTTTTATTCGTATGATTATTGGGCTATGTATGCTCATTCTTTCGGTGAAGGAAGTACGGTTCAAAATGAACAGGGATATTATGTTGGATTAGAAACAACACCTTTCAGCCATTGGAGGTTTTTTGTTTCATTCGATCTGTTTTCTTTTCCCTGGAAGAAATACAGAATTAATAAACCTTCCCGTGGAACGGACGGATTGATTCAGGCAACTTTTACTCCGCGTACTAATTTATCAATGTATCTGAAATATCGTTATAAGCAGAAAGAACGTGACTTGACAGGCAGTAAAGGAACACTAACGCTTCCTATTTTTCATCATCAACTTCGTTATCGTTTGAACTATTCTTTGAATGATGTGTTTAGCAGTCGTACAACTTTAGATTATAATCATTTTCATTCTCAGGACAGAGCTGCTACTAAAGGATATCAGGTTACACAGATGATATCCTCCCAACTGCCTTGGACCAGGCTGTTTGCTGACGTTCAAGGCAGTTATTTTTGTACGGACGATTATGACTCCCGTGTGTATGTATCAGAAAAAGGATTGCTCTATACATTTTATACTCCTTCCTTTCAAGGTCGCGGATTTCGTTGTGCTGTCCGGTTAAGATATGAATTGAATAAACACTGGTTGTTTATAACCAAGTTCGGAGAAACTATCTATCTGAACCGGAATGAAATAGGTTCCGGCAACGATTTAATCTATGGAAATAAAAAAGCAGATATACAAATGCAACTACGTATCAAGTTTTAATGTATATTTGTCTGCCAGAAAATAATAAAAGAATACGAGAATAAATGGATGATAAAGCTGCTTTTGACAGAATGTTTAATGAGTGGTATGCACAATTTGTATATTTTGCATACTATTTTGTAAATGATGTCGAAGTCTGCCGGGATATCGTAAGTGATGCTTTTGAATATTTGTGGCGTAATTATGATAAAATAGAAGAAGTTACAGCGAAAACTTATTTGTATACAATAATTTGTACACGTTGCATTGATTACCTTCGTAAACAAAATATCCATGAAGAATATGTCGAATTTACTTCGCAATTAATCAATAAAATAAAAGAATCGGATTCACAACAACCGGATTCCCGTATTTTATGTATTCGTAAAGCCATGAAAAAGCTGACTCCGTATAATTATTACATTTTGGAAGCGTGTTACATCCATAACAAGAAATATAAGGAAGTGGCCGAGGAACTCAATGTAAGCGTGGCAGCTATTCATAAGAATATAGTAAAAGCTTTGCGTATTCTTCGTGAAGAATTAGGCCAAAAAGGTAACCAAAATGAATTTTAAAACGTATATTATATATCTAATGAATAATCTATGGATGAAAATAATACATATATAAATAAGTCGGAAAAGGAAGCTTTGGAAATAATGGAAAATGTTTCTGATATTACTTCCGATCAATTGCAAGCATTAAGAGAGAATGAGGAATGCTTTCAGACCTGCAGTGATATTGCAGAAGCTGTAATAGGAATGCAAATGGAAAAAAATGCACTTTCCATTAATACACAGCAGGCTTTAGCTGATTTTCATCGAAAACATCTGGACAGGCGAAATAAAAAGCTCTATATTTTATGGACAAGTGTTGCAGGAGTAGCGGCAACAATCATTATTATACTGGTTTTACGCATGATGTCCTTTTCTCCGGAATCGGATATAGAAAGTATTAAAGTTTTTCAGGCAGACCACGCCCCGCAGCAAGTTACTTTGCAGGTTGCCGGTGAAGAAAAAGTTGAACCTTTAAAAAAAGCAGTGCAATCACTTCCCTCTTCTACGGTGAAATTATCACCGCAGAAGATTGCTTATAATACTATTCAGACTGAGAATAAGAAAATAAGAAATAAAAAAGTACAGATACATAGATTAAGTATACCGAGAGGAGAAACTTTTAAGGTAGTTTTATCCGACGGGACTGAAGTACTTTTAAATTCGGACAGTCGCTTGTCTTATCCTACGGTGTTTAAAGGAAAAGAAAGAGTTGTTTCTTTGGAAGGGGAAGCTTATTTTAATGTAACCAAAAACACTGAACATCCTTTTATAGTAAAAAGTGGAAATGTTCAGGTTCGAGTATTAGGAACGGAATTTAATATGTGTAGCTATACCCCCGACAATGTCCGTGTTACCTTAATCGAAGGAAAAGTTGCCGTCAGTGATACCTGTAGTTTACAAACTGTAGAAATGAAGCCGGGGCAAAGTGCACAACTCGTTTCAGACGGAACATTTGCCGTTGATGAAGTTGATACGGAAACATTCTTGTATTGGAAGGAAGGATTCTTTTATTTCGACGATGTAGCATTGGTGGATATGATGAAAGAAATAGGTAAATGGTATAATATAGATATAGAATTTAGAAACAGTGAGATAATGAATCTGCGTATGCATTTTCTGGCAAACCGTCAACAGAAAGTTTCTGATTTGATTGAGTTGTTAAATCGTATGGAAAGAATTCATGTCTATTTAGAAGGTGAAAGCCTTATTATCGAGTAAAAAACAACTATTCAGCAAGAAATAAATCCGGTTAGAAAAATATTTTTGGAAAATAAATCTTTTTATGGGTAACCATTCTTTTATAAAACTCGTATAAAATATAAAAAATAGATTTATTTAACCAATCGGATTTATGGAAAGACAAGCATGGAAATTGATTGTTTTACTTTTGTTGTTCTGTTATGTCCATTCACCTTATGTTAAGGCACAAGTTGGTAATGGAAAGCAAATAACAATGGAATTTAAAAATGAAGGTTTACCTTCTATTTTTAAACGTTTGCAGAAATTATCGGGATATAAAGTACTTTTTATCTACGATGAAGTTCGTTCTTATCATTCTACCGGAAAGGTGGAGAAAGCTTCGATTGAAGAAGTTTTAAAGGTAATTATTGGGAAGCATCCTTTGAAGTATGTCATTGAAGGGCAATTCATCAATATTACACATAAAAATCCTCAGAATGTTATTTCGGAAGTAAAAGGTAAAATTATTGCTGAAGAAGACGGACTACCTGTAATTGGTGCAACCATACAGGTAGAAGGAACTTCTATTCGCACCATTACAGATGCGAACGGGAATTTCAGACTTATCAATGTGCCTCAAAGCAATCGGATAAAGATATCTTATGTAGGCATGCAATCCCAATCGTTATCTCCGAAACCCCAGATGTCGGTGGTACTGAAAACCGATACCAAAGCATTGGATGAAGTGGTAGTAGAGGCAGGTATTATCCAACGTAATAAAATGGGGTTTACCGGTTCGTATAGGACAGTCAATCAGGAGGAACTGAAGGCTGTGGGTAATATTAATGTGCTTCAAAGTTTAAAAACGTTGGATCCTTCTTTCGTAGTTGCTGATGATATGTCGATGGGGTCCGACCCTAATACCATGTCCAGAATTACCATGCGTGGTGGTACTACGATGACTATTTCCGGAATTTATGATGATACGACGACCAATCCCAATGAACCTCTGTTTATTTTGGATGGTTTTGAATCTAGCCTGCAAGAGATTAATGATTTGGATATCAATAGAATTGAATCTATCACTTTACTTAAAGATGCTGCTTCCACTGCCATTTACGGTTCAAAGGGAGCAAACGGCGTGGTGGTTGTAGAAACTATTAAACCCAAAGCCGGTGAAGTGATGATCAATTATAGTGGAGATGCGCAAGTGGCATGGGCCGACTTGAGTGTTTACAACATGATGAATGCTGCCGAAAAACTGGAATTTGAAGTCTTGGCCGGTCGTTATGGTGATTTGAATGACTGGTCAGGCAACAGAGAAAGCATTGCACAATATCAGCGGGCTTTGGAGAATGTGAGAAGAGGAGTAGATACTTACTGGTTGAAAGTACCTATCCAAACTGCCGTCACACAATCTCATTCATTGAATGTGTCAGGAGGTGACAAAGGATTCCTGTATCAGATAGGTGCTATGTTCAAAGATATCCAAGGAGTTATGAAAGGTTCTGTTCGCCAGACATTCGGAGGAAATATGCGTATGACTTACCGTAAAAACAAGTTTAATATTTCGAATAACTTGAATGTAAACATAACAAATGGAAATAATGGTGCATGGGGCTCCTTTTCAGAGTTTGTAAATGCTAATCCTTATTATCCGGTTACTAATGAAGACGGTACTATCCCTCGTGATCTGGATGTGTATAAACGTGCGAATTATGCCGATATAACAGCTACTAATCCATATTACAATGCTATGTTGCCTTCCGAAAACAGATCTAAAATACTGTCCGTTACTAATAACACAAACCTTAATTGGTATATTATTGATAATCTGCGTTGGACGGCCTCAATGAGTTTGAATACAACCAACACTGACAATATGAACTTCACCGATCCGGCTCATACGAAGTATGCTTCGTCGGATTATACCAAACAAGGTGAATATTCCTCATCGAAATCCAGAAGTTGGCGTTATACCATGAATACCGGTATCGCTTATGCACTTTCTTTGAATGATCATAATCTGACTTTCAATGGCCGCGCTGAAATCAGGTCTACTTCTTCAAATACCGAGTCATTTGTAGCTACCGGTTTTCCGAAAGGAGTAGGTGCCATTCCTTCTTTTGCTTATTCCTTTAAAGAAAATTCGACACCCGGATATAGCGAAAGCATTAGTCGTGGAGTAAGTTTTCTGGGGACTTTCAATTATAACTATAAGTATCGTTATTTGTTTGATGCCAGTCTTTCGAGTGACGGTTCCACTTCTTTCGGGCGCGATAAGAAATTCCAGACATTCTGGTCGGTAGGGGCCGGTTGGAATGTCAGCAAGGAATCATTTGCTAAGGACTGGGACTGGATGCAGGAATTAAAATTACGTGGTTCATTTGGTAGTAACGGTAATCAGAATGTCAGTAACCTGACAAGTAATGTATATAGTTATTATGCAGGTAGCGATATTTTCGGTACTGCTTCTTATTTGTCCGGTTATGCCAATCCTAATTTGGAGTGGCAAGTTGTAAAGAAGACCTCTGTGGGTATTGATCTTATGTTCTGGGATAATCGTTTGTTGTTGACCATGGACTACTATCATACAAATACCAATCCATTGGTAGTATCTATTCAGCAAAAGCCTTCCAGCGGTTTGTCTACTTTACCCATTAACCTCGGTCATTTGAATACTAATGGTTTTGAGTTTAATGTGAGTTGGTATGCTATACGAAATCTGGAAAAGCGCATTATGCTGAACTTCCGTTTGAACGGAAATACTTATAAATCTGTATATGGAGGATTTGGAGAAGCTCTAGCTAACTTGAACGATGCCTATAAGAAAGACTCTTCGGTAGATAGTAAGTTGAATGTAAACTCAATGATACAGTATCAGGATGGTGAAAGTCCTACTGCCCTTTTTGCAGTTCGTTCGTTAGGCATCGATCCGGCAACGGGTAAGGAAGTATTTCTCACCAAGAACGGAACTCCTACATTCGATTATAATGCTGACGACCGTGTGAAGATAGCCGATACCAATCCGAAAATACGGGGTGTATTCGGTATATCGTTTACTTACAAGAATTTGCAGGCAAGTGTCAACTTACGTTATAACTTAGGTTCGTTTGCATTCAACTCGGCTTTGTTTAACAAGGTAGAAAATATTTCTGCATCGAACATTGCTTATAATCAGGATAAGCGTGCTTTGTATAGCAGATGGCAGAATGCCGGTGATGTATCACAGTTCAAGGGTATTTCATTAACTACCCAGACTCCGATTTCATCTCGCTTTGTTCAACGCGACAATTATCTGCGTGGCGAAAGTGCACGTATCAGTTGGGATTTTTCCAGAGACGAATGGATTAAGCGTTTGTTCCTGAAAGACCTGCGGTTTAATGTTTCATTCAATGATTTCTTCGACTTGAGCGAAATGAAACGGGAAAGAGGAACGGACTATCCGTTCCAGAGAGCCATATCTTTCGGATTAAGTGCTCGTTTCTAACGATAACAATACACGAATAAATATAGAATTAAGTATGAAAAGAAATATATCACATTTATTATATATAGTAGCCATAGGCTTCTTTACTTCCTGTAGCGACTTTCTGGATGTGGCACCGAAGGACAAGGTATTGGAAGAAGACCAGTATAAAACGGAAGCAGGTATTCATGGAGCTTTAAACGGGCTTTACAGGCAATTAATATCTACCTCCCTTTACGGGGCGAATTTATCTCAGACTGCTCTGGACGCAATGGGGCACTTTTATACCTATCCTCCGTCACAACCGTCGGGAAATAAATTGTCTGCCACATTGTTTTTCCTCTGTAACGGACGGTCCGAAGAGTATGGAGCAGCTGAAAGCATATTTGCCGATATATGGAAAAGCGGATATAATACGCTTCTCAATATCAACTATTTTTTGAAAAGCATGGAGGGATCGACTGCTGTTATCGGTAGTAACAATAAAGATGTATTGATGGGTGAGGCATACGGATTACGGGCTTATCTTCATTTTGACCTTTTCCGTTTGTTCGGCCCCAGATGGGAAGATCGTTCGAATATCAATAAGATTTTGCCGTATAGTAGAACTACGGATATGATACTGAATCATGTCGGTTATGAAGAAGATGTGTACTCCACTGCCGATGAATATTTGGATTATTTATTGGAGGATATTCGTGAGGCGGAACGGTTGTTGGCTGCTGACCCTATTCTGTCTGATGACTCTGCTATTAGTAAGGAGCTGATAAGTGATTTTTATAAGAATCGTAACAGACGTATGAATTATTATGCGGTGAAAGCGCTCGAAGCCCGTGTATTGCAATATATAGGAGACTATAAGAATGCGGCTATAGCAGCCAAGGTAGTGACTGATCAGATAGGGGAAAAAGGAAAAGTGTTCTCATGGACAAATGTTACAACCGTACTTGCCAATATGGATTACTCTTTCTTCAATGAAGTAGTTTTTGGAATCAACAATCCGGATATGCTTTCCAATTATAACTCCTTTTATAATAAAACGGATATAAACGATTTATATGCAGTAGACCGTGATAATTTGGTTCAAAACATCTATTCCGGTTTTGGTGATAACCTGAAAGCAATAATAGATGTCCGTGCCCGGCAGTGGACGGAAAGTAACGACCAGGGAGGAAGTTCTGTCTCCTATTCGCAAAATGGTACCTACATCTCTAACAAGTTTAATATTTCAGCCAATAGTAATCTTCCCGCGTTGGTCGATTTCCAACCGTTGATTCGTGTTACTGAAATGTATTATATTCAGGCGGAAGCAGCCTTGAAAGATGGTGATAAAAAGACAGCTGCCGAACTATTGAACACTGTTTCTTCTCATAGAGGCATTCCGGAGACTAGCTTTTATTACTTGACGGAGAATGATATGGATGAACAATTCTATTCCCACATAGAGAGTGAATATTATAAGGAGTTTTATGGGGAAGGGCAAGTTTATTTTTATCATAAGCGGATGAAGAGCGATCAGATGTTTCCCGGATACGGAGGAACTTCGGTGGCAGTAAATGCCAGTGCAATGTATAATATACCTATTCCGAATATTGAAACAGATATATAATTTAGTCTTTAAAAATAAATTCAATATGAAAAGAAACAGTTTTAAATGGTGTGTTTATACATTTCTATTTCTTGGGATAGGAATGGTATCTTGCGCTGACGAGGATTTAATGACTTATGAAGATGTTCCTCGAATTTATTTTAAATATGCTGATGCATCCTCTTCCGACTTTGGAGAAAATGAAGATCAGATCACTGTTAATATGGGATATGACAGGCCGTTGAAAAACGACAGTATCATTAAGATTCCTATCAAACTAATGGGACGAGTTTCGGAAACAGACCGGGCGGTAAAAGTAGTGATGATACCTGAAGAATCGACAGCCACAGAAGGAGAAGATATAGAGATTTTGTCTGCGTATCTACCTGCCAACTCAATCTTTGGTAATGTGGAAGTAAGGCTGAAACGTACGGAAGCCGTTGATAATGAAATGTTGTTTGCCCGTATCCGGTTGGCTTCGAATGAAAACTTTCATACGGATTATTCAACGTCCAGATATGATAAAGGAAACAATCGAAACGGATTGATTTATAGTATTTATTTTACGGCACTGGCTGAAAAACCCAGTTTATGGGCGGCTTCTTATTCGTCGATGACCTTAGAAAGTACATTCGGCGCATACAGTAATGCAAAAATGAATGTGATATATGAGGCTTGCGGAGTGACTAGAGAATATTTTGAGATTGATCCCGAAGATAACGACCCGACGGGTAAGGAAACGTTTACCAAACGTTTTTCGAGGGAAGTTTCTTTTGGAATGATTTCATTGATTAATCGTTACTTAGTAAAATATAAAGAAGAACATGGAGAACCTTTGGTGGATGAGTTTGGTGAAGAGGTCAAGACTCCTCTACCGAGTATTCAATAAAAGATGACGGATATGAAATATATAATAGATTTACGGATAATAATTGTATGTGCCGGGATACTGTCTCTGTTTGCGTGTAATGAAGACAAGGGCAATTATGACTATGAGGCAATCAATCGGGTGACAGAAATTGCTAACATTCAGGAGAGTTATTCAGTGGAAGTAGGAGAACGGTTGTTGATTACTCCTGAACTCAATACAACTTCGGGTAATACGGACAATCTGGATTATACGTGGTATTATAAAAGCGGTTCTGCATGGAATGTATTGCAGGAGGGTAAAGACTTTGATTTTGTTATAGCTGATCCTATCGGATCTCCGAATAGTACTTATACTTGTGCCTTCGAAGCAAAAAACAAAGTGACGGATATTGCTTACCGACAAATTTTCAGTATAAGAGTAGCGGGAACTTTCAACAAGGGATATGTCTTATTGTATGAGAAAGAAGATGGATTTGATATGGGAATGATCGTTCAGAATTCCCAGAATCAATATATACCGAAGTATAATATACTGGCTTCTACCGCACCTTCCCTGCAACGTGAAGGGGTGAAACCTTATGAACTCAATATCTTTGCTGACCCTACTGCTCCTCATCCATATCAGCCGGATGGTTCTAATCGTTCGGTTTACTTGCTGACCGACCATTATACGACACGTTTGAAAGTAGCAGATTTCAGTTGGGATCCTTCGTATGATATATCCAGTTCCGTGGAAAATGGTTCGCCTCTTCATCAAGACTATGTATCAGTTGGGCGGCCTATTGTAGCGGAAAAGATGAAAGTGGGTTATTTTGCTTTGAATGGTAATATAAAACCGCATATATATATGTATATGAAAGATGATAACGGACAGGGGAATTGGTATTTGCACAACACTTATCCTGTCTACTACTTCTTTTCCTATCCGATGAATGCTTATCGTACGGGGAATACCGTATACGATAGTAAACGTTATGAACCCGCTCCGTTTATATCGTGTGGCAGCAGAATTACTATGTTTTTCAATCAGGAACAAAATAAATTCAGTTGCCAGACTACATACCGTTCTTCCAGTGATTTCAGTACATCGTTCTTCTTTACCGAAGATTTTCTGGATGAGTCTTCCGACCATATTTTCAACTTTAATGATAAAAATGAAGGATTGCTGTATATGAGCGAACGCTATACCACTATAAGTAAAATGACCTCTTTTGCTTTTCTGAAACAAAGCAACGGTACATTTAAATATATTGAGTATAGTTTACCGTCTAACACTACTGCTTTGGTGACGAAAGATAATAAATTGAGAACGTGTATATTTGATGCGTCTACCGGCATTGACCATGCCAAATTTATTGCTGCCGCTCCCGAACCCAACAATGCGTTTATCTATTATGCAACTGAAGATAACCGGGTGTTTTATGCCGACGTATCGGGTAGCAATGCAGTGGTTAGAGAAATAACGGATGCGGTTCTTCCCGAAGGTTACAATGAAATAACCGCTTTAAAGTTTATGATTCCCAGTACAAGCAGTAAATATTTGGGAATCGCTACCTACAACAGTTCCTTAGGAAAGGATGAAGGAGGCAGAATAGACTTCTATTCCATGCCGAATGCTTCTTCCGGTGCACTTGCCATAGCGACGCACAAGGTGAATGATGATGAAACGATAGAGATGTCGTGGAAAGGTTTTGGAAAGATAGTAGGTATGGATTATAAACCTTAAACGATTTAGAAAGATGAAAAATATGAAACTTAGAAAAATAATATGTCTGTTACTGGTGACTTGCAGTTCATGCAGCTTTTTTGCAGGATGCACGGATGACATCAACAATTATGAGAAACAGACAGCTGCTGAAGCTTCTAACAAAGTATTTATCAGCGATAAGTATGCTTCACTTGCTTTCAATGCCCAACGTACAGTAGAAGGTAAGGTTGCCAATATGGATACATTGGTTGCCAAACTGGTAGTCAATTGTACTTCTCCGGCAGGTGGCAATTTGACGGTGAAAGTTACTATTGATACATTGTTGGTAGATGTATACAATAAGAAAAATGAAACATCCTATCACCGGTTTGCAAGTAATTGGATCAGGTTGAATAAATCGACCCTGACCATTCCCGAGGGAAGTATGGAATCTGCAGATACACTTACCGTTGCCTTGACCCGGCCTTTGGACGGGTTTACCAGTATGGACGGATACATCATGCCGGTGCGTATCACTTCGGCTTCGGGCTATGATGCACAAGTAGATTACAGTAAAAGAGTCTCTTATCTGACGTTGGATGTGACACAGGAGAACGGTGTGGGATTTGAAGAAGGTAAAAACAGTGTGATGGTTGCAGGAAACGAAAGTTTCACCGGATACGATCTGCCGCTTATGGCTTATATTGCGTCAGACAATGATATAAATATCGGGCTGGAAGTAGACAATAGTCTGGTAGCAGCTTTCAATAGCAAATATGGGACAGCTTTCAAAACCCTTGCCGTGAGTGACTGGGAATTGGCCGATGTTGCGTTACCGGCCGGCAGTACAACGGCTACGGGACATATCGCCTATAAGGGAGAGACGTCGCAGTTTGCGGGTGATAATTATCTTGTCCCCATAAAGATAAAATCGGTTACGTCACCGGGTGCGGCAGAGCCTGTCAAGACTATGCGTACAGATGTATATTATCTAGTAGTGAATTCGGTATCCGGTGGGTACACGCTTGAAAGCGATGATACTGCGTTTGGTGTGCGACAGACAGAAAGGAGCGGTTATAAAGCCCTGTCGGAAGAATATAAATTTACTCAAGGCAGTTGGGAAAGTATGTTCGAAGGAGGTTTCTGGGTATTGGATGTTCCGGCCAGTGTCACAATCGATTTGGGACATGAAGTTCGCAATATCACCGGAATATATCTCAGGGCGAACAATAGCTCGATGTCTCCTGCAAGCATGGACTTGTCTTATGCCGGAGAGGAACTCTATAATGCTACCCGTCTTTCGGTGAGCCTCGGTTCAATAGCACTTCCCAGCCGATGCGAACACATGTACTTCAAGTTTGCCGAACCTGTGAATGCCCGCTATATCGGACTGAATAATATGGTAGCTAAATCGAAGTACTATTCTTGCAAAGATTTTTATATATATACTCAAAATGAATAATCCATGAAAAAATTATTATTAATGATCCTTCCTGCGTTTATCTGTGCAGGAAGTTTGTTTGCCCAAACATCTACTGTCAGTGGCGTGTGGGAAAGGGGTAAAACAAAAGCAGTCAAAATGTTCAAGATTGTAGAAGGCGGTAACTTGTCGGAAGTGGCCACTTCTGCGTTAGGAGAAGACGGTAGTTTCCAGATGACGTTTACCCCAGAGCAGGAAGGGTATTTCGTGTTGGGTACTTCCTCTTCGGTATTTCAGAATCGTTATACATTTTATATGAAGCCGGGCGACCCATTGAATGTGCGGATATTACCCGAAAGTTATGAACTGATAGGAAAAGAGAATACGGCGGAGAACAAGGAAATGGCCCGTTGGCATGATTTTATTTTTCCTCTGGAAGATAAAGCTGTGTATTTTATGGGAAAACACAGTACGTATGTAGACTTTTTTCCGCTGTTGGAAGAGAAACTGGATAAACTGGGTTCTTATAAAGTGAAGAAAACAAAGAATAAGGTTTTCGACACTACGTTTGCTGATTTTCGTAAGTATGATTTGCTGTTCAATGCTGTACAGTTCATTTATACGGTAAGGACAGCACATCCGCAGAAGGAGGATTTTATTGATTATTACCGGCAGATAGATATTCCTGCTATTGCCCGTACTGCAGGCATTCTCAATTATCCCAACGGATTGCGTTTATTTGTCAATGCATATATGCTCAAGTCCATGGTATCTGATTCCTCATCAGCCGGAGAGAAACGAAAGAATCCCGTTTCGGCTATGTTGAAAGAAGACGTTGGGATGATTAGTAATGACACTATTAAAGGAGAAATAGCGTTAATGTTCAGCGGAATGAGCAAGACACAGGTGGGACTGGAACAATATAAGAAAGAATATGGCAGTTTCCTCATCACCGACAGTCAGAAAGAGCGTTGGCAACGTATTGAAGATAACTTTAGAGAGAGTATGGAGAAGAAAGAAATCATTAACTTGACGTTTCCTAATGCGGAAGGAAATGATATTTCTCTTTCCGATTTTCGTGGCAAGGTTGTCTATATTGATATCTGGGCTACCTGGTGCGGTCCGTGTAAAAAGGAGATGCCGGCTATGAAAGCACTGGAAGCCGAATATAAAGACAATAAAGATATTGTATTTATGGGGATTAGTGTCGATGCGTCTAAAAATATCCAGAAATGGAAGGACTTCGTGATAAAAGAACAGCTTCCCGGTGTACAGCTTTTTGCCGGAGACATGGCAGGACCTGCATTGTCCAAACCTTATAAGATAACAGGTATTCCTCGTTTTATGCTGGTTGGCAAAGACGGAAGTCTGATTTATATGGATGCTCCGCGTCCTTCTTCTTCCGAAATACGGGCAGTGTTGAACGACGCATTGAAGAAATAAACAATATTATCAACAGGTTGATATACAAGTACTTCAATGGGTGCTAATAGCAGGGTTGTTGGGTATATATATACTGTGTGTTGGGCATATATATCCAACACGTTGTATCTATATACCCAGCATGTTGTATCTATATGTCCAATACATAGGCACTCAATACCCTCTTTTTCAATGTAATAGACTATGAAATACTTGAAAATAATTATATGCTTTCTGTTCTTTCCGTTGACAGCAAACGGAAAAGCGGATCAAGACAGCATCCGTCTTGCTTTGAAACACATGGAAGACGGTTTGAAAACAAAAGAAATCGCTGTTGCACAAAAGAGTTTTGCTCCCGAATTTTCTATCAGCATTTATTCGTTGCCCTTTGCATCCGGTTTGTTGAAACAGATTATGGAAGGTATAACTTTCCAATCTATCCAACCCGACTGGAAGGGGATGAAAACAAAGGGAAACGTCACCAGTCTGGAGGTCCGTTTCACATTGGCCGGCGGACAAGAAGAGAAGAGCATGATAGCTTTCAATGAGTCTGGAAAAATTCTCTTTGTCGATTATTTCGATCGGCTGTTCGGTGATAGCCGTTACCGGAAATCATCGTTGGCAGCCGTTCTGCCTTTTCGGATAGAGGGTGGCTCTATCATTTTGTCTGCCCGCTTGAACGATAGCCCCCGGGTGATGTCATTCTTGCTTGATACGGGAGCTGACGGAATGGCTATCCGCCGTTCGTTGGCAGATAGCATAGGACTGAAAGTCAGTCATTCGCAAGAAGCGAGTGTTGTAGGCGGACGGAAAACGGTGCAGATATCTGCCGATAATGTACTTCGTCTGTCGGACAGTTTATCATTGAAAAAGCAGAATATTGCAATTTTCGAGAGGGTGCGTAACGGTACGGATGGCATCATCGGGCTGAATCTGATAAGAAAATATATCACTGAAGTGAATTTTGATACGCAAACTATTTCGCTTTATACCTTCGGTGATTATATCTTTCAGAGGAAAGGACGTATGATCCCCCTTAGGGTACCGAGCCTTATCATGTTACCTTCCGCATTGAATCTGACCGGGGATAAAAGTATTTCGGGTAATTTTATAATGGATACGGGAGCTAATTATTATTTGATAGCTTTTAGTCGGTTTGTTCGTCAAAACAGGCTGTTACTGAGCGGATTCAAACCCGAGGGAAGTGGGGCGACAGTGAGTTTGGGGCATTCAACACCAGTTTTTTATGGTCATGCACGTTCATTAAAAGTGGGCAGTGTAGTGAGCAAAAATGTACCTGTCACTCTTCAAGCTTCAACGGGCGGTGATTCTTCAAATCATACCGATGTAGACGGATCGATAGGTATACAGTTTTTCAGTGATTTCAATTTTACGATCGACTTATTGAGAAAAGTAGTACACCTGTCTCCTCGTAAGAAGTTAAAGTAAGGCATTCTTTCAGTAATGGCAGTGCAGTTATAGTCAGGGGAATGTTTTGCGGAAGTATACCGGTCGAATGAAGAACATCATTAAAAAATGTTCAATAGAATTAATAACCTGGAGTTTTTTGAGTTATCTTTGTTGTAGCTAATTAAACAATAAAAAGATGACTGTAATTTTTCCTTCACCCATTTTCGGTCCTGTTCATTCCCGCCGTTTGGGTGTTTCTTTGGGAATAAATTTATTACCGGACGACGGTAAAGTTTGTTCGTTCGATTGCATTTACTGTGAATGCGGCTTCAATGCCGAGCATCGTACAAAGAAGCTTCTTCCCACCCGTGAAGAGGTTCGTACAGCCCTTGAAGAAAAACTAAAAGATATGCAGGCAAATGGTCCTGCTCCCGATGTACTGACATTTGCCGGAAATGGTGAACCGACTGCACATCCCCATTTCCCGGAAATCATAGATGATACTCTTGCACTTCGGGACAAGTATTTTCCGAAAGCGAAAGTCAGTGTATTAAGTAATTCTACATTTATCGACCGCCCTGCTGTATTTGATGCACTGAATAAGATAGATAATAATATCTTGAAACTTGATACAGTGGATGAAGAATACATTCACCGGTTAGATCGTCCGAATGGAAAATATTCTGTAAAGAAGATTATCGAGAAGATGAAAGAATTCAAAGGAAACTGTATCATTCAAACTATGTTTCTCAAAGGGAGTTACCTGGGAAAGGATATGGATAATACCTCAGATAAGTTTGTACTTCCCTGGTTGGAGGCGGTGAAAGAAATCGCGCCCCGGCAAGTGATGATTTACACGATTGACCGTGAAACCCCTGATCATGATTTGCAGAAGGCAACTCACGAAGAGTTGGACCGGATTGTAGAATTGATTAAGAAAGCCGGCATTCCGGCAACAGCTTCTTATTAATTATAAAACAGAAAGCATACCAACAGAATTTTTCAATTATCAATGATATTATCAGGATTCCTTCAATCAAGATTGATTGGAGGAATTAATGTGTATTTATTGTGTTTAAACAGACAAAAACAGAGAAAGCAAATAGAGATTTTTTCGTAAGTATTTTAATGCCAATCCCATATGATATTCTACAGTTTTTTCACTGATAGACAATTGCTCGGCAATTTGTTTATAGGTTAAGTTTTGCTCCCGGCTCATGCGAAAGATTTCTTGCTGCCGTGGAGGCAATTGTGATATTAGTACTGAAAGATACTTTTTTAAATCGGATAATTCCAACTTATTTTCTTCTTCATATTCTTGTTCCATTGCTTGTAGAACAGTAACTTTCAGAAATGAGTAGTTTAATTTTTTGCGTGAATAATTAAAAATCATATTACGGGTAATGATAAAAAGAAACCCTTCAAAAGGCTGCTCTTCATCTATCAGATGTCTTGCTTCCCAGAGTTTGATGAAAACCTCTTGTACCACTTCTGCGATATCTTCAGAAGAAACTAGATAAAGCCGGGTAAAGCCATAGACCTTTTCCCAGTAATGTTTATATAGAAATGAAAAAGCATCTTCATCTCCATTTTTAAACCTTCTAATCAACTCTTTAGATATCATTTTATCTTTTTGGGACAAAATTAGCTAAATACTTTCTAAAAAAAAATTGCTTTTTCACCAGGGTCTCCAATTTTTGATGTGTATTTAATAATAGAATAATAAATAATAGAGAAAAGTAATGAGTTATAAAAGTGAATTAATTAGAAAATTATTTTCAGACAGACTGAAAAAAGACGAATTAAAGGATCTGTCCGAAATAGATATGATAGAGCGCAAAATGAAAGTGCAATGGGAGGAACAAAATCCGATAGCGGAAAACCCGGAAAGAGTAGATCCGGAAATCGGAGATTATATTTGGGCTAAAATAGTCAAAGAATATAAAGTACGTTCGAAACGTAAGTCAATTCGACAGTTCTATTATCCGTTGGCAGCAGCCTGTGTGGCTTTAGTCGCAGTTTTGGGAGGTTGGCTTTTTTATGTGAATAGTGATTTCTTCGTTAAAGAAGAATTTGCTGAGGTAATAGCCACCCGGAATATGTTGTATCAGTTGCCCGATAGTTCTGAAGTATGGATGTATCCGAATAGTTCCATCCGTTTTGCCAAGAACTTCAATAAAGACAGAAGAGTATGGTTGGAGGGTAGTTCCATGTTCCATGTACGTAAGCAGCATGGGAACACCTTCAAAGTTTATATTGATAAAGCCTTTATCGAAGTAAAAGGTACCCGGTTTCTAGTAGATAAAAAAGAAGCGGGAAATAATGAGATTACGCTGTTCAACGGTTGTGTTGAGTTTAATGTAGAGGCGACCGGCAAACAGATAGTAATGAAGCCCATGGAAAAGATTTTTTATAACTCAGTTAATGCGGAAATAGGAATACGGAAGATTGAAAATATAGAATGGCAGGATGGTAAATTCAAGTTTGACGCTATGCCGCTTAACCGCCTCATTTCTATCATTAATCAGATGTATCATGCTAATATAGTGTATGAAGGTAAGGACGAAACTTCTCCGTTCAGTGGTACCATTCGTCAGGAGGAAGCGTTGGATGATATTATTCTCAAAATCTGTTTCCTTATGAATTTGAAAGAAGAAAGAGTAGGTAACACAATCATTATCAGAAATTGAATTTTAATAAACTATATGTCTAATCTAATAAAATGAGAACATGAAAAAATGTATTTTTTTATATCGACAGCGGTATTTGAGCTATCTCGTATTACTCTTATTATTATGGCCAACTGTGATGTTAGCAGCACAAGGGAATATTCAGATAAAGGGAAAGTTCTCTCTCAAGGAGGCTATCCGGTATATAGAAGAAACGAGTGATTATACTTTCTTTTATAAAGATAGTGACTTGAAAGATAAATCAAAAAAAGAGATTAATTGTAGTGGTACAATTGAGGAAGTCTTGAAAAATCTATTTAAGGGAAGTGGAGTTAATTATATAATTAAAGGAAAAGAAGTCATTTTTAAAGTAGCAAATGCTCAAAATGCCGAACAGCAACAGCCGAAAAAACGTGTAATTACAGGTACTATAATTGACGGAGAGACAAAAGAGCCTATTATTGGAGCTAGTGTATGGTTGAAAAATAGCTCGTCAGGTACTGTTACCAACTTGGACGGTCACTATTCTCTTACAATTGAAGGTATTGGTGGTGTACTAGAATTTTCATACATTGGTATGAAGAAGCAGGAAATAGCTATTAGCAATAAGAATGTTATTGATGTAATATTAAATCCGGATACAAAGAAGCTGGACGAAGTTGTAGTAGTAGGTTACGGACGTCAGAAGAAGGAAAGTGTTGTAGGTGCTATTTCTTCATTGGATGTGGGTGAACTCAATATACCGGGTTCTAACATTTCCAATGTACTGGCGGGGCAACTGGCAGGTGTTGTCTCTATGCAGGCATCCGGTGAGCCGGGTAAAAATAGTGCTTCCGATTTTTATATCCGTGGTATAGCTTCTTTTAAAGGTAACTCTACTCCGCTAGTTCTGGTTGACGGTATCGAACGGGAACTGGACTTGGTTGATGTAGATGATATTGCTACATTTTCTATCTTAAAAGATGCTTCTGCTTCGGCAGTATATGGTGTACGTGGTGCGAATGGCGTTATTTTGATTACTACCAAGAAAGGCAGTGAAGGCAAACCTCGTATTAATGTACGTGCGGAAATGGGTTTTAAAACTCCGACACGTATGCCGCAAATGGCAAACTCTGTACAATGGGCCGAGATGTATAATGAGGCTAAAGGCCTGACGGGTAATGGTGATGGAGGCTATTCATCGGAAGCTATTCAAAAATATAGTGATGGTTCTGATCCTGATTTATATCCAAATGTAAATTGGTTAGACCAGATGTATCGAAATTTGGCTTCGAGCGAACGTGTGACATTGAACCTTTCTGGAGGCGGTGATATTTGTAAGTATTATGTATCAGGTGGTTTTTATAATGAAGGCTCTATATTTAGAAACGCCGGGGATGTTTATGATTATAATTCTTCTATTCATTATACAAAATTCAATTTTCGTGCCAATATGGATTTCTCCGTTACACCGACTACAACATTCAATGTGAATTTGGCTAATATTTATGAAAGTTCGTGGGGACCAGGAGCTACGACATCTGATATTTGGGGATATGCATTTAACACCTCTCCAAATGCATTTCCTGTGGAATATTCTGATGGTACTCTTTCTGCACCAAGTGCAGCCAGTGGTAGTAATCCATGGAATCTGCTGGTACATTCCGGTTATCGTGAGCAAAGTTGGAATTCAGCCCAATCATTGATTGGTGTTACTCAAAAATTGGATATGATAACTCTAGGGTTAACTGCCAATATTAAATTTTCTTGGGATGCATCTAATAATACGTTGCAAGTTCGTTCAAAGACCCCACCGCAGTTTCATGCAACAGGTCGAAATGAAGACGGTTCATTAAATTATAAAACAATATATGAGGGTTCCAATAATCTGTCGTATGCTGCTCCAGTGACCGTATCTAAGATTACTACTTATATGGAAGGTTCTCTTAATTATACTCGTTTATTTGCTCAAAAACATCGGATAGGAGCTTTGTTTTTGTACAATCATAAAATTTATAAGTTATTGACAGCAGAGAATCAGAAAAAATCATTACCATATAAAAGTCAGGGACTGGCAGGACGTTTGACTTATGCTTATATGGATAGATATTTTGCCGAATTCAATATGGGATACACTGGTTCTGAGAACTTTGCTCGTGGCCATCGTTTTGGATTCTTTCCAGCTTATGCAATAGGTTGGATGGTGTCCAGTGAGAAATGGTTTGAACCGTTGACTAAAGTAGTTAATGATCTGAAATTGAAAGCGTCTTATGGTAAAGTGGGTAATGATGACATTGGAGCCTCCAGAAGATGGGCTTATGAACCTTCTGTCAATACAGTAACAGGATGGTCATACGGAAAAACTGCAAATCAGACAGGTACTGGTTATCGTGTAGGAGAAATTGAGAATACAAATGTTTCTTGGGAAGAGGCAACTAAGGTAAATGCAGGTATTGAACTTCGTTTGTTCGAAAAATTAAAGATTCAAGCTGATTATTTTTATGAAGAACGTAATGGTATCTTTCTGGCTCGTGCTGGGCTACCGGCTATTGTCGGCCTTACTACTACTCCATATGTAAATGTAGGTAAAGCGAAGGTATCTGGTCTAGATGGAACACTGGAATATCAGCAACAGGTAGGTAAGGTTTTACTGACAGGTCGCGGAAACTTTACTTTTTCGCGTAACCAGATGTTGGATAATGATGAACCAGATTGGGAATATAAATATCAAAATTCTATTGGCAAACCGTTTGGCCGTAATGGTGCAGCGCAACGTAAGGGATTTATTGCTTTGGGATTTTTTGAAAGTCAGGCAGAAATAGATAATAGTCCGAAACAGATGTTTGGTGAATATAGGGTTGGTGACGTTAAGTACAAGGATGTAAATGGAGATGGTAAAATTGATACGTATGACCAGATTGCTATTGGCTATACTGATCTTCCTGAGATAACATACGGGTTCGGATTGACAGCAAAATGGAAGAATTTTGATGCAAGTGTATTTTTTCAAGGGGTAGCGCGTACTTCTATCTATTTAGCGGGTACACCTTTGCGTCCTTTCAGTAGTGATAATATGGATCGTTCTGCTATCTATGAAGATCTTTATAAGTATTCATGGAAAACGACCAATACTCCTGAACAGAATGCTTCTGCTAAATATCCCCGTTTGAGTTACGGTGCAGAAGCAGGCAGTTCTAACAATAGCCAGTCGTCTACTATGTGGTTACGTGACCGTAGTTTTCTTCGTTTGAAAAACGCAGAAATAGGATATACATTGCCAAAAAACTGGTTGAATAAGACCTTTATTAAGTCTTTTCGTTTCTATATCGCTGGTACGAACCTTCTTACATTCAGTAAGTTTAAATTATGGGACCCTGAATTGCTGGATACTACCAATGGAGCAAAATATCCGAATAACATGACCGTTACTATCGGCCTAAATGCTAATTTCTAATCAATAATACAGAATCAATATGAAACTATCATTAGTAAAATATATATTGTTATTTTGCGGGGTTATTCCTTTGTTAACTTCGTGTGAAAGTTTTCTCGATAAACAGGAAACGGAAGATCTTACTTTTGAACAACTTTGGCAGAAGAGAGCATATACACGCGGGTATTTCTTGAATGCAATGAGTTTTTTGCCAAATGATTTGACTGGCTATGTTAGTACTCCTCAAAGCACTGCTACTGATGAATTGATCAATGCATCGAATGCAGCTGCTGAGTCAATGAATACGGGAGCTTGGAATGCATCCAGCGTACCAGGTGCTAATTTTAATTTGTATAACGGAATACGTGAATGTAATATTTTTATGCAGAATGTTTACAGTTGTTCAGATCCTACCGTAACACAGGAAGAAAAGGATGAATGGTACTGGTATACACGCTGGGCACGAGCATATTATTACTTCTTGATGATGCGTAATTACGGACCTATATTTTTGTTGGGAGATGAGATATTGCCATATGATGCTACGACAGAATCTCTATATCGTCCGCGTAATACTTGGGAACAATGTGTTGATTATGTTGTAAATGAAATGACTCAATGTGCTACCTACTTTAAAGAACACGGGAAAACAACTTGGACGGTAGATGCAGAATATGGGCTACCTACCGAGGGAGCTGCTTTAGCTGTGATTTCACGGTTAAAACTTTATTCAGCCCGTGATCTATATAATGGTAATAGTTTATACAATACCGTAAAGAATCCTACAACACCCGATTTTCCGGAATTATCAGACCAATATCTGTTTCCTCAAACTTATAGTAATGAAAAATGGAAAGAAGCAGTGCAGGCTGCCAAAGCTGTCATAGATTTGGGAGTATACGAGTTACATAGAGACGCTTCAGATGACCCGTATGCTAATTATCTTGGCATTACGCAGGTAGATTGGAACAAAGAACTTATCTGGACTACCGGATATGCAAGTCGGGCTATTATAGCCAGAAGAACGACTCCGACGGGTGTAAAGACCAAAAAAGGAGGTAATGGAGCAGCTTATGGAGCACTAGGACCCTCGCAACAACAGGTGGATGCTTATGCGATGGATAATGGTAAGTATCCGATTACTGGATACGAGATAGATGGAACTCCTAAGGTTGACGAAAACTCTGGATATAGTGAAAATGGTATAACTGAATTTGCAAATCCTTTTCTTGAATATTTAAGTAAAGGTGACACATATCAGGCTAAATATTATAAAAGAGCAACTCGGAATATGTTTATTAATCGTGAACCACGTTTTTATATAGCTGTGTATTGGAGTGATAGTTACTGGAGATGCGGTCCGGGTAAAGATGACTATGTATTGTGTAACTTGGCAAAAGATGGTAATTCAAATACTTCTCATGACCATTCGAGAAGTGGATATCTAGTTAATCGTTTTTGTGATCATACTGCTAGTTTTGTGAATAATCAACCGGGTAATATGGTATTTCCGACATTCCGTCTTGGAGAAATTTACTTAAACTTTATTGAAGCAGCTTTGGAATGGGAGAAAAGATCGAGAGACAGTCAGTATCGTACAACAGCTATGGAGTATTGGGCTGATCTGCGTGCTCGTTCAGGTATGGATCCAATAATGGAAGTCTATCCGGAAGCTACAATAGACCAATTGATAGAACTTTGTCGCAGAGAACGCAGGATAGAACTTGCATTTGAAAATCATCGTTTTTTTGATACTCGTACATGGATGATTGCTACAACTACGGATAATGGACCTATCTATGGTATGAATGTAGAGGCACAGGCTGTTAACACGGAAGATACTCCGGATACTTTTTGGCGTAGAACAGTAGTTCAAAACCGTGTGTTCAGAGCTAATCACTTTTTATATCCGTTCAGTCAGAGAGAACTAGACCGTAACAAACTATTGACCCAAAATTATAATTGGAGATAGAATTATAGCATTAAAACAATCTAATCAGATTTTAATTTATATGAAGACAAAAATATATATCCTTTCGTTGTTAGGCGGTTTGTTGCTGACTATGGTGGCTTGCTTGAACGATGGAAAAGACGATTATCTGGATGATTATGAATCATTCCTTTGCATTTTGAATAGTAATGAGCAGGATATTACCTTTTATAATACTGGAGAGTCTGCTGCTTACAATATAACGATTGACAAAGGTGGAAACGACCTGAATATGTTAGCTTCAGCTACATTGAAAGTATTGAATGAGTTCGATATTGAATATTACAATAATGAGAATAAGACTAATTTCAAGCCATTGCCTGCTGATTGTTATGAATTGCCTTCCGACATGACCGTCTCTTTTGGAGAAAAAGAACTGTATAAGATTAAAACGGTAACCTTTCATCCTGAGAAAATTTCTGTATTGAGTACGGGTAATTTCATTTATGTGTTGATGTTGGAGCTTACGGACGGTACTTCTACCATTAATGAAAAAAATAAGTATATCATCATGAAGCCTACTGTTTATCAGCCTGCTTTCTCTCTTTCAGAGTCAGGATTTAAACTTCCGTTTACTATTACTGAAGGTGTGACTGAGTATATATATGAGCTTCCTGTGACTTTGAATACTGCTCTCACAGAAGATATAACCTGCGATGTAACAGTTAAAAAGGAACTATTGGATGAATATAATGCTACATCTCCCATTGAGTATTCATTAATATCAGACAAGGGCAACAACTATACTATCGGTAAACTGACCTTTAGCAAAGGTAATGTTACAGCGAATCTGACCGTGAAGATTGATATAACTAATCTAGAAGGGAACTTTGCACTTCCGTTAGAAATAACTTCTACGAAATATGCCTTTTCCGGTGAAAATACAGTTATTATCGGATTACAGAATTCAGCACCGAAGATTACGCTCACACCGGATATGATGACCTTGATAGGCACAAATTTTGCTGACGGTAATGGATTTGCCGACTGGTTGGATGGCAAATTGGCTACTCAGGCACAAGTTACTTACGGAGGAGGTGCGCCCGCCTTCCCGCATCAAGTGGATATTCATCTGAATAGTGCTATTTCCAAGTTGAGAGTAAGATATGCAACTAGAAATACTAATCAGCATCCTACTAAGTTCATCATTTATGCTAGTAATGATGGCGCAAACTGGAAAGAAATAAAAGTATTTACTGCAGAAGCAGACGGTCTCCCAGTATCGGCTACCACTTATTATGATACTTGTCCGACGATGTTGCTAGGCGATTCATATACTTATGTTCGTTTTGAGGTTCATAGTTCTACTAATCCGAGTAAATTTAATACATGGGCACTCTCGGAGTTTGAATTATATGGTAAATAACTGCTCTCTCTTAAATCTAACAAATAATTAATCTTAAGGGCTGGCAAGGGGATAATGCAGTGATGCATAAATTCTTTTTAGTCAGTCCTTTTTAAACGAAAAGAATATGAAGAATTATTTTTTATATGTATTCATATCCCTGTTTCTTTTTTCCTTGTCGTCCTGTAAAGATGATAAGGATGTGGTGGCTGTATTGGAACTAGGTTTGGAAAATGCAGATTTTTATAAAGAAGCAGGCTCTGTTGTTATTGATGTAAAATCACTTCCTGCAGATTGGACCGCTTCTGTGGATGTGGAAGGAGAACAGTGGTGTAAGACTGAACCTGTCAATTCGGGTACAGGTGCGAAGATTAGTGTGATAAGTAACCCGAACAAAACTGTCCGTAATGCTTCGGTGGTTATCAATAATGGAAAATTGAATAAGAAGATTCTTGTACGTCAGTTAGGTACTGATACTGATATTTTAGTATCTCCTTTCGCTTTTACTTTGCCTCCGGTAGGTGGAACAGTCGCTTTTACTGTCACTACCAATCTGACGGAAGCGGAACTGGATGTCACCTATCCTTCTTGGATAAAGAAAGAGGTAGACACACGTGCTGCAACGATTGAAATACCTTATAAGTTTACCGTAGATACTCATGAGGGAAGTAGTGTACGTACGGAGAAGATAGTGATAAAGGATAAGAACTCTAATATTTCAGCAGAAGTTACAGTTATTCAGAATGGATTGGATGGATATACATTTGGTGATACTGAAGGAATTGCGGATGATGTTCAGTTGGAAGTAGTCAAAGGGGAAGCATCTACGGCACATGGTGGTGAAGGGATTGAAAAATCTTTTGATAGTGATATGAGTACTATTTATCATTCTAATTATCCTTTTGCAGAAGGGGTTACAAGCCATTATCCGGTCATGTTGACTTACTATTTCAAGGAAAATACGGAAGCACTTGATTACTTTATCTATTATCCGCGTATAAGCGGTTCGAACGGGAATTTTGGTGAAGTGGAAATTCAGGTATCGACTGAAGAACACCCGGCTTTTGAAAGTGTAACGAATGAAACCAATTTCGATTTCGGTTCCAAAGGTGCGGTAGTATCTTTTTCTTTTGATAACACAATACAGAAACCGAAGGCAGTTCGCCTGATTATTAAGTCCGGTGTGAATGGGCATGCTTCCTGTGCGGAAATGAAGTTCTTTGCTAGGAATCCGGAAGGTTTTGACCCATTGACCCTTTTTACAGATGTTACTTGTTCCAAGTTACGGTCTGATATAACAGAGGAAATGATAAAGGCCTGTACTTATCCATTTTTTAAGAACATAGCTTATTATATGCTGAAAGATAAATATCCGGCTGACTTCCGTATTGCGGATTTCAAACCTTATCAACATCCGGATATACAGGCTACTATCAATAAGACAGGCACTTATAGTCTATTGGATAATCCTACGGGTATCTTTGTGAAAGCGGGAGAAACATTGATTGTCATGGTAGGTGAAACGCACGGGCAACATTTGAGTCTAAGAGTACAGGACATGGATACCCCTAATGCTGATGGTTTCAATAACAGCATTTCTTATAGCTTACGCACAGGTATAAATAAAATTGTTTCGGAGAAGAAAGGGTTAATCTATGTGATGTATCACGTCAATGGTAATCCGGTAGACTATGACGAGGTAAAGATACACTTTGCGTCAGGAAGTGTTAACGGATACTTTGATGTAGCAAAACATACCCGTGAACAGTGGGGTACTTTACTAAACGGAGCTGTCGATGGCTATTTTGATGTTGTAGGGAATTATGCTCATCTCACTTTTCCTGTCAGCAAACTAAAAAGTACATCTAATGGGAGAGATTTAATTGACCTTTTTGATGATATTGTATATAAGGAACAGATATTCATGGGGTTGAGAAAATACAACAATAATGGTGGCATCGGTACGGATACCGACAATCGTATGTTCAGAAACCGTATGTATTTCAATGTCATGTACGGACAGGGAGATTATATGTATTCCACTTCTTATCATACGGCATATCATTTTTCAACGATGGATAATCTGTGCAGTGTAGATCAAATGAAGACTAACAACTGGGGGCCTGCCCATGAGGTAGGGCATAGTAATCAAACCCGTCCGGGACTGAAATGGTTTGGAATGACCGAAGTAACAAACAATATTTGTTCGATGTACATTCAGAAATTATATGGAATTAATTCCCGTTTGTTAACTACAACGCCAAGTAATGCTTACAGTAATTACTACGAGCATGCAATGACTTTAGCATTCGGGAATAATGATATTTTTCATGCAAAATTAGGAGATGTATTCGATAAATTAGTACCTTTTTGGCAGTTAGAGTTATATATGGAATATGTATTAGGAAAACCGGATTTTTATAAGGATGTATATGAATATATACGTGTCAATAAGGACTTGCCTACCGATGGTGAACGTCAAATAGAGTTCGCCTATAATTGTAGTAAGGCGGCAGGATTGGATTTGACGGATTTCTTTGTAAAATGGGGGTTTCTGAAATCTGGTTCATATGAATTCAACGACTCTTATGGCGATGGAAAAGTGGTAGTGACGGAAGCTCAGGTAAGTGCTCTTAAAAATAGAATTCGAAATTTAGGATATTCTGTTCCGAAACATAAGCTGGAATATATCTGTGATAGTAACTTAGAGGCTTATATAAATAATGCAGCCGTAGTTGCCGGAACAGCTACCCGTTCCGGTTCCAAACTATCAATGTATGGTTGGCGGAATGTGGCTGTTTATGAAGTTAGCGATCATGCAGGAAAAGTAATATTTGTATCACCGCAATCTTCATTTACTGTAAACACTACGTTACCCGAAGATTATAAAGTAAATGCTATTGCAGCGAATGGTGCTAAAACACAAGTAACGTTTTAAATTCATAAATTATGAATAGAAACAGGGATTTTGTGTGGGGAACATCAAAATTTGATGTGTATTTATAGCAAGTGATAAATCTTAATTAAATAAGGCATGAGAAACTTAGAGTATGTATTTTGTACATTAGTAGGTATTTCTTCGATACCTAACACGTTATTGGCAGGACAAGCACAACCGAGAAAAAAGCCGATCAACAAGCAACAACCGAACATCATTCTGATTGTAGCCGATGACCTTGGATATGGTGACTTAAGTTGCTACGGTGCTCATCGCATCTCTACACCGGGTATGGACCGTATAGCTAATGAAGGAATCCGCTTTACACAAGGATTCTGTACGGCAGCTACTTCCACCCCCAGCCGCTACTCTGTTATGACAGGACTTTATCCGTGGACAAGTAAGGACGCAAAAATTCTTCCGGGCAATGCAGCATTGATTATTGATACGGAAAAGATAACCTTGCCTAAATTGATGAAACAGGCAGGCTATGCTACTGGATCCATAGGAAAATGGCATATCGGACTGGGAGACGGTAATGTAGACTGGAATAAGGATGTTCATCCCGGTGCGGCCGAAATAGGATATGATTATTCATTTATTCAGGCAGCTACGAATGACCGTGTTCCATGTGTCTTTCTCGAAAATGGACGTGTAGTGGGATTAGACCCTAACGATCCGTTGTATGTGGATTACCGTAAGAACTTTCCCGGTGAACCGACAGGAAAGAATAATCCTGAATTGCTTCGTATGCATCCGAGTGTAGGTCATGCCGGTTCGATAGTAAACGGGGTTCCTCGTATCGGATTCCAGAAAGGTGGTAAAGCGGCACAATGGAAAGATGAAGAAATGGCGGAATTATTTCTAGATAAAGCCAAACAGTTCGTCAACGACCATAAAAATGCTCCTTTCTTTCTCTATTACGGATTACATCAGCCACACGTTCCTCGTGTTCCAAATGAACGCTTCGCAGGAAAGTCGCCTATGGGACCGCGTGGGGATGTTATTCTGGAAGCAGACTGGTGTGTATCTGAATTTTTGAAAGAACTGGACCAGTTGGGATTGGCGGAGAATACGATTGTAGTGTTAACTAGTGATAATGGACCAGTGCTGGATGACGGATATAAGGATGATGCAGTGGAATTGATAGGCGATCATAAGATAGCAGGTCCGCTTCGTGGAGGAAAAACAAGTATGTTTGACGGTGGTACACGTATCCCTTTCATGCTTCGTTGGCCGGCAGTAGTGAAGCCGCAGGTTTCTGATGTCTTTGTATGCCAAATGGACTTGCTGGCTTCCTTTGCATCTTTGCTTGGACAAACTTATCCTGAAAAATTGGATAGTGAGAATACGTTGGATGCTTTCCTCGGAAAGAGTAAAAAAGGACGTGAAGAACTTGTTATCGAAGGCATGTTCAATTATGCATATCGTCAGGGTGACTGGGCGTTGATTCCTCCTTATTTTAATCCTTATAGCAAAGAAGACGGTGAGTTTATCGGCTTGGGATATGGATATAAACTTTATAACTTGAAAAAGGACATAAGTCAACAGGAAAACTTGGCAGATAAATATCCGAAGAAGTTGGGTGAGATGATTAATCGTTTCGAATATCTGAAGTCAACTACAAATAAAGTGACACGTTACTAACTTATAATAAGTTTTCCAAAAACGAGACCGTCTCAAAATGATTTTGGGATGGTCTCACTTGTGTCTGCAAAAAATGGGCAAGCCCAAACTTCGCTCAGCCAAGACTTGCCCGTGTCCCTAATTTTTTGTATCTTAGGGAATCAAGTACAATAGCCCAAAGATAATGTTTAAAAGTTACACCTCCAACGATAATCAGCTTTTACCTCCATGTTTAGGCGATTTTATTCCCTAGAACGATCCGTTCTTGTCTGCCAACTTTTATTATAATGAAGAAACCGACGGCATGTACTGTCCGATGGGACAGAGAATGGAAAGACTTTCCGATGCAAAGCGGGTAACAGACAACGGTTTTGTACAGACCATATCAAGATACAGGGCATGTAACTGTAACGCCTGCCCGTTAAGATGCCGGTGTCACAGAAGCCGGTCAGAAAGGATAGTACAGGTGAATCACCGCCTGAGAAAAATCAAGGAAAGGGAACGTGAAAAGTTCCTGTCACCGGAAGGTCTTAAATACCGCAGTCAGCGGCCACAGGATGTGGAAGCCGTATTTGGAAACCTCAAGAACAACAAGCACTTCAAGAGGTTCCACCTTCGTGGACTTAAGAAGGTGGAAATTGAGTTCGGCCTGCTGGCCATAGCACACAATCTTGCAAAAGTAGCCTCTTAGGAGGCTTATGGCAACGAAAAAAACTGTTTGAAAGAATGAAATCTTCAAAAAGAAGCTTGTAAACTCCTTTTTTTTGAGAAGAATCCAAATAACTTCAATCTGAAATGAAACAACAGAGGCCAGCTCAAGTTTATTTTGAGACGGCTTCTGTTTTGGAAATCTTTGTTGTGAGAGTATTGACCGCTTATTGTTTTATGAATGCTATTTGGCTAATCATTAGGTTACCTCCTTGTTTCGTATGGGTTTTTAGAACTATTTTTCCGTCATTTGTATCTTCCCGCATGATGAATAGTTTCACCCACCGTTCTTTTCCTTTCTGATTTTCTAAAATGGACTCTCGTCCTTCGATTGATAAGAGCCCTGCTCTATTTTGGTGATTCCAGTCTTCAAATTTTACATATAAGTCTCCAATAATACCTTCCGGAGTTTGTATTTCAATTGTCATATTTTTGCCTGTCCAGGCTGTCCCTTTCTCATCTTTCCAAATATTATCACAAGTAACTTTGTATTTACAACGTTCGTCTTGTATTTCAGTATGGTCGAGCGTGGCTGTCCAAGGAGCAGAACCGGAATTCTTCATTTGCTTCCCGCATGATATATAAAGAATTGAGTTTTCAAATCCTTTAGGAACGGAAACCATTGCTTTAGGAGTATATGCAAACATCTTCTTCAGTGTATCAATTTTTATTGAATAAGAAGGATTGAAGTTCGATTGTGTCATATAATGTAATAAGCTGTATTTTAGTTGTCGTGCTACCGGTGAATCCAAATTCAGGTTGTAACCGCAGACTAATAATTTGCCTTTGCTCACTTTACATTCGAAGATAGAAGCTAGTTTGTCGTTGATATGGAAGTCGCTTACCGGTTGTACAATGGGGTGTAATTGAGGGTGTTCGTTGATGATAAACGAACGGCCTTGTGTTATTTCTTTCCATTGCCAGTCAGTATAATTGTCGGTTGGAAATTGCGAGAATGCAGGGTGAGCTTTGTCTATCCATGCCCCTAGGGTGGTGTTGCTTTGACCGGGAAAGAAAGAAGTAGACCAGAACAAAGGTGTGAAGTAAAGAGGGGTGGAGTTATCCTTTTTCCCGAGTTGATCTGCCACTAACAATACTTTCTTTCCTTGTTCCAAGGCACTAATGACAGTCGAATCAAATTTGTCGTGAATGATGATATTGGTTTGTGGCATGTTATAAGGAGGATATACCCAAATACTCCAACGGTTGTGATAAGGTGTGCCGCTAATGGTGACATCGAGGTAATATTTTCCCGGTGATGTAATTTCGGAGAGATCGACAGATAAAGAATCTACCTGATTTACTTTTCCGGATGATAAGGGCACTTCTCTGCTGCCTTGCTGTTGCAGTTTGCCTGTTTCATCGGTTAAAGTCCATATCGTAGGTGTAATTAGAGTTGTATCACTGTAGTTTGCCACTTGGATTTGAGCTTTGAACGTCTCGTCCGTTTGCCAGGTATATTTGTGGAAACGTGCCAGAGGGACAATGTCGTTGGAATAACATCGGAATTGTTCGGGCGTGATGATTCCTTTGGAATCCCAAAATGAATCTAACCAACCGACTAAAGCTTCTCCCTGTCCCGAATAATCAGTCATACTTAACATTTGGAATCCGGCACATGAGGGGGTACGCAGTAAATTTTCAATCAAACCTTTATATAAGATTGTTTGTAATGCTCCACTGGCTTCATGGAATTTTCTGTCCTGGTGTTCTATATGATTTTTTACGGCTTGTTGGCGTAAGCTTTCAAGATTTCTGGCTTCCAATGCACCGGTATATTTATCTATCTCGTTCCAAAGAGGGTAAACTGGATATTGACCGACTTCATGGGCGATGACCGGGATTGTTGCCTTAGAGTAGATAGATTCTCGGTCATTGTCAGTGCCGGAACCGTTTATGCCATAAGTACCGCCTGTCTGGGGTATGTTGTGAGTGACCATATATTGATCTGCCGGCATAATCTTTCGGGCGGTAGAAATAGCGTAAAGTCTGCGTGGATCTTTTTCTTGCAAAGATTTAATCCATTGTTGCATGATATCAAAGTTTGAGTTGCCTAATTCATTTCCAATACAAAGCATAGTGAAAGAAGGGTGATTACCGTAAGCCTCAATCATACGTTGCAGTTCTTCCGGTACAAATTTATCTGCACTTGGATTATGCCCCAATCCTTTCGGCAGTCCGCGTGTGGTCATTTCAGGGCGCTCTTTTCTTACGACGGACATCCACCAGTCAATCCATAATACTTCTGCCTGAATATAAATACCAATCCGGTCGGCTGCCGTAAAAGCTGCCTCGGGAGGGCACCATGAGTGGAAACGCACATGATTGAGTCCGTATGATTTGTAAATACTGAAAATACGTTCCCATTCCTGAATGTCGCAAGAGGGATAACCGGTAAGGGGAAAATGGAGGCAATCCAGATTACCTCGCATGAATACGGGTCGGTTGTTGATTAGAATCTTTGATCGGGAAGCAGTAACATTACGAAATCCGAAATCAACCGTTTTAAGTTGGGATTGTCCTTTTTGCGTGATACATATCTCCAACCGGTATAGGTTTGGGTGTAGGTCGTCCCAGTGTTTCACGGCTTGCCGGATATTCAATGTTTCCCGGTGATGTTGTATTCCTTTTTCTCCTTTTATTTCTTTTTTGTATGCGTATATTTTCTTTTTGCTTCCAATTTCTTTCAATGTATAGGAAACCTCTCCTTTCAATGTCTTATTTGAATGATTTTGTATATCGAAGGAAATATCCAAGCGATTGTCAGATGTATGGGGATATACTTTGATCCGGTCTATTGAAAGTGTGGGTGAAGATTGTAGTTCTATTTTTCCGAGGATACCATTCCAGATAATCTGAGTGTATTCTCCGTATGAATGGCCCTTATCACCTATATTGTATATCATGTCGTTGTTGATACGGATTGCTATTCGATGTTTTCCGGGATTTAAAGTTCCTAAACGATGATAATGTGGAGTTCCTAATCCTTCCTGTGTATCAATGAAACGTCCGTCAATCCAGACTTTTGACTCCCACAGCACACGTTCCAGATAAAGTGTTATTTCTTTTCCCTGCCAATTGTGAGGAATGACAAACTCACGTGTATACCAGGCCGGACCTATGTATTTGTGTCGACGGGTGAGGATACCATAATCCGAACCGACTGTGCGAGTTCCATAGCCGGCTTCATCAAGAGTTCCGGGTAGCTGAATCGGCATGGTTGTATGACCGGAATTGAAATAGTTGTGCTTTTCACCGATACTGTCCGGATCCAACTTTACACCCCATTGTCCGGTAAGAGATAGTATATCATCCTGAATGTCTTTATTTCCAATATTCTTGATTAGTGAGGACAAGTCATTGATTATATTATATTGGGGCAATTTGCTTGAAGGATGTGCTTGTGCTGTATAAAATAAAATACAGACTAAGGATGATAATAGATATTTGTTTATCATGGCGTTTATGGTTTTGTTTAATACACAATTTATTCGTTCGCAATTTCCTTTAAAGTTCAGTTATTTGGCTTGAATTGAACTATTTAAGCTGTCTTTATTACAATGACGATTGTGTATTGGGTTACTCCTCAGTTTTAACAAAAAAAGAGAATGAGTTATTGAGATTTTTTATGATAGTGTTCCATTTTTAATATTTTGATGAGAACTTATCGTTTCATAATCGGTGTACGTCGCTCCTTTTCTCACCAAGGAAGCTCTTCTTACTCGGTGAAAAGGAAAAAACAAGTGCTTTTTGAGCTGTTTTTTTCTATTTGATATCAAAAAAACGGATAAGAAAGGAGTAGTAAAATGATAGTTTATATATCCAAATAGTGTTTATTAGTAAATAAAATATCTAGATGTGAATCATACTGATCGATAAAGTCGTTTAGTGTTGGAAATACGTATTTCTGTATTAGCAAATGTCTTCATTTTTTCTTTTTCCCTTATAAGCTGATATTAAATACAGCTCTTTTTATAATTTGAATGTCCCTTTTTTAAAAAAGGTATATCTTTAGTATTGAGTGATATGAAGAAGGTGAAAAAATGTAGTAAAAAGTGAGGAGCAATCAATTGTCTATTCGTCATAGTAATAGAACTGTTTTGGAGAGATGAATTGAAGAATTTCGATTCGCCGTCTAAAACGCAATATAAAGCAGCTTTATTTTATGAAAAGTCAACAAAAACAAGAATTGGATGGAATAATCGATAAAATCATCGGTTATTTTAGATTTCATGACCGTAAAGAACGGGATGATGAGACGGATATGTGGGAACGAATCAACCGTGAAATAAGACAACAGGAGAAGAAAACACGAGTAAGAGAATATATAAAAAGATTTTTAATACCTGTATCGGTAGCTGCTTGTTTGTTGTTGGCATATGTGATAGATAAAGGAGAGTTTTCGGATAACAGTTGGACTTTGGATGCCTATGTAGGCCAGTTGGCAGATGTAGCGGAAGCAAGTGGTCAAGTACAATTATTGCTTTCAGACAAGCGGAAAGTACAGATAGATAAGGACACAGTCGGTATTGTTTATTCTTCTAATGGAAAGATTCAAATAGAACAGGAAGAACATACTGTTAGTGAAACGAGTGAAAATACAGATGAGGCAAAAGGGTTTAATCAAATTATTGTTCCTAAAGGGAAATATAGTCAATTAACGCTTTCGGACGGAACACGGATGCATGTCAATTCCGGTACACGGGTAGTGTATCCGAGAGTCTTTGCCGATAACCGAAGAGAAATATATGTAGAAGGAGAAATTTATCTGGATGTAACTCCTGATAAAAGTAGACCATTTGTAGTAAAGACACATCAATTTAATGTAGAAGTATTGGGAACTTCCTTTAATGTCAATGCTTATAAAGGAAAAAAACAGTCAGAAGTAGTTTTGGTGGAAGGCTCTGTGAGGCTTAGCGACAAATATCAAAAAGAAGTTTTGATGAAGCCTGATAACCTGGTTGTTGTAAGTGAAGGACGTGCTAGCCGGATTAAGCGCGTGCGTGCAAAAGACTATACGGCTTGGATTAATGGTTTGCTTATCTTGCACAACGAACCATTGATGAGTGTGTTCGAGAGGCTGAACCGTTTCTATGATGTTTCCATTGTTGTAGCACCGGCTATACAAACTGAAATTGTAGATGGAAAGTTGGATTTACGTTTACCCTTGTCCGAACTGGTTAGGATGATTTCAGTAGTGGTGCCGATTGATTGTCAGATAATTGATGGAACCTATTATATAAGTCCGAAGCGACAGCAATAAAAACGGATGGTACCGCAAATACCATCCGAATTGAAAAAAGGGATAATAACCAATTACCGATGATTAAAATCCTTAATAATACAAATTTATGGATAATCTATTAACTTGCAATGCGGATTGTAATAAAAAGACAGAGGGTGGGTAACTTTAAGTTTTTTTATAAAAGACTAAGGAAAAATGCGCTAATTAATAGAAAAAAGCTACATTTGTAAACCTTATCATTAATTGCAAGCTATTTAAAAGACACATGACGGATATCGAGCTATGGACACGAATACTGAAAGGTGATAAAGTTGCTTTTGAGGAACTATATCATCGTTATTATTCTCCTTTGTTTGGGTATGCCCTTCGTCTGAACTTTGATGAAGAAACAATTAAAGATTGTTTGCAGGATATGTTTGTTAAAATATACGTAAGTCATTCTTCTCTTCCTACCTTATCTTATGTGAAGTCTTATCTATATCGTACTTTATTAAATGCTCTGTTAGATTCCTCCAAAGCTGCCCGTAACCGTAGCTTGCCATTGGATGAGTACGTTGATATTCCTATCGACGACACAGGCTTGATGCAGATTTTTGAGACAAATGATTCTGACCTGAAGAAGGTCCAATTATTGAAAAAGGGTTTTCAGCAACTGTCTTCCAAACAAAGAAATGCCATATATTTTCGATTTGTTCAAGAATTTTCGTGGGATGAACTAGCAGACATGTTTGAGATGTCTTCTCATTCGTGTATGAATCTGGTAGGACGCTCGGTAGCTAAATTGCGTCAGATCGTTTTGGCTGGAGGGCAATTTCACTAAAAAATCTTTTGCACATTTTTTCCTGATAAATTGAGGAGTAATAAAGAACTCGTTCGTCTTATCAATAGAATGAACGAGAAAAATAACTAATATTTATGAACTTATAAATGAGAAACACTATGGGACCATGATTTTTTATGTTTTTCCCTATTCGTTGATGATACCGCAAATATCATTCGGATGCAGAAAGGGGCTTAATACACAATTACCGATGTAACATTCTTAAACATTTAATTCTATGATTAACTTTATGGCTAAGGAGGATTCTGTAGCTAGGAAAAACGGCAAGTATCTCCTTCTATTTGTTTTTTGTTTTTTGGTCGCTGCTTTGCAGGCTAAATCTCCGGTTTATGGGCAGGCCAAAACGTTTACGGTATCGCTGAAAAATGTAACTTTGAAAGAAGTTATTTCTTATGTGGAAAAGAATAGCCAATATGTATTCTTTTTTAAGCCGGAAGTGATAAATCAGTCAACACAAATCAGTGTGAGTTTAAAAAATGCAACTGTTAAGCAACTGTTGGATAAGGTCTCGGAGCAAGCTAATATTGTATATGAAATGAAAGAACGCCAGATAGTTCTGAAAGAGAAAAAAGTATCAGAGCAAAGCGTTTCGCAGAAAAAACGTTTGCTTCAGGGGCTTGTGAAAGACGAACAAGGAAATCCGATTATTGGTGCCAGCATTCAGTTAAAAAATACGGGAACAGGGGTTATTACAGATCTAGATGGCTTATTTCAGATACAAGTAACCGATAAAAATTCCGTAATTGTCATATCTTATATAGGATATGTGACTCAGGAAATTTCAGTAGGAGATCGTTCTTCGATAACTGTTCAGTTGAAAGAAGATACGAAGTCACTAGAAGAAGTTGTAGTTACAGCATTTGGTGCTACACAGAAAAAAGAAACAATGGTTGGGTCTATCCAGCAAGTACGCCCTGCCGAATTGAAAGTTCCTTCTTCCAGTTTAAGTACCAGTTTTGCCGGACGTATGGCCGGTGTGATTGCTATACAACGTAGCGGACAGCCCGGTGCTGATGGAGCCGATTTTTGGATTCGTGGTAAATCTACCTTCGGCGATGCTACAGGCGTTTTAATTGTATTGGATGGGGTAGAAATCAGTTCGAGCGATTTGAATGCTTTGGATCCGGAAGTCATTGAAAGTTTTTCTATCTTGAAAGATGCTACGGCTACGGCTATGTATGGAACCCGCGGAGCAAATGGTGTGATGATTGTCACTACTAAATCCGGTCAGGACCTTTTAAAGCCGATAATTAATTTCCGCTTGGAAACGTCTATGTCCCAACTTACTTCTGTTCCCGAAATGGTAGGAGGAGTTGACTATATGAAGCTTTATAATGAAGCCTTGACAACTCGTGGCATCACAACCGGATTATATGATGATACTAAAATCAGGGCTACGGAACAAGGGTTGAATCCATTGGTTTATCCGAATGTAGACTGGTATAATGAAATGTTTAATAAGAATGCTTTTGCGCAGCGTTTTAATTTTAATATTCGTGGAGGTAAAAAGGCGGTTACCTATTTTATGAGTGCATCGGTGAAGCATGATGCTGGTAATCTGAAGTCATTGAGTAAGGATTATTTCTCATACAATAACAATATCAATGTGATGCGTTATGATTTTGTTAATAATCTGAGTATAAAAGCAACAAACACTACCAAAATATCATTAGGATTAAATGTAAGTTTACGGGATTGGAAAGGGCCTTCAGCAGGTGTTGATGGAATATTTTCTATGTCAAGAGAAGCTTCTCCCGTTGATTTTCCTATTGTATATCCGGCTCGTAATGATAAAGAGATTTATACGCTTTGGGGAGGTATGAGTGGTGGTATTTATAACAACGGTTACCGTAATCCGGTAGCTGAGTACGTTGTCGGTTATAAAAAGCAATTTGCCAGTACGGTAAATGCAAATATTCGTTTAGACCAGGATTTAAAAATGGTAACTAAAGGATTAAAACTCCATGTATTGGCTTCTTTTAAAAACTGGTCAAAGACGGAAACTACACGTAAAGCTGGTTATAATCAATTTGAGATTGATCAATACAATGAAGCTACGGGAGAATATACATTAAGTAGAGTGGGTAATGAACAAAAAACGGCTTTAAATACGGAGGGAGCTGCCACAGGTGACCGTAGAATATTTATTCAAGCCTATTTGGACTATAAAAGAAAGTTTGGCGTACATGATGTCAATGCAATGCTTTTATATAATCAGGATCAGTTAGACAATAATAAACCGGATAATCTCTTATCTTCTTTACCACGTCGGAAACAAGGAATTGCCGCACGTCTGTCTTATGCTTATGATGACCGTTATCTGGCTGAAGTCAATTTTGGATATAATGGTTCGGAGAACTTTGCGAAAAACAATCGTTTCGGTTTTTTCCCTTCAATAGCTTTGGGATATAACATCTCACAAGAAAAGTTCTGGGAACCGATTTCAAATGTGATATCTCATTTCAAATTGCGTGGTTCTTACGGCTTGGTTGGTAATGATGGTATCAATGAGCGTTATGCTTATTTGGAAGATATTGTTTTATCTAGTGATAAATGGAAATATACGACGGGAGTAAATCAGAATGTTAATTTACAGGGTCCCGTATGGAACCGTTATTATAATCCGAATTTAACTTGGGAGGTAGGGAAAAAGTTGAATGTCGGATTTGATATGCAGTTATTTCATCAAGTCAATTTGAATTTTGATGTATTTAAAGAGATTCGTAGTAAGATCTATATGCAGAAAGTAAATACTCTTCCTGATTTCATAGGAACTGGTGAAACGAAAATCTATGAGAATAGCGGTAAGATGAAGAATGTCGGATTTGATATAGCGTTGGATTACAATAAACAGATAACAAAAGATTTCTTTTTATCATTTAAGGGGACACTTACTTATGCGCATAATACGATTTTGGAGCGTGACGAACCTCCGTTCCAGTTGTATCCTAATTTGTCCAGTGTAGGATATTCCAGAGGGCAGCATTTGGTTTATGTAGCGGATGGATTATTCCGTGACCAGGCTGATGTTGATTCACATGCCGAACAAACATTGGGGTATATTCCTCAGCCGGGCGATATTAAATATGTGGATCAACCAGATGCAAATGGCAATTGTGATGGGATTATTAATACCAATGACCGTGTTTATATGGGCTATCCGGAAGATCCTGAGATTGTATATGGTTTCGGTCCTTCAATGAAATATAAGAATTGGGATTTTTCATTTTTCTTCCAAGGGGCAGCTCGCACTTCTATTCTAATGTCGGGTTTTCATCCGTTTGGGAAAAATGCTACTCGTGGTGTTATGAAGTTTATCGCTGATGATTATTGGAGTGAAAGTAATCCGAACCCGAATGCAGCTTATCCACGCTTGACTCGTGATACCAATGCTAATAATACGGTAAATTCTTCATATTGGTTGCGGAATGGTGCTTTTCTTAAGTTGAAGAATGCAGAAATTGGCTATACATTCAAGATGTTCCGTGCTTATTTGAACGGTTCGAATCTTTTGACTTTCTCACCTTTTAAGCATTGGGACCCGGAAATGGGTGGTGGTAGTGGTATGAAATATCCTACTCAAAGAGTATTTAATATTGGAATTCAATTCACCTTTAAGTAAAAAGCTATGAAAAAGTTTGCAATTATATTATTAATGGGAGGAGTACTCCTTTCTGGATGTAATTATTTGGATATTGTTCCGGATGAGCGTAATACACCGGAAAACACTTATCAGAATCCTCAGGCAGCAAAGAATTATTTGTATTCTTGTTATTCAAAAATGCCTGATCCGCGAGTGAGTGAAGCGCTTGATAAATATTCGGCAGCGGAGATTATTAATGTGATCGAAAAAAATGAATGGGTTACTTTTCCGCGTGGTTATTATTCACCGAGTTCGCCACAGTTGACAAAAGGATATTATGATAATATTTGGACAGGTTTGCATCAATGTTATCAGTTTTTGAGTGTGGTGGATTTTACACCTGACATAGAACCGGATGATTTACAGTATTATAAAGCAGAAGCTACCTTGTTGATTGCTTATTATCATTGGTTGTCTTTCCGAGCCTATGGTCCTTCGGTAATTATGAGAGAGAACATAGATCCGCTTACTCCTATTGAAGAACTTCCCGAGCGTTCGAGTGTAGATGAAGTAGTTCAATTTATTGATGAAAAGATTACTGAGGCGGAAACAATAGGGCTAGCTGAGAAACATGATGGAGATGATTACGGGCGTTTTACGAAGTATGTGGCAGAAGCTTTACGTGCGAAAGTACATTTGTATGCTGCTTCTCCTTTGTTTAATGGCAACTCTGATTTCTTTGCAGGCTTTAAAAGTCCGTTGGATGGCCGTTTTCTAATATCTCAGACGGTTGACATAGAAAAGTGGAAAACTGCAGAGACGGTGACACGTAAGGCAATTGCTGATTTGGAGAATGCCGGTTATCGTTTATATAATGAAGTAGGACATGATGATGCTGGTACTCCTTCGGCTAATAAACCGGGGCCCGTGAATAAAGCTCAACGTGCTGTACGTTATACTTTTATGGATAATGTAGGTGGTACAAATCCAGAAGTGATCATGGTTGATACTCGTAAAGAAGGGACGTATGCTCTTCAGAATCAGTCTACTCCAAAACAAAAGGCATCTAATGGATATAAAAATTCATGGGGTATTTTGGCTCCGACATTACAGACTGTTGAGATGTTCTACACAAAAAATGGTTTACCTATTGATGAGGATAAAGAATTCGATTATTCAGGGAGATATAAAATTGTGAATATGCCGGTAAATTATGATGGAAATAATTATTTTGCTCAATCAAATGGAAGAACTTTGAACTTACATTTAAACCGAGAGCCGCGTTTCTTTGCGTGGATTGCATTTCATAATGGAAATTATGAGATCATGAAATATAATGGAAAAGTAGTTAATACGAATAATGCAAAAAAGGCTATAGTAGTGAAATTCAGAAAAAATGATGCTAATGGCTGGGAAGATGGACAAACAGGTAATTACACAGGTACCGGATATCTGAATAAGAAGTTCGTTCATCCTGCGTTTCAAAATGGTCCGGTTCATTACCCCTATCCGGTGATTCGTATGGCAGAAATGTATTTGAATTTAGCTGAGATTTTAATAGAACTGGATGCTTTGGAGAATACTACGGGACGCTTGGAAGAAGCTAAAGGTTTAATTGATAAAATTCGTGTTCGTGCAGGTATTCCTACTATTGATGAGGCATGGAAAAAGGCGAATCATCCGGAGAAAGCGAATACTGCTGAGGGACTTAGAGAGATAGTACGCAGAGAACGGCAGATAGAATTTTATTTGGAGAACCAACGTTTCTGGGATTTACGCCGTTGGAAAGATGCAGGCATTTTGGGTGAGAAAGTATGGGGTATGAATATTGAAGGAGATACAGATGAGACATTCTTTGTGCCAACTGAATTACAGAATATTCGTACTTTTAAACAGGCACAATATTTGATGCCTATTCCTATGACAGAAACCAATAAGGTTCCTCATATTGTCCAAAATCCAGGATATTAATCATAATTATTGTTTGAAGGAGGCTTATATTGATACTTCTTGGGTTCGTATAAGCCTCTTTTATTTATGTTTGTCTAGTTCTAGAAAGCATTACACCTTAAAAAGAGATTACTGAAAGTATGAACTTGCTAAAGTATATATGTCTTCCCGGATTGTTAGCTTCCGGCGACATTCAGACCGTCTCGGCGGTAGAAAGTAAAACTGATAAAAATCCGAATATATTGGTGATCTTGATTGATGATGCGGGTTATAATGACTTCGGATTTATGGGATCAAAAGAGATGCAAACTCCTAATATTGATGCTTTAACCAGTGAAGGAGTCGTATTTACCGATGCTCATGTGGCTGCGACAGTAAGCAGTCCCTCAAGAGCTTGTCTTATCACAGGGCGTTATGGACATCGGTTCGGTTATGAATGTAACTTATCGGACCGTACTAATGGCCTTCCTTTGGAAGAAGAAACGATTGCGGAAGTATTTAAAACGAATGGATATCGTACTGCTGCTATTGGTAAGTGGCATTTGGGAAGTAGGGATGAACAACATCCTAATAATCGTGGATTTGATTTGTTTTACGGTATGAAAGCGGGGGGACGTGATTATTTTTATAATGAAAAAAAGAGTGACCGTCCCGGTGATGAACGTAACCTGTTATTGAATGACAGGCAAGTGAAATTTGAGAAGTATTTGACTGATGCTTTCAGTGAAAAAGCGGTTGAGTTTATAAATGAAAGTTCTCAGCCTTTCATGATGTATTTGGCTTATAATGCGGTGCATACTCCAATGCAAGCAACCGATGAAGATATGGCTAAGTTTGAAGGGCATCCGAGACAAAAACTAGCTGCAATGACCTATGCACTCGACAGGGGCGTAGGCACTGTAATTCGTGGACTGAAAGATAGTGGGAAATTTGATAATACATTGATTTTTTTCTTAAGTGATAACGGAGGAGCCACTACCAATCAGTCTTCAAATTATCCTTTGAAGGGTTTCAAAGGAAATAAATTTGAAGGTGGACATCGTGTGCCTTATTTTGTAGTATGGAAGAATGGAATTCCTGCCGGCAAGCCTTATGATGGTTTGGTTTCTTCTTTGGATATTTTTGCGACAGCTATTGATGCGGCCGGTATATCGAAAACACGTAATAGATTGGACGGTGTATCATTACTACCTTACCTGAAAGGTAAAAAAGGGGAACCCCATAAAGTGTTATACTGGCGTAAAATGGATACACGTGCTATTCGTTCGGGAGATTATAAATTAATCATCACTCATGGGGTTGATTCTGTATTGTATAATATCCGAAGAGATCCTGAAGAGATGAATAATTTGATAAACAAAGAGCCGGATTTGTATCGTAAACTGGCGAAAAAATTGGCTAAATGGGAGAAAAATGAGTGTATTGAACCCTCATGGCTGGAAGAAGGCTGGCGAAAAATAACCAATAGGTATCATCAGCAGTTGATGCATAATGAGATTAAAACAGCTCAGGATTTATATAAGAAAAAATAGATAACTTATTAAGTATCCATAAAAAAAGAGACGGATGAGACATTTATATTTTCCGATATTGGCTGGTGGGTGTATGTTTGTATCAGCCTTACATGCACAGAACGAACGTCCCAATATTGTATTTATCATGGCTGACGATTTGGGTTGGAATGATCTTGGCATAACCGGAAGTGATTATTATGAGACGCCTAATATTGATAAACTGGCTTCTGAAGGGGTTTTCTTTGATAATGCTTATGCAGCGGCAGCCAATTCGGCACCGAGCCGTGCCTGTTTTATGACAGGTCTCTATACTCCGAGACACGGAGTATATACTGTGAGTCCTTCAGCGAGAGGAGATAAAACCAAGCGTAAATTGATTCCTATTACAAATACGGAGGACGTGCGGACAGACTTTGTTACTTTGGGAGAGGCATTAAAACAGCAGGGATATGTGTGCGGGCATATCGGGAAATGGCATTTGGGTAGTGATCTTGATGGCAGTAAAACCGGTCCCCTATCACAGGGATTTGATTATAATATAGCCGGCGACAGGGCTGGTTCACCTTACTCTTATTTTTACCCTTATTGTAGAAAGCAAAAGTGCCATTTGGGATTGGATGAGGGGAGTGAGGGAGAGTACCTGACAGATCGTTTGACAAGTGAAGCTATTAAATTTGTAGAACAGACAAAAGACAAGCCTTTTTTCCTCTATATGGCGCATCATGCGGTTCATACGCCTTTAAAGGCTCCCCAGACTTTGGTCGATAAATATCAGAAAAAGACTAAGGGGAAGTATCAGACGAATGCAATTTATGCGGCTATGGTAGAAAATCTGGATTGGAATGTAGGCAGGTTATGTCATGCTATTGACTCATTAGGACTTTCGGAAAATACGCTTATTGTCTTTTATTCTGATAATGGAGGTGCTGCGGCGGCAACCAATAATTTCCGGCTTAGAGGAGCCAAAGGAATGCCTTATGAAGGAGGAATCAGAGTTCCGCTTATAATGAAATACCCTCGTAAGATAAAAGCGGGAACAGTAGTTTCAGAACCTGTAACAGGAGTTGATTTCTATCCTACTTTAGTAGCATTGACTGGTGGAATACCGGATAACGGGCTTGATGGCGAGAATATTTTTGATCGGATGAAGAAAGGTACATCGAAAGTTCAAAGAGCGCTTTTCTGGCATTTTCCTGCTTATTTGGAAGGCTATCAGGGGCTTGGTAGAGATTTTAGAGCAACTCCATATTCCATCATCCGTTCGGGAGACTGGAAACTGATTTATTATTATGAAGATAAGTCAATGGAGCTTTTTAATTTGAAAAATGATAGAATGGAAAGGAATAATTTAGTTAATTTGCAACCGACTCTCGCAAAAGAACTGTATACCAGACTGATGAAATGGCTTATAGATACCCGTGCAGATATTCCGACAGAACTGAATCCTGCATATATAAAAGCGAAAAAACAATAACCCAATAACAATTATATTATGAAGAACTTTGATTTATGGATGAGTATCAGCGGCTCTTTGTTGATCGCAGCGCCGATTCAGGCACAGAAGAAAGCAAAAGAAAAACAACCTAACGTAATCTTTATTATTGCTGATGATTTAGGCTATGGAGATATGAGTTGTTATGGTGCCCATCGCGTTCAGACTCCTCATGTAGATGCATTAGCCAGTAGTGGTATTCGTTTTACGGATGCGCATGCGGTAGCTTCAACGAGTACACCGTCACGTTATTCTTTATTCACCGGACATTATGCCTGGCGTAGAAATGATACGGGAATTGCCCGTGGTGATGCAGGTATGGTTATCCGGCCGGAGCAAACTACGATTGCAGATATGTTTAAGTCTGCCGGATATACGACCGGAGCTATCGGGAAGTGGCATTTAGGCTTGGGGGATAAAACGGGTACGCAGGATTGGAACAAGAAAGTTAGTCCGGGGCCGGAAGATTTGGGATTTGACTACTCTTGCCTAATGGCTGCTACCGGTGACCGCGTGCCTTGTGTATGGATGGAAAATCAACAGGTGCTTAATTATGATCCATCGGCTCCTATTGAAGTAAGTTATACAAAGCCTTTTCCTGGCGAACCTACCGGAAAGAATAATCCGGAGTTATTGACAAATTTGAAACCGTCTCCGAATCATGGTCATAATCAGGCTATCGTTAATGGAATTTCCCGTATCGGATATATGAAGGGAGGAGGTAAAGCACTTTGGAAGGATGAAGACATTGCTGATACGATAATTGCGAAAACGGTAGGTTTTATCGAAAGAAATAGTGATAAACCTTTCTTCCTGTATGTAGGAACCAATGATGTGCATGTCCCTCGTTTTCCGCATCCTCGTTTTGTAGGCAAAAGCGGAATGGGGTATCGGGGAGATGCCATTCTTCAGTTTGATTATACGGTAGGTAAGATTCTGGAGGCATTAGAGAAACAGGGATTGCGGGAAAATACTTTAATTGTATTGAGTAGTGATAATGGTCCGGTGGTGGATGATGGCTATCAGGATCAGGCGGTAGAACTGTTGGGCGACCATCGTCCTTGGGGAAACCTGCGTGGAGGTAAATATAGTAATTTTGAAGCAGGTACTCGCGTTCCGTTTATTGTCAGCTGGCCTGATAAGGTGAAAAAAGGTAAAACTTCGGATGCTTTGGTGTCTCAGATTGATTTATTTGCTTCAATGGCTGAATTGGTGGGACAAGAGATGCAGTCGGGTGCCGGAGTAGACAGTCAGAATCAGTTGAAAGCCTTTTTGGGAACTGATCGTAAGGGACGTGATTATGTGATCGAAGCTTCTGGTTCTTTGTCTGTTTCAGACGGAGCCTGGAAATATATTACTCCGAATAAAGGGGCAGCTTTTATGAAACTGACAAGGACTGAGACTGGTAATGCTCCGGTAGATCAACTATACAATCTGAAAAAGGACAGAGGTGAGAAAGAAAATCTGGCTGAAAAATATCCGGAGAAGGTGAAAGCTATGAAAGCCATATTGGAACGGGAAAAAGCGAATACTAAGTAAGATAGGATATTCGGATGTTTAGGGATATGGCAAGGTGTAGGTAGAGAACCGAATTTTAATCATTGAATGTAATTATGTTTTTATTAAATCTTTTAGTAGCAGCCTCGGGAACGGTAGCAGGTTATCAGGAACGTCCTAATATTATTGTTTTTCTGGTAGATGATATGGGACTTATGGATACTTCCGTTCCTTTTCTGACAGACGGGAGCGGAAATCGGGTGAGGCATTCTTTAAATAATTGGTATCATACTCCCAACATGGAGAGGATGGCCGAACAAGGGATTTGCTTTTCTACTTTTTATGCGCAAAGTGTGAGTTCCCCTTCCAGAGCCTCATTGTTGACGGGGCAAAACGCAACAAGACATCGCACTACGAACTGGATTAATGCGGAAAGTAATAACCGTACTCCTTTCGGGCCTCCTGATTGGAATTGGAAAGGGCTGACGAAGGATATTCCGACCATGCCGAAAGTTCTGCAACAGGCTGGATATAAGACGATTCATATAGGAAAAGCTCACTTCGGCTGTATGGATAGCGAGGGTGAAAATCCGTTGAATCTTGGTTTTGATGTCAACATTGCGGGGTCGGGAATAGGACATCCCGGCAGTTATTATGGTGAGTGGGGATACGGTCATATTAAAGGTTCGAAAGCCAGAGCAGTACCCGATCTGGAGAAATATCATGGTACGGATACTTTCCTGAGCGAAGCCCTGACGATAGAGGCTAACCGTGAGATAGCTAAAGCTGTGGAAGAAAAGCGTCCTTTTTATTTGAATATGGCTCATTATGCTGTCCATGCACCTTTCCAGGCCGACAAACGTTTTCTGTCCCGTTATACAGACCCAAATAAGAAGGAACAGTCCAAGGCCTTTGCTACATTGATAGAAGGCATGGATAAGTCTTTGGGGGACATCATGGACCAACTTGAAAAATTGGGAATTGCGGAAAACACTTTGATTTTCTTTTTGGGAGATAACGGTGGAGACGCACCTTTAGGAGAAGAACGGGGATATGGTTCTTCCGCGCCATTGAGAGGAAAAAAGGGTACGGAGTTTGAAGGTGGTATGCGTGTGCCTTTTATTGTGAGTTGGGCAAAGCCCCGGAAAGGTAATAAATTTCAGAAGCGATTACCTATTGAAGTCGGAGGTATGCAAAGCCAATTGGGAACGATCATGGATATTTATCCGACAGTTTTATCGGTAGCCGGATGTAAACTGCCTGCCGATTATGTAATAGACGGATTCGATCTAAAGAAGCAGCTAAGTGGAAAAGTCAATAGAAAACGTCTTGAAACGTTCCTTATGCACTTCCCTCACGCTCATCGCGGCAATTACTTCACAGTATATCGCGAGGGAGATTGGAAGCTGATTTACTATTATTCGCCGGAGACTCCGAAGCAACCGAAAGCGGTACTTTATAATCTGAAAGAGGATCAGGAAGAGAAAAAAGAACTTTCTTCTGTATTTCCTGATAAATGTAGGGAGATGATTCGTAATATGTCATCTCGGTTGGAAAAAGAAGGCGCTCTTTATCCTATTGATAAACAAGGAAATGAGCTGAAACCTTTTGTTTATTTTTAAGATTCTCTTTTGTTTACCTCTAATTTTAAGTAAGTGAAAAATAATGAGTTATCGAAAGTTGTTGTTTGCTATATTGTTTCTATTGGCTATTGATTCATATGCTTCGGTAGTAACTGTTTCTACTCATGTGCATGATATGGAATTTCGAGACTTGGCAAGAAAATGGGATGAAGCAATACCGCTAGGAAATGCGACTATTGGTTCTTTAATCTGGCAAAAAGGAGAACGTTTGCGTATGTCCATAGATCGCAGTGATTTGTGGGACTTGCGGCATTCTAAAGAATTAGAAGGAGAAGGCTTCTCTTTTCATTGGTTGTACGAACAGCTTCAAAAAGGAGATTATACACCGGTACAGAGGCGGTTTGATAATCCATATAACGCTTATCCCGGCCCTTCAAAAATTCCGGGTGCGGGTTTGGAGTTTCCAATAGAACATTTTGGAGAGGTTGAAAAAGTGCATTTATATCAACGACAAGCTGTATGTGAAGTTGTATGGAAATCAGGAGTATCCTTACGCTGTTTTGTCCATGCCCAAAAACCTGTGGGTTGGTTTATATTTGAAGGGGTAGAAGCTGATTTTGAGCCATTATTAATTCCTCCTTCTTATAATGAAGAAGTAAGACATACCGCTGAAGATCATAGTCAACATAGTCTGTTCCGACTCGGATATGAACAAGGAAAAGTTGAACGGACATTATCCGATAAATTTGTTTATAATCAACCTGGTTGGGGGGATTTTTCTTATTCGGTTGCAGTAAAATGGAAGCGGTTTGGAGAAAAAATAATAGGTGTATGGAGTGTTACCTCTTCTCTTGTAAAAGAAGAAGCATCACAAATTGTGGATGAGGCTATGAATGCCGGAATAGAGGCTTATTATCAGACTCACCAAAATTGGTGGAATATATTTTATAGCCGTTCGTCTGTCACATTGCCGGACAAGGTGATAGAAAAGCAATATTACAATGAAATTTATAAAATGGGGAGTATCTCTAGAAAAGACTCGTATCCGATATCTTTACAGTCTGTGTGGACAGCTGACAATGGGCAATTACCTCCTTGGAAAGGTGATTATCATCACGATTTGAATACACAATTGAGTTACTGGCCTTTTTATACAGGCAATTATCTGGAAGAAAGTTACGGATATTTACATACTTTGTGGAATCAACTGAAGGAAAATAAGAAATATACGAAAACCTATTTTGGAACTGAGGGGTTGAATGTTCCGGGAGTTTGTACTTTACTGGGACAACCGATGGGAGGATGGTGTCAATATTCATTAGGCCCAACTGTTTCCGCATGGCTTTCCCAGCATTTTTATTTATACTGGAAATATTCACAGGACCGTCAATTTTTAATAGACAGGTGTTATCCCTATTTGAAAGAAGTTGCTACTTATTTGGAGCAGTTTACTATAGTGAAAGATGGGATAAGAAGTTTACCTTTAAGTTCATCTCCGGAATTTAAAGATAATAGTATGGATGCTTGGTTTAGAGAGATGACGAATTTTGACCGTGCATTGGTTCGTTTTGCTTTTCGTGCAGCAGCTGAATTGGCTAGGGAATTAGGGCGAAAAGATGAAGCTGATCATTGGGAGAAACTGGAGGAAGAATTACCTGATTTTATTTTTGATGCTCAAGGGGGATTGTCTATTGCTGTAGGGCATCCATACGAACATTCTCATAGACATTTTTCTCATTTATTAGCAATTCATCCGTTAGGATTGCTTGATAAATCTTATGGAAAAAGCGATTCTCAAATTATTGATGTTAGTTTGAATACATTAGATAAATACGGGCCTGGCGGTTGGACCGGGTATTCGTATAGTTGGTTGGCAAATTTAAAGGCACGGGCTTTTGATGGCAACGGAGCTGCTAAGGCCTTACGTATATTTGCGGAGTGTTTTTGTTTAAGAAATGGTTTTCATGCAAATGGAGATCAAAGTAGAAGTGGTAAGTCCGGATTTACTTATCGTCCATTTACATTAGAAGGGAATATGGCTTTTGCCTCCGGAGTTCAGGAGATGTTATTACAAAGTCACAGTGGAGTTATCCGTGTTTTTCCTGCTATTCCGTCCGATTGGAAAGATGTTTCGTTTGATAAGCTACGTGCCATAGGAGCCTTTGTTGTAAGTGCCAGTTTAGAAAACGGAGATGTTTCTTTGGTTAAAGTTGTTTCTGAGAAAGGAGGCTTGTTGCGTTTGGTCAATCCTTTTAAAGGAAAATTCAGGATTGCTGGGAAAAAGAAGAAGATTACTGAAAAGAATGGAGTTCTTGAGTTAAAAACACGGGCGGGTGAAGAAATAACGTTAGAAAGAATTGGTTTGTGAAGGCTTTAATTTGAGGAATGCATGAAAAGAAGCTATAATATTAAAAGAACATCATTTGTATGTGTTGCTCTTTTGTTAGTAGCTTTGCCGGGTGTGGCAGAGAAGAAAAGAGAAGCAAGAGGCATATCTCAATGTTGTCGGAGATTATTTTAATGACTACAAAGAGGAAAAAATAGTAAATGAGAAATATCCGGAGGTCTTGCAGAGACTGAAAAACAACTTGAAAACATTTAAATAACTACATAAATAAATATGAAAAACTTGAATTTGACTTTTTATGCGTTCGCAGGTATTTCTTCGATGCCTGTTACCCTGTTGGCCGGACAGTTTCAACCGGAGAAGAAATCTATAGATAAACAACACCCCAATATAGTACTTATTGTTGCTGACGATCTGGGTTACGGAGATTTGAGTTGCTATGGGGCTGATGCAATACAAACTCTCGGTATGGACCGTATTGCTAATGAGGGTATTCGTTTTACTCAAGGATTTTGTACGGCGGCTACTTCTACCCCCAGTCGTTATTCGGTAATGACAGGCAGGTATCCCTGGACAAATCCGGATGCAAAGATATTGCCGGGGAATGCAAAGTTGATTATTGATACAGAGGCAATTACTTTGCCTAAGGTAATGAAACAGGCCGGATACATAACCGGTTCCGTAGGAAAATGGCATATCGGACTAGGGGATGGTAATGTGGACTGGAATAAAAGAGTATATCCGGGAGCCTCTGAGATTGGATATGATTATTCGTTTATTCAGGCAGCTACGAATGATCGGGTGCCTTGCGTTTTTTTAGAGAATAATAAAGTGATAGGGCTTGAGGCGGAAGACCCGCTTTATGTTGACTATCGGAAAAATTTTCCTGGAGAGCCTACGGGGAAAGATAATCCGGAATTATTAAGAATGCATCCCAGTGTCGGGCATGCCGGTTCGATAGTGAATGGAGTGCCCCGTATTGGTTTCCAAAAAGGGGGAAAGGCAGCACAATGGCGGGATGAGGATATGGCACAGTTATTTCTTCAAAAAGCGAAGCAATTTGTCGTAGATAATAAAGAGCGTCCTTTTTTTCTTTATTATGGCCTGCATCAGCCGCATGTGCCTAGAGTACCTAATGAACGTTTTATTGGTAAGTCGGGTATGGGGCCTCGCGGAGATGTTATTCTCGAAGCTGATTGGTGTGTTGATGAGTTTTTGAAAGAACTGGACCGGTTGGGACTGGCAGAAAATACGATTGTAATATTGACGAGCGATAACGGCCCTGTGTTGGATGATGGATATAAGGACCAGGCAGTAGAGTTGGTTGGTAAACACCGTCCGGCAGGTCCTCTTCGCGGTTGGAAGACGACGATGTATGACGGAGGAGTACGTGTGCCGTTTATGTTGCGCTGGCCCGCTATGGTAAAACCAGGAGTATCCGACGCTTTTGTTTGTCAGATGGATCTGTTGGCTTCATTTGCCGGACTGTTGGGACAAACTTATCCGGATAAACTTGATAGTCGGAACACCTTGAAGGCTTTTCTGGGTAAAAGTAAAAAGGGTCGGGAAGAATTGGTAATTGAAGGTATGTTCAATTATGCCTATCGAAAAGGAGATTGGGCGTTAATACCTCCTTATCGTAAACAGACGGAATATCAACTTTATAATTTAAAAGAAGATATCGGGCAGAAGCATAACTTGGCTGATAAATATCCGAAAAAGGTAAAAGAGCTTACTGATGAGTTTGAAGCGCTGAAGCTGAGTACGGGTAAAAAAACTAGATTTTAATCGTTGAATATAAGTATGCTTTGATAAAAGATAAATAAGCTGAATCTTTATGTTTTTCTCTAAGTCGGTTCCTTTTTTGTATACCATTGTTTTCTTTGTTTAAGTTGGGCAAATAGTGAAAAAAAGTAATAAGAACAAAGAATATTTAAAAAAACGCCTTTTTGAATAGGGGTACAATGAACTGGTGTGTATTTATTATACATTAGCGAAATATTTCCGTAAATAAAGCGGAAGTATTGGAAAAACAAAAGTTGAGATAGAAATAAAAAGCAGTCTTATGTCTAATTCTAAATAAGTAAAACATGATTAAAAACCACTCTTTCTGTTTGCGAAAACTTAGATTTATCGCAGTGTTTTTACTCTTTTATCCGATTTCACTTCTTTCCATACAAGCATCTGAAAAGTCCGATATGAGTAATGCCGTTTCGAACACGGCTCAACAGACCTCGGGTATTCTTAGTGTGAAGAAAGTAAATCCGACAACAGTCGATGTGTTATTCTCCAATAATCAGCGGAGGACAATTGATTTTTACGGAGAGAATATCTTCCGTGTATTTCAGGATAATTCGGGAGGAATCATCCGTGACCCGGAAGCAAAACCTGAGGCACAGATACTTGTAGACCAGCCTCGTCGTCAAGTATCCAATCTGGCAATAGATGAAAAGGACGGCATTATAACATTGGCTACCGGAAAAGTCCGGGTCGAACTGAATAAACAGACAGGGCTGATGAAGGTCATCAATCTGGGAACAAATGCCTGTGTCATTGATGAAACTGCTCCTGTGGTATTCGAACCGAAGAAAGTAACTGTTACTTTGAAAGAGCAGCCGGATGAGTACTTCTACGGTGGCGGCGTACAGAACGGACGCTTCTCTCATAAAGGCAAAGTCATTGCTATCGAGAATCAGAATAGCTGGACCGACGGCGGCGTAGCATCCCCTACCCCTTTCTATTGGTCGACAAACGGCTACGGAATGATGTGGTATACATTTAAAAAAGGTGAGTATGACTTTGGCGCAACGGAAAAAAATGTTGTGAAACTATCTCACAATTCTTCCTACCTTGATATTTTTTATATGGTTAACGATGGAGCCGTTGCGTTGCTGAACGACTTCTATCAACTGACGGGAAATCCTGTTTTACTCCCCAAATTTGGTTTTTACGAAGGACATTTAAATGCCTACAACCGTGACTATTGGAAAGAAGATGAAAAAGGAATTCTTTTTGAAGATGGAAAACGCTACAAAGAAAGTCAGAAAGACAATGGTGGTATCAAAGAATCTCTGAACGGTGAAAAGAACAACTATCAGTTCTCCGCTCGTGCAGTGATCGACCGCTATAAGAGCCATGACATGCCCCTCGGCTGGCTGCTTCCCAACGACGGTTACGGTGCAGGATACGGACAGACCGAAACGCTGGACGGTAACATTGCCAACTTGAAAAGTTTGGGAGATTATGCCCGTCAAAACGGAGTGGAGATCGGACTTTGGACACAGTCAGACTTGCATCCGAAGGAAGGCGTAAGTGCTTTGCTGCAACGTGATATTGTGAAAGAGGTTCGTGATGCAGGCGTGCGTGTACTGAAAACAGACGTAGCGTGGGTAGGTGCCGGATACTCCTTCGGGTTGAACGGTGTGGCTGACGTAGGCCGTATTATGCCTTACTATGGAAATGATGCACGTCCTTTCATTATCTCTTTGGACGGCTGGGCAGGCACACAACGTTATGCCGGAATTTGGTCGGGCGACCAGACAGGCGGTGTGTGGGAATATATTCGTTTCCATATCCCTACTTATATAGGCTCCGGCCTTTCCGGTCAACCGAACATTTGTTCGGACATGGACGGAATCTTCGGTGGCAAGAATGAAACAGTCAATATACGTGATTTTCAATGGAAAACATTTAGTCCGATGCAATTGAATATGGACGGCTGGGGCGCCAATGAGAAGTACCCCCATGCTTTAGGCGAACCGGCTACATCCATAAACCGGATGTTCTTGAAGTTGAAATCCGAATTGATGCCTTACACATATAGTTTTGCCAAAGAGGCGGTAGACGGAATGCCTCTTATCCGTGCGATGTTCCTGGATTATCCCAGTGCTTATACGCATGGAACGGCTACCCAGTACCAGTATATGTATGGTACGGATTTCCTTGTAGCTCCCGTTTATCAGAAAACCCAGGCTGATGAGAAAGGCAATGATATCCGCGACGGTATTTATCTGCCCGCCGGCTCCTGGATTGATTATTTCAGTGGCGAGAAGTACGAAGGTAACTGTATTCTCAACAACTTCGATACTCCTATCTGGAAACTTCCCGTATTTGTGAAGAATGGCTCTATCATTCCGATGACCAACCCTCATAATAACGTTAGCGAGATAGACAAGTCTCTGCGTATTTATGAGTTCTACCCGAACGGGCACACTGAAACCATAGAGTATGATGATGACGGTGTAACGGAAGCTTACCGCCGGAATAAATCAGTATCTACCCTGATTGAATCGGACGTAAACGACAAGAAGAACCGTCTTACTATCACCATTCATCCGACAGCCGGAAATTTTGACGGTTTTGTGAAGGATAAAAAGACGGAATTGCGTATCAATGTTACCGAAAAACCGAAGAAACTTGTCGCTAAGGTGAACAAGAAAACGGTGAAACTTATGGAAGTAACTACGGCCGAAGATTTCCTGAAAGGCGAGAACGTCTACTGGTATGAAGCTACTCCCAACCTGAATAAATTCGCTACTAAAGGCAGTGAATTTGAGAAAGTGGTCATTACAAAGAATCCGCAACTACGCGTTAAACTGGCTTCTGCCGACATTACGGCCAGTCAGGTCGTGCTGAACGTAGACGGTTTCCGTTTTGCGCCTGCCGATCGTTACCGTGTGACTACCGGTACTTTGACCATGCCGCAGAATGCACAAGTGACCGAAGAAAACCGCGAAGCATACACCTTGAAACCGACATGGGATAAGGTCGCTAATGCAGATTTCTATGAAATCGAATTCGACGGTATGCTTTATACGACTATCCGCAATACTTATTTATTGTTTGAAGGACTGAATGCAGAAACTCCGTACTCTTTCAAAGTACGTGCTGTCAATAAAGACGGCGTTTCCGACTGGGCAACTATTCAGGTAACGACGAAGGCCAATCCGTTGGAATTTGCTATTCACGGAATCGAAGGTGAATCAACTGCCGCTTCTCAGGGAGGATTCGGAGTGAACCGTTTGTTCGACTTTGCCGAATCGGGAGACAACTGGCATACGAAGTACCGTGTGAATGCAATGCCGCTTGATCTGATTATCGACCTCAAGACGGTGAACCAACTGGATAAGTTCCACTACTTGCCGCGTACTGATGCCGGTAACGGTACATTATTGAAAGGTACGGTATATTATAGCATGGATAAGGAACATTGGGCAGAGGCGGGTGCATTCGATTGGAAACGCAACGGTGATGTGAAGATATTCAGCTTCGAGTCCCGTCCTACTGCACGCTATATCAAACTTGCCGTTACGGAAGGTGTAGGAAATTACGGTTCCGGCCGCGAATTGTACGTATTCAAAGTGCCTGGAACAGCCAGCTACTTGCAGGGAGATATCAACAATGACGGTAAGATCGACCGCAACGACTTGACTTCTTATATGAATTACACGGGCTTGCGCCGTGGAGATTCTGATTATGAAGGATATATCAGCAAAGGGGATATAAACATGAATGATCTGATAGACGCTTACGATATCAGCGTGGTAGCTACTCAGCTCGAAGGTGGTGTCGGTAGAAAAGATACGCTTAAAGTATCGGGCTCTTTATCAATCAGCACCCCGAAACGCCTCTATCAGAAGGATGAAATCGTTGAAATCCGCGTGAAGGGTAATGACCTGAAAGCTGTGAATGCACTTAGCTTTGCATTGCCTTACGATCAGAATGACTTTGAGTTCGTTGGTGTAGAGCCGCTGAATATGAAAGCAATGGAAAACCTGACTTACGACCGCTTGCATACCAATGGAGTGAAATCGCTCTATCCTACGTTTGTCAATATAGGAAAGCAGGAAGCATTGAATGGTTCGGAAGAATTGTTTGTCCTGAAGCTGAAAGCGAAACGTAAAGTGAAGTTTGAATTGACTTTGAAAGACGGAATATTGGTTGATAAGGAACTGAGAATGCATCAATTCTAGTGATAGAAGCAGCATTCCTGAATCATTCAATCTATTTTTTCTTGTAAAATGGTTAGGGGAGCAAATAGTAGAGGCTGGAAATAAAAATCCGACTCTACTGTTTGCTCTGTTTTTTTAGAAAAAATAGAATCGGCTCTTTATATCAGTCTAGGATTTATTTCGTAGTTTTACGGACGTATTAGCAAGGAGTGTAACCTCAAATAGTAAAGATTGTATGGAATGTAGAATACGTCGGTGGCGGATAGAAGATGCCAATGACATTGCAGAGACGCTGAATAACAAGAAAGTGCTTGATAATTTGAGAGACGGCATTCCTTTCCCCTATACGGCGGAGGATGCGAAAGAGTTCATACAAGCGATGAATGTTGCCGATCCGGAAACTACTTTTTCATTTGCCATTACTGTAGATGACAAGGCAATAGGAAGTATAGCCGCGTTCCGTCAGAGCAATATACATTCGAAAACGGCTGAAGTAGGTTATTATATTGCAGAACCCTATTGGGGAAAAGGACTTGGAACGAGTGCCATCAGACAGATATGTGAGTATATCTTTCGCAATACCGATATCATCCGGCTCTTTGCGGAGCCTTTCGCACATAATATCGGCTCTTGTCGTATCCTTGAGAAAAGCGGCTTTCAGTTGGAGGGAACGCTGAGAAAGAATGCGGTGAAGAATGGCGTCGTTGTGGATATGAAGATGTATTCAATCCTGAATTGTGATAAGGCATAATCTTATCGTTTTTCTAACGATCGTACCATTTATTGATCCAGTACTGTTGAGAGCGATGTATAAGCGCGGATTATTCTTGAAAGTCTGGTGAAATAATGTTTGATTTAAGTAGCTTGTATGCCGTGTGTGCTGGACATATAGATCCGGCACGTAGGCCATATATACCCAACGCATTGGATCTATATGTCCAATACGTTGGATCTATATGCCCGATATACACGGTATATATCTCCTGTAATTAGTTGATAAACATCGCTATTTTACAATGCTTTCCGCTCTTTCCAACGCTATATTTATGTTCGGGCAGATGTTTTCTTTTCCCAGTAGTTCATAGAAGCCGGATTTCTCCAGCACTTTATGTACCTTATCATTTACTCCGGAAAGGATAACAGTTGTTTTTTCTTTCTGCGACATTTCACAAAGCACGGTCAGGTTGTGTATGCCTGTGGAGTCAATGAACGGAACTTTTCTCATACGGATGATACGTACTTTCGGGCGGTCTCCCAGTTGTGCCATGGTGTCTTCAAACTTTGTAGCGATACCGAAGAAATAAGGACCGTTGATCTCATATACCTCTACGCCTTTCGGGATGATGAGGTTCTCTTCGTGCACGGCAATGTCCGATTCTTTGTTCGGGTCAATCTCGTCGGTGATGACAGAGATTTCGGTTGTCTCCATTACGCGTTTCATAAAGAGAACGCAGGCAATGATTAATCCTACTTCGATAGCAACGGTTAAATCGAAAATGACCGTAAGGAAGAAAGTGATAAGCAACACAGTGACGTCTGATTTCGGGTTTTTCAGTAAAGCCTTGAATACGCGCCAGCCGCTCATGTTATAAGATACAATGACTAACACGCCGGCAAGGCATGCCATGGGGATGTATTGTGCCAGCGGCATCAGGAAAAGCAGAATCAGGAGCAGGATTACTGCATGAATAATTCCGGCTATCGGTGTCTTGCCACCGTTGTTGATGTTCGTCATGGTACGGGCGATAGCTCCGGTAGCGGGGATACCTCCGAACAGAGGGGCTACGATATTTGCCGCGCCTTGCGCGATAAGCTCTGTGTTGGAATCGTGGCGGTCGCCAATCACACCGTCGGCTACCGTGGCGGACAACAATGATTCGATAGCTCCCAATACGGCAATCGTGATAGCTACCGGAAATAATTCCCTGATAGCTTCCCAGTCTAGGGCGGGCACGACAGCGTCAGGCAATTCCGATTTGATAGTGAAACGGTCTCCTATCGTCTGGATGCAGTCGATTCCTCCGAAGGTTTTCATCAGATAGACGGCAGCAGTGACAACGACAATTGCTATCAGTGAGCCGGGAATTTTTTTTGAGAACTTGGGGGTAATGGCGATGATAATAATGCTGACAACGCTCACGATAGTGTTCCACCAGTTGACCGTATCGAAGTGACGGAAATAAATCATCCACTTCCCGACGAAATCTCCCGGCACTTTATCCTCTCCAAAAGATAAACCGAAAATATCGGCAATCTGGGTAGTGAAAATAGTAACGGCGATACCGCTGGTAAATCCGACAATGATAGGATAAGGGATAAACTTGATGACTGCACCGAGTTTGAAGACTCCCAGTAATACAAGCAGTACACCTGCCATGAGCGTGGCTACAATCAGTCCGGCTTCACCGTATTGCTGGATAATGCCGTAGATGATAACGATGAAAGCACCTGTCGGGCCGCCGATCTGGACTTTGCTACCTCCCATTAGGGAGATGATAAATCCGGCGATGATAGCGGTGATAATACCTTTTTCGGGCGATACTCCCGAGGCGATACCGAAGGCGATAGCCAATGGAAGTGCCACGATACCTACGATGATGCCGGCCATTAGGTCCGCCATAAACGTTTCTTTCGAGTAATTCTTCAGACAAGAAACCAGCTTGGGTTTAAATTCAAATAGCTTCATTTTTATGAGTTGTTATACGTGTAATCTGACCTTTTTGCAAAGTAGAGGTTGCAAAATTATATAAAATAATCGAAATAAGTATGTTCTCCAGCATATTATTTGTCTGTTGATAGATTTCATCAATGAACTGATAGTTTTTATTCATAAAGAAAAGTCGGTTTATTACGAACAATTCGCTTATATTTGCGTTATAAATAGTACGACAAGTTACGTTTGGTAATTACCAATTTAAAATATAGATTAGAATTATGGCTAAAAGTATTAAAGGAACTCAGACAGAGAAGAATCTGTTGACTTCATTTGCAGGAGAATCACAAGCAAGAATGCGTTACACTTATTTCGCAAGTGTGGCTAAAAAGGAAGGTTACGAACAGATTTCTGCTATCTTCACTGAAACGGCTGATCAGGAAAAAGAACATGCAAAACGTATGTTTAAGTTTCTGGAAGGTGGTATGGTTGAAATTACTGCCAGCTATCCGGCCGGTGTAATCGGTACTACACTCGAGAATCTTCGCGCTGCCGCTGCCGGCGAGCATGAAGAATGGTCACTGGATTATCCTCACTTCGCAGATGTAGCAGAACAGGAAGGTTTCCCGATGATTGCTGCTATGTACCGCAACATCTCTATCGCTGAAAAAGGTCACGAAGAAAGATATCTGGCTTTCGTGAACAATATCGAAAATATGACTGTATTCGCTAAAGAAGGCGAAGTGGTATGGCAATGCCGTAACTGCGGTTACATCACCGTAGGTAAGGAAGCTCCTGAAGTTTGTCCGGCTTGCCTGCATCCGCAAGCATATTTCGAAGTGAAGAAAGAAAACTATTAATCCGCGTCTACCGGATTAATTGGATAAAGAAAAATGAGGCTGACTTGTTAATCAGCCTCATTTTCTATTTATTTCGGATACTGTCTTTGTAAATGGTAATTGTCCGTTCTCCTGTCGAATCATTCTTGATACTAGTTACATCTCCCCGTGTGGTGAAATATACATAGTTTCCCATATCAAAAAAACGGTAGACTTTTATTCCGTCGTGCTCAAACAGATAACTTACTTCGTAGGTTCTGTTGTTCTCGGATTTCCCACTTTTTAGCGGGATGCCTGTATAACAGGAAGCTAATCCTATCATACAGAACAAAGAAATAAAGAGTTGAGCTAATGTTTTCATAATTATTTCTTTGCGTGCGGATAATCTATCGTGTAATGCAATCCGCGGCTTTCCTTGCGTTCCATTGCCTGGCGCATAATCAGATAGCCGACATTCACCATATTGCGCAATTCACAGATTTCTCTGGAAGCGACACTACGTTTGAACAGGCTTTCAGTCTCTTCGTAGATAATGTCCAGTCTGTCCCAGGCACGTTTCAAGCGAAGGTCGCTGCGGACAATACCTACATACGTACTCATAATCTGATTCACTTCCTTCATGCTCTGTGTGATGAGTACCATTTCTTCCGGTGAGCGGGTACCTTCATCGTTCCATTCGGGGATGTTCTCGTTGTAGGAATATTGGTCGATGACTTGCAGACTGTGCTTGGCAGCTGCATCGGCATATACCACGGCTTCAATCAAAGAGTTGGAAGCCAGGCGGTTACCGCCGTGCAGTCCTGTGCAAGAACACTCTCCTACTGCGTATAGACGCTCGATAGAAGACTGTCCGTTCAGGTCTACCAGGATACCGCCGCAGAGATAATGGGCGGCCGGAGCTACCGGGATATAATCTTTAGTGATGTCGATGCCCAGACTCAGGCATTTCTCGTAGATATTGGGGAAATGTTTCTTTGTTTCTTCCGGATCTTTGTGGGTGACGTCCAAATAAACATGATCGTCTCCGCGATTCTTCATCTCGTTGTCAATGGCACGTGCCACGATGTCGCGCGGGGCAAGCGAGAGACGCGGGTCGTATTTCTGCATGAATTCCTTGCCGTCCATAGTACGGAGTACGCCACCGTAGCCGCGCATTGCTTCCGTAATCAGGAAAGAAGGACGGTCACCCGGATGATAAAGGGCGGTGGGGTGGAACTGCACAAATTCCATATCTTTCACCGTACCTTTGGCGCGGTAAACCATAGCGATGCCGTCTCCCGTGGCGACTAGCGGATTGGTTGTGGTCTTGTAGACGGCTCCTACTCCACCGGTGGCCATCAAAGTCACTTTGGCAAGATAGGTATCTACTTTTCCGGTCTTCGGATCGAGGATATAAGCACCGTAGCATTTGATGTCCGGTGTCTGGCGGGTAACGGTGACTCCCAGATGATGTTGGGTCAGGATTTCAATAGCAAACTGGTTCTCGATTACCGTGATATTGGGATGCCGTTGCACGGCTTTGATCAGGCTATCCTGTATTTCAGCTCCCGTATTGTCTTTGTGGTGAAGGATACGGAATTCAGAGTGTCCCCCTTCGCGGTGCAGGTCAAATTCGCCTTTCTCATTTTTGTCGAAGTCCACTCCCCACTTGATTAGTTCCTCAATTTGTGCGGGAGCTTCGCGCACTACTTTCTCCACTGCGGCACGGTCGCTGATCCAGTCGCCGGCGTTCATGGTGTCTTCAATGTGTTTGTCGAAATTGTCTACCAGCAGGTTGGTCACAGACGCTACCCCACCTTGTGCGAAGTACGTATTGGCCTCTTCCAGCCCACTTTTACAGATAAGAGCAACTTTACCTTTGTGCGCCACTTTCAGCGCAAAACTCATACCGGCAATTCCGGAGCCGATAACGAGGAAATCGAATTTTCTTACCATAATTTTGTTATTTCTCACCGCAAAGCTACAAAATAAGTTACTTCGTTGTACTTTTCGTTGTCACTAATTCATAAAATTGCTACCTTGCAGGCAAAAATCTGACAAAATGAATCGAATTTTTCATGCCCGCATCGCCTGGTACCAGTATTTCCTCTTGGCAGTGCTTACTGTAAATGCCGTCGGTGCTTTGTGGTGTAAATATATCTTGCCGGCTGTGCTGTTTATGCTCATGCTGATTGTAGTGATCGAACAGATTATACATACCGCCTATACGGTCACTACGAACGGAAATATTGAAATATCCCGTGGACGCTTTATCCGTAAGAAGGTAATTCCTATTTCCGAAATTACGACTATACAAAGGTACCGTTCTATGAAATTCGGGAGTTTCTCGGTGACCGATTACATATTGATAGAGTATGGGAAAGACAAGTTTGCTTCCGTCATGCCTGTCAAAGAACGGGAATTTGTTGAACTGATTGAAAAGAAAATGAACTAAATAATTTATTTACTATGAAATACCAAGTGATTATTATCGGCGGTGGTCCTGCGGGATATACGGCTGCCGAATCTGCCGGCAAAGCCGGTTTGAGTGTATTGTTGATTGAAAAGAACAATCTGGGCGGTGTCTGTCTGAACGAGGGATGCATCCCGACTAAGACCCTGCTCTATTCGGCAAAAACTTATGATAGTGCAAAGCACGCGTCGAAGTATGCGATAAACGTATCCGAAGTCTCTTTTGATTTATCCAAGATTATTGTCCGTAAGAGCAAAGTGGTACGTAAACTGGTATTGGGGGTGAAGGCGAAGTTGGCTTCGAATAATGTCGCGATAGTATCGGGAGAAGCGCAAATCATAGATAAGAATACAGTCCGCTGCGGTGAGGAGACTTACGAAGGCGAGAACCTGATACTTTGCACCGGTTCGGAAACCTTTATTCCCCCTATTCCCGGAGTGGAAACGGTGAATTACTGGACGCACCGGGACGCGTTGGATAATAAAGAACTGCCCGCTTCGCTGGCCATTGTCGGTGGCGGAGTGATAGGAATGGAGTTCGCTTCTTTCTTCAATAGCTTGGGCGTGCAAGTGACGGTAGTCGAAATGCTGGATGAGATTCTCGGCGGAATGGATAAGGAACTTTCTGCTCTGTTGCGTGCGGAATATGCAAAGCGAGGCATTAAATTCCTGCTTAGTACGAAAGTTGTCGGCCTGTCGCAGACGGAAGGAGCTGCTGTTGTCTCTTATGAGAATGCGGAAGGAAGTGGCAGTGTGGTAGCGGAGAAGCTGTTGATGAGTGTCGGCCGTCGTCCTGTGACAAAAGGTTTCGGGCTCGAAAACCTGAATTTGGAAAAGACAGAACGTGGGGCTGTCAAAGTGGATGAGAAGATGCAGACCTCCGTGCCTGGTGTTTATGTTTGCGGTGACCTGACCGGATTCTCCTTGCTGGCTCATACAGCCGTTCGTGAAGCAGAGGTGGCCGTGCATTCTATTTTGGGAAAAGAAGACACTATGAGCTATCGTGCCATTCCGGGGGTTGTCTATACCAATCCGGAGATTGCCGGGGTAGGTGAAACGGAAGAATCTGCTTCAGCAAAAGGCATTACTTGTCAAGTCATAAAGCTCCCAATGGCTTATTCCGGTCGTTTTGTAGCAGAGAACGAAGGAGTGAACGGGGTTTGCAAGGTGTTGCTGGATGAACAGGGGCGGGTGATTGGAGCGCACGTGTTGGGTAACCCGGCTTCAGAGATAATAACCCTTGCAGGAACGGCCATTGAACTTGGGTTGACGGCGGCGCAATGGAAGAAGATTGTCTTCCCTCATCCAACGGTGGGTGAGATATTCCGGGAAGCATTGTAATCCGGTACATACCATAAAAAGATATATATGAGAAAATATATAATTGTTCCGGTTTTATTGGCGGTGGTGCTGGTGATGATGTGTCATTGTACATCCGACCGGAAAGCAACAGTTCCGGCAAACGAATATTTGATTCAGGGAGAGCTGGCAAATCTTTCGGATAGTATAGTGATAGGGCTGTATGTGGATGAAGGAAACATTTTCAACCTTGTGGCGAGAGATACGCTTCTGAATGGCAAGTTTTCTTTCCGGGATACTGTCTCTGTTACAAAGAAAATGCTGATAATGTCTGATAATAAGGGATTCCCGGGCACATGGCTGGAAGTATGGATAGCGCCGGGGGAGTATATAGAAATCAAAGGAGAGGACAAATTACTGAAAACCTGGGAAGTGGTGAGCGATATCCCCGAACAGGCGGAAGAAAATCGCTTTACGGCTTGTGCAATGGCTCAGCAAAAAGAACTGATGCAGCATCTGGCGGCCGAATATGACTGGCAGCGGATGATGTTTATAGACCATGCAGGCGATCAGGAATTTGAAAAGAAAGGCTGGGCAAAGATAGACTCTATCCGGAAGTTGACAACGCCTTTACGGCAAGAAATCTGGAAAAAGGAACTTGAATATATGAAAGAGGCGCCTATCTCTAAAGTGTGGATAGATAAGCTGCTGCTATATGCTTCTATGATGAAATACGAAACTGTCATGCCTTATAAGGAAGAAGTGAAGAGCTTGTATGCTCGAATGCCGGAAACCGAGAAGCAAACGGATGCCGGACAGGAGATTACGGCCTATATTTATCCTCCTTCTGTGGCAGGAATAGGAGATATGATGGTTGACGGAGAACTATATGACGTGAATGACTCTCTCCGCCATATATCCGAATTTGCGGGACGATTCATTTTGCTGGATTTCTGGAGTAGCGGATGTGGTCCTTGTGTGGAGTCGATCCCGGAAATGGAGAAGGTCATAGATACTTATAAGGATAGAATGACCGTGATTAGTATCAGTGAAGACCCGAAAGCACGCTGGAAAGAATATGTTAAGACGAAAGGAATGGGTGGCAACCAGTGGAATGAACTTCGCAGAGGCCGTACGGGACTTGCTGTGAGTTATCAGGTGAAAGGGATTCCTCATTATGTGCTTATTGCTCCTAGCGGGAAGATACAAGATATGTGGTCCGGTTATGGTTCCGGTTCACTTCTGGAAAAGGTGAAGAAGAATCTGAAATAGTAGAAAAGAGACTGACTAAAAAGTCAATAGTATCTCCATTCTCCTCCTTCTGGAAGGAGGAGTACCCGTAGGGGGAGGTGGTAGGTAGATGCATAAATTATTTATTATCAGCATTGTGCATCCACCTGTCACCCCGGCTTTCAGATACCCTCTTTTGTTTTTTGTCAGATTTTAGACTTATTCAGTTGGGAAGTGCTATATTTGCGGGTGTGATTCGATTCATAACCTGTATTGTATGAAAAAAGTTCTTTTATTAGTTGCGTTGTCCGTCTGTCTGTTGCCGTTGTGGGGACAGCGGGATTTCTCCCAAATAGATTCACTTATCAAAAAGATGCTTCCCGAAGCGTCCGAAGTCGGCATATCAGTTTATGACCTGACGGCGAAAAAGCCGTTGTATAGCTACCGTGCAGACAAGCTCTCCCGGCCTGCCTCTACCATGAAACTGTTGACGGCCATTACCGCTCTCTCCCGTCCTGATGCGGATGAGCCTTTCCGCACGGAAGTATGGCACGATGGTGTGATAGAGCACGATACACTGCAAGGCAACCTGTATGTAGTAGGGGGATTTGACCCCGAATTTGACAGTCAGGCAATGGATTCGTTGATAGAGGAAGTGATGACTTTTCCTTTCTCCGTGATTAACGGGCAGGTGTATGGCGACGTTTCGATGAAAGACTCGCTCTATTGGGGGCATGGCTGGGCTTGGGACGATACTCCTGCAGGTTATCAGCCTTACTTGTCTCCGTTGATGTTTTGTAAAGGCACGGTACAGATTTCCGTGTTTCCTTCCGCTGTGCAGGGAGATACGGCAAGCATATCCTGTAAACCGGTTTCCTCCTATTATACCCTGACGAACCGGACAAAGACACGTACTTCCTCTGCCGGAAAGTTCTCCTTCTCAAGAGATTGGTTGAGGAATGGAAATAATCTGGTTGTTTCGGGCAATGTTACCTCCATTAGAAAGGATGATATAAACATCTATGATTCTTCCGCTTTCTTTATGCACACTTTCCTCGAGCGTCTTCGGGGGAAAGGTATTACGGCTCCCCAATCATACGGATTCGCCGAATTACCCCGTGACAGTGTGCAAGTGGAACGGATAGCCTGTTGGAATACTTCCGTGCAGGAAGTCTTGAACCAACTAATGAAAGAGAGCGATAACCTGAATGCCGAAGCATTCCTCTGCCGCCTTGGCGCGCAGGCGACAGGGAAGAAGCAGGTGGCTGCCGAAGACGGAATCGTCGAGATCATGCAGCTCATCCGCCAGCTGGGACACAACCCGAAAGAGTATAAGATTGCGGACGGTTGCGGACTCTCCAATTACAACTACCTCTCCCCCGCCCTGTTGGTTGACTTCCTGAAATATGCATATTCCCGGACAGAAGTGTTCCGTATGCTATACAAGTCTCTTCCCGTAGGCGGCATAGACGGTACGTTGAAAAACAGGATGAAAAGCGCAGCCACATTCCGGAATGTTCATGCCAAGACGGGCTCGTTCACAGCTATCAATACACTTGCAGGCTATCTGAAGATGAAGAACGGACATGAAGTGGCCTTTGCCATAATGAACCAGAATGTGCTTTCGGCTGCAAAGGCCAGAGCCTTCCAGGATAAGGTGTGCGAGGTGATTATCAGGCGTTAGGCGTTCTCTCTGCCATCGGCTTATAATGTCACCTCAATGGCGGCAGGATAGATGCGCTGCGGATCAAAGAATGCGGCACAACTGTTCACCATATTCTTCAGGTCCGGCTTTACCTTTCCCTGAAAAGCCTGTTTCCCATTCACTGTAACAGTGATTTCCTTCTTCAAGTCAACCAGCTCATCACAGAGATAAATAATCACTTTCCCTTTGGCGGCAGGCGTGTAATTCTTCCTGAACTTCATTTCAATGCCCCACCTCGGATCTTTCTGAACGGTCTCATAAACGACATTATCCACATTCAGTGTGATGTGGTTGTCCGTAATGCTCATTTCGTAGCGGGTACGGGCATTGATATCGTCATTCGGGCGCTCTTTGACAAAGAGATTGTAGAATCCTTTGCGGTGCAAGCCGTCCATTTCAAAGTCTTCCCAGTAGACATATTTCGGATAAGGGTTGCGGGTATACTGTTTCAGCCACGGAGTGGTGGGACGATAGTCGATAGAATGCCCTTTGCCGGGGATTAGCTCTATGTGATGCTTGTATAGTTCGGGATGCAGACCTTGCAGCCGTTCAAATTCCTCCTTCACGTAGCCGGTGAGGATGTTCCGGTAGAAGCCGCGGTCGTCGGCACCGGTCCGCAGGGAGAAGGCGATGTGAGCGCAGTTTTCGGCAGGGGCGTTCTTCAAAGGTTCTCCGCCTGCCATGGGACCTGCCCCGGCCAGGTAGTCGGCGTAGAAAGAGGCAAGACGCTGGCTGCCGTATCCACCTTCGGATATTCCGAAGATAAACAGTTTATCCGGATTGACGTGCCCGGATACTAGTGCCTGACGGAACAGTTTCTCCCAAGCGTATTGCTTGGCTTTCTGCCACCAGCGATAGTAACCTCCTTCGTTGGGGATTTGCGGGATAAAGTAGACGGAAGGAGCGTCGTCAAAACGCGAACAGATGTTCAGGCCGGTTTTCCATTCCGCCTGTTTGGGACCGGAACCGTGTATGTAGAGATACATCGGATAACCGTCTGCGGGTTTTTCCGCGCCCTTGCTCCCCCAATAATAGGGCATGATAGCGTTGGGTTCCAGTTCTTTGGGGAGGTGCCATTTTCCCTTGCTGGAAGCGGATAACGTATCCAGGGCGATTAGCTTTTCTTCGTCCAGCTCATCGTTGGCTGTTTTCCAAGCTTCCCATACCAATTGGCGGTAGGCCGATGCTTTGAGAAGACTGAATGACTGGTGCTTTTCATATAAAGGCGTTTCTCCACGGAGATAGTCGTTGAAATAGCATTCGATATTTTTCCGGATTTTATCAGCAGGACCGGCTACTGCTTGCAGCCTGCCGCTCCCTAATATAATAAGGAGAAGCAGACTGTGTACAGCTATCTTTTTCATATTCTTTTTATATTCAGACTTAGGTGAATAGAAAATCGGAATATTATCGGGCGTATTCGGCCCAGTTAGTGTTCTTCATATCACCGCTCTTGGCAAGTTCTGCGTGCATGCCCAGTGCAGCCTGAATAGCGTGCGGAGTCTGTGCCTTACCGCCGGCCAGTTTGAGGTAATCCCAAAGTAACTGTTTGTAGTCGGGATGTGCACAGTTTTCGATAATGGCCTGTGCACGTTCTTTCGGGCTCTTGCCACGAAGGTCGGCAACACCTTGTTCGGTGATAACGATATTCACGGAGTGTTCGCTGTGGTCGAGGTGGGAAACCATTGGCACGATAGCGCTGATCTTACCTTCCTTAGCTACTGACGGGCAGGTAAAGATAGAGATGTAAGCATTGCGTGTAAAGTCGCCCGAACCGCCGATACCGTTCATCATCTTCGTACCGCCGATATGAGTTGAGTTTACGTTGCCGTACAGGTCGACTTCGATTGCGGTATTGATAGAGATAACACCGAGACGGCGTACTACTTCCGGGTTGTTTGAGATTTCCGACGGGCGGAGCACCAGTTTGTCGCGGAAGAAATCCATGTCATTGTAGATACCTTCCAGACAGTCGTTGGTGACAGTCAGCGAGCAGGCGCTGCCGAATTTGATACGTCCTTCACGAATCAAACCGATCACGGAGTTCTGAATAACTTCAGTGTACATTTCGAATGCGGGAATCGTTTTGTCACGTCCCAGCGCACCGAGTACGGCGTTGGCGATGTTTCCTACGCCCGACTGCAACGGCAGGAAGGTCGACGGGATGATACCGCGTTTCATGTCTGCGGCAAGGAAGTCGGCAACATTCTGTCCGATTTTGTCGGTCAACGGGTCGGCAGCGGCGAAAGAGCGTGCTTCGTCCGGCCAGTTAGTCTCTACCACGCCTACGATTTTCTTCGGATCCACTTGGATGTAAGGCAGTCCGATGCGGTCGCTCGGCTTGTAGATAGGTATTTCGCGGCGGTAAGGCGGGTCGAGTGGTTCGTACACATCGTGCAATCCCATGCAGGATTTGCTGTGCGCGCTGTTCAGCTCAACGATGATCTGGTCTGCCAAACGGCAGATAGTCGGAGAGATACCGCCGGCAGCCGTCAGATAGATTTTGCCGTCCGGAGTCAGTTCGCAGGCTTCGATAATGGCTACGTTCACTTTCCCCATGAAGCCGTAACGCACTTCCTGTGCCATTTGTGAGAGGTGTATGTCGTTGTAGGCAATTTCTCCGTTGTTGACAGCTTTGCGGAAATCGGAATTGGTAGTGTAAGGAGCACGGTAACGAATGGCTTTGGCACGTGCCAGTACGCCGTCACAAGATTCACCGGTCGATGCACCTGTAAAGATACCTACCTGAAAAGGGTTTCCCTTGGCATGTTCTGCTTCAGCTATTTTTGCTAGCTCGGCTGTGACAGCCTTGGCCGTTCCGGCGGGAGTAAATCCGCTCAGGCCGATATTGTAGCCATGTTTGATAAGGCTTGCAGCTTCTGCTGCTGAAATACGATTGAATGACATAAATAGTACAATTTCGTGTTAAATACAGTTGATATTTAATTGGTTAATAATTCGCTCAATATGTTGACATTCAGGGCGGAACCTGATACTCGAATCGTAATGCTCAATGTTTAATACCTGACACAGTTGATATCTAATACTTTACACCTGACACTTGTCAATACTTCCGTTGAAGGATTTCTCCCCAGATAATAGCGCGCCGGGCTTCTTCAGCAGAATGAATGGTGAAGTCTTCTTTGTTGTCATGTGAATCGTGGGAAGTGTTATAGTGGGCACCTTGCCGGCTGTTTCGTTCATCCTGTGCGGCACTGTTGGCGATAGAGGCGGCAACGGATACTTCTTCTTTTTTCTTTTTCGGTTTCGACTCCTGCTGCCTTACTTTCGGTTTGCGCGTCCGCTGCTCTGCGGGAATCGGCTGAAACAGTTCTTCCAGCGACCTGGGTCTGCCCCAGGCTTCGGGCATAGGAGTGGCGTCGGGAGCTACTTCGACGGGAGAGGGTGTCGGCGGGACGGGGCGGTTATTTTTAGCTTTCTTCGATTTGCTATTTTTATTCACCTCTTTGAATATTCCCACGAGAATGACACCTGCTATCAAGAGAAATTTCAAAAAATCTTCCATTTTGCTTCACTTCTAAATAGTTGTCCGCCAAAGGTAGGCATTTTATCTGGTTTGAGCTAACATTTAGTTATGAAAAAAGGGCAGCTTCACAGCTCCCCTTAATTTTTTTAACCTAAACCTTAACTATGAAAAAATCTAATGTTTCTTTCATTGCACAAATGTGAAAAATAAAATTAAATTTGCCAAGAAACTGACCGGAAAATGTTTATTCTCTTAACATTAATTACAAGTTAGCTCGCCAGACTATAAGTTTTTGCGTTATTTTTGTATCAATTCACCACTTATTAAAAACCGAAGCCGTATCTTTGCAGTCGAATTTTTAAATAAGATTTGAATATGAACGAATTAACGGGAGCGGACTTTAAATCCGCAACTGCTGATGACAACAAGAAGTTGTTTATCGAAACCTACGGCTGCCAGATGAATGTGGCCGACAGTGAGGTGATCGCCTCAGTGATGCAAATGGCGGGGTACTCCGTAGCTGAAACGCTGGAGGAGGCTGATGCCGTGTTTATGAACACCTGTTCGATCCGCGACAATGCGGAACAGAAGATTCTGAACCGCCTGGAGTTTTTCCACTCGCTGAAGAAAAAGAAGAAGCGTCTCATCGTGGGGGTACTGGGCTGCATGGCCGAGCGAGTGAAGGATGATCTGATAACGAATCATCATGTCGATCTTGTGGTCGGTCCGGACGCTTACTTGACGTTGCCCGATCTGATTGCCGCCGTAGAAGCTGGCGAGAAGGCAATCAACGTTGAACTTTCCACCACCGAAACCTATCGGGATGTGATTCCTTCACGTATCTGCGGCAATCATATCTCCGGATTCGTGTCTATCATGCGTGGCTGTAACAATTTCTGTACCTACTGTATCGTGCCCTACACCCGTGGACGCGAGCGCAGCCGTGACGTGGAAAGTATCCTCAACGAAGTGTCGGACTTGGTGGCAAAAGGCTACAAGGAAGTCACACTTTTGGGGCAGAACGTCAATTCCTACCGTTTTGAGAAGCCGACAGGTGAAATCGTCACCTTCCCGATGTTGCTCCGCACGGTGGCCGAAGCTGCTCCGGGAGTACGCATCCGTTTCACTACCTCTCATCCGAAGGATATGAGTGACGAAACGCTGGAAGTGATCGCGCAAGTGCCCAATGTGTGCAAGCATATCCACCTACCCGTGCAAAGCGGCAGCTCCCGTATCCTGAAACTGATGAACCGCAAATATACCCGAGAATGGTATCTGGACCGTGTGGCCGCTATCAAACGTATCATTCCCGATTGCGGACTGACAACGGATATATTCTCCGGTTTCCACTCCGAAACGGAGGAAGACCACGCTCTCTCGCTCTCCCTGATGGAAGAGTGCGGATACGATGCTGCTTTCATGTTCAAATATTCCGAACGGCCGGGAACGTATGCTTCCAAACATCTCGAAGACAATGTGCCCGAAGATGTGAAAGTCCGCCGCCTGAATGAGATTATCGCTTTGCAGAATCGCCTGTCGGCCGAGTCCAACCAGCGTTGCATCGGAAAAACTTACGAAGTGCTTGTGGAAGGAGTCTCCAAGCGTTCGCGCGACCAACTGTTCGGTCGCACGGAGCAAAACCGCGTCGTAGTGTTCGATAGGGGTACGCATCGTGTCGGTGATTTCGTCAACGTGCGTGTCACGGAAGCCAGTTCGGCTACGCTGAAAGGGGAGGAAGTGTAAGTTTTAAATTTGTGTTCCTGCGCGTATGCAATGTTTGTAGGGTAATTATATCGTGGGTAATGTTGCCAAAAATGGTTGGTGATAAGTTATAATAATTTTAAAGTAATGGCATTGCGGTACCGCAACGCCATTACTTTTTGTCATCTTGTTCCTGAAGTAGAGATACCATTTGACATAGTTTTGATAATGACATGGACAAGTTTTATGTAGGTTACATAGTCGAAATATTTGATGATTCTATTCTTTTATATTCGTATAATGAGGATGGCAAAGAAGATGGGGATCTTTTAATTCGGTTGGTTGATATGAAGAAAAGAATCTTCTTAAACTTCTTAAAGCAAGCGTCCTACCCTGACATAAATAACTGTCTTGCTCTGTTATATAGATTTTAGTTTATACAACTTATATCAGAGCAAGGTCAGTTTGTATTATTAAAAGTCCTTAACAAAAGCCCATTACATCACTTTTTATTTGTTTCTTTGCACCAAATTCGGGTATAGTGTTGTCTTGTGGTTTGAGGCAGCACTTAATTTTGCTTAGAAATTAATGGAGAAACTCAGTATAAATGCTTGTCCGGTGTGTGGCAGTACGCACTTGAAACGCGTCATGACTTGTACGGATTTTTATGCTTCGGGCGAACAGTTTGAACTGTATTCGTGTGAAGATTGCGGATTTACGTTCACGCAAGGTGTTCCCGTAGAGGCTGAGATAGGTAAGTATTATGAGACTCCTGATTATATCTCCCACACTGATACGCGCAAAGGCGCGATGAATTCCGTTTATCACTATGTACGTTCCTATATGCTGGGCCGCAAGGCGCGGCTGGTAGCTAAGGAGGCGCATCGCAAGACGGGGCGTTTGCTCGATATAGGTACGGGTACTGGTTATTTTGCCGATACGATGGTGCGTCGTGGCTGGAAAGTGGAGGCGGTGGAGAAGAATCCGCAGGCACGTGAGTTTGCAAAGGAACATTTCGGACTGGAGGTGAAATCCGAATCGGCTCTGCAAGAGTTTGCTCCCGGCAGTTTTGATGTCATTACCCTTTGGCACGTTATGGAACATCTTGAACACCTCGGCGAGGTGTGGCAACAGCTTCACGAGATGTTGACGGAAAAAGGACTGCTAATTGTGGCAGTGCCCAACTGTTCCTCTTATGATGCGCAACGTTACGGCGAGTATTGGGCGGCTTATGATGTCCCGCGACACCTTTGGCATTTCACACCGGGCACTATCCAACAGTTGGCTTCCCGGCATGGCTTTATCATGGCGGCACGTCACCCGATGCCGTTTGACGCTTTTTACGTATCCATGCTAAGTGAGAAACATCGGGGTAGTTCATGTAGTTTCCTGAAAGGGATGTATGTCGGAACATTGGCATGGTTCAGCGCTTTGGGACGGAAGGAGCGGAGCAGTTCCATGATTTACGTTTTTCGGAAAAAGAGGTAGAGGATGGGAAATAAAAGCAGATATAAGTCAAGTTCGATTTTCGATATGCAGTTTATTACGTCGAGTATCAGTACCACGCTGGTGTTGTTGCTGTTGGGGCTGGTTGTGTTCTTCGTGCTTACGGCGCACAATCTTTCCGTATATGTTCGCGAGAATATCAGTTTCTCCATTCTCATTAGCGACGATATGAAAGAGGCGGATATCCTGAAACTGCAGAAGAAGCTGAATCAGGAACCTTTCGTGAAACAATCCGAATATATCTCTAAAAAACAGGCATTGAAGGAGCAGACCGAAGCTATGGGAACTGATCCTGAAGAGTTTCTGGGTTATAATCCTTTCACCGCTTCTATTGAAATAAAGCTCCATTCCGATTATGCTAACTCCGACAGTATTGCGAAGATTGAGAAAATGGTCAAACGGAACAGTAATATACAGGATGTGCTCTACCGGAAGGAGCTGATTGATGCTGTGAATGATAACATACGGAATATCAGTCTGGTATTACTGGCTTTGGCGGTAGTGCTTACTTTTATCTCCTTTGCTTTGATAAACAATACGATAAGGCTTGCTATATACTCCAAGCGCTTCCTCATCCATACAATGAAACTGGTGGGGGCGAGCTGGAGCTTCATTCGGCGACCGTTTCTCCGAAGGAATGTGTGGAGTGGCGTGCTGGCTGCCGTAGTTGCCGATGCCATATTAATGGGGACGGCCTATTGGGCAGTGACATACGAGCAGGAATTGCTTCAGGTAATCACTCCCGAAGTCATGCTTATCGTTTGTGCGAGTGTGTTGGTGTTTGGAATGGTGATTACGTGGCTGTGTGCCTACATTTCCATTAACAAATACTTGAGAATGAGGGCCAATACCTTGTATTATATTTAGTAGAGAATAGATAGTAAATAGGTATAGCGAACTGTGATTCGCGACTTTAATTTTGAATTTATAATTAAACAAACTATGTCTGACAAGCAGAAATTTGCCTTTGATAAAGTGAACTTTATCTTGCTAGCGGTAGGAATGGCGATTGTTATTATCGGGTTTCTATTGATGACAGGACCTTCGTCGTCCGAAACGGTCTTTGAACCTGATATTTTCAGTGCACGTAGAATTAAGGTGGCGCCTGTCGTTTGCCTGTTCGGTTTCTTGTCGATGATTTATGCGGTATTGCGCAAACCTAAAACTAAAATAGAATAAAGATAAGTTATGAGTTGGTTGGAAGCATTAATCCTTGGACTGATTCAGGGATTGACAGAATATTTGCCTGTAAGTAGCAGTGGGCATTTGGCTATCGGGTCGGCATTGTTTGGGATACAGGGTGAAGAGAATTTGGCATTTACAATTGTAGTGCATGTGGCTACGGTATGCAGTACATTGGTGATTCTTTGGAAAGAGATAGATTGGATTTTCCGCGGGTTATTCAAGTTCCGGATGAACGAGGAGACGCGCTACGTGATTAATATATTGATCTCAATGATACCAATCGGTATTGTGGGAGTATTCTTTAAAGACTATGTAGAAGAAATATTTGGCTCGGGACTGCTGATTGTGGGCTGTATGTTGTTGTTGACGGCTGCCCTGCTGACTTTCTCGTACTATTACAAGCCGCGTCAAAAAGAAAAAATCTCGATGAAAGATGCGCTTATTATCGGTATTGCCCAGGCTTGTGCAGTAATGCCGGGATTGTCCCGTTCGGGTTCTACCATCGCTACGGGATTACTGTTGGGAGACAACAAAGCGAAGTTGGCGCAATTCTCTTTCCTTATGGTTATTCCGCCCATTCTGGGTGAGGCATTGCTTGACGGTATGAAGATGATGAAAGGGGAGGACGTAGTGGGAGACATTCCTGCATTGTCGTTGATTGTAGGTTTTATGGCTGCTTTCATAGCCGGTTGCCTGGCTTGTAAGTGGATGATAAACATAGTGAAGAAAGGAAAGCTGATCTATTTCGCAATCTATTGTGCGATAGCAGGATTGGTAACGATTATATTGAGCTGATGAATTTTAAAAAAGGCGAAGTACTGTTTTTTAATAAACCTCTTGGCTGGACTTCATTTAAGGTGGTAGGGCACGTCCGCTATCATATCTGTCGCCGGATAGGGGTGAAAAAACTAAAGGTCGGCCATGCCGGCACGTTGGACCCTCTTGCAACGGGGGTGATGATTGTATGCACAGGCAAGGCTACAAAGCGGATTGAAGAGTTTCAATATCACACGAAGGAGTACGTTGCGACACTCCGGTTGGGTGCTACTACCCCGTCGTATGATTTGGAGCATGAGATAGATGCCACCTACCCTACCGGACATATCACGAGGGAACTGGTGGAAAAAGTGTTGACGCACTTTATCGGAACGATAGAACAGGTACCTCCTGCCTTTTCCGCCTGTATGGTGGACGGCAAGCGTGCTTACGAGCTGGCACGTAAAGGTGAGGAAGTCGAACTAAAGGCGAAACAGCTTGTTATCGACGAGATTGAATTGTTGGAATGCCGTTTGGAAGAACCGGAACCGATGATTCGGATTCGTGTGGTATGCAGTAAGGGGACTTATATCCGCGCACTGGCACGTGACATTGGCGAGGCGCTCCATAGCGGGGCTCATCTCATAGGGTTGATTCGTACCCGTGTAGGCGATGTCCGTTTGGAAGACTGTTTGGATCCCGCACTTTTTAAAGAGTGGATCGACGGGCAGGAGATAGAAAATGATGAAGAAAATAATTAACGTAATAAGGAATAGATATGAAGCTATCACAATTCAAATTTAAGTTACCCGAGGATAAAATCGCTTTGCATCCTACGAAGTATAGAGATGAGTCGCGTTTGATGGTATTGCATCGTAATACAGGTAAAATTGAACACAGGATGTTCAAGGATGTATTGGACTACTTTGATGATAAAGATGTGTTTATATTCAACGATACAAAGGTGTTCCCCGCTCGTTTGTACGGTAATAAAGAAAAGACGGGTGCTCGTATTGAAGTATTCTTATTGCGTGAGTTGAACGAAGAACTCCGTCTGTGGGATGTGCTCGTAGACCCGGCGCGTAAAATCCGTATTGGTAATAAATTGTATTTCGGTCCGGATGATTCAATGGTGGCCGAAGTAATTGATAATACCACTTCTCGTGGTCGTACGCTTCGTTTCCTGTATGACGGACCGCATGATGAATTTAAGAAGGCTTTGTATGCTTTGGGCGAAACTCCGCTCCCCCACTCTATTATCAATCGTCCCGTAGAACCGGAAGATGCCGAACGTTTCCAGTCTATCTTCGCGAAGAAAGAAGGCGCGGTGACTGCCCCGACAGCTAGCTTGCACTTCAGTCGTGAATTGATGAAACGTCTGGAAATTAAGGGAATAGACTTTGCCTATATCACCTTGCATGCCGGCCTGGGCAACTTCCGTGACATTGATGTAGAAGACTTGACGAAGCACAAAATGGACTCGGAACAGATGCTTGTGGACGAAGCGGCGGTGAAAACTGTCAATCGTGCCAAGGATACCGGTAGAAACGTATGTGCGGTAGGTACTACGGTGATGCGGGCTATCGAGAGTGCAGTCAGCACCGACGGACATTTGAAAGAATTTGAAGGTTGGACAAATAAGTTCATCTTCCCGCCGTACGAATTTACTGTGGCTAACTCGATGATTTCCAATTTTCATATGCCTCTTTCTACACTCCTGATGATTGTAGCCGCTTTCGGCGGATACGAGCAGGTAATGGACGCTTATCACGTAGCATTGAAAGAAGGTTACCGTTTCGGTACTTATGGCGATGCAATGCTGATTTTGGACAAATAATGGCGGAAGTATATGTGGGACTCGGTACTAACCTGGGTGATAAAGAACAGAATCTCCGGGATGCCGTGCAGAAAATAGAAGAGCAGATAGGGAAAGTTGTTTCCCTGTCTGCTTTTTACGTTACTGCTCCGTGGGGCTTTGCTTCTGAAAACAGTTTCCTGAATGCTGCCGCTTGTGTAGACACGGATTTATCTCCTTTAGAGGTATTGCGGGAGACGCAACTAATTGAACGGGAGTTAGGGCGCACCAAGAAGTCTGTTGACGGAGTATATAGCGACCGTCTGATTGATATTGACCTCTTGCTTTACGATGATCTGGTGCTCTCTGTTACTTCTCCTTCCGGAGCAGCACTGAATCTCCCCCACCCTCTAATGACGGAGCGCGATTTTGTGATGCGGCCACTGGCGGAAATTGCGCCGGACGTGGTACACCCGGTATTGGGAAGGACGATAAAAGAGCTCATTTCTTCTTCCTGTCGGCAATAAATCGTGGCAGATAAGCCAGACAGCCTATCAATATGGCATAAAGCAGGTGAATGTCTTGAAACTCACGGTGGATGAAATGACAGACAATGGCGTAAATCGCAATCGTAAATCCGATATAGAGCGCCAGTGCGAAAAGCGTTCTTACTTTCTTATTTAGAATCATTTTAAATCTATTATTGTGTTAAATACCGCCCAAAGATACTCATAATCTCCGAAATCTCTTTATCTTTGCAACCGAAATGAAAGTGTGGACAGATTTGAGTAGCTTGCAACCACAGAAAAAAATGCTAAAACACGACTCGTTGATGTCTTTCGGCATATATTTGCACTACTCACCTCTCCTGCTCTATCATCTTTTAATTCTTATTTTTTAATTCTTATTTTTTAATTCTTAATTTAAGAAAGATGGGATACTTATTTACATCCGAATCGGTGTCAGAAGGACACCCCGACAAGGTAGCCGATCAGATATCGGACGCCGTGCTTGACAAACTGTTGGCTTACGACCCCAGTTCGAAAGTAGCTTGCGAAACACTAGTAACTACCGGACAAGTAGTATTAGCGGGTGAAGTGAAAACAAAAGCGTATGTTGACCTACAACTCATCGCACGCGAGGTGATTAAGAAAATCGGTTATACCAAAGGAGAGTACATGTTCGAAAGTAACTCTTGCGGTGTACTTTCCGCTATTCACGAGCAGAGTCCCGATATCAACCGTGGTGTAGAACGTCAGGATCCGATGGAACAGGGTGCAGGCGACCAAGGTATGATGTTCGGTTATGCAACGAACGAAACGGAAAACTACATGCCGCTTTCTCTTGATCTGGCACACCGTATTCTGCAAGTGCTGGCCGACATCCGTCGCGAAGGCAAGGTAATGACTTACCTCCGTCCCGACGCCAAGAGTCAGGTGACTATTGAATATGACGATAACGGAACTCCTGTTCGCATTGATACAATTGTTGTCTCTACACAGCATGATGATTTTATTCAGCCGGAGAATGACTCGGAAGCCGCTCAGTTGAAAGCTGACGAAGAAATGCTGTCTATCATTCGTCGTGATGTGATTGAAATTCTGATGCCTCGCGTGATTGCTTCTATTCATCACGATAAAGTGTTGGCTCTGTTCAATGACAAGATTGTCTATCATGTTAACCCGACCGGAAAGTTTGTCATCGGTGGTCCTCACGGAGATACCGGTCTGACCGGACGTAAGATTATCGTTGATACCTACGGCGGTAAAGGTGCTCACGGTGGTGGCGCTTTCTCCGGAAAAGACCCTAGTAAGGTGGACCGTAGCGCAGCTTATGCAGCTCGTCATATCGCTAAGAATATGGTTGCAGCAGGTGTGGCAGACGAAATGCTTGTACAGGTAAGTTATGCTATCGGTGTGGCTCGTCCGATTAATATTTTTGTGGATACTTACGGCCGTTCTCATGTGAACATGACTGATGGCGAGATTGCACGCGTTATCGACCAGCTGTTCGATCTTCGTCCGAAAGCAATCGAGGAACGTCTGAAACTTCGTAACCCGATTTATCAGGAAACGGCAGCTTATGGTCACATGGGACGCGAACCACAAGTGGTAACGAAGAAGTTTTCTTCTCGTTATGAAGGTGACAAAACAGTGGAAGTGGAACTCTTTACATGGGAGAAACTCGACTACGTTGATAAGATTAAAGCAGCTTTCGGTCTGTAAGCTAGTCTGAAAGAGGGTTTATACGATAAGAGCCGCAATCTCACTTCCGTTTTATGGAATTTGGGATTGCGGCTCTTTATTTCTACTAGAAATCACTACCTTTGTTCCATTAAGAAGTAAAACAAGCCGTGAGATGAAAAAGAAATACGACTATTTTATATACTACTTTCCACTATTCGCCTTTTTGTTTATCGGTATGGGTAGTATTTTACTATCTGTTTCTCTATCCTCTTGTTCTTCTTCTGTGAAGAATCCGTTACTGCTCTGTGCTGACTCGTTAATGGAGGTAAGTCCTGATAGTGCGTTATCTATTTTGGAGTCAATTTCCTCACCACAGAAGCTGTCACGTGCTGATAGAGCGCTTTATGCATTGTTGCTTACACAGGCACGGCATAAGAATTATGTACCTTTAGATGATGATTCGCTGATAAAGACGGCTGTCGATTATTATGGTGACAGAGATAAGAGTTTACGCGCTGCACAGGCTCATTATTATTGGGGCGCCACTTATCGGGATATGGGACGTACCTCCTTTGCGGTAGAAGAATATTTGAAAGCGATTCGACTAATGCCTGAACAAAATGAGTTCTTGGCAATGATATATGATAATTTGGCGGAATGCTATGAGGAAGAAGATTTGGATGATGTAGCAATGGAGGCTTATCGTAAAGCTTATCAGATATTGAAAGGAGGTGTAGAACAAATATATCCATTAAGGGGTATGGCACGTGTTTTTTTGTTGCAAAATGAAAAAGATAGTGCATTGTACTATTATCAGCAAGCGCTTGATTGTGCGGTAGCTGTGCAAGATTCTGCTTTGATGGAGGTACTTTATTATGATTTGGCTACAATCTATAATGAAGAAAAGAACTATATTCAGGCAAATAAGTATGTGTCAAAAGCAATTGAAACAATGGGACAGAATAAGTCAATTGCTTATTTGTTAAAAGCAAAGATTATGCTAAATATGAATAACCTTGATTCTACTAACTATTTTTTTAGCAAAGATATAGATAGACTTGATATTTATGGGAAGGCTATTTGTTACAATGGGATGTATCAGGTAGCAAAAAGAAAAGGAGAATGGAAAGCGGCAGTGGATAATCTTGATACATATGTGATGCTTTATGATTCTATTCAAGGAATATCAGATAACGAAGAGCTTGTTCGGCTTATGGATAATTATCAGTTAGAGGAATATAAAAGGAAGTTGTCTGAACATACTAGAACATTGATAATGAGTTTGGTTGTTGTGTTTATTTCTTTGATGATTATATGCTTGTTTCTTTTTTTGTGGAATGACAGGAAGCGAAAAAAATACTATATAGCTTTACAGCATGAGTTGAATCAAAAGCGAATAGATACTATGTTGTTGAAAGAAGAGACATTTTCAGGATCTAATAAAGAAGATATTAATAAGAAGTTGTCAGAACTGAGAGAGGAGCAACTGCAATTATGTATATCTGTTTTTCAAACCACAGATTGCTATCGTAAATTAGAGGCTTTGGAGAATGCAACTCCTAAGCAATTACTGTTAATGCATAATTTGCGAACGGAAATTAATGCAACTATTTGCAAAACATTTGTTGATGTAATGGCGAATTTGAAAGAATGCTGTCCGACTTTAACTAATGATGACCTGTTTTATTGTATTCTTTCTTTGCTTCATTGCTCCAAAGTGGTTATAATGGAATTGATGAATGCTACTTCAGATGCTCTTAAGACACGTAAAAATCGTATTAAGAACAAAATGGACCAACAGTTATTTGAATCTGTATTTACTGTTGATAATCAGTAAAGTATAGAATACTGTTACCACTGTTACCATATAAAAATCGTTTCTTTTATTCTATCTGTGTACTTTTGAATCATAATTCTTAAAACACATTTATTATGAAAGCTAGATTTTTGTTATTTTTGTTATTCGCTATTTTACTTCAAGTAAATACATCTTCTTTTGCACGGGAGATGAAAACTGCACGCCGAATTGAGTTAAGAGTTAAAGCGCAAGCACAACATCGGTCTATTCTAATTTCGCCTGTTGCCTCTGTTGAAGGTTCCTTGGTATCTATTGATTTTTTATCTGTTATTCCTTCTGTAACAATTACTGTAAAAGATGCAGAAACAGATAAAGTTGTTTATTCATCTACAGAATTGAATGTAAATGATTGTACAGTTGATCTTGCAGGTGAGAATCCAGGAAAGTATACAATAGATATATACATAGGTGAAAATATCTTTTCTGGAAGTTTTTTTATTGAAGAGGAATCTAATTATCAAATTTAGCCAAGATGAAAAATAAATTATTTATAGGAGCATTAGTAGTTTTATGCTGTTCTTGTGCTGGTAACTCTGTTCTGTTGGATACAGAGTCTGATTTAAGAGGCTTAAACAATGAGTATGAATTAGGTAAATCAAAAGCGATTGTTGGCGCTGAATTGAAGGCCGAGACCTTTGGTGATGAAGATTCCATTCAAATGTTGAAAGATAATTATATCGCAGAAATTATGGGGCGTTTGGAAGTTGCAAAAGAAAAAGTAATGCGTACGGCCTATAGTGCGGCATCACCTAGAGTTGGTGTTTTTAAAGTTGGTTCTTGTGGAAATTATAAATACTTAGCAATAGTTATTGATTGTGAGAATGGCAGAAGTAAAACTCGCGTAGAGGGTAATGTTGGCGATAGTTTTGTTGATGGTAATGATAATATGCATCTCGAATTTTGTTTGGTAGAAGCTGCAAATAGTTTTCCTGGAGGAGTATTGTTAATTGAAGATGCACCTACCGTTAATGAGTCATTTATAATTGTTCGTCATCACGATACGGAAGATGGTGGTCATCAGAGTCTTTGGTCTGATGATCCTTTTTATAGGGATGGTGATATAAGTCGTATATCCGGATTATCAAAACTAGATGCTAACGCGACATTAGCATGGCATATGAATAGGAATATGTCTGCATGGGGAGGAAGGCCTCCAATGGGACCGGTAGGAATTAACTATGGGGTTATTGCGCTTCCGGATATGTCTTCAGGTAATTTGTATCTTGATGATGAAGATCATAATAATAAAAATTGGGCACAACGTTGGTTGGGAAATCGATATCAAGCTGATTTAGGTAATTCTGGATGTTATTTTGGAGTAGAAATAGGTATTAATACAAGATATTATATCTGTCTCAATACTGATAAAGATAAATTTGGAAGATTAGTACAGATGTCGTCTCAACATTAATTTGTTTATAATAAATTCTTATTGACGAAATTCATTGATAAGAATTTATTTAATTAATATATAAATATGAAAGTAGCCTCTCTCCTTTTTTTGATCACTTTTTTTATTTCTTGTAATATTTCTAATGTAAATAAAGATGAGATTGTTGCAGAAGTAAATGGAGAAAAGATTTATCTTTCAGAATTGTCATCTCAGAGTAAACAAGAAATTTTTGATTTGTTAAATACTGCATACGAAATTAAAAATCGTGTATTGACGAATTTAATAAAACAGAGATTGCTGGAAAATACGGCTAAAAATAAAAACATGTCTTTGGAGGAATTTCTAGATTTTTTGGTTCAGCAGAAATTACTTCTTGATCAGGATAGTATAAAAAAGTACTATGCGATTAATACAGAAAGTTTTTATGCAAAGAATAGTTTAATTCCGCTAAAAAAGGGGACCATAGAAGAGGAGTTATCGTTTCAACAAAGACTTCGAAATCGGATAGTCCAAGCGTTGGTCGATTCTTTATATCAAAAAGCGGATATTAAGAGATATATTTATCCCCCTAAACAACCGGAATGTGTTGTGAGGGATTTATGTGTACATTATAGAGGAAACTTAGATTCGTCTACTTCTTTTATTGTTGCTTCTGATTATAATTGTGGGCGCTGTGTGCAATTTGAAAAAACATTATCTAAGCTCTATGATCAGTATAGGGAGCAGGTGAAGTTTGGATTTGTACATTTTGCAGATGCTCCTTCTCTAGCTGCTTTGGCGTGTGAAGCTGCAGATAAACAAGGGCAGTTTTGGTCTTTTCATGACGCGATCTTTAACTATGTAGAAGTGGCTGACTCTGCATTCATATACAATTTTGCAAAGTCTAAAAGGTTAGATATGAGGGAATTTGATAAAAATTTGCATTCTCCTGATAATTATAAGAAATTGGATAATATTATTAATCGATTGGTTGAGAGAGGGCTTATGGCTACTCCTACTATTATTATCAATGACCGATTGGTTTATGTCACTAATAGCTATGAAGAATTATCCAAGCTATTGGAGCGCGAACTTTAATGTAATAACTAGAATGAAACCTAACTTTAACTTTCATTGTATAGTTCTTCTACAATTGCTGTATTTATGTGCAGCTTGTGAAGAACTATATAATACAGAAATGGTACCACCTGAAGGTGCGATTGTCTTTGATGGAGTGATAACTAATGAGCCTCCTCCTTATTTTTTTTCATTAAGTAAACCTTCTGGGGGATTGGGTGAATATGTAAGTCGTGGTTATGAGAGGATTAATGATGCAGAAATTGTTATTATTGATCAGACGGTTGGGGTGAGAGATACTTTGAAGAATGCAGAACTGACACCTTATAATGATTTTCGATATTATGACCATTATAGGCATAAAGAAGTAACTGTCCCGATAAAGTGGGATAAAGGTGAAACACCGGGGGGACTTTATGTTACTACAAAGATATATGGGATAGAAAATCATATATATGAATTGCATATTAAATATAAAGGAAAGGAATATACTGCATGTGAACGGATGGTGCCTAAAACTCCTATTGACAAAATAATAATGAAACGTGTTGATATGGGAGAAGGAGAACATAATGAGGTTCCATGTATAAGCTTTAAAAATCCTATGGAGGAACATAACTATTATTTATTTTATATTGATTCTTTTTCTTCTAAAACGTTTCGTATTGCATCCATTTATAACTTGTATTATGGGATGACAAATAGCGGTGGCTGGCCATTTTCTATTTTAGATGATAAATATTTAACAGAAAATGTAGAAGATTATGCAGTAAGTGTTGGGGAGCAGTTTATACTTCCTAATCGTCCCACATGGAGCTATCCCATTGCTGATTCGATTTGGGTACAAATGCATTCAATTTCTGAAAATTGTTATAATGTATATGATCGGATGATTAAACAAATTCGTTCAGATGGCGGAACTTTCTCTAATCGTCCTGCTTCTGTAAAGAGTAATATTAGTAATGGAGCTTATGGAATCTTTCGCGTAAGTGCTATTTCAGAGATATATCATTATCAAAAACACAGGATTTGATGGAGAAGTATTTATTATTGCTTTTTTTATCCTGTTGTGGAGCTTTCACAATCTGTGGTGCCCAAACCGTTACAGTCAGAGGACGTGTTATAGACAGGAAAACTGGTGAGGTACTTTCTGACGCTAATGTTGCGGACTTAGTGTTAGGGACAGGGGTGGCTACTAATTCATATGGGTTGTACTCCATTCATGTCAAAAGTAAACAATGTATTTTAAGATGTTCAATGTTGGGGTATGCTACTAAGATAGATACATTGACGTTGGCAGTTAATATGGTTCATGACTTTGCGCTAATGCCTGATAATTATCAATTAAACGATGTGGAGATAGTAGGTGAACGAAAATTTGGCGGGCAGTTAGCATTAACTCAGAAAGAGATCCAGTCTTTTCCGACTTTGGGGAGTGAACCTGATGTGTTAAAGTCGTTGCAATATTTACCCGGTGTTATTAGTGGTAATGAAGGGACTAATAATATTTCTGTTAGAGGGAGTGATCAGTGGGGGAATTTGGTTCTGTTGGACGAAGCAATGGTTTATAATCCGAATCATGCTTTATCTTTCTTTTCAGTATTTAATAATGATGCCATACAACAAGTTAATCTTTATAAATCTTATTTTCCGTTGATGTATGGAGGAAGAACCTCATCGGTAATTGACGTTAGAATGCGTGAGGGAAATAATCAAGAAAAGCATCGGAGTGCTACAATTGGTGTTATCGCTTCGAAACTTCAATTGGAAGGTCCAATAAAGAGAGGTAAGACATCATACTTGCTATCTACTAGATTTGCTTATCCGGGTGCTATACTTGGGGTGCTGGAGCGATTTCGAGGCACAAAAATGAATTTCTATGATATAAATGCTAAAATTAATTCGACACTGAATGATCGGAACCGTTTTTTCTTTTCCATATATAATGGTGGAGATCATACTTATTTTAATCAGTTGGTTCGGGGGTATGGTATGAACTGGGGTAATACTACTGCTACTTTCCGTTGGAATCATGTTTTGACAGATAAGACCTCAGGAAATTTGAGTGCTATTTTTAGTAATTATTATTATCGTTATAAGTCGATGGCAGACGGTATGAAATATTTGTGGAAGTCAAATATGCAGTCGTATCAGTTGAAATATGATGTGGATTATGCTTTCTCTAATATGTTACATATTAAAAGCGGGCTTTCTGGCCATACATTTACAATTATGCCTGGGGGTATTGATAACTGGGGAGATCTGAACAATGTTGTTCCTTATCGAATGAATCGACGGCGTTTGCTGGATATAGCTGCTTATGGCGAAATTTCTTATGAAATTTCGCCTAGATGGCAGTTTAATGGAGGTATTCGTTTATCTACTATTTACAGTCCTAAGGTGAGTACGTATAAACAGAAGTGTTATGTTATGCCTGAGCCAAGAGCAGAATTGTCTTATTTTCCGGGAAAAGGGGATAAATTGCATGTTGCTTTCACGCAATCTTCACAAAGTTTACATATGTTATCCAATTCTTCTGTGGGCATTCCTTCTGATATTTGGATACCCGTTAATGGACGGGTGAAACCTGCTGTAATGAAACAAATGGCTATAGGGTATAAAAAAAACTGGGCAAAAGGGGCATATAGCTTTTCTATGGAGGCTTATTATAGAAAGACCAATCATATTGTTGATTTTGTGGATAATGCTAATATCTTTTTGAATAACCAGATTGAATCACAGTTAGGTTTTGGTTTTTCAAAAGCTTATGGAGCTGAATTTTATTTTTCTAAAAATGTGGGACAGTTGACAGGGTGGATTAGTTATACTCTCTCGCGTGCACAAAATAAAGTGGCAACTTTTGAAGATAATGAATATCCGCCTGTTTATGATCGTCCGCATAGTCTGAAGATATTTCTGAATTGTGAGGCCGGACGACGACGAAGATGTGCTTTCGCAGCTACTTTCTCTTATAATTCAGGAATGAATCTGACGTTGCCTATTGCTCATTATAAGACGCAGGGTACATCTTTCTATATCTATTCTACGAGAAACGGGTATCGTGCTCCTGCGTTTCATCAACTGGATTTATCTATGGCATGTAAGTTAAGAAAGGGGCGTTTAATCTTTTCTGTGATTAATGTATATAATAGGAAAAATGTGTTTACTATGTATACAAGTAGAAGCGAATTCTCTTTTAGAGATCTTGAAATACATAAAATGTATTTGTATGGTACATTACCTTCTGTTTCCTATCAATTCAAGTTTTAGTTGGCTTGGGCTATTACGTATGCGTTCTATGTTTTTTGTACTTTTATATGAGCTTTTAAACGATTAATTATAAAAGCCCCACTATTGAGAATATGTAGTGCATTGTTAAGATGGCGATTGAATGCTTCCAGAAGGGGAAAGATTTGGTTGCTCATTCGCGGGCTTTATAATTCTTGTAGAATAATAAGATAAAGATCATCCTTATTAATTGTTATGCTGAATGCTGGTAGGGTTTCAAGCAATCTGATGATTTGAGAAAATCGAATAATAGGATTGATTATATTCAGCAACAATTCGGTGCATCTGCTAGTAGGTGAAATACCTGATAATAGATGTATTCTCTGTGAGAAAGGCTCTTGGGCTTCCGAGTAAGAAGCCCAAGATTGCTTCCGGAGGTAGTGGACAAATACCAAATTTTTTCGTAATTTTGTGCCCATGATATAATAAAATCATGGAGAAACTGATGAACCAGATAAATTCCGTATGTGTATATAGCGCTTCCAGCACTAAAATAGATCCTGTTTACTTTACTGCAGCCGAGACTCTCGGGCGACTGCTTACCGATCATCATATCCGTTTGATTAATGGTGCCGGCAGTATTGGCCTGATGCGTTCTGTGGCCGATGCGGTGTTGGCGAATGGTGGTGAGGTGACTGGTGTTATTCCTCATTTTATGGTAGAGCAGAACTGGCACCATACAGGCTTGACGGAGCTGGTTGAAGTGGAATCCATGCACGAACGCAAACAGAAAATGGCAGATTTGAGTGATGCGGTGATAGCTTTGCCGGGTGGCTGCGGAACGTTGGAAGAATTGCTTGAAATTATCACCTGGAAACAACTGGGACTCTATCTCAATCCGATTGTGATTCTGAATGTAAACGGGTTCTTTGATCCGTTGCTCGAAATGCTTGAAAAAGCAATCGACGAAAACTTTATGCGCCGCCAGCACGGTGATATATGGAAAGTGGCGCAAACGCCGGAGGAAGCTGTGGAACTGCTTTATTCAACGCCTGTATGGGATATCTCCATTCGTAAATTTGCAGCTATATGACGATTGACACTCTCAGCTTCCAGCGCACTACGGATACTCTGTCGCTTTTCCAACAAGGGCAGCTCGGTGGTTCATCGCAATCGACAATAAAGGCGGATAGTGATAGCTTGCAATTGGCACAGATCCATTCTGCGCAGGAAGTCATTTCCGGTTTCGAGGGAACTCCTATCCCCTATTCTCCCCGTACAGATGATGCCATAGCGCTAACCTTGCTGGCTTGTTTCTTCCTTTCTTCCATAGCTTTGGCACGCGGAAAGAAATTTCTTTCCCAGCAAGTAAAAGACTTTGTGCTGCATCGTGAACGGACAAGTATTTTTGATAGTTCTACAGCGGCTGACATGCGTTATCTTCTTGTGCTTGTAGTGCAGACGTGCGTATTGTCGGGGATTACTTTCTTCAACTATTTTCATGATACATCCCCTGCTTTGATGAACTCCGTATCCCCTCTTCTGCTTTTGGGGATTTATGTGGGCTCCTGTCTTGCTTACTTCTTACTGAAATGGTTGCTTTATATGTTTATAGGTTGGACATTCTTTGATAAAAACAGGACAAATATATGGCTGGAATCTTATTCTACGCTCATATATTATGCAGGATTTGCCCTTTTCCCGTTCGTACTCTTTTTAGTTTATTTCGACCTGAGTCTCACCAATTTGCTCATAATTGGAACCATAATTCTAATTTTTGCTAAAATATTGATGTTTTATAAGTGGATAAAGCTTTTTTTTCATCAATTTGGCGCACTTTTCCTATTAATTTTGTACTTTTGCGCTCTTGAAATACTACCTTGTCTGCTACTCTATCAAGGTATGATTCAAATTAACAATATATTGCTAATAAAATTTTAGGACGTTGAAAATTAAAAAAGTACTAGTGTCGCAGCCTAAGCCTGCGTCAGAGAAATCTCCCTATTACGACATTGCAGAGAAGTATGGCGTAAAAATAGATTTCCGGCCGTTTATCAAGGTTGAAAGTCTTTCGGCGAAAGAATTTCGGCAACAGAAAATTTCGATTCTCGACCACACTGCCGTTATATTCACTTCTCGTCATGCTATCGACCATTTCTTTAATTTGTGTACTGAATTGCGTGTTGCAATTCCGGAAACTATGAAGTATTTCTGTGTGACGGAAGCAGTTGCATTGTATATTCAAAAATATGTGCAGTACCGTAAGCGTAAAATCTTCTTTGGTGCAACGGGAAAGATTGAGGACCTCGTGCCTTCTATCGTAAAGCATAAAACAGAGAAATACCTTGTCCCAATGTCGGACGTACATAATGACGACGTAAAAACACTGCTTGACAAGAACGGCATACAGCATACCGAAGCTGTGATGTATCGCACGGTAAGCAATGACTTTACACCCGACGAAGAATTCGATTATGACATGTTGGTGTTCTTCAGCCCTGCCGGAGTAACTTCTTTGAAGAAGAACTTCCCTGATTTTGACCAGAAAGAAATCAAGATCGGTACGTTCGGTTCTACTACCGCACAGGCTGTACGCGATGCAGGACTCCGTCTGGATCTCGAAGCCCCTACGGTGCAAGCTCCGTCTATGACTGCCGCACTTGACATGTTTATCAAGGAAAACAATAAATAAACAGAGTGGGTATATATACTTTGTGCAAAGCCGAAAGGCTGAATAGTAAAATTCTGATCGGAAAGATGTTTGAAGGCGGTGTTTCGAAGTCGTTTTCCATCTTTCCGATACGCGTTGTATATATGCCTGTCGAACAAGGCGAGGCGCCGGCTTCCATATTGATCAGTGTATCGAAACGCCGCTTCAAGAGGGCGGTGAAGCGCAACCGGGTGAAACGGCAGATACGCGAAGCCTACCGGAAGAATAAATATCTGTTGGTAGACGAGTTGCAACGCCGGGAAAAGCGTTTGGCTATTGCCTTTATCTATCTGTCGGACGAGCTTACTGCTACTGCCGAGCTGGAAGAAAAAATGAAAATAGCGCTTTCGCGTATCTCCGAAAAACTATCCTTATGAAAGCCCATAGCTCCCGGATGTCTGGCATCCGGATGTCCGTCAAAGGATTTTTGAGGAGGGTGTTCTCATTCCTGCTCCTGCTTCCTATCTATTTTTATCGGATTTGCATATCCCCACTTACTCCTCCCTCCTGCCGGTTCACGCCGACTTGCTCGGCATACGCGGTCGAAGCAATAAAGAAACATGGTCCTATTAAGGGCTTTTATCTGGCTGTGAGGCGTATCTTACGGTGTCACCCTTGGGGTGGTTCCGGCTATGATCCTGTACCTTAAACTCCAAAATGTGGAAAATGGAAAGGAATACAAATAATATTCTGGATATTCATACCCATAAAGCAGAACCGGTTTCTGCCGGGAAGGCGATTATTAACCGTAAGTTGGCGACAGATGCTTTGTGCGAAGGATATTTCTATTCTGCTGGTATTCACCCTTGGGATTTGACGGAGTTTGATACGGAGCGTCGATTGGAATGCCTTCGGGAGCAATTTGCAGAAAAACAGTTAGTGGCTGTGGGTGAGGCCGGACTGGATAAGCTGGCTGCTGCTCCGATGCAGCTTCAAGTAGCTGTGTTTAAAGAACAGGTGGAATTGTCGGAAAAGTATGAATTGCCGTTGATTATTCACTGTGTGAAGGCTATGGACGAACTGCTTGCCTTGAGAAAGGAATGTGCACCGAAACAGCCGTGGATATGGCATGGATTCCGTGGAAAGCCTGAACAGGCAAAACAATTGTTACAGAAAGGATTCTATCTTTCTTTCGGAATGCATTACTCCAGTGAGGCGATGAATGTAGTGCCTGATAGCCGCTTGTTTTTGGAAACGGATGACAGTCCGGTAGATATTGAAGATGTGTTGCGTGATGCGGCGAAAGTACGTGGTGTGGAAGTAGAAACGTTGCAGGCTATTGTCCGTAAAAATATTCAAGACATCTTTTTTAGGGCGTAAGAGTTGTATCTTCCGAGAAAGAGTCGTACTTTTGCCCCTCACGGGATTGAAATACAATAAAAAACTAATAATAAAAGAGTAATACGATGAATTTTGTAGAAGAATTGAGATGGCGTGGCATGTTGCAGGACATCATGCCGGGAACGGAAGAGTTGTTAATCAAAGAGCAGGTGACTGCCTATTTGGGTATCGACCCGACTGCCGATTCGCTACACATTGGTCACCTTTGTGGAGTGATGATTCTTCGTCATTTCCAACGCTGCGGTCACAAGCCGTTAGCTTTGATCGGTGGCGCTACGGGCATGATTGGTGACCCTTCAGGCAAATCGGCAGAACGTAACCTGCTGGATGAAGAAACACTGCGTCACAATCAGGCATGCATTAAGAATCAACTGGCCAAGTTCCTCGACTTCGAGTCGGATGTACCTAATCGTGCTGAGTTGGTGAACAACTATGATTGGATGAAAGACTTTACCTTCCTGGATTTTGTTCGCGAAGTAGGTAAACACATCACTGTGAACTATATGATGGCTAAAGACTCAGTAAAGCGTCGTCTGAATGGCGAAGCACGTGACGGACTTTCATTTACCGAGTTCACTTATCAGCTGCTTCAAGGCTACGATTTTCTTCATTTGTATGAGACAAAAGGCTGTAAGCTCCAAATGGGCGGTTCCGATCAATGGGGAAATATTACTACCGGTGCGGAATTGATTCGCCGTACCAACGGAGGTGAGGTGTTTGCGCTGACTTGTCCGTTGATTACAAAAGCCGACGGTGGTAAGTTCGGTAAAACCGAATCCGGAAATATCTGGCTGGATCCCCGTTATACTTCTCCCTACAAATTCTACCAGTTCTGGCTGAACGTAAGTGACTCCGACGCCGAACGCTATATCAAGATCTTCACTTCGATCGAAAAAGAAGAAATCGAGGCATTAATTGCAGAACATCAGGCTGCTCCGCATTTGCGTATTCTTCAGAAACGTCTGGCTAAGGAAGTGACTGTAATGGTTCACTCTGAAGATGATTATAATGCAGCGGTAGATGCATCGAATATCCTGTTCGGCAATGCTACTTCCGAAGCTTTGCGCAAGTTGGACGAAGATACTTTGCTGGCTGTATTCGAAGGTGTGCCTCAATTCGAGATTTCTCGTGACGCGTTGACGGGAGGTGTGAAGGCGGTTGATTTATTCGTTGATAATGCGGCTGTATTTGCTTCAAAAGGAGAAATGCGTAAGCTGGTTCAAGGCGGAGGCGTTTCGCTGAATAAAGAGAAATTAGCGGCATTTGACCAGGTAATTACAGCTGCTGACCTGCTCGACGAGAAATATCTGCTTGTTCAGCGTGGTAAAAAGAACTATTATTTGCTGATTGCGAAGTAATAATACGCGATTTGCGAGGTGCAAAGTAAAAAAGTGAACGAAATATTTGGAGGTTTGCTTGCAAACCTCTATCTTTGCACCGCTTTTTAACAGAAAGCACATAAGTTTGGACTATGGTGTAATGGTAGCACAACAGGTTTTGGTTCTGTTTGTCCAAGTTCGAATCTTGGTAGTCCAACAGAGAAGCCCCGAAAGAGTAATCTTTCGGGGTTTTTCTGTTATGCAGGTCGACTCTGCTGTTATCTGTTTGGTGTACTGCTATTTCTTGTATAGAATATTAACTATTATCTGCTATTGTCCTGTTTGTCTATGGATAAGGTGACTTTCTGCTGCAATAATATCCTTACAACATTATAATAAACGGAGAGAGCGTTTTTAATAACTAATTGGAGAGTTTATTATAAACGGTATCCAAGTTTATTAAAAACGTTTTTCGGCTTCTTTGGCGATAATAATCGAAGTATTTAAACAAAATGGGAGAAAATCATGACTGACTTTCTCCCATTAGAAGTTTGTGCATATATGGAAATATATGCTGTGGTGGACTGATTATGTCTTTATTTCTGTACGTTTCATGTGCTATTTCTTTCTTTACTGTTTCTCAAAGATACAAAATAAAAAGGCGAAAGTCAATAGCCGGGAGTATTTATTGCTAAAAGAGGATGTTTTCATGAGAGTAGGAGTGGCTCTGTTTTTCCCGTTAGGTAAAAAACTACCTCAAATCGTATTATAGTTCGTTAAAAAGATGTACATTGCGTCAAATCTGGACATTTTTGATGGATAATTGGAACAAAATTGTAATGTTAACCCGTTTTCTTTTACTATTTTTGCATCGTGTACGTAAACGATGTACATTTGAGAAAGAGAGCTTATTCAATAACTATAAATAAATAAGGTATGAAAACGAACTATGAAATTCGCTATGCTGCGCATCCCGAAGATGCAAAAAACTATGATACTACAAGAATCCGCAGAGATTTCTTAATCGAAAAGATATTTGTCCCCAATGAAGTGAATATGGTATATTCCATGTACGACCGTATGGTGGTAGGCGGTGCGTTTCCGGTAGGGGAGGTACTGACGCTTGAAGCAATCGATCCGCTGAAAGCTCCGTTCTTCCTGACCCGTCGTGAAATGGGTATTTACAACGTAGGCGGCCCCGGTATCGTGAAGGCAGGCGACGCTGTATTCGAACTTGATTATAAAGAGGCTCTTTATCTGGGTTCGGGCGACCGTGAAGTGACCTTTGAAAGCAAAGACGCTTCTCATCCCGCTAAATTCTATTTCAATTCACTGACTGCACATCGCAACTATCCCGACCGCAAAGTGACGAAAGCCGATGCGGTAGTGGCTGAAATGGGCTCTTTGGAAGGCTCCAACCATCGTAATATCAATAAGATGTTGGTGAACCAGGTATTGCCTACCTGCCAGCTCCAAATGGGTATGACCGAGCTTGCTCCGGGCAGCGTATGGAACACGATGCCGGCCCACGTGCACAGCCGTCGTATGGAGGCTTATTTCTATTTCGAAATTCCCGAAGAACACGCTATCTGTCATTTCATGGGTGAAGTAGGCGAGACACGCCACATCTGGATGAAAGGCGATCAGGCGGTGCTCTCTCCCGAATGGTCTATCCATTCGGCTGCGGCTACCCACAATTATACTTTCATCTGGGGTATGGGCGGAGAGAACCTTGATTACGGCGATCAGGACTTCTCATTGATTACAGACTTGAAATAATAAACAACTACAATAGTTTCCTTAATTTAACAACAAAAAAATTATGAATCAGTATTTGAATTTTTCTTTGAAAGGTAAAGTAGCTCTCGTTACAGGTGCTTCTTACGGTATCGGTTTTGCTATCGCATCTGCTTTTGCAGAACAAGGTGCTACTGTTTGTTTTAACGACATCAATCAGGAGTTGGTAGACAAAGGTATGGCTGCATACGCTGCAAAGGGAATTAAGGCTCATGGTTATGTATGCGACGTAACAGACGAACCGGCTGTTCAGGCTATGGTTGCTACTATCGCAAAAGAAGTAGGTACAATTGACATCCTTGTAAATAACGCAGGTATTATCCGCCGTGTTCCTATGCACGAAATGGAAGCTGCTGATTTCCGTAAAGTAATCGACATCGACTTGAATGCTCCGTTTATCGTTTCCAAGGCTGTTTTGCCTGCTATGATGGAAAAGCGTGCCGGTAAGATTATCAACATCTGTTCTATGATGTCTGAGCTGGGTCGTGAAACTGTTTCTGCTTATGCTGCCGCTAAGGGTGGTCTGAAGATGCTGACTCGCAATATCTGCTCTGAATATGGCGAATACAACATCCAGTGTAATGGCATCGGCCCGGGTTACATCGCTACTCCGCAAACTGCTCCTCTTCGTGAGCTGCAGGCAGATGGAAGCCGCCACCCGTTCGATTCATTCATCTGCGCCAAGACTCCGGCTGGCCGTTGGCTGGATCCGGAAGAATTGACCGGTCCTGCTGTATTCCTTGCATCAGAAGCTTCTAACGCTGTCAACGGACACGTTCTTTACGTAGACGGTGGTATCCTTGCTTACATCGGAAAACAACCGAAATAATGTAAGATAAACTATATCCGGTAAGGTGATAGAATGGCAAAAGAGCATACTCTTTTCATCTGTCACCTTATTTTTTATTTAATAAGAATCAATCATGAAAAAGATATTTATTCTGTTTGCCGTTGCTTTTATCGGCTTTGCTTCCTGCGTCGAAAGCAAGCAGGTTATGACAGTGACCGTGACCAATCCGCTGGGTTTAGAGCGTGCGGGAGAGATGATTGAAGTGCCGATGAGCGATGTCGTTGCCAAGTTGAAGCTGGCCGATACAGCGCAAATTGTGGTGCTTGACATAGACGGACAGCAAGTTCCGTATCAGGTGACGTATGATGAGAAGGTTGTTTTCCCGGTTACGGTGAAAGCGAATGGTACAGCCACTTATACTATCCAACCGGGCACTCCGGAACCTTTCAACGTAATTGCCTGCGGCAAATATTATTCCGAACGTCTGGACGACGTTGCATGGGAGAATGACCTGGGCGGTTACCGTGCTTATGGTCCTGCATTGCAGGCAAGAGGTGAACGTGGCTTTGGTTATGACCTCTTTACGAAGTACAATACCACACAGCCAGTTCTTGAAGGTATGTACGCTGAAGAACTCAATAAGGAAAAGCGTGCCAAGATAGCTGAACTGAGAAAAACAGATCCTAAAGCGGCTTCTGAACTGCAAAGAGCCATTTCCTATCATATCGATCACGGTTATGGAATGGACTGTTATGCCGTAGGTCCTACGCTGGGTTGCGGTACGGCTGCTTTGATGCAGGGCGACACGATCATCTATCCATACTGTTATCGCACGCAGGAAATCCTTGATAATGGTCCGTTGCGTTTCACGGTGAAACTGGAATTTAATCCGTTGGTAGTCCGCGGTGATTCTAATGTGATAGAGACGCGTGTGATTACTCTGGATGCGGGTTCGTACCTCAATAAAGCCGTAATCTCTTATACAAACCTGAAAGAGGCAATGCCTGTAACCACCGGAATCGTTCTCCGTGAGCCGGACGGCGTTGTTGCAGCCGATGCGGCGAATGGCTATATTACTTATGTAGATCCTACCACCGACCGCAAGGGAGGAAACGGCAAGATATTCATCGGTGCTGCTTTCCCTGCACAGGTGAAGGAGGCTAAAGTGGTGCTTCTTTCTGAAAAGGAAAAGAAGGAGCGTGGCGGAGCCGACGGTCATGTGTTGGCTATCAGCGAATACGAACCGGGTTCTGAATATACTTATTACTGGGGTTCTGCCTGGAATAAGGGGGCTATCAAAACTGTGGATGTTTGGAATAAATACGTGGCCGAATATGCTCAGAAATTACGTGCTCCGCTGACGGTAGCATATTAGTAGCAAGTTTAAGAACTGAAAATAGCTGAAAAGTGGGGATTCCTGTAACTATATGGGAATTCCCATTGTTTTTTTTAGTAGAAATAATCTGCCGCGTAAGAAGGAATCCGGAGAGGAACGTTTAGTGTATATTTGTTATGAAAGGGGATAACCGATTGATTTAGTTCTAGCAGAACTTGGTACATTGCTGATCGTGAACTTTCCGTCTACATTGGTAGTAGTTCCGATAGCTGTGCCCTTTACTAGTACGGATGCCCCTACAACAGGCTGATTGTCTTCTTCTGAAATGACAACCCCTGTGATTGTTTTAGGTGTTTGGGCAATCGCCAGACCGATTCCTGCTAATAAGCAGGCCAATAACAACACAAATCTTTTTTTCATACGCTCACTAGATATTTGGTTAATATAATAGTTGTCTATTTGCTTGTATGCTTTTTGCAAAAATAAGCACATTTTATTAAAAACAAAACAAAACAATGAAAAATATATCAATTTGTTTGCAAGTTAATTTGAAAGAACTCTAGCGAATTCAATTCTCATGAATCCACGTATATTATGTGCTTATTAACATTTTGTTATTATTAATAAGGTATATGATTATTCTAAGTACCCATAAAACCGAAATATCTTCTAAAAGAACAAGTTTAATTATATCGAAAATTTGCACTTATTATTTTAGAGAATTTAAGACCGGACAATTTGTGATGAGAGTAAATCGTGATGAAAAACATCTACATAATTTCTGAAATACCTTTCCTCAAATATAAAAATAACCAGTTAAAGGTGGCGTATTACTTAATGATAATAAAATAGACATATTGCTGTTATTATGCAATATGATTACAATTATGAGTAACATATATATTCTCGTAAGCGTTCGATATGGAGAAGTATTTTTAATTCCTTGCATTTTTATTCTGTATCCTGTACTTATACCAAAATATTTGCAAACAGAAGGAAGCAAAATAACATTTTGACAGTTATGCTTTAAGTTATTTTATTGACAATTATTCCCGAAATTGTAAAATACAGATGCTGCAATATTAAGTTCTGCTAGAACTTTGAAAATCAGCTACATCGGGATGAAAGCGCAAGAAGTATCCATTAAACCGGGGACGATGAAAATCGTTATGCAGCCGGATGCCGAAGTACTGGACGAAGTCGTGGTTACAGGTATGACAAAAGTAGACAAGCGTCTTTTTACTGGTGCGGCCGATCGTTTGACAGCGGCAAGTGTAAAGCTGGATGGTCTGCCTGATATTAGCCGTGGACTGGAAGGCCGGTCTGCCGGCGTATCTGTTCAAAACGTATCCGGTACCTTTGGTACAGCTCCTAAAATCAGGGTTCGTGGTGCCACGTCAATTTATGGTAATTCCAAACCATTGTGGGTAGTAGATGGCGTTATTATGGACGATGTCGTAGAAGTCAGTGCCGATCAATTATCTTCGGGAGATGCGGTTACTTTGATTAGTTCGGCTATTGCGGGGTTGAATGCAGATGACATTGAGAGTTTTCAAATATTGAAAGATGGTTCGGCAACTTCTATTTACGGAGCACGTGCAATGTCGGGTGTGATTGTTGTTACTACTAAGCAGGGTAAGGCAGGTACAAGTAGGTTGAGTTACACGGGTGAGTTTACTATGCGGATGAAGCCGTCTTACCGTAACTTTAACCTGATGAATTCTCAAGACCAAATGGGAATTTATAAAGAAATGCGTGATAAAGGTGATTTGAACTTTGCCAGCGTGTATCGTGCTTCCAATAGTGGTGTGTATGGGAAAATGTATCAGTTGAATAACTGGTATGACAAAACCAACGGAATGTATGGTCTTGCTCAAACTCCTGAAGCTCAGAATGCTTATCTGCGCGAAGCCGAATATAGAAATACCGATTGGTTCGACTTGCTTTTCAGTAATGCCATTATGATGAATCACTCCGTCAGTTATGCTACCGGTACGGAGAAATCCACTTCTTATGTCTCAGTAAGTGCCATGGTCGATCCCGGCTGGATGTTGCAAAATAAGGTGCAACGATACACGGCTAATTTGAATAATAGTTATAAGATAGTCAAAGACTTGTCGCTCAACGTGATTGCCAATGCTTCTTATCGTCAGCAGAAAGCTCCGGGAACATTGGGACAGAGTTCTGATGCAGCTTCCGGCACAGTGAGCCGTGGATTTGATATCAATCCTTATAGTTATGCTCTGAACACTTCCAGAACCCTTGATCCGAACGAGTATTATATGCGTAACTATTCTGATTTTAATATTTTCAACGAACTGAATGCCAACAATATCTCTTTGGACGTTATTGATTTGAAGTTTCAGGCGGAATTGAAATGGAAACTTTTCCGCAAACTGGAACTGAGCGCTTTAGGCGCCTTGAAGTATTCCGCCACATCACAAGAGCACAAAATACGCGAAAACTCAAACCAGGCATTGGCATACCGGGCTATGGGAGATGGTACGATTATCAACCGTAACTCATGGCTGTATAAAGATCCGGATGATCCTTATGCACTTCCGGTGTCTATCTTGCCTAAGGGAGGTTTTTATAATACAGCGCAATATAAGATGCTGAGCTATGACTTCCGTGCTGCTGTTTCATATAATGATGTGTTTAATGATACGCATATTGTCAACGTTTATGCAGGTATGGAATCGAATGCTCAAAATCGTACGGCAAATAGCTTTGACGGCTGGGGGATGCAGTATGAAAACGGTGAAATTCCTTTCTTTGATTACCTTGCTTTCAAGAAACTGCGCGAGGGTAATACAAACTATTATGACCTTACTAATACCAAGAAACGTAACGTAGCTTTCTTCGGAACTGCCACTTACTCATATAAGGGACGGTATATCATTACAGGCACAGGTCGTTATGAAGGCTCCAACCGTTTGGGAAAGTCACGCTCTGCCCGCTGGTTGCCTACTTGGAATATTGCCGGTGCATGGAATATGCATGAAGAGGAGTTTTTCAAGAAACTAGAACCTGCTTTATCTCATTTTACATTGAAAGCCTCGTATAGTTTGACGGCTGATGTAGGTCCGAGTAATGTGTCAAACTCCAAGATTATTATTAACAGCTATACCCCTTGGCGTCCGTCGGCAGGTGTTTCTGAATCGGGATTACAGATTGTAGATCTTGAAAACAGTGATTTGACCTACGAAAAGAAGCATGAGATGAATATCGGTTTGGATATGGGATTTCTTGACAACCGTATGAATCTTGAAGCTGCGTGGTACAAACGTGATAATTATGATTTGATCGGTGCAATTACAACTCAAGGTGTCGGTGGATCGGTAGAACGTATGGCAAACGTAGCTTCTATGAAGTCCCATGGCTTTGAATTTACTCTCTCTACCCGCAATATCGAAAGCCGTAACTTCCAATGGTCTACCGATTTCATATTCGGATATAATAAGACGGAAGTAACCGATTTCAAGTCACGTTCGCGTGTATTCGACTTGATCTCCGGCGTTGGGTTTGCCCGTGAAGGTTATCCGGTGCGCGGTTTGTTTTCTATTCCGTTCGAAGGATTGGATTCGGATGGCTTTCCGATATTCAGTTTTAACGGAAAAACCGTAACGAAAGCAAACTATGGCAGTCTGAACCTGCAACAATCGACAGATGTGGATTTCCTTAAATATGAAGGTCCTACCGATCCGACTATAACAGGAAGTATTGGTAATATCTTTACCTATAAGAATTTCCGCTTAAATGTATTTGTCACTTACTCCGGTGGTAACAAAGTCCGCTTGGACCCGATGTTCCGTTCGTCGTATAGTGACTTGGATGCCACTCCGAAAGATTTCAAGAACCGTTGGGTGTTGCCGGGTGATGAAAAGGTGACGGACATCCCTGTAATGGCCAGTTCTTTTGAACGTAATCAATATGCGAACCTGAGTATTGCCTACAACTCGTATAACTATTCTACTGCACGCATTGCCAGTGGTGCTTTCGTCCGCTTGAAAGAGGTTTCTCTTTCTTATGATTTTCCGAAAGAATGGCTGAAGTCTACCCCTATCAGTAGTGTCGGATTGAAAATACAGGGTACGAACCTTGCCCTGCTTTATGCAGACTCGAAATTGAATGGGCAGGACCCCGAATTCTTCCGTTCCGGTGGTGTGTCGGCACCTGTGCCCAAGCAGTTTACTTTGACATTGAAAGTTGGATTTTAAATAGTTGAAAGCGTATGAAAACAAGAAATAAAATAATATTATTGCTGGCACTCGCATTGACATGCATGATTACTTCATGTGAAAGTTATCTGGATACCATGCCCGATCAGCGTACGGAATTGAACTCTGTGAGAAAAGTGAAAGATTTGCTGATGTCTGCCTATTCTACAGCTTCATCCATACAAATGGAAGAATTTATGTCGGACAACCGTATGGACAATGGAGAAAAATATGGTTTTCCTTCCAATATACTGATGCAGGGTTACTATTGGGAAGAAATGACCGATATCAATCAAGATACGCCAAGGTATTTATGGAATGGATGTTATAGTGCGATTGCTGCTGCTAACCAGGCATTGCAGGCGATTGAAGAACTGGGAGATCCGGAGGAGGCGCAGCCTTATAAGGGGGAAGCGCTGATGTGTCGTGCCTATGGGCATTTTGCTTTAGCCAAAATATTCTGTATGGCTTATGGGGATGATGCAGATACTAATCTGGGAATACCCTATATCACTGCTCCCGAAACAAATGTCGGTGTACAATATGAGCGTGGTACATTGGCAGAGACGTATGCCATGATTGATAAAGATATTGAAGAAGGATTACCGCTGATTAGTTCCGAGGCCTATGATATTCCCTTATATCACTTCAATCAGAATGCAGCCTATGCTTTTGCCGCACAATTCAATTTGTTTTATAATAAGTTCGACAAGGCGATTCGTTATGCTACGGAGGCTATTGGTGAGGACCCGTCATCTGTGTTGAGAAATATGGGAGGATATGCTCAATTTCCCAGTTCTATGGAATATACGCTGGCATACATTAGTAGCGACGAACCGGCTAATCTGATGTTACAGCAAACGATGTCATGGTGGGGGAGTAACTATAAATCGGCTTATCGCTACGGTCATAGCCGTGAGATTTGTGAGAAACAGACTATCTGGTCGAAGGGGCCTTATGGTAGTTTGAAAGTATATGAAACAGTCTTGGGATATGGTGACCAGTCTATTTTTGTTCCTAAAATGGACCAGTTTAAAGAGATTGCCAATGCCATTACAGGTAGTTATTATGGACGTCAGGTTGCGTTTGCTTTTACCACTGATAAGACATTGTTGAATCGTGCTGAGGCTTATGTGCTCTCTAAGCAATATGATAAGGCAGTGAACGATTTACAGTATTGGTATCGTATTAAGGCGGCTACTAAAGTACCCGACAAAGATGAACTGAATCTTTTTTATGAGACAGTAGATCCTACGACTAACGGTAAACCACTTGATCCCAAGTTTGCTCTGGAAGCAGGATTACAGACAAATTTGCTGAAAGCAGTCATTCATGCCCGTCGTATTGAGACGGTGCACGAAGGGGAAAGGTGGCAGGATATTAAGCGTTTCGGTATTGAGATTTCCCATAATATAGAGAACGAATCTCCTATTGTGCTGAAAGCTCACGACCTCCGTAAAGCTGTTCAAATTCCGGCGTCTGTCGTAGAGGCTGGTATGCAGCCTAATCCAAGATAGTTTAATGTTAGATAATAAAGAATTGATTATGAAAAATTGGTATATATATTTGCTTTGTATTCTGGTGAGCAGCAACTTCTTCGCCTGCCAGGACGATGACTTGGAAGACCAGAGTATTTTTGATGCATCAGAGAAAGAAAAGAGTGAGTTTGACCGCTGGTTACTCGAAAACTACGTCAATCCCTATAACATCGACTTTAAATACAGAATGGAACATATTGAATCCGATTATACGCACAATCTTGTACCTACGGACTTTTGGTTGAGTGTGAAATTGGCGAAGATAGTGAAACATTGCTGGCTGGAGGCCTATGATGAAGTGGGAGGTCTTGATTTTACACGTGCTTGTGCTCCGAAAGTTATTCATCTTATAGGTTCTGCTTCGTGGGATAAGGGGACGTATACACTGGGGACTGCCGAAGGCGGACTGAAAGTGACTTTGTATATGGGTAACTGGCTGGATTTGACGAATGTTGACCGCATGAATGAATATTACTTCAAGGTGATGCATCATGAGTTTGCCCACATTCTGCATCAGAAAAAAAATTATCCGGTAGATTATGATAAGATTAGTGCAGGTAATTATACACCTACCGGTTGGCAGAACCGTAAATTGGCAGAGGTCGCTCCTTTGGGATTTGTCACACCGTATGCCGGTAGTAAACCGAGTGAGGATATTGCTGAAGTGACAGCCTGTTTCCTGACTTATCCGGAAGCACAGTGGGAAAATGTTATGACTCTGGCTGGAGAAAAAGGTAAACCGATCATTGACCAAAAGCTGGCAATGGTGAAGAAGTATATGAAAGATTCCTGGCAAGTGGATCTTGATCTGCTTCGCAAAGTGATTGCACGTCGTACTAATGAGATTAGTGAACTGGATTTGGATCATATTTATTAAAACAAACGCTGAGAATATGAAAAAACTGATTTATACTTTACTGGCATTTGCCACTGTCTGCTTTTCGTGTGTGCAGGATGTAGATGATGTATACGATAAACCTGTTGCCCAGCGGGTAGAAGAAGCCGTTCAAGAATATCATGATTTGCTGGTAAGTTCCGAGCACGGGTGGTTAATGGAGTATTATCCGCATTCTTCGCAGATATATGGTGGTTTCAATTACATTATGAAGTTTAAAGAAGGGGATAAAGTGACTATTTCTACTGACGCTTTTGGGAAACCGGAGGAAACGGAAGAGAGCCTTTTTTCTATTAAGAAGGATATCGGACCGACCCTTAACTTTGACACTTATAATAGCTTGTTCCATTATTTCTCTGATTCGGATATATCCGGAGGAGCAGGAACGGGCAAAGGGTATGAGGGTGATTATGAATTTCTTTTGCGCTCGCATACTGAGAATGAGATTGTCCTTCGAGGGAAGAAAACGAAGAATATAATTCGTATGACCCGTCTGGCGGAAGATGCTACACCTTATCTGGCTGCTGCTATCCGAGTGGATGAAGAAATGAACCGTTTGGAAGGGGTATTGGGGTTCAGTGGCATGATGAATGGGAAAGAACTGGCTCTGCTTTATACGGATTCCCATACATTTAATGTGGTATATGACGGACAGGAAACGTCTACTTCTTTCATGCCGACGGCAACAGGAATACAGTTTTATCTTCCGGTGGAAGTTGGTGGTAAAGAGCTGCACCGCTTTACTTGGTCGGCTGCAAATGAAACACTGGTAGCTGAAAATGCTCCGGATGTTGTGTTGAAAGTGGATTATGATCCGGAATATATCATTTACGCACAATATTTGGGCAAGTATACGATGAATTACCGACGTGGTGAGAATACTCCTGTATTGTCTCTGGAAATCGAGTTAGTGAAGAAAGAGGATATGAAAAGTTATACAATTAAAGGTATGTTGCCGATTGATCTGACAATGATTTATAATAAGGCAGAACGGCGTATGGAGCTCCTGAATCAGAAGTTGACGGACGGTAGTGAAGCTTATTTGAGCATTTGGATGGTGAATCCCGGAAGCCTGACGTATGGAGGAACTGATTTTGTGAATGGTATGTACGGCAAACTGAAAGAAGGTTCTGACAACGAATATGAGTTTGTAGACGACGGAAGGAAAGCTGATTTTGTAACTCGCGGTATGATTCTGTGGAGCAAGGCGGGTGAATATAAGGCTTATGCCGAATCTCGTTTTGCATTTATCACTCTTGTTAAACATGAATAAAAAAAGGAATGACTATGAGAAAAATATATTCTATATTACTTTGTGTGCTATGCTTGTCGGCTGTTGGTTGTAGTGATGATAAGGATATGGCGGATGTAGCATTAAAGGCGATAAGGTCGGATGTTAAGTTTTCTGCGGATGGTGGCACAGGAACTATTGAACTGTCAGGCGGTAAACAGGTAAGTGCCACCTCGGATGTCGCTTGGTGTAAGGTAGCCAGTGTGTCCGATCAGGAAGTCAGTTTGGTTGTTGAGGCTAATCTTTCTATATCCAGTCGTACCACAATGGTGGTCATACAATCCGGGGAAGATATATTGCAAGTTCCCGTGACCCAGTTGGGCGATACTTTTATTTGTGATGTAGAAGGTACAAAGGATTTTCTTATGCAAGGGGGTGAAGCTGTTTTCACTTTGCATACCCGGCGCGAATATAGTATTCAATCTACTGCCGAATGGCTGACTTATGAATTGAAAGGCGATCAGCTTCATGTGGTGGTTTCTCCTATGTTGGACGGTACGGATTATCGGGAAGGGACGTTGACCGTTCAGAGTGGGAAAAATGAATGGTCGGCGACTTGTGTTCAGCGAGGATTGTCCGGTACATATACTATGATGCATACCCGTAATGACGGAAAACGTTATACGGGTAGTTGTACCTTTACGGCAACAGATGAGAAGGGAGTGTATGATTTGATAGCAAAAGATGTTCCGCTCAATAATGGTGTACCTTTTAAAGCTGTATTGACTGACGGACGGCTGGTTATCAACTTTGATAATCAGTATTTGGGATTTATCTCTCCTAATTACATTTATCTCTGTGCGTATGATAAAGCGGCTAATGTATTAACTTGGGGAGGAAATATCACGTATGTTGCTGATTTGCAGTTTACAAAAGCAGGATTACCATTCTTTGAGTTTAAAGATGATGGAACATGGAAAGATCATAAAGTAGACGGATTTATGTATGGCATTTTTGATAAGAAATGGGAAAACGGAGGCCAGTTTGCCGGAAAAAGTTACGGGTATGCGGTTGATATTGTAATGGAACACCAATGAAACAAGTTATATGCTGGAATGTAGAATGGCTTAATACTAAAGATACAGCGACATGAAAGATACTAGAATAAATAACATGTTTTGAATATATGTAAGCAAGCGAGCTTAGAGTAAGTCGGATCATAAATTCTTTGAAAGATGATTTAGCTTACATTAATTATGTAGAATAGCTGTCTTGTGATAAAACAGCTATTCTTTTTTGTATATAGGCGTACGTAGTGAATATTCAATTGATACTTCTTTTTCTTATAGATTATCTATATGTTTCTAAACTTATTTGATAATCGTTTCCACACGTCCGTTCTTGAAGAAAACATAAAAGGAGCTGGAGTACATCCACTGCACTTCTCCGTTTGATTCCAGAACCGTTTGCGGTTTGCCGAAAGCCAGGCGGCATTCATCCTCGGTCATACCTTTCACCGGTTTACCGATACTGATCTCGTTCCAATGGGTGATCGGTGAAAGTTGATGTGTGGCGATGAAGTCGAACATCCGGTTGAGCATTTGCGATTCCACCTGTACGAAATCATCCATTATCTCCTTGTGCGACGCTTTCTTCTCCGGTTGCAGTTTCTCCATGGCGGTGACTTTCTTCATTACAAGTACCGACGATTCTATCAGGACATCAGAGAGATAGTAGACCAGCTTGCCTTCCGCTACCCGGAAAATGGCTTTGCAATAATAGGTGTTGTTCTGCTTTGAATCTGCTTGCGAGGCGAGTACCAGGTCGCAACTGAAACTTTTGGCCGGTACGTTGGCTTCCGTTATTCCTTCACGTAGCTTCGGACAGACGTTCTCCACCGTCCACAATAGTGCGTTGGCGTAGATATGCTCATCGCTTGCCGGGCTGAAAGAAGTAAACCCGCTGACTACGTATTTGCTACCGTCGGCACTGACAGGATAAGTTTTCTTCTGTTCCGTAAACGTCTGCGCCATGGCGGGCAGTATTATCCCTATCAGTAGATAGATAATTGCAAGGAATCGTTGTTTGGTCATCATACTCCGTTGTTTTTAAGAAAAACAGCATTCACCCCTTCTCCCTGTTGAGAGAGAAAGACGTGAACGCTGGATATATGTGTAATTGAGGTTTGATTGTACTTCACTTAGAAAGCTACACCCAGACGAATCAGGACATTGCTGGTGTTACACTCCCATGTTTTGATAAAGCCGCGCTGATAAGTGAAATCCAGGTTGAAACGGTCGTACCATATACCGACACCGATATTCATGCCTGCATCCACCCGCTTCCAGTCTTCCCAGTCGCCCATGTTGACGCTTGTTTCTTCACTGTCTCCCTGATAGGATTCTTTTTCTTTAATCTTACCTACATAGTCGCAACTTACGTAAGCGCCGAGATGTGCGTCGACTGCCAGAGCATCCGTAATGTTGTATTTATATCCGAAAGTAAACGGAGAAACCTGTACGTTGTGGGCCATTAAGCTTAGGCTGTATTCGTAGTCGCTTTCGTTTTCTTCGACCTTCCAGCCGCGGGAACCGAGTCCGAACTCCATTCCCCAGTACGTACCTACACTCCCTAATGGCTTCTGGAAACCGTAAACAAAGTTGTAACCGAGTTTGCTGCCGGTGTCTTCCGCTCCGTCTCCGGTCATTTTCATGACATTCAATCCGCCACGCAGGAACCATTGTGTTTCAGAAGGCTGTTTCTGAGCGGATTTGATGCTGACACTTCTGGATGATACAATCTGTGCTTGCACGCCTGCACACAGTAAGAATGCGGCTGCCAATGATAATAGTTTTTTCATGTTGAAATTCTATTTGATTATTAATACTTGTTGTCTGTTTATTTGATAACGGTTGTTATTTGATGACGGCGGCTATCTTGTCTTTGTCGGCTGTTGTGAGAGTTTTTTCCATGCGGATCCATTCGTAGTCCGAGGCTTCTGCCGTCTTCCAGTTGATAAAGGTGGCCGGATAGCCGATGACGGTCACTTTATACCCGTTCCCGTCGTCATTGGTTTTGACGTTGAATGTGGCTGCCACTATCACGTCTGCATTATGTTTTTGCGAAGACATATAGATTGCATAGCTGCGGATGTTGACCAGGTCGCCATTCATCTCCTGTTCGGCTTGTTCTCTGGTGAGCGTCCATTCGTCTTTGATGCGTCCTTTCGATTTGTCTATCTGCAACTCCACGGTTAGCGGCTTTACATAAGCGTTTGAGGTGACATCCAGTAGACGTGCCTGTGTTTCCTGCATTCTTACATTTGTTTTCTGTGCGTACGCTCCGATTGCACCGATAAAGGTGAGGAAAATAACTAAAATCAGTTTTTTCGTTTTCATATCCCTTTGTGATTATATGTTAATATGCTTGCAAAGGTATGCGAAAGGACTATACCAGCAGGCGAAAACATAGTTCCAAGGAGGATACGGAATTGTATCCTATTTGGATACACCGGAGGAGCTGCCCGTACTGATGCTGTCGGATAAATCGTGGAAGAAGTCGTGGTTGAGGATGCAGGAGATGCGCCAGAGCAGGTGGATGTCGATATTCTCTTTCCGGAAGATCTTGTAGACGTTGGGACGTGTGCAGCATAGCTGACTGGCGAACCAGGTAACAGTACGTCCTTGTTCGTGAAGCGTGCGTTCGATAAGTTGTCCCGCATGAATCATGTCATTCTGCAAGTGTGCGTCCCCCGGATTCCCGTTGGAGGAACGGATTATTGTAATACCGGCGAGAATATATAAAAGAGGCGTGGGAATCTCACCTTCGTCCGTTCCGTGTTTCAAGGCCTTCGCAATGCCATATCATCAAGAACGAACAACGCAGAAAGCCCACGCCGATATGTACAACACCCGTAACCTCCCTTTGTTTCGGCAAAGAGAGGCACGGATGTATATAAATACACATCAGGAGGACGTCTTTGTTGCTATTCATCTTTCTGGTGATATGAAAAAAACTGCGAAGTTTTGAAACACGAAAGACAAACGCTTGTAAACGTCTTCTCTATATAAACAGCTCTCCCCACTAACCACCCGAAGGCTTTCTGCGGAAGAGTCCGCTGCAAATTTATGAAAAATAATGAGGCGGGAGAACAATATGGTTGCTAAATTTTGCTTATTCAGACCGTGCGGCGTGTTTTCAGAACTTCGGTCACTTACTTTTTCGCGGACCGGATGTTTCGCATGAGTCCCTGATACTTGGCCCTTTTCACTGCGCTGCCCTTGAACAGTGTCCTGTATTGTTCTTCCGAGAGGCGGTGCCAGTCTTCCTTCCGCATGGTCAGCAGGGAGGCGGAAGGGGAGAATTCTATTGTCCGTGAAGGAGTCGCGAAGCGGTTCCATGGACAGGCACGTTGACATTCGTCGCAGCCGTAGATCATTTTGCCCATTTTTTGCCCCGTATCGGGCGGAAGTTCTCCACGGTATTCAATGGTCAGATAAGAGAGACATTTGGCGGAATTGAGCCTGAAAGGCGCTTCTAACGCTTTTGTAGGACAAGCGTTGAGGCAACGGGTACATGAACCGCAACGGTTTTCCTGCGGACTGTCATAGCGGTCGGCAGGAAAGTCAATAATTAATTCTCCCAAAAAGAAGCAAGAACCCGCTTGCGGAATGATAAGCTGGGTGTTTTTCCCTATCCAGCCGAGTCCGGCACGCCATGCCCAATAGCGTTCGAGTACGGGGGCGGTGTCGCAGAAGGCGCGTCCGCCGGCAGAATAGTTGTTTTGGATAAACTCAAGCAACGTCTTGAGCTTTGCCTTCATGACATCGTGATAATCTTTGCCGTAGGCATACCACGCTATCTGGTATTCATTCTCCGGCAGCTTCGTTTCGGGATAATAGTTCAGGGCAACACTGATAACGGTGCGTGCCCCTTCTACTAAGAGCCGCGGGTCGAGGCGCTTGTCCTCATAATTCTGCATATAAGCCATTTCCCCCTGGCAACCGTCTGCAAGCCATTGGCGGAAAGTATCAGCAACCTTTTCACTGACAGCTTCGGCAGGCGCTGCTCCACAGGCTGAAAAGCCGAGGCGCAGGGCTTCGGCTTTGATTATTTCAGTGGGGAGGAGTGCTTCCATTTTTATAGCTGATATAACGTATGTTTTAGCTGATATGACGTATTCTGTATAGCTCGCGTAACGTTATAACACTTTAAACTCATATCCTTCCGCTTTCAGAAACTCGATAGAGCGGGGGAGGGCATATTGCAGATTCCCGTTGTTCCATGATTTCAGGGAGTCGTGGAAGGTGATGATAGAGCCGTTGCGTGCGTAACGTTTCACGTTGTTGAGTACCTGTTCCGGGCGCATCCGCTTACTGTAATCGCGGGTCACGAGGTCCCACATGATGATCCGGTAATGATAGCGGAGGGTATAGTATTGTCGGAAACCCATGTGGCCGTGTGGCGGGCGGAACAGGTCGGAATGTATGATTTCATCTACTTTTTGGGCATTTGCCAGATAGTCGGGGTTGGAGTATTCGAATCCACGGATGTGGTTGAAAGTGTGGTTGCCGATGCGGTGACCGTGTTCTACCACCATCCGGTATTCGTCCGGGTGTTTCTTTATATTGTCGCCTACCATGAAGAAGGTAGCTTTAATATTGTGTTTTTCCAGCAGTTCCAGTACCCAGGGAGTAACTTCGGGGATAGGTCCGTCATCAAAAGTCAGGTAGACGGCCCGTTCGTTCGGGTCCATTCGGAAAATGGCTTGCGGATACAACGCCCGGAAAAACCACGGTGGTTGTTCTATAAACATGAGAGTTTGTACTTTTTTGAAATAATAAGTAACAAGTAATAAGCAATGGGCTGCGTTGTAAACCGCATGGATGATATCGCTTAATACTTGTTACTTATTGCTTAATTTATTTCCCTTTCATTCTCGTCACATACTCGTTGTATAGTTGGTCGAGCTGTTCGGAGTAGTGTTTTGCAAGTTCTTCTGATTTGTATTTCTCCATTAGGCGTACTTCCGCGTCAAGCAATCCTGCATTGTACATGAAGTTTTCGCTGGCAATGGAGAGTTGGTAGTCGGTCAGACTCAGATACCAGACCATGTATTCGAGCGACTTGTTGGCAAGTTCGTCGATAATCTTGTTCGCTTTCTCTGTCTGTCCCAACTGATAGTAGGCTTCTGCCATTTGGAAAGCCCCGTTGGCCCAGTCGTACGGTACGTTGGACGATGGAATCATCTTCTCGGCATAGTCGAGGGCGGCAAGCGCCTTGTCTTTTTTGCCTTCCTTGATGAGTTGTCCCACCAGTTGCGTGAAGATGCGGCGGTGTGTGTAGCACATACGCATCACGTTCTCGTCGATGTAGATTCCCGGCTTGTCGATACCGCCGAACTTGAACTTGTTCATCAGGTTGTCGTACATCTTTTCACTGTCGATTTTGCTGTTCAGTTTGTCCGTCTCGAACGGAGTGAAGCGGTAGGCAAGACCTTCCTGAACGAAGTGGTTATCCATGCCGAGGTGGTTTTCGCTGCCTACGGTTATTGCCATATAGATCGGGCGTTCCCAGTTGGCGTTGGCCAGCATTTCGAGCATCATCAGTTCGCTCTTGTAAAGCGCGCGTTTCGGGTTGCCGTTGGCGTCTTTCAGCGAGATAGTCATATATTCGGGGATAGAGTCACCCAAGGCTTCCGGTATCTTCATGCCGGAACGGCGCACGGCTTCCGCATCCACTTTCATCACGATACTGTCCGTCGGGATCAGAGGAAGTTCGATTCCCTGTCCGCTTTTCTTGAGCAGCTCCTTCAGTTGGTCGTTCTTGCCGAGCATCCAGCGGTTGATAATCTCCTTCAGTTCATACGGGTTCTCTCCGAAGATAGAGTGGACGAGAGACAATACGGTGGTGTCTCCCTGTGCTGCCAGTTCTTCGGCCTGCTTGAAGTAGTTGTCGATGAGTTTCTTCATTTCCGGGCGGATAGAGATATACTCGTTCTGTCCTTCCACGTATTGGACGCGGTCCCATGTGATAGGGAGAGAGGGCGAATCGTATGCCGGACGCTTCATCTGGTCGATGTACCAGTCGGTCTGCAAGTAACTCAGGTTACAAGTGCGGGCGTCGGTACGGAAACCTTCCGTTTCCTGGTTGTACCACAGAGGGAAGGTATCGTTATCACCGTTGGTGTAGATAATCGGGTTTCCTGATTCCTGCAGGGTCATCAAATAGTTCTGGCCGAAGTCGCGGGCTACGAAGCGGCCGCTACGGTCGTGGTCGTCCCACGTCTGTCCTGCCATTTGAATGGGGACAAACAGGCAGAGAACGGAAGCCAGAGCAGCGGCAGGAAGTTCCTGCATCTTGCAGTACTCCCGCAATAGTCGGATAACACCTGCCACACCCATACCTACCCAGATGGCAAAGGCATAGAATGAACCGGCGTATGCATAATCTCGTTCACGAGGCTGTGCAGGCGTCTGGTTGAGGTAGAGCACAATGGCGATACCCGTCATGAAGAACAGGAAGAATACTACCCAGAACTGCTGGATACCACGCTGACTGTGGTAGGCTTGCCAGAAAAGCCCGATCAGTCCGAGCAGCAACGGCAGGCAGTAGAATACATTGTGTCCTTTGTTATTCTTGAGGTCCTGCGGCAGGAATTCCTGATTGCCTACGAGCAGGTTATCGATGAACGGAATACCGGTAATCCAGTTGCCGTGTTCTATTTCTCCGCTACCCTGAATGTCGTTCTGGCGTCCGGCGAAGTTCCACATGAAGTAACGCCAGTACATGAAGTTCAACTGGTAGGAGAAGAAGAACTTGATGTTCTCCCATTGGGTAGGCATATTCACCATGACCATTTCTCCGCATTGGTCGTAAGGTACGTCATGTCCCTTGATGTCAACCCATTGCTTGTAGAGCGGGGCGTGCGAGGAACTGTACATACGCGGGAAAAGCATATTCTGTGCGTATTCATACTCGATACGTCCGGGGAGTTCGATATAAGAGTCTTTTTCGTCCGGCGAAGTCTTTTCCTTGCGGACATACTTGCTGCCTGTTTCCGACTGGCGGGGAATGCAATAACCGTCTTTTACGTCGAGTGCCACTTTGGAGGAGAAAGCAGGGCCGTAGAACAACGGGCGTGTGCCATATTGCTCACGACCGAGGTATTCGCCCAGCGTGAAGATATCTTCCGGTGAGTTCTGGTCCATGGGCGTGTTGGCGGTAGAGCGGATAACGATCAGTGCATAAGACGAATAGCCGATAACGATCATCATCGTGCACAGCAATGTCGTGTTCAGCGTGCGCGCCGAAATACGCCATTTCTCTTTCATCTTTTCCTGCATCTGCGGGGCAAGATAGATAGCCAATACGCCGATTACGAGGATACCGATGAGGATACTGCTGGCTCCATGTCCGTAGAACGGGATACCGAGCAGGGCAATCGTCAGGATAAAGGAGACAGCCATGCGCGCCTTGCTCTTTTGCGTGTAACTTTCGTAAACACCCCAGATCAGCGCTGCTGCAAGCAGGATGATATAGACCACTACTCCGGTGTTGAACGGCATTCCCAATCCGTTGACAAACAACAGTTCGAACCAGCCGCCTACTTTCACGATACCCGGCACAATGCCGTAGAGCACGGCTGCCACGAGCACCATGGAACCGAAAAGGGCAAGCAATGAACCTTTTGCGGTGGCATTCGGAGTTTTCTTATAATAGTAAACCAGCACGATAGCGGGCAAACAAAGCAAGTTGAGCAAGTGTACGCCGATACTCAAACCGGTCAGGTAGGCGATGAGGATAATCCAACGGTCGCTGTGAGGCTGGTCGGCTACGTCTTCCCACTTCAGTATCAGCCAGAAAACAACGGCGGTGAACAGGGAGGAGAAAGCGTATACTTCGCCTTCTACGGCCGAGAACCAGAATGTGTCACTGAATGTATAAACCAGTGCACCGACCAGTCCGCTACCCATAATGGTGACAAGCTGGCCTTTGGTAATATTGTTTTCATCGGTGATAATCAGTTTGCGAACCAGGTGGGTGATGCTCCAGAAAAGGAACAGGATACAGGCACCGCTCATCAGGGCACTCATATAATTCACCATTTTTGCCACGGTGGTCACATCGGAGGCAAACTGGGTGAACAGGTTCGCCATTAGCATGAAGAAAGGTGCGCCGGGCGGGTGACCGACTTCCAGTTTGTAGCCGGTAGTTATAAACTCGGGGCAATCCCAGAAACTTGCAGTCGGTTCTATTGTCAGGCAATAAACCGTTGCCGCAATGATGAATGTAAGCCAACCCATGAGGTTGTTTACGGTTCTGTACTGTTTCATTAGCACTATCGTAGTTTATTCGTTAAAAACAGGTTATGCGGTCGCAAAGATAGTGATTTGTAAGGATAATGAGGTAGAAAGTAAGAAATATTAAGTAACGGGAAGATGATTTACGCTATCTTATGTCCCTGCGGCGGTTGGGAAAAGCCCTGATAGGGGTGAGGAAGAACCGTAATGAAAACTCTGTTGTGAAGCCGCATTATATAAGTAGAAGAGCCGGCAAACATGAGAAAACAAGTAAGGAAAGTTACATTACACTACCGCTATCATTGGATTGCCACAGCCGTGGAGACTTCCTGCCATGGCTGTGGAAGGATCTCTCCACGCCCGTGACGAATACCTACCACGGCCGTGGCAAGCTAACAATACCGCCGCTCTAATCCATTGATACCGTCCTTATAAAGGAACTTTAAAGCCGATACTATCTATATTCTCCTCCTTCTGGAAGGAGGAGTACCCGTAGGGGGAGGTGGTAGGTGCATGCGTAAATTAATAGATTATCAGCATTATGTATCTACCTGTCCACCCCTCCACAGCGAACGGCTAGTGGTGGTGATGATGTTCACCCAGAATGCGGTGCGGCAGCGTCCCGTGTCCGAGCAGTTCGATAGGACAGTTAAAGTTCTTTTCCAACCATTCGGTGGTGACCCCCGTATCGGGATGATAATCCAGAGTTTCGTTGACACAGGCGATAGATTTCACCTGTTGCAGCACCGTGCCGATGTCGTGACTGACAAGGATAATGGCACATTCTTTATTAATTTCCGCCAGCAACTCGTAGAGGCGTGCTTCGAAACGCTTGTCGATATACGTGCTGGGTTCGTCCAGAATAAGCACGGAAGGGTCGGAGATTATGGCGCGTCCCAGAAGCGCGCGTTGCAACTGTCCGCCGCTTAATTGCCCGATAGCACGGTGTTCGAGTCCTTCGAGCCCCATGCGGGCAATAATTTGCTTGCCCTTCTCCTTTTGTTCGGGGGTGAAACGGGAGGTCAGTGACTTCTGTATGCTGAGTCCGGAAAGGATTACTTCCTCCACTGATATGGGAAATTTCCGGTCGATCGTGCTGTATTGAGGCAGGTAGCCCAAAGAAGGCTTACAGTTAAAACTAATTTCCCCTCCGGTGGGCTTTAGCAGACCGAGGATGCACTTTACAAGCGTTGTCTTCCCGCCTCCGTTCGGACCGATAATTCCGAGGAAGTCCCGTTCGTAGACGGCAAGGTTGATGTCATGGAGAACATTGCGGCCGTCGTATCCGGCGGATAGGTTTTTTATTTCGATAATTGGCTTCGTCATTGGCTTTTCTGATATCACTGTCTGACTGTTTGTTCCTTTGTCTCGGCCGGGGCGAGAGCTTTGGCTACATTCAGCATTTCTGTTTCCCAGTCGTAGCTGAGGGGGTTGATAGGAACTACTTTGGTACCGGTCTGCTGCGCGATAGTTTCCGCATTGCGCTTGTCAAACTCCGGTTGGACGAAGATTACACGCACGTCTTCCGCTTTGCAGAGGTCTATCAGCTCTTTCAGGTGGGCGGGAGAGGGTTCTTTGCCTCCTTCTTCGATAGAAATCTGGTGCAGTCCGTAGTCACGGGCAAAGTAGGAGAGGGCCGGGTGGTAAATCATAAAGGATTTGGCGGCGTCCGGTGCGGAGAGTTGTTGACGAATCAGACTGTCCGTTTGCTGGATGCGTTGGTAGAGGGAGTCGTACCGGTTCCTGTAATAAAGCTCATTGGCTTTATCAAGGGTGCAGAGCGCTTTATACGTATTTCCGGCAAGGATGAGGGCGTTGGCGGTCGAGTTCCATATATGTGGCTCTACGGCATGACTGTGACCTGGATGATTGTGACCTTCATGGTCATGATATCCGTTGCCATGTTCGTTGTCGTTCAGAATCAGGTCTATTCCTTTGGAGGTGTCGAACACTTGGATATGAGGGGCATTGTTCATCAGACGGTCCATCCAGGCCTGTTCGAAGCCGATGTAACCGATGCGGAAGTAGGCTTTGCTGTCGCCAAGGGATACGAGTTGCTGCGGAACCGGGTCGTATGTTTCCGGGCTGGAACCTTTGGGGACCATGCTGACTACCGTGTACTTGTCGCCTGCAATGGCTTCCGTGAAATAGCGTTGCGGTTCGAGTGTGACGGTGATGACCGGCTTTTCCTCAGTACCGCTTTGGGACGTTCGTCCGGTGCACGCTGCCAGTAGGAGGCAGGAGCCGACGATAAGCAGGGTCTTCATATCTATTAGTTGCTTTTTCATGACTTGTTGTATTTTCGGGTTGTTCTTACTTATCTTGTTTTACTTATTCTTGTTTCCGGGCCCGCAGTATTTCCCGTTTTCCTCCCGGAGGGCCGGGAAGACGTTCCACGATGAATCCTGCGGCCTGCAACATTCGCCTGACGACTCCTTTGGCACAATAAGTCGTCAGGATTCCGCCGTTATTTAATAAAACATAAAGGCGGTTGAATAGTTCTTGCGACCACATCTCCGGCTGCTTTTCCGGTGCGAAGGCGTCGAAGTAAATCACGTCTGCTTTCCACCCTTCTGTCTCTGTTTCCAGCTTATTAAAGTCTTTTTGTACTTTTCGTAGGGTGAAGTGAGGGGTAATCGGTACGTCTTCTTCCCACGGGGAAGTATGAAGCTGTTTGAATAACTCATGGGCCGGACACTGGTTGTCGCCTGTCATTAGTTGTTCGTTGGCGGAAATATACCCCAGTTGCTCTACGAGTTGCCATTCCAGGGGATAGAGTTCCAGACCTGTATAGTATACATTCCTCCCGCTTTTTTCTGCTTCTTCGAGGGTGAGCCAGGCGTTCAGACCTGTTCCGAAACCTATTTCCAGAATGTGAGGGGTGGTGGCGGTGGAGGCTTTCAGTCCCATATTGATGAAAATGTGCTGGGACTCCGTGCGTGCCCCTTTCGTTGAATGATAATGCTCATTCAATTCCGGAACAAACAGGGTAGTGCTCCCGTCATCGGTCTTCTCGATTATTCTTTTCATCGTATAACTTGCTATCTGATACTTATTGCTTGATTACTTAATGAAACATTTATCCTGCTACCACATTCCATGCACTTTCCAGCACATACAGGAGAAGGATGTAACGTATCAACTTGCCGGCAAACATGGAAGCTACCGTAAGCCATATATTGCTTCGCATAAATCCCAGTGCAATGGAGATAACTTCACCGATAGCCGGAAGGAAGGCGAAAAATGCCATAAGTGCTCCTTTCCCTTGCAGGAAGTTCACCATTTTGTCTACCTTTTCTTTCTTTACCTTGAAATATTTCTCTATCCAGCTTATTTTGCCCAGACGTCCCATATAGTAACAGGTCATTCCGCCTACCGTGTTGCCGAGTGCGGCGGATATCAGGCAGGCGGTAGGGGGCAGGCCGAGTTTGACGAGTGCCACCAGTACCAGTTCGGAACTGAAAGGCACGATGCTGCCGGCCAGTAAAGCCGAGATGAATAATCCCGGTAATCCCCATTCGATGAGGAGTTGTATTGTTGAGTCTATAAAAGCGTCCATATATTAAAACTGAATAGGAGGATGAGACTGACCAGCGAGATTATGAAGAACACGTTCGATGTCTTGCTGTTGGTCAGTACGAAAAAATGTCCGATCAGGATGCTGCTGCTTATCATGAGCAACGGCAACAGATTGACACAATAGGTTGGCTGCAAAGCTATGAGCAGGAAGAGGAAGATATTCAGGTCGATAAGAAATTGCAGATAGGCACGAGTGCGTATCTTGTCTTCAAATCCTGCGATGATGCAATGGGCGGCGCTGACAATGAACAGTACAAGTAAATAGCCGAGAACCGCCAATTCCCAAGGTTGGAGAATTTGCAGGTCGAAGGGCTTGCCGAAAGTTACCAGTTCGGTAAACGGACGGTAGAATAACTCCATTTGATTGTAGAAGAAGGCGTGCCCGAACAGGAACCAGTAAGGCACTACCCAGCCTAAGAGCGCACCGCAGAAACTACGGGGCTTGAGTGCCTGAAAACGGTGAGCTTCGAATATCCAGAGTACCGAAAGGAAGGTGAGTTGGGGGAAAAGCAGGCTTCCCGCTCCGATGAAAAGGAAGGAATAGAATAAATAGCCTGCTGCCTGCGGCTGCTGATAACTTTTGAACAGGAAATGAATGGAGAACAGGAAAGCAAGGGCTGCAATGTCTCCTGCATATAGCAAGTGCATTTCCGGGCAGATAGTGACCAACAGAAAGTATATGGCTGTCTGCATGGACGCCCGCATACGGATAATGCCGAAACGGTTGTTCAGCTCTATCAGGCTATAACCGATAACGGCATAAATCAGATAGCTGACAAGTCGTTCGGCCCATGCGGGAAGTAACAAGTCGCGGGCGGATTGCCAGAGGGAGAGAGTGCTGTCTTCCACTGTTGAGGCTGTGAGGTCGGGCAGTAAAAAGGATGTCAGTACCCAACAGAGGGTACAGATAAAGACAACGATAGGCAGCGTCCACCGCCCTGCTGTTACTTGACCTTGCAGCTTTTTATTTCTCATTTAATCTCGTTCAATTATTTTTTTGTTGCTTCTGTTTCTTCTGTGGTTTCTATGGTTTCTTTCCCTTCTCTCCCTTTCTTTCCTTTCTTTCCGAATGGTTTTCTCCGAATGGCTTCCCCTCCTTCTGGGAAGGAGGGGTGGCTGAAAGCCGGGGTGGTAGGTGCGCCTATCTGTTTTAATAATAGACTTATGTATTCACCTACCACCTCCCCCTACGGGTACTCCTCCTTCCCGAAGGAGGAGAATGGAGATAGATTTGCCTCTAGCGTGGCTTTACCAAGGTGATTCTTATCTAGCGTTGACATCGTCTCTTCTCTAGAATAAACATCGCCTCTCATTTGAAACAATGCCGTCGAATGGAAGCCTTGCTTCGGCGCTACGCCGGCAGTTATAGGTCGAAGCCGATGTCGCGGCGGAAGTACTTCTTGTCGAAGTTAATCATGTCCGCTACTTTGTAGCTCTGTGCCAACGCTTCTTCTTTAGTAGCTCCATAGGAGCAGACAGCGATAACGCGTCCTCCGTTTGTAACTACTTGGCCGTCTTTCATAGCTGTTCCGGCATGGAAAATGATACTTTCCGTAGCGGCAGCCTGTTCCAGTCCGCTGATCGGGAATCCTTTCTCATAAGCTTCCGGGTAACCGCCGCTGACGAGAATCACACAACCTGCCGAACGCGGGTCCATAACGAGTGTCTTTTCGTTCAGGTTGCCTGCGGCAGTGCCCTCCAGCAGTTCCACGAGATCGCTCTGAATGCGGAGCATGACGCTTTCTGTTTCCGGGTCGCCCATACGGACGTTGTATTCGATCACCATTGGCTCACCTTTCACATTGATTAATCCGAGGAAGAAGAAACCTTTGTAGACGATATTCTCTTCTTTCAGGCCGTTGATTGTCGGCTCGATGATGCGGGTGCGTACTTTCTCCATGAACACTTCGTTGGCAAACGGAACAGGGGTTACGCTACCCATGCCCCCTGTATTCAGACCTTTGTCGCCTTCACCGATACGTTTGTAGTCTTTTGCTACGGGGAGGACTTTATAGTTTTCACCGTCGGTCAGGACAAATACGGAACACTCGATACCGCTCAGGAACTCTTCAATGACAACTGTTGCCGATGCAGAGCCGAACATACCGCCGAGCATTTCTTTCAGTTCCTTTTTGGCTTCGTCCAGCGTGGGGAGAATCAGTACGCCTTTTCCGGCACAGAGGCCGTCGGCTTTCAGTACATAAGGAGCTTCCAATGTTTCGAGGAAGGCCAAACCTTCTTCAATAGTTGCGGAAGTGATACTTTTGTAACGGGCTGTCGGGATGTTGTGACGCATCATGAAGCCTTTTGCAAATTCCTTGCTTCCTTCCAGTTCAGCTCCCTGTGCGGAGGGACCGATAACAGCGATGTGTTTAAGTTCGGGGCGGTTCTGGAAGTAGTCGTAGATTCCTTTTACCAACGGATCTTCGGGACCTACTACGACCATGGCGATGTCTTCCTTCAGGGCGAAAGCGCTGATAGCTTCAAAATCAGTAGCCTTGATGTTGACATTTTCGCCTACGGCAGTTGTTCCGGCATTTCCCGGAGCAATATACAGCTTCTCAACTTTCGGACTTTGGGCAATTTTCCATGCCAGTGCATGTTCGCGGCCGCCCGAGCCTAGTAATAAAATCTTCATCTTTATACTGTTATAAGTTATACTGTTATACGTTTGATTAGGTATGGATAAGCAGCCGCTTTTTACAGGTTCTGCTCAAAGTACCGGGTGATTTTTTCGTGCAGATGTACACGGTCGCGACCTGATACGTTGTGCTTGTGGCACGGGTAGATGAACAGGTCGGGGTAGGTGCAGGCGTCTACACAAGCTTTCATGAACGACAAGGTGTGTTGAGGCACGCAAGTGTCGTCATGGTCGTCATGGATAATCAGCAGATGACCTTTCAACTGACCCGCGAGGTTTTTCAGGTTGCATTCCTTGTAACCTTCAGGATTGGTTTCCGGTGTGTCCATATAGCGTTCGCCGTACATCACTTCATAATATCCCCAGTCGATGACGGGGCCACCGGCTACGCCTACTTTGAATATTTCCGGGTAACGGAGCAACAAGGCAGTGGTCATGTGCCCTCCAAAGCTCCAACCGTGCACGCCGATGCGTCCGCCGTCTACGTAAGGGAGGGATTTCAGGAATTCGACACCTTTTACCTGGTCTTTGCCTTCTTCAATGCCGAGGCGACGGAAGGTGGCGTTCTCAAACTCCAGTCCGCGGTTACTGCTGCCACGATTGTCGATCGTAAACATGATATAGCCTTTGTTGGCCATATACGTGTCCCAGCCACGTGCGCCATTCTGCCAGCCTCCGGTGACACATTGGGCATGAGGACCTCCGTAGACGTAAATAATGGTTGGATATTTCTTGTTCGGGTCAAAGTTTGCCGGCTTCATCAGGCGGTAGTGAAGGTCGGTTGTGCCGTCGGCCGCTTTGATTGTCCCGGTTTCAATACTTGGCATTTGATAACCTTCATACGGGTCTTTGGCAGTCAGCAGGTTTACGGTTTCTTTGAAGTTCTTTGTATCTACCAGATTAATGATGCGAGGCTGGTCTTTAGTGGAATAACGGTCGATAAGGAACGTCCCGGAAGCGTTGAGCACTCCGTTGTGTTCACTCTCTTTACTGCTATCGAACGGGCGGCTCATCTTTCCGTTGTTCACGTTTACTGCGAAATGACCGCTTCTCAAGCCCTCTATGGCGGTGAAGATAACTTCTTTCCGCTTAGCGTTGAAGCCTAATATGTTTTTTACCAGCCAGTTGCCTTTAGTCAACTGTTTTACCTTCACTGATTCGCGATATTGGGCGCCGCCGGTTCCTTCCTGAAGGTCACCGTAAATGCTTGCTTTGGTATCAAACAGATAGAGGTGATTGTATCCATCGCGCTGGCTCTGATAAATGAATTTGCTGGTATCCCACGGCAAGAATATAATCGGGTTTTGCGGCTCTACGTATTTCGGGTGAGTTTCTTCGTAGAGCACCTTTGTCAGCTTGCCTGTTTCTGCGTTGTATTGGCAAAGTTTGGCATGGTTCTGGTCGCGGTCTACTTCAATCAGGTAGAGGCTCTTCTCGTCCGGTGCCCAACTGATGTTCGTAAAGTAGCGGTCGGTAGGGTCGCCTGCATCCAGGTAAATGCTTTTGCCCGTTGCGGGGTTGTAGATACCTACCTTCACTTGGTGGCTGGTCATTCCTGCCATTGGATAGCGGACATTGTTCACTTCGCCCACACGTGCGGTAATGTCTACAAGCGGGTATTGAGTCACCATACTTTCATCCATACGGTAGAAGGCGAGCAGATTACCTTTCGGGCTCCAGAATGTACCTTTGTTGATACCGAACTCATTGCGGTGTACGGACTGGCCGCAGACGATGCCTTCGGGCTCGTTCGTCACCGCCTGTTCGTTTACGTATAGATTGTTGCCGATTGTATAGGCTACATTTCCATTGGCGGTGCAGTAGTCTTCGTTTTCCGCTTTGGCTTTAGGCTTGCGACTGCTGACAATCCGGTTGTTCTTGAAATCATATACGATGTATTTTCCGGCTATGTTCAGTAACATTTGCGGCTTTTCCGCCCATGGGAAACGTGCGGAATACAAGTGGGATAACTTTCCTGCCTTGTCTTCTGCAAGCGCTTTGTTGATTTGCTCACGGGTGATGAGCATTGTTTCTTTGCCTGTTTGCGGCTGGATAGAATAGATGGTGTCGATGCCGGGTTTAATACACTCGTCGCCCCACCATTGCAGCCCGTACAGGTTTTCTGCATAACGATAACTTTCACCGCCCGGAATCAGGTCTTCCAGTGTCGGTTTCTTGGTTTCTTGTGCCATAACATTGATTACAATTGGGATTGCCAACAACAAAAGGAAGGCTCTTTTTCCAACTTTACTCATTGCTCTTTTCTTTATTATTTGTTTTTAAATCCTTTTATTTTTACTCTGTCCAAAGAAGTGCTCTTTATCCGAATAGCAGCACCCAACTTGGCAAAAGCATTGAATAATCCATTAAATTGCTTTTCGTTGCTAATTTCTTGTGAATGTGCAATTAACTATTAACGCTTGTTTACTCCTCTTCCTTCTTCGGAATCCTCGGTTCCCGATTTCCTTTGAACTCTCTCGGAGCTTTCGGGTCTCTTCGGCTACGGAATTCTCCCTGCGGTTTTCTCTCTCTGTTTCCTTCCCGCTTGAATTCTCCTTCTTCCCGGCGCGGCTTGTATTCTCCTTCTCTGCGAGGTCTGGAGTCACCTTCCCGACGAGGCCTGAACTCACTTTCTCTACGGGGGTTGAATTCTCCTTCCCGACGAGGTTTATATTCTTTTCTTTCCCTGAACTTAGACGCTTGTTCTCCTTCCGTCTCTTTCTTTTCTTCTCCTGCTTCTTCCTGACTCTTGAACTCCTTGTATTTTCCGTCAAAGATTTCATATTTGCGGAATTCACATTCCAGTGGCCCGTTGAACAAAGGAACCTTTTGGCTGGCTTTCAAACCAATCTGGTCGAAACACTCTTCCCGGTAGGAGAGAACCCATGCCTCGTTTCCTACAAACGCGTGTTTCAGGCGCTCGCCAATCATTTGGTATAGTCCGAGTAAATCATTGGTGGAAATACGCTCTCCATAAGGAGGGTTGGTGATGATGACAGACTTCTCTTTCGGCTGTTCGAATTGCTGGAACGGTTGCAGTTTCAGTACGACATCTTTCGATACCCCCGCTGCCTTTATGTTATGAGTTGCTATTTCGTTCGCTTTCGGATTGTTGTCGTATCCGTAAATTTTATGTGTAAATTCACGCTCCTGACTGTCGTCATTGTAAAGCTCGTCGAACATATCCGCATCGAAATCCACCCATTTCTCAAATGCAAATCCCTTACGGAATACGCCCGGAGCGATGTTTCTTGCTATCAATGCAGCTTCCACTGGAATAGTACCCGAACCGCACATCGGATCAATCAAGTCACATTCTCCCCGCCAGCCGGTCATCAGAATCATACCGGCAGCCAATACCTCGTTCAACGGAGCTTCTACGGCCTCCTGGCGGTAACCGCGCCGGTGAAGTGATTCACCGGACGAGTCCAAAGACAAGGTGCAGGTTGTTTGTGCGATATGGATATTCAACAATACGTCCGGATTGCTGATGCGTACAGACGGGCGTTTGCCTGTCTTTTCACGGAAATAATCCACGATTGCATCTTTCACCTTGTACGAAACAAACTTCGAATGGCGGAATTCTTCGCTGAATACTACTGCATCTATTGCAAATGTCTTGTTTACGTCGAGATATTCCTCCCAAGGAATTGCCTGTATTTCATTGTAAACTTCGTCGGCATCCTTTGCCGTAAAGTTCTTGATCGGTTTAAGAATACGGATAGCAGTACGGAGGCAGAAATTAGCCTTATACATCATACGTTTATCCCCTGTGAATGACACCATTCGGCGGCCTATTTGAATGTCGTTGGCTCCTAGTGCTGTCAGCTCTTCTGCAAGTATCTCCTCCAGTCCCTGGAAGGTCTTGGCAATCATCTCGAATTGTTCGCTCATATATAGTTATTTGGTTTTATTTTTTTGCTTTGGTTTGTACGATTCTTGCTCCTGCGGGGACGTTCTCCGTCACCCAGATATTACCGCCTACGGTTGCATCGCGTCCGATAGTGATTCTTCCCAGGATAGTGGCGTTGGAATAAACGATTACATTGTCTTCCAGTATCGGGTGGCGCGGGATGCCTTTGATTGGCTTTCCATCCGCATCCAGCGGGAAACTCTTGGCTCCCAGAGTGACGCCCTGATAGAGTTTGACGTTGTTTCCGATGATACTCGTTGCGCCGATTACCACACCTGTGCCGTGGTCGATCGTGAAGTGACTGCCAATCTTGGCGGCCGGATGAATATCAATACCTGTTTCGCTGTGCGCCATTTCCGTAATGATACGCGGAATCAGGGGGACACCCAGTTCCAGTAGCTCATGCGCGATGCGGTAGTTACTGATGGCCTTGATAGCGGGATAGCAGAAAATAACTTCGCCATAACTTTCGGCGGCAGGGTCGCCGTTATAGGCGGCTTCTACGTCGGTAGCCAGCACTCTGCGCATGACAGGCAATTTGCTGATAAACTTGGCGGCAAGGCGGGCTGCTTCTTCTCTCTTGGAATCGGAGCAGGCATTACATCTTCCTTCTATACTGGTTCCAAAACACAATCCGGCAAGGATTTGCTCGGTAAGCAAATCAAATAACTTCTCAATATTTACACCGATGTGGTAATTGATTGTCCGGCTGTTGATAGTGGAATTTCCGTAATATCCGGGAAATAAGATAGAGCGTGAAAGCTCGATAATTTCATACAAGACTTTAGCAGAGGGCAGTGGTTCGCCATCTTTGTGTTGATGAAACAGTCCTTTGTAAGATTCGCTTTCCGATAGCTCATCGACTGCCTGTGTCAAAATGTGGGTGAAGTTCAGTGGACTCATTAGGTCAGTTGCTCATATTTATATGGGGACAAAGGTATTAAAAAAATAATAAAATTGGTTGGGATTCAGGATAAATAATGTATTTTTGTCACATTCAAAACATGACATGAATAAGGGGTTGATGAATGGGAGGACTACTATGAAGCTGTTTGGCTTGTTCGGGCTTTTGATATTGTTGTATTGCGGGTGTGCTGACAGGCATCGCCATAAGCCTTTTTGTGAGCAGGAACTTGTCGATTCTCTCGAAGTCCGCGTTCAGGATTCTCTTTTCTCCAATGTACTTTATTCCCGTTCGCAGGTACGTGACGCGCTGGTGCAAGTGCAAGACTCACAAGTGTATTATCGTCTGCTCGCCCTTTATGGTAAAACCTTCTTTGTTTCTTCTGATTTTGACTCCATACTTTATTACAATCGACAGGTTAAGCAATTCTCCCGCAATGTTTCCGAGTGTCCTCGCTGGAACGATGTCCTGGCCGATGTTTATAATGTTGAAGGAAACGTTTGGATGCAGTTGAACCGTCCCGATTCTGCCATACTTGATTATCAAAAGGCGTATGCATATCGTCTGAAAGGAAAGCGCCTGCACCTTCTTCCCGACATTTGTATCAATATGGCTGACGCCTGCCTGCATCGCAGTGACTTGGCGCACACTGCCTCTTATTACCGCCGCGCCTTGTTTCTCTGCGATTCTCTGAGATTGTCCGAACATACGAAATTCCCTGTCTATTACGGTTTGGGACAAACTTATATGGACTTGCGCGACTTCGATTTGTCCAACCATTATTATGAACTGGCAGGAAAATTCTTTGACGAAATGAATGTGGGAGAACGTTGGACCTATCTCAACAATCGCGGAAATCATTATTATTACAGGAAGAATTATCAGGAAGCATTGAACTATATGCGCAGAGCCAATGCCTTAGTCTCCGCCCACCCCCAAATGGTGTTTGAACAGAACTTTATCAAAGTAAACCTGGGAGAATTATACTTGTTGACCAATAACTTGGATTCAGCACAGATATGCCTGGACGAGAGTTATCGTTTCTTTTCGGAAATTCAGCATAACTCGGCTGTATACTATATCGAAACTCAAATGATTGAACTGGCGTTACAGAAAGGAAATATGGCGCTGGCTCATAAAATGATAGAACGTACCGCTCCTGTGGGACATCTTGATGCCAATATGCTGACAATACGCAACCAATATCTCCAGCATTACTTCGAGCGTGCCGGCGACTACCGCCGTGCTTATGAATATTTGAAGCGTGACTGTCGTCTGGATGATTCTATCCGTAGCGAACGGGTACAGACACGTGTCGCAGAACTGGATATGCGCTATCGTCAGGACACTATTGTATTGCGGAAAGAAATGCAGATTCAACGGCAGGCAGGTGAAGTGAAAGCTTTGAAGTTGAGCGTTTATATATGGGTACTTGTTTGTGTGCTGCTAGTTGCAGGAACAGGCGGTATCATCTGGTATATGCGGAAGAAAAGAGAATTTCTTCGTGAACGCTTTTTCCGGCAAATCAACCGTGTCCGCATGGAGAACCTGCGGAGCCGGATTTCCCCCCATTTCACTTTCAATGTATTGGGACGTGAGATTAATCAGTTCACGGGGTCGGAAGATGTGAAGAATAACCTGTTGGAGCTGGTTAAATATCTCCGACGCAGTCTTGAACTGACGGAAAAACTAAGTGTTTCCTTACAAGACGAGCTGGATTTTGTACGTTCGTATATTAATCTCGAAAGAGGACGCGTCGGCGAAGATTTTACGGCAACGGTTACAGTGGAAGAAGGACTGGATGCAAGTCGTGTGATGATTCCTTCGATGATTATACAAATCCCGGTTGAGAATGCAATCAAGCATGGACTGGTTGGGAAAGATGGTGAAAAGGAGTTGACGATACATGTCTCTCATGAAAAGAATGGTATCTGTATTACGATTTGTGATAACGGCCGCGGGTATCTTCCGCACGTAACTTCGGCAACACGGGGAACGGGTACCGGACTGAAGGTGTTGTATCAGACCATTCAACTGCTGAATACGAAAAACAAGAGTGACAAAATACGTTTTGAAATAACCAATAGAAACAGTGGACAGACCGGTACATTAGTTTCGGTATATATCCCGTTTCGTTTTTCTTATGATTTATGATGGATACAGAAGAAAAGTACAAAGTGGTCATCATTGATGACGAACGTTCTGCAAGTGACGCTTTGCGCCGTGAACTGGAGCCTTATCGTGAATTTGAGATAAAGGGAATTGCAAGCAGTGGTGCAAAAGGGAAAAAGATGATTATGGAGTTGCATCCGGATTTACTCTTTCTTGATGTGGAGCTTCCGGATATATTGGGGCTTAATTTGCTAAGTGAGATAAAGGATGATGTATTGTGGGATATGAAGGTTGTGTTCTATACGTCCTATGATAAATATCTGCTTCAGGCTTTGCGTGAGTCGGCTTTTGATTTCTTGTTGAAACCTTTTAGCGCGGAAGACTTGAAAGTTGTCATAGACCGTTATCGGAAAGCGGTGCGTTCTGCTGTAGTGGTGCCTCCCTCTTTTGCTTCTTCTATTATAGCTCTGATGCCGCAACAGGGAATGTTTATGATTAGCACGGTGACAGGATTCAAGCTCTTACGGCTGGAAGAAATCGGATTTTTTGAATATTTGAAAGATAAACGTCAATGGCAGGTGGTTCTGTTTAATCAAACCCGGTTGAACCTGAAACGGAACACGAAAGCGGAGGATATCGTCAGTTATTCGCAGGCTTTCGTACAAATCAGTCAATCGGCCATTGTGAATGTAAATTATCTGGCTATGATCGATGGAAAGTGTTGCCAACTTTATCCGCCTTTCCACGATAAAGGTGATCTGGTCATTTCCAGAAGCTATCTGAAAGAATTGCAGGAACGGTTTTATGTCTTGTGATACAGCCTACGGTTATATAAAGTGAAAACGCCTCTTCTTCATCAGGAGCGGCGTTCTCTTTTGTTAGAATATTAGAATGAGAGAGAGTTTTTGTTACATATTTGTATTATCCATTGTTACAGTCATCTCGGGTACCAGTACATAAGTACGCTTTTTAGCGTTCCATTTATAGTAATTGGTAGTGACGGTCTTGCCTTCATAAATATAGTTGATACGCAAATTCTTTACCCATTCGTCCTTGTTGCTGTCCCATTTGAGGGCTTCGCTTTCGGTCATGCGTTTATTGTCGTCGTACTTATAATTGTACTTCATATAGTTGGCAAGTGTATTTCCGTCCATTTTGTAAACGGTCTGGCCTACTGTCATGCCATTTTCTTCTATCGGATTGTAAATCAACTGACCGTCGTTGTTACGTGCGGAAGCGGTGAAAGATGCAATAAGAAGAGCAGCGGATAAAACGAACATTTTTAAGGATACTTTTGCTTTCATGGCTATTTTAGTTTTAAGTTATACTTTCATTTGTCTACTGATGTATCAGTTTTACGCTGCAAACTTACATATTAATTTGATATTTATGCATTTTAGGGAGTGAAATATTATCAAATTGTCAAGCATGGGTGCTGGTAGTAGTTTGCTTTTTGCCAAGATTAGTGACAAAAAAATATCCGGCAGTCAATCTGCCGGATATAGAACGAATCACTTCGTTTAAAAAGAAATCTTTTTTCTAGCTTTCGGATAGCGAGTTAAATAATGTTAGTGAGCTTCGAGCCAGTTCTTGCCCCACCCGCAATCAGCTTTCAGAGGTACATGCATACGGTATGCGTGTTCCATTTCTTCGATAACAATTTCTTCTACACGTTCTTTTTCTTCAACGGGAACACTGAAGTTCAATTCGTCATGTACTTGCAGGATCATTTTGGCTTGTATTCCTTCCGTTTGGAAACGTTGATAGATACGTGCCATAGCCACCTTGATAATATCTGCCGCACTTCCCTGGATAGGTGCGTTAATGGCATTCCGTTCCGCATATCCGCGTACAATGGCGTTTCGTGAGTTAATGTCCGGCAAGAAGCGTTTCCGGTGGAAAATAGTCTCCACATAGCCTTTTTCTTGTGCAACCTGGATACTTTTATCCATATAAGCCTTCACTCCCGGATAGGTTTCGAAATAGCCGTCGATAAGTTCTTTGGCTTCTTTCCGTTCTACGTTCATCCGTTCGGCGAGGCCGAATACGGATATACCATAGATAATGCCGAAATTGGCAGTTTTGGCTTTGCGACGCATATCGGAGCCTACATCTTGCAAGTCAATCTTATAAATCTTTGCGGCGGTGGCAGCGTGGATGTCATGGTTGCTGAGGAAAGCGTCGATCATGTTCTTATCCTCGCTCAGATGCGCCATGATGCGCAATTCAATCTGTGAGTAGTCCGCAGAGAAGAAAAGGCAGCCTTCATCGGGGATGAATGCTTTGCGGATTTCTTTTCCGTTCTCGTCGCGGATCGGGATATTTTGTAGGTTCGGATTGCTTGAACTAAGACGTCCCGTGGCGGTAACGGTTTGGTTGAAAGAAGTATGTACCCGTCCTGTACGCGGATTGATGAGTTGGGGGAGTGCATCGATGTATGTTCCCAATAACTTTTTCAGTCCCCGGTGTTCTAATATCTTTTCTACCACAGGATGTTTGTGGCGAAGGCTTTCGAGCACCTCTTCCGAAGTGACGTATTGCCCGGTTTTAGTCTTTTTTGCCTTCTCTACAATTCTTAATTTATCAAACAGCACCTCACCGACTTGCTTCGGTGAAGCAATATTGAACGTTTCACCTGCCAGCTCGTAAATTTCCTTTTCGATATTCTCCATTTGTGCCGTAAAGTGGGCGGAAGATTGTTTCAGCGCTTCCGTATCCAGCAGCACACCGTTGCGTTCGATATTAACCAGTACCGGAACAAGCGGCATTTCTATATCATAGAACAGCCGCTCGGCGTCATTCTCCTTTAATTCCTTTTCCAGAACGTTTTTCAGTTTCAGGGTTACGTCCGCATCTTCGCAGGCGTAACGATAAACGTCTTTCGGGGCGAGGTCGCGCATATTTTTCTGGTTCTTCCCTTTCGGGCCAATCAGTTCATCAATATGGATTGTCTGATAACGTAGATAGATTTCGGCAAGATAATCCATTCCGTGACGGAGTTCAGGTTGAAGAACATAATGGGCGATCATTGTATCGAACAACGGGCCTTTTACTTGCACTCCATAATTTTGAAGAACGATCATATCATACTTGATATTCTGTCCGACCTTCAATGAGTTTTCATTTTCAAATACCGGGCGGAACTCATTGACGATTTTTAACGCTTCTTCCTGATCGGCGGGGATCGGGACATAAAAAGCTTCATTTTCGGCAATGGAAAAACTCATTCCGACCAATTCGGCGTCCATTGGTTCGGTTCCGGTAGTTTCCGTATCTAGCGAAAGAATTTTTGATGTAAGTAACTTTTGAATAATTTTTGTTCTTTTCTCTTCTGTATCAATAAGTTGGTAGTCACAATTGAGCGTTTCTAACGTCGCTAGATTTGAATTTTTAGCTTCGCCCGGCTCGTTGCCCGTAAAATTCGCAAATAAATCGCCTTGCACGGCTCCGCCTTCCTCGGGAAAAAGTGGGAGAGGGGCGAGGTTACTTTTTTCTGCTGCCGTTTTGTTTCCGGTTGGAGTTGTTATTCCGTTTCCGGCATTCTCTTTTTTCAGAACGCGATCGATCAGTGTCCGGAATTCCAGTTCCTCGAAAATCTGTCGGAGCGAATCTTCGTCTGCCTGCTCACGAACGAGCGAATCCATATCGAGTTGGATAGGCACGTCGATTTTGATAGTCGCGAGGAATTTTGAGAAAGTAATCATTTCCCGGTTCGTTTCCACTTTTGTTTTCAGTGCTCCCTTGAGTTGGTCGGTATGTTCCAGAAGATTCTCAATGCTTCCGAATTCGGCTATCAGTTTTTGAGCTGTCTTTTCTCCTACTCCGGGGCAGCCGGGGATATTGTCCGAAGAATCTCCCATTAGGCCGAGCATATCGATGACTTGTGCCGGTGACTGAATATCGAATTTGGCTTTCACCTCATCGACACCCATTACTTCAAAACCTCCCGTATGTTTGGGGCGGTACATGAATACCTTGTCGCTTACTAATTGTCCGTAATCTTTGTCCGGGGTCATCATATAAGTAATAATCCCTTGGCGTCCGGCTTCGGTAGCGAGTGTTCCTATCACGTCGTCAGCCTCGTAGCCTGCCACTTCCAGAATAGGGATACGGTAGGCACGGATGATTTCTTTTATAATAGGTACGGAAAGACGGATTGCTTCCGGAGTTTCTTCACGCTGTGCTTTATATTGTTCGAAAGCCTCGTGGCGGAAGGTAGGGCCGGCCGGGTCGAAAGCCACTCCTATATGAGTGGGATTCTCCTTCTTCAATACTTCTTCGAGGGTATTGACAAACCCTAGAATAGCTGAAGTGTTGAATCCTTTTGAGTTGATTCGGGGATTCTTAATAAAGGCATAATAAGCCCGGTATATCAGTGCATAAGCGTCTAAAAGAAATAATTTATTGTCTGACTCCATAGATTTTATTAATTTTTCATGGTAAAAGTACAAAAAAATACCGTATTAAGCGTTTTATTATTACTTTTGTGCTCAAATTGTGCATGAATGGACAGCATCTCTATTATCAGAACACCGATTGAAAGCGAACTTGAGGCTTTCAAAGAACTTTATGATAGTTCTCTTTCCAGTTCGAATACACTGCTTGATAGCGTAGTAGCTCATATACGCCAGCGCAGTGGAAAGATGATGCGTCCTATTCTCGTCTTGTTGGTAGCGCGCCTTTATGGCGTCGTGTCTCCTGCCACTCTTCATGCGGCGGTATCTCTGGAACTTCTTCATAATGCCAGTTTGGTGCATGACGACGTAGTGGACGAAAGTACCGAACGCCGTGGGCAACTCTCGGTGAATGCTATCTTTAATAATAAGGTAGCCGTACTGACGGGGGATTATCTTCTGGCAACAAGCCTGGTGCATGCCGAGCTGACGAACAGTCATCAGATTATCCGGCTGGTATCTTCATTGGGGCAGGATCTTGCCGACGGCGAGTTGCTCCAGCTCTCAAATGTAAGTAATCATAGCTTTTCGGAGACAGTTTATTTCGATGTGATTCGTAAGAAAACTGCGGCCCTATTCGCTGCCTGTACGGCGGCGGCGGCTTACTCGGTAGGAGTGAGTGAGGAAGAAGTGAAATTAGCCCGCTTGTTGGGTGAATATATCGGTATCTGTTTTCAGATTAAGGATGATATTTTCGACTATTTCGACAGCAAGGAAATCGGTAAGCCGACAGGGAACGATATGCTTGAAGGCAAACTGACACTCCCTGTCTTGTATGCACTTAATAGAGCGAATGACAATCAGGCTACTGAAATTGCTCTCAAAGTGAAAGAGGGTACGGCTACTCTCGATGAAATAGCTCGTCTGATCGCATTTACCAAGGAAAACGGTGGTATTGAATATGCTGTCCGGACGATGAACGCATATAAGCAAAAAGCCTTTGGGCTGTTGGCCTCTTTGCCGGATTCTGCTATCTGCGTGGCTCTCCGGTCTTATCTGGATTACGTTGTAGATCGCGAAAAATAGCGGTTATCGATGTTTGTTCAAAAGTAAATAGCACGATAATAAATGGTCCCAATCTTCTATTTTCTCTGATTGCATTGCTCGCCCGAGGAGGAAACTCTTGTCTATTTCTTCCGGCGAACGGAGTATTTCGGAGCATAGTATTCCTGCCTGCTCAATATGTTCCCATGCTTGTCCTTTGGTGATATATCCGATTTCATAAGCTGCACGTGCCAGGTTGACCAATATCCCCATATCCCATGCGTCAATTCCTCTTTCCAAGTCATTTATCCATATAATCGGGTCTCTTCTTTCCTCTGTATATTTTACGAATCTGTATAAATTGTTTCCCTGCCGGACGAAACGTTCCACTCCGAAAAAGCGTTTATGTATGATTGTTTCAAATTCGTTGATATTGTCTGACGAGAGCAGGTAGGGGAGCATGATCTGATAGGGAACCCTGTCTCCTTCATTAGTCAGGAATTGTAATAGTCCGTTGGTTGATTCGGTGTCAACGCAGTGAAATTCTTCAGACAGCAGTCGGGTTAACTTTTGCGGGTGAACTCCTGTTTCTATTGAGTTGAGATAAAAACCTTTTAACGCAGCTTCCATATAGCCAATGCGCAACCCTAGCTTTCTTTTCGTCCCGAGGACTAGATTTAGCGGATTGCGGTTTATTCTTAAGGCTTGAATATGTGCTTCCATTTTTATACTCTTATGATTAAAGTTCACTGAAAAAGCGTGGGGACTGTTGCTATATATTTTCCTGAGGCTTCGGCAAGCCGTTATGAATTATACACAAGCAACAGTCCCACGCTCCGTTCGCTATATAACAACAGTATATACATGAAAGTGCGTGAGACCCGTTTGCTTATTACCATTCATAACTTTGAATTTTGCCGAATTCCAGGAATTTGGTAATAAATGAAACGTTCTCTGGTTCAATTATTTAGCTAGATATCCACAGCCAAATCTGAGACAAAGATAATGATTTTTGCGGATTGCTTGATAACTATCTTTAGTTTTTCTTAAATAAAAAATACCGCATCGGTTCTCGTTTTGCGGAGAGCCGTGCGGTAAGGCATATTTGATTGCTTATGTAGCCTTTCCTAGAAGAATTTTATTTCTTCTCCCTTGATATCAGAGAGTAGGAGATTTGCCAGGCGGCTTGTTCCCAAGCGGAATAACCGGTTGTCCAGCCATTCTTCACCCAATACTTCTTTCACAATAGTGTAATAAATAATTGCGTCATTGACTGTATTGATTCCTCCTGCCGGTTTGAAGCCAATCTTGTTTCCTGTCTTCTGATAGTATTCCTTGATAGCTTCACACATCACATAAGCAGCTTCCGGAGTAGCTGCAGGCTGCTGTTTTCCGGTCGATGTTTTGATGAAATCCGCACCTGAATACATGGATAGGATAGAGGCTTTTTTGATGTTGGAAGCGCTCTTTAGTGCACCCGTTTCGAGGATTACCTTGAGGTGGCGTTCCTTACAGACTTCCTTCAACTCCTGTATTTCCTCACACATTGCTTCGTAGTCGCCACTCAGGAACTTGCCTATGGAGATTACAATATCTATTTCGTCTGCGCCGTCTGCAATGGCCAGTGCAGTTTCCGCTACTTTTACTTCGGTAAATGTTTGAGAAGAAGGGAATCCTCCTGATACACAGGCGATATTCACTCCGTCTACCTCCAGCGTATTCTTGACGATAGCTGCAAAGTTGGGATACACGCAGATCGCAGCTACATTTTTCAAGTCAGGAAATTCATCATCGAACTGGTTTACTTTTTCAGTAAATCGCATAACGCTTTCATCGCTATCCGTACTGTTCAGTGTAGTCAGGTCAATGCACGTGAACAGGAATTTCTTGACTTCTTCCGTGTTGTTCTCCGGCACTTTCTTTTCAATCAGGTCAGCTACGCGAGCCTGAATATCTGCATCGCTCAGATGTGTATTATACTTCGCCAGAGCGGCATCGTACTTGTTGGACAGTGAATTATTCTCCTCCATGATCGTTCAGTTTTGGGTTATTGATATGTCTTTTGCTATCTCGTTTCGTTTTCTTTTCCATACTCTTTTGAAGGGCGGCAGTGACGTCTACGCCTGTCTGGTTGGCGATGCATAGGAGCACCCACAGAACGTCTGCTATTTCTTCTTCGATATTGTCTTTCTCACCTTCCTTGAAGGATTGGTCACCGTATTTGCGGGCCATGACGCGGGCCAGTTCCCCGACTTCTTCCGTCAGTACTGCCATATTGGTCAATTCGCTGAAATAGCGGACGCCGTATGTCTTTACCCATTGGTCTACCTGTTTTTGAGCTTCTTCCAGGGTCATAGTTCTTTTATTATAAGTTGTTTACGTTATTCTTTGTTTTTCGTATCCATGCATATAGTAACAGGTCCGTCGTTCAAAAGTTCAACTTTCATGTCTGCACCGAAGGTACCCGTACCGATTTCTTTGCCCAATGCGGCAGTCAAATCTTTGCAGAACTTCTCATAGAGTGGGACCGATATTTCCGGCTTTGCAGCTTTGATATAAGAAGGACGGTTCCCTTTTTTGGTGGAAGCATGTAAAGTGAACTGGCTGATAACCAGAATTTCTCCTCCGTCTTCCAGTATGGATTTGTTCATTACGCCATTCTCATCGTCGAAAATGCGCAGATTTACTATCTTCTTGCAGAGCCAGTCAATGTCTTCCTGCCCATCGGCTTCCTCAATGCCGACTAATATCAGCATTCCTTTTCCGATAGCTGATTTGCAGTGTCCCTCAATGGTCACTGATGCATGGCTTACCCGTTGTATAACTATTCGCATTGCTATTTATTCTATTTCGTGATTATGAAAGGCAAATTTACGAATTTCGAAAGAGAAAACGATGTATTGGGAGGAAAATATTATCGAAGAAGAACGTGTTACTGCCTCTTGAAACCTTCTAATTTTAGCCTCTGTTATTCATTATTCAATCCTTCCTTCACCGTCTTGGCCTTCGCTTCCCCAATAATAGCGCTGATGTCCTCTAGCGACGCCTCTTTTATCCGCTTTACACTCTTAAATTCTTTCAAAAGAGCTGTTTTAGTCTTTTCCCCGATGCCTTTGATGCTATCCAATGCAGATGCAACCTGTCTTTTGCTACGTTTGTCGCGATGAAAACTAATCGCAAAGCGGTGTACTTCATCCTGTATTTGTGTCAGCAACCGGAACAGGGGAGTGTGTTGTTTGATCCCGATAGTTTGCGGAGGAAACCCGAATAGCAATTCAGACGTGCGGTGGCGATTGTCTTTAGCCAATCCGGCAATAGGGATATTCAACCCTAGTTCGTCCTCAATGACCTCTCTGACGACCTCCATTTGCCCTTTCCCACCGTCGGTAATGATCAGGTCGGGCAACGGCGAACTTTCTTCAATTGCGCGCTGATAACGCCTTTTTACGACTTCTTTCATCGAAGCATAATCATCAGGCCCCACTACTGTCTTTATATTGTATTTCCGGTAATCTTTCTTCGAAGGTTTGGCCTTTTTGAATACCACGCAAGCTGCCACTGCGTCCGATCCCTGTATGTTCGAGTTATCAAAACATTCAATCTGCAAGGGCGGTCTCTCCAAATGCAGTTCTTGCTGTATTTCTTTCATCAGGCGCATACTTCTCTGTTCAGGATTCAGTTTCTCCGCCTGTTTCATGCGGTCGGCCTTGTATTGCTTCACGTTCAGGATAGAAAGATCCAGCAATTTCTTCTTATCACCCCGTTGGGGAACGGTGAAAACGACATTATTTAATTCCAGGTCAAGTTCGAAGGGGACGATAATCTCCCGTGACCGGCTTTTATAACGTTCCCTCATTTCGATAATGCCGAGCGTCAGCAATTCCTCCTTGGATTCATTCAACTTCTTTTTGTATTCGAAAGTAAATGCCTGGTTGATTGCTCCGTTTGTAATATGCAGATAATTGATAAATGCGGAATTGCTGTCATCCTCCTCGATCGAAAAGACATCTATATTATGCAGTACGGCACTTACCACTTCTGATTTGGAACGGTAGTTCTCTATCAAAAGATATTTCTCTTTAATCTTCTGTGCTTCCTCAAATTTCATTTCACCGGCCAAAGTCTGCATCTTCTCCAATAGCATACGGCTAATTTCCTGCGTATTCCCTTTTAGAATCTCTTTGATTTCATCGATGTTTTTTAGATATTCTTCTTGTGACTGAAGCCCGATGCAGGGTCCTGCACAGTTCTTTATATGATATTCGAGGCATACATTGAACTTCCCGGCCCGTATGTTCTCCGGAGTGAGGTTTAAAGAACAGGTACGTAACGGATATAAATGCTTTATCAAGTCCAGCACTGCATACATCGAGGGGATATGGCTGTACGGACCATAATAAGATGAGCCGTTTCTGATAATCTTCCGGGTTCTGAATATCCTGGGAAAATATTCGTTCTGTACACAGATCGAAGGGTAAGTCTTGTCATCCTTTAATAAGACGTTATAACGCGGCTTATATTTCTTGATCAGATTATTTTCCAATAGCAGTGCATCTTCCTCTGTGTTCACCACGATATACCGTATATCAGCTATCTTGCTTACCAATACCCGTGTCTTTCCCGGCTCGTGTTCTTTGCTGAAATAAGAGTATACCCTTTTCTTCAGGTTTTTAGCCTTTCCAACGTATATAATCGTTCCTTCCGCATTCAGGTACTGGTAGATTCCCGGCTTTTCAGGAAGGTTTGCCACGATTCCTTTCAAGTATTCATTGGTTTTGTTTTCCGCTTCTGTATTCATAATCTTTAGGGATGAAATAGCTAAAATGAAAAAGGGCGTAGTATCACTACGCCCTGCAAATATAAACAAATCCTTTATAAAGTCAATACGGATTCTACTTCTACATCATCTCCGAATACTGATTTTCCGTTGAGGTCTTTCAGTTCGATGATAAAGTTGATATATACTTTCTTCGGTTTCAATTTCTTCACCAGTTCACAGGCTGCTTTCATTGTTCCGCCCGTTGCTAGTAAGTCGTCATGCAGCAGCACTACATCGTTTTCATCCAATGCATCTTTGTGAATCTGCACTGTGTCTTTCCCGTATTCTTTGTCATAGCTTTCTTCAATAGTTCCTGCGGGAAGTTTTCCGGGTTTACGGATAGGGATGAAGCCAGCATTGAGTCGGGTAGCCAGAATCGGTCCCATGATGAATCCTCTTGATTCTATACCTACAACTTTGGTGATACCTTTATCCTTATACATCTCGTACATAACGTCCGATAATTCTTGCAAGCACCACGGATCTTTGAACAATGTGGTTACATCGTAAAACAGGATTCCCGGAATCGGAAAGTCGGGAATTTCCCGGATACTTTTAATTAGCGTTTCTTTGCTCATAATCATTGATTTATCTCGTTTCTTTAAATGCTTTGTTTCACGTGAAACGTTGCCGCTTACCGGCCCGAAAGTACCAGCAACACGTTGATGTCACTTGGCGATACTCCCGGAATCCGGCTCGCTTGGGCAATGGTTTCCGGATCTATTTTAGTCAGCTTTTGGCGAGCTTCGGTGGATAGGGACTGGATAGAAGAATAGTCAAACTTGCCTTTTATCTTTATACTTTCCAGGCGTGCCAGCTTTTCTGCTATCATTCGCTCTCTGTCAATATAACCTTGATATTTGATTAAGATTTCGGCAGCTTCCAAAATTTCTTCTTTACGGTCTTGGTTGGCACTTGTTGCTTTTTCCAGTTCCCGTTGAAATGCCGGAATGTGTTCGGCTATGTTCTCTATCGTCACCTGCGGACGGTTCAATATTTCAATTAATTTGCAACCTTGACGTAGGGGAGTTGTTCCTATCTTTTCGAGCGCATCATTAATTAGTGCCGGTTTCATCGAATAATTTCGTGCGAAAGAAATAATCTGTTCCACAGCTTCCTTTTTGCTTTTCATCAACCGATAACGGTCTTCCTTGGCTAATCCGAGTTTGTATGCCCGTTCGGTAAGTCTCATGTCTGCATCGTCCATACGGAGCAGAATCCTGTATTCTGCGCGTGAAGTAAACATCCGGTAAGGTTCGTCAACTCCCTTGGTAACTAAATCGTCGATTAATACGCCGATATATGCTTCATCGCGTGCCAACGTAAATTCTTCTCCACCATGGCAATTAATGTGTGCATTGATTCCGGCTATTGCTCCTTGTCCTCCGGCCTCTTCGTAGCCGGTGGTTCCGTTTACTTGTCCGGCAAAGAACAAGTTTTTAATAACTTTCGATTCCAGCGTATGTTTTAATTGTGTCGGATCGAAGTAGTCATATTCAATTGCATATCCCGGACGATAAATAACCAAGTCTTTGAAAGCGGGAATCTTTTTCAAGGCAGCAATCTGTATATCCATTGGAAGCGAAGAGGAGAATCCGTTGAGGTATAATTCCTGTGTCGTTTCTCCTTCCGGTTCGAGGAAAAGCTGATGCTGGTCTTTGTCGGGGAAAGTCACAATCTTGGTCTCTATGCTGGGGCAATAGCGCGGGCCGATACTTTGAATTTGTCCGTTGAAAAGGGGAGAGTCCGGCAATCCATCACGTAAAATCCGATGTACTTCTTCATTTGTATAGCATGTCCAGCATTGGAGTTGTTTCAAATGACGTGTACTTGTATTCATGAAAGAGAACTTGTGGAAGTCACATTCTCCGTCTTGCGTTTCCATTTGGTCGAAGTGCACGCTGCGTGCGTCGATACGTACCGGAGTTCCGGTCTTCATTCTTCCGTAAGTAATCCCATGGCGGGCGATAGATTCGGTCAGTTGATAGGAAGCCGGTTCGGCCATTCTTCCACCCGGCAGTTGGTGGCGGCCTACGTGCATCAGTCCGTTGAGGAAAGTTCCCGCAGTCAGTACGATGCACTTTGCTTTGAAAGTAACTCCCCAGACGGTGACGAGTCCTGTCACCTCTCCGTTTTCAACGAGAAGTTCGCATACGGTATCTTGCCAAATATGAAGGTTGGGAGTATTTTCCAGTCTCTCGCGCCATGACCAGATAAACTTGGCGCGGTCGCATTGGGCACGAGGACTCCACATGGCGGGGCCTTTTGAACGGTTTAAGATTCGGAACTGAATAGCTGTTTCATCTGTCACCAATCCCATTTGTCCACCCAGTGCATCTATCTCACGTACTATTTGTCCTTTGGCGATTCCTCCTACGGCCGGGTTGCAACTCATCTGTCCAATCTTGTTCATGTCCATTGTGATGAGACAAGTCTTGGAACCTAAATTTGCTGCTGCGGCTGCTGCTTCACAGCCTGCATGTCCGGCACCGATTACGATAACGTCGTACTTAAAATCCATTCCTATCTTATTTATTATCAAACGCTGCAAAGTTACGGAAAAGTTGCGAGACTTGTATCTTTCAGTTGTTTTTGCTTCCGAAAATTCGGGGGAGTGTCCGGAATGGTTCGAAAAATCGCCGTAATTTTGGAGTTTAAATATACAGAATGTCTACAATCTTATCTCTTATTTATTGCTTTGTACTTGCTTTTTGGGACGGAATGCTGGAATTTTGCATATTTAATCTTTTATTTGCTGTCTTTTTGTAAGTAGAAAAATGGGCGGTTCCTCTGATGAAATAGAAGTGAAAAGAGAAGATCTGTCCGTGATTCCATTCATTTGAATAATGAATGTCCTTATTACACCTAATCGTTCCTTGTTTTCTTGACATAAATCAAAAAAAGAGGGGAAAATATGTTTTTTAGCATACTAACTATTGTTGTTTTCTAAAACAGCTATACCTTTGCAGCGTAGTTGTGAAACTACTAAGATTTTAGGTATTAGAACAAGGTAATATTAAAGGATATTAGTTTATAAAATTAAGGTATTGGATTTTAAGATTAGTTTTTAGGAAAAAGGTTGTTTTGATTAGGTATTAGTAAAAAGTAGTTTTCAGGAAACGAGTAAATGAATGATGAAAAAGAAGAATCCCATTTATGGGGATTCTTTAATGGTGGAGCGGAATAATTCGCTCTTTTTTTGTACCCCTATATCGCTGTATGCTATAAGCATGGAGTTGTCCCTATTGGGGGCATTTAAGTTTCTGCAAGGGAAACAGTAGTTTCTCCGGCTTGAAACTTTAGTTCCAACGGTGCGAAACTAGAGTTTCTAAGCCTTGAAACTTTGGTTTCCATTACTTGAAACTATTTGTTTCTCGGCGTGAAACACCTGCTGCCAAGGTATAATCTGTTGGCCCTGTCTAAGGGATATATTTTTTAGTAGGTGGATACCGGCTGGTTTTATATACTAATTTGTTTGAAAATGGCTGGTGATAGGTGATAGGTTGGGTGATAGGTTAAGAAACAACCTATCACCGTCGGAAAGTACGATGAATAAACGGTTTGCTTGATGTCGGTGATAGGTGATAGATGATATTGTGTTTTTTATATAGAGAAAGAACGTTTTTATTTTCTATTTTGTAGGCTACTTAAAGTCTGTGTTTTTGAAAAAAAACAATATATTTGCATTCGTAAATATCGATATAGTAAGTGGTTATAGCGATTTCTACGAATTCTGTATTCTTTTTTGATGAGTAGAGTGACAATATGAGTGATAGAATTGACACCATAGTAGCAGGAGTTAACCGGAAGGATGAAAAGACGTGGGGCGATTTCTACGATCGTTTTTATGCTGCTCTATGTGTTTATGTTTCCAAGATATTGCCAATTCCCGATGCAGTTGAAGATTTGGTACAGGAAGTCTTTATTTCCGTATGGGAGGGTAAGCGTACCTTCTCTGATATTAAAGAGCTTACCAATTATCTTTATCGTGCCTGTTATAATAATACCTTATTATATATACGCAATAATCAGATTCATGATAGTATTCTAAGTTCCCTTGCTGAAGAATGTCGGCAAGACGAGGATATGATTTATGCATTGACAGTGAAAGAAGAGATCATCCGTCAGTTGTATTTCCATATTGAAGAACTTCCGCCTGAGCAACGCCGGATCATTCTGTTGAGAATCGAAGGGTATACTTGGGAAGAAATAGCGGAACGTCTGGAAATAAGTATCAATACCGTTAAAACTCAAAAGAGCCGTAGCTATAAATTTCTTCGTGAAAAGCTGGGAGACTCTATTCATTCTATAATTCTCTGTTTATTTTTCTAAAAAGAAATAAAGTCAATTTGATACTTCTTTGTCTTTTTATTGATTGATTAAGATTTGTTTTCTTTGTTAAATGTAACCGTATTTCTTCATTTTGATAGCATAATGCTATATCTTTCTCTTTAAAATCCCTCGTTGGATATTCCTTCTCCAAAAAAAGATCATCTTTTTGTCACCCTTTTCTATGAGTTATGTATAGTTATAATAAAACAAGGATGAAATTGCAATTTAATTAAAAAATAGATAATAAGATGAATAAGTTCGAAAATATATATCAAGATGCTGCTTTAATGAGAAAGTTTCTTTTGGGAGAAGCGAATGAAGCAGAACGGAAAGAGCTTGAAAAACGATTGGCGGAATGCCCGGACTTAAAGAAAGTGTATGAGCAGTTGCAGAATGGTGAAACATTGAAGGCTGCGTTTGGAGAATATAAAGATTATTCATCAAAGAAAGCTTATCAATCTTTCCTTCAGAAAATCGGACGAATGGAGAAGAAGGAACGTAAGCCTTTTATTTCCCGGGTTTGGTGGTATGCTGCTGCGGCTGTCATAGTTCTGGCTGTCGGCCTTTCATTCTATATGTCGAATTTCTATTCGGCAGTAGAGGAGAAGAGAGCTCTTATTCAGCCGGGTACACAACAGGCGCAGTTAACGTTACCTGACGGTAGCATTATTGATGTGGATAAAAAAGAAGTGAATGTGGTAGTAGATGGCGTTCAAGTAAAATATAAGAAAGGAGTGTTGTCTTATCAACCAACCGTTACAACACAACATGAGGAAGAAAGTACCGAAGAAAAGCCGGTTAAATCCAATGAGTTGGTTATACCGCGTGGGGGTGAAAATACCGTAATCCTGGCGGATGGAACTACTGTTCATTTGAATGCCGGCTCCAAACTAACTTATCCGGTACGTTTTGCAGGTAAGCGGAGAGTTGTGGCATTGGAAGGCGAGGCCTATTTTGATGTCGTGAAAGACGAAACACGGCCGTTCATCGTGCAGACTCATCTTGGAGAGGTAACTGTGCTTGGTACTGCCTTCAATATCAATGCTTATACCGATGCGTCTGTTTACACAACGTTGGTACACGGAAAAGTACAGTTCTCTTCATCAAGCATCGGAACTATTATTCTTTCGCCGGGGGAGCAGGCTGTGGTTTCTGCCAACGGTTCGGAAAAACGTATGGTAGATCTGGATGAATATGTCGGTTGGGTAGACGGGAGGTATGTCTTTAATAACCGCCCTTTAGGAGAGATAATGCAGACATTCGAACGTTGGTACGACATACAGGTTTATTATGAGACTCCCCATTTGCGTGACATTACTTATAGTGGTAGTTTGAAACGCTATGGAACAATAAATTCATTCCTGGATGCACTGGAACTGACAGGAGATCTGACTTATAAAATCAGTGGAAGGAACATATTGATATATGATAAGGTAGAAGAATTGGAATAATATAGAATAGTTAGAATATTAGGTACACAAAAGTTTAATCATTAATTTATGAGAGAAAAACGATGGCTGCTATGTTTTCTAGTGGCAATGTGCTGCACGTTTAGTGCATGGGCTTTACCGTCACAAGACAAGACGGTAACTTTGAAACTGCACAATGTCTCTATCGAGACTGTTTTGGATGCAGTGAAGAAACAAACAGGTGTGAATATGTTGTATAATTCACAAATGTTTAAAGGAGTGCCTCCGGTGTCGATTGATGCGAAAAATGAGAAATGGGAGATCGCACTTAAGTTGATTCTTAATCCTCAGGGATTTGATTATGTGGTGAAGGATGGCATTGTGGTGATTCGCAAAATGCAGGCGGAAAAACGGGAAAACCGTATTCGCGGTATGGTTGTTGATTCGAATAGAGAACCGATTCCCGGAGCCAGTATTATTGTGAAAGGTACTCGTACAGGTACTTCAACAAACATTGAAGGTGAGTTTACGCTGGATGTGAAAAATGACAAAGTGACTTTGGAGGTCTCTTTTATCGGAATGAAAAAACAAACACTTCAGGTGGACGCTACCCGTAAGAAGATGCTTGAAATAACTATGGTGGACGATGTGAAAACATTGGAGGATGTAGTCGTTACGGGATACAGTAATGTTCGTAAATCCAGCTTTACGGGTAGTTCTACGCAAATAACAGGTGATGAATTGCGCAAGGTGTCACAGACGAATGTACTTGACGCCATGCAGTCGTTTGATCCTTCTTTCCGCTTGATGACTAATACGCAGTTTGGCTCCGATCCTAATGCGTTGCCTGAAATGTATATTCGCGGACGTTCGGGGGTAGGTGTCAGAGATTTGGACAAGAATCAACTGTCTAAATCGAATCTGGAGAATAATCCGAATCTTCCTACATTTATTATGGATGGATTTGAGGTTAGCATTGAAAAGGTATATGACTTGGATCCTAGCCGTATAGAGAGTATGACTATCCTTAAAGATGCTGCCGCTACGGCTATTTACGGTTCGCGTGCCGCTAACGGTGTAGTGGTAATTACTACTGTTGCTCCAAAACCGGGCGAAGTTCGTGTTTCTTACAATTTCACCGGTACATTGGAAATGCCCGATTTGCGCGATTATAGTTTGGCAAACGCTTCGCAGAAACTGGAAATGGAACGTCTTGCCGGACTTTTTGAGAATACTGATTTTGGAACTGAAATCTATGATTACAACCGGAAATTTGCTGAGATTCAACGTGGTGTAGATACCGATTGGATGGTATTGCCTCTGCGAAATGCATTCGATCATAAACACAGTCTCTTCATAGAAGGAGGTACGCAAAATCTGCGTTGGGGTGTAGATGCATCTTATAATGGAGCGAACGGTGTGATGAAAGGTTCTGGCCGTGATCGTTACAGTGTTGGTTTTTCTTTAGATTATCGAATGAAGTCTTTGCAAGTAAAGAACACTGTATCGTTTACTCATTCCAAATCAAAAGAGTCGCCTTATGGTTCTTTTAGTGATTATACTATTTTGCAGCCGTATGATACACCTTATAATGATAATGGTACATTGAAAGAAAATTTAAAATTTTCGCAAGTTAGTGGCGGACGCGTGGCTAAAAACCCGTTATATGAAGCGACTCTTGGCAATTATACTTGGAGTGCTTATGATGAAGTATCCAATAATTTGAGCTTAAATTGGTATCTGACTGATTATTGGACCGTCAGGGGGCAATTCAGCGTGAACCGCAAGTATTCTAACGGAGAACGGTTCATTGATCCGTTATCTTCAAAAACAACAGCTTCCCCTCGTGACGGTGGTCATAATTTGGGTGACCTCTATGTAGATAATGGAAACAATTTGAGTTGGAATGCAAATGCGGCTTTATATTATACACGCTCTTTCAATAAACATAATTTGAATTTGTCTGTGGCTTGGGAAGCATCTTCCGGCTCATCAGATGCGACAAGTGCTCATTATCGTGGATTCCCGAACGGACAATTTCATTCGCCGAATTATGCAGCCGAGATATATGAAAAGCCGTCGCGTACCGAAGGAACCTCACGTATGGTTAGTACGTGGGCTACCGGAAACTATACATGGAACGATATCTATTTAGCTGATTTTTCCGTTCGTTTTGACGGTTCATCTGATTTTGGTTCCAAACAGCGCTGGGCACCTTTCTTCTCAGGAGGTTTGGGAGTGAACATTCATAATTATGAATTCCTAAAAGGTAATGAGATAGTCAATAAATTGAAGGTACGCGCATCGTATGGCCGGACTGGTAAGGCTAGTTTCCCGTCTTATGCTGCTACAACCATGTATGAGGCGCTTTTTGATGAATGGTATGCAACAGGCTTTGGCGCAGTGCTAAAAGCTTTAGGAAATAACAACTTGAGTTGGGAAAAGACTGATAAGTTTAATGTAGGTATTGAAATGCAATTTCTGAATCGGCGCTTAACAGTAGATGCGGATTATTACCATGATAAGACCATTGATTTAGTGAACGATGTCAGTTTGTCTCAAACTTCAGGTTTCTCTAGTTATAAAGACAATATGGGCGAAGTGTTGAATCAGGGATTTGAGTTGCAGGTGCGTGGTGAAGTATTTCGTAATCGTGACTGGTTGGTAGCTCTGTGGGGAAATATGGCACACAATAAAAATAAGATTGTGAAAATATCAGATTCACAACGTGCCTATAATCTACGTGTAGAACAATTTTATCAGAATTCTGCGAATGAAGAGTATGGTCGCTATAATGCTCAATATGCAGTACCTATATCTCAATATGAGGAAGGACAGTCACTTACTTCCATTTGGGCTGTGAAGTCTTTGGGTATTGATCCCACTACGGGTAAGGAAATATTCCTGAATCGTGATGGTAGCGTGTCCGATACTTGGAATGCCACTCAGGAAGTGGTTGTTGGTAATACAGAACCTAAATTCAACGGTTCTGTTGGGTTTAATCTTGCCTATAAAGCATGGAGCTTGTTTGCGGCTTTCCAATACGAATGGGGCGGACAGGAGTATAATCAGACTTTGGTGGATCGGGTAGAAAACGCCAGAATACAATATCAAAATGTAGACTTGCGTGTGTTGACCGACAGATGGAAACAACCGGGAGATATTGCTCAGTTTAAAGATATTAAAAACGCTGATAATGTCACCATGCCGACTTCACGCTTCGTTCAGGACAAGGCTTATCTGCGCTTGAGTGCATTGACTTTGAGCTATGATTTTAATCGGGAGTGGATAAAGAAACATTTGGGGATGAATATGCTTCGATTGGAAGCAAGTACACGCGATTTTATTAACTGGAATTCTATCCGTCAAGAGCGAGGCTTAAGCTATCCGAAGTCATGGACGGTCGATTTCTCTATTAAAGCACAATTCTAAGTATACCATTATGATACAAAAAATATATACTACGTTTATTTCTTTTGCGTTTGCAGCCTTGACACTTTCTTCGTGTTCAGATTGGCTGGACCTTTATCCTTCCGACGAGATAAAGGAGGAATACTTGTTTTCTTCCGGTGATGGTTTTCGTACAGCGACGAATGGTATTTATCGGAAAATGGCCACTTTCGATTTGTATGGAAGTAACCTTACTTGGGGAATTCTGGATGCTTGGGCCCAGGCTTATTACATAGAGCAAGCTCCAAGTATAGCTGGTGGAACCCCCATGAGAAAGATAGCAGAGCTTGCTTTTAAAAATACCGAATTGGTTCCTGTTACTGATGCAATGTGGAAAGCCGCTTGGAATGTGGTTGCCAATTGTAATGAATTGGCTCAGCAAGCGGTTCAAGCTGACCCTAATCTTTTTTATGGGCTTGACAGTGAACGCCAGATGATTTTGGGAGAAGCTATTGGATTGCGTGCATTTGTGCAATTTGATTTGCTTCGTATTTATGCTCCGTCTCCTTCATCTGTTGGTTTTAGAGAAGATAACCGTACTTTTATTCCTTATGTCAATGTTTATCCCAGTTATATTAACGATCATCAGACGGTTAATTATTGCTTGGAACAGATTATTGCTGATTTGAAGGAAGCACAGCGTATATTGGAGGAAGTTGATAAAGAATCCAAGATGAATGCAAACTCTAGATTTAACATCAATGAAGTCTCTCAAAGCCAGTTTGCAGGATCTAGAGGATATCGTTTGAATTATTATGCGGTAACAGCAGAATTAGCTCGTGTTTATTTGTATGCAGGAAAGAATGCGGAAGCTTATGCAGAAGCCAAAAAAATCATTGATGAAGAAAATGAAACAGGTTATTTTAAAGCATCAACCAGTTCATCAGGTTTCAGGAATGGAAATATGAAGATGTATAATGATATTATTTTTGGACTTTATTCCCCCAAGGAATTAGTGGAATGGGATCAGGAAATAAATCATGGTTCCGACGGCTCTAGTGAGGAACATTATCTGTGTCTTGATAGCGAGGTGGCAAAAGAATTATATGGAGATGAAAAGGACAGTGATTGGCGGTTTAAGTATCAACTGGAAGAAATGTATTATGGATATTATTATCGTACTTTGAAATATTACAAACAGACGGAGAGTACTACTGTCGGAATAACAAATAATCAGACAATTCCTATGATACGTATGTCTGAAGTGTATTACATTGCCGCTGAAGCAATTTTTGATACTAATCCCCAAGAAGCGCAGGGGTATTTGGAATTGGTGAAGAAAGGAAGAGGAGTATCAAAGAAGTTTGATAATGTCACAAATAAGTCAGAGTTTATAAACTTGCTGGTAAATGATGCCCGTCGTGAGTTCTTAGGTGAAGGACAGATTTTCTATATGTATAAACGGTTGAATCGGACGATGCCTGCTAGTTCTTATTATAGTAATCCCGTGTTACCAACTGACGAAAATATGATATTACCTAAGCCCGATTCGGAGTCAAACATTTAAGTGTGATACTATTTTAGAATAACTACTTAAAAGAAACGAAAATGAAGAAAAGATATGCTATATGGGGAGTGTTGTTTTGCAGCGTATGTCTGATGCTCGCTTCATGTGAAGAGAAGGGATTGTTGGTCAGCAGCAACGACACAGCCTATTTAAAATTCGTTAACGATATGACTAAGGATACTACTACAGTATCTTTTAAAATGTATAATGAAGGTGAGGATGCTGAGATACCGATAGAGGTTTCTGTTTATGGGCAGATGCAGGATGAAGATTTACATTTTAATGTAATTGCAGATGTCGAACGTACTACTTTGCCGGCTAATTTGTATGTATTGCCTGCAGATTGTAAGATTAGAAAAGGATTGCTTACGGATACTATTTATGTAACATTGAAGAATGATCCGATATTGAGGGCAGAAACGAAGATATTAGCGTTACAGGTTGTAGAAGCAAATACTGTGAAACAAGGTGATTATTTGTATTCGCGTGCTCTCATTTCTGTCACCGATCGTTTGTTTAAACCCGATTGGTGGTCGGTAAACGATGCTGGGACGGAGGAAAACCCAGGAAATTCGGTTGATTGGTATTATTTAGGTGAGTACTCAGAAAAAAAGTATCAGATGTTTTTGGACGAGTTGAAAAAGGATGATATAGTGTTTGATGGAAAGAATAAGCAAGTGTTGCGTAAGTATTCATTGAGATTGAAGAATACCTTGAAGCAGATGAACGCAGGAAAGGATATGGAAGATTGGGTGAAAGATGAGAATGATAATGTGATTACTGTGGAAGTGGCAGGGTAAATTATAAAATTGCAAAGTATGAGAAAATTAGGAATATATGCAGTGATAGTAGTTTTAGTTGGAGTTGTTTCCAGTTGTTTGGATGATGATAACAACTATAACTACAAGCAGATAAATGAAATGCAAGGTGGTGCGCTCAATTTTGAGAACTTTAATTTGGATTATAGTGTGATAGAAGGAGAAGAATTGGTATTGGCGCCTACATTTAAGTTTACAATAGATAGTATTACACCGGATGTTAGCTATGAATGGTATGTAGATAAGAAGTTGCAGACAGGCGAAACTGGTCCCACTTATACATTTAAAGCCGAAAAGAGTGGCACATATCAAGTGACATTTGCGGTAACAGATAATAAGACGGGGGTTCAGTTCGGAAAATCCACAACCATTAATGTGAGATCTATCTATCAGCGTGGCTGGGTGATTTTGTCGGATGATGGCGGGCGATCTGTGCTCCATTTCATTGTGCCCACAACACAACGTTATCAGGTAACGTATGGTGGAGAGACGTTCACTCGCGATTCGTTGGTCTATCATATAGTGAAACGTGATATTATCTCCAATCTTGGCTCAAATCCGAAAGGGTTAATGAACAATATTGGTGAAATGGATTATAATAGCGAATATGGGATTAGCGTGTATGACGAGTTGGTGGTGAAGCAAGATCGTTGGGTCGAACTTAATGGTAATACGTTGGAACGTGAGGTATATACGGATGAAGAATTTCATGGAGATATTCCTGCTGATTTTTCTCCGGTAGAAGCTGCTATGACTTTTTCATCCAAAGCGCTACTAGACGAGAATGGATTGATTTATTGGGAAAAAAAGGCGGATGTGACGGATTTCCATGCAGGTACTTATATGCCCATAGGATTAAATAATAATACCCGGTTCAGTCGTTTATTCCAAGCCTACAAGTTTAATGATTATATTACAGATGTGATGCTTGCACTGACGGAAGAAGATAATTCATTGGTTGGAATCTTGGATATGGGATATGCTACTAGTGGTACAGTGATTACTGAAAATTCCAGCTATACAAGTGGAAATATGTATAATATCACTGATCCGAGTGGCGAAGATCATTTTTCGAATATAGAGAAGACTGTGGTGGATGCATTACCTGCTCCGTATAACTCTGGAAATGATATAACAGAGTCTGAACCATATTGGACTGTTCTGCTGAAAGATGAAGCGACATCGGTGTATGAATTACGTTATTTCGGATTGGAGGCTGAAAGAAGGTATGTTGGCTGTCTGGAAGGTTGGTATTACGAGGCCTCTTTGGGTGTTATCAATGATTATCGTGGTATGGCTAATTTTGGAAACAAGCGTTATGTAGTCATTGCCAGCGGAAATCAACTTTATTATTATCAATATGGATGGGATGCTTATGGAGATGTGGAATATAGAGGTGAATTGATGCCATTGGGGGAACCCTTACCTGCGGCTGTTAAGACATTGTCGGGTATGGATGTAACCACCAACTTATATAAACAGAAGTATCCTTACGCTGGGCAATTAGGCGTTGCTCTGGAAGACGGAAGTTTCTATATATTCGGTGTTGTAGAAACAAGATTGGAAGATGGGACGTGTACAGAGGTTTCTCTTAAACAACAATTCCCGAATGAAACTACCTCGGAAGAAAACAAGAAGTTTGGTAAAATAGTAGATGTCCTTTATAAACTGGGACGCGGTATGGATTATATGTCATTTGCGTTCTAGAAGAGCTTTAAAAGCGTTTTTTTGATAATAAATAACCATTATGGTATTAAAACAACTTTTTATTGCCGGCAGCTTGTCTTTTACTCTTGCATTGCAAGGATGGGGACAAGTTCCTGCCGAGCATGATACGGTACAAGCCAATTATGAGTTGGCAGAGAAGTTTCATGAATTTACATTAGGGGGAAAACTGTCTAATAATAGTATGTCCCTTTATCCGCATGAAATCAATGATACGGATAATTTCTGGTTTGATTTTACGACTTCGGCAGGTAAACACTACTATTATGTCAACCCCAAGGAGGGAAAGAAGGAGTTGCTCTTCGATAACGAGGAAATGGCTATGCTGCTTTCCGGTTTAACTCATGAGGTTGTGAATCCGGTAAGGTTGGATTTGTCAGAATTAAAGTTCGCAAAAGATCAAAAGTCATTTGTATTCAGTTACAGGTCGAAAAAGTATGATTACAATCGAATTACCCGCAAATTGAAAGAGGTGGAGGAGAAAAAGGCAGATGACAGAGATGCCGAGCCGATATATTCATGGATGAATTTTTCTCCGGATAAGAAGTACATACTGTATGCGAAAGACCATAACTTGTATGTGAAGGGCAACAAGGCATTGGGAGTAGATACTACGGAAGTGCAATTGACTACGGACGGAGTCCCTGATTTTTCGTATGCTCGTGAGGAGGATGCGGGGGAGAATGGTGAAGTTCCTTCTAATGCTCGTTGGTGTCCTGATAGCCGGCATGCATATATTGTGCTTGATGATAATCGGAAATTGCGTGACTTTTGGGTGATTAATTCGATTTCGGACAAGCCGGAGTTGAAGAAATATAAGTATGAATTTCCGGGAGATAAATATGTAACCCAGAATGAACTTGTAATCATTGATATTGTAGAACGGACTGCGAGAAAAGCGAAGATACAAAAGTGGAATGACCAGTATGTGATGCCTTTTAGTGTAACGTCGGATAGCAAGTATGTCTTTTTTGAACGTACCAAACGTACATGGGATGAGGTAGACGTGTGTTCGGTCAATACCTCTACCTTGGAGGTCAAAGAACTGATTCATGAGGTGGATAAGCCTTATCGTGATCCGCATGCGCGTAGCGTGGAAGTTCTGAATGATGGAAAAGATATTCTATTTCGTTCCGAACGTACAGGGTGGGGACACTATTATCATTACGACGGTCAAGGGAACCTGAAAAATGCGATATCTTCAGGACCGTGGGTAAGCGGACATATTGCCGCTATTGATACGCTGCAACGTACGGTTTATTTTTATGGATATGGAGATGACCCGAAGATCAATCCGTTTTACTATCGTTTGTATAAGTCCAATATGGATCGTGAGGGAGCAACTCTACTCACTAAAGAAGACGGGCAGCACCGGGTAATCTTTTTGAAGTCTAGGCGCTACTTTATTGATACATTCTCAAGAGTCGATATGGAACCGAAGATATTATTGAAGGACAATACCGGCAAGGTGATTATGGAGTTAGCAAAGCCTGATTTAAGTCAGGTATATGCCGCCGGTTGGAAGAAGCCGGAAAATTTTGTGGTGAAAGCTGCCGATAATGTTACGGATTTGTATGGAGTGATGTGGAAGCCGTCTAATTTTGATCCGGAAAAGAAATATCCGATTATTTCGGTTGTTTATCCGGGACCATACTTCGGGTTCGTTCCTACTAACTTTACGTTGGATGATAGCTATTGTACCCGTATGGCGCAGCTTGGCTTTATTGTAATCACTGTAGGCCATAGGGGAGATACTCCGATGCGTGGAAAGGCATATCACCGTTACGGTTACGGCAATATGCGTGATTATCCGTTGGAAGATGATAAGTATGCTATTGAGCAGTTGGCTCAGCGCCACTCGTTTATTGACGGTAAGAAAGTTGGTATCTACGGACATTCCGGTGGCGGATTTATGGCTGCGGCTGCTATCTGCACTTATCCGGACTTTTATAAGGCTGCCGTTTCTTGTTCCGGAAACCATGATAATAGTATCTATAACCGTGGTTGGGGAGAATGTTACAATGGTGTAAGAGAAGTAGAGAAGGTGGTGAAAGACAGTCTGGGTAACGAGACCAAAGAATATGAATACAAGTTTAGAGTAAAGTCGAATGCAGAGATAGCCAAGAATCTGAAAGGACACTTGATGCTTGTAACCGGAGATATGGATAAGAACGTGAATCCTGCACATACATACCGTATGGCTCAGGCTTTGATTGAGGCCGGTAAGGATTTCGATATGCTTGTCATTCCCGGAGCCGGTCATGGATATGGCTCTGCCGATGAGTATTTTGAGAAGAAAATGTACCGTTTCTTTGCCAAACATTTGCTAGGTGATACCCGTGCAGACTATTGGGGAGATATTAACCGTAGTAAATAAGACAATAGATAAGATTTTATGAAAAACTCTCTCTTTAGATATTTGTGCCTGGCGGTTGCATTAGTATCATGCAACCTTGCCGGTGCGCAACAAAAAGCGAATTATCAGTTAGCGGAAAAGTTCCGTTTGTTGGAGCAAAATCCTATAGATAAGTATTCTACAGAAGTCAGACCGACGTTTATCAACGATACGGATTGCTTTTATTACTCTTTTACAACACGTGAAGGAAAGAAATATTATTATGTCAATCCGAAGAAAAAGGAGAAACGATTGTTGTTTGATACGGATGAGTTATTGAGCAAAATTGCAGTATATACCAAGAAAGCCTATTCTTCGGCAGATCTGCATTTGTCTTTCACATTTATGAAGGACAACGAAACCATTCGTATTGATTTTGACCGCAGACTTTATACATACAATATCCATACAAAAGAATTGAAGCAACTCGATGAGAAGCCGACGTATAAAACCGGCGACCCGTATTGGATGAAATATTCTCCGGATAGCTTGTATTTTCTTTATGCCAGTAAGGATAACTTGTATTTCGTTGGAAACCCGAAAAAGGGACAGGATACAATCCCGGTTCAATTGACGACGGACGGTATGCCGGATTATACATTCAACCGTGAAGACGAAGGCAAGATGGAAGGCCGTTTCGGAGCCGAATCGGCTCACTGGATTCCGGGAAGCCACCGTTTCTACGCTGTCCGTGAAGACAACCGGAAAGTCCGTGACTTGTGGGTTATTAATTCTTTATCCAAGCCTTCTCCTGAACTGATCACTTATAAAGCTGAATTGGCCGGTGATAAAAATGTGACTCAATATGAATTACTGTTGGGAGATATAGACAAGCGGGAAGTTAAGAAGGTGGATATCAATCGTTGGCCGGATCAGTATATTGATGTATTGTATGCGTCAAAAGACGGAAAACGCTTGTACTTCCAACGCTATAACCGTACATGGAACCAGTCGGATATTTGCGAAGTGGATGTAGAGACCGGAAAAGTGCGTGTGGTGATTCATGAAGAAAACAAGCCGTATCTCGATTATCAGATGCGTAATGTTTCTTTCCTGAATGACGGAAAAGAAATCCTGTTCCGTTCCGAACGTAACGGTTGGGGACATTATTATCTGTATGATACAGCAACAGGAAACCTGAAGAATCAACTGACAGACGGTACTTGGGTAGCCGGCCCGGTTGCGCAAATTGATACTGTCGGACGCAAGATGTATTTCTATGGTTATGGACGGGAGAAAGAAATTGACCCTTATTACTATATTCTTTATGAAGCTCATTTGGATCGTCCGAATGCACTCCGTCTGTTGACGCCGGAGAATGCGTCACACGAAGTCAGTATCTCTCCCTCCTGTCGCTATCTGGTAGATTCATATTCTACCGTGTCGCAGGAGCCGGTAAACGTGGTTCGCAACCGGAATGGGAAGGTAATCATGACATTGGAGAAACCGGACTTGCAACCTGTCTATGAAATGGGCTGGAAAGCTCCGGAACGTTTTAAAGTAAAAGCTGCCGACGGAGTAACCGACCTTTATGGTGTGATGTGGAAGCCCGCCGATTTTGATTCGACGAAAGTTTACCCTATTATTTCAAATGTTTATCCGGGGCCGTTCTTCGAGTACGTGCCGACTCGTTTCACAATAAATGATGTTTATAACACCCGTTTGGCTCAACTGGGATTCATTGTAATTACCGTAGGCCACAGAGGGGGTACTCCAATGCGTGGAAAGGCTTATCATACCTATGGATACAATAATATGCGCGATTATCCGCTGGCGGATGATAAATATGCTATCGAACAACTGGCTGCCCGTTATCCCTTTATAGATGCTACCAAGGTAGGTATTTACGGTCATTCAGGCGGCGGATTTATGTCGGCTGCCGCTATTTGCACTTATCCGGACTTTTATTCGGCTGCTGTCTCATCGGCCGGCAACCATGACAATCGTATTTACAATAAAGGTTTCGTGGAGATTCATTATGGTGTAGATGAGAAGGTGACAACGACTAAAGACAGTTTGGGAGTAGAGAGCAAAACGTATGATTATAGTGTACGTGTGCGTCCGAATCAGGAGTTGGCGAAGAATTACAAACATGGATTGCTGCTGTTTACCGGTGCCATAGACCAGACTGTGAATCCGGCCAATACTTTACGTCTGGTAGATGCATTGATTAAAGCGGACAAGGACTTTGATATGTTTGTGTTACCTAAATGTACTCATGGATTCTTCGGTGAGTCCGAGAACTTTTTTGAGCATAAAATGTGGCGTCATTTTGCACGTCTGTTGTTACATGATAACTCGGCAGACTGTGATATTGATTTGAATAAAGATATGATAAAAGATGAAAGGAGAAGATAAAATGAAGCAGACAATAATGGGAATCGGATTAATAGTGGGAGTGTTAGCCGGTTTTGTCCCGAGTGTCGATGCTCAAACACAGAAGAAGCCGGTTGACATTGAAGCCTGCATGTCGTGGAAGCGTGTTGAATCGCCGGATATCTCCCCGACAGGACGTTGGGTTACCTACCGGATTGCACCTATGGAGTACAATCCTGAAAACACCGACGCAAAAACTGTACATCTGTTTGATACACGTACCCGCAAGGAGATTCTGCTGGATGATGTGGAAAACATTGAGTTTTATAATTTGGATCAAGCTCTTTCTTATCAGAAGGCTGACTCTACAGGAAATATGAAGACGATCCTGATGGAACTTCCTTCAGGTATCAAGAAAGAATGGAAATATAAGGAATCTTTCCGGCCGGTAAATGGAACTCCTTATTCAGTCTCAGTGACAAACGTTCCGAAAGATACGGTCAATCATGTCCCGTCTTTTAATCGTTTGGTGGTTCGCCATCTGAAAACCGGTACTGCTTTTCAGATTGACAGTATTGGTTATTATACCTTGTACAATGAAGGACGTTCTATCATTTTTGTACGCAGGCAGGCAAAAGGAAACGCATTGTGTTATGGCCCATTGACGGGACCCTATCAGACTATCTATCAGAGTGCTGTAAAGAAAGAACCTGTTTCTTTCAGTTTGGATACAAAACTGATGACAGGAGAATTCAGTATTAAGGATTCGCTATGGTATAATTTCTCTTTAAAGAAGAATACCTGCGATTTGGTCTTCGACCGTAAAGAGGTGATTCTACCGACAGGAATGGAACTTGCGCGGGCCACTCTGTCGCACAGTCAGAAGTTCCTGACAATGGAACTCAGACCTTATCAGGAGAAAGTAAATAAAGATAAAAAAGAAGAGGAAGTAAAGCCGGATAAGAGTTTCGAACTGGAGCTGTGGACTTGGGATGAATATGAAGTTCCTACGTTGCAGACTCGTGGTCGTTATTTCCGTCCTCAATATTCAAAATATATCTATGATATTGCTTCCGGAAAATTGATGGAAGTAGCTCCCGGTCATGCTGATTTGTTGGAACCGGACCGTGCAGAAGAAATACATTATGTGCTTTATACGGACGAAACTCCCTATCGTATGCAGAAAGAATGGCTTAATGAAGTGCCGTTTGATATCTATTCTGTGAATGTGCATACAGGAAAAAAGCAATTGGTAGGACGTAGCTATCGGACAAGACCGAAGTGGTCAATGAACGGTAAATGGGCTGTGATGTATGATCCTGTTGCACAGGTATGGAATAAGTTTGACGGAACAACGGGTAAGGTTACCGATATTTCAACAGCTATTGGTTATCCGGTATTCGAGGAAACTTATGATAAACCGAATCCTGCGCCTGCCTATGGCATTGCAGGTTGGACTGCTGATGGTAATAATGTACTGATTTACGATGCTTATGACTGGTGGAAGATAGATTTAACCGGAGAACGTCAGCCGGAATGTTTCACCAAGGGATATGGCCGCAAAAATAAGAGATCTATCCGTAAAATGACCAGCAATATTGATAAGGAAGTTTTCAAACCGGACGAGACGGTTGTAGTCAGTGTGTGGGATGAGAATACGATGGATGAAGGCATTTATTCGCTTGACATGAAAGGTCGTTTGAAGAAGCTTGCGGAAGGTCCTTATATCTATGCGATTCATCGTTTCTCGGATAATCAGAAGTATTGCATCTGGAATCGTCAGAATATGTCAGAATTCCGTGATCTGTGGTGGAGCAAAGCCGATTTCTCCGATCCGATCCGTATAACGAATGCTAATCCTCAGCAAAGTGAATACAAATGGGGAACTGCAAAGTTGGTGGAATGGACAAACTATGAGAATAAACCCAATAAGGGAATACTTTATCTGCCGGAAGATTATGATCCTCAAAAAGAATATCCCGTACTGGTACAATTCTATGAAACGCATTCAGGTGGATTGAATACTTATCATGCTCCGATGTTGAGCAGCGCAATGGGTGATGTGATGTATTTCGTCAGCAACGGATATATCGTATTCATGCCGGATGTGCATTTCACTATAGGAATACCGGGACAGAGTTGTTATGATGCCGTAGTAAGCGGAACCAAATATTTGATAGAGCAGGGGATAGCACATCCGGGAAAGATAGGTCTGCAAGGACATAGCTGGTCGGGATTCCAAACCAGTTATCTGGTGACTAAAACCGATCTATTTACTTGTGCCAATATTGGTGCTCCTATCACTGATATGGTGACCGGTTATTTGGGCATTCGTGGTGGAAGCGGTTTACCGCGTTATTTCATGTACGAAGAATGGCAAAGCCGTATGGGAAAGAATTTGTGGGAAGCCAAGGACAAATATCTGGCAAGCTCCGCTATCATAGAGGCCGATAAGATACATACGCCGTTACTGATCTGGCATAATGACAAAGATGAGGCTGTGGCTTATGAACAGGGGCGTGCCTTGTATTTGGCTATGCGCCGTTTACAGCGTCCGGCATGGCATCTCAACTACAAAGGTGAAGGACATTTCCTTAGTAATCAGGCTGCCCAGAAGGACTGGACTATCCGGATGATGCAATTCTTCGACTATTACCTGAAAGGAACAAAAGAACCGCGTTGGATGAAAGAGGGTATTCATCTGAGGGAACGTGGCATTGACCAAAAATATGATTTACTAGAAAAATAAATGAAATGAAGAAACTATTAATGACAGTTATGGCTCTGTCTTGCTTTGCATTCAGCAGCTATGGACAGAAGAAGGTGGAGAAACAAATTATAGGTAAATGGTGCAATCCTTATACCTATCAGTCTACCGGTGAACTGAAAGGATTTGAGTTTAAAAAAGGTGGGAAATGCTCTGCCGTCAATATTCCCTCTTTGGATTTGAAGACTTGGAAGATTGATAAAGATGGCTATTTAATCGTTGAAGGGTTTAGCAAAGGAGAAGATGGAAAGGTGGAAGTGTATAAGACACGTGAACGTATAGGTTATATAACACCTGATTCATTGGAATTGGTTGCGCAGGACGGACCTCCACGGTTGGCTTTCCTGTATCTGAATACCAAGTCTATCAAGAAGTTAGTCACTTCGGAAGTGGCTCCCGACAAGAAGTAATAAATCTCTCTCTTAAATAATTTAATGTTAATTAGCGAAGGCTAATGAGAATGCCCTGTCGTAGTGATTACGATAGGGCGTTTTTTCATTTATAGAGGATGATTGAGAAAGTCTGGTATTTAGTGTAGCATTGCCAACGCCTTATTTTCCGCCGCTTCCATAATTTCCCGTTCTCCGGGGCCTTTATCGTTTATACCGCAAAGATGAAGTATCCCGTGAATAATGACACGGTGGAGTTCATTGTCATAAGAAGCGCCGAATTGTTCTGCATTGGTGCGTACCGTATCCAAGCTGATGAATAAGTCTCCGGACAGGCGGTCGCCCTCACAATAGTCGAAAGTAATGATGTCCGTGTAGTAGTCGTGTTGCAGATATTGGCGGTTTACTTCCAGAATTTTTTCATCGGAACAGAAAATATAAGCGATTTCACCGAGTCTTTTTCCATAGGAAGCAGCTACGGCTTTGATCCATTCCGTAGTCTCGCGTTTCTTGATTTCAGGCATTTTGATGCCTTCTGTTTGATAAGTTACAGCCATAATTGAATGTTATGATTTAAAAGAAAAATAAATAACTGATTAAGATAGCGGCTATGATACCCGAGAAGTCGGCTATCAGGCCACAGGTGACGGCGTTGCGGGTCTTGGTGATACCTACGCTGCCGAAGTAAACGGCAAGGATGTAGAATGTGGTATCCGACGCCCCGCGTACCACGCAACTCATGCGTCCTACAAACGAATCCGGCCCCAGTTCCTTCATTGTATCAATCATCAACCCGTTGGCACCGCTGCCGCTAAGCGATTTCATCAATGCAGTGGGCAGTGCTCCCACAAAGCTTGTGTCGACTCCGCATAGTCCTACTACGTATCCGATACCTCCCACCAGAAAATCCATGGCTCCCGAAGTACGGAATACCGCAATGCCTACCAGAAAAGCAACTAGATAAGGAATAATGCGCACAGCTGTCGTAAACCCTTCCTTGGCTCCTTCCACGAAAGAATCATATACGTTAATCTTCTTTCTGACACCCGTTAAAATAAACAGGATAATGACACTGAACAGAAGAATATTCGCTATCAGGGTAGAGTAAGTGCCCATATCTTCCCGAGAAACACTTAGGAACAGGTAAATCAAACCGGAGAAGAAAAGACAGATGATACCCATTAAAATCAGAATGGGCTTATTGATCAGGTTTATCTTCTGGGCGATACTGACTGCTATGACCCCGACCAGAGTGGAAATGAAGGTACTTAACAGAATAGGAATAAATACATCCGTAGGCTGGGCAGCTCCCATTTGTGCCCGGTAAACCATGATACTGATCGGGATGATGATGAGGCCGGAAGTATTAATCACCAGAAACATAATCATCGGATTGGAAGCGGTATCTTTTTTCGGATTCAACTCTTGCAATTCTTTCATCGCTTTTAGTCCCAACGGGGTGGCGGCATTGTCCAGTCCGAGCATATTGGCGGACATATTCATAAAGATAGAGCCTAACACCGGATGTCCTTTAGGTATATCCGGAAACAACCGGCAGAGTACCGGACTCAGGAAACGTGCCAGAGCATTAATCAGTCCGCTGTTCTCTCCGACTTTCATGATACCCAGCCAGAGGGCCAATACTCCCGTAAGTCCCAACGAGATTTCGAAAGCTGTCTTTGACGAATCGAATGTAGAGTTCATGATAGTCGTAAATATCTCCGTATCTCCCAGGAAAATTACTTTTATAAGGGCGATAATAAAGGCGACGACAAAGAATCCTATCCAGATGTAATTTAAAACCATAGTTGATAGCGTGTATATAGATGATGCAAAAGTAGTTATTACGTTTCAAATAAACTAATAACAGGATAAAAGGTTGTCTCCCGACACGTCATAGATGAAGACTTCGTTGCACAGACAGTGCTTCCCCGCTGGCACAACTGTGCCATCGCAGTGGCACGATAGTGCCAACAGGGTGGCATGGCTGTGCCAATACGTTGGCACAAGGTTGGCCCTATATTCTCTTAAATCTTTATAAATAGCCTTCCGATAGCTGCCATTCAGAGCGTGCCCGGAGTTTTTATTCGTTTTTCTTGTACTGAAAATGAATGTAAATCTCTATCTTTGTCTCCTACTTTCAAGAAATAAATGGAACAGGAAGATTTTAACATACGCGAACATCAGCTTACTTCAAGGGAACGGGATTTTGAGAATGCACTCCGGCCGTTGAGTTTTGAGGACTTTAGCGGACAGGATAAGGTGGTGGAAAACCTTCGCATCTTTGTGAAGGCGGCACGCTTGCGTGGCGAAGCACTCGACCATGTCCTGCTGCACGGACCTCCCGGATTGGGAAAAACAACGCTTTCAAATATCATTGCCAACGAGTTGGGAGTCGGCTTTAAGGTAACCTCCGGTCCGGTGCTCGATAAACCGGGAGATTTGGCAGGTGTGCTGACCAGTCTCGAACCGAATGATGTACTCTTTATTGATGAAATTCATCGCTTGTCGCCCGTGGTGGAAGAATATCTTTATTCTGCCATGGAAGACTATCGCATTGATATCATGATTGATAAAGGGCCTTCGGCACGTAGCATCCAAATAGATCTTAATCCTTTCACGCTGGTTGGCGCAACAACACGCAGCGGTCTGCTGACGGCACCGCTCCGTGCACGTTTCGGAATCAATCTGCATCTGGAATACTATGATGATGATATCTTGAGTAACATTATCCGTCGTTCCGCTTCCATATTGGATGTGCCTTGCTCGTTGCGTGCGGCAGGAGAGATTGCTTCCCGCAGCCGTGGGACGCCGCGTATTGCCAATGCCTTGCTCCGCCGGGTGCGCGACTTTGCACAGGTGAAGGGTTCCGGTTCTATTGACACGGAAATAGCCCAGTTTGCACTGGAGGCATTGAATATTGACAAGTACGGTCTGGATGAGATAGACAACAAGATACTTTGTACGATTATAGACAAGTTTAAGGGCGGTCCTGTGGGAATCACTACCATTGCTACGGCTTTGGGGGAAGATGCGGGGACGATTGAGGAAGTTTACGAACCCTTCCTGATAAAAGAAGGATTCATGAAGCGTACTCCTCGCGGACGTGAGGTGACCGAACTTGCCTACAAACATTTGGGAAGAAGCCTTTATAACAGTCAGAAAACATTGTTTAACGACTGATAGTGGGCGGTACCATTTCACCGGAATTGATTAAAGTAAAAAGTCGGTAGTATCTCCATTCTCCTCCTTCGGGAAGGAGGAGTACCCGTAGGGGGAGGTGGTAGGTGAATACATAAAACAATTATCTATGCACGATATAATGAATAAGCCCGAACTAAAATCCGTTCGAAAAGATTTAAGAAATATGAGTGCTTCTGCCGAAGCCACTCTCTGGAAGTTAATCAAAGGGCAGCAAATAGATGGACTTAAGTTTCGTCGGCAGCATAGTGTCGGTCCTTATATTTTAGACTTTTATTGCCCGCAATTCCGGCTGGGGATAGAGTTGGACGGTGAAGTACATTCTACTACGGAAGCTATGGATTATGCTGATAATCGTGCACGTTTTCTCGTCAATGAGAAAAATATTTGGGTAATACGTTTTGAGAATAGAGTCGTATTTGAGAATCCTACGCGGATTGTGGAGGAGATTCGGGAGGTTGTGAAAAAAAGGAGAGAAAATCCTACCACCTCCCCCTACGGGTACTCCTCCTTCCCGAAGGAGGAGAATGGAGATACTACCGACTTTTAATCAATTTGGGTGATATCATTAATCTGATAAAATAGAACATGACTGGACTGAAATCATTAGCAAAAGATACTGCGATTTATGGATTGAGTAGTATTGTCGGTCGATTCCTCAATTATATGCTGGTACCGTTGTACACAGCAGTTTTACCGGCTTCTTCCGGAGGCTATGGAGTAGTATCAAATGTCTATGCATTTACAGCTTTGATGCTCGTGCTGCTCACGTTCGGTATGGAAACGGGTTTCTTCCGCTTTGCCAATAAATCAGGGGAAGATCCGATGAAAGTGTATGCAAACTCTTTGCTTTCAGTAGGCGGGGTATCCATGATTTTCGTCCTTCTCTGTCTACTGTTCCTGCAACCGATCGCCAATCTGCTGGATTATGGCAATCATCCCGAGTTTATAGCGATGATGGCTATGGTGGTGGCTTTGGATTCTTTCCAGTGCATTCCTTTCGCCTACTTACGTTATAAGAAAAGACCGATTAAGTTTGCGGCTATTAAATTGCTTTCCATTATCGGTGGAATCGGCTTGAATCTGTTCTTTCTGTTGCTCTGTCCGTGGCTGAATGTTCATTTCCCGGCAACGGTTTCCTGGTTTTATGATCCGGATTATCTGGTAGGTTATATTTTCATCAGTAATCTGATTATTTCGGCAGTGCAGATGTTCTTCTTTATTCCTGAATTGAGAGGCTTTGCTTATAAGTTGGACAAGGCACTGCTAAAACGAATGGTAGTATATTCTTTCCCGGTGTTGATTCTGGGGCTGGTCGGTATTCTGAATCAGACGGTGGATAAGATGATTTATCCGTTTCTTTTCGAGGATCGTCAGGAAGGACTGGTCCAGTTGGGCATTTATGCGGCTACCAGTAAGATTGCTATGGTAATGGCTATGTTTACGCAGGCTTTCCGTTATGCATACGAACCCTTTGTTTTTGGAAAAAACAGAGAAGGGGACAATCGTAAAATGTATGCGGCTGCAATGAAATATTTCCTCATCTTCTCATTGTTGGCTTTCCTTGCCGTGATGTTCTATTTGGATTTGTTGCGCTATCTGGTGGCAAGAGGATATTGGGAAGGGCTGGGGGTAGTGGCTGTTGTGATGCTTGCAGAAATATGTAAGGGAATCTATTTCAATCTTTCCTTTTGGTATAAACTGACGGATGAAACACGTTGGGGGGCTTATTTCTCACTGATAGGATGTGCCATTATTGTGATGATGAACATTGTGTTTGTGCCTGTGTATGGTTATATTGCTTCTGCGTGGGCTTCTGTTGCCGGATATGGGGTGATTATGCTGTTGTCCTATTGGATGGGACAGAAGAAGTATCCGATTCAGTATGACTTGAAAAGTCTGGGGCTTTATATCCTGCTTGCTGCGGTACTGTATGTAATCGGCGAACAAGTGCCGATTTCTGATCTTGTGCTCCGTCTGGCTTTCCGTACTGTGCTTTTATTGTTGTTTGTAGCATACATCGTCAAGAAAGATTTGCCGTTAAGTCAGCTACCTGTTATTAATCGATTTATAAAGAAGAAATAACTTATGAAGACAGATGAACGTAATAAATTCGCCATAAAGTCCTTTTTAGGCGAATATCTGGATTTGAGAAAGGATAAGGATAATGAACTGGCAACAGTTGATTCTATCCGTAAAGGTGTGGAGTTCAAGGGGGCGAACCTGTGGATTCTTATCTTTGCCATTTTCATGGCGTCACTTGGCTTGAATGTGAACTCTACCGCCGTGATCATCGGTGCCATGTTGATTTCTCCGTTGATGGGGCCTATCATGGGAGTAGGGCTTTCTGTCGGCTTGAACGACTTCGAACTGATGAAACGTTCTTTAAAGAGTTTTCTTATTACGACCGCTTTCAGTGTGACGACGGCGACAATCTTCTTCCTTCTGGCGCCTATTGCTGGTTCGCAGTCAGAGTTGCTGGCCCGCACATCGCCGACAATTTATGACGTATTCATCGCACTTTTCGGTGGTCTGGCAGGTGTGGTGGCTCTTTCTACGAAAGAAAAAGGGAACGTGATTCCGGGTGTCGCTATCGCTACGGCATTGATGCCGCCGCTTTGTACGGCAGGTTACGGGCTGGCTTCCGGTAATCTGATCTATTTTCTGGGAGCCTTTTACCTCTACTTCATAAATTCCGTATTCATTAGCCTCGCAACTTTTATCGGTGTGCGTGTGATGCATTTCCAGCGGAAAGAGTTCGTTGATAAAAACCGTGAAAAGACGGTGCGTAAATATATCATCCTGATTGTGATTCTGACGATGTGCCCGGCTGTTTATCTGACATTCGGCATTATCAAAAGTACTTTCTATGAAGCGGCGGCCAACCGGTTTATCAACGAACAGTTGGGATTCGAGAATACGCAAGTGCTTGATAAAAAGGTCAGCTATGAACATAAGGAAGTCCGTGTTGTCCTGATCGGCTCGGAAGTGCCGGACGCTTCGATCTCCATAGCCCGCAGTAAACTGAAAGAGTATAAACTTGAAGATACCAAGCTGATAGTATTGCAGGGTATGAACAACGAAGCGGTGGATGTGTCTTCTATCCGTGCCATGGTAATGGAAGACTTCTACAAGAACAGCGAACAACGGCTTCAGGAACAGAAAGTCAAAATAACTCAACTGGAGACAACTCTCCAACAATATAAATCGTATGATGAAATGAGTCGTACACTGGTGCCGGAACTGAAGGTGCTTTATCCTTCTATCACTACGCTTTCCATTGCTCACTCGCTCGAAGTACGGGTAGATTCGATGAAAACGGATACGGTGACGCTGGCTGTCATGAAGTTTGCCAAACATCCGACGAATACGGAGAAAGAGAAAATCAGCGAGTGGCTGAAAGCCCGGGTAGGGGCGAAAAAGTTGAGGTTGATTACCGAATAAAGAATCTAAAAATAATAGCATGAAATTCAGACTGACCGCAGTTATTGTCCTTGCTCTTTGCTTGTCGAATGCTTTTGCCGATGAGGGAATGTGGCTATTGGGAAATCTTAAGAAGAATAAGCAAACAGACCGGGTAATGAGAGAACTTGGTTTGCAGATGCCTGTAAATAAATTATATAATCCGAAGAAGCCGTGTCTGGCGGATGCCGTTGTCAGTTTCGGCGGCTTTTGTTCGGGAGTAGTCGTATCGGAAGACGGGTTGGTGTTCACCAATCATCATTGCGGTTTCAGTAGTATCCAGCAACATTCTTCGGTAGAACATGATTATCTGAAAGACGGTTTTGTGGCCCGTAGCCTCGAAGAAGAACTGCCGAATCCCGAGTTATATGTCCGTTTCCTGCTTCGTACGGAAAATGTGACCAAGCGGGTATTGTCTGCCGCCAAACACGCCAAGACGGAATCCGAGCGGCGGGTGGCAGTCGATTCTGTGATGAATGTAATCGGGATGGAAGTATCGGAAAAGGACTCCACGTTGACGGGTATTGTTGACGCCTACTATGCGGGAAATGAGTTCTGGCTGTCTGTTTACCGTGATTATAATGATGTCCGCCTGGTATTTGCTCCCCCTTCCTCTGTCGGTAAGTTCGGGTGGGATACGGACAACTGGATGTGGCCGCGTCATACGGGCGATTTCAGCGTATTCCGTATCTATGCGAACACTCAGAACGGTCCGGCGGATTATTCTCCGGACAATGTGCCCTATCATCCCGAATATGTAGCTCCTGTCTCTTTGGAAGGATATAAGGAAGGCTCTTTCTGTATGACGCTCGGTTATCCGGGGAGTACGGAGCGTTATCTCTCTTCGTATGGTATCGAGGAGATGATGAACGGCATCAATCAGGCTATGATTGACGTGCGTGGAGTGAAACAGGCTATTTGGAAGCGGGAAATGGACCGTCGTCCGGACATCCGTATCAAGTATGCCTCAAAGTACGATGAGAGCTCTAATTACTGGAAGAATAGTATCGGAACCAATAAAGCGATCCAACACCTGAAAGTGCTGGAAAAGAAACGTGCTGCTGAGGCTGCACTGCGCGAATGGATTCAGGCGCATCCCGAAGAAAGGGAGAAGCTTATTCGTTTATTCTCTTCCCTGGAGCTGAATTATGGCAATCGTCGTGAGATAAACCGTGCCTTGGCTTATTTCGGTGAAGCATTTATCAATGGTCCTGAATTGGTTCAGCTTGCGCTTGAAATTCTGAACTTCGACTTTGAGGCGGAAGAAAAGCAAGTGGTAAGCCGTATGAAGAAGCTGTTGGAAAAGTATGACAACCTGGATACTGCCATTGACAAGGAAGTCTTTGCCGCCATGCTGAAAGAGTATCAAACGAAAGTGGACAAGAAATATCTTCCCGCTATGTACGATAAGATCGACACGCTCTATAACGGGAATATCCAAGCCTATGTAGACTCCTTGTATGCAACATCCAATATAACCTCGCCTAAAGGTTTGAAACGCTTTCTGGAACGGGATACGACGTATAATCTGATTGAAGACCCTGCCGTATCTTTGAGTCTTGACCTGATTGTGAAATATTATGAGATGAACCAGGGTATTTCCGAAGCTTCCGAGCAGATCGAACAGGGAGAGCGCTTATTCAATGATGCCATGCGCCGTATGTATGCCGACCGCAATTTCTATCCCGACGCCAATTCGACCATGCGGCTCAGTTTCGGGACGGTCAGTGGTTATTCTCCTTTCGACGGGGCTACTTACGGCTATTATACAACAGTGAAAGGTATCTTTGAGAAGGTAAAAGAGCATGCCGGAGACATTGACTTTGCCGTGCAGCCGGAACTCTTGTCTTTATTATCTTCCCGCGATTTCGGCAGGTATGCCAACGAACAGGGAGATATGAATGTCTGCTTTATCTCCAACAATGATATAACAGGAGGAAACTCCGGTAGTGCTATGTTCAACGGTAAGGGAGAGTTGCTCGGTCTGGCGTTTGACGGCAATTGGGAAGCCATGAGCAGTGATATTGTATTTGAACCCGATTTACAACGGTGTATCGGTGTGGATGTGCGTTATATGCTCTTTATTATCGAGAAATACGGGAAAGCGGGGAATCTGATAAAAGAATTAAAAATAAGGTGAGTTTGATATAACTTCATTCTCATGCTTCTCTTTCCTTTCCAAAGGAAGGGAAGCATAATCATTAAGTTTATATTGAACTCACCTTATAAAAGGTTATGTAAACGTTTTTGGTACAACTTTTTTTAAGAAGGAACCATTCCCTCAAAAGGGGAATTCTATGGTTTTTGCTTTGAAAGTTTTTATTTCTTTGGTTTTCTGCGTGCCCACCCTTCTTCACTGAAGTCTGGTTCTTTGTCTTTAAAGAATTCCTGCCAGTCGTCTTTCTTTTTTGGACCGCGAGCATCCGAATAGCCTCGTTCTGCACGACTCGGTTTTTCTTTTTTGCCGGATTTTGGACCTTTGGTAGAAGCATCTTTTGTTTTTCTATCTTTATTGTCGTAGCGTGGAGTACGATCTTCTCCTTTGCCGAATCGTTTTCCGCCTTTGCGTTCACTTGAACCGTTTTCATGTCCTTTTCCGCCTTCTTCACTAGATACTTCTACTACGACTTTCCGTCCGTTCCATTTCGCACGGCTTAGAGCTTTTACGACATTGATAGCCTCTTTTTCGGGAACTTCAAAGAAAGAGAAGTTCTGCATTAAGTCGATACGTCCTAATTCAATGCGTCCACGTGTATTGCTATTCAGCAAGCCGATGAGGTCACTGGGGAAGAAACTGTCCGTTTTGCCCAAGTTAATGAATAAACGGTTGAAGCCCGGAGCAGCTTTCCGGCTTCTTTTTTCGAAACCACCTTCTTTTCGGTCACCTCTTCCGGTACGTTCGCCACGGCTATCGGTCGGTACTTCTATCTCTGCGCGGTTGCGGTAATATTCGGCAAAGCGGTTAAATTCGTGAGAAACCATTCGTTTAATCAAGTCTTCCTTACTTAACCATTCTAGCTTACGGTAAATATCGGGCATGAATTCAGAAATCTCCTCTTCGTTTACTTTTACTTTCTCGAGGTCGTCAATTACTTTAAGTAACTGTTTCTGGCAAATTCCTGCTGCAGTCGGCATTTCTCCGGGAATAAACTTCTTGCCGATAATACGTTCAATCTCACGCATTTTCCCTTTCTCACGCAGGTTGATAATGGCGATAGAAGTACCTGTCTTGCCGGCACGTCCTGTACGTCCGCTACGGTGAGTATAGCTTTCCGTATCATCCGGCAATCCGTAATTGATGACGTGTGTCAGGTCGTCCACGTCCAGCCCGCGGGCAGCTACGTCCGTAGCAACGAGCAGTTGCAGGTTACGGATACGGAATTTCTGCATCACGGCGTCACGTTGTGCCTGTGACAATTCACCGTGCAATGAGTCGGCATTATAACCTTCCTGCATCAGTTTATCTGCAATTTCCTGTGTTTCCTTACGTGTGCGGCAGAAAATGATACCGTAAATTTGCGGATAATAGTCTACGATACGCTTCAGTGCTTCATACTTATCTTTAGCATGAACGGTATAGGCAACGTGCTTTACGTTGCTGGTACTTTCATTCTTGCGGCCGATAGTGATTTCTTTAGCGTTGCGCAGATAGTTCTTTGAGATACGCGCAATTTCCGGGCTCATTGTTGCAGAGAAAAGCAACGTATTACGTTCTTGGGGAACATCGGCAAGAATAGCATTGATACTATCCGTAAATCCCATATTCAGCATTTCGTCCGCTTCGTCCATTACCACGTTGCGAATAGTGGACAAGGATACGGTCTTGCGCTCCATTAAGTCCAATAAACGTCCGGGAGTGGCCACGATGATATGTACACCGCGTTTCAGGCTGCGTATCTGACTGTCAATAGAAGAACCACCGTATACCGGGAGTACTTTCAGCCCGTCAATGTATTTGGAATAATCGTTCAAATCTCCTGCTATCTGGAGACAAAGCTCACGAGTAGGGCAGAGGATAAGCGATTGTGGAATTCTGTTCTTTACGTCAATCTGTTGGAGCAAGGGCAGGCCGAATGCGGCTGTTTTACCTGTTCCTGTCTGTGCAAGAGCTACTACATCATTATTTTCTCCTAAAAGGTACGGAATCACTTCCTCTTGTACCGGCATGGGATTCTCGTATCCCATTTCTTCAATTGCTCTACGTATCTCCGGAGAAACGCCAAGCTCTTCAAATGTCTTCATTAAATCTCTGTATATCTTTTATTTCGGGTGCAAAGATAGTCAATATAGTTGAATCAACTATCATTTATCAGTTAATAAAATATTGTACCGCTATTCTATTTCGCGGGTATTATTTATAGCTTTCCGCAAATTCTACGGATACGGAGTTGCTGAAACTCCGGCAGACTTCTGCGGCAAAGTCTTTTCCGCACTGGATAACCTTATCCCAGGTTGCTTCGTTCAGGTTGTTCAAATCACGATATCTGACGTCGTATTTAAGTAATCCGTAGATCAGCCCGGCATTGAAGTTGTCACCTGCTCCAATGGTACTGACAGCTTCCAATGGTTCTATCGGATAATCTTTATTAACTAAATTTGTACGGAGTGATACTTTTTCTCCTCCCGCAGTACAGATAAACCGAGGACAGTAAAATTTGATTTTATCCTTGTATATTTTGTCCGCGTCCTGCATGCCGTACATATAGAAAAAGTCCTCCAATGAGCCTCGTACAATATCCGAATATTCCAAATTCTCGATAATGGTGGGAGCGAGTTTCATCGCTTCGTTTTTGTGTGAAGAACGGAAGTTGGGGTCATAGTAGATAATAGCTTTTTTCTCGCGCGCCTGGTCGAGCAGTTCGAGAATCTTTTCCCGCAATACCGGATTCAAGGCGTAGTAGGAGCCTATCATGACAATGTCGTCTTCTTCCAGTTTTGGGAACAGGACATCGAGACGTTGTTTGGGGTAATCCTTGTAGAAGATATATTCGGCATCACTTTGCTCATTGAGAAAAGCCAGAGATACCGGTGATTTCCCGTCAGGGAATACATTCACATGGTCGGTCGGGATATTGTTGTCACGCATGAATTGCAGGATAATGTTTCCCACGCGGTCGTTACCGGTTTCGCTGATGAAACCGACGTTTGCTCCCATCCGGCCTAAGGATACGATGCCGTTGAATACAGAGCCTCCCGGTACGGCTGCGGAAGGCTGGTCGCCTCGAAAGATGATGTCGAGGATTGTTTCTCCGATACCGATTACTTTTCGCATAGTGATCTTGATTTTTCTCCCAGATAACCTCCGTGGTGGCGTTTCGAATATTCGGCAATGGTGAATCCGGTTTCCTTCATGGTCTGTACTACCAGAATATCGCCGATAACAGTCATGGCAGTAGTCGAAGTAGTAGGAGTCATACCCAGCGTACAAACTTCGGCAGGTTTACCGGTACTCAGGCAAACATCCGATTCGTGCGCCAACGGACTATCTGGATTTCCCGTGATAACGATAAACTTCAGTTCCGGGTCCAGATTGTGAGCAAGTTGGGTAAGTTCGACGATTTCACGCGTCTTGCCGGAGTTGGAGATAAGCAGGAGCAAATCATTTTTCTGCAGGATACCCAAGTCACCATGTTGTGCTTCGCTAGGGTGCAGAAATACAGAGGGAATACCCGTAGAACAGAAAGTGGTAGCAATGTTCATCGCAATTTGTCCGGCTTTCCCCATACCGGAAGTTACTAGTTTTCCCTTCTTCTGATGTATCTGTTCAACAATAAGTTGTACTGCTTTCTCATAAGCGTCTGTTACAGGGATATTGAGCACAGCCTGTGCTTCCTGTTGTAAAAGTTGTTTAATGGAGTCTATCATATGATCAGTTTATTTTTTCTTTTAGTTCATCCGGAGTGTTTGCTATTTCGTAATAGGTTGAGAAAGGTTGGCGGGCAAAGCCTTTTTCTTCCAAGGTTTTGAGTGCTTTCAGCAGCTCGTTGTAGAAACCATATTCGTTATAGAAGATAACTTTCTTGTGGTGGTAGCCAATAGAAGCGGCAGCTATAACGTGGAAAACTTCGTCGAGTGTGCCTACGCCTCCAGGCAGTGCCACCAATACATCCGACTTTTCCGTCATTATATCTTTGCGGTCGCTCAGGTTGCGGGTATGAATCACCTCGTCCAGTAGAGAGCTTACTCTACCATTTTCTTCCAGTTTGGTCGGGACTACTCCAATGACCTTACCCCCGTTTTCTTTTACGGTGCGTGCTACGCATTCCATAAGTCCGAGGTTGGCTCCTCCGTAAATCAACGTTTTGCCTGTCTGTCCTATCCATTCGCCTATTCGGCGAGCACTTTCGAAGTACATTTTGTCAATGTTTTCAGAGGCAGAACAGAAAATTCCTATCTTTTCCATATACGTTGTAACTGTTATAGTCCACAAATATCTGCAATTTTCTATAAACAGCAATAAGTTTTATTGTATTTTTGTGGCATTAATTCAATAAGGAAGTAGAAAACAATGCATTGCAACGAATATACATTACCTAATGGCCTGCGTATTATCCATGAACCGACGCTTTCAAAAGTAGCTTATTGTGGTTTTGCGATTGATGCCGGCACCCGTGATGAAGCGGCAAATGAACAGGGAATGGCTCATTTTGTAGAACATCTTATTTTTAAGGGAACGGTGAAACGGAAAGCTTGGCATATTCTCAACCGAATGGAGAATGTAGGCGGTGACCTCAATGCTTATACGAATAAAGAAGAAACGGTTGTCTATTCCGCCTTCCTGACAGAACATCTGGAACGTGCGCTTGAGCTACTGGGGGATATTGTATTCCATTCTACTTTTCCGCAACATGAGATTGAAAAGGAAACAGAAGTGATTATTGACGAAATCCAATCCTATGAAGACAATCCTTCCGAATTGATCTTCGATGATTTTGAAGATATGATATTCCGTAATCATCCGCTGGGAAGAAACATTCTGGGGAAACCGGAACTTCTGAGGAGTTTTCGCACGGAGGATGTCCTGTCCTTTACCCGTCGGTTCTATCAGCCGGGGAATATGGTGTTTTTCGTTCAAGGACAATATGATTTCAAGAAAATTATCCGTCTGGCAGAAAAATATATGTCGGATATTCCTGCTGTGGAAATTGAGAACCGCCGTACGCCTCCGCCTCTTTATATTCCTGAACATTTAACGGTAACTAAAGACACACATCAGGCACATGTAATGATTGGTAGCCGTGGATATAATGCATACGACGACAAACGTACCGCACTCTATCTGCTGAATAATATCCTCGGCGGTCCTGGAATGAACAGCAAACTGAATGTTTCTCTTCGTGAACGCAGGGGATTGGTTTATAATGTCGAATCCAATCTGACTTCTTATACCGATACAGGTGCTTTCTGCATCTACTTCGGGACGGATATTGAAGATATGGATACTTGTTTGAAATTGACCTATAAGGAACTGAAACGAATGCGGGATGTGAAAATGACTTCTTCTCAGTTGGCGGCAGCCAAGAAGCAGTTGATCGGACAAATCGGGGTGGCCTCCGATAATTTTGAGAATAATGCGTTGGGCATGGCGAAAACTTTCCTGCATTACCATAAGTACGAATCATCCGAGCTTGTCTTTAAACGTATAGAGGCTTTGACTGCAGAGACTTTGTTGGAAGTTGCCAATGAGATGTTTGCTGAGGAATATTTGTCAACGCTGATTTACAGGTAGTATTGTGAGATTGCTATGCAGTAAAAGATAGTGGTATACGGATTAAACCATTTGGATCCATCCCCTTGTATTAACTCTATACCGTTATACTAGAGGATAATACAGGAGGATGGTAATTGGTTATTTAATCACAACATTTTTATTGTTTATATACAAATTTTCATGCCTTGCTAAGTTATAAAGGTTGGTTTCTGGACCATTTGATAACCCTGTTTTAGTATTCCACTTTGTAATCTTTGTGTAGATGTCCTCCTTTCCAAGCTTTTTTGCTAGTCCAATCTGCGTATGCATCTGTCCAAAACGGATCATCAGCGGGAAGACCGAGAGGTAGAAAACTTAAGGTTGCCATATAAAGGCTGCCAGTGGAGGTGTAACCATCAGCACATTCTGGCTGATGACCGTTGAAGCCGAGCACTAACCAACCATCCTTATCGAAGTTCTGATTTCCCTCATACATATTTCGGTGTACGGCAGTCAGGGCGCAACGTACTTGGGCGGGAGAAACGTGTGAGGGCAATTTTTTGCGTAGAGCTACGTCTGCTAACGATTGGAATGCAGCGGTACGATAAGTAACCGAACGTCCGAAAGCGGGATATGTGCCATCGGGAGCTATCATACGTTCACAAAATTCAGAGTGGCGTATCATGCGGTTCATAGCTTCGTCTAGCTCCTTCTGACTTGCCCAACGTTTAGGTAAAAGATTTTCCAGCATAGCTACCATCATAGAATGCATCACGTAGGCGTTATAATTATCCATACTGAATGATGGACCATCACTATACCAGCCATCGCCTACATACCATTCTTTTACCTTGTTTTTACTTACACGAATACGGAACTGGTCGTATTGTACACCTTTTCCCAACAGAAATGATTCTGTTAGTCCGGTGAAGAGTAACCAGTTGTTGTAAGCACCAGTACGATCACGTAAGGATTGGAAGGATTTAATATAGCGTTCTTTTGTAACTTCATCCAATGGTTCCCATAAAGCTTTGGGGGCGCGGAGGAAGGCATGTACCAGATAGGCGGCATCTACGATAGGTTGAGCGTGTTTGGTGAAGTTCAGTAAGTCGGGTGATGCAGGATCTACTGCATTTTTTAATCCTTTCAGTACTTCTTCACGCATCTGCTTGCGTAGTTTGCCTTCTTCTGTATCATCATCGGGGAGTGCTAGCCAAGGGGCAACCCCGGCGAGTGTGCGGCCTACAGCTTCCAGATGTGTCATGTCTTTGTAGCCTGCTGTTTCACCGCTACGGGTCTCAATGGGCATATTCTGGTGTAGTGTTCCTTCTGCGAGGTTATGGATGACAGGATATGATATTTTCCAAAGTAGCTTTACCCATATGGCGCGATCTTGGGTGCCAGTGGTTTGAATTTCCGTCATGGGAATATTCTTCTTTCCTTTTTTCTTGTCTTTGGCTTGTACTCCTATTGGCAGTAGTATTATAGCCGTTAGTAAACAGATTAGATAATTCTTTCTTTTCATGTTTTTTCCTTTTATTTATAGTGGACTTTTTCCGTCCAGCATTCGGTTATAACGATGTAAGGCTTCGATGAAATAGTAGTCGGCATACGTTAGCGGCACATCTATTTCTGAATTGTGAGGTACGGCACCTACACTATGCATCAGTATAAAGTTTGCATTCTTACCTAGCTCGGCACGGTAGTTGGTACTACCTAGTGCATGTAGAATCTGTTTGGCACTTTCCAGATATTTCTTGCTTTTGCTACCTTTGCTATAAGTACTCAGTTCCAGTAATGCCGAAGCTACGCAGGCTGCGGCGGAAGCGTCGCGGTAGTTATTTACCATTTTGCAGGCGTTGGAACGGATACCGGGTGTGTAACCTTCTTGAAAGGCGTTAAAGTCCCACCAGGCAACCTTGTCGGAAGGAAGGTTGGGATGATCAAGGTAGAAGTCTGCCATCTTTTCTGCAGTTTTCAAGAAGCGTTTGTCTTTCGTCTCACGGTAACACATGGTAAATCCATAGATTCCCCAAGCTTGTCCACGTGACCAGGCTGAATTATCGGAATATCCCTGAGAAGTCTCTCCTTTGATGGGCTTGCCTGTTTTTTTATCATAATATATGATGTGGAAGCAACTGTAGTCCTTACGTACTTGATGGTGCATTACTTGTTCTGCATGTGAAATAGCCACTTTACGAAAACTTTCATCACCCGTCACTTTGGAGGCATGGAATAATAGTTCTAGATTCATCATATTGTCGATGATAACAGGAAAATCATATACTTTGTCACCGTGCCAACTGCGAAATCCATTCCATGATTGAATGACTTTTGCTTGAGGGCGGAAACGTGTACAGAGTGAACGTGCCGATTCTACTAATATGTCCTCATATTCGTCTTTTGGTGCGAAGCGATTGGCATTACCATAGCTGCAATACATCATGAATCCAATATCATGATTGTCTGTGAAGGTCTTTGCGGGTTCCATTTGATGTGTATAAACTAAGGCAGAGTCTTGCAAAGCTTTGTCGCCTGTGTAGTTTGATAGATACCATAATGTACCAGGGAAAAAGCCTGCTGTCCAAAGGTAAATACTTCCTTTGCTGGGAGTACCGTCTTTGCGCATACTGTGTGGCATGATAGCTTTTCCATTTTTTCCTTGTGCAGGGGTTTGCATCATCAAACTATATTGTTTGGTGGCGAATTCCATATTCTCTTTGATAAATGCTTTTTCTGCTTGGGGCGTTTGAGCTTGTGCGGCAGTTAGTGAATATGCCAATGCAGTAAGTACAATCCATCTTTGGGGGATTGCCGGATTCTTCTTTATAAATTTAATCATGTTATTAGATATTATATGTTAGATGTTTTTATGCTGCAAAGTTATTCCTATATAAAATAGGTAGGGGGATATTCCGTCCATTCGAAGGGGAGTTTGTGTTTTCACTTTTGTTTTTAACGTTTTGTCCGGTAAGAAGCTTTTTTAGGAAAGAAATCGTTAATCCTCTCTCTGTTGTGTTAAAATAGATTTTTTTCATGGAGAAGACAAATTCAGTACCTGAAATAGATGAAATATCCTCTTTATTTGAATGGAATTATTCACTTTTGTGCCGGTAAATAATTAACCCTTTATCTAAAATAAAACTTTTATTATGAAAACAAAAAACTCTTTATTATTATGAAAAAGAAAAGTGGCATAATTCTTAGTGCGCTTCCTTTGTTGACTTTAGGTCTTTGTTTCATTTCGAATTCTTCATTCGCAAATGGAGTAAATGGAAATGAGGTGATTTTAGTTAATTCTATGGGAGCACAACAAAAAACGGGCGAAATCCGAGGTGTTGTTTTGGATGGAAAAACGAGTGAACCAGTTATTGGTGCAGCTGTCAAAGTAAAGGGAACTACTGTTGGTACTACTACTAATCTTGATGGTGAATTTATTTTGAAAGCATCAAAAGGAGATGTGCTTATCATTTCTTATTTGGGGTATGAGAGCAAAGAAATCAGTATAAGTCATTTGAAGACTTATACAGTTGAGTTGAGTGAAGCTACTGAATCATTGGATGAAGTGGTTGTGACTGCTTTTGGCGTAGGACAAAAGAAAGAAAGTTTGGTTGGTGCTGTGACACAGGTGAGACCTGCTGAATTAAAGGTACCTTCTTCTAGTTTGTCTACTTCATTTGCCGGACGTCTTTCGGGTGTCATTGCTGTACAACGTAGTGGTGAACCGGGTGCCGATGGGGCCAGTTTCTGGATTCGCGGTAAATCTACCTTTAGTGGCGCAACTGGTGCACTTATTATTTTGGATGGTGTGGAAATCAGCAGTACTGAATTGAATTCACTCGATGCTGAAGCTATCGAGAGTTTCTCTATCTTGAAAGATGCTACTGCTACTGCGCTATATGGTACACGCGGCGCTAATGGTGTAATGATTATTACTACCAAAAGTGGTAAAGATCTCGACAAGCCTATTATTAACTTTCGCTTAGAGGGAGCCTTGACCTCGCTAACCAAAGTTCCTGAAATGGCTGATGGTGTAACCTATATGGAAGCTTATAATGAAGGAGCCGCTCGCCCCACTTCGGCTGCTACTCCCTATAGTAGGGAAAAGATAGAAGGAACACGTGCCGGACTCAATCCCTATCTTTATCCTAATGTAGATTGGTATGATGAGATGTTCAAAAAAAATGCTTTTGCCCAGCGTGCCAACTTCAATATTCGTGGAGGTAACAAAAAAATGGACTACTTTATGAGTGTGGGTGTGAAACACAGCGATGGTAACTTGAACTCGTTGAGCGAGAAATATGGTTTCAGCTATAATAATAACATCAATGTAACCAACTACGATTTTATTAATAACTTGAATGTACAAGCGACTCCTACTACTAAACTGTCATTGGGTTTGAATGCCTCTATTAAAGATTGGAAAGGACCGAATGCTAGTACAAGTTCTTTATTTGCATCTACTATGGAACACAATCCTGTAGACTATCCTGTTTCTTTTCCTGCTGGTTATGGATATGATACCGAAGATATTATGTGGGGGGATAAAAGTGGGGGCCCATTTGCTACCGGTGGATATATGAATCCTGTAGCTGACTACGTGACCGGATACAAAACAAACCATACCAGTATTATTACTGCCAATTTTAAGTTGCAGCAGGATTTGGGTATGTTTATAAAAGGATTGACATTCAATGGATTATTCTCTTACAAAAACCATTCAAGCAGTAATGCCACTCGTGTGAGTGACTATAATGCTTTTGAGGTCGCTTCTCAAAATGACGAAACCGGTGAATATACTCTTCGTAGAACGGGCAATGAACGTGGTACTGCTATTAAAACCTCGGGCTCGCATAGCGGTAACCGTAAACTCTATCTGCAAGCTACTTTAGACTATAAACATACCTTTGGCGGTGTACACGATGTGAATGCCATGTTTTTGTTTAATCGTCAGCAGTACAATACAAATAATGTGACTGACCTTTTTTCCTCACTGCCTGAGCGCAAACAGGGTATTGCCGGACGTGTGTCGTATGCTTACGATGGTCGCTATATGGCTGAAGCTAACTTTGGTTACAATGGTTCGGAAAACTTTGCATCAGGTAACCGCTATGGTTTCTTCCCATCTATCGCTGTAGGATATAACATATCAAATGAGAAATTTTGGGATAATATTCGTCCTGTGATTTCCAACTTAAAACTGCGTGGATCGTGGGGATTGGTAGGTAATGATAATACCGGAGCCGGACGATTTACTTATCTTGAAGATATTGATTTGGGTGGTAGTCCTGGATACACTACAGGTGTCGGTGGAAACAGGGTAACTTACAAGGGACCTAAATGGTCTCGTTTCTTTAATCCAAATTTGGGATGGGAAATAGGAGAAAAGATAAATGTAGGTATTGATCTTCAACTTTATAATAGTTTTAATCTGACAGTCGAAGCATTCAAAGAGACTCGTAGAGACATCTTCTTGAGTCGAGGTAGTACAATCCCCGATTTCTTGGGTTTGAGCGGAGCAACGGTATATGCTAACTTAGGTAAGATGAAAAATATAGGTATGGATTTGTCGATAGATTATAACAAACAGGTGAACAAAGATCTTTTTCTCTCTTTCAAGGGAACATTCACCTATGCGCACAATACCATTTTGGAACGAGATGAGCCTCCTTTCCAAGAATATCCTAACTTGTCATCGGTAGGGCATTCATTAGGGCAATATTTGCTCTATATTGACAACGGATTATTCCCCGATGAAAAGACCATCCATAATAACCCCGATCAAAAAGCTTTGGGATACACTCCACAACCTGGGGATATTTGGTATCATAATCTTCCTAACTACCGTGGTGAATATGATAATGTGATTGATGGCAATGACCGACGTTATGTGGGCAATCCGCAAGACCCGGAAATAGTATATGGTTTTGGTCCTTCTATCAAATTCAAGAAATGGGATTTCTCTTTCTTCTTTCAAGGAGTAGCTAAGACTTCAATTTTGATGAGTGGTATCCATCCTTTTGGTGAGGCACGTATCCGCGGCTTGTTTAAATACATAGCCGATGACCACTGGACTACTGAAAACCAAAATATTGATGCCAAATATCCGCGTTTGACATTGGAAAACAATGGCAATAATACACAAAACTCAACCTATTGGTTACGTAATGGTTCGTTTTTGAAACTGAAAAATGCCGAAGTGGGTTATACTTTCAAAGGCTGGCGCTTCTACTTAAGCGGACAGAATCTGTTGACATTTTCCCCTTTCGATTATTGGGATCCTGAAATGGGGAGCGGTAGTGGTATGAAGTACCCCACTCAACGTATCATCAATTTTGGTATTCAAGTAACCTTTAATAATAAATAAGAATTCTATATGAAAAAGATAGCAAAATTTTTAATCGTATTGGGAATGATGGGGCAACTTAGTTCTTGCGATTATCTAGACATTGTCCCCGATGAACGTGCACAAGAATCGGATACTTGGAAGACGGAAGGTGCGGTAAGAGGATATCTCTATTCTTGTTATGGCTATTTACCGGCTAACAGAACTTTCGGTAACAGTTATTGGCTTGCGGAAGAACTCACAGCTGTTACCAAAGAATTGTTTACCACTTTCAAATACGGTTATTATAGTCCTGTCAGTTTGGGATTTACTAGTAATACATGGTCTACTATTTGGAATGGTATTCATCAATGCTACATGTTCCAAGAAAGCTTGAAACAAGTGTCCAACGAATATGTAACAGACGAAATGAAAAAACAATATTTGGCAGAGTCTAATTTTTTGATAGCTTATTATCATTTCTTGTCTATGCGTTCGTATGGTCCGACCATGATTATTCGCAGTGTTATAGATTTAGAAACACCCATTAGTGGTTTTCCCGAACGTAGTAGTATAGACGAAGTAGTGGCCTTTATTAACGAAAAATTGGATGAAGCAATGTCTGAAGGCGGACTACCTACTACATGGAGTGGAAAAGATTATGGTCGTGCCACACGTCTTGCAGCATTAGCATTGAAATCCAGAGTTTACCTCTATGCTGCTTCACCGCTCTATAATGGAAACACAGAAATGTATGCCGATTTCCGTAGTCCGTTAGATGGACGTCAGTTAATAGCTCAAGAGAAAAGTCAAGCAAAATGGGAAATAAGTGCTACCCAAACAAAGTATGCAATTGATGAAGTGGAAAAAGCTAAATTCCATCTCTATCACGATGCGGATGCCGGTGAACCAAGTGATGCTAAACCGGGACTTCCCAATAAAGCACAACGAAGATTGAGATATACCAATATCGACAATCAGACAGGGAATAATCCGGAAATTATTTGGGCTGACACACGTAATGATGACTATTATGGAATACAGCGTCGCTGTCCGCCTCGTCAGACGCTCGGTGGTAAGTTTGCTGGTATCAGTATGACTAACTGTCCTACTTTGCAAACCATTGAAGCATTTTACACTAAAAACGGGCTTCCAATAAATAAGGATAAAACGTTCGACTATGACGAACGTTATGAATATATTAGTGCTCCGGAAAATTGTGATGGAAACAATTATGAGGATCTTGTGAAATATGCTAATTTTACTCCTAGTAGTGATAAGGTAATGCGTCTTTGCACCGATCGTGAGCCCCGATTTTATGCGTGGACTACCTATCATAATGGATATTTTGAATTTGGTAAATATAACAATGAAGAAATTAGTGCTGATCCGGCTAAGCGTGCTATCAGAATCCATTTGTTGAGAGATGATCCTCATGGTCGTGGTAATCGTACCGATCAGGAGTATTCTATTTCTGGATTTGGAAATAAAAAGGGTGTTGTACCGTCCGCTGAATGGAATGTAATAGAATATCCATTTCCGTTATTCCGTCTTGCAGAGCTTTATTTAAACTATGCTGAAGCTTTAGTTGAGTTGGATCGTTTATCCGAAGCTAAAGTATATTTGGATAAAGTACGCGAACGTGCCGGTATTCCTAGTGTAGATGAGGCTTGGGATAAGTATTCTACTAATCCTGGTTACCAAAACACTCAAGAGGGGATGCGAGAGATTGTACGTGCAGAACGTATGAACGAGTTATATTTAGAAGGTCATAAATTCTTCGATATTCGTCGTTGGAAAATAGCAGAGCAACATTGTGGAATGCCCGATCGCGGACTGAATACTAATGCTACTAAGGTGGAAGATTTTACTCCGATGGATCTTCCATTACCGCGAAATTTCCATAAGGGACAATATCTAATGCCAATTCCTTATCAGGAAATTAACAAATGCCCGCATATTGTGCAAAACCCTTACTATAATTAAAGAAAAAGCTTTCTCTCTCATGTCTATTAGGGATGAGGGGGAAGGCAAATAAAGTATCTAATACAGAAAGAAAATATACTATGAAGAGTAATTTATTAAAAAAAATAGCTGGTTGGGTTATAATGGTGTTCTTTGGGATGACTATATTAACTGGCTGTGACGATTATAATTTTGATATACCGCTCACTCCGTTTTTGCTCTTAGACAGCTACAATGTGAACTTTGACCAAAACAGTGGAGAACGGATACTGGAGGTTCGTTGTAACGAAGAATGGACTGTAGAATTGAGCAAAGAACTACAAGGCTGGTGTAGTGTGACTCGTAATGAAGATGACAATTTGATTGTAAGTGTTATTTTGAGTGAAGACAAATATGTGCGTAGAGGTGAATTCTATGTAAAGGCATTTTCTCAAACAGATACTGTACGTGTAGCGCAGTTAGGTTACCAACAAGCTATTTTGGTATCTCCTCAGAACATGAATATCGATGCTGCCGGAGATAAAGTATTGGTGGAAGTAACTTCGAATGTAGACTATATTATTACCCTCCCCGATTGGATAATAAAAGAGACTCAACCTGATACCCGTGCTCCGCAGGAAACTGTTACCAAACAATACCTCTTTAAAATAGAGAGTAACAAGGGAGCAAAACGTATGGGTGAAATTGTGTTTGCCGATAGTGATGAAATGTCCGACTTGGAGCCAACCGTTATTAATGTGGTGCAAAAAGGACTGGATGTTTACGAACCTGTTGCACCTGAAGAGGGCAACGATATTCAACTGTTTCCCAACAGTGCGGAAGGTGATGGTGGTGTGCCCGGTGGAAATTATGATGCAACTTTCGATAATGATTTGACTACCGAATGGCAAGCGAATTGGAAAGCTCCAATAGGATTGGTATATCCTCAGTATATTGAATATACTTTTGATGAACCGGTAGATTTGGACTACATCATTTATCATTGTACCTATTCTGCTAATCGTTTTAAAGATGTGAAGATTGAAGTGTTGACCGATGTTAATAAAACACGTAGTGCAGAATATGTGAAAGTATACGAAGGGACATTTGATAACGCCAACTCTACACGTGCAGACTTCAATGCTTCCCAAAGCAATGTGACAAAGGTAAAATTTACTATCAGTACTTGCTATAATATGAGCAAACCATTGCGGTGTCAAGAAATGCAGTTCTTCCAAAAAGATCCCAATGCTTTCAAATATGATGAACTGTTTACTGATATCGCTTGCACTGACTTGAAGCCTACCGTCACCGAAGAGGATATTTTGAATTGTAAGAGTTCATTTTACAAGACTTTGGCTTGGTTTATGTATAATAATGAGTACCAACGTGAGTTCCGTATTGCCAACTATAAGGCTTATCCGCATCCTGATATCGATGCTGCTGTTAATAAAACAGCTAAATATAGTTTACTTGATAATCCAACAGGAATCTTTGTTCCTGCCGGAGAGAACTTGGTAGTAATGGCCGATTTGAATGGATTGGATAAAGTGAATATCCGTGTACAGAATCTCGACAAACCAGGACAAGATGGATTTGGAGGAACGGAATATACCATTGTAAACGGTGTTAATACTATTAGCATTAAAGAGAAAGGACTTGTGTATGTGATGTATCACAAAGATGATTATGAAAATGCCCCTGAAATCACTCTGCATTTTGCATCGGGTAAGGTAAATGGATATTACGATAGTCAAAATCCAAAACTGAAAGGACGTTGGAAAGAGTTACTCAATAATAGTGTAGATACTCACTTTGATGTGATAGGTAAATATGTGCATCTTACGTTTACTACGCGCAGTTTCTTGAATTATACTAAGGATGTAGATAACCTGATTAACCTTTATGATGATATGATTTATCGTCAGCAAGAGTTCTTGGGATTGGAAAAGTATGATCGTATGTTTCATAATCGTAGTTATTTCCATGTCCATTATAATAGTGGCTCATTTATGTATGCTACCGATTATCATACAGCCTACATTGAAAGTAGTTTGAATTATCTGGCTGATGAGACCCAAATGGCGGCCAATTGTTGGGGACCTGCACACGAATTGGGACATATTCATCAAACTCGTCCGGGATTGAAATGGCATGGCATGACAGAGGTAACAAACAACATTACTGCCATTTATGTACAAACTAAGGTCTACAACGAGCCGTCACGTTTGACTGTTCAGGATCGTTATGTGTCGGCTTTCAATAGCATTATGGCAGGTCAAAAGGCACATAATGCCGAAAGCGATGTATTCAACAAATTAGTTCCGTTCTGGCAATTGGAACTCTACTTTGGCGAAGTGAAAGGAAACACTCCGATGAAACGGACCGATCACGGAGGTTTCTATGCAGACATCTATGAGAAAGTACGTACCACAGCTAATCCGACAACCGATGGTTTGTGCCAACTCGAATTTGTTTATAACAGTTGCGTATCGGCTGGTATGGACTTGACTGGTTTCTTTGAGAAGTGGGGATTCTTATCACCCATCGATATGATGATTGGTGATTATACCAACAAACAATTCACCATCACTGAAACAGAGATAGCCAATGTAAGAAATCGTATCGTTGCCTTGGGATTACCTAAATGTACAGATGCTGTAGAATATATTGTAGATAACACCGTAGATATCTTCAAGGATAAGAAGAATGTTATAGCCGGTATAGCTTCACATCAAGAAGAAACCAACGATGAAGGAATCACCACTTCTACTATTACCGTTAATAACTGGCAAAATGTAGTAGCTTTCGAAGTGCTCAATGCCGACAATAAACTTATTTGCGTATTTGAAGGTACTAAGAAATCCTATAAGATGAATACTGCTTGGGAAAATGGATATAAGTTGATGGCCGTACAATATGACGGCAGTCGTATAGCCGCTTCTATTAAATAAAATAGAGTTGCTATTTGAAATGAAGGCTGCTTATTTTAGCACAACCTGTTAGAATAGGCGGTCTTTTATTTATCTTTGCATATAAATTAATCTTTATTACGTTATAAATATGAAACAACTTCGCAAGTGGACAGTGGCTGCCTTTTGTAGTTTGGCGGGGGTACTCTACGCGCAAACACCCTCTTACTCCACCTATCAAGTAAACAAGGACCTTACTAACTTTACTGATTGGACAGCATCATCTCTGTCTAAGAACTTTAAAGACAAACATTTGAAAGGCATGGAATCCCAGCTAATGAAGCAATTGGCCGAGAAAATGCAGAGAGGTGATTATAACTCGGCCTACTTGTTACAGAGTTATAAGCCTATACCCTCAAATAAGGTACTGGAGCAACAACTCAAACTCACCAACGGATACAGTCGTTACGAAAACATTACCGGGGTCTATTTGGAAGCTGGAGAAAATGTAGTATTGGTGGGTGACCTTCACGGACGCACCGTAGGACTGCTCATTCCAGACTGGATGCGTCAACCTACTCTAGGCTATCAACCGACAAAAGACCCCGAAGGCTGGGGACTGAAAAAACAAGAGATACTGTTACACGAAGGTGTGAACGTAATCAATGTGAAGAAAGCCGGTAATGTGTATGTAGACTATTTCGCGGATGACCCCGACACTGCACCGGCAGTTACCATTCACTTTGTAACTGGGAAGGTAAATGGGTACTTTGACGCTACTGTACAGAGTAACGAAGACTGGAACCGTCTATTAGATAATGCGGTCAGCCCTGTTATGGATGTGAAGGGGAAATATATTCAACTAGCATACCCTGTGGAGCAATTAAAAAAGTTGGCTTATGGCAAAGGCAAGGAACTGGCTGAGAATTATGACAAGATAATGCAGGTACAATATGATTTCTCGGGTGCTACAAAATATAATCGTATTCCTAAGAAACGTATTTTGGCCCGTGTTAACTTTAACTATTTTATGTTTCGTGATGGTGACGGTGTAGCTTTTGAGGGTACAGATGGCACTATGAAGGCAGCGATAGGTCCGGAAGTGACAACTAACTGGGGCATTCATCATGAGATAGGACACGTGATGCAGATGCGTCCTTGGCTTACTTGGGGAGGAATGACAGAAGTGAGCAATAATCTTTTCTCCATGTATGGCACTATGAGTTTGGGTGATTCCAGTCGTTTGAGTAAGCGTCATATTTATGAGGCTGCTTTTAGTAAAGTACTTAATGCGCCAGAAAAGCAGTTTATCATGTGTGTGAAGGATCCTTTCCATAAGTTGATACCCTTCTGGCAAATTCAAATCTATGCCGATAAGATTGGTTATAAGGATTTCTATGCTGACCTGATGGAGCATTTACGTAACCAACCTCATAAAGGGGCAGGTAATGCATCTATTCATAATATGTATGAATATATTAAGCTTTGCTGTGATTTCCTGAAAACAGATCTTACGGACTTTTTCGATGCGTGGGGGTTCTTTCAGACCGGAAAATTTCACGTAGGCGATTATGGTAACTATGATTTTGAGGTCACTCCCAAGATGATTGAGGAAACAAAGCACTACATTGCTTCTAAAAACTATCCGAAACCGAGTATGGATGTGACAAAATTGACAGATTAGTTTTTGTATGACATAAAAACAATTCACGGGAGTTGCATTTAATTCTTTCAATATGAGAAATCTATTTTTTAATTCGATTGCAAATATGGGCAGATGCACTGTTGTTGTATTCATGTTGCTTTTTGTTTGCAATATGTATGGTCAGCAACGCTTTCTTTCCAATCACCCTCGCTTGCTGTTCACTGGTGCAGAAGAAGCTGCTGTGAAGCAGTTGATACAAAACAATCGGCTTGCCGGTGAGTTGGCGGAGTTCTTGAAAGCGAAAGCGGATACATTGGTGATTACTCCGCAGAAACCTTATTTAAAGGATAAATATGGTAATATATTGTGGACATCCCGATCCTATGTGAACCGCTTGGGTACGCTTGCATTAGCTTACCGTCTCTACGGTGAGCGGAAATACTTGGATGCCGCCAACGAGGCTTTATTGTGGGTGTGTAACTATCCCGACTGGGATCCACCTCACTATTTGGATACTGCGGAAATGGCAACTGCCGTAGCTATTGCTTATGACTGGTTGTATGATGCGCTGCCTATTTCGACTAAAGACTTGGTAAAGAAATGTTTGTACGAACGTGCCATTGTTCGTGTGTTGCGTGAATACGAAAAGGGTAGCTTGGGAAGTTGGGCGAAACGAGAAACCAATTGGAACGTGGTATGTAACACTGGTATGGTGCTGGCCGCTTTGGGTATTGCAGAAGATTATCCGAAAGAGGCCGCTGTCATTCTTGATAATGCTGCCAAGTATATGCCCAACTGCCTGAAACATTTTGCTCCGGATGGCGTATGCTATGAGGGCCCTGCTTATTGGGGATATACTACCAGTTATTTAACTCTCTACCTAAAGGCGGTGGCTGATAATGACAATGGAAAGGGAGGTATAGCACAACTACCCGGCTTGGAGCGCACGGCGCTTTATCAAAAACGGACACTTACTCCGTCCGGTCGTCTTTTTAATTTCGGTAATGCGGGGGCTGATGCTCAAAATTCTCCGGCATTTTTCTTATTCAGCCGTATGTATAACCAACCTGAAGTGGCTGAATGGTATCGGGAAAAGTTAAAATTGACCATGCAGGATAATTTACTTCTACATCAGCTTTTCTTTCTGTCACTTCCTTGGTTTGACAATGCTTCACCTAAAAAAGTGGAGAAAATACCTGCTTTAGAAATATACCACAACACAATTAATGATATAATAGTTTTCAATGGGAATAGAAATAAGAAAGGTTCTCTATTTTTGATAGCCAAGGGTGGAGAACCTCGTCAAGCGCATCAACATTTGGATGGAGGTACATTCATTGTTGAAAGCAATGGGGTTTGTTGGACAGAGGATCTGGGAGCTGATGATTATGCCCTACCGGGATTTTGGGACGGACGTCCTGACGGACAACGTTGGAAGTATTTCCGTAATAACAATTTTTCCCATAATACGTTGAGTATCGACCATAAGATTCAGTATGCCAATGGCGAGGCATTTGTTTGCGAAGAGCATACAGATGCGAAGCAGCCTTCTGTAAAGCTGGATATGACTACTCTATACAAAGATCAGGCTTCTTCTGTATTCCGCACGTTCAAATTGTTAAATGATTACACAATAGAGATAATGGATGAAGTGGACTTACTCAGTCCGCAGTCTATAGTCTCATGGATAGCTTCCACCAAGGCACAAGTGGAAGTAAAAGAGAACCGGGTACGCTTGACGCATGAAGGCAAACATTTTTATATGGAAATCATCGCTCCGGCAGGAGCTACCTTTAAAACTTATCCGGCAAAGAATACCTATAAGGGTGAATATCCCATTGAAGGTTACAATATGTTGGAGGCAGAATGTGGATTGGAAGGTGGTAAAGGAAAGGTTGTGGTGCGTATGAGCAGTAAAAGAAATATGAGATAGCCTACTAAGAATAATTTAATTAATAATTACGTATGAAAATAACAAATTTTTTAGCATTGGGCATATGCCTCTTGTTTGGTTCATGTACAATGCAGAAATCTACTGTACAAGTCAACGACAAGGGTACGGAATGGGAGTGGAATAAAGGAACAATTGTAGTGAAAACTCCCGAACGACCTGCCGGACAAGAGAGTGTCATCGGGCTGGCTCTTCCTAAGATGGAAGTAGTTCGTGTGGGATTTGTAGGGTTAGGTATGCGTGGGCCGGGTGCTGTGTCACGTTTCACTTACATTCCTGGCACACAGATTGTAGCACTGTGCGACTATGAAAAGGAGCGTGCTGAGAAGTGTCAAAAGTATCTGAAAGAAGCTTCTTTACCAAAAGCGGCTGTTTACTCGGGTGATAAAGGTTACGAAGAATTGTGTAAACGCGATGATATTGATCTGGTTTATATTGCAACCGACTGGTTGCATCATTTTCCTGTGGCGAAATGCGCATTGGAGAATGGCAAAAACGTAGCGATTGAAGTTCCTTCGGCTATGAACCTGAAAGAATGTTGGGAACTGGTTGATCTTAGTGAGAAGAACCGTAAGCACTGCATGATTTTGGAGAACTGTTGTTATGACTGGTTTGAGATGAATACCTTAAATATGGCACAACATGGAGTGTTTGGTGAGGTAATTCGCGCGCAGGGTGCCTATATTCATAATCTTGCTCCTTTCTGGAAGCATTATTGGAAGAAAGGTGAGGATGACAAATTGGGCTGGCGTTTGGATTATAATATGCGTCATCGTGGCGATGTATATGCTACTCATGGTCTTGGTCCGGTGGCGCAGGCCTTCAATATTCATCGTGGTGACCGTATGGAGACTTTAGTAGCAATGGACACCAAATCGGTCGTAGGTAAGGACTTGGTGAAAGAAAATGCCGATTCTGTTTGTAATAGTTTCCGTAATGGTGACCACACTACTACTTTGATTCGTACCGCTAATGGTAAGGTTATCGAAATCCAGCATAACGTGATGACTCCGCAACCCTACAACCGCCTTTATCAACTGACGGGTACTAAGGGTTTTGCCAATAAATATCCTATTCAAGGGTACGCCCTTGATGCAGAGCAGTTGAAGGCTTCCGGCGTTCAGCCTAAGGTGGACGACTTGAATTCACATGGCTTCATGCCGAGAGAGGAGATGGTAGCTTTAGTAGAGAAGTATCAACATCCTATCCTGAAAAAGTATGGTGAGATGGCGAAAGAGGTAGGCGGCCATGGTGGTATGGATTTCATTATGGACAGCCGTTTGGTTTACTGCTTGCAGAATGGTCTTCCGTTGGATATGGACGTTTATGATTTGGCAGAATGGTGCTGCTTGGCAGAGTTGGGTGAACTCTCTATGGACAATGGTTGTGCTGCTGTTACGTTTCCCGATTTTACCCGTGGTGAATGGAATAAGGTGAAAGGATATAGACACGCTTATGCTGCTCCTGCTGACGAGGAAGCAGCGATGGAAAAAGCGAAGGCTTTCACTAGCAAATTGAAAGAACAAGGCGCCAAAGAATGGGCAGCAACCGAAGAATAAAATAAAATTTAAAAAACATGTAATCAATAGGCTCAGGGTATCAAAGAGTGAATCCCGTTCAGCAACAATAGCAGAACGGGATTTTTCACTTTCCTCTGTACTCTTGTGGTGACTGATTGAAACAGGCTTTGAAGCAATGCCGGAAGTAACGTAGAGAACTGAATCCTGCCTGATAGGCTATTTCCGTGATTTGTAGCTCGGGATGATTTCTCAACAGTTCTGCTGCGTATTTCAGGCGGGCATTCATAATGAACTCGTTAGGAGACATACAGCTCAAGGCTTTCAGTTTATTGTAGAATGCGCTACGGCTTAAAGCCATTTCCTTGGCTAGGGCACCGACGTCGAATTCTGAGTCTGAGAGATGGGCTTTGACCGTTTCCTCTAACTGTTCCAGAAACTTGGCATCAATAGGGTTAAGCGCTAGTGCTTGTATCTCAATTTCAGCAGGAGATTCACTAGTTGTCATTTTCTGGCTGAATTTCTGTTTTAGCAGTTTTCGGTTACGCAGTATATTGGCAATGCGAGCTTGCAGCATTTTGTTGTTGAAAGGTTTCCCAATGTATTCGTCGGCACCGCATTGCAGTCCTTCCAACTTTTTGTCGTTCGAAGTGAGGGCTGTGAGCAGTACTACGGGGGTGTGGCAGAGGTCGAAGTCGGTTTTTATCTTGGAACACATCTCAATACCGTCCATTTCCGGCATCATGACATCGCTTAGTATAAGGTCGGGACGTTCTTCCATTGCTTTTTGTAGTCCGTCCTTGCCGTTCATCGCAATAACTATCCGGTAGAGTGGCGAGAGTAGATCGGTGAGCAGTTGGAGCAGTTCTTCGTTATCCTCTACAATGAGTACGCAGTCCTTGTCCGTCCTTCCAATGGAAATAGGTTCCGGTGTTTCTGCACATTCTTCTGTTTCTGTCGTTTCTGTGAATGGTGCGAGTATTGTTGCAGATTCCGCTTTTGTTGCCTCTATGAAGGTGACATCGTTGTCATCTTTAAAGAGATTTTCTTTGGGTAGTATTACTGTGAAGATACTTCCATAATCTATTGCACTTTGCACTTCGATTTGACCGTGGTGTAGTTCTACAATACCCTTTGAAAGAGCCAGGCCGATACCACTACCGGGTGAAGAAAAGTTTTCGTCCGCCTGGTAGAAGCGGTCGAAGATGAACGGTAGGGCCTTTGGGGGAATACCTTTGCCGGAGTCTATCACCTTAATATAAATAGAATCTCCTTTATCAGTGATTGACAATTCTATCTTTCCTTTTTCGGGCGTATGTTTAAAGGCATTGGAAAGTAGATTGGTGAAGACTTTCCTCAATTGTCGTCCATCGAACCAGCACAACAAGTTTTCTGTTTCTGTATGGAATATGAACTGTATATTCTGTAAGTTCGCTTGGTCTATGAAATCTTGATGAATTTGTCTCAAGTAGGGGATGAGGTCCATTTGGCAAACGTTTAGATGCAGTTTCCCACGTTCCATCTTCCGGAAATCCAGTAGTTCTGAGATCAGCTCTTTGAACTGGAATGTGTTTCTGTAGATTTTTGTCAGGCGACTGCGCAGAAAAGGAGAGAGGGTATTGACTTGTAACAGTGCTTCAATTTGTGCGATAATGAGTGTTAGCGGTGTACGAAACTCGTGAGAGATATTGGCAAAGAACTGCAACTTGGCTTGTATCAGTTCTTCATTCTTCTCTTTTTCCAGTTTTTCTTGTGCCAGTGAGGCGCGGAGTTGCATCTTGGAACGTGCTTCACTGAAAATATTCCAGCCAATGACAGTGATTGTGCAGAGATAAAGAATCCACATCCACCAGGTGTCCCACCAGGGATGATGAATAAGGATGGGGAGTTCGATAGCATGTATTTCGTCGAGTAGACTCTGTTGTTGTTCACGTATTACCAGTTTGTACTTTCCGGGGGGGATATTGGTGAATACCACAGTATTACCGTTGGTTTTGCTCCACTCTTTGCTGAATCCTTCCAACTTGTATTCATATATTTTTCTGTCAGTATTATTAACGTAATTGTTCGAAGAAAAACTGATGGAGAAGTTATTCTCTTTGTGGTTCAATTCTATTTGTCGGACAAAGGGTAAAGCACTTTTCAGAATACCATCGTCCGTTCCGACGGAGATACCCCGATTGTTTACTACTAAAGAAGAAAAATAAAGGTTGTAATTGGGGGCGATTTTCTGCAACGAGGAGTTCATGAACGAACTCATACCTTCTATACCACCTACAAAGGTTTCTCCGTTACGGCAAATCAGAAGTCCGCAACCTTCGTTGATAGCAGAGAGGTGCAAACTCTCCACATCAATTAGCTGCTTCTCCTTGGTCTGTGGATGATAAATGAGAAGACCATGGTCGTTACTGATTGCCAGATAACCTTTGGTGGTGATATCCATATTGTAGCAATAGTCAGCATCAATATCTGTGCAAGCTGTAAATTGCTCTTTTTTTCCGTCGAACCGATAGATGCCGCTTCCGGAGGTACCGAAATAAAGGGTACCATCGTGACTTTCCGCCATGCTCTGCACATAATAGTTTCCCAATCCTTTTTCACCGTATTGATAGATATATTTTTCTTGCGGATTGTTCATGTTGATACGTACAATTCTCCTCCAATGGGTTATCCAAAGGTAGTTTTGAGAATCTATCAGAAAATTACTTCCTTCTGTATTTGCTTCCGGGATTTGAGGGAATAGTTTTTGGAAGTTCCCTTTTCCTTCTTTGACAAACATCCCTTCTCCCGTAAGGAGATAGATTTTCTCATTTCTGAACGTTACCTTTGTCCAGGTATTTCCAAATGCTTTGGAGTGGAAGACAACTTTCTTGCTTGGAATGTCGAAGCACAAGCCGCCCTGTTTGTGAGTACCTATGTAGAGTTGGTCGTTTGCGGCATCGTAGGTAATGCATTTCAGGTTGTAGAAAGGTCCGTGGGCTGATTTTGCGTCCATTAGGTAGTGAGTGAAACGTCCGGTTTCCCGTTCCAGACAGTTCAGACCACCTCCTTCGGTACAAATCCATACGTCTCCACGCTTGTCTTCCACCATGTTTCCGACGAAAGGAAAGCTTAATCCGTTTTCGTTGCCGATACTTTCGGTATAGTGGTGAAAGATATCCACTTCGGGGTTGAAGTAGTTGACACCACCATAGTAGGTACCCACCCAGATAGTACCTTGTCGGTCTTTGTGAAGTGAAAAAATAGAAGAGTGGCATAGGCTTCCGGGTTTGCTTCCTCTTTGATAGTAAGAAATATGCCCTAAGGTATCTATCTTGTTCAGTCCGTTGAAGGTACCCAGCCAAATACTTCCCTCGTTGTCTTCCACAAAGCAACGCACATCATTGCTGGAGATACCGAATTCCTTTTGGATGGTAAATTGCTGGCTGATTCCGTTCTCTATCTTGTACATGCCGTTGCGGAAAGTGGCCACCCACATCGTTCCACGGCTGTCCCGGTATAATGAAAGCACGTTGATATTTGGAATCACGCAGACGGGGGATGAAGGATTATGGATATTATCGGTTCTGTAAAGTCCGTTTCGGGTACCCAGCCAGAGACTGTTATTGGCATCTACATAAAGGCGGATGATTGTTTTATGGAAAGGGGCTTGGTAGACGAATCTGAATGTTTCTTGTTCCCGGTCCCATTGGAAGACACTATCATTAACAGCTGTCCATATTGTATGGTTGTGTGCGAATAGAGTTTGTGTGCGTAGTGGTAGAGATAAAAAACGATCTTTATGTAGATCATAACGGATCAGTTTCCCATCAGAAGTAAAGAATAGATTACCTTGTTTGTCACTTACTATGTGTGATATTTCATTACCGCCAAAATAATCTTTATTGTCCGGAGAAGGTTTATAGGTTTTCATTTGGTTCCCATCGTAGCAGTTCAAGCCTTCGAGTGTACCAAACCACATTCTGTCCAGTTCGTCCTGGCAGATAGAAAGTACAGATATTTGTGACAGACCATCTGATTTGCCTAAATGCTTAAAATAGATATTTCCGTGAATGGCAACAGATATGATAAGAAATAGGCATAGTAACGATTTCCTTTTCATAGCGGGGATTTTGAGATTAAGCGTGTTTATGATTACCATACAAAAGTAAAGCTTTTAGCCGAGAATGAGATGTTAAAAATGAGCTTTTTAATGGAGAGGACATAAATGTATCATGGAAAGGACGATTTCTCCTCTTATGGAGTTAAGGGCATTCTATCTTTGCGGTCATTGATAGGATTAAAAATAACATAGCCTAATTGTGTGGCCTTTAATGTAAGTAACAAACATGAAATTCAAATTAACTTTATTGAGCTTGTTCATGGCGGCTGCATTGCCTGCTTTGGCACAGACACCAGTATATCTGGATACAAATAAGTCTGTTGAAGAACGGGTGAAAGATGCATTAACTCGCATGACGCTTGAAGAAAAGGTGGCGATGATTCACGCTCAGTCCAAATTCAGTTCTCCCGGAGTACCCCGTCTAGGTATTCCTGAAGTATGGACAACAGATGGTCCTCATGGTATCCGTCCCGAGGTTTTGTGGGATAAATGGAATCAGGCCGGGTGGACAAACGATTCCTGTATCGCTTTTCCTGCATTGACTTGTCTTTCGGCTACATGGAATCCCGAAATGTCCTATCTTTATGGAAAGAGTATTGGTGAGGAAGCGCGTTACCGCAAAAAAGACATTCTTTTGGGTCCCGGGGTAAATATCTGTCGTACTCCTTTAAACGGACGTAACTTTGAATATATGGGGGAGGACCCGTATTTATCCTCTATAATGGTAGTCCCTTATATTAAGGGGGTACAGGAGAACGGAGTGGCAGCCTGCGTAAAACACTACGCTCTGAATAATCAGGAATTTAAACGCCATACTACCAATGTACATTTGACTGACCGTGCCCTTTATGAAATATATCTCCCGGCTTTCAAAGCGGCTGTTCAAGAAGGGGGAGCGTGGGCAATTATGGGTGCCTATAACCTTTATCAAGGTGAACATGCCTGTCATAACAAACGCTTGCTCAAAGACATTCTCCGTGATGAATGGGGATTTAATGGGGTAGTGGTATCCGATTGGGGAGGTGTACATAATACCGGTCAGGCTATTTATAATGGTCTGGATATGGAATTTGGTTCTTGGACAAACGGTCTTTCTACCGGAACCCGCAATGCTTATGATAACTATTACCAGGCCTATCCTTATCTGAAGTTGATAAAGGAAGGTAAAGCCGGGACGAAAGAGTTGGATGCGAAAGTCAGTAACATTCTTCGTCTGATTTTCCGTACTTCCATGAACTCTAATAAACCGTTCGGCTCATTAGGGTCTCCCGAACACGGACAAGCCGCGCGCAGAATTGGTGAAGAAGGCATTGTACTTTTACAGAATAAGAATAATGTATTACCGGTCGACTTGGATAAAGTGAAAAAGATAGCTGTCATCGGTGAAAATGCCATTAAGATGATGACAGTAGGAGGTGGTAGTTCTTCTTTGAAGACAAAATATGAGGTATCTCCATTGGCAGGTTTAAAAAAACGTATTGGTTTACAGGCTGAAATAGTGTATGCCCGTGGGTATGTAGGTGATCCTACCAGTGAATATAGTGGCGTGAAAACCGGGCAGAACCTGAAGGATGACCGTTCGGCGGATGAACTGCTTGCTGAGGCTCTAAAAGTGGCTAAGGATGCGGATTATGTTATCTTCTTCGGTGGATTGAACAAGAGTAATCACCAGGATTGTGAGGATTCGGACCGCTCTGCTTTAGGTTTGCCGTATGCGCAGGATAGAGTAATTAGTGACCTGGCAAAAGTAAATAAAAACCTGATATTTGTTAATATCTCCGGTAATGCGGTTGCTATGCCTTGGGTAAACGAAGTGCCCGCCATTGTTCAAGGTTGGTACTTGGGTTCGGAAGCCGGAACGGCTCTTGCTTCGGTATTGGTAGGAGACGTCAATCCTTCGGGGAAATTACCTTTCACTTTTCCGGTAAGGTTGGAAGATGTAGGTGCTCATAAACTGGGTGAATATCCGGGGAATAAGGAAGAACTGGCAAAGTCCAAACATAGCGGGGATACCATTAATACAACCTATCATGAAGATATCTTTGTTGGGTACCGTTGGGCGGATAAAGAGAAAATCAAACCGTTGTTCCCATTCGGCCACGGACTAAGCTACACGACTTTTGCTTATAGCAAACCTTCCGCAGATAAAAAAACAATGACCGCCGATGATACGATTTCGTTCACTGTCAACGTGAAGAATACAGGAACCCGCGAGGGTCAGGAAGTCGTTCAACTTTATATCAGTGATAAGAAGTTCTCTCTGCCCCGTCCGGTGAAAGAATTGAAAGCTTTTCAAAAGGTGCGACTGGCTCCGGGTGAAGAAAAAGCGGTAACGCTGACGATTGATAAAAAAGCATTGAGCTTTTTTGATGATGCAAAACACGAATGGGTAGTTGAACCGGGTAGGTTTGAGGCCATTGTCGGAAGCTCGTCAAGAGATATAAAGGGAATTGTCCCTTTTGAATTAAAATAGGTGTTTGATTGGTAAGAATGGATTGTTGGGAGGATGTCTGTTATGGCAATTTGCAATATGCTAATTGTTAATGTTTTGCCAGGTGTGAATTCTTTAATTATCAGGTATTAACGTCCCTTTTTCAGGGCATTAATACCTGAGTTATCGGATCTATATACCCAAGGCGCTGGATCTATATATCCACCACACTGGAGCTATATGCCCACCACATTGGATCTATATGTCCAATAAACGTTGTGAGACAGTGTTATACGATGTGGAGGAGGTGAAGGATGATTTCTCTTCTATATTTTGTGTTTTGTTTTACAGTGGCTGGACAGAATATGATTAATGTTTGCTTAGTATTAGCAAACTTTCAGGCCCCATATTAAAAAGTAGGTCTATAATACTTAAATTAGGCAGGAAGCCTAGTTTGGATTCAAAAACCTGGTAATAAGGCTGCGGAACGAACGCTGTATCGGCCGTCCGGAAGTCCTTTTTGGGATGAATGATTTCACGAAAGTCGGCTTCGTCGGCGGTAAACTCCATTTTATATTCGGCGGTACGTTCTATAACCGGATGAATATCTATCAGTTCGCAGACCAGTCGGCAGAGTTCTTCGTTGAAATCGAACAGAAACTCGTATTTCTTTTCGTAGAAGGGACGGAAATCGTCTTTGTAGTATTCGAAGAAAGGAGTATTGTTGTAGGCCGACTCAATAGCGTTCCAATGCAGGTGTCTCCAGTTGCCGTGGTCGGAAATCCGGATATCTTTCATTGGGCATTTCGGTGTATCGGGCTTTACGGTGGGGATAGAGAGAGCCAGTTCACCGTCCGGTCCGGTAATTGTGCATCGGTTACGGTAGGTTTGTTTCATATAGTGGTCGTGCTGTTCTATAAAAATCTTGTCGTATGCCAATAGTTTGGTGTAGTACTCGACAGGAGCGAGGTAGGCTGAAGATAAATAAGCTGTTTTCATTTCTTTCATTTTATACGTTTTGAGAGTCGTTTATGTTACTGTTCGGGGGATTGTCGTGCTGCCTGGAAGATCATTTCACCGTCCAGAAAAAACGATTCCAACGGTAGCCGTCAAACACTCCGGTGTCTTTTTCTTTGGAGAACCAGACAAGAGAGGCTTTGCCGATCAGATGGTCTTGCGGAACGAATCCGAACAAGCGCGAATCAGTCAGGTTAATGGTGTTGTTGGCTCCCACCCAATAATAATCTTTGGTGAAATAACAGTGTTGTGTTGGTTTGCCGTCCACATAAAGAGTGTCATTCTTGATTTCCGCCTGTTTACCTTCGTGCATCACGAGGGTGTTTCGCAGTAGTGTAATATTCCAGGGATGTACCCGGATGAACTTCCCTTTACCGGGGACGATAAGCGGTCGCAGCTCGGTGTCTTTCTTCCCCGCCAAAGGCTGAATCCAGTTATTCCCGTTTATGGCTTGTTCCAACAGGTAATATTCATAACGGCTGAAACTGCGTACATGGGTACTGTCACTGCTACCCATTAAACCGTCATCGTCAATGGAAAGGGTGTGCATGAGTGAAGTTATCAGATTCTCTTTGTCTACCGGATAAGCATAAAGCCGCTTCTTGTCCGGATTGAATTGTACCTCGGGAGAAATCACAGAAAAAAGGGAATCGATAAATAGAGTATCACCCGGAACACCGATACAACGGCCGATGTAGATCTCGCGGCGGTCGATAACCGGTTGCCGGATTCCGGCAGGATTGTTAAACACAACAATATCTTGTTCCCGTACCGGACGCTCGCGCCAACGGTGATAGGAGAATATCGACATGAAAGGAATCCGCAGGCCGTAACTCCATTTATTCACCAGAATACGTTCGCCTTGGAAAATAGAGTTTTCCATGCCGGTGGAAGGGATAAAACAAGACGTAAAAGCAAATCCCCGGAGCAGAAGCACAATGACTATTGCTCCGGCAAATACTAGTATCCATTTGAATTTACGAATGTTCACTTAATAGCTTCCTTTTTTAATCCACCCACTTAAAGAGGCGGTTCCAACGGATTTTTCCGTCAAACCAGCCACGGTCTTTATCGAGCGACAGCCATACAACGATCGGTTTGCCCACAACGTGGTCTTCGGGTACAAAGCCCCAATAACGGGAGTCGGCAGAATTATGGCGGTTGTCACCCATCATCCAGTAGTAATCCATTTTGAAGGTATATTCATTGGTCTTTTCACCGTTGATATAGATACCGTCCGACTTCACTTCAAGCTTGTTGCCTTCGTATGCCACGATGCAACGTTCGTAGATAGGCAGGTTGTCCGGAGTCAGCGTAATGGTAGCTCCCTTGGCCGGAATCCAGATTGGCCCGTAGTTGTTGCGGTCCCACTTGGTGTAAAGATTCAGCGGATACATTTGTCCGGCATAGGCTTCCGGTTCCATGATTATTTTGCTGATTAGCTTCTTGTTGCCCAGAAGAGTGTCATACATCTTTTTAGTCAGCGGGAGATGATATACAGGATTCAGTTTTCCTTGCGCATTCCGGCTGTCGAGTCCCATTTCCAATAGTCCGATTTCATAACCGGAGTCTTCCATTAGTGTCCTGTCAGCATTGCTGATTCCCAGTTCGCGGAACATTTCTTCCGGGATATATGGACCGGTTGTTTGCACGAAATAGTTGAATTGCAGATTCTCCGGATTCTGGATTGCCTTGCCGTCAATCATGACTTGTCCGTCTACGATCTGGAGCGTGTCACCCGGCAGTCCTACACAGCGTTTTACATAATTCTCGCGGCGGTCTACCGGACGCCAGAGCACTTCTCCGTAGGTTCGCGGGTTATTTAGGATCTGTTTGCGTCCTGCGGCGTAATATAAGTCATACACGGCACGCTGTTGTTCGCGTGTCAGGCTATCCATATCTATCTGTTTGGAATATATGCGTTGGCCTTCGCCGTATGCCAATGTATAAAAGTCTGTCGTCTGTTGGTAATTGACGGCTACCGTATCTCCTGCAGGGAAGTTGAACACTACGATGTCATTCAATTTCACATTACCGAATCCCGGCACTCTTTTATATTTCCATTGTGGCCATTCGATATATGATTTAGTACCTACAATTGGTAATGTATGTTGCGCCAGCGGCATAGAAAGCGGTGTGTTCGGCACGCGGGGGCCGTAACTCATTTTGCTGACATATAGAAAGTCGCCTACCAGCAATGATTTCTCTAGAGAAGAAGAAGGAATCTGGTAGTTTTGGAAGATATAGATATTGACAAAGTAAACGGCTACCAATGCAAAGATAATAGCATCTACCCAGCTCATGACACTCCGAACTGCCGGATTCTTTGACCTTTTCCAGAACGACCAGGGTATTTTCTTTGTGATATAGATATCGAAAATGAAAGGTATGACGATTAATCCCCACCAGCTTCGCACCCAGATGAGGAAAACAAGATAGAGAAGAATAGCAATAGCACATTTAATCCATTGTGCACGTGTGGCTTGTCTCATAGTGGTATATTTATATTAGAACCTTTATTCGTTTAAGAACGGAAATAAGTTTTTCATTCCCAGGAAACCTTCGTGATGCGCGGTGTATTCGGCGGCCAATATAGCTCCGAGTACGAAACCGCCCCGGTTCTTGGCATCGTGAGTGATTGAAATGCTGTCAATATCAGACTCATAACGAACAGTATGAATACCGAAAACTTCACCTTCGCGGATAGAACTGATCGGAAGTTCGTCCGGAGCGCAGTCTGTTGTTCCGCTGATTGTTCCGTCCGGTGCCGTAAATGTCCCTTCCACCCATTTATCCTTACGGTCTATATTCTCTAGAATACCTTCTGCCAGCGTAATGGCAGTTCCGCTGGGAGCGTCGAGTTTGTGGATATGGTGTGTTTCGCTCATGGTGACGTCATACGCGGGGAATTGATTCATTATCTTGGCCAGATACTTGTTTACAGCAGAGAAAATGGCTACTCCCAAGCTGAAGTTGGACGACCAGAACAGCGTTTTTCCGCCTTCCGTACAGAGCTTCTTGATTTCTTCGCCATGTTCGGACATCCATCCGGTACTGCCTGATACGAGTTTGACTCCGGCTTTAAAGGCTTTCATATAGTTGCTGTAAGCCACTGTCGGATTTGTAAATTCTATGGCAACATCAGCCGATTTGAATGCTTCCGACTCGAAGTCTTCCTGGTTATTGATATCAATAATGCAGACAATTTCGTGTCCGCGACTCAGGGCAACCTTTTCTAACTCTTTGCCCATTTTTCCGTAACCGATCAATGCTATTTTCATTGTTTTCTGACTTATATTCAAAATAATAGTCGCAAAGATAAGATTTTTATTACATTTGCAGTGTACATTAACGTCTTGTTAACATGGAACACCTTCTCCACTACGTGTGGAAACATAAATTATTCTCCCTTGAAATCCTGCAAACCACCAAAGGCTTACCGGTAGAGGTTATTGATCCCGGTCTCCGGAATCCGAATTCCGGTCCTGATTTCTTCAATGCCAAATTAAAGATAAACAATACTTTATGGGTAGGAAACGTGGAAATCCATACCCGTTCTTCGGATTGGTTCCGTCACGGGCACGATGGTGATAAAGTCTATGACTCGGTGATCCTGCATATAGTGGGTGAAGCGGACGGAGAAGTGACCCGTACCAACGGGGAAGTCATTCCGCAAATGATAGTGAGCTGTCCCGAACGGATAAAAATGCATTATTATGAACTTTGCGTGTCCGACTGTTATCCGGCTTGTTATCCGATCCTCCGTTCTTTACCGAAGCTTACGGTTCATTCGTGGTTGTCTGCCTTGCAAACGGAACGGCTGGAACAAAAGGCGAAACTGATAGGAGCACGTCTCGAACATTGTAACAATAACTGGGAAGATGTTTTCTTCATCACTCTTGCCCGTAATTATGGTTTTGGCTTGAACGGTGATGCTTTTGAGGCATGGGCGGAGCTGCTTCCGTTTCGTGCGTTGGACAAGCACCGGAACGATCTGTTTCAGATAGAAGCTCTTTTCTATGGTATGGCGGGACTGTTTGAAGATACATTTCTGAAAGAAGAACAAAAGGATGAATACTACCTGCGTCTTAGCAAAGAATTTCATTATTTGCAACGGAAGTTTGAGATATTTCGGGTAATGGACGCTACTCTCTGGCGTTTTCTCCGGCTTCGCCCGGATAATTTTCCTCATATCCGGCTGGCACAACTGGCTTATCTTTATCAGAAAGGGGACAAGTTGTTTTCCCGTTTATTGGAGGCGAAGACATTGGCGGAAGTGAGAATTTTGCTCTCCACCCGTACTTCTGTTTATTGGGAGAATCATTATATATTCGGTCGTACTTCTCCACAAAGGGAAAAATTGTTAGGAGAACAGTCGAAAGACCTGATTATCATCAATACCGTTGTCCCTTTCTTGTATACATATGGTTTGCACAAGGCCGATGAAGGAATGTGCGAACGTGCCGGACGCTTTCTGGAAAAACTGAAAGCGGAGAATAACCATATTATTCGCTCCTGGAGCGACGCCGGACTACCGGTAGCTTCTGCTGCGGATAGTCAGGCGCTGATACAGTTGCAAAAAGAATATTGTGATAAACGTAAATGTTTGTATTGTCGTTTCGGATATGAATATTTGCGGAAGAAGTAAGTACCTCTTACTTCTCCAGTTCCTTATAGACTGCATTTAGAAGTTGGTTTTCCATTGTAGGTCTGGGAGCTTTGCGGTTTACAATGTTTCCTTCCTTATCTATTAACATATAGGTAGGGAAGGAATGGACTCCAAGATATTTTTCAATGGCAGACTGTTGCTTGTCGGGCAAATTGTAATGGACTGAACTTTTGCTTGTCAGACTGTACTCTTTGATAATGTTTTTCCATGACTTGTCTGTCGAATGATTGCAAAGGTAAAGGAACACGACTTCTTTTCCTGCAAATAGATTCTTAATGTTTCCCGCATATTGCATCATATCCTTGCACGGACCGCACCAAGTCCCCCAAATATCCAGATAAATCACTTTCCCTTTGTATGGCTCAATGATTTTGCGGAATAACTGTTCGCCGTCCGTTATTCCTTCCAGAGGGGCATTCGGCATCAGGCTTTCCGGATGTTCGATGGTTTTATGTGATACTTTATCATATTTCTGTTGCTGGACCAGAACATAAGATTGCAAAGAAGGATTCGTAACTTCCTTTTTAAATTTACTGATAAGGCTGTCGGGCAATTCCTTATGGGTATATTGAAGCATTTCATAATAGCACTTTGTTTTTAGAATCTCTCTCAGGTCCTTATCCATTTGAAGGGAGTCGATAATTGCCATGCTGTTGTTGATTGCATTAACGTACATCTGTCCTGTCATATATTCATTGAGAAGACCGTCTCTGGCAATGAGTTGCTCTATTATTTCTATCTGGGGTTTGATGACAGTTTCCTGTTCCTTGGTGTAAGCCTTAATGGTTGCTGAATCGGCTTTGGCAATCTGCAACTTTTCAATTTCTTCTTGATATTTGCTGAAACTGCGTAGTGCGTTCTTTTCTTCTTCGGATAGCCGGACTTTACCTTCGGCTTCAAAGGCAAAGTAAAGTCTCTCCATATTTTGAGGTGTTAAGGTTAGGCTGTTGGATGATGGAGTTGTGTCGTCGATATAACCAATGTAATCTCTCATGAATGAATTATACCCTCTGAGAAGAGTATAAGGATGTACTGGATGTGGGTAAAAAGCAGAATCTATATAGTTCATGAATTCGTCTTCCAAATGTTCCTGTTTGTTACGGTCTACTGAGAAACGTCGTTGCATCAGGGTAGATGCCGCATCGTATCGTAGTTCCTGTTCGGTGTAGTAGCGGTATTTGTCAGAAAGTAACGGATGTTCTTGGAGTGTTTTCTTCCGGAACTCCAGTTGGCGATGAAGCCTTTCCTGTGTCTTGTGCAGACACTCCAGATTACTTCTTTTTTGTTCTTCATTATAATCGAGTGATTCCCTCAGTCCTTCATGGGAGAGAAGTTCGTTGAGTACACGTGCTTTCTTTCCCATGAATAACTTTTGTTGTTGGGCATAATCTACGTATAAGAAATAAGTTTCTCCGGGTTCTACCGCCGACCAGATGGTCGTACGTCCCCAGTCGATAAAGACATTATGACTGTTCAGTACGGGAAATCGCAGGGTAAACCGTCCTAGCGAGTCGATGTCAGTCTGGTATTTTTCTTCTTTGCCTGTAATCATGTCAGGTATGCTAACGTCGAAAGGGCGTGAAGAAGGAAGATTGCGCAGGTATCCGGTGAGGGTGACGCTGTCTGTCCGGTACCCGTTGTCGATGAACGGTGTAGTATCGGTTAACGGGTAGTCCGGTAGATGTTTGCCGTTACAGAGGATATATTTTTGTGGATTATCTTTTCCGAATGCAATGTTGCAAGAAGCTCTGTTCTTATGTTTCAGAGATAGAGTCAGGCGGGTTGTATTGTTTTTTAGTTTGACGACGGTTTCATCCTTTTTAATTTGTATGGATTCGTAGTCCCAGAACCGGCATTGGTATACGGCGAAGTTTTCAAAGAAACCAATAGTCCATTCGCCGGTTGCCTGATTCACCCAACATCCGGTGATGGTATATACTTCAGGGCGGGAAGTTGCGATGGGAAATACTGTCTCATTCTGTAATTCGGCTGCAACCTTCATTGAGTTGGGAAAAGGAAAGCTAAGGTAAAGCAGTTTGTACCGTTCTCCGTTTTTGGCGAGCAGACGATACTCTTTATTAAGGAAATGTCCGGCAGATACGATATCCCATGTTTTTCCGTCATATATAAATTTACCATCGCGTGTAAATTCGTATATAACATTGCCGGACAATCCTTCCACCCATTTCTTGTAAATGATGTCAGGCAGTGTAGTGGGAGTGAGCATTTCCGTGTGGTCGGGAATTTGCTTGCGGACACAGTGTTTAGGTTCTTTCCAGCCTTGATAGAAGATGATAGCACTATCTTCGCTGATAGGGGTGAAACGGAAATCCATTTTATTTCCATTTTGGTTCCGCAGGTGGAAGAGATAGCTTCCATCGGTTTTCTTTTCCATTTGTTCGACCTGAAAAACGGTATAGAGAGCTTCTACAAAATTCTCTCCAATGAGAGGTCCGTTCCAGTCGGATACGTTCTCTGTTTTGTATTGCCAATAACCCCGCAAAGATTCGGGTATTGTCTGGTAACTGTCGGATTGGGCGAATGTGATAACTCGTGTACAGCATAGTAATAAAAAGACGAAAAGACGGAATGGATGAATGTGTGTCATAAGTATGTCTGATTTAAAGTGATACTAGTTACAGTAAATACCCCCTAAAGATAGTCATCCCCACATCTAATATATGTAATTTATAGTTGTTTAACGGTAATTTTTCTATTTCGCGGCTCTCGTGTATGAAGATGTTGAACTTGTGATTATCTTTGTGCCTTGAATGATAGCATTTGTATTATGGGAATGAATCACTAATATTATATATTTATGAACGTGAAAAGGTTTGTATGTTGTCTGTTAGCCAGTGTGTTGCTGTTGGGAGTGTCTTTGATTTCTTGCGGTAATAGTTCCAGGGCCAAAGCGAAGAATGAGATAGCACAGTCCGGCGAGGATTTTAAATCATTCCTTGATAAGTTTACGTCCAGTGCAGCATTCCAATATACCCGTATCAAGTTTCCATTAAAGACACCGATTACTTTATTGGCCGATGACGGAGAAACTGAGAAAACGTTTCCGTTCACCAAAGAAAAATGGCCGTTGCTGGATAGTGAAACGATGAAGGAGGAACGCATTGAGCAGGAAGAAGGTGGTATTTATGTTTCTAAGTTCACTCTCAATGAGCCGGTTCATAAAGTGTTCGAAGCAGGTTATGAGGAATCAGAAATCGACTTGCGTGTCGAATTTGAACAGGCTGCCGATGGGAAATGGTATGTAGTGGACTGTTATACAGGCTGGTATGGATATGATTTGCTGATCGGGGAATTGAAGCAGACCATTCAGCAAGTAAAAGAGGAAAATGCAGCTTTCAAAGAGATACATCCTTGAAAAAGCTTACTACTCTCTTAAGGTTCTCCTACATAGTATCCTAGTTCTGACTCTTTTCCATCTACCATTTCTCTGACGATACCATTCTTGGTGTTAAAGTCTTGGTAGAGTTCTTCGTAGTCGCGCGTGTAATCAGCGTCAGGAACTACATTCACATCAAATTTCAGTTCTGCTTTTCCGTGTGGAAGCATATTCCCGAAAATACGGATGCGGTGGACAACTTCACCTACGTTCTTAATACTGTTGTAGGTGGCTTTGAATTGTCGGATGCCGTCTTCCGGTATAATGATGTGCGAACTTTTGTCGAGTATGATGCATCCGCAGGAAGGTTGTATCTCTGAAATGATTAATGGAGCGTCTCCTGTGTTGGTTATAGTAAACATGAGTTCAAGTTGTTGACCTTGCTTGATAGGATAATAGTGCCTGATCGAATCCTTGATGGTCATACTTGTAGGACGCACTTCCTTTTTACACCCTGTAAAGTAGAAAGGGAATGCGATTAATAAAATAATATAGGATATAGACTTATTCATAGTTGCTAATTTATTTTTATAATGCTACATTTATATCAGCCTTTAGTGGGATGAATGCTATTTCATCTATGCCAATTTGTGCTCCGGGCTTTTTCGAGCACGTAATTCTTATACTTAATTGCTCTGTTCCGTTCAAATCTGCCGGGATACTTGTTTTAACCATTTCTCCTTTTTCGGCAGGGGGTCCCGGTTCCAGGTCAATTTTCTTATAAGTTATTCCGTCTTTCAACAGTTCAATTTGTTGCGGAGTATAGAAACGATGCCTGGGAAGGTTAAGGAAGCTGATATAAATCGTTCCGGATGTATTTATTCCTTTCACGGGGAGGTTAATTGTGCATTCTTCTTCCGGAATGATTACCCAGCCGCAATGATAGTTTCCGGGTAAGCCGTGAGTGCCGTCGGTCAGCTTCTTTATATGGCTCTTGTATGCTTGCGGGATAACTGAAGGAGTAACCCCTAAAAACAGATTCTTTTTTAGGTCGGAAGCAAATATGTATTCTTCCCATTCCTTTATATAATTACCGATTTCATCGGAAGATTCATTGTAATATTCCATTCCGGTGAATGCTTTGTGCTCTTTGAGCTGGGTGAGCCATTCCTGTACTTGGGGAATAGGTTGAAGACTTTTTCCGTTTCGTTTTGCATATCCGTAAGCATCGAAACTATGTTCACGTCCCATTTCCATACGTGTATAAGAGAGAGCTGTCTGGAGTTCATGGAGCTTTTTACGTTCCTTTCCTTTGGCATTGGATACAAAATCGTTCATTTCATCATAGAACTTGATAAATTTCTCCGGAGTAAGATATGCTTTTTCCGATTCCCGTATGCTGGCATAAATGCCTAACCGTTTCCCGGACTGTGTGCCGTTTTCTAAATCGGTATAGTAGTCATACAACCACTTCTTTGCTGCCGGATATTCCTGATTAAAGAAACTTGCGGTTAAGTTGTCAACAGAAAGCTCCGGATTAATAAGAAGCGCCGATAACACAAATGTCCTCATTTCATCGAATGAGGAATAACTGTATCCGCTTCCGTTAAAGAATATACCACTCGCTCCATGTTGCTTGAAGAATTGGAGCCTCTGCCGGGCTATCTTCAATATAGGCATGGGAGTAAGGTAATCATCAAAATTATTGATATAGTCCCATATATAGATGTTCTTCGTTACATTCTTCCATTGTTCCAGTTGTCCGGCAAATGCCTTTTCTTTTGCATCTTTACCGTCTATCCGGCGGAGAGGGAAGTTTATGGCGCTGACAATTACTCCTGCATTGGGAGGCAATTGTTTGTCTGTGACCTGCTGCGTAGTCAGATAAGAAGTTGTAAAGAAGAAATGCCTGGGAAATCGTTGGGATAAACGGAGGATTAGCTCTGTGACGGCAGGCGTCGCATTCTTTTCAGTGTTTCCGATAGCTGTGCACGAAGGGCACGTGCAAGCGTACGGAGTATCATCCGGGGCAATCACAAAACGAAACTTTCCCTTTTCACCGAAATTATCGGTAATATAACTTTCAATGAGCCGGAACATTTCGCCGGAAGAAAAACAGAGCTGCGAATCATTCGCCTTTCCGTTTATGGTGGCGTATACTTTCTCTGTATTGGCTCCTAATACTTTCCGTAGGTTATGCCCCCATATTCCCCAACTGCTGTCGAAGTCGTCCAGCCCGATCACTCCTGTGTTGTCGGGGTTCAAGCCGGCGGGAGAATAGATACTCTGATAGTCGAAAGCAAAAGAGCCGCAGGTATCTTTTAAATGGATAATGGCTGGCGGAAGGTCGGAACCGTCTATTCGGGGATCTTCCTTGCTGATTTTCTTTATCAGTTGGTATTGAAGCCATAACATTTGTTTGTTGTCCGAGGCTGTTAATCGTATGTCGGAACCTTTGCAGGCTATTTTAAATCCGTTTTGCAACGTAGGGTCTATTTGTATGATGATGCGCCACATCTCTTTCTCAGATATTCCGAAAGCGACCATTTCATCGTCGTTAGCACGCTTCTTAAGGTGCTCGTACAGGTATTTGGCCCACCGTGTATCTTTATCGGTCGGGTCTTCGCCGATAGTGACGAGATAACCTTCCTTGGAGGGAAACATATCTGTGCGCGCCTGCATACGGCAGCCGGATATAAGGTAGCAAATGCATATCATTCCTGCCAATAGGGGACAAAACCCATTAGAATGAAATGTAAATTTGTGCATAGATGTTATATAAGTTTTTATAGCGTGTCGATACGGTTTCTATCCGGTCGAACTGAGTAGTTCCTTTCACGGTATTGGTCTGGTTATAATAGGTGTTCCATGTACCCATTAAGCCTATGGTGATGTTTGGACTAACCATATATTGCCCTCCCAGGCCCACCATGGTATTGGTGTGTGAGAATGAACCGGGTAACGCATAGTCCAGTACGGCCGTTTCCGGTGCTGATCCGATACTTGCCATGGCGTTGATATTCGTCTTGCCGTCACCGGCAGGGAAATATTTGGCACCGATTTGTGCGTTGTAATAGAAGTTTGAGTTGAAGAAATGCATATCCAGCTTCGTGTTGAGGCGGACGATCTCAATTGTCTTCGCCAGCTCTGCGCCGACGGTGAACAGATTGGTCTTTGACTCGTCCCAACCGGTGAATATGAAACCGTTTTCGCCGTTACTGCCTGTAAAGAACTCATCATTCCATTCATAACGTTTGTTGTAGGCAGCCACACGTCTGTATCCTATATGTGCTCCCAATTCCCAATCATTCTTCATGTAATGCCGTACAGCAACATCGGCAGTGATGTCCGGGAAATATTTCGTAGCAAGGGCGGCATTCACTGTAGTGCTCCACTTCGGTGAGAAATGATGTGTCCATTCGCCTTGTACTTGGATACCAACCCCTCCCGGTGTCTGTTCTTCAGCTTCCATGCTGTCGCTTGCCGAACCGCTTCGTCCGGCATAGTTGAAGCGTCCGGTATAGGTATTCTTTTGCGTCTTGCGGGTATATTCGGCTGTGGCGACGGATGTGATGATATCTTCTTCCCCGTAACGGGCACGCAGATAAGTCAGGGCTATCTCATTCTTGAGCATCATGCTTCTAAGGCCCGATAAGTGCCGTTGAAAAGAGCGATATTCCATGATTGAAGGTTCATAGAACTTCTGATAATAATAGGCTGAGTCAGCTTGTCTGTTCGCTTCGTATACTACTCCTTTGGTGTATTTTAAAGATTTGTTCTGGCTGTCATAAAGCAGGGCCGTATCGAGCACAGCAAGGGCTTGTTTCGGATCTTTCGCTTTCGTCAATTGCAAGGCGCGGTATTCGCTGCTTTGTGAGAATGCGCCGATAATCTCTTTGTTGCTCGGATACTTGTTGAGTATCGGTTTCAGGAATTCGAGTGAGGCTTCATATCTCTTGCCGCGTTCCAGCACGGTAGCCCTCTTGGCCTGATAGAACGGTTCTTCCGGATAATAATTGATTCCTTGCTCCGTATATTTCTCGAATTCATCGAACTTTCCAAGTAAACCGGATGAATTGATGGCATACCGTAATCCGAGGTCACTTGAAGGATTCAGGTTCACTAATTTGACCGCTTCTTCGTAAGCCTTCCGTGTGGCTCCCGCTTCCATGCACTTCTTGATATAAGGCACTGCCAGTTCCTCGTAACCGATGACGTAGAAGATACGCATATCCTCATCACTCTGCTCGATAGCAGACTGGTATAGTTGCAGTGCTTCTTCGGTTTTGTCCATTTTATCGAGAATAAACGCTCTTTTCAGTGTTCCGTTCTCATAGTCCGGGAAGTGGAGTGTGATCGTATCCAGTGTAGCGAGTGCCTCGTTGTAACGCTTCATGTTGATGTAACAACTCAATGTCTTTTCCCATGCGGCACCGTTCACTTCATTGTCGATATGCTTTTGGGAAACGAACAGTACGTGAGGCAATGCTTCCGAATATAACCCCAGTTCCATTAACTTCTCGGCTTTCTTCATGTGCTGTGCACTCATGGCCAGCGTGATATCGTAATCGTCGGGATACATCTCATACATCTTCTTCAAAGTAGAATAGGCGAGATCATCCTCGTTCATTTGCCGGTAAAGCATATACTCCTTGTACATGATTCCCTTGTCCGTGTTGCCATATTGCTTCTTGGCTTCCCTGATATAGAAAAGCGCATCATCGGTATATCCTCTGGTGACGGAAGTATTGAGCAGATAGTCTAATGCTTCTTTGTTCTTGTTGCCGCCTTCGTAGGCCATGCCATATAGTACATAAGGGTCGCGTTGCTTTTCTGCCCGCGCCGCTTCCATTAGCAAGTCGTTGTACATACGCCGTATAGCCGGACTGCCGTATTTCCTCATTTGCTCGCGTATAAAGACTAGTGTTTCCGGATAACGCGCTAATTCAGCGAGGATACTGGCCCTTTTGGTAATCAGAGCGGGACTTCCGGGGATTGCCGCCAACCCATTGGAAGACCAGCCTAAAGCGGCTTCCCGGTTACCTTCCTGCAGGTGCAGATTAATAATGTCCAGGTAATATTCTTCATTTTGCGGAGATACTTTAATCAGTTCGGTCAGCTTTTCGATCGCTTCCTTTCGGTTGCCGTCTTTTTTCATTTGTTGGTAACCTACTTCCATACTGTAAATATAATCCTTTCGCAGAATGGTGTCATTCGGATAAATCTGGTTGATACGTTTCAGCAGGCGGTCGGCTTCGACGTTATTGTTTTGTTTACGGTACAGTTCGATCTTCCTGCGCCACAGGCCTCTCCAATATGGGTTTACTTCCAGAAGTTCGTTAACGTAACAGATAGCGCTGGAATAGTTCTCAGTAATATCTTCTACATCCACCAGCAGATGCTTGGCATTGACATTGTTGTAATTATCCTCAATTGCCTTGACAAGATGATAGCGTGACTCGTCATAGTTCTTTTCGTGAAACCAGTATTTACCCATGAGCCATTCCAGATCGGAGACACCGGGATATTTCTGAAGTCCTTCGTCCAGCAATGCTTTCCCCGCATCCCATTCTTCATTCGCAAAATGCTCCTGTACAATCTGGGCATATTGCTCCGGTGTCTGGAATTCTTTGTCGCTACCTACTGATGAGGTAATCAGCAAAAGCAGACAGCCTAATAGGGTGATTTTATGGAGAAACTCTCTGTTCATTATATTTTGCTTTAATAATATATCTTGTCTTTATTATTCTTTCTAAATTAAACAGTTGCCGGTTCGGGCGTAACGGGGCTGTTAGTATCATCCGCCTTTTCTCTTTTCTTATTGAATCCTGTCCGTTCCATTTTCTTCCATTTGAAGTCTCTGTTGGTCAGATAACTTAGATATCCTCTCAATGAGCAGAAAGTGATGATCGGATGATAGAAAATAGGTTCCAATATGGAGGCGATGATAATCCATAGATACTCATATCCTCTTTTATAAAGCATTCCGACGTAATAGTCGTAAGTGATAACGACAATGGACAAGAACTGGCAGAACGTGTAGATTGTCAGATAGATCATCCAGGCCGTGTTCCAGTTGACGGCTCCCGTGAAGGCCAGGTAGAGGAATACGATAAAACCTGTAAGCTCGATGATGGGGGCCAGAAACTCGAAGATGAACATATAAGGCAATGTCAACATACCCATTTGTTTATATGTCTTTTTAAAGATCATCTTGTGGTGGATACTGAGCGTTTGGAACAGTCCGCGTGCCCAGCGGGTACGTTGGCGATAGAGCATAGCCAGGTTAGAAGGTCCTTCCGTCCAGCAGCAAGTGTCGGGAATTTGTACAATCTTGTAAGGGCGGGAGAAGTCACACATATATCCTACCATACGTGTAATCAAATCCATGTCTTCTGCAAAAGAAGTACTGTCATATCCTCCGGCGGCAATGGCCACGTCACGGTCAAAAAGTCCGAATCCACCGGAAACATTCGGCATTCCGTTGATAGCCGACCAGCCCATTTTTCCAATCAGGTAAGAACGCATATATTCCAGATTCTGGAAAAGCGGGATCGGGGTATGGGGAGTTCTGACCACAACGATCTGGCCGTCTTTTACCTCACATCCATTGGCCATGAGCATTGTACCGCTGACGGCGATAACCTGTTTATCGGAGGAAATAATGGGAGAGATACAACGGTAAAGAGCATACTTTTCCAATATACAGTCCACATCCGTACAGATAAAGTAAGGATAGGAAGAGGCATTGATACCTGCATTAGAAGCATCCGCTTTGGTTCCTCCATTTTCTTTGTCAACAACGATAAGGCGGCTATATTGAGAATTGGTTGATTTTAAAAGTCTTTTGAAAGGCTTGGTTTTGATTCGTTCGATATAAGCATAGGGTACTTCCACCAATTCATAGTACTCTATCATTTTCTGCAACGTACTGTCCGTACTTCCGTCATTCACGATAATTACTTCAAATAGCGGATACTCCAGTGCAAGCATGGAACTTACATTGTCGATAATGGTTTTCTCCTCGTTGAAGGCGGGAGCAATTACCGAGATTCCGGGTGTATAAGGAGATTCTTTGATGGTCTTCCGGACATAGCTTTCTACGTAATAATCCTTTCTCCGTTTCAGTGAAATAAAGGAGAGGAAGGCAAACATCACAAAGAATATTGCCAGCATACTCGTATAAAAGAATACGAAATAATTGAAGAATGTAAATAATATATCTCTCATATTCTTTAGCTTAACTGATTGATTAATGGATGCTTGGTATGAGCGAATAGTATCGCTGTATGCGAATCTGCTTTTCTCTCCAATTGATCGAATGTTTTCCGTCCCATGGCGCTATATGCATAGAGGGCTTTGAGGATAGCTCGTTTCGTTCCCCAGTTATCAGCTTCATCGTATGCATTGTAAAGAAATCCCAAGGCTTTGTCGGTCTTTAGGTCTGAGATAGCTTCGATTATATTTCGTTTGACCTCTTCCGGTTGTACATGATACATTTCTATCAGTTTAGGTTCAATTTCCTTGTATTTTAATTTGCCCAGTGTTTTAATGGCTTCTCCACGGATATCTGTGGAACGTGCATTAATCTGTTTGGCTAAGATAGGGGCGCTTTCGGTTTCATTATATAGCCTGATTTCATTAATAAAGAATATCTTAACATTCTCCTCAGCTGACGTGTTCACCCATTTGATGAAACTTGGGGTATTATATCCCACTTTCTTACGGTGCTCCAGAATAGCGTGCAACTCCATCATGTCCCATTGTCTCAACTTCATGGCAATATCTTCGTCGAAGAAACGGAACGGGTTTCCCTGGCTTAACCACATATAAGTATATCGTGCAGAGTTCCTCAACTCTAATTCGCGGTGATAGAGGAAACGTACCAATACAGCCTCGGAAGCGTATCCGTTGATAGACTGAATCAGTTTCAATGCTTGAATCTTTGATCTTTTGGAACCGAATTGAAGTTCACGTTCCAGGAAGCGGGTTATCTGGAATACGGTTTGTATGGTTTGGTAATTGAGTTCATTAATTTCATCTTCATGGACACTCTTGATTTCTGTCAGCAGTTGGGTGATGATACGCAGTTCGTTGGGTCTGGGCCGTTTTCTCGTATCATATTTCAATCTGTCGGCTATTTCTTCTTCCGGCAGTGCATTCGGGTCTAGCGAGATGGCTTTCATTTCTTCATAGTACTTATCGAAAGCCTTATTATATTTCTTCTTTTCTTTCCTTCTCTTGAATATGCCGTATGTGATATGAAATAACAAGAAGAGGTACATAATGATACAGAACATTACAGCGATTGAGCATATTCTTATAATTAAAGGATAGCCAATAAACTTATAATATATCCAATAGAAATAATATTCTATATAATCTATACCGTACAATACTTGATCCATTTCCCCTCAAGATATTTAGTTGAAAACTTGTATATTTCAAACAAATACGTTATATTTGTTGTATTGAATGTTCTGTTACTCGCAAAGATAACAAATAAGTTGTATATATTATCCATTGCCCGTGAACAGGCACTAAGGAGTATATTTCGAGACTTCCGGATAATCTTCGGTGAAAAGGCAAGAAAAAGTTAGTGAGATGAGCAAAAAGACTATAAAGCGTTAAATATATTTTTGATAAGTTAACTAATGGGGCCTGATTTACGCTTGCGAAAGCTATGGTTTCGTGGGAAACAAAAACAAACAATAATTTAAAAACTGGAATAATGATGAAGATTAAAAAGTTAATTTATGTCCTTGTGGGGACATTAGTCGTGGCTTCTTCTTGCTCCGACACGGAGCTTGGGAATGGAAAAGAAGGGACGGGGACAGAACCGGCAGCAAGTTTTCCTTTGGTTAAAGTGTATGCTGATGAAAAGGGAGAGCACCTGCTCGCAGGCAATATACTTGTAAAAGAGGGGGCTCCGCGTACAATTACCTTGAATGTCCCTATTCATACTGAAAAGGTATATATGGAGTACAACACAGTATCGGGCGCAGTGAAAAAGACTGCTTTTACTTTATCTCCTGCCACTCGTAGTGAAACTTATCCGACCGGTGATTTTGCTTATGAGACTAGCCGTATAGCAGCGGTTAAGCTTTCGCTTCCAGAAGATGCGGTGAAACCGACAGACGAGACGGATGCAGGCTATCTTTTCTATCACAGTACGGGTGTCGCTATGTTTGAAGACGGCTGGCCTAAACAATCGACCTGGTATGACAAGGATTTCAACGATGTTGTTTTTGAATATGACATAAAGGTAACTGAATGTCAGGACGAAGAACAAATGGCAAAGCAAGGTAGTAAAGAAGAGTTGCTGCTTACTTTGGATGTCCGCGCCGTAGGAGGAACATACCCGACCAGATTGGGCGTTATATTAGAAAACCTGGATAACAAGTATATTGACCGGATTACTGCAAAACTGGTGTTGAAAGGTGGTCAGGGAACAATGAGAGACTTGGGGAACGGCGTAGAACTTTCTGCACAACCTAGTGTGTCAGTTAGTGCTTCAGGTTGGAGATGGGACAGTGATGTAGCAACTGTAAGCCGATTTGCTAAATTGGATGTAGATACAAAACCGACTGAAGGAACGGTTATCACATTGGACGGCCTGAGTAGTTTAAAAGATAACAATGACGATTTGTTCCAGACAACGCCGGGAAAAGTACGTGAAGGATTGCCTATGTTGCGTGCAGAGGTTCGATTGATCGGTAAGGATAATTTGGAAGGAGCGGATAGGACTGCTCAGCTTAAAGTGTTCAGAGATCTTATCCTGGATACTCAGAGACAGAACTTCTTCATTTATACTCATGAGGGAAAAGAAATACACATGAGAGGATATCAGCCGACTTCTGCTTATAAAGAAAGTTATGCAAAAGATGCAGCGCTTGTAAGTGGCGATGAGGCTATCAATGAAAATATCCCCTATTGCAATAAGAACGGTTTTGTCTGGGGTATCAAAGTTCCTGCCGGCACAAGACATGCTGTTGAGCATAAAGCTTTCGAAGAAGCATACCCGAAGTTTAGCGAATGGGCAAAGAATAATGGTACACTCAACAAAGGCTGGTATTTGGAACCCGATGCTGAAAAAACGATAAGATACTGGTAATACAAATTCTCTGTCAATACATTATTTGAGATATTTTGTACAATTTGAACCCCTCTTTTTGAAAAAAGAGGGGTTTCTTTGTATCCGAAAAGAATGTCTTTAAACTAATGCCATTGATGATGAAACGATTCTCTACAAGCTGCTGTCTGATTACTTTTTTTCTTTTGAATAGTGTCATGCTGTATGCACAACATGAAAACACCTCTGTGCAACAGTGGAAGATTGAAGATGAATCCCGTGCCTTGCAGATGATAGAGCGTGCGGATACAGTAGAACTAATCGTGCCCGGTGGGCTAACGATGTGGTATCAGCAACGCCTGACGGGTGATTATGAGATAAACTATCGCATTTGTATGGTGATGAAAGGCGGGAAATATGACCGCCTGAGTGATTTAAACTGCTTTTGGGCTGCCAATGATCCTAAAAACCCTGATAATCTTTTTGCCCGTAGCGAGTGGCGTAATGGTGTCTTTAAAAACTATAATACATTAGATCTTTTTTACGTTGGATACGGGGGAAATGATAATTCCACCACCCGTTTCCGCCGGTATAACGGCAAGTACTACGGAGTAGCGGATGATAAAGTGAAACCATTACTTCGAGAATATACGGATACCCCGCATTTACTTGTTCCGAATCAATGGTATCAGATTAGTATTCGTGTACAAAAGGGAGTGACCACTTATTCCGTTAACGGTGAAGAACTGTTCCGTTATTCTATTACCGGCAGTGAGGGAGACGGGCATTTTGGTTTGCGCCTTTTACAGAATCATGTGCTGTTTACAGATTTCAAGGTGACGATATTTTAAAACCGAATTAATAGAAATAAATCTAACTAAGACCATAAATCCATGATGAAACAAGCTTTTACGAAATTAGGAGTATTCACTCTGCTATCTCTCTTATGTCCGGCATTTCTTTATGCGCAAGTCGTGACGGACGAGCGGATGTTCTCTTTTGAAGATCCGCAAGTACCGGAATGTATTTCCGCCACCCGGTCTCAATTATCTATCTCCGATACACATTATAAAGACGGAAAACATTCGATGGAATGGGCGTTTAATCCCGGTGCCGTATTGGAACTCAAGAAAGATCTGAAGTTTGAAAAGAAAGACCCTACGGGCAAGGACTTGTATCTTTCGGCATTTATAGTGTGGATATACAATGAAGAACCGCAGAAAGCAACCATTGAATTTGAATTTTTGAAAGACGGAAAGAAATGCACCTCCTTCCCTTTCGGAATCAACTTTAAAGGTTGGCGTGCCGCATGGGTTTGTTATGAGCGTGATATGCAAGGCACACCGGAAGAAGGTATGAATGAACTCCGTATTGTCGCCCCAAATGCAAAAGGACGCCTTTTCATCGATCATTTGATTACTGCAACGAAGGTTGATGCACGTCAGCAGACAGCCGATTTGCAAGTACCTTTTGTTAATCCCGAAACAAAAAATCACTGGCTGGTTATTTATAAGCACTCTCTTCTGAAGCCGGATATCGAATTGACTCCTGTCAGCGACAAGCAAAAAGAAGAAATGCAACTGTTGGAGAAACGTTTCCGCGACATGAATTATACAAAAGGCAAGCTCTCGGACAAGGAAGTGGAGACTATCCGCAAGAAATATGATTTCTACCAGATTACTTACAAGAACGGGCAGGTATCGGGCGTACCTATTTATATGGTACGTGCTGCCGAGGCCTATGAACGGATTATTCCGAATTGGAATAAAGATATGCTGACTAAACTCGGCATAGAAATGCGTGCTTACTTTGATTTGATGCGGCGGATTGCCGTAGCCTATAATAATAGTGCTACAAAGTCGGAAATCCGGGAAGAAATGAAGCAGAAGTTTCTGGCGATGTATGACCATATAACCGACCAGGGAGTGGCTTATGGTAGCTGTTGGGGGAATATTCACCATTACGGATATAGTGTTCGCGGGTTATACCTGGCTTATTTCCTGATGAAAGACGTACTTCGGGAAGCCGGAAAGTTGCCGGAAGCCGAACAGACATTGCGTTGGTATGCGATAACCAACGAGGTGTATCCCAAACCTGAGGGCAACGGAATTGATATGGATTCCTTTAACACGCAAACTACCGGTCGCATTGCAAGTATCCTGATGATGGAAGATACCCCGGAGAAGCTGCAATACCTGAAATCCTTCTCCCGTTGGATTGATTACGGTTGCCGTCCGGCTCCCGGATTGTTTGGGTCGTTCAAGAGCGATGGCGGCGTTTTTCATCACCGCAATCACTACCCGGCTTATGCTGTCGGCGGTTTGGACGGAGCAACAAATATGATCTACCTCTTTAATCATACAGAGTTTGCCGTATCCGAGTTGGCGCACGAAACAGTGAAAAATGCATTACTTGCCATGCGTTTCTATTGTAATAAGTTGAACTTCCCGTTGTCGATGTCCGGCCGTCATCCCGATGGAAAGGGGAAATTAGTCCCGATGCATTATGCAGTGATGGCTATGGCGGGAACTCCGGACGGAAAATCGGAGTTTGACAAGGAAATGGCGTCCGCTTACCTGCGTCTTGTTTCAGACACTTCCGCTGATGGGCAGGAACCGGAATATATGCCGAAAGTATCGAATGCACAGGAGCGGAAGATGGCAAAACGGCTTGTGGAGAAAGGATTCCGTGCCGAACCTGACCCACAGGGAAATCTGTCATTGGGCTATGGCTGTGCATCCGTTCAGCGTCGTGGCAACTGGTCGGCGGTGGCCCGCGGTCACTCCCGCTATCTTTGGGCGGCGGAACATTATTTGGGACATAACCTTTATGGCCGTTATCTGGCGCATGGCAGTTTACAGATTCTGACGGCTGCTCCGGGGCAAATGGTGACTCCCGCAACAAGCGGCTGGCAACAGGAAGGCTTCGATTGGAACCGTATCCCGGGTGTAACTTCCATACATCTTCCGTTGGAACAGTTGAAAGCTAAAGTCATGAATGTAGATACATTCTCCGGCATGGAAGAAATGCTTTACTCCGATGAAGCATTTGCCGGCGGATTGTCACAAAAGAGAGAAAACGGCAATTTTGGAATGAAACTGCATGAGCATGATAAATATAACGGTTCTCACCGGGCGCGAAAATCCTTTCATTTCATCGATGGAATGATTGTTTGCCTGGGCTCCGATATTGAAAATACCAATGCCGCTTACCCGACGGAAACAACGATTTTCCAGTTGGCAGTAACGGATAAGGCGGGACATGATTATTGGAACGACTACCGTGGCGAAGGTAAGATATGGATCGATCATTTGAATACCGGTTATTATGTACCCGTTTTCGCCAGATTTGAGAAGAACTTCCCGCAGTATTCCCGTTTGCAGGATACGGGCAAAGAAACGAAAGGGGACTGGGTCTCATTGGTAGTCGATCATGGCAAAGCCCCCAAGAACGGCAGCTATGAATATGCTGTGTTGCCGCAGACAACTGAATCTGCCATGAAGGCCTTTGCCAAGAAACCGGGATATAAGGTTTTGAAGCAGGACCGTAATGCTCATATTGTGCAGTCGTTAACTGACAACTTATATTCTTATGTACTTTTTGAAACCCCACAAACGTTACTTCCCGGTGATTTGTTGCAGCGTGCGGATACTTCCTGTCTGGTGATGATTCGTAAAGAATCGTCCGACAAGTTGTTGCTTACCGTAGCTCAACCGGACTTGGCACTATATCGCGGACCGAGTGACGAAGCCTTTGATGAAGACGGAAAACGAGTGGAACGCAGCATTTATTCCCGTCCGTGGATTAATGACGAAAGTAAAGAGATTCCGGTGACGGTAACTGTGAAAGGATATTGGAAGATTAAGGAGACTCCTTTCTGTAAAGTGGTTTCAGCAGATAAAAAGCAGACTGTACTTTGCTTTACTTGTAAGGACGGAGCTAGTTTTGAAGTGGAGTTAAGGAGGTAAGAAGCGAATAAGCCGCTGCATATTTTATTCTTGTATTGACGGTTTTAGATGGTTCCACCTGCTTGAAACTACAGTTTCCCCATAGAGAAACTTTGGTTTCATCGGTAAGAAACCAATGGTTCCAAGCCTTTGAAACTTTAGTTTCAAGCTGATGAAACTATAGTTTCGCATGGGTAAACCAAAAGTTTCAAGGCGCGAAACTTTTAATCTTATTACTTCTGTTGTCTTTTAGCTCCGGTGACAGCAAAATTGCCTTCACAATGCTGTCACCTGTTGCCGTCACAGCCTTATCCGTTTATAACCAAAACGTTAAGCTGCAATCGGTGACAGGTGGCAGATATATGATTAAAATAAATTAGTGGGAGAGATTAGAACATAAACATGGCAACTGCAACAATGCGGTTGTTGCATACGGCATGAGTATCTTTGATTTTACCGCTGGATGTATTAAGAGAACCATACCATGCAGAGCTTAGCGTATATTCTAAACCGAATTTCCAATGAGGGACATTATAAGTAAGTTCTGCTCCGGCAGTGACAAGTTGGTCGAGATTTGTACCTGTACCATATAATTGTGCTTTTCCATCAGGGGCATATAATTCGTCACTTGTCCCCAAGTTTTTAGCATAACCGACAAAAACGCCCGGTTTCCATTTCTGTCCATAAACAACGTTCAGCCAAGAACTGGAAAAGCGTATCGGGGTGTACTTTTGTTCTCCGGTACGTTCGTTGACAGACTTCACTCCGAATCCGCCCAGACCGGAAGCCTGTGTGAGATTGGAACCCAGAACACTTTTTGCTCCAACAAACCAGTCTTTATTGGTATATTTAACGTGAGCTTCATAGGAAAGAGTGGTGATACGCTCGTCTACTTGAAATTTCTTATTGTTTTCTCCGGTAGCTTCTGTCCGTGGCTTCAATGATAACATTTCGATTCCTACACCAGCCAATAAACCTCCGTTCTTATAATCGGCACCGATGTAGATTTCGGGAATACAGCTTTTCTTTATGTATTCTTGGCTCTTTCCGGCAGGACCTTGCGACAGATATTGCGACTGCCATACGGCAGCTCCCGTAAGTTGGAAGTTCTTTTCAGTGTAGCGATAGCGGATTTGCGGCGCACGGCTGAACGGTTGGAAAGGCGCTCCCACGGAAAGGTTCAGAATCTGAGGGGAGACATTTCCGAACAGCGGATGCCATGTCTGTCCCAGCAATAAGGCGGACTTGCCCCAATCCAGATTCAAATAAGCATGGCGGAGGCGGATTACCGAGTATGAGGTACCTGTACCGCGAAAATCAATTTCTACTTTGGCGGAAGTTTTGGCGGTTCCCAGTTTCGGACCGGCCACATCTACGCCCAAGCGTGAATACAAGGTATAAAAGTTGCTGTTCGGCGTTGAGTTCAAGTCGTTTCCGTCCTCATCGCGTACCTTATCTTTGGGGTACATATAAAATAATCCGTCTACGGTTTCTTCGTTAGCACGACTATTATAATAGAAGTCGGTACGGATCTGCCCATAGAATTTAAACTTGAAATCCTTGTTCTGTGCGAAGCTGCCTGCGGCCGTTAGCAGGCAAAGCGAGATTAAAATGTATTTTTTCATAATGTGCTTGTTTATAAACGGGCGCAAAATTACACAAAATAACTGGTAATCAGTTTATCGTTGACTAAAAAAGGCTTGGATAGCCTGATTATATTTGCTGAGGCTTGTGCTTTTATGGATTGCTTTCATTAGTTTTCTGTCCGCATTCGGTGCGAGATATTCCCAAAATGTTTTCATCTTGTTCAGAAGCTGCCCGTCGCCTCCTTCCAGTTGTGCGGCGTACTGATTGTAGACGGAAGTATGCATGATATGCAGTTTCTCTTTCATCTCGTCGGGTGTCAGCGTACGGTTTTCCTTATACTCCAAAGCTAATGCCGGGTTTGCGAGCAGTCCGCGTCCGATCATCACTCCTGCCAATGCGGGGAATTGTTGCCGGATGCGGTGAACGTCATCCGGGCAATTAATGTCGCCATTATATATGAGCGGATGTTGGCAGACATTCAGGAAAGCGTCGAACCCATTGAGGTCTACACTTCCTTTATATTGCTGTTTTCCCAGACGGGGATGCATCGTGATGTGGCGTAGCGGCAGGTCATTTAATATAGGAGCGAGTTGCAGGCATTCGTCGGGATTCTCCCAGCCCAGTCTCATCTTTACGGAAAAACTGATTTGCGGATATTTCAGAGTCAGTCCCAATAATGTTTTCACTTCGTCCGGATAAGGCAGAATGCCGGAACCGTTGTGCCGTTTAGCCAGAAGCGGAAACGGGCAGCCCAGATTAATATCCGCCTCCTTATATCCTTTTTCTATAAAAAGGGATAAGATTGTCTCCGCCTTTTCTATGGACGGAGCTATGAGTTGAGGAACTAAATGAGGCACCTGATTACTTTCCGGAGCGATCTCACGGACATCTTTATTCCGGAAACCGTCTTTTTCCAGTCGTACGAACGGAGTATAATAACTGTCTATGCCACCGAAACAGGCAGCGTGTGCATTACGGTAAAAAGCATCCGTATAGCCTTGCAATGGAGCGAAGTGAATGGGTAGAATGTCTTGCATTACGTTATTTTTGTGCAAAGATACATCGAATATACTTTGGTATATGTATGTTTTTGTATCATAATTGAATAATTTTGGCCTGTAAATTAGGGTATCAGTACTTAATTTTGCGCATTGACAAATCTAATTAAAAATGTAAAACTAATAGTATGCAAACCGGATTCCGAACAAATTTTTCATGGAAGAGAGGCTTCAGTATGATGCTGTTAACCTTATTTTCTTTCTCTGTGGCAGTAGCCCAAGTACTTGTACGGGGTACAGTCGTTGATCAAACCGGGGAGTCGGTCCCAGGTGCCAGTATTCAGATCAAGGGCGGTACTCAGGGTACGATAACAGATCTTGATGGTAAGTTCTCGTTGAATGCTCCTAATAAGAAGTCTATTCTTATAGTCTCTTTTATCGGTTATGTAACCCAGGAATTGCCGGTCGAGACGGCCAAGCCCATGTCTATCATCTTGAAGGAAGATACGAAGACATTGGACGAAGTCGTTATCGTAGGCTATCAGGAGGTGAAGAAGAAAGACCTGACCGGTGCAGTGGCGAAAGTAAATATGGAAGATTTGCTGAAAACGCCTGCTTCTTCATTCGACCAGACTTTGGGTGGACGTATTGCCGGAGTAAACGTAAGTTCGGGCGAGGGTATGCCGGGCGGAACGATGAATATCGTTATCCGTGGTAACAACTCTCTGACCCAGGATAATTCACCTTTATATGTTATTGACGGGTTTCCGGTAGAAGATCCTGCTATTGCGGCTACCATTAACCCTTCCGACGCTGAATCCGTTGAAGTGTTGAAAGATGCTTCGGCCACTGCCATTTATGGTGCCCGTGGTGCTAACGGTGTCGTTATTATCACGACCAAGAAAGGAAAGGTTGGAAAACCTCAACTCAAGTATGACGGAAGTTTCGGATTTCAGCAGGTCACCAATACAATTCCAATGCTGGATGCGTATGAGTTTGTGAAGTTGCAGAATGAACTGTTTCCGGCAGATACCCAAAAGAACTACCTGATTGAGCATGAAGGCAAGCAGTGGACGGTGGAAGATTACCGGGGTGTTCCGCAGTATGACTGGCAGGACGAGATTTTCCGCACAGCTTGGCAGCAAAGCCATAACGTCAGCCTGATGGGCGGAACGGAAGGGGTACGTTACAATGCGTCGGCTTCTTATTTCGATCAGGACGGTATCGTGCTCAACTCCAACTACAAACGTTTCCAGACTCGTATGAATACCGTTGTCCGCCGTGGCAAACTGAATATGAGTGTTACTGCCAACTATGCACGTGCCATTCAGACCGGTAGCTCTACCTCTTTATATTCATCCAGCGGTATGAATAACTTATTTTATAGTGTATGGGGTTACCGCCCTGTTACCGAACCGGATGTTCCGTTGAGCACCTTAATGGACAATGCGCTGGATTCATCAGTAGAACCGACTAATGACTATCGTTTCAACCCGATTATGTCATTGAAGAACGAATATCGTAAGAACTATACGAATAACCTTCAGTTGAACGGTTTTGTAGAATATGAATTTATCAAGGGATTGAAACTGAAGGTATCCGGCGGTTACACGTACGATGCCCGTAGCAATGATACGTTTAATAACTCAAAGACCCGTTATGGTAGCCCGATCTCAACGGATAAGGTGAATGCACAGGTAGTCCGCCAGCAACGTCTGACCTGGTTGAACGAAAATGTATTGACCTATCAGGTTAACATTAACAAGAAGCATTTCTTTAATTCGTTGCTTGGTATTACTTTGCAGAATTCCGACTATGAATATTATTCTTTCAAGACCACCAATATCCCCAATGAATCTTTGGGCATGGCCGGCATGAGCGAAGGTATCCCAAGTACGACAAGCTCTGAAAAGTCCTCATGGTCTATGATGTCTTATCTCGGACGTGTGAACTATAATTATATGTCAAAGTACTATGCAACGGCTTCTTTCCGTGTCGACGGTTCTTCCAAGTTTGCCAAAAAGAATCGGTATGGGTTATTCCCTTCGGCTTCTCTGGCGTGGAACTTCAGCGAAGAAGACTTCATGAAGGAATATAAGTCCATTCTTTCCAATGGTAAGTTGCGTGCCAGTTGGGGGTTGACTGGTAACAACCGTGTAGGTGAATATGAAGCCTATGCTTTGTTGAAAATGGCGAAAGCGGCATCGAACAATCTTCCTTCGGGAGTTTATCCGTTCGAGAACAATCAGAACAGCATCGGTATGGTACCTATCTCGCTAGCGAATAAAGATTTGAAGTGGGAAACGACGGAACAGTGGAACGTCGGTCTTGACCTGGGCTTCTTTGACGAACGAATTGGCATTAATGTAGACTGGTACATGAAAACGACCCGCGATCTGCTTCTTGATGCAAGCTTGCCTTATTCTACCGGTTATTATAGCGCAATGAAGAATGTAGGTAAAGTGCGTAACTCCGGTTTGGAATTTACCCTGAATACAATAAATATAAATAGAAACGGTTTCCGTTGGAGCACAAATTTCAATATTGCCTTTAATAAGAATAAGGTATTGGAGTTGGCGGAGAATCAGACTTCCTTGTTGACCTCCGCTTATTTCGACCAGACGTACAATTCACAGCCTACTTACATTGCGAAGAAAGGCTATTCAATGGGTATGATGTACGGCTATATGTATGAAGGTACTTACAAATACGAAGATTTTTATAAGTCTGGTGATACGTATGTGTTGCGTCCGGGAGTTCCTTACTTCTCCAGCGAGAACAACACTCAGCCGGGTATGCCTAAATATAAAGACCTGAATGGCGACGGTATAATCGACACGAACGACCGCACGATGATCGGACGTGGCTTGCCTATCCATACAGGTGGTTTCACGAATGATTTTGAATATAAAGGATTTGATTTGAGTATCTTCTTCCAATGGTCTTACGGAAATGATGTGTTGAATGCGAACCGCTTGTTCTTTGAAAACGTCAACAATTCACGTAACCTGAACCAGTATGCGACTTATGCCGACCGTTGGACACCGGAAAACCCGACAAGCAATATACCGGTAGCCAAGAACTCAAGTTCCAACAAGGTTGTATCTTCACGTGTGATCGAAGATGGTTCTTTCCTGCGTCTGAAGACATTGACGCTGGGTTATACTTTGCCGAAGAAAGCGCTTAGGAAATGGGGAATCTCTACTGCCCGTGTTTACGTAGCAGGACAGAATCTCTGGACAATATCCGGCTATTCCGGCTATGATCCTGAAGTGTCTATCCGTAACAGTGCCCTGACACCGGGACTTGACTATTCCGCTTATCCGAGGGCTTATGCTGTCAACTTCGGAATTAATCTTGGGTTTTAGTATTTAGTTGAAATCATATAAAAATAGAGAAGATATGAAAAAGATAAAAATAGCATTCCTTTCTTTGTTGGCTACATGTACGATAGCGTCATGTGACTTTTTGGAGAAGGAACCATATAAAATCGTACCGGAAAACTATTTCCAGAATGAGGCGGAAGCACAATCATTCCTGACCGGTATCTATTCGAACTTAGGACAGTCAACTTTCTACGGAGGTGATTACATGGTTCTTGCAGGCGGTGACGACTTGGAGTTTTATGGAGGGTCTACCGGACGTATTTCCAATACAGGATTGATTTGTAATAACACTACCACCAGTGATGCGGCGGTTACCAACCTCTGGCTCAATTTGTATAACGGCATCGAGCGTGCCAATATGTTTCTGGAACAGATAGACAATGTCCCCGGAATGAGTGATAAGAGCCGTTTGCAATACAAATCGGAAGCTCGTTTCTTACGTGCGTTTTATTACTTTACGTTGGTGCAGTGCTGGGGAGATGTGCCGTTCAAGACGGAGTCTACCTATTCGTCCGGAACGGTGACTAATAAGGATATAGCACGTACGGATAAGAACGTGATTTATAAGTTTATCGTGAAAGAAATGGAAGAGGCTGCCGATGAAGAAACCGGAGGGCTGCTCTCTGCCAGAGAGTTAAGCTATAAGCCGGGACGTATCTCCAAGTCGACGGCATGGGGTATGTTGGCACGTGTCTATTTATTCTGGGCCGGTGAACATAAGCGCGACGGTAAACCGGCCGATGCGGAAAACAAGTCGTATTTCGAGCGTGCCAGCTATTTCGGCCAGAAAGTGCGGACACAGGGGCATACGCTTGCCGCTAATTACTGGGACCCGTTTATTGATATGTGTTCCGACAAATACAATACGACTGCCAATGAAAGTATCTGGGAAGTTGAGTTTGCCGGAGACGGAACGGGAGACGTGCGTTCGGAAGGCCGTATCGGAAATACGATCGGGCTTCAGTGTTCGGACTTTTCTTCTTTATCTAATGTTGTAGGCAAGGCTGACCCGGGATATTCTTATGGCTTTATTTGGGCAACTCCGAAACTTTATGATTTGTATGTGGCGAATGGTGATAATGAACGTTTCACCTGGAACATTGCCCCTTTTACATATCGTAGAATTGCGGACCGTACTGACTTGGGAATTGTAGGAAGAACTTTTGAAAACAAGGCGTTGTATGATCTGGTGAAAGGTGCCGGCTGGTACGGAGACAGATCGTATAATTATGAGGGAGCCAATGAGGGTGAAGAATATAACAGTAAGGTGGAGCAGATTGGAGATGTTTACAAAAAAGCGGTTGCTGCCGGTAAGGAAAGGAAAGATTTGTGTTGTGCCAAGTTCCGCCGGGAATATGAGCCTGCTGCAAAGAAGGACAAGAACCGTACTTCTATCAATTTCCCTATACTTCGTTACTCGGATGTGTTGCTGATGATTGCGGAAGCGGAGAATGAATATAACGGTGCCCCGACGCCCTTGGCCGAAGAATGCCTGAAAGAGGTACGTGACCGTGCCGGAATCTCAGATCTTACAGGTCAGATTACTTCAGGTGAGGACTTTCTTACTATTATAAAGGATGAGCGTGCAATGGAGCTTTGTTTTGAATATCTCCGTCGTTTCGACCTGATTCGTTGGGGAGACTTTGTAGATAAGATGAACGAGCAGGCAGTGCTGGCACAGAGTGGAAACAACTGGACTCAGGGAGGGCAGGCTGCACCTTTCTTCCGGGTATCTTCCGCTTATCAGTACTTCCCGATTCCGGATGCCGAGAAAGCTGTCAACAAACTGATTACGGGCAATAACCCCGGTTGGTAATCCGCTTTAATCCAATTAATAATTTTTGAAGAGAATACAACGATGAAAACATATAAATTCTTAATACTAACTCTGGGAACTCTCTTGTTTGCTTCATGCGAAAAAGAGTTGGACCGGGATCTGACTGATGTCAGTGTAACTGTGGCTACCAATGAGAATGTACGGTACGAAGGCAACATCCTGACTGTAAAGAAGGGGACTCCTGTCGAGTTTCTCTTTCACGGTGATCCTGATTACATTTCTTTCTTCAGTGGCGAAATCGGTCATCAGTATATTTATCGTGACCGGAAGGAGATTTCGGTAGAAGATATTGTGTCATGCGACTTTAAGTTTTCGATTTGGGCTCAATACGGGGTAGCCAATTCATGCAAAGACCAGTTTGATGTGTTGTATCTGGCGGAAGAAGATCCTGATAATCCGGGAAATACGATCTTTTTCCCGGGAATGAGCAAGAATAATTTCGAGGCTGATTCTGTACTTGTGGAGAAGAATACTCCCTGGAAGGAACTTATCACACGTGCGCAACTGCCGCAAGCACCTGTGACCAGTGCAGCCGGAGCTTTGAGTTTCAGTAAATCGGTCAAAGAATATATTGGAAAGAAACTGACGCTGGCTTTAGTGCTGAACAGAGATCAGAAAGAAGCAATAAGTGCCAATAATCCGGAAGATCCGGAGGCTACTATTGTTCAGTCTACATTCAATATTCTGAATATGTGTGTGGAAACCAAATGGAAGAACGGACGTGTCACTACTGCTTATGCAAGTTCTTTCGGCTTTACTCCATTGAACATGAAGAATAAGACGAAGTATGAAGAACAGGCTCCGGAAAATATGCCTAAAGATCTTGAATATGGTTCTGTTTCAACGGGAGTGACTGGCATGTGGAACTTGAGCAGTATAAAAAGCGGCGGATTTACTATTAACGGTACGGCTGCCAATAATCCTTGGAAGTATAATTGGCTTGTTTCCGATTATCTGAATCTGGCGGAATGTCCCGAACCGGATTCGGGAGTGAAGGTAAAAGACATTTCTCTGGATCTGGAGTCTTACTCTTATACTTATAATCAGGTGGGTACATATACTGCTACGTTTCTGATGAATAACGCAAATTATTCACATGTGGCGTCCAAGACTTGTGAATTGATAATCAATGTAACAGAATAACTTTAAATACTAATAGATTATGAAGTACATAAAATCGTATATACTTTTCGTTATCATGGGCTTTGCGGTTGCGGGGTGTACTATAGACGACCTGAAAGACGATGTAAACGACCTGAAAGATAGGGTGACGCTTATCGAGCAGCAGGTGAAACTGTTGAATGATAATCTGGCTGTGATCGGCTACATCCTTGATCCTCAGAATAAGACAGTCAGTAAAGTGGAGACTGTTAAAGAGAATGGGGTTGCTGCGAAATATGTCATAACTTTAAGTGATAATACCCAGCTGACATTGACTATCGGTAAGGAAGGAACAGTCAACGAACCGGAGATTACGATAGGAGATGATGGGAAATGGTATATCAACGGTATTTCTACCGGCGTAGTAGCCGTAGGAGAGAACGGTAAGAATGGGGAGGGCTATCCCGAATTTCGTGTACAGAATGGAAATTGGCAGATACGTTTCGGTGACGGTGAGTGGGCGAATGTTCCCGGTGGAGAGGGGATTGCCGGTGGCAGTTCTTTAGGCGACCAGATCTTTGAATCTGCCAAAGTAGACGGTAGCAACTTTGTTGTGACTCTTAAAGATGGGACTGTGCATACACTTCCTATCGTGGCAACTTTGGTTTGTGCTATTGATAGAACAGGTCTTGCATTTGATGATGAGGACTTCCTGATTATCAATAAAGGAGAAAGAGTGGTGATTCCTGCTAAGATTGAAGGTGAGAATCCGCAGGTTACTTATCCGCAAGGTTGGAGAGCTACTTTGAACAAACTGGATGTTGCCGATGAAAAAGGAAATAATTATCAGTTGTTGATCTTTGCTCCGGCTGCTGAGAATAAAACGTTAACGAGAGCCGCGGCGGATAATACTGCCGATGTAACTGTTCAGGTACAGGAAGGCTTGTTCTGGGCAGTTGACAAGATAAAAGTGAAGAATCCGAAAGGACTTGCTTCTAATCTGGATATGTATAATGAAGGACAGGCTGTTATTGTAGGCGGGCTGGAGATTACAAAAGAAAAGTATGGTGAAGCACAAGAGATTACTACTAATGGGGCGATAGCCGGTGGTGTTTATTTCGTGTCTGCAAACGATTTGACATTGACATATAACCAAGGAACCTCAGTTGTGGAAAATCTAATTATTATTCCTAATTCAGATGAGGTTACTTCAATAAACCTGAACATAGATAAGTCTATTTATCTTGGTAATGCCTTGATTTGTAAAAATACAAATATAAAGTATACAGCAACAGCAACTTATCCTGTACGTGTTCAATCTAAGGAAGCTAGTATTATAATCGACCGGTGTACAATAAGCGGCTTATTATTTGGATCGGGTTTTGCTATGCCGGAGGTGAAAGATAAGGCTAGTATTGGCTATTTTGGAATGACTGATACTAATATAAAGGTTGAAAATACTGGAACTAATTTGTACTTGGTTACTAATATGAACTGTAATGAACTTCGATTTGAAAATAATATTGTATATTATTCAGGAGTTCCGGAAGCCACTTCTAACGTGGAGAATTTTAAGGTGTTCCAAGGGCCAAGTTATAGTGTGAATAAACTAACATTAACTTCCAATACCTTTATTGATATTGAATCAGGGTATTCAAATGGGAAAACTTCCGCTATTGTTTATCCTTCGAAAATTGGTGATATCACAGTCAATAAGAACATTTATTATTTTACTTATCGTGAATATCCGGCATTCCTTATAAGAGTGGCATCTGCGGCAGAATCTAAGGTAACAATAGCCGAGAACAATTATGCTTATCTTTTTGAAACCGGATTGAATCTGAATGTTTTCCAAAATAAGATAGGTGATACTTCAGTTGGTTTTACAAGTAATGATGTTGATCTTTATGATACCACTGATCCGGCTACTTTTAACAAATCTACAGGGACATTCATTCCCAAAGAAGGTTACACTCAATATGGTGCACAACGCTAAAACTAAGAATTATGAAAAAGATATTGATACTATTAGTTTGCTTATTGCCTGTCATTACCTTTACCTCCTGTGATGATAAGGATGATATACGTAAAGACATCGACGATCTGAATGCTCGTTTGGATGCTTTGACAGATGATCTCGAAAATTTGAATACGAGCATCAAATCTTTCCAAGATGCAGTGAAAGGACTTGTTCTTGTAACCGGATATACAATGGATGAGAAGGGTAACTATACACTTTCACTGAGTGACGGTACGGAATTGGTTGTTTATGGCGGACAGCCTGCGGGAGATATTCCTACACTTGGCATTAATGAAGCCGGAAATTGGACATATACCCTTGACGGTAGAACCGTTGAATTGAAAGATAAAGAAGGCAATCCTTGTCCTGCTGTTCCCGTAGACGGTTCCGACGGACAAACTCCAACCATCTCGATTGATGCGGACGGTTACTGGTGTTATGCCGTTGGCGGTGGAGAACCTCAACGTATAGACGGGCGTTACAACATTGCCAATATTGGAGAGATTCCGGGAGGTATATTTGCCGATGTAACGGTGAACGGTAATATCGTGACCTTTGAATTTACAGACGGCTCGAAAACCGAGATCCCTTTATTGGGAGGGTTGGATATGACTTTCTCTCAAGGTGATTCATCGAATATTACTTCTGTAAATGTAGCGAAGGGAGGTTCAGCGGTATTGACGGCAAAACAGACGAATGTAGCCAGAGTGATTATAGATCCCACACCTGTACAGGTAGTCTTGACTGATGACGCTTCCGATAATCTGACGATTAAAACAAAAGGACTGGCTTCCGGCAAATATACTGTTTATTTCCAGATATTCTCTAAGGAAGGATATCGTCTGATTAAATCATTAGAGGTGACGGTTGCTGAATAAGTTGAATTAATAATTAAGCGAAGAAATCATTATGAAATACTATAAATCATTCATATTATTCAGTTTGTTTGCATTGGCTTTTGTGTCATGTAATACAGACGATTTGGAAAGAGACATTGATGCCTTGAAAGATCGTGTGACGAATGTTGAGGCACAGGTACAGCAGTTGAACGATGAGATGAACATTATCCGTGTGCTGTTGGACGGCAACAAGACTATTACCGATTACTCTATCAATGGTGATACTTATACCTTGACCTTAAGCAATGGCGAAACATTGACTTTGACTCCGGGAGTGACCGGAGGCAACTATCCTTCTATTGAGATCGGTGCAAATGGTAATTGGTTTATTGGCGGTACAGATACAGGCTGGCGTGCTCAAGCGGAGAATGGGGAAGATGCTACCATTACTCCCGAATTTAAGATTGCACCCAATCCGGCCGATGGAGATAAAAAGTATTGGTATGTGAGTTATGACAACGGTTCAACCTGGAAAGTATTGGAAAACGGTCTGGCTGAAGGTATAAATACAGGTTCGAATCCTATCAGCAACGCAACTGTTGACGGAGATAATTTTAAAGTTACTTTTGGCGGAAAGGAGTATCTGATTCCTATTGTGAAAGGATTGGAATGTGCAATTAATGTTCCCGAAGGTGTAACAGATGATCTTTGGTTGGTAGCCGGAGGAGGTGCGTCTTCCTTTACTGTGAAAGTAAATTTGGCTGAAGGTGATTTAGTAAGAGTAAAAGCACCTGCTGATTGGAATGCAAAACTGTCGGAATATGTGGCTGGAACAACGGAAGTAACAGTGACTGTGACACCTCCTGCAACTCCGAGCGAGTGTACGATTATTGTAGAAGTGACTCATGGAGTAAATTCAGCAACAGATCAGATAAAGGCAAAAACTTCCAGTGATAGTTACTGGGCTGAATATCAGGCTGGATTTGATATCAGGATCGGTGATGTAGTACTTAATAAATATGATAACCCGAATGGAGTATTGGTAAAAGAAGGTGAATCAATCTCCGAAAGCGGTATTTACTTTATTGCCGAAGGTGCTACGGCTTATTGGACTGGTGCAGTGAGTGACCTGATTCTGATAGGAGAGAAAAAGAATAGTAATTATTCTTCAAAAGTAATGACCAAAGGGATTGTCTCTTTGGAAAATGTGGAGTCGAAAATTGGAATGTTATGTAAGGAGATTACTTTATCTCCTGATGAGTTAACCGCAAATTATTGGTTTAACTTTCCTAGTTCAAGTAAAGATGTAATAGAAAGACTGTATTTAGATCATTGTAAGATTGAGATGATGGCGGACAAGATGTTCTCTTATTTTAATAATGCATCGTCAGGTATATCAAAATTGTTGGTTGAATCTTGTTATATTGCAGTGCCGGCTCCATCGGCAACTACTAAAGTTATTAATTTCTTGAATTTTAATAATGGGAATTATGGAGATATAATGATTCATAATAATGTTTTCTATTGCTCTACACAGGATCGCTCTGTTCTATTTGTGGCATTACTGAAAGGAACGAATGCAAAGTTCTCTGATAATGTGAGTATTGAAAATAACACGGTTATTAATATTCTAAGTAATCATGGAAATAGCTCCGGCTTTTTTAAAGTAACCGCTGAAGAAGGATGGACGATGAAAAATAATCTATTCTGGTATGATACGGATTGTGCAGCTAGTGGGACTTTCCCAATGTTATCTACTTTAATGATTGGTGCAGCTACTTTCAATGAAACAGACTTTTCTAATAATAGAATATTTACCTCTCTTGAAAATACTCAGATGACTTGGCAGTATTTTAGAACCGCGCCGGTAGGTTTTAAGGATAATGTAATAACCATAGAAAAAGAGACTCCTTTTGAAACGTTGGTTGACATTGAAGGAAAATATACTCTTAAACCGGAATATCAAGGTATAGGTGCAGTTATCGAATAGTTGCTGCAATTAAGTTTGATAAAGGCGAAGAATCTATTAATGCTAATATTGGGTTTAACGGATTCTTCGCCTTTATAACATTATTAGACTTTAGAAATATGAAAAACATGAAACTTGATTTACATAGTATAGCGACAACTTGTATGATGGTTGCTGTCATAGTTTTCACTTCCTGTTCGGACGATGAAGCAATAAATAACCCAACTATTCCCGAGCAACCGGAACAATTAACAGAACTCACTGCGCAATACAATACTAATATTGCGGCTTATCAGGCCATGATGAATGGCAAAGCCGAGATTGTAGACTACACCTCTGACGAGAAGGGTAACTACAAACTTCAATTGAGTAACCGACAGATAGCGGATGTTTATATTCAAACTGCCGACGATAAAGATATTCCCCTTCTTGGAATTGATAAAGAAGGTTACTGGAATTATCAATTGGAAGGTACTTCACGCATGCTGACAGATACGCATGGCAATCCGGCTCCTGCTTTAAACAAGACAGGAAAAGGCATTCTTACTCCTCAAATTGCATTGGGGGAGGACGGCTGTTGGCAAGTTTCTTACAATGGCTATCAGTGGCAACGTTTGAGTGACACTCCGGCTCCGTCATTGGAAGGAAAAACGGCTGTTGATTTCTCTCTTTACCGTTCGGCTGTTTTAGATGAACAGACGAATACAATCACTTTGGAATCCCGTACAAGCGGGAGTGTGCTTAAACTGGATACCCGCAATAACGGCACAGCACAAGCGTGGAAAAAGTTCCTGATGAATAGTGATGACAATGTATTGTTGGATTATTCGTATGCCGGATATAAACATGGAGAAGTGACACCTCCGGAGGCTTTCTCATTAGGATATAAAGTTTTCAATGTGAAAGAACGTATGGAAACCCGTGGTATGACTGCCCGTGAAGCCTTGATAAGCATATTGCAGGAGAATAACATGACCCGTAAGGACGGTAAGAATTACAACAATGCAAATGCCCGGATTGTCATTTATTTCCCGGAAGGAGAATACGTATTGCATAATGACGATGACAATACAATAGAGCCGGGCAAGCCGGTATTGGGAAAGGAAGGTGATGAAGCATATTCTTTGGATAGTAAAGGAAATAATAAAAGTTCCAGTATCTATATATTCGCAGGCCATTTTGTAATTAAGGGAGATGGCGCAGGAAGAACAAAGCTGATAATGGATACTCCGAACTTGCCGGATGATATTACTACCATGTATTCGTCGCCGGTAATGATTGATATTAAACATAACTCCGGGTTGTCGAAACTCTGTGATATCACGGGTAACGCAGCTAAAGGTACTTTTAGCGTGGAAGTATCCGATGCGGCCTCGCTGAGTAAAGGTGACTGGGTATGCCTGTATTTACAGAATAATGACCCGGAACTGGTACGCAACGAGTTGTCTCCCTATGCACCCGAGCCGACAATGGAGAATATTATAAATGTAGGTGTGCAGGTGCAGGACTTCCACCAAATTGTGGCAAAAAGCGGGAATGTAATCACTTTTAAAGAACCTATAATGCACGAAGTTGATTCTCGTTGGGGTTGGGCGATCCACAAATATCCGCATTATGAGGAAGTCGGTATAGAAGACGTGACTTTCGTAGGACATGCCACCGATGATTTTCAGCATCACAGAAACTGGGCGCATGACGGTGCTTATAAACCGATAAAGATGACACGCCTGACAAACTCGTGGATGCGCCGGGTGAACTTTATAAGTGTTAGTGAGGCCAACTCGATTACGTCTTCCGCTAACGTGTCCGCCTACGATATTAAGATAGACGGTAATCGTGGCCATGCCGCCATTCGGTCGCAAGGGTCGTCGCGGGTGTTTATCGGCAAAGTGACCGACCGTACCAACGGACCTCTAATAGATAATAGAGGCGTCATACAGCAGGGGGCAGGACAATATCATGCTTGCGGAGTCTCAAAACCGAGTATGGGTGCTGTCATTTGGCGGGTACATTGGGGATTGGATGCCTGCTTTGAGTCTCATGCCACGCAGCCGCGTGCTACGCTGATTGATAATTGTACGGGTGGATTCATGCAGTCTCGTCAGGGAGGTGATTACAACCAACTTCCCAATCACCTCGATGACCTCACTATTTGGAATATGTATTCGGAAAGATCGCGCACAGCAAGCGGTAATTCGGCTCCTGCCGGTGTATTCGACTGGTGGCGTATCGGCTTTAAAGGTTGGAAGTTCCTTCCGCCCGTTATTGTCGGTTTTCATGGCGAACCGTTGAATTTTGTGCAGGAGCAAGTAAAACTGGACGAAAGTAATGGAACTCCGGTAGAGCCGCAGTCTCTTTACGAAGCACAGCTGGAGAAACGCCTGGGCTTTGTGCCTGCCTGGTTGAAGGCATTGAAATAAGAGGATACGAGAAATATCAACTAAAGAAAGAGAGGGGCTTGAAGGGCCTCTCTCTTTTGGGGGTAAATTGATCAAAGTCTGATTTTTATATAAATCTGTTGATAAAGGTTAGAAGAATTGTGCAGTATATTACTTTGGTTGTAATGTGACTTTATCGTTTCTCTGTTACAAATGTATGCAATTTACGCTCTCTCCTGTGGATAGAATGATTCAGGATTGGTATAAAATCATACAATTCTGTTATTCCGGTATATTTATTTCTCTTTTACAGATTCCAATAATTCAGCTAATTCTTTTACGATGTCAGGATGCTGTTTCGCCACATTCGTTTTCTCCGAAGGATCGGACGATAAATCGTAGAGCTGAGGCTGTTGGTCGTTGCCAAGTTCCATTTTCGTCCAGAACTCAATGGCGGGAGCATCGCTGGGCTCGATATATTTCCACTGCCCTTTTACAATGGCAAGCGTATTATTAAGATTCTGTTGGACGATGTATTCGCGACCGGTATTGTTCCTGCCTAAGAACGTGTTCAGGTGTTCCTGGCTGTCGGGGGCTGCACCTTTGCGCAAAGGCTGATTCAGCAGTGAGGCGAGTGAGGCGTATACATCAATCTGTGAGAAAAGAGACTGTTGCTTGCTCGGTTTTACTTTGGCAGGCCAGCGGACAATGAACGGGATACGTGTGCCCGCTTCATAAGCGCTGTATTTCCCTCCCCGGTAGATTCCCATTGGGGTATGACCGTTGAGAAGCTCGTAGGCATGGTCCTGATAGCCGTCGTCGATGACGGGACCGTTGTCGCTGGTAAAGACCAGAATGGTATTGTCGGCGATGTTGAGGCTATCCAACGTGTTCATAATTTCACCGATGGTCCAGTCCAGTTGGAGGATAACGTCACCACGGGTGCCGAGTCCGCTTTTTCCTGCAAAACGCGGGTGGGGGATACGTGGCACGTGTACATCCTGCGTACCCATATACAAGAAGAAAGGTTCTTCTTTATGGGAAGTGATGAACTTCTTCGCTTTATGGGTGATGATGTCGGCTATATCCTCGTCTTTCCAGAGAGCGGACTTGCCGCCTGTCATCCAACCGATGCGGGGGATACCGTTGATAATGGTATTGTTATGCCCTTGGCTGGGTTTTAACGTTACGAGTTCCGGATTTTCTTCTCCGGTGGGCCAGTCGCCTACTTTATGCTCATAGTTGACGGTGATTGGGTCATTAGGATCGAGACCCACTACGCGGCCGTTCTCCACAAACACGCATGGCACACGGTCTACGGTTGCCGGAATGATAAATTCATAATCGAAGCCGATACTTTGTGCATTCGGAGTGATCTGTTTGTTGAAATCTGTCCCTCCTTTCGGTCCCAGTCCCAAATGCCACTTGCCAACGGTACCGGTGGCGTATCCTGCATCTTTCAGCATATCCGCCATAGTGACACAGGCAGTATCAATGATAAGTTCCGAGTTGCCGGGAGCGATACCTGTGTTCTTTTGACGCCAGGGATACATACCCGTGAGGAGCCCGAAACGGGAAGGAGTGCTGGTGGCGGAAGTTGCGTAAGCATTCGTGAATTGCACGCCTTGTCCGGCCAGACGGTCGATATTGGGTGTGCTCACTTTGGTTGCTCCGTAGCAACTCAAATCACCGATACCAAGATCATCGGCGAATATGTAAATAATGTTAGGCTTCTGGTCGTTTTGTCCGTTACTCTTTTGAGCGGCATTATTACATCCTGACAACATTGCGATGCCGGGCAATAGCGGAAGTATACGTGATACGTTTCTCATGAAGTTGATTTTTAAGGGATGAATTATTGGAAGCAAAGGTAAATGATTGAAAGGAAAAGAAGGAGCAGGAATGTACAAGTGAAGTACAAAATAGTACACGAAAGGCTTTACTCTGTGATGTGAAGTGTGAAGATTCTATGCTTGTTCTCCTTAATAACCTTGCTTGTTTTTCGAAGTTATCTTGCTGACCTTGTGCCAACGTATTGGCACGACCCTGCCAAGCCTTTGGCACAACTGTGCCAGTGCGTTGGCACAAGCGTGCCAATAGGGTGGCACACTTGTGGCACAAAAGGCCCTGTTTTATGGCTGCAAGAGCGAATCGGCAGTATCTTTAATTCTCCTCCTTCGGGAAGGAGGAGTACCCGTAGGGGGAGGTGGTAGGTGAATACATAAATTAATTATTATCACCATTATACAAATTGTCCGTTTCTTCCCCGTCTCCTTCTTCTTTCTCTTCTCCCTTGCGGTAAGCCAACGGGCTGACATGATAAATCTCCTTGAAACACTTACTAAAGTAGCGTGAAGAAGAGAAGCCAATCCGGTCGGAAATCTCCGTAATATTCAGTTCGGGGTTATTCCGTAGCATGACAGCCCCTTTCTTCAGACGAATGTTCAGAATAAAGTCATTCGGCGTTTGTCCCGTCACCGCTTTCAGTTTGGTGAACAGATTGGTGCGGGCCATACCCATTTCACGGGCAAAGATGTTGACATTGAAATCAGTATCATCCAAATGGCGTTCGATAATATCCATTGCTCGGTCGAGCATCTCTTTATCCATTGGATTGGTAGCCAGCATTTGTGCAAAAGTCTGCGGCTGCTTACTGAATTTCTCTTGCAGCAGTCTGCGGGAGTTCACGAGGTTATTACAACGCGAAATCAGCAGGTTTGTATTAAATGGTTTAGTGATATAATCGTCCGCACCGATCTTCAGTCCTTCGATATTGTGCTCTATGGCCGTGCGTGCAGTCAACAGCACAACCGGGATATGGCAAGTGTTGAAATCCGTCTTGATCCGTTTACAAAGTTCCGTACCGGACATACGAGGCATGACGACATCGCTCAGTATAATGCTCGGCATCTCTTTTTGTATCATTTCCAAAGCTTCTTCTCCGTCCGAAGCGGTACTGACTTGATAGAACGTTTCGAAGATACCTGCCAACATCTGCTTGATAGATTCATTATCTTCCACTATCAGCATCTTGGCGCCTTCAATCCGTTTATTTTCTTCCTCTTTCCATTCCGAATCAGGTATTATCTCCACTGAAGGAACAATCGTTTCCGTTTGCCGGATCGTTGATTCTGTGCTTTCTTGTGCTATCTGTTCCTCCGTGAAGTGCTTTTTGTCCAGTTTGAGGGTGATAATGAAGCTGCTTCCTTTGCCCGGTTCGCTTTCTACGCGGATGGTGCCTTGGTGAAGCTCAATGATACCTTTCGTCAGTGCCAGCCCGATACCTGTACCGGCTCCGGTATTCAACGAGTTGAGGTGCTCGGTCTGGTAGAAGCGGTCGAATATCTTATCAATCTCCGCGGCGGCAATGCCCGAGCCGGTGTCTTTTATTTCGATTATGGCATAGTCTTCCTCCTGCGATACATTGATAGAGATAGTATCCTCAGCTTTAGTATGCTTTAATGCATTCGATAACAGGTTATTGATTACTTTCTGCATCTGCTTTTGGTCATACCACACTTCAATATCGTCTTTCTGTTTATTGAACTTGAAGTTGATTTGCTTGCTGCTGGCGTATTCGAGAAAGAGCAGATAATTCTCATACAGGAAATTCACCAGGTTGTGCCGGCTCACTTTGATTTTCATGTGTCCCTGTTCCTGCTTCCGGAAATCGAGTAACTCGGTAATCAGTTCCCGCAACTGGAGACTGTTCTTGTAGATTCCCAATACCTTATTATATATATTGGGTGTGAACGTCTGTACCTGCAACAACGTCTCCACCTGTCCGACGATTAGTGTCAACGGCGTACGGAACTCGTGCGAGATATTCGTAAAGAAGCGGAGTTTCGACTGGTTCAGTGCTTCCAGGTCTTCGATATGCTTCTTTTCGTACTTCAATGACTCGCGGAGTTTGATTCTTGAATTATAGTTCTGGATAAGATACCACAACAGGCTGATAGTGACGATGGTATAAATCAGATAAGCCCACCATGTCTCATACCAGGACGGAAGGACGATAATCAGCAGTTTGGCTTCTTTGATCCCGTCCCGCTGTGATTTGATGACAAGTGTGTACTTGCCCGGATTCAGATTCGTATAAGTGATAAGCGTCTGTTTGCGATACGTATGATTCCATTCGTCGGAGAAGCCTTCCAGGCGATAAAGAATTTCGTCCCTGTTGGCGGGGATGAAGTTGGAAGTGGCGTACTCAATGCTGAACATTGATTGGTTCGCCCTCAATTTAATCTCCGGTGTATGGCAGATTGACTGTTCCAGAATCCCAGTTTCATCTCCAGGGGTTACTTCCTTACCGTTGACCAGCAAACGGGAAAGAAGTATGTTGTAAGATTTGGGAGAAAAATGCAGTTTCTTCTCCCAGAAAGAAATCATTCCCTGGATACCACCCAAAAACACTTCTCCGTCGTGTGTCACAAACAGCGCATTCTCATTGACGGCGGTCAACGGGAATCCGTTTTCCGTGCCATAATTATAGAACTTCTGGTTCGGATAGTCAAATTCTGAAAATCCCTGGTTAGTAATCAACAACAGATGTCCTTTTTGTATCGATGATTCGAATACCTCGTAAATGCAGTCACTGGATAAACCGTCTTTCTGCATATCAAAGTTCTCGAAATCATCGCTTTCCTTGCGGTAACGGTCAAGCCCGCTGCCGGAAGTGGAGAACCACAGGTTGCCGTTACTATCCTGCATGATGTTGTTAATGTTGTTGTTGCTGAGACTGTTCGGATTGGCAGGGTTATGCGGATAATTGGTCAGCTTGCCAGTGTCGAACCGATAAGAGTAAACACCCTCTCCGGTGGCGGCAACCCATAGGGTACCGTCATTGTCTATACAAAGGCTGGCCACCATGCCAATTCCTCTTCCTTCTTTTGTTTCTTGAAAAAGCTGCTCACAACTACCTGTTGCCGGACTGAACAGGCAGACACCTTTCTGTGTGGCAACTACCAGCTTATCCTTATACGGTATAATGTCGCGAACAATATCCGAGGGTAACGAGGTCGGATCTCCCGCCTTCATCCGGTAGACTGTAAAACGGTTAGTACGCAGGTCGAGCTTGTTTAATCCTCCCAAATGGGTACCTATCCACATGATCTCGTTAGCACGGTCGTAATAGATGGCTTTTACATTATTGTGCGAAATACTGTTTCTCCCTTCCTCATGGCGATACCAACGGTATGTATTATTGATCCGGTCGTATACATTTACACCACCGCCTTCGGTACAAATCCATAAATTACCGTCCTTGTCCTCCGTCATTCTGCCTACAATCGGGCTGCTCAAACCTGCTTTCTCCGTGTCTCCCACTTTATAGCGGGTATAGATTTCATATTCAGGATTGAAGTAATTCACTCCGCCGAAGTAAGTTCCCAGCCAGATTGTTCCCTGCCCGTCTTTTACGATGCACCAGATAGAAGAATGGGTAAGCCCGTCGGGACTGTTTCCATTGGCGGTGTAAAGGTGAAACTTACCTGTTTCTCTGTCATATCGGTTCAGTCCGTTGAATGTTCCTATCCATAAATCCCCGGAGTTATCTTCGCAGCAACTTCTGACAAAATTGGAGCATAGACTGTTCGTATTCATCGGATTATGGCGAAGGTTTTCAATGCTGCCGTCTGTTTTTACACGGTAAAGTCCTTCTTCCCAACTCCCTATCCACAGTTCGTTGGAAGAATCCTCATAGATACTGGTTATATTGCCTTTTGTGACAGGTCGGGAAAGGTTTTTATCTTCCGACAGGCAGTATATACCATTGCTGGTAGTCCCCATCCACAGATTTTTGTTTTTATCCAGGTGCAGGCAGGATAGAGTGATGTTTTTGCCCGCGAGATGATAGAAAAGGTCGAAGTTGCCCGTACTTTCATTGTATACGAAGACTTCCTCCCTCTTTCCGATATATAACTTCTCATTAAAATAAATAGCGTCTACATTCCCCTGCAACAATGTTTTAAACCTTTGAGTCGCCAGATCGAATTCCGCCACACCGTCGGTACAGAGCAGGTACACTTTACCATTTCTATTTCCGGTGATGCGTAGTACGGTATTACTGAACAGACTGTTCGGGTCGTTCTTTTTAAGTTTGAAACTCTTGATATCATTACCGTTATACCGGTTTAGTCCCTCGCGCGTACCGATCCATATAATTCCCTGTTCATCAATATACATGCTGTTGACAGAAAACTGAGAAAGTCCATCATCAGTGGTCAAATGGCTGAAAGTGATGTTCTGTCCTTGTGTACGGACGGTGTCTACGCTTAAAAAAAGCAGAAATAAAAGGATTACTTTTCTCACTAATTCGTTTTTTAAGGTATTACTACTGGCAAATATATTGTTTTTATTCGAAAGAGGCAAAATTAGTCAGAAGTTTTATGAAGGGCACTGGATATCAGTATTCTATTTGAGAAAAGAGTAATTTTAACCCTAAAAAACAACCATGACAATTAATCATAAAAACTAATCATGGAGGTGAATCAAGAGCAAATTTTTTTAAATTTGAGTTGAATTTTAACTTGCCCAATTTGGATACAAAGAAAGCAATTACAACCTATGTTGTAGTTTACTACAAACGAAAATAGTCTCTGCTACCCTCTTTGTTCCAAAGCCTGGTGAAACAAAGAGGGTAGCAGAGACTATTATTTCAATATGGAAAAGTTATAAGTCTCCCCTTTTACAGTAGAAAAGGAGATTACATCTTTATCAATAGAAGAAACCGTAATTTTTTCTCCCTTGCTATTTTTGACTTTCAACCAACGGGCAGCAGGGCAATATATCCGACATTCTCCACCATGACCGGAAGTAACGGCACATTGTGTTAGCCGTCCGGCATTCCATTCCATTGTAAAGGTAAAGTCTCCTTCCGCACGTAATCCCGTCACACTGCCATTTGCCCAAACAGAAGGTAAGGCAGGCAACAGGTGGATAAATCCCTGATGACTTTGCAGTAACATTTCGGCAATGCCTGCCGTAGCTCCGAAATTACCGTCGATTTGGAAAGGTGGATGCGAATCAAAAAGATTTTCATAAACTCCGCCTTGGTCGTTATCCATGCTAATAACTGTAAGTGTAGAAAAGTCAAGAGCAGATTTTAGCAAACGGTAAGCATGTTCGCCATCCTGCAAGCGTGCCCAGGCAGCGATTTTCCAGGCACGGCTCCACCCCGTCCCCAAGTCTCCACGTGATTCTAACGTTCTTTTTGCCGCATCTGCATATTTTGCGTCTTTATAGTAAGATATCTGATTACCCGGATAAAGAGCTATCAATTGGGAGAGATGCCGATGGGGATTTCCCAAGGTATCAAGTTTCTGACTATCTTCCCGCCACTCACGTATTTGCCCCCAGGCACCTAGTGTGACACCATTGTCCAAGCGTTTCAACTTCTCCGACAGCTTCCTTACAAAATCTGCATCCAACGGAATGCCTGCTCCTCGCAGGACACGTACAGCCTGCATGGTTTCGCTGAAAAGTTGCCAAACTAGTTGTTGGGCATATGCCACTCCATCTTCCCAAGGTCCATGTTCAGGCGACCACTCTGCCGGAGCAAGCAGTACACCGTCAGCCGTTAATTGAAGCCTGTCAAACCAATATTCACAGGTACTGCGCATGACCGGATAGGCCACAGAACGCAGATAGTTGATATCTTGTGTGTAAGCATAATGCTTCCACAGATGCATGCAGTACCACGCATTCGCAGGACGGTTGATATTCCAATCCGTGTAGCCGAATATATTGTTTTGTGTGTTTACAGTCCATCCTCTGAGTCCTTCACTTCGTGCTAATTGTTGCCAGCTACCACCCGGGCGAAGAGCTTCAGTGGCAATATACCGGATGAAAGGTTCGTGACATTCGGAAAGATTACAGACCTCAGCAGGCCAATAATTCATCTGTATATTGATGTTGCTATGAATATCACATTCCCAGGGCGGAGCATTATCTCCATTCCATATCCCTTGTAGATTATTCGGCAAATTCATTCCACGAGACGAAGCGATCATCAGGTATCGTCCATATTGAAAATACAACATATCCAAATAAAGAGCTTCTTTATGCAGGCGTACCAGTTCATTCGTGGGAACAGAGGGGATTTCTGTTTTCATTCCTATTTTTCCCCCTGTCTTTGCTGCTGTCCTCAAATCAAACCGGACGCGGTTGAAAAGAGATTGATAATCATTCAGGTGAGTGGATTTCAGCTGATCATAACCTTTTGCAGATGCCCGTGCGAGCCGGTCTGTTAGGCGCTTATGCAGTTGTCCGGAAGTTTCTCCCACATAGGTAGCAGAAGATAAATCATAATTGGTCGCTGCTGTCAATAGAATAAGGACGGAATTGGCTGCATTCACACATAGTTTATTGCTATCCGCCACCAATGTGCCACCTTCATTAATGACCTTTAATTGAGCTTCATAAGATAATAAATCCAGTTTTCTACGGAACAGGATACCATCTTTGGTGATTTCTTGCCGGGTGCCCGGACGTCCGTCGGCAAGGCTGACGGAAAAATTAAGTTTCTTCCCGGCTTTCGGTGTACTTAGTCTGAGCACAATTACCTCATCGGGACGACTGGCGAAATACTCCCGTAAATAATGCGTTCCAGCCGACGTATAACTCACTTTGCCTATAGCTTCATCCAAAGAAAGTTCGCGACGATATTCCCGGACATCTTCCTGCCCATCAAAATGAATCCATACATCACCAAATTTCTGATAAGCCCCACGGGTGGTAGTACTTCCTGTCCACAAAGTCTTTTCGTTAAAGAGTATCTGCTCGGACTCTACACCACCAAAGAACAAAGCTCCCAATTCTCCATTACCAATAGGCAAGGCAGAGGTCATCCAGTTCGTTGCGGGACGGTCATACCATAGTCGCATGGGAACGGTTTCTGTCTTTTGTTCAACACCCGCAACCGGCCCGGCAAAAAGCAAAAGCACACAAATACTCTTGATAAAATTTCTTCTCAATAACATAAGCTATATAACGATTACTATAACAATTTTATTTTATTCGCATACAATTCCCCTTACTGTAACCTCTGCAATAACTGCCGGTGACTTCTTCACAAACCGGATACGTACAAAGCGTGCACGAACCCCGGCATCAGGAAAATCCACAGCAATATGCGACTCTTTTCTCCTATTAGCCTGTTTGTCTGACACGACTGTCCAATGTACTTTATCTCCCGACACTTCAAGGACATAGCGATAGATGCTTTCCTTCGGAAATCGAACCTGAATATTCTTCAATTCAAGCTCCTTCTCCGTATCCAATATCCAAAAAGGAGCGGGATCATCTTTGGATGCCTGCCAATAGGTTTGCAAATTACCGTCCGCAGCAAATCCCGCTACTTGATTTTCGTGATGGCTACTGGAAAAAGTAGGATTGTTCCGACCGAACTCCTGTACCGCTTTCTCCTTCTTCTCTCTTACAAAACGTACATAAGAACGCTCTTTCACTTCAGGAGTCAGCCCTTTTTTATAAGCCTCATTTCCCTGAAAAACAATCTCTATACGTGCCGGTTTCAGTCCCGGAGAGGTGGCTTCGAGTACAGAGGTTCCCGCATAATAGGAGCGAAAAGCAATAGCCGCTTTCCCGTCCATGATACGGATATCACTGTCCGGTTCAAAACGAATCATATTTCCCGTTGGAAATTCCCCCGGACCGGAAACTAATCTCAGTTCTACTGCAGGGGAATTACTAACAGGTTTTCCCGCTGCATTCAGGACCGTAACCATTAATTGCACATCGTCCGTGCCGTCAGTAAGGATATTATCAGTGCGAGATGCTTCTAATCGCAGTTGCGCAGGAACGCCTTCTCCCGCCCATTCCGGTGGTGCCACCCGGGTATATTCGTTCCGATACCAATACCAGGAGCGTTTGGGAATACGGAAATAGTCTACAATTCCCATCTTTCCCAATTGACTGCCGGCAATACTTCCATGATCAAAGCCACACCATATCGCTTGCCCGCTGCGCCATGGAGTTCCTTTCCACCCATCGTTCATTTGCAAATCGCCCCATCCAGGATTATATTCCCCCGGACGTTCGGCAGTCACACTGCCATATTCGGATACCACATTCGGAATACCCGGATTCTGAAAATCCGGTTGCGTTGCTCCATCTCCGTTGTATCCTCCGATATCACCTATCTTATCTATTCTCTCATCCCCTAACGGACGTTGCGCTCCTCCAATGGCTGCGGGACGTGACGGATCGAGCTGATGAGTCAAATCAACCATTCTCTTTAATAGGCGACGTACCCCTTTCATCGCCTCCGGTGCAGAAAAAAAGGCTTCGTTACACATGCTCCACGCCACGATAGAAGGATGATTACGATGAATACGTATCATCTCCTCCAACTGCTGCAAAGCGCTTGCTTCGAATGCTTGTGCATCTTTCTTGTCCACCGGATAAGCACTTGAGTCCCAGTAACCATCTGGTCTGAAACCTCCGATTCCCCAAAAAGGCGCTTCCGACCAGAATAACATACCTTCCTCATCGCAAGCTTGCGAAAAAGCAGGCGCATGAGGATAATGCGAACCACGAATGAGATCAAAGCCAGCCTCTTTCATCAATAGGATATCTCGCCGCATGGCTGCTTCCGTCACGGCATCTCCCCAGCCTGCCTGATCCTGATGTACATTTACTCCTTTGAAAAACAAGTGTTCTCCGTTCAGGAAAAAACCTTTGTCGGCAGTCCACTCAAACCAACGAAATCCGAAAGGTGTTTCTACTCGGTCTATCAACATTTGCCCCTGATAGACTGAACTGACTACTTTATACAGATAAGGATGGCGAGGATGCCATAAGGTAGGATGATTGACCGCTTCAGTGATTTGTTCAAGCTTCTTCATAGAATTAGCTTCCACTTTCTCCTCATTCTCCACAGAAACAAGTATTCGGCCTTCGGCATCTTTTACTTCCGTCAAGAGTTTGAATTCCATCGTTTTATTCGTTTTGTTACAGATATCCGTGCAAACCCTGACTACCGAGGATTTGCCTTGATGCGCTGCCAAATCCGGTGTCGTCGCAAATATACCGTACCAGTCAATATGTACAGGCGACTTTCTCACCAGCCGGACATTACGATATATACCTCCGCTAAACACATGTTCACCCGCCCTGGGCGCTACATTGGCTTTCCAAATATTATTTACGCGTACGGCAATCACATTATTTCCCATGCGGACTGCTGAAGATATGTCAAAATAGAAACCTGTATAACCACCGGTATGTGTACCTGCCTTCTTTCCGTTAACAAAGACTTCCGCTTCCTGAAATACTCCGTCAAACTCCACGAAAAGCTGTTGTTTCAAATCTTTCGCAGTTAATTCAAAAGACTTCCTGTACCAGCCATAGCCTGTATAAAAGTCTTTCGACATAAAATAAGGAATACTGAAGGAATGAGGTATTCCAATTGTTTCCCAACTACTATCATCATAGTCCGTCCGTTCAGCGCCTGTGTAATCACCTTGCATATACTTCCAATTCCGGTTGAAATTGATACTCTGCCGGCATAGTTCGTCTGTCTGAACTTTAGCACACAGGGTATCACTTAATAAACACAGCAAAAAAAGAAGAATTAATTTCTCTTGTTTCATATCCAATTCTTATTATAATATTCTATCCAAATCCGATTATAAATACAGATGTTATCTCATTCCTTTATCCAACCCATATATTGGCAGTCCTTATACACACGCTCTCTATCAAGAGGGTAAACCTTATCAATTAACAATACCCCCTCCAAATCATTCGCTACCCGAACCGACTTGTCACTATTTGGGACAGGTAAGTATTCCGAATGTTTATAGGAAACAGGACCTCCCAGAATCACTGCACCCAATCGTTCCCTCAACTGTTTACGGAATTTCCGTACATACAAGCCGGACTCACTTTCCGAAAGATGGTTGAGATTCAAAGCTATCCCGATATTACTTTCTCCTATCTCGCGTATCATTTTTATCTGTTTATCTACTGTATCTGCAATCCTGAACCGTGTGTTAGTCAGCAGTAACCGAACTCCCCTTTTCTCACCATATTCCGACAAATAGCGAAAGGTCTTTTTCATCCCAACATATACCTTTTGCGCAGGATACTTGTCACTCTCAACCCGACCATGCGTCGTAAATAATGCCACACCTATTTGTAATTCCCCCATTTTATCCAGTATCCTCTTATAATAATCCATGCTTTTCTCATAATATTCGGGAACGGCATCACATAAAGTCAAGCCCGGGAAATGGTTTATCTCTTCTATGAAACTAACCACCATAGATATACCACGCTCATCAAGTAACTTCTTCTCTTCACGAAGTGCGTCTAATGAATAATTTGCCAAGTATTCCGCGCTCACACAGACTCCGCCGAATGCGTTATAGAAGCAATCAATTTCATCTATATCTTTAAGAATCCCTTTGGAGTATCTGTCCAACGCCAGAATATGATTTCTATTATCGGGCAATACATGCTGTTGAGACGATTGCTGTCCACCGGATATATGCTGTGCGGCAGGTAACTTATTTTTCAGAAGTCCATAAACTGTTTCCCAATCCAAACTCGGTGTATCAAGCAATTCATAACCATCGCCAGCTGACTTGAGCATACCTTGTCCTGGACTTTTCACTAGTTGAAAATTTAAATCTGCTAATTCAGAGGGAATGGAAAAACCTATCGGCGTTGACGGTATAAACAGTACATCTTCTCCATAAAGAAGCGAGAGTTTATCTGCTATTTCCTTCAGCTCAATCAAGGTTTGCTTATACTGTGGCAGACTACTGTCGAACGTCCAGCGTCCTGAAGCAAATCCTTTCCGCAAATCCGCAGTAATCTGTAATTTCTGCAAGCAGAACCACTTATTCTGTTCTTTCAAAGCGTAGCTGTCTGCCTGTAACAACTTATCGCCCTCAACGGATATTCCGCTAAAATAATCGAAAAAGGTAGGCATATATCTGATTGTTTCTTTGGTGAACAAGATATCGTCAAATACCAACAGCCGGTGACTCACAGGTTTCGCCTGCTGTATCTTCTCTGCCAATTCTACTCTCTCTTCATCAACGGATACGTCGAACAAACGTATATCCCCTCCAAAAATATACGAATCATTATCTTTTCCATTCATATCTCCCCGTATCCCATTCGGCCAATATCCTTGAGCCTGAAACAGTTTGTCTCCTGTCGAAAGTTCATCTATTGATTTTATCCTTCCAATCTTCGACCGTATTGAAAAAGGCAGGCTCTCCAGTGTATTGTTATAAATCGCCAGCCGATATTTGCCTTCTTCCAGATAATTCACTATCACTCCAAGACCCTCGCCCACTTCAAACAATTGTACAGATTTAAATACTGCATCCACTATCGACCGGAAGTGATTCAGTAAACTATATGGCCTGCCTAGAAAAGTGTTGAAACCACCTTGCATCCATGTAGGTGGCTTGTTGTATTCCAAGGGAGCAGCATTCAGGCCATAAGCTGTAAGCGAAAGTATAATTTGCCCCTTCCCAACGGGAATGTTAACGGCTACCGGCTCTCCGCCAATCATTGCCAGAACATGAGCCTCATCGGGCAAAGAAGCCCGATAAAGTTCAAAGTTCCCCCGTTCTACAAGTTCATTTTCTCCTATCCTGACTATTCCTCCAGCCGGAACGGTTCTACTTTTACCGATTTTCCATTCCGGCCAAATACGTGCGGCATTTTCTGCCGTAACTATAAAAGTACCGCCCTTGTGAACATACTCTTTCACTTTATCCGCCAACTCCATTCCACCACTGAAAAGGTTTCCGGCAGCCACCATGACAGGATACTGTTTCATCACTTCCACACGTGCATCACTGTGTAAAACATCGGCATTCTCCCCATAAGGAGTCGCACACATTGCTCCCGTTTCATCATGAAAAAAGCCACTCCGTTCATAATTCGGGAAAAATAAACTTATCATTGCATCCGTAAGAAAGTCACCTGCTTCATAATCCATCCCGTTCCAAACCTGAAATCGGCCTGCGATATGGTCTGCCGGCATCCAACCGGAATAGAAATCATTGAGTAAAGCGATTTGTGTAACCATACAGCCCGGCTGTCCGTACTTCTCTACAAAGTTCGCACAATCGGTATGCATTTTACCAATAGGAGTCAATTCTCCCTTGTTAGTGGCAAAATGACCTTCGCACCATCCCGACTCCATGCTGAGTATCGTTGCATTATACATATACTGTGTATAATAAGAGCGTTTAAACAACGATAAACTTCCTCCTTTATTCACACGCTCGTATTTCTCGTCTCGGGAGTAATTCTTATATCCCCATGTATCAAACACCGATACATCACCGAACCACAAGATACCGTACTGCTTTCCCGCTCCGCGCAGATGCATATATTGCACCTGTCCGTTGGTAATCTTATTCTGTGTTTCCGCCCCTGCAAGAATCGTATATCCTTCTTTTAGAATGTAATGCCAGTACCACAGTACACTCAACGAACTGCACCAGTTTCCCAAATCTGCAGCGACACGGTCAAAATAAGGCTGGGAAGCAAGATACTGCCTTCTGCGATCCGGAATGTACGGTTCCATTATCTGTTTATAGGTAAAGTTAAACCGGCCATCCTGTTCTCCTACATCAAATCCGGTAAACCGGTGTCCCAGGTGCTTTCTGATTTGCTCTGTTTGCCACTCCGGCACGATATATTCACCAAAACTTCCATAAAAAGGACTTCCCGGTCCATACCCACCTATGTTGTGAAGATACATTCCATGCTTTCCTATATATTGCAACTTTCCCGTAAACTCCTGATTCTTTAAGAATGAAGCACCAGGACGATATACCAACCCCGGAACATCAGCCAGTTCAGTTTCGTTTGACGGAACATTCCGCCCGGCTACGAATTGAGTCCGATGATCGAAATCACTCCAGGAAAGAGCCGGATAAGGACGCCGGGAATATTCAGGATATTCCATCGGCTCAACCGGATAAGGGTAGATGACCGGATGTATGGCAAAGAGTTGTCTCGATGCACCAACATCCGGTACATTGAATAGAAGGAAAACGGTCAATAAGAAATAATGATATAATATTCTCATGTCTGTATCATCAAAATAGAACTATTCTTTTGCGTATTCTATCGACAAATTGTCCACATAGAGAATATCGTCATCCTCTCTTGAATCTATCACCATCTTGAATTTATCTCCGGCTTTCAGCAGACCGGTCTGATAGTTATATTGCACCCATTCGCCTGTACCCTGAACTGTATCATCAATACCAAAATCTGAATAAAGTTTGAATGGGCCGGATGCCTTATAAGTCATGAAACTTATGGTATAATAACCGTCATTCCACACTCCGCCCCAGTCGAACATCAACTCTATTTTTCCTTTTTTAATGCTTAATGATTTAGTTCCGTTGAAAGGCCTTTCATTGGTTACAAGCGGATTCCCCTCTGTATAATATCCGATACGGTCTTGAATAAATGTCCAAGGTTCAATCACACTTCCGATCTCGTAGGTTTCATAATCGTCGAGACACTGATAAGCCTTTTTGCCGGTCACGGAAATACCTTTCGACATACCATTGTGGTTGACCGAATATACAGTATATTCAGCACCCGTCACCGAAGCTGCATAATCCAGGAACTTCTTGTTTGTCACCTCTTTATAAAACGTGCCATTTTTATACACTTTATACGAAGTGGCAAAACGTCCTGCACTCCAGGATAATAAACAGCCTTCAATATTAGTATCGGATGCTTCTAACTTGGCAGGAACACGAGGTTCAATGCCATCAGGGATTCCCAAATAACCCGAATCCACCGCGTAAGTAGCCGAACGCCATCCTTGGTTGTCCACAGCATAAATGCGATATTCAGTCAATGTATCAGGAGCAGAGTCGTCTTCATAAGATTCAACCGTCAAACTATCTGCAATCACTTTTAATCCTCTGACCAATGTATAAAAAGAAGCATCTTCCACTTTCGTCCATTTTAGGAAAACTGAGGTATCACCGCGACTAGCAGTCAATTGTGCAGGAGCACTCAAACGCTGAAGGGCATAATCTTCCTTTTCACAGCTTATATATACAACTGTAATAACAGCCAAAACGATGATATGTATAATATGTTTCATTATTTACTTATTATTTACTGGTTTACTTCTTGTTTCAAATTAATATCCCTCATTATTGGGGAGCAGATTAGGATTGGCATCAGTAGCTTCCTGCGGCAAAGGCCATAGATAGTTGGCAGGTGCAACAAAGACTTTGTGCGAACCGAAATTATACAGTTCGTCGGAAGTGATCGAATTAATCACATCGGCAGCTATCCCCCAGCGACGAATGTCAAAGTATCTCAACCCTTCAAAAGCAAATTCCCATTTCCGTTCATCCTGGATGATTTTCATCATAGCCTTCGGGTCTGTTGTATGAGCCACATGTGCTATTCCGGCACGGTCTCTCACTGCGTCCAATATATCAAATACAGACTGGTCTATATCCCCGAGCATCGTTTTCGCTTCGGCATACATCAACAGCACATCGGTATAGCGCAGAATAATGAAATCGGACTCGTCTTCCTGCAACCATTCTGTCTTTTTATCTTCGTTCATATATCCTTTGTTGATATTTAACGGATAATCTATCGCACACTGTGCATCAATGCCGCACACATACTCAGAGGTGAAAGGCATACCGTTCACGACGGAATAACCACCAATATAAAACGTACTTTCGAATCGGGGACCACGGTTGGCCCACTTATTCTGAGAATCATATACCATAGATCCTTCAGCCACCGTCTTGCCGTCAGTCAATGGATAAGAATCAATAAACTCCGGCAAGATAGATACAGTTGCCCATGAACCATTCATGCTTCCTGTCGGCAGTCCGGGGATTTTGCTTCCAAAAGGAGTATTGAACGTACTTCCCTGTTTGGTTCCGTTAGCTACATACTTCAGGCTGAACAATATTTCTGGGTTATTTTCATTCGAGTTGGCGAATATGCTTTTATAATCGTCCAAGAACATGGAATTTTCTAAGGTTTTATCAAGTTCCATCAATTCCTTTGCAGCTTCCACCGTATTTTCATAATCCTTGTTATACAAATAAGCACGTACTCTCATCCCCATAGCTGCTTGTTTGGTGGCAAGTCCCCATTTGTTATTATAAGGAGTCATCTCCAGGCAGCTGACAGCTATTTTAAGATCTGGGATAATCAGCTGGTTCGTTATATCATCAACCGAGCTTCTCGGCAACTTTGATTCGGAAGGAAGATAAAGACGATCGATCATTGGAACCGGCCCCCAAAGACTTGTCAGACGGATGTAACATATAGCCCTCACAAAATGCGCCTGTCCTTTTACATAATTCACAAAGTCCTCAGGAAACTCCGATTGCTTGGCCTCTATCTGTTCAATGATCGTATTCGACCAGGAAATAGCCGCATACACCTTCTGATATAAAGATGCGACATTGTCGGTCACGGATTTCAATTCACCCCGTGATATATCAAACCAGGGCTGCGTCCAACTATTCTTATACATGCATACGTCTGCACAAACTTCCCAATACAGATTCCCAAAATACGCTCCGTCTTTGGCTTCATCATCCAGCGGGCGAAGCATGGAATATAAACCTGTCACAGCCTGGTCAAAATCATCTTTTGTTTTAAAGAAATTCTCATTAGCCACCGTATCTTTCGGTTCCAGTTCAATCCAATCATTACACCCACTCAACATAATAAACGAGAAAGCGGATAAAAGCAATACATATATTTTTTTCATACTGTTTCAGTTATTAGAAAGTTAAATCAATACCCATTTTCACTGTCATCGCTTGCGGAATACCACCTCGTTCACCTGCACCGTTGGAGCGTTCCGGATCCAGTCCCCGGTAATCCTTCTTCGTCCAGGTGAATAAATTGGAAGCGGAAACATATACTCTCATTTTCTCCATCTTCAGCGTACGGATGATGTTTAACGGCAGGTCATAGCTCAAAACCAGATTCTTCAGACGCAGATAAGTTCTATCCATCAGGAAATAGCTGTTGGCGTAGTCAACATTAGGACCGCTTTCAACCCACAAACGCGGGACTGTCTCACTCGGATGTTCCGGAGTCCAACGTTTCGTCCAATATTGGCCAAAATTGGAACCTTGGAATGTCGGAGTATAATATTCGCATGTTCCATAGGTATAAGCATCTGCAATCCCCTGAAAATCGGCACTGATATTTATACCTTTATACCCAAATGATAAATTTGCGCCAAATGTCCATGCCGGATATTCCGTTCCCAATATCTGACGGTCATTGGCATCAATCACTCCATCCGGTTTTCCTTCAGGACCGCTGATATCTTCAAATACCAAGTCACCCGGTCCTGCTCCTTTCACATGGGGAGAGTTATCCACTTCTTCCTGAGTCTGATAAATCTTGCCGGTCCATTTCAACATATAATAGGAATTCATCGGTTTATTGCGAGTCGTAATTTTATTACCACTGATATGACGGTCGGTCTCTCCGGTCATTCCAGGGTCTATGGCATTGACCTTATTTTGAATATGTGACATATTACCACCAATGGAGAAATGGAAGTCTTTCAATCTTTTCTGATAAGTAGCCGATAATTCAAAACCGCTGTTTTGCACTTCTGCCAGGTTGGTTAACACCGATTTGAATCCTGTCTCGTACGGCAATGGCGTATCGAATAAAATGTCTTTTGTCTTACGCATAAAGTAATCACCTTCCAGCACCAGCTCCGAATTGAACAGATGAAGATTAAAACCTACATTCGTCACATTGGTAGTCTCCCAGTGAATATCCGGGTTACCATAAGAAGTCGGAACAACGCCTGTTGCCACCTCATTCCCCCACACATAATTACCGTCATAACCGATCTTGGCAATATAAGGGAAATTATCGCTGCTATACTGGTTGCCGAGCTGTCCCCAGGAAGCACGCAGTTTTAGAAAGTTAATCGTAGGAATCTTCTTCATGAAATTTTCCTGCGTCAACACCCATCCCACAGAGAAAGAAGGGAATATACCATACTTGAAATTGGAACCGAATCTGGAAGAACCGTCACGACGCAGATTAAATTCGAAAAGATACTTGTCTGCAAAATCATAGTTCACACGTCCGAATTGGGAAAGAATGGCATATTGTGTCATACTGCTGCTATTTTGCACTGTGGAAGGATCTCCTGAATCGAGAATATGCACATAATTGGAGATGTACTTTCCTCTGGATGTATCAAAATAGTCGTAATTGGTCGCTTCATAGCTGGCAGCAACCATGGCTCTCATATGATGCCGGCCAATTGACTTGGAATATTCCATCTGAACATACGGGTTAATCCGGTAATCTCTGGCTGACGACATCTTCAAACTTCCGTTTCCATAATAACCGTCACTAATCACATCTTCCATATCGGCGCCTTCCGCAAGCAGTTCCTCATATCGCCAATTTTTAACCTCCGGACAGCCCTTCCACTCACTATAATCTCTTAATTGCACATTTGCATTGAAGTATGCATACACTTTCAGTTCAGGAAAAATGTCCCAACTCAAGAAAGCATTACCGTAAATGTTATTGTTTTTCTGATGAATCTCATTGTAAAGCATCTTGGTCAATGGATTCTCTCCTTGCACCTGTCCCGTATAGGACAAAGTCGTATTATCGGGCATCGCAATCGTACCGTCTGAGTTATAGGCCGGATTCAGAGGATTGGCACGCATCAGGTCAAGCGCAAAGACCTCATCTACACTTCCGTTCGGAGTGCGCTGATCGCCGTAAGTATAACCAATAGATGCTCCGATCTTTAATTTGGGAAGTACATAAGTATCCAGGTTCAGACGGGCAGTAATCCGTTTATAGTTACCACTGGATGCTATGGATCCCTGGTCCATATAGCCTAAAGAAAAGTAATATTTGGTCTTATTATTTCCGCCGCTTGCACTCATATTGTATTCCTGGGTAGTAGCCGTGCGAAAAATCTGATCAAACCAATCGGTAGAACACGCATCCCTGAATTTAGGTGTACGGTATCTTTCAATTACTTCATCCGGAAAAGCTGACTCTAATCCGGAGTTGATTCGCGCCTCATTCATCAGGAGCATAAATGTTTCTGGATCCGTCACCATGTCCGGCTTACTCTGGTCAGTCATCTTAGACCAAGAAAGGCCTGTACTTACATTAAAAGTTGACTTCCCTTCTGCTTTTCCTTTCTTTGTACTGACCAATACAACACCATTCGCAGCTTGCGAACCGTATATAGAAGCCGATGCAGCATCTTTCAAGACAGAGATACTTTCAATATCCGCTGGATTTACTACATCCATATTCGGAGAAATAACCCCATCAATCAAGATAAGAGGAGAAGTATTATTCAACGTACCGAGTCCGCGAATGGTGATCTGCGCACCGTCTGCACCTGCCATACCGGACGATTGTGCAATATGTACACCTGCTATCTTACCTGCCAAGCTCTGCGAAGCACTGGTAATAGGTCGACTCTCTAGTTGTTTCACATCAAGACTCGCCACTGCTCCAGTCAGATTCACCTTTTTCTGTGCGCCATATCCCACTACAACGACTTCATCAAGAAGCTGCGAATTCTCTTTCAATATGACTTTTACATACTTCCGCCCTTTAATGGCAACTTCTTGCTCTTCAAAGCCAATATAAGATACAATTAGGATATCTTCCGATACATTTTCCAAAGAAAAGTTTCCATCCACATCAGTAATAGTTCCTTGATTGCTTCCTTTTAACTTTACATTGGCTCCAATCACCGCTTCTCCGTTTGTGTCGACGATTCGTCCCTTGACTATGCCGTTCTGCATAACCTGCAACTCCTCGTCTACTCCTAGCATTGCATAGGAAGGTTGCGTGTTTCCTATTAATAAAACAAATGTCGCTGTCAGGAATAAAGTCTTCCTTAACGAAATAAAGAAAAAATGTTTTTCCATAAAACTGATTTTAAAATTAACTATTCAAGGCATTGCACCCTCGTTTTGTCGCAAAACTAAGCAGGATGCATTGCCTAAAAGGGAAGTAATTCGGCTTTTTTAGGGTGAAATTCGGCTATTGGGCGATTCGGGGCAATTCGTGGTGAATAAATGAATCAGATTATCTGATCCAGCTATAAACTCAACACATATTGCTTGGGAGTCATATTCATCTTACGTTTGAAAAGATCACGGAAATGTTTCACATCATTGAATCCGCATTTGGAACATACAGTACCGATATTCGTCTCGCCTTCCTTAAAATATTGGACGGCTTTGAACAGGCGGTATTCATTTATAAATTCAACAACGGTCAGTCCGGTCATCCCTTTTATTTTACGGTACAAGGTGGAATGACTCATCCCCATTTGTTCCGCAAAAGCCATTATCTCAAAACTGGAATTATTCAGGTTATTATCAATAATCTCCCGACACTTCAACAGGAACTTCTGTTCTTCTTTGGAATATTTCTTTTCCGTTTTCGTCAATGAGTTCACCATCTCTGCCGATTCTACACGCGCCAACAGTTGATCGATCCGTTTACGGAGATATTTCAATGAAATCGGTTTGGTCAGATAAGCATCTGCGCCACAATCAAAAGCCACCATTTGGTCCTCCTCCGAGGTTTTGGCAGTCAACATAATGACAGGAATATGGGCCAGTTTTTTATCTCCTTTCATCAATTGCAAGAAATCCGTCCCATTCATTTTAGGCATCATCACATCGCAGATTACGATATCGGGTAATGTGGTTTGCACCAAAGAAAGTCCGTCTATACCATTACTTGCCTTTAATATCTTAAAATCACTGCTTAAGAAGCACTCCAGCATATCGAGTATCTCGCTCTCGTCATCTATTATTAATAAGGTGTGGGGGGCTGCCGGGGAAGAGGCCGACTCTGTCACGACAAGCATATTCTCTTTTACAGATTTCGGCACAATAATGATTTCTTCTTCCGAAGAAACAGGTTCATCCACTCTTTCTTTTTTGGGAAGCTCAACTATAAATTTAGCCCCTTTGTTCAGTTCACTTTCCACGCGTATCGTTCCGTCATGCAGTTCGACCAAGTGCTTTACAAAGGAAAGCCCGATACCATCCCCCGTAGAGAATATTTCGGTATTTTCTATCTGGAAAAAGCGATCGAATATAACTTCCTGAAATTCTTTTTGAATGCCGATGCCATTGTCTTCAACCACTAGCGTTACTTTTTCGTCCGTTTCATCGATAGATAATACGATTTTCCCTCCTTCCGGGGTATATTTAAAAGCATTGGAAATGAGATTGGACAAAAGAATCTCCATCTTTTCGGGATCAAACTCGACACGAATAATTGTCCGTGACGGCAAGAAATGAAAAATAATATTCTTCTGCTGGCAGAGAGCTTCATAATCCACCGTCAAGTCTTTACAGAAAGTGACCAGATTTAGTGATTGCGGCTCGAGTTTCAACTTTCCGGACTCCAGTTTACGGAAGTCTATAATTCGGCTAATCAGCTTGTTCAGTTTCATAGCGTTCCTGTACATACTCACCAGGAAAGATTTAGGAACCGAAACAGGCCCTCTGCCCTCCCTACTCGTTAGAAGTTCCTCCAAAGGAGAGGTTATCAAAAAAATAGGCGTACGCAGTTCATGCGTAATATTCGTATAAAAGCTTAGCTTTGCTTCGTTAATATTCTTAGCCGCTTTCTTCTCTATCTCATTCAAATGTACCAAATGTTTTATATTCAATTCATGACGGTATAGCCAGAATATAAAAATGATAAGTCCCAGGATTAGCAGGCCCCAAAGCGACAATGCCCAAGTGGTTTTCCACCAAGGGGGTGTGATAATAATCTTCAGGCAGGATGCCTTATCGGTCCATTGCCCTTCATTGTCGGAAGCCTTGACATAAAAATAATATTCTCCGGGGGGAATATTAGTATAGGATATCTGTCGGGCATGGGAGATTTCAGACCAGCCGTTTTCAAAATTCTCCATATAACAAGAGAATTGTACCTTGTCAGGGGAAATCAACTCCGGCGTTGAGAAATGAATCGTAAAGAAGTTCTGATCATATGACAAGTGTATATCCTCCGGTTGTATGCCATAGAGACTCACAACTTTATTCTCATGATTCAACAGTTCAAGATTGGTAAAATACACATGATTGACCTGTTCACCGTCATATTTAATATCTTCCGGTTTGAAACTGAACAATCCTCCCGTACTTCCAAAATACATTGTATCACCCTCTTGAAAACACGCGTTATAATTGAATTGGGTAGAAGTCAAGTTATCTTCCTTACCAAAACGAATAAACTTTCCATTGACAGGATTATAGCGGAACAAGCCATTATATGTACTCACCCATAAATAACCGGACTTGTCTTCCAACATCCCCACTACATTTGTATCCGTCAGGCCACTTTCAACTCCATACGGAGTGACTTCCCCGGAACTTTGGTCTAATTTATATAAACCGGCATATTCTATCGAGAACCATACTTGATTCCGGGAATCAATGAACATATACCGTACCATATTACCGGGGATGGGCGTTTTTTCTGATTCTTTAAAGTAATGTTCAAGAGGTTCTGTCGTCTTCCGGTCAAATTTATAAAGCCCATATCCCATCGTACAAAGCCAAATGACATCGTTTTCAAATATAATATTCAAAGCATTCAGGTTACTCAGATTGTCGATTACCGTGAATGTCTCGCTCTTTTTATTGAAACAATAAACGTCTTCGGCTATAATCCAAATATTACCCTCACCATCGTCCTTTATCTGCCATATTCTATTTGCACTCTCTTTATCTTTAACCGGTGGCAAGACATAATTCTTAAAAGTGTGACCGGATAGTGAATAGCGACTGAGTCCCTTGCCATATATTCCCAACCAGGCGAAATCATCATCCACTGATAACGACAAAAGATTGTCTCCCGAAATGCCGCTATTATGCGTTGTATATTTCAGTAGCTTGTCATTTTTTACATCATAAATATTCAGTCCTCCGCCGTCCAGTCCCACATACAACCGTTCCTTTTGAGAAACGACAGCGGTTACCATATCATACGAGAGTTTTTTATTTTGTATGCAGAAAGACTGAAACCAGTCGTAATGTTCCGAACTTGCATTCAGCCCTCCCCGGTATGTACCAATCCAAAGATTCTGTCTCCGATCTACAAACAATGAATAAATGGCATCACTACTCATATCACTTTCCCCCGAAGAAATGTCGGAACATCCTGATTCATTAAAAACCATCAGCCCGTTTCCATCTGTTCCAAATAATGTTTCATCTTTATAATCGACAATTGTCTTTACGCTTGACGGTATCCTGACTTCCAACTTTTCAAGGCTATTCTCTTTGTTCATCCTAAAAGCGAGACTTGGATAGCCTATACCAAAACCAAGAAAAATCATATCTTTATTTGTACTGTAATACAGACAGTCGCTCAGTATCTTTGAGTCAAACGGGAAATGAGCCCGAATCCTCATTTCATCGGGATCAATGACATACAAACCATCGGTGGCATGTCCGATCAATAAACCCTCTTTATAGCCTGAAATAGACAGCCATTCTATATTCTTTTTATAGTCACACGGTTCAAAGACACATCCTTCTTTACGCACCAATAGTTGATGCGAAAAGGTCAATATAAAGACACTCTCTTGATTCACTACGATATTTTTGATGCTTTCCGTTATCTTTTGTCTTTCACCTGTCGGAAGAATCCATTCGCACAAACGAAAATTATTCTCTTTATAAGAATAAAGATTCAATCCCCGTTCGGTTCCTACCCAAAGTTCATCTCCCAACGAAGCTACGACTTCCACATAGTTATTGATGATAGACAAACTATCTTGGGAGTCATGTCTGAAGATGGTAAAATCGACTCCGTCAAATTTGCACAATCCGTCGAATGTTCCCAACCAAATGAATCCCAAATGATCTTGGGTGATAGATTTCACTGTATTATTGGATAGACCATCCGACATATCCCAAAGTTTAAAATGCTCATAGTCGGCAAAAACACGGAGAGGAAGGATGATAAGTAGTATAAAAATTATTCTTTTTAGGTTCTTCATAATATAGCTATATCTTATAATACCACATTATTGTCCTATTAATATAAAAATTGTTCTTTGAAATATTGCAGTTCTTTAGTAGACAGGACATTAATGAGAGATCTCATAGATTAACGTAACAAATGTAGGGAAATTCTTTGTAATCCGACTATAAATAGCGTATAAATTAAGATGGTATGATGCAGTTGGTATTTAAAGGAATGAATACATGTACTCTAACCACATTTGTCAAGTTACAAGTATTTGTTTAAAAAGCCGGTAACCTGTTCAGGGAAGCACCGTTCAGATTGAATCTGATATATTTATATTACATCTTCTTATCTATATAAAAATACAAAATCATGCAGAGGAATATGATGCATTACAGAAACGTTCTTTTATCACCTATGAAAAACTGTATAAAGCAGTGGAGAATAGAAAAATATGATTATCGCCATACAAAACCGGCTTCGGAGTGAATACCGGAAATTCCTGTCTTAAATACCGCTTAATAGAACTTTCTATCTTTATCTCCAGTTAGAGGGGAGGGTTAAACATTATCTTTTTCTTAATATTGTTTAAGTAGTTGATAATTAGCATTTATACAAAATATGTTGTTTTTATTTCATTTCAGTGAACCTTATTAGAAGAAAGTAACTATATTTGTATCATCCAAACAATAGAAATATGAAAGTAAAGAAAATTAGTGCGGCTAACGTGGAGGCTTGTTCGCTTCCCCGATTATTTGATGAAGAAAAGATAGATTTTCAACCGGTTCAATGTGTTAATTGGGCTGAATATCCCTACAAACCCAAAGTAAACTTTCGCATTGCTCACACGAAGAACTCTATCTTGTTACATTTTAAAGTTAAAGAAGCGAGTGTGCGTGCCAGATACGGAACGGACAACGGTTCTGTATGGACTGATTCCTGTGTGGAATTCTTTTCTATTCCGGCAGGTGACGGGGTGTATTATAATATAGAGTGCAACTGCATCGGAACAATCCTGATAGGTGTCGGTCCTGCCCGCAACGGTAGAGAACACGCTCCGAAGGAAGTGACTGATCTTGTGCAGCGCTGGTCAAGTTTGGGTGATACACCTTTTGAAGAACGTGTGGAAGAAACTGATTGGGAAGTTGCCTTGATTATTCCCTATGCTGTATTCTTTAAGCATCAGATCGAATCACTCGATGAGAAGGAGATAAAAGCTAACTTTTACAAGTGTGGTGACGAATTGCAGACCCCCCACTTCCTTTCATGGAATCCGATAAAAATAGAGAACCCGGACTTCCACCGTCCCGACTTCTTCGGTACGTTGGAGTTTGAATAATTACGAAACGGAAACGAAATAATAACTCACAGAGCGTCGCCCTACTATAAACAGAAAGGGTGACGCTTTTTTATTAGGCGTCACCCTTTCAATATTGAAAAGTAACTTTGCTTATTTCACGATTCCTCGTTCCGAAGCCTTCACGAAGTTAACGATATTCTCGATTTCTTCACTCATCGGGACCTGGTCGACAATCTTCTGTACAGCATCCTGAATACTGAAATTACCTTGGTAAATCAGTCTGTATGCATTGGCGATGTGACGGAGGATCCTTTCGGATGTATTGTGATGTTGTGAAAGAACCACCGCGTTCACTCCATGGTATGCAACGGGGTTTCCGGACATAATTACATACGGAGGTACATCTTTAGAAATACGGCAACCACTCTGTACAAGTGTCCAGCTACCGATGTGGCAGTATTGGTGCAGAGTGACATTTCCACTTAGAATCACGCAGTCATCCAGTGTGCATTCTCCTGCAATAGTCGTACCGATACCTACCACACAGTTATTGTTGATTTGTACGTCATGGCAGAGGTGTACTTTATCCATTAGGTAATTTCCGTTACCGATCTTGGTAGCATTGCCGCCAAAGGTAGCACGGCTGATTACCACATTTTCGCGGATATCGTTGTTGTCACCGATAATCAGGCTACTTTCTTCTCCTGTGTAGTGGAAATCTTGCGGTTCCGCTCCCAGGACAGCATTCTGATGTATCTTGTTTCCTTTTCCCATTTTAGTACCTTGCAGGATACTGGCATAAGACATGATGACGCAGTCATCTCCGATTTCCACATTCTTTTCAATGTAGGCAAACGGCAGGACAGTTACATTCTTGCCAAGTTTTGCTTCGGGGTCTACGTAAGCTAACGGACTAATCATAATAGTATATGTTTAAAGTTATTCTTCTCTTCCACCACCTAGAGCCTGGTAAAGGCTGACTACGGCCTGCATCTGATCGAAGCAATCGGAAACCTGTGAGATTTGCGCGCTCAGATAAGATTGCTGTGCCGACAGTACTTCCAGATAAGTTGAAGTCCCTAAGTTAAACAATTCTTTTGTATCTTCCGAAGCTTTTTTAGCAGATTCTACTTGTAACCGGCGAGATTCTACCTTTTCGCTGGTTTTTTGGTATAAACTTAGCGCATTGCTGACCTCACTTCCGGCATTCAATAGTGCCTGCTGGAAGGATAGTTTCGCTGATTCTTCTTGTGCTTTTGCAGCTTTCAGACGAGCGATGTTTTGTCCCCGATAGAATAGAGGTTGTGTCAGAGAACCGACTGCAGAAGCCAGTAACTTGCCCGGATTGATAATCGCACTTCCGGCACTGTTTGTCCACCCGGCAGAACCGCTAAGAGTAATCTGCGGATAGAAAGCGGCACGTGCGGAGTTTGTATTATAGTAGCAACTAGCCAAAGCCATTTCTGCAGCTTTTACGTCCGGACGGTTGGATAATAACTGGATAGGTACACCGGCAGAAAGTTCTGTCGGAAGTACTTGCGCTTCCAGTGTACCGCGTTTGATAGCGTGCGGAGCTTCACCCAAAAATGTAGACAGGGCATTTTCCGTTTCACGGATACTCTGCTCGATGTCCGGAATGCTGGCAAGCACTTGGGCATAAGCAGCCTTGCTTTGTTCTACACCGGTTGAATTGATATTGTACATGGCAGCGTCTTTCATCGCTTCCATTGTTTCGGCATTCTTTTTCAGGATTTCGGCTGTAGACTTGGTTATTTCCAACTGACGGTCCAACATCATTAGTGTATAATACATATTGGCAATGTTGGAGATAACTTGCGTTTGTACAGCCTGACGGTAAGCTTTCGTCTGCTTTAAAGTGACCTGAGCATTCCGTTTGGAGTTCAGCAACTGCCCGAATAAGTCGACTTGCCAGCTGGCAGTGACGGGCAATGAATAGGTTTTGGTAGCTGCATTCTTGTCAAAGCTGCTGATTGTTCCTTGCGGAGACAGTCCCAAGGACGGAGCATAAGCCAGGCGTGCCGACAGCAGAGATGCTTCTGCTGCTTTTACATTTTGGGCAGCGGTCAAGAGGTCAGTGTTTTGTTTCAGTCCCGCTTCGATGAGAGACTGTAACTGCGGGTCGGTGAAGACTTCTCTCCACGGCAGATTGCCGAAGTTGGTTGTATCCGAAACCAGTGTATCATTCTCCGCAATCGGGTCACGATACAGCCCGGAAGTAGTAATGTCTTCGGGTCTGTCATACGACTTATAGATGTGGCAGCTACTCAGGAGAGCAGTTGCACACACCATATATAGAATCTGTTTCTTCATATCGAATTTCATTATTTAGCGTATTGTTCAATCTCAGTTACGGCATCCGTGTTGTCAATATCCTCCCATTCCATCGGTTTCACCTTCTCTTGTAAGTACTGGAAGATTACGAACAGTACAGGAACAATGAAAATCTGGCAAATCATACCGATTAACATACCACCGATAGAGGCAGTACCTAGTGTACGGTTACCGTGAGCACCTACTCCGAAGGCGAACATCAACGGAAGTAATCCGACTACCATCGCCAATGATGTCATTAAGATAGGACGGAGACGGGCACCGGCACCTAATACGGCTGCCCACGTGATACTCATGCCCATCTTACGACGATCGAGGGCGAACTCTACAATCAGAATTGCATTTTTCGCCAACAGACCCATCAACATGATTAACGCAATCTGCATATAGATATTGTTGGACATCGTACCGAGAATCATCTTTAACATCGAGATATTACCGATAGCGCTCACTCCGTTGACAAACAGGAAGCTGCCTAACAGACCGAACGGAACGGACAGCAATACGGCCAACGGAAGTATATAACTTTCGTACTGTGCACTCAGCAACAGGTAAACGAATACGAAGCAGAGGATGAAAATCAATCCGGTAGCACTTCCACTGCTCTGTGCCTCTTCACGTGCCATACCACCCAATTCGTAAGTATAACCGGCCGGAAGATTTTGACCGGCTACTTCTGCCAACGCAGTCAATGCCTGACCGGATGTATAACCGCTGGCAGGAGCCACCATCACTTTCATGGAAGTGTAAAGGTTGAAACGGCTGATGATATCCGGACCATATACTTTATCAACAGTGATGAATTGTGAGATAGGAGCCATTTCGCCGGCACTGTTGCGAACCTTGATATTTTTCAAGGATTCCAGGTTCTTACGTGATAGCGGGTCTGACTGAATCATTACACGATACATCTTACCGAAACGGTTGAAGTTGGATGCATACAGACCACCATAATATCCTTGCATGGTAGTAAGGATGTCACTCGGGCTGATGCCTGCTTTCTTACAAGCCGCCGCGTCAATATCAATCATGTATTGCGGGAAATTCGGGTTGAATGTTGTCTTCGCCGAATTGATTTCAGGACGGGCTTCCAGCGCAGCGGTATAATCGTTGACCACATCGAAGAACTTGTTCAGGTCTCCACCCGTCTTGTCCTGCATGTTCACTTCAATATCCGTAGATGCCGAGTAACCCGGAATCATCGGCGGAGCGAAGAACAATACCTGTGCTTCTTTGATGATTTTTTGTGCACGCATATATAATGAACCTACGACAACGTCAGAGTTCTGTATCATCGAACGGTCGTCCCAGTCTTTCAACTTGATGATGAAAGAACCGTAGGATGGACCTTGTCCACCGATGAAACTGAAACCGGAAATCAATGTGCGTGAAGCTACGGCAGGATCAGAGGCAATCAGACTGTCTACACGTGCCAAGATTTCTTCCGAGTGGTCTTGTGATGTACCCGGCGGCAAGGTTACAGCTCCCATCAATGTACCGGTGTCTTCATTGGGTACCATACCTGTCGGAGTGGTGTTCATGAAGAACATAAGTAAGACAATAGAAGCAACGACCAGTCCCATAGACAACCACTTCTTTTGAATGAAGAACAATACGCGTTTCTTGTACCGTTTCAAAATAGATTCATAGGTATCGTTGAATCTGTTCTTGAATTTATTCGTACTCATTCCGATTAATGCCAAAATACTAAGAAGTATGAAGATGGCAGTAATTATCGGATTGATGTTGAAAAGGCCGAAGATCATACCCAGTATGGCAACAAGTGTGAATGTGAGTGTGATTCCCGGATGCAGCATCTTTCCGATAGCTTCGGTGTATCTGTTGATCATTGTTGTATGAGCCGTTTTATAGGCTGTCTTCATACGCTCCTTCAATGGAGGAATATCTTCGGAACCTTCCTGTTTATGCGGTTTCAGAAGAACAGCACACAAGGCGGGGCTTAATGTCAAAGCATTCAAGGCGGACAGACCAATGGCAATAGCCATTGTCATACCAAACTGGCGGTAAAATGTTCCTGCCGTTCCACCCATGAAGCTTACCGGAACAAACACGGCCATCATGACTAGCGTAATGGATACGATAGCGCCACCTAACTCGTTCATTGCGTCGATAGAAGCCAGACGGGCGGAAGTGTATCCCTGGTCCAACTTGGCGTGTACACCCTCGACAACCACAATGGCGTCATCGACCACAATCGCAATGGCGAGCACAAGCGCACATAACGTTAGCAAGTTCAAACTGAATCCCACTAAAGACAGTATGAAGAATGTACCGATAAGAGCTACCGGAATGGCAATAGTAGGAATCAATGTAGAACGTAAATCCTGCAAGAAGATATATACTACAATAAATACCAGGATGAATGCCTCAATCAATGTTTTCAATACCTCATGAATTGAAGCGAACAAGAAGTCGTTGGCATTCATGGAAACGTTTATCTTCAAACCGGCCGGCAGTGATTGGGAGGCTTCATCCAGTAATGCTTGAATGTCACTGATGGTTTGTGTCGCGTTTGTCCCTGCCATCTGATAAACAATACAGGTTACTGCTTTATGGCCGTTTACACGGTTAGTAAAGTTGTATCCCAAGCGGTCTAACTGGATTTCGGCGATGTCGTTCAAGCGAAGCACTTCACCGTCGGGCAAAGACTTGATGACGATATTCTCGAACTCTTCCGGCTGTTGCAGACGACCTTTGTAACGGATAGTATATTGGAAAGTCTGGTTACTGCGTTCACCGAATTGTCCCGGAGCAGCTTCCACGTTCTGTTCTGCCAGCGCTGCGGACACATCACCCGGAACCAACTTGTATTGCGCCATTACGTCCGGACGCAACCAGATACGCATGGAGTAGTCCTGTCCCATTACAGAGGCGTCACCTACACCCGGTACGCGTTGAACTTGCGGAATCAAGTTGATTTTTGCGTAGTTCTCGATAAATGCTTCTGTGTATGTATCGCTTTCGTCATAAAGGGAAAATACCACCAGCATAGAAGTCTGACGTTTCTGTGTTGTCACGCCGACTTTGGTTACTTCGGCAGGCAGTAGTCCTTGTGCCATGGAAACACGATTCTGCACGTTGACGGCAGCCATATCCGGGTCTGTTCCCTGTTTGAAGTAAATGGAAATATCTCCGGCACCTGTGTTAGAGGCGTTGGAGGTCATATACATCATGTTTTCTACACCATTGATCTGTTCTTCCAACGGAGCGATTACGGAGTTCAATACGGTCGATGCACTCGCACCCGTATATGTGGCTCTTACCGATACGGTAGGAGGTGCGATGTCCGGATACTGCGTGATAGGCAGTGTTGCCAATCCGATAGCTCCCAAGATGACTATCAGGATAGAAATAACGGTTGATAGTACCGGACGGTTAATAAATCTATCTAATTTCATACGATTATCTGATTATTAATTGAAAGCTGTGGCTAGGTTACCGTCATGTTGGTCTTTCAAATGTTGTTGGTAGTTCGCTTCTTTTTGTGCGGGGGTGATCGGTTGAATCTTCTGACCGTCTTTCAGGTTTTGTACACCTTCGATTACGATTTTATCTCCTGCATTCAATCCGGAAGTGACCAGATATTCTTTTCCGTTATCCAAGTTGAAAATGCCGATTTCCGTATATTTTAACGTGTTGTCCGGTTGTAACACATAAACGAATTTCTTGTCCTGGATTTCCACTGTTGCCGATTGCGGGATGCTGATAACGTTTTCCATGTTGTAAGGAATCAGAACGTTGGCAGTACCTCCACTGCGCAACACATGTTCCTTGTTGGGGAAAATAGCACGGATACTTACCGAACCGGTAGACTGGTCGATAACGCCTGTGATAGCGTCTACCTTACCTTCCATGGCGTATGTGGAGCCATCAATCAGCTGCAGCTTGATAGTTGGTATTTTGCTGATTTCTTCTTTGATGGTACTTCCGGATTTAGTCATAGCCAGTAATTCTTTTTCTGTCATGGAGAAGTATACATACACTTCATCGATCTCGGATACGGTAGTCATGGGCGTAGCGATAGAAGGGCTGACAAGCGCTCCTACACGATAAGGAATATTGTTGATTACACCGTCTGACGGACTCTTGACTTGTGTAAATGATAAATTCTGCTGAGCAGTGGTCAGTTGTGCCTTAGCTTGGGCCAGTTGTGCCTTGGTTTGTGCCAGAGAGTTTTCTGCCATTGCCAGATCATAGTCGCTGATGATTTGTTTCTTGTTCAGCTCTTTTTTGTTGTCATACGTCATTTGTTGAGTGCTCACTGCCGCTTCGGCTGTGGCAACTGCTGCTTTGGCAGTGCGTACGGCTGCTTCGTACTGAGTAGGATCGACAATGAACAGTACTTGTCCTTTGCGCACGGTAGCTCCTTCATCAACACATAATTTAGTGATGAAACCGGAAACCTGCGGACGAATTTCTACGTCTTGTTTACCTTTAATAGTAGCCGGATAAGCTGTCGTTAGATTTGCAGTTGATTTTTGTAATTCCTGTACTGCATATTCTGGGACTTTTCCCGTGTCATTGCCCTTATTGCCGCAACTGGACAGAAGGGCTAAGCAAAATGCAAATAAAACAATTCTACTTTTCATACTTCTTATTTATCTGTTTTTAAATTGATGCGTTTTGTTGCACGTGTGTTATTCTCTTGTATAGAGGGATGGTTTAAGGAAAAAAGGCCGGAAACTGATTTGATAGAATCAGTTTCCGGCTGCAAAAGTACTTTAAATTCGGTATTCTTGTTCTCTGATACCGTGTTTTTTAACTATGTTTTTTACTTTAGTTTATGATAGACGGGAGTCATAATAAAACTTAACTCATAATCTTGGTAAGGAAGTCTGTATTTCTCCAATGGAATAGCTCCCCAACTGTTGACACATGCAAGTCCTGTTTGTGCTTTATCAATACAGAAATTAGTGAAATTGGCTTTTTCTACTTCCGGTGAGTGACGCTGGTCTTTGCCGGCGCCGTCGTCCAGAGATTCGATCGTGTAATTCAGTGCGGAAGCAGAGAACGGAGCGTCTGAGACGAATTGCAATCCGTTACCACCGATATTTAACAGTCTCCACCAGCGGATATCTGTTTTTGTGCCGGTTTCCTGCGGACGGATGTACGGATAGAATTGTTCTTCTACCGTCTGGCGATATTTGCCGAGCATAGCGGCGTGATTACGGTCCGAATAATTTTCTACCGGGCCACGTCCGTAATACTCAATTTCGTTAAATGCAAGAGGCATACGGAACTGCATACCGAAACGGAACATTTCAGAAACTTTCTTGCTCTTGTCAGCTACCATTTTCTGGTTCACCTTCACTGCACCCAAGTTATTGATAGTATAAGTCAAGAACAATTTTCCACCTATTGACTGCATATCATATTCGGCACGAACTACGGCCTGTTCGTTTTCAATCGCATGTTTCAGAGAAGTTAGTTTCAGTACCGGGTTCTTCCAGGCTGCATATCTGTTCTGTAATCCTGCTCCGTAATCATTGTCGGTCGGTGCACGCCAGAAGTTAGGAGTCAGGAGACTGCCGTCTTCCATTAGCTGCATTCCGTTTACGTCATAGCGGCAGAGATAACCGTTATGCTTGTTAAATTCGAGAGTGAAGTCCTCACCGTTAACAATCAGATAATTTCTGTCGTTATCCTGAATAGTAGGAACGATAACTGCAACATTGGAAGTTTGTTGGTTTTCCAGTTTCAGTTCCGGTGCTTTGTAATCGCGGATGCTTAGTTGGTCATAAGCAATGGTGGTTCCGGCAGGCAGGAGAGTTTCGGCAGCTTTAAGCTTGTAACTGACGTTGAGCAGCAGCTCCTTGCAAGGGCAGATATTCTTTGTGTCAAAAGGTAATTGGACTTTAACCGTCTGCTGAGGCGCTACTTTCAGGTCTGAAACAATGCCTGTCTGTACCACTTCTCCGTTTGCCAGTAATTTCCATTCCATATAATATGCGGAAAGGTCACGGAAGAAATTCTCGTTGAAAATATTAATTTCGCCTTTAGCAAGATCGGCAACAGTTGTCCAAATGTTCTGATAGAAATAGCCTACTTCATAAGCGTGCGGATTGGGCACACGGTCGGGACTAATCAGACCGTTGTCGCAGAAGTTATTATCCGAGCCGTCATATTTGTTGAAGTCGCCTCCGTAGCCGTAGATATCCACTCCGTCTTTATTTTTCCAATGGCAGGACTGGTCTACGAAGTCCCATATAAATCCACCCTGATATTTCGGATATTTGCGGATGATATCCCAGTATTCTTTGAATCCGCCTTGAGAATTACCCATAGCATGAGCGTATTCGCATTGAATCAACGGTTTCTGAATATTGCCTTCGGAATACTTGACGCACGCATCGTAGCCGTAGTACATCGGACAGAAAATGTCTGTAAATTCGCTGGTCCTCGCCTGTTCATACTGTACGGCACGTGATTTGTCTTCGTTTTTAATCCAAGTATAACATTTTTCAAAGTTCGGTCCCATACCGGCTTCGTTACCGAGTGACCAGAAGATGATAGAAGGGTGATTGTAACCGCGTTGAACATTGCGTTCGTTGCGTTCCAAATGAGCTTTGGCGTAACTTGGGTTTTTGGCGAGTGTCTTGTCACCGTAACCCATACCGTGGGATTCCACATTTGCCTCGGCTACTACGTACAGACCGTATTGGTCGCAGAGGTCATACCAACGGTTGTCGTCCGGATAGTGGCAGGTACGTACAGCATTGATATTAAGTTCTTTCATTACTTTGATATCTTGGAGCATACGTTCCACTGAAACCACATAACCACCGTCAGGGTCCATTTCGTGGCGGTCGGCTCCTTTGAAGAGTACCGGCTGGCCGTTTACAAGTATTTGTCCGCCCTTTAGTTCAATCTTGCGGAAACCTACTTTGATAGGAAGCACTTCTACGGTATTATTGCCGTTTTTCAGAGTGGCAGTCAGTGTGTAAAGATTAGGTGTTTCGGCAGTCCATTTGGCAGGATTGGAAATATTCAAAGTAGTGTTCAGCTTGCCGGAACCTTTCAGATCGGCAGTAGCTACACTGTTCCCTTGTGCATCTGTCAGGTTTAAGGCCACTGTGCCGCTACCTTTCAAGTCTACAGAGATATTCAATGTCCCGTCCTTATATTGGCTGTCGAGGTCGGGAGTTACACGAATATCCTGGATATATTTCTTATCGCGGGCATAAAGATAACAGTCGCGTCCCACACCGGAGTAGCGAAAGAAATCCTGATCTTCCAGATAAGTGCCGTCGCACCAACGGAATACTTGGAAAGCGATGATGTTTTTTCCTGGTTTCAGATAGTTTGTCAGGTTGAATTCAGCTTCCAATTTGCTGTCTTCGCTGTATCCCACATAGCGTCCGTTTACCCAAAGGTACATATTAGAAGTTACTGAACCGAAATGGGCAAAAATCTCTTTCCCTTTCCAGTCGGCGGGCAGAGTGATTTCTTTCCGGTAAGAACCTACATGATTGTTTTCAACGGGAACAAAGGGGGGATTGTTCTTGAACTGGCTTCTCCATGCATATCCTACGTTTACATAGATCGGGTCTCCGTATCCGTTTAACTCCCATACTCCGGGCACCTTAATGTTGTCCCAGCCCTTGTCATTGAAATTAGTCTGGAAGAAATCAGTCGGACGTGCATCCGCGTTTCTCACCCAATTGAATTTCCAAAGCCCGTTCAGGGTCATAAAATTCTTTGAGTTTTCTTTGATTCCGGCTTTGGCTTCATCAGCCGATGCATAGGCGAAATAATTAGTATGCATTGTCGAGCGGTTTACGGAATTCACTTCCGGATCTTTCCACTCATTGAAGTTTTGTGCTTGCATGGCGTTTAGTCCTAACGTGGCCAAGCAGCAAAATAGCAGTTGTTTCTTCATGGGTTTTTGTATTAGGTTTGAATTTCGGGAGTCAAAGATAGGGAATAATTTGATTAGTAAAGGAGAATAATGAATCTAATAAGTATATCTATGGCAATACTTCGGTAAATTTTTACCGGAAAATTAAAAGTTAAACAATAGAACCGGCAGAAGTCGGTTCAAAAACACTAAAGAGGTCATTGAACTGTTGTCAAAAACGAATGGTTAAGCATAAAGAAATGTGCTGAAAGAAGTGCTAACCTGTTGATAATAAAGGGAAAAGAGTATTGCATAATTCGTTATTTTTTAGTAAATTAGAAGTTTCTCAACTCTTCTGATTATGACTAAAGAAACACTCCTTATGCAATACCAATCTGAGTGCCTGTCGGCTCTCAAATCAGTCGTGAATATACAAAAACCTTTTGAAAAAACGTTCATGGATGCAATGAAATTATTCATGGCCATTCCAGATCGTATAAACTTCCTCCAGTTGGGCAGGTATGGACGTTTTTCGGAACAGACCTACCGTAATCTTTTTGAGAATGAGACATTCGACTGGTTTGCGTTCAACGATTCTATCATCAGCAAGCATCTCACAGGTAGAAGAAAAGCCATCGCCATCGATCCTTCCTATATCCCCAAATCAGGCAAGAAGACACCTTGGATTGGTTACTTCTGGTCAGGCTGTGCAGGGGATTATAAACGAGGATTGGAAATCTTGGGCATCGGAGTCATTGACATCGACAACCACGAATGCATGACTTTAGGTTCCATTCAGACGCCGGATTGCAAGACCTTGGATAACATGGGCAAGAATCTGGTTGACTGGTACAGCAGCTATCTAATCAGTAGAAAAGACAAGCTACAGAGCCTATCCAAAACAGTGGTTGCAGACGCATTCTTTTCCAAGGAAACATTCATAACGCCTATGTGTGAGAGCGATTTCCATATCATCAGCCGCTTCAGGAACGATGTAATCCTGTACTATCCGACATTGGAAAAGAAAACAGGAAAACGGGGCCATCCCAAGTGGTTTGACGGCAGAATTGACTTTGCCAAATTGGATTTGACCCGGTGCAAGGAATACGAGGTGAACAAAGGAAAGCTATACGGATTGAGGGTATATGCAAAAGCTCTCAAAAGGTATGTTTCCTTAACCATCTGGTATCCGATGGACGGGAGGACAGACAAGTGGCAGCTCTATTTCTCTACAGACGATTCCATGGATGGACGCGAAGTGCTGGATTATTACAGGACCAGATTCCTATTGGAATTTTGCTTTAGAGATGGAAAGCAGCATGCAGGAATCACCAACTGCCAGTCAACTGACTTCAGAAAGTTGGATTTTCACGTCAATGCATCGCTTGCTGCTGTCAACTTGGCCAAAGCGGCATGCAAGAGGCTCGGAATAGCCTATTCCATATCCTCTTGCAAGTCATTCATACACAATGCTTATATGCTTGAACGATTTATTTGCGTGTTCGGGATTAAACCGGACATGCAAGTTATTGACAAACTTTTCAAAGAACTCATTTTATTTACTGCCATAGCCGCTTAGGCTTGGCGATTTTTTAACGAACTATTGTCTATGGTTCAATTTTAATTTATTTATGAACTGTAAAATGAAGTATAATAAAGATGCATTGTTTATGCATAGATTTGCGATGAAGGAAGAACTTGGTGAGTTGATCTTTGAAGTTTTATTTTTCGTGTATGTAAAGTCAATAAGAAACGATGAATTGGATGTTTTTTGTTGATGGGATAGCTTGATACTATGGATAATACAATTAATTTTAATACTTATTATTTCTTGTTATGTACTATTTTGTACCTTTTTGGTATGATATCAGTATCTTAAAAACTGTATCATTTACTTAATTTGCAGCGAGTGTTTTTAATAAACCTATTTCTATTTCTAATTCTTAAATTTATTATTATGAATAAACTGACGAGGCTGAAAAGATGCAAAAGGTGCATCAGTACGTTAATGCTTATGTGTTGTTCGCTCTTAGTATGGGCGCAGAATACAGTAACGGGAACTGTATTGGATGAATCTAATTTGGAAGTAATTGGTGCGAATGTGAAAGAAAAAGGCACTGCTAACGGTGCCATCACCGACATGAATGGTGTTTTTCATTTAAAAGTGAGCAATCTTCAAAAAGCTGTTCTGCAAATCTCGTTCATGGGATATGAACCTCAAGAGGTCCCGTTGAACAGGCGTAAACAACTAAAAATTATTCTAAAAGAAACAGCAAATGAACTTCAGGAAGTTACGGTTGTGGCCTATGGTACACAGAAGAAAGAGACTTTGACAGGGGCTATCTCTGCCGTAAGTAATGATGCGTTGGTGCGTTCGCCTAATGCTAGTGTAGCTAACACGTTGGCAGGCCAGATCACGGGACTCTCATCTGTACAAACCAGCGGCCAACCGGGGCAGGAAGATCCCAAAGTGTTTATTCGCGGTGTAGGGTCTTTGACAGAAAGTGCTTCTTCTCCTCTGATCCTGGTGGACGGTGTGGAACGTTCGTTTTATCAAATGGATCCGAATGAAATAGAAAGTGTGACAGTACTGAAAGACGCTTCTGCCACTGCTGTATTCGGTGTTCGAGGTGCAAATGGCGTAATTTTGGTAACTACACGCCGTGGTAAGGAGGGCAAAGCGAAAATCTCGGTGAATTCTTCGGTTGGTATTCAGATGCCTACTCGTATGCTCGAAATGGCAGACAGTTATACGTATGCAACTTTGAGAAATGAGATTATAACAAATGACAAGCCAAATGCTACCGAGAATGATTTGGTATTTGATAATTATGCAGTTGAACGATTCAGACTGAATGATGATCCCATCATGTATCCCAGTATCGACTGGAGAAGATATCTGCTGAATAAGACATCTGTGCAGACACAACACAACCTGAATATTTCCGGAGGAACAAAGGATATACGTTACTTTATATCTTTAGGTTTCTTATATCAGAATGGCCTGTTGAAACAGTTCGAAGGAGTGGGATATGATAATAATTATAAATACAAAAGGTATAATTATCGGGCCAATCTGGATTTTGATGCTACTAAGACTACCACGTTAAAGATTGGTATCGGTGGTATTGTAGGTAACCGGAATGAACCGATGATTAATGATGCGACTAATTCAATCTGGACATTGATTAATCAGACGACTCCGTTCAGCAGCCCGGGAGTAATTGACGGGAAGCTGATAGTTACCCCTGAAGAACGTTTTGATAATAAAATTAATTTGGGTAACAGTGCTTTGCCTAAATGTTACGGGACAGGTTATTCAACAGCTATTAATAATACAATGAATTTGGATCTTCTGTTGAACCAGAAATTGGACTTTATTACTAAAGGACTGTCAGCAGAGATAAAAGGCGCCTATAATACGAGTTATGGTTTTACTAAGAAACGTAAAGGGCAGGTGGAGCAATTTATGCCTTTCTATCAGTCTTCTTTGGAGGACCCGTCGCTTGGTTATGATTCGCCGGATTTCAACAAGAATATTGTTTATAAGATCAAAGGAGAAAATAAGAGCTTGCAATATGACGAAACTTCCTCGAGAGCAAGAGACTGGTATCTGGAAGCAAGTCTGAGATATAACCGTAAGTTTGGTTCTCATAATGTCGGAGGATTGTTCTTATATAATCAGAGTAAAAAATACTATCCTGCTCAATGGGTGGGAGTACCGTCCGCTTACATCGGTTTTGTAGGACGTCTGACGTATGATTATAAATCCCGTTATATGGCAGAAGTCAACTTCGGTTATAATGGTTCCGAGAATTTTGCTCCGGGTAAGAGGTTCGGCGCATTTCCTGCCGGTTCTATCGGTTACATCCTGTCGGAGGAAGCATTTATGAAACAACAGAAAGTTGTTGATTATCTGAAATTCCGTGCTTCAGTTGGTCTGGTCGGAAATGATAACCTTGGAAATAACCGTTTCTTGTTCCTGCCGGATTCTTATGATGTGAATTTGAGCGGAGTAGACGCGTGGAATAACAATAAATACGGCTTCAATTTTGGTTATAACAGCAAAGCGTTAATCCAGGGTGCGTTGGAAAAACGTCTGGGTAATCCTAACGTGACTTGGGAAACTGCGCTGAAACAGAACTATGGATTGGACGTTCATTTCTTGAAGAGCCGTCTGAAGATCTCTTTGGATTATTTCCTCGAGGAACGTAAGGACATTCTTATCAATCGTAAGACAATACCTTTATTGACGGGACTGACTTCCTCGATTCTGCCTGCCGTAAATATGGGTAAAGTGAAAAATCACGGATATGAAGTAGAAGTGAAGTGGAATGACAGGATCGGTCAGGTTCAGTATAATATTCAGGCAAATGTTTCCTACTCAAAGAATAAGATTATTTTCCAGGACGAGGTAGAACCTAATGAACCTTATATGTGGCGGACGGGAAATCCGGTAGGAGCTCTTTTCGGATATGTGGCGGACGGTTTTTATACGGAGGAGGATTTCGGAGAGAACGGCAAACTTGTGGCTGGCTTGCCCGATCCTGGGGTATCCGTGAAGCCGGGTGATGTGAAATACCGGGATTTGAACGGTGACGAAGAAATTACTTCGGACGACCAGACTATTATTGGAAACCCGACTCGTCCGGCCTATACATTCGGATTGAATTATGGCATTAATTATAAGGGCTTTTTCCTGACAATGAACTGGACTGGTGCCGCACAGCGTTCCTTGTTGTTGGATGGAGCTTTTAGAGAACCTTTTGGAAATGGTAAAATTCGTGGCTTGATGCAGTTCCACGCAGATACACGTTGGACACCGGAAACAGCCGGTACGGCTACCACACCGCGGTTTACCGAGACAAACGCAGTTTACAATATGCGTTCTTCTTCTCTTTGGGTACGAGACGGTTCCTATTTGAAACTGAAGAATGTGACAATAGGATATAACTTTACAGATAAGAAGATGTTGAAAAAACTGGGTATCCAGCAGTTAGGTATAAAACTAACAGGCTATAATCTGCTGACCTTTGATAAGTTTGACATCATGGACCCTGAATGTAATCCGAATAATGCGGATTCTTACCCTATCATTAAGATATATAATTTAGGTATTAATCTAACCTTCTAATAGTGCTGACAATGAAAAACTATAAAAAGTATATGGGCTGTCTTTCTCTCTTTGCATTGACATTGATAGGGTGCGAAGACCTTAAGTTCGGAGAGAAGTTTTTGGATAAGCCGATAAGTAATGAGCAGAATATAGATTCTGTCTTTAACAAGAAAGTATATGCTGAGCAGGCATTGGCGGAGACTTACCATTCACTGCCGGATTATCTGCCTATGCAAGGACGTCTGGGATATGGAGTGCTGGAAATGCTTACCGATTTGGGTGACTGGACAAAAAAAGGAGCACCTAAGTTCTATACAGGAACGGTAGACGGAACAAATGCCTATCTGGAACATCTTCCATATCGGTTGGATGTTGATAATAGAACCATTGGTGTCGGTCCGATTTATGGTATCCGGAGAGCTTATATCTATATTGAAAATGTGGATAGAGTGACAGATATGACTGCGGATGAAAAGGCGATAGGAAAAGCGGAAGCACAAGTAATTATTGCCTATCATTATTCTCAAATGCTCCGTTATTATGGGGGTATGCCGTGGATAGACCATGCTTATACGGCAGAAGATGCGATGAAATTTCCTCGCATGACGGTAGAAGAAACCGTACAGAAAATCATCGGGTTGCTGGATGCCGCCGCCTCTGTATTACCTTGGCAGGTAGATGCGGATAATGACGGACGAATGACGGCGGCCTCTGCTTTAGCATTAAAGTCCAGAGTGCTTCAGTTTGTGGCGAGTCCTTTGTTTAATGCTGACAAACCCTATTTGGAAGGTGATGCTTCCTCTCAATTCCTTACCTGGTATGGTAATTATTCATCAGACAGGTGGCAGAAAGCACTGGATGCAGGGTTGGAATTTATGCGGGCTAATAAAAAGAATTCGAATGTTTATCAACTGGTGAATACAGGTAACCCTCGCGATGATTTTGCGGCAGGATATTTCAATCGTCATAATGGAGAGGTTCTGATTTCTTCCAGAAGATTTACCACTTATGCTACGGGGAAACTTCCGTTTGCCCAAGTACGCTACGGAGTTGCTTCTCCTACATTAACTTATGTCGATATGTTTCAGATGAAGGACGGGACGGAATTCGACTGGAATAATCCCGATCATAATAAATTCCCTTTCTTTGATAAGGATGGAAATCCTAGAAGGGATATCCGCTTGTATGAAACGGTTGCTGTGAATGGAGATAAGTTTAAGGGTGCCCAGAAAGTACAGATTTTTGAAGGAACCACCCAGTCACCTTATAAAGATGGGCGAATGAGCTACAATGGTTTTGCGATGAGAAAATTCATACGAAACTTTAATGACGAAGTGAATGGTAAATTCTATTCTTGTCCGTTAATTCGTCTTCCCGAAGTTTATTTGAATATGGCTGAAGCGATGAATGAGTTGAATAAGGCGGAAGTTCGTGACGAGTTTGGCAATACGGCCTATGATTATCTGAACAAAACCAGGGAACGTGCAGGTATGCCTGCGATTTCGGCGGCAGATGTTCCGGCCGGAAAACCGTTGCGCGAAGCGATATTACGTGAAAGAGCCATTGAATTCGGTTATGAAGAAGTACGTTATTTCGATTTGATACGTTGGAAACGCGCAGATATATTTACCGGACAACTATCACGTCTGATTATTAAAAAAGCGGCCGGTGAGCCGAGCGGCTTTTCTTATAAAGTATCTCATGCAATGGCGGAAACACGCCAGTATGCGAAACCTGAGAAGTGGAATGACAAATATTTCCTGTTACCTCTACCGGTAGATGAGATAAACAAGAAATATGGATTGATTCAGAATCCGGGTTGGTAATAATCAAATCGTTGAATAATAAGAAGAATGATTATGAATAAATCACTTTATATCGTAGCTTTCTCGTTGGCGTTTGCCACTACAGGGATAGCTCAAAATAATGAAGGACAAGATAAGACAGTCGATCTGGGAACTCAGACGACAACCGAGTTACGGAAGACACAGGCGGTATCTACCATTTATTCGGACGAATTGGATAAAAATGCAACTACGAGTCCTTACAATGCAATATATGGCCTGTTGCCGGGACTGACTGTGATGCAAAATACGAGTTGGGGAACCGACAAATCACGTTTAAATGTACGTGGTCGTGGCTCCTTGAATGGAGATACGCCATTATTTGTGGTAGACGGTTTTGCCCGCCCGATCGAATATATCAATCTTTCGGAAATAGAATCAATATCCGTATTGAAAGACGGTGCTGCTACTGCTCTTTGGGGAGGTAGAGGCGCCAACGGCGTGGTGCTGATAACTACCAAACGCGGTATGTACAGTAAAAAAGAGATCAAGGTAGACTATAAGTTTGGTTTAGGTCTGCCCGTAAACCAACCGGAATTTGCCGATGCTTATACATATGCAAAAGCCCGGAATGAAGCATTGAGATATGATGGCCTGCAACCGGATATGGATGAAGCTTCTTTTTTGGCCGGAGGTAATAGCGATCTTTATCCGAATGTTGATTGGCAGAAGGAAGCGTTGCGTAATCATACGACCAGTCATCAACTGGATATTACTTTCCGCGGGGGAGGTAAGAGGCTGCGCTATTTCAGTGTCTTGAACTATAAGAATGATATGGGACTGTTGAATTCCAAGTACACTGACTACACTGATCGTTATAATTCCCAGATGAAAAAGTATTTTCTCAATCTTCGCATGAATTTGGATGTAGATATCACAGATGCAACGAAATTGAAACTGAATATGCTTGGTATGCTGCGTGAAACGAAACGCCCTACCACATCGGAGGCTACTTTGTTTGAACAGATATTCAATACTCCATCTGCCGCATTCCCTGTACAGACTCAGAATGGACTCTGGGGTAGTAATAATGTGCTGAAAACAAACCCGATAGCCAATCTGGCGGACGTAGGCTATTATAAGCTGAATCAGCGAATGCTGCAAGCAGATCTGCGATTGATACAAGACCTGTCTGTATTGACTCGCGGACTGAGCGCTGAACTTGCTATTGCCTATGATAATAATGCAACTTATCAGGAAACAGCCAAGAAAAGCTTTATGTATCAGACCATTGAGAAAGGTACCGACGGAGAACCGGTTTATACGAATTACGGAAATCCTAACGATGAATTGGAAATCAGCAACAAAGGATTGGCTAATCAATATATACATGCCAACTTTGAAGCGAAAGTCAATTATCACCGGACATGGGATAAACATGATTTTACTGCCAGTGCCATGTTCCGCCAGGAATCAATGACTCTGACGGGAGCTAATAATAGCCGTTACCGTCAGTACATCATCGGAACCGTAGGTTATAATTTTGATAATCGTTATATGGTGGATGTTGTTGCTAACTGTTTCGGCAGTAGCGTATTGGGAAAGAACGATAAGTATCGTGCATATCCTGCCATATCCGCAGCCTGGATACTCTCGAACGAGAATTTCATGAAAGGAATCTCCGCTTTTGATTATTTGAAACTCCGCGCTTCTTACGGGCGTTCCGGATATGATATCTATGATTATGACATGGATAAGCAATATTGGATAGGAAGCGGTTCCTATTATTTTCAGGCTGGGAATACCTCTGCCGGAAGCAGTTTGAAGGAGGGAATGCTGGCAATGGAGCAACTCGACTTGGAAGTGGCAGATAAATATAATATCGGTTTGGATATGAGTTTGCTCAAAGGGTTGACTTTTTCTATTGATGGTTTCTATGACAAGCGCTCTAATATTTTAATTGACGGAAGCGGGTTGATATCTTCTGCAATCGGAGTTACCATTCCCCAGATGAATGCGGGAAAAGTGGAAACAAAAGGAACAGAACTCTCTACTATGTGGAAAAAAGAGTATAAAAACTTCAGCTACTACATCGGTGCTAATTTCTCTTATGCTAAAAGTAAAGTCATAGAGAATGGTGAGGGGTATCAACCGTATGGCTATCTGTCTAAGAAAGGTTATCCTATCGGACAATGTTTCGGTTGGGAAGCGATCGGTTATTTTAGAGATGAGGAGGACATTAAGAACAGCCCTGTACAGAAATTCTCGGAAGTACGTCCGGGGGATGTCAAATATAGGGATTTAAATGGTGATAAAGTAATTGACAGTAATGATCAGAAAGCGATAGGATATTCTACTGCCATACCGGAGATTTACTATGGTATCAACCTAGGATTTGAGTATAAAGGTTTTGGGGTAGACGCTCTCTTCCAAGGGGTAGGGCATTATAGCGTGATGTTGAATACTGCAAGCGTGTACTGGCCGTTGAGAAACAACACAAATATTTCAAACTGGTATCTGAACGACAAAATCCGTTGGACGGAAGATACGAAAGATATTGCAAATGTTCCTCGTTTGACCACGCTGGATAATGCCAATAATTTCAGAAATAGTACACAATGGTTGGAGAACGGAAGTTACTTTAAACTTCGTAACCTGAATGTTTATTATAATTTTCCTTCTTCTTGGGCGAAGAAGGTGAAGATGGAGAAGATTCAGGTATATGCGAGAGCTAATAATCTTTTCTCGCTGGATCATGTGAAATATATGAACTGTGAGGATCTGAAAATCAATTATCCGGATATGACTTCCGTTTATTTCGGATTGAATATTAACTTCTAAAATGTGAGATAACCATGAGAAAATATATCATATTATATACAGGTTTGCTACTATCCGTTTCTGGGTGTAGCTTGCTCGAACTGGACGAATCGACTGGTTTGAACAGAGAAGAGGCTTATTCCTACTTTAGCAATGTCAAGGGCTTGGCTACTTATGTTTATAGCCAGTTGCCCGGAGATCTCGGAGTGCTCGACGGGGCTTTGAGAGAGTCTGCAACGGATAATTCTGTTTATATTTGGAGTGATAACAGTGTTCACGACTTTTATAATAATGCCTGGAGTCCCAATAATGCAGTCGACAATATGTGGTCGAAGTGTTATGGAGCTATCCGTTCCGTTAATTCATTTCTCGAAAACTATTCCCAAGAGAGGCTGGAGCGTTTCCGTTGGAATGATACGTATGAAGAAGATATTGCCAAAGCTACTATGTATCGTGAAGAATTGCGGGTGTTACGGGCTTTCTACTTGTTCGAACTGGCCAAACGATACGGAGATATTCCATTATTGACACGTACGTATGCGTTGGATGAGATCAATAGCGTGGAAAAGAGTTCTTTCAGCGAAGTGATAAAATATATATGCGATGAATGTAATGATGCAGCTAAAACACTTCCCGTCAGTCATCAAGATTTTTGGGCGGAGACGGGACGTGTGACTAAAGGTACTGCGTTGGCATTGAAATCTCGTGCCCTTCTTTATGCGGCGAGTATGTTACATAATCCCAGTCAGGATGCTGATAAGTGGAAAGCTGCTGCCGATGCGGCTTATGCTATCATAAAAGAGAATTGGTACAGTCTGCCGAAAACGAATGCCGATCCTCTGTATGATAAGAACGGTGGAAACGATGTTTTGAAATCTCCGCAATTAATCTTTGAGCGTAGAAATGGAGAAAGTTTTGACTTTGAAGCAAACAATCTGCCTATCAGTTATGAAAAGGGAGAAACCGGCAATGTACCTACCCAAAATCTGGTGGATGCTTTTCAGCTGACTAATGGAAAAGACTTTGACTGGGAACAGCTTGCGCCGGGGCAGAACCCGTATGAGGGCAGAGACCCACGGTTTTACAAAACAGTACTTTGCAACGGAGATACATGGATGAATTCAACTATTCAGTCTTATGAAGGCGGTAAAGATGGTGCCGGAACAGCCGGAGCGACTACCACTGGCTATTATTTGAAGAAGTATATGAACGAGACCGTTTCTCTTACTCCTTCTAACGAGAAAAAGAAACCTCATCATTTCATTATATTCCGTTATGCAGAGATTCTTCTGAACTATGCAGAAGCGATGGATGCCTGGAAGGGTGCCGATTATACGGATAATGATCATCCATTGTCTGCACGTGCAGCACTGAATCAAGTACGTAGTGCAGCTGATATGCCTGCTGTTACAACGGATGGCGATGCATTTACTGAAAGTATCCGTCGCGAAAGACGCGTGGAACTGGCGTTTGAAGACCATCGGTTCTGGGACATCCGTCGTTGGAAGATAGGTGATAAAACCAAAGCCATTTATTGCATCAAGATTACTCTGGAAAATGGTTCACCTGTTTATAAGAAAGAGTTGCTTGAAACACGTAACTGGGATGATAAGATGTATCTGTATCCTATACCACAGACAGAATATTATAAGAATCCTAATTTAGGCCAAAATACAGGCTGGTAAATAAAATACGTGAGATACTGTTTCTGCTTTTCCAGCAAACAGTATCTCACGTTAAATTATTCAGTTTATTATCCAACTTCTGTTTTCTGCATATCAACTACCGGTTTACCTGCTCTTTACTCCTTCTTCTTGATATCATCTCGTAAAAATCAGAGAAAAAGACTAGCTAACAAAGCTAGTCGCTTTAGGTAAGAAAACTAATTATATCAGCGATAAAAAGAAATAAAAAACGCGTTGGAATTGTTTATTACCTTAAGCTACCCTTTCGTTTTTTAATAAATTAGCTAGAAAGTGTGGTGTTTATTGGATAAGAACACTTATTTTTGCAGCATGTTACAATTTGAGAATCAAAAGATAAAGCAAATCGTTCGCAAGGCATTTCCGGTAGTAACGCTGGTTGTCATGCTATATTCTTGCGCCAGTATCGGACGTCCGGACGGTGGCCCTTATGATGAAACGCCACCTCGTTTCATCGGTAGTACACCTGCTGCCGGCGCTTTAAATAATCAGAGGACAAAAGTTTCTCTCTTGTTCGACGAATTTATAAAGTTGGAAAAAGCAACAGAAAAAGTTGTTGTTTCTCCACCGCAGGTACAACAGCCCGAAATTAAAGCTTCAGGAAAGCGGATACAGGTAAACCTGCTTGATTCATTGAAAGCGAATACCACTTATACAATTGACTTTTCGGATGCGATAGTCGATAATAACGAAGGTAACCCGTTGGGTAACTTTACCTTCACCTTTTCTACCGGTACGCAAATAGATACAATGGAGGTATCCGGAACGGTGCTTGACGCTTCCAATCTGGAGCCGATAAAAGGAATCCTGGTAGGATTACATTCCAACCTGAACGATTCGGCTTTTACAAAATTGCCATTTGACCGTGTGGCACGTACCGATAGCCGGGGACGCTTCTCTATCCGTGGCGTAGCTCCTGGCAAATATCGTATTTATGGGTTAATGGATGCAGACCAGACATTTACTTTCAACCAAAAAAGTGAAGTCATTGCTTTTAACGATTCACTGGTCATTCCTCGTATGGAGGAAAGAATCCGTATGGACACGGCTTGGGTGGACTCGCTGACTTACGATACGATTGTTGAGAGGAAATATATGCATTATCTGCCGGATGATCTTATACTCCGTGCCTTTAAGGAATTCAACTACTCACAATATTTGATTAAATCAGAACGGCTTGTTCCACAGAAATTTACGTTCTATTTTGCCGGTCAGGCAGATACTTTACCTACATTGAAGGGGTTGAATTTCGATGAAAGGGATGCTTTTGTTATCGAAAAGAATCCGCGGAACGATACGATCCATTATTGGGTGAAAGACTCTTTGCTTTTTAAGCAGGATACACTTGCTATCAGCCTAACTTATCTTTATACGGATACATTAAATCAATTGGTATCACGTACGGATACGTTGAATCTGGTTTCGAAGCAAAAATATAAGAAGGAAGAACCGGAGAAAAAGAAAAAAAAGAAAAAGAAAGATGAAGAAGATGAGCCGGAACCAACCAAATTCTTGCCGGTGAATGTCGGTGCACCTTCATCAATGGATGTGTACGGTTCTATATCTCTGACTTTTGATGAACCGATTGCCCGTTTTGATAGTGCGGCGATTCATCTGAAAGAAAAGGTGGATACGCTTTGGAAAGATATACCATTTGAGTTTGAACAAGATTCTTTGAATCTGAAAAGATTCAACTTGTATTATGACTGGGAACCGGGTAATGAATATGAGTTCTCGGTAGACTCGACTGCATTCCATGGTATATATGGCTTGTTCACCGATAAAATAAAGCAGGGCTTCAAAGTACGTAAACTGGAAGAATATGCCAGTATCACCTTTCTGGTGACAGGAGCAGACTCTACTGCTTTTGTAGAATTGTTGGATGCTCAAGATAAAGTGGTGCGCCGGAGAAGGTTAACGGACGGAGGGTATGCAGACTTTTATTTTTTGAATCCTGGTAAATATTGTGCCCGACTGGTGAACGACCGGAATGGAAATGGAATCTGGGATACTGGTAACTTTGAAAAAGGAGAACAACCTGAGGAAGTGTATTATTACAATATGATCTTGGAGCCGAAGGCAAACTGGGACTTAGATAAGCAATCATGGGATATTCACGCAATTCCGCTAGATAAGCAGAAACTGGACGAACTTAAAAAACAAAAACCGGATGAAGACAAGAAAAAGAAAGATAGAGATAGGAATAGTCAGCGACGTCGCTAATTTTCGACGAAAAATTATAATTGGATTAGCGACATTGCTAATGGGAATCTTTGTTCTTCCTGCCAGTGCCCAGTGCGAAGCTAAGAACGATGCATTCAAATCCGGTGAGCACGTGATGTACGACTTGTACTTTAACTGGAAGTTTGTATGGGTGAAAGCCGGATTGGCCAGTTTGACAACGAACGCAACTACTTACCACTCGGAGCCTGCCTATCGTATCAATCTGCTGGCTTTGGGCAGTAAGCGGGCGGATTTCTTCTTTAAAATGCGGGACACGCTGACTTGTGTAATAGGTGAAAAACTCGAACCGCATTATTTCCGCAAAGGTGCCGAGGAAGGAAAACGTTATACGGTTGATGAAGCTTGGTTTTCTTATAAGGATGGTCTTTGTTTTGCCAATCAGAAGCGTACATACCGGGACGGATCCGTCACCGAGTCGGAAGAAAGTGACAGCCGTTGTATCTACGATATGTTGAGCATCTTGGCACAGGCACGTTCTTATGATCCTAGTGATTATAAAGTAGGGGATAAAATTAAATTTCCTATGGCTACCGGACGTAAAGTGGAGGAGCAAACGCTTATCTATCGTGGAAAAGAAAATGTGAAAGCTGAGAACGGGGTTACTTATCGTTGCCTGATCTTTTCGTTAGTCGAGTATGACAAGAAAGGAAAAGAAAAAGAGGTGATTACTTTCTTTGTGACTGATGATTTAAATCACCTTCCTGTCCGCTTGGATTTATTCCTGAATTTTGGTTCGGCAAAAGCATTCTTGAATAGTGTAACCGGCAATCGTCACCCGTTGACCTCTATTGTTAAATAAATCAAGAGAAAAGTCGGAGAGCCGGAAGTTGCCTGTAAAGGTTCTTCCGGCTCTCCGATTTTTTATTTTTGAATTTCGAAAGGTACTTTCTGTTCTTTTCTGAATACGCTTGATTCAAAAGTAGCAATTAAGTCCCCGTTCTGGTTTGTCACGTCGACTTGGTAACAGCCTGTACTTCGTCCGATATAGCGTTCGTGCGCTTCGGCATAAAGTGTATCGCCCGGTCCGCTTGCCCGTAGAAAAGTGATGTTGGAGGAGAGAGAGAAGGCTAGTGTACCGTGTGAGTTGGCTGCTGCGGCAAGCGCAAGGTCTGCTAGCGTAAAGATAGCTCCTCCCTGAGTCCGTGCGCCTGCATTAAGATGCTCCGGCTTTATTTCTAATTTGGCTTTACTATACCCTTCACGTACTTCCAGCAGCACTACACCTGCGTTTTCGGCGAAAAGATCATTTTTGAAGAATTCTTGTGGAGTCATGGTCTTTATAATTTTGATATTTCCTTGCAAATGTACCAAATTTGTCCCTCATTTGGATTATTTAGGTCGGTCTATTCTTGTTGAATGCATTATTTTTGCAATCAGATAATTAATCACTTAACAAAATAATCCGTGTATTATGAAAACAATTCTTAGCGCATTAGGACTATCCCTTCTGATCTTTACGAGTTGCGGTGGACAGAAAAAAGTTGAAGTAGACTTTATCCAGGACAACATCGACAACGCAGTGGCACAAAACACGATTCAAACGGATATTATCGAGAAATCAGGTAAAATCCTAAATCCGAGAACTATCAATAAAGACGGTAGTATATCTTATATACCTATTGACGACTGGTGTTCCGGTTTCTTCCCCGGCAGTATGTGGCTGACTTATAACCTGACCGGAGATCAGAAATGGTTACCGTTGGCTGAAAAGTATACAGAGGCCCTTGATTCTGTGAAGCATCTGAAATGGCACCATGATGTAGGCTTCATGATTGGCTGCAGCTATCTGAACGGATACCGTATGGCAGACAAGAAAGAATATAAAGATGTAATCATTGAAACGGCAAAATCTCTTTCTACCCGTTTCCGCCCGAATGCAGGTGTTATTCAGTCATGGGATGCCGATAGAGGTTGGCAAGGAACGCGCGGTTGGAAATGTCCGGTGATTATCGACAATATGATGAATCTCGAATTACTGTTCGAGGCAACCGCTTTTTCCGGTGACTCTACTTTCTATAATATTGCAGTGAAACATGCGGATACGACCATGGCTCATCACTTCCGTCCGGACAACAGTTGTTATCATGTTGTGGATTATGATCCCGAAACAGGCGAAGTGCGTAAGAGACAAACAGCGCAGGGATATGCGGACGAATCCGCCTGGGCTCGCGGACAGGCCTGGGCTTTGTACGGATATACTACTTGTTACCGCTACACTAAAGATAAGAAGTATCTCGACCAGGCGCAAAAAGTATATAACTTCATCTTTACGAATAAGAACCTGCCGGAAGATCTCGTTCCTTACTGGGATTATGATGCTCCGAACATCCCGAATGAACCGCGTGATGCTTCTGCCGCTGCTTGTACGGCTTCCGCCCTTTACGAACTGGACGGTTATCTGCCGGGCAATCATTACAAGGAAACTGCTGATAAGATCATGGAAAGCTTGGGCTCACCCGCTTATCGTGCTAAAGTTGGAACAAATGGAAACTTTATCCTGATGCACTCGGTAGGCAGTATCCCTCACGGACAGGAGATTGATGTTCCTTTGAATTATGCCGACTATTACTTCTTGGAAGGACTGATGCGCAAAAGAGACTTGGAAAAGAAATAATAAGGTTATCGTTTATTATTTATCATCTTATAACTTAAATATATATGAAACCTATAAATCTTTTGGTGGGAGGCCTGACACTGTTTACGGCACAGGGTTGCAAGGCTCCGAAGCAAGTAGTCGAACGATCGGAACATCCCAATATTATTTATGTATTTCCGGACCAGTACCGTAATCAGGCAATGGGCTTCTGGAGTCAGGATGGATTCCGGGATAAAGTAAATTTTGAGGGAGATCCCGTACATACCCCCAATCTGGATGCATTTGCACGGGAGTCTATGGTTCTGACCTCCGCGCAAAGCAACTGTCCGTTGAGTAGCCCTCATCGGGGAATGTTGCTGACCGGTATGTATCCGAACCGTAGCGGAGTGCCTTTAAATTGCAACTCTACACGTCCGATCAGTTCTTTGCGTGAGGATGCGGAGTGCATCGGTGATGTATTTAGCAAAGCTGGCTATGATTGTGCTTATTTCGGTAAACTTCATGCAGATTTTCCCACTCCGAATGATCCCGAACATCCGGGACAATATGTAGAATCCAAACGTCCTGTGTGGGATGCCTATACACCGAAAGAGCGTCGTCATGGTTTCAACTACTGGTATTCTTATGGCACGTTTGATGAACATAAGAATCCGCATTACTGGGATACGGACGGTAAAAGGCACGATCCGAAAGAATGGTCACCTCTGCATGAATCTGGAAAAGTTGTATCTTATTTGAAAAACGAAGGTAATGTGCGTGATACAAAGAAACCTTTCTTTATCATGGTAGGGATGAATCCTCCTCATAGTCCGTATCGTTCATTGGATGATTGCGAAGAGCAGGACTTTGATCTTTATAAAAACCAACCTTTAGACAGTCTGTTGATTCGTCCTAATGTTGACCTGAAAATGAAGAAAGCCGAATCAGCCCGTTATTATTTCGCTTCCGTGACCGGGGTAGACCGTGCTTTCGGACAGATTCTGGAAACACTGAAAGAGATGGGGCTGGATAAGAATACAGTCGTTATTTTTGCCTCCGATCATGGTGAAACGATGTGTAGCCAACGTACGGATGATCCGAAGAATTCGCCTTACTCAGAGTCAATGAATATCCCGTTTCTGGTTCGTTTCCCGGATAAGATTCAGCCGCGGGTAGATGACTTGCTGCTTTCCGCTCCTGACATAATGCCTACTGTGCTCGGACTGTGCGGATTGGGTGATTCAATTCCGGCAGAAGTGCAGGGACGTAACTTTGCCCCTCTTTTCTTCGATGAAAAGGCTGAAATTGTTCGTCCTACCGGTGCTTTGTACATTCAGAATATAGATGGTGAAAAGGACGAAAACGGCTTGGTAAAAACTTACTTTCCTTCATCACGAGGTATTAAGACTGCGGACTATACATTGGCTCTGTACATCGACCGTAAGACAAAACAGTTAAAGAAAAGTCTTTTATTCAATGACGCGAAAGACCCGTATCAGTTGAACAATCTACCTTTGGAAGAAAACAAGGAAATAGTGGCACAACTTTATCGTGAAATGGGTGCTATGTTGAAAGAAATCAACGATCCTTGGTATACGGAGAAGATTTTATCGGACAAAATACCTTATTAAGCAGTAGTTGGTTACTGTTTGACCATTTAATAATGACACAATGAAGAAAGATATTTGTTTTATACTACTGTTTCTGTTTGTAACAGCTTCTTCGGCTTTCGCACAACTCATAGGATTTGAGAGTAGTGAGGTACCCGAAGCATTTAAGACTTCCGGAAAGGGAGAGGCGAAAATTTCTTCTCTTTTCTATAAAGAGGGTAAAAGTAGCTTGGAGTGGGATTTCCAATCCGGTTCAACTTTGAATGTACAGATACCTCCTTTATCATTAAAAGGAAAAACGGAGAGACAGTATGGCATTACCTTGTGGATATATAATGAAAAGCCACAGCAGGATTCTATTCGTTTTGAATTCCTGAATAAGGCGGGAGAGGTGTCTTATTGGTTTGCTTATCATCTGCAAGCAGCAGGGTGGCGGGCTTGCTGGATTTCTTTCGAATATATGCAAGGCGATAAGAAGGACAAAGATATTGTAGCTTACAGGTTAGTTGCCCCCCAACGCAAAGGACGTATTTTTCTTGACCGTCTGATATTCCCGGAAAAGAAGATGAATCTTCGTACCACTCCGGATCAGCAGTTGCCGACTAATAATGGCTTGGCTAACCGTGACCTCTGGCATTGGTGCCTGGTATGGAAGTGGGAGCAACTGTCGTATGATACTCCATTGGCATCCAAGTTGACTGCTCGACAGGCGAAAGACCTGAAAACAATCGAGCAACGTCTGACAGATTTTCTGGAAGTGAAAAAAGCCCCTAAAAAGCAAGTTGATGCCGCTTACGAGACATTTAAAAGAGCGGATATCCGCCCGTCGGCAGCAGGTACGGGATTTACGGGAACACCTATTGTAGCTCCGGACGAACAGAATAAGAAGATAGGAGAGATGTCGTGGAATGATATTGAAACAATGCTTTCCGGTTTTGCGTATGACGTTTATTGCAATCGAAACGAGACATCAAAGAAAAACTACTTCACGGTGTTTGATTATGCTATTGACCAGGGATTTGCTTTTGGTAGCGGTATGGGAACCAATCATCATTATGGTTATCAGATACGTAAGATATATACGACGGCATGGTTGATGCGAGATGAGATCTATAAACATCCCCACAGGGATGCTTATTTGTCGACATTACGTTTCTGGTCTGCTTTGCAGGAGACTCGTCAACCGTGTCCTTTGGAACGGGATGAAATGCTGGATACTTGGCATACGCTTTTAATGGCGAGATTTATCTCTGCTATGATGTTCACGGATGCAAGAGAGCAGGCGCAGGCTTTGGAGGGCCTCTCCCGTTGGGTTTCTTCTTCTTTACACTATTCACCGGGAACAATTGGTGGTATTAAGATAGATGGCACAACTTTTCACCATGGTGGTTTCTATCCGGCATATACGACCGGAGTGCTGGCCGTAATAGGGCAATTCATTGCTTTTACTAACAATACGGATTTTGAACTGACGGAAGAAGCCCGCCAGCATATAAAATCCGCATTTATTGCCATGCGCAATTATTGTAATCTTTATGAATGGGGAATTGGTATCAGCGGACGTCATCCTTTCGGTGGAAAAATGGGGAATGATGATGTGGAAGCATTTGCCAATATAGCTTTAGCCGGTGATTTGTCCGGTCGGGGGAATACGTTCGATCATGCTCTGGCAGCAGATTATCTACGGTTAGTACGTGATAGGGATACTCCGAATGCGCGTTTCTTTAAGAAAGAAGGCATCAAGCCTGCACAAGCTCCACAAGGATTTTTTGTTTATAATTACGGTTCGGCAGGTATTTTCCGCCGTGCAGATTGGATGGTGACACTAAAAGGATATACTACTGATGTTTGGGGGGCTGAAATCTATACAAAAGATAATCGTTACGGACGTTATCAGAGTTATGGTTCGGTGCAGATCATGGGAAAAGGAAACCCCGTTTCCCGTACCGGAAGCGGCTTTGTACAGGAGGGTTGGGATTGGAACCGCCTGCCGGGTACGACTACTATTCATTTGCCCTTCGAGTTGCTGGATAGTCCGTTAAAGGGTACTACCATGGCTCATTCCAAGGAAAACTTCTCCGGTAGCAGTTCCTTGGAAGGCAAGAATGGCATGTTTGCTATGAAGTTAATGGAGCGTAATTTGGAAAACTTCACTCCTGATTTTGTTGCCCGTAAATCTGTATTCTGCTTCGACAACCGGATGATTTGTCTGGGAACCGGCATAACGAATAGTAATGCCGATTATCCTACGGAAACGACTCTTTTCCAGACGAAATACAACGGCGGAGAACAGAAAGTGGGTAATGACGGCTATTGGTTACATGACGGTTATGACAATTACTATCATGTAGTAGACGGAACAGTTCGTTCGCAGATCGCGGAACAAGAATCACGTCATGAGAAAACCCGTGCGGTCACTAAAGGAAAATTCTCCTCTGCATGGATAGAACATGGTAAAGCTCCGAAGAACGGAACTTATGAATATATGGTATTGATACAGCCTTCTGCAGCGGACTTGGACGACCTTCAGAAAACTCCTGCGTATGAAGTCCTGCAACGTGATCAAACGGCTCATGTCGTTTATGATAAGAAAACAGGTATTACGGCGTATGCGGTTTTTGAGGCTTATCAGCCGGTAACTGATAAGGTGATTGCTTCTATTCCTGCTGAAACAATGGTGATGTATGCGAAAGAAACCGGTAAAGGAGTTCGTTTGAGTGTTTGTGACCCAAACTTGAATATAAAAGAAAAGGCGTATACGACGAAAGAACCTAGCCGTCCTATTTATAAGAAAATACTACTCAAAGGTCGTTGGACGCTAAAGAATTCAATGGAAAATGTCCGGTTGGAGCGACAAGGAAATGATACACAATTGACGGTAACCTGCCAGCACGGACAACCTGTTGAGGTATTAATGGAAAACAAGTGATTAGATGATAAGATTTGAAGTTTAAGAGGGGTATTAGTTACTATGTTTCTATGAAACAGAAAGACCGGTTCGTAATGAGCCGGTCTTTTTTATCTGTAGAAGGGATTTATCTCCCTGATGTTTAATATTTATTTATTCAATCTCCACTCAAAACCGTCTTTTGTATCTTTGATTTCGAATCCGAGGGCTGTTAATGTGTTACGGATTTCGTCGGAAGTAGCCCAGTCTTTGTTGGCTTTTGCTTTCATACGCTGTTCCAGCAACATATCCACCACTTTACCATAGGCATTTTCACGACTGTCGGAAGAACCTTTTTCTTCTTTCAATCCCATAATGTCAAAGCAGAACAAGTGGAAAGTTTCTTTCAGCTCTTTCAAGTCTTCAGCGGAGATCGTTGCATTGCCGGCAATGACGTTATTAATGATGCGGGCACCTTCGAAAAGCTGTGCGATGACAATTGGAGTATTCAGGTCGTCATTCATGGCTTCGTAGCATTTGGCACGCAGCTCTTTTACATTGATACCTTCTGAAGTTGCGGATGCAGGGGTAACCTTTCCCAATCCATCGATAGCTTCTATCAGACGTTGCAATCCCTTTTCGGAAGCAATCAGTGCTTCATTGCTGAAATCGACCGTACTGCGGTAGTGGGCTTGCAGGATGAAGAAGCGGATTGTCATTGGAGTATAGGCTTGGGTCAGCAACTTATGTGTGCCATTGAAGAACTCATCCAATGTGATGAAGTTGCCGAGCGATTTACCCATTTTCGTTCCGTTAATGGTAATCATGTTGTTATGCATCCAGTAGTGAACCATATCGTCGCCTTGTGAGGCTACTGATTGTGCTATTTCACACTCATGATGCGGGAAAATCAGGTCCATTCCTCCGCCGTGAATGTCGAAGTGCTCACCCAGATATTTGCGTCCCATAGCGGTACATTCGGCATGCCAGCCGGGGAAACCGTCGCTCCAAGGAGATGGCCAGCGCATGATATGTTCCGGCTGTGCCTTTTTCCAGAGGGCGAAATCGGCGGGATTACGCTTTTCACTTTGTCCGTCAAGGTCGCGGGTGGTGTTCAGTACATCATCCAGATTGCGTCCGGAAAGTTTTCCGTAGTGATAATCCTTGTTATATTTGGCTACATCGAAATAGACGGAGCCTTCACTTTCGTAAGCATATCCGGCGTCCAGAATCTTCTGTACCAGTTGGATTTGTTCGATGATATGGCCCGAAGCATGAGGCTCGATACTTGGAGAGAGCACGTTGAGGGCTTCCATTGCTTTATGGTAGCGGTTCAGATAGTATTGAACGACTTCCATTGGTTCCAGTTCTTCCAGACGGGCTTTCTTGGCAATTTTGTCTTCTCCTTCATCGGCATCATGTTCCAAATGACCTACGTCAGTGATATTGCGTACATAACGTACTTTATATCCTAGATGAGTGAGATAACGGAAGAGTACGTCGAAAGTAATGGCCGGGCGTGCATGTCCCAGATGCGCATCACCGTAAACAGTCGGTCCGCACACATACATACCTACATGAGGTGCGTGGAGCGGTACGAATAACTCTTTTTTTCTATCTAACGTGTTGTAAATGGTCAGTTGATGTTCCATAACGTTTGCTATTTATTCGATTTAAAACCACAAAATTAGAATAAATCTTTGATATATTACGATAATTCAAGTTGAAATATGTAACTCATAGCCATTGTTCTGTGTTGTGATTGAGATCTCTTTGTCTTTGGACAATACTTCACGCAGCTTTCTTATATAGTTGTAAAGAGTGTGTTCGCTTATTGGTACAGCTTTTCTTGCTGTACGTATCATGAGTATATGGACAGCATACATCTATAATTTGCATCCCCATCCTAGAACGGATTTTTTTAATATTGTTCTCATTGTTCTCATATTTTTGGGCAATTCCTTTATAATCAGATATGTGACGAATGAGAAATGCCTTTCAAAATTGGTATTTCTCATTCGTTTTTTACGTTCGTTAACTCAAAAATGGCTATAATGCATCTTTTTGGGGGGTATTTCTCATCATTGTTCTCATGATAGTTGGAAATGAAACCATTTGCTTATTTATATGAACCATATTGATAAACGTAAAGTAGGATGACCTTTGGTTATATGTTGCTGGCCCTGTTCTGATAACTTAAGTAGTCGATATTCGCAGATCCTCTTGCTGACATCACTGCGTTATGTAATAAACATCCGCTTCTTTCCACAAGAGTGATGAGGCCTGTGTACTGGAGTGGAAAGATCTCATCACTTTAGTAGAAAGAACTGTTCACTTTAGTGCAACGAGCTATATAATGGTAAGATTGATATACGATAGCTACTCTGCATACTGCTGAAACAGAGTATAAGACATACAGTCAAAGGTTATGAAGGTACGGTTGAAAAAGGAATTGTGAGCATATGATGCTACGTAAATTTATAGTAAAAGTGTTCCAGTGCTTCCGCCACTCCGTCTTCTTCATTGCTCAGAGTGATATAGTCCGCCGCTTTCTTCACCGGTTCCTGTGCGTTGCCCATGGCAATGCCTAGTCCTGCAAACTTTATCATGGACAAGTCATTGTAGCCGTCGCCTATTGCTATCATTTCTTTGCGTTCTACTCCTATTTCTTTTAATAATACGGCAAGAGACAGGGCTTTGTCGATTCCTTGCGGGACTAGTTCGAGAAAGTAAGGCTCTGAACGGAATACGTTGATACGTCCTTGCAACCGAAGACAAAGTTCGGCTTCTAAGGGGATAAGCTTGTCGGCATCTCCCACAATCAAGCATTTAGCTACCGGAAGCGTGATGTCTGTCAGGAAGTCGTTTGTTTCCCGAACTGCCATTTTATTCAGGAAAGCCTCTTTTTGAACATACGGGTCCTGAGAGTTTTCGGTTACGATTTCTGCTCCGTCGTAAGTCAGTATGCTTAACTGGTGGCTGCGGGCGCACTCATAGAGTACGGGGACGACATCGTTCGGCAATACATTCTCATAGATCATTTCCTGTGTTTCCCAATTGATGATTTCCCCTCCGTTGTAGGATAAGATAAATCCGCCGAACTCATTCATGCGCAATTCATTTGCCAACGGCACAATGCCATGAGTCGGACGACCGGAAGCAAGAACCAGACGGACGCCCTGTTCTTGTACACGTATCAATATTTCCCGGTTGCGGGGAGTAATTACTTTTTTAGAGTTGGTGAGTGTGCCGTCAAGGTCGAGCACGATAAGCTTGTATTTCATGCAGTGTCATTTTGCGTGCAAAGATAAAGTAAAAAAGTATTCTTGCAAGACAGTCCATATAAAGATGCAGTTTTTATTTTAGCAAATCCACCCACTGTTCATTGCTCAATGCAGGCAATGTTTCGCTGTCGGTAACAAATGTTTCTGCTAACTTTCGTTTTTCATCTTGCAGATAGAGAATCTTTTCTTCAATACTGTTCTGGGTAATGAAGCGATAGGCGATAACCTGCTTGTCCTGTCCGATGCGGTGGGCACGGGCAATGGCTTGCGATTCGGCGGCGGGGTTCCACCACGGATCGATAATAAACACATAGTCGGCTTGCGTCAGATTAAGTCCTACGCCTCCGGCTTTCAGAGAGATAAGGAAGGCTTGTACGTCTTTCTGCTCGGTGAAATGGGCAATTTCGGACGGACGGTTGTTGGTTGCTCCTGTCAGTAGTGCATATTTCCAGCCCCGTTCGCGAAACGCTTCGGCGAGGACTTCCAGATGTTTGACGAAGGATGAGAAAATCAGTACTTTATGTCCTTCACTCCGTAGTGTGTCGAATATTTCTATTATTTGTATCGCTTTGCCGGATGCACCGTTAAAGTCCGGATAGATGAGTTGCGGATGACAGGCAAGTTGGCGTAGCCGCAGGATGCCGTTCAAGATACTGAAAGAATGAAGTTTATCCATACTTTGAGGATGTTGGAGCAGGATATTCCGCAAACTATTTTTTTCTTGTTCGTAAAGAGTATTTTGTTCTTCGGGCATGTCACAATAGATCGTTTCTTCGGTAAGCGGGGGAAGTTCCGGAGCCACTTCACTTTTGCTTCTGCGAAGAATAAATGGGGATATCAGTTGTTGTAACTGTGCTTCTACACGGGTATTGCCTTGGCGGATCGGAATCATGAATTGTTTTTGAAAAGCACTCTCAGTTCCCAGTAAGTCCGGTTGGATGAAACGGAATTGTGCCCACAGATCTTTCAGTGAATTTTCGATAGGTGTGCCCGTAAGTACAAGCCGATACTTGCTTTCCAGTTGGAGTGCAGAACGGAAGGTGAGCGATTCGCTGTTCTTAATATTTTGGCTCTCATCGAGTACGATATATTCGAATTTGTAAGAAGAAAGCAGGTCGATGTTGTTGCGCATCATGCCATACGTTGTGAATATCAACTGGAAACGTCCGAAGAACTTCCCGGGATGATTGGGGGGCACGACGATGCTACTGTTATATTCAATCATTGAAAGCGTTGTAAAGCGTTTCGCTTCCCGTCGCCAGTTGTGCAACAGCGACGTAGGAACGACGATGAGAGTGGCTGCTTTCCTTGAGGCGGGCGATTTATATATATGTTGTAACAACGTAAGTGTCTGGAGAGTTTTCCCCAGTCCCATATCGTCTGCCAGACATCCGCCGAATCCTAGTTTATGCAGATGCATCATCCATGAGAATCCTTTCTGCTGGTAAGGACGTAATGTTGCTTTTAGTGCTTTAGGGACGGAAACATTCTTAATCTGATTTTTGCCAGAGAACTTTTTAAGTCCTGTTCCTCCCAAGGCAGCTTGCGCGGCGCCTATAAATGTATGCTTCAATCGTATTCCCTGCTCTGTCTGAACTCCCATTTCCAACAAGTTCGCATACTTACTGAACCATTCCTCGGGTAAAAGGATCATGCGTCCGTCCGGCAGCAGATATTCTCTCTTTTCTTCGAGGATATGCTTGCGGAAGCGTGAGAAAGGAATGCGCAGGTTGCCGACAACAACGGTGATATGTAACTCAAACCAGTCTACTACTTCATCGTCACAGCTCTGCTCGATATGTATCTCGTCCAGGCAGTAAGGAGTGTTTCCCATATGGCCGGTCAGTTGAAAGTCCGATTGTAACATCTCCCGATGCTTATTGATCCACTCAACAAGTGTTTTCTCAGAAGAACCGGCTGATAACCTGAAATGGATATCACCGATACGTTGCAGACCGGAGCTTTCTAAAAGCTGAATCGCTTTTTTTTCGGCGACAATATCCCGCCGGAAGAAGGATACCTCACCGGAGTCTTTCCGATAAATGATTTTCTTCATTGCTGCTCCGTTGTCTGATGTAAATAGCTGGTCTCTATAACGAAAACCAAGCTGCAACAACTGTTCGCTATGAGTGATGTCTTCAAGTGACAGTAATGCTTCGCAGGCACATCTTTCTTCAGGGATATCCCACCCTTCGGTTATGATTTCGTGATAGCGTGCAATCGGAATGACAATATTGTCGATATACTTTTCGAGTTGAGCGGCACTTGCACTAATTGCCTTTTTCTTGGTGAAGGGTAAGAGCCGGACACTATCTATGTGTGGAAAGAAGTATAAATTCATCCCTAACAATAGAGTAGCCGGTGAGGCAGTTAATGCGATAACGGGTTTTTGGTCGTCCAATGAAAATGGTTGCTTCTCATAATAACATTGCAGTTGATAGCGGAAAGTAGTGCTGTCGACATGAAATGTAAAGCGGACTTCGGCGTCATGTGGATGTACGTGATAAGCATGGTGGGCGTACAACACTTTGCTTCCGGGCTGTTTCTGATAAAAAGATAACCCGTTTTCCCGTATGAGAGTAAGCATCTCGAGTAGTTTGCCTTCAATAAATGGCCGAATGTTATTCTTTACTTTCTCAGGATCTTGAGATAACTTATGCAGGAAGCGTGATACTGTCTTTTCGCGGGAATAGGCTCCCATTAAATATTTCTCTGTATAGTGAGAAGCGATGTCGATGGCTTGTCTTTCTGCTTCATTCATTTGTTCAATAGCTTCGGGAGAAGCGTGAAAAGCCTGTTCAATCAACTGCAACGTGCCATCTTCCAGTCGCTCTGCTATGTAAGGGATCAGTAGTATACCAAACACAGGATGCTCTGTATAAACGATGATGACTTGTCCGTTAGTTGTTTTCTCTCTCATTCTCTTTGGGCTTTAACTGACAAAGATACGGGAAAATCCTTAATTTTGCAGCATGATAGAAGAAAACAAACGAGTATTGTTAGGAATGAGTGGCGGTACGGATAGTTCCGTTGCCGCTATGAGACTGCTGGAGGCCGGATATGAGGTGATCGGGGTGACTTTTCGTTTTTATGAATTAAATGGCTCGACCGAATATCTGGAAGATGCCCGTAGTTTGGCGGAGCATTTGGGAATCCGTCATATAACGTACGATGCCCGTGAAGTATTCAATAAGCAGATCATTGAGTATTTCGTGCAGGAATATATGGCGGGGCGTACGCCGGTTCCCTGTACCTTATGCAATAATTATTTGAAATGGCCGTTGTTAGCGGAACTTGCCGATGAAATGGGCATATTCTATATTGCCACAGGGCATTACGTTCGGAAAGTTAAGTTGGAAGATACCTATTATATCACATCTGCGACTGATTCGGACAAGGATCAGACGTTCTTTTTATGGGGATTGAAACAAGATATTCTCCGTAGAATGTTATTGCCAATGGGGGATATCACGAAAGTGGAAGCCCGTGCATTGGCTGCTGAACGTGGCTTCCGGAAAGTTGCTACTAAAAAGGACAGCTTAGGGGTTTGTTTCTGTCCAATGGATTATCGGAGTTTTTTAAAAAACTGGTTGGATAAAAATGATCAGCTTTTTACCGCACATGGTCAGAAATGGTCAGAAATAGTCAGACGAGGGCGGTTTGTCGATGAAACGGGGCATTTTATTGCTTGGCATGAAGGATATCCTTTTTATACCATCGGACAGAGACGCGGGCTAGGGATACATCTGAATCGTCCTGTTTTTGTGAAAGATATATTTCCGGAAAAGAATGAGATAGTACTTGCCCCTCTTCAATCTCTAGAGAAAACAGAAATGTGGCTGGAGAATTGGAACTTGATAAACGAAAACCGTGTACTCGGTTGTTCTGATATAATCGTGAAGATACGGTACCGCAAACAGGAGAATCACGGTACGGTAACTGTTACTCCGGAACACTTATTGCATATACAGCTTCATGAACCGTTGACTGCTATTGCTCCGGGACAAGCTGCCGCATTCTATAAAGATGATTTGCTGCTGGGGGGAGGGATTATAGTAAAAGCCCGATAACTATCCGACAGCCGGAATAACTTGTGCGAACCCAAGTCTCATCCATGCTGAGACCCGGATTCCGTCTACACGACACCCGGGTCTCAGGCAAGTAATCTTTGCAAAAAAGAAAACCTGTAATAACTATATGATAAGTATCTCTATATTTGAGGGCTGGAATTCAACGCCAGCATTGTCTCTATGTATTCACGTGTATTGCTGAGTCTGGGGACTTTGTGCTGTCCTCCCAACTTCCCTCTCTGTGCCAGCCAGTCATGGAATAGTCCCGGTCGGGCAACGATTACTTCCAAGGGTTGCAATGCAATATCTTTCCAACGTTTCGCCTCATAGTCGGAGTTTACTTCCTTTAATGTTGCATCCAGTATTGCTGCGAACTTCTCAACGGAATCCGGCATTTTAGCGAACTCTATTAACCATTGGTGGCGGCATTTGGCATGTTCGTCCATAAACACCGGTGCGGCAGAATATTCACTCACTTGCGCCCCTGTTTCCGAACAAGCCTTTGCCAGTCCTTTTTCCGCATTATCTACGATTAGTTCCTCGCCAAAAGCATTGATGAAATGTTTGGTTCGTCCGGTAATGACAAATTTATAAGGGTTCTTGCCGGTAAATTTCACTGTATCCCCAATCATATACCTCCACAAACCGCAAGAGGTCGAAATGACCATTGCGTAATTCTTGTTAAGCTCCACTTCCTCAAGGCAATAGGCACGTGGATTCTCTTTGTCAACTTCTTCCAACGGAACAAATTCGTAGAAGATTCCGTAGTCGATCATCAGCAACATTGCAGGATCTGAAAGATCGTTCTGTGTGCCGAAATAACCCTCGGAAGCATTGTAGGTCTCTACATAGTGCATCTTCGGTGAATGAATCACTTGCTTGTATTGCTCACGGTAAGGAGTAAATGCAACTCCTCCGTGGAAGAAAACTTCCAGATTCGGCCATACTTCTTCCAACGTCTGTTTGCCTGTTTTTTCAAGGATCCGTTTGATAAGCACCAACATCCACGACGGTACGCCGGATAAACTTGTGACGTTGACCGGAATAGTACTGTTGGCTATCGCCTCTATCTTGGTTTCCCATTCGCTCATTAGTGCGATTTTCTTGCTGGGCACACGGACAAAATTGATAAGCGGATTGACATTTTGAATCAAAATAGCAGATAAATCTCCTACCAGGCTATGATTAGAATTGAGATTCGGACTATGGCTTCCCCCTAGGATCAATCCTTTTCCTGAAAAGAAATGGCTGTCCGGGTTGATGCGGAAGTAAAGTGCGGCAGCGTCTTTTCCTCCTCTGTAATGAATGTCTTGCAGTGCTTCCTTACTGACAGGGAGGAATTTACTTTTATCATTTGTCGTTCCGGAAGATTTGGCGAACCAACGTATTTCCGACGGCCAAAGCAGATTCTGTTCTCCTGCCCGCAAACGTTCTACATACGGCTTGATTTCCTCATAAGTCTGGATTGGAACACGTTTTCTGAAGTCTTCATAGCTGCGGATCGAGGAATAGTCGTACTTTTTTCCCCATTCTGTCTGAGCAGCCTGATGTACTAAGCGGTTTAGTACACTATGCTGTATCTCACTGGCCTGAGTAGCATATAGGTCTATCTGTTTTAAACGGGAATCAAAAGTCTTACTAATAATTTTTGTAATATTCATTTCTGCTTTAACATAATAATGTTTAGTCGTGCAAAAGTAACTTATTTATCTTTTTTTTCTATCTTTACGACGGAAATAATCGTTAAAAATTGACGGCTTTCATATAATCTCCGAGTTTTAGACTAAAAAATGCGACAATGAGAATCGGAATCTTAACATCAGGGGGAGATTGCCCCGGTATAAATGCCACTATTCGTGGCGTGTGCAAAACTGCCATTAACTACTACGGTATGGAAGTGGTAGGTATTCATAGCGGCTTTCAGGGGTTGCTCACAAAAGATGTAGAATCCTTTACCGATAAATCTTTATCGGGTTTGCTGAATCTTGGTGGAACGATGTTGGGGACTTCCCGCGAGAAGCCTTTTAAAAAAGGAGGTGTTATTTCGGATGTCGATAAACCTGCACTGATCTTTCAGAATATTCGGGAAATGGGATTGGATTGTGTTGTCTGTATCGGTGGAAACGGAACGCAAAAGACGGCTGCCAAATTTGCTGCCATGGGTGTAAATATCGTTTCGGTTCCTAAAACCATTGACAACGATATCTGGGGGACGGATATCTCTTTTGGTTTCGACTCGGCTGTAAGTATTGCTACAGATGCTATCGACCGGTTGCATTCTACCGCAAGTTCTCATAAAAGGGTGATGGTGATTGAAGTCATGGGACATAAAGCGGGTTGGATTGCTTTGTATTCCGGTATGGCAGGAGGGGGAGATGTTATTCTTGTGCCTGAAATACCTTATAGCATTAAAAACATAGGAAACACTATTCTGGAAAGATTGAAAAAGGGGAAACCATATTCTATTGTAGTAGTAGCTGAAGGCATTCGGACGGACGGCCGTAAACGTGCTGCGGAATACATTGCACAGGAAATAGAGTATGAGACGGGTATTGAAACCCGTGAAACCGTATTAGGGTATATTCAACGTGGTGGTTCGCCTACTCCTTATGACCGTAATCTCTCTACCCGGATGGGCGGACACGCGACGGAACTGATTGCCAACGGGGAATTCGGGCGTATGGTTGCACTAAAAGGAGATACTATTGCTTCTATCCCTTTGGAAGAAGTGGCTGGGAAACTAAAGTTGGTTAGTGAAGATCACGATCTGGTGATTCAGGGACGTCGCATGGGGATTTGCTTTGGATAGATTTCACGATCGGTTCTGCCGTAATCTCATTGTCGAACTCATTTTCTTCCAATATATTGTCATTCAGTAATTCGATATCAGAGTCTGCATCCATTTCGGGTTCAGGTTCGGCTGCCATTGCTGATTGCTGCATTTTGGTTTCGTTGACGGTTGCCATGAAAATCGGGTCCTTTACTTTCTTTATAGCCATCTGGGCGGCATTCTGTTGGGATTCTTTCTTGGAATATCCGGTTCCGGTTCCGGCAGGAAGTCCTTCAATGCGTACTTCTGTCTGGAAAACAGGATTGCTGTCCTGATCAAGGAATTGCTCAATCAGTTCAAAAGAAACCTCCAGTTTGCTCTTTTGGCTCCATTCGATCAGTTTTGATTTGAAGTTTACTTCTTTACGGGAGATTTTATCCAGATCAATATAACGATTAATGATTCGCTGCTCCATAAACTGTTTGCAGCGTTCATATCCTTGGTCCAGGTAGATCGCTCCGATAAATGCCTCGAAAGCATTCCCGTACATATAGCTGTTGTGGGAAGAAGAACGGGTTGAATATTTAATAAGTTTGTCCAGTCCGATCTCTACGGCAAGTTTGTTTAAAGTCTCCCGTTGTACAATCTTGGAACGTGTGTTTGTCAGGAAACCTTCCCGCTTCCCTTCAAAACGTTTGTAGACGATATCGCCTACGATAGCGTCGAGAATGGCATCACCTAAAAATTCCAGACGCTCATTGTTTAACGGACGCCCCTTGTCCGAACGGACAGATGAGGATTTATGTAAGAGAGCCTGCTCATAGAGCTGGATGTTACGCGGGTAGAAACCGAGTATCCGGTAAAAACAAAGATAAGACTCTCTATCCCTGTGGAACAAGAGCCTTATCTTATCTATTTGGTTTCGTAACACGATTTTACTCAGCGTATTTTTTGAAGATAACGCACGCATTATGACCGCCGAATCCGAATGTGTTGGACAAGGCAACATTAACTTCGCGTTTCTGTGCTTTATTGAACGTGAAATTAAGGTTATAGTCGATATTTTCGTCGTCGTCACCTTCTTCATGGTTGATAGTCGGGGGAACAATGCCGTTCTTGATGGCAAGGATACTTGCAATTGATTCTACCGCACCGGCAGCACCCAGCAAGTGACCTGTCATTGATTTTGTTGAACTGATGTTCAACTCGAACGCATGATCACCGAATACTTCTTTAATCGCTTTTGCTTCCGAAATGTCACCAACCGGAGTAGATGTACCGTGTACATTGATATAATCCACTTCTTTCGGGTCCATTTCCGCATCTTCCAATGCATTCATCATCACAAGTTTGGCTCCAAGACCTTCCGGATGAGAAGCTGTCAGGTGATGTGCATCAGCAGACATGCCTACGCCGGCAACTTCTGCATAGATTTTAGCACCACGGGCTTTCGCATGTTCCAATTCTTCCAGAATCAAGCAACCGCCACCTTCGCCCATGATGAAGCCGTCACGGCTTGCACTGAACGGACGTGAAGCCTTTTCGGGCTCGTCGTTGCGGGTTGACAGAGCATGCATAGCATTGAAACCGCCTACACCTGCGGGGAAGATAGCCGCTTCCGAACCACCGGATACAATCACATTTGCTTTGCCCAGACGAATCAGGTTAAACGCATCTGCAATGGCATTGGTAGAAGTAGCACATGCCGAACAAGTCGCGTAGTTAGGACCATGGAAGCCATACATGATAGAAATCTGTCCGGCAGCGATATCCGAGATCATCTTCGGGATGAAGAACGGATTAAACTTCGGACCCATTTCCTGACGAGTGTAGTAGTTGCCTACTTCCTCTTCAAATGTATGTATACCACCGATACCGGCGCCAAAAATAACACCGATTCTGTTCAAGTCTTCTTTTTCTACATCAAGACCGGAGTCTGCTACCGCTTCTTTGGCAACTGCAATGGCGTACTGAGTGTACAGATCCATTTTCCTTGCCTCTTTACGATCGATATATTTCGTTACATCGAAGTTTTTCACTTCGCATGCGAATTGGGTCTTGAATAGCGACGCATCAAAATGAGTAATAGGCCCTGCTCCACTAACCCCGTTCACAATATTCTCCCAAAATTCGGGCACACCATTGCCAACAGGAGTAATGGCGCCAAGGCCTGTTACTACCACTCTTTTTAATTCCATATTGATGAAATCGGATAATTACTTAGCGTGTTCTTCGATATAAGATACAGCATCACCTACAGTACCAATCTTTTCTGCTTGGTCATCAGGAATAGAGATACCGAATTCTTTTTCGAATTCCATGATAAGTTCTACAGTGTCAAGAGAATCTGCTCCCAGGTCGTTAGTGAAGCTTGCTTCGGTTGTAACTTCTGATTCCTCTACGCCTAATTTATCAACGATAATCGCTTTTACTCTTGATGCAATTTCAGACATAACTTTAAGTTTTTAATTAATAATTAGTTTTATTTCTTTAAATTTGCGGTGCAAAGGAATGAATATTTATCGTTTTGCGCAAATATTTGACTAAATAAATGCAATGTTTTGCACATTTTTCACTGTTTTGTGCATTGAAATCGAGAGTTATGAAGAAAAACATCGCTATTTTCGCTTCCGGTTCCGGCTCTAATGCCGAGAATATTATCCGGTATTTCCAAAAGAATGACTCTGCTCTGGTGTCATTGGTGCTTTCCAACAAAAGTGATGCCTATGTTTTGGAGCGTGCACACCGTCTAGGAGTGCCCTGTAACGTGTTTACAAAGGAAGATTGGATAGCCGGAGATGAAATTCTGGCTGTTTTGCAGGAGTATCGAATTGATTTTATTGTGCTGGCAGGATTCCTTGTCCGCGTGCCGGATTTACTTTTGCATGCTTATCCTGATAAAATCATAAATATACATCCTGCACTTCTTCCGAAGTTCGGCGGGAAGGGGATGTATGGAGATCGTGTTCACCAGGCTGTGGTTGCTGCCGGTGAAAAAGAAAGCGGTATTACTATACATTATATTAATGAACACTATGATGAAGGAGATACGATCTTTCGGGCGACCTGTCCCGTTCTTCCGACAGATTCTCCTGGGGATGTCGCCGAGAAGGTACACGCTTTAGAGTACGAACATTTCCCACGAGTAATAGAACAGATTATAACGACGTTATAATCCCCACACTAAATTAGCCTTCTAAACTGTTATGTTGTTCAATTCAATAGAATATGTAATATTCTTGCCATTGTTTTTTATCGGATACTGGTTTATTTTTAAACGTTTGAAATTACAAAATATATTTGTTGTAATCAGTAGTTATATCTTTTATGGTTGGTGGGACTGGCGTTTTCTAATTTTAATAGCATTTACTACTTTGTGTAGTTATGCTAGCGGAATCCTGATAGAGCGGCAAGAACGTCGTTTGATTCAACGATGGATATGTGCGGCTAATATTACATTGAATTTGTTGGTGTTATGCATATTTAAGTACTTTAATTTCTTTTCTGAGAACTTTGTGTCCTTATTTGAGACTTTCGGGATTAAGTTGGATTGGGTAACATTAGATATTCTGCTTCCTGTTGGAATCAGCTTTTACACTTTTCAGGCTCTCAGCTATACTATTGATATATATCAGCATAAAATGAAACCGACACATGATATGGTGGCATTTTTTGCTTTTATCAGTTTCTTTCCTCAATTAGTGGCAGGTCCTATCGAAAGGGCTACTAACTTGTTGCCGCAGTTCTTGAAAGTTCGCACGTTCGATTATGGACAGGCAGTAGACGGAATGCAGCAGATACTGTACGGGTTATTTAAGAAAATGGTGATAGCCGATAATTGTAGCCGATTGGTCGATATCGTTTTTAGCAATTACCAACAGTTGGGAAGCATACAACTATTTTTAGGAGCTGTCTTCTTCACCTTTCAAATCTACTGTGATTTTTCCGGTTATTCGGATATAGCTATCGGTACAGCCAAGTTGCTCGGGATTAAATTAATGAAGAATTTCGATTATCCGTATATCTCGCGTAATATAGCGGAGTTTTGGAGAAGATGGCATATTTCGCTAACGACATGGTTTAGAGATTACATTTATATTCCTTTAGGCGGAAGCCGGGTAGGGAAGTGGAAAAGTGTGCGGAATACTTTTATTATATTTCTCGTAAGCGGCTTCTGGCATGGAGCTAACTGGACATTTATTTGCTGGGGACTTTTCCATGCTTTATTATTCCTGCCTTTATTACTTACTTCTTCCAATAGAAAATATCGTGGCATTGTGGCAGAAGGAAAACTTCTTCCTTCCTGGAAGGAGGCTATTCAGATAGGAACAACATTTTTTCTGGTAGTAATCGGCTGGATACTGTTCCGGGCAGAAAATATGGAACAAGCTATCGGCTATATCGGACGACTTTTTTCTATGCAACAGTCTACCGGCAATATGCCTTCCCACTCTTTGGAGGTAGGATTGTATATTCTGCTTTTCTGGATTCTGGAATGGTTTCAGCGAGATAAGCCATATGCGTTGCAGATTCAGTTTCTAAAAAGTAAATCATTGCGCGTTGCTATCCTGACGTTTGTAATCTTATTCATAGAGATAACCATGGGTAAGTCCTCGGAGTTCATTTATTTTCAATTCTAAATAAGGAATATGAGAAAGTTCTTAAGAAATCTTCTTTTAGCATTAATTCCCGTAGCTGTTATTAATGCATTGTGTTGGGGAACGTTGGTCTTTTTAGCATGGCAAGATGATTTGACATATGTGAATTATGCGTCTGCACTGGATAAAGAAAAGCGTTTGGAAGAATTGGGAAATCAGTCCCGCTTGCTAATAATAGGTGGTTCTAACGCCCGCTTTGGCTTTGATTCTTCCATTCTGAGAGATACATTACATCTGGAACCTGTGAATATGGGAATACATATCGGGTTGGGATTGAATTATATGTTTGAGGAGGTTTACGACCATTTACGAAAAGGAGATGTGTTGCTCGTTTCTGCAGAATATAATCATTTTCTTAAGGAGGGCAGTTATTATGGGGATGAAGGTCTGACTGATATGTATCTGATAAAGCATGAATGGGGAAAGGCCTTATATAATATGGTAAATACACATAATTTTTTTTCGATGTATCGCTTGATTCGTAAACGTGTAAAACGGATAGGTATGGATATAGAAGATATACCGGAGAATATGGAAGTTCGTACCAAATATAATGAATATGGTGATTATACCGGACATTATAATCTATCTTCTGCCGGACATTGGGACAGTGCCCCATTACCTATGGTATCACCCGATGAAAAAGTTTTTATAGATTTGAAAGAGAAAATATCTACTTTAAGTGAGCGGGGGGTGACTATTTTCTTCTTGCCTCCTCCATATTGTCGTTCTTCTTTTCAAAATGATTCTTTGGCCATTAACCGTATCTCGGAGAGTTTGAAGGCTATAGGCTTTCCTTATTATTTGGAACCTTCCGGTTGTGTTTATCCTGATAGTATGTTCTATGACTCGCGTTATCATCTGATTAGGGAAGGTGTGGTGATGCATTCTCGGAAGATAGCAGGTGAGTTGAAAAGAACTTTATAAATATATGTGAGAAATTGTTTTATTCGATTTTTATTATGTAGGCTTTTTCTTCTCTTCGTAACGGATAGTTTCCCCGTAATTCTTCAAACAGTTCCGGTTGAGCTTTCAGCCGGTCGCTGTCTTCGACAGGGTTATATATTTGGAGCAATGCTTCTTCCTGACTTTGTGCATGAATGATAGGAGAGGTGGGTGCGGGAGCGTTAATTTCATACTTTCCCTCTATATGGAAGAACTTACAGATTGCATCCAGCGACATTCGCGTTGCATTAGCCTTGCCGTCAGCGGAATATCCGGCAATGTGTGGAGTGCCGATAATCACTTTCTCTAATAATTCACGATTGATTTCCGGTTCGTGTTCCCATACATCAATAATAGCGTCTGAGATAGAACCATTGTTCAATGCCTTCAAGAGAGTGCCCGTGTCGATAACTTCTCCTCGTGAAGTATTAATGATAACAGGTTTGCGTTTTAGCGAATTGAAGAAATCTTCATCTGCCAGGTGGAATGTTTTGTATTTGCCTTCTTTATATAAAGGTACGTGAAAAGTGATGATGTCACATTCTTCCGCTATCTTATTTAAAGAGGTAAAAGATTCTTTTCCTTCTTTTTCTTCCCGTGGCAGATCGTTCAGTAGAACGCGTATGCCGAAGTCTTCGGCGACTTTGGCAACTTTACTCCCCACATTTCCTACTCCTACGATTCCAATAGTCAGTTCGTCCAGTTTCTTATTTCTGAGAGACTTCCATATCAGGAGTGAAGATTGAATATATTGGGCAACAGAAGCTGAGTTGCAACCGGGTGCATTTGTCCATTCGATACCTGCCCGCTTACAATATTCAGTATCGATATGGTCGAACCCTATGGTTGCCGTAGCTATAAACTTTACCCGGCTGCCTTCCAGTAATTCCTGATTGCAGTGAGTACGGGTCCGGATAATCAGCGCATCTGCGTCTTGTACCAGTTCCGGAGTAAAATCCTTTCCGGGGGCGTAGATTATTTCGTCGGCTATTGTTTGGACAGCCTCTTTTATATAAGGTATCTTATTATCGATAATAATTTTCATATACAATCTGTATTTAGTTCCCACAAAGGTAGGAAATAAAAAAGTAAGAAAGGGTTGCTTGTCTGAAAAATATTACATAGATTTGCCCTATTATATATCTATAAGCTAATTAAGATTATGACATTTAGTAACCTTTGCAACGAGATTTTTTGGAAATCGACGACTGATTACCACGTAACGGACAGTGTAGATGCACCGATGAACAATCCTTACGAGTTGAAGACGATTGAGTATTATTTATACTTGAAAAATTGGATCGATGCCGTTCAATGGCATTTCGAAGATATTATCCGTGACCCTCAAATTGATCCTGTAGAAGCACTGGCTTTGAAAAGAAGAATTGATAAGTCCAATCAAGACCGTACTGATCTGGTTGAACTGATTGATAGTTATTTTTTGGACAAATACAAAGCTGTTAAACCGCTTTCTGATGCAACTATCAATACAGAGAGTCCTGCATGGGCAATTGACCGGCTTTCTATTCTTGCGTTGAAAATTTACCACATGAAGCAGGAGGTGGAACGTACGGATACTACCGAAGAACATTGTGAGCAATGCCGGACCAAGCTGAATATTCTGTTGGAACAGCAGAAAGACCTTTCTTCTGCTATCGAACAGTTGTTGGCAGACATTGAAGCCGGAAGAAAATATATGAAAGTATATAAACAGATGAAGATGTATAACGACCCGGCGCTGAATCCGGTGCTTTATGCAAAAAAATAACGAATGGCGCGTATTCTCATTATCCGTTTTTCAGCCCTTGGCGATGTAGCCATGACAATACCTGTGATACATTCGCTTGCTGTGCAATATCCACAGCACGAAATCACTGTATTAAGTCGTGCCGTATGGCAACCTCTTTTTCAAAGTTTGCCTGAAAATGTGAATTTTGTCGGAGCTGATCTGACAGGTAAGCATAAAGGGCTATGGGGATTGAACAGCCTTTACTCGGAACTGAAAAGGATGCATTTCGATTACGTGGCGGACTTTCATCACGTACTTCGTTCGAAATATCTGTGTCTGCGGTTTCGCCTTGCCAATATACCGGTTGCTTTCATTTGTAAAGGGAGAGCCGGAAAAAAGAAACTGGTTCGCCGCCGTCATAAAGTGCTGGAGAACCAGAAAAGTTCTTTCCGTCGTTATGCTGATGTGTTAGAAAAGTTGGGACTGCCGGTTTTATTGAACTTTTCTTCTATTTATGGAGAAGGAAAGGGTGATTTCGCAGAGATTGAACCGATGACAGGACCGAAAGGAAAACAAAAATGGATCGGTATTGCTCCTTTTGCCAAGCATAAGGGCAAGATTTATCCGTTAGAATTGCAGGAACAGGTTGTTGCTCATTTTGCTGCTAATCCTGCGGTGAAAGTTTTTCTGTTTGGCGGTGGGAAAAGCGAACAGGAAGTCTTTGACTCCTGGATTGCTAAATATCCTTCGGTGGTTTCCATGATCGGTAAATTGAATATGCGTACGGAACTGAATCTGATGAGTCATCTGGATGTGATGTTGTCTATGGACTCTGCTAATATGCATTTGGCATCTCTGGTGAATATACCTGTGGTTTCCGTTTGGGGAGCTACTCATCCTTATGCCGGGTTTATGGGGTGGAAACAATTACCGGTCAATACAGTACAACTCGATTTATCCTGTCGTCCTTGTTCGGTTTATGGACAGAAGCCTTGCTGGCGGGGCGACTATGCTTGCTTGAGGGATATAACTCCCGAACAGGTGATTGCAAAGATTGAGGGAATCATTGATTAATCATAAATAGCTTTTGAATGTATATGAAAGAATATGACTATCTGGTAGTTGGAGCAGGGTTGTTTGCGGCTGTGTTTGTTCGTCAAGCCATTGATGCGGGCAAGCGCTGTCTTGTTATAGATAAACGTAGTCATATCGGCGGAAATATCTATTGTGAGAATGTAGATGGCATTCATGTACATCTTTACGGAGCGCACATCTTTCATACAGACAATAAAGAAGTCTGGGATTATGTGAACCGTTTCGTAACATTTAATCGCTACACTAATTCTCCATTAGCTAACTATGAAGGCATATTATATAATCTGCCTTTTAACATGAATACTTTTAATAAGTTATGGGGAGTTAACACTCCTAAAGAGGCTAAGGATAAGATTGAAGAACAACGTAGCGAATATGCACATATTCAGGCTCCTGCCAATCTGGAAGAACAGGCTTTGACGCTTTGTGGAAAAGATATTTATCAGAAACTAATCAAGGGATATACGGAAAAACAGTGGGGGCGTCCTGCAACGGAGCTTCCGGCCTTTATTATAAAACGACTTCCTTTCCGTTTCGTTTATGATAATAATTATTTTAATGACGAGTATCAAGGCATTCCTAAAGGCGGATACAATAAGCTGATTGAAAGTTTGTTTGAAGGAGCTGATGTGCGTTTGGGGACGAATTATTTTTCTGCTCGTGAAGAACTGGATTCGCTGGTGGATAAAGTATTGTTTACCGGATGTATTGACGAGTATTACGATTTTCGTTTCGGGCATTTGGAATACCGTAGTCTTCGTTTTGAACACGAACGTCTGGAAATGGAAAATTATCAGGGGAATGCGGTCATTAATTATTGTGAAAGAGAGATTCCTTATACCCGTGTTATCGAACATAAACATTTCGAATTTGGTAAGCAGCCGCATACGGTGATCACCCGCGAATATCCTTCTGCATTCACTCCCGGGGACGAACCTTATTATCCGGTGAATGACGAGAGAAATATGCGGTTGTACGAGAAATACAAGGAGTTGGCTATACATACTTCCGGAGTCTTGTTTGGCGGACGTTTAGCTCAATACGCTTATTTTGATATGGACGATACAGTGGCTGCCGCATTGGTTTTGGCGCAAAATGAACTATAAAATATCATTCCTATGATTTGTTATCTATCAAGAAATTACCGAGGTGTCGATAATGCCGGAAATAAAGCAAAAACAGACATTGAACAGATAATGGAGTCGCATGGCTTCCGGAATGTCGGGCTGAAACAAACCCGGTATAGAAATGTCGTTGTAGCTTTTTGTCGTACCTTATTCAGTGTGCTGAAGAGTATTCTCTGTTTGCGTAAAGGCGATGTGCTGGTACTGCAATATCCTTTGAAGAAATATTATGCATTTGTCTGCAATATGGCTCATCTACGTGGTTGCAAGGTGGTGACGTTGATTCATGATTTGGGTAGTTTTCGTCGTAAGAAGCTGACTATTCCCCAAGAAATAGCGCGCTTGGATCACTCGGACTGTGTGATTGTACATAGCGAACGTATGAGGGACTGGCTGCTTGAACATGGAATTAAGGCCAAGCTGCAGATATTGGAGATATTTGATTATTTATCCGATAGCCAACCTGTTGCCGGCAATGATTCGCCGAAATCACCGAACCGCATCCTGTTTGTCGGTGCTTTGTCTTCTTATCATAATGATTTCTTATATAAACAGGCAAATTCTCCCCGTTCTTATGATATAGTGCTCTATGGAAGTGGTCTTGAAACCGAAAAACTGGAAGGAAAAGTTGATTATAAAGGCTTTGTCTCTTCGGACGAGCTGATAGCGACGGCAGAAGGCGAATATGGACTTGCCTGGTATGGATCTTCTTTAGAGGGAGGAAGTGGTGCTTTGGGAGAATATCTTCAATATAACGCTCCTCATAAAATGTCTCTCTACATACGTTGCGGTCTTCCGATTATCGTTTGGGAGAAAGCCGGGCTGGCGCCTTTTGTGAAGAAGAACAATGTGGGTATATGTATCTCTTCTTTGACGGAACTTGAAGATATTTTACCTAAAATAAGTGCAGGACAATACATGGAAATGAAGAAAAATGTATTGCAAATAGCCGATAAACTTTCGCATGGATATTATTGCTTTAAGGCAATAAAGCAAGCCTGCGCAGACTTGGGAGTCGAAATAAAGGGCTAAATTGTCCCCTTTTATCTTAGTTTTGCGATAAAAGAAAAAAATATAGTCGGAATATGCCCTAATTTCTTTATCTTTGCACAATCTTTGTAAGTAGGATTTATAGAAGAGTGTAATGAGAGTGATTGTAAATCCCAAGTACACACATTTGCAAAAACAGATAGAGGAGATTCCCAAGTTCTTTGCGGATGAAGGAAAGGTGGTGTATGATGGGCGTAATATTCTAAAACGGATTAGTCTGGATAACGTTGATGTTGTTGTGAAAAGCTTTAAAAAGCCTCACATCATTAATCGTGTTGTCTATTCATATTTCCGCCAATCCAAAGCTGCCCGCTCCTATATCTATTCCATGGAACTTCAGAAGCATGGTTTCAATACTCCGGAACCGATTGCCATGATCGAACAATTTCAGAAAGGTCTTCTTACAAACAGCTACTATGTTTGTTGCTATGACAATGGTGAAACCGTTCGTTATTTGATGGACGGTAAGGTTGAGGGAAATGAAGACAAGTTACTGGCGTTCGCGCGTTACACTTTTGCATTACATCAGGCGGGTATTTTACATTTGGACTATTCTCCCGGCAATATTCTGATTCATCAGAATGGAGCAAATGAATATAGCTTCTCTTTGGTTGATGTGAACCGTATGCAGTTATTACCGGAAATAGATTGTGATAAAGTTTGCCGTAATATGTGCCGTCTGTGCATATCCCGGGAAGTGCTGGCATATATAATGACCGAATATGCTTCTTTGCGGGGTTGGGATGTAGCGGCTACTGTCAAGCTCGCTCTTTATTACAGTGATCAGTTCTTTACCCACTACATTTACCGTCGTGCAGCCCGAAAAGAGAAGTCAAAACATATCGTTTCGCATATTTTATTGTTCCGCTTATGTCGCTCTACGCGTAAGTTCCTTTCCTGGGAGCCTCACTTCTCGCATTATTTATTAGCGAAGGAAAAACATATTTATGATACCTACTTGTGTAAGTATGATTATTGCGATTTGCTATCTTCTGACTATCGGTAGTTAATTTACTTTCTTGTTGCCTCGAAGAACAACACTCCTGATCTTGTGTCTGAAAAATCCTTTTTGATTTCTGTATGTGCAGTTGTGTTTATCAAGAAACGCAGAAATAACCTCCTCGTCATCATGTAGGTGATAAGTACAGATGGCGAAATCTATTTTCTTGCAATCCCGGAAAAGCTGTTCACATCCGGCCAGCGCACGGCGCTCAGCCCCTTCTATATCCATTTTTATAAATAGATGCTCGTCCGGTTTGTCTCTGAAGAAATCGTCCAGTTTCTGTTCTTTGGGAGAATTACGGTTGCTCACATACTTCTGAACAATGGTTACCTTGTCTTTCCATGGTTCAAAAGTGGCCCTGATAGCTTCCAGCCACGATTCGTTCTGCTCAAATAAATAAACATGTTTGGCTTCTTCGATAATCTCCAGCGAAGAATATCCTTCGGCACATCCCACGTCAACAAAAACCTTTCCCGTTACGTCCTTATTATTATTGAAATAATGGTGTGCGGAGCGTTGGTCTTGCTCTATCATCAACGCCCTGTAATACTTCTGGATTTTATGGGGAGGTGTTGTTCTTTGGAAGTACAGGCGTTTACCATCCTCCTTTAGTACATAATACAAATTCCTATTTTCGTCTTTCCGTACATCAACAGGCATACTCAAATACTCATCTTTGAATTCGTATAAGTGTCTTGAATATCCATGTTTTCTGATGTATTTATAATACTTCAGATAAGGAGAATCCGGCTTATATCCTTTCATAAAATAATATGGAAGCGTACCATATATAAATTTCTTTATTGAGTGTTTAAGTATGTTCATCGTATTAGTTTCTTGTAGATGTTAATAATTTCTTCCGATTGTTGTTTCTCAGAGAACCGTTTCGCGAATTCCCGTCCTTTCTCCACCATGTTCTTCCTTTTATCGGAATTTGAATATATTTGTTTAAATGCATCAGCCAGTCCGGTGATATCATCCGGGTTTACGTAGATAGAGTCGGGCCCTCCGGCTTCTTCCAGACATGAGCCTGTGGCGGCTACCACAGGAATACCCGAATATAGTGCCTCTATGATGGGGATACCGAAACCTTCAAAACGGGAAGGATATACAAAAATCTCTGCTGATTGATAAAAAGCGGGCAAATCGTTGAAAGGGACATTACTGATAATATGCACTCTTTCGCCTAAACCGTTATCTTTGATAAACTGTTCAACCTTTTCTGTGTAGCCTGTACGGCGTCCTACGATAACGATATGAATATGTTGCGGCAGCATAGGCAATGCCTGTACTGCTGCAAGAATATTTTTTCGTTCTTCAATGCTGCCTACATTAAGTATATAGTGGTCCGGCAACTGGTATTTTTTCCGTACCTCCTCCTTTTTTTCTTCCGTCACCGGATGAGTAAATGAGACGTCGCATCCTTGATAAACGACTTCTATTTTATCATCAGGGATGTTGAAGTATCGGATAATATCCCGTTTGGTACATTCACTGATAGCAATTATCTTATCAGCATTTTCGCACGCTTTACGGAATTTGTATGTATATATTTTCCTGTCAATAGATTGGTAATATTGCGGATACCTCAAAAATATCAGGTCGTGGATAGTTACAATACTTTTAATGCGACTTTTATGGATGTTGAGAGGAAGCTCGTTACTGAGTCCGTGGAATAACTCAATACCTTCTTTCTCCAATTGAGAGGTGATTCCCCATACGCGCCATAATGAACTTAGTTTTTTCCAAAAAGAAGTAGCAGGATAGGCGAGAGTGAGCTGCCGGTATTGTCCGGTTAATAGATTCATCCTTTTGTTTTCCCGTTTTTTAGGTGCATACAGGACATAGTCATTCTCCGGATAGAAGTGGCAAAGAATATCCGCTACATAGCGGCTATAATTACCTAACCCGGTGAAATTCTGCACTGCACGTTTTCCGTCAAAACCTATTCTCATCTCTGTTGTTACCTACTGCTTATATGGTTTATAATTAGACTTCAAAATCCCGATAAGGTTTATTCAAGTCCAAGTAATGAAAATTATGTTGTCTTTGTCCACTCTGTTTGGGAATCGTCATATAATCCCCATATTTCTGAGACAGATATGTGTCATATTCCTGTACGCCCCATACTTCTTCGTTCTCGAATAAGACAGGGGTAGGAACTCCCAAAATCTTTTTTGGCATGATTCCTTTCATGCCGTCGTCATAGTCACAAATAAGATCACTCTTGTCAAAGTCGTATTTGGTCATAACCTCTCTGATGCTTTTCTGTACTTCGGTGAGTGTGAAAAACTTCCTGCATAGTAATGGTATCCATGAACTTGGCCCCTTTCCATGCTTATACGGGTCGCGGTGAATCAGGTAAAGAACCCGTTTGTAAAATTCATATTTGGCAAAATGCATTCTTTGTGCCATACGGCCTGTCGGCACACCGTCCAATGGGAATACATCAATATATACGCCTCCCAGATATTTAAGATGCATACGTTCAATTAATGTTGTGTCGGCATCCTGTATTTTGGCAAACGGAAGCGGGTATTCTTTGTCATTCTCAGCGCATACGGCTTCGTATGGCTCCGGCAACCATTCCTTGGCATTAGTCATTAATAGATCATAGTCTGCCCGTGGCATACCAATATCCAGATCATCATCCCAGGGGATAAATCCTTTGTGGCGTACAGCTCCCAACATCGTACCTGCCATGATATAATATCGCAGGTTATGTTCTTTACAGACTTTATCTATTGCTAGTAAATTCTTTAAGATGCGAAGCTGTAAGGGGCGAATATCGTAAGTAGCCATTTCTATTCAAATTTTATATTAGTAAAGACTAGCCGGAATCAGCTTCTGTGCTTGTTGGAAATCTTCTACCGTGTCCAGCTCTGCCGAAAAGAATTCGGTGGTGTCCATTACGTAGAAACTATATCCTTGTGGAATCAGTCTTTCAAACGCCCGTTCATAGAAAATATTGTCCAATCCTTCTGATAAGATCATCATCTCCAGTTCGCGGAATAACGCTTGTGTGTATGCTGCCGACATCTTTTCAATACCTATTGATTCACCGATTGCATCAGGTATAGAGCAAACCTTACTGATTTCCACTACCTTTTGTTCATTGTCCACAATAACCTTAATTTCTTCGGCACCAAGTTCGTGGCGGTTGAGTGCCAGTACATCGGCTTTGTCCGACCGGAGCAACTTCTCTACGATTTGGGGATCAAATACGATGTCACTATCCAGAAGTAATACCTCTTCCCCTTCCGTATAAGGGCGGGTCAGCCACAAAGAATAGATATTGTTGGTTGATTCATATTTATCATTGTAGATGAAAGTAATACTTTGAGCCGGATAATGAGCTTGCAGAAAGTCGACTATTTGTTGCTGGCGATATCCGGTGACAATGATAAATTCGTTAAAACCATTTTGTATTAAAGCGTCGAAAGCCCTTTCCAACAAACAACGTTCTCCTATCTTGAGCAAGCATTTGGGAGTTGTGTCGGTCAGTGGGCGTAGACGTGAGGCTATTCCTGCGGCTAGTATTACAGCTTTCATTTGGATGCGATTTCTTTGATTGTATCTATGACGATCCGGTTCTGCTCAGGGCGTCCCAGCGTGATGCGCAGATGAGTGTTGATATCCGGTTCATTCATAAATTTCACTTTATAACTCTGTTCGGCAAACGCTTTTTGCAGTGCCTCTTTTAATGCAATCGGATATTTGATTAAAATAAAGTTGGCTACCGATTCGTATACCTTAAATCCGGGCAGCACACCGATTTCTTTTTCATAGCGGGCACGATCTTCATTCATCAGTTTGGCGATGTTACGGTAGTGTGCATCCGATTTGAGTGCTGCGATAGCTATGTCTTCAGATATCCGGTTGTATCCCAGATATTTGTTGCTGTATTTGCTAAATTTTTCCAGTTCTTTACTCATGAAACCGAATCCCATGCGTAACCCCGGCAAGCCGTAAAACTTGGATAAAGTGCGGGAGATGATCAAATTCGGATATTTGTTCACCAGCTCTTTGATATATCTTGTGTCTGTTGAGACGAAAGAGGCGTATGCTTCGTCAATCAAGACCTTCGTTTTGGCAGGAACTTCAGCCAGCAACTCATCCAGTTCTTCCGGAGTCAGACCATTCCCGGTAGGATTATTGGGCGATGCAAGCAGTAAAATCTTCGGATTTTCTTTTTGTATCATATCTTTCATGGCGGCGAAGTCGTACTTGAACGTGTTTCCGTCTTCATAAAGAGGATATTGTAAAGTGCGACCGTTCACTTCATCTGCGATAGATTTATAATACCACCATGAGAATTTAGGAATCAACATCGTTTTATTTCCGTCTTCTTCTGTGAGGAAATAATGTACGGCCTGTTTCAGAATATCCTCTCCGCCGTACCCTAATAAAACTTGCGTCTCGTCTATATCGTATAATTCAGATAAGAAAACGGATAAAATGCTTTTTTTACCTTCATCGTAAATACGGGTATAAAAGCAAAGTTTATTTATATCGAAGTTTTTGAGTGCTTCTACTACTTCTTTTGATGGGCTGTAGTTAAATTCGTTTCTGTCTAAAAAGTTTAAATCTTTTTGTCTCATATTTATTTTTCTATTTTTTCTCTGTAAGATACTGGTTAACTCCTTTGGAGCACCAAATTCGCTTTTCATCAATAGTTCTCTGTAGTATCTCGTTATTAATATTAAATTGTGCCCGTGAATTATCTTGGTGATATAAATGGAACACAATGCCGGCATTCTTGATGATACGTTTACGTACACCTGCATTAATTAGTCTGCAGGCTATTTCGCTGTCTTCTCGTCCCCAGCCAATCATGTTTTCATCATATCCATTGACCATTAATAAATCACTTCTCCAAAAACCCATGTTACAGCCGCGTACATATAGTAGATCTGTCCGGTGGTAGTTTTGTAAGAGATATGTCAATAGTTGCCAACGTATTCCATTGAGCCGGTTATGTACTCCTTTATTACGGATTGAAACACGTATGCTTCGTTCTGTTATTAATTTCTTAGAAAGTTCAGATTGTATATTGAGACGGCTACCACTTACAAAACTGTTTTTGCGTGCAAAGCGTTTGTGGTCTTTGATAAAATGATGATTCAAAATGATATCTCCATCAATTTGAATTATATAGTCCATACTGGCTTTTGCAATAGCCTTATTTCTGATAACAGTTAGGCGGAAGCCATTATCTTCATGCCATACGTGTATAACAGGTACAGTAGATTGTTTCTTGAATTCTTCCACTATTTTCCTGGTTTCTTCATTGGAACCATCATCTGCGATCAGTACCTCGTCAGGGAGTACTGATTGTTGAAGTACACTCATAAGGCAAAGGTCTAGTGCCTTGGGAGAGTTGTATGTTGAGATAATCAATGAAACTGTCATAGGTTTGGTTTGTTAGATTTCTTCAATTCCGTTATTTGTTCGGGTTATTTTTTGTTCTTTAATAGTCTTCATAAACTCTCTATGATGCGGTTCTTCCTTGCGAGAGAGCTGCTTATGGTACAGGTGATAGGCTATTGCTGAAAATTTAATAATTTTCTTTTCTATGCCTGAGTTTACTAGTCTCCAACTAAGTTCTTCATCTTCATGTCCCCATCCTTGTAAATTGTTGTCATATCCGTTAATACCAATAAGGTCTTTTTTCCAGAAAGACATATTACATCCTTTTACTCTTTTTCCTGACAATTCTTTACGAGTGGCAAACTTCGCAATCATGGGATAAAGTCGTAAAGCATTTGTAGGTTGCTTCATTATTAACTGGAGTTTATTTATTATTGATAGTTTCCCTTTATCTAGTAAAGATGTGGTCGCTCTTACATTAAGGTTTGCTCGGGTTCCTCTAATAAAACACCCTTCCTCAGCCATATATACATGGTCTTCTATAAAATTTGGACTAGCTATGATATCTCCATCTATTTGAATGATATAAGAGGAAGATGCTTTGCTTATAGCTTTATTCAATACTATTGTTTTACGAAATCCTCTGTCTTCATGCCATTCGTGGAATATAGGAAAGGAAGCATTTTGTGTAAACTCATGTATGAGTTTTGTTGTTCTTTCATCAGACCCATCATCCGCAATGATGATTTCAGAAGGCAATATCGTTTGTCTTAAAATGCTATCCAAACAGAGCCGCAAAGCCTCTGGCCAGTTGTATGTAGCGATGATTAACGATATTGTGATCCCTTTTTTCATATTCCAGATATTTTATGAAGAATAAACATGCAAATATACATTACTATCCTCAGAATAGCAATTATTTAGAGCTTTAATTTTTAATACGTTTGTGCTTATATGAGAATAGATTATTTATTTTATATAAAAATAGAATGAGAGTTTTCATTCGTTTTTTAAATTTGTGTGTATTTGCTAAAATATGAATGATGTCTCTAAACCCTGAACGGTCTAGTGCAGCGCAGTCTATAAATACTTTACTTTGTGTTGCAGGAAAAGTGTTTTGAAACCATAATGTACGTTCTTGATTAAGTTCTTTCCCATTGGAACTTATACCTCTTCCATCGCATTCAGATATAATATATGGTAAGTGGCGATAAGTGCGGTTTTCAATTATAAGGCACTGGAAACAATGTGCCCAATCAGATATGATTTTGTAATTAATGTCATATCTTTTATCTTTAAATAAGGTATGATGTATAAAACATGATTGATGGTGTAGTGAATTATCTGATAGATATATGAGATCCAATGTGTCTGGGTATACTCTTTTTTTAGTTTTTCTTTTATAAAATAAGATAGTGTCTCCGTATAGGTATTCTGTACCATCAAATGGTATTTTTGCGAGAATGTCTTGGCTTAGGCAATCACCAGAATTGAGGAAATATAGATATTGTCCTTTTGCATGATCAATTCCTTTATTCATACCATCATATATTCCTTTGTCGGATTCTGAAGACCAAAAACTTAGATGAGGGTTTTCTTTTTCATATTGTATGATAGTTTCTCTACTACCATCAGTGGAGCCTGCATCAATGATAATGTGTTCATATGATGAAAATGATTGTGAACTTACACTCTCTAATGTCTTGAGTAAACCAAGATTATTGTTAAAGTTTACAGTAATTATACTAAGTATTGGTCCATTCATATATGTAAGATTTTACATTGTTTTCATGATTGTATGGCTTTTTGGTAAGCCTCTTCTGTTTTCTGGGCTGCTTTTTCCCATGAATATCGTTTTAAACGTTCGTTACCTAAACGGATTAATTGAGAACGTTTTTCTTCATTATATATTACTTTTGTGATAGCTTCAGACATGGAACTAATAGAGTATGGATCAAAATATACAGCAGCATCACCTGCTATTTCGGGAAAACAACTAGTGTTGCTGAGTGCTACGGGGCAGTGACATGCATAGGCTTCTAAAATAGGAATTCCAAAGCCTTCATAAAGAGAAGGATATACGAATAGTAAAGCTCTGGAGTATAATTCACTAAGAGCTTGATCAGAAGCTTTTATATGAATCGTATATTCGAATATACCCATGCCAATAAGCATATCTTGTTCGTCTTTTTTTAGTTTACTTCCTGTGTAAATTGCAAATAGTGTTCTATCTTGTTCATGTATTTGAGCGAATGTTTCCATAAAGCGTTTGAAGTTTTTATAGGGGGTACGATCGCCAACAAATAATAGAAATCTTTCGGGTATTTGTAATTTATGTTTTCCCGAAAAGTGTTTCATGCTTGTGCTGTGGTAAATAACATCTATCTTTTGAGGATTAATATTGAAAATTTCAATGATATCTTTTTTAGTGTTTTCGCTAATAGCTATAATTCGATTGGCACGTGTTATAACCTTTTTTTTATGACCTATTGTGATATTTGCATCTGTTACATATTGTGGAAATTTTTCGTGGATCATATCGTGTACAGTAATAATGTATGGGTTTTCTCCAATATAATCTAAAAAATATGGATCATAGTATGTAGGGTGTAATAAGTATGGTCCACCTGTTTTTAGTAGTTTTTTTGTTATTTCGTGATTCTTTTTTTCAAAAAAGGAATGATATCGTTTGTAGATAAATCTAGGCAATAATATTAGGCTTTTTTCTAACATCCAACTTGTGAGGTAATAATTGATAGAATATCGCACGGTGATTTTATGTTTTGCTGAAATTCTTTTAATTATCTCACAGAAATAACGTGAAATACCACCAAAGCGTTGCATTTCGAATATTTGATAGTCATATATGATAAAAAGTGATTTCATAGTCATTATTGTTTTGGTTTATGAAATGAAAAAAATGAATTTATGTAGTATAAAAATAAGATGATTTTCCTTATACGTTTTTTGAACTTGTGAGTCTTATTTAATAACGGAACTAAGTTACCAAGCCCTGTTTCCCTGAAAGCCTCTAGTTCTAAAAATGATTTGAAAAAGGTTTTATTGATGTTTTGTTCTATCCATTTGTTGCGTTCTTCCCATGTTTTCTCATAATTAGAACTTGCACCTCCACCATCGTATTCAACGATAGTTGTTGGAATGTGTTTATAGCTACATCCTTTTAAGATTATAGAGTGGATTGCATGTATCCAGTCTGATATAATTTTATAGTTAGTATCATATTTTTCTTCTATAAATAATGAATGGTGGATAAAACAAGCTTGTTGTGAAATCCAACCTTTTGAATTTGCAAGAAAGAATGTGTCGAATCTATCCGGGTATTTCCATATCCATGGATCTTCGTTTGTTGGTATAATTTTTATATTGCCATATATGTATTGGGTGCCATCAAAAGGAATATGTCTTAAAACATCTTTTATAAGACAATCTCCAGAGTTGAGAAAATATAGATATTCTCCAGAAGCATGTTCTATTCCTTTATTCATTCCATCGTATATTCCACTGTCTTTTTCTGATACCCAGTAGGCCAAATGAGAAGTTTCTTTACTGTATTTTATAATTGTTTCTTTGCTTCCATCTGTTGAACACGCATCAATAATGATATGTTCATAAGATGTGAATGACTGATTCTTTATGCTATTCAGAGTTGCTATTAATCCTTTGTTATTGTTGAAATTTACAGTTATGATACTTAATGTGGGTTGGGTCATAATCATTTATTTAAATGTGTTTGCAAATATAATAATAATGAATTGAATTTGTAGGTTTGTTATATGATAAAATTGTTGGAAGTGCTTTAGCTATTTTTAATAGGAAAGAGGGCTTTTTGTTACTTTTGTTGTGTAGGGTAGTGAGGAATTATGTATATTTGCTGAATATAACGATTTATATAATAAATGAATGGATTGTTTAGTAAGTGTAATTGTCCCTGTCCATAACACAGTTGAGTATTTGCCTAGGTGTATTGATTCGATACGTAATCAATCTTTGAAAGATATAGAAATAATTCTAGTAGAAAATCAATCAAATGATGGCTCTGCCGCATTGTGTGATGAATATATGTCTTTTGATTCTCGTGTGAAAGTACTTCATCTTCCGGTTGCCAATGCATCAATAGCTCGTAATGCAGGACTAGATATTGCTTCAGCTCCCTATGTTGGTTTTGTTGATAGTGATGATTATATCGATTATAATATGTATGAGGAGTTATTTGATGTGATAAAATGTCATGATGTTGATATTGTCTATTCTAATTTTCAGACTGAATATTTGGATGGTCGAATTGATGGATGTGATAAAAACTCTGGACAGATATATATACGCTCATCGTTGGATGTATTAAGAGATATGATGTGGGATAAATTGAATTGTTCGTCTTGTACAAAGCTTTTTAAAAGAACAGTCTTTTCAGAGTATAAATTTCCAGAAAATAATATTTATGAAGATAGAATTGCGATGCATATGTGGATATTGCAATGTAAGCAGGTAGCTTGGGTTGATAAGGTGTTTTATCATTATGTTGAACGCAGTAGTAGTCTTTGTCATTTAATTACTCCTTTGAATAGATATCATTATTTTATGGCTGAATTTTCTCGGATAGAGTTTATAGAGAAGCACTTATTGTTTGAAGGAGAAGAATTATTGGAAGTAAGGAATAGGCTTATTCGTATATGTTTTTTTACTTTTGAGGAGTTCGTCCTTTTGACGAAACCGAGGTGTTTTCAGAAGCCAATAAAGCATATGAGAGCTAAATTTAAAACATTATTGAAATTTCCTTCTCGAGAGTTAGAAGTTTTTTATCGCAAACGAATAAGAAAAATTGTCTATTTTTGGCCAATATATTATTGGCGACATTTTTCCTGATTAGAAACAGCTGGCAGGGCCTAGTATGTAGGTATTGATATATGTAAATTGAGGTTGGACGATGTAGTCGGAAGAAAACTGACGAATTGTATGTCCTAAATGTTGATAATATAAATGTAATATGGATAAATTACTACCACTTGTGTCTGTTATTGTTCCTGTTTACAATGGGGAAATTTTTCTAGAAAAATGCCTTCAAAGTGTAATATGTCAGAGCTATACAAATATTGAGATTATTGTTGTAAATGATGGAAGCATAGATAATACATCATTGATAATAGATCGATATGTAAAATTGGATAAGCGTATAATCGGATTGGAACAGAAAAATGGAGGACCTGCCCTAGCTAGGAATAAAGGTTTGAAAATAGCTAAGGGGAAATATGTGCAATATTTGGATAGTGATGATTGTCTGCATGAAAAAGCAATTGAATATTTGCTAGATAAAGCGGAAGCTAGCAATGCGGATATTGTAGTTGCCCCTTTCCAGTTTTGTTATTTAGATGGTACCTCTTATAAATCGTCGTTTTTTAATTTCTCAAGTATGTCTGGTATTGATTACCTTAAAGAAATATTAAATAATAAGGCTTATTGGAGTGTTTGGTCTAAATTTCATAAACGTGAATTGTTGTTGAATGACCCAATGGAGATATATCCAAATATATGTTTTGGGGAGGATGTGATTTGGAGTGTGCAGTTGCTTTTACGTTCAAAGAAAGTTGTTTCTATAGAATATGTTATTTTAGATTATAATATTCGGAATCTTTCACTTTCTCATTCTTGCAATTTTGATGAAGGCAAATTTGCGAATTTTGAATTTTATAGAAGTTGGTTGGAACTTTACCTTGCACAAAAGGGAGTGATAGACTTTATGAAAAAAGACTTGGCATTTTTTCATATTAGAAATACTTTCCAAAAAATTGTTTGGAGGAAGATACGTAATTTGAAAAAAGACATGGATAGAATAATACAGGATTTGAGATGCTTTCCTGAATTGAAGCAATCAATGTCTAAGCGTGAATTGAGGGTGGTTTCTGCTTTCCGATTTTCCATGTTGTGGGGGAACTTAAGGTTGAAGTACTATATTCAAAAAGGTAAAATTTAGGTGTACTAAAATATTATTATGGTGCTTGAACTATGAATTGTGGCACTTGTAAATGCTAGTGTATTTGACGCTTTTATTGGTTAGATTTAAGGAGGGAGATTAGCTGCTTAATTGAAGGGGGTCCATATCTCATTTTTTTTCTGTTCAATTCTTTTTTTGTGAGAAATAATATTGTTGATTTTTAAAAGAAATGATATTAATTTTCTAATCCTTTTCTTAAATTTTTTTGTTTGTGATATTGGCTGTATGAAAGGAGCAAGTTCGGAAATACGATACTCGTATAACTCAGATAATGCATCTAATATGGCTTTCGGAAACTTGCTTTTGATCCATTTTATTCGTTCTTCCATTAATTTTTCTTGATTGGTACTGATCCCATTCCCGTCTACTTCTGCTATTACAATGTCTATATATTTATAGCTGCAATCGTTAAAAATAATACTTTCCATTGTATGTATCCAGTCTGATATGATTTTGTATTCAGTGTTATATAATTGTTTCTGAAATAGGGAATGGTGAATGAAACAAGCTTGATGTGGTAATGCTGTTTTAAGAAGGTAAACGATATCTAATGTTTCAGAGGGGGTAATATATCTGTAGTCTTTTTCTGATAATATGTATTTTATATTTCCATATATATATTTATTACCATCTAAAGCTATTTCCTGTAGTATGGTATTGCTTATTAAGGTATCTCCAGAATTTAGAAAAAACAGATACTCTCCATGCGCTTGTTTTATACCTTTGTTCATTCCGTCATAAATGCCATTATCAGGCTCTGATACCCAATAAAGTGGAAATGTAATTTCTTTTTCATATAGTAGGATTGCGTCTTTACTTCCATCTGTGGAGTTAGCATCAATGATGATATGTTCAAAAAAAACGCTTTCTTGATTTTTGATACTATTTAAAGTTCGGATAAGTCCACTTTTGTTGTTGTAGTTTACGGTAATTATGCTTAGTAATGGAGCAATCATGTTCTAATCTTATAAAATTATATGCTATGTTGGCTGTATATTCTGCAAATATACATATATTTGTCATTAATACGAATTAAAGTTAATGCTTTTAAAATATGTTGGGTGATTTGAAGAGAAATATCTATAAATATTTGCTGAATAGAGGACTGTTACGAACTAAAATTGTTGTATTGATGGACGGTGGTATTTGTTCGCAGATGCATCAATATTTATTGGGAAATTTATATCGTAAAAGAGGTTTTCCAGTGTGTTATGATTTGACATTTTATAAGGAATGGGGATTAGATATAAACAATGAATTTGTTAGGAACTTTGATATTTTGAAGGCTTTCCCGTATTTGGAGTTTGAAGAAGCGTCAAAACTGGAAGTGGATGTATATAGAAGAGAATACTTTTATGGGGGCAATGATGGTGATATTCGTACTAATGATATGTCATTTCTTAGTTTGGTTCCACCTATATATTTAGGAGGATATTATCATTTCCCATCAAAGCAGTGGCTTGAAACTTTTCAATCTTTATATAGAATGGTTGATGGTGTTCTCGATAAAGTTAATCAGATAAAATGTTTAGAAGTAGATAAGTGTGTAGATTCTGTTGGAGTTCATGTCAGAAGAGGAGATTTAAAGGAAGAAGTATCTTCTTATGGAGCACCAGCTTCATTTGATTATTTTATAAATGCTACGGCTTTCTTTAAAAAGAAATTGTATAGACCTTATTTTTATTTTTTTTCAGATGAGCCAGAATGGGTTAAAATGGACTTGTTGCCAAGGCTTTCTGTGAAAGATTGTGCAGAAGTGGTTGATATAAATGGCTCTGATAAAGGTTATATGGATTTATATCTGTTAGCTCATTGTAAACATCAAATAACGACGAAAGGAACTTTGGGGAAATTTGGAGCTTTGTTGGCAGACAACCCTGATAAGTATGTAGTATTGTATAATGATGAAACACAGCAATATTGGAAAATGTTACTCCAGAATCCGGTTTTTATATAGTTTAATGAGGTTGTGCTAGACGGGTTGTAATGTTTTATTGAAGAAAAAGATTTGAAAATATATTGGAGATATCCTAAATTCTTGTAGCATTATAAATGTTTTATTGTTAAAAAAAACAATTGTTTATAGATGATGCTATAATTATTCTATTTTTGTGCATCCTAAACCTAAACTATATAGAATTTTTATATATGGAAAATCTAAAGAGACAGTTTTATTCAAAGAACTGTAATTTTGTGCAGCAAGTGATTTTTGCTTTTTCTTTTATATGTTATCTTTTAGTTATAGTTTCTTGTAATGAAAGTGATAATAGAATGGAAACGGAACCTCCTTTTTTTAGCGAGGAAGATGTTCGACATGAAGAAAAATTAAACTTTTATTTATATAATGATTATACTTGCCATATTCATTCTGTGTCTATAACAGAATCTTCTGTTAGGGTGACAGGTGAATATACGGGCGAAGGCAATTTTTTTCTAGGTGAGATTACCCCTAGTATGGATGTAGCGGAGTTGAAGAATAGTCCTTATAAAGTAAAACTTGTAAATTCATTATTTCAAATAGAACTTGAACGGTTTGTTGAGAGGGAAGGCTTTTTATATGACAGGCTTTTATCAAAGTGGGCTATTTTTAAAGAAGAAGCAGGCCAAAATTTGCTAGTTTCGCATGCTCGCTATGCAGATGAGATTTTCGCTACTCAACATTTGGCTCCTATTAAGATTGTGTCTAAGAAGGGAATGGGCGGCATTATTCCTAATCAATATATATCTGATTTTGCATCATTAAATATCAGTAGCGCTACTATCAATGTTTGTATAACTCATTTTATGCATCTTACTCCAAGAACTGGTGATGTTGAATATGTATATGGGGGAAAAGCTATTACATGGATTTGGGTTATCTTGAGAATTCGATTGATAGGACTCTTTTGGCAGCAACGAAAGAGCGAAATATGTCTGTTGCAGCAATTATACTATTAGAGCCAGCATCTAGGTGTATTGATCCACAACTGGGAGAAATATTGCAGCATCCAGATAATGATGGTGGGCTGTATACTATGCCTAATATGACAACCTTAGAGGGACTTAATTGTTATGCTGCGGCACTTGACTTTTTGGCGAAAAGGTATTGTACTACTGATAATCGCTATGGAAGAATTAGCCATTGGATTATGCATAATGAAGTTGATGGAGCTAGGGATTGGACTAACATGGGAATAAAGCCAATAACAGTGTTTACTGATACCTATGTGAAGTCTATGAGAATGTGTTATAACATTGTACGACAATATGATGAGAATGCAGAGGTGTTTGCTTCTTTTTCTCATTCATGGACAGAAAAATCCAACCCTACATGGTATACCTGTAAGGAAATGATTGATTTGTTAAACGTTTATAGCAAAGTGGAGGGGGATTTTCAGTGGGGGTTGGCTTATCATAGTTATGCACAGGATTTGACTAATCCTTGTACTTGGAATGATCCGAATGCTACTTGTTCTATGAACACTCAATTTGTTACTTTTAAGAATCTTGAAGTTCTGAATAAGTGGGCTTTGGATAAAGAAAATAAATATAAGGGGGTTATTAAACGTTCTGTATGGCTTTCGGAAGCAGGGGTGAATTCGCGGGGTTATTCGGATGAGGAACTTCAAAAGCAGGCGGCAGGGGTTGCTTATGCTTGGAAAAAAGTTAATGCTTTAGAAGGTATTGATGCTTGGCAATGGCATAATTGGTTTGATAATCAAGTGGAAGGTGCTTATTTAGGATTACGTAAATCTTTAGATCCTACTTATAATGGAGAACCTAAACCTGCATGGTATGTCTACCAAAAAGCAAACACACACGAAGAAGATGAATTTTTTGAGCAATTTTTACCTATAATTGGAATTTCTGATTGGAATATTATTGAAAATTTCTGATTGTTTATAATTAACTAAGACTGAAATTATGAGAAAACTGAGAGTTTTTTGCACGAGAAAACTGGGTCGCTTTGTAGGGCGATGCGTGGGATTGTTGGGAGTACTATTTTTGATTGTGAATTTAATTTCCTGTCAGGACGATTTTCTAGAAAATGTAGAGCCTCCCGTTACTCCTCCTGAGGAGACTGTTACTCCACCTGTTTATATGTTATTGAATGGAAAGTATAAGTCGGGGGTTAATTTGACTTTACATGAGGATAGTACTTGTACTATAGAAACAACTGATGGTGATCCATGGGCGACAACCGGAGTCTTTGCGGAAGATGTGCCTGAGGAATGTAATGTACTTGAATTTGAATATCAGACAACGTTGGGGATGAGTAATCTCGAACTTTTCTTTATGGATGTAAAAACAGGAATTGATCCGGCGCATAGTATGAGTGCGGGGCAGGTGCCGGCTTCTGAAGAATGGGCTTCTTTTAGTGTTCGTCTGAAAGAATATCGAAAGAATTTTAATTGGGGCAAAAAAGGAGATAACTTGCGTATGGACTTTGGAACTGATCTTAATAATACCATACAGATGCGTAACATTCGCCTGCGTGTTATGAACGACGAAGAGAAAAAGGAAGAAGAGGAAGAAAAGAATGAAGCCTTGAATAAAGAGAAGTATGAGCAAGGAATTAAAGATTATCTGAGTAAAGAATATGCCTGCCATATCACAGATGTTACGGTTGGAGAAACTGCGGTAACTATCCAGGGAGATTATACGGGCGAAGGTACTTTCTTCTTGGGCGAAATACCTCCTTTTGTGGACATGTTTAAAACGGAGAAGATAGAGTTTAAAATTCCTTTATCAGAAAACTCTTTCTCCATACAGTTAGATCGCTATGTTACTGTGGGAGATTTTAAATATGATCGTCTATTGTCCAAATGGGCTGTGTTTAAAGAAGGAGCGGATGTGGATGAGCTTGTTTCTCATGCCCGTTATGCTAATGTAGATGCAATTCATGCAAAACAAAGTGTCGAAGCGGTTCCTCTGAAATCGAAGAAAGGATTGGGCGGACTTATTAATCATGGATTATTGACACATGATTTGGATGAGTTGGGAATCAGCAGTGCTACTATCAATATTCCTATTAGTAATTTTATGCATCTTTCTGAGCAGCCAGGTGACATACCGTATACATATGGAGGAAAAACATATTATTTTAACGAACAATATCTGATAAGTTCATTTGATGTAGTATTGCAACAGACCAGTCAACGTGGAATTTCTGTAGCCGGCATTTTGTTGATTGCTCCTTCCGGAGATGCAGGCGAACTCCTGAAGCATCCGGATTATAACGGGGTAGCTCCTTATACAATGCCCAATATGACTACGGTAGAGTCTACTCAATGTTATGCTGCTGCACTTGACTTTTTAGCGCAAAGATATAGTGATCCCGATATGCGTATAGCACATTGGATTATCCATAATGAGGTAGATGGAGGAATTCATTGGACAAATATGGGAGATAAGCCGATTGCCACATTTATGGATACTTATCTTCGTTCAATGCGTATGTGTTATAATATTGTACATCAGTATGATCAGCATTCAGAAGTGTTCATTTCTTTCTCGCATGGGTGGAATATTGCCGCCGGCGGTGGCTGGTATAAAGTGAGGGATATGCTTGATCTGATGAATCAGTTTAGTAAGGCTGAAGGTGATTTCTTCTGGTCGTTGGCATGCCACAGTTATCCGGCACAGCTGGGAAATCCTTGTACCTGGGATGACGCTCAGGCGACTTTCTCTATGGATACGGAATATGTGACACTGAAGAATCTTGAAGTACTGGATAAATGGGTTGGTATTTCGCAGAACCAGTATAAGGGAAATATCAGGCGTTCTGTATGGCTTTCTGAAGCAGGAACATGCTCTCCGAGCTATGAAGATAAAGATTTGCAGGATCAAGCGGCCGGATTTGCTTATGGGTGGAAGAAAATTAATGCTTTGGACGGTATTAATGGAATCCAATGGCATAGCTGGTTTGATCATTTAGGCGATGGTGTTCCTTTGGGATTACGTAAATACAGCGATGAAGAATATAAGGGAGAAGCTAAACCTGTATGGACTACCTATCAGAAAGCGGGTACTGATGAAGAAGATGATTACTTTAAACAATATCTGGAACGGATTGGTATTAAAAGTTGGGAAGGTCTGATTCAGGATATTCCATAATACCAGTGTCGCTCCGAATGATATCTTATCAAAATAGTATGATATGAGTAGTTGATACTTTCCTTTTTACTGCAAGATGTCTCTGATATTCTCTTATAAATTAGGGGATTTATGTGAGCATTCCAGAGATGTCTTGCAGAATATTGTAATTTTCAGGGAAGTCTGGTCTTTTAGTTGTCTGACAACAAATCATTGAATATCATAGTTCGGCTCCGCATAGAGCTGATATTCATTAAACCTTTCATTCTTGATTAATACGATCCTTGATTTTGGAGTAATCCATATACATAGAGGATAGGTGTTTTCTTCTTTATACACGAATAACTCTTCGCGTTTTTTAAGGAGAATATCATCCGTTTCGTCATAAACAGGAGTTGTATTATATAGCGAATTTATATAGTCAGTGAGTATTTTTTTACTTCGTATAAGAAAGGCGGGTCTGTCGTTCTTTTCCTTGTCGCGAAGATACACGGATACAGAAGGGATTCCTTGATGCATATCCTCATACGTGATAAATTCATAATCGTTTAAAACATCTTCGTATCCTGTCGCATGTCCGATAGAGCCTTTTATGTCTTTCCAATTATAGCAAAGAAAATCTTTAGTGTTCGTAATCTCTATTTCTACGGTGTCACTGCTGATTACTTCTTTGTTTTTGTATCCTGACACATACGCTTTGTATTTTCCCGGGCTATAAAAAGAATGAGACCATTGACGTATGAAATTGGCGCTACCTTCTGTATGTTTGAATATTTTCAGGCTACCGTCTAAATTAGAAACTTTCCACGTGATTGAATCGTAAATGTCGAATAGAGAAAACATAATGAAATAATCATTGGGAAATAAGCCAAAAACGGCATAATCGAAAATGTTTTTCCGTGTGTCTTCTATCTCTAATTTTAACGGAATGATTTTCTCCGTATTATTTTCCTCCTCGTCGTTTATCTCAGGAAATGCGCTGTTGTCCGTATCTGAGCATGACGAGATAAATAATAAAATGAACAAAACATTAAGTAGATTTTTCATAATGGCGTTTAGTTTAGTGTGTTAATAATCTAGTTTTTGGTGCGTTTCTACAAATATAGAGAAAATATTTGTTTTATACACTGAATTAAGCGGAAAAATATTTTTTACTGAAATGATATGGAAATACTGGAAAGTGTAATTATGATCTGCACTGGATGGCTCGTGAAGAAACTAATGCTCAAGTGTTGAACAACATAGATTCTGAATTTATCAATCCTATTCCGGTGCTTTATCAGAGTGGATACCTTACTATTAAGAGATATGATGAAAAATTGGGTATTTACCGTTTGGGTTTTCCTAATCGTGAAGTGGAAGAAGGTTTTGTCTGTTTTCTGCTTCCTTATTATGTAAGCGTGGATAAAGTGGAATCTCCCTTTGAAATTCAGAAATTCGTTCGTGAGGTACGTGCCGGTGATTAAAATTGAAATAATTTTCGTTTGCTGTTTTCAAACAGCAAAAAGTAGCGGAAAATGCTGTTTTCAAACAGCAAATGGTTATCTTTGTATTTGAAAGTACTAAGATATAGAAATTTATGGAAACTCTTTTTGCGAAACAAGATCGTTTGTTGTCGTTGACATCAACCGAGATAATAAGGACATTGATGTATCAGATCAATTGGGATGCCCAGTTGGTTGCTATTAAAGGGCCTCGTGGAGTGGGAAAGACTACTTTAATGTTGCAGTATATGAAGCAGCATTATGAGGTTTATAGCAGGGAAGTGCTCTATTGTACGCTGGACTCTGTTTATTTCTCCAATCATACTTTGTTGGAGTTGGTGGATGTGTTTGTGAAAAATGGAGGGAAGCATCTCTTCTTGGACGAGGTACATAAATATCCGACTTGGAGCAAGGAGATAAAGGAAGTATATGATATGTATCCCGATTTGAAAGTTGTGTTCAGTGCATCCTCTTTACTTAATATATTGAATGCTGACGCTGACTTATCCCGGCGTTGTATCCCTTATGAAATGCAGGGACTTTCCTTTCGGGAATTTTTATTGTTTTATAAACAGTTGGATTTACCTATATGTACTTTGGAAGAGGTTCTGACTTCTCCTGGAAATATCTGCTCGGAGGTGAACAAAGTGTGTCGTCCTTTGCCTCTTTTTAGAGAATATTTGCAGTATGGATATTATCCGTTTTATTTGAAAAATCAGATAGACTATTACACAAGCATAGAACAGGTTGTTAATTTTATTGTAGAAACGGAATTACCTCAGTTGTGTGGAATTGATGTGGGTAATGTGCGTAAGATAAAAGCCTTGTTGGGTATTCTTGCGTCCTCTGTTCCTTTTGAAGTGGATATATCCAAATTGGCGACAACTATCGGTATTCATCGTAACACGGTTATAGAATACCTGAATAGTCTGGAAAAAGCAAAACTACTGCATCTCTTATATGCGGATTTATTATCTGTCAAGAAGATGCAAAAGCCGGATAAGATTTATTTGGATAATCCTAATCTGTTGTATGCTTTGGCTTCTCATCCTGTGAAAATAGGAACAGCACGTGAAACTTTTGTAGTGAATCAACTTTCTTGTGATCATGAAATAGAATATGGAAAGAAGACAGGAGATTTTAAAGTTAATGGGAAATATACTTTGGAAGTTGGCGGTGAAGGTAAAACGTATAATCAGATAGCGGATGTGCCTGATTCCTATATTTTAGCTGATGGGATAGAAACACCTTACAGGTGTAAGTTGCCTATTTGGGTTGTTGGTTTTCTATATTAGCTCGATCCTCTGACGCGTATTTTTGATTTTCATTTCTCATATTCTCATAAGCTCGCTATAAATCGCAGATAATTAGTAAAGTAGACTATGAGAAATACTTTTAGGAACTTGTATTTCTCATAGTTTTTTTGCAAAACGACTCTGATTTTGCTCATTTCTCATAGTATCCCGCCCCTGCAACATAGATAGGTTGCGTAGGCTTCCCAATATTTTGCAGCTTACCTTCTGCCTTTAGCCTGCGTATTTGCCGGCTGGCCATACTTTGAGTGAAGCTGCAAAGAGACTGCATATTAGTACGAGTCAAGACAGGATGCGTTGCAAAATATTCCGTGAGTTTCCAGTCAATTTCTTCTTCTGAAAGAGAGGCGGAATGCGGTTTATATTTCGAACGCCGCAGGTGTGTGGTCATACACAAACTTTTCAAGTCTCTGTCGGCCTGGAAGTTGATGGATTTTAGTTTCACTTTGTCGGCGCGGGTAGTAAGTGAGTGTATGGGTTCGGCGGCTTGCAATGTGATTTGAAAATACCCGATCCCGTCCAGATGCACTCTTTCTCCTTCGCGCAGATGATTGCCCATGCATCTGCTCAGTTCCATTAACATTGCCTCTACTTCTGCTTTTCCGAAAGTAGTTGCCATGTGGATTTCTTTTGCTAGTCGCTGAGTAGTGACATGTTGAAAATTAACTACGCGAGGGTGGTAGCTTGGTTCTTCCCCTTCTTTTTCCGGTTGGGGATTCTTATAAAACTCGAATTGTATTGCCATTGCTGTTTCAATTTAATGGTGATTTATGTATTATGTTACTTAGGCTGTTGCTATATCTTGCCTTCATTCCTTTCTTTTCCTACCGATGCTTCTATCGTTCCACTCCGGTAGACGGTTCTTTGCACTTCAGTAGACAGAACTTTTTACTGGAGTAGACAGGCCTGTGCACTGGAGTGGAACGGTTGGAATGTTCCTTCAAAGATACAACAATATTGGGCGGAAAACAAGTAAATGCTTAGTTGTTTATACGTAAATAATAGTTTAATTTCATATTGGATAAGGTATCCGGCATTAGGCAAGCAGAGTTGTGCTGACTATGAGAAATACTCTGAAAAACAATGAGAAATACCCGAATTTTGAGCCGAAATGTGGAATAAACTATGAGAAATACAAGTTTGAAAAAGTATTTCTCATAGTACATCTATTTGATTGACTACACTTTAACTGAAAAGTATGAGAATATGAGAAATGAAATTGAAAAATCTTTTCTGGTAGAAAGAAGAACCAGCGCTTTTAAAATTTGTTTGTATGGAATATTTACAGTACTTTTGTCTCCGGTAATAATCGCCCTACACAAACATGCAGGACAAACTAAATAAGTAATGAGAATAACACAAATTAGAGACGACGGCAGAGTGAACACTTTGCGGACGTTGAAAATCGAACAGCTCGTGGAGCAAATGAAAGTGGAAACTAAGGCACAACTCGTCTCAGGAATGAGAGAAGTCCTGCCTTATATATTTCCGGGAGATAAAAATGACTATGTACAGAAAGTGCCGAAGTTGCTTCCTGCGGCTGCCTTTGTCCGTAAGAATGGGGTAATGACAATGGACGAGTACAACGGAGTGGTGATGCTTCAAGTGAACAATCTCTCCGGACCTATGGAAGCGGATGAGGTGAAAGAACGTGTGAAGGAGTTTCCGCAGACCTATCTTGCTTTTACCGGTTCTTCCGGAAAGTCGGTAAAGATATGGGTGCGCTTTACTTATCCTGACGATCTTTTGCCGGGCAACCGTGAGCAAGCGGAACTTTTCCATGCGCACGCTTACCGGCTCGCCGTGAAATTTTATCAACCGCAGCTTCCTTTCGATATCGACTTGAAAGAACCTTCACTGGAGCAATATTGTCGTCTGACCTTCGACCCCGAACTGTATTTCAATCCCGAAGCGATGCCTGTCTATATGAAACAGCCTATGGCTATGCCGGGAGAAACGACCTATCGCGAACAGGTGAAGGCGGAAACCTCGCCTTTGCAACGGCTTGTACCGGGATATGAAAGTTATAAAGCTCTTTCCGTACTTTTTGAGGCGGCTTTTGCGCGGGCTTTGGATGAGCAGCATGGCTATCAGCCGGGAGATGATATACATTCCTTGCTGGTTTGTCTGGCCGGACATTGTTTTCGTGCCGGTATTCCCGCAGAGGATACAGTGCGGTGGACTCGTGCCCATTACCGCTTGCCAGATGATGAATTTCTGATCCGTGAGACAGTGCAGAATGTATATCGTACTTGCAAAGGGTTTGCGGATAAAAGCAGTCTGCTGCCGGAACAACTGTTTGTGATGCAAATGGATGAGTTTATGAAACGTCGTTATGAGTTTCGTTTCAATCAGTTGACCTCGCAAGTGGAATGCCGGCAACGGAACAGTTTTGATTTTTATTTTCGTCCGGTAAATAAGAGGCTGATGGCAAGTATTACCATGAATGCGCAATACGAAGGGCTTAAATTGTGGGACAAAGACGTGGTGCGTTATCTGAATTCAGATCATGTGCCGGTTTATCAGCCTATTGAAGAGTTCCTTTATGATCTCCCCCGTTGGGACGGCAAAGATCACATCGGAGATCTGGCAAAGCGGGTTCCTTGCAATAATCCCCATTGGGCACAGTTGTTCCGTCGTTGGTTTCTCAGCATGATAGCTCATTGGCGTGGACTGGGTAAAAATCATGCAAACAGCACTTCGCCTATATTAGTCGGTCCGCAGGCTTACAGGAAATCTACGTTTTGCCGCCTGATTCTACCGCCGTGTTTGCAGGCGTACTATACGGATAGCATTGACTTTAGCCGGAAACGGGATGCGGAGTTGTATCTGAATCGTTTTTTGCTGATTAATATGGATGAGTTTGACCAGATAGGTATCAATCAGCAGCCTTTCCTTAAACATATCATGCAAAAGCCGGTCGTTAATACACGGCGCCCGAATGCTTCGGCGGTAGAAGAACTTCGCCGCTACGCTTCTTTCATCGGAACAAGCAATCATAAGGATTTGCTGACAGATACTTCCGGCAGTCGTCGTTATATAGGTGTGGAGGTTACGGGAGTGATTGATGTGGTTCGTCCTGTTGATTATGAACAGCTTTATGCGCAGGCAATGGCGGCGCTCTATCACAATGAACGGTATTGGTTTGACGAAAAGGAAGAAGCCATTATGACGGAAGCCAATCAGGAGTTTGAACAGTCACCGCTTATCGAACAGCTGTTTCTTGTATATTACCGCGTTGCGGACGATGAGGAAGAAGGAGAGTGGATACTTGCTGCCGATATATTGCAACGGATACAAAAGGCGAGTAAAATGAAATTCTCTTCCGGTCAGGTGAACTATTTCGGACGTATTCTGCAACGGTTGGGAGTGAAATCGTACAGGAAAACGCGCGGAGTTTATTATCATGTGGTGGCTGTCGCTCAAAAAGAGATACAGGGTAATTGCGAAAGACTTACCGGAAGGAAGACTTTATGACTCGGGAAATGAGAGTTTGTCGGATATATGATCGCTTTCTTACAAGCTCTTTTCGATAAATCGCGTTAATAATTCGGTGAAACTGCTGTCTGTTAATCGGTTTTATTGTATCTTTGCGGTCTTAACTTATTTAATGGCAAGTAATGAAGGAATTTCTACAATTGATGCGACGTTTTGTGTCGCCTTATAAGAAGTATATCGGCTGGGCTGTTTTGCTGAATATTTTATCTGCTGTATTCAATGTGTTTTCATTCACTTTTTTGATTCCTATTCTGAGTATCCTGTTCAAGACGGAAGGGGCTGATAAGGTCTATCATTTTATGGAATGGGGAAGTGGTGATTTGGCCGATGTTGCTAAGAATAACTTCTATTATTATATCAGTCAGATGATAATAGATAATGGACCTACTATGGCGCTTATCTTTTTGGGACTGTTCCTGATGATTATGACATTGTTTAAAACCGGTTGTTATTTCGCTTCTTCGGCTGTAATGATTCCGTTGCGTACAGGAGTAGTGCGTGATATCCGTATTATGGTGTATGCCAAGGTGATGCGTCTGCCGATGTCATTCTTCTCGGAAGAGAGAAAAGGAGATATTATCGCTCGTATGAGCGGGGACGTGGGTGAAGTGGAAAACTCCATTACCAGCTCGTTGGATATGTTGATGAAGAGTCCGATTATGATTATTCTGTATTTTGCGACACTGGTCATCACCAGCTGGCAGTTGACTCTCTTTACGATCGTTGTGTTGCCGGGAATGGGCTGGCTGATGGGTGTGGTAGGACGAAAACTGAAACGCCAGTCTTTGGAGGCGCAGAGCAAGTGGAGCGATACGATGTCGCAACTGGAAGAAACGTTGGGTGGCTTGCGCATTATCAAAGCTTTTATTGCGGAAGACAAAATGATTAACCGTTTCACCAAATGCAGCAACGAACTTCGTGACGCGACAAATAAGGTTGCCATACGTCAGGCTATGGCGCATCCTATGAGTGAGTTCTTAGGAACGATTCTGATTGTAGCTGTGTTATGGTTCGGCGGTACATTGATTCTGGGACAAAACGCATCGATTGACGCTCCGACATTTATCTTTTATATGGTGATCTTGTATAGCGTAATCAATCCGTTGAAAGATTTTGCGAAGGCAGGATACAACATCCCGAAAGGTCTGGCTTCAATGGAGCGTGTAGACAAGATTCTGAAAGCTGAGAATAAGATCAAAGAAATTTCGAATCCGAAACCGTTGAAGGGACTGAATGACAAAATTGAGTTTAAGGATATCACTTTCAGTTATGACGGTAAACGGGAAGTGTTGAAGCATGTGAACCTGACAGTTCCTAAAGGTCAGACGATCGCACTGGTAGGACAGTCGGGGTCGGGTAAATCGACGTTGGTGGATTTGCTGCCGCGCTATCACGATGTGCAGGAAGGAGATATCACAATCGACGGAACCAGTATACGTGATGTTCGTATTGCCGATTTGCGCAGTTTGATCGGTAACGTGAATCAGGAAGCAATCTTGTTTAATGACACATTCTTCAACAACATCGCTTTTGGTGTGGAAAATGCAACAATGGAGCAAGTGATAGAAGCTGCCAAGATTGCGAATGCACACGATTTTATCATGGAGAAGCCGGAGGGATATAATATGAATATCGGTGACCGGGGCGGTAAGTTGTCCGGTGGTCAGCGTCAGCGTATCAGTATTGCCCGTGCTATCTTGAAGAACCCGCCGATTCTGATTCTGGATGAGGCTACTTCGGCACTGGATACCGAATCGGAACGTCTGGTACAGGAAGCGTTGGAGCGTTTGATGAAGACGCGTACAACGATTGCCATTGCTCACCGTCTTTCTACTATTAAGAATGCGGATGAAATCTGCGTGCTCTATGAGGGAGAGATTGTAGAACGCGGCAAGCATGAGGAACTCATTGAACTGAACGGATATTACAAACGCTTACACGATATGCAGCAACTGTAACGGAATAATTATAATGGAACTTTTTTAAGTTGAATCTAATGAAAGGAATCTCTATAAAACGTTTTGAGTGCTACCTCTTATATCTGTTATCCATACACGTGGCAGCTCTCTTCATTTTCTTTATTTTCCGGTTCACACTGTTCTGTTCCATTGACTATCAATTCCCGGCAGAAATAAAGGGAGATGTTCTTTTGCAGTCCGGTGCTTTCCTCCGCGGACTTTGGTTTGACAATGTAATAGCTTGTTATATCCTGTTGCTCCCTCTGGTTGTTTTGTGGATAGCCGCTCTTTGTAACTACACCGCTAAATGGCTGTTTAGGTCTACAACGGTTTATTTTAGTTGTTTTTATTCGGTATCTTTTGTTATCGCTGCTGCCAATATTCCATATTTTGAATATTTCTTCAAAACGATTAATTCTTCTATTTATAATTGGTTCGGCTATGGCGGTACAACAGCTGGTCTGATGTTTGGGGAGTCTTCTTACTATTTTCCGATATTCCTCGGGCTCCTGTCTATCGTGGCATTTGTTTGGGGAGCTTCTTCCCTTGCATCCTATTTCTATCGTAGGGCAGAAAAGGCTGCACCACAGATAAGTCTGTTGAGCCGGGTAGCTGTGTTGGTAGCAGGTGCAATTTGTATCGGGCTTTGCCTGTTCGGCATTCGTGGGCGTATGGGATATAACCCGATAAAAGTAAGTCAGGCATATTATTGTGAAGACCCGTTCCTGAATCAGTTGGGAGTGAATCCCGTCTTTAATCTGCTGACAAGTACACTGGATGATAACCGGAAAGAAAACCGGACTCTGCATCTGATGTCTGAGGAAGACGCTTTATCAAAAGTACAGAAATATTTGCATAGGCAAGGAATTGACCGGTTGTCTCCGATCGCACGGAAAGTAGAACGGGAAGGTACGCCTAATCGCAGGAACGTAGTTCTGGTCTTTATGGAGTCTATGTCCGCCAATCTAATGGGGACTTTTGGATCGGATAAGAAACTGACTCCCTATCTGGACAGCCTTTATCAGCAATCCTTGAGTTTCAGTCATTTCTACTCCTCCGGCATTCATACCAATCATGGTATTTATTCCACGCTTTATTCTTTTCCGGCTATCATGAAACGGAATGCCATGAAAGGTTCTGTGATTCCTGTCTATTCGGGACTGCCTACCGTATTGCAGGAGAACGGATACTGTAACCTGTTCTTTATGACTCACGAATCGCAGTACGACAATATGAATGCATTCCTTCGCACGAACGGGTTCGACGAAATCTACGCTCAGGAGAATTATCCTTCGGAAAAAGTAGTAAACAGCTTCGGTGTGCAGGATGACTTCATGTATCAGTATGCACTTCCTATTTTGAATGAAAGGGCCGGGACGGGGAATCCGTTCTTCAGCGTATTGCTGTCTATCAGCAATCATCCCCCTTATGTGATTCCGCCCTATTTCCACCCGCATAGTGATGTGCTCGAAGAGCAGATTGTAGAATATGCCGACTGGTCTATCCGGCAGTTTATGCAGGCTGCGGAAAAACAGCCGTGGTTTGACAATACGATTTTCGTTTTTCTGGGCGATCATGGCAAAATGGTGGGAACACCTGAATGTGAAATGCCCCAGTCTTATAACCATATTCCTCTGATGATTTACGGGAAAGATATCAAGCCGGGGGTATACGACGGTTTTGGTGGGCAGGTGGATGTATCTCCTACGTTGTTGGGGCTGCTTAACATAAGTTACCTGCAAAACAATTTCGGTGTCAATCTGTTGGAAGAAGAACGTCCTTGTATGTTCTTTACGGCGGATAATCTGATCGGGGCAAGAGACTCGGTGAATATGTTTATCTATTCGCCGGACAGCCAACAGGAATTCAAGTACAAACTGGAGGAAGGTAAGCTCCGCGCTGCCACTGGTACTGATGAGGAGGCTTTCCGGAACTTGAAAGATTATTGCTTCTCTATGCTGCAAAGTACGGAATCCCTGGTAAAAGAACACAAGACATTAGATAAAGTATCCGTCAAGAAGTAAGTGCTTTATGAAAACAAAGCCGTTGGTGAAAGAGTTTATACGTTTTGGCGTGGTCGGCGTGCTGGCTACGGCATTGCATTATGGGATTTATTATTTCCTGCAATCTTTTATCAACGTCAATGTAGCCTATACGACGGGATATGTAATCAGTTTTATTGTCAACTTCTATCTGACTTCTTATTTTACGTTCGGAACCACTCCGTCATGGAAAAAGTTGGTTGGTATGGGAGGGGCGCATCTGGTTAATTATTTGTTGCATATCATTCTGTTGAATGTATTCCTCTATCTGGGAGTTTCTAAAGCATGGGCACCTGTGCCGGTGTTTGCGATAGCGATTCCTGTGAATTTCTTATTTGTTCGGTTTGTCTTTAAACATAAAAAGCTATGAACGGCGTGAGACTTGTGATTGTAGTTCCTTGTTATAATGAGGAAGAAGTATTGAAAGAAACGACTCGTCAGCTATCTGATGTGCTTGCCCGAATGGAGCAGGAAGGGAAGGTGGCCGAAGGAAAGATTTTGTATGTGGACGACGGAAGCAAGGATACTACCTGGAAACTGATAGAGCAATTGTCTGAATCTCATAGGTGTGTGGCGGGCTTGAAACTGGCGCATAATGTCGGGCATCAGCAGGCTCTCTGGGCGGGATTGGATTTTGTGGCGGCCGGCGATTATGATGCGGCTGTATCTATCGACGCTGATTTGCAGGATGATGTGAATGCTATTGTGGAAATGGTGGATTATTATAATCAGGGGGCCGATGTGGTGTTCGGTGTACGGCGGGAACGTAAAACGGACACGTTCTTCAAGAAACATACCGCGCAGATGTTCTACAAACTGATGCGGACAATGGGCGGGGAGATTGTTTACAATCATGCGGATTTCCGCCTGATGAGCAAGCGCTCCCTGAAGGCATTGGTGTCTTTCCCCGAACGTAATCTTTTCCTCCGGGGCATGGTGTGTATGCTCGGATATCCTACCGCTTCTGTCTATTACGACCGCAAGGAACGTTTTGCCGGTGAATCGAAATATCCGTTCACGAAGATGTTGAACTTCGCCCTGGACGGAATCACTTCTTTCTCTGTCAAACCATTACGCCTGATTACCACATCCGGGCTTATCTTTATGCTGGTTTCTTTCCTGGCCATTATCTATGCTTTGGTGGAGTTTATTGGCGGAGACGTAATCCGAGGCTGGACTTCGCTACTCATTTCTGTCTGGTTTATCGGCGGCGCTATCCTGACTGCCGTCGGAGTGATCGGTGAATATATCGGTAAAATATATAAGGAGGTGAAACGCCGTCCGCGTTATCTGATAGAAAAAGAAGTAAACCTGTAACGGGTTTACTTCTTTTTCTGTTATTCTATGCTGATCCTATGGCTATTTTCTCTTGAAACGATACAGGTAAATAATGTCACGGATGTCACATCCTCTTTTCGTGCTCTGATATACTTCTTCAAAAGTATATTCGGATTCATATTTGGGCTTGAAACCTTCAAAATCGCGTCGTCCTACCAATAGATAGCCTTCGGCCGGCATATCCTTTTCAAACAATCCTATCTGGTCGTTGTGATAGAAATTGACCGTGTAGAAACGGAGCATATCGACAGCTACATAAGAATAGATCTTGCTGCCCGAAGCTATTTCCCGGATATCTTCCGCCATTCCTTTGTCCGATTTGGTGTTCAGTATGGCGGGCTGGTAAGCACCATCCAATGACATGAAAAGCGAGAATGTAACGAAAAGAGTGGCATACACTACGTTCATTCCCGATTCTTTTTTTCTGATTGTCCGGAAGAAATAGATGGCTGCAATTAATGGCAGGCAGATGACGATGATGTGGCCTGCGTTGAGTGAGATATTTGCCAACGCGTTCATGAAGGCTATATTCTCGGCGGCGTGTCTTCCGTGGAAAATACTGTCGGGCACTAATCCTAACCGCACGGCTATAAATGTGACAAGGAGAAGAATAGCGGCGACGGAGAGAAATCCGCCGTATATCTTAACTGCTTTTGAGTTTTTCCGGACCAGATACATGATATATTCGGCAAGGAAATAGGCGATGAACGGATAAATGGGTAACAGGTAAACACTGCGCTTGCTCTTTGGGATGCAGTAAAAAACGAAAATGAGAACAATGCTCAATAAAGAGAACAAGCGGGTGCTGTCCATTTCGCGGATATATGTTGTGAACCTCTGCCACCATTCGCGGGGTTTTCCGGTTATTTTCCCGTATGTAAGGCTGAATAAGGAAAGCAGAACCAACAATGTGTAAGGGGCATAGCCGGATACGACTGTAATGATATTGTAGTAAGCAGGATTCTCATGGGATTCGTAGCTCATTTTTCCCATGAAACGACCGAAATTCTCCTCCATAACCAGTGAGATGAAATTATCTCCTCCCTGTTGGTAGGCAGCGATGTACCAAAGGGCGGGCAGGATACAGGACGTAATGGCTACCAGTGCCATCGAGAAAAAGGCTTTGAAGAAACTGGTACCCCGGATCAGCAGAAAGACCCCGGTGACCATGCAAGGCAGGAGGATACCTACGGGACCTTTGGTTAGTGTGGCACATCCCATAAACAAGGTGGCTATCCAGGGGAATCCTTTTTGCCCTTTCTCACACCAACGGTAGAGTTGGTAGAGCGCGAGTACGATAAAGGCGGTCAGCATCATGTCAACGCGGCAGTTCATACCGGCACGGTGGACTTCAAAATTAGACAGGGTAATTAAGCCCATAAGGAGGGCGACTGAAGCTCCCCTGCGTTTGGCGTAGAATAAGAATCCGCCTAACACCATAGCTATCAGTGCCAATGCAGAGGGCATACGTGAAGTGTATTCCGTTACTTTCCCGGCAATAGAGGAAAGGGCGGCAATACACCAGTGAAACAAGGGCGGCTTGTAGGCGATGTCCCCGCCGTTGTTGACGGGAAGCGTCCAGTTACCGGTTTCAATCATGGAGTATGCAACGATTGCTTCGCGGGGTTCCCCTTTGGTATGGAAATCCGTTAATCCCATAAAAGGGAGAAGAGTAACGACGCAAACGACCGCTAAAATAATAAATTGCTTATTTTTCATACATTTATTGATGTGTTTGGATACAAAAATGCTATCTTGGGTTCAAAGATAAAAATATATTTTGGGGTGTTTGGTCTTTTTGTCTTATTTTCTGCCAAAATCTGCCGGAATCTCTCCCCATTCTTTGGTTTCCCATTTCAGAATACGGGTGGTGTATGTGTTTTCCCGAAGCCATTTCTCCGCACGTTCTATCAGTTTGAACAGTTCCTCTGTTTCTGCGGTACGCGAAAGCTTGGTCTTACATTTCTTTTGCCGCACCCAGCTGATTGCATTGACGCTGTCACTGTAGATGGGCATATCGAATCCCTTCTGTTTCAGCAAAGCCAGTCCGTGTACGATAGCGAGGAATTCGCCGATATTATTCGTTCCCTTCGTCGGGCCAAAGTGGAAGACTTCCTGGCGGCTGGCTATGTGGACTCCGCGATATTCCATAGGACCGGGGTTGCCGCTGCAGGCAGCGTCCACCGCCAGACTGTTGTCAATCACGCAGGCGGGCAATGTTTCCGAAGAAACTTTCTCGCTTTTCTTCTTGGCATTTTTTCCGATATAGGCGTAAGGGGAGGTGGCCAGTGCGCGTTCCGCTTCTTCGCGGGTGTCGAATGATTTGTATTTGGCGCCTTCGTATCCTTTGATTTGAAGCTGGCAGTCCGTCCAGGATGTGTAAACCCCGGGCGTCACGCCTTCCCATACAACGTAGAATTTCTGTTTAGCCATTTTTCCTTTTTACAATGAATTGATGTCTGTATATTGACAGCGCGAAGGTACAAATATATTCTCTAACTGAACAAGTCAACAGAGCTACTTGTTATAAAAATAAGAGAGTTTAAGAATATAACATTTAGAAAGGAGCTATTATGGAAAGATCTTTTAGTGAAGCTTTGAAACATCGCCGGACTTACTATTCAATTACTAATCAGTCGCCTATCCCGGATCAGGAGATTGAGTGTATCGTCAATATGACCGTACGCCACGTGCCGTCTGCATTTAATTCGCAGTCTACGCGGGTGGTACTTTTGTTAGGGGAATCACACAAGAAACTGTGGCAGATTGTGAAAGATGCGTTGAAGAAAATTGTGCCCGCGGAGGCTTTCGTAAAGACGGAAGAAAAAATAGATAACTCGTTCGCTTGCGGATATGGGACTGTGCTTTTCTTTGAAGACCAAAAGGTAGTGAAAGGACTTCAGGAGGCTTTCCCATCCTATCAGGATAACTTCCCCGGCTGGTCGCTGCAGACTTCGGCCATGCATCAGCTGGCTATATGGGTCATGCTGGAAGATGTCGGTTTCGGAGCGTCACTGCAACACTATAATCCGTTGATTGACGACGAGGTGCGTCGTGCATGGAATCTGCCCGGACATTGGCATCTGATTGCGGAAATGCCGTTCGGACTTCCTGTGACTAAACCGGGTGAAAAAGAGTTTCAACCGCTCGAAGAACGGGTGAGGGTATTCAAATAACTTCGTTTTTAATACTTGGATTTTAATAAAATGACTAATTTTGTGAGCAAAATTAGTCATTTATGGTTCGTATCTTCCTTACCGGCTATATGGGTGCCGGAAAAACGACATTGGGTAAGGCATTTGCCCGTAAGATGAATGTACCGTTCGTTGATCTCGATTGGTATATTGAGGAGCGTTTTCACAAAACTGTTGGAGAGCTGTTTACCGAACGTGGTGAAACCGGATTCCGGGAATTGGAGAGGAATATGCTCCATGAGGTGGCCGAGTTCGAGAATGTGGTAATCTCTACGGGGGGGGGGAGCGCCTTGTTTTTTTGATAATATGGAATTTATGAACCGGGTGGGGAAGACGGTATTTCTGGATGTTCATCCCGATGTGTTGTTCAGACGGTTGCGTATCGCCAAGCAACAGCGTCCCATACTTCAGGGAAAAGAGGATGATGAATTGAAAGCGTTTATCATCCGGGCACTGGAACAACGGGCTCCTTTCTACACGCAGGCGCAATATATTTTCAATGCCGACGAACTGGAAGATCGCTGGCAGATCGAAACAGCCGTGCAACGATTGCAGGAATTGTTGGGACTATAAGCTATTTTACTTTCACAAGTCATGTCAACCACATGGTTTCTCCCTTTTCTTTTTATCTGCTCTTTATCTTTTTGGGTTCTCTTTTTTGTTCATTCAGTCAATATTTGTACCTTGGCGCTCGTTACGAGATTTTTCTATTGACTATTAACACAAGAAAGAAGATAAAGAGACTGTTATGGGAACTTTGAAAGAGAAATTCGAGGAGTTGTCCGCCGGGATTAAAGCCTCTGGGAAACCTGCTGCGGCATGGTTTCCGAAATATACATCTACTTCATTATTAAATGCTGATAACTGGTGGGAAGCATTGGCTGTATGCGAATATGCGTTGGACACCCGGGAGGATGAGAAACTGACGGAAGGTTTCTTTGAATTGATATTCAGTGCATTCGACTGTAATGTCGAAGTCGATCTCAGCGAAGAAGAATATGAGTTCTGGTGGGAGAAGGTGATGCGGGTGTGCGAACGTGTGGCTGTGTTCAGCGGAGCAGGCTGGGCGCAGAAAGGTGCACAGTACTCCGAGGCCCGCTATGGAAAGCGGGATATGAGCTATTTGTTCCCTTGCTACGAGAAGGCTGCCGATATGGGCTGGGGTGAAGCGGAAGCGACTGTTGCCTATTGGCGGTATATGGGGTTTTATTGTGAGCAGGATAAGGAAGAAGGAGAACGACGTTTTGCGGCTCTTTCTTCACCCGAAGCTATTCTTTGGGGGAAACATTATCGCGCTTTTGCCGAAGAGTTTACGGGCAACAAGGAGAAAGCGTTGCAGATACGGCAGGATTTGCTTGCCGAACTGCCCGAAGGCGACCGTTTGCGTGCTCATGTGTATGCGGCAATGGGAGACGCACTCGACAGGGGAGAAGGCAAGATAGCCGAGGAAGCTGCCTGTTATGAAAAGTCTTTGGAAATCGTTCCCAATCTATATAGTCTGAAAAATCTCGCTACTCTTTATTTCCGTTATCCCGAACTGGGTAAACCGAAAGAACTGGCTTTCGAAATTTGGGAGAAAGCCTGGCATGCCGGAGTATGGTCTGCCGCCAACTTCCTGGGATACAATTATCAGGAGGAGGAATGGCTTGATCTGCCTAAAGCAATAGAATGGCTGGAGAAGGGAATGCTTTATTGCGAGTTGTATAGTGCGTATGAGTTGGCATTGATTTACTTGTACAATGATGATTATAAGAATGTGGAACGTGGGCTGATGTGTCTCGAACGTTGTGTGGAAGGTGATTATATAGAAGGTATCGAAGGACTGGCGAATGTATATTTCAACGGTGATCTGGTGGAAGAAGACATGAGTCGTGCAAAACAGTTGCTGGAAAAGGCGCTCGAACTGGGTTCGGGAAATGCGGCCTATCGTTTGGGTTGGATGTATGAACGTGGCTTTCTGTCTGAAGAACCGGATTATGTGAAAGCTATGGAATATTACGAGAAAGCAGCTGAACTGGATAATGTGGACGGATACTGTCGTGCAGCGCTTTACTTGGCTAACGGATATAGCGGTGTGACGGATGCGGTGAAGTCGAGAGAATATTACGAGAAAGCGGCCGGAATGGGTTCATGTTTTGCATTGGTAGAACTGTCATTCTTATACGAGAATGGCAACGGAGTGGAAAGAAGCTATGAGAAGGCTTTTGAACTCTGTGAAAAAGCGGCACAGGAAGGCTATCCTTATGCAATGTTCCGCGTAGGTCTTTATCTGGAAAAAGCTGTATTGGGTGAGGCGAAGCCGGAGGAGGCATTTGCCTGGTATACAAAAGCTGCCATGGCGGATGAAAATGAAGGAATCTTTGCTCTGGGACGTTGTTACAAACAGGGAATCGGTACGGAGGAGGACTGGGACAAGGCACTCGAGTGGTTCGGAAAGGGGGCAGAGAAGAACGAATCCCGCTGTCTGACTGAATTGGGGCTGGCTTATGAGAACGGTAACGGTGTGGAGGAAAACCCGCAAAAGGCTGTGGAATATATGACACGGGCAGCGGAACAGGATTATGGTTACGCCCAGTTTAAAATGGGAGATTATTATTTCTTCGGGTGCGGTCCTTGTTTGGAAGATAACAAGAAAGCCGTGGAATGGTACGAAAAGGCTGTTGCGAATGAGATTCCTATGGCGATGCTGCGCATGGGGGATTATTATTTGTATGATTATGATAGTCTGAACGAGTCGGAAAAGGCGTTTGCTTACTTTAAGAAGGCTGCCGAATACGAATGGTATAACGAAGGACTGGGTATCTGTTACGAAATGGGTATCGGTGTAGAGGATAATGAGACGGAAGCCTTTAAATATTATACACTGGCTGCGGATAACGGTAATGTGACGAGTATGTATCGTACCGGACTTTGTTATTACAACGGAGTGGGTGTGAAGCAGAATTATGCGGAGGCTTACCGCTGGTTTACGGATGCGGCCGGTAATGAGAATATCGGTGCCGCATATTATCTGGGTAAGATGCAAATGTATGGCGAAGGCTGTACGCCTGACCCGGAAGCAGCTGTGCAATGGCTGTTGAAAGCTGCCGAAAAGAATAATGATAAGGCTCAATTTGAACTAGGAAACGCTTACCTGACGGGAAATGGTGTGGAAGAAAACGATGATATAGCAATGGAGTGGTTCGAGAAGGCTGCTGAAAATGGTAACGAAAAGGCCCTTAAGATCACCGGAAGGAGGAGAAAATAGTAAGTAGGCATGGAGAAAGAAGGGAATAATCTGTTTCAAGTCAATCTCAAAGGAATGATTGCCTTGTTGTCAGAGCATATTTATAGTAATCCAAATACCTTTGTCCGTGAGTTGTTGCAGAACTGTGTGGATGCTATTACAGCTTTGCGCAATATTGACGAGAATTATGCAGGACGTATTGATGTCTTTCTGAATGATGACAAAACGGTGATATTCCGCGACAATGGAATCGGGCTGAAAGAGGAGGAGGTATATCGTTTCCTTACCGTTATCGGGGAAAGTTCGAAACGGGATACGCCCGATGCGGATGATTTTATCGGAAGGTTTGGTATTGGTTTGCTGTCTTGTTTTGTAGTGACGGATGAGATCAAGGTGGAGAGCCGGTCGGCAATGGGTGGGCAGGCTGTCTGTTGGTGTGGTAAGGTGGACGGTACGTATGAACTGACGTCATCCGCCGAAGAACGTCCTATCGGTTCGCAGGTGGTATTGCATCCCAAGAACGACTGGATGCATCTTTTTGAATATGATACATTTAAGAAGATATTGGTCGGCTATGGAGAGGTGTTGCCATATCCTGTCTATCTGCATCATCAGGATGAGGAAGAGTTGGTGAATACGCCTTCGCCTGTATGGCTTGACCCGAAGGCAACCCGCAAGGAACTCCTTGATTACGGGGCGAAAGTTTTTCAATCATCTGCGCTTGATGTTTTTCGAATACGGACTGAAAGCGGCCGGGTGGAGGGAGTGCTTTATGTGTTGCCTTTCCGGACGCAGTTTTCTGTGCGTAACTCTCACAAAGTGTATTTGAAGCGTATGCTGTTGAGTGAGGATGATTGTAACCTATTGCCGCAGTGGGCTTTCTTTATCCGTTGTCTGGTGAATGCGGACGGGTTGTTGTCTACCGCTTCACGCGAGTCTCTGGTAAGCAATGATTTGCTGAAGGATGCCCGCAAGGAGATAGGTATGGCTATCAAGGATTATTTGCGGGGACTGGTGCAGAACAACCGGGCTATGTTTAATAAGATACTGGACGTGCATCATTTTCACATCAAGGCGATTGCTTCGGAAGATAATGAGTTGCTTCGTTTATTTATGGATTATCTTCCTTTTGAGACGAATAAGGGGGTACGGAGCTTCGGGAGTATCCGTTCGGCGGACAATGTGATCTGTTATACCAGAAATCTGGAGGATTTCAGGCAGGTACGCCGTATTGCCGGAGCACAAGGATGGTTGGTGGTTAATGCCGCTTATACGTTTGATGAAACGTTGTTGAAAAAGTATGCCCGCCTGAATCCGGAACTGACTTTGGATGAAATATCCCCTTCGAGATTACTGGAACAGTTTGGGGAGGTAGAAGCCAAAAAAGAGTTCCGGGCTTTTGAGGCGAAGGTGAACGAGTTGTTAAAGCGTTTTGGCTGCGTCTGCCGGTTGAAGCACTTTACTCCGGCGGATATTCCGGTGATATTTGTGGCAGAGGAGAAAGAGAGTACGACCAAGAGTACCAATAATCCGTTAGCGGCTGTGTTGGGGACTGTCAATACGACCAGGCAGATACCTCCGACGCTGACATTTAATGCGGATAATGAAATGGTCCGTACTTTACTGCAAATACAGGGAGATAATAAAATGTTTCAGCATGTGGTACATATATTATATGTACAGTCACTCCTTCAGGGCAAGTATCCTGTGAACAGTGAGGAAATGGAACTTTTCAACCACTCGCTCAGTGAATTGATGACTGCTAAAATGAATGATTTTATAAATTTCCTGAATTAAGAAAGCGTATGAAATACACACTTGAAATACAAAAACTGCTGTTGCAGGCACAGAATAAAAACCTGCATCCCCGTGAGAAAGCTAATTTGTTGAAAGAGGCTATCCGCATCGCTGATGAAAACGAAGATGTGGAATGGGCAACGGAAATGAGGCTGGACCTCATTTATGAACTGAACCTTCTCTCGGCGGACACTGAGGAGATTGCCGTGTTCTCTAAGATTCTGGATGATTATGAGAATCATAAAGATGTAATCAAGGAGGATGATCTGCTGTGGAAGTATAAATGGATATGGTCTTCGACTTTTGATATTCCGGAGATTCCAATGGAACAGGTGGAAGCGGTAGGGGAGGATTATAAGACCCGTATCTTGCGGAACGGATATTCTTTACGGAGTTATTATCAGCGCTGGTCGGTGGAATGCACATGGATGAGGCAGTATGACAAGGCAAAGGAATATATTGATAAGATGCTGGCGGAGAAAATGGACGACCAGTCGTGTGAGGCTTGTGAACTGAACTTTATGTTGGATTATTATCTGGAAACGGGAAAGTTTGATGAGGCTTATAGCCGGGCGCAGCCATTGATTAACAAACAGGTGACTTGCTATGAAGCTAACCTGCGTGCTTACCTGAAGCTTGCTTATTATGCACAAAAAGCGGGTAAGCCGGATATTGCCGCCGATATGTGTACACGTGCCGAAGAAGCGTTGGCCGGAAGAGAGAAGGACGAGTATCTGTTGCTCTATATGGGGCTGTTTATCGCTTATTATTTAATGACGAATCCGGAGCGCGGCTGGGAGTATGCCGAACGGTGCATTGACTGGAGCCTGCGTACCAATACGTTGAAGAAATATCGTTTTTCCTGTGATATGGTGGAGGCCTTGAAGTATGAGATGCGTCCGGAGGTTCATCTGGCTTTGCCGGAGGAGTTCCCTCTTTACCGCGCGGACGGGGTTTACTCTGTCAGCGAATTACGCCGGTATTTCTATCAGCAGGCTGAAGAACTGGCACAGCGCTATGACGCCCGTAACGGAAACAGCGGATATATGGACCGACTGAAAGAAATAATGTCTAATTAATTGGCAACATGTAGATAAATCTGTATTTTTGCCGTCCAATTATTTACTAAAAACACTGAATTACAGAAAAATGAGAAAGTGGCGTATTGAAGATTCTGAGGAACTCTACAACATTACAGGTTGGGGAACCTCGTACTTTGGTATTAATGACAAAGGTCATGTTGTTGTTACACCGCGTAGAGATGGGGTAGCTGTTGATTTGAAAGAGTTGGTCGACGAGTTACAACTGAGAGATGTAGCGGCTCCCACGTTGGTGCGTTTTCCGGATATTCTGGATAATCGTATTGAAAAGATGTCGTCCTGCTTTAAACAGGCAGCCGAAGAATACGGTTATAAGGCGGAGAACTTTATTATCTATCCGATTAAGGTCAACCAGATGCGCCCTGTGGTGGAGGAGATTATCAGCCACGGAAAGAAATTCAATCTCGGACTGGAGGCGGGTTCTAAACCTGAACTACATGCTGTGATTGCTGTTAATACGGATTCTGACTCATTGATTGTATGTAACGGCTATAAAGACGAGAGTTACATTGAACTGGCTTTGCTTGCCCAGAAAATGGGTAAACGTATCTTCCTTGTTGTGGAGAAGATGAATGAGCTGAAACTGATTGCAAAAATGGCGAAGCAGTTGAATGTGCAACCTAATATCGGTATTCGTATTAAACTGGCTTCTTCCGGTAGCGGAAAATGGGAAGAATCGGGTGGCGATGCCAGCAAATTCGGGCTGACTTCCAGTGAGTTGCTCGAAGCGCTCGATTTCATGGAAAGCAAGGGATTGAAAGATTGCCTGAAACTGATTCACTTCCATATCGGCAGCCAGGTGACGAAGATCCGTCGCATCAAGACCGCCTTGCGTGAGGCTTCACAGTTTTATGTCCAACTTCATGCTATGGGGTTCAAAGTGGAATTTGTGGATATCGGCGGCGGACTGGGAGTTGATTACGACGGAACCCGGTCGTCCAACAGCGAAGGCAGCGTGAACTATTCTATTCAGGAATATGTGAATGACTCGATTTCTACATTGGTGGATGTCAGCGATAAGAATGGTATCCCGCACCCGAATATTATTACCGAAAGCGGACGCGCATTGACTGCACACCACTCTGTGCTTATCTTTGAAGTGTTGGAGACTGCCACTTTACCCGAATGGGATGATGAAGAAGTAATCGCTCCGGACGCACATGAACTGGTGCAGGAATTATATGGCATTTGGGATTCGTTGAATCAGAATAAAATGTTGGAGGCATGGCATGATGCGCAACAGATTCGTGAGGAAGCGTTGGATTTGTTCAGTCACGGAATTGTCGACTTGAAAACTCGTGCACAGATTGAACGCCTGTACTGGTCGATCACACGTGAGATTAATCAGATTGCCGAAGGCCTGAAACATGCGCCTGACGAATTCCGAGGATTGTCCAAGCTGCTTGCGGATAAATATTTCTGTAACTTTTCACTGTTCCAATCGTTGCCGGATTCCTGGGCGATAGACCAGATATTCCCGATTATGCCTATTCAACGGCTGGATGAAAAACCGGACCGCTCGGCTACTTTGCAGGATATTACCTGTGACTCCGACGGCAAGATTGCGAACTTTATCTCTACCCGTAATGTAGCTCATTATCTGCCTGTACATAGCCTGAAGAAAACAGAACCTTATTATGTAGCTGTTTTCCTGGTAGGTGCTTATCAAGAGATTTTGGGGGATATGCACAACTTGTTCGGTGATACGAATGCAGTGCATGTCTCTGTGAACGAGAAAGGATATAATATCGAACAGATTATTGACGGAGAAACGGTGGCGGAAGTATTGGACTACGTGCAGTATAATCCGAAGAAGCTGGTTCGTACGCTCGAAACTTGGGTGACGAAATCAGTAAAGGAAGGCAAAATCTCTTTGGAAGAAGGAAAAGAATTCCTTTCCAACTACCGTTCGGGACTTTATGGATATACGTATTTAGAATAAAAATGAGAGAAAAACTAACTGTAATTAAGGTGGGTGGCAAAATCGTAGAAGAGGAAGCCACCCTTCGTCAGTTGTTAAACGACTTTGCCGCTATTGAAGGACATAAGGTGCTGGTGCACGGCGGAGGCCGTTCGGCTACAAAGATAGCCGCACAACTGGGAATTGAAAGCAAAATGGTCAATGGCCGCCGGATTACTGATGCGGAAACGTTGAGGGTAGTGACAATGGTGTATGGCGGTTTGGTGAATAAGAATATTGTTGCCGGGTTGCAGGCGTATGGTGTCAATGCGCTGGGATTGACCGGAGCGGATATGAACGTGATACGTTCGGTGAAACGTCCGGTGAAAGAAGTTGATTACGGTTTCGTCGGCGATGTGGAGAAGGTGGATGCTTCTCTGTTGTCTGACTTGATATACAAAGGTGTGGTGCCGGTTATGGCTCCGTTGACACACGACGGACAAGGGAATATGCTGAATACGAATGCGGATACTATTGCCGGAGAGACGGCAAAAGCCTTGTCGGGCCTGTTTGATGTGACATTGGTGTACTGTTTCGAGAAAAAAGGTGTACTGCGTGATGAGAATGATGACGATAGTGTAATTCCTCAGATTACCCGTGCGGAATTTGAACAATACGTAGCCGATGGCGTTATTCAAGGAGGTATGATTCCGAAACTGGAGAATTCTTTTGAAGCAATAAATGCTGGGGTGTCTGAAGTGATAATTACCTTAGCATCAGCGATTAACGGCAACGGAGGAACCCGGATAAAAAAATAATTCAAAAAAAAGTAGTGGGCGACTGTAACTTTTCGAATCCTAGCCCGTCATTATTATAGAGATGCAAGAAATCAGCTTCCGAAACGATATTTTGCCGTTGAAGGACAAACTCTTTCGATTGGCGCTCAGAATCACCCTGGATAGGGCAGAAGCCGAGGATGTCGTTCAGGACACCATGATAAGAGTGTGGAGCAAGCGGGATGAGTGGTCGCAATTTGAATCGGTTGAAGCCTATTGCCTGATAGTGGCAAAGAACCTTGCGATAGACCGGAGTCAGAAGAAAGAGGCTCAAAACGTGGAACTCACCCCCGAAATGGAGGAAGAACCTGATGCAAACAGTCCGTACGATCGGATGATTCATGATGAAAAAATGAACATCATCAATAGGTTGGTCAACGAACTTCCCGAAAAACAGCGGCTTATCATGCAACTGAGGGACATTGAAGGTGAAAGCTATAAAAAAATTGCAACCCTGCTGAATCTGACAGAGGAACAAGTCAAAGTGAATCTCTTCAGAGCCAGGCAAAAGGTAAAACAAAGGTATTTAGAAATTGACGAATATGGATTATAAGGATATAGAACAGCTCCTGGAGCGATACTGGCAATGTGAAACTTCCGTTGAGGAGGAATCAAGATTGCGTGACTTCTTCTCGAAAGAAGACGTACCGGCTCATTTGCTTCGCTATAAGAACTTGTTTGTTTATCAGCAGGTTCAGCAAGAAGTAGGGCTGGGTGAGGACTTTGATGCACGTATTCTGGCAGAAGTGGAGGTCCCGGTAGTGAAAGCAAAACGTCTGACACTGACGAGTCGCTTTATTCCTCTGTTCAAAGCCGCTGCCGTGATTGCAATCATTCTCGGATTGGGAAATGTGGCACAACATTCTTTCTCGGGAGATGATGGAAGTGTATTGGCCACAGATACCATTGGTAAACAAGTAACTGCACCGTCGGTCGCTATCTCGAACGATGTGAAAGCGGATCAGGTCTTGGCTGATAGCTTGGCGAAGATCAACCACAAGATGCAGGTTATTAATGAATAGACATTTTCATTTGCTTTAAACATATAATATAGTTAGTGTGCTTAATTAAAACAACATCGAAAGCGAAACTGTGAAGTTTTCAATTCTCTCAAATTTTTATAATGAAACTAACTAAATAAATGGGCTACCGCGAGATGCAGTAGCCCTTTTATGTTTCTAAGAGTGGAAGAATCTTTTTTTTATTACTTTTGTACCTGTTATTAGGAGACTTATGATGAAGGAAGCAATTATAGAAGATGAAGAACTTGGACGGTTAATAGTGCGTGTTAATTTGCGTGCTAAAAGTCTTGTCTTTCGTACAAAGAGTGATGCGGTATACGTTTCAGTCCCTTCCGGCACAACGATGAAAGAGGTAAAACGGGCGATTGAAGATTTACGTAGTAAGTTGCTGGCTTCTCGTCAACGATTGAATCGTCCGTTAATTGATTTGAATTATAAGATTGATGCAGAATATTTCAAGTTGTCTTTGGTGTCCGGAGAGAAAGAGCAGTTTCTGGCAAATTCCCGATTGGGATGTATGCAGATTATTTGTCCGCCAAATGCGGACTTTACTGATGAGAAATTGCAGAGTTGGCTACGAAAGGTGATTGAAGAATCGTTGAGGCGGAATGCAAAAAGTATTCTTCCTCCACGTTTAGACCGTCTTTCCAAACAATGCGGATTGCCCTATGCAAGCGTGAAGATAAATTCCAGTCAGGGGCGGTGGGGGAGTTGTTCGACAAAGAAGGATATTAATTTATCCTATTACCTCGTTTTGTTGCCTTCTTATTTGATTGATTATGTGCTTTTGCATGAACTATGTCATACCCGTGAGATGAATCATAGTGAACGTTTTTGGTCTCTACTGAATCAATTCACGGAAGGAAAAGCTCTTGCTCTACGGGGAGAACTGAAGAAATATCGGACAGAAATATAAAGAGCTCCTTTGTCTTTATCTTGCTTTACCGTTTATTTCGCCAGTTGCTTAATTCCGTCTTCCTCTTTCTCAAACTGATAATTACCCCCTCTTTCGCTTAGGTCGAAAGTCGATACTAATTCAGTTTTGTTATCTACAATTAACAATGCACTCTGCTCGGCAAAACGACCGACTTCCACTGTATAAGGTTCTTTTATGATAGTCTTATTGGAAATGAGACTGTCGTTGACAAACAGAGAAATTGAATCGCCGGTAAAGCCTTTGACCAGACTAATCGTATATGTTTCGATAAAATGTCGTTCTTCCTGTTGCTTCTGTTGCAGTCGCATACTCATATAGATGAAAATCACTACGACAAAAATGACGGCAAAAGCGAGGATTCCATTGCCGACCATGAACTGTTTGTTGGTGTTGAGACGATGCGCCATAGTTGTTATTTTTTTTAATTGCGGCGTAAAGATACGAATATCGCACTGTTAATTCATACTTTTTTTCTTTAATGTTTTGTAGTCGAATAGATTATTTATATCTTTGCAACCGAAAACGGATGAAAGGTGGAGGGGCAATTAAGCTCCTTTTTTTGTTCTTAATAGCTAATAAATGATAGAAAAGAAAACTGTTTGTCAGATTGTTGAAGAGTGGCTGGAAGGAAAAGATTACTTTTTGGTAGAGGTAACTGTGAGCTCGGATGACAAAATTGTGGTCGAAATTGACCATGCAGAAGGCGTTTGGATTGAAGATTGCGTGGAGCTTAGCCGCTACATTGAATCGAAACTGAACCGTGAAGAGGAAGATTATGAACTGGAAGTAGGGTCGGCCGGTATAGGACAGCCCTTTAAAGTGCTGCAGCAGTATTACATCCACATCGGACAAGAAGTGGAAGTGATGACCAAAGGCGGACAGAAACTGACCGGTATCCTAAAGGATGCCGATGAAGAGAAGTTTACGGTAACCGTACAAAAGAAGGTGAAACTCGAAGGAGCCAAGCGACCAAAGCTGGTGGAAGAAGACGAAACCTTTACTTATGAGCAAATAAAATATACTAAATACTTAATTAGCTTTAAATAGTTATGGCCAAAAAAGAAGAAACAATCAGCTTGATTGATACATTTTCGGAATTTAAGGAACTGAAGAATATCGATAGAACGACAATGGTTAGTGTACTCGAGGAGTCGTTCCGTAGCGTAATCGCGAAAATGTTTGGCACCGATGAAAATTACGATGTGATCGTGAATCCGGATAAGGGGGATTTCGAGATATGGCGTAACCGTGAAGTTGTGGCCGATGAAGATTTGACTAACCCGAATATGCAGATTGCGTTGAGTGAGGCGCAGAAAATTGACGCTTCATACGAAGAAGGCGAAGAGGTGACTGATGAAGTTATTTTTGCGAAATTCGGTCGTCGTGCTATCCTGAACCTCCGCCAGACATTGGCTTCCAAGATTCTGGAACTGGAAAAAGACAGTATTTATAATAAATATATAGATAAGGTAGGTACAATTATCAATGCAGAAGTGTATCAGATCTGGAAAAAGGAAATGTTGCTTCTCGACGATGAAGGAAACGAACTGCTGCTGCCCAAGACCGAACAAATCCCGAGCGATTTTTATCGTAAAGGTGAAACGGCACGCGCAGTGGTTGCCCGCGTAGACAACAAGAATAATAATCCTAAGATTATCTTGTCACGTACTTCTCCCGTTTTTTTGCAACGTCTGTTTGAGATGGAAGTACCTGAAATAAATGATGGTCTGATAACTATCAAGAAGATTGCCCGCATCCCCGGCGAACGTGCCAAGATTGCGGTAGAATCTTATGATGACAGAATCGATCCCGTAGGAGCCTGTGTAGGTGTAAAGGGGAGTCGTATTCATGGCATCGTTCGTGAACTTCGCAATGAGAATATCGACGTAATTAACTATACATCGAATATTTCATTGTTTATACAGCGTGCTTTAAGCCCGGCGAAAATTTCTTCTATTCGTTTGAACGAGGAGGAGAAGAAAGCAGAGGTGTTCCTCAAACCGGAAGAAGTATCGCTGGCTATCGGTAAAGGCGGTTTGAATATCAAACTGGCCAGTATGTTAACTGAGTACACTATCGACGTGTTCCGTGAGTTGGATGAGAATGTAGCTGATGAAGATATCTATCTTGACGAGTTCAGAGACGAAATCGATGGTTGGGTGATTGATGCAATCAAGGCTATCGGTATTGATACGGCAAAAGCTGTGTTGAATGCTCCTCGTGAGATGTTGATTGAAAAGACGGACCTGGAAGAAGAGACAGTGGACGAGGTAATACGCATTTTGAAATCGGAGTTTGAAGAAGAAGAACCGGAACAAGAACCGGAACAAGGACAAGAGTAATAGGCAATTACGATTGAGATTTTCTTCGCTCCATTTATTCATTAAATTTAAAATATGACGATAAGGTTAAACAAAGTTACAAGAGATTTGAATGTAGGAATCGCGACGGTAGTTGAGTTCCTGCAAAAGAAAGGGTATACCGTTGAGGCTAATCCTAATACAAAAATTAGCGAGGAGCAGTACGCTATACTCGTAAAAGAGTTTAGTACGGATAAGAACCTTAGACTTGAATCGGAGCGTTTCATTCAGGAACGTCAGAATAAGGATCGTAATAAGGCATCGGTTTCGATTGAAGGCTTCGAAAAGCAACAGGAAAAACCGAAGTCGGAAGATGTGATCAAGACAGTCGTACCTGAGGATGCACGTCCGAAGTTTAAACCTGTCGGTAAAATTGATTTGGATAAATTAAACGGTCGTAAAACTGATAAAGTAGAAAAGGAACCGGAACAGAAAAAGGAAACTGTGGTAGAACGTCCTGTGGTGGAACGTCCGATAGTAGCGGAACGCCCTGTCGTTGAACCGGAAGTGAAGAAAGAACCCGAAAAGAAAGAGCCTGAAGTAAAAAAGGAAGAGGTGGTGGCACCTGCTCCAACTCCGGCCGAACCTGTGGTGGTGAAACAACCGGAACCTGTAGCAGAACCGAAACCGGCAGAAGTTGAAAAAGTGGTAGTGGAAGAAGTGATTAAGGAAGAGCCGAAGAAGGTAGAAGAACCTGTGAAGGCAGAAGAACATAAAAAAGAAGAAAAGCCTGTGGAAGCAGTAGCATCGACAGAAGTCGTTTCGGAAGAAAAAGACGCTCCTAAGGAAGACGAGGTTTTCAAGATCCGTCAGCCGGAACTGGGAGCAAAGATTAATGTAATCGGTCAGATTGACCTTGCAGCATTGAATCAGTCAACTCGCCCTAAGAAGAAATCGAAGGAAGAGAAACGTCGTGAACGTGAAGAAAAAGAGAAAATCCGCCAGGATCAGAAGAAACTGATGAAGGAAGCGATTATCAAGGAAATCCGTAAAGATGATGCCAAACAGGCTAAGAGCGGACCGAAAGATAACGCGGATGCAGCCGGTAACAAGAAAAAGCGGAATCGTATCAGCAAAGAGAAGGTGGATGTGAATAACGTTGCAACTTCCAACTTTGCAGCTCCGAGACCGAATGTGCAAGGCAAAGGCGGTAATAATAATGGTGGTAATAACCAAGGTAACAATAACAACAATAATAGAAGAAACAATAACAAGGATCGTTTCAAAAAGCCGGTTATCAAACAGGAAGTAAGTGAAGAAGATGTAGCAAAACAGGTAAAAGAAACCTTGGCTCGTCTGACCACTAAAGGTAAGAACAAGACTTCCAAGTACCGTAAGGAGAAACGTGAAATGGCTTCCAACCGTATGCAGGAACTGGAAGATCAGGAAATGGCAGACAGCAAAGTATTGAAGCTGACCGAATTTGTTACAGCTAATGAATTAGCTACAATGATGGACGTTTCTGTCAACCAGGTTATTGCTACTTGTATGAGTATTGGCATCATGGTTTCTATCAACCAGCGTCTGGATGCGGAAACAATCAATCTGGTGGCCGAAGAATTTGGTTTCAAGACCGAATATGTAAGTGCGGAAGTGGCACAGGCTATCGTGGAAGAAGAAGATGCTCCGGAAGATTTGCAGCCGCGTGCTCCGATTGTTACTGTAATGGGACATGTTGACCATGGTAAGACTTCATTGCTTGACTATATCCGTAAGGCGAATGTGATTGCCGGTGAAGCCGGAGGTATCACACAACATATCGGTGCATACAATGTGAAGTTGGAAGACGGTCGCCGTATTACATTCCTTGATACTCCGGGACATGAGGCGTTTACCGCTATGCGTGCCCGTGGTGCGAAAGTAACGGATATTGCAATTATTATTGTAGCGGCGGATGATAACGTGATGCCGCAGACAAAGGAGGCCATCAACCATGCAATGGCGGCGGGTGTACCTATTGTGTTTGCTATCAATAAGGTGGATAAACCGACTGCAAATCCGGATAAGATTAAAGAAGAATTGGCTGCTATGAATTACCTTGTTGAAGAATGGGGTGGTAAGTATCAGTCACAAGATATCTCAGCCAAGAAAGGTATGGGAGTGGAAGATTTGTTGGAAAAGGTATTGCTGGAAGCCGAAATGCTCGACTTGAAGGCAAACCCGAACCGTAACGCTACGGGATCTATTATCGAGTCTTCACTTGACAAGGGACGTGGTTATGTAGCTACGGTATTGGTATCTAACGGTACTCTGAAAGTCGGAGATATCGTATTGGCCGGAACTAGCTATGGTCGTGTGAAGGCTATGTTCAATGAACGTAATCAACGTATCAAAGAAGCGGGTCCTGCTGAACCGGCATTGATTCTGGGATTGAACGGTGCTCCTGCCGCCGGTGACACTTTCCATGTGGTAGAAAGCGACCAGGAAGCTCGTGAAATCACCAACAAACGTGAACAGTTGGCTCGTGAACAAGGCTTGCGTACGCAGAAGATTCTTACTTTGGATGAATTGGGTCGTCGTATCGCTTTGGGTAACTTCCAGGAATTGAATATTATCGTTAAGGGTGACGTGGATGGTTCTGTGGAAGCATTGAGCGACTCGTTGATCAAGTTGTCTACGGAACAAATTCAGGTAAATGTCATCCATAAGGGTGTGGGAGCAATTTCCGAATCGGATGTTTCTCTGGCCGCTGCTTCGGATGCGATTATCGTGGGATTCCAGGTACGTCCTTCAGGTGCTGCCGCTAAGATGGCTGAACAGGAAGGTGTCGATATCCGTAAGTACTCTGTCATCTACGATGCAATTGAAGAGGTGAAGTCTGCTATGGAAGGTATGTTGGCGCCGGAAGTGAAGGAGCAGGTGACTGCTACTATCGAAATCCGCGAGGTGTTCAATATCACGAAAGTAGGTTTGGTAGCCGGTGCAATGGTGAAAACCGGAAAGGTGAAACGAAGCGACAAGGCTCGTTTGATTCGCGACGGTATCGTAATCTTTACCGGGAATATCAATGCGCTGAAACGCTTCAAGGACGATGTGAAGGAAGTAGGTACAAACTTTGAGTGTGGTATCAGCTTAGTGAACTGCAACGACATGAAGGTAGGCGATATGATCGAGGCATTCGAAGAAATAGAAGTGAAACAGACATTATAATTTGTACTGAATTAAGAATAAACGGAGGCACAGAGTGAATTATAACTCCGTGCCTCTTTTTTCTTTTTATAGAGAAATATGGCAACGATTGATATTATTATCCTTATTATAATAGGTGCAGGCGCAATAGTAGGCTTTATGAAAGGCTTTATTCGTCAGTTGGCTTCTATACTGGGATTAATAGTCGGTTTGCTGGCGGCGAAGGCTTTGTATACCACTTTAGCGGAAAAGCTTTGTCCAACGGTGACTGATTCGATGACTGTTGCACAGGTATTGGCTTTTATTATCATCTGGATAGCCGTTCCACTGATATTCTTATTGGTGGCTTCGTTGCTGACAAAGGCAATGAAAGCGGTTTCGCTGGATTGGTTGAACCGTTGGCTCGGTTGTGTGCTGGGAGCACTTAAATTTCTATTGTTAACAAGTCTGGTGATTTGTCTGATAGAGTTTATGGATGGCGATAATAAGTTAATTAGTGCAACAAAAAAGAGCGAATCTTTGTTATATTATCCGATAGAAACGTTTGCGGGAATCTTTTTCCCTGCTGCTAAGAGTATGACGCAACAATATATATTAGAGAATAAAGATGCAACAAGAAGAACCCAATAAATATGTAAAGGAACTAACGCAGGAGAAGTACAAATATGGCTTCACCACGGAGGTGCATACAGACATCATTGAGCGTGGACTTAATGAGGATGTGATTCGTTTGATTTCATCGAAAAAGGACGAACCGGAGTGGTTGCTGGAGTTCCGATTGAAAGCGTACCGCCACTGGCTGACGCTGGAAATGCCCACATGGGCACATCTCCGTATTCCGGAGATTGATTATCAGGCTATTTCTTACTATGCTGATCCTACTAAGAAAAAGGAAGGGCCGAAGAGCATGGATGAGGTTGATCCTGAACTAATAAAGACCTTCAATAAGTTGGGAATTCCTTTGGAAGAACAAATGGCCTTGAGTGGAATGGCGGTTGATGCCGTAATGGACTCGGTTTCAGTAAAGACTACCTTCAAGGAAACATTAATGGAAAAAGGAATTATTTTCTGTTCGTTCAGCGAAGCGGTGCGTGAACATCCGGACTTGGTGAAGAAGTACCTTGGTTCGGTAGTCGGTTACCGTGATAATTTCTTTGCCGCATTGAACTCAGCTGTATTCTCCGACGGTTCTTTTGTGTATATTCCGAAGGGGGTGCGTTGTCCTATGGAGCTTTCTACTTATTTCCGTATCAATGCCCGTAACACGGGACAATTTGAACGTACGCTGATTGTGGCGGATGATGATTCGTATGTATCTTATCTGGAAGGATGTACGGCTCCGATGCGGGATGAGAATCAACTGCACGCTGCTATTGTAGAGATTATCGTGCATGACCGTGCAGAAGTGAAATACAGTACGGTTCAGAATTGGTATCCGGGAGATGCCGAAGGTAAAGGCGGTGTATACAATTTTGTGACGAAGCGAGGTAACTGCAAAGGAGTGGATAGCAAACTTTCCTGGACACAAGTGGAAACCGGTTCGGCGATTACCTGGAAATATCCTTCCTGTATCCTGACAGGTGATAATTCGACAGCAGAATTTTATTCTGTGGCTGTGACTAATAACTACCAGCAGGCGGATACGGGTACGAAGATGATTCATCTCGGTAAGAATACACGTAGTACAATTGTCAGCAAAGGTATTTCTGCCGGTCACAGCGAGAATTCGTATCGCGGACTGGTCCGTGTAGCGGAGAAAGCGGATAACGCTCGTAATTACAGCCAGTGTGACTCTTTGTTGTTGGGAGATAAGTGCGGTGCACATACTTTCCCATATATGGATATTCATAATGAGACAGCGGTAGTGGAACATGAGGCTACGACAAGCAAGATCAGTGAAGACCAGATTTTCTATTGCAACCAGCGCGGTATTCCGACAGAGGACGCTATCGGACTGATTGTGAACGGATATGCGAAAGAAGTATTGAATAAACTTCCAATGGAATTTGCGGTAGAAGCACAGAAGTTGCTTACTATTTCCTTGGAAGGAAGTGTAGGATAAAAAATAAAAGTGATTATGTTAGAAATAAAAGACCTGCATGCCAGCATTAATGGCAAAGAGATATTGAAAGGCATTAACCTGACGGTGAAACCGGGCGAAGTACATGCAATTATGGGACCGAATGGTTCCGGTAAGAGTACTTTGTCGTCGGTACTGGTGGGGAATCCGGCTTTTGAGGTAACGAAAGGTTCAATCACTTTTTATGGAAAGAATCTGTTGGAGTTGAGTCCGGAAGATCGTAGCCATGAAGGTATTTTCCTTAGTTTCCAGTATCCGGTGGAGATTCCGGGAGTGAGTATGGTAAACTTTATGCGTGCTGCCGTAAACGAACAACGCAAATACAAAGGTCTGCCTGCGCTGACTGCCAGCGAGTTCCTGAAACTGATGCGTGAGAAACGTGCGGTGGTTGAATTGGATAACAAATTGGCTAACCGTTCGGTAAACGAAGGTTTCTCCGGTGGTGAAAAGAAACGGAACGAGATTTTCCAAATGGCGATGTTGGAACCACGTTTAAGCATTCTTGACGAGACGGACTCCGGTCTGGATATCGATGCTCTTCGTATCGTTGCGGAAGGAGTGAACAAATTGAAAACTCCCGAAACAAGCACAATTGTTATCACTCACTATCAACGTCTGCTTGATTATATCAAACCGGATATCGTGCATGTTCTTTATAAAGGTCGTATCGTGAAAACTGCCGGACCGGAACTTGCTCTTGAACTGGAAGAAAAAGGATATGATTGGATAAAGAAAGAAGTAGGAGAATGACGATGAATGCGGAACAACAATATATAGAACTCTTCTCGCAGACGGAAGCTATGATCTGCAAACATAGCGCTGAAGTGCTGAATGCGCCTCGTGCTGCTGCCTTTGCCGATTTTGAGCGAGTCGGATTCCCGACCCGCAAAATGGAGAAGTACAAATATACGGATGTAAGCAAGTATTTTGAACCGGACTTTGGTTTGAACCTGAATCGCCTGGCTATTCCGGTCAATCCGTATGAAGTGTTCAAGTGCGATGTGCCGAATATGAGCACTGCCCTGTATTTTGTGGTGAATGACGCTTTCTATGACAAGGCCCTTCCCAAAAGTCATTTGCCGGAAGGCGTGATATTTGGCAGCTTGAAAGAGGTGGCCAGGCAACATCCCGAATTGGTGAAGAAGTATTACGGCAAACTGGCGGATACTTCAAAAGATGGTGTGACCGCCTTTAATACGACTTTTGCGCAAGATGGCGTAATTTTCTATGTGCCGAAGAATGTAGTAGTGGAAAAACCTATCCAGTTGGTGAATATTCTTCGTGCAGATGTCAATTTCATGGTGAACCGCCGTGTGTTGATTATTCTGGAAGATGGTGCACAAGCCCGTCTGCTGATTTGTGATCATGCTATGGATAATGTGAACTTCCTTGCAACACAGGTAATAGAAGTCTTTGCAGGAGAGAATACGGTGTTTGATTTGTATGAGTTGGAAGAAACACATACAAGTACTGTCCGTATTAGTAATTTGTATGTAAAGCAGGAAGCAAACAGTAACGTTTTGCTGAATGGTATGACTTTGCATAATGGCACTACCCGTAATACTACGGAGGTATTGCTGGCAGGAGAAGGTGCTGAAATTAATCTTTGCGGAATGGCGATTGCTGATAAGAACCAGCATATAGATAATAATACAAGTATTGATCACGCGGTTCCGAATTGTACAAGTAATGAATTATTCAAATATGTACTCGATGATCAGTCGATAGGTGCATTTGCCGGATTAGTGCTGGTACGTCCTGACGCCCAACATACAAATTCTCAACAGACAAACCGTAATCTTTGCGCTACACGTGATGCTAGAATGTACACGCAGCCGCAGTTGGAGATTTATGCGGACGATGTGAAATGTTCGCATGGAGCAACGGTGGGACAGCTTGATGAGAATGCATTGTTTTATATGCGTTCCCGTGGAATCAACGAGAAAGAAGCTCGTCTGCTTCTGATGTTTGCGTTTGTCAACGAAGTGATTGATACCATTCGTCTGGATGCGCTGAAAGATCGCTTGCATCTGTTGGTTGAGAAACGTTTCCGTGGTGAGTTGAACAGATGTCAGGGTTGTGCGATTTGTAAATGAGTAATAGCGAATAAACATGGATATTCAAAAGATACGTGAGGATTTCCCGATATTGAGCCGTACGGTTTACGGTAAGCCATTGGTTTATTTCGATAACGGTGCGACGACTCAGAAACCCCGTCTGGTGGTTGATGCATTGGTAGATGAGTATTATTCCGTCAATGCAAATGTGCATCGCGGAGTGCATTATCTTTCACAGCAGGCTACGGAACTGCACGAGGCATCTCGTGAAACGGTACGTCAGTTTATCAATGCCCGCAGCACGAGTGAAGTGGTGTTCACACGGGGAACAACGGAAAGCATAAACTTGCTTGTTTCCAGTTTTGGTGACGAGTTTATGCAAGAAGGGGATGAGGTGATCCTTTCTGTAATGGAACATCATAGTAATATTGTCCCCTGGCAACTTCTGGCTGCTCGTAAAGGTATTGCAATCAAAGTGATTCCGATGAACGACAAAGGCGAACTGTTGTTGGACGAATACGAAAAATTATTCTCCGAACGCACGAAGATTGTCAGTGTGGTGCATGTGTCGAACGTATTGGGTACGGTGAATCCGGTGAAGGAAATGATTGCAACAGCACATGCCCACGGTGTACCCTGTCTGATTGATGCAGCTCAGTCTATCCCTCACATGAAAGTGGACGTACAGGATTTGGATGCCGATTTTCTCGTGTTCTCCGCTCATAAAATATATGGTCCGACAGGTGTCGGTGTACTTTATGGAAAGGAAGAATGGCTGGACCGCCTTCCGCCTTACCAGGGAGGAGGAGAGATGATTCAGCATGTCTCTTTTGAAAAAACGACTTTCAATGAACTTCCTTTCAAGTTTGAAGCCGGTACACCTGACTATATCGGAACTACCGGACTGGCGAAAGCACTCGATTATGTGAATGGTATCGGTCTGGAGCAAATAGCCGCCCATGAGCATGAACTGACAACTTATGCTCTGCAACGTCTGAAAGAAATTCCTACTATGCGTATATTCGGTGAAGCTGCTGACCGTGGAGCGGTGATATCCTTCCTTGTCGGTGACATTCATCATTTCGATCTCGGAACTTTACTCGACCGCTTAGGTATTGCCGTCCGTACAGGACATCATTGTGCCCAACCTTTGATGCAACGCCTTGGCATAGAGGGGACAGTGCGGGCTTCGTTTGCCATGTACAATACGAAATCGGAAATTGATATATTGGTGGCCGGGATTGAACGTGTCAGCAAGATGTTTTAAAGATATGAATCGCTATTTCTGTGGAATAGCGATTTTTTTATTCTTTAACTAAAAAAAGAATACCCAAAGTGCAGTGATTTGAGTTTTCTTGCGTCTAATGAGTAAAGAAACAAATATTCATGGAATATCTGGAGGGTCGTGAGACCATGCTTATATTATAAATTCTCTCTCTTTAACATTAATGGCAGCTATATCGTAAATAAATTACGGTATAGCTGCAACTTTTTTAGGACGGCTTACGTCTAATATATAGAATTGCAAATAACTTAAAGAGAAAAGACAATGTTAATAACAACAACTCCCATTATTGAGGGAAAACGAATAGTGAAATATTATGGAATCGTTTCCGGAGAAACAATCATAGGTGCCAATGTGTTTCGTGACTTGTTTGCAAGTATCCGCGATATTGTAGGAGGGCGTTCCGGAGCGTACGAAGAAGTATTGCGCAAAGCTAAAGATACCGCTTTGCAGGAAATGCAGGCACAAGCTGCTCAGTTAGGAGCAAATGCCGTGATAGGTGTTGATTTGGATTACGAGACAGTAGGAGGTAGTGGCAGTATGCTAATGGTGACTGCTAACGGTACAGCCGTAAAGATTGAGGATGACTGAGATAGGTGGCATTGAAACTATAAATCATTATTCATTCCGAATAAGCAGAATGAATAATGATTTATTTAAGGCTCTAATGAGGCATTTTGAATGAAGCTAGTTCCGGTTCGATATGCTCCTGCTTCATAATATCCTCCATTCTTTTCACGATTTCCGGGTGGTATCTGGCAACATCTGTCTGTTCTCTGGGATCAGAATCCAGATCATATAATTGAATTTTCCTGTTTCCTTTAAAAATATTCAATACAATACCCTTCCATTTGCCCATTCGGACAGCTTTTTGGCCTCCGCTATCGGGAAATTCCCAATATAAGAAATCATGTTTATTCTGTTTTTTGCCTAGTAATTCCGGCAAAAAGCTGATTCCGTCCGTAGTCGGGCATTCTACTTTTGCAATCTCACAGAAAGTAGGCATAATGTCCCAAAAGGCACAGATGAGATCACTTTTACTACCGGCTTTTATCTTTTTAGGCCAACTGGCAATCATCGGAACACGAATGCCTCCTTCGCGGAGCGATGCTTTGCCCCAGCCCCATTCACTTTTGAATGGTTTAGCACTATCGAAAAAGAAAGAATCGCTTCCGCCATTGAAAGTCGGCCCGTTGTCACTGGTAAAAATGATGATGGTATTGTCATAGATTCCCAGTTCTTTAAGTTTATTAATAAGTCCCCCGATCTGTTCATCCCAGTAGCTGATCATGGCAGCATAGGTTGCGCGAGGATAACGGCAGGGAAAATAATCTTTATTGCCTGTGTATGGTTTTTCATCTCCAAACTTGTTCACATAATGCTTTACCCATTTTTCCGGTGCTTGTAAGGGAACATGGGGAAGGGGCGTCGTCCAGAATAAGACGAAAGGGTTATCTTTAGTAAGGTCGATAAAGTTGAGTATTTCTTTGTACATCAGGTCCGGTGCATACTCATTGAGAGTATATTTCGCATAGCTTTTTTCTTCGTATGGGTCTGCACCTTTATCCAGTTTGGTGTGGGGGACTACCAATGGATTATTCAGATATTCCCGATGTTCGTTTCTATATAAAAATGGAGGGTAGTAGGTATGAGCTTCTCTTTGGCAATTATATCCGTAGAAAAAGTCAAATCCCATTTTGTTTGGGGTACTGGCAGAACCGGGATACCCCAATCCCCATTTTCCGATACAGGCCGTTGTGTAGCCGGCTTGCTTCATGACTGCCGGAATCATTACCGTTTCTGCCGGAACGGGGCGTTGGCCTTCCAGGGTCGAATCAGCTAATACAGCTTTATGATTCCAAACATTTCCACGTGAAGCCATTTCGTCATTCCCCCGTATATAGGCGTGCCCGGTATGTAATCCGGTAAAGAGGACACAGCGCGATGGAGCTGACACTGCTGTCCCGGAGTAATGGTTACTGAATGTCATTCCTTCTTGTGATAATCGGTCGATATTAGGAGTTTCAATTAACTGCTGGCCATAACAACCTAATTCCGATATACCCAGATCATCTGCAAGAATATAGATAATATTGGGCTTTTTCTTATTAGCTCCATTCTCTTCCGCAAAGGAAGAGAGTGGAGCTAATAGAGCAAGTCCAATCATAAGTTGATTGTTCTTCATGGTGAATATTAATAGAATGGATTTTGAATGATTTGCGGAGTCTTTTCCAGTTCACTGGCACTGATTGGCAACAGATATTGTGATTTATAGAAATGATTCGTTAATGTCATGTTGGGTTGTGGAGCTTTAAAGAATTCCTCTACACTGGCTCCTTCAATATTCCAGCACAAGAAAGGTTCATCCAGTTTTTCAGCTATTTTCCAACGTCTCAAATCCCAAAAACGTTGTCCTTCCAGATAGAATTCTATTTGTCGTTCCTGGCGGACAAATTGGCGTAAAGTTTCCTGTTCATTTTCTTTTCCTTTCCATTCATCATTTGCATATTTCTGAATAGACTCATCTACTCCCGGGATGCCTGCGCGTTTCCTTACTTTATCCATATATTCTTTAGCGATCTTGAGATTATTACTTCCCCCAATCTCGATCAAGGCTTCGGCATAATTCAAGTACAGTTCCGCCAGCCGGAATGTGGGGAATGGATATTTGATAATGGCATTAGTGAATCCGGGATGTGTGAACTTCTTGTTAAGATATCCTGTTACCGAATAGTGCACCGTCATATCTTTTTTGAAACCATGTGCTCCATTGAACAACATTCTTAATCCGCCGGGTACATAAGATTTGTTCAAAGGAAGTGCTTCTGCATTATATCGTGCTATTTCGTAGTTACCGTTATGGAATCCTATCCATGAATAGAAACGTGGTTCACGGTTAAAATGTAGTTTGATAGAGCGGTCATTCGGTCTGTCTTCATAATTATTCCCGTCAAAGTTTGCAGGTAGATAAGCTATTTGATAACGGTTAGGATAGTCATAGGTCTTGTCTTTATCGATAGGTAATCCATGCTCTGTATAAAAGAGTTCGACCATCTGCAAGGTAGGTGCAGTAGAGTTAGTCTGCGTGTACGGGATCTGTTTTGTCTGTCTGACTGACGAACGAATTTGTACACCGTATGTTGATTCGCTTCGGTTATCTCCCCAGATGATTTCACATAGGTTCTGGTTGTCAATCGTACAATATCTGACTCTGCGCTGAGCTTTTCCGCTTTCGGTCTGGTCTGTGAATCCCGGTTTTTCTTGGGTTGGAGCTCCGGCTTCAACATCTCCGTATAGTTTGTAGCCTGCTTTTTCCGCATTCTGAATAGCATCCAATGTCACTTCCGCACACTTCTCCCATTTCTTGACGTCGTATGTCTGTGAAATTAGATGTTTCCCATTTTCGTCAACGAAATTACTGTAAAACTCACTGTTTCCGTTGAATAAAGGTGAGGCGGCGTATAAGTGTACACGGGAGCGGAGAGCGCGTGCAACATGTTTGGTTGCCCGTCCGAAATACATCGGATTATGAGCTTCAACCAGCCCCGGCATTGCTTCATCAAGCATTTGATCAATAAAAGCTACTACTTCATCGTAAGAACTTCGTGCCGGTAATTCAGATAATTTGGTGTCCAAATCATATTTCTTCCTGATGATGAGAGTGGGACCGAATGCCTGCAAAGAACAGAAATGATAATAAGCAATTAGAAACTTAGCTTCTGCTCTATATATCTCCCGATCGGCTTCAGTATAAACTTGGGCTTTATCCAGAATATCCAGAAATTCATAGCATTGGCGGACTCCTTTCCATGTCGGCCACCAACGGTCGGAAACGATTGAATTGTTAGTCGGGTTATAAAGTCCCATTGTGAACAACTGTTCCGGTTCGTTAGCTTTATAATAAGTAGTTACTTCTCCTCCGGTCAGTAATGCTGTCGGGTACCAGCTTCGGTACGGCTGTGAATCTTGAGAACTGCGGTTCATCGGCATATAAGTATAACACGAATAGAGAAACCCTTCGGTTTTGGACGGAGTGTTGTAAGAGTCTTCCAGTTTGGCACGTTCATCCGGCATTATATCCAGATAATTGCATCCGCTTGTTAAGATGCATAATACAATGATGTAAATATATCTCAGTTTCATATTTTATTATATATTTATCAGTTAATAGTCATCTGAAAACCAACATTAAATGTTCTTTGAGTAGGATAGGACATACCGGAGCCACCTCCCATTTCTGGATCCCATAATTTGAATTTAGAGAATGTTAGCAGGTTGTTGCCGCTGACATAAATTCTCATATTCTTGAAATTATATCCTATTTCCGCATTCTTGAGCTTTAAAAAAGCGGCGTTTCTCAGCCAGAATGTTGAATTCTGGTTATTATTTGTGTTATATGCCGTCGTGAGTCTGGGGTATGACGCATTCGGATTAGGATTATCTGTTGTCCAGCATCCATCTGCTACGTAATCTAATATGCCTCTTTTGGCGGTATTGTTATCGTTGGTGAAAGGATGGAATCCGCTCATCATTAATGATACGCGTCCGGTTCCCTGAAAGAATAAAGAGAAGTCCAGATTCTTGTATTTAATGGAAGGGCCGAAACCATATACAATTTCCGGTACACTGGGATAACCTAAGGCAACTTTGTCATATTCATTGATTGCATTGTCCGTACCTCCTAATGCATTCGGAATATCTTTGTACTTAATATCACCGGGCATTAGCGGCAGATTGGCAAATTGTTGCGGCAAACTATTGTTAATCATATTTTCGTCGGTAAATAATCCGTCCGCTACATATCCGAAGATTGTATTGAGTGAATGGCCGACTTTCAGACGGTTAGGATATAAACTGAATTCCGGCTCATCCATTTCAAGTATTTTATTATGAGCAAAGGTGAACGTTCCCTTGAAAGAGACAAACAAGTCTTTGTTAATCTGGTTGTTGTAGTCTACACTGGTATCTATTCCCCAGTTACGCATCTTTCCGAGATTTCCTTGAACTGTAACATTACCAAGTCCCATGAGTGTCGGAATTGTTCCACGATCCATAAAGATTTCCTTTCTCACTTCTTTGAAAATGTCGGCAGAGAAACTGAATCCTTTCAATATTCTCACATCAATACCGGCATTCCATTTCTCACCAACCTCCCATGTCAGGTTCGGATTGGCATATCTTTTCCATACAGGACCGGAGTTGGTGTGTGTCTGGTTACCGGTCCCGGTTGTGAATCCGGCTCCGGAGTTAGTAAGGTTCTCAAGGAACGTAAAACGTCCGGCTCCTGTCTGGTCATTACCGACAAGCCCCCACGATGCTCTTATTTTAAATTGCGGGATGATGTTTCTGAGCGGTTCCCAGAATTTCTCTTCAGACAGATTGTATCCGATTGCTACTGAAGGGAAGAAACCGAACTTTTTATTCTTCGGGAAATTTTCAGAACCATTGTAGCCAAAGTTGAACTCGGCTAAGTATCTGCCGGCAAATCCGTAAGATAAACGTCCTGCTATACCTTGTTTCCTTCTAGGTAAGGATGTCAGCAAGTCCGAAGGGTTGTTAACGTCATTCTGTTCTTGATTATATAGGAACATGACATTGACTTTGTGCACGTCATTGAATGTTCTGTTATAATCCAGGCTGGCTTGTAGATATAATCTACGGTTACCGCTATTGGAACCTCCGGTTTTAAGCTCGGTACTTTGTTCGTTGCCGATGATGTTTAAGTCGTATGTATCTTCTTGTGGATTATACATGGAAGTCTCATATTGGTTGACGTTGCAATAACGATACACTTTAGAATATGAATAGTTGTAATATGAAACAATAGCATTCAGTTTCAGTCCTTTCATAATCATCTTCAAGTCCTGATTAAAACGCAGGTTGGCTGTTACACTTGTAGAGTACGTGGAACTGTAACCGGATACAAAATCGGCGACAGGATTGACATAACTTCCGTTCGGAGCACCAGATCTTCCTCCCCAACGGATGTGAGTGTCATCTTCCTGGCCGGGGAAACGGATCGGAAAGTCTACCGGATTTGCATTGAGTGCACTTGAGAATACGCTTCCGGCACTACTATAAGGCCCGCTCCAGTCTCGTACCGACACATTTAGTCCTAGCGATATTTTAGTTGTATTGGTTGCCTTGATATTCAGATTATTGACAAAATCATAGTTGTAGACATTGATATTGTTGTTGAAGGAGTAGAAGTCTTTACTGAGTGATTTAAGATTACCGTCGCTGTGCTTGACGCTTGCACTCATAAAATAATCTACCCGGCTGCTTCCGCCACGGATATTAAAGTTGAACCGTTCGGCAAAAGTGTTTTTCTTGAACATCTCGTTGTACCAGTCGATGTTGGGATACATATAAGGATTGACACCGTCTATTGTAGCATTAATCTTTTCGTCCGAATAGATATCGGTAGTCTCGGGAGTACGTGTCTGTGCCTCATTGTATAATCTCATATAAGTGATACCGTCTACCATTTTAGGAACATTTGTCAACTGTGATATAGCCCCTTCCACTCTAAAGTTAATGATCGGCTTTTTCAGATTTTCCCCATTCTTTGTCGTGACTACCATCACTCCGTTAGCTCCTCTTGTTCCATAGAGTGCTGTTGCCGTTGCATCTTTTAGTATTGAGAAGCTTTCAATTACTTCAGGATCGAGATTGTTCAGTTGGGTTGCGTCAATTTCCACACCGTCCAGGATGATGAGAGGATCAGTTGCGCCACTGAATGTAGAAGCACCACGAATCCAGAAACTGGCGCCGTCTGCTCCCGGTTCGCCACTTCGTTGTACGGCGATAACTCCTGATAAACGTCCCGCAAAAGAAGAAGATAAACGTGAGGAAGGTACTCTTAGCTGTTCCGGGCGTATCTGTTGGATAGCTCCGACAAGACTTTCCTTTTTCTGCCCGATACCAAAGGCTGTGACTACAACCTCATCCAATGCCTTAGTGTCTTCTTCCAGTTGGATGTTGAGTATACTCTTCTTTCCGACTTTCACTTCTTGGGTGATATATCCCATAAATGAGACTATCAGGACCGGATTTTCTTCCTCAAGTTCAAGTTTGTAGAAACCTTCAATGTCCGTCAGAGCACCTGTCGTGCTGTCTTTAATTTTAATAGTTGCCCCGGTGATCGGTTGCTCGTCCTTATCCAATACAAATCCTTGTATTGTTTTTCTTTTAGAACTTTGCGGTTGAACTTTCTTTTGAGCTACTTTTTTGAGTGTAATCTGCCTGTTGTCTATTGTATATTCTACCGACATACCTTTAAATAGTTTGTCGAGTACCGGACGAATTGGTTGGTTCGTTACTTTAATAGATACCTTGCGGTTGGGATTAATGGTTTCTCCGTAATAGACGAAGATAAATTCGCTATTTTTCTCAATATGGCTCAGTACTTGTTTTAGAGGTACATTCTCGAAACTGAATGTGAATGTTTTTTCCTCTACATAGTTAGAGACGTCTTCTGCATAGACAGATAAGAAAGATGATAAAAAAATTGCCAGTACAAACAGGAATTTGTATCTTTTAACACTCCTGCTTGTAGTAAATTTACAGTTTTCCATAATTTTGTAATTTTAAGAACGCTACTTAATGTTGATAGGTAATGTTTTTAGCTAATCCGAATAATACTACGAATATTATTCGGATTTTTCGTGTGTTTTCATATCATAGGCATATTCGATGTTTTTAAGATTAATAATTAGTTTTCTTTTCTCATGTGGACATAATATATATTATTCTTTTCTTCTATGGTAACAGGTGCCGTTATGGCAATAGTTGACAATACTTTCTGTAACCCTTCATTCAAATCAAGTTTCCCGTGCATCGGCATTGTTTCTATACCTGTATCATAAATAATTTCTTTTCCGTAATAGCGGTGTAACTGCTCTAATACTATACTTAGTGCCTGATTATTCAATGTCAGAATGCCGTCAATCCAGCTGATATAATCGAGCGCATTGACTTTTTTCTTGTCAGTATATGTTCCTTCATTCAGAGCAATCAGCTCATTAGGCATCAGCGTATAATTCTGTTCCTTTTTGTCTTTTACCTCCACCTTTCCCCGTACTAATACGACTTCGGCTTTAGTATCTTCTTTATAAGCTTTTACGTTGAAGGCAGTACCCAGCACATTTACAGTAAAGAGCGATGTCTTTACTATAAAGGGGATGTTACTTTCCTTATGAGTCACATCTATGAATATTTCTCCTTCGACGAATATTTCCCGGTATTCCTTTTTGAACTTTTGGGGATAAACAACCTTCGTTCCGGAATTAATATCCAGTTGAGAGCCATCAGACAATTGTAATTTGATATGTTTCCCCATTGGTACAATAATCTGGTTCATGGGATGTTCTTCTTCTCCTTCCCCGGTACTCTGTCGGGTCGCGATTTTCTTCTCGTCGATTAATAAAGAACCGTCTTGTGCATAAGCCACGGTAGCTTTTTCATCTACTTTTATCTTTGTTCCGGTAGCCGTAATCAGCTCAATATGTTTCTCCGGAGTATTTGCAGCAGATACAAACTCTTGAACATCTGCCGAATGAATCGTATCATAAGCTTGATTATTCAGCCAGAATACAAACAGGAGAGAAGCAGCAGCAACAGCTGTCACCGGTATAAGCCAGCGATAGACGGGAATATGCTTCTTCTTGTCTATTTGCTCACTGATTTTGCTCCATACCTCGTCTTCTGCTTCTTGGGAAGCGGAACTTTCTCTCTTTCGAAGGTAGTGGAACAACCGTTCGCTCATTTGTTCAATATTTCCTTTTTCTTCTTTCATCATTCGACTGTTCTGTTATTATAATGGGAAAAACGAATTTACTCCTCACTTTTATGGAAAAAAATTATTTATTTTCAAATAAACGTCGTAATTTGACAATAGCTCTCCCTATCAGGTTCATGGATGAGTGCACTGTAATACCTAGTATTTCGGCAACTTCCTCCCATGTAAGTTCTTTGATATAGTACAAATAAACGGCATGACGCTGATTGGCGGATAATTTCCGGTAGGCCTCCTTTAGCAATTTGCTTCTTTCCAGATAAGTATCGTCGTGTGCAAAGAGTCCTTCCAGTTCATCATCTGTCAATGGAATCTCAAACTCTGCATTTTCTAACTGGTACGTCTCTTTCATCGAGGACATCTTATATACGAGATTGTTTCTAAGGGCTGTATATAAGTAAGATTTGACATGGTCTATGGGGCGGAATTTAGAGTTGTTGAATACGTTGACAAAGAGATCCTGAATACAATCTTTTATTAATTCTTCGTTTGTGGAGATTGTATGTCCATAATTCAACAGGTGCGGAAAGTAACGCCGGTACATTATTTCTAAAGCCAGCTTGTCTCCTTTGATTAGCAGAACCCATAATTCCGCATCCTCTTTAGTTTGATAATGCATTTTACTCTCCTTCATACACGTGTACTCTGTGTACTTTGTTATAATTGTACTAGAATGATTAACAACTGTTGTATTTTGTAGCAACATGTGGCAAAAGTATAAAAAATAAATTAAATTATATCGGAGAGCTAATGATGATTTCTGTTTACTATAAAAAGAAGACTAGTTTGAACGGATATTTATGTGATATGGATACTGCAAGAAAACATGGCCGGACTTTCTCCGCCTTGTGTGATTTGCAGTATCCATATTCTTTTTGTAATATAAGTAACTATTATAGTAATGATCTTATTTGAAAACCGTCTTTACTGGACGTCCAATCCAAGATTGAGGCTGCTTTAGCCCTAGTATATAGGCAATCATTGCCGCAGTGTCATATTGCATCATACTTTCTTTGATTTCCATGCCTTTGCGGACATTCTTGCCGGAAATAATAAATGGAATCTCCATTTCCCTCAGTGTCTTGCCGCCATGCCCGGTTTTGATACCACCGTGGTCGGCCGTCATAATAATAATGGTGTCATCCCATATACCGGCTTTTTTAATAGCTTGCAGGATACGTTCCACATATCCATCCAGTTCTTTCAACATCTGATAGTAGGCCGGAGTGTCATGCCCTTTGGTATGTCCGGTGTGGTCGGGTTCTTCGAAGCAGATAGCCAGCAGTTCCGGTTTCTTTTCAATAATATACTTCTCTGCTGCTTCACATAAGGCAGTGGGAGCTTTGGCGTATCCCGGAGTCTGATATTGGTAACTCATGGCTAACGTATCTACCAGGTATTTGATTCCGGGCCATTCATACAAACAACCGATTTCGGCTTTAGGACGCTGTTCGCGCAAGACAGAAAAAATGGTAGGAGCGATCCCCCGTTCGTTGACCTCACGTGAAGGGATCTCCGGAGTTTTCGAGCCCCAGGTGGTGTATCCATGTAACTCTGTTCCCACTCCCATAAACATGGAAGCCCAGTTGATGGCACTCGAAGAAGGGAGTACGCTCCGGCTATGAAGTGTGTAACATCCGTTGGTCATCAGACTTTTGATAGCCGGGATATCCGCTTTAGGGACACTGTAAGCCCCCCAACCGTCCATACCGATTAAGATGACGTGCTTGGCTTTTTGTTTTGCAGCGTTTACGTTGACTGTCATTCCTGCCATTAACAGGCACACGAATAGTAAGACTTTTCTCATGGTGTTTTTTTTAGATTGTTATTGATTATAAATATATACTGTTGATTAATAGGGCCATACTAATCATTGATTTTATTTACGAGTCATTTCGATTCGTACGCCGTCCGCTTGTACAGCGTATAATTTGACACGATCCGGTGAAATAGTATTGGGAATTTCAAACTGAAAAGAAGTACCGAAATATTTCAGGTTATCATTCTCTTTTATTTCAAAAGCTACTGCCTGTTCTCCGTTTTGAACATTCACCTGATGTCCGGATATAGTATAAGTAATTTGCTTGGTGATTTTCATGTCCTCTGCAAATTGAGTGAAGTAACCGACATCCGGTGGAGTCGTATCGAGTCCGGGGTCACCTTTCTTTCTGTCTTCCAGATAGTAGAAAGCGTGTTTGGGAGCCGGAAACTGCTTCATAAATTCTTTCGTTTCCTTAATCATGGCGTCCGTGACAATGTAATTGTACGTAGCGTATTGGTTGACCTTCATAGAGATCGGGACAAAGAACCCCCACCTTTCAAAGAAATCTGTCAGGTTCTCGTTAGCAGCCCGGCAAGCCATTCTGGCATACATCATTTGATTTTCTCCCGGGTCTTGGGTTGATACACGGTTTTCGCGCATCAATTTGAAAAGAGTAGGGAAGAATTGGGGATTATATCCGCAGCGATGATAGTAATTCCATAATTGCCAGTTCATGCGTGCATGCATTTCCGGGTCCTCTCCCTGATAGTCGGTTCCAAAGTCGCACCAGGCTTTATTTTCTACACATCTTCTGAATACCAATGTGGCTTTCTTGACGTTGGCCGCATATTCCGGTACAGCCAGTTCTGTCCCTCGGGAGCAGTTCTGACCGAACTTATAAATCGTGTAATTGGAGAATAAATTGTTGGAGGATTCTGTTGTGCTGGCCCAGTTAATGGCACCTTGATGTACATGACCGATCTCGTGTGCCGGTCCCCAGGAATTTCTGGAGGCCATAAGATAAGATTTGCGCAGGATATCCCCCAGAACGGTATATACAAATCCTATCCTGCCTTCCGAAGCCCACATATATCCGCCTTCGGGAGATATGGCAAAAATATGATTATTCATTTGTTTGGGGTGTACGTCTTCAATGCCCATCAATTCTTGTTGCCATTGGATCATATTGTCCCAAAGTTCGATAGACGACAGGATATCATATGGCACTGCTGCTTTCAGTTGCTTATGATGAAAATAGAGGATGATGGCGTTGCCGATGACACAGAAATATTTATAGTCGGCTTTGTCTATTAACTCCTTGTATTTCTCATTGGTCTGATGCTCTTTTAAGGAAAAGAATCCGCATACTTTACCTCCGCCTAACGGGATATGGATTTTAATCGGTTGTGCATCGGGGTTTTGTATGTTCGTATTGTACATTACAAACAACATACCTGTTTGCTTGGCTGTCAGTTTGTTGACTCCTTCCTTCAGGGGATAGATATCACCGTTGACAGAAGTTTGTGCATAACCTTTGCTTGTTTCTTCCCCGATATTCTGGATTGAAATACTTTGCCCGTGAGTGTCTCCTACCAGTACGACTACCTCATCTCCTTCGTTCACATAGATTCCTGTAGGATTGTCGAGATCTCCGTATTTCCTCGTCATCAGCTTATCCGCCCATTCGTCGGCGGAGCTGTAAGGACAATATTCCCGTATCCGGAATTCCTTTTCCCATTTATTATAACTATCGTCTTTTAAAGCCGATGCCGTTTGTATGAAGAATTCGGGTAATGCTTCTATCTGCTCTTGCGTGACATCAGGCTTTATTTCGGAACAGGTAATGTCTGTAAAGACAGTCAGCAACTGTTCTTCGAGAGTGTTTTTCTTGTTCTTTTTGAAGAACTGCATTTCATCACAACTGACATATCCGTTTTTCCCGCTATGAACCTCAAACTTTACTTTGGTGGCTTTTACCGGAGTTTTGAGTGAGGCAATGGAGGGAGAGTTGCGCATATTGAAGTCATAGCTTCCCTGATGCACGTATTCCGTGTTTTCTTTCGTCTGCGTATATACGTCAAATTTCCCGAATGTGCCGTTTCCTGAATTAGTGTGATAGATGAAATAATCAATATCCGTATTACCCTCGAAATAGTATTCCAGGATAACCGGGAAATCGGCCGATTGTCCCCATTTACTGTGGTAAGGTACTCCGCCGTCGGCAATAAATTTATCATCAAAGGAATGCTCGATGCTCCGGTCCGGGTCCGTTTCCTCTTCGCTCGCCTTACCAGCGTAGGGTTTTACCTGTATATCTTCTTCGATTACAATGTCACTGGCGGAATATTGGGTGACTGTAATGGTATAATGTTTAGTTGCAGAGGATACTTTAACGTTGGCGGTACGTCTGTTCGAACCGATATTGGCGTCTACTGATATTTTCAGACTGTTTTTGAATTGTGTGGCCCTGAGCCATTTATCAGTAACCTTCGCTTCCCAATTATCTACGTTTAAGTTTGTGGTGATAGAGATGCTGACGTTTGCTGCATCTTTACTGAAGTTCTGTATCAGATCCTCTGTCGCGATTTCAAAGATTTCCGTTATACTTTCTTCCGCGTTATCTTTACATCCGTATATGCACAACGATATAAAGAGGCAGATGAGGCTTAAACAATATCCGGAGTTTTTCATGGTAATGTTCTTTGGATTAAAATTAATATTACTGCTTATATTGTTGGCCCTATTTATCAAGCAGTGACATTACCATAATGGGAGAAGTCGGTTTTACTCCTCACTTTTTAAAAGAAATTTTTCGCAGACAACCTGATTGACCTCTCGAGAAGGACAGGTTGCCTGCGAAATGGGAAGTTGTCTCTTATTCCGCAGTCAGCTCAATCACACGGCTGAAAGCCTGATTGGTTGTGAAGGCGTTGATACCTATTTTCATCAGATAGTCGCCGGAATAAGTTTTCTCGTTAGCGCCCAGATTCGACTTCTTATTCGGCATCAGGTTGATTTCTTTCACCTTATACCTCTTACTCGGATCCAATCCCTGAAGTTTCACCGGAAGCAGTTTCTCAGCATAGCGCGGATGAATGTCATAAGTATAAAGCACAGCCTTGTTCTTATCCGGTGCGGTGTACATCACGGACATGTGGTTGCCGTCATAAGGAGAGACCAGTCTGTATTGGTCGCCGTCCAGAATCACTTTCTTCAGACGTGTCCAGTTGGCAACTGCATTCTGGCAGTAAGTCAGTTCGTCCGCATTCAACTCTTTCAGTCCGAGGTCGAAGCCCAGTTTACACATACTGGCTACATCGGTACGGAATTTCACGCTTGTCTTCTTGTTCCAGCTAGTCACGTGTGCAGACATCGCTTTGGAAGGGAAGATTTGTGAGAATCCCCATTGGATAAACAGACGTTCTATCGGGTCGGTATTGTCACTGCACCAGAATTCTGTGAAATATTTCAGGGCCTCGTAGTCGCAACGTGCGCCGCCACCGGAGCAGAGCATCATCGGTGTATTGGGATATTTCTCTTTCACACGTTTGAGTACATTGTATATGCCGCGTACATGGTCGATATAAAGTTGTCCCTGTTTGTTTTTCAGGTAGGGAGAATAGACGTTGGTGATCGGTGAGTTGCAGTCCCACTTGAAATAGGCAACTTCCGGATTCTCAGTCAGGATGTTGTCGACTACGCCGAACACAAAGTCCTGCACTTTCGGATTGCTGAGGTCGAGAACCAGTTGGTTACGATAGTAATAAGTCTTGCGGTTCGGCAGGGTGATAGCCCAGTCGGGGTGCTTTTCAAAGAGTTCGCTTTTCGGGTTGACCATTTCCGGCTCAATCCAGATGCCGAACTTCACTCCGGCTTCTTTAGCGGATTTCACAAGAGCAGGGATACCGCCGGGCAGTTTGGATTTCATTGCTTCCCAATCGCCTAGTCCGGCATTGTCGCTGTTGCGCGGATGCTTGTTGCCAAACCAGCCGTCATCGAGCAGGAACATATCTACCCCAAGATGTTTGGCCTCTTTCATTAGTTCGGAAAGGAGTTGTTCGTCGAATTTGAAGTAAGTGTTTTCCCAGTTGTTCAGTAGGGAGAGGCGGTCACCTTGTCCGTCTTTCAGCTGATAGTTGCGAGCCCAGGCGTGAAGGTTGCGGCTGGCCTCGCCCGTTCCGTTATTGCTGAAAGTGAACATAAATTCGGGAGTCGTGAATACTTCGTTCGCTTTCAATTCATAATCAGATGCATAAGGGTTGATGGCAGGGATTACGCGCAGGTTACCAACGTTGTCTACTTCGAATGTAAACTGGAAGTTACCGGTCCAGCCGATCGTACCCAGCATCACGCGGCCTTGTGTTTCCTGTGCCGATTGTCCGAATCCCAGTTCGAAGAACGGATGTGTATGCATGGCGGCACGGCTGCCCAACTTGGTGTCGATTACTTTCTTTCCGAACTGTAACTGCTGGTTGCTCATTTGAGCTTCTTTGGCCCAGTCGCTGCTGAACTCGGTTAGGAAATACTTGGAGTCGGAGAAATAAAGCATTGTGGAAGCATAGCGCCACAGGGTGACGGGTTTCTTCTCGTTGTGCTTGATTTCGCTCCATGTCTTGATGACGTTTTCTTTCGGATAAGCGATGTAGTGCAGAGTTACCTCTACCGGATATTGGTCGTCTTTGAGGTTGATAATTGTCTCTGTTCCTCCTGTCACGGCCTTCTGCTCGGAAGATACATAGCGGAGAATCGTACTTGGATTTCCGTCGCTGTGAGTGATAGCCACAGCCGGTTCGAAATAGTCTTCGGCACCGGAACCCGGATAGACTTCCCAGCCGCGTGTAGAAACACTGCCGTCACTGCCACCTTTTACATAAGGCGAAAAGTGCTTGATATCTTGCTCATTTAGTAGTTTGTCACCCAGATAAGCCTGATAAAGTCGGCCGTTAGGGGCTACTTGAAGGATTAGGTCTGTGTTGTCCGTTGAGATTTGGATAACACTCTTTTCCTGGGCTTTCACTTGTGCCAAGGTAAACAAAGCCATTAGTAGTAGAAATAGTTTCTTCATGTTGTTTTGAGTAATAATTATTGGGTATTAGTTAGTTTACAGGCATAAAAACGCTCAAAGATAATGATAATTTATGATGTACGGGCCAGATTTTGATGCTGATGCTAAATTCTACGGTAAATAAGTCACCGTTAAACATAGCTTATACACCCGCTATACATCTGTTATCCGGTAGGTATTGTTCTGTCGGAATACCGATATTGTTAATTTGCCACGGCCGTGGAGAGTATTCGTCACACCCGTGGTAATATCTCGTCACGCCTGTGGAAAGAACTCTCCACGACCGTGGCAGACTAACTAAAGCGGTGCTCCAACCTAACTATACCGGTATTCCAATCAAACTATACCGGCTTCTCTTCCCATAAAGTCCCACTTAACAAACCCTCCGACAAGCTGCTTGCCGGAAAGAGAGGAATGACATGGCAATTAAAGTGAGTACATCTACTGTTCAAAAAATAATCTTACTTACTTGCTTTTTTCGTTTGATTTTCATACTTTTAGCCTCCGTAAACCCTTTAAAAATTAATCCTATGGATAGCATTCTTTTCTGGCTGGTTCCGGTCGCTTCCGTGTTAGCCCTCTGCTTTGCTTATTACTTCCATAAGCAAATGATGAAGGAGAGTGAAGGTACTCCCCAAATGATAAAAATTGCCGCTGCTGTGCGCAAAGGCGCTATGTCTTACCTGAAACAGCAATACAAGATTGTAGGCTGGGTGTTTCTGGGGCTGGTCATTTTGTTTTCAATCATGGCCTACGGTTTCCACGTTCAGAATGCTTGGGTGCCTATCGCTTTCCTGACGGGTGGTTTCTTTTCCGGCCTTTCCGGTTTTCTGGGGATGAAAACGGCAACTTATGCATCAGCCCGTACAGCCAATGCGGCACGCGGTTCGCTGAATGCCGGATTGAGGATTGCCTTTCGGAGCGGTGCGGTAATGGGACTTGTCGTAGTCGGTCTCGGCCTGCTCGACATTTCTTTCTGGTATTTGTTGCTGAACGAAGTGATTCCTGCTGACGCACTGACACCGACTCATAAACTCTGTGTAATCACTACCACCATGCTTACTTTCGGTATGGGGGCCTCCACTCAGGCACTCTTCGCCCGTGTCGGCGGTGGTATCTATACGAAAGCTGCCGATGTGGGGGCCGACCTTGTAGGTAAGGTAGAGGCCGGAATCCCCGAAGACGACCCGCGCAACCCTGCCACTATTGCCGATAACGTAGGTGACAACGTGGGTGACGTGGCCGGCATGGGAGCCGACTTGTACGAATCTTATTGCGGTTCGATCCTGGCAACTGCCGCGCTTGGTGCTGCCGCCTTTATTCATTCTTCGGACACGGCTATGCAGTTCAAAGCGGTTATTGCTCCGATGTTGATCGCGGCTGTCGGGATTATCCTTTCTATTATAGGTATCTTCGCCGTCCGTACCAAAGAGAATGCGAAGATGAAAGATCTGCTTGGTTCGCTGGCGTTCGGTACAAACCTCAGTTCTGTACTTATCGTCGTTGCTACTTTCTTTATCCTGTGGCTTTTGCAGTTGCAGAACTGGGTTTGGATCTCCTGTGCGGTGGTCGTCGGCCTGCTTGTCGGCATTGTGATAGGCCGTTCTACTGAATATTATACTTCCCAATCCTATCGTCCTACTCAGAAGTTGAGTGAAAGCGGGAAGACGGGACCTGCTACGGTCATCATTTCCGGCATCGGTCTGGGAATGCTTTCTACGGCTATCCCCGTTATTGCAGTTGTGGTGGGTATCATTGCTTCTTATCTACTGGCTGCTGCCGGCGATTTTGCCAATATCGGTATGGGGTTGTACGGAATCGGCATTGCTGCCGTCGGTATGCTTTCTACGCTGGGAATCACTTTGGCAACGGACGCTTACGGCCCGATTGCGGATAACGCAGGCGGAAACGCAGAAATGTCCGGCTTGGGTGAAGAAGTTCGCAAACGTACCGATGCGCTCGATTCTCTCGGAAACACGACTGCCGCAACCGGAAAAGGTTTTGCGATTGGTTCTGCTGCCTTGACGGGATTGGCTTTGCTCGCTTCTTATATTGAAGAAATACGTATCGGACTGACTCGTCTCGGCAATATGGATCTGACTTTCTCGGACGGAAATACAATCAGTGTGGCAAATGCTACTTTCATTGACTTCATGAACTATTATGAAGTGAACCTGATGAATCCGAAGGTACTTTCGGGGATGTTCCTCGGCTCTATGATGGCTTTCCTGTTCTGCGGGCTGACCATGAATGCCGTGGGACGTGCGGCGGGACACATGGTGGACGAAGTGCGCCGCCAGTTCCGTGAAATAAAAGGTATCCTGACGGGAGAAGCCGAACCGGACTACGAACGTTGTGTGGAAATCTCTACGAAGGGGGCACAGCGCGAAATGGTGGTTCCTTCATTGATTGCTATCATTGCCCCGATCTTTACGGGACTTGTCTTCGGTGTTCCCGGTGTGCTTGGTTTGTTGATCGGTGGTTTGAGCAGCGGTTTCGTGCTCGCTATCTTTATGGCAAATGCCGGTGGTGCCTGGGATAATGCAAAGAAATATGTGGAAGAAGGCAATTTCGGAGGAAAAGGAAGTGAGGTTCATAAGGCAACGGTGGTGGGCGATACGGTGGGCGACCCGTTTAAAGATACCTCCGGTCCGAGCTTGAATATATTGATAAAGCTTATGAGCATGGTAGCCATTGTAATGGCAGGACTTACGGTTGCCTGGAGTCTGTTCTAAGGATTTTGTGTTAAAAAGATAAGAAAATGGAGACCGGAATCTAGGTCTCCTTTTTTATTTCATTTACCTTTGCAGAGATAAAAACGATAAAGATGCTATTACCTTATTTAAATGAGAATCTGATAGAAGCAGGGTGCGATGAGGCAGGCCGCGGCTGTTTGGCGGGTTCTGTCTATGCTGCTGCCGTCATTCTTCCGAAAGATTTTAAGAATGAGTTACTGAATGACTCCAAGCAACTGACGGAGAAACAACGTTATGCTCTGCGTGAGGTAATAGAACGTGAAGCGATAGCATGGGCGGTGGGTATTGTTTCACCCGAAGAGATAGATGAGATAAATATCCTGCGTGCTTCTTTCCTGGCCATGCATCGTGCTGTCGATCAACTGTCCACCCGTCCCGAACACCTGCTCATTGACGGAAACCGGTTCAATAAATATCCCGGTATCCCGCATACCACGGTAATCAAAGGCGACGGAAAATACCTTTCGATAGCTGCTGCATCTATTCTGGCCAAAACGTATCGTGATGATTATATGAACCGTCTCCACGAAGAGTATCCCTATTATGACTGGAACCGTAATAAAGGGTATCCTACCAAAAAACACCGCGCCGCCATTGCCGAACATGGAACAACTCTTTATCATCGGATGACGTTCAATTTGTTGGGAGGTGAACAACTTTCTTTGGACTTTTAATTCCCGTTGTTCCTTTCTTAAATTATATTTTCTACATTTTTTTGCAGTATAAGCACGATTTTAGCCTGTTTAGTGCTTGAATTGTTCTGTTTAGGCTAAAAAAGTGTTGCTCCGTGCTTTTAATTGTTATTGAAATGCTATATATTTGCAAACAATAATAAGAATTAAAAAGTTTAAAATCATGGCAACGAACAAGCTACTAAGCTCTACTAAGCTCATTGGGGTATTTTTCATTATGTTAGTTTGTGCACTTCCTGCAAATGCACAGTTCTTGCGTACTTCTTATTTTATGGAAGGTACGCATTATCGTCAACAGCTGAATCCGGCTTTGACACCGACTAAAGGTTACTTCAATCTTCCGGTGGTTGGTGCAGTTAATGCAACCGTGGGGTCTACTTCATTAGGATATCAGGATATTATTGATATTATTGATGACGGAGATGATTTCTATACGAAACCGGATTTCATGAACCGGCTGAAAGATAACAATAAGTTGAATGTGAACTTTAGTACGGAAATCCTTTCTGCCGGTTGGTATAAAGGAAAGAACTTCTGGTCGTTCAACATTGGTCTTCGTACCGATATTGGTGCGAACTTGACTAAATCTATGTTTACTTTCCTGAATGAGATGGAGACTGTTGAAGAAAACTGGAGAAACAGTAACTATGATATCAGTGGTCAGCAATTGAATATCAATGCTTATACTGAAATTGGTTTAGGACTCTCACGTCAGATTAACAGTCGTTTGACAGTCGGTGCCAGAGTGAAAGCTTTGTTGGGTATCGGTAATATGGAGTTAAAACTCAAAAATGTGGCAATGAGTGCTAATCTGCCCAGTGATGCAGAGATTGCAAAGTGGTCAGATGAAAATTATTGGAGTGGCTTAAGCCAACAAGAAGCTATTAAACAAGCTACTGAATTGAAAGCAAAATTTGATAATTACCATGCAAATTTGAATGTTGGTGCAGAATTGAAGAGTTCTTTCAAAGGTTTGGAATTACAAGAAGAAGAAGGTAAGGATTATGTAACAGACTTCGAATTTGATAGTGGCAAATTGGGTATCGCTGGTTACGGTTTTGGTATTGATTTGGGTGCTTCTTATAAAATATTGGATAATCTGACTGTATCTGCATCTATTCTTGACTTAGGTTTTATCTCTTGGTCAAAATCAAGTACGAAGATTGCGTCAGCCAATCCGGATCCTATTGATATTAAAGGAAGTACTTATGCAGCAATGGTCGATCCCGCTAATCCTGAAACATCTGTGATGAATGCAGTAAAGCAGTTGCAGGATGATACTCAAGGGTATATGGATCGTGTAACTAACGGTGATGTACTCGACTATGATATGTTGCAACTCGAAGTAGGTGATGCAAAAGAATCTCGTAAGTCCCGTCTGGCTTCTACATTGGTGTTGGGTGCAGAATACGGTTTCTTCAATAACAAATTAGCTGTTGGTGTATTGTCTACCACTCGTTTTGTACAACCTGACGCTCTTACAGAGTTGACATTCTCTGCAAATTATCGTCCGAAAAGCTGGTTTAACGTTGCACTTAGCTATTCTGCCATTCAGTCAGCAGGAAAATCTTTCGGTCTTGGTCTGAAATTAGGGCCGTTGTTCCTCGGAACCGACTATATGTTCTTAGGAAAGAACTCTAACACTGTTAATGGATTTGTTGGAGTTTCTATTCCGTTGGGTGGAAGAAAAAGTAAACAAGGATAAAAAATAATTTCTCTCTCTAAACATTCTCTTTTAATTAATTCTCTATAGAAGAAAAAACGTATTATTAAATTACAGCCTGTCATTTACTCAATAGTAGATGACAGGCTTTTGTATGTTAGAACCATTTGATCTTTCTGAATATCACAAACGCCAGCGTGGACAATCCGATAGAGAAGAGTACAATCAAAGAAAAAGCAAAGGGCACTTCTTCCAGATGAATATCTACGTTCATGCCATAAAAACTGGCAATCAATGTAGGGAGCATTAAGACGATAGACAAGCTGGTCATACGTTTCATGATAGTATTCACATTGTTTGAGATAATGGAGGCGAAGGCGTCCATTGTCCCAGTGAGAATGTCGCTGTAAATGTTCACCGTATTGAGTGCTTGTTTCAATTCGATGATAACGTCTTCCACTAACTCTTTATCCAGAAAATCCGTATCCTGGAAAATAGTCTTAAGTTTACCTATCATCACTTCATTGCCACGAATGGAGGTGTTGAAGTAAACCAAGGTTTTCTGCAATCTCATCAGACGGAGCAGGTCTTCATTACGGATGCTGCGTTCCAACTCCTTCTCTGCTGCACTGATATCTATATTGATTTGTTTCAGATATTTCAGGAACCATACGGCGGAAGAGTAAATCAACCGGAGAATCAGATCGAGTTTATTACGGACTACAATACCTTTCCTACGGGTATGCTCGATGAAATCCGGTAGTAAATCGGTGTTATGGTAACATACGGATACTATAATCTCGTTGTTTGTGATTATGCCGATAGGTACAGTGGCGAAAGGCAGGCTTCCGTTCTGCTTGTTTTGCACAGGGATACGCAGGATCGTTAACAGCCAGTTACCTTCCGTATCCGTACGCGGACGTTCATCCATGTCGGCTATGTCATCAAGAAATGATTCGGGTACGTTGAGTGTTTTAGTCAGAAATTCAAAGTCATCATTGTTCGGGCATACTACGTTTACCCAGCTATTAGGAAGCCATTGTGCTTTTTCCACAAAGCCGGCCTCACAATAAAGATACGTTCTCATCTTATTGTCTCCTTTCGTTTGTTTAGCACGAGCAGAGACATCAGATTTCAATGACTCTGTTCGCTTTAATTAATACTAGTTGTGCACGTTCGCGGGTTTGAATCGTCCATATTTCTATGATTTTAATGTAAAAGCGGTGCAAAGGTACGGAAAATCAAGCTGGCTTCCATTCTTTTGCACCGTTTTTTTCGAATTTCTACTGTTTGCAGTCCGTACTTACTCTGCGTGCTGCTCTGTTTCCGAAGGTTCGGAAGTACCGAAACGTTTCTTCAAATATTGTCCGATACTGTAACTACTTAATTTTTCATTGGAGATACTGCCGTCTTTCTCTACGAGTTCGTAATGAGGAATGCCGTTGAAATGGAAAAGTTGGCGGAGGTAATTATATTCCGTTCCGGTGACATAATAACTTGCTTCTCCTTTCAGATGCTTTTCGACATATTGTTTGTAAGCTCCTGCCGGAGATTCTCTTTCTCCGGTGATATAAATAAACTGGAACTCCGGATGATCTTTGTACTTCTTGCGCAAGTCTGCTGTTGCTTCTATTCCGCTACGGCAAGGCCCGCAGCTAGTGGCCCAAAAGTCAACAAATAGTACTTTGCCCGGATGATTCTTGATGATATTGCGGAAAATGTCGGTTGCTTTGCCTTCCGGGAGTTGGTATGATTTAGCATCTTCCGAAGGATAAGCATTTTCAAACAATTGTTCAGTTTCGGCAACTAAGAAGGGGGCGGTAAATTCTTGCTTGAGGCTGTCTATATATTCACGGGCAATTGTTTTTGTTTTTATATTTTGTAGGTCATAAGTGAGACGGCGTACTTTGGCTATTTGCCAGAGCAGAGGATTGGGAGTATTGCATAGCCGGGCGATAATGGCATTTTTCTTCTCTTCATATTTCTGTTCCATTGTTATGCTGGCCCTATCTTCTTCTTGCTGTGACTTTTCTTTTTGAGAAGGTTTCTGTTTATTGATATAGTCCATGTATTCTTTTACCAGTTTTTCTTCTTGTTTAAATAGAGCACTGGTCTTCCTGTCATCTTCTTGAAGTTCTGCAAGCGTTATTTTTATTTCTTGTCCGGCAAGTTTTTCCTGTTTTTGCCTTATCGCTTCTTGTTCAGCATTAAGTTTCACTCCTTTTTCTTTCAGGAATGTCAAGAGAGGCTTTTCTGGGTAAGTAAAAGGAATCTCCACCGATCCTTCGACTTCGTCCGAATAAGCTTTTCGGAGGGGAGCCATAAATTCAAAGCGATTGGTGAAGACGTCCGCTTTCTCATCTGCGAGAATTGTTTTATCGTCAAGTGGCATCTCTTTTAGGAAATCGTAATACGAATCATCTTCCTTTACTTTCAAGGCTTGATTGGCCGTATCTTGTTTGGCATAATAATCCCTGCTCATTGCAAAATCGAAGAATGCATTTCCTGTTTGCAGTTTTACCTTGTTTTTAATCAGGCAAACTGCCTTCAGGGAGGGGTGGTAGACCCGGCATACGGAATCGGCAATATGTTTCCATTGTGCGATGATAGGTCTCATGTGTTCCTTGTATTGGTTGGGAGTAAGTGTCTTTTGTGATTTGGATAAATCTTCGTACCGATAAGGAATAGACTTGCTAAAATCGGATAGTATATAGGAGAAGGGAGCTGTCGGTCCCATATATGCTATATTGTTAATCGGAAAATAATGATCGCGTGCGCGGCTTCGAGCCATGATTGCTTCCCAGTCAATGTACATGGTGAGAGTTTGTCCAGGCTCAATATAGAATGGAATCCAGTCATTGTTGAGGGTTAATGATTGCTCTACCGGATGATGAATAACGAACTTGCATGTAAAACTTCCGTCTTTATCTATTTGCACAACAGTAGGATAATCTTCACGGGTGAGTTCATTTGATAGATAAACAAGTCCTGTCTCGAATCCCAAACGCGGGTCGTAGCCATCGATATATCCTTGCAGACAGGCGGTATCTTTACGGAAGAACTGTTGAAAACCATTGTCCGGCTCTATTGTGCTTATGGCAGCCTTTTGGCGGGTATACGATAATTCATTTGTTTGGTCTGTTTTTATAATACAGTTGCCGCTCTTTTGCGGGGTTATCAACAATGTACGGATAGTCCCATTTTGTTTGTCTTTAACGGTCATCTCAATTCGTTTCCCTTTCTTGCGGATACTTTCATTGGTGTATATCCGATTATTCATGATCGTGATTGAATCGTAAATTCCGTATTCCCACTGACCGGAGCCGTCTGTCTTGAACCAGTTACCCTTGACGGCAGCTAGTGGAGGAGTATTCTTTCCTTTCTGCGGAATCAAGGAAATATCGTATGTATTCCCTTCATAATTAGTCGGGCTGAGAAGGTGGATCGTTTGAGTTTCTTCAGGCAGGGGTTCGAAAATAAGCACGTAGTCTTTTTCACCGGAATCAGGCATATATACTTCTTTATTGATTTCGATACCTTCTGCACCTTTAAACTTATATTTCTTTCCGGTGGTTGCATCTTCCAGGTAACTTGTTCCTTTTTCTTTAATCCACCAGTGCGGACGAAAAATAGCATGTATGTATACTCGTGTACTTTCTGGAGTACGTTCTATGCGGGTAATGTTGGAGATACTTCCCGAACGGGCTTTGAAAGGAGGATTGTCGATTGTTTGTGCACTTAGTATGCCCGATAATACAAGTAAAATGCAGAATAAGGTTGCTTTCATAATAACCTTAATTCCGCAACACTTTGATTTAACTTTATTTATAAGTTCCTGAGCAACAAAAAGTTGCTCAGGATTTTGCCATGTCAGATTTTTCACTTATCTTAGTGTTGCAAATCAAAACAAGCGTAAATCGTAACAAGACATGGCAAAGGTACAAATAAAATCTGAAAAACTCACACCTTTTGGAGGAATTTTTTCAATCATGGAGCAATTTGACTCCATGCTTTCACCTATTATCGACCAGACACTTGGTCAGAGATGCCGCAGTATCATCGGATACCAGTACAGCGAAATTATTCGTTCTCTGATGAGCGTATACTTCTGTGGCGGTTCATGCGTGGAGGATGTAACATCGCATCTGATGCGTCATCTCTCGTATCATCCGACCTTGCGCACATGCAGCTCTGATACCATCCTCAGAGCCATCAAGGAACTGACACAGGAAAACATCTCATATACTTCCGATAAGGGCAAGACCTATGATTTCAATACGGCAGACAAGCTCAACGCCTTGCTTATAAAAGCCTTGGTTTCCACTGGTGAACTGAATGAGGTGGAAACCTACGATGTTGATTTCGACCATCAGTTCCTTGAAACAGAGAAGTATGATGCAAAACCGACATACAAGAAGTTCCTCGGCTACAGACCTGGCGTATATGTCATCGGTGACATGATTGTCTATGTCGAGAACAGCGATGGCAACACAAATGTGCGCTTTTATCAGGCTGAGACCCACAAGAGATTCTTTGCCCTACTGGAAGCCAACAGCATCCGTGTGAATCGCTTCAGAGCCGACTGTGGTTCGTGCTCGAAGGAAATTGTCAGTGAGATAGAGAAGCATTGCACGCACTTCTACATCCGCGCCAACAGATGCAGTTCGCTCTACGATGACTTGTTTTCACTGAGGGGATGGAAGACGGAGGAAATCAACGGCATCCAGTTTGAACTCAATTCCATTCTTGTTGAGAAATGGGAAGGCAAGTGCTATCGTCTTGTCATTCAGAGACAAAAGCGCATGGATGGAGAGCTTGACTTGTGGGAAGGTGAATACACCTACAGATCCATTCTTACCAACGATTATGACTCATCAACAAGAGACATCGTCGAATTTTACAACAAGCGTGGGGGCAAAGAGCGTATATTCGATGATATGAACAACGGATTCGGCTGGAACAGGCTCCCCAAGTCGTTCATGTCAGAGAACACTGTATTCCTTCTGCTTACGGCATTGATACACAATTTCTATAAGACCATCATTAGCAAGCTTGACACCAAGGCTTTCGGGCTCAAGGAAACGAGTCGCATAAAGGCTTTTGTCTTCAGCTTCATCTCCGTACCTGCCAAGTGGATCATGACAGCAAGGCAATACGTGCTGAATATCTATACTGAAAACCGGGCTTATGCAAGACCTTTCAAAACTGGATTCGGATAAAGTCCGTTCCTTATGGTTTTAATCTGCGTATTGCCTCAAGTCGCATTGTGGGGTAAGGGGAAGGTATGCACAAATCGGACAAAATTCACGCTCATACTATCATGATGCATAGTGTTCAAGCTCTTTACTGCAATTGAGATTGCCATTGAGATTGCTTGCGGATTTTAGGAATAATAGTTTTTTGATGAACGTGTTTAATACTATCCTTACAAAGTAAGGAAAATATCCATAGCCTTGTATTCTTTTACTCTGCAACTTAACATAGATTAAACGTTCAGGTAATCATCTTTTTTGTACCTTTGCAGCCGGAAAATCAGAGTGATAATTTAAATATTGAAATATTATGAGTAAGAAAGCCCTTTTAATGATCCTCGACGGTTGGGGATTAGGCGACCAAAAGAAAGACGACGTAATCTTCAACACTCCCACTCCTTATTGGGATTATCTGATGAATACATACCCTCATTCCCAGCTTCAGGCAAGCGGTGAAAACGTAGGTTTGCCCGACGGACAAATGGGTAACTCGGAAGTCGGTCACTTGAATATCGGTGCCGGACGTGTGGTTTATCAGGATTTAGTAAAAATCAACCGTGCTTGCGCTGATAATAGTATTCTGAAGAATCCTGAGATTGTCGCTGCTTTTTCTTATGCAAAAGAAAATGGAAAGAATGTTCACTTTATGGGGCTGACTTCTAACGGTGGCGTACATAGCTCACTCGTTCATCTCTTCAAACTTTGTGACATCGCTAAAGAATATAATATCGACAATACATTCATCCACTGCTTTATGGACGGTCGTGATACTGATCCGAAGAGCGGTAAAGGTTTTATCGAAGAACTATCTGCGCACTGTGAAAAGTCAGCAGGAAAGATTGCTTCAATCATCGGCCGTTATTATGCTATGGACCGTGACAAACGTTGGGAACGTGTGAAAGAAGCCTATGATTTGTTAGTAAAAGGTGAAGGTAAGAAAGCTGCCGATATGGTTCAGGCAATGCAGGAATCTTATGATGAAGGCGTGACAGACGAATTTATCAAACCGATTGTAAATGCTAATTTCGACGGAACAATCAAAGAAGGAGATGTAGTAATCTTCTTCAACTACCGTAACGACCGTGCGAAAGAGTTGACAGTAGTATTGACTCAACAAGATATGCCGGAAGTTGGTATGCGTACAATCCCGGGACTGCAATATTACTGTATGACTCCGTATGACGCTTCTTTCAAAGGTGTACACATCTTATTCGATAAAGAAAACGTTTCTAATACGTTGGGTGAATACCTTGCTGCTAAGGGACTGAATCAACTCCATATTGCAGAAACAGAAAAGTATGCTCACGTAACATTCTTCTTCAACGGTGGCCGTGAAACTCCGTACGATAACGAAGACCGTATTCTTGTTCCGTCTCCGAAAGTTGCTACTTACGACTTGAAGCCGGAAATGAGCGCTTACGAAGTAAAAGACAAACTGGTGGCTGCTATCAATGAAAACAAATATGACTTCATCGTAGTAAACTTTGCTAACGGTGATATGGTAGGTCATACCGGCATTTACGAAGCAATCGAAAAAGCTGTTGTTGCTGTTGATGCTTGTGTGAAAGATGTAATCGAAGCCGCTAAAGCACAGGATTACGAAGCAATCATTATCGCTGACCATGGTAATGCTGACCATGCTTTGAATGAAGACGGTACTCCGAATACTGCCCACTCTTTGAATCCGGTTCCTTGTGTTTACGTAACAGAAAACAAAGCTGCGAAAGTAGAAGATGGCCGTCTGGCAGACGTTGCTCCAACTATCCTGAAGATTATGGGACTGGAAGCTCCGGCTGAAATGAACGGGAATGTTTTGATTAAGTAATTTAGATTTCTATAACTGGGAGGGCGGAGTAGAACTCCGCCTTTTTTGTCTCACATAAGTTTTATGATTCAGATTAATGATGTAGTTGTATCGCTTGATGTACTTCAGGAGAAATTTCTTTGTAACTTGGATGCCTGTAAAGGTGAATGTTGCATTGAGGGAGATGCCGGAGCACCGGTAGAACTGGATGAGGTGATGAAACTGGAGGAAGTGTTGCCGGTTATCTGGGATGAACTGGCTCCGGAAGCGCGTGCGGTGATAGAAAAACAGGGGGTGGTATATACTGACCAGGAAGGAGACTTGGTAACTTCTATTGTAAATAACAAAGACTGCGTCTTTACTTGTTATGACGAGAAAGGATGTTGCTACTGTGCTATTGAAAAAGCTTTCCGGGAAGGAAAAACAGATTTCTATAAACCGATATCATGTCATCTTTATCCTATTCGCATTGGAGATTACGGACCTTATAAAGCGGTGAATTATCATCGTTGGGATGTATGCAAGGCTGCGGTTCTGTTAGGAAAAAAAGAGAATGTCCCTGTCTATAAATTTCTGAAAGAACCTTTGATTCGTAAATTCGGTGAAGAATGGTACAAAGAACTTGAAGCTGTTGCCGAAGAATTGAAAAAGCAACATTTTATCTAAACTTCCTATTTCTTACGTGTGCCAAATACCTGATATAGCAAGATGCATAGTGCTACGGCCATTACACATACTGGTGCTATCCATGCTTCCGGATGAATGATGACCAGAAAGATGCAGGTAACGATAACGCACAATGTCAGGACAATAAGAAATAGTCTGATCTTTGCGAATAACGGGTTAGTAGTTTTCATCTTCATAGCTACTGTTTTCTATGTTTTTTGCAATATAGTGATTTAGCACTGAAAATGTTACTGTCTTTAGTCTTTATTAAGATATGGATAAAGAAAAACGCCGATCGAAGGATGCTCTTTCTCCATCGGCGTTTCCTCGTTGTAAGATGTGAGGTTGGTTTATAAAAACGTAAAATTAATATTATGTATCGATATTCGCATACGTTGCGTTTTCTTCAATAAACTCTCGGCGTGGTCCTACGTCTTCACCCATTAACATAGAGAAGATGTAGTCAGCTTCTGCAGCGTTATCGATATTCACTTGTTTCAGCATACGGTTTTCAGGGTCCATAGTTGTTTCCCACAACTGTTGGGCATTCATTTCACCCAAACCTTTGTAACGTTGTGTATGGATTGCATTTTCCGAACCGCCGCCGTAAGTATCAATAAACTTCTGGCGTTGTGCATCTGTCCAGCAATATTCTTCTACTTTACCCTTTTTGCAGAGATAGAGCGGGGGAGTAGCGATGTACAGATAACCGTTTTGAATGATCTGCGGCATATAGCGGAAGAAGAACGTCATAATCAGTGTGTCGATGTGAGAACCATCGACATCGGCATCGGTCATGATGATAATCTTGTGGTAACGCAGTTTTTCAATATTGGCCTCTTTACTGTCATCCTCGGTTCCGATAGTGACACCCAATGCGGTATAGATGTTACGGATTTCGTCACTTTCCAGCGCTTTGTGATACATCGCTTTCTCAACATTCAGAATCTTACCGCGAAGCGGAAGGATTGCCTGGAACATACGGTTACGTCCTTGCTTGGCGGTACCACCTGCCGAATCACCCTCGACGAGGAATAACTCGCATTTTGACGGATCTTTATCCGAACAGTCTGCCAGCTTACCCGGCAAACCACCACCGGACATCGGAGATTTACGTTGTACCATTTCACGGGCTTTTCTTGCTGCGTGGCGTGCTGTAGCAGCCAGGATCACTTTGTCTACAATCGTTTTTGCTTCCTTCGGATGTTCTTCCAGGTAGTATGACAAAACTTCACCTACGGCCTGGTCTACGGCACCCATGACTTCGTTGTTACCCAACTTCGTTTTCGTTTGTCCCTCAAACTGAGGTTCAGCTACTTTTACGGAAATAACAGCAGTTAGACCTTCGCGGAAGTCGTCTCCCGAGATTTCTACTTTTACCTTTTCCAACATCTTGCTGTCTTCGGCATATTTTTTCAGTGTACGGGTCAGTGCACGGCGGAAACCGGCGAGGTGCGTACCACCTTCAATCGTATTGATATTATTAACGTAAGAGTGAACGTTTTCCGAGAACCCTGTATTGTACATGATTGCTACTTCAATGGGGATTCCCTGTTTTTCGGAGTTCAGGTAAATCACGTCATTAATCAAGTGTTCGCGTGAAGACTCGATGAAACGTACAAATTCTCTCAGTCCTTCTTCCGAATAGAACTGTTCACTTTTGAAGCTACCGTCCTCATTCACTACCCGGCGATCTGTCAGCGTGATACGCAGGCCGGCGTTCAAGTAAGCCAACTCGCGTAGTCGTGAAGCCAAGATCTTGTAATCATATACCGTTTCTGTAAAAATGGTATCATCCGGCCAAAACTGTTGGCGGGTTCCCGTAATGTCGGCAGTGCCGACTTCCTTTACCGAATATAGCGGTTTGCCTATTTCATATTCCTGCTGGTAGATCTTACCGTTGCGGAATACTTGCGTAGTCATGTGAGTAGACAGCGCGTTTACACAAGACATACCTACACCGTGCAAACCTCCGGATACTTTATAGGAACCTTTGTCGAATTTACCTCCGGCGTGTAGGACAGTCATTGCTACTTCCAGTGCCGACTTCTTTTCTTTTTCATGATAGTCGACCGGAATACCGCGTCCGTTGTCCTGTACTGTGATTGAATTGTCTTCGTTGATCGTTACTTCGATATGGTCGCAATAGCCGGCCAAAGCTTCGTCGATAGAGTTGTCAACGATTTCGTATACCAAATGGTGAAGTCCCTTTATACTGATGTCACCGATGTACATCGCAGGGCGTTTTCTCACTGCTTCAAGACCTTCCAATACTTGGATACTATCCGCAGAATAAGACCCGTTATTGGGAGTGATTTGTTCTTCGCTCATAATTGCCTTTCTAACTTTAATAACAGAGCAAATATAGTGAAATTTGTCGACTTGGCGAAGAATAAACCGTGAAAAATGAAGAATGAAAGTGGATTCTGTACTTTTACGATAGACTTGATAGTCAAGTGTCTATACACAGTAAAGGCCGAACTTAAAAGTTCAGCCTGATGCTATATAGAATTGTTAAATTCCTATGTATTAAGCGAGCTTGTTGATATAAAGAGCGAGCTTAGATTTCAGATTGTTAGCTTTATTTTTGTGAATAATGTTCACTTTAGCCAACTTATCCAACATCTTTGTAATGCCCGGATACATTGCAACTGCTTCAGCTTTGTCTGTAGTTGCGCGAAGCTTTCTAACAGCATTTCTCATGGTCTTACCATAGTATCTGTTATGAAGTCTTCTAGTCTCTTCTTGTCTGATTCTTTTCAGTGATGATTTATGATTTGCCATTTCGACTAATCTATTTTTTTAGTTCTTTATTCTTTTTACTTGTAGCCCGTGGGGGAATCGAACCCCCCTTTCAAGAATGAAAATCTTGCGTCCTAACCGATAGACGAACGGGCCATCCTGTTGTTGCATTTCTGCATTTTGCTTTCTCGAATCAGTGTTTGTTTCTCGATTGCGGATGCAAAGGTAGGAACTTTTTTGAAACTGACAAACTATTCATTAAATTTTTTTCGATAAAATAGTCGTTTTTTTCTCTTGATGTTTTGTTTTATATTGAAAATCAGTGGAATAAATGGCAGATTTTTTTGTGAGAAAATGTACGCTCTCTTAAAAATACCGGGAAGTATATATACTTGTATACCTTAATATATAGGAAAGTTTATTTCCGATTTAAATCGCGAACTTGTTTTTTCTTTGTAAGAATGTAATCCGGTTTAAAAAAGAAATCTGCAAAGTCATAAAAATGCAGTTTTTTATGTTTCTCTTTGTAACTAAATGATTATTTTGACGACTAACGGGACAAATGCTAAGAACGATGAATGACAATAAAGAATTTATAGATATGCTATTGCAGAACAAACGTATCATTTATAAGATATGTTTTATGTATGCGAGGGACAATGATGATATTAATGATTTGTATCAGGATGTCGTTCTTAGTTTGTGGAAGAGCTTTCGGAACTTTAAAGGTCATAGTAGCGTGAGCACATGGATATATCGGATTACACTCAACACTTGCATCACAAACCTGCGGAAAAAGAAGAATTATGATTATGTACCATTGAAACAAGACATAGATATACTGGATGATTGCGAACATGACGAATGCATGAAACATCTGTATCAGCTTATACATCAATTAGATAATGTAGATAAGATGTATATTATGCTTTGGTTGGATGAAAAAAGTTATGATGAAATAGCGGAAATAGTAGGAGTGGGTCGCAATAATGTGGCCATCCGTATTCATCGTATTAAAGAGAAACTGAAAAAGATGTCGAACCGATAAATAGAATATAATATGGAATTTGATGAACTAAAAAAGGCATGGGGACAATTTAATGATAAGATCAACTGTCAGGAAGTTGTCGAAAGGCAGCAAGTTGAAGAAATGCTCGCAAAGAAGAGAATGACCAGCTATAACCGGTTATTATGGTATGAACGGATCTCTCTGGGGATTCTGTTTTTTTTGTTTTTGAATGTTTTAGTTTACATTCTGATTGACCCCTTTTTCCTGGCCATGTCGGATATAGTATTCTTTATTGCCATCTCGGTACCCTTCGGGATAAATCTGTTTCAGTATTATAAACTCAAACAAGCAGGATGCATGAAATATGATTTGGAACGCCAGATTCTTCATGTTTTGCAGTATAAATCATCGCTTTATTGGGGATACATCAGTACTTATGTTGCTTTTGTTCCGTTCCTTGCCTGGTTCATCATTTATGCTACTCTTGTACGGGGATGTATTATTGTAGGTATTGTGTTGTTGCTGGTCATTCTTGATATCTTTGTATTCCGGCATTTATATCGGAAAGTGGGACAACTCCTTGAAGCGAATAAAGAATTGAGAAGGCTGGAAGATATGATACAAAATAACTGATTGAATAGCTTATGTTCCTATTTACTAACTATTTCCGATAATCACTCTAAATTAAATATATTATGAGAACTATTTTATTTATCTTTTTTTTGTTGCTTCTTTGGTGCGGCTTTTCTTCATTTGAGAGTACTTCTGTCCGTCCTAACGGCTGGTATTATGTGATTGATATGGAGCATGACAGTTTGTCGGCAGACCCGATTGTGACAGTGAAAGATTTCGCAAGGATAAAACTGGATTCAGTGTCGGACTCGAACGAGGACAATATGGCTTACCGTATTCTCGGAGTATTGGACGACTCTCATAAAACGACTTGGGCTGAAGCGACGGAAAAGTCAATAGGCAAGCATATCGGATTCTTATTCAATGGTGTCATTCTTACAGCTCCTTATGTGAATTGTAAGATAGAGAGTGGCAAATTCTTTATTGCTACGGATAAGGCCTACGATATGAAACTGCTTTATCAACAGATTCTTCAGGAAGCCGGATGTAAAAGTGAGTTCGGCTTTACAGATGAAGTAGGCCAAGGAGAATCTACATTCACTTTCTGGCTCATAAGAGGGGGGCTCATTGGTTTACTTCTGGTTATTATGTGTTTTGGATTCTTAAAAGTACGGAAGATTAAAAAGACTGTTTCAGGATGAAATAGGGCATTGGTCGCATTTTTTTTGTAGTTTTGCTACCGGATTGAAATATGCAAGTATATGCTGCAAAAGACAAAAGGAATAGTTCTTCATACGCTCAAATATAATGATACTTCTATCATTGTAGATATGTATACGGAGTTGTCCGGAAGGGCTTCGTTTCTTGTCGCAGTACCTCGTTCGCGAAAGGCGGCAGTGAAGTCTGTTCTGTTCCAACCGTTGTCTTTCATTGAGTTTGAGGCCGATTATCGTCCGAATGCGACACTTTATCGCATCAAGGAGGCGAAATCTTTTTATCCCTTTTCTTCTATTCCCTATGACCCGTATAAATCTTCAATGGCACTTTTCTTGTCAGAGTTCCTCTATCGGGCAGTTCGGGAGGAGGCAGAGAATCGTCCTTTGTTCGCTTATTTGCAACATTCAATTATTTGGCTGGATGAGTGTGGGGGAGGTTTTGCCAATTTTCATCTGGTGTTTTTGATGAGACTTTCCCGCTTTTTGGGGCTTTACCCTAATTTGGAAGACTACCATACAGGCGATTATTTTGATTTGCTGAATGCCTGTTTCACTTCCATTCGTCCCCAACTGCATTCTTCCTATATTAATCCTGAGGAGGCAGGGCGACTCCGCCAGTTGATGCGCATGAATTATGAAACAATGCATCTTTTCGGCATGAGTCGTGCGGAACGTGCTCGTTGCCTGACCATTATGAATGACTATTATCGCTTGCATCTGCCGGATTTCCCGGCTTTGAAATCACTGGAAGTATTGAAAGAATTGTTTGATTAGATTTGTTATTCGCTTGTTGTATGTAACTTTAGTTATATTTTTACATCGGTTAAAGCCATTGAGTTCTAAAAATATATATTACTTTTGTCCTCAATGTAATGACTAGAGCTAAACAACATGAAGATATTCATAAACTTAACGGAATATATTCTTATTCTATTGGTGTTTTATGGTTGTAACGGTGATGTATTTGTTGACGATTTCCGGTCTGCCGATTCCGAACTGACTTTGGATGGCAATGGCGATACCAAAATCATTCGGTTTGCTTCTTCCAATTGGGACGTATTGGGAGTGTATACGTATGATGAAGGTTTTACCTATTCGTATGCAGTGTATGATGCGGATGGTGATCTGATAACAACGGACCAATTTCCATACCTTAAAGGACAGGGTAAGATTGTGTGCAATGAGGAATTGATCGGTTTCACTATCGAACGTAGTAATCCCCGGGAACTGAAGATTGCAGTAGAAGAGAATGCCCGTTCTACTCACTTTCAATTCAAACTCACGGTGAGCAACGAATATGAGTCTCAGGAGATATACGTTGATATTTCACCATCGGACAGGTATGTGATTGATCATATCACTTATTATTCTTTAGACGAGGATTCTTATGAGAAAAGAATCGAAGCAAAAAGGAGTTTTGTGCAACCTAATGGCTGGGGTATTGACTATCCGTGTTTACTGTCTCCTTACGAGAATGTTTATCATGAAGTGATGTTCAGAAGCGACATGCCGGAACTTTTTCAACTATTGGGAGAAAGTAACCTGACAGTAGAGATACCAAGCGTAGAAAACGGTCATTTGCAGATGAACGGTAAACAGGTGCGATATACTTCCAAGCAGCAAACATTACCTTTTTCCAATACGGAACAGATAGAAGTCTCTATTCCACCTTATACGACCCAGCGTATCACTGTGCTGATAGAGTATTACTGGTTTGAAACTAGATACGCCCTCTATGCTGTTCACCCAAAGACCGGGAAACGGCGGACCATAAACGGCACGTTGCAAAATAAAATGCCTGCTGCATATTACATAACACGAGAAAATATCAAATGACTAAAGATATGAATACCGGACGGTTACTATACATTATTTGTCTGTTGACGATTTCTGTAGTTGGCGGGAATCTGAAGGCTCAGACAATTGTGAAGCATCAGATTGGTTTTGATATTCGTCCGGGGTATGTAGCTCCGACAAACAGCTTTCTGGAAGGAGATAATGCACGGCAGAAGACCATTGACCAGTCACTTTCCCTACATCTGAAGTATGCTTTCCGGTTCAATAAAGATTCCCGATTAGGCCGGCTGTACCCCCATGCCTATCAGGGGATAGGTGTATCTTATAATACCTTCCACTCTCCCGCTGAACTTGGAAATCCGGTGGTGGTATATGCTTTTCAGGGGGCACCTATTGTACAACTTTCGCCTCTCTTGTCATTTGATTACGAGTGGAATTTCGGTGCTTCTTTCGGTTGGAAGAAATATGACGGGCTATATAATCCGCAGAATGAGGTTATCGGTTCTAAAATCAATGCATACATCAATCTGGGGTTTATCTTGAACTGGCAGCTTCATCCGCAATGGAAATTGGCCGCAGGTGTGGACTTCACACATTTTTCTAACGGAAACACGCATTATCCTAATGGTGGACTCAATGTGATCGGTGGGAGAGTCGGCATTGTACGCACCTTTGGAGATGCGGATGAGACACTCGGAACAGTATCCCCCAAGCGGGTATTTATAAAGCCGCATGTCAGTTATGATCTGGTAATATACGGTGCCACTCGTAAGAGGGGATTCGTAAAGGACAATATACCGAGTCTGGTTCCCGGTTCGTTTGGTATTGCAGGTCTCAACTTTGCTCCAATGTATAACTTCAACAACTATTTTCGGGCGGGTCTTTCTGTGGATGCGCAGTATGACGAGAGTGCCAATATCAAAGATTATAAATTGGAAGGAAGTTATTCGGGCGATTTAAAGTTTCATCGTCCTCCTTTTCGCGAGCAATTTGCAGTGGGGTTGTCCCTCCGTGCAGAACTGGTAATGCCCATTTTCTCAATCAATGCCGGGCTAGGACGGAATCTGGTATGCCATGGAGATGATACGCAGGGATTCTACCAGATTCTAGCTCTCAAAACTTATGTCACACGCCACTTGTTCCTGCACGTTGGATACCAGTTGAGCAAGTTTAAGGATCCCAACAATCTGATGCTGGGGCTTGGATATCGGTTCCATGACAAAAGATGAAAGGCTGTATTGTTTTCATATAGCTTCTTTAATTCTATTATTTCAGAAGTTGATAAGGCTTTGATATTCTAGTCATCTATAAAACAAACAGTGCATCCGTTCCTCTCTTGGAATGGATGCACTTAATACAAACAAAACAAACAATGAATAAAACGGTTTCTCAAAGATTATGCCGTTTTATTTGAGTGGGAATATTTATATGCTATGAGGGCAAAAGCCCGCTTGGGTACTTCACAGTAGCCTTTTTTACATCTCACCTATATTATGTTGTATAAATACTTATTTCTTAATTTTCTATGATCCTAGTTCAGAATCATTCAGACGTATAATCCAGTCGTTTACTTTCATTGTTGGAATCCTCGGAATCCCCGTGTCCGATGATTGTATAAAGAACATGAGTGTGTAAGAATCTTCTCGGTCAAGATATTCTTGATCACTTATGTCACCTATGTTATTAGGATAATTTTTTGATAACAATAAATATTGGGTGAGTGGTAGGTGCAGAATAGTTTTCCCGCTTGGTGTATGTTTTATTGATAATGTTGTGTCGTCTCCCTTCATGATGCGCAGTGTATTTAATCTGGCGTGAATGATGGGGATTTGTTCGGAAGTCAGAGACAGTTCCTGTCGATATGGAAGATAACAGGTCGGAGTTGTGCCGACAGGAGTATTTGTATAGTCTATTACACCGTTGGTGGATTCTAGGGTGAAAGCGAAGTCCTCTTGTCGTAGAGGAAGAGTGTTCTCATCCTGTAGGATACACGAGAAGTAATTCGTATTTTTCACCAGTCCGGCAGTGATGACCTGATATTCTTCACTGATAGTAATATTTTCAAGGCTACTGTGAAAGAGTGCATTCAGTTTCCTGTTAAACTGATTCTTATTGTCACATGCCAGCGATATATTCAGAGATTTCCGTTCAGTCTGTCCAGCCTTGAGATTCGGGAGCTGATACTGGTAGCCGGATATCCCTCCCCATATAAGCAGGTGATAAGTTTCTTCGGGAAACGGTAGTCTTACCATGCAGTAGCCTTGATGTAATGTTATACTGTCTACGTCCAATCGATCCACATACTTGTCATTCTTGTCGAAGGCAAGAATGGTAATGTCGCCTACCTGCGTAGATGCAGCGTCCACGTTCAGGATGTTATAGGTATATGATATCTTTAACCAAGTTCCTGTAGGACAGTCTGATAAATCGTCATTCACCCAATCACAGGACGAGAACAACGCGACAATGCAGATAATATGTAGTAGAAATGAACGCATTTATGATGATTTTAATTCAGTTGGCCGGTACTACTTATTCAAGTTCTACATCTTGATTACGTACGGCCCATGGAAAAACATTGATATTGATGTCCAGTTCGGCCTTATATTCGTCCGGTTGTTCCGGCTCAATGTAAGGATCTCCACTACCGAGTCCTGCCACTTTGCTGACAGACAGACGATATATATTATTACGGACAATACCGAATTCCATTACACCCATTTCTGTAGATTCATAATTATCCTCGTGCTTGATCCAGTAGTTGTAGTAACATGAGTAGTTTTCTGTTTTCTGGAAACGTTTGATACTGTATTTGGCAAGAGTCTCTGTGTCCGAATCGTCTGTGACATCTGACGGTAAGTTATTCAGAACCTGTTTACGTATTGCATCTACACTGATGTAGAAGTTATAATTGAAATAGAACATCTTGGTAGGCCAGTTGGACGGATTGTTTATATTGGTACCATTTTCGTCGAAAACGCGGTTAGTGGCGATGTCCATGTTGGCTTTGAACATTACTCCGGTACTGTATGCATTCAATTGTGCATCAACGAACATACAGTTCTCCAGACAGTAAATGTATGACCAGCTATTGGCTGGTGCCATACCTGCCCAGTTATTGTCGTTGATGTCAGTATCTACTAATGCTTGTGCGAAGAAACCGTCGGCATTTGTGAAATCTTTGGCACCTTCCACTGTTTTCTTGAAGAAATAAGGATCGATTAGATAACCGTTGACATCGGGAATGTCACCAAAGTTTTCTTCCGTATACGAAGCCGGCTCCTGAAAGCTATTCAATGTGGCTGTGTGGCGGAATGTGTAGAATTTAGTTGCCAGGTTCAACATTCTGAATGTGTTGAGTTTTATGGTACAATACACCTCTCCGTTGGGATCTTTCAGGGGAAAAGTCTCTTGTTTTTGGGTCAGTTCGATTTTGGCAACGGCACGCTCAAGACCGATAGATACATTGGTTATCTTGTCCGAGTCAGTAGGCTTGCTTATCTCTATGTTCAGGTTGGCTGCACCACGGTTTGTCATAACAAAACCCTCTGTGGGTACATTTGGAATCTTTCCTGTACTGTACGTTACTTCATCGACAGCATTTAAGAAATCGTCTTGCATGGTGATTTCTTTGGTGATTGCTTTCCCGTTGGCAATGGCAAAGATATTGTATGTGCCCGGATTTACGGTAATTCTGTCAGCGGTATACTGTATATTTTCCCCTTCTCCTTTGACCTGTCTGATGTTCTTCAGTTCTTGTTGGTCTTTCAGACTTTTAGTGGTCGAATCGAACAGATAGACTGTCAGACTTTTTACTGCATATTCATCCTTTGAGCCAGTCTCTGTCACGCCTGATGATTCGGCGCTGCGAGTGTGGTTCTCATTGGGGATTTCAAAGAATAGGGCAAGATTGCCGTTTGAATCCGTGTGGCTCTCATCGGAAAAAGCTACATCTGCATCATTGATGCAACTGTACTGTGTGACTGCTGCCATAAACAACAGTGACATTAGTTGTGTGAATCTTTTCATTTTGTTTTGAGTTTAATTGAATAATTATTTTACTTCTAAAATCTGTTTTAAGTTATCGTCGGCTTGTAACAGTCCTGCGTCTTTCGACTGCCGGAATAGTGCCTCTGCTTCTTTAAAGTTGCCTTGCAGGAAACATAAGACACCTTTGGCCAGCGTCGTTTCCGGTAATGGCGGAGCTTTTTCGAGAAAGACGGCTGCGGTTTTTGTGTCTTTTTGTATCAATGCTATACAGGCAGCATTCAGATTGGCCGTAGGATTGTCCGGAAACAATTGTACGGCAGTCATAAAAATCTTGTTGTAAGTTGCACTTCCCGGTGTATATGTGAGTGCGAGACGAAACATCTCTTCCAAACTGAGATTTTTAGGATTTGTATCGAATACTTTTTGTGATTCTTCTATTGTAAACGGACGTACGTGGTACTCGACGGTATAGTCGGAATGTCTCAGTATGACAAACCAGTGTTTCAATACAAAACGGTAGAATGCCGGAAACCTCATTCTTATTATTTCTTCTTTACGGTCGGGATGCATATTGCTTGTCACAATTTTCATGATAGCTTCTTTGTCTTGAAAAGTTGTGTCGCTAAGAAGTGCCTCAAAACCCTCCCAGTCTTCAGGTGTGTAGGTCGTATGTATGTATGTATGTATGTATTTGCCGTCGAATGGGTATAGTTGGGATACATATTCCTTCAAGGTCCGGGTACGTTCGCGAGCCAGTCGCTCGTTTAGTTGAAGCGGACCGTCAGGTGATGCATATCCATGAATGCTGATGCGTGTGATGCTTACATTGCTGTCGTTTTTTACAGTGTTGATTGTTTCAATGATCTTATTCAGTTCTATTACGTTATTGCTGAATTCTTTATGAATAGCAGTTACATTGACAGGAAAATCAATGAATGCGGAACCTTTTTCCGTTCTGATCTTTGATGTTTCAACTTGCGGGGTCAGGAAGGCAAGTTGCGGAACGAATGTAGGCCGTGGATGTAAACGGGCAATGCAGATGAAATCTTCCGCGTCGGGAATGCCACAGCCGCAACTCTTCTCTATTAGCGAGAGGGTAGCCTGATTCATCCATTGCTCGAATGGAACGGATTGCAAATAATGCATCGTCTGCTTATTCCCGTTTTTCCTTTGTAATGCTTGAGCAGACTTTTCTTTTTTACTTGTCTCCCGTAGGAAAACAATATGTTGTTTCCGGCTGTTGATATAAATCGGAGGCAGTTTCAACCGATGTTCCAGAGTATCGCAGACAATAGGAACCAGTACCATTGATTCATTGGACGAGAGATCCCGTGTGATATCTATTGAAATAGAAACCACCAGTTCTTTCCCCGCCTTATACAAACTGGAGGAAGTTGGACGAATAGTTCCTGTCTCTTTCGTTACAACCGTTTGAGCCTGTATCGAAAGGGATAGAATAATCGTAATAATAAAAAAAACTCCTGTTTTCATACTTGTAGTAAACTATATTTTTTCATTTTTATGTGATAATATCACCAAGGGTAGATATAGGAGATTACTCCATATCGTTGTAACTCTTCCAATATTTTTATATCTTTCTTATTCTTGCTCATTCCACCATGTCCCAACCGATAGACTTTCCATGGGGTAGTATGGAATTTGCGTGCTATCCGAAAATAAATCTTTCTTCGTTTTGAAAACCAAACTTTCCATATACTTCTCATACTGTTCTTCTCTTTAAAATAGATAAACTAAGCTTACAGAGGCTTTGCTGGGCCCTATATAATGATACTGTCCTTTATTGCGTAGTCCTGCACATTTCCTGACACAATTATACTGCTTGTAACGGATGAAATCATATCCTACTCCGAGACTCGTTTCTACGTTCCAGTGGTCATTTAGCATCCAGTGGTATCCGCAACTGATGCCACCCCCGATGAGCCAGCCCTCGTACCGATATTTCTTGAGGTCAGCGAATATGCCGAAAGGTAGTTTTTTCCCTCCGACGTTGAATTGCGCTCCATTGAGATACCCTCCCCAGAAAAATCCGTTGAACTTTTGACAAGTCCAGTATTTATATTCAGGTTGTATCAACCAGTAACGGTTCACGTACATTTCGCTTCGCTTCCATGGCCGTAAGCTTCCGGCCAACTCGACAGTGCTTTTATTCCCTATCCCATAAGAGACTCCGGCTCCGAAGGCTCCGTCTGTTGCCGGAAGCGCATTGAGCCTGACGGCTACTTTCTGTGAATAGCCGTCAAGACAACCAAATAATATGAGTAGGGTTATGAAATATCTCATTGTGTCTGCCGGTTAAGGACGTTTATTGTTCTCAAAAAAAACATTCAGATTATATGCGGCTTCTTCAGAACCTTCAGCTTTGGCTGCTTTCAATATACGGATACCTTCATACGTGTTTCCGGTCATCAATTCATATACTCCCCGGCAACTTTTATAGGCCAGTCCCTCGTGTAGTGCCATTGAAAGGAATTTGCTTGCCGATTTCGTATCTCCCTGTTCAATGGCGGCGGCAGCGGCATTAAGGTTGGCAACGGGATGTACGGGATACAGCTTGACACTGATATTGATAATCTGATAGAATTTCGTTTTATTGTCCGCGTATGACAATGCTACCGTATATAATTCACGGAGCGATAACATCTGCGGATTGATATCAGCCATAATTTTGGCCTCTTCAAGATTGAAGTTCAGTTCTTTTTGATTGCGGATATCTACGTCGTCCGAAGCCGGAGAAATATATGAACCTTTATACTTCAGTTTTTTATTAACCGGAGTAGGCGAAATGGAGGGCATACTATTGGTGGACATCGTCGTGGCAGATATTTCCTGAGCCGGTATATCGGTTGCCGTTACATTGGGTGGAAGCACTGCATATTGTGGTGCGAGAATTAATGTATCTTTTAGAGTCTGTTCGCTTTCCGGTCTGACAATCGTTCTTCTCAGATAGAGCGCGGCATCATTCATCCACTGCTCTGCCGGTAGTGAGGTTTGATAGGCTATGGTACGCGAATGTTCATCATCAATGCCTGTCACAAGGTATGCTGTATTGCTTTCCTTACTGTTTTTCTTTTTACGTAGTATCTGGTTGCGTACATATAATTTTTGTTTCTGTTTACCGTTCAGTTGTATGGCCGGTAATAATATTTTCCGGTCTTGCCCGGTTAGAATGGGGGTCAGTATGACGGCGTTTTTCGGGTTCATGTCCTCTATTTCTACTGATATGTCCATTGATACGAATAATGAGTCTGCCCGTACTCCGAGGAAGTGGGGTTTGATATCCAGCTTGACGTTTTGGGCCGGAAGCAGATTGCATATCAATAAGCTGAGTAGGATGAATGTTTTCGTTTTCATTTTATGCGTTTATTAGGTTGAATTATTGGATGAAATACACGACTGATATCCCTATTTGTGTAGGCCCCCAATAGTTACAGTTTGATTTTTCTATCAGGGGAGCACCTGCGGGTTGTCCGTATCGTTTATAGTTGAGATGGGCATATCCCAGCGATATTCCTGCTTCCATATTCCATTGCGGGCTAATCATCCATTGATAGCCGTAGGAAATCCCGAATCCTGCCAGATTGCCTTGATAACGGTTGTTGGCAATTTGTCGGTTTTCTATGCCCAGCATTTTCCCGTTTCCGAATCCCCAAGGGAGCATTCCCCCAAAATTGTATAAGGCGTAGTGAACTTGTAAGCCGATAAAACTTCCTGTAAATGCCTCGTTCAGCCATTTGCGGTATTCCGGTTGCACGAGGAAATGCTTCATCTTTTTGTTTCCACTGAAATTCCATGGGTTGTAATTGACAGAAAGGCTGAAAGTGTGTGTATCGTCACAACGGATTTCTCCTCCTAAATTGAGTGAGGTAGTAAGGTCATAAAGCAGATTGCTTTTGATGGCCAAACTTTGTCCGCAGAGGTTTGCGGGCAGGATGCATAAAGCAAAGACAAAAAGGACGACCAGCTTATGTCTTGTGCTTGTCGTAAATCTCCAACTTTTGCCGGCAGATAGCCACAGATATTTATTGATTTTAGGCTTGTGTGTCATAATTTTTTGTTTATGTGTATCTGTTACTTCTTAGGTAACGGAATTCTGATATTAGGACATGAACGTGCAAAGTAAAAATAGGATAAAGACAGCGGTCTTTTATAAATAAAATATACTTAGCTGCTTTCGGATGGAAAATTGTTCGGTGGTCAGCAATAGAAAGTTGGAACATGAAAAGAAGAATGCTTCATGTTCTTGCCTGTTATTTTATTTTTTCAAAGAAAAAACTAAAATAAAGTATGATTCATTTGGATTGTGAGATTCTTTTTATATATCTTTGTGCCATATTTATATCCGTTACCTAAGAAGTAACAGATAAGGTAAAGTGTTTGTATCTAGAGTGTTATGAGTTAATAATTACTTGCTTTATAAGATTCGATGTAAGAACAATTCAATTTGTTGGCCTCTGTCCTTTCTTTTAATCCGAACCCCTTCAAATAAGTCTGCGTGGTCCTTATGGATTTGTGTCCTAGTGATTCGCTAATCATCTCAATGGAGATTCCTTGATATTTTGCGTTTGTTGCCCAGGAATGTCGTAGAGTATATGAAGTGACGGTTGATTTTAGGCGTAATTCTCTTGACAGGCTTTTCAGTTGATTATTGAACCGGCGGAGTGCAGACTGGTATTCCTTATAAATAGCTTCATCTTTCCGTTGTTTGTCACCTTTCATTATATTAAATAGATAGTCCGGATAATTTTCTTTCGGTGAGTTGTTATTGCGTAACTTATTCATTTCTTGCTTTGATACATCCAGAATTTCGAGGCTCATGGGCGTACCCGTTTTTATGCGGTTGTACCTGAGGATCCCATGTTCTAATGCCGATTTCTCTAAATGTGCGAAGTCTGCGAATGGCATGCCGCAAAATTGAAACATCAGCCGTGCGATGGCTTGTGTCTGCTTCAGGTGCTCGGAGTGAGGAGGCTTATAGAGAAGCGTATGCAATTCGCCGGCAGGTAGTGCTTTCTTTTGGCGTACATCTACACCTGTGTACACATCCCGGAACAGCCGGGGAATGAAGCGGGCAATACCTGCTTCTACGCCACGATTATATATACTGCGTAACATACGCATATATGTCGATACGGTGTTCGGCTTTAGCCCGTGTTCATAGAGATACTGTCCGTATCGTCTCAGATTATCGCGGGTGATCTGTCCGAATGCAATGTTGGGAGTAGTGCAAAATTTGGTGAATGAAAGAACCGCATTTTTATATACGTGCGCTGTCGAAAAGCGACCTTCTTCTTGTAACTTCCGGATATAGGCTTGGGCACATCCGGTAAACCCTTTTTTATTACCTTTTTGTTTCATAAGCTTGTTTATTTTACATATTAGTCAGAGACTATAACAAAAGTAGTTATCTTTTTTGTTGTTAACACCTATGAAATATCTTCGGATACCATACATTTTTTCTGAAATTTTGTTCCGGATTGATAATGAGGAAAATAAGTTTGTTCGATTATTTTTATCATTATCTCCATAACTAAAAGGAATGGATTCCTTATATTGGTGATTGTTTTAATTTGAGGGATCATAATTGCTACTGTCGGGTTTTGAAACGGCGAATGTCGGTTGGGGCTGTTTAATCAGCCATGCCAAGATTTGTTTCCCGTAGAGAAACACTTTGTTTCACACCGATAAATATATTGTTTCAAGGCACTAAACATTTTGTTTCAAGCTGCTGAAACAAAGTGTTTCAACACTCTGAACTAATGCTTTATCCGTATGTCTTTATTGGGAAGGTAAGTGTGGGAGTAGTTTTCCCACTATAAAAAAAAGTTGCAGATGTGTGTAAGGTAAAAACATCTTGCACACATCTGCAACGGTATCTTGCACTGGATTATGCTGCTATTAATCAAATAGATAACCCATGATTAGTGTAAGGTGCAAGATAAAACTGAAATAAAATAGTTCTGCTTCAAATTTGGTGGTAAAATTAATTAGGAAAATAATAATTTGATAATCGATAGTATTCAACATTCTCCTTCCCGAAGGAGGGGAATGGAGATACCACCGACTGGTTAAATTACCACCAAATTTGACGAAGAACCAATAAAATCTCTTGTAAAGAGTGGGAATTTATCCCAAAAGCTCTTTTACTTTGGCAGAAATAGCACGTCCTTCCGCAAGTCCTGCCAATTTTTTGGAGGCAACTCCCATAACTTTGCCCATGTCTTTTCCACTGGTAGCACCTGTCTCGGCAATAATTTCCTTCAGTGCAGCTTCCAGCTCTTCAGCGGTCATTTGTTTCGGAAGGAACTTTTCCATTACAGCGACTTGTGCCAATTCTGTATCTGCAAGGTCTTGACGTCCTTGTCCTATATAAATTTCGGCAGAGTCTTTTCCTTGTTTCACTAGTTTCTGGATGATTTTCAGAGCTGCATCGTCCGTCAATGTATCGTTGGCACCCGGAGCGGTTTTTGCTTCCAAAAAGAACTTCTTTATATTTCTCAAAGTTTCGAGGGCTACTTTGTCTTTCGCCTTCATTGCGTTTTTAATGTCTTCGCTGACCTGATCAAATAAATCCATATCTTTATGTTATAAGTTAATTTAGAAAGTGATAACTCCGTTGTCGTCCATAGCTTCTTCCGTAGCTACTTCCTCTTCAAGGGCGGCTTTTGTCCTGATTTTGGTTAGAGTCGTCTTGTCGCGCTGATAAGTAGGAGAATCTTCTACCATGGCGATGATATCATCGTTATCCAAGTCCTCTGTATTAAAGAGGTAGATGTGGCGGCGTTTGCGTAAGCTCTTGCTGCCGATGCCGCTGGCGCTTTCTCCGTATGCTTTGCGGATACGTTCTTTGTTTTTCTCCTTTTCCTCTTCAAGTTGTAATTGGCGTTCTTCCTCTTCCTGGCTGCGTGCAGCGTGCAAGCTATCCATGCCGGGAACGTCTTCTACGCCGAATCCGGTGGCAAGTACGGTAATCTTAACCTTCGTTTCCAATGAATTGTCAATAGCAACCCCCCAGATGACTTCCACACCTTCGCGGAATTTGCTCATGAACTCGTGTATTTCGTTCATCTCCTCCATCATCAACTCGGACGACGGGCAGAAAGAAACGTTCAGCATTACCTTCTTGGCATTGAAAATATCGTTATTGTTGAGCAGCGGAGAGTGCAGGGCGTCGTCGATAGCTTTGGTGACACGATTCTCACCTTCGCCGAATCCGGTACTCATAATTGCCACACCACCATCTTTCAAAATAGTCTTCACATCGGCAAAGTCTAAGTTGACTGTACCACGCATCGTAATAATCTCGGCGATACTCTTGGCAGCAATGGAAAGTGTGTCATCAGCTTTGCCGAAAGCATTCATAAAAGTAAGGTCGGCATATATTTCGCGCAGGCGTTCATTGTTGATAACCAGTAAGGCATCAACATGTTGGGCAATGCGTTCTACGCCGTCCAGTGCCTGAATGATTTTCTTTTCTCCTTCGAAGATGAATGGAATGGTGACAATGCCGACCGTTAGAATATCCATTTCCTTCGCGATGCGGGCAATGACGGGGGCGGCTCCGGTTCCGGTTCCTCCTCCCATTCCGGCGGTGATAAATACCATTTTGGTGCCGTCGTTCAATTGGTTGCGGATGTCTTCTATACTTTCTTCGGCGGCGTCGCGTGCCCGTTCGGGACGGTTGCCGGCTCCAAGCCCTTGGGTGATGCTACGGCCCAGTTGCAGTTTCACCGGAACGGGTGATTCCGCCAGTGCCTGATTGTCCGTATTGCAAAGAACGAACGTCACGTCATGTATGCCTTCCCGGTACATGTGGTTTACGGCGTTACCGCCACCACCACCTACACCAATTACTTTAATGATCTTCGGTGAGTCTGTCGGGAAATCGAATTGTACTATCTCGTCCATAATTCTTATAGGTTATTGCTGATTACTAATTATAAATTACAAGCTTCGTTTCGGAGAGTTATTTCATGTCGTCGTCAGAGAATATCTCTTTCGTCAACGAGTCGATCTTGCGCTGAATCCAGCTCGGACCGGCTTCTCTTTTCCTTCTTTCTTTCTCTTCCTTTTCCTTCTGCTTGCGAAGTTTTTCTGCTTCCTTAGCTGCTATCTTGGCCTCTCTTTCTTCTTCCTCTTTCTTGAGCCGGGCGATGCGGGCTTGTTCTTTCAGTTCCTGGTCGTCCTCAAACATGTCGACAGTTTTGTGTACTTCCGGTTCCGGTTTCGGAGTTACGGGAGACTGCGGAGCAGCAGTTTCCGTCAGACAACAGTTCTGGTTTCCTTCGAACAGGAGGCCGAACAGTGTGTTCTGCGAACCATCCTTTTTCAGTACGTTGCTTGGAGCATGGACTGTATTACGTGGAAGTTTCGCCATTCTGATCTTTTCTATCTTGCTGCGTTTGCGCAACATTTCGTCCAGATTCTTCAGGTTGGCGGCTCCTCCTGTCATGATGATTCCTGCTAGCAGCTTGTCTTCGTAGCCGGATAGCTGAACCTGATTCCAAACATTGGCAATGATTTCTTCTGCACGGGCTTCGACGATATTGTTGAGGTCGCTTACTTTGATCGTGCGGCTGTCGTCATCCAGTTTGCAGGTAGCTTCTTCCTGATCTTCCTCCTCCTCGTAGAAGGCGTCTCCGTATGCTTTTTTCAGACGTTCCGCTTCTTCTTCCTCCATTTGCAGGGAAGTGATGTCACGGGTGATACTGTTTCCTCCCAACGGTAGTACTGTTAGGAAGCGGAGTATATTGTTTTTATATACAGAGATAGTGGTTGTATCTGCTCCGAAGTCAACGAGCGCACAACCTGAACGACGTTCGCTTTCGGTCAGTACGGCATTGGCAGTTACCAACGGAGCGATCAATTGGTCGGCAATGTCGATTTTCGCCTGTTGGAAGCAGTGCTCCAGATTCTTTCGGACAGAGGTGCGGGCTACGATATTGAGGAAGCGTCCCTCGATGTGGCTACCTACCAGGCCCACCGGATTGGCTTGCAGGTTGTTGCCGACCTTGTATTCCTGCGGGGCTACGTCCAATATATCCATGTCGACCACCGGAACGGCAATGTTCTCGTCGCCGATAGCGCTTACGAGTTCTTCCGATATGATAGCTTCTTCTTCCAGATCGCGACTTACTACATTACGGACTGTGCGGAGTGACTGTCCGCCGATGCCTACATATACTTTGGCAATTGAGTTCTTCAACTCACCTTCCAGTCGGTTAATGATAGAAGTCAGGCTTTGCGCCGTCTTGTCCAGGTTGAAGATCACCCCTTTACGGATAAACGTAGAAGAGTCTTCCTGGGCATACGCTAATACCTGCATACTTCCGTCACTGTTCTTTTTTCCGGCCACACCGGTTATCTTCGATGAACCAAGTTCAATAGCGGCGATAAATTCTGTTGTTGCCATATCTCTTTATTTTTTATTTTCTCGTTTCGTACAAATTATCTGGTTGCTGAACTCGAGGTTGATGCGTGAATATTTATTCCAGCCTACCTGATTGAGTCCTTTCTTATAAAACTCTTTCAGACGTGCCAGCTTGTCTTCAAAGTTGTCCAGTTTGCCGAGATAGACGAGGTGGTCTCCCACACGGGGAACCAGTTCGATGTTGCGGTCGGGCAACACGTGGATTTGTTCTATCAGAGCATCCCAGAACTTATTGTTATGCAAAAATACACCAAACTTATATAAATCCTTCATTGCAAACGACTTTTCTACGTTTCCAGTGACAATTACCCGGTGGGCGACGCATTTTGCCTCCGGTGGCATCACAGTTCCTTTGTTGTCGAGATAGTAATTCTCGCCGTTGGAACTCATCACCCGGAGGATAGGGATGCGTTGGGTTACTTCTACGCAAACTTTGCCGCTGGGAGTTTTGTAACACTCTGCCTGGTCGATGAGCGGGTGCTTGCTCAGTTCCCGTTCCAATGATTTGGTAGAGATACGTTCCATTTTCTTTCCGATAGGGTAGATCCCTTTTTGCTGAAGGATCCCTTTCAGCTCGTCTTTAGTGATGAAGCCGGCGTAAGCGGTATCCTTGATGACAAGTTCCATGTCACGGCAGGTCTGGTCGGCAGGCTTGCGGTTGAAGGCGGTGATAGCTACGATAAGGTAGGCTATGAGCGCCAGCATGACAATGGATAGAAGGATTCTCTTTACCATAAGCTTTATCGGTTTTCGAGGATTTTACATATTTCGGGGACATAGTTGTCGATGTCTCCTGCTCCCAGAGTAATTAATACTTCAATGTTTTTATCTTTCAGAATGTTCAGTATATCTTCTTTTTTACACATACTTTTTTCGATACCCGGGCGGAGGTTATCATAAATCAGTTTGCTGGTGATGCCCGGAATCGGTGCTTCGCGTGCCGGATAGATATCTACCAGAATTACTTCGTCGAGCAGCGAGAGGCTGTCGGCAAAGTCTTGATAAAAGTCGCGTGTGCGGGTATATAGATGTGGCTGGAAGATAGCTGTGATCTTCTTGTCCTTATAGAGTTCGCGCATGGACAACACGCTCTGTTTGATTTCAGAGGGATGATGTGCATAGTCGCTCAGGAAGACTACCCGGTCGTTCTTTATCTTGAAGTCGAACCGGCGGTCTACTCCGCGGAAGCTGGCCATGCCTTTTTTGATTTCTTCATCGGTCACTCCGTTCAGGTGTGCCAATGCCATGGCAGCTACTCCGTTCTCAATGTTGATACTTACTGGGATTCCTAACTGGATGTCGTTGATCCGGGTATCCGGGGCTACGAAGTCGATGAATATTTCTCCGTTTCCGATGCGGATGTTTTCGGCATGGAAGTCTCCTTCGTCACGTGAATAGTTGTAGACACGGACGCCGGGTTGCACTTTCGGTTGCAGGGAGATGCCTTTACGGATAATCAATGCGCCGCCCGGTTGAATGAGAGTTGTGTAATGCTCGAAACTTTCCAGATAGGCCTGTTCTGTACCGTAAATATCCAAATGGTCGGGATCTGTGGCCGTGATAACGGACATATAAGGGGATAGCCAATGGAAAGAACGGTCGAACTCGTCTGCTTCAATGACCGTGTAAGGGCTTTTTTGAGAAAGCAGCAAGTTGGTGCCGTAGTTCTTTGAGATTCCTCCGAGGAAGGCGGTACATTCCACGTGCGACTGGTGGAGCAGGTGGGCAGTCATGGTCGACGTGGTGGTCTTGCCATGAGTTCCTGCTACGCATAAGCCTTTGCTCGAATGAGTGATTGTTCCCAGCACTTGGGCGCGTTTCTGTATTTCGAATCCGTTGTTACGGAAATAAACCAGTTCTTCGTGTTCCTGCGGAACGGCGGGAGTGAATACGACGAGCGTACTTTCCTTGTCCTTGCAGGCTTCCGGAATCAGGTCGATGTTTTCTTCGTAATGTATTTGTGCGCCTTCGGCGATCAGGGTTTCAGTCAGTGGAGTAGGGGTACGGTCGTAGCCTGCCACTACTTTGCCTTTGAAAAGGAAGTAACGTACAAGTGCACTCATTCCGATGCCGCCGGCACCTACGAAATAGACTGATTTTATCGTTTCTATATTCATTGCTTTTTTTATTATTCTTTTTCCGCCAGTTTGATAACCTCCTGTGCAATGATTTTTGCAGAATCGGGTAAAGCTAATCTGGCAATATTTTCACTTAGTTCTTTCAGTTTCTGTTCATCTTTGACTGTAGACAGGGCTACATCCAATAAATTGGTTTCCGCTTCACTGTCTTTTACATAAATGGCCGCTTGCTTGTTTACCAATGCCAGTGCGTTTTTGGTCTGGTGGTCTTCTGCTACGTTGGGCGAAGGTACCAGGATAACCGGCTTGTGCAAAAGGCAGAATTCGGAAATAGAACCGGCTCCGGCACGGGAGATTACAAGATCGGCCGCTGCATACGCTGCTGCCATATCCTTGATGAAATCCGTCACATATAAATTCGGGGTTTCTCCCGCCGCTTTTACGGCTTCCGTTACTTGCGGATAATAGTATTTCCCGGTTTGCCAGATAAACTGGACATCACTGTTCTCTTTGATAGCAGACAGTCCGGTGGTCAGCGTTTTGTTGATAGTACCTGCTCCTAAGCTGCCGCCTACAATCAGGATTGTCTTTTTATCCGGCTGTAAGTGGAAAGAGTGTAGTGCATCCTCTTTAGAAGGTATGTCCTTCGTCAGATTCTGGCGGACCGGATTTCCCGTCATGATAATCTTGTCGGCAGGGAAGAACTTCTCCATTCCGTCATAAGCAACGCAAATCTTTCTCGCTTTCTGTGCAAGCAATTTATTGGTAACTCCTGCATACGAGTTCTGTTCTTGGATTAAAGTAGGAACTCCCATCATGCCGGCTGTCTTTAATGTAGGACCACTGGCGTATCCGCCTACACCGACTGCCACTTGCGGGAGGAAGTTTTTGATAATGCTTCGTGCTTTCCATTGGCTGCGTGCCAACTTCACGAGTACAGCTACATTCTTCCATAAGCGTTTGCGGTCAAATCCCGCTATCGGCAGACCGATGATTTCGTAGCCTGCATCGGGAACCCGCTGCATCTCCATACGCCCTTCGGCTCCTACAAAGAGTATCTTTGCGTCAGGACGCAGTTCCGTTATAGCGTTCGCAATGGAAACAGCTGGGAAGATATGTCCTCCTGTACCTCCACCGCTAATGATGATTCTAAGTTCTTTTTCCATAATAATCCTTTCTTCTATCCGTTGTTCTCCGTTTACCGTTCATCATTCACCATTCATCGTTTACAGACCTTGTTCACCCTTTATTGATATCATTTTCATCTTCAAACTTGGCGTCGCTGTTCAGAATCTGTGCTGTCGGTTCGGCAGCCGCCTGTGCTTCGGAATCTGCGGCATTTGTTTCAATTTGCAGTTGAAGTTGTGCATCATGCTCTTTCTGTTCTTCCAGATGAGCGGTATATCGGCTCACGCTTAATATCATTCCGATATAAGCGCAGTTAATCAACGTACTTGTTCCTCCCTTGCTGACCAGAGGCAACGGCTGTCCCGTGACGGGGAATAGTCCGACGGCAACCATCATGTTCAATATGGCCTGTGATACTAGCAGTAAGGCAATACCCATGACGAGGAAGGCGGGGAAAGTCCGTTCGCATTTCTGTGCGATTCGTCCGGCGCGCATCAATAGCCATAGATAAAGGAAGACCACGAATATGCCTCCTATCAGTCCCATTTCTTCGACTACAATAGCGAAGATAAAGTCAGAAAAAGCCTGGCTGAGGAAGTCGCGTTGTATGGAGTTTCCCGGACCTTTGCCTACTACGTGGCTGGTGGCAATGGCAATACGTGCATGTGCAATCTGTGCGTCTTTATCAATATCGAACTTGGCGGCGGGAACCTCTTCCTTATCGAAGAAGCCGGAAACACGGTTCTGCCAGGTTTCGAAACGGTGGAGTCCCGGAGTGTTGTGCAGTGTCTTGGCAGGGATAGCCATTAGTATTCCTACGGCGACCCCACCTACAAGTGCCAGCAATCCCAGCATTCCGAACAGTTTTTTTGCAGATACCCGTCCGATGAACATCATCATGCACACTACACCGAATAACAGCATAGCCGTTGACAGGTTTTCCGGTGCAATAAGTATGAAGACCAGTCCGGTAAGAATCATGATGTATTTAAAGGCTTTGGGATTGGCGCCATATTCATCCTGTTTCTTCGACAGGATAAACGAAACTGCAATGATGACAGCCATTTTGGCTAGTTCCGACGGTTGGAACTGTAATCCCATGAAAGTCATCCAGCGGGCTGCTCCGTTGACACGGTCGCCCGTAATGATACCCATTAACGTGACGAATGCCAATAGAACAAGGGAAACCGGATATAGAAATACCGGAAATACCTGAAACCATTTGTAGGGGACATTGTGCAGAAACACCACTACTACGGCACCTACCATTAGGATGATGGAATGCTGTGTAATCGGTCCCCAGTGGTCACCACTTTTGTAGGTCAGTGTCGAAGCTGCCGAAAACACCTCAATGATTGAGATGAGGCAGAGACAGAGGAAGATAATCCAGATTACCTTGTCGCCTTTGAATATGTTCTTTAATAAATCCACTTTGTCTATTACGAATTATTGATTACAACATTACGGCTTTCTTCGTATTACAACTCCCTTACGTATTTCTTGAACTGGTCGCCACGGTCTTCATAACTGTTGAAGAGGTCGAAAGAAGCGCAGCAAGGGCTTAATAATACGGTTTCACCTTTCTTTGCCAGTTTGTAGGCTGCTTCTACGGCATCCTTCATTCCGGTTTGTACATCAGCTACGGGCAAACCGAAGCGGTCGAAGAAGTCATGGAGTTTCTCGTTGTGGAGTCCCAGGTATACCAGGGCAGAGCACTTTTCACGTACCAAATCCTCGATCTCAGTATAGTCGTTGCCTTTGTCTTTGCCGCCGAGAATCAATACCGTTTTGGTAGTCATGCTTTGCAGGGCATACCAGCAGGAGTTGACATTCGTCGCTTTTGAGTCATTGATAAAATCAATGCCGCGGACACGCGCCACTTTTTCCAACCGATGTTCCACTCCCCTGAAGTCAGAGAGAGCCTTGCGGATGTTCTCTTTGGCAATGCCGGCCAGGTTTGCCGAGATACCGGCAGCTAATGAGTTATATAAATTATGCTGTCCTGTCAATGCCAGTTCTTCCTGTTCCATGTTAAAGGCAATCGGTTCGGTGATTTTTACCTCATGGTCTTCTACATAGGCAATAGCTCCGTCCTCTTTGACGGCAGCAAAAGGATACAAATGAGCTTTCAGACCGTGCTTGGCAAGCTCGTGTCTGATGATAGGGTCGTCATTCCAGAAGATGAAGGCGTCGTCCGGTGTCTGGTTTTGTGTAATGCGGAATTTGGCATCAATGTAATTCTGCATACAGTGGTCGTAGCGGTCCAGATGATCCGGTGTGATATTCATTAATACGGCGATATTCGCACGGAAGTTATACATATTGTCCAACTGGAAAGAACTCAATTCGATGATATAATAGTCATGATGATCTTCGGCTACCTGCAAAGCAAGGCTCTTGCCAATGTTGCCTGCCAAACCTACATTCAGACCTGCACTCTTGAAAATATGGTAAATCAGGGAAGTGGTGGTTGTTTTTCCGTTAGAACCGGTGATACAAATCATTTTGGCATCAGTATAGCGTCCGGCAAACTCAATTTCTGAGATAACCGGCGTTCCTTGAGCTTTCAGTTTCAGGATGAGTGGAGCGTCATTCGGGATACCGGGGCTTTTGACAACCTCATCGGCATTCAGAATGAGTTCTTCGGTGTGGTGTCCTTCTTCCCAGGCAATAGCGTGGCTGTCCAGAAGTTCCTTATACTTGTCCTTGATAGCGGACATGTCCGAAACAAATGTCTCAAATCCTTTAACTTTGGCAAGCACGGCTGCACCTGCGCCGCTTTCGCCAGCTCCTAATATTACAATTCTTTTCATCTACAATAATGTGCTCTTGTTTCCAATATGCTGAGTTGCTTATTCGTTGGGCACATCTTTTAAAAGTTAATAATCGGGTTAATACTCTCTATATATCGTTGGATTTCCGAACGGAAACCCGCTTCCGACAACCGACAAGGGCCGGAGGTTATCTTATCTTAAGCGTTATTATTGTTATTGCTGCCAGCACAATCGTTACAATCCAGAAACGGACGGTAATCTTTGATTCGTGAAACAATTGGTCGGGCTTGGTAAATTTCACTGTACATCCCGGTTCTATCAGGCTCATGGAAGTACGGAAATGGTCGTGGATCGGTGCCCGTTTGAATAACCGCTGCTTCACTCCTTTCCGTTTTCCCAGCTTGTAGTAAACCCGTTGCAGGATAGCCGATAAATTCTCTACCAGGAATACACCGCAAAGAATCGGTATGAGTAATTCTTTGTGGATGATGATAGCGAAAACGGCAATGATACCACCGATAGTGAGGCTACCCGTATCTCCCATAAATACTTGTGCCGGATAAGCGTTATACCACAGGAAGCCGATCAATGCACCGATGAAGGCGCAGATATAAATTACGAGTTCTTCCGACCCCGGAATATACATAATGTTCAGATAACTTGCAAACTCGATGTGCGACGATACGTATGCCAGGATACCGAGCGTGGCGCCGATTATGGCGGAATTACCTGCGGCCATTCCATCCATTCCGTCATTCAGGTTGGCACCGTTTGATACGGCGGTCACCACGAAGATTGTGATGATAACGAACAATATCCACCCGGCTGTCTGCGCGTGTTCACCCATGAAAGAGACCAGGTCGGCATAGTCGAGGTTATTGCTCTTGAAGAAAGGAATCGTTGTTTGAGTCGATTTCAAGTCATTCGTTCCGTGTATCACTTCCATCTCCTGTCCCGGAGTATGTACTTCGATATTTTCACGGATTACCACATCCGGACTTAAATACAAGGTAAGTCCGACAATTAATCCCAAACCTACTTGCCCGATAATTTTAAACTTACCATGCAAACCTTCCTTGTTCTTGCGGAAGATCTTGATGTAGTCGTCGGCAAATCCGAGTGATCCCAACCATACAGTTGTAATCAACATTAATATCATATATATATTGTGCAACTTACCCAGCAACAGGCAAGGAATGAGAATAGCTACGATAATAATCACTCCTCCCATACTCGGCACACCTACCTTGTTGACACCGAACGGGTCAATCTTCGCATCACGTTGTGTCTCCGTGATTTGCTTCTTCTTCAGAAGGTTGATGAATTTGTCACCCCATATACTTGAAATAAGCAATGCGATGAGGACCGCCATTAAGGCACGGAATGAGGTGTAACCGAACATTCCCGCCCCGGGAAAATTGAGCTTATGCAGCCATTCAAACAGATAGTATAACATGATAAATAAATTGTCAATTTATTAATGTGTCGATATGCCGGTTTCCTTACGGACGGTTTGCGAAGCCGAACCGCATATTGGCGTATGAGCACATTGTTTTCATTATTTAAAAATCTCCTTTAATATCTCCTTATCATCAAAATGATGTTTCACTCCTTTTATCTCCTGATAATTTTCGTGCCCTTTTCCGGCAACAAGAATTACATCTCCCTTTTCTGCCAACATACAAGCAGTACGAATCGCTTCCTTACGGTCGGCAATGCTTAATGTCTTTCTCATATCTTCCGCGTCCAGTCCTGCCAGCATATCGTTGATGATGTCCTGCGGCTCTTCAAAACGGGGATTATCCGAGGTGATAATCACACGGTCACTGGCTTTGGCTGCTTCTTTTGCCATGATAGGACGTTTACCCTTGTCGCGGTTGCCACCGGCACCTACCACAGTGATTACTTTTCCTTTGCCTTCGAGCACTCCGTGTATCGCATTCAATACATTGATAAGCGCATCCGGTGTATGTGCATAGTCTACGATTGCTGTCACTCCTTTCGGTGAACGGACAGCATCGAAGCGTCCGGCTACCGGATGAAGTGTGCTAAGGGCAACGAGTACGTCTTCCTCTTTCTTGCCAAGCAATACGGCAGCTCCGAATACAGCCAACAGATTGGATGCATTGAACTTGCCGATAAATTGAACAGCCAGCTCGTGATTGTTGAAATCGAGCAGCATTCCTTCGAAATGAGATTCCAGTACCCGTCCTTTGAAGTTGCTGAGGCTTCTTAATGAATAAGTGTAAACCTTGGAACGTGTATTTTGTGTCATTACCAGTCCGTTCTTATCGTCAAGATTGGTCAGACTGAATGCATTCTTCGGCATATCATCAAAGAACTTCTTCTTGGCTTTCAGATAGTTCTCCACCGTTTTGTGATAGTCGAGGTGATCGCGGGTCAGATTGGTAAAGATACCTCCTGCGAACTTCAATCCGCTGATACGCTTTTGTGCGATAGAGTGCGAACTGACCTCCATAAAGGCATACTTGCATCCTTCATCCGCCATTTTTCCCAATAACCGGTTCAGTGTGATAGGGTCGGGGGTGGTATGTTCTGTTGGAATTGCTTCATCGTCGATATAATTGCAAACGGTAGAAATCAGTCCCACTTTATATCCGAAGTAGCGGAATGTATTATATAATAAGGTGGCAATTGTCGTTTTTCCATTTGTTCCCGTGACGCCGACCAGTTCCATTTTGGAAGTCGGGTCGCCATAGAAAGTTGTGGCAATCTTTCCTGTGGCGTCTTCGCTGTCTTTCACCTGTATATAAGTGATTCCCGCTACCGGTTCCTCCGGCATATCTTCGCAAAGAACAGCAACAGCTCCTTTCTCAATAGCGGTAGGTATATAAGCATGACCGTCAGCTTGCGTACCGCGCATAGCCATGAACAGTTGTCCGGCTTCTACTAAACGGGAATCAATGTTAATTCCGGTGATTTCTATGTCTGACTCTCCGGTCACTTGTACCGGTTGGATTGCTTTCAGTAACTTGTTTAGTAACATACTCTTTTTATATAATACTTATTTTTACTTTTAATTCATGGTAAGGGTAATTGTCTGTCCCTTCCTTATAATCGTTCCGTTGGCTATCGACTGGCTTTTCACTTTCCCCACTCCGACCAGATTGACTTTCAATCCTTTGCTTTCCAACAGATAAACTGCATCTTTCGCTCCCATACCGATTACGCTCGGCACAAAATTCTGCATGATTCCCCGACTTTCCAAAACAACAGCTTGCGGAGCAGCGTGTGTACTTCCCCAAACTTCTTTCCCGGAATCGGCAATCTTGCCTTGTATATTGATATTCAGTTCTTCCAAGACCCGTTGCGTTTGTCTCATCTCTCCAGCCTTCACGTGCGGGATGACAACGGAGTTTGTGTCAATCGCGCTGGTAAGCGGTAATCGGAGGTCTTTTGCATAGACTCTTTCTGCAATCTTGCTGAATACGCTACCGGCCATTAAACCGCCCGAAGCGGTAGGACCGGGCTTCTGAATAGAGACAATCATGCTGTATTTGGGAGCTTCCGAAGGAAAATATCCGCAGAAACTGACAAGGTAATTTGTAACTCCTGCTTTATATCCGGCTGCTCCCTGTGATATTTGTGCCGTACCAGTCTTTCCGGATACATGGAATTGCTTGCTTCCTGCGGGTTTGGCGAGTCCTTCTCCTACCACTTTTTGCAGGATTTCGCGTATCTGTGCCAAAGTCTTGTCCGAACAAATCTTTGGGTTAATAACCTCTGTTGGGTATTCTTTTACTATCTCTCCGTCTTTTACGGCTGCTTTCACAAATTTCGGACGTATACTTACTCCATTGTTTGCTATTGCATTATAGAATGTGAGGATATTGAGGGGCGGAACCTGTGTCTCGTAGCCGATACTCATCCAAGGAAGAGCTGTTTTTGAGAAATAACTTCTTTCTTTCGGCCCGCGTATGTTTGGTTTACCTTCTCCCGCAATCTGTAAATGGAGAGGTTGGTCAATACTCATTCGCCTCAGTCCATCTATATATTTTTGCGGATTGCTACCGTAGAAATGATCGATGATGTAAGATGTGCCAACATTAGAAGAAACCTCCAGGATTTCGGTCACTGTAAGCTTGCCATATCCTCCCCGGCGCCAATTCCAGTCTTTCATTACACGACCGTGCATCGGCATCTGCCCGTTGCCGGTATCTACCACATAATCAGGTGTGATTTTCCCGTCTTCAAGAGCTACCATGATAGAGGCTGTTTTGAAAGTTGAACCCGGTTCAAGCATATCGCTGATCGCATTATTACGCATTTCATAATAATTACCGTCCTTGCCTTTTGTCATATTAACGATTGCTTTCACTTCTCCGGTAGCAACCTCCATTAAGACAACTACTCCGACAAAAGCATTCAACTCTTTCAACTTGTCCACCAATGCTTTCTCGCAAATATCCTGCATACCTACGTCAATCGTACTTATCAGGTCGCAGCCGTCAACCGGTGGCACGTCCACGATATTCAGGTATTTGTTCATCACCTTCTGTCGGTGCGTCAATCCATCCCGTCCTTTCAGTATTGTATCAAAGGCAAGCTCAATACCATTTCTTGCTCCTTTTGCCGTGTCGGCATATACATCTCCCAACGTGCGGGCAGCCAGTGAACCGAAAGGCTTTTTGCGCTGGTTGTAAGCCAACTCTTTGAATCCGCCTTTGTATCGGTTCAAACAGAAAACGGGTAATCTCTTTACCTCTTTATATTGTATATAAGAAATACGTTTCGGATAAATTAGGTAATTACGGCTCTTTGCCTGACGCCCTTTCTTGAGGTGCGCCTTGAATTGGGCCGCGCTTTTGTCGGGGAATATCTTATGAAGTCCGATGCAGATAGAATCCATATTGGCAGTAAGAATAGAATCACGCCGTGCCTGATCCTTTTTTCTGCGTTTTTCATCCTTTTCACCGGACATAAAGTCCATGTATATTCTGTATTCGGGAAGAGAACTTGCCATAAGTTTTCCGTCGGAAGAAATAATGTTTCCACGGTTGGGTTTCACAGTTACGTTCTCTTTAACGAAACGATCGGCTACGTCCTGCCAGTATTGTCGTTCGGCAAACATGGTGATACCAGCCTTTACGACAATTGCCACGCCTATCAACGCCATCAAAAGGATGACGAAGAAGTAACGGGTCATTATATTTTTTTTATTAACTGCCACAGTGCTCGTCTTTTAAAAACTCTCAACTCTCAATTTTCAACTCTCCACTTATTTAATAAGGTAAGGAGGATTCGTAGAAGTCTGCAAATCGCTTTCCTTACTTGAAATATACTCTTCGATACGAGACTGGCGGCTCTTCTCCATTAGTTCCGAACTACGTGTCAGCGCATCATATTTAATATCTGTCAATTCTTTTTTCAACCGGTCTATCTCGATCTGCTGCTGCTGACTGGCGTAGCGGTTGTGGATGTAGAAGATAATAAATACCATAATCAGTACCAGCAACTTCGTCTGGCGACGGAAAAAGTCGGTAGCCAGAATGTCGCCGCCCAAGATACTTTTCAGTGAAGTGCGTTTCTTCTTCTTGCTTTCGTCTGCCTTCTTGTTTACTGCTTCTTCCATACTTCCTTTTATTATTTTTTCTCTGCAATTCGTAATTTGGCACTTCTCGACCGTGGATTTCTTTCGATCTCCGCCTGGTCGGGTACAATAACTTTGTTGTTGACAAGACGGAACGGCGTCTGCAGGTTTCCGAAGAAATCACTTTCCGCTTTACCTTCCACATTACCCGTCTTCATGATATTCTTTACCATACGGTCTTCCAATGAATGATAGGTGATTACTACCAGCCTTCCGCCCGGTTTCAATGCTTCGGTTGCGGCTAGCAACATTTCTTTCAACGCTTCCATTTCCTGATTTACTTCAATCCGCAATGCCTGAAATACTTTAGCAAGCTCTTTCTTTTCGCGTTCACGGCCGAAGAGCGGTTTGATAATTTCCAGAAATTCACCGATCGTCCGAATCTGCTGTCCGTTTCTGGCCTTTACGATTACTGATGCCAGCTTGCGGCTATTTTTCAGTTCGCCATACAGATAAAAAATATCCGCCAGGCGTTCTTCCTCATATGTATTAAGTATATCAGCCGCTGTGAGTCCCGCCCGTTTATTCATGCGCATGTCCAAGTCTCCGTCGAAACGGAAGGAGAAACCACGTTCGCTGTCATCGAAGTGGTGAGAGGAGACGCCGAGGTCGGCAAGAATTGCGTCTACCTGTTCAATGTTGTGATAACGCAGAAAATTGTGCAAGTAACGGAAATTACTGCGTACAAAGGTGAAATGAGTATCGTTGACAATGTTCCGTTCGGCATCTTCGTCCTGATCAAATCCCAGCAACCGTCCGCCTTCTCCGAGTCGCGAAAGAATCTCGCGCGAATGACCTGCTCCTCCAAACGTAACGTCTACATACGTTCCGTCCGGACGAATATTCATCCCGTCAACGCTCTCTTTTAGCAATACAGGCACGTGGTATGTCAATTCATCTTTCTCCATCTTGTCTATTTTCGTCGTTCATAATTTCTTCTAATGCTGCACCGAACTCCTCAGGCGACATAAACGGTTGTTCGGCCCGTTCCTTCGCCCAGATCTCTATCTTGTTGTCGATACCGATAAAGCGTATATCCCCGTGGATATTGCATATCTGTAAATACCGTTTGGGGATTAGTATGCGCCCGTTGTTGTCGGGAGTCACCACCTCAACGTCGCTCACAAACTGCCTGAAAATGAGTTGATGTTTGCTGTTCCATTTATTGAGCCTGCTCCGAAGCTCGTTTAATTCCTCGTTCCACACGCTCTCGGGGTACAGAGTCAGACAGTCCTGAAATACGTCTTTACGCATAATAAGCTTCTCTTCAGAAGCAATTTGCAACTGCTTCCTGAAGGTGGCGGGGATAAACACCCTTCCTTTGGCGTCCGCCTTGGCTTCAATATTCCCTAAAAAACGTATCATTACCTTATTATAATAAGCGACCGTAAAAGTATGAAATTCCCCACAATTCCCCACAATTTTCCATAAAAAACTTTCAGAGAAGTTTTCAACAGATTGTTAAATGTCTATTTGCTTGAAAATGATGTAGCTTTGATAAGTCTTTATCAGTGGGGAAATATGCTTTGTCAAACAGAAGATTTTGTCTGTATAGGGAAAAAGGAATTGTCAGGCGGCAAATCTTTTTTTTCTTAGCAGTAAAGAAAAAAAAGGCAGAAGTACTTTAATCACTTCTGCCTTTAACCATTGACACAACTAAAAATCTACATTTAATAAATTATTTAATTTGAAGTTTGAAAGTTATATAGTTAAGGTTTAGCGGAAATCTTTCAATTCTTCCTGCAATTTCTGTCGGGTGAAGAAGATACGGCTTTTAACGGTGCCTAACGGTAGGTTCAGTTTCTCTGCAATTTCGCGGTATTTGAAACCGGAAACGTGCATGGCAAACGGAACTCTGTATTCTTTAGGAAGAGCATTGACTACACGGTGCATCTCTTTCAGGTCATAAGCTCTTTCCGTACTTTCAAAACTACCGTCTTGCGGCAGGTTCAAATGATAGAGGTTATCGGTCTGGTCTACAAATGTTTGGTCACGAACTACTTTGCGGTAGTTGTTGATAAAGATGTTACGCATGATGGTGTACATCCAGCCCTTGAAATTAGTGTCAGGCGTATATTTGTCTTCGTTATCTAATGCTTTCAATGATGTTTCCTGCAACAAATCGTTTGCTTCTTCGCGGTCGGTTGTCAGTTTATAAGCGAACCGGAGTAGTTCATCTTGTACTCCTACTAAATCTTTTCTGAAGCTTAAACTTTTCATATACGTTGCTTTTTAAATTGTGAGTATTCGTTGTAATAATTTCGATGATGCAAGTTTACAGCATTTCCCGGAGTCCGGTAGGGGGGAATCCAACTTTCTTTAGGGGAAAAACTATCTGCGGATAGATTTTAGGTCATATTTGATAGTTTTTAGGTGTTGTTTTTTTGCGATGTGAACTTAATTCCTGCATTTTCTACCAAATTATTGCGATTAATAAAAAAGAACCGCTAATTTTGTGGCATCATTTTTATTTGAAAAGAATGACTGATGACTCTTTATTTTTGATTGATGTCGATAAGATACTTCGGACGAAGGCTTCGAAGCACTATAAGTACATCCCTAAGTTTGTGACTTCTTATTTAAAAAGAATCGTTCATCAGGATGAGATAAACATATTCCTGGATGAATCGAAAGACAAGGTGGGAGTGGACTTTCTAGAAGCGTGTATGGACTTTCTGGACGCAAAAGTAGATGTGAAAGGCATTGAGAATCTTCCCAAAGACGGGCTGTATACTTTCGTTTCCAATCATCCGCTGGGCGGACAAGACGGAGTTGCGCTGGGCTATGTGCTGGGGCGTCACTATGACGGAAAAGTGAAATATCTGGTAAATGACCTGCTGATGAACTTGCGCGGACTTGCTCCGCTTTGTATTCCGATTAATAAAACAGGGAAGCAGGCGAAGGACTTCCCGAAAATGGTGGAAGCCGGATTCCAGTCCGATAATCAACTGATCATGTTTCCCGCCGGGCTGTGCTCGCGTCGTTATAACGGAGTGATTCGTGATCTGGAATGGAAAAAAACATTTGTGGTAAAGAGCGTACAAACAAAACGTGATGTGATACCTGTGCACTTTGGCGGCAGGAATTCTGATTTCTTCTACAATCTGGCCAATATTTGTAAGGCATTGGGGATTAAGTTTAACATCGCTATGTTGTATCTTGCGGATGAAATGTTTAAAAACCGCCATAAAACTTTTACTGTCACCTTTGGTAAACCTATTCCCTGGCAGACTTTCGATAAGTCGAAAACACCTGCACAGTGGGCTGAATACGTAAAGGATATTGTATATAAACTGTAACTGATAGAACAACTATAACAAGGAATATGGAAGATATTATTAAACCGATAAGCAAGGAACTGCTGAAGGCAGAGTTGACGGAGGACAAACGCTTACGAATGACGAATAAGAGTAATAATCAGATTTATATTATTACTCACCTGAACGCTCCTAATGTGATGAGGGAAATCGGTCGTTTGCGTGAGATAGCTTTCCGTGCTGCCGGTGGAGGGACAGGTTTGTCAATGGATATTGATGAATACGACACAATGGAGCATCCTTACAAGCAGTTAATTGTATGGAACCCGGAAGCGGAAGAAATTCTGGGGGGATATCGGTATCTGCTCGGGACAGATGTGCGCTTTGATGAAAAAGGGGCGCCGATTCTGGCTACTTCCCACATGTTCCATTTTTCGGATACTTTTATTAAAGAATATCTGCCTCAAACAATCGAATTGGGACGCTCGTTTGTGACGCTTGAATACCAGTCTACCCGTGCCGGAAGCAAAGGTCTGTTTGCTTTGGATAATCTTTGGGACGGATTGGGGGCGTTGACTGTTGTCATGCCGAATGTGAAATACTTCTTTGGTAAAGTGACCATGTATCCCAGTTATCACCGTCGCGGTCGCGATATGATTCTTTATTTCCTCAAGAAGCATTTCTGTGATAAAGAACATCTGGTGACTCCAATGGACCCGTTAAAATCGGAAACTTCCGAAGAAGAACTGAAGGCGTTGTTCTGCAAGAATACGTTTAAAGAAGATTATAAGATCCTGAATTGTGAGATTCGCAAATTAGGATATAATATTCCACCGTTGGTAAATGCTTATATGAGCTTGAGTCCCACTATGCGTATGTTTGGCACAGCTATCAACTATGAGTTTGGGGATGTAGAAGAAACCGGAATCCTGATTGCTGTAGATGAAATATTGGAGGACAAGCGCATGCGCCACATCCAGACGTTTATTGAAAGTCATCCGGATGCGTTGAAAATGCCTTGTGAGGAGGATGAGGCGTTTACTCCTAAAGTCGTTACACCGCAGGCAGACTGTTACCGTTAATCTTGCGGTAGAGGTCAAGAGCAAAGACATCGGTCATTCCCGATATATAATCAAGTACCGCCTGTATTCTTTCATAGAGTGCAGGTGCTTTTATATTGTACTGGCTGGAGACCCGGTTAATTAGAAGTTCGGAGTAAGCCTTTCCGGGTGAGGTCACCGCATCTACCATTAACTCAAGTAGGGTACTGATAACCCGGAAGCCGGCTAACTCGATGTCCAGTACATCTCGTGAGCGGTAAATCTTCTTGATCGAAACTTCGGCACAATGCTTGTAAGCCTTTGCCGGACGTTCGGAGATATGTTTGATAAGTGCTTCTTCAAATGTGCCGGAAAGTATTTCTTGCTCGTGTTCTAAAAATACACGTGTACATTCCCGGATTAATAATCCGATCACAGAAGAACGCAGATAAGCGATTTGTTCATTGGTGTCATTTACGATATGGAATGTTTTTTGGATATGTGCCTGCCGTTCTTCGTTGAAGTATGCCATTAGCAGTTCTTTAGTTTCCTCGGTTGTGAGAATTTTCAATTTATGGGCGTCTTCAATGTCCATCATCTGATAACAGATATCATCGGCAGCTTCTACCAGGTATACCAGTGGGTGGCGTGCATATTTCAGCGGGTGTTCGTTGAGCAAAGTAAGCCCCAGTTCCGTAGCAATTCTGTGAAAACTCTCTTCTTCGCTGACAAAGAAGCCGAATTTTGATTTCGTACCTGCAAGACTGGATGAAAAAGGGTATTTCACAATGGAAGCTAATGTCGTGTAAGTCATGGCAAATCCTCCTTTCCGGCGTCCTTCAAATTGGTGTGTGAGCAGTCGGAATGCGTTCGCATTTCCTTCAAAATGTGTCAAATCTTCCCATTCCATCGAAGAAAGTTGTTCTCCATCCGGTTGCTTGTCCTTTAAGAATTGTCCTTTACCTTCAGAAAAAAAAGTAGATATGGCACGTTCGCCGGAATGTCCGAAAGGCGGGTTGCCCAAGTCGTGCGCCAGGCAGGCGGCGGAAACGATAGAACCTATTTCCGGTAGGAAAGACTCCTGCAGTTCGGGCTGGCGCTCAAGAATCGCTTTTGCGACGTCATTTCCTAACGAACGTCCGACACAGGATACTTCAAGGCTGTGTGTGAGCCGGTTGTGTACGAAGATACTGCCCGGTAAGGGGAATACTTGGGTTTTGTTTTGCAGTCGGCGGAAAGGGGCGGAGAAAATGAGGCGGTCATAGTCCCGTTGAAATTCCGAACGGTTTTCCTGGCGTTCTTCATGGAACTCTTCCATTCCGAAGCGTTTTGCAGATATTAATTGGTTCCAATTCATCATTTTAATCATTATTTCGTTATTTACCATTCACAAATTAGTTGCCGGTACATTATTTAACTGCAAACTTAACTATTTTTCAGTTCAAAATGTGTATTTTCGCCCGTTAATATAGTAAACGTGTATTTATGAATATTCAAGTTATCAATAAATCGAAGCACTCGCTTCCGGCTTATGCCACTGAATTGTCTGCAGGAATGGATATCCGTGCTAATCTTTCCGAACCTATCACATTGGAACCGCTACAACGCTGCCTGGTGCCTACCGGACTATATATTGCTCTCCCACAGGGATTTGAAGCACAAATTCGTCCGCGTAGTGGTTTGGCTATCAAGAAAGGGATTACCGTTCTCAATTCTCCGGGAACCATTGATGCAGATTATCGGGGAGAGATTTGTATTATTTTAGTTAATCTGTCATCGGAAACTTTTGTGATTGAAGACGGTGAACGTATTGCACAAATGGTGATAGCAAAACATGAACAGGCCGTATGGCAGGAAGTGGAAGTATTGGATGAAACGGAACGGGGAGCCGGCGGCTTCGGTCACACAGGAAAAAAATGAAAAGGATACTATTATTCTCGTTGTTAAGTACTTTGCTGCTTACTTCCTGCATGGCTGTGCAAGTGGTGGGGAGTGTAGCAGGAGGTGCGGTTATGGTGTCGGGGTATGCTCTTGGCGCGAATGCAGTTACAAAGAAGGTTAAGAAAAAGAAGGATAAAAAGAAAAAAGTTCAGAAGGAAGAAGTTTTGGCTTCTCAATTAACAGAGGAGCAACAGCGTAAGTATGACTATTTTTTTCTGGAAGCCATGCGGATGAAAGAAAAGAAAGAGTATGACGCGGCTTTCGGGTTGTTGGAACATTGTCTGGACATTCACCCGAATGCTTCTTCTGCGCTTTACGAAATATCCCAGTATTATATGTTTCTCCGTCAAGTGCCGCAAGGGCAGGCAGCCTTGGAAAAGGCTGTGACTTATGCACCTGATAATTACTGGTATAGTCAAGGGCTGGTGAGTCTGTATCAACAACAGAATGAGTTGGATAAAGCTGTTACGTTGCTTGAAGAAATGGTAACCCGTTTCCCGACCAAGCAAGATCCTCTGTTCAATCTTCTCGACATCTATGGACGACAGGAGAAGTACAGTGATGTAATTTCTACACTGAACCGGCTGGAAAAACGCTTAGGTAAGAATGAACAGTTGTCGATGGAGAAATTCCGTATTTATCTTCAGATGAAGGATGACAAGAAGGCTTTTCAGGAAATAGAGAGTCTTGTCAATGAATATCCGGCAGATATGCGTTATCAAGTGATACTGGGGGATGTATATCTTCAGAACGGAAAAAAAGAGGAAGCATATGAGGCTTATCAGAAGGTATTGTCAGTAGAACCGGATAATCCAATGGCTCTCTTTTCAATGGCATCTTATTATGAACAGACGGGTCAGAAGGAACTATACCAGCAACAACTCGATACGTTATTGCTGAATAAGAAAGTTACTCCGGATACAAAAATCAGTGTCATGCGTCAGGTGATTGTGGAGAATGAACAATCATCGGTAAAAGATAGTACGGAAGTGATCGCCTTGTTTGACCGGATGATGGAACAAGATTTGGATGATCCGCAGATTCCGATGCTTTATGCACAATATCTGTTGTCGAAAAGTATGGAAGCGGAGGCGGTACCGGTACTGGAACAGGTTGTTGATTTGGATCCGACTAATAAAGCTGCCCGTCTTATGCTGATAAGTGCGGCGATAAAGAAGGAAGACTATAAACAGATTATAAAAGTCTGCGAACCGGGTATTGAGGCTACTCCGGATGCATTGGATTTCTATTATTATCTAGCCATTGCCTATCATCAGGCAGAACAGCCGGACAGTGTGTTGAGCGTTTGTACCAAGGCGCTGGAACGTGTGACGACTGACACGCGGAAAGAAATAGTCTCGAATTTCTACTCAATTATGGGGGATATCTATCATACCAAGAAACAAATGAAGGAAGCATACGCAGCCTATGATTCGGCTTTAGTGTATAATCCGTCCAATATTGGTACATTGAATAATTATGCTTATTATTTGTCCGTGGAACGCCGCGATCTGGATAAGGCGGAAGAAATGAGTTACAAGACGGTGAAGGCCGAACCTAACAATGCCACTTATCTCGACACATACGCTTGGATTCTTTTTGAGAAGGGCAACTATGCAGAAGCTCGTATCTACATTGATAATGCAATGAAGAGTGACGAAGAAAAGAGTGATGTGGTTGTGGAACACTGCGGTGATATCTATTTTATGACCGGTGATGTGGAAGGTGCACTGAAATACTGGAAGAAAGCATTGGAAATGGGTAGTGAATCGAAAACACTGAAAGAGAAAATAGAAAAGAAGAAATATATTGCAGAATGAAAAGAATAGTTTTTCTATTGTTGGTTGTAGTTGTGCTGGCCGGGTGTAAGAGCTCGAAGCATTTGGCGACTTCGGAGAAGAATGTTCAGGTGTCCAGCTATCTGACTTCCAAACTTCAATTGACTATTCCCGGTAAAAAGGGGGGAAGTATGTCTGTTGGGGGAACTATGAAGATGAAAACCCATGAGCGGGTACAAATATCCTTATTAATGCCTATCTTGCGTACGGAAGTAGCGCGTGTGGAAGTTACTCCTGACGGTGTGCTATTGGTAGACCGGATGAACAAACGTTTTGTCCGTGCCACCAAAGATGAATTGAAGGGCATGCTGCCGAAGAATGCAGAATTTTCCCGTCTGGAGAAGATATTGTTGGATGCCTCTTTGCCCGGTGGGAAGACGGAATTGTCAGGAAAAGATATAGGCATTCCCTCGTTGGAAAAGGCTAAAGTCCAACTTTATGAGTTCTCGACAAAAGAATTTTCAATGACTCCTACGGAACTTACTTCTAAATATCGGCAAGTTCCCTTGGAAGAATTAGTAAAAATGCTGGTAGCTTTCTTATGATGAAACATTTCTTTGTAATTCTGATTGGTTGTCTATGGTTGGCAATTCCTCTTTTCGCTCAGTCGAACAAGCTGATTCGTGAGTTGGAAAGCAAACGTGGTGCGCTGCAAAAGCAGATCTCCGAGACGGAATCAATCTTGAAGGATACAAAGAAAGATGTGGGTAGTCAGTTGAATAGTCTGGCGGTATTGACCGGCCAGATCGAGGAGCGGAAACGTTATATCATTGCTATCAATAATGACGTGGAAGCGATAGAACGTGAACTGACTTCCTTGCAACGTCAGTTGAACGGTTTGCAAAAGGATTTGAAGGATAAGAAGAAAAAGTATGAGGCTTCTGTCCAATACTTGTATAAGAACAAGTCGATTGAAGAAAAATTGATGTTTATTTTCTCTGCCAAGAATCTCGGGCAGACTTACCGCCGTATGCGCTATGTTCGTGAATATGCTACTTATCAACGGTTGCAAGGTGAGGAAATCCTGAAGAAACAGGAACAGATACGGAAGAAAAAGGTGGAACGGGAACAGGTGAAAGCCGCTAAAGAGAGTCTGTTGAAAGAGCGTGAAGGCGAGAAGACCAAACTGGAAGCGCAGGAGAAGGAAAAACGTACGCTTGTGGCCAATCTGCAAAAGAAACAGAGAGGGTTGCAAGGTGAGATCAATAAGAAACGGAGAGAAGCTAACCAATTGAATGCCCGCATTGACAAGTTGATTGCAGAAGAAATAGAACGTGCCCGCAAGCGTGCCGAGGAAGAAGCCCGACGCGAGGCTGCCGCCCGTAAGAAAGCGGAGGGTAAAGAAAGTCAAACTGCCGGAACCGGAACAACCGTTAAAACGAACTCGAAGCCTCTGGAAACTTATACAATGAGTAAAGCCGACCGGGAATTGTCCGGCAATTTTGCAGCCAATCGGGGAAAACTTCCTATGCCTATATCCGGTGCTTATATTATCACCAGCCATTATGGACAATATGCTGTGGAAGGTCTTCGTAATGTGAAACTGGATAATAAAGGTATTGATATCCAAGGAAAGCCGGGAGCACAGGCACGTGCTATCTTTGACGGAAAAGTCGCAGCAGTATTCCAGTTGAATGGATTATTTAATGTACTAATCCGCCATGGCAACTATATTTCCGTTTACTGTAACTTATCATCGGCTTCTGTAAAGTCCGGCGACATGGTGAAGACCAAGCAATCTATCGGACAAGTTTTCTCTGACGGCACTGATAATGGAAGAACGGTATTGCACTTCCAGTTACGCCGGGAGAAAGAGAAACTGAATCCGGAACCTTGGCTGAACCGATAGTCAAACAATGTAAGGCATACGTATACAAGAAATATGTCAAAACTAAATCTTTTCTAGGTAAGTTATTGCAAATGAAGGGCGTATTTGGCATTTTTTTTCTAATGTATTATCCTAAAAGTTGAATTAATGATTAATTTTTATCCTTTATTGAACAATTTGTTTTAAAAAAACAATTAGTTTTTTCTCATCTTTGTAGAATGAATTTTAGATTTCTTTTGGTAAGTCTGTTTAATAGTAATTAATTAATAAAACACCATGAAAAAGTTATGTGTATGGGCAGTTGCCGCCCTTTTAATGGCAGCTTGTACACCGAAAGCCGAGAAAGCTACGGATTCCGGTCTATTACAGAGTAATTTCCGTACGGAAGTGGACGGAAAGAAAACCGATCTCTACATTCTGCGCAACAAGAACAATATGGAAGTTTGCATCACGAACTTTGGCGGACGCATTGTTTCTGTCATGGTTCCCGATAAGGACGGACAGATGCGTGATGTAGTTCTTGGTTTCGATTCCATTCAGGATTATATCAGCAAACCTTCCGACTTCGGTGCAAGCATCGGACGTTATGCTAACCGTATCAATCAGGGTAAGTTTACGTTGGACGGTGTAGAATATCAGCTTCCCCGTAATAACTACGGCCATTGCCTGCACGGAGGTCCGCAAGGGTTCCAGTATCGGGTGTATGACGCCGTACAATTGAATCCGCAGGAATTGCAACTGACTTATGTGGCAAAAGATGGTGAAGAAGGTTTTCCGGGAAACATTACTTGTAAAGTGCTGATGAAACTGACTGACGACAATGCAATCGATATTCAGTATGAAGCGGAGACGGATAAACCGACTATTGTCAATATGACCAACCACTCTTATTTTAATCTGGATGGCGATGCGGGCAGCAACGCAGAGCATCTGCTGACTATTGATGCAGATTATTATACTCCGGTGGACAGCACCTTTATGACTACCGGTGAAATAGTTCCGGTAGAAGATACTCCAATGGATTTCCGTACACCAATGCCGGTGGGAGAACGTATCAACGATTTCGACTTTGTGCAACTGAAGAACGGTAATGGTTATGATCACAACTGGGTATTGAATGCCAAAGGCGATATTAACCGTAGGGCTGCTTCATTGAAATCTCAGAAAACAGGTATTGTATTGGATGTATATACCAATGAACCGGGAGTTCAGGTATATGCCGGAAACTTCCTTGATGGTTCGCTGACCGGAAAGAAAGGTATTACCTATAATCAACGTGCTTCCGTATGTCTTGAAACACAGAAATATCCGGATACTCCGAACAAGCCTGAATGGCCTTCGGCTGTTCTGCGTCCGGGCGAGAAATACATGAGCCAGTGCATTTTTAAATTCTCGGTGGACAAGTAATACAGATTAGTTCCGAGCGTTTCGTTATAGGGGTATTTGTAATAACAGAAATAATCCCGTTAAATGTGAGCAGTCAATATCTGATGTTTTAGATATTGACTGCTTAATAATAATATAAAAGAGTATGGAAGATCTGATAAATGCACGTTGCGGCTGGGCCGGAACAGATGAATTATACCTAAAATACCATGACGAAGAATGGGGCCAACCCGTTACTGATGACAGAACTCTATTTGAGTTCTTGGTACTCGAAAGTGCTCAGGCAGGACTATCCTGGATTACTATCCTTCGAAAGCGTGAAGGATACCGGGAAGCCTTTCATCATTTTGATGTGGAGAAAGTAGCACAAATGACACAGGAAGATATCGAACGGTTAATGCAATATGATGGAATCGTCAAAAATCGGTTGAAGATCAATAGTACAATCAATAATGCAAAACTATTTATAGCTATTCAGAAAGAGTACGGTAGTTTCTACAAATACACCTTATCATTCTTCCCCAAACAACGGGCTATCGTCAATAATTTTAAAACTTTAAGTCAGGTTCCGGCTACATCTCCCGAATCGGACGCTATGAGCAAAGACATGAGAAAGCGAGGCTTCAAGTTTTTTGGATCAACTATTTGTTATGCTTTTTTGCAGGCTGCCGGTTTTGTGAATGATCATTTGGAAGATTGTTTCTGTAAAGCTGTTCGATAAAAAAAAGCGAGGGGATAACCTAATGTGTAACATGCTTTAAAAGCGATGAAGGTGCAATTATCTCGTTTGATAATACATCTTTTTTATCTTGTGAAAAAGAATATTGATGATGATTGACTATGTGAATATTCTTTTCGCTATATTTGTAATTCAAGAGCACAAGATAAAGTAAGTAATGAAATTTTCGACTTATTCTTTTAAACAGTTACTGTCAGGAGGTTTGCTTTGTTGTTTGATTCTGTTGGCAGCTTATATATTTCAGGCATTTTTTCCTGGAATGTATGTTGATGCATTCTCATCTTCTATGCATCTATTGATGTGGTTGACTCTCTTTGTGGGGGCATTACTGTGGACATTTCATGAGAAGGGAGAAACCTTTGGCATTTCTGAGGTGATAGATTGGCAGTTCATTGCAGCTTTTATTTTGATTACAGCAGATGAAATTTATATGATTATGCCGAGAGAAATCCATATGGAAATAGCACCGGTATTATCTGAGTATACTATTCCTGTGTTAGCCGTTATTGGTATAATGGTAGCCGCTACAATAAAAGTCTCTATTACACTGTATCATAAATTGGCGGACGAACGTCGGCAGGCTATTCTTCAAGCTCAAAAAATACAGCAATTGCTAGATTCTCCTCCACCAGAACAGAAAGGAATTTCTTTCTTGCGTAAGCTCGTAGAGAATCAATCTATTGCTCAATTCTCGGCCAAAGACTATCTTTTGCTGGTGGAAGGATGCCAAATTGTTGATCCTGAGTTTTTTAATTGGCTTAAGAAGCAGGATTTCCAACTTCCACCGCGAGATATTGTATTATGTGTGTTGATTCGGATGTATAAGAAGAAAGAGGAAATATTATCCATATTTTGTATTACTGATGGGACTTATCGTACGATGAGGTCTCGTGCTCGAAAGCGTTTAGGGCTTGACGACAAGGATTTGGACATTTTTCTTCAAAAGGAATTAAAATAATAACTTTTGTAAAGTACCTGCCAATCGTATAAATGTGTCAATAATAGTCAAACTCCCACCCATGATGATGTAATAGAACCACATTCTTTTATTAGAGTATGGTTCTTGTGGGAATATACTGATTGCTCCTATTACAAGTGTTATACGTGCGAGAAGTTCAAAGAAGATAATTAGGAAATCTTGAAATGTGTAGTTTAAGTTGTCAATAAAGCAATCTAAATAACACATTGCAATGCTGGTAAGCCACATTACATTATTCAAGACTATATATATAATTATTTTTTTATACATTCTTCGTATACTCTGTCAGATGTTCTTTTACTTCTTTCATACTTAGCTAATGCTTGTGTATAACAATAATTTGTAGAAGACTCTTGTCTACATTTTATGATAGCATTATCATAATCTGCTTTTGCTTGTGCATACGCTATCTGTTTATTTGTTTCGCAACTATTAGCATTACCTTCTGTTCGTGTCTTTATAAGTGTTTTTCCTGTAAATTCACGACTTTCAGCATACTGCATGAATAGTAACATACGTTCATCCTCGCTTAGTTTGGAGAACCCAGTGTGCAAAAGTAAGTTTTCCTTGGCTTCATTCATCTGTTGGAGTTCTTTTTCTAAATTTGCTTTTCCGATAAACTCTTCCATATAATCATCATCGTTTAAATTTTCCATGAGTTTGTTATACTCTTCTGCGCTCAAGGTTGAAGTGTAAGCTTGAAACTTATCTGATAGAAGTTCACTGTTCCTTTCAAATTCCCAAAATTCATCAGAAGTTGCTATGGTATCAATAAGGAGTTTTGTATCATACATTTGCTCATCATTATAATCATTCGAATTACAACTATTGAAAAAAGTTGTTGCAAGTACAACACAGACAATGGCTGTTACATGGAGGCTAATTTTTTTCTTTGGGTTAATCATATCCGTTCGATTTAGTTTGTTGTGGGTACAAAGTAACGAAAAATAGTTTTGTTTTAAAGATAATATTTGCATAAAAAATAGTTTATCTAGTTAGGTCTTGATTTAATGCATATTTGTAATGTTACAATATAGGGTTATCTAATCTTTTCTGTGATTATAAGTGCCTGAAAATTAATGGTATATTATTGAGAGGGATGTAACAATTACTTGTATAAGATTTATTTTCAGTTTATCTTTGGGAAAACTTTGATACACCTCTGAATATGAGAAAAAGACTTGAAGAATCGTTTCTATTTTTTTTATTTACTATAATTATTTGCTTGCTTTTATTTAATTGCAATGAGCATATATACAAGATATATAGTAATCAGTCGTTTGAAGACATTTGCTCTATTGCATATAAAAATGAAAAGGCATTTTGTATAGTCTTAGTAGATTCTACTCAAGAGTTGTCTCGAAGGTATTGTCTAAACTTGAAGAATAAAGGTTTTGTAGATACAAGCAAAGCTATTTATAATATTGCAGATGTTAACATTTCTTCAAATGCTTGGTATATGAAATGGCTTTGTCCTCTATCACTACCTTTGACATGTGTGTTTTCAGATACTGGGACACTCATTGATTTAATTCCTGGAGCAACTAAAGAAACTTTTTTATATACAACCGAGGCGATTTCTGATATGAAAATAACTAATTATCATTATCCTAACCGCTTTAAAATTCCTAAATATAATGTTATCCATTTGTTGAATCAAGTTTTGAAGTGTAAAATGGATTTGAATCAAGGTATATATATTCCAACTGCATTAAATAACTCAATTGATTCATTGGTATATCCATATTCTGTTTATTTGGGTATGGTTGGGGAACTAATGGATAATGATACTATTGAAACTAAAACATTAGCGAATTTGATGATGAAATTGGAGAATCCTTATTATTTAGAATTGTTTAAAAATGAGTTTATTACTGCTAAAAAAGTTTTGAATCCAAATTTTAAAATAGATGATGAACCTAATATTAGAGTAAATAGTGAGGTAGTCTCTCTTTCAGATTGTGCAGTTAGTGAAGATAATGTTTTTGTGATCTCTATTTATAATGATGGGAAATATCCTTTAAAGGTGTCTAGGATTTTTACAAGTTGCTCTTGCTTGAATCTATTAGACCACACTGATGAATTTGTTGTTTCTCCTAATGATTCGGCAATGGTTAGTTTTAATTTTAAGTCGGAAGAGTCTGGAGAAGTAATTAGAGACGTTTTTATAACTTCTAATGCGATAAATAAGCCTATTCTGTATGTGAAAATATTAGCCAGTATATATTGATTATTAATTTAAAAGAACCAAAGATGATGAAGAACTTAATTTTTATTGTATTTAGTATTGCTTTGCTTACGCAAAGTTGTTCGCAAAGTGATGATTTTATAGATAAACAGTCTGTTTTTGAAGAAGAAATTGTAGAGGAGGAAATTGATTTTCCTAAACAGGTTGAGGCTTATGGGAAAGCTGTGGCTAAAGAAATTGAAATTACGGTAGCGAAACTGAATGATTTAAATATGGATTATTCGGAAGTCGTTGATTTTAAGGATTTTCGTAAGAAATTTTATGAAGATTGGTATAATGCAAGTCCTACAATGGCAAGAAGTCGTGCTACCGGAAAGATTCAGTCAATTGAGATGATGAGTGCGACTGAATTTATGGAAAGGTATAATTCGTTGACGGATATTCAGCTGGAGTTTATTCACAAAATTATTGGTGAGTGTGAGAAAAGTAGATCTTCTCAAGACTTATTGGCTAGGTTGGTCGCTCTAAATAAAGAAATTCATGCACAAGTCCCAGAAATAGAACAAGAAAGATTGTTGAATGTTATTGCTGTGTTATACTATGGAGGACAAAAAATAGTTTATCTTGAGCACCAAGGTTTAATGTTAAGGACTCCATATAATAATATAAAATTATCGAAGGTTAAAACAAGAGGACCTGAGGATGGAGGAAATATAGGAGAATGGTGTCGCAAAATTACAGCGACAGTTTGGACGATTGCTATTGGTGAACCGACGCCTTTCGGCGAAATTGTGGCCTCTGTTGCTACTGTTTTTACTGCGGCAGGATTCATTTATGAGGTTATTTTGTGTAAAGAAAATGAGGGAAACAGCGATATGGATTTTTGCATGGAAAAGTACGTGGGCTGTACGGGTACTAGTTATGGTGACCCTAATACTGGAGGGTGGGGATATACAATGTGTCAACGATGTTTTGACTATTGTGTAGCACAAGGTGTTTGGAGTTGCCCTCGTCCAATATAACAAGAAATAGTAGGTTATGATAGGATTTGAAATATATATTAACGATGAGAAGCCTATAATAATGGCTTCAGATCATGTTGTATCTGTAATACTCGGGTATGGTTATCCTTTGGGTTCTACTATTAGTTTGATCGGTCGTGATTGTTCTAACGATCTTACTTGGCTTAAAGGTAAGCCGGAGATTGGTGATAAGATAATAATAAAAGTTATTGAAACAGATGAGGTGTCACCATGTAAAAAGACGAAATGTGACAGGGAATGGATGATACAACAGTATGAACAACTCAAAATTAAACTTCAAGAGAAAGGACTTATATAGGATGAAAGGAATTATTGTAAAATATAAAGATATAGTATGCAAAGCTGGTATTCCTCACTGCGGGACACTTTTCACCGCTGACATTACTTGGCATAGTGGCGCATATTGGAGTGTTGGAGGTTTGAAAATGCCTGAAGAAGTACACTTTATATGGAATGGCAGCATATTAGAGGTGGGAGATGTAATAGAAGTGGAAGTAGCCGAATTTGATGAGGCTTCAGCACCTGTTTCAGAAGAAAAACACAGTTCTCTGATAGAAAAGATGTCGGAGAGAGTAGAAGATTATTCAAAAGATTTAGAACTTTATTATCAGTTGAAAAAAATATTGGAGGATGAGAATCTGATAGAAGTGGTTGATGATTGATTTGGACGTTTTCTTCAAAAGGAATTAAAATAATAACTTTTGTAAAGTACCTGCCAATCGTATAAATGTGTCAATAATAGTCAAACTCCCACCCATGATGATGTAATAGAACCACATTCTTTTATTAGAGTATGGTTCTTGTGGGAATATACTGATTGCTCCTATTACAAGTGTTATACGTGCGAGAAGTTCAAAGAAGATAATTAGGAAATCTTGAAATGTGTAGTTTAAGTTGTCAATAAAGCAATCTAAATAACACATTGCAATGCTGGTAAGCCACATTACATTATTCAAGACTATATATATAATTATTTTTTTATACATTCTTCGTATACTCTGTCAGATGTTCTTTTACTTCTTTCATACTTAGCTAATGCTTGTGTATAACAATAATTTGTAGAAGACTCTTGTCTACATTTTATGATAGCATTATCATAATCTGCTTTTGCTTGTGCATACGCTATCTGTTTATTTGTTTCGCAACTATTAGCATTACCTTCTGTTCGTGTCTTTATAAGTGTTTTTCCTGTAAATTCACGACTTTCAGCATACTGCATGAATAGTAACATACGTTCATCCTCGCTTAGTTTGGAGAACCCAGTGTGCAAAAGTAAGTTTTCCTTGGCTTCATTCATCTGTTGGAGTTCTTTTTCTAAATTTGCTTTTCCGATAAACTCTTCCATATAATCATCATCGTTTAAATTTTCCATGAGTTTGTTATACTCTTCTGCGCTCAAGGTTGAAGTGTAAGCTTGAAACTTATCTGATAGAAGTTCACTGTTCCTTTCAAATTCCCAAAATTCATCAGAAGTTGCTATGGTATCAATAAGGAGTTTTGTATCATACATTTGCTCATCATTATAATCATTCGAATTACAACTATTGAAAAAAGTTGTTGCAAGTACAACACAGACAATGGCTGTTACATGGAGGCTAATTTTTTTCTTTGGGTTAATCATATCCGTTCGATTTAGTTTGTTGTGGGTACAAAGTAACGAAAAATAGTTTTGTTTTAAAGATAATATTTGCATAAAAAATAGTTTATCTAGTTAGGTCTTGATTTAATGCATATTTGTAATGTTACAATATAGGGTTATCTAATCTTTTCTGTGATTATAAGTGCCTGAAAATTAATGGTATATTATTGAGAGGGATGTAACAATTACTTGTATAAGATTTATTTTCAGTTTATCTTTGGGAAAACTTTGATACACCTCTGAATATGAGAAAAAGACTTGAAGAATCGTTTCTATTTTTTTTATTTACTATAATTATTTGCTTGCTTTTATTTAATTGCAATGAGCATATATACAAGATATATAGTAATCAGTCGTTTGAAGACATTTGCTCTATTGCATATAAAAATGAAAAGGCATTTTGTATAGTCTTAGTAGATTCTACTCAAGAGTTGTCTCGAAGGTATTGTCTAAACTTGAAGAATAAAGGTTTTGTAGATACAAGCAAAGCTATTTATAATATTGCAGATGTTAACATTTCTTCAAATGCTTGGTATATGAAATGGCTTTGTCCTCTATCACTACCTTTGACATGTGTGTTTTCAGATACTGGGACACTCATTGATTTAATTCCTGGAGCAACTAAAGAAACTTTTTTATATACAACCGAGGCGATTTCTGATATGAAAATAACTAATTATCATTATCCTAACCGCTTTAAAATTCCTAAATATAATGCTATCCATTTGTTGAATCAAGTTTTGAAGTGTAAAATGGATTTGAATCGTGGTATGTGCGAGTCAGCAAAGTAGTAATACAAGTTATTGTAATAGAAAATATAATGAATGTATGGAGGGGAAAGAACATAGTGGACTAAATTCTGGTGGTTGGGGGTATTCCGAATGTAGGCGCTGTCATGAATACTGTTTAGCCCAAGGAGGAATATGGGATTGTCCTCGTCCTCACTAAAAAAAATTATGATAGGATTTGAAATAAGAATTAATAACCGGGAGCCTGTGATTATTACATCCTATGATGTAGCGTTTGTAATGGTGAACTGTAACTATTCATTTGACGATAACATTTATATAGGAGGGACAGACACTTTGAGCAGGCTTGTTTGGGTCGATGAGAACTTAAAAATAGGCGATAAGGTTGTAATAAAAGTAGTTGAAATATCAAAAGTGTCTCCTCCTATGAAAGTAATCTATGATAAAGATAAAATGAAAATAAAATATGAACAACTAAAAGTTGAACTTAAAGTAAAAGGGCTTATATAATTTGTATGAAAGGACTTATTGTAAAATCTAAAGATAAAACATGCAAGGCGGGCATTCCTCAGTGTGGAGTAGGGATCGTTGCTAATATTACTTGGCATAGTGGTCTGACTTGGACTCTTAGTGGTTTAAAAATGCCTGAAGAAATACATTTGGTATGGAACGGAGGTATGTTGGAAATAGGAGATGTAGTAGAAGTGGAAATTGCAGAGTTTGATGAAGCCTCAACTCCTGTTGCGGAAGATAAACACTGTTGCTTAATGGAAGAACAATCAGATAGTGTAGATGAATCGAAAGATTTAGAACATAAATTAAATCTTTATTATCGGTTGAAAAAAATATTGGAGGATGAGAATTTGATAGAAGTGGTTGATGATTGATTTTGATCGTTTTTGGTCAAAAGGTGATAGAAGCGTTTGTAAAATACAAAGATGATCTTTTAGAATAATTTGTTTTTGTAGCTGAGTTACACATCGTTTGATTCAGCTACATTACATACTATAAAACCTTTGAAATATGAAATTATATTTTATTCTTTTGTCATTCCTTTTTGTAGGTGTTTGTCATGCTCAAAAGGTAACTCGTATTAATAGTAATAAGATTGCCGTAGAAGGCGACACGATTATATATTTTGATGCAGAGCAAAGACCTATAACAGAACAGGCGCATTCCGACTCTTTAGAAACGGGTAAATACATCATTTCTATCAAGGGAACGGATGAAATAACGGAAATTCACTTAACTTATAAGCATCCTAAACTTGAGACTTTAATTGGTAAGATGCTTCCTCAGATCAAATTAACTGATATGAGTAGAAAATCTGTTAAAATGGATGAATCCGATATTACAGTTATATGTTTTTGGAATAGGCATTGTCGTCCTTGTATACGGGAACTTACAGCTTTAAATATACTAGCCGAGGATTATCCGAATATTCGGTTTATAGCGCTAACGCCTGATTCTAATGGAGAAGTGAAGAGATTAATGGGTAGATTACACCTGAAGTGGGAAAACATAACTGTTGTTCCCGATTACAGAGACGAATTTGATGATACATTACATATTTATGTGTATCCATCAAATGTTATTATTGATAAAAACAGAGTTATTCAAGGGGCAACTGTTGGCGGGGATACACGGCAATTGTTGCGGTCATTGGAAAGATTGAGTGGAACTTTTAAAAAATGATTGTTGGGAATAGGTAAAATGATAAGAACATCTCATTATTTGTTTGCTGCATTGTGCTTAGGTAGTCTTTTTGCCTGTTCACGACAATTTACGGACTCGTACATTGTTCCTAAATGGTGCTTTGCTGTGTTCATGCTATTTATAGTATTAGCATATGAAGCTGTAAACATATTATTTTACAGGCAGAATGAACAGAAAGATACGAGGATATCTGTATATGGTTTTATCATTGTTATTTCTTGCTTTTTGCAGGCAATGTTCGGGGTAGTTCAGTTTTTCGGTTTCTTTCAGATATCTACTACTTTGTGGGTTACGGGGAGTTTTGACAATCCTGCAGGCTTTGCGGCATGTCTCTGTGCTGGTTTTCCTTTTGTAGGATTCTTATTGTCAGATAGTAATAAATATATCCGGTATGTAGGAGGATTGATAGGATTTGTAATTGTAATAGCTGTGATTTTATCCCAATCAAGAGCTGGCATTATGAGTATTGCTTTCATTTGTTTCATTCTTCTGAATATGAAGTTCTTTCATAAGAGGTGGGTAAAGTATCTTTCTCTATTATGTTTCGCTTTATTATTGTCAGGATGTTACTGGATGAAAAAAGATTCCGCTGATGGTAGGTTACTTATTTGGCGATGCAGTGTAAGTATGGTAAAAGATGCACCGTGGTTGGGACATGGGATAGGTAGTTTTGAGGCTCGCTATATGGATTATCAAGCTGATTATTTCCGACAATATGGACTGAATCGTTATTCCATGTTAGCTGATAATGTGAAACATCCTTTTAATGAATATTTGGGAGTTCTCTTGAATTTTGGATTTGTCGGTTTGTTGATGATACTTGCGCTGATAACTTTGTTAATATACTGTTATAAAAAACATCCTTGTGCGGAGAAACGAATAGCTTTTTATTCCCTTATATCAATAGGGGTATTTTCATTTTTCTCCTATACGTTTACTTATCCTTTTACATGGATTGTTACGTTTTTGTGCATCATAATTCTTACAAAGGAATATATAGCAAAGGTTTTTACCTGTCCAATAATAAAGAATACTGTATGTATCTTTATTCTTCTTTGTTCATTTTGGGGGATCTATAATTTAGTGAAACGTGTAATGGCAGAAAAGGAATGGGGAAATACATCCAGGCTTGCACTTTGTGGGGCATCCGGCAAAACTCTTCCGGCTTATGCAGAGTTAGAGAAGAAGTTTGAAAATAATCCTTATTTTCTTTATAACTATGCAGCCATACTTTTGGAAAATAAACAATATGAGGAGAGTTTGACAGTAGCACTGCAATGTCGTAAGTATTGGGCGGACTATGACTTGGAACTTATGATTGGTGAGAACTATCAGGAATTGGATAAGTATGAGTTGGCGGAGAGGTATTATGATAATGCGTCTATGATGTGTCCTTCCCGGTTCCTGCCTCTTTATAAGTTATTTCATTTATATAAAAATATGGGTAATCGGAAATGTATGCTGAGAGTTGCCGAGTCAGTTATAGATAAGCCCATGAAAATTAAAACTTCTGCTATCAGGATGATGAAGAGGGAAATGAAGAGTGAACAAGCGCAATTATTGATTGAAGAGAATAATAATTGATATCCCCCCTATATAAATAAAATTGAATATGAGAAAGAATAGCCTTATTATTGTTTTTTTCTGTTTCTGCTATTAGGCTGTACAAGTGAGATGGACAAGCGTGTTGAAACTGTCCTTTCAATTTCCGGGTCAAATAGGACGGAACTGGAAGCTGTTTTGGATCATTATAAGCATGAACCTCAGAAATTGAAAGCTGCAAAGTTCTTGATTGCGAATATGCGGTATCATCATTCGTTTTATTCTCTCAGGAATCCCCGACAACATCCATTATTGGACTCATTGACAAGAGTTGCGGACTCTCTTTTCTATCATTCAGTGTATGTGGCTACTGATAGTTTTCATAATGGAAATATACAAAAATTGATAGATAGTGTTCGCACTGGATTCAGAAAACAGAATGATGTCAGAGTATCAGAGCAATCTGTCAAAACGTTTTGGAAAGAAGATTATGATTTTAATTGGATCACAGCCAAGCAATTAATCAATCATATAGATCATGTTTTTGAGTGGAGGAAACAAATAGACGGCATACGGCGGTTATCCGTTGAAGACTTTTACGAGTATATCCTTCCTTATCGGAGTATACCCGATTATTCCCTAATTGACTTCTCAGATGTCCATTCTGCATTTATGGGTAAATATTTGACAGATATTAATAAGGATTCTGTACAAGAAGCGATTCGGCGATACAACTTTGTAATATATCAGTTACGCAAGTTTTTCCCGTTGTATCCTTATGGAGAAGAAGTCGGTTATCAGGAACTTTTCTTTAATGGTTTTCATGACTGTATCCCGATTGCAAGTTATGGTGTGTCTATATTGAGGGCTTGTGGCATACCTACTGCTGTTGAATTTAATGCATGTTATAGACAGTTTCAGGGAAGGCATTATCATGGAGTGGTATTAGATAAAAATGGGAATTGGCTAGCGTTTAATCCGGAATCATCAATACCGACTAGTGACAATAGTTCTTTTGAAACGAAAGACATACTGAATATTTATCGTTTTATGTTTTCAGAACAAAAAGACACGCCTTTCTTTTTGGAAAAGAATGGTGAGTATATTCCTGAACTCTTTGATTCTCCATTTCTGAAGGATGTAACTTCACATTTATTGAAGACCGTTCCTTTGACTCTTTCTTATCAGGAAACTGGAAATAACAATCTTGCATATCTTGCCGCTTTTAATAGCGGGATGTCATCCGGTATCATTCCCGTAACTTGGGGGAAAATAAACCGTATGGAGCACAATGTCACTTTCTCATCCGTAATTCCTGACAGGTTTTATTTCCCTGTTTATTATTCACCATTTGGCAAATCATTTTCTTTTGGAGAACCTTTCTATTTAAACAAGGAAGGGAAAATAGAGAAGCCTCATACAGGAAGAAAAATTAATGATGTGACATTACTTCGTAAATTTCCCATGAAGCAAGGGTTGGTGAATAAAGCGATAAAATTGATTGGGACAGTCGTTTTGGCGAGCAATAAACCAGGGTTTAACCCTTGTGATACTGTTGGGGTAATAACTGATACGCTGTACCCTTATTTTCAGGACATCAAGCTTGGCATGAACAAAGGTCCCTATCAATATTATCAGATAAAGACTACAAATGAGTATCCCCATGCTGCTTTGTCGGAACTGGAATTTATAACCGATATTCGATATGGATATAAAAATACCATTCCTGCCTCTTCTTTGCCTATATTTTCGCCTGCGGATACTTTGGTTGGAAATAAGTTTGAAGTTCGACTAATGGATGAACCTTTGGAGCAAATTAAGTGGAAGGCTGAATATGATGGTAATCCACAAACATCTCCAGAGCCTTACCCAACTATACATTTTATGTTGAGGGAACCTCAGTTTGTTACAAAAGTAAGAATGATGCCACTGAATGCTGACAATGGCATTGTTGTAGGTAATCAATATGAATTGTTATATTGGGACAATGGTGAATGGAAAAAAATCCTGAGTCAACAGGCTAAGTGTAATTATATTACGGTCGGCGTTCCGTTCGGTTCGCTTTTATGGCTCAGGAATCTAACGAAAGGCAAAGAGGAACTTCCATTCTATGTAGATGATAACGGACAGCAGAGGTTTATCTATATGTTGTAATAGCAGGAGAAATTAATGGAAACTATATAACATTTCCTTGCGTAATAATTAAATATTGCATATCTTTATAAGAAATATTCTTTTTAGGATCGTTTGGCGGATATTGTTGGTTATTAAAATTGCATACTAATGAAATATGAAGCGTATTTAATTATTCTGGTGGTATGATTCTAAAGAAACTCATGATACGACTGGACTAAGAATAGAAAATATGATAATATGTTTAGAACATTTGTTTAATAAAGAAAATTTGATGCTTATGAAAAACTTATTTCCTTCCCGAGTAATTGTGTGTGTAATTACACTGCTTACTCTAACTTTTCCGGTCTTTGCACAAACCACGAATGCGACAGATGAATATGAAGAGACATTAAAGAAGATGATGAAGCTTTCCGGTGCTTCGGCTGCTACGGACGATCTTTATCCGAAAATGCTTTCTGTGATGAAACTTAATGCACCGGGAAAAGATGATGCCTACTGGAACGATTTTGCTAAAGACTGGAAAGAAAAAATAGAAAATAGGGTGATTGAACTGTGTATGCCTGCTTATAAGAAACATTTGACATTGGAAGATTTGAAAGCAATTGCCGCGTTTTATGAATCTCCTGCCGGCAGGAAATATAAAGAAAGTTCATTGGCTGTGATGCGTGAAGCAATGCCATTGTTGGTACAGGAACTCCAAACAGAGATGTTTAGAGAGGTGAGATCGGGAATGGATAAACAAATGGTTGAGCACGAACAAGCAATGAAAGAATATGAGCAAAAAAAGAAACGTGATAGAGAGTTGTGTGCACAAGCTTATTTGCTTCCGAAAGACAGTATCGCTGTAGTTCCTGGAAAAGTTTATGAGAACGGAATGTCTACAACTCCTTCATTATATTCGATTGAAAGAAGAAAAAAGGATACAAAAGTGACATTCGTGCAACCTGTTTATTGGGATTCACAATGGCTGTATTATAGTCCGGGATTCAAGATTATAGATAAAGAAAGTGGCGATGAATATAATGTGAGAGGATATGATGGCGGAGCATCTATGGATAGGCTGTTAACCGTTGAAGGATTTAATCATAAATACATTTATATCAGTCTTTTATTTCCAAAATTGAAGAAAAATGTGAAGGAAATTGATATCCTTGAATTGCCACATGCAAAGGATAAGGAACTATTGCCTTCTAATGATGATGGAAAGGCTAAATCATATTTTAATATAAGAGTGAAGGATTATCAAGTTTCTTCCGGGAAGAAAAATAAAAAAGTCTATTTCTAGGGCACTTTCACTATTTTGTGTAAATAGAAAACTACAGAATTCCGGTTTTATACTTGAATCCTGTAGTTTTCAAAGGAACTATTTTGATTTGATAATCTGAATTATCAATGGTCGGCTTAACCTTCTTTCTACAGTCAAAAAGTTATATACTTTTTTCTGATGTAAATTTGAAGTCGTATTCCGGCTCGTTATCTTCTTTTGTCAGAGGTTTTATTGTCCCTTCAATAATCATGGATCCGGCAGAACCTAATGCTGGCAATTTCACGATATTATATCCTGTTGCGGCTTCTTTTACAAATTCTTCATTTTCATCATTACAGATTATCAATGTATTTTCCGGGTTATGTAACATGGGATCCTCTGTCAATAGCTTTTCCAGTCGCATAAAGGCTTTAAGATTGGTCTGGGGATTTACTGAAATTACATGGATATATGATGCCTTCCATGCTTTTTTCAGATTATCAGCTTTAATAAGGGCAATCGTTTCCGTTTCGTATGTACGGACAGCAACAGTAACCTTGTTTGTAATATGCCGATCGGAAGTTTGTGCGTAGGTGAAACCTAGAGTGATGCAAAATACGCATAATAATAAAATTCTTTTTTTCATAATTCTATTTTTATTAGTTGAAAATGGTATTGATTTGTGTTTTAGAGGCCGTTGTTTTTAATAGTATTGATGTTTTCATTGTGTTTATTGGTATTTGATATTGAGACAAATGTACGGTTCTTTTTTATATTTTCCAATTTTTTCGGGGGACAAAATAGAAGAGGGGTGATATACTGCTATTTTGCTCATAATCTTTACTTTAATTAATTCTAGTCTTGTTTGGATAAAAGAGAAAGGTAGACAGACGGTGGGGTATGTTCTTTTATTGGACCGGATACTTTTGGAAAAGCTCTTTTTATTTTGTATATTTGTAGGAGAATAGTGATGAGTAAAGAACGGAACTAAAGAAGAATGGAAAAGAAAATAGTGCAATATTGCAACAGTGGAATAGAAACTCCTTACAGTAGTTAAGCTGTAAGAACCTTGGTATAAACTAAAGGCTGCGAATCTTTGTAGGGTTTGCAGCCTTTTTTGTTGTTAAAAATCACAGGAATAACCTTTCTCTTGGATTTGAGAGTTTATAATAAACTTAGATACCGTTATTAATAAACCCCTCAAAAGTTTATTAATAACATGGAACACGTTTGTGCAAGAAACGTTCGCTTTTTTCTTCTTTATATGCGAGATTGAATACGCCCGATAGGATATTTTTATAGAAAGTAATTTGTATATACATTGATGTAACTAAATCAGAAGCCCATCCAATAACTCCAGATAAATTCCGACAGCTTCTTCGATCTCTTTCAGCATGATATATTCCTCTGCTGTATGCGAACGTGAAGAGCGTCCCGGACCGATCTTTACCGAAGGGAAGGACATTAATGCCTGATCAGACAGAGTTGGAGAACCGAAAGGAACACGGCCAAGCTTTACTGCTTTCTGAACAAACGGATGTTTTTCATCAATTTGTGAAGAGTTGAGGCGGTATGAACGCGCTTTGGCGTCACAGGAAATATGTTTCTTGATTTCCACAAACAGTTCTTCGTTTGAGTAAAGTTCGTTGCTCCGGATGTCGACGACGAAAGAACATTTGTCGGGAATGACATTGTGTTGAGTACCTGCATTAATCACCGTGACGCTCATCTTCACCGGACCTAGTAGCGGAGATTCCTTTTCAAAACGATAGTCACGGAACCAGGCGATGTCATCCAATACTTTGTAGATAGCATTGTCTCCCTCATTGCGTGCCGCGTGTCCGGCTTTACCTGTTGCAGTGACGTCTAACACCATTAAGCCTTTTTCGGCAATGGCGGGCTGCATCTCCGTCGGTTCGCCCACTATGGCGAATGAGACAGGAGGAAGTCCCGGCAATACACTTTCAATTCCGTCCTTACCTGAAACTTCTTCTTCGCACGAGGCAAGATAGATGAGGTTGTATTTCTGCGAAGTGCGACATAGTTGCAGGAACACCTGTAATAACGAAACAACGCTGGCACCGGCATCGTTGCTGCCCAGCCCGTACAATTTGCCATTTTCTTCGCGGGGAGTGAACGGATCCTTTCTCCAACCGTTGACAGGTTTTACAGTGTCAATGTGAGAGTTAAGCAGGATAGTGGGCTTTTTCAAATCGAACATCGGACTGAGGCACCACACATTATTTCCCTTGCGTCCGGTCTGCATACCTGCCATTTCAATATAGTTTTGCAGAAAATCCGCAGCTTGGGTTTCTTCCCGGCTGATGGAAGGGATGCTAATCAGTGATTTAAGCAGGCTTACAGCCTCTGTTGTCATATAGGAAATATCATATTTCATAGTCAAATCTTTTATCTATATCTTAATCTTTGCACAAAGATAGTCGTTTTGAACAATAGTTTCAAATAAAACTAATATATTTGTGATGTACATTGATTATCAGATGATTATGAAAAATCATTATTTTACTTGATTATAATGGTGGGATAATATTAGTGCCCTAATAAAACAGGAGGGTTTTAGTAGATGTCCTATTAGTGGATACTAATGATGATAAGTAGCAAGTAGTCACAGACCGCAATTCATATCTGTGTATATACAATATTCTCTGTTGTTCCGAAAAACGATTGGGTACGCAAGCTTTGTTTTATCCATTTGGAAAATTTGTGTAAAGCTTTACATAAGATATTTATTTCATTTAGACAAAATTGCCCAAAAGTTTTAATATGAGTATTGAAAAACTGTGTTTTGTTTGAGAAATAGAAAATATTTTTTATGGCTCCATTTCGATGTAAGTTACCATAGGGTACTCTTTGTTATTAAGGTCTACACGAAGTTTGCGCACATAATCCGGTTGGTTCTCTTTGCCGGTAGCACCCAATGCTTCGATGAAGGGAGTAATTTCGAGTTTTCGGTGTACCTTACAATGATAGATTTCCGTAGTGTCCGAGGGGTGTATCTCCAAGTCAAACTTTTCTTTGGCCACCAGTACTACTTCCAGTTGCTCTCTTCGGCGCCAGGCATTGATAATAGGGTGAAATCCGGAAATATGTCGTTCGATTAAGTATTGTTTTCCTTTTTCTGTGAGGCATACGGTGCTCCTAACTGAAGTACTGTCTCTACGAACGATGTTATATGTTATCAGCCCGGCATCTTGATAGCACTTCATGCACGAGTCGCATCCGTGGCATTCGTATGTTTTGCCCATATAGTTGCCATTTACAATCCATACATTGCTGATAGGGGTTTCCGTACCTCCCGGAACTGGATAGGTAACATGCGGATATTTGCCGCCAAGAGGCAGGGTAACTTCGCCCGTCTGTAGGGCGAGAGCATATAGCTCTTTGGTGGGTTCAAGATGATTGCGGATTATGCGTTCCACTTCGGCATGGTTGTTCCTACAAGATGTACAAAGGTATATCACAACTGTGAGAACCACTCCGGCAGTGGTAATATTTCGTAGAGTAATATTAGATAGTATGTTAAACATATAGTTAGGTATAAACAGGTAAGCAATAATAAAAAGAAAGAACACAAATTACGCAAATTACATTAATGGATGTACTGTTGACAGTCTCAGAATAATTTTTTGTGTAATTTGCATTCTTTCTGTCAATTCACACTATTTGATGAATGTGATTTCGTAGATGTCCGGTCCTGTACCACCGCTAGTGGTCAACATTCCATCAAACTTGAGAGCACGTATGTCAGCGGGTTCCTTGAACTTCAGATATATGGTGCCATTAGCATTTCTGGTGAGTTTGCCATATGAAATGAATCCGTTACCTTCGTCTGCATACACGTTCAAACTTCCAAGACTGTAGTAACCGGTGTCAAAGTTGATTCTGACACCCAGTATTCTTGTGAGCTCCGGGAAAGTCATCGTCAGGAAAGTAATCTTATTAGGGTACCACGTATTGCCAGAGTTTTTTCCATCATACAGAAATTCCAAACCATCGCTTTTATTTGATTCAAAAACAACGTTGTTATTGAAATACTCTCCAGTAATCTCATCATTAGAAGGATCAATATTGTCTTTCTCCAATTTGAGATTTATCTCTATTAACACGTTGTAGCTCTGTTTCGATATTTTCACTCCACTGACTGCATCTACAAATTCCAAGCGAAGTGGAAGAACGTATCCCGGTAGTTTGTTCAATATATCTGGATTAGTGATATTAAGAGTAATTGTCCCCTCTCTACTTCCGGCAGTTATGATGGCATCATTCAATTCGAATGCCTCGTCCGGAAACTCTGTCAAAGTATGTCCTTCCAACAAGTCGAGGTTCTTTTTGAGACGCACTTTGACATTTTGGTTCAAAGCCTTTTTCAATTTTACATTAAAGGTGAACTCGGTTCCTTCGGTTATCGTAGTCTGTTTTCCATCGCTCTTGGCATTCAGTTTCATCACGGTCTTACCTTCCAGATATAAAATGTTGGAAGGATCAAACAGAAACTTTTCCGGAATATCTACAAATACATAGTTTGCATCGAGCTGATAAGACAAGTCCTGGCTTACCACTTCTCCCTGATTGTCATCGCTACAAGCCGAAAAGGCAGCTACGGCAAACAGTATATACAGCAATTGAATTATTTTTTTCATTTGTTTCGATTTTAATTTGTTACACGAACAGGAGAGCTATTCTACAATTATCAGGTCTTCGGCCGGGAATTGTACATTCTCTACATATGATATTTTGGGAGGATCTTCATCCCATATACCCAATGTGCGAAAGTCTGAGATTTCCCAATTGCCAGTCAGTTCTTTCATTTCATTGTTCTCTACAGTGTTGAAAGGCATGTACATAATCAGGTTGGGATCTGTTGGATCTTGAGGCAAATATTCCTTATCTATGATTTCTCCGTCGGTCAATGCCCTGTTCCACATGCGTGCTTCGCGAATATAAACATTAGTATATTGAGTGTTGCCTATAAATAGACAGCACTTCTTCATGTCCGAAAAATAGATAGGCGAGGTTTCGAACGTCTTCTGTAATTCTCCGTTCACATAAACCGAGATACTGGAAGCATTCCTGTGAACAAGGCTGATGTTCAGCCATTTCCCGTTAGATAAGGGCTTGTTGGTCCAAGTATCATCTCCATCGCGTCCGTTCTTGATCTGGATACCTTTGTCGTTGGTGATACGGGTATAAAAATCGCCCGTACCGGATTGGATCGACATGACGGTTTGATTACTATTAGTCATTCTCGGGTAAAGCATACTCACCTGCATGGTCCAATTATCCATAGGCTTTCTCAGCTCTGCATTGGGTACCAGTGCGATACTTCCTGCACGTGAGAATTGTCCGACGGAAGTAACCAGCTCGCGGCTCAGACGGATGATAGTAAAGTCCGGCGAGCTCAGTATCTTATATTTGGAAGAGCTAGTGATGGATACCGGAATAGCAAAACGCTTACTGTAGGGATACTTGGTTTCATCTATTTGGGGGATCTTTATCTCCACGCTGGCGTTGTACTGTCCGGGTTCAATAGTCACCACAGCTTTTCCGTGTGTTTCTTTCTTGTCCTTGGTGATGAATACAAAGTCTTCTATTGCCATAGGTTCCAGCGTCAGACCGGCTTTGGTGTTATACTCCTCCAACAGTTGTTTGTCCACTTCTACCGTTATTTCCACTGGCTGGTCGGTAATGTTGGCTAATCGGGGAGTGATTACAGAACTGCCACCTTTATCGTTGCTTACCACCATCGAGATTACTCCGCTACTGTTGGTGTTACCCATGTAGACCGCATTGTCAGCACCTTCTCCTTCACCACTGACCATGTCGCAAGCGGTGAAAAAGCCTAAGGACAGGAATAATAATGCTATATGTTTCTTCATATTATTTTTGGTTTATAAAGTGATTATATTACTTGATAGGAGGATTCATGATGGAAATTGCATTTCGTACATAACGATATTCGTTTTTGTCAAATGAATCTGCATTAATGTGATAAGCACCGATACCACCAGCTTCCCGGTTGAGGTTGTTAACAACAAAGTTTGCATAATTTTCAAAACTTATCCGGTTGGCTTGTCCGCTTTCGAATGTCTCTGTATAGATAATCTGGTCTTTCACATCATTCCCCAAACGGTTGGTTATTCTGGATGTCCATCCACTATAACTACCATTATAGGATTGTGCCACAAAGTAGGAGAAGAGAGGTGCCATTTCCGGGGATAGATAGTGGATTGAGCCATTGATGTTCAGAATCTTCTTCTTGCCGTCTTTGGCTTCTAATTTGTCCAAACCATTGCGTAATGTTTGAAAGAAAAGATTTTCATATTCTTTATTGTCATACGAGCTGCAAGAGATGATAGGCCTGTAGTCTGTCCAGTCGTTTGTCCAGTCGCCACAGTGATTGCCTGGTTTGAAAGGAGAGGCATAGGAAGGTTCATAGTCAATATCGAAGCCGTCGTATCCATACTTGGCGATGGAGTCCAAAATGGCTTGTGCGTATTGCTTGATACCTGTTGTCGGGTCATCAGACCATCCGCCTTCAGGAATATTACTAAGTCCGTTACCCACGTTTTCTACGATCCAACCCACAATGACCTTGGTACCTTTACTCTGCACCTCTCTCATCTGTTTCAGACGTTTTTCATTAATGTTGAAACAATTTCCCCAAATAGAAACGATATCCATACTGTCGGGAATCAACGTCAGATTGGAGTATTCGCCCGGAGTTTCAGCACTCCATGCGTTGAACCAGCCGAACATCACCGGATGCTTGGTTTCTTTGTACTCCCTTAAATCTGCAAGGTAGAGTTCATAGAGGCGTTTGTTCTCCTCGGCTATGCGTACAGAGTCCTCATAATTCTGTTGTTTCTGGGCATCTTCCTCAGCCCATTTATCTTTATCACGATTCTCATACAGATCTTTCACGGCTTCTTTTTCCAAGTCGATAGTTTCAATGTCAGTACATGAAAACATGAAACTTGCCATGAGTGATAAAACGAAGCATTTTTTTATGTTATTCATCATTTCTGTATCGTTTAAGAGTTACTTTTTTTCTTTTTTGTCCCACCATACATTTACGGAAGCCTTATCTATGCCTCCCAAATATTGTTGGATGGCTTTTTGAAGGTTTTCGCCGTTGTGTTCGTATTCATTGCGCGGATATGGAATACGGCGTACGCCATCCTTGTGACCGTCACTTTTCTTCACGTCAGAGTTAGTGAAGTTGTTCACCGGAGGAATCTGGCGCGGGTATCCTGTACGTCTCCATTCGCTCCATGCTTCTTGACCGTCGGGGAAGAGGGCCAGATACTTTTGTGTAATAATACGTTCCAATTTTTTCTCTACATCATCCGCCTCATTCCACTTCACGGTAATGATACTGGGCGCTGCATAGTTGTAGGCCGCATTCACCGGATCTGTAAAGGCCAGCGGAGGAGTGGTACTGTTCAGGTAAGAGCCAATACTTGCGCCACATTCGGCAAAAGATTTCCGAATGCCCGATTCATAGTATTGTTGAGGAGTTCCGCCCCCCATATCGAAACCTGCTAAGGCACCTTCTGCCCGCAGAAAGTCTACTTCTGAAGCCCTCATCCAATACACAGGATCGTCTTCCGAAATGTTGGGCAATGACGCTCCGTCATACACTTTTTGAGTAACCGGTAAGCCGGCACGTATAGCGTTCTTTCCTTGATCCTGAAAATATTTGGAGATACGCGGGTCTGCATATCCTTTCATATAACATTGAATAGTGGCTCCCATGCGACTATCGTTGTACTGACCCGGGTCTGCAATCTGGTACATCGGATGTTTTGTCTGCAAATTAGCTCCTCTATTCATTTTTGCCATATCGTCTATGCTTTCCATTACGCCAATTGGGTTCTTGATAGCCTTTTCAGCGTATGTGCGTGCCAATACCTCATCAGCATAGCGTACACGGATAGCAAGTCGCAACATCAGTGAGTTGGCCAAACGTATCCACTTGGTCACGTCGCCCTCATACACTACGTCCGAAGCCATGGGGACGGTATTGTTGGCTTTCATATAAAAGTCGTACAGGACGGTGACAGCTTCGTCCAGTTCTTCAAAGAACGAGCGATACACCGATTCCTGAGAATCATATTCCACAGTGAACGAACCGTTTCCCACCTGTTTGTAAGGGATGGGGCCAAACTTGTCAGTAGAACGATGCAGTCCCATAATCTTAGATATCTGTGCAATAGCGTACATCTCTTTATTGGGGTTTTCGCCACTCATGTTGATATTCTTCAGTTGGATCCAGGGAGCAAAGATGTTGGTGATAGCATACTCATACATCAAGTTCACCCAGCCTTCCGAAAAGAAGAACGTAGTGGTGTTGGACGCCTCGTTCCATTTGTTGTCACGTGGCGAGAAATACCCTATCCACGAGTCACCGCACAGGTTGATGGAAATCTGATAAGCGTTGGTCAAGTCTGTGTTATCAGTTTTGAGCGGTACGGGAATAATATGTTTTTCTAAATTCGGCATATAGGCACCGTTAAGCACACCGTCTTTCTGCTCCATGTCTTTGTCAGGAAGATACGGGTTTTTATTTATCTCTTCAAAATCCGCGCATGAGGTGCTTGTCATGATCCCTGCACATGCCAATAGTACCCCCACTATCTTTTTTATCTGTATTTTCATAAATTGAATATATTAATTGTTACAAGCTAAACTTAATACTAAATCCTAAGTTCCTTAAGCTGGGAGCCATGAAAAAATCGCTGCGGTTATACGTACCTGTAGAACCGTTCATGTCGGGGTCGAACGGAGCCTTACGGTAGAACATGAAGAGATTACGTCCCACGAAGGAGATAGTGGCATTGTTGAAAACATCACCCAACCATTTCTTCGGCAGCGAATAGGTCAACGAAAGTTCTTGCAGACGGACGTTGGTGGCATCGTAGGTGTAGTAACTCATCAGCCCTTGTCCACCCACAGTATTGTAATAGCGTTCGGCATCATATCGGTGTCCGTCCAACATCACACCGCCGTTGTCGCGAGCCTCGGCTGATACTTTGGACACACCGAATGCATCCATGAATGCCTGTGTCTGCGATGTGACGATACCTCCAAAACGTCCGGTAATCATCAACCCCAGTGAGATATTCTTGTAGTTGATGTCATGACGCCATCCCATGGTGAAGTCAGGATCGGCCGATCCCAAACGGATACGTTGGCTGCGGTCAACCTGATAACCGTTTCCTTCTTCAACGAGCTTGCCGTCTCTGCCACGCTGTAAAATGCCTGTAGTAAAGACATCGGACATGGAATAGCCTTCACGCAGGTATACATCACCAGCTTCCTTCAAAGTCAATTCAGTTATATTTACCAGTGAGTTGTCGATAGGATTGCGATAATCGTGTACCATTTCTACGATCTTGTTTTGGTTGGCTGTATAAGTCAAATGGGTAGAGTAGTTCACCTTGCCAAACGTATCGTTGTAGCCCAATGTCATTTCCACACCTCGGTTGCGCACGTTACCAGCCTGAACATAGAAACCTGAATAACCGGTTGCAGGAGACATGACCGAAAGAAAAGTCTGGTTATACGTATTGGATTGGTAGAAAGTTCCGTCAAAAGAAATTCGTCCGTTCAAAAAACGGGCATTGATACCTACTTCATAGGATTTGGTTCGTTCCGGCTTGAAATCGGGATACGGATACGTGGAAATCGGATTAATAACGCCGCCCGACATTGGGTCGGTCACCGTACCGGGAGTGATACCCGTCTGCGTAATAGGCGATCCTACCTCTGTATAGGATGTACGTAACTTTAAATAAGAAATAAATTCAGGCAGTTTCACCATTTCGCTAATGATACCTGACAGACCGATGGATGGGTAGAAGATGCAGGGAGTATCTCCATTGCTGACCAATTGAGAGGCCCAGTCGCAGCGTCCTGTAGCAGACAAATAGAGCATGTTTTTCCAACCTAGCTCCGCACTGGCAAAGAAGGCAACGTTGCGTGTACGCAGGTATCCTTGGTCTCTTTTACCTGAAGCGGGTTCCACATTGGCCAGCGAGAAGAGATTGGGCACCGTCATCAGTTTGCCGCCTACATCAATACTACGTGTATAATGATCTTCAAAGCTACCGCCCACGTTGGCCGTCAGTGAAAAGTCTGTACCGAACCGTTTGTTAATATTAGCCATCACGTCAGCATAGGTTTGAGTGTAGAACTCCTCTTTATTCGTGTAACTACCCTTGGAAGAACCTGTATAAAGCTCGAGTGTAGAAGCATGAAGTTTACGTTCTTCGGTAGAGTGAGTCTTATCCAGGCGCACACGTCCAGCAATATTCAACCAGTCGAATATGTCATATTGTACTCTGGCATGAAGCATGTAACGGCTTTTCTTGGTGGGAAACATTTCGCGGTTGATAATCCAATAAGGATTTTCAAAGGAAAGTCCCTGATCGCCATATTCCCAGTTCTGGGTGGGGAAACGACGTTCTTCGTTATAACGCTCGAATATTTTCACATTTTCGAAGTTCTCGCCACGGGGAAACAGATAGAGCGGAAATAACGGGTTGAAGTAACGTCCGCCTGAAATCATGTTCTGCTCAGCCTGAATGACATAACTAGCCCCCAAATCTACGTGTAACTTGTCATCCAACATTAGCGCAGTATTTCTGAAAGAGAAGTTGTAACGGTAATATTCATTGTTCTTAATGACACCCTTGGAGTTGGTAGAAGCCAAAGAGATGAACGTTTGGTTAGTTTTCGTGCCCGAAGAAATGTTCAGCGAGTTAATGGTATTCATACCAGTTTTGAAAAAGTCCATGGGATCAAATGAAGAAGGTGTAGCTAGTTTCTCTCCCCAACTACGATAGGAATTATCTCGGTTGCCATAGCTATTTTGGAACTCCGGTGATATCATCGGTTTAGAGAATTCTGTATTGGATGAAAAGTTAATTTTCATCTTTCCCTCACTACCTTTCTTGGTGTTGATCAGAATCACACCGTTGGCTGCAGCTGCACCATAAAGAGCTGCTGCTGAAGGACCTGTCAGCACAGAGATACTTTCAATGTCATCGGGGTTAAAGTCGGAGATACTTTCACTACCGGCCACTGCACCATATTCTGTTTGGATGACACCCCGTGAAGGGTTTCCGATGGGCATACCATCAACTACATATAAAGCATTGTTGTTTCCGACGATAGATTTGGAACCACGCATGATGACACGTGTAGCACCGCCCACACCAGAGGAACTCTTCTGGATGTTGACACCAGCGACCTTACCGTTTAAACTGTTCATGAAATTAGCGTCCTTAGCCACGGTTAGTTCGGAATTGCTTACAGTCTGTACGTTATAGGAAAGTGCTTTTTCAGCACGCTTGATACCTAAAGCCGTAACAACCACTTCGTCTAGTGCCTGAGATTCATCTTCCAATACAATGTTAATAGTATTTTCTTTTACAACTATCTCCTTTGACTGATAACCGATGTAGGAAAATACCAATACAGGTGTGGCACCTTGTGTAGTGATATGATAGTTACCTTCCATATTGGTTACAGTTCCGTTGCCGGTCCCTTTTTCGACCACAGTAACTCCAATTAGCGGAGCACCTTTTCCATCCACTACATTACCCACCACATTTCTGCTTTTAGATTTTTTAGCAGTCTGCTCCGGAATAATCATTATATAAGTATCTTTTACGGTATATGTGAACCCTGTTCCGGCAAGAATAGTTTTCAGTGCCTGATCCAAAGACTGGTTGTTTATATCTAAAGATATTCTTGTTTTAGGTAGTTGGGAACTGTTGTAAGATACAGACATCTTGGTCTGTTCCCTAATATCCGCTAAAGCTGTTTGCAATGAGATATTCTTCTTTTTTATTGTTATTTTACTATTGTTTTGGGCATAAAGCATTGACCCGATTAATAGTAGAAAAGTTATTAATATACCTTTTCCAGTGTTTTCCAGATATAAATTCATATCTTTACGACGTTTTTAGTTTTAAATCATGTATTTTTTCTCATTTCTTAAATAAGCAACAAGTTGCTTATTTGTTTTAAGGCTAAAAATTATTTCATATCCGGAGAGGGTGGAGCCTCTTCCGGATATTTTTCTACATAAGCATATTAGATTTTAAGTTTAACAAAAAAATATTTATTGTTTTTCTCTACCAGATAATATAGCAGATACTGTCTTCCAATCGATAATCGAATTGACCAATGACAACCTTCATCACTTCCAATGTTTCTTCTAAAGTGGCATCTTTTCTAAAAACAAAATTATAACGATCTTGATTGGATTTCTTTGTTGAGATATGGAATGTGATTCCATAATGACGTTCCAACGTCCGCACAATTTCGGTGAGAGTAACCTTATCGAACACAAGTTCTCCCCGCATCCATGCCGTCACATCTTTCATGTTTGCAGTCAGCATTTGGCAGTCATCCGTACATTTGTTATACACAACCTGATAACCGGGAGTTAAAACATAACTAATCGTATCATTACAATCTACTCGTACTTTTCCTTCGATCAAAGAAGCAGTTATTACATCTTCTTCCGGATAAGCTTTCACATTAAACTCTGTTCCCAAAGCAGTTATCGCCATGTTTGATGATCGCACGATGAAAGGTTTCTTCGGATTTCTTGCTACCTTAAACTCAGCCTCTCCTATCAAATAAATCGTTCGGGTTTTGCCCTCGAGATTTTCAGGATAAAACACGTGTGAACCGGAGTTCAGATGTACGGTAGTCCCGTCCGGCAGGCTGATTGTCTCTCTGGTTCCATTATTCACATAATGTTCCACCATTGCAATGTTGTCTCTGTCAAAATGATTGTAGCTTATCCACAAAGTAGCTGTCACAGATAGAACGACAATAACAGCAGCTGCCGCAACAGATTTCCACAAATTCCAGCGATTTACATCTGTAACCATTGGAGTGTATTCAATTCCGATTTTATCCAATACCTGCCGAAACGAATACTCCATATCGTGCTCAGCCTTTCCTTTTGTCTTGAACCATAGATTACGAAGTGCTGTCTCTTTCTCTTCGGCAGAATCAGAACTAATCATCCAACGATGAAACCTGTCGATCGTTCGCTTTGAATAATCAAAGTCAATAAAAGAACGTAGCTGTTTTTCTAATTTATTTTTCATCTAAACCAACTCAAGTGTTACATATAAGAGACAACTTGCCGGGCATACATACTTAGTCTAGATAGAAAAAAAATAAAAATAAAACGATTTTTTTTAGATCTTGAAGGGCTTTATAGATATGTTGTTCAACTGTACGAACCGAAATATTCAATTTCGCTGCAATTTCCGGTGAGGTCATTCCCTCTTCCCTGCTCATTAAAAAAATACGCCTGCGCTGTTCCGGCATACGTTCAAGAGCCATCTGAACAAAAAGTTCAAGTTCATGAGCGCAAAATTCATCATCCGGCGTAGGCAATCCCCGTTCCGCCATTTGCATTTTTTCTGCTGCAACATCCAAGTAGTCATATTCAACAGCCTTGTGTTTCAAGAAATTATAGATATGGTTTCGTACAACTGTATATAAATAACTGTCCAATTTTTCACGTTCTAACCATAAATCCGGTTTCTCCCATAACTTAACGAAAATATCCTGAGCAATATCTTCTGCATCTTCTTCTGATTTTAATAATTGCCATGCGAAAGTTTTTACTTTGGGAAAATTCAGATCAAAAAACTTTTTAAAACGAAGAACTTTATCTTCCATTCGTGTGATAATCATCATGTGTATCCATTTAGATTAACAAGTAAAATATAAAACCCTCCAACAAAATTAATTATTAAATAATTTATCGACAACCTTTTCATAAGAAAACATTCAAAAAAAGAAAGCTTTCAATACTTTTTTAAAACTAAACGGCTAATAATCAGTGTATAAGTACTGATTTATTGATTTTATTTGAAATAATTGCGTAAAACGACTTTTTTGTGTAAAAGTAATTAAGCAATAATATAATGTTTGAATTGCAACGCAAAAGTAGTGTGTTTCAGATATTGAGTATTTCTTTGACTGATAAAACTAAATTTCAAAATGACAAGGAACGGTTCAGACCAAATGGACCAAATTTATTTAATTCTAATTCGTCCTAGTTTTAATGGGATACTAGTGTCTTTTTATGATTAATAATTATGGTTAGTTTTTAGGGTTAAAACTGGTTCTATTCTCAAACAAAACACTGATTTTCAATACCCATTGTAAAACTTCTGACTAATTTTGTCTAAATGAGATAAAACTAATACCTTTGTACCATATTTACTAATACAAAGAGTATGACTTATCATCATTTATCTGTCCTGGTCCATCGTCAGGCCGAAAAATATGGCGACAAGGTAGCCTTAAAATACCGCGACTATGAGACAGCTCAATGGATTCCTATTTCGTGGAATCAGTTCTCGGGAACTGTACGACAAGCAGCTAATGCTTTCGTGGCGTTGGGAGTGGAAGAACAAGAGAATATCGGTATATTTTCACAGAATAAGCCCGAATGGTTCTATGTTGACTTTGGTGCATTTGCCAATCGCGCTGTTACCATTCCGTTTTATGCGACCAGTTCGCCTGCGCAAGCGCAATACATCATCAATGATGCGCAGATTCGTTACCTTTTTGTGGGGGAACAGTTTCAATATGATGCTGCTTTCAGCATTTTCGGTTTCTGTTCTTCCCTGCAACAACTGATTATCTTTGACCGTTCGGTGGTGAAAGACCCTCGTGATGTATCTTCTATCTACTTTGATGAATTTATGGCAATGGGGGAGGGACTCCCGCATAATGATACGGTGGAAGCACGTACGGAACGCGCTTCTTACGATGATTTGGCGAATATCCTTTATACGTCCGGAACAACGGGCGAACCGAAAGGAGTCATGCTGCATCATTCCTGCTATCTGGAACAGTTCCATACACATGACGACCGCCTGACGACAATGTCGGATAAGGATGTATCCATGAACTTCCTCCCACTGACGCACGTATTCGAGAAAGCGTGGTGTTACCTTTGTATTCATAAAGGCGTGCAGATTTGTATCAATCTTCGTCCGGCAGATATTCAGACGACTATCAAGGAGATCCGGCCGACGTTGATGTGCAGTGTTCCCCGTTTCTGGGAAAAGGTATATGCAGGCGTACAGGAGAAGATCAATGAGACAACCGGTTTAAAGAAGGCGTTGATGCTGGATGCTATCAAAGTGGGTAGAATCCATAATCTGGATTATCTGCGCCGGGGGAAAACACCTCCGGTGATGAATCAGCTGAAATATAAGTTCTACGAAAAAACGATCTATTCTTTACTGAAGAAGACGATCGGCATTGAGAATGGAAACTTTTTCCCGACTGCCGGTGCTGCCGTTCCCGATGAGATCAATGAATTTGTTCATTCGGTAGGCATCAATATGGTGGTTGGATACGGCTTGACGGAATCTACGGCTACTGTATCTTGTACGTTGCCGGTGGGCTATGACATCGGTTCGGTGGGTGTCGTACTGCCGGGAGTTGAAGTGAAGATAGGCGAAGACAATGAAATACTGCTTCGTGGTAAGACGATCACGAAAGGATATTATAAGAAAGCGGAAGCCACTGCTGCCGCTATTGACCCCGACGGCTGGTTCCACACGGGGGATGCAGGTTACTTTAAGAATGGACAGCTTTTCCTGACGGAACGTATCAAAGACCTGTTCAAAACATCGAACGGCAAATATATCGCTCCGCAAGCGTTGGAAACAAAACTGGTGATTGACCGTTATATCGATCAGATTGCTATTATTGCCGATCAGCGTAAGTTTGTTTCTGCCCTTATTGTTCCTGTGTATGGATACGTGAAGGAATATGCTAAGGAGAAAGGCATTGAGTATAAAGATATGGCCGAACTGCTGCAACATCCGAAGATTGTCGGTCTTTTCCGTGCCCGGATAGAAACGTTGCAACAGCAGTTTGCTCATTACGAGCAAATCAAGCGCTTCACTCTGCTTCCCGAACCATTCAGCATGGAACGTGGCGAACTGACCAACACGCTGAAATTGAAACGGGCGGTTGTAGCGCAGAATTATAGCGAGTTGATTGAAAAGATGTATGAGGAGTAAGCAGGCTTTTTCGTATCTTTGTCGCCGGATTTGAAAAAATATAACTAATAAAATTGTAAATCAGATGATTACTATTGAACAACTTAAAGACGTGAAAGAGCGCACAGATGCGCTGAGGAGGTATCTTTGACATCGACGGGAAGAAAATTCAAGTCGAAGAAGAACAATTAAGGACACAAGCTCCGGGATTCTGGGACGACCAGAAACGGGCGGAAGCTCAAATGAAGTTGGTAAAGGATCTGCAGAAGTGGATTAGCGGTTATAATGAGGTGAAGACACTGGCAGACGAGCTGGAACTGGCATTTGATTTCTATAAAGAAGAACTGGTGACAGAGGAAGATGTAGATGCCGCTTATGCGAAAGCCAGTGAGGCGGTGGAAGCACTTGAACTCAAGAATATGCTTCGTGACGAAGCCGACCAGATGGATTGTGTGTTGAAAATCAATTCCGGTGCCGGTGGTACGGAAAGTCAGGACTGGGCATCCATGTTGATGCGTATGTATCTGCGCTATGCCGAGACAAATGGTTATAAGGCTACGATTGCCAACCTTCAGGAAGGTGATGAGGCGGGAATCAAAACTTGTACGATCAATATCGAAGGAGATTTTGCTTACGGTTATCTGAAAGGTGAGAACGGCGTGCATCGGTTGGTTCGTGTCTCTCCGTACAATGCACAAGGTAAGCGTATGACTTCTTTTGCTTCCGTATTTGTGACTCCGCTGGTAGACGACAGTATCGAGGTGAATATAGAAACAGCACGTATTTCCTGGGATACATTCCGAAGCGGTGGTGCCGGTGGTCAGAATGTGAACAAGGTAGAATCCGGTGTCCGTTTGCGTTATCAGTATAAAGACCCTTATACGGGCGAAGAAGAGGAAATCCTGATTGAGAATACCGAAACCCGCGACCAGCCGAAGAACCGTGAAAATGCAATGCGTCAGTTACGCTCTATCTTGTATGATAAGGAATTGCAGCATCGTATGGCGGAACAGGCAAAGGTGGAAGCCGGTAAGATGAAGATTGAATGGGGGTCGCAAATCCGAAGCTATGTATTTGATGACCGCCGTGTAAAGGATCATCGTACCAACTATCAGACTTCGGATGTGAACGGAGTAATGGACGGTAAGATCGATGGCTTTATCAAGGCTTACCTGATGGAGTTTTCTTCGCAGGAATCATAAAAAACAAAATTAGCAAGTGTTATTTTTGGAAAGTTAAAAGATTTGTTCTTACTTTGTTAGTGTTGAACTTTAAAACTAACTATTATGGGTAAGGCTAAGAAAAAAACAGCGATTAGTAAGAAGGAAGAACAACAAGCCCAAAAGGTAGTCAAAATAGTGTTCGTCTCATTAATTATTTTGGCATTGGTAATGTTGGTTGCATTCTCCTTTTTCGGTTGATTGATTCACTACAGATTACATAGATTGCACAAGGGGCACGAAAAGAAGGTCTGCCCGGACGGTGAAAATCATGTGATCTGTGGTGAATTCTTGTTTTGTAACGCTTTTGTAACCCCTGTAATATCAATGTAACTTTTCTGTAATTCTTCCGTAGCCGGTTTGTCATTCCGGTGTATCTTCACAGTTGTACTTTTGCCGCGAATATAGTAGCAAACAACTGAAATGAGTAGAATTACAACAACCGTCGTTACACTTTTGCTAACGACAGCAGCCTTTGGACAGGCCAAGGATGATGCCGGAGATGGCAAGAAACTGGATAAGCAGACAATGGAGATAAAGGATTATCTGCCGGAAATCCACGGAACGATCCGGGGCAAATATGAATATCAGACAGAAACAGGCGAAAGCCGTTTTGAGGTACGCAATGCCCGTTTCAGTGTTTCGGGAAATGTACATCCGCTGGTTGCTTATAAGGCAGAAATCGACCTTTCCGATGAAGGCTCTATCAAAATGCTTGATGCGTACGCACGTGTCTTTCCGGTGAAAGACCTGAATTTTACAATTGGGCAGATGCGTGTTCCTTTCACGATAGATGCACACCGTTCACCGCACCAACAGTATTTCGCTAACCGTTCATTTATTGCCAAGCAGGTGGGTAATGTGCGTGATGTCGGACTTACTTCTGCCTATACACATAAAGGAGATTTCCCGTTTATTCTGGAAGGTGGACTGTTCAACGGTTCCGGTTTGACAAACCAGAAAGAATGGCACAAAACACTGAATTATTCTATAAAGGCGCAGTTACTGCCCGGCAAGAACTGGAATGTGACACTTAGCACTCAAATGATAAAACCGGAAGATGTACGAATCAATATGTATGATGCCGGTATCTATTATCAGAACAATCGTTTCCATATTGAGGCGGAATACCTGTATAAAATGTATGGGCATAATGCGTTTAAAGATGTTCATGCAGTTAACAGCTTTGTCAATTATGACTTGCCGCTGAAGAAGGTTTTTAATAAAATATCTTTCCTGGCCCGTTATGATATGATGACGGACCATAGCAATGGTACGATTGACGAGACAACAAAAACGTTGATTATAAATGACTATGCCCGTCACCGTGTGACAGGCGGGATTACGCTTAGTCTCTCCAAGGCTTTTATTGCCGATCTCCGTCTGAACTTCGAGAAGTACTTCTACAAGAAATCGGGTATCCCTAAAGAGTCGGAACGGGATAAAATCGTCATTGAGTTTATGACGAGATTTTAAGGAATTTCATTACTTTTGTGCCATGGCACAAGAAATAGAACGAAAGTTTTTAGTCTCCGGTGAGTTTAAATCTCTGGCAACCTCGCATAGCCGGATTGTACAAGGGTATATCAGCAGTGCTCGTGGGAGGACTGTACGGGTCCGTATTCGTGACGATAAGGGGTATCTTACCATTAAAGGAGCTTCCAATGCTTCCGGAACCAGCCGTTATGAATGGGAGAAGGAGCTTCCTTTGGCGGAAGCGGAAGAACTGATGAAACTTTGTGAACCCGGTATCATTGATAAGACCCGTTACTTGGTACGAAGCGGTAAGCATGTATTCGAAGTTGACGAGTTTTATGGTGAGAATGAAGGACTTGTCGTGGCGGAAGTCGAACTGGAATCGGAAGAGGAATCTTTTGTGAAACCGGACTTCATCGGTAAGGAAGTGACCGGAGATGTGCGTTACTACAACTCCCAACTAATGAAAAAACCGTATAAAACGTGGTGAACGTTAACAAATAAACCGTATATTTGTTCCTATTCTAAAAGAGCAATGTATGGATATGGAACAGTTGTACAACTATCTGCCGCGGGAATTGGTCACTTTCGTTCTGGTGACCTTGTTTTCTTTACTAATCGGGCTTTCGCAGCGCCGAATCAGTTTGAAGCGTGAGGGTGAAACTACCCTTTTCGGGACCGACCGTACATTTACTTTTATCGGAATCTTGGGGTATCTGCTCTATATACTCGACCCTACCGATATGCGTCTGTTTATGGGAGGCGGTGCAGTGTTGGGATTGTTGTTGGGACTGAACTATTACGTCAAGCAGTCTCAGTTTCATGTTTTTGGTGTTACTACCATTATTATTGCGTTGATTACCTATTGCATGGCTCCTATCGTAGCCACTCAACCTTCCTGGTTTTACGTCATGGTGATTGTGACGGTGCTTCTTTTGACCGAACTGAAACATACGTTTACCGAATTTGCTCAGCGTATGAAGAATGATGAAATGATTACGCTGGCGAAATTCCTTGCTATCAGTGGTATCATATTGCCTATGTTGCCGAACAAGAACCTGATTCCTGATATCAATCTTACTCCTTATTCCATTTGGCTGGCAACGGTTGTGGTATCCGGCATCTCGTATCTGTCTTATCTGCTGAAAAGATATGTATTCCATGAGTCAGGCACTTTGGTATCCGGCATTATCGGAGGGCTGTATAGCAGTACGGCTACGATCTCGGTACTTGCCCGTAAAAGTCGGAAAGCGTCGGAGCAGGAAGCTACCGACTATGTTGCCGCCATGCTGTTTGCTGTCAGTATGATGTTCCTGCGTTTTATGATACTGATACTGATTTTTAGCCGGGAGATTTTCCAGTCTATTTATCCGTACTTGCTGATTATGTCGGTGATAGCTGCGGCTGTAGGGTGGTTTATTCATTCCCGGCAGAAACGTCCTAAAGATTCGGATGCCGAACCGGAAGACGATGATAGCAGTAACCCGCTGGAATTTAAGGTTGCCCTAATCTTTGCCGTATTATTTGTAATCTTTACAGTGCTGACTCATTATACGTTAGTCTACGCAGGTACAGGTGGATTGAATCTGCTTTCTTTTGTATCCGGCTTTAGTGATATTACTCCTTTTATCTTGAACTTGTTGCAAAATACCGGTAGCGTTGCCGCACTGATTATTACTGCTTGCAGTATGCAGGCTATCATCAGTAATATAATGGTGAATATGTTCTATGCTTTGTTCTTCGCCGGGAAGGGAAGCAAGCTCCGTCCTTGGATTTTAGGGGGATTCGGGGTAGTGATTGCCTGTAATTTTGTGTTGTTGCTGTTCTTCTATCTTTAAGAAAGATACTTACGGTAGTACGGAATAATAAAATGAAAAAAGGAGAAAACAATGATCGTTTTCTCCTTTTGGGTTTAATGTGTATCTTATACTTAGAAATTAATGTCATTAAAACTGTTCACCAGTAACTGGTAAGTGATGAAACCGCCTGAACTGGAAGAGTATTTTGTATAAATGGCTGTTATATCTCCCGTTGCACCGGCTTCGGGCAATGGTTGTAGGGCGAAGTTTGAATATCCGCTTACACGTACAATGTAGTTACCCTTATCTTCGGTGGTTGTACCGCCATAAGAGAACCATGCCGAACCATAATAACGTTGGTTATTATAGCTATATGCATACGTGGGTGTTAATCCTTCGGATATATAAGACTTGCTAGTGTATGTAGCCTCGGTTTTACCATTCTCATAAATAGCCTCCAGATAGGAAGGATAGAAGTTGTTACCGGATGTACCTTCTTTATAGGTTAATCCTTCGAAACGAACCAGGCGTCCCAGCGCATCGTCGTTGAGTGCTGTTTCATAGTTGCTTGGAGTAATAACTAAAACATCATTCTCCGTCAGTTCTCCCATAGCACCCGGGCAGATATGTTCGTTTATCAACAGTTGGTTTTCCAGATTGCGGTTTGCATAGTTTTTCTCAATATCCGCTTCCGTAGGCGGCATACCGAGACTAATCATATACCGGTAGTTGCCGAGAGCCATTCCTTTGGTCTTCACATAAATAGTCTGTCCCATGTGATAATACACATAGTTGCTGACCATTAGCTTTAGTTCGATGCCGGATTGGGAAGTCTCGTCATAGATATAAAGAGATTTATAAACGTTCCCGGCCTGGTCGCTTGATATTACTTTACCACGGATTACATAATCCTCTGTGATTTCTACATATTTGCCAAGTCCGGCAGTTGATCCCGGAGCATATTTGGCATAATATATATCTTTCAACTGTTTGATTGTAATGATTTGGTCTTTGTTGAAATCTGCCTCTGTCCAGACTTTAGCCGGTGCAGGATCATCAAAGTCATTGTAGCAACCGGTAAAACTGAGTACAGCAGCTACAACCATACATATTTTTAATAATTTGCTCATAGTTCTCATTTTTATTCGTTACAGATTAGAAGCGGAAATAAAGATTCAGATAGTAAGTCGAACCAAACATATAGAAATATTTGGAGTCAAATGGCTGATAAGTCTGGTAACTTGTATCTTTGTTCTTCAACAAACGAACCTGTTCGTAACCACCGGTCTTGATGTCCTGGTCGTTGAGAAGATTCTTCATTTCCAGGCTGAATCCAAGAGTGTACTGGCGCTTGATAAACCAGTTCTTACCAATGCTGGCATTTACTACATAGGCAGAGTTGAATTTCTCTTGGCTACGGAGTTCTGCAACATCTTCTTTTGTCATACCCGGAGTCAATACCGCATCTGTACGATACAGCGGACTCATGGATATGTACATATTGCTGTAATAATTCAAATCCAGTGAAGCATAGATATTCTTGGGACCACGATAAGACAAACCGATATTCATTGCTTTCTGCGGAGTACTTTCTACGCGGAAGTTTTTCCAGTATACCTTACCTTCGTTTTTGATCTCACCACTATTATCCTGTATCTGAACGTAGTTGGGATTCGAATCGTATGTATATTGTCCCCAGCTAAGTGCACCGTTCAGGTAGAATCCGGCGTCGAGCGGAATAGAAGCAGCAACCTCCACACCAAAATGACGTTTGTCAATGCCGCTCATCGCAAAGTTGGAGAAAGTGGCTTCTACGTCGTCATAGTAAGAAAGAACCTTGTTCTGATTCATAAACTTGGTATAATAGCCGGATACACGTGCCCTAAGTTCTCCTAAACGGAAATTATAGGAACCGTCTACACCGAATACTTTTTCTGCGGAAAGTCCCGGAGTAACGGCGTTACGTGTACGCGGTGATACAAATGCGGACTGAAATTCCGGCGAATCTTGCATATACATGATATTAGCCTCGATAGAGTGCGCTGCCGAGAATTTATAGCTGAAGTTGGCTTTTAATTTATAAGTCAGATAATTAAGTTTCTTAGAGTTGCCTTGAGAGTCATCCAGGAACAAACCTTTCTTCCATAACCCGTGACGCCATAAAGAAGCATGACCGATCTCGCCGCCCAGGTTGACACCCAGTTTGCCGAAACTCATTTCATACTGAGCCCATGCGCGTGCGTTGAGTACATTTCCGTAGTAATCATACCCGTATTTATCTCCTTTTTTGGCAGCACGTGCATGACCGTATTTTTCATAATATTCCATGTCGTTCTGATAAGGAATCGGATTTAATCCGCCCATGTCACGTTCGGCAAATTTGTCGATGTCTACCCAGTAATCGCCACCGAGCAGGTCCTTCACTTCGCTATAATACTCCGTACGGTTACGGCGTAAATTTACTCCTCCGTTTATTCTGGAATTATTGCGGAACGTATGAGAGAACTGTGTATAGAAGTTCCAGTCCAACTGGTCGGTATGGCGTTCTTCTATCATATTGATAGAACGGTGTCCCGGACCATACGTTGCATTTTCTTCCTGATTACGGTTGATGTCATACAGTTGTCCCCAATTAATGTGCCGGATATTATCCGTATTGGCACGCCATGCTTCATCTAACCAGGCACCGTAAGTAGTCCCGTTAGAGTAGCTGGGCAAATATCTGTAATAGTCGGGGCGTGGGTCGGGACCGGCATACCAGGTAAGTGCCGAATAACCGTTCTCTCCGAAGCGTACGGAAGTAGCCACGTTCAGTTGTGAACGGTCGTTGATGTCATAAGTGTAATTCAATACAGCGATAGGCTCGTGATAATTACGTACACGTGCATTACGGCGTTTACCGCTTTGCCAACCCCAGTTCGGGTTGTAATAGTTGTTTCCGACTAGATCATACACTTCCTGAGTGGCAGCTTGTTGAGTACCTCTTTCTGTCGGAGCACCTAATACGCTCAAAGCCAAACGGTGTTGGTCGTTGAATTGTTTTTCTACGGCAGCGAAATATCCGAATGCATTGTAATATACACCACGAGCGTAAGAGTTACCTCCCTGTCGGGTTGAAACGGAGAAGGCGTATGACCAACCATTATCTTGCAGTCCTGAGGCATACGTCACCATACCACGGAAACGGTATGTTGAGTTGCCATTTACAAGACTGGCACGGAATCCTTTACGCATTTGTGAAGGACGCGTATTGATGTTGGTTGTACCGCCGAGGCTACCAATACCCATTTCTCCCATATTCAATCCTGAAGTAACTTCCTGATTACGGGTAGCGTCGTTTAACCCGCTCCATAATGACCAAGGAGAATATCCGGTCAGTGCATCATTGAACAGGATACCGTTCAAGTATACATCAGTATAGCGTGAGTCGTATCCGCGAAGGTTGAAACGCATCTCGCTGAATTTGTAGGAAGCGATGTTGTTGAATACATCTTTGGATGCCGACAGTGATGAAGGCAATGATTGGGCATCGTCCAAAGTCTCCGTATCAAATTCTGCAAAAATAGCATCGTCCACAGTAGGAGATTGATTGTCGGGTACTAACACTACATTGTTAATGTCCCTTATCAGTTTGTCTACCCGGACCGCAATGGACAATGGCTCATATTCTGCCGCTTCAAAAGCCAGTGAATATTCACCTTTATTCAAATTCTCAAATATGAAGTTACCTTTTTCGTCAGTTGTCGTTGTGACGTTGCCCGGTGTTAAAGTGACTTTCACACCGTCAATAGCCGTACGCGTGGCACGTGATACGACTTTACCCTTGATTCCGCCGTTCTGTGCAGCGACAGTCAGCGAAATCAAAGATAATACCATGATTAGAAAACTCTTTATTTTCATAAGTATTTCAGTTTTATTTGCTTATATAGATATATACAGGGAAATGGTCGCTGAATCCACCTTGGAAATTATTTCCGACATAGGTACGTAGTGGATACCCCTTGTATTGTCCCTCTTTTTGTATCATATAATGTTGTTTGAAGATATTGCCGTAGAATTTTGATCCGGGAGCTTTTTGTATTTTCAGTTTTCCGGTAGATCCTTTGGCAAGATTTTCAGATATAACAATATTATCAAATATGTTCCACGCATCACCGTAAGCTAATGTACCGTAACCGGCTTTCAGCATATCGGCATACGGGGCGTATAAATCACCGGCAGACAAATCTTTCATTTTTAATTTAGCTCCTAACCCTTCGGTTATACTTTTGTCTGTCGGATCATCATTGAAGTCACCCATCATCACTATTTTAGTTGCCGGGTTGGCCTGCAGTACAGAGTCTGCGATGCTGCGCATCTGGCGTCCGACCGCAATACGTTTGAACTCTGAAACATCTTTTCCTCCCAGGCGAGAGGGCCAGTGAGCTACCATAAAGAAGAACGGTTCGTCTTCTATGGTCCCCCACATAGTCAGGATATCGCGAGTCTTGAAGTCCGGCAATGAAGGAATAACGGTCTTTACAGGATATTGTCCTTCCAATTTGAATACATCCGGACGGTAGAGGAAAGCTACGTCTACTCCACGGGCTTCGGGTGAATCGAAATGTGAGATCCGATAATTACCCGGTGCCAGCTTGGGGGTAGCTACAATGTCTTCCAGTACGTTCCGGTTTTCTACTTCCGATACTCCGATAACGATTGGATACTCTTTGTCGATAGCTGCCATACCGAACAATACTCGTTCGATATTGCCAAGCTTTTTATTATACTTGGCTGTATTCCATTTTTTGGGTCCTTCGGGGGTAAACTCGTCATCTTTAACTTCGGGATCATTGATCGTATCGAAGAAGTTTTCGAGATTATAGAATACCACTTTGTATGGTTTCTGACCAAAACAAACGGAAATCAGCAGTACAAAGAATATGGTGCAAAATAATTGTTTCTTCATAAGCTTGTATCTCATTTTATTCCCCATTGGGCGGGTTCCTTCTGTTGCTTCACAGAACTATCTACTTTGGGGAAGAATGTAAAACCTGTTTTTTCTTCAATATCAGCTACTGTTGTGCAAATACTTTCCGGTATAGAATTTCCATAGCCTTTTTGTTCTACCCAGAAACCAATAGATATTAATTCGTTGGGTGAGCAATCCTGCACCTTTTTATTCGTAGAACCGCTTTTTGTGCGTAGCAGTACTTTGAAATAGTTTGTAGGAACGGGTACGGAACTACCTACGCCGTCTGTGGTTGTAGTTGCTCCGGGACCGAAATAAGCTCCGGTCACTACATACAATGTATCACTACAACTGTAACTGCGGACTTTTCCTTCAAGAGTCGCCCACATCTGTTGGTTCAGGGAACCAAGCTGTGGTGTCATATTCGACATATAGAATGTCTGCGCATTCATTTCATCTGTACACACGCGGTCGGCAGATGCTATCTGATGACCACGGTCATAACTACCTTTATAAGAATGCTCTACACAATTTGCCTGGAAACTTTGAGGAACAATAGGGTCGAAAGCCCAACGATTGGTACGTTCTACATTCTTTCTTAAGTAGGCGTCATGTATCGGATATGCTACCCATAAAGCGGCTTTCTTAGTTTTATCGAAACAAATCGAATAGTTACGAATTGTTTGATTGTTTAAGAGTCCATAGTGAGTAACATATTGATAGTTAGTGTTTTCTACTTTAGTGGGTAGCTCAGCCCATGAGTTAAACGCCGGCAGATTCTCTTGGGATTCTGCTAGCTGTACCAGATCAAAAGTCTTTTGAGCATTCTCTGCAAAACGCAACGTTAGTTGTGCTCTTCGTTGAGTTTTTCCAGAATTGGTCTTATAATATACGTATAGTACATTGAGTCCATCTGCTATCTGTCCACTTTTGGTCGTTATATTATAATCTTTACTACTGAAAGAACACCATTCTGTTCCTTCGGTCACTTCTGCGTGCCATTCCGTACCGGTTTTACCGGATAGAATGATTGCTGATGATCCGGAAACTGATTTCACGGTCGAAGATATTTTCCAATATGCTTCTCCGTCTTCGGTCGGAGATACCGGGTCGTCGTTATTGCTACACGCAAATGCACACAGTATCAGCACCGTAAAGAATACGGACTTTATTACTGCTGCGTAGTATTTGGGAGGTGATGTCATCTTTTGTTCTAGTATTGAAAACTTCAACTAACTATTAATGTCTAATTAATAGTTAGTTGAGATTTTAGATAACTGTATTATTTCTTCTTGAAAAAGAAAATTCCTTTCAATGAACTTATGCTTGAGGATTTATATGAACGAATAAATTTAGAATCAGCATTCGCTGTCACTAAATAAACTTCGTTATTGGACGCTGTGACTCCACCGTTGTTTTTATCTTCAAATTTCCATTCAACAGATTCGTCTGCAGTGTCTTTTAATTTCAGTTTACGATTGGTAGCTTTAGAGGGGTTGTACAAATACTGGTCCCCTATTTTTATATAGTAGGTGTCAGCTTTACCGTCAATTTTTACAAGTTCCATTTCGGCAGCAACTTGTGATGCATCTTTTGCTATAAGTTCATCTCCTTGATATTGATATGCAACTGTCACTAAGTCGCTACTCGAGAGAGTACCTTGCCAAATTTGATAGGTGTAAGGTTTAAGATCTGTTTTATCGTTACTTATTTCTGCATATCCTGCCATGAAATATTTTCCTTCTGATAGGTCCGCTACGGTCTCAATTAGTTTATAGCCATTACTTCCACCAATTGCTGCTACTTTTATAGGTACCGTTACAGAATTTCCACCACTCAATGATATTACTAAATCTTTTTTTATTTCATTGGTACTTGTATTAGCTTCAGCCTTAACTTTGACAGTGTTATTGTCTATAACTTCTGCAGATATACCCTCACCTAAAGGACTGAGTTGAAGAGTGCTACTTCCTTGATTTGAGGTACTAATAATTAACGTTTCTTCTCCACCTGTTGAAGGAAAGTTAACTTGACTTGGAGCGACTGACGTTATTGTCGGTCCTGTTGCTTCGAACTCTTTAACATCTTCCAAATTACGGGGTAGAAGTTGTGCACTAGTTTTATAGGCAGCAGCTATACCTGTAAGTGAACCGTTTTCTTTAGCTATATATGCTACATTATTAAAGCTACTTGCACCTTTATTTATATATACAGTTAAATCACTTCCGTTAGCCTTGAAAGTATGAGTCGAAGCCTTATCGACCTCTGTTTTCCAAATGCCTGCCGTTTCAATAGTTACATTTTCTATTTTTACAGGCATACAAGCAAAGTCTAGAAGTTTATCTACGGTAATAGTAACAGGCTGAACATTATTGCCGGAAGATATCTTTTCAACTTCTGCAGCATCGAAGCCACTGATTTGTGGAGCACTGTTATATACTTGCATTTTCGCACTCTCTTTGCGCAGTGTAACTTTTATCTCATCACCGAGAGAATAAGTCTCAGGCTTGATAGTCGTATTGTAAAGAGTAAGTGCATTGCCGGCGGTAGTAGCACCTTTGGTCATTACGTATAATGTACCATATGAGCAGTTTTGTGCTTCCGGGTCGCCACAGATAATACCTTGAATTATATAGTCATTATCAATAGGAGTTACTTCTGTCGTTGCTTTTATCTTCGTAACCAGATCGGCAATGCTTATAGCTTCCGGGGCACTGGCAGTGAAGGTTTCTACAGAACCGTAAATATCTCCGGTTGAAGTTGTTGCGTATGCACGAACTGCATATTGGCTTCCATTTGTGAGTCCTGTTACTGCTACTGTCCAAGGAGAAACTTTTTCTTGAGCTTTTGTTTTAGCTACATTTGCCCAATCAATATTTGTAACATCTCCGGTGTATTCTGTATATTGTACACCGACTTCTGTTGCAGAAGCAACGTCCATGTTAACGACTGAACCGCCAAGAGTTGCAGATGTGCCATTTACTTGAGTTGCTTCGGCAGTAGAAACAGCAGGATCAGTATTTCCTAAATCAATTTCTTGTCCGCCATTGCCGGTTGAAAGAGTTGGGTCATCTATTGCAAATACAGAAGCTATGTCTGCTGCAAATTTAATATAAAGAGTATTAACGGGATACTTCAATGTAAAGTTAGATGTAACATATACCCAATATTCATCAGCTTGTTTATAGTCATATTGAATAGCGTTACTCCAAGTTGTGCCATCTTTACTTAAATAGAAATGGAAGCTTTCAGGTTTAAATTCATTGTCATAACCACCAGTTATTTGTTGTGAATAGCTTCCTCCAAATCCTAATTTAAGATTGGTTTGATCTGATTTTAAAGTAATCTTTTGAATGATGAAGTTTGCATTGTTTCCGAAGAAAAGTTTATCTCCACCAGAGGCACCTTCATAACCGGCACTAAGTTTTCCTGATTGGCGTATAGAAGCTCCCGAGCCCGCATATTCTACTGTTGTAGAGCCTTCTCCTGATTTAACCCAATCTGTAAATTCGTCGACAAAAGGATAGGGACTCTTGGATGGTGCAGTAGTTCCGAATGTCTCATTGTAAATAACAACAGCAGGAACAATGTTTCCGCTTCTAATCGTAACTTCCTCTTTCATCAGCACTCCTACCTTGTTAGAAATCTGAATCAGGACTTTCGCTTCGTCTGTAATACCTTCGGGGATACTCACCTGAACTTTGTCAGAACCGTCACCTTCCATTTTGGAAAGTGTCACCCAGGTTTTATCGTCCAGTACAGTTGCTGTCCAGTGGCGGTTTGCTGAAATTTCAAAATAAGATTGACTTCCCTCTACCGGGGTTCCGTCGGTATCAAATACTAACGTTTTTGGAGAAACCTCCAAACGTGGAGCTTCAGTGTCGTCGTTATCGTCAACGCAACCTGCAAATAATGCTGTAGCCATTACAAACATCGTCGTAACGAACAGTTTGAGAAAAGTTAGATTTTTCATTAGCGTTTTTAAATAAATAGTTAATATTTCTTGTGAATTGTTTGTTATCATACGTTTCGATTTAAGTAATTAGCAAACAAAGATATTTTATTTTACGAAACTAACAAAGCTTTGTGCCACTATTTTTGTGTTACAATAAGGTTAAATTTGAGTTACAGCTTTACAAGTTGATACTGTTAAGGAGTGTAACAGTATGTAGGGGTTAATAAAAAATAAAAAAATAAATAGGAAGGTTTGTAATAATACTAAAAAGAACAACTGCTTTTTACAACTCTGTAGGAATATAAATGTGTGCTTATGTAAAATAATAGCAATGGTTCGGGTATTGTTATGAGATAATAGTCGGGTGTCCTTCCTGTCTTATGGTTGTAAATGCCGATAAGATTTGAGAAAATGTATAGTACTGTTTGATGTTTGTCTTTTAATACCTATATTTGTCTATATTTCATTTTAGAGAGGATAGGCATTATGAATAATACTTTTAGAATATACCCGATAGGGATACAGAATTTTGAAGACTTGCGTAATAATAACAACGTATACGTTGACAAGACGGAGTTGATATATCGGTTGGCTAATACCAATAAGGTTTATTTTTTAAGTCGTCCCCGCCGCTTCGGGAAAAGTTTGCTGGTTTCCACTTTGGACGCTTATTTTCGGGGAAGAAAAGACTTGTTCCAAGGATTGGCAATGGAACGTTTGGAGAAAGAATGGAATGTCTATCCGGTGCTGCACATAGATTTCAGCATGACGAAATATACCACTATGGCTGATCTGAACGAACGTTTGAATCTTCAACTTTGTGAGTGGGAGCGAATTTATGGGAGCGCTCCGGAAGAGGAGGGCTATGCAGCCCGTTTTTCCGGGATAATAAAAAGAGCATATCAGCAAACCGGTTTGCAGGTAGTAGTGCTTATTGACGAATATGATGCACCTTTATTAGACAGTAACCATTTGCCGGAACTGCAAAATGAATTACGTGAAGAAATGCGGAAATTCTTTAGTCCTTTAAAGGCACAAGGAGAATATCTTCGTTTCCTTTTCTTGACGGGAATCAGCAAATTCAGTCAAATGAGTATTTTCAGTGAACTGAATAATTTGCAGAATATCAGCATGCGGGATGATTATAGCGCAATTTGTGGTATTACCGAGCAGGAATTACGTACGCAACTGAAAGCAGATATTGAGATGATGGCACAGGCTAATGGCGAAACCTATGAGGAGGCCTGTTTGCACTTGAAACAGCAGTATGACGGGTATCATTTTAGCAAAAAGTGTGAAGACGTTTATAATCCATTTAGTTTGTTTAATGCATTTGCTCAAAAGAGCTATGAAAATTTCTGGTTTTCTACCGGAACACCTACTTTCTTGATAAACATATTGCAGCAGAGTAATTTCGATATCCGCGAATTGGATGGGACTACGGCTACTGCCGAACAGTTTGATGCTCCTACAAGTGTTATCACTGATCCTCTCCCTGTGCTTTATCAAAGTGGCTATCTTACTATCAAGGGCTACGATTCGGAATTCCAACTTTATACTTTGGCTTATCCCAACAAAGAAGTGCGGAAAGGATTTATCGAGTCTCTTATGCCCGCCTACGTACATTTGCCGGCACGTGAAAATACGTTTTATGTGGTTTCTTTTATCAAAGACTTGCGTGCCGGAAAACTGGTTGAATGTCTGGAGAGAATAAGGGCTTTCTTCGCTTCGATTCCCAATGATCTGGAGAATAAGCAGGAAAAACATTATCAGACTATCTTCTATCTTTTATTCCGCTTGATGGGCCAATACGTGGATGTGGAAGTAAAAAGTGCTATCGGACGGGCTGACGTAGTTGTAAAATTACATGATGCTATTTATGTCTTTGAGTTCAAGGTAGATGGTACACCGGAAGAAGCGTTGGAACAAATAAACAGTAAAGGATATGCTATACCTTATCAGCCGGATCATCGAAGTGTTGTAAAGATAGGAGTCAACTTCGACAGTACGACAAGAACTATCGGAGACTGGGTCATTGCTGAAGAATAGTGACTATTGGGCACTGTTCGCAATTCCTATTGATTTTTCCAATTCCTCTTTCAACCTATCACCACCCTTCTGAAACCCTTTACAGATCGTACTTACAGAACGGTGATAGGTTGTCGTTAACCTATCACCGTATCCTTCACCTGTCACCGTACCGATAATTGTATATTTATGCTCTTTTCGGCTTGATTCGGACAACTTTATAGACATTGCCGCGCTTGGCGTGTATGGAAGGCACTTGATTCCTCTGCAATATTCTTCCAAACTGGATAATGTTGCAATTGGAAACGCGGATTCTACTATCATGTTGCACCTGTTCCAGTATCTCGATGGCGAGAAGTAACTCGTATTCTTCCTCATCTTCCCGGGCAGCTCGGAAATATTGGTGGAATAATTGCTCTGCAATGGGGATCACTTGAAACTCCTGATTGCTTTCGGTCATAACCTTTTCATCTTCGGCATCGAACCAATAACGTTCTCCTTTGTAAATATCGTGTATGGCTTGCGCGTAAAGTTGTTCATAGTCGATAGGAGAACAATCGATCGGACCGGTTACGGCGATGACGATATAACGTCGGCTGCCGGAAGTGTCGGTCAGTAAATCCTTGTGATTGCTCGTGCCGATGAATGAGGCATAGCGGCGCAACTCCTGTGTCGCTACACCGTGAGGACGGCGGGTGTTGACTACCGGTTTTTGAATGATATGTTTCAGGAAAGCCTGTTGGCTCTCCCTGTTTTGGTCGAACTCGTCCATGTTGATGAGTGCGAAACGGTTGAGAGATAGTTCGGCATCCCTTTTGTTGCTGAAGTCAATGCGGTCGGTGTAGTAGGGTTGCAATTCGGTCGGTAGCAGATTCCGGCAGAAAGTGGATTTCCGGTAAGCTTGCGGACCGACTAACAACGGTACCGTGCAATTTGCGTAGTTGCGGTCAGTGTGGCGCCAATGAGCCACCATATTCAGGAACCAGCGATAAAACAGATCAGGCCAGTGGATATTGTTGCAAGGAACACGGGAAGCAAGCTCGCGGATGCGGTCGCGACCGTCCCAACGGATATCCACGCCGAAAAGGAAATCTTCGATAGGGTTGAAAACCGGAATACGGTCGGAGTCCAGATAACGGGCAACATCCCTGTCCCAAAGGTTGAGTCCTTCGAGTCGTGCGTTCATGGCGATGCTGTTGCGCGTGCGGTTGGTGACCGGACGGAAGCAAAAACAGAACGTGTTTCGTTCGCGATATTCGGTGACGGTTGTCATCGTGTTGTAACGAAACTCGTATCGGCGTTGCATAAATTCTTCTGTCCGGAGTTCCAGTTCCTGTTCGGCTGATAAGGGGGACTTTTTTCCGAAACCTTTGGCGTTCAGATATACATTTTGTACGGTTTGGCGGATCAGGAATTCCTTCTTTTGGGTGTAGAAGTGTGCAATGGCCCAACGGGCGGTTTCCTCTTCCGGTATGCCTGACTGAAAGCAGTTTTCCGCAAGTTGCACTAAGAGAGGCTTGAGGTCATCGTCCGAATGGAGATGCACGTTGGGATGAAGTTCGCTTAATGAATGGTAAGCCTTATTCAGGGCGACCTCGAAGAGGGCGGATAAGGTGTCGAAACTGTCGTATCCCGGAATCAGCCGTTTGAATGGGGAGTTTTCCGCTTGCACGGTTTCTTTGTAGGTGGTGTCCGACGGCATTTCTAATGGTTGGCGCATATAAATGACGGTAGAGTCGGGATTGTAATAAAGTTCCGGATCGTAGGTTTGCCGGCAGAATTGATCCAATGTCGGTTTTTTAAGTTCGATGGCATAGGAGAGTGCCGGTTGACACAGGCCGACGGCTTTTCTGTAAGCGTGAGCTTGGAATATTTCCGCTTCTTCCCGGCTTTTGGGTAGTGATTTGTCCGGGCGTGTGAAACGCAGCCATATTTTTACGGAGTGTCCGCTGGAACCCATGAAGGCTGCGAGGGTTTGAGTGAGTTCTGCCGCTTCCTGTTTCACACGGTTTACTTCCGTCCTGTTTGCCAGGTGGTTTACTTCTATTTGCACGATGCCGTTGTATGCGGTCATTTGTGTTCCGTTGGTTGTTTTGCGGAAGTTGGCGGCAGGGATGACTTTCGTCAGTTTTTGCGCTTCTTCTAGTTTGCAGTCCGGTGATGCGTGACGTATGCTTGTCCGTAGATTACTGATCGGGCGGGCTTTCGTTTCATGCTTCATCGCTTCTATTTGTAGGGTAATATCTAGCGTTCGCATGGTTAATGTCCCGCTGTTGTCCCGCATCAAAGTAAGTTTCATGTCAAGTGTGTTTATTATTTATTCCTTTTTTATTAAAGGCTGATAAAGGTAGGCTTTATAATCCGGTCGGGCAAACTCTTTCGTATTTATTTATCACTAAAACTTGGTTAAGTTTTATATGCCTTTTTGCTGCCTGTTCCATACGGGGAAACGATCGGTTTCATCGGTGAGAAACTCTAGTTTCTGCACCTTGAAACTCTGGTTTCAATAGCTTGAAACTTTAGTTCCGGCAGCTTGAAACTAAAGTTTCTTCGCCTTGAAACAAATTGTAACAAGGCATGAAACGGAAGTTACCTCTGAGTGGTACTCTTGTTTACAAGAGGCATTTATCAAATTGGGCGGTGATAGGTGATAGGTAAGGTGATAGGTTACTGACAACCTATCACCGTTCTGTAAGTACGATCTGTAAAGGGTTTCAGAAGGGTGGTGATAGGTTGAAAGAGAATTTGCATTTTTCCCTTTGTAGAGAGTAGTTGGAATATACGGAATTTCTTGTATTTATTTCCATATTTCTACTGTATTTCAAAATAAACATATATCTTTGTCATACGCTTTCTGCTCATCGGCGTGATGAAACGGTGGAAAGCGGTTATTATTTTAAATGGAATATGACGTATTATCTCTCTTACCCGAAATCTAGCAGTTTCTATTCACGGAGAGATGATACAACAGATATTCCACGTGAACGGCTTGTATCAACATATCCGTTAGGAGATGTGTTATATATAAACGATTGGCGTGGATGTCTGTTGTTATCATTGTCTCGTGAAAAGGTTCGCTAGGCCTAGGGTAAAGATAATGGTACAACAGCATTCACGTCTTTTTTGTATCCGGGCGGTTATACATTACCCCAGAAAAGTCTAACCTAACCACTCCTTACTCGTCCGAAATGCAAAAAACGTGGATGCGTGTTGTCCCACATAAACAAAATAACATTTACTTTTTATTGTGGAACACATTAAAAAAGAGCATTATGCCGAAATGGATTAGCATAGAAAAAGCAGCGTTTAAGTATGGGATTAACGAAGAGGTGATCTGGCTTTGGATAGAAATGAATAGATTTCCGGTAGCGTACACTAAGGAACCGCCTGCAGTTGACGAAGAAGGTATGGACGATTTTTTGCGTCGAGGTAAGGATCGGGTTATGGCGGAATATATTGATACATTAGAAGAACTGTGTATGCAAAAAACAAAGATTTGTCTTTTGTATGCCGAAATTATAGGTGCTCAGGATAAGGAACTGCTGTTGCAGAGGGAAAAAATCGCTCGAATGAATGAGATACAGATAGCCATGAGAAGACAAGGCGAACGGATGCAGGACTGTGCGAAGGTGCTTATGAAATACGAAAAGCCTTTTCATATCAGTTGGGTAGATAGATTATGGAACAATTTGAAGCAGTTGTTGTCAGGCGTGAAGCATTGGACGGGGCTGAAATAAATAGAGCGTATAATATTTTTTGTCTATTCTTTTTACTTTCTTAACTCCGAATGTTTCGTAACTGTTGGGAAACCACCTACTTTTATCCCCCAAATTTGCAACATTCCGAAATGTTGCACGTCTAATAAAATAAGAACTAAATCATTCTAGTTATGAAACACAGACTGTTGCTACTATTACTATTCGTGTTCACTGCATCTGTGGCGGGGTGGGCGCAAAAATCCGTGGCTCCTTCTTATACAATCAAAGGTGTGCTTCTGGATTCTTTGACGCAGGAAGGGGAACCGTATGCTACAATCAGAATTACAAAGAAAAATGCTCCGGAGAAAGCGCTGAAAATGGCGGTGACCGGTGCGAACGGTAAATTTCAGGAGAAGCTGAATGTGCCGGCAGGAGATTATGTAATCAGTATTTCTTCGATAGGTAAAGCGCCTGTGGTGAAGGAATTTACGTTGAAATCGTCAACTAAGGTGGTTGATTTGGGGACAATGCTCTCGGCGGAAGCCAACAATGAGCTGAAAGGGGTGGAAGTCGTGGCACAAAAGCCTCTGGTAAAGGTAGATGTCGATAAGATAGAGTATAATATTGAGGATGATCCCGATTCCAAGTCCAACAGTATATTGGAAATGTTGCGTAAAGTTCCTTTGGTGACGGTGGACGGGGAAGATAATATACAGGTGAACGGAAGCAGCAGTTTCAAGGTACACGTGAACGGAAAACCCAATAACATGATGAGCAATAACCCGAAGGAAGTGTTGAAAAGTATGCCTGCCAATTCGATTAAATATATTGAGGTTATCACTTCACCGGGAGCTAAATATGATGCGGAAGGAGTGGGCGGTATCCTGAATATCGTGACAGTAGGCAGCGGATTTGAAGGATATACGGCTACTTTCCGTGGAAGCGCGAACAATAACGGGGCAGGTACCGGTGCTTATGCAATGGTGAAACAGGGGAAACTAACCCTTTCCGCCAATTATAACTTTAATTATAATAACAGCCCGCGCGGCTATTCGGACAGTTATCGTGAGAACTTTGAGTCGGATACGGAGAAATATCTTGAGTCCGGCAGCAGTTCCAAGTCAAAGGGGAATTTCCAGTACGGGAATCTTGAGGCGAGTTACGAGATTGATACGTTACGGTTGCTGACGGTGGCTTTCGGGATGTATGGCAGCAGTAATAAGAGTAACAGCGACGGTAGTACCGTGATGTACGGAGCAAATTACGAGGATGTTGCTTATAGCTACCGGACGGACAATCATGGAAAAAGTTCGTGGTTCTCCATAAATGGAAACGTTGATTATCAGCGTACTTCCAAGAAGAACAAACAACGGATGATTACGCTTTCTTATAAGGTGAACACACAACCTCAGACGAGTGATTCTTATAGCACTTATCTCGATATTCTTCCGGATGAAAGAAAAGATGAACTGATAGAAAATCTGAAGTTGTACAATTACCATTCGGACGGTAAGACGAATACTATGGAACAGACCTTTCAGGTGGATTATACGACACCGATCGGCAAATTGCATACGATTGAAACCGGCGTGAAGTATATCTTCCGGCGGAACTCCAGTGATAATAAGTTTTACGAGGCAGCAGGAGGCAGCAATGATTATGCATACAACGAGGACCGCAGCAGCGATTACCGTCATTTGAACCATATCCTGTCCGCCTATGCCGGATATACGTTGAGATATAAGGACTTTACTTTCAAACCGGGACTCCGCTACGAACAGACCATACAACGGGTGAAATATATTGTCGGTCCGGGAGAGAATTTCCATACCAATTTCAGTGACTTGGTGCCTTCCGTCTCTTTGGGGATGAAGATCGGCAAAACGCAGAACATACGTGCCGGTTATAATATGCGTATCTGGCGTCCGGGTATCTGGAACCTGAACCCTTATTTTGACGATCAGAACCCGATGTTTATCAGTCAGGGTAATCCGGATTTGAAGAGTGAGAAAAGTCATGCGTTCGATGTGGCTTACAGCAGTTTCAGTGCTAAGTTTAACGTGAATGTCTCATTGCGTCACTCCTTTAATAATAATGGAATCGAGAGAATCAGCCGTTTGATTACTGCCGAGGACGGGGAAGACTTTGGCGGCGGTCATATAGCACCGCAAGGGGCTTTATACAGCACCTATGATAATATAGGCAAGAACCGGAATACCGGTCTTTCCCTTTATCTGAACTGGAATGCTTCTCCGAAAACACGTATTTATGTGAACGGACGCGGAAGTTATACAGATATGAAAAGTGAGGCGCAGGGATTGCATAACTATGGTTGGAACGGCTCTTTCTACGGGGGTATCCAGCACACGCTTCCTTTGAAGTTGCGGTTGAGCCTGAATGGTGGTGGAAGTACGCCGTATATCAGTCTGCAAGGAAAGGGGTCCGGTTATCAATATTATGGTCTTAGCCTGAACCGCTCGTTCCTGAAAGAGGACCGTTTGTCTGTGAACTTATATTGTAATAACATCTTTGAAAAATACAGGAGCTACAACAACCATACGGAAGGAGCCAACTTCGTGTCAAAGAGCAGTAGCAAATGGCCGAGCCGTAGCTTTGGAGTCAGTGTCAGCTACCGGATCGGAGAACTGAAAGCCAGCGTGAAGAAAGCTGCCCGAAGCATTAGTAATGATGATGTGAAAGGCGGCGGAGGCGGAGGAAACGCCGGTGGCGGAGGTGGTCAGTAAGACCACTTCCACCGACCGTGATTCCTTATTGTTGTCTCACATCCTGTTTGTTGGTATTAAAACCGAGTTTCGTCAATCCGGCTTGTACATCGGGGTGGCTCATAAAGAGTTTCCATAACAGGCCTGTCCGGTAATTCTCGATCATGACGGCGATAGGTCCTTGGTCGATAGCCAGATAGCGTTGCGGATACCAGTTGTCCGTTTCGCTGAAAGCGTCGTAGAATCCGAAAGGACCGAATACTTTGTCTCCCATATTATATAGGTGGCGCATCACTTGCAGAGAATATTCCGGGGTGTAGACGATAGACGAAAGTGCGGCGGTGGGGGAGATGACCCCTTTGTCGTCCTGCTCGTTCGGCGAGTGGGCGGCGTATCCGTCGACGGAGTAACTGGCGGTCAGCCCCCAGCAGTCCGGCCCGAAACCTTTATAGTGTTTGGGGTTGCGGATACAGTAGGCGCGGTTGACTAGCGTCAGGTTACGCATTTCGTGGAAGTAGCTGGGACAGTATTCGTCTTTCAGTCCGACGGGGTCGAGGCCGAGGAAAGAATATTGTGCCCAGAAAAGCGGTCCGGCTTCCGTGCCCTGGTAGCGGAGATGCAATTCTATACCTTCCACCTTGTGCGGGGAAACAATCGCTCCGTTCTGTGCCCAACCGTCATGATAGACAGCGGCAGGTACTCCGTGCGTCGGTGAAGCGGCGGCAAGGATATACATAATCATGCATTCGTTGTAGCCATGTATGGGGAAATCCATTTCCCAGCCGTAAGTAGGACTCCAATGCCAATAAAGAACGTTTTGTCCGCCTTTGCGGTACCAGTCCCAGTCTACCTCCCGCCAGAGGCGGTCGATACGTTGGGCTATGGCCTTTTCTTTGTCATTACCGTTTGCGTAGTATTGGTGCACGGCTAGAAGACCCTGCATCAGGAAGGCGGTTTCTACGAGGTCGCCGCCGTTGTCTTTCTGACCGAAGGGCTTCACTTTTCCGGTATCACCATACCACCAGTGCGGGTAAGCTCCGTGAAAACGGTCGGCCTTTTCGAGGAAGGAGACGATACGTTCCATACGTGCCAATCCTTCTTCGCGGGTGACGTAGCCGCGGTCTATACCGGCAAGGATAGCCATGATGCCGAAGCCGCTGCCGCCGGAGGTGACCACGTTGGCGTCATTCTGCGGATATACGCCGTCTACGTGATAACGTTCGGGGGCAAGACCGCTGTTGGGTTCTGCACCTTCCCAGAAATAAAGGAAAGTCCTTCGCTGAACGGTATCCATTAAGGCGTCATCCGATAGTGAGTCGGTGGCGGCGGTGAGGTTGCTGCTGCTTTTTCCCTTACAACTTTGGAAGGTCAGGGTAAGGGTGGATAGAAACAGTAGCATGAGAGGGAGTAGGCTTCCTGTTGTGATTCTTCTATGATGTTTATTTTTCATAACTGATACTATTAAGTTTGGTTTGTAAAAGGTAAGTTTGGTTTGTAAAAGGGGCAAGAGGCGGTTGTTTCTTCATTCCCCTCCTTCGGGGAAGGAGGGGTGGCTGAAAGCCGGGGTGGTAGGTGGATACACAATGCTGATAATAACCGACTTACGCATTCACCTACCACCTCCCCCTACGGGTACTCCTCCTTCCCGAAGGAGGAGAATGGAGTTACTACCGACTTTTCACGGTTACTTTAGTTCAAAGTGAATCTTGCTGTTTTCACATCCCGGCTGTTGGTGCCGATCATCACTTCGAAATCTCCCGGCTCCGCTACCAGTTGCAGGTCATAATTGTAATATCGCAACATTTCCGGAGCAATCTTGAAACGGACAATCTTCATTTCACCCGGTTCGAGAAATATCTTCTGAAAACCTTTCAGCTCTTTCACCGGACGGGTACTGCTACCGACGACGTCGCGGATATAAAGCTGCACTACCTCCGAACCGGGCCATGTGCCCGTGTTGGTGACTGTCACTGCTGCGGTCAGCGAGCCGTTCATGTCCATGCTGGAATGGCTCAAGTCGATATCGCTGTAAGAGAAAGTGGTATAAGAAAGTCCGTAACCGAATGGATAGAGTGGCTCGTTATCCACATCGAGATAGTTGCTGCGGAACTTCTCGAACCATTTACCCTGTCCCAACGGGCGTCCGGTGTTCTTATGTGCATAATAAAGAGGGATCTGTCCGACGTTCTTCGGGAAAGTCATCGTCAGTTTGCCGCCCGGGTTGACATAACCGAAGAGGGCGTCGCCGATAGCGTAGGCCGCTTCGCTGCCTCCGAACCATACATTCAGAATAGCGGGCACGTGTTCCTGTTCCCAGTTTAGCGTAAGCGGACGACCGGTGAATAACACCAGTACTACCGGCTTTCCGGTTTTCAGTAATTCTTTCAACAGGTTTTGTTGTACGTCGGGGAGGTCCAAGTTGGTGCGGCTGCTGCTTTCCCCGCTCATTTCTGACGATTCGCCCAAGGCTGCGATGATGATGTCCGAGCGGCGGGCTACATTCAAGGCTTCGTCCAGCAATTGCTGGTCGGTCCGGTTGTCGCGGTTCAGTGAACGGCCGAACATGGTGGCGCGTTCTTCGTAGGCGGCGTCACTAATCAGGTTGCTGCCTTTGGCATACATGATATTCGCTTTTCCGGCAGTCATCTCTTTCAAGCCTTCCACCAGTGATGGGCAACGGTCGAGCACGGCGGCTACGCTCCATGTTCCGGGCATATTGGCACGGCTGTTGGCTAGCGGGCCTATCACGGCGATGTTGCCTTTAGGATTAAAAGGCAGCAGAGGGTTGCCGTTCGGATTTCCGTCGGGGCTGTCGTTCTTGAGCAGGACGAAACTTTCTGCCGCAATTCTGTGGGCAGCGTCGCGGTGTGCCTTCGTAAAGATGTCACGTGCCGGACGTTTCGGGTCGCAATATTTATACGGGTTGTCGAACAACCCCAGTTTGTATTTCGCTACCAGGATGCGGCGGCAGGCGGTGTTCAATGTTTCCATAGAAACCTTGCCTTCCTGAATGGATTTTTTCAGAGTACCTACAAAACCTTCGCTGACCATATCCATATCCACTCCGGCGTTGATGGCACGTGCCGTTACCGTCTGGAGGTCGCCGATACCGTGGTCTATCATTTCGGAAATACCGGTATAGTCGGTGACTACAAATCCGTTGAATCCCCACTGACCGCGCAGGATGTCCGTCATTAACCATTTGTTGGCAGTGGCCGGAATGCCGTCCACCTCGTTGAATGATGCCATGACACTGCCTACGCCTGCTTCAACGGCGGCTTCGTAAGGCAGCATATAGTCGTTGAACATCCGTTGGCGGCTCATGTCCACCGTATTGTAGTCACGTCCGGCTTCACTTGCTCCGTACAGGGCGAAGTGCTTTACGCAAGCCATGATTTCGTCATTGCGTTTCATATCTTTGCCCTGATAGCCGCGCACCATGGCTTCGGCAATCATAGCTCCCAGAAACGGGTCTTCACCGTTACCTTCGGATACACGTCCCCAACGCGGGTCGCGCGAAATATCCACCATTGGGCTGAACGTCCATGAGATACCGTCGGCGCTGGCTTCTACGGCTGCAATGCGGGCGGATTCTTCGATAGCCGCCATATCCCATGTACAGGAGAGTCCGAGAGGGATAGGGAACATCGTTTCGTATCCATGGATCACGTCCATGCCGAACAACAACGGAATGCCGAGGCGTGACTCTTCCACAGCCTGTTTCTGTACCTCACGTATTTTCTCCACCCCTTTCAGGTTGAACAGTCCTCCCACTTCGCCTTTCTTGATTTTGCCGGCGATGTCGCTGCTCTTGGCTTGTCCGGTAGTAATCTCTCCCGTGACGGGAAGGTTCAACTGACCGATCTTTTCTTCGGTGGTCATTTTTTTCATCAATGCGTCGATGAAACGATCCATGTCTTGTGGCGACTTCTGAGCGGATGCGGTCAGGAGTCCTGTCGCAAAGAACAGGATTAATAAACTTAGTTTCTTGTATATCATATTATTATATTCTATTTTGTTTTATTGGTAATCGGGATTTTGCACCAGTACCCCTTTGGACTTGTCTATTTCAGTCTGAGGCAATGGAAGTAAAGCGTTCTTGTCCTGATAATTCTTGCCGGCAGCTTGCAATACTTCTTTTGCAATGCCCCAGCGGACGAGGTCGTAGAAACGGTCGAACTCAAGTCCCAGTTCCACACGGCGTTCGTGGCGGATAGCTTCACGCAGTTCTCCCTGGTCGGTAGTGGTCACTTTGGGAAGAATGTTGGTGTTGGTGCCTCTGGCACGTGCACGTACTTGTTCCAGGTAGTCGATTGCCTCACCGGAGATACCCTTCTCGTTGGCGGATTCGGCTCCCATGAGCAAGACATCTGCATAACGGATCAGGCGGATGTTCACCCAATATCCTTTATTGGTATATTCTTTACGCAGGGCAGGGTCGGTATAGGCTTTCTTGTTGAAGTAAGCACCTATTGCCGGAGAGACGGGAGATTCGCCGTAAGGCTCGTTGGTATTTTCCGGAGTAATCGGTTCGCTGTCCGATCTGCGGAAGTAAAGCAGAGTGGCGTTCTTGCGCGGGTCGCCCGGTTCGTAGGCTTGCGCCATAAGTTCGGTTGCCATGTGCCAGCCCCAGCCCAAGTCCCATTGATCCGCTCCGCGCACACCTTGCACTTCGCAGAATTGGCTGCCGATAATATCGCTTTGAGGAAGGGCGGCAGTAGCGGTACATTGCAGTTCGAAGATAGAACCGCCGCTATTTTCGCCATCGTCGGTGAAGATTTCATTATACGGAGTTCTTAGGTTGTAGAGCCCTTTCTTGATGACGTCGGTGGAGGCAGTGTACATATTGTTCCAGTCGTTACGCATCATATATGTACGTGCGTGCAAAGAACGGGCGGCTCCCCATGTCAGTCGTCCCAGGTACTCGGTACTCCATGTTTCCGGCAGTGACTCCTCGGCGGTTTTCAGGTCGGCATCAATCTGCTCGTAGATTTTATCGACGGTGGTTTTCGGAATGTTGGCTTCCGAAGCGTCGTTGATCTTGTAAGTCACCAGAGGGACTTCGCCGAATGCCCTTACCAGGTTGAAGTAGCAATAGGCACGGAAGAAAGAGGCTTCACCTTTGTTGATGATGTCTTCGGCTTCGGTCTGTCCGGCAGTTTCTTTCTCGGCAATGGCGTCGAGGATGTCGTTACACTGATAGATAACGGCGTAGTTCTTTCCCCAATAAGCACCTAGCAGACCATTGGAGGCCGTGTATTTGAAGTCGTCATACATCTCGGCTACATCCGACCCGTCACTGGCAATACTTCCCTTTTCTTCGTCTTCGGAACGGAGACAGTGGATAGCGAGGGCGGTAGTGCCTGCGGTGATATCGTAGCTACGCATCATCGTGTAGACATTGTAGATTTTACCGTTGACCAGCGCATTGGGATTATCGTCTTCTGTAAACTGTCCTTGCGGACTGCGGTCCAGAAAGTCACTGCAACTGCCCAAAGCGAGTGCGGCCGCAGCAATAAAGGTTGAAAATATATATTTATCTAGTTTCATACAATTATAGTTTTAAAGATTAAAGTTGCTGAAGTTTCGCAAGGGGCCTGCATGCTTTCTCCTCTTTCGCCCCTACGCTACTATCTTGCCATTAGAATGTCAGGTTGATACCGAACGTATAGACTGCCGGTACGGGATAGCTTCCGTTATCTACGCCGAATGCGGTGGCGGTTCCTCCCAATTCCGGGGTATATCCGGTGTTATGCTTCCATGTTTTCAAGTTTTGTATGTTGACATACACTTTCAGGGCTTGCAGGCGGATTTTGGCAAGCAGGCTCTTGTCGAATGCATAGGCAAGTTGTACGTTACGGATACGGAAGAAGTTGCCGCTTTCGATGTAATAATCCGAATTCAGGTAGTTGATAGAGTGCTTGGAGTTCAGCAACGGTTGGGTATTGGAAGTACCTTCCCCGTGCCAACGGTCCAGCCGTTGTTCGAGGTAGTTGAACTGGGCGAAGTTATAGTTATCCCACGTGCGGAATATCTTGTTACCGCCTTGTCCCATCATGTCGATCCCCAACGACCAGTTCTTGTAGTTCACTCCGAGGGAGAAACCGTAAGTTACTTTCGGGGTAGGATTACCTATCATGGTACGGTCTTCCGGAGTAATTTCTCCGTTTCCGTCGACATCTGCGAATTTCAAGTCACCGGGGGTGACGGTGGCAAGCGTGTTCTTGGGCGATGCGTCTATGTCGGCTTGCGACTGATAAACGCCTTCTACCTTATAACCGTAGAAGTAACCGATCGGATAGCCTGCCATTGTATAACTTTGCTGCTTGTCTCCGGCGATGATAGAGTATCCTTCCTGAACCAGACTCTTCACTTCATTCTTGATGGTGGTTAGGTTGGCACTGACAGAATATCCCCATTCGCCGATCTGGTCGCGCCAGGTCACAGCCATTTCTACTCCTTTATTCTGAATCTGTCCCAAGTTACCTATCCCCGGAATTGTTCCGGAAATACCGGGAACTTCGGCCAGCAGGTCTTTGGTGTTTTTCTTGTAATAAACACCTTCAAAATGCAGTCGGTTGCGGAGAAGATTCGTTTCAAATCCGGCTTCCCAAGCTTCCACTTTTTCCCAACGGAGATTTGGATTGGGCAGATAGGCAAGCTGATAGCCCGGATAGATGATAGACGGTTTGCCGAATACGGCGGAATAAGCGTTGCTCAGTAACGGCTCGGCAGGGTAGGCTTTATCTAGGTTCTGATTACCCAGCGTACCGTAAGAAGCCTTGATTTTCAACATATCGAGCCATTTGATATCTTTCATGAATTCTTCTTCGGACATCAGCCAGCCGCCTCCCAGAGAGAAGAAGTTCTGCCATTCGTTGCCCGTATAAGAGAAAGCGGAAGAACCGTCGCGACGGAACGAACCGTTGAACAGGTATTTGCCTTTATAGTTGTAGATAACACGTGCAAGCATGGACAGTGTGCTGCGTTCCCACTGCGTGCTTCCATTGGTGGCAGTGGCTGCATCACCGATACTCACGAACCATTTGTCCGGATCGTTGGGAATCACCAGACCTACACCTTGTTTGCGTGCTCCGTCCAAGCGGCTCAGGGAATTGTAATAAGTCGTGAAACCTGCAGTAGCAGTCAGGTTATGGTTGCCATTGTCGAAGCTGTTCGTATATGTCAACACATAGTCACTCTGTACTTTCGTTTCATTTTCCTTGAACTGGCTGACCTCGGTTTTGCCTGTTCCCAAGGTGGCTATATTCCCGCTGACAGTGGGGTCGTACACTTTGACGATAGGCTGGTATGTCCGTCCGTTATTGGAAGCATAGTCCATAGAGAACATCGCTTTGAAGTTGAAATGTTTCAGGAAGTCCACTTCACCGTAGATATTACCGGACGCCCGGTAGTTCTCGGCTTTGGTGGTGTTTGCTCTCAGACTGACGTCTACCATTGGATTGTTGATCTGTGCTTTCTGAAATTCTGGCAGTGCACTGTATAGACCGTATTCATCATTATATACCGGAGCGATCGGGGTGGCACGGAGGGCATTCAGTACTTGTTTGGAGTCGGCGGGAAGCATACGTGCCCCGTTGAACTGGAAGCCGACTTTCAGATAATCCGTAATCTTGTAATCGTTACTTGCATTAATCGTCACTTTGCTGAATTTCTCATGTTCGATGTTGCCCTGTTCATACGAGTAACCTACGCCCAGATAGAAACTATGTTTGGGCGAAGCTCCCGTAATGCTTATATTATTGTTGGTGATAAAAGCTGTCTGGAAGATTTCATCCTGCCAGTCGGTATTTGCATTCCAGCCGGTGAAGTCGAACGGGGCGTCTTCCTGATTGGCGAGCTGCTCGCTGTATAACTCACGGAATTGCGATCCGTTTACCAGCTTCACCTTATCTACTACTTTCTTGAAGCCGAAGGAGGTGTTTATATTTACCAGTGTTTGTCCTTCTTTGGCTTTTTTGGTGGTGATGATAATCACACCGTTAGCACCACGGACACCGAAGATCGCCAGTGAAGACGGGTCTTTCAGAATCTCCATGGATTCGATATCCTCCGGGTTGAGGAAGTTGATGTTATCGTTGAATAGTCCGTCAACGATATACAAAGGTTTATATCCGTTGATAGAGTTTGTACCGCGAATACGAATTTCCGGGTCGGAGCCGGCACGTCCGGAGTTTACGATTTGCACGCCGGCCACTTTTCCCTGTAAGGAAGAAAGTGGGTTCATGGCAGGTTTGTTGGCAAGTTCTTCTCCTTTGATGTTGGTGATAGAACCTGTCAAGTCCCTTTTCTTAGCACTACCATATCCGATAACTACCGTTTCGGCTAGCACTTGCGAATCTTCTTTCAGGGTGACGTTGATAACGGTCTGCGCACCGACCTTGACGCTCTGCGAGGTCATTCCCACATAGGAAAATGCCAGTACGTCGTCCGGGGTGACAGAGATTGAATACTTACCATCCATGTCTGTAATGGTTCCGGTGGAAGTTCCTTGTACGAGCACCGATGCGCCTATTAGTGGTTCATTAGCAGCGTCTGTTACCGTACCCGTCACCGTCTTTGTTTGTGCAAAGGCAGATGCAGAGGTAAGCAATAAGCAAGTGAGCGCCACTATGCTCTTAAACCAAGTGGTTTTCTTCTGAAGATGTTGTAAAAGTCTAGTCCTCATTGCATTAAATTTTTCCATTTGTTACTATTTAGGTTGAAGTCTTTTTCTGCCGCTATTTGGCGAAAGTAACAAAGTGAACAAACGAAAGGCAAAAAAGATTTTGGAAAATACAGGAATGTCCGATTTTAACACAAAAGGAACCGATGTGAAATAGCAATAGTGACCTTAAAACATTTCTTCCGCTGTCTCTATGCAGTGGAAGACATCTTCTTTGTTGCCGTTGAAAGGACCGGATTTCTCGATTTTCAGTGTCGACATCGCAGCGGCGAAACGCCCCGCCTCCTCAATGCCGGTTCCGGATACCCGTTGATACAGATAGCCGATTGTATATGTATCACCGCAGCCTGTCGCGTCCACCACTTGCGCAGGCTTATAAGCCGGGATACGGAAAAAGTCCGTCCCGTTGAAAATAAGTGAGCCCATGCTTCCCAATGTAACTAACACTTCTTTTACTCCCCATTCATGCAACCGCCGGGCGGCTTCGTGAGGATCGGAAAGTCCGGTCAGCACTTCCATTTCGTGTTCGTTGACTTTCAGGAAATGGATATATCGTAAGGCTTCCCGCTTGTCGGTCCAGTCTGTCGGATATACATGAGTGTCACGTACTTCACGCAGGTAACCTTGTGAGTCTACTGCAATCAATCCTTTTAGGGAAAGCTCCTTGATTACTTCCAGTGAGAAGTCGTCGGCCAGCAGGGAGCCGAGGTGGTAAATCTCCGCGTCTATCTCACGGAGTTGGGAAGCGGTGAAAGGATCAGCTTTTGCCAGTACACGTTGGGTACGGTCATCGGGATTGGTCCCGTAGATGTTCTCGAAATATACGGAATGCCGGCTGGGCAATGCAGTGACGTCAATGCCGACCTTACGCAGCTGTTTTACAACGTTCATTTCTGTTGCACCAACTGCCGTGACCAGTGTATAGTCGATATCATTGAAATGACGAATGGCGTGTGAACAGTAAAAAGCGGTTCCTCCCGGCATATAAACAGTGCTTTGAGGGGTAACTACTTTATCTAATGTGATGTGACCAATACAGCAAAGTTGATGTTTCTTCATATTGTAAGCAATTAAAAAGCCTCCAAGAATGTATCTTGAAGGCTTTCTAGTTTATTTTGGTGCGGATGATAGGACTCGAACCTACACGCCTCACGGCACCAGATCCTAAGTCTGGCGCGGCTACCAATTACGCCACATCCGCAGGTAGCTTTTTTGTTTAGCGGTGCAAAGATAGGAAGATTTTCTGATTTGACAAATTATTCGGCAATAAAGTTATTCGCTTAGTATCTCAAATGCCTTTTCTATCAGTGTATCTTTGTTCTCAAGTTGGTCTTCCTTAGACATATTGATAGCAACATCCGGTGCGATACCTTCTTCCAACGGCTGTTTGTTCTTATCGAAATGCGGGCTGGCGGAGAAGCGGATGCTCCAACCGTTCGGCAGTTCGGACGAGAACGGAAGACCGGAACCACCTCCGGTCCGGTCGCCCAACTGGATAATTTCTGTATCTTCTATGCTGCGCATCGCATTGACAAAATCGTTTGTTGCGCTGTAACAACGACGGTTGGTTAATATCACTACCTTTTTCTGCCACCGGATACTGTTGGACGGTTCCAAATAAATCGGTTCCATTTGGGAGAAATCATTATGTCCCGGTCCGGTCTTGTGCTGAATGTATCCGGTCAGCGTCTTTTGGTTGGTGAACCGGGCGGCGATACGGGTGGAGTTTGTCAAGTTTCCCCCTCCGTTGTCGCGTACATCAATGATTAATCCGTTGCAAGGTGACAGGTAGAGAAGAACCTCATCTAGATTACCGTTTCCTACCCCTGCACTGAAACTCTCATAACGGATATATCCTATATTATTGTCGAATATCTTATATTTCAGTCCGGCTGCTGTGTAGTAACCGCTGCTGGCACTGCCCAGATAGGTCTGGTAAAGAATGTCTTCCCGGTAGTTCCAATCATACCCCTGATACCACTCATCATAGAAAGAAGTGCGTTTGGCGGAAGAAAGATTGACGTGCCCGTCTTTCAGGGTATATAACATCTGACTCAGAAGGTCAAACAAATCATCGTTGGACATGGTCGGTACCACCAGTTTTCGGTATTTCTCGTGTACGGCATCCCAGTCAATGCCTTTTGCCTCCAGAAAACAATACTGTTCGTCAATGATCTTCCATAGTTGCTCGAAGTTGCCTACGGGATCATTGGAGTACTCTTCTTCCCTGATGCAACCGGTCAGCGCCGGCAGGCAGCAGATTAGTAAAAGTAATTGTATAATCTTATTTTTCATTCTTCTTATCTATCGCTCTTTGAAATTTCAACATTAAATCTTTCGTTCTCTTAGTAGGCCCTTACCGATGAAGGCAGAGGGGCTGTTCCTTTTTTATTTCGGATTCGGTATAGGTCTTTCACAAATCCTACCATGAATACATGAGAGTAGGTATGTGTTTTGATATTGTTTACTTTGTATTGTTGCAAATCAGCCAGATAGCTGAAACGCATCTTGGTATATCCTATCGGCAGGTCAATCGAGAGCATTTGCCGGAGGGAAGGCTGGTTGTGCAAAGAAGTGAATTTAATCACTCCGCCGGCATTGCCCAATGAGAAAATCTCGTAATAAGACTGCCCGTAGTGCGGCGAGAACAAAACTCCCATGACAGGAAGGTTCACTTGATAGCGCAACACCATTGGATAGCGTTTGATTTTGAGATGCCAGATAGCCATTCCTGAAGCGTCCAGATTGACGTATGCCCTTGCGGAAGCCGGATTGTTCGTGTTACGGAGATTGTAGACAAAGCCGCCGTTGGCGTCTATCAGTCCTCCGGCCAGTAATTTGAAGTTCTCCGTCAGGCGGAACTGGTAATGCAGGCCGTAATTCCAGTTGACTAATCCGGAGAATGTATTGTTGTTGTCGGCACGGTTATGCGTATAGCCGATATCTGCCTGAAAGAAATTCTGTACGGAAACATTGCCGTCGAACAACTTTGTCATACGGATTGTTTCGCGGGAAATGCGGAAGTCGATTCCCTTATATTCCTGTGGTGACAGGTAGGTGTCGAACACATTGGTAAAACCGATGCCGTACATGGTGGCACGTGTTACATAACGATGAGTCTGCAGGGAATCAATCTGTGCCTGTAATTTTGTGCAAAGGGCGAACAGGATGCATCCTGTCAGCCCCAAGTATATTAGTTTTTTCTTCATCAGAATAATTTCATCTGCCCGGTGATTTCATCAATAATATCCCCTTCGCTTTTGTCACTGTCCGGATCCAGATTTTCGGGTTCTTCACTTGCCTCTTCCTGCGGTTCCTGTTCCGGTTCGGGGAAGCGGGTCGGTTCGAGCTCGTTAATCGTCTCCACTGTGTAAGTGGTGATACGTTTACCTTTAGCTTTGAATCCCTTGACAGCAATAAACTCGTCCGCATCGATTTCCAATGGTTCTCGGAAACTGTCGTGTCCGCCGAATATCACTTCCAGGCGGGGATAAAACTCGTCGGTCAGCAGGATGAGGCGGTTATTCTTGTTTTCGCCCAGATAGTTCTGCTTACGGTTGGAACCTTCGAAGCAGAAACGTTTCAGGTACGGGTAATTCTGCTGGTCGGCATCATATAGCGCGGCAGTCCATACCTTGTTGGAGTCGAATTTCTCGACAATACTTACGTTGTCTTCGTAGTGATTGCTCAGGTCGAAGTTGCTGGTGTAAAAGTCACCGTTGTTCAGCACAACGAGTATGGTATCGTCGCTCTGGAACTCGCCCAGATATTCGCCGCGTCCGTCATAATTGAGACGGAGGATATCACGGTCAAACCATACCTTACGTCCGCCGAGTGTGGAACCGCCTTTCTGTTTCAAGGCTATCTTGTGTACCGGCAGGCGGGTCAGGATAACTCCCTGTGCTTGTCGTCCCTTGATACTGATCTCACTAAAGTCACGCTCGAAGATAATACGCCGCACACGCGGATTCGGTTTTAAAGTCACCTTGATGATTTCGGCTTCCCCGTTCGGATTGGCACTGAAATAAGTGATACGTGAATCCGGTGTCCCTTGCGTGACGTCATATTCGCGGTCGCGGACAACGGAAGTGACTGCAAAACGCTTGATATAGGTTGTGCCTTCCTTGCCGTCGCGGTAGGTGACATTATAGATTGTACGTTTGTCATTCTTCTTGAAGACATTGACATAAAGTATGTTCTTGCCTACAAATTTCTTGTCGGCTACCGGAGTGACGATATATTTTCCGTCGCGGAAGAAGACAATCACGTCGTCGATATCCGAGCAGTTGGCTACGAACTCGTCCTTCTTCAAGGCTGTTCCGATAAATCCTTCTTCGCGGTTGATGTAAAGTTTTTCGTTGGCTTCCACCACTTTGGCGGCTTCGATCGTGTCGAAGTTACGCAGTTCGGTACGACGAGGGAAGTTCTTGCCGTATTTGTTCTTCAACATCTGATACCAGTTGACGGTATAGTCGACGATGTGCGCCAGGTGGTCGTCAATTTCGGCAATATCCTCTTTCATCCGGGCAATGAGTTCGTCCGCTTTGTCCGAGTTGAACTTCAGGATACGTCCCATTTTGATTTCCATTAGTTTGAGGATATCCTCCTTGGTCACCTCACGGATAAAGCTCGGATAGAACGGGGTCAGCCGTTCGTCGATGTGTTCGCAGGCAGCGTCCATATCTTTGGACTGCTCGAACTCTTTGTCTTTATAGATACGTTCTTCGATAAATATCTTTTCGAGGGAAGCGAAATGCAGTGCTTCCAGGATTTCCCCTTTCTTGATTTCCAGTTCCTGCTTCAGCAAATCCAGTGTGTTGTCTGCCGACTTTTTCAGGACTTTGCTGACGGTGAGGAAATGAGGTTTGCTGTCGTCAATTACGCAGCAGTTGGGAGAGATGCTCACTTCGCAGTCGGTGAAAGCGTATAGTGCATCAATCGTTTTGTCCGACGAAGTGCCGGGGGCGAGGTGTACCAGTATTTCTACGTTGGCAGCCGTATTGTCATCCACCTTGCGGATTTTGATTTTTCCCTTGTCAACAGCTTTCAGGATAGAGTCGATTACGGATGAAGTGGTTTTTCCGTAAGGGATTTCCGTGATAGCAAGCGTTTTGTTGTCCAGCTTGTTGATTTTCGCACGTACTTTTACGGCTCCGCCACGTTCGCCATCGTTGTATTTGGCTACGTCGATAGAACCACCCGTCTGGAAATCGGGATATAGTTGGAACTCTTCTCCACGGAGGTAGTTGATAGAGGCATCGCAAAGTTCGTTGAAGTTGTGCGGCAGTATCTTGGAAGAAAGCCCGACGGCGATACCTTCCACTCCTTGCGCCAGCAATAACGGGAATTTCACAGGGAGAGTGACCGGTTCCTTGTTTCGTCCGTCATAAGACAATTTCCATTCGGTAGTCTTGGGATTGAAGACAACATCCAGTGCAAACTTGGAAAGGCGTGCCTCGATATAACGGGGGGCGGCAGCACCATCTCCCGTAAGGATATTACCCCAGTTACCCTGACAGTCGATTAGCAAATCTTTCTGTCCGAGTTGCACCAGAGCGTCGCCGATGGAAGCGTCACCGTGAGGGTGGAACTGCATCGTGTGTCCCACAATATTTGCCACTTTGTTATATCGCCCGTCGTCCAGACGTTTCATAGAATGCAGGATACGGCGTTGCACAGGTTTCAAACCGTCGTTGATATGGGGTACGGCACGTTCCAGAATAACGTATGAGGCGTAGTCCAGAAACCAATTCTGATACATGCCTGTTAACTGGTGTTTTACGTTTTCGTCCCGTGCGTCCGCCGGTTTGTAGTCTGAATGTTCTTCCGGTATCTCGTTAATTTCGTCACTCATAAATCAATCTTCACTTTGCTTTTACAACAAATAATCTTCCTGAACATCAAAAAAGGGGATGTCCACGCAAAAATACGAAATAAATTCATATGAGGACGAAAAGAACTCACGTTTTTTATGATACTGACAGCTTCATTAATCTTTTAGCAGGCACCGGATTTGCTTTCTGAACATACAGGTTAATGGGATAAAGAGTCATATTCTTGATTTATTTGACCGGTTGGCGGAGTTGACTTTGTGTATATTTAATTCTGCCGATAGACTTTTTTAGTAGAAATGTGTTCAAATCCTCCATAAAATGTGCTTATTTTGTTCATGTAGATTGAAAACCGTACTTTTTTACAATATTTGTGTGTATATAAATTATGCACCTCCTGTATTTTTGCTTATGTTTGAATTTATCTATTAATATATTGAGTTATATGAAACACCTTAAAAAACACATCCTGGTGATATTGTGTGCATTACAAGTACAATATTCTCTTGCATTGAATCTTCAAAAAGATTGGTTGATTGACGGATCATCCTATCAAGCCAAAGTGACAACTACCGATAAAGAATTGTGCCTTAGTAACGGGCTACTCTCACGTACATTCATATTATCTCCTAATGTCGCAACGATTGCATTTGACAATTTGATGAATGGCAATGCGGAGCTGCGTGCTATCCGTCCGGAAGCTGTATTGACCATTAATGGTATGGAATATCCGGTAGGAGGGCTTTATAAACAACCGGTTCAAAATTTTCTGAATAGCGATTTTATTGAGGATATGATAAGTTGCGACACTGCATTCACGTATGTGAGCCATACAGTGGGAGAAACGATCGAACGTTTTCCCTATCGTCCCAAACAAGAATGGCTGTCGAACAAAAATCCATGGCCGGCTCCCGGCAAGCGGATTGTTTTTACATATAAAGCTGCCCCACGTGCACCGGAAATGATACGGAATGTGTCGGTAAAAGTGATCTATGAGCTATATGATGGGGCTCCTATCCTGTCAAAACAGATAGAAGTTGAAAATCAAGGAAAATCTTCGATTGTTCTGAATTCTTTTAAATCTGAAATACTGGCTTTAACGGAAACAGCTCCCAAAGTGCACTATGGTGAACCGCATGAAATACGTATGTTGGCTCAGGAACCGGGTACTTACACTCGTAATTATCGGAAATCTCCTGCACAGACTGACGCGCCTCGTGAATATATAGATCGCTTTACACAGCTCTTTGTAGTGACTGATTATGCTATGGGAGGTGATATGGAAGCGATGAAAGACAATCCGGCAGTCCGTTGGGTGTTCGACCATCCGGAATATGAAGCTACCGGAATACGGTATTACGGACAGTACAAACCGGCGCGTTTAGAAGTATGCCCGCCTATTGGTCCTGATTATGAAATAACTCCGGGAATGACTTTCCGTTCATGCACAGCTTTTGAAATGCTGAGAGATGCCACTGATAATGAACGCCGCGGGTTAGCGGAATGCCGTTTTTGGAGAATGATGGCACCCTGGACTCAAGAGAATCCTATTTTTATGCACGTTCGCCGCTCGGATGAAGCTTCTGTTAAGGCCGCCATAGACCAATGTGCCGCTGTTGGTTTTGAAATGGTAATAATGACTTTTGGCAGCGGGTTTAATATAGAAAACAATTCTCCGGAATATATGGAAATGATGAAACGTCTGAATGCTTATGCTCACTCTAAAGGTATAGCACTCGGCGGATATTCGCTATTGGCAAGCAGAGGCGCCAAGACGGAAGATGCCGCTATCAGTAGAAAGACAGGAAAACCTGCTACAACACGGGAAGAGGGAAGCCGCTTTGGAAAATCTCCTTGTCTTGCTTCTTCATGGGGAGATACTTACTTTGGCAAGTTACGCTCATTCTTTACGCAGACGGGTATGGGGGTATTTGAGAATGACGGTTCTTATCCCGGAGATCCTTGTGCTTCGACACAACACAAACATCATCGCGGCTATTTGGATTCCCAATGGAAGCAATGGGAGGTGATACGGGACTTTTATCGTTGGTGTCGTGAACAGGGCATATATTTGAATGTTCCCGATTGGTATTTTCTCAATGGCTCCAACAAAACCCCAATGGGATATGTAGAAACAAACTGGTCGTTGCCCCGTGCATATCAGGAAATTATTGAACGCCAAAACATATATGATGGAACTTGGCAGAAAACTCCGACTATGGGCTTTATGTTTGTTCCTCTTACACAATATCATGGAGGCGGGGAAGCTGCGACTATTGAGCCTCTTTGCGAACATTTGGAGCATTACCAGATTCGTTTGCAGAATCTATTCGGGGCGGGAGTCCAGGCATGTTTTCGAGGTCCCCGACTGTATGATACAGAGGATACTCGCAAAATGGTAAGTCATTGGGTCGCTTTTTATAAGAAATATCGTCGTATTCTAGATTCTGATATTGTTCATTTACGTCGCCCTGATGGCAGAGACTGGGATGGTATCCTGCATGTTAATCCTGACATTCAACAGAAAGGCTTTCTGGCTGTGTATAACCCTCTTTTAACTGACATCGAACGCACTATTCGGGTACCATTATACTATACTGGTTTGCATGATAAAGTTCGGGTAAAAGAACAGGATGGCAAAGCCCGGACCTATACTGTTGACAGAGACTATTCTATCTCGTTGAAAATTAGAATACCCGCAAAAGGATTTAATTGGTATATCTTTGAATAAAGACATTTATAAATGATATGCATAACTTTTTAAAGATTCATTCTTTCATTATTTAACTCTGCCAATAACAGATTTACTTGACAACGTCTTATTTATATTGTATATTTGTAATCGACTATTGTCTTTTAGCTAAAAACCGGAATAGATGAAAAAAAGAATTGCTTTTTGCTATCATAGAGGATCTTCTTGTACCTTGGAATGGTACTATAATTTGACGACATAGACGTTTGGTGTCTATGGAAATAGACTTACAAAAACGATTTGGGGAATAAAGGCTGTGGATTTATTATAAATTCGCAGCCTTTATTGTTGCATAATATTGATATATTCGCTTTGGAAGGGCGTGCGAAAGTTTATAATAAACTAGGGTGACGTTTATAATAAACGATTCATTTATTTATTAGAAAAGGTTTAATCGATTATGAATAAAGAGTAAACACTTTTTGATTTATTTGAAACGCATTCATTGAAATGTTTTAATTTCAACTATTAATATGATAAACTATAATAACATATTCCGACTTTATATTTTTGAACAAAAAAGAGGAGGCTTATCTTCTTTTCTCGTTTCCCGTTTCGGCGAAGAAGTTCAGGAATAAGATAAATTAATACCCTACCTGTCTTATTTATGAGATAAATCCCTATCTTTGTGGCACTTTTTACGAAAAAAGCAAAATCAAATTAATAGATATAGAAAAGAAAATGGCACAAGAAGACGTTTTTAAGAAACTAGTATCGCACTGTAAAGAGTACGGTTTCGTATTTCCTTCAAGCGATATCTACGACGGACTGGGCGCTGTGTATGACTACGGTCAAATGGGCGTTGAATTGAAGAATAATATCAAGAAATACTGGTGGGACAGCATGGTGCTGTTGCACGAAAACATTGTCGGGATCGACTCTGCCATATTTATGCATCCTACTATCTGGAAGGCTTCCGGACACGTTGATGCATTCAATGACCCATTGATTGACAACAAAGATTCCAAGAAACGCTATCGTGCCGACGTACTGATTGAAGATCAGTTGGCTAAATATGACGATAAAATCAATAAGGAAGTAGCGAAAGCTGCCAAAAGATTCGGAGAAAGCTTTGATGAGGCTCAATTCCGTTCTACCAACGGACGTGTGTTGGAACATCAGGCAAAACGTGATGCTCTTCATACCCGTTTCGCAAAAGCACTGAACGACAATAATCTGGAGGAACTTCGTCAGATTATTATTGATGAAGAAATCGTATGCCCGATTTCAGGAACTAAGAACTGGACAGAGGTTCGTCAATTCAATCTGATGTTCTCTACCGAAATGGGTTCTACTGCCGACGGTTCTATGAAGATTTACCTTCGTCCGGAAACGGCACAAGGTATTTTCGTAAACTATCTGAATGTGCAGAAAACAGGTCGTATGAAAGTTCCTTTCGGTATTGCACAGATCGGTAAGGCTTTCCGTAACGAGATCGTTGCCCGTCAGTTCATCTTCCGTATGCGTGAGTTCGAACAAATGGAAATGCAGTTCTTCGTAAAACCGGGAACGGAACTTGACTGGTTCAAGAAATGGAAAGAAATCCGTCTGAAATGGCATAAGGCGCTGGGCTTCGGCGATGCAAGCTATCGTTATCATGATCACGATAAATTGGCGCATTATGCAAATGCTGCAACTGACATCGAATTCCTGATGCCGTTTGGCTTCAAAGAGGTAGAAGGTATCCACTCCCGTACCAACTTCGACTTGTCACAACATGAGAAGTTCTCCGGAAAGAGCATTAAATACTTCGACCCTGAACTGAACGAATCATATACTCCGTATGTAATTGAAACTTCTATCGGTGTAGACCGTATGTTCCTTAGCATTATGAGCGCCGCTTATTGCGAAGAACAACTGGAAAATGGTGAAAGCCGTGTTGTTTTGAAATTGCCTGCTGCTTTGGCTCCGGTGAAACTGGCGGTTATGCCGTTGGTGAAGAAAGACGGTCTGCCTGAAAAAGCGCGTGAAATCATCGATGACCTGAAGTTCCATTTCCATTGCCAATATGACGAAAAAGATAGCATCGGCAAGCGTTACCGCCGTCAGGATGCAATCGGTACCCCGTACTGTGTAACAGTCGATCATCAGACATTGGAAGATAACTGTGTGACATTGCGTAACCGCGATACCATGCAGCAAGAACGTGTGGCTATCTCTGAACTGAATAATATCATTGCAGACAGAGTAAGTATCACTTCTCTATTGAAAACTTTACAATAAACCTTTGACGAATGAGTAAAAAGATCTATTTATTTTCTTTAGTATTGCTGGCTCTGACGTTTACTGCTTGTAGTGAAACAGAGGAGGCGGGTCGCTATGATAATTGGCAGGCACGTAGTGAGGCATTCATTGATTCTATTGCAAATGTATATAACAGCGCCGAGAATAAGGCTTTGCCGGATAACGACCCGGAAAAACTTCATGCTTACAAAGATCCGACTAATAATCAAATGTTGTACGTTAAGAAGATTAGTAAGGATGAAAATAGCAGTCAGAAAAAACCACTATATACTTCTACGGTAAGTGCATATTATCGTATGACTTATTTTAACGGAGATGTGGTGCAGCAGAACTTTAATGGGATTAAACCTAGCAACTACGATTCACCATCCAAATTTTCTTTGGACGGGGTAATTACAGGTTGGTCATATACATTGATGCATATGACAGAAGGTGAATTATGGACTTTGTATATTCCTTATCAGAGTGGATATGGCTCCGGTACTAGCGAAGACGGTTCTTTACAACCTTATTCGGCATTAGTCTATAACGTAAAGTTAGATAAGATTGTAGAATTATAATCTTATATAGTATAATAAAGATAAACAGGTGTTGCGTCTATTATGAAGTGCACCCCAAAAGTTTTTTGTCTAACTTTTGGGGTGCACTTCACTTTTCGGACCCCCTCTTTCTTCATCAATTTACAAAACAGAGAGCATGGTACAGTTTATTCCTGTCCCTCTCCTAAAATTCGGTATAGGTTAATTAGACTTTGTATTTCGGTGAAATGATTGGCTGTTTGCGTCAATTACTTTCTTTACCGAACCATGAAGCAATAATAACTTTTGGGCATGATCGTGGTCTAATCCTAATTCCTCCATAATCATCCGTGTTCCTCTTTCCACTAACTTTTGATTGCTCAATTGCATGTTCACCATTTTGTTTCCTTTCACCCGTCCGAGTTGGATCATCACAGAAGTGCTGATCATGTTTAGAATCATTTTTTGCCCGGTGCCGGATTTCATCCGGGAACTGCCTGTGACATATTCCGGTCCGACGATCATTTCAATGGCAACATCTGCTTCTGCTGCCATAGGAGAATCGGGATTACTAGTGATGCAACCAGTCAGGATCCCCTGTTTGCGTGCTTCGTGTAAAGCTCCTATTACATAAGGAGTAGTACCGGAAGCGGCAATGCCGATAACGGTATCCTTATTGTTGATGTGATGTTCGGTCAGTTCTTCCCAACCACGGTTTGTGTCATCTTCGGCGCCCTCTACGGGATTGCGCAAGGCCGTATCACCTCCTGCTATCAGTCCGATAATCCAATTGGGAGACATTCCGAAGGTAGGGGGAACCTCCGAAGCGTCCAATACTCCTAAACGGCCGCTTGTCCCTGCCCCCATATAGAAGATACGTCCGCCTTGTCTCATGCGGGGGACAATCAGGTTGACAAGGTGCTCAATCTGCGGAATTGCTTTCTGTACGGCTGATGCTACCTTTTGATCTTCACGATTGATGTCTTCCAGTATTTCCCGTACGGATTTCTTTTCCAGGTGATCGTAAAGCGATGGTTGTTCGGTTATCTGCATAATACAAATTGCTGTTTACCAATTAATTGTAGATAGAGAAATTATTTTTGATGATATTGGATTAATCCTTCCATTGGACTTTGGAGGATTTTACCGACTTGAATCCCTGTTTGCTGTGCTGCCTCTTGTAATATATCCTTATAACAATGTGCAACAGAACCGATGAAATGTGCCGGATATTGCTTATAATCATATTGCATTACATTTCTGCGAAGGAAAGCAATGAAGCTATTGAGCACGAGTGTGCGGATAGCAGGTTCGTCCAGGTGTTGAGCCAGGAAAGGAGAGAGGCTTGCCAAAAAACGGTTCGGGAAAGGCTGACGGTAAACCCGGTCGATGATTTCGGGGACTGTCAGGTCGAATTGCTTTAAAAAAGCCTCTTTTATGGTTGACGGAAGCTGGTTTTTCAGTACATCGCCTACCAGCAGTTTACCTAATACTGCGCCGCTTCCTTCGTCACCCAGAATAAATCCAAGAGGTGAAATGTTACTTATAATCTCTTCGCCATTGTAAAAGCAGGAGTTGGAACCCGTGCCGAGGATACAGGCAATGCCTGCTTCGTGTCCACATAGTCCGCGGGCGGCGGCAAGCATATCCGAATTGGCTTTTATATTTCCTATGACGGGCAGGCTGTCGGCAATTGCCCGTCGGAGGACGGGAGCTTTTTCGGGCGTACATCCTGCACCGTAGAAATAAACGGAGTTTATCGTCCCTTCCGGTAACTGTGGCAGGAGAGAGGCAGTTAACTCTTGTTGGATTTCCTCTTCCGATTGGAAGAAAGGGTTTATCCCTTTCGTTCCAATTCGTTTAATCAGGGTGCCATTGAATACAATGCACCAATCGGTTTTGGTAGAACCGCTATCTGCAATAAGTATCATATCTTAATGTATATTTTCTTTTTATATAATATATAGCCTATTGCCCAGTTGAGAAGGACAAATAGAATGGCATAAGCAAGGGAACCGCTTTCATTACCGAAAACGGGCTGAAGGACACCGGCATAAAAGACTTGCTGCAAGGAAGTGTTTTCTCCCTGATATGTGACGGTAATGACACCTAGCAGGATAGCGAGAACATCTGCCAGTACATAGATAAAGAGCGGATTTACTCCGAAGGATTCGAAGAAACGGCTCCATTTCTTGTATCCTTTTATGTCGATAATCCAGACGAGTAAAGCCAGAAAACTGGAACCTAATCCGCAAGTGACCAGAACAAAAGTCGGCGACCATATCTTTTTGTTCAACGGACATCCATAGCTAAGCAGGAAACCTGCAAAAGTGAGAATCGTACCGATAAGAAAGAGACGTTCCAATTTTTCGCGGATATCTTTCACTTCCATTAGTAGTTTGCCGACACAAAAGCCTATCAGTACGTGTGCAATAGAAGGGATAGTGCTTAGAAGTCCTTCCGGGTCGATGTGATTGTCCTGATACATGTGTGCATCTCCCAGGATGCTACGGTCTACAATGGAAAGAATGTTCGTTTCGTTGTAGGCAAAGCCGTTGCCGGTGATGAGGAGTATGAAGTAACCCACTAATAAGGCGACGATCAGATAAGGGATATACTTGTGTTTAATAAGCAAGGCAATTAATGCGGATGCTCCGTAGCAAAGGGCAAGCCGTTGCATCACTCCCAGAACCCGGATTTGGGCAAAGGGAAGCGGGTCGTGATAGTAGCAAAGCAAGGCAAACCAGTTGATGGCTATCCCGATAAGGAAAATGACAATCGTTCTTTTGATAATTTTCAGGGCTGCGGGGGTACTGAACGTGAAGTTATACTTTCTGAGTGAAATGTAAGTAGAGATTCCCATGATAAACATAAAGAAAGGAAAAATCAGGTCTGTGGGGGTGAGACCGTTCCATTGAGCATGTTTAAGAGGGGAATATACATATCCCCATGAACCCGGATTATTCACCAGAATCATTCCTGCGATAGTAATGCCTCGCATTACATCAAGTGCCAACAGACGTTTGTTACTTGTTACATTCATGACTGTTACTTGTTAATGTGTTAAGTTATTAAGTAAATTGTTTATTGTTTCTTACCGAAAGAATCATCCAGCCGATTGCGAATCATCAATGAGGCTATAATGCCGGGTATGGTGCAAATACAGACCCAGATAAAGAAACTGGTATATCCGATGTGTTCCTGTATCCAGCCTGCGGGCATTCCCGGAATCATCATGCCCAATGCCATAAATCCGGTTCCGATAGCATAATGAGCAGTCTTGTGCTCGCCTTCCGCAATATAAATCAGATAAAGCATATAGGCAGTGAAACCAAAACCGTAGCCTAGCTGCTCAATGGCGACACAAATAGATATTAGAATGAGGTTATCTGGGGTTGCTGCTGCCAACCAGATATATAACAGGTCGGGGAGATTAATCGCTAATGCCATGGGTAATATCCATTTTTTGAATCCGTCTTGGGAAACGAGCAAACCGCTGATGATTCCACCGAATAAGAGAGCTGCAACGCCTATGGTACCATAAATCATTCCGACTGTTGTTGTAGATAGAGCCAATCCTCCTTTTTCGATACTATCCAGAAGGAAAGGTGAGGCGATTTTGGCTAATTGAGATTCGCCCAGTCGGTAGGTGAGCAGGAAAAAGAACATAAGACCTATATGTTTCTTCTGGAAAAAAGAGACAAAGGTTTTAAAGAAGTCTTCTAGCAGTTTGCTGGGTGTCAGGCCTTCCCGTTTGACGTCGGAATCGGGATAAGGGAGCATGAAACGATGATAGATAGTGAGTGCCAAAAATAGTCCTGCCATAAGATAGAAAGTAATGCTCCATGCCAGAGGTACATTATTTTGTAATGTTTCCAGCCAACCCGCCAACATCACAAGAACTCCTTGACCGAAAATACTGGCAAACCGGTAGAACGTATTCCGAAGACCTACAAAGAAGGATTGTTCCTTGTTATTGAGTCCGAGCATATAAAAACCGTCTGCTGCAATGTCATGAGTGGCGGAACTGAATGCCAGCAGCCAGAAAAAAGCCAGGGTGAATTGTACGTAGTGTGTTGTCGGGATGAAAAAGGCAATACCGGCAAATCCGGCTGAGATAAATCCTTGCATGGCAATAATCCAGGCTCGTTTCGTTTTAATCAGATCAACGAACGGGCTCCATAAGGGCTTGATAGTCCACGGCAGGTAAAGCCAGGAGGTGTAAAGAGCTATTTCTGTATTCGATAACCCCAGACGTTTATACATGATGACAGCGATTGTCATTACTGCTACATAGGGAAGTCCTTCTGCAAAGTAGAGGGTTGGAATCCAGCTCCAAGGGTCTCTTTTCAGGGTTGGCGTTGTCATGGTATTCATTGGGTTCTATTTATATTGTTGCTCAATCGCACTACCGGGGTAGTAGTGGGATAGTATTTCTTTGTATTTATAGCCTTGTTCCCCCATTACGGCGGCACCGATCTGGCAAAGTCCCACGCCATGTCCCCAGCCGGATCCCGTGAGGATAAACCGGGAAGGGATTTCTTTTTCATCTTCTTTGTATTCTTTGTCCACAACGAAAGCGGAGCTATATAAGTGGGAAGATGATAGGGTACGACGGATCTCCAACTCTTTGCCGATGATGAGAGTGCGTAACGTTCCTACTATTTTCAATCGGACCAGCCGTCCTGAAGTTCCCCGTTCGACCGGAATCAAATCAATGATTTTTCCGAACTCGATTCCTGAACGTTTATGAATCAGTTCCGAGAGTTCTTGTTGGGAGTAGCAGACTCTCCAACGGTAAAAGTCTGTTGTTTCCTGGTCATAATTATTCAATACCTGACTCAACACTTGTTTGTTATGGGTGTTGCAAAAGGCCGCAGGAGAAGTACGTATCCATTTATCGGCTTCCACTTCTTTTGTCAGGTCGGGAAGTCGCGTTTCTGTTTTACTATCCCGTTGACCGATAAGATAGGGATGCTTTACATTCTCCCAGCAGTTCTGGAATTCTTCGAAAGCGCCGCCGCAACATTTAGAGAAACGAGCGTCACAAATCTCTCCTTCATACATAAGTACTTCACCCCGTGTAGCAAAAACAGCTTCAATTGCCTGTGGAGTTGAGGTGCGTGTAATGCCTTGATAACGCTGGCAATGGTCATCGGCACATACATCAAAGTTTTTGTGGGCTTCATGGTCGTACCATTTAATAAGTTGAGAGGGGAGAGTTGAAAGTTCAAAGTTGGCTGTGTTGTCTGGGTGCATAATAACTTTCAATTTCCCATTTGCAACTTTCAACTTATTAAGCAGCCAGCTTCGGGAAATAACGGCATGTGCTTTTAATAGCTCCAAAGAAGCTGTTGCACTCATCTCTGATGAAATCACGCTGGTGAGATAATCTTCAATAGGAATTATATTGATAGCAGTCAGTCTGTCATCTTCAACAATAATCTTCAGTTCACCTTTGAATCTTTGAACTTCTTTACGTTCCCAATGGAAGTTGATGCCTATGGTTACGTCTTGCAGTTCAAAGAAAGAAGAAGTATCTTGTTGGGGAGTGAAGGAGAGTTCGTCATATTCTTTCTCCTGCCAACAGATTTTTCCTTTCCGATAGACAGCCTGTTGTATTCCGCAGATTGCTATTCCGTCAGAAGATATAAATTCTTTCGGGAAAGAGAATCCAATCTCTTTCCCGGAAAGAATACCGACTGTAATGACAGGCTCCTGCATAAAGTTTTACACTTCGTCTTTTCTGAATAATTCGTCACATAGGGTTTCAAACTGCTCCGGTGACAAACTAATTTCCTTGTAAATATCAATAATCTCTTTTGTGTTTAATTTATCCATATCCTCCTCTCTGATAATAGGGAAAACACCACCCATTTCTGCAACAGCAGGACTTATTAACAATCCTTTTTCCCCTTGGTTATAGTAACAGTCGGGACGATGTTTGGAACGTAGGAAAATGACGCAATTCCAAGCTACCACTTCATCATCTTCGCCATGCTTTGTACTGTCAATTGCATACCAAGCTATTATATTGATTAAAGGTTCTTTACCGTAAAAGGTAGAGAGGATGTTGTAGATATTCTCGAATTTCTCTATTAATTCAGACCTGAGAATTGATGCTAGACCAATGCTGGTTATAAAAGTATTGTTTGCATAGCTATTTACGATAGCCGGGACATCGTCGAAGTCTGTTTGTTCTATTATATCGTTCAGAAAATCCTTGAAAAAGGGAGTAGATAAACTTTCCTCTTTTCCTGCTGCTTGGAAGTGCATGTGGTCAGGAGCAGAAGCACCGCACTCCGGGCCGTTATAGAGTATATAGAAGTCTATCATATTTTCGGCTAAGTGAAGCATATCTTCAAAACGTCCTTTAATGCTTTGTGAGGTATGTTCCTTGTCGATGATTGTCAAGTGCCGCTGAAAAATGGGGTAAGGGTTGAGGCATATCTCATAATGTCCGAACGGCAAACTGGTTTGTTCTGCAGGGCGATTCTTTTCGCATAAGAAACATGGTCTTTCCTGAATGGAGCGGGTATCCGTTTTTGCCATAGTGGAGAGGGCGCGTTGAGGGTTGGGGAAAATTCGGAACACCATTTCAATATCATCTTCTTCGACTTCCAGTTCTTTTGCTTTTTCCAGATTTTCTTCCAGTGCCTCATAATTCTTTTTCGCGAGTTCCCAGTTTTCTTTCTGATCTTCTATCATTTCTTCTACAAGCTCCTGAAAATCTTCATCAATCGTATGCATCTGAATTCTGCTTTGTATTTCCCAAGTGCGGATTCTGTCTTTATAAAAGTTGTTCTGATTGACTTTTTCAATACTTAATGCGGCATCTGAATTACCTTCCCAACGTCGGCAAAGGTATATTATATCATAGATACGTCCGATCTTATAATCGCGTGAAATGTTTAATCCTATGGCATAATCTTCACCGTAGCTGGTGTTTGGAAATTTGATGTTACGAATGATAGGGGTATAGAAAGCACGTGGAGCGCCCAAACCATTGATGCGTAAAGCATTGTTTTTTCCGTTCTCCAATGTCCATTCTTTATGGTCAATGATGCCGGGGGCTATTTCGTTCAAGTGGAAGTCGGTCATTAGATACGTTCCTATCACCATTGCGCAGCTTTCCTTATAAAAAGTATCCACGATTTTCTGGATTGTATGTTCGTCTTTATATAAGTCGTCGCTATCTAACTGTATGGCGAACTTTCCGCATTTCTCGTGATGTAAACCCTTGTTCCAGCAGCCGCCTATACCTAAATCATTCTCTTGGGGAATGAAATGAATCAATCTTTTGTCTGCGCTTAGTTCCTGAAGCGCTTCGGTAGTTCCGTCGGTCGAATGATTGTCGATAACGATAACGTTGAAAGGAAAGGTAGTCTGTTGGTTTAAAGCAGAGCTGACTGCATCACGAATAGTATGAATACGATTGCGGACAGGGATGATTACGGATACTTCAAATTCAAAGGTCTCGTTGCAAAGATTGACTGTCCGTGAAGAAGAAGGCATTAAGTAGGCATCAATGCATTTCAGATATTCTGTGCAAGCAGCTTCCATTTCGAGCTGTACTTCCCGATTTTTGGGATCTACATAGTCGAATTGTTTCTCTCCGCTTTTTCTGGTATCAGTTTCAACTTCGGTATATAAATATTCGTTAATGTGTATAATGGAATAGTTGACAGCTATGAACAAGCGCATATTATATAGTCCTGCATATTGATATCTTTTGTACAGTTTATCCGCTGTGTAAGTGAATGCGGAAGTGCTGAATAAAAGTATGGAACCGAAGTCGAAATCATCTCGAACACTTCCCAATTGGTAATCAATGACGGGTGCTTGTTTTAGTTCTTCATGAATCTGTTGATAGCGGTCGGCATATACTATTCCATTTTTCTTGTTGTTCTCCATAACTTGCACCATGCGTTCCAATGCATATAATCCCAACTTTAATGGAGTTTGTTTGGTGTACAACAGAATGTAGTCTGTACTTGCATGAGCTGCGATTGTTTTCATCGTACTTGTGGAGTAAAGCCCATCGATAGGGAGCCATTCACAATCCGGGAGACATTTCTTACCGGGAGCAGAACCTAATAAATAGATTTTATCTACTAGCTCTGACGCTTGTAATTCTTTCACTGTTTGCATTGTATCTTCCGAAGTGCCGAAAGGTATAAAGCAATTGATTCTTTTTTTCATTTTGCTAATTGGTATTAAAGAGCTGTCGTATTGTTTATGGTTGATTTCTTTCGAATAAGGAAGCAAAGCCCGGTGAAAGTAAATGCAGCGTTAAATAATAGCAGTTCGTAACTGATTTGATAACCGTTGAACCATGCTTCCGAATTTCTTTGCAGGATATAGCAGAGGACAGGGGAAGCGATAGCTATCGGCGGGATATATTTATCGTAAATTTGTTTCTTGGTAAAGATACCGAAGGCGAACAATCCGAGAATAGGACCATACGTGTAACTGGCTAATGTATAAATCGCATCAATGACGCTGGTATTATTCAGCAGGTTGAAAACGAAAATAATGATTCCCATAACGATTGCCATGCCGATATGTACGTGCTTGCGTATCTTGCTGAGAGCGGCCTCCCCTTTTTTCTGTGCATTCAGAATATCGACAGTGAAAGAGGTGGTCAGTGCGGTTAATGCCGAGCCGGCAGCCGAGTAGGCGGAAGCTATTAATCCGATGATGAATAGGATACCGACTATACCCGGAAAGTAGTTTCCCGTGGCAATCATAGGGAATATCTCATCACTCTTATCCGGATTCTTAATGCCTTGTTGCGCTGTGAATGTATAGAGTAATACCCCTAACATCAGGAAAAGCAGAATCACGAAGAATTGTGAGATGCCGCTTGTAATCATGTTCTTTTGAGAATCCCGGAAGTTCTTGCAACTAAGATTACGTTGCATCATGTCCTGGTCGAGTCCGTTCATGGCAATGACGGTAAATACACCCGCCAGAAATTGTTTGAAGAAATATCGCTTGTCATTCACATCATCGAAAAAGAATGTCTTGGAGAAATCACTGTCCGATAGGGTAGTGACTAAGCTGTTAAAATTCAGGTGCAGGCTCGAAGCTATATAATAAATGCACAGGACAACAGAAACAACGAGACAGAATGTTTTGAGTACATCTGTCCATATCAGTGATTTCACACCTCCCCGGAATGTATAGAGCCACACAATAAATACGGTGAGAATGACGTTCAGCAGGAAAGGGAGGTGAAAGGGCTCGAAAATGAGCAGTTGCAGTGTCAGACAAACGAGGAATAGCCGTACGGCTGCCCCCAACATCTTTGAGATAAAGAAAAACCATGCGCCTGTCTTATAAGACGAGGAGCCGAACCTGTTCTCCAAATATTCGTAAATGGATACCAAGTTCATGCGGTAGAAAAGCGGGACGAGCACAAACGCTATGATAATTTGCCCGACGATGAATCCCAATACCATTTGTAGATAGGAAAAACTGCTGGCTTGCACCATGCCCGGAACAGAAACGAAAGTAACTCCGGAGATGGTGGAGCCGATCATGGCAAAAGCGACGATATACCATGCCGATTTATGGTTTCCTACGAAGAAACCTTCATTATCGGCCTTGTGTCCTGCTATATAAGAGATTGTGAACAGGATTGCGAAGTATGCCACGATAGTAACGGACAAAACGATTGGACTCATATCTACTGTTTAAAGGATTCGATTCGTTTCGCACTTATGTAAGCGCTTCCCGGTACTTATCCTGCGTTTTTTGTGCATCTTTTACTTCCAACTTAATAACAAACGGCTCCTGCGGCATATTTTTAGGCAGGCTGACATTATATTCATTGCGAGTGGTTTCTGTTACCTGGGTTTGTTCACCCGTCAATGTCTTTGCGGTGGTGATAGTTATCCCTTTGGGAGTTTTAACTGTGAGCTGTCCGGAATAGGGAGGGTTGAATACGACCATATAGACTTGATTGCTTTTGCGGGTATAATATCCCCAATCTTGTTTCTCCCAGCCGGCATAATCGCAACCATAGATACATTCGCTGTTTTTCTTCATCCATTTACCGATGAAATCGGCTATCTTTTTCTCTTCCGGGCGGAAGTCTCCGTCGGGCTGAGGGCCGAAGTTGACTACCATATTTCCACCCATAGATACGGCGTGTACAATACGTGCCAATACCTCAGTCGGATTTTTCACATAGCTCAGTGACCAGTCTTTGTGGTATCCCCATTGGTTTTCGGGAATAGTCATACAGGCTTCCCAATCCCATTTTGTTACGTGTAAGTCTTTTACGGGATCAGGCAGGCGGCGCTCGTAAGCCGATTCATAGTCCCCCATGAGATGTCCGTTGCTGTCGAAATGGCGTTTCCCGTAATCATCGGCCCGCAATCGGCTGTTGATAGTTACACCGGGAAGCATTTCTTTCAGCATACGTTCCACGTGTGCAGTCCACCAACCGTTTTGCTTGATACTTGCGTCCCATGTTCCGTCAAACCAGAAATCCTTGACAGTAGGGTAGCGGGTTGCCAATTCTTTCAACTGATTGTCGGTAAATGTCAGGAATCTTTGGAAAGCGATGCTATCTTCCTGGGTCTTGATACTGCTTCGCCAGTCCGGATGACTCCAGTCCAACACGGAGAAATAGAAATGTACGTCGATGCCGACTGCATTATAAGCCTTTACCAATTCTCCCAAGATATCTTTCTTGTAAGGGGTATTAGCTACCGTATACTCTGTATATTTGCTGGGCCACAGGCAAAAGCCTTCATGGTGTTTGGTGGTTATCTTTACATATTTTACTCCCATTTCTTTGGCCATTTTAGCCCATTTCTTGGCATCAAACTGTTGGGGATTCCATTGTTTCATAAGTTCCAGCCAGTCCGTAGTCGGAACTTTGGCCCACGCTTTCAACCATTCGGCAGCGCCGTGGTATGTTTTATTGTTCCATTCACCGCCGGGAATGGCATATAACCCCCAGTGAATGAATGCACCCAAACGGTTTTCGCGAAACTTCTGCATAGCAGGGTCCTGTCTTTTACCGAGACGGTCGGCGCCATATTTGAGTTCAACTTCCAGTTCTGCAGGTAGAACTTTCTTTTGTGCTTGTACAGCCGGAACGGCTAATAGAAAACTGAATAAAAGAATAATTATCAAGTGTTGCTTTTTCATGATATATATGTGATTAGATGTTGTTTTATACTTTACATTTATTGGCTTTGCTGCAAAGATAGGGATTAGTTTGTAATTGTGGTAATGTTTTTGGATTGTAAAAATTGAGGTTTCTCATTTCGCTCTTTATTTAGACTCTGTTTGGAGGATTGAATATAGACATTTATCATAGAAACCCTGATTATTCTTGTGTATTCTTTATTCCGGGTGTTCCTCCTGTCGGGTCTTTGGAAGAATGCCAGTTAGCTTGCTTTGAAGATACTAAGTCCGGTGATTTCTTTTCGAGAGAGATACCTTGGTTCCTTTTGTTACCGGAACTATGCATTGACTCAAGATAGCTGCACTTGTCGATCATTCGGGGATTTTCTTCGTTAGTCATTATAGCCAGGTGGCTGTCTTCATTAGTCAACTTCGGGAAGTTGGGAATCTCTATAATGGTTTCTCCGTTTACTTTATGCTTTTTTCTAAGTGCGGCGGCAGATTTGGTCAGGCATATATATCCGTGGGAAGAAATGCAGATGTTTTGATTGTTGTCCGGGTGTTTCAAGACTACCGTTGTCTTGGTTTCTGTTGAGCCGTTATCTGTGTCGATATATCTTAGAAGTTTTAATGCCGGAATAGAAATATCGTTGTTACCCGGATTATAAAACTCTATGTATTCCGCACCGTCTGTTGCATTGTCATACATGATTTCGTTGAATGATAATATATCCTTGACTTCTTCCGGATAATCAGGCAGAACCGGATCTTCGGGAACATCAGGTTTATCTGGCTCATCAGGTGTTTCAGTAGGTTTGGTAGTAGTCTCCACATCATTGGACAATTGTATATGGTGGAATGTGAAACCTTTACAACGTGTCTTGGTATAAATACAGTATATTCCACAATAAAGAGAAGTCAGGATGCTGTTGTCTTTTACTTGCTTTTCTTTGGTGTATTCATTTTCTGATTCCAGTCGTGTCCAGAAAGTCCAGTAACCATTGTTATCACATTCCACTTTTATGTATAACTTGGGTGAGTTGTTTCCTTTCATCACTTCCCTTCCCGAAGCCAACAGCTTGGGTTGTTCTCCGTTCTGCCGGTAAAGGGCAACGTTGTCTTTGGCTCCTCCTATTTGGATATAGTAACCGTTTACGTTGCCGGAGAGTACATTTGAAGAAGAAGTCAGGTAAAATCGGGCATAATTGTTGGCGGAAGGATTGAATGTAAGGCGGACTCCGAACTCCCAACGGGTATTCTTTACGGAGTTGGAAGGTATAGTGACATAAGCGGTTCCTGCATTTTCTTGCGGATCGTTCAGGCGCAGTCCTTCTTTAGAGTTGATTGTGAATTTATCTGTTTCTCCTTCCCAGGGCAGTTCGGATGTAGTATTATCTTCTTCTGGATTTCCCTCATCTTCATCGTCGGCGGGAAGCGAACAATTATAGAATAAGACAATAAAGATACTTAGAAACGTGAAAGTCTTACAAATTCTCATACGGTTTTGTATAAAGTCATTTTATTTAACCGTATTTGTTTGTGAATAACGCAGAGACAATTGCGGCTTATCTTATGATTACGGGGACAAAGGTATGGCTTTCTGTTGAATAAAGAAAAAAAATCGTCTATTGTTTTAAGTGGAATTTAGAAATAATAATCAAGGACTGCCGGGAGCCATTCTGTTTTATAGGCTTCCGGTAATCTCTGATTCATTTTATTTATAGGTAACATTAAAAGACTATTCGAAGCGGGGCATTACATATTTATCCGTATAGGAAGTGAATGTTATGCCGGGCATTTTCAAGTCTACGCGTCCGAACATGGACTCCAACAGAGGGTACAGCCTGATAGATGGGGTATTTATATCGGTAGGGACATTTCGGAAGTTGAAGTTCTCCGTCTGTACTATCTTGGGAGTAACGGTTACTCCGTTGAGAGTGTCCGGAAAACGCTCGTCGGACATCAACCGGCGGAAATAAAACATGGACAGGATACTGGCGAATACTGTTTCCGAATAAATATTTCCGGTGAGGTCACAGCGTACGGTTCCTTTCTCTTCCTCTTGCCCCATCATGACGAAGTCACCGATCACGGAACTGCATAGCGTAAAGGAAATCTTCTCCGGCTTTACGACAAAGAAATTGTGTAGCGCCACGGTAACTGCCAGAGAAGCAGGAATGCAATGGTTACGTTAATTTATTTGCTTAATTGATTTCGAGAAAAACTATATATATCTTGTCTTTAATATTCAATAGTTCGTTAAAAAATCGCCAAGCCTAAGCGGCTATGGCAGTAAATAAAATGAGTTCTTTGAAAAGTTTGTCAATAACTTGCATGTCCGGTTTAATCCCGAACACGCAAATAAATCGTTCAAGCATATAAGCATTGTGTATGAATGACTTGCAAGAGGATATGGAATAGGCTATTCCGAGCCTCTTGCATGCCGCTTTGGCCAAGTTGACAGCAGCAAGCGATGCATTGAAGTGAAAATCCAACTTTCTGAAGTCAGTTGACTGGCAGTTGGTGATTCCTGCATGCTGCTTTCCATCTCTAAAGCAAAATTCCAATAGGAATCTGGTCCTGTAATAATCCAGCACTTCGCGTCCATCCATGGAATCGTCTGTAGAGAAATAGAGCTGCCACTTGTCTGTCCTCCCGTCCATCGGATACCAGATGGTTAAGGAAACATACCTTTTGAGAGCTTTTGCATATACCCTCAATCCGTATAGCTTTCCTTTGTTCACCTCGTATTCCTTGCACCGGGTCAAATCCAATTTGGCAAAGTCAATTCTGCCGTCAAACCACTTGGGATGGCCCCGTTTTCCTGTTTTCTTTTCCAATGTCGGATAGTACAGGATTACATCGTTCCTGAAGCGGCTGATGATATGGAAATCGCTCTCACACATAGGCGTTATGAATGTTTCCTTGGAAAAGAATGCGTCTGCAACCACTGTTTTGGATAGGCTCTGTAGCTTGTCTTTTCTACTGATTAGATAGCTGCTGTACCAGTCAACCAGATTCTTGCCCATGTTATCCAAGGTCTTGCAATCCGGCGTCTGAATGGAACCTAAAGTCATGCATTCGTGGTTGTCGATGTCAATGACTCCGATGCCCAAGATTTCCAATCCTCGTTTATAATCCCCTGCACAGCCTGACCAGAAGTAACCAATCCAAGGTGTCTTCTTGCCTGATTTGGGGATATAGGAAGGATCGATGGCGATGGCTTTTCTTCTACCTGTGAGATGCTTGCTGATGATAGAATCGTTGAACGCAAACCAGTCGAATGTCTCATTCTCAAAAAGATTACGGTAGGTCTGTTCCGAAAAACGTCCATACCTGCCCAACTGGAGGAAGTTTATACGATCTGGAATGGCCATGAATAATTTCATTGCATCCATGAACGTTTTTTCAAAAGGTTTTTGTATATTCACGACTGATTTGAGAGCCGACAGGCACTCAGATTGGTATTGCATAAGGAGTGTTTCTTTAGTCATAATCAGAAGAGTTGAGAAACTTCTAATTTACTAAAAAATAACGAATTATGCAATACTCTTTTCCCTTTATTATCAACAGGTTAGCACTTCTTTCAGCACATTTCTTTATGCTTAACCATTCGTTTTTGACAACAGTTCAATGACCTCTTTAGTGTTTTTGAACCGACTTCTGCCGGTTCTATTGTTTAACTTTTAATTTTCCGGTAAAAATTTACCGAAGTATTGTAATATTATTATTTACTACTTTTGATATACATTTTTAGATAGATACGGCATATTATCCACAAAACAATCTTCTTAGAATAAATTCAAAGTTGGAGAGCAACGAACTTTTTCATAAATTGTTTCATGCGTACCAGTATCGAAAGGAGAAGAACATCACTTCATTCTGTAATGCGAAAATGAATCATGAAATTGAGGCACATTTTGCGCAATACTGTTATTTATTAAAGAGTGAGGATGATGCTCCAGGATGGTCGTTTGCGGCTGAGCATGCAGACAATCGAGGCATAGCGATACAGATGTTAAGTACATATATTAACAATAAAAGGAGATTACTACCTGATATGTCACCGGAATATGTGAATGGTCTTATTGAAAATAATATTGTAAATGTTTTTAGAAAAACTGATGCCTATAAAGATTATCCATATGACAATAGTCGTGGTGTGGAATTTGATTTTGAAAATTTAAGAGAAATAGCTAAAAATTGTTGATATGAGAAAAAAAGTAATAGTCCTAGTTAGTTTGTTATTTGTGCTAGTTGATATGTATGCACAAACATTTTATTATGATACTACTCAGGTGTTTTATGCTCAGCGTTATGTTTGTGATGTAACACAAGAATCCAAGTCTGTAAGGCTATATAGTAAAAGTAATAAGTTTACAGAAGTTGAAGCTGTCAATAAAGAAACGGGCGCAGAAATTACTGATGCTGAAAGAAAAGAGGCAAACTTTGTAGATGATAGTCAGTTATGGGGAAAATGTTTGTCTATTTTGAATGAATCTTTTTCTGAAGAGGAGAGAACGCGGGTACAAGGTTGCAAATTTATAATAATACTGCGTGTTGATACTAACACAGGAATAATACGTGATGTAGAATATCGTTTTCCGGCTGTTAGTATGCTTGCAACAGTACCGGTTTCTGTTTATCAAGAAATGGAAATAAAGTTGAAAAAGGAAATAGTCTTTAATATAACGGAAAAAGGAAAAAGGTTCAATTATATTCCTTTTG